>Ga0209233_1000008_pt1 | contig 1356712 bp, 1206 predicted proteins | sample AraplaCL_Cvi_mCL_FD_184269 | JGI IMG/M metagenome (GOLD analysis project Ga0209233, IMG submission 184269) | Arabidopsis root microbial communities from the University of North Carolina, USA - plate scrape CL_Cvi_mCL (SPAdes) (version 2) | ecosystem: Host-associated > Plants > Roots >... | reverse complement strand
GACCATAGAGCATTGGAACCACCTGATCCCATCCCGAACTCAGCAGTGAAACGATGCATCGCCGATGGTAGTGTGGGGTTTCCCCATGTGAGAGTAGGTCATCGTCAAGATTAAATTCCGAAACCCCAATTGCGAAAGCAGTTGGGGTTTTGTTTTGCCTGCGAGAAAGTTCGTACGGCAACATCGGACAGCTCCCGGCTGTCACAGTCACCTGACAATGCTAAGGTTCGGCCCTAGCTTTTGCATTTCTCCAAGGAAGCCCTTATGGCGGACGCCTCGTTCCTCAGTGCTGGTTTTATGGTGGTTCACGGCAACCGCCTGGACGAACTGCGTAGCCTGGTGGTCAGCTGGATGCGGCGTTATCCGCTTGCCCCCCTGGAAAATGAAATCGCTCTGGTGCAGAGCAATGGTATTGCCCAGTGGCTGAAGCTGGCATTGGCCGAAGACCCTGAAGATGACGACATGGGCGGCTGTGGCATCGCTGCGGCCATTGATGTGCAGTTACCCGGCCGCTTTATGTGGCAACTTTATCGATCAGTGCTCGGGCGTGATGAAATTCCAGCGAAATCATTGCTGGACAAAGCCCCTCTAACCTGGCGATTGATGCGCCTGTTGCCAGAGCTGATCGATCAACCACATTTCGAACCACTGCAACGCTTCCTGACTCACGATACCGACCTGCGTAAACGCTATCAGCTCGCTGAGCGGCTTGCGGATCTGTTTGACCAGTATCAAGTGTACCGGGCGGACTGGCTGGAAGATTGGGCGGCGGGTCGCCATCAACTGCGTAACGGTAGAGGTGAGAGCAAGCCGCTCACTCCGGCCAACTGCTGGCAGGCTGAGTTATGGCGTGCGCTGTTGCTGGACGTCGGTGAGCAAGGCATGGCGCAAAGTCGCGCAGGCGTTCATCAACGCTTCATAGAGACAATCACTGGGCTGGACACCGCACCTAAGGGATTACCTTCACGGGTGATCGTTTTTGGCATTTCTTCGCTACCTGCTCAAGCCCTGGAAGCACTCGCAGGATTGGCTCGCTTCAGCCAGGTTCTGCTCTGCGTGCACAACCCATGTCGTCACCACTGGGCCGACATCGTCGCCGATAAAGACCTTTTAAGGCATCAGTACAAGCGGCAGGCGCGCAAGACCGGCATGCCGGTCGTACTTGACCCTCAAACCCTGCATCAACATGCTCACCCGCTGCTGGCAGCCTGGGGTAAGCAAGGGCGCGACTACATCAACCTGCTCGACAGTTATGACGATCCCAACAGCTATCGATCAGCTTTTCGCGATGGACGTATCGACCTTTTCAGCGAAAGCCAGCCATCGAACATGCTCAATCAATTGCAGGACGACATCCTCGAGTTGCGCCCGCTGAATGAAACCCGCTTGCTCTGGCCTACGGTCGATCTGAAGCAGGACGAGTCGATCCGTTTTCACATTGCCCATAGCGCACAGCGTGAAGTGGAGATACTCCACGATCAGTTGCTCGCGCGCTTCAGTGCTGATCCGCAGTTACGCCCACGCGATGTGATCGTGATGGTTCCGGACATCGACAGTTACGCTCCACACATTCGCGCCGTGTTCGGTCAGCTTGAGCGGGAGGATCGGCGCTTTATCCCGTTTACGCTGACCGACCAGGGCCAGCGTGGTCGTGATCCGCTGCTGATCGCTGTCGAGCATTTGCTCAAACTGCCTGACAGCCGTTTCCCGGTCAGCGAGATTCTCGACTTGTTGGACGTTCCTGCATTGCGCGCCCGATTTGGCGTAGAGGAGCGTGACCTGCCGACCTTGCATCGCTGGATCGAAGGGGCTGGCGTTCGCTGGGGTATGAGCGCGGAACAGCGTGCCGGTCTTGGTTTACCTGATGAGCTTGAGCAAAACAGCTGGCGTTTTGGCTTGCGTCGCATGCTTCTGGGGTATGCCGTTGGCAGTGGTCATTCCTGCGATGGCATCGAACCTTACGATGAAATCGGCGGACTGGATGCGGCACTGATCGGCCCGTTGGTAGCTTTACTCGATGCTTTGCAGATCGCTCACGCGGAACTCACGCAATCGGCATCGCCCGAGCAATGGGGCGTGCGCCTGCAAGCGTTGATGCAGCTATTTTTTCTGGCCAGCAATGAGCATGACGACTATCTGCTGGCCCAACTCGAGTTGCTCCGCGAAACCTGGCTGGAGACTTGCGAGTCGGTTGGTTTGCAGGACGAACTGCCACTGACGGTGGTCCGTGAAGCCTGGTTGGCCGGTCTCGATCAGGGGCGTTTGTCCCAGCGCTTCCTGGCCGGCGCAGTAAACTTCTGTACGTTGATGCCGATGCGGGCAATCCCATTCAAGCTCGTTTGCCTGCTGGGTATGAACGACGGTGACTATCCGCGTGCGCAGCCACCACTGGATTTCGATCTGATGGGCAGCGATTACCGCCCCGGTGATCGGTCTCGGCGAGAGGATGACCGCTATCTATTGCTCGAAGCCGTGCTCTCGGCACGGGACCAGCTTTACATCAGTTGGGTCGGGCGCAGTATTCGCGACAATAGCGAGCGCCCTGCATCGGTATTGATCGGTCAACTGCGTGACCATCTGGCTAACGGCTGGAAAAACATCAACGGCACTAAAGAACTCCTCGAGGCGATGACCCAGGAGCATCCGTTACAACCCTTCAGTGCCCGTTATTTCCATGAAGGCGACCAACTGTTCAGCTATGCCCGAGAATGGCAGCTGTTGCATGAGCAGCATGACCGTGGTCCAGTCTTGGAGGTGCTTGATGCCTATGTTCAGGAAGAGCCGCTGAGCCTTGGTCAACTACAGGATTTCCTGCGTAATCCCGTGCGGCATTTTTTCAGTCAGCGTCTCAAGGTGTTTTTCGAAGCGGCTGAAGCGCCTTTGGCAGATGAAGAGCCCTTCGTGCTCGATGCACTGCAACGCTACAGCCTGAGCGACAGCTTGCTTGAAGCTGCGCTGGCTAGCCCCGATCAACCTGAACAGGCTCTGCATGCACAGGCCAAAAGGTTGCAGGACAGCGGCTTGCTGCCGATGGCCGGTTTCGGTGAGTGCTTGCAACGTGAGTTGATCGAGCCGCTACCGGATCTGCTGCAACGTTATCAACAGTTGCTCGCATTGTGGCCAACACCGCAAAACAGTGCTTTGCCGGTGACGCTCCAATTGCAGGGAGTGAGCCTGGAAGGCTGGCTCAGCGGTCTCCATCAACGCAGCGATGGCGGGTTGCTGGCTGTCACTACGATCCCCAACAGCATTGGTTCGATCAAGACCCGCAAGTGGCATCGTTTGACTCGTCCTTGGGTTAATCACCTGGTGGCTTGCGCGAGCGGCTTGTCGATGACTACGGGGTTGGTGGCCAGTGACGATACCTTGCTGCTTGCCCCTATCGAGCAAGATGCCGCGCTGAAAACCCTGGGCAATCTGTTACAGGCCTGGCAATCAGGTATGCGCCAGCCATTGCCCGTAGCGGTAAAAACGGCTTTCGCCTGGCTGGGCCAGACTGATCCGCTCAAAGCCGAGGCTGCCGCTCGCAAGGCCTATGAGGGCGACGGTCAGACCACCGATGGCGAGCGCCGCGAAAGCCCTGCACTGGCTCGCCAGTTTGCCGATTACAACGCCTTGATTGCCGACGAAACCTTTGTCGATTGGTGTGACGCGCTCTACCGTCCGCTGCTCGAAGCCCCTTGGCGCTCATTGACCAGTGAGGAGTCGCACTCATGACAGCGAAGGTCCCTCTGGCATTAGCCTTCCCGCTTCGCGGTAGTCAACTGATCGAAGCCAGTGCCGGCACCGGCAAGACGTTCACCATTTCCGCGCTCTACTTGCGGTTGGTGCTTGGGCACGGTGACGAGTCTGCCGGTTTTGGTCGTGAACTCCTGCCACCGCAAATCCTCGTGGTGACCTTTACTGATGCCGCGACCAAGGAGCTGCGTGAGCGGATCCGTACACGTCTTGCCGAGGCAGCGCGATTTTTCCGCGACGAAACGCCAGCACCTGACAGCCTGATTGCCGAGTTGCGCGGGCAGTTCAGTCCCGAACAGTGGTCCGGCTGTGCGAACCGTTTGGACATCGCCGCACAATGGATGGATGAGGCGGCCGTTTCGACGATTCACAGTTGGTGCCAACGGATGCTGCGCGAGCACGCGTTCGACAGTGGCAGTCTGTTCACCCAAACCCTGGAAGTTGATCACAGCGATCTGCTCGGTGAAGTGCTGCGCGATTACTGGCGGCTGTTTTGCTACCCGATGCAAGGTGATGCGCTGAACTGGGTTCGCAGCCATTGGGGCGGCCCGGCTGCCTTGCTGCCACGGGTACGCGGGTTGTTCGCCAGCGAGCGTGACAGCAATGAAGGGAAAGAACCTGCCGAGCTGATCACAGAGTGCCTGCAAGCTCGACGTGAAGCGTTGCTGGAGCTCAAGGCGCCTTGGCGGCAATGGGCGCAGGAGTTGCGTGAGATCTGTCTGCAAGGTGTCGCCAGCAAGTCTGTCGACGGGCGCAAGATGCAAGCGCGTTACTTCGAGCCCTGGTTCGAGAAAATCACTGCCTGGGCCGAGGATGACAGTGTTGAGCAACTGGATATCGGCACCGGCTTCAATCGTCTGACACCCGATGGCATGTCTGAGGCCTGGAAAGGTCAGGCACCGAGTCACCCCGGCCTGGACGCCATGCCCGGCCTGAAAGCCAGTCTCGAGGCATTGCCGACCCCGGACGCCGCAGTCCTGAAACATGCCGCACAGTGGGTGGGGGCGCGTTTTGAAGAAGAGAAGCGTCGTCGTGCTGAAATGGGTTTTGACGACATGCTGCTCAGGCTCGATGCTGCATTGCGAGCCGAAGGTGGCGAGCGTCTGGCGACGTTGATCCGCGAGCAGTTTCCCGTCGCGTTGATCGACGAATTTCAGGACACCGACCCGGTACAGTACCGGATCTTCGAGAGCATCTATCGCATCGAAGATAACAATCCTGAATGTGGGCTGTTTCTGATCGGCGACCCTAAACAGGCGATCTATGCCTTCCGTGGCGCCGATATCTACACCTACTTGCGCGCGCGTCAGGCAACGAGTGGTCGTTTGCATACCCTGGGCACCAACTTCCGCTCCAGTCACGGGATGGTCGATGCGGTGAACCACGTGTTCCAGCGTGCCGAAGTTCGCGAGCAGGGGCGTGGTGCGTTTCTGTTTCGTGAGAAAAACGGCGAAAACCCGGTTCCATTTCTGCCGGTTGAATCTCAAGGCCGCAAAGAGTCTTTGCAGATCAACGGTCAGGCCGTACCGGCGCTGAATATCTGGCAACTGTCCAGCGAGCAACCACTGTCCGGTGTTGTGTACCGACAGCAACTGGCTGCGGCTTGCGCCAGTGAAATCACGGCATTGCTCAATGGTGGTCAGCAGGGGCGTGCGGGGTTTGTCCGGGATGCAGAGGATCTACAGGGGTTGCTACCGGCAGATATCGCGATTCTGGTACGCGATGGTAAAGAGGCCCAGGCGGTACGCAACGAGTTGTCCGCGCGAGGCGTGCGCAGTGTTTATCTATCGGACAAGGACTCGGTGTTCGCGGCTCAGGAGGCTCACGACCTGTTGAGTTGGCTGAAGGCCTGCGCCGAGCCGGATGTCGAGCGACCGCTTAGGGCAGCGCTGGCCAGCATCACCCTGAACCTGTCACTGACAGAGCTTGAGCGCTTGAACCAGGATGAGCTGGCCTGGGAGAAGCGCGTCATGCAGTTTCGCGAATACCGGGTGATCTGGCGCAGTCAGGGCATCCTGCCAATGTTGCGCCGGTTGCTGCACGATTTCGAACTGCCTCAGGCCTTGATTGCCCGAAGCGATGGTGAGCGGGTACTGACCAATTTGTTGCATCTCTCGGAGCTGTTGCAACAAGCCGCCGCCGAGCTCGATGGCGAGCAAGCCCTGATTCGTCATTTGTCCGAGCATCTGGCGTTGTCCGGGCAGGCCGGTGAAGAGCAGATTCTGCGTCTGGAAAGCGATGAGCAACTGGTCAAGGTAGTGACCATCCACAAGTCCAAAGGCCTTGAGTATCCGCTGGTTTTTCTGCCGTTCATTTGTTCGGCAAAACCGGTGGACGGCAGTCGCTTGCCGATGCACTACCACGACGCGAACGGGCAAGCCCAGATAACGTTGAGCCCAACCCCCGAGTTGATTGCCCTGGCGGACGATGAGCGCCTGGCTGAAGATTTGCGTCTGCTCTATGTGGCCTTGACCCGAGCCCAGCATGCTTGCTGGCTGGGAGTCACCGACCTCAAGCGCGGCAATAACAACAGCTCGGTGCTGCACCTGTCGGCATTGGGCTATCTGCTGGGGGGCGGCGAAAAGCTGGTCGAGTCGACGGCGCTGAAGCGTTGGCTGGAAGACTTGCAGCAAAACTGCAGCGCTTTGAGCTATGGCGAGATGCCTGAAGCCACAACCGAGCGTTTTCTCCCGCCACGCAATGAGGCAACGTTGCTTGCACCGCTGATACCGAAGCGCAAGGCGGCGGAGAACTGGTGGATCGCCTCCTACAGTGCGTTGCGCATTGGCGATAGCCTGAGCGCCGGCAGCGACGAAGCGCCGGAAAGCCCGCAAGCGCAAAAGCTTTTCGACGACGAGCGACTTGATCCCGATGCGCCACGCGAAGTGCTCGCCAGCGGTGGTGATATCCATCGCTTCCCGCGCGGGCCGAATCCCGGGACTTTTCTCCATGGATTATTGGAGTGGGCGGGCGACGAAGGTTTCGCCGCAGACCCGAAATCCATCGAAGACGCCATTGCGCGCCGCTGCAATCGCCGCGGTTGGGAGGGCTGGATCAATACCCTGCGCGACTGGCTGCAGCACTTGTTGCAAGCGCCGTTATGCATTGGTACCGAACAACCGCCGGTGGTGTTCGAGCAACTGACCGAGTACCGGGTCGAAATGGAATTCTGGTTTGCCAGCCATAAAGTCGATGTGTTGAAGCTCGACGAACTGGTGCGCCAATACACCCATGGAGGCGCTTCTCGTGTCGTTGCCGAGCCCGTACTGCTGAATGGCATGTTCAAAGGCTTTATCGACCTTACGTTCGAGCACGCCGGGCGTTACTACGTTGCGGATTACAAGTCCAACTGGCTCGGTGCTGACGATTCGGCCTATACCGAGCAGGCAATGGAACAGTCGATGCTCGATCATCGCTACGACCTGCAATACGTGTTGTATCTACTGGCGTTGCATCGCCAGCTCAAGGCGCGACTCGCTGATTACGACTATGACCGGCACATGGGTGGCGCCTTGTATCTGTTCCTGCGCGGCACCCGGGCACCTGGCCAAGGCGTGTATTTCACTCGTCCACCACGGGAATTGATCGAACGACTGGACCGGCTGTTCCAGGGAAAACCAGAGCCCAAGCCTGAACCGGCCTGGGAGCAGGGTGTATTGCTATGAGCCGTTCCTTTGCCGATTTGTTACCCACACCGTTGACGGCCGAGAGCCTTGCGCAACTGACACCGCTGAGCCGTGCCGATGACCTGCTGCTGTTGCTTGAACGCTGGGTCGAGCGTGGCTGGCTTCGGGCCTTGGACAAAGCCTTTGTTGCCTTCCTCCACGAACTGGCGCCCGATGGCGATCCGCTGGTGTTGCTGGCGGCGGCCTTGACCAGTCATCAACTGGGACACGGACATGTGTGCCTCGATCTGTTCGAGACGCTCAAGGAGCCGGACTTCGCGCTATCCCTGCCGCCGGAAGGCGATCTGCAGACCGGAACCCTGTTGTTGCCATCGCAATTGCTTGAAGCATTGGAGGGCGCTCACTGGTGCAAGGTCCTGGCATCCAGCAGTCTTGTGGCGCTGGCCGTCGATGAGCGTGATGAATCACAGCAGCGCCCATTGGTATTGTCTGGCAAGCGACTGTATTTACGCCGTTACTGGACGTACGAACGGCGCATCGACAGTGCGCTGCGCCAACGACTTATCGTCCATGAACCAACACCCGATGACCTGTCCGAACGCCTGAGTGGCCTGTTTGGCCAGGCCAGTTCCAGCGCGCAGATCGATTGGCAGAAACTCGCCTGTGCCCTGGCCACCCGTGGTGCATTCAGCATCGTTACGGGCGGGCCTGGAACCGGTAAAACCACCACGGTTGTGCGTTTGCTGGCCCTGCTCCAGGCGCCAGCCGTGGAGGCGGGCAAGCCACTGCGGATTCGACTTGCCGCACCCACGGGCAAGGCCGCCGCGCGGCTGACAGAGTCCATCAGCCAGCAAGTTCAAACACTGCAAGTCGCCGAGAGCGTCAGGGACAAAATCCCCTCTGACGTGACCACGGTCCACCGTCTGCTCGGCAGCCGGCCGGGCACCCGGCATTTCCGCCACCACGCCGGCAATCGCCTGCCGCTGGATGTGCTGGTGGTCGACGAAGCCTCGATGATCGACCTGGAGATGATGGCCAATCTGCTCGATGCGTTGCCGACGCATGCCCGGTTGGTCTTGCTCGGTGACAAGGATCAGTTGGCGTCGGTGGAAGCAGGTGCCGTTCTCGGTGATCTGTGTCGCGATGCCGAGGCTGGTTGGTACAGCCCGCAGACCCGCGACTGGCTGGAGGCCGTCAGTGGTGAAAAACTCGGTTCCAGCGGTCTGCGGGAAGACACCGACGCCACTCACCCGCTGGCCCAGCAGGTCGTGATGCTGCGTCATTCGCGGCGATTTGGCGAAGGCAGCGGCATTGGTCAACTGGCGCGCTGGGTCAATCAGCAGCAGGCCGATGAGGCCCGCAAGCTGCTGGCTGCCCGCAGTCATGCCGATCTTTTTTCGCTGGCTCTCAAGGGCGAGCAGGACAGGGCGCTGGAGCGGCTATTGCTCGAAGGCCAGGGCGAAGGTCCGCAGGGGTATCGACATTACCTGAGCCTCTTGCGCAACCAGCGTCCGTCCAGCGACTCACTTCCCGACGATCCGTGCTGGGTCGAGTGGGCGCGCAATGTCTTGCAAGCCTTCGACGCTTTCCAGCTGCTGTGCGCCGTGCGCAAGGGGCCATGGGGCGTCGAGGGGCTGAATCAGCGGATTACCGGTGCGTTGCTCAAGGCGCGGCTGATCGACAGTGATCAGCAATGGTACGAAGGGCGTCCGGTACTGATGACGCGCAACGATTATGGTCTGGGCCTGATGAATGGCGACATCGGTATCGCCCTGAAATTGCCTGAGCGCGATGGCCAGGAGGGCGGACGCCAGGTGCTGCGCGTCGCTTTTGCGCGTAACGATGGTCAGGGCGGTGTGAGGTTTGTTCTGCCCAGCCGACTCAATGACGTGGAAACCGTCTACGCCATGACCGTGCACAAATCCCAAGGCTCCGAATTCGCCCACACGGCGTTGATCCTGCCCGATGCGCTGAATCCGGTGCTGACCAAAGAGCTGATCTACACCGGAATCACTCGCGCCAAGGACTGGTTTAGCCTGATCGAACCACGTACCGGGATTTTCGAAGAGGCCGTACGACGCAAGGTCAAGCGCTTGAGCGGGTTGATGCTGGAACTGGGGTGAGCGGGTGCAGTGCGGTGGCGAGAGGGTTTGACCTTTCGCCACCAAGACCTGGCCCGCTCCGAGGTCTACTCCGCTGCCAGCAGCATTTCGGTCTGGGCGGTCAGGCCCATGAAGCGCCGGACTCGTTCCCCGGCCCGCGCATTGCGTATGGCATACGGGCTTGCATCCAGCTGAATATTCCCGTTTTCCATGAAAATCACCCGATCGGAAATCGACATCGCGAAGTCCATCTCGTGGGTCACGATCAGCATGGTCATGCCTTCTTTGGCCAAATCGCGGATCACGTTCAAAACATCGCCCACCAGTTCCGGATCAAGGGCCGAAGTCGGTTCGTCGAACAGCATGATCTTCGGCTCCATGGCCAATGCCCGGGCAATCGCTACCCGTTGTTGCTGACCGCCGGAAAGCTGATGCGGGTACTTGTGCGCGTGGGCCAGCAGTCCGACCTTGTCCAGCAGCGCATAGGCACGTTGTTCACTCAAGGGTTTTGCGCTGCCGTGGAAGCGCGGCGCCAGAGTAATGTTGTCGAGAATGCAGCGATGGGGAAACAGGTTGAAGTTCTGGAAAACCATCCCGATATGCCGCACGCCACTACGAACCCTGGCGCTGTTGGGGGTGTCGTTGGAACCGATGAAGCTTTCGCCAAATAGCATGATCTCGCCTTGATCAATACTTTCCAGTCCATTGATGGTGCGAATCAACGACGTTTTACCTGAGCCTGACGGGCCGATGATCGAAATCACCTGGCCACTGCCGACAGTCAGGTCGATGCCCTTGAGCACTTCGTGATTGCCATAGCGCTTGTGGATCTTCTCCAGTTGTAGAACCGGTACCGCACCGCGATTGACCGGGAGGCCGGCAGTGCTGGTCAGCGGTTGGGATTGGGCCTTGAGTTGGCTCACGGCGGTTTCGTCGAGGGTTTGCGGTTTGCGTTGATTCAGATCCAGATGGCGTTCCAGTCGCTGCAAAAACCAGCCGAATACGCTGACGATAAACACGTAATACACCGCTACCGCGGCGAGGGTTTCCATGACCAGGAAGTTCTGCGCGTACAGGCGCTGGCCGACGGTCAGCAGTTCGGTCAGGGAGATCACCGAGATCAGCGACGTCAGTTTCACCACCGTGATGTATTCGTTGATCAAGGTCGGCAGGGAAATGCGAAAAGCCTGAGGAATCACGATCAAACGCTGCAAACCCAGGAAGCCGATACCCAGCGCGCGCCCGGCCTCTTTCTGCCCCTTGGCGACCGAAATCAGGCCACCGCGATGGATCTCTGCCATATACGCCGCTTCGGTGATCACCAGCGCGAACAACCCGGAGTAGAAGGGGTTGGACAGGACCGAACCGGTCATCGGGAATAACTGCGGCAGGTTGTAGACGAAGACCACCAGCACAAGTAGCGGAATACTGCGGAAGAACCAGATATAAGCGGTCGCCGGAAGTCTGAGCCAGGTCGAAGTCGACAGTTTGGCCGAGGCCAGCACAAAGCCCAGCAGCATGCCGACGAACCAGGCCAGGGCACTGAGTTCGATTACGGTGACGCAGGCTTGCCAGAAGGCGGAGTCAGCGAACAGGGAGAAAAAGTACGACCAATCGAATTGCATAAGGACCTCGAACCGCATTGAAATCTTCGCGGGTAAGCCGCTCCCGCATAGGGAGCGGTACTTTTGTAGGCGCGTGCTGGCCCGCGAAGGGGCGTCGCCTTAGTTGGACGCTTCTTCCAGGTTGTACTTCTTCAGGATAGCTGCGTAGTCACCGCTTTTTTTCGCCTCATCAAACGCCTTGAGCAGCGCCTGATAGGTCTCCTCGTTGCCTTTCTTGACGAAGATGCCGAGGGTTTGCGGATAGACCAGATGCTGGGAGGTGATCACTACACGGCCGTTGGTGTGTTCGGCGATCATCTTCGCTGCGCCGGCGATTTCCATTTGGGCCTGGATATTTTTCGACAGCAGGGCCTGGGTCACCTCCGGTGCCGACGGGAACTCGCTGACAGTGATGGCGCCCTTGTTGTTCGGCACGCAATAGTCGGTCGAGAGTTTCTTCAATTGAGCGACCCAGGTGGTGCCTTGCTCCAGTCCGACTTTCAGGCCGCAGAGGTCCTCTGGGGTTTGCGCATTCAGACCGCTGTCTTTCGGTGCCATGATTGCCGCGCCCGTCACCGCGTAGCCAATGGTCATGGCTTGAGTCTGACGCTCTGGCGTGATGTACATGCCGGAGATGATCGCGTCGTAGTGCCCGGAGTTCAGGCCGGAAATCAGATTGGGGAACTTGGTATCGACGAACTCCGCCTTGGCTTGCATCTGCTTGGCCAGGGCTTGAGCCAGTTCCGGATCGGAGCCGACGATATTCTTCTGGCTGTCATAGGATTCGAACGGCGGGTAGGTGATTTCCATGCCGATTTTCAACTGGCCCGGTGTGGCGGCGGAAGCCATGCTGGCAGTTGCACAAAACAGGCTGGCGGCGAGCAGGGACAAACGGGCAGCACGGTTATTTTTGTAAAGCATTTTCGGTGACTCCGATTAGAAAGTAGTGGCCGACAGCAATGATCAGGACGGTTGCGTCTGATTTTTCAGGTGCCCGAAGCTCGAAGGCTTACGCGCCTTCTCCGGCAACGTGATTTCTCCGTTTTCCACCCGCTTGCGCAGGTATTGGTAAGTCTGCAGCGCCTGGCCGTACATGTGTTCGCCAATGGCGATCTGCTCATACTCTTGCCCGGTCGTGGCGAAACCTGGCAGGGGTTTGATCTGGGTATGGAAGTCGCAGGCATAGAACAGCGGGAAGGAGTAGCGCTCTTCGCTGACACTGCGGACACGGTGAGCTGTCGCAACGAATGCACCTGCGGTCATGACTTCGAGCATGTCGCCGATGTTCACCACGAACGCCCCTGGAATAGGCGGTGCATCGATCCACTGGCCAAGATTGTTCATCACCTCCAGCCCGGGTTTGTCAGCCAGCAAAATGGTGAAGCACTCGTAGTCGGTGTGAGCACCAATCCCGGGTGCATCCTGAGCCGTGCCGTCGAACGGGTAGTGGATCAGCCGCAGCTTCGAGGGCGGCCGGGTGACCATGCTGTCGAAATAGTCTTCCTCCAGGCCCAATGCCAGGGCGAAGCCACCGAACAGCCGTCGACCGAGGGCGAAGATTGCGGCGTAGTAGGCCTGTACGGCTTCCTTGAAACCTGGCAGTGACGGCCATTCATTCGGCCCGAGCAGCGGCGTGTTAGCCAGCACCAGCGGGTCGTTTTCCGGAACTTCGAAGCCGATGTCGAAAGCTTCCTTATGATCCGGTTTGCCCTTGGCGTAAACCTCTTCACCTTCCGGGACAAAGCCCTTGTGGGTCTTCGAGGTGCCGATGTAGTGCTGCATCTTGGTTTCCAGGGGCTGATCGAAATAGTCCTTGGCTGCCTGGCGCAGGTTGGTGATCAGCTGCGGATCGATGCCGTGGCTGGTGATGTAGAGGAAGCCGACGTCACTGGCGGCCACCCCGAGCTGCTCTGCAACGACCAGTCGATGTTCCCGTTCGATGCTGAACAGGCCGGCGATATCCACCACCGGAATGCTCTTGAAGTTCGCTTGGGGCGTAGTGTTATTGATCTGCTCAGACATGTTGCAAGCACCTCACGCGAGGGTTGAGTGATTGAAGCGATCGAAGTGTTCGCGCTCTGTGTTGGCCATCCAGATATTCAGCGACCATAGGTCCGCGACCGGCACATTGGTGAAGGGCAAGTGGTGCAAATAGCCGTCGGCACCGAACTCTGGCGTCAGGGTGCTGACCTGATAGCCGCGAGCCTGTTGGGAGCGCCAGATGGCTTCCCAGTGCTGTTGATGGAAGGCCAGTTCCCGGGCGTATTCCGGGGCGGCGGGATGGGGAACCTGCGGGCCTTGGTCATAACCGACCCGGGCCTGGATATGGTGCACGCGCTCGACGAACGCACTCAGGTCATCCGCCGGATCATTCAACAACCGCTCGCACGTCACGACCCAATGGCTGATATCGCTGGTGAACCGCAAGTCGGGTAGCTGCCGGATCAGTTCAAGGGTCAGCCAAGGATTGAACAGTGAACGTGAGCGATGGGTTTCGAAGCTGCAGAATTGCCCGTGCTTGCGTGCCAGCGCCATGGCCTGGCCGAAGAACTCCACCTGCTGGGCCAGCGGCCAGCGGTCATTGCCGGCCAGCACATTGACGAAGCGTGGAGTGAGCTCGGCAGCCCAAGCGAGTTTTTTGTCCAGATCAAGAAGGTGTTCGGTGGGCGGTGCGGATTGTTCCGGCAGCACGTCATAGGCGGTAAACACGGTGCTGATGTAGGCCAGTTCATTGGCCTTTAGAAAGGCGCCGAACTCGGCTCGCTCGCGGGCGTCCAACGGCAGGCGAGCTTCCATGCCATCGAAGCCGGCTTTCAGCAACTCATCGAGGGCCTGGGCCTTGCTCGCGCTATAGCCCCAGAGGGTACGGAATATTTCCAGTTTCATCAGTGAACCTCCACAACGCCTTCAACTACTCAGGGCTCGACGTCGGTGCATGACCGAATCGAGCTGTTATGGCAGTAGCAAAAGGTTTTCATGAGTCGGATCTCAGGGATCCGCTCTCACTTACGTCGCTGTCAGCTTTTATTGTTATTAGGACCGCAGTGCGGTTACAGGTCACGTTGGTGCCGATGGTAGGCATGGGGTGAAACAGAGAAAAATAGGAAACCCCAAATTGTTACTTCAGAATTTTATAAACAAATAGGCGCCTATCAATGCTCGCCGCTTTCGTGAGCATTTCACTGGATATGCTATCGTTGCGGCATCATCCATGACGATCAACGAGAGTTCCCGCATGAAGCTGGCTGTCTGGACGACAGAACGCATTGCTGGCTGGAAGCAGCTACTGCTGGCCGGCCTTTTCTGTTTGTGGAGCTTCCCTGTTTTCGCCGAGCCGCAGGCGCTAGTCAGCATGGCTGATCAGCGCGCCATGTCGGTTACGCAAGTGGTGTTGGGAATCCTCAGCTACGCTCGCTGGCCGGTGGAGCCGGCGCAATTGCGTTTATGCGTGGTCGGTCCCACCGAGTACACCGACGATTTAGTCAAAGGCACCACTCAAGCCACGGGTCGTCCGGTGGTCGTTCGGCGACTGTTGGCCAATTACCCGGCGATCGCCAGCGAGTGTGACGCGGTCTACATCGGCAAACTGACCAATGAAGAGCGCAGCACGCTCTTCGCTTCATTGGCAGGCCATCCGGTGCTGAGTATCAGCGAGGGGGGCGATCAATGCACGGTAGGCAGCCTCTTTTGCCTGCGGGTCAGTGACAATCAAGTCTCGTTTGAGGTCAACCTCGATTCGGTAGCCCGTAGTGGTGTGCGCATTCACCCCAGCGTCTTGCAACTCTCTCGCCGTAAAGCGGCGGCCCCATGAGCCTGTTCAGGTCCGGTAACCGCCCAACGTTGAAATCGGTCATTGGCCGTGGGCACCTGATTGTCGCGTTGGTTGGGGTGGCCATGGCCAGTCTGTCCCTGACCTTGCTCGGGGTACTGGCCTTGCGGGTGTATGCCGATCACAACCTGCAGCTGATTGCCCGTTCGATCAATTACACCGTGGAAGCTGCGGTGGTGTTCAACGACAGCGCGGCGGCGACCGAAGCACTGGCGCTGATCGCATCCACAGAAGAAGTGGCCGATGCGCAGGTATTCGATGAAAAGGGCCAACTACTCGCTCGTTGGCAGCGACCGGAAACCGGTCTGGTTTCCGAGCTGGAAATGCAGATCGCCCGAGTACTTCTGGAAAAACCGATCAATATGCCGATCCACCATCAAGGTCAGGAAATCGGCAGCATCCTGCTGACCGGGCATGGCGGCAGCCTGATGCGCTTTTTGCTCAGCGGCCTGGCCGGGATTGTCTTGTGTACGGCAGTCAGCGCCTGGGTCGCGTTGTATCTGGCACGCCGTCAACTACGCGGGATTACCGGCCCGCTGCGCAGCCTGGCCGAGGTCGCTCACGCCGCGCGCCAGGAGCGGGCCCTCGATCGTCGTGTGCCGCCAGCACGCATTGCCGAACTCGACAGCCTGGGCAACGACTTCAATGCCTTGCTCGATGAACTGGAGTCCTGGCAAACCCACCTGCAAAGCGAAAACGAAACGCTGGCCCACCAGGCCAGCCATGACAGCCTCACCGGTTTGCCGAACCGGGCATTTTTCGAAGGTCGGCTGATCCGTGCATTGCGCAACGCCGGCAAACACGATGAACGGGTTGCCGTGCTGTTTCTCGACAGCGACCAGTTCAAGGGTATCAATGACAACTTCGGTCACGCCGCTGGCGATGCGGTGTTGATTGCCGTTGCAACCCGAGTCCGGGCGCAATTGCGTGAAGATGATCTGGTCGCGCGCCTGGGCGGTGACGAGTTTGCTGTGCTGTTGACGCCGTTGCACAACACCGAAGACGCCCAACGAATTGCCGAAAAGATCATCGCCAGCATGGAGCTGCCGGTTCAGTTGCCGGGCGATACCCAGGTGTTGACCTCACTCAGCGTTGGCATCGCCATTTACCCTGAGCATGGCGCCACACCCGGTACACTGCTCGATGCCGCCGATGCGGCAATGTATCAAGCCAAACGTCTCGCTCGAGGCGGGCAATATACGGCAGGGTCGGAGCACCTTGTCGCCAACGTTCAAACCAGGAGTTAACAGCCTTGTTTTCACTGACCCAGCGTTCCCTGCGATTCTTTACCTTTACCTTGCTCATGGCCGTGCTGGCATTGACCGGTTGCCAGACCGCGCCGCAAAAAGGCCTCAGCCCGGCGCAGATCGTGGTGCTTAAACAGCAGGGTTTCGAATTGACCGAGGAGGGCTGGGCCTTCGGTTTGTCGGGTAAGGTGTTGTTTGGCAGCGACGTTGATCACCTGAACCCGCAAAGTACCGAAATCGTCGAGCGAATCGGCAAGGCGCTGCACGGTGCCGGCATTGAGCGCGTGCGTGTCGATGGCCACACCGACACGTCGGGTAAAGAGGCCTATAACGAGCAACTTTCCCTTCGCCGCGCCAAGAGTGTCGGCGCGGTGCTGACCAGCGTTGGCATGCGTGAGGAGAACATTCGGCTGCGCGGCCTGGGCAGCGCCGAGCCGGTGGCATCCAACACCACCGTCGCCGGACGCACCGAGAATCGCCGGGTATCGATCGTGGTGAGCGCTGACTAGTCGGCGACGTGCATCGTTCGGGTTTCCCCCATCAATAGCGCCAGATTCTGCTCGGTCACGGCGCGGATGTGTTTGCAGGTCATAAGCCGGGTATGTCCCGGTTACTATCGACGTGCCTTAACTCTGATTCATTCGATAGACCATCGCGCTCCAGTAACGGTTGCCATTGCGTTTCTGGCGAGTCCATCCGGCAGCCTCCAACTGCTTGGCGATCATTCGATTCATGAATCCATGACCGAGCAACAGGACCGGTCCTGCGCTCGCAAGGGATTGAAGTTGTTGAGCGGCCTCGGTGGCCCGAATCCTGGCCTGACGGACAGACTCGACCGTCCCTGAGAAGCCGCATAACCATGAGATTCGAAGGATAAATGCCCACGTAAACGGTGAAAGACGCAGCAGTCTCCAGCGGCCATGGGGCAGCTGCGCCTCGCAGAAAATCGCGTCTACCAGTGTCGGCTGAAGGCCCAGCGCCCGAACGGATGTCAGAGCCCGAGGCGCACTGCTCGATACGACCACTTGGGCGGTAGCGGCCAGTTGCACACTCGCCTCTGGGGCGGGCTGGTCGATGATTTCGGATAGGTTGTATTGCTCGATCCAGCGTTTCATATCAAGCGCTGAAACCTTGTTGACCACGGCCAGATTCGGCTGCCCATGGCGCATCAGGATGATCTCCCTGCTCACTGTGCTTACGTCCTTGTCTTACTGCCCCAGGAGTGCAGAGAATGCACCCGGCGGGCATTTGAAGCATGGTGGTCGTGCCGGTATAAACCGCACATTGAGGCGTGAGATTATCATCTGGACGTTAGGTGAAGGGAGCGACAATTGCGGCTTGCCTGAACGAGCCCATACCCCCAAAGGCACCTGCCACTTCATTTCCCTAGGGGAACACTTCGTTCAGGCGGATGATCACGGCCGATTTTTCCCGGCCACTTGCCGCACCGTCAACGTCGCCAAGTCGAGACCGTCCAGACAGTAGGCGTAGACGCTGTACAGATCAGAGTTCATGCGCCGCCTGTTGAACGTATAGATCCCGCACTTCGAGCAGAAATAGTGCTCGGCCTTTCCGGTATTCCACTGGTACAAGCTCAGCCATTCCTGGCCCCGAAGGATCTTCAGAGCGGCATGGCTGACGGTAGCCATCAGCGCGTTCTTTTGCGGCACAGCAGATCATCTGCCCGCGGGCGTCCGCCACGGCAGATTGCAGTGAAGATATCTGCAACCCAATCCCAGGCTGCGCTGGGGAGTTCATACCGTTTTGCCATCGTGGCCTCCTGACTGTGATGGCGCGGGATTCTACTGAAATTGATATTTCGAGGGATTTAGTACAGAGCCGAGACGAGTCGTCTGATTAATCACTTTACGGAGGCCGGTGATGTATTGAAAGGATTGATATTGATACTCTCCAATACAGAAAGCTCTTTAGGATTAACGAGCATAGAATAGACGGACACAGCTGGACGCGAGGACTGGAATTCCTTAATGATCGGGAGAGTGCACAATCGTCATGGCTATATCAACGCAAAACAAGAGCTATTTTAAACAAGTGTCTATTGGCATACTGACTGCTTTGCTGTCGGTCGGTGTCGCTGAAAGTTTCGCAGAGGATAAGAGGTACAAAGGAATGCAGAGTATTCAGTTTCGAAAGGTAATTGACCTCAGTCACATCATTACCCCATCTATACCACTTTGGCCTCACGACCCTCCGGTCACATTCGATGTGGTGGCCTCCCAGAAAAAAGACGGTTACTACCTGCGGCGCTTTAGTATCGGTGAACACAGTGCGACCCACATGAACGCGCCCAATAGTTTTCACCCCAACGCTATTGGGATTGATGGTTATCAGCCGGAGTCTCTGGTCCGACCGGCTGTTATGATTGATCTACGGGCTCAAGCCCGGGATAACCCTGACTATGTGATCGGCATTCAAGATCTCGAAAAATGGGAGCACGATCATGGTCGCATCGACCAAGGTTCTGTTGTGCTGTTTTATACCGGGTGGCAAGCCCTGTGGAACGATCCTAAACGCTTTATCAATCAAGATGCTCAAGGCCCACACTTTCCGGGGGTCGGCGCCGCCGCGGCGAAATTTCTGCTTGAAGAACGCCAGATTGCGGGTGTCGGTATCGATACGCATGGAGCTGATCCAGGGCAGGACACGGTATTCGCCACCAATCGTCAGGTGCTGGCGAAAGATGGAATCGTTCTAGAGTGCCTGACTAACCTAGATCAGCTTCCAGCGAAAGGCACAACACTGGTCATTGGCGTGCTTCGACTGAAAGATGGGTCGGGGTCTCCTGCTTCCGTGATGGCATTTGTGCCCTGAGTCCATTTTAACTTGAGCTAATATTAACTAGCGGAGTGTGGGGGCGGAACTGCTGTTGGCAGATGGTTGCGCGCTGAAGCACCTTGGTCAAGGCCTGAAAGCTCGCCGGTTTGGTTAAAATATCATTGGCGCTAGCGCCCCTAAAACGTTCTGTCTCGCTCGAAAACGCGCTTGCGGTGAAAGCAACGATGTAGCACGTATCGCCCAGTGGTAGTTTTCGGATTTCATGGATGGCCTCCAGTCCATCCATAATGGGCATGTTGATGTCCATTAAAATGACATGCGGAGTCGAAGTTAAATATGCCTTGATCGCTTCCAGACCATTTGACGCAAGGTTGGGCGTATAGCCCAACTTCTGTAACATCGCCATGGCAACCTTCTGATTCACCGGATGATTCTCCACCAGCAGGATATCGAGCGGGTAATGACTGGCAAAAGACGGGTCGAAATCAACCACTGTATACCCATCACCAATGGGTATTTCTGAAACTGAAAAAGGCTCCATTGGGAGTGAGAAGGAGAAAGTTGAGCCGACGCCAAACTGACTGGTAAAAGATAAAATCCCATTCTGCGCCTCGACCAGATTTTTGCAGATGGAAAGGCCGAGCCCACTTCCTGTAAAGCGTTGATTGGTCGCCCCTTCAAATTGAGCAAAGGGCTTGAACAGACCGTCTTGCAGTTCTGCAGGTATACCTATGCCGGTGTCACGTATCGAAAAGCTGAGTCGCGCTTGAGGGCCGTATCCGCTAGCCGTGACCGAGAGCGATACCTTTCCGGTTTCGGTGAATTTGAGCGCATTGCCCAGCAAGTTGATCAATATCTGACGAAGACAATCGGCATCGGTTTTAACTATGAGAGGTACATCCGGTGAGACTTGGACTTCAAGTACTATGGGTTTGTCCTGGATATTTTGTCGGACTATTTCAATGCTGGATAAAACCAAGGTTCGTACTTCGAATACGCGAGGCTTCAATTCAAGTTTTCCCGCTTCGATTTTTGCGAGGTCAAGAATGTTGTCGATAAGAGATAGCAGGGTTCGTCCGCTCGTATGAATCGTTTTGAGCAGACTGCTTTGCTCCGGACTCAAGGAGGGGCCAGCCAGCAACTCGGTCGCACCGATGACACCGTACATGGGCGTGCGGATTTCATGACTCATGGTGGACAAAAATCTGGTTTTTGAACGATTGGCATCCTCGGCGGCGTTTTTTGCCTGCCTCAATACCTCTTCATTTATTTGCAGTTGCTGGAGGTGAGCACGTACGCGGATTAAGTCGATCACGAACAAGAGGCTGAAGGCGAGAAATACCAGAATGGCCAGGATAATATGGTGCAGGGAGTCTTGATTAAGTTGGTGGCGATAGTCCGCCAGCGTCATCTCCGCGCCGGCAATATATGTCGTACCGTCCTGCGACTTTAATGGGATGAAGACGGCGCGAAAGTCTCCCCAATGATCCGAGTAATCGATCCAGGTGGGCTCGGTGCGCTCAAAGCTTTCGATCAAAGCCTGGCTGGCATCGGGATAGGGATCAAAAAAACGTACGAAGTTCTTATCTTGGATCTCTTTTTTTGATGCGCTGGAACTGGCTAGATAAGCTACTCCCGAGCGTTTAACTACGGTGTAGACAAAGGCAGTACTCATTGACTCATTAAATTTGGAGAGTCGTTGAATAGCATCCAGATCTTCCGCTTCCGATTTGGACTGTTTGTTGATCAGATTATCATGGTAGCGGTCGCCAAGGATCGCCGAAGCGCCCAACGCTGCATCCAGCAGCTTGTTGTTAACGTTTTCAGTGAGGATTCCTTTAGTCTCAACGTAGAGGTAGTAAATATAACCACTGATACCCATGATATAGGTCAATAGTAAAACCCATGTTTTCCGTCTGAGCTTGAACATACATCAGAGCCTCCGTGCTCTCAAAGCCCGAGCGTCGAAACTGTGCTCTGGGCGTCCATGATGCAGAGCATAGTTTGAGTGGTGACGGAAAACCATTTTTTATTTTTCATTGCTTTCCGAGGATAGCAGCCTTTATTTCTGGGGGGGATAAGCTGTATTTTTTGTGGACGTATCCACAGAGCCTTCTGCCTGAATAGGCGTAAGTCTCCGAACTACACGCCTGCGGCTATAAATCCAACTGTGTGGTCAAGTCCACGCAATTATGCAACTAAGACAAACAGATGATCCTTATCTGCCTGAGTTAGGGTTCGAATAGCGTAAAGTCGAGAAATTGCGTCTTACTGCCAGACCGGCAGAATTGACGACAAGAGTAGTTGCTGGCTGGGATTATCCGCCAGTAGAAGCTGTGACATTGCGCCCCCTCGAATGGGAATGGAAGAGCGGGTCAAATTTTTCGAAAGCGACCCTGACGAACCTCTGATCAGCGGTTGTCCGTCGTCGTGATAGTACTCAAAGTGCAGGTCCTTGCGCCTGAGCCTCATCGGGTGTGCCTGCATGGGGCTCGTTCAGTTCTTATCGCGCTTACGCGGGCCTCTGGAAGTTGGGCCTTTTCAGTGACTGGAGATGCCCTTCGATGTCACAAGTTGCGTACCAACCCCTGTCATCAAGCCTTGGCAAAGGCCTGCGGACCTCGTTACGACGCCGCTGCCTGATTCCTTGAGAGGTTGTCAGTCAGCGAAGTGCATCGTTCGGGTTTCCCCCATCAATAGCGCCTGATTCTGCTCGGTCACCTCGCGGATGTAGTCCCACAACAACGTGATTCGCTTGAGCTTGCGCAAGTCCTCGCGGCAGTACATCCAGAATTGCCGGGTGATGTTGATTTCCTCCGGCAGCACCGGCAGCAGTCTTGGGTCCTGGGCCGCCAGGAAACACGGCAGAATCGCCAGCGAGCGGCCTTGCTGCGCGGCGACGAATTGCGCAATTACGCTGGTGCTGCGCAGGTTGGCGCTGGCGCCGGGCAGCACATTCGCCAGGTACAGCAGCTCCGAGCTGAATGCCAAATCGTCGACATAACTGATGAATTGATGCTTGCCCAAATCTGCCGGGCGGCGGATGGGTGGGTGCTGGTCGAGGTAATCCTGGGTTGCGTACAGCTGCAGACGGTAATCACAGAGTTTGCAGCAGACGTAAGGGCCGTGCTCCGGGCGCTCCAGGGCGATGACAATGTCTGCCTCGCGCTTGGACAGGCTGATGAAGTGCGGCAGCGGCAGTATATCCACCGAAATCGCCGGATAGGCATCGACGAAGTGGCTGAGCTGCGGGGTGATGAAAAAGCTCCCGAACCCCTCGGTGCAGCCCATCCGCACATGGCCGGATAACGCCACGCCCGAGCCGGACACCTGCTCGCACGCCATGTGCAGTGTGCTTTCTATGGATTCGGCATAACCCAGCAAACGCTGGCCTTCGGCGGTCAAGACGAAGCCATTGGTCCGTGATTTTTCGAACAACAACGTCCCCAATGCACCTTCCAGCGAACTGATCCGCCGTGACACGGTGGTGTAATCCACGGCCAGGCGTTTGGCGGCGCTGCTAGCCTTGCGGGTACGGGCGACCTCGAGGAAAAACTTCAGGTCGTCCCAGTTCAACGAGCCTAACGATGTGATGTTTTTTTGCATGTTGGACCGGATTTTATGTGCGTTCTTATTAGAAGTTTGCACATCTATACTCCAAAAACAGTCCGACAACCAACTCGCGACACACGCCTCATTACAAGGCGACTTTTCTCGCCTTGGCTCCCTGCATAACAACAAGTCCAGGAGACCGTCATGAACGCATCGCTCACGCCAGAAACCACTGTGCAAAAGGTCAAGCTGTTGATCGACGGCCAATGGGTCGAGTCCCAGACCACCGAATGGCACGACATCGTCAATCCGGCAACCCAGCAAGTGCTGGCTAAAGTACCGTTCGCTACGCCTGCGGAAGTCGACGCGGCGATCAGCGCCGCTCATCGCGCTTTCCAGACCTGGAAGCTGACACCGATCGGCGCGCGGATGCGCATCATGCTCAAGCTTCAGGCGTTGATTCGCGAGCACTCCAAGCGCATCGCCGTGGTTCTCAGCGCCGAGCAGGGCAAAACCATCGCCGATGCTGAAGGCGATATTTTCCGTGGCCTGGAAGTGGTCGAGCACGCGTGCTCCATCGGCAGCCTGCAAATGGGCGAATTCGCTGAAAACGTCGCGGGCGGTGTTGATACCTACACCCTGCGCCAACCGATCGGCGTCTGCGCCGGTATCACGCCGTTCAACTTCCCGGCGATGATCCCGCTGTGGATGTTCCCGATGGCCATCGCCTGCGGCAACACCTTTGTGCTCAAACCGTCCGAACAGGACCCGATGTCGACCATGCTGCTGGTGGAACTGGCCATCGAGGCGGGCATTCCAGCCGGCGTGCTCAACGTGGTTCACGGCGGCAAGGATGTGGTGGACGCGCTCTGCACCCACAAAGACATCAAGGCTGTTTCGTTTGTCGGTTCAACGGCAGTCGGTACTCACGTCTACGACCTGGCCGGCAAACACGGCAAACGCGTGCAATCGATGATGGGCGCCAAGAACCACGCGGTGGTGCTGCCCGATGCCAATCGTGAGCAAGCCCTCAATGCGCTGGTCGGTGCCGGTTTCGGCGCTGCCGGTCAACGCTGCATGGCCACCTCGGTGGTGGTGCTGGTGGGAGCGGCCAAGCAGTGGCTGCCAGACCTCAAGGCCCTGGCGCAAAAACTCAAAGTGAATGCCGGCAGCGAGCCGGGCACTGACGTTGGTCCGGTGATTTCGAAACGGGCCAAGGCGCGGATCCTTGATCTGATCGAAAGCGGCATCAAGGAAGGCGCAAAACTGGAGCTCGATGGTCGTGATATCACCGTCCCCGGGTACGAAAAAGGCAACTTTGTCGGCCCGACCCTGTTCTCCGGCGTGACCACCGACATGCAGATATACACCCAGGAAATCTTCGGTCCGGTGCTGGTGGTGCTGGAAGTCGACACCCTCGATCAGGCCATTGCGCTGGTCAACGCCAACCCGTTCGGTAACGGCACCGGCCTGTTCACCCAGAGCGGCGCGGCGGCGCGTAAATTCCAGAACGAAATCGACGTCGGCCAGGTTGGCATCAACATCCCGATCCCGGTGCCGGTTCCGTTCTTCAGCTTCACCGGCTCGCGCGGTTCCAAGCTCGGCGACCTGGGTCCGTATGGCAAGCAAGTGGTGCAGTTCTACACTCAAACCAAGACCGTCACCAGTCGCTGGTTCGACGATGACAGCGTCAATGACGGTGTGAACACAACCATCAATTTGCGTTAAGGAGCCGGACATGAAAATCGCTTTTATCGGTCTCGGCAACATGGGCGCGCCGATGGCGCGCAACCTGATCAAGGCTGGCCATTCGCTGAACCTGGTCGATCTGAACAAAGCCGTACTCGCAGAACTGGCGCAACTGGGCGGCACCATCAGCGCTTCGGCGCGTGAAGCAGCCCAAGGCGCAGAGCTGGTGATTACCATGCTGCCGGCCGCTGTCCATGTGCGCAGCGTCTGGCTGGGTGAAGACGGCGTGCTGGCCGGGATCGCCAAGGGCGTTCCCGCCGTGGATTGCAGCACCATCGACCCGCAGACCGCCCGCGATGTCGCCGCGGCGGCGGCCAAGCAAGGTGTGGCCATGGCGGATGCGCCGGTTTCCGGCGGCACCGGTGGCGCTGCGGCCGGGACGCTGACGTTTATGGTCGGTGCCACGCCGGAGTTGTTCGCCACCCTGCAACCGGTACTGGCGCAGATGGGCCGCAACATTGTGCATTGCGGTGAAGTCGGTACCGGGCAAATCGCCAAGATCTGCAACAACCTGTTGTTGGCGATTTCGATGGTCGGCGTCAGCGAAGCCATGGCCCTTGGCGATGCCTTGGGCATCGACACTAAGGTGCTGGCGGGGATCATCAACAGTTCGACCGGTCGTTGCTGGAGTTCGGAGATGTACAACCCGTGGCCGGGTATCGTCGAAACAGCACCGGCATCGCGTGGTTATACCGGCGGTTTTGGTGCCGAACTGATGCTCAAGGACCTGGGGCTGGCGACTGAAGCTGCGCGTCAGGCGCATCAACCGGTAATGCTCGGCGCGGTGGCTCAGCAGCTGTATCAGGCGATGAGTCAGCGTGGCGAAGGCGGCAAGGATTTCTCGGCAATCATCAACAGCTACCGCAAACCCTGATAGGGGGGAGGGACTGTGGTGAGGGGGCTTGTCGGAACGCCGCAACGCCCCGTTCGGCTGCGAAGCAGTCGTCAATCCTGAACACGCGGCGTATCTGACAAGTCGCATTGGCCTCATGGGGCCGCTTCGCGAACCAGCGGGAGCAAGCTCCCTCGCCACAAACGCCGCGCTCGCCACAAATATGGCGTAATCCGTCGATACTTTCCGAGAGCCCACGTCGGGTGGGCTCTCGGTTTTTTATTGCTGAATCAGGCGAAAACGAAGTACTTGCGTACGGTCTCGACCACTTCCCACGTACCTTTCATGCCCGGCTCAATGACGAAAATATCGCCCGCGCGCAGATGGATCGGTTCCATGCCGTCCGGGGTGATCACGCAGTAGCCTTCCTGGAAGTGGCAGTATTCCCACTTCACATACTCCACGTACCACTTGCCCGGTGTGCAGATCCAGGTGCCCATGATCTTGCTGCCGTCTTCGCTGGTGTAGGCGTTGAGGTTGACGGTGTGCGGGTCACCTTCGAGTTTCTCCCATTTGCAGGCGTCAAGCACTGGCAGTGGATGGGTATCGCGAAGAACGGTAATGGGTTTGGACATGCTGACTCCGAGCGTTAGGCAGGACTGAAGTCGCACCCTATAGTGCCCGGCTCGGTGTCAGTTGTCTGTGCTCGACACTCAGCTGTCCAGAAACGCGCTATTGAGCAAGCCCGCTCAAGCGGACATCCGGGAGTCCGATTCGCGCATTGAAATTTCCATCCGCTAAACTTCAAATTCTTGGCATTAAGTGCGAAACATTTGGGCGTTCCCGACGGATTTCGCAAGAATCTTCACAGGCATCACTCGTATCATTCACGCGAGAGTTGCCGAGAGCTATGCAATGAAAAAAACAATGTCGTGGTGGGATATCAGCCCGCCCTTGAGCACCGCAACACCGACGTGGCCGGGTGATACGCCGTTTCAGGAAGAGCGCGTCTGGACCTTCGGGCCTGAATGCCCGGTGAATGTCGGCCGCATCACCCTGTCTCCCCACACTGGCGCCCATGTCGATGCGCCACTGCATTACAGCGCTGACGGCGCGGCTATCGGCGATGTATCGCTGGATGTCTACATCGGTCCGTGTCGCGTCTTGCATTGTCTGGACAGCGGTCGGCTGGTTCAGCCCGGGCAACTGGAAGGACGCCTTGCCGATCTGCCCGAGCGCGTCTTACTGCGCACTTATCAACAGGCGCCGTTGACGGCCTGGGATCCGGACTTCACCGCTGTGGCCAAGGAAACCGTCGACCTGCTGTCGAGTCTTGGCGTGCGCCTGATCGGTATCGATACACCGTCGCTGGACCCTCAACAGTCCAAGACCATGGATTCGCACAACGCAGTGGCCCGCCATGGCATGGCGATCCTTGAAGGCATCGTGCTCGATGACGTGCCGGAAGGCGACTATGAACTGATTGCGCTGCCGCTGCGGTTTGCCAACCTGGACGCCAGTCCGGTCCGGGCTATTTTGCGTCCTCTGAACAAACCGCCACTTGAGGAGCCTGCTCAATGAGCCAATGTCCTTATTCGTCTTCAAATCAGTCATCCTCAAACCCGCCGGAAGAATGGCATAACGCCGAGCTGAATTTTTCCGACTCCATGAGCTATGGCGATTACCTGGATCTGGGGAAGATTCTCAGCGCCCAGCACCCCTTGTCGCCGGACCATAACGAGATGCTGTTCATCATCCAGCATCAGACGTCCGAGCTGTGGATGAAGCTGATGCTGCATGAGCTCAAGGCCGCTCGCGAACACGTCAGGCTGGGCGAGTTGCCACCGGCGTTCAAGATGCTGGCGCGGGTCTCGCGGATCTTCGATCAACTGGTGCATGCCTGGACGGTGTTGGCGACCATGACGCCGACCGAATACCACGCGATCCGGCCGTTTCTGGGCCAGTCATCGGGCTTCCAGTCGTTCCAGTACCGCGAGATCGAATTCATCCTCGGCAACAAAAGTGCAACGCTGTTGCGTCCGCATGCGCACCGGCCGGAACTGTTGGCGGAGCTGGAAAAGGCGATTGCCACACCGTCGCTGTATGACGAGGCGATTCGGTTGATGGTCAGCGCAGGGTTGGCGATTGATCCGCAGCGCTTCGAGCGCGACCCGGCCAGCCCGACTGCTTATGACGCCTCGGTCGAAGCGGCCTGGCGTGTGGTCTACACCGACCCTTCGCGGTATTGGGATCTGTACCAGTTGGCGGAGAAACTGATCGACCTTGAGGACTCGTTCCGTCAATGGCGCTTCCGCCATGTCACCACGGTTGAGCGGATCATCGGCTTCCAACCGGGTACCGGCGGCACCGAAGGTGTGGGTTATCTACGCAAGATGCTCGATACCGTGCTGTTTCCGGAGTTGTGGCGCGTGCGTTCGACCCTCTGACGCGAGGTACAAAAAAGCCCCGGCATTCATCGAATGCCGGGGCTTTTTGTCGACTGGCTGAAGGCTATTAAGCGACCGACAACGCGCGAGTCCGTGCAACCCGAATCCGGTAGAACACGAACAGGATCAGCACCCAGACCGGGATCGCGTAGACCGACGCACGCACCCCGGGAATCAACAACATCACGTAGATGATCATGGCCATGAACGCCAGGCACAGGTAATTGGTGTACGGCGACCAGAATGCCTTGAAGCCCGGAACGATGCCGCGTTGGCCCATGGCCTTGCGAAACTTCAGGTGCGTCAGGCTGATCATCGCCCAGTTGATCATCAACGAAGCGACCACCAGCGCGAACAGCAACTCAAGCGCTTCATGCGGGGCGACGTAGTTAACCAGCACGGACAACATCGTCATCAGCGCCGATACGCCCAGCGCCCGTAACGGCACGCCCCGTTTGTTCAGCTTCATCAGTGGCTTGGGGGCATCGCCCTGTTCCGCCAGGCCGTAGAGCATGCGGCTGTTGCAATAGACGCAGCTGTTGTAGACCGAGAGTGCTGCGGTGAGCACCACAACGTTGAGGATCTGCGCCGCGGTGTCGCTGCCGATCAAGGCGAAAATCTGCACAAACGGACTGCCGCTGTAGGCATCGCCGGAAGCGCCCATTGTTTGTAGCAGTTGGTCCCACGGGTACAACGACAGCAGCACGGTGAGTGCGCCGACGTAGAAGATCAATACGCGGTAAACCACCTGGTTGATCGCCTTGGGAATGACTTTCCTCGGTTCGCTGGCTTCGGCGGCAGTGATGCCCACCAGTTCCAGGCCGCCAAAAGAGAACATGATGAACGCCATCGCCATCAGCAAACCGTTGGTGCCGTTGGGGAAGAAACCGCCGTGGCTCCATAGGTTACTTACCGAGGCCTGCGGACCGCCGGTGCCGCTGACCAGCATGTAGCAGCCGAGGGCGATCATGCCGATGATTGCCACGACCTTGATGATGGCGAACCAGAACTCCATTTCACCGAAGACTTTGACGTTCATCGTGTTGATCAGGTTGACCAGTACGAAGAACACCGCCGCGCTGACCCAGGTGGGGACCTCGGGCCACCAGAACTGCACGTACTTGCCAACGGCTGTCAGCTCCGCCATGCCCACCAGCACATACAGCACCCAGTAGTTCCAGCCGGACAGGAAGCCGGCAAAACTACCCCAGTAGTTGTGTGCGAAATGACTGAAGGACCCGGCGACCGGCTCCTCGACAATCATCTCTCCCAGTTGGCGCATGATCAGAAAGGCGATAAAACCGGCAATGGCATAGCCGAGGATCATCGACGGGCCGGCCGATTTGAGCACGCCGGCGGAGCCGAGAAATAACCCTGTACCAATCGCGCCGCCCAGCGCGATCAGCTGGATATGCCTGTTTTTCAGCCCCCGCTTCAGTACGCCCTGTTGCAGTTGTTCATCTGCCATCTGGTTACCTTCTAGTTGTTATGGTCAGGCTTTGTTGCAGGTCGACAGCTTATTCAATTGGCACGCGTTTGTGAGCCTCAAACGCTACTTTCAGTGAACTTTTCGTAATACAGCTGCACGTTGTCGAGGGTTTGATCCTGCAACCAGCTCTTGATCGACTCGACCATCGGCGGCGGTCCGCAGACGTACATGTCGACGGCGGCATCCCGCAGTTCGCTGGCTTCGAAATGCTCGGCTATGTAGCCGCGCTTTCCTTCCCAGCCCGGTGACGGGTCGCTGACTACCGGCGTGTAGCGAAACCCTGGAATGCGGTGAGCATAGGCACTGATCCGTTCGCCTTCGCACAGATCGGCCGCGTCCCGTACGCCGTAGTACAAGTGCACAGGTTGCTCGCACCCGCGCGCGACGATTTCGTCGAGCATCCCCAGCAGCGCGGACAGCCCGGTGCCGCCGGCCACCAGGATCAGCGGCCGGGCGATGTGGCGAAGATAAAACGCACCCAACGGTGCTTCCAGAACGATTTCATCGCCGACCTGGCAGCGCTCACGAATGTAATTGCTCATCACCCCGTCGGGTAACAGGCGAATCAGAAATTGCAGTTGATTGCTGCTGCTCGGGCGGTTGGCAAAGGAGTAGGAGCGTTTGCTCGTGGTCCCCGGAATCAGCAGGCGAGCATATTGCCCCGGCAGGAAATCCAGTGGCTGGGTGGCCGCGCCCAAATCCAGATGGAGGATCGCGGTGCTGGCCGAGACCTGACGTACATGCGTGACCGTACCGCTGAGCTGTTCAGGCCCCGCGGCATTGCACAGGCTGGAAGCGAAGTCGAAATAAAACGCGGCGTCGGACTTCACTCGGGTCTGACAAGTGAGCATCTTGCGTTGTTGCAGGTCGAGGCCGGAGAGGGCTTCCTCATCCACATAATCCTGGCTGTAGTCGCCGGACTCGCAGCGGCCCTGACAGGTTCCGCAGACACCCTCGCGGCAATCCAGTGGAATATTGATGCCGTTGCGCAGGGCGGCATCGAGCAGTATTTCGTTGGCCTGCACGGGAAAAAACAGTGTTTTGCCATCGGCAAAACTGAACGCGACCTTGTGGTTCATGCCTCGGTCTCCATAGCTTCAGAGGTGGTAGAAATCGAGCACCGAGTTGATGGTGTCGTTGAGCAGCAACACGTGTTTGCGGGTGATCAGCCAGCTGTCTGCGTGAGGCTTGAGGCGATAGGTCGCGTTCCCGTAGAACTGCTCGGAGGTGGCCAGGCGATAAAACAAGGTGTGCCAGTTCAGCCGCACCTCCAGCTCACCCGCTTCGAGTTCGCTGATGCGTACGTTGTTGATCAGGTGCAAGGTGCGCGGCATTGGCGTGGCCGACGCGGCTTTACCGGTGCGCAGACGGAACACGCGGTCTTCCAGGCCCGAGCGATTGGCGTAGTAGATCAACGACATTTCGCGCTTGGGGTCACGGGTGTAGACGTGTTCGGAGTCCCATTGCGGCAGGTGAAACTCACTCTGCTCGTCGAAGAGCTGGATGTAGGCGTCCCAGTCCTTGGCGTCGCAGAGTTCGGATTTACGGTAGAAAAACTGCTCGATCTGATACTGCAATTGCGGATTCATGTTCACACCTCACGTAGCTTCAGGGATTTCGCGTCCAGGCCGTCGAGCAGAAATTTCTGCCAGTTGCTGTGCTGGTTGACGTAAAGCCCTTCGTGGGTGAATTCGGTGCCGGTCATGGCCGGTGCGATGCCGATCGCCTCGCTGTTGGGCGTGGCGCCGGTTGCCCACTGGTGGCTGCCGCGCGAGATATCGCTCCAGCGTTCGAGCCGCGCCTGGAAACCGCGCTGGGCTTCGCGAAACTCCACCAGGTCATCCGGGGTGCCGAGTCCGGACACGTTGAAGAAATCTTCGAACTGGCGAATCCGGTTTTCCCGATCCGCGTCCGACTCGTTTTTCACACCCAGGCACTGGCTGATGATCTCGGTCTTGTTCCAGGCCACCGGACGGATGATCCGTAGCTGGGAGCTGATTTGATCGAGGAAAAACAGGCTGGGGTAGATGTTCAGGTTGCGCAGCCGATGCATCATCCATTCGGCTTTTTCCTGACCGTGTTCCTCGATCAGGCGCGGCATGATCGTCGCGTAGCCGGAACGCACCGTCGGGTTGGGCATGTCACTGAACAGCACGCTGTGACCGTTGTTGAAGGCGAACCAGCCGTCGTCGGTATTGGCGTCGCCAGCCCCCAGTTTGCTGTAGTCGAGCGTGCCGCTGGCGCGGGTGCCGTTCTCGTTGTCGACCTGCTGGCGGTGTTGCACGGTGGCCACGTAGTTATAGTGGACCGTGCTGACGTGATAGCCGTCCAGGCCGTTTTCGTTCTGCAGTTTCCAGTTGCCGTCATAGGTGTAGGCCGACTTGCCGGGCAGTACTTCCAGTTCACCGGTGGGCGATTGGGCGACCATCATGTCGAAGAACACTTTGGCATCGCCGAGGAAGTCTTCGAGGCTGTTATCGCCGTGAACGTCCAGGCTGATGAAGACGAAGCCCTTGTAGCTCTGGATACGGGCCTTTTTCAGGCTGCGTGTGGCTTTGTCGAACCCTTCCGGGTATTCACCGGGGGCCTTGACCTTGACCAGGCGTCCGTCGCTTTTGTAGCACCAGGCGTGGAACGGGCAGGTAAACGTCGATTGGTTGCCTTTGCCGACACGGGTCAATGTGGTGCCGCGATGCTGGCAAGCGTTGATCAGCGCATTGAGTTGGCCGTCACCGTCACGGGTGATGATCATCGGCTGGCGACCGGCGCGCATCGTGATGAAGTCGTGGTTGTTGGCCAGCTCGCTTTCGTGACAGGCGTAGATCCAGTTCTTCTCGAAGATCAGCTCCATCTCCAGATCGAACAGCTGCGGCTCGGTAAAAATATCCCGCGCGATGCGGAATACGCCTTCTGCCGGACGGAAGTCCAGACAGCCTTCAATGAACGCTTTCCACTGCTCGACATTTTTTTCGCCACTCATGGGTGTGCACCTTTTTTATTCGGGTCAATCGGTGCACTCATTAGAGAGAGTGGGGCGGGCAGGGGTCTATCCGGTTTGTCGACGAAGGCAGTCCACAAAGTTCGGCGCTAATGGGCGAGCAAATGGATATTCGGGGTGCACCAACTCTGTAGCAGCTGCCGAGCCTGCGAGGCTGCGTTCGGCCCGGTCCGCGCTCGGGCGCAGCAGTCGTGAAGTCAGTCACCACGGTGCTACAGGAAGATCGTGCATGTAGGGTTTACGACTGCTGCTCAGCCGAACGCAGCCTCGCAGGCTCGGCAGCTGCTACGGGGATTTATACCCACGGGGAAAGGGGTAACACGCATGCGCTGTTCTGGGCAGGTAATACTCAAGGCTTTGCACCATTCGATGAACGGCCGCCCCTGTTTGCAGCATTGAGGTACTGTCTTGGGTAGCCTTGAGTGTTGTTCAAAGGTCCGGAACCGCCGCCTTATCCACTTAGTCGATGATTGCTATCCACTGGCTGGGTGCCGGCATTGAGTGGTCTGGAACTTGCTCGGCTCAAGTCAGAGGCGCGCCGTCAGAGCGCGCGAGAAAAATATTGCCGTGGGTGCGCCGTGATGAGTAGCAAAGCCGATCCGCAGTTTCGCGATATTCGTATCGATCACTATGACCTTGAGGGCGCGCGGACCTGGATGTCGGGTATCTGCGGGCCGCACCGTCTCGAAACCGCGACGCCCGAACGGATCCGTTTTCATCACACCGCCAACGTCTTCAAGTCGATGGCCACGACCCTGGGCACTATCGAGTACGGCACCGACGTGACCGTTGATATCGAAGACGCCGAGCACTTCAGCAGCTACAGCCTCAGCCTGCCTTTGGTCGGTGAGCAGGAGCTGAGCAAGAACGGCACGCTGCTCAAATCCAATCGCGATCAAGGCGTGATCATCTCCCCGAATGAAAACCAGATGCTGGCGATCTCCGGTGACTGCCGCAAGGTCCAGGTGGTGATCACTCGGGCGGCCATGAGCGAATCCCTTGAGGGGATGTTGCAGCGTCCACTGGATGTACCGCTGCGCTTCGAGCCGGTGATGGATGCGGTGGACGGTGCGTCGGCCTCGTGGTGGCGCATGGCGCGGTATTTCATCGGCGAACTTGAGCGCAGCAGCGCGCTGTTTGAGCAGGTCGTCTTCACGCGGGACATCGAAAGCTCGTTGATCAAAGGCCTGATCCTCGCCCAGCCGAACAATTACTCCGATGAGCTGCGGGACGTGTTGGGGGTGAAATTGCCGCACTATCTGGTCAGGGCCAAGCAGTACATTCACGACAACGCTCGCGAAGCCGTGCACCTGGAAGACATCGAAGCGGCGGCCGGGGTTTCGCGGTTCAAGTTGTTCGAGGCCTTCAGAAAATACTTCGCCCTGTCGCCGATGGCCTATCTGAAAAAATACCGCTTGAATGCGGTGCGCCAGGACATTCTCGAGCAGGGGCTGGCGCGCAATATCTCGGAGATTGCCATGGGTTGGGGGTTCACCCACATGGGGCGTTTTTCTGCCGAGTACCGCAAGTTGTTCGACGAAGCCCCGAGCGCCACCTTGCAGCGCAACGAAGCCCGGCGCATGCGCGGGCTTTGACGCAGAGGCAGTCGGTAACGGCTTATTTGCGGGCGACCAGATCGAGCAGGTCGTCGCGTTCCTTGATTTTCTGCAGGACGATTTCCGAGCGAATATCGGTCACCCCCGCGGTGCGATTGAGCTTGTTGACGATGAAATCCGAGAAGTGTTTCAGGTTGCGCGCCTGAACCCGCAGCACGTAGTTGCTGGCGCCGGTAATCACGTACGCAGTGGCGACTTCCGGCCACTCTTGCACCTTCTTGATAAAGGTCTCGTGCCAGTCCTCGACGTCCTGTCGCAACGACACATGGACGATAGCTTCCAGCTCGATGCCCAGCCGTTCGGCGTTCAGCACCGCGCGATAGCCGGTGATGATTCCCTCGCTTTCCAGCAGCCGCAAACGCCGCAGGCAAGCCGACGGCGACAGCGCAACTTTCTCCGCCAATTCCTGATTGCTGATACGCCCGTCCTGCTGCAAGTAATGCAGGATTCGCAGGTCTGTCGAGTCGAGGGTCATGGTTTGAATAAATCCGCGATTTTTGGAGTTGGATTCGAATTATCTTCGAGATAACTACTATATGGCGGTCCACTTTGCACGAAAATTCTCCAAGGCTTCGTTCATTATTTGCTCATTGTGCCGGCGCAAAAATGCCCAAAACACGGCGGCATGTCATCTAGAGAACAGGACCGACAATGATCACAAGAAACGATTGCCTGGCGCTTGATGCGCAAGACCCTTTGGCTCATTTGCGCCACCAGTTTGCGCTCCCCGAAGGGGTGATTTACCTCGACGGCAACTCCCTTGGCGCGCGTCCGATTGCGGCGCTTGAGCGTGCTCAGGCGGTCATCGCCGAGGAGTGGGGCAATGGCTTGATCCGCAGCTGGAACAGCGCGGGCTGGCTCGATCTGCCGGAGCGTCTGGGCAATCGGTTGGCGGGGCTGATTGGCGCCGGTGAGGGCGAAGTGGTGGTCACCGACACCACCTCGATCAACCTGTTCAAGGTCCTCGGCGCGGCCTTGCGTGTGCAGGCGATGCGGGCACCGACGCGGCGGGTGATCGTCAGTGAGTCGAGCAACTTCCCGACGGATTTGTACATCGCCGAAGGGCTGATGGACTTGCTCCAGCAGGGCTATAGCTTGCGTCTGGTCGACAGCCCGGAAGAGCTGGCGCAGGCGATTGACCAGGACACCGCGGTGGTCATGCTCACCCACGTCAACTACAAGACCGGCTACATGCACGACATGCAGGCCGTGACAGTGTTGATCCACGAATGCGGCGCGCTGGCGATCTGGGACCTGGCGCATTCCGCCGGTGCGGTTCCGGTCGACTTGCGTCAGGCCGGCGCGGACTACGCCATCGGTTGCACCTACAAGTACCTCAATGGCGGTCCCGGTTCGCAAGCGTTTGTCTGGGTTGCGCCACAGTTGTGCGATCTGGTCACGCAGCCGTTGTCCGGCTGGTTCGGTCATTCCCGACAGTTCGACATGGCCTCAGGCTACGAGCCGAGCAGTGGTATCGCTCGCTACTTGTGCGGCACTCAACCGATCACCTCGTTGGCCATGGTCGAGTGCGGCCTGGAGATTTTCGCCCAGACCGACATGCCGAGCCTGCGTCGCAAATCCCTGGCGCTGACTGACCTGTTTATCCAGATGGTGGAGCAGCGCTGCGCCGCTCACGATTTGAAACTGATCACCCCGCGCGAACACGCCAGGCGTGGCAGCCATGTCAGCTTCGAACACCCGCAAGGCTACGCGGTGATCCAGGCCTTGATCGCCCGGGGCGTGATCGGTGATTACCGCGAGCCGCGGATCATGCGCTTCGGTTTCACCCCGCTGTACACCAGCTTCACCGAAGTCTTCGATGCGGTGCAGATTCTTGGCGAGATTCTCGATCAGCAAACCTGGTCGCAAGCGCAGTTCCAGGTCCGCCACAGCGTCACCTGATCCCAGCACTGTCCGTGGCGAGGGAGCTTGCTCCCGCTGGGCTGCGTAGCGGCCCAAAAATCTTCGCAGTGTGAGTACCGATTTTGTGAGTGCTGCGCACTCAAGCGGGAGCAAGCTCCCTCGCCACAGGGTTTAGTTCGACTGTGTGATCCGGTTTATACAAACGATGTGCTCTCTAAAAAAACACAATATTCAGAGGACAGAGAAATGACCGACACCCTCGGTTTTGAAACCATCTCCAACCGTGAGCACGGCCTCAGGCGCCAGCTCACCTCGGGGCAGATGAGCATGATCGCCATTGGCGGTGCGATAGGCACCGGCCTGTTCATGGGCAGCGCCTATGCCATCGGCTATGCCGGGCCGAGTGTGCTGCTCAGCTATGCGATTGGCGCGGTCATCACGCTGCTGTTGATGGGCTGTCTGGCGGAAATGACCGTAGCCCATTCGACTTCGGGTTCGTTCGGCGCGTATGCCGAATTTTATATCAGCCCATTGGCCGGGTTTCTGGTGCGCTACGCTTATTGGGCGGCGATTGTGCTGGCGGTCGGCACTGAGGTGACGGCGGTGGCGATGTACATGAAGTACTGGTTCGCCAACGTGCCTGAGTGGATCTGGATCGTCTCGTTCTCGAGCATTCTGATCGTGCTCAACGCCATCAGCGTCAAGACCTTCGGCACCTTCGAGTATTGGTTCTCGACCATCAAGATCGGCGCAATTGTCGGCTTCATCATTCTCGCGGTGTACGTTGTGTTCGGCTCGGGTAACCCGGAGTACGGCGTGCATCACTACACCAGCCACGGCGGGTTTTTCCCCAATGGTTTGCAAGGGATGTGGGTGGCGGTGATCGTGTCGATCTTCAGCTACCTGAGCGTGGAAATGATCGCGGTGGCAGCCGGTGAAGCCGAGGATCCGGAGCGGGCGGTGAAGAAAGCCTTTCGCGCGACCATCGTGCGGCTGGTGGTGTTTTACCTGCTGACCCTGGCCCTGATGCTGGCGATTGTGCCGTGGGTTCAGGCGGGTCATGCGCAGAGCCCGTTCGTCACGGTCATGCAAACCATCGGCATTCCCGGCGCCACCGGGGTGATGAATTTCGTGATTCTGATTGCCGCGTTGTCGGCGATGAACAGTCAGCTCTACATCACCACGCGGATGATGTTCAGCCTGTCCCGTGGCGGTTACGCGCCGAAGGCGATGGGCGCGTTGAGCAAGAGCTGCATCCCGCTCAACGCCTTGTTGCTGTCGAGCTCGGGCATTGCGCTGGCGACGCTGTTGAACGTGATGTACCCGGAAAGCTCCTTCACCTTGATGATGGCGATTTCGATGTTCGGCGCGATCTTCACCTGGTTCATGATCTTCCTCACGCACTACTGTTTCCGTCGCTATCACCAGCGTCACGGCGAGCGGAAGCTGTCGTTCCGCATGCGCCTGTTCCCTTACACCACGCTGTTGGGGCTGGTGCTGATGGGCGCGGTGATGATCACCACTTACTTCACCGAGGCGTTCAAAATGACCTTGGTGTTTGGTGTGCCGTTCCTGCTGATCCTGTCGTTGGTTTACGGGTTGTTCTTCAGAAAAGCCAAGGCATTGGCCGACACTCTCGACAACGTTCCGGCCCCGTAAGAGCCGGCGGCCACCTGCTGATCAGCGGTTAGCCGATGACGGGCTGAGCATGTCGATGCGGCGGATATCGAAATCGCGTTCCAGGTAGTCCATGCGGTTCTCGAAAAACTGCTGCATGTGCGGCAGGTTCGAGTGCACGTCCAGATGGGCCCGGGATTGCCAGATCTCGTAGAAGATAAACAGCGTCGGGTCTTGCTGGTCGCGCAGCATGTGGTACTCGATGCAGCCAGGTTCGGCGCGACTGGGTTCGACGTAAGCACGGAACAGGGCTTCGAAGGCGTCGGCTTTTTCCGGGCGGGTTTTGGCGTGCAGGATGAAACCGTGTTGCTCGCTCATGCAGAACTCCTCAAGTCAGGGTTGAGAAAATTCTATGGCAACAATCAGCTAGTGATTCGTGCGTTTTGCTCAAATGTATTTTGCCGGCTTCGGGCTTATTCATGGGAAGGGTCATCGATACCCTGCCGCCATCAAATTTAAAACTTTTCGATCCCGCGACTTATCCACAGCGCGGCGCATCGGACCCTGATGAGGCTTCCCATGAAAAAAGTTCTGTTGCTCAACGGTGGCAAGAAATTCGCCCACTCCGATGGTCGCTACAATGCCACCCTGCACGAAGCCGCCTTGAGCGTGCTGGATCGCGGCGGTGTCGACGTGAAAGTGACCCACATCGACGAGGGCTACAACGTCGCTGAAGAAGTCGCCAAGTTCCTTTGGGCCGACGTGATCATTTACCAGATGCCGGGCTGGTGGATGGGCGCACCATGGATCGTGAAAAAGTACATCGACGAAGTCTTCACCGAAGGCCACGGCAGCCTCTACGCCAGCGATGGCCGGACCCGTTCCGATGCTTCGCAGAAATACGGCAGTGGCGGCCTGGTGCAGGGCAAGCAGTACATGCTGTCGCTGACCTGGAATGCACCGCAGCAAGCGTTCGATGACCCGACCGACTTCTTCGAAGCCAAGGGCGTGGACGCGGTGTACTTCCCCTTCCACAAGGCCAACACCTTCCTCGGCATGAGCGGCCTGCCGACCTTCCTGTGTGTCGACGTGATGAAGCGGCCGAACATTGAAGCCGACGTCGCGCGCTACGAACAGCACCTCAAGCAGGTGTTCAACTTACCGGCGTAACCTGCGTTTTGCCTCGCATCCGGCTACTATCAAAGCTGTTTTGATTTAAGGGGCACACGTGAAAGCCAGATCCGATGAGTTGCAGATTTTCGTCTGTGTGATCGAGTGCGGTTCGATTTCTGCGGCGGCCGAACAGGTCGGGCAAACGCCCTCGGCGGTCAGCCGCACGCTGTCGCGTCTGGAGGCCAAGCTCGACACCACGTTGATCAACCGCACCACGCGGCGCATGGACCTGACCGAGGAGGGCAAGTACTTCTTCGAACAGGCCAAGCTGATTCTCGACCAGATGGACGAGCTCGAAGAGCGTCTGTCCTCGCGCCAAAAGACACCTTCCGGACGACTGCGGATCAACGCGGCGTCGCCGTTCATGCTGCATGCCATCGTGCCCTACATCGATGAGTTTCGCCGTCTGTACCCGGACATCCAGCTGGAACTCAACAGCAACGACCTGATCATCGACCTGCTGGAGCAAAGCACCGACATTGCGATCCGCATCGGAGCGTTGGCGGATTCGACCCTGCATGCGCGTTCGCTGGGGGGCAGCCCGCTGCACATCCTCGCCAGCCCCGCGTACCTGGAAAAACACGGCACGCCGACCACGGTTGCCGAATTGGCCGGCCACTCGCTGCTGGGGTTCACCCAGACCGAAAGCCTCAATCATTGGCCGCTGCGTCATGTGCACGGCGACCGCTGGCAGATTCAGCCGAGCCTCAGCGCCTCCAGCGGTGAAACCCTGCGTCAGCTGGCGCTGGAGGGGCAGGGCATTGTGTGCCTGTCGCATTTCATGACCATCAATGACATCAAGGCCGGACGGCTGAAATTGCTGCTGGCGCAGGCCAACAGCGGCTATCGCCAGCCGATCAATGCGGTGTACTACCGCAACTCGCAACTGGCGTTGCGGATTCAATGCTTCCTGGACTTCATCCAGGGCAAGCTGGCGAGTTACGCGAACGAGGTGTTCGAAGGCTGATCCTTGTCATTGTGAGCAGCGGTCGGTGTTCTTGTTTTGTCGCATGAAAATACTCACCGCGCATTTTCATTAATCACGACACGGCATATCTGTAAGCGACATTTCTTGTCTCTATACGAAAATTACTTTCATCAGGTTTGAAAGCTGCTCCTCGAAATGATTTATGGGTTTCACAACACATCGACGTGACCCTTTTCGAGGAGTACCGCATGGCACCGTCCTTCGGCTATTGGCTGCTGGTTTATGCCGCTATCGCCATCATTGCGCTGATCGTTCTGATCGCCCGTTACCGACTCAATCCGTTCATTGTCATTACCCTGGTTTCCATTGGCCTGGCGCTGCTCGCCGGAATGCCGCCGTCGGGAGTGGTGGGCGCGTATGAAGCGGGTGTCGGAAAGACCCTGGGGCACATTGCGCTGGTGGTGGCGCTGGGCACGATGCTTGGCAAGATGATGGCCGAGTCCGGTGGTGCCGAGCAGATGGCGCGCACGCTGATCGAGCGCTTCGGCGAGAAAAACGCGCACTGGGCGATGGTCTGCATTGCCTTTCTGGTGGGTCTGCCGCTGTTCTTCGAAGTCGGCTTTGTGTTGCTGGTGCCGATTGCCTTTACCGTGGCGCGGCGGGTGGGCGTGTCGATTCTGATGGTCGGTTTGCCGATGGTTGCCGGGCTCTCGGTGGTACATGCGCTGGTGCCGCCGCATCCGGCAGCGATGCTCGCAGTGCAGGCCTATCAGGCTTCGGTGGGACAGACGTTGCTCTACGCGATTTTGATCGGCATCCCGACGGCGATCATTGCCGGTCCTCTGTACGCCAAATTCATCGTGCCGCGTATCCAGTTGCCTGCGGAAAACCCGTTGGAGCGACAGTTCATCGACCGCGAACCACGGGACCGCTTACCGGGTTTCGGCATCACCATGGCGACAATTCTGCTGCCAGTGGTGCTGATGCTGATCGGCGGCTGGGCCAATCTGATCTCCACGCCGGGCAGCGGTTTCAACCAATTCCTGTTGTTCATCGGCAACTCGGTGATCGCCCTGTTGCTGGCGACGTTGCTGAGCTTCTGGACCCTCGGTCTGGCCCAGGGTTTCAACCGCGAATCGATCCTCAAATTCACCAATGAGTGCCTGGCACCAACCGCCAGCATTACCTTGCTGGTGGGCGCCGGCGGTGGCTTGAACCGGATTCTGGTGGACGCCGGGGTGACTGACCAGATCGTCGGACTGGCCCATGAGTTTCACTTGTCGCCGTTGTTGATGGGTTGGCTGTTCGCGGCATTGATGCGCATTGCCACCGGTTCCGCGACCGTGGCCATGACTACCGCATCAGGCGTTGTCGCGCCAGTGGCCATTGGTCTGGGATATCCCCATCCGGAGCTGCTGGTGCTGGCGACAGGTGCGGGCTCGGTTATCTTTTCTCACGTCAACGACGGTGGCTTCTGGTTGATCAAGGAGTACTTCAATATGACCGTGACCCAGACCTTCAAGACCTGGACGGTGCTCGAGACCCTGATTTCGGTGATCGCTTTCGGCCTGACCCTGGGTCTTTCCTATGTGCTTTGAACAGCAGGTGCGGTAAATGGACATCCTCTATCAGATTCGCGCGCGTCAGGATTCCTTCAGCGCCGGTGAAGGGCGGATTGCCCGGTTGATGCTCGACGACGTGGGCTTCGCTGCGTCAGCGAGCCTCGACGAACTGGCACTGCGAGCCGAGGTCAGCAGCGCGACACTCTCGCGGTTTGCCCGCAGCGTCGGTTGCCGAGACCTGCGCGATCTGCGCCTGCAACTGGCCCAGGCCAGCGGGGTCGGCAGTCGTTTTCTCGACCCGGCGGGGACGCCGGAGCAGTCGGCGTTTTATCGGCAGATCGTCGGCGATATCGAGTCGACGCTGCATCAACATTTGTCGGCGTTCGATGAGTCGCGTTTCGCCGACGCAGTGAAGTTGCTGGGCAAGGCGCGGATGATTCACGCGTTCGGCATGGGCGGTTGCTCGACACTCTGTAGCGATGAGCTGCAAGTGCGGCTGGTGCGCCTCGGCTACCCGATTGCCGCCTGTCATGACCCGGTGATGATGCGCGTGACCGCCGCTTCACTGGGCGCGGAGCATGCGCTGATTGCCTGTTCGCTAACCGGCATCACCCCGGAACTGCTGGAGGCTGTCGAGTTGGCGAGCAGCTACGGCACACGCATTCTGGCGATCACCCTGGCCGACTCGCCGCTGGCGCAATTGGCCGATGTGCTGCTGCCGCTGCAAAGTGCCGAAACCTCGTTCATCTACAAACCGACGGCGGCGCGCTACGGCATGCTGCTAGCCATCGACGTGCTTGCCACCGAGCTGGCGTTGGCAAATCCTGAAGACAATCAAGAACGTCTGCGGCGGATCAAGCTCGCCCTCGACGACTACCGTGGCGGCGATGATCATCTGCCGCTGGGAGACTGACATGCAGTACCACACGCTGATCCGCAACGCCCTGATCATCGACGGCGGCAACACGCCGGGTTATACCGCCGACGTGGCGATTATGAACGGGCGTATCGCGCGTATCGGTAATTTGCAGGAGGCCAGCGCCGATGAAGTCATCGACGCGGCCGGACGGGTGCTCGCGCCAGGCTTCATTGACGTACATACCCACGACGACACAGTGGTGATCCGCCAGCCGCAGATGCTGCCCAAACTCAGCCAGGGCGTGACCACGGTGATCGTCGGCAACTGCGGGATCAGCGCCTCACCGGTGAGCTTGTGCGGTGATCCGCCGGACCCGATGAACCTGCTCGGTACGTCCGCAGCCTTTGTTTATCCGCGTTTCAGTGATTACCGTGCGGCGGTCGAAGCGGCCAATCCGACACTGAACGTGGCCGCATTGGTCGGCCACACGGCACTGCGCAGCAACCACCTCGATGACCTGTTTCGCACCGCGACGCCGAGCGAAATTGCGGCGATGCGCGAGCAACTGCGCGAGAGCCTGGAGGCGGGTGCGTTGGGCTTGTCCACAGGGTTGGCCTACGCCAGCGCGTTTTCTGCGTCTACCGACGAAGTCATGCAACTGACTGAAGAGCTGACGGCTTTCGGTGCGGTCTACACCACCCATTTGCGCAGCGAATTCGAACCGGTGCTGGAGGCCATGGACGAGGCATTCCAGATTGCTCGCCACGCGAAAAGTCCGCTGATCATTTCCCACCTCAAATGCGCTGGCGCCGGCAACTGGGGGCGCAGTCCACAGCTGTTGGCGTCCCTTGAGCACGCAGCGAAAACCCACCCGGTGGGTTGCGATTGTTATCCGTATGCCGCGAGTTCCTCGACCCTGGACCTCAAACAGGTGACGGACGCGTTTCGCATCACCATCACCTGGTCGACACCACATCCTGAAGTGGGCGGCCGCGACCTGATGGACATCGCCGCCGAGTGGGGCGTGCCGTTGCTGGATGCGGCCCGTCGCCTGCAACCGGCCGGGGCGGTCTATTACGGGATGGATGAGGCGGATGTGCGGCGTATTCTGGCCCACCCGTTATCGATGATCGGTTCCGACGGTTTGCCGGAAGACCCGTTCCCGCATCCACGGTTGTGGGGCGCATTTCCACGGGTACTGGGACACTTCAGTCGGGATCTCGGACTGTTCCCGCTGCACACGGCGGTGCACAAAATGACCGGGCTCTCGGCGGCGCGTTTCGGCCTGAAAGAGCGCGGTGAAATCCGCGAAGGGCATTGGGCGGATCTGGTGCTGTTCGACCCGTTGCGTGTGCGTGACGTGGCGGATTTCAACGACCCGCAACGTTCGGCTGAAGGCATCGACGGTGTGTGGGTCAATGGGGTGCGCAGCTATATCGATGGTCAGCCGAATGGACATCGGGAAGGGCGGTTTTTGGCGCGCGAAGGAACTCTCGGTTCAGGCTTCAGGTAACAGTGATCTGTGGGGTTGATCACAATGATGGCACTGTGCAATTAAAGAATGCCTTCCCCAAGCCGAAGCGCTGTCATGCAACCCACTTAGAGTGGGGCCTTTCAGTTTGGGAGTATCGCAATGAGCTTCGGTAAAACCACCCCGATCCTGCGGATCTTCGATGAAGCCAAGGCGCTGGAGTTCTACGTCGACTTCCTCGGTTTCACGCTCGACTGGCAGCACCGTTTCGAGGCGAACTTCCCGCTCTACCTGCAGGTGTCGCGAGGTGAATGCGTGCTGCATCTGTCCGAGCACCACGGCGACGCAACGCCGGGTTCGGCGCTGCGCATCGAGACCGATGAGCTGGAAGTGTTCCAGCAGCAATTGCTGGCCAAGGAATACCGCTTCGCTCATCCACAGATTCAGGCCATGCCCTGGGGGAGCCAGGACATGACTATCAGCGATCCGTTCGGCAATCGGTTGGTGTTTACCAATGCGATTTGTGTTTGAGACCGCTGGGCGGTCTATTGAGTTGTACAAGCGGGGGGGTGTGCTAGTCTCAATCAATGATTTCATTGATTGCAGGAGGCATCATGGCCAGCATCACGATTCGAAACCTTGACGACCAGATTAAAGAACAACTGCGAATAGCCGCTGCCCACAATGGGCATTCGATGGAAGAAGAAGCCCGTTTGATTCTGGGAAGAGCATTGGCCACTGTTGATCGGGCAGGAGGGCTTGGGAGCCGGATCCGCAGCCGGTTTAGCGCAAACGGTGGGGTTGAACTCGATTTGCCTTCGCGCCAGGAGAAAGCGACAGCGGTGGATTTCTCCGAATGATAGTGCTCGATACCAATGTTCTTTCAGAGTTCATGCGGGCTGAGCCCGATATACACGTGTTGGCCTGGGTCGATGCACAACCGGCGATGGATCTGGCAATCAGCGCGGTTACCGTCGCAGAAATTCTCCATGGCATTGCCCGGTTGCCATTCGGTAAGCGTAAACAGAAATTTGAAGCGCATGCGATGGCGATGTTCGAAGAGGACTTTGCCGGAAGAATATTGCCTTTTGATGCCCATGCCGCTGTCGAGTACGCGACGCTGGTGGCGGGCTGCGAAGCCAACGGCCGAGCGGCGTCGATGGCCGATGCACAGATTGCCGCCATTTGCCGAACCCACGGTGCCTCGATTGCTACTCGCAATGTTCGGGACTTTGAGTTTCCCGGGGTTGAGGTGATCAATCCGTGGGAGGCCTGAGCGGTGGATTGATCACCTTTGCTCATCCACAGATTTGGGCCATGCCCCGGGGGAGCCGGTGCATGACCATCAGCGATCCGTTGGTGTTTAACAATGTGGATCAGTGTTCTATTGAGTCGGGTGATGTGAGGCCCGTCGATCTCTCGACAGGCCTCAATCGCCGACTTCAGGCAGGGTATCTGCCTTGCGATTTGTTGTATTCGTTGAGCTTGAACAGCAGTTCGCGTCCTCGTTGTATCGTGGCGCGCGCGACGTTTATCTGACCTTGCAGTGATGCACGGCTGATGAGGCTGGAGTTTTCAATACCCAGGTGACTGACAACTCGATCCTGGGCTTGTCCCAATCTGCCTTTCACGCCTTCGGCATAGAACTGGTCCATTCCTAATTCATCAAATGCTGCGTTGATGGCATGAGCGTCTTGCTCCAGATAGCCGTCAAGTTTTATCAGGCCGTCATTCAAACGCTCGATTTTCTGTCCGGGGAGGCCGTTGAGGGCCTTGGTTGCCTGAGTTGAGGATTCAAAGTTGGGAATCCATGCCCCTTTGACTTCGAGTATTTTCGTCAGGATAAAACTGGTCCCCATCAACGCCCATTTTTTCTGTCCTTTCGGGTATCGAGGATTCAGATCTTTGTTCTTTGCGTGTTCCAGCTTTGCGTTCACGTTATGGAAAGCCGTCCGTCCCACATACTCTATTTCGTCAGGATCGAGTTGTTCAGAGTGGGGATACATCGCGACGGGAAGATGCTGAGTTGCATTAACTTTGCCGGCAATCGCATCGATGGTTAAAGACGTGGTGACTATGGCACCCACGATGCCAACCGGACCGGTTGGCGCGGCCAATAAGCCGGCCCCCAGCGACATCAAATGCCTCACTGCGTTATAGGCGTAACTTTGAAACAGTCTTTTTACGATGTCTCTTTTTCTCGTGCTGTTGTAGATCTGATGATTCAGCGTACCGACCCTTTTGTTCAGCTCGCTTAAAATGCCTGAGTAATTGCCCAACGCTTCCTTGATGTTGGATTCCACTTTGTTATGGCCGTGATGATCGGTGTAGCGCAGCGGGTTGTTCCCCACCATGCAATACAGATTCAACCCGTCAACCGCTCCCGCCGGATCAGGACTGATCCAACGCTGTAACCATGGCGCGTAATACCGGTGCCCGTAGTAATACAGTCCACTGGCATCACGCTCCTTGCCGGAATATCGAATCGTTTTGTAATCGGCCTCCACAGCCGAACGGGACGCCGTCCACGCCGTACCGCCATAAGGCAAATAACTTTCCTGACTGATCAGCGACGCCTGGTCGTCGAGCTCCAGCGAGCTGGACCTCAGATGGTCATCAAGGCTGTAGCGTATTTGATTGGCTGCGATATCGGCCGGTCGGCCTTGGGTCCAGTTCAGGTAGCGAACGCTACAGCGACCGGCTTGCAGGGTGATGACTTCCAGTCGCTCGTGAGTGCGGGTGCGGATTTCGAGGCCCGGCAGATAGCGAACTTCTCGGGTGTGAGTCACCGACGCTGCGTGCGTAGTTTGAATCTTGCGTACACGTTGACCGCTGCTGTCGTAGCTGTAGCGCTCAATGTCATCGCGCCCGTCTTCACGCTGGATCAGCATGACACTGGCGAGTTGATTGCGGGTGTTCCATTCCAGCGCCTGGCCCGGTTGCAGGGCGTGCAGGTTACCGTTGGCATCGAAGTTTGCTGCGATGTCAGGTGTTGAGTCGCCCTTGTTCCAGGACTGGAGACGATTGTTTGCGGCGGTAATGTTCAGGGTCCGGGTGTAGTTATTACGATCGCGAACATGGCGCAGTTCGCTCAGGTTGCCCCCGGTGTCGTACGTGTAGAGCTCGGTAAAGTTGAACAATTGCCGGGCGTCGATCGGGGTTCTGCTGGAGATCGGAAGGTGGGGTTGGTTGTTGGGGCCTGCCGCTTCACGGCCTGTCGCGCTGGTCAGTTGGTAGAGGGTGTCGTAGGTGAACGTGCTGATGGCTTCGACTCGCTGGTTGCTGCCAAATTGCACTGGCTGGGTCTTGTCCTCGATCTGCGTCACATTGCCCACTGCGTCATAGGTGTAGTGCAAGTCCTGCAGGGTGCTGCCAGACACGGACGCGCCGAGTGAGGTCAAGCGGCCGCTGGCCGGATCGAACAGGGCGCGACTGGTAACCCCGTTTCCGGCAGTCTGGGATTCCACTTGGCCAAACGCGTTGTAGACCAGATCCTTCACGATGTTTTTTTCGATCACGGCGTCTTTTGTTTTCAGGCTCACGGACTTGAGTTGACCCGCAACATCAAACGCGAAGCGTTGTTGATGCTGACCGGCATCGATCTGCTGGATGAGCTCTGCGAGTGCGTCGTAGCGCCAGATCGTTTTGTGACCCTCGCCCTCTTCAAGCAGTACATTGCGATCCTTCGCGTCTGCCGGCCAATGCGGCTGCCGGGGATCGATGAGGAAGCGCCGTGTCTGGCCAGCAGGTTTGGCGCAGAGTGCATATTCATGGATGAGCAGGGTACCGGCGCTGTCATCGTGACGGGTCAGTGCACCACACAGGTTGCTCGCCGCAGCTGCTGACGAATTATCGCCATAGCTGAAGCGTTCTATCACGCGCAGATCCTGGCCGGCCGCTTGCTCCTGGATGTCGGTCGGCCGGAGCTGATTGTCGTAGCTCGTTTGCCAGTGGCTGCCACGCTGATCCCAGCTGCGCAGTGTCTGTCCGGCGTCGCCAGGCAGACTCAGGCGCCAACCGGCATCGACACTGTCGACCAACAGCGGCTTGCCGGACAGGCTGTAGACGGTGGTCAGATTGGCCTTTGGCATTTTGCCAAACAGTCGTGGGTCCCACTGCGCAACCAGGTGTCCGGCAGTGTCGTGGTCCTGGCGGGTAATACGTGCTTGAGGGCTGTCGTCTGCGCTGCGGCGCCAGTAAGCGATGTGCCGCACAGGCAGGCCACGGCTGTCGATGGCGTTGATCGTGGGCGTCTTGCGGTGAAGGCGTACGTTCATGCCTCACCTCCGGTTGTCGGGAGTGGTTTGGGCATGACCTCTTCGAGTGTGTCGTTCTCGTCTTCATCCACGGTGTACCAGGGATGACGGGTTTGCCGCCGCAGACAGGAAAGATCACCTTGTTTGGCGAGTCGCGTGTGAGTCGGTCGCCCCAGTGCATCGTAAAACTGCAAATCGCAGTGGCCGAACTTCCGAAAGGACACATCGTTGATGTAGCGGTGCTGATCGGCGAAGTAAGGACGGTAAGTTCGGATCGCCAATCCCTTGTTGTTGTATTCGACACGTTCACTGACGCGCCAGCGCTGCGCGGCGATCTGTTGCTGCGGTATTTTGCCGTTGAGCGTCAGCTCTCCTTTGTTGCTGACGACGTAGGCTGTTCCTGACTCGACCTTGAGCTTTTGTTGCAGTGTCCGGCCAAAGCCGTCACTGCAGGTCACGGCGATTCGGATTTGCCTTTGGTCGTCATCGGGATAACGATCGGCGGTCAGTGCCGCAATGTGCACCGGCTCGCGGGCCGAGATATCGAGTTCGGCTTTCAGTTTCGCTTCATCGGCCGAGAGTGTCTCAAGGTCCGCCAGACGACGCCGAGTCGAGGCACAGATATGTCCGCTCGGCAGTAAGTCGCCGTTGGCTACGCAACGGGTCAGCCAGTCGGTGTCCTTCAGAGCGGTGTCCGAGGCGCGCCCCATCCAGCTAAAGGGGGCGTAATAGATGGCAATGGCGGCGTCTTTCAGAGCGTCTTCTTTGTTGGTGATCGCCTCGCTCGGACTGGTGAATACCGGACGTCGGTATTGGGCAACAGGTTTGAAACCGGTGAGCTTGTTACCCTCGCTGCCATGAAAACTGCTGGCCAGTATCTGGCCAAAACTGTCGTAGAGGCCTTCTTGAATGTTCCCGTTCGGATCGGTGATGCGTCGGGGCGCAAGCGAGCGGTAATCATAGGCGGCCTGAGTGACGCAACCATCGGGCAGTTTGAACGCGGTGATGAGGCAGCCGTACTTGTCGTGGCTGATCTCGGTCACACCCTGGCTTGTGCTCGGCTGGAGGGTTTTTATTTTGTAAAAACCTTCCAGTGTGGCGTAGGTCGAGAAACCGCTTTTGACTGACCAGAGCTTTTTGAGGGCCGTGGACGTCGGGAGAAAATCGGTCATGCGGTGATAGCCACTTCGTTCAAGCAGTTTTCCCTTGGGGCGAGTTGCTTGCGACAACACATCGAAGGCTTTCAGGGCTGTTTCGTCCAGCTCGGCGGTTTCCAGATGGTCGGCCAGGGCTTCGAAGTGAGCGGTGCCGTCTGGCAAGGTTTCTGCGGTAGAAGTGTTCTTGTAGCGTTGCACGGACAGGCCCGTCAGGATGCTCTGGGTCGTCCAGTCGGTTCCCTTGATGAGTTCGATGAGCTTTTCGTAAGTCATGTCCTTTGTGGCCAGCCCTCCAGGTGCAGGCGCCTTGGGTCGTTTCAACGCATGGGTACGCTGGCGATAAGGCAGACCCAACCGCCATCCCTGGGGTGAATCCAGATGAATGAACTCGGTGCGGGTTTCGTTCAGGTAGTAGAGCTGTTGCGCCGGATCATGAGCGTCGCGCCACCATTGCTGTTGGTCGGCATCGCTGAACGGCGGGGTATCGCTGTCGGTTTTACGTCGGGCGTAGTGGACGCTTACGTTGTGGATCAGTGCGCCGAACCTGTCGTGCTGCAGATTGAAGCTGTGCTGGCATTGCGGATCATCGGCAATGCCTTCGTACTGGTAACTGATGGACTCCAGTGGCAACGGCAACATCCGGGCGTAGCGCTGGCTACTGTCTGGCACTTGTAGCAGACGGACCTGATAGCGGTTTTCCTGAACCGAATAAAGCGTTCTGGTTTTCAGGCGTGTATCGATTCCGAGGATCTCGCTGCGCAGTAAATGACCACTCAGGGCGCGCGCCATTTCGAGGGTTGTCGCAGTATCAGGGGTAACGAGTGTGTCGCCCCCGATCTCGGGCTGGTATTGGCAAAGCAGTGCCTTGCCCAGTGCCACCGCTGCTTTGTCAGCGCTGTGATAACCGGTTCGGGGCAAGTCCACTGCTTGTCCGGTGTGGTACCAGCTCTTTTTCAGGCTCGGTGTTGTAAAACCTTGCGAGTCGGCATCACCGGGGTTGGCTTCGCTGTCGGTTTGCAGCAACAGGCCGAAGCCGCGAAATTCCCGTTCGATACCGTCGTAATAGCCTTGGCGATAGGAAAAGCCCTGGGTCAGTTGATTGCCGGTAATCTCGTCGAGTTGGGTCTGGCTCGAAACCAGATGCAGGGCAAAGGGCAGATGACAGCTGCGGGGCTTGCCGGCTTTGATTCGCTCTGCTTTTTCATCCAGCCATTCCTGTGCCGAACTGCGGTAGCGGATGTTGCCGGCGGCGCCCATGTTGTTATTGGTGCCAGTGAGCAAATACGGTTTTTCACTGACGAAGTCGTAGCGCCAATGCTGCGCTGTCATGTGCGGCACGCTGAGTATCAGGCTGGAACAACCGAGCCCTTGTAGATCGGCGATGTTCACCTGGCATAAATGGTCGTAGCGCACACCTTGCGGCCAGGGCAGGGCAACTGACAGGTCGAAAGCATTACCGCAGCGGTTCATGAATATCTGCGCATGGTCCGCATGCAGGTAGATCAGATCGGCGGCGCCCGAACCGTCCAGGTCTGCCAGGCGAATACGTGAAGCGTCGAATGTCTGGTAGTCAAGTTTCGGCGAGCCCAGCACGAAGCCTTTACCGAAACGTCCATGTCCCAGGTTTGGCCAGCACTTCACTTCATTGTGGCGAACACGTACCAAGTGCGGTTGGCCACTGCCCAGGATATCGCTGAAAGCCACCAGCTCGGTGGGCGAAGACGTGAGCACGGGAAGGGCGTCTTCGTCCTCTTCACGAGGCACTTCGCGGGCAGCAGCAAAGCCCTTTTCTCGTTGATTGGCATACAGACGAACGCTGCGCGGGCCTATCAGGGTCAAGTCGCTTAGCCCTTCGCCCATCAGATCGGCCAACTGTCCTTGTGGATGAAAAAACTCCGTAGGGAACGCATCGAGCGAGGCAAAATTCGACCAGTTTCCATCGGGGCCGAGGGAGAAACCCCCACTCAATCCTGGCTGAGCAATGACCCAGTCCAGTCGACCATCGCCTGTGAGGTCGCTCAGTGATTGGCGCACAGGTTTGGCAGTATCGGCGGTCGGGATCGTCGGCAGGGCGCGCCACTGATCGTAAGTCACTTCATTGCTTTTGGCCTTGGCGCGTAGGGGCTCGCGGTAATACCAGGCATGTTCACTGGAATGAAGTACCCCCGGTAGCCCTTCACCGTACAGGTCTACCAGTTGGTAGCGCTGACCGTCGTTGAGACCGGGCATGTCCTGAAACTGCTGCCAGTTGTGGGCGTCGGCCGGGAACTTGAACGGGCTGTAGCTGAATTCGACGGGAGGACGGCTCTCGGCGGTTATCGCGTTGCCGAACGCCTGTTCATGGGCCGCTGTCAGGTGTTGATAGCCCAGAGACGTTTGACGGTAATCGAGCAGCAGGCGTCGGACCAGAACGGGGTCGCTACCCAATTCATCGGGAAAGCGGTGAAACATCAGCACCTGGCAGCACAGGCGCTCCGTACGTAATTCAAAGCCGTAGGCGAAGCTGGAAAACCCGTCACTACGGGGTTGCCACTGTTGGCCGTCGTATTCCGGTTTCTGTTCGTACGCCGTGCTCCGTTCGCCGTAGTCGAACAGCAGTTCGAAGTGCCATTGCACAAGCCTCAGGTGATCGGCTTTCCATAAGTAAAGGTGCGCACCGGCCTTGAAATTGCCATAGCTCACCCTGCTCAAATAGCGTTGGGACTTGGCGTCATCTTCTGCCTTGTACTGGTAAAGGATGTGCTCGCCGTGCGGGTTCAGGCTCTCCTCCAGCAACCATTCGCCGACACGGTTCGAATCCTGCGGATCGGCACGACGCGATGCGGGATTCTTGCCGAACACGTGAAGGCTGCCATCAGCACCATGCACCAGCCAGAAACCCGCTTTGTCGCTCTGTGAGGACCAATGTTCAATACGGTCGAAGCTGCTTTCGATTCTCGGGAAGTGGCGCGTGACGGTATGGGTTTCGCCCAGTTCCAGGTCGTTGTAATGGTCGATGCGGGTTGAGGTGATGACGCCTTGTGGATCGCGCTCGGGCAACCATACAACTCCACTGGGGCCGACAATCTCGTCATCCTCGGTATAGGCCGGCACACCTTTGCTGGTGCGTCGCCCGACGGTGGGCAATGACATCCCCCAACCGATACCAAACACACTGTTACCCACCGAGCTGCCATAGCTCAGAGACAGGGAGGGAGCGAAGCCACGACCCGGCGAAATCGGCAAGGCAAGCTCATAAGAGGCCGCGCCGTGGGCGCCGACGGCTCCCCAGCCTTTGCCAATGCTGTGAATGGCACCACCACCTTTTGGTAGCGACGGCGCGATGACAGGCAATGCGTTTTGTTCACTCATTACGCACCTCCCGCTCTGGCTGTGTAGCTCACGTGCACGATGATGTCGGTCAGTGAGTCCAGCATGGCTTTCTGCGCTTCGGGATTGGGAAAGGTCAGGCGCCATGTGGAGATGGCGCCGGTGTACTCGAAGGGCAGGTAGCGTTCATCGTTGAAGTTCAGGGTGAACAGGCCGTTGTCGTCGACGCCGGTGGAAAGGGCGATCTGCTGGCTGGCTCGCTTGTTTTCCATGAACTGTCCCTGGTCACCTGGAGACATGAACACTTTGCTTGCGGTCTGGGTCAGCGTTGCCCGGATGTTTTCATAGGGACCGAGGAGGGCCGGCAAGGAGACGCTGATGGTCTTGATGCGCCGCAGGTAATGTTTCTGCTCTTTGTAATCGTCCTCGAACATTGTGTGAGTCAGTTCGAAGTCACAGACCCCGTTCTTCAGTTCCGTTTGAATCGCCGGCCACGTTTTATTGACTGAGCTGTCCTTGATCTGACGCAGCGACACCGTTTTACGAATCTCCAGTTCTCGCTCGTTACGCTGCAAATATTCGGCCTGCATTTTCAGGAGGCTCAGCTTCAATTGCTCTCCTGCCCCAAGCCCTCGGTAGGTTGTGTTCCAGGTCCCGGGTTGAACAAAACGCGTGCTGAAGTCGGCGCGCTCGTATTGCCAGCAGGCTTCGGCGGCCAGGCACAAGGCTAGTGTCGCGTCGTAGGCCTGGTAGTACAGCGTGGCGAACTGGCTGTTGAGCCATTGGTAGAGCTGCGCTTTGGTAAAGCGTTTGCTGAGGAAGTCGTAGCTGGCCTTGGTCTGGCTCAGTGCTGTTTCAGCCTGGCGTAATTGCAGGCGTGTGGCGGTTTCCTGCTCGGTGAAGTGCGCAAGTTGTGCGTCGATCTGGTCCAGTTCGAGTTGTGCCTGATCACGGGTCAGGGTCCACTCCTCCCGCCGACGACTGAATTGCGCCGTACGGTCGAGATGGCTGGCCGCGGTGCGAGTCGCTATGGCGGAGCCTTGGGCGAGCGCAGTGGCGGCATGCATCCCGCCTTCCCAGCGGCTACCACCATTACTGAAACCAAAAATAGTGGGAACCATCATCATGCCGCCCGCGACGACCTGGGAGGCTGATGCCGCCAGTTCGGATGCGCCGCTGCTCAAGTACAGTTGGCTGGCGGCGGCTTCTTCTTGGGTGACATCCTTCTCCAGCAGCTGCTGATAGTGGCTGATTCGGCCCCGGACGATCGCTTTGCTGGCCAGCAGGGCCTGGCGGTTTTGCCGGTCGATGCGCAGCGCCTGGGTTTGCAGGTCGACGGACATTTTCGCCAGGTCCCAGGCGTGCTGTTGCTGCAATTCCTGCAACCGGGTTTGTTCTTTACGCTCGATCAGCGACAGCAGCGTGGCGCCAAACTGGTTGACACTTTCCACTGCACTCAGCGCCTGACTGTGCATGACCGTGAAGCGATAGTGCGGGATTTGTGTGCTCGGCAGGTTCGAAGCTCCGCCGCTTGAAGCGCTCAATGCATTGGCGCTGAGCAAGGCGCGAGGCTCCAATGGCGCCGCGAATAACGGCAAATGCAAGGGCTTGCCGACGATGTCGAGGTTATGCCGCAGGTTGTACAAACGACTCTCGGCGATGTCCCAGCGCTTGAGCAGTTCCGGGTTGAACGGCAAACGCAGATGCGGGGTATCGATAGCAGGTAAGGATTTTTGCGGACTGCCTTCGCGTAATTGCAGGTTTGAACGGATCAGTGAATCTTCGAATGTGCGCAGGCTTTTACTGGGCGCCTTGCTCAACGCTTGCAGGCTGATAGCCGACCACTGATCGACTTGTTGAACAACCGGGCGTGGCCCCAACAGATCCAGTGCCCGCACATACCAGCGCTTTGCCTCGCCGAGGCTATCGGGTGTCAGTTCGCGGTACGCGGCATCGCCCCGGTTGATCAGAATGTCGAGGTAGAGGAAGTACAGCGCCTTGCGAAAGTGCACCGGATGGCTAAGGGCGATCTGGTGCGGATCGTGAGGTGCCTGGCTGGAATATGAGGGGACATCGGGGCCGGTCAGAGGGACCGCATTCCAGTAACCGGACTGCTTACGGCCTGGATCGAAGGCATAGCGAATCCAGCGTTCGGCCTCGTCGTATTGGTGTTCTGTGTTCAACCGATGGGCGATCAGCCACGGCAGGTACAGGAACAGTTCTGTGAAATAACGACCATAAGGGCCGTGGAAATCCATGGTTGTTCCGGAATCGGTGTCTGCAATTTTTGGTTCTGGCAGACGTTGTGTTTCCGTACTGAACAGTTTGTCCAGACTGTTTTCGGTACGTTGGATCATCTCGGCAGCAAACACGGTATTGAGTCTGATTGGCTGGCGGGCGGACAGGCCGCTTTCGCTGAGCGATATCGTTGACTCTGAGAAGTCGAGAAACTGTGCCTTGTCCGCATGTCTAATGTCGGGAGTGCGGAAGTTGTTACCTAACCTGAGCTTGATGGACGCAAGGAAGTACTCTTTTTGGTGTTCTTTGTTAGTGATGCAATATCCGTAGTGAAAATTTTCGCCACTTTCACTGAATCTCTGGGTGTGGAAACTAAATGTGTAATCTTTCGGTATAGTCGCTGTGTCGGAGTTGTTAGAGGTACTTTCTGTTGGCGAAACTGTGGTCTCTGGTCGCCGTACAACGTAGTTAAATGAAGAACCCGGCTCTCTACCGATGTCCAATGTGCCGATGGACCTGAAGCGTAGGGTGATCTTCGTTGTGGTTGAATCGTAGTTTATGTCGACGGTAAGGGCGAAACGTCCGTCAAGTGGGTTTACGTTTTTATCCTTTAATTCAGCGGATGTGGAGAGTTTTTCTAATATCTTGCGTGCGCCAAGCTTTGCTTGTATTGAGATTTTTAGTTGAAGCGAGCTTTTGTTGTGGAATGTGAAAAAGTCTCTCGTCAGTATGTAATGTGGGTGCTGCTGGTCTTCTTCTGCGGCTTTTTTAGAGATGAATATTCCTGGGCTGTGCGTGAGGTTTTTGTCGAAGTTGGCCGTTTTCAGGAAGATGAATCCGTTATTGGTCATGTCGTGTTGTTTGACGAATAGGCCAATGAGCAGACAATCCTGCGAGCTCTCCTGGTGATTGACGGCGACAGTACCCATCAGCGACTTGATTGAACTCAAGTCTTTGTCTTGCAGTGTTGCGTCGTCACCGTAACCTTGCAAACAGGTTCGCGCGGTGCTCCAGCTGCCATCGTGTTTGCGGTAGCTGAGATTTAACCGAAACAGGGGATTGCTTTTGTTCGTTTGGGTTTCGCTGGAATGGACGGCGGGATCCTGGTGGACGCATTCGGCCCAGACGACAAACAGGCGATTGTTGAACCAGACCGGGCGAATCGAATGCTCGATGGCGTCATCCGGAATGGGCACATCGGCTTTTTCCCAGTCCGACCAGGCGAACGGGTCGGGTTGATCAGTTTTTTGAGGGCGTTGAGCCATGTTCAGCGAACGCCAGAAATAGGTGTTCTCGCTGCGGGATTTGGCGATGAAGTAATAAGTGCTGTTGGCGAAATCTGCACCATCGATATAACCATTGAGGATGTTCAGGTTGGCGACTTCTTCGAACCGGGTCAGGTAGGCCAGCACGGCAGTCTGAACGGCATCGGGTTGAATCCGGTTTTGGCTGAGGTCGTTTTCCAGTTGCTGGAAGTTATCGCTCTTGTTGTTTCTCAGGCCGGGGTCCAGATAAATCGCGGGGAAGTACAGCAGCTTTTGATGGGCGGCCCAGGTTGGGTACTGGTGCATCTCATTGCGCCATGTCTGCACATGCTCGGGAGCATGGATTGCCGAGTCATAACCGGGCTCCATGTTCATCAAAATGCGATTGATGTAGTGCTGCAGGCTGGCAATGGCACAGGCCACGGGGGTGGTGGGCACATCCTGGCTGACCAGCACATCGAGTAACCAGTATTCGTAGAGATCCTGGGCGGTCTTGAGCTTGAGGTTTTTTGTCGTGGCGTCGACGGGCACGACTTTGTCCAGATACAGCGCCAACAGTGCATCGCGCAGGCTTTCATCAAGCTGCTTTTTAATGGCAACGGGCATATTCGATCCTTGAATAGAGGTGTACGGGTCAATGACGGGCAGCGAGCACTGCTTCACCCACGGTTTTCCAGTCGGATATTGAGCTGCCGGCTGTCAGGGCCGTGGCTTTGAGCAGGAGGCTTGCCGACAGTCCTGTGCTCTTGCAGCACGCTTGGCAGCGCATGATCCAATCCACTGCCTCCATTGATTGCGCGCACTTGTGCGGAAACGGCTTCGTCAGGAAACTCACTTCATCGGTTGTCCAGTTCAGCAGGTTGGCCAGTAATTGATTCGCGAAATTGCTGGTGCTCTGATCTTCCTGGGAGAGCTGGTTGGCTAGATGCAAATAATGCAGGAGGCTTTCTTCTGAGTTCGTCTGATGACGGGCGCAATGGCTGAAGCGTTCGAGCAAATACAGCGTTTGGGGCGTCAGAGTCCCCTGACTGTTCGAGGCTAACCACGTTGGATTATTCATCAAATTCTGTAGCGTGCTGCTGCTCAGGTGCAGTCCCTGGCAGGCTTCGGCAGCGCGGAGTACCTTCGCCAGCAACGGTGTTATTTTCACTGGGGTGAGGGCATTGATTTCCGCGAAAACCGCCATTGCGGAAGTGCCGGCCATTTTCATCACGCTGGGGACGTATTCCGCGGATAAGTCGGCGATGTTGTGCAGCAGGCTTTCCACCCGTTGCTGATCATTGTCGGGATTTGCGTGCGTTTTAAGTGTCTTCAGCCGGTTCTCCAGATTAGTGTTTAACGGCAAATTGTCCTTTGTCTCATCGAATAAACGACACCACTGCAGCACATCACGGTTGCTTTGCTTGAGCCAGTCAACCACCCAATCCATGGCCATCAGCACGTCGAGAATGTCGGCTGGCGATGTATCCGCTTTGCGTAGCGCACCGGTCACCAGCAGCTTGCAGAACGTATCCCCTCCCAGCAATCGAGCCAGCTCCATGCACTCGAGGGGCGACAGACCAAACATCCGGGCGATTCGGGCCTGGCGGTAGATTGAGCTCACGCTGGGTAGATCACGCTTGAATGACGGCAAGTATTTTTTGCTCTGTTGCGCGAGCAATAACAAAGAGTCCTGCGTGACGGGCAGCCTCAACCCGGCACTGAGATAGTTGAGAGTCGGTTGTGTTTTGGAATCCTCGATATCAATCTCCTGCTCCTCGTTCTGCAATAGAGGGCTGGGCAGCAAGTGAGTGCGGTTGAACACTTGATCGAACAACGGAGCACGATCACCGCACGCGGAAGTCGGCATGTCGTGCAGTAGCGAAGCAAACTCCTCGGGCGCGATGCCGTAACGCTGATTCAGGTATCGATACACCCCCAGGACGCGGACGGTGTTGGTATTGAGCAATAGTGATGTCGTGCCATCCGAATGCATGGCGTTGACGATCAGCGTGTCCAGTTCGGCAACGGGGATACCGGTCCAGCGCTGCAGCCGGACCATCCGCAGCGAGAGATCGAAACAATTCACAGGAAAGAATTTGAACGTCAGGGGGGGCGTCGTATCCACTATGGTTTTGTTGCGAGCTGACTTCGCGGCGATGTACTCGCATCCATAAAATTTACGATGGGCCCCTGGGCTGTTGGTTGAGTTTTTCGGACGGTGTTTACCCTGCGCCAGCAACTGATCAAGCTGCTCCATTGTCAGCCCGGTAAGCTCCTTGAAGCGCTCAACGCTAAGCCTTGGATCGGAGACTTTAGTACCGTAAGCCTTCACCTCTATATCGGGGTCGAGTGGCTCGATCAGTATCTTCTGCTGCTCCGGGCTCAGGCCGGACATCAGTCTCTGAGCCTCGGAAGTGGGTTTGGAAATGCTTCCGTATTCAGACTCGTCGAGCGAAAAAGGCAGTTTCAGACTGACCTGATAATTCAACTCGCCCAGCGCCGGTTTATCTGCACCCAGCCCAAGCAAGCACTGGTGATGATGAAGGTCATAGGGCAGAGAGAGCGGGTAGCGCTCGCTGGCCAATACTTCGTGAACGGACTTCGTGTCGTTGGTTTTTTTCAGGTGTTCCTGGACATGACTGCTCAAGGTGTCATTGACGATGCTCAGCATCGGCTTTGCTGCGAAGGCACTCTGGTGATCCAGCATCAGGTTTTTGAGGTCCGGACGCCTCTTCTCCAAGGTGATCTTGTCGGGGTGTGTGGACGATTTTTCCAGTTGTCCGGCAAACAGATACAGCGCTCGCAGATAGGCCACTGGCGAGTCGATTGCGGCGATATCACCGTCCTTGCAAAACTGCTCCCAATTCTCGTTGAACAATGCTTGATAGGTGGCGGGCCCTGACGTCGACTCGGTACCAACACTGCGCCGAACACGTCGACTGGCATCGCCGGATGACAGCTGATGCTCCTGATACAGACGGCTGATCTGTCGGGCATAGCTCAGCGCGTTGCCATACGCCTGCTCGGCGTTTGCGTCGGTATGCCTGGCGAGTTCAAGGATGAACTCCTCTTTGGTCATGCGCACGATGTCGAACACCGACTCAAAGCCCATGCGCTGCATGGCTGTCTTGAAGTCGGCTTTCGTCTCGTCTTCGTTGCCTGGGGAGTCAATCAACCTGTGTAACAGCGAGTCCTTGGCTACGTCCATGTGTTGTCATTCTCCTGTTCGAACGGAATGTTCTTGGGCAGAAGAAAACGTACAGGAGTCAGTCTGGAATCGCGGTAGGTTGGCTGGGGATTGGGCTGTACGAAAAAGCAATCCGTTGTTCGGATTTATCGTCGAGAGAACGCCGGTATTCAGCCCCCATACCCGTTGCAGGAAAGGGGCTGAATAGGCGCGTTACGGGCCGAGAGTATTGAAGGTTGGCAGGTCAGACGCGGAAGTGGCTGACCATCATCTGCAACTGATTACCCAGCCGTGCCAATTCAACGCTGGACGCGGCAGTTTCATCACTGGCGGCGGCCGTTTGCTCGGAGACGTCGCGCACGTTGATGATGCTGCGGCTGATTTCTTCGGCCACTGCGCTTTGCTGCTCGGCAGCGGCAGCAATCTGCTGGTTCATCGACTGGATGTTCGACACCGTGCGGGTGATGTTTTCCAGTGACACACCGGCCTTGCGGGTCAGCTCGACGCTGCTGTCGGTCAGGCTGCGGCTGTTGTTCATCACCGCGGCCACTTGTTGGGTGCCGTTCTGCAAACCGGCGACCAGGCCTTCGATTTCTTCGGTGGATTTCTGCGTGCGCTGGGCCAGGCCGCGCACTTCGTCAGCGACCACGGCGAAACCGCGACCGGCCTCACCGGCGCGCGCAGCTTCAATGGCGGCGTTGAGCGCCAGCAGGTTGGTCTGTTCGGCCACTGCCTTGATCACGTCCATGACGCTGCCGATCTTGTCGCTTTCCTGTTGCAGCATGGTCATGGCTTCGGTGGAACGCACCACTTCACTGGCCAGGCGTTCGATCTGGGCGATCGCTTCGTTGACCACTTTATCGCCTTCGCGGGCTTCACCATCTGCCGCTGCTGCCGCTTGCGACGCTTCTTCGGCGTTGCGCGCGACTTCCTGCACGGTGGCCGTCATTTCGTGCATGGCGGTGGCGACCTGATCGGTTTCGATCTTCTGGCTGTTGACCCCGGCGCTGGTTTCTTCGGTGACGGCCGACAGCTCTTCGGCAGCGCTGGCGATCTGCGTGACGCCATCGCGGATGCCGCTGATCAAATCGCGCAGGGTGACGCCCATCCGTGCGATGCCTTGCTGCAACACACCAAGTTCGTCGCGACGGGTGACGTGGATGTCATGGGTCAGGTCGCCACCGGCGATACGCTCGACCACTGCCAGGGTTTCGCGCAGCGGGCGGGTGATCTGACGGGTGATGATCACGGCCGCGAGCACGCCGACCAGCAACGCCAGCAATGTACTGATCAGTTGCAGGGTGCGAGCCTGGGTGCTTTCGATGTCGCGGCGATCCAGCTGGATCTGATACAGCGCATCACTGCGCGCAACGATGTCATTACCCTGGACGGTCATTTCCTGACGAGCCAGAACCGCTTCGCTGTTAGCTGCCTTGAAGGCCTGTAACGCACTGCGGTAATTCAGCAGGGCGCTTTGCAGCTGACGCAACGCGTCTTGCTGGGTGTCGGCGAAATGCGTGTTGAGTGCTTTCAGGCTGGCGATTGCCGCGTCGAGTTGGGCAACGGCTTTTTGCTCGGTGGTCGGATTACTGTCGGCGGTGTAGCCGCGGACTTCGTAGCGGGCGAGCTGAAACTGTTCCTTGGCCTCGGTAATGGCCAGGAACTGCTCGAAGCGTTGATCGCTCAAGGGCATCTGGCGCACGCGGGTGTCGATATCACCGATCAGCGTGTTGGCGCTCTCGGCATTCTCGCCCATGGCCTGACGCGCGCTGTTCCCGGTTCGATAAGCGTTACGCATTTTGTTCAACGACTGCTGGTAGGCGTCGATGACCGCGCCCTGTTCCTTGAGCAGTTTGAGGTTTTCCGGGCTCTTGAAGCTCGATACCAGCGATTGCTGCTGGGCCTTGAAGCCGTCGAGGGCCGTTTGCACTGTCTGCGCCACGGTTTCGTCGCCGTCGGCCAGCATGTACTGCAAACGGGTAACCCGCAGTTTGGTCAGGCCCGCGTTGAGCTGAGTGATATCACTCATCCAGTTGCTGCGGTCGATCAGCCCGCCCAGGCTGGTCCAGCCGGTCAGGGCGAGAATGCACGTAAGGGCCAGCACCAGGCCGAAGCCCAGGCTCAGCTTCAGGTTGACGCTGATGTTGGCGAACCAGCTATTCATCAAAAATTCCTCCAGGAACGTTGTGCTTCTTATCATCAGTTGGCTGGAAGATTATTTTTTTTGGAGGCCAGCAGAATGTATTCGTAGAGGGCGTATCGGCGGCAGGCGCGATAGCTGAAACGTTTTTCGTAACAAGAAAATACGGGGCATGCTTGTCGGTTGAGCATTTTTTCACATTCATTTCACTGGGTACTTACGCATCGACTTTTAATGTTGCCCGTACAATGGGGTATTCGTGTGTCCGAGGCGGTATGAAGGTGGAGTCGAGATTGGGTTTTGCGGGTATCAAGCGTTCACTGAACAGGGGGGGGCTCACTCGCGCTAGATACATTGCCCTGGCACTACTGGCATCGCTCGTTGTTATCGCGTTGGCATTCTGGCAGTTGCGTCCCGTCGGTCCGGCGGACCTGGCCCACGGCAACATCGCCGGGGACAAGGCCCTGATGGCCAGTTGGGCCAAGGGCGATACGATTGTGCTGATCCGTCATGTTGAGCGATGCGACCACTCCACCGCCCCTTGCCTGGACAGTGCCGATGGCATTACCGAACGCGCACGTGCGGTGGCTGTCGGGATAGGTTCGCAATTCGCTCACCTGGGCCTGACTAACGCCGACATCTACAACAGTCCGTTGACGCGGACCACGCAAACCGCGCGCTATATGTTCAATACGCTCGGCAGTGCCCAGGATTGGCTCTTCAACTGCAAAGGCACGATGCTGCGTGATGTGCTGGCGCACAAGGTCGCCGGCCGTAACCTGGTGCTGGTCACCCACAGCGAGTGCATAGCGGATCTGGAAAAAGAACTGAAGTTGCCGGCATCGACCCCAGGGTATGGCGCGTCGCTGTTTTTTACGCTGGATACCGCGCAAACCCAGCCCAAACTGCTGGGGCTGATCGAAGCCTCTGACTGGCAATCAGTCGATATCAAGTAAGCCACCCCAAACACAACCAGGCACAGGGGGTGGGCTGATACTCAACGTCGCTACTTTCCCCGGACAATAAAAAACGGCACCTGTATCAGGTGCCGTTTTTTTGTTAGCTGTTTTAGAGGGTGACGAAGTAGTACACCTGACGGCCCACCAGTATCTGCTTCACTATTTTCAACGGTGCAGTGGGTTCTGTATCGCCGGCAAGCAGCGCCACATTGCTTGGGGAGGCGGCGAGAAACGCCGTCAGCTCGGCGTCGGTCTCCAGGTCCTTGAGCAGGCTATGGGTGTAGAACACGGTCGCCCCGGCGGTCCGTTCGTTCGCCTTGAACAGCGCTACTTCCTGACCGTTGGCCTGCATTGTCTGGATTTGATCGGTCAATGGCAGGAACGACTCTTTGCGGTCAGCACGTGGGAACGCCCATTGGGCCGCTGACAGATAAGCGACGACGAACAGACTGATAATGCCGATCGCGATACCACGACGGTTACGGGCGATTTTACCGACCAGGGTCGACGCTTCGGTGTGCTGGCGCAGGCGCTCGAACAGCACGGCGGCATATTCCGCCGCGATTACGGCTGCGGCCGGTGTCAGTGACATCAGGTACACAGTGCGCTTGCTGGATGCCAGGGTCAGCATCAGGAATTGTGCAAGTAGCCACACCGTAAAGAACAACAGGTAGCGATTGTTCGCCAGGCTCTTACGGAAATGCCACAGACCCAGATACACCAGGATGTTCCACGGCAGGAAGGCTTCCGGCAGTTTGGTCAGGTAGTAATAGAACGGCTCATAGTGACCGGCTTGAACGAACGAACCGCTGAAGCGACCAACGCTGTTGGTCAGCAACACTTCGGCCAGTGCCTGCGAGCCGCCGCGCTGATAGAGCATGAAAAGCCAGATCAGCAAGGGGATCAGCCCGAGCAGGGTCGCCAGTGCCGGGCCTATCCAGCGCGCAAGGCTCAAGCGTTTGTCGATCAGGCTCTCGGTCAGCAGATAGAAAAAGATCACCACGCCCGGCATCGCCAGACCAAGCACGCCTTTGCTCAACGTGGCGATGGCGATGCCGACAGCAAAGAGCAGCCAGCTGCCCAGGGCGCCACGCTGTTCGGCTTGTTGGCGATGGGCCTGATAGAACGAAAGCAGCGCCAGGGTTACGCCGAGGCTCAGCAGCGCGTCTTCACCGACGCCGCGAACGTTGCCCCAGTAACTGGCCATGGTTGCCAGCATGATCCCGGCGACCAGGGCGATGGTCGTTGGCCGGCCGAACCGACGCAGCAGGGTGTACAGCAGCATCACGCTGAACAACCCGGCGAAGGCCGATGCCAGCCGCACCGCCCATGGCGTGCCACCGAAGGCACGAATCGCCCCGGCATCGAGCCACAGACTCAGCGGCGGTTTCTCCAGAAAAGGCTGGCCAAACAGGCGCGGCGTCACCCAATCGTTATCCAGGTGCATTTCCATGGCGATCCCGGCAACCCGGGCTTCGGTGGAACCTTGCAACTGGTGATTGCCGAGGGCGAAGAAGAACAGCAGGCAGGTGAGTAGAAACAGGAGTGGGGCAGGGCGTGACATAGGCATCAGGCTACCGAAGGATGAGGGCCGAGAGTAAAACAGGACTCGAAAGTATACGAGGCCACTTCTTAACAAAATGTGAATTGAAAACAGTACGCATAAGAACGACCGGTTTATAGCTCAGTAGAACCGAACCGGTCATCCTTTGAGTTTTTCGAGGTGCACGTCTAAGGCAGATGATCGGCGGCAAAGTCAGTTTCCGAACGGGCCTGTAGTTTGCCTTTGCGGCAGGCTCGTTGAAAGCGTTCGAAGTCGCGCTCGTTCTGCTCGGAATAGGCCTTGGCGTACTTGAACAGTGCATTGGCCATGACCTCGCTCTTGCCAATGTAACCGCTGATTTGTGCAGCTTGCCCAGAGGCTTTGGCGTGGGCGCGAGCCAGGGCTTTGCCACAAATGTGGCCATACGCGGAAAACGTTTCGGCATCGAAGGTTTCCAGCTCCGCCGATATTTTCATGTCCCGTAGCTGGCGCACATAGAAGTGCTGGCCGTTGGGGCTGGTGGTCCAACCGAGAAACAGATCGCTGGCCGACTGCATCAGGCGCTGGCCTTCAACCACGCGCTCGCCGTTATGGCGTATCCGCGATTTGGCTTTGACGTAATCGGCAATCACCGAACGGCGTGCTTCCTTGATCTGTAGAAACAGCGGTCGCTCCTGATCGTCGGTCAGTAGAGCAACCAGGCAGCGCGTCCCGACGCTGCCCACCCCAACGACTTTGAACGCCAGGTCCTGGACCTGGAAGCGCGTCAGCAAATCGCGACGATCGCCCATCAGCGTGGCTCGGTAATCGTGCATGAGGGCGTCGTACGGTGGTCGCCAATCGTCCACGCGCATCCAGTCATCATTGGCGTCCAGTAGCGTGGAGTCTTTATGCAGGTGGAAGATATGTGGCGGATCATCACGGATCAGCAAGCGGCCGTGTTTATCGCGCTCGCATATCTTGGGCAGCAGTTCGGCATGGGTGCGATGCTCGGCTTTGTTAATGGCGTTTTTCACATGCTCCAGCGTGCTGGTGGAAGGCTCCTGTTTGAGCAAGTCGTTATAACCGAGGGCGTCGTACCAGATTTCGAGGGCACTTTGTTCGGCACATGCAGCCATGCTCTCTTGATAGGCCGCGACCACACGGCGACAGATGTCTTCCTCCACTGACGCTCCGTGACGCAGGTCGCGAACGGCCACTACGAAGCTTGCCACTAGCCGTTTCAAGTCCCATTCCCAGGGGCCGGGGTGAGCTTCGTCGAAGTCGTTGACGCTGAACAGCAGGTTGCGTTCCGGCGTGCCAAAACCACCGAAGTTCATCAGGTGACAATCACCGCAAATAGTTGAATACAGCCCCATGTCCGGCGTACCGGACAGGTCGTGGGCATGGAGCAGGGCGTTGCCACGATAGAAGGCGAACGGTGAAACCAGCATGCGCCCGAAGCGCAATTCGTTCAGCGAACGGATTCGCCCTGCACTGGAGGCTTTGATCAGGGGCAGTGGGTCGCGGTCGTTTTTCCCGTGCTGCGCCTGGTCATTGCGCGAGCACTGCTTGCGCGCATCCTTGCCCTGCTTCAGACGGTCTTTGAGGGTGGTCATGAGATCCCTTCGAGGTGGGCTGAATGGCTGGCGCAGACAGGAAAGGCGCCACTGGGCGAAGTGTCGGACTCGCTTGAACGCTAGCAGGAATCCCGCTGTTAGCCAGTCTTTGCGTTGGCTGACAATGTTGAGCGGGTCGATACGATGGCGTAGTTGTCGCCTTGGCGAGTTCACTGAAAAGCCGACTAGTCTTTAACCCATCGATGGGCCTGCCAAGGTGTGAGGAGGCGTGTGCTTTCGTTGCTGATCGCGTGGTTGCTGGCATTCCTGATTGGCTGGGTTTCGCAGCGGATGGGTATGTGCCTGGTCAAAGCCAGCGCTTTAATGCTCAAACGTCGACCCACCTTGTTCGTGGCACTGGTGTCCTGCGGGTTGTTTGGCCTGCTGCTGGCACCGCTTTATCGCTATTTCGGCATCAGCCAGCCGTTGTTCACGCCAGAAGTCGGGTATCCGTTGCTGATCGGTGGCGGACTGTTATTTGGCGTCGCCTCGGTGCTCAACGACGGTTGCAGTGTCGGCACCCTGACCAAACTTACCTGCGGCAATCTCAATAAAGCCTTTACGATTGTCGGCTGGGTGCTGGGGATTGTGCTCTGGTATCGGCTCAACATGTTGCCCGAGCACAGAACCCTGCTGATGCCCGAAATCTCCAGCAGCCACTACCTGCTCACCGTGGGTGTGGTGCTGATGGCGTTGCTGTTTCTGGCCTATGTTCACGGTGACAAACATCTGGTGTTCTCCAGCATGCTGCTGGGGGCGCTGACCAGCGCGCTGTACACCTTCGAACCGCAATGGACGCCCAGCGTGTTCTTCTACCACCTGTCAGAGCTGTTCTGGATGCCCGAACAAACGACCCTCACCGGCCAGCGCGTCGTGGTGTTCGTGATGTTGCTGGTGGGCATGCTCAGCTTCACCCTGCGCCGCAAGACCTTCAGCTACCAGCCGTTCAACCTGTCGAAGGCATGCGTGCACTTATTGGCCGGGGTGCTGATGGGCATTGGCGCCTCGATGATGCTCGGCGGCAACGACTCACAGATTTTGCTGGTATTCCCGACGCTGAATTTGACCTCGACGTTGCCATTGGCCTCGATTGTCGTGGGGATTGTGGGGACGTTGTGGGTGAAGCGGTGGTGGTGGGGCAGGACCGCTCTGAAATGAAAAAGTCCGGTGTAGGGCCGCAATACTGTTCACTTAAGCCGATGTTTCAGGCACATCCGCAGTTGTGGCGAGGGAGCTTGCTCCCGCTGGGGCGCGAAGCGGCCCTGAATTGGGCCTGCTACGCAGTCCAGCGGGAGCAAGCTCCCTCGCCACAGATACTTCTCAGGCCTCCAGACTTCCTTAAGTGAACAGCATTGCGGTGTAGGGCCGGGCTTTAGATTTTTATCTGATCAAGTTTTCCATGAGTCGCGAACTTCCAAGGCACACGGAACGCTGCGCCTGTGCTTATCAGATCTGCCTGGATCAAGATTACCGGCCACCACCGCACCAGATTGTGAGCTTTGCTCCAGTAAGGTTCATTCCCCCAATGTCTGGCTAAGCAGAATATGGGAAGGCCGCATTCACGAAAGGCTCTTTTCTCAATATCGCCTTTGGTAAATTTGTCCTGCGAGATAACGGCCCATCCACCTTCTTCACTCAATGCTGAAATCCACGCTATATCAGTCGCACTCTGCGGGAATCTGTCCCGCAGTGGCGTCACGGTGTGGCCTTCGGATTTGGAGAGTTCGTTAAGGGCACGGGCCAGAGCGGGAGGGAGGTTGTTGTCCAGCAGGAAGTTCAAGCCGCATTCCCAAGCTCGAAATTAACTGCCGCGTCTACTGCGTTGGCAGGTATCTCGTAAAGTTGAGCAACGCGCTTGGCATCGTTCCCTTCGGCTTGATAAGCACTGAAAACAGTTGCTGTGTCGATCCCTGTAACGGAAAGCACAGGTTTTCCAAAGTTTCTGGAGGGGTCGAGAACAATGGCCTTGCTGCGTTTGATCGGGTACCAGCGTTGAGCGGCACCTGAGCCCGTGTAATCAATGCCTTCATAGAGCGATGGTGTGATGACCTGTTTGAAGGCGTATTGCCTTTTAACCAGGTCAAGCAAGGCGTCATCGCCGAGTTCATCCAGAACCGTGGCGAAAATGCTCCGTCCGTCTGTTTGGAATCGTTTGCAGGTAAAGGGATAGGCCTGATCAAACATCACTTTTGCTTGCACCGAAGCGCTGCGAATAGCTTGCAAGCTAACGCCGTGCTTACGGAAAGCGTGAACAAAGCGAATTTCGAGAAGGTCGTGAAAACCCAGGATGGGTTCACCCAGATCAGCCAGTTCGGAGGGCCACAGACCAGGATGCAGAGCACCGTGGGCGGTATACCCGAACAACCAGCGGCGGATGTCAGCGGCCGGAATGCCGGTGTAGAGCGCGGCTTCTGCCGGGGTATACAAGCCAATGCCAACAAGATGGCTGGGTAGCGCAGTGCGTTGCATGTGGCCTCCTTGTCAGCGGGTAGTGCGGAAGGTGGAGTCTGGTGGCAGTGGCGATCTCGATCAATCGGTTTGAGACGAACCATCTGTATCGTTTGTCCAGATTAGGTTTGCGGCTCATTCCGCACAAGTTCACACACGACGCTTTGGCTTGCGGGAAATGTCTGACCCTGACCACGGAAGGAACGATGCTGAGGCAGTTTTACGAAGCGATATCCGCGCATTGGGTCGACAGAAAGTTACGTTAAGTGAAACCTTCCGTTGAGTCAGAGGCTTATCGTGAGCATCGTCCGGATGAACTCAATTGCTAAAAGTGGCCCGCGAGGGCCACTTTCATCTTCACGACGACAAAACCTGTGCCTGCAATCGTCGCCCAATGACATCCAGCTTGAAGCTGTCGTCGAATATTCTGCGTTTGTCAGTCATGAAAAACTCCTCGATAGATGCATTTTCCACCTATCGAGGTGTCCGGGGGAAATTAGACCACTACAGTCAGGAGGCCCCCCGGTTGGGGTTTAGTGGTATTGGGCAGTGGTTTTGCCAACGGATGAGCCCGACAATCAGAGGGGGCACCAAGGGTCTTCACCTTTGGCACTTTCAACCAGTTTTTCGAAGTTTCGCTGGAAACTCCAACCGGAAGCGACAGCTGTCATTGTCGTCTTACAGTTAGTGTTTTTTTCCGAGACGACGATGTTCATATAGTACTGATCGCCGTAAATGGTTGGTCCAAACAGAACCATGTCGGTGTTTTCTGCAGTTTTATCCACTTTCAGCCTGATCGAATTGACGATGATTCCACCGTTAGGCAGGGCGATATTTTGTGGGTGAAAGCAATGATTCAGATACGCCTGAACTCGCTCCTCGACCTGCTCACGGCCCTGCGCCAAGCAATATTCCGGGCTCGCGATGCCTGTGCTCAACAAATCGTCCTTGCTATGCGGGAACAGCGAGCAGCCGCTTAACAGCAGGTAAAGAACGCCCGTGATTTTCTTGTACATCCTTGATACCCCAATTGAATGAATAAACCGGTGACGCAGCAGATCGCCACGGCTGTTGTCGGCCGTGTGGTGTGACACTTGAGCAGGGACTGTGGCGCAGAGGTGCCTATAACTTTCATTACGTTACGGTCAACACGGATGATATGGGCAAAACCTTTCATATCCGGTCGGTTGAGATGAAAAATCTTCAGGGGGACTTTTCTTGTGATTGCAGTCGAGATCAATGTGCTTTGGGCTCAACGGCAAGTTACGGAAAGTGAAACCTTCTGTTGAGTCAGAGGCTTATCGTGAGCCGCGCACGGGTTAACTCAATTGCTAGAAAGTGGCCCGCGAGGGCCACCATTTTTCCTCACGACGACAAAACCTGCGCCTGCAATCGTCGCCCAACGACATCCAGCAAATCACAACCATCGCGCAGTGAAACCACCAGCGCTCGTGCCAGTTCACTGTGAATCCCCTCGCCGGTGGCGACGATCTCCAGCAACTGGGTCGTGGTGCGGATGCGGTAGGCGGCTGTTTCATGCAGCACGTCGAGTGGTGCCTCGGTGTCGATCAACAGGGATGCGACGGTGCAGTCGATGCCGGTGATGGGCATGTATCGAGCCATGGCAGAACCTCCATTCATGAGCAGAACGTGACACTCAGTGGTGAGCGGCGGCTTGAGGTTCGTGCGCTGCATCCGGCATGTCGAAATGCTCCAGCGCCCGGTTCACCAGCAACTCGCCCAGCACGATCAACTGCTGAATCGCCAACACCACGTTACGACGCGAGTCTTCGAGTTGGAAGGCCAGGTCGGTGGTCATGACGTTGAGCGAGGCGAGGGTTTCGCTGGTATGGATCAGCAGGGTTTCGGTGTCGATGTCGGGGAGGAGGGTGAAGAGCTGGTTTGCGGGAGTGCTGGTTTTTTCGGGGGGATTGGGGGTGATCTTTTTCATGGTGGAGCTCCTTACACTGGTGATAGAAGCTGCCAACCCCCCGCTGTCAAACAGGATTGGGTGGCAGCCGTACGCGGGTTGACAGACCAGAAGTGTAAGAACCCGGCGCACCCGAAGATGCCCCGCGCACAGCCGCCATAAAGAAACTGCATGCGGGAAAGCATGCCGTCTTTTCAGATGGAGTGAAAGATTACACTTTTCGGCCTGTCAAAGCCGGTCGCTGATGCGCAGCGACACCTGAAGGCTATCTCTCCTGATCCTTCCTCGCCAGTTCACCACATGCACTACGGTTTGCGGGAAATGTCCTAGGATCGTTGGGCGCGCGGCAATAAAAAATGAAGGGCTGTCGATTTGCGGCGCTACCGTTCGACAAGGTAGTGAGTAGTTCACATCCAACGGAGAGACGACGATGCGATTCATGATCATTATAAAAGCCAGCAAGGATTCCGAAGCCGGCGTGATGCCCACCCAGGAGTTGTTGACCGCGATGGGTAACTACAACGAAGAGCTGGTCAAGGCCGGCATCCTCCTCGGCGGCGAAGGTCTGCACCCCAGCAGCAAAGGCACCCGCGTGCGTTTCTCGGGCGAGAAACGCACAGTGATCGACGGCCCGTTCGCCGAAACCAAAGAGTTGATCGCCGGCTACTGGCTGTGGCAGGTGAAGTCGAAGCAGGAAGCCATCGACTGGGTCAAACGCTGCCCGAATCCGATGCCGGGTACGGAGGCAGAGATCGAAATTCGCCAGGTGTTCGAGGCGGAAGATTTCGGTGCCGAGTTCACGCCGGAGCTGAGGGAACAGGAAGAGCGTGTGTGGGCACAGGCGAAAGATCAGGCGAAGAAATGCTGAAACGGAAAGAGGGCTGATTTATTTTGATTTGGGTTGAATTCTCAAAAACAAATCAGCCCCATTTTTCGCAAATGACGTCCAGCAAATCACAACCATCGGGCAGTGAAAGCCAGGTCAAGGGCCATGACATTGGGTGAGGCAAGGGGGCTCTTTCTACGGAGATAAGCCTCTATCCATTCACTCTTTCAATGCATTTGCCGAAGGGTCGTTGATGTTGAACTGTACCTCCCGTCAAGACTATAAAGCATATGACTGCAAACACTCCTCCTAAGCGGTCTTGTCCTTTAGTTGCCGAGGCCAAGAGTTTTTCCGCCGGCGGGAACGCAAAGCAGATCCCAAGAAATGCAAGAAACCCGGGGATCAGGTAGGCAATGAATAGGCCAAAATCGACGGATAGCTCTGGCATGTTCGTATCCCTTTTTCTCTATAGCTTACGAGTCAGCAATCCGGTGCTTAACGCCTACAAAAGAACCGCGTGATCGATCAACTTGGCCATTTCGCTGGTCGGTGTCCAACCTAGGTCGCTATAGAGGGGTCTGCCAGTCGCTGTTGCGTGCAATATCGCGTAGCCGATATTTCGCTTCTGGAATGCGCTTTCTGCCAGCGCCATCATCTGTCGGGCCAAACCACGACGGCGGTAGTCTTTTTCCGTGTACACGTTGAGCACATACCCGCGTTTGTCCTGGGTTGGATGCAGCGGGTGAGGCGGCCAATCGATAGACATCAGGCCAATACCCGCTATCGGCACGCCCCCATCGAGCAACACGAATCCAAAGTACGACCCATCAATCAAGCGCGGTAACAACCACGCGCGGAACGGTTCGGCCATGTGCCGAAGCGTGTCGTCATCACTTCCGGCTTCTCGAAACATTTCCTCCCGATGCCGACAAATCAGATCGATATCGCGTGCATCCACTTCGCGCCATTCCATATAAGGCTCCGAATATTGCTTCAACGAGTTTGAGTCTAGCTGGGTTCAGGAAGCCGGGGACAGACCCTACCAGGAGGAATAGGGGAGAAGGCCTTACCCGTCAACTCACAAAAATAATCTTCGAAACCAACTCCGCACTGTTCTTGGCCTGCAGCTTTTTCATCAGGCGGGCGCGGTGGACTTCCACGGTTCTGTGGGAAATCGCCAGTTTTTTGGCCACTTCCTTGCAGGTCAGGCCGTTGACGATGTGCATCGAGATTTCGCGTTCGCGGGGTGTGAGATTGACCGTGGCGTGGTGCGGCCGGTCCATGCGTTCGAAGTGCCAGACCATCAGTTTGAATGGATCGTCGGGGGTCAGGCTGTAGCCGTGCGACCTGGCCCAGAACACTTCACCGTTTTTGTGTTGCATGAAGCGTTCGTCGGAGTAGGAACCGCTTTGGCTGTTGCGCAACCAGGTCTCGCTGCGATTGCCGATGGTCTTGTAGTCCGCCTGGGAGGGATAGATCAGCAGGGTCAGATGACCCAGAAGCTCTTCGCGTTCGTAGCCGAACAACTCCAGGAATGCCTCGTTGCAGTCGAGCATCACGCGGTTGCCGGTGATGAGCTGAGGGGCGGGTGAGACCCTGAATGCCAGGCGCTCAAGGTCTTTCAATTGATGTGCGAAGACGGTCATTGGGCATCCTGCCTCGATTAAATCCGGTACTGACGACGCTTTGTATCAGAGCGCTTACTTATTCATGTACGTAGTTGCACGAACTAGCGAGCGATCCGGGCGGTAGGTCATTGTAGGGAATGCCTGATCCAAGCACAGAAGAAAATCACCATGCCCCATGATTCCGTATCCATCGTCGCTGCCGCGCACTCTCGATTTGGCCGTCTGGACGGTTCCACGTTGGAAGACCTTATCGTTCAGGTCACCCGCGAAGCCCTGGAAGACGCCGCCATCGACGCCTCGGCAATCGACGCCCTGTTCCTCGGGCATTTCAACTCGGGGATGGTTGCGGATGGTTTTCCCGCCTCGTTGATGCTGCAAGCCGACCCAGGCTTGCGCTTCAAGCCCGCGACCCGTTGCGAAAACGCCTGCGCTTCGGGTTCGGCGGCGATTCATGCAGGGATCAACGCGATCCGCTCAGGCTCAGCTGAACTGGTGTTGGTCGTGGGCGCCGAGAAGATGACCTCCAACTCCACGGCCGACGTCACCAAGGCCCTGGCCGGAGCCGGTTATCAGAACGATGTCGAAGAGGCCGGGCTCAGTTTTCCGCAGTTGTTCGGCCTGGCCGCGCAACAGTACCGTGACCGCTACCAGTGCCCGATGGCGTCAATGGCCGCGATCGCCACCAAGAACCACTCCAATGCCATGGCCAACCCCTTGGCGCAGATGCACCGGGTCATGGATTTCGAACACTGCAACAACGTGTCGAAAAGCAATCCGTATGTGGCGGAGTCGTTGCGCCTGACCGATTGCTCGCTGATCAGCGACGGGGCTGCGGCCATCGTGCTGGCCTCGTCCAAGCGCGCCAGGCGGTTTCGTCGTGACGTACTGATTCGCTCGGCGACACAGGTCAACGATTTCCTGCCGATTGCCCAGCGCGACATCCTCGCGTTTGAAGGCCCGCAGCGCGCGATCCATTCGGCCTTGCGCGGGGCCAACATCACCTTGGCCGACCTGAGCTTTGCCGAGGTTCATGACTGCTTCACCATCGCCGAACTGCTGATCTACGAAGCCATGGGCCTGGCGCCCAAAGGCGAGGGGCATCGGGCGCTGGATGACGGTATCGTGCGGGCGGGTGGGCGTCTGCCGGTGAACCTGTCGGGCGGGCTCAAGGCCAAGGGGCATCCGGTGGGCGCCACGGGGGTGTCGATGCACGCTATGGCCTTTCGGCAGCTGACTGGCGAGCCGATCGGCCTGGCTGTACCGAATCCTGAGTTCGGTCTGTTGTTCAACATGGGCGGCATGGCGGTCGCCAACTATGCTTCGGTGCTTCAGGCTCGCAGGGCTTGAACATGAATATTGCCAACTGGTTGAACGATACCGGCCGACGCTGGCCAGAACGTCCAGCATTGTTTGAGGGGCAGCGGCAAGTCGCCGACTACGCCACGTTTGCCGCCCGTGTCCGTAGCCGTGCGGCACAGCTTGTAAACGAGCACGGCATTGCGCCCGGCGACCGTGTGGCGCTGTTCATGAAGAACAGCTGCGAATACCTCGAACTGCTTTATGCCGTCTGGTGGGTGGGGGCGGTGGTGGTGCCGATCAACTGCAAGCTGCATCCTGCTGAAGCCGGCTGGATCGTCGACAATGCGCAAGCCCGGCTGATTTTCACCGATGACGACAAGGTGTTCTCGCCCGAGGCGTTGCCGCAGGGTTGTCGAGAACTGAATGTAGCGGCCAGTCTGGCGTGCGCTTCGGTCGATGCGACTACGTTGGAAAATCCCCGTTTGCGTGATACCGATGACCTCGCCTGGCTGTTCTACACCTCCGGCACCACCGGGCGATCCAAAGGGGTGATGCTCTCTCATGGCAACCTGACGGCCATGTCGCTGTGTTATCCGCTTGACGTTGATCCGGTCAGCCCGGATGACGCGGTGGTCTATGCGGCCCCGATGTCCCATGGCGCCGGTCTCTACAACTTTATCCATGTGCGTTGCGGTGCTCGCCATGTGGTCCCCGAGTCCCGTGGCTTCAAGGCCGACGAGCTGTTCGAGTTGGCGATCGGGCTGCGCAATATCACCCTGTTCGCCGCACCGACCATGGTCAAGCGCATGGTTGAGCAGGCCCGTCATCAAGGTTATGGCGGCGACGGGATCAAAACCATCGTCTACGGTGGCGCGCCGATGTACCTGGCGGATCTGCAAGACGCGGTCGAGACCTTTGGTGCGCGGCTGGTGCAGATCTACGGTCAGGGCGAGAGCCCGATGACGATCAGCGCCTTGTCGCGAGAGCTGATCGCGGATCGCAACCGTCCCGACTGGGCTTCACTGGCCGCTTCCGTGGGGCGGGCACATTCTTGCGTGGAAATCAGGATTCTGGACCCTGAGCACCGGCCGTTGCCACCCGGCCAGCCGGGGGAAATCGCCGTGCGCGGATCCACCGTCATGCAGGGCTACTGGCGCAACGACGCCGCGACTCGCCAGACCTTGGTGGATGGCTGGCTGTTGACCGGCGACATCGGTTTTCTTGATCACGCAGGTTATCTGACGCTGACCGATCGCTCCAAGGATGTGATCATTTCCGGGGGCTGCAACGTGTACCCGCGGGAAGTCGAGGAAGTGCTGGCGCAACACCCTGAAGTATTTGAAGTCTGTGTAGTGGGCGAGCCGGATGTGCAGTGGGGGGAATCGGTGGTAGCGTTTGTCGTCCCCCGCAGTGCCGGGGCGCTCGACGAGTCTTTGCTCAATGCCTGGTTCATCGAACGCATGGCGTCGTTCAAAAAGCCGAAGAAGTACGTGTTCCGCACCGAGCTGCCCAAGAACAGTTACGGCAAGATTCTCAAGACCGACTTGCGCCTCTGGTTGAAGGAGGTCGCGAGCGGCACTGTAGTTCCCTGAGTCGTGTTTTCCATGGATAGAAATTAGACAGGAGTCCCTCACGTGGGCATTCAACAGAAGAACCCGGTCCGGCAACGGCGCCGGGCGTTTATCGGTGCAACGTCCGGCCACTTGATCGAGTGGTACGACTACGGCGTTTATGGTTTTCTCGCCGTCTATATCGGCAAGGCGTTCTTCGTCTCTGACGACCCGACCACCAGCCTGCTCGCCAGTTTTGCGGCTTTTGCCTTGAGCTTTTTCATCCGTCCGCTGGGGGGGCTGTTCTTCGGTCCGCTGGCGGACAAGATCGGCCGACGCAAGACCCTGATTACGGTGCTGGTGATGATGGCCGGCTCTACCGTTCTGCTCGGGCTGTTGCCGACCTATGCCACGCTGGGTATCGCAGCGCCGATTCTTCTGGTGCTGATCCGCTGTGTGCAGGGCTTCTCGGCCGGTGGCGAGATCGGCACCATCACCAGTTTCATCTCCGAGTACGCAGGGCCCGGGCGTCGTGGGTTTGCGACCTGCTGGTTGATGGTAACCGCGGTACTCGGCTTGTTGCTGGGCGGTGCAGTGGCCAACGGCATGACCTGGGTGATGGGGGCTGATCTGATGCAAGCCTGGGGCTGGCGCATTCCGTTCCTGATCGCGGCGCCGCTGGGCCTGATCTCGATGTACATCCGCCTGAAGCTCGAAGACAGTCCCGAGTTCCTCGCGCTGCAGCGCACAGGGGAAACCTCCAAAGCCCCTCTGCGAGAAGTCTGGCAGTGGAAACGGGCGATTGTCCTGGTGTTCTTCATCATTACCCTGCACAGCTCGATCTTCTATCTGGTGCTGACCTTCGCCTCGACCTACATGTCGAGCATCCTCAAGTTCGACAGCGGCACGACGTTGCTCTATGTCTTCGTTGCCAGCCTCTCGGCCGCAGTGGTCATGCCGTTCGGCGGCGCGTTCACCGATAAATACGGGCGCAAGCCGTTTTTGCTGGTGATCGGCACCCTGGCCACCCTGGCAATGTTCTGGCTGTTCAAATCGGCACCCACGGCGACGCCGGCTTCGTTTATCTATCCGTTGATGACGGTAGCAATCCTGTTCGGCCTGTATGCCTCGTCGACTTACGCATTGATGAGCGAGTTGTTGCCCACGCGAATCCGCTCCACCGGCATCGCAGTGGCGTACAACATTCCGGTGGCGGTATTTGGCGGCAGCGCACCACTGATTTCCACCTGGCTGATCAAGGTAACCGGCGACATTACCTCGCCCTGGTACTTTTACATCGGCACGGGCGTGGTATCGCTGATCGCGTTGGTGTTACTGCGCAAGGAAGATTTTGTCGCCTGCGCAAGTCCCGCCGAGAAACCGAATGTTGGGCGAGCCGATCTGGCATTGGCGCCCACGCCTTGAACAGGTAAGTGAAAGACAAAGCCCCAGATGCAACAAAGCCCGCACAAGACGGCAATGCTGTTCACTTAAGCCGATGTTTCAGGCACATCCGCAGTTGTGGCGAGGGAGCTTGCTCCCGCTGGGGCGCGAAGCGGCCCTGAATTGGGCCTGCTACGCAGTCCAGCGGGAGCAAGCTCCCTCGCCACAGATGCTTCTCAGGCCTCCAGACTTCCTTAAGTGAACAGCATTGCGCACAAGACGGGCTTTGTTGATGTTTGAGGGTGTAGAGGGTTCGCACAACACGCGCGAACCAAAACTCATTGAACCTCAGGCACCGATTGCCGTGCCCGCAACACCACGATCCCCGGGGTCTTCGCAATGTAGTCCTTGAAGGGAGAGTCTACGACTTCCCGGTTCTTTTTCTTCGAAGAGGCATTACGCAGCACGGGCCCTTCGTCCTTGTTGATAAAGAACCCGGTATGGGTAACGTCCAGGCCGGCGAGTTGGGTGTAGATGCCAACGTAATCGCCAGTCTGCAAACGGCTGATCACATGATCGTTAACAAACGCGCTGGGGATATAGGTAATCGTGCGCTCGGTCATGGGTACGCCCGGCAAGTAGGCGCTGCCATCGGCTTTTCGATTGAGGCGCTTAACCACGGTTACCGCATGAGGGCTGATTTGCGCGGTGACGTCGTCGGCCAGCTTTTGCTCGGCCTGCGACCAGTCGGTGAAGAAGTGCCGGCGATGCAGGTAATCGAGATTGCCATTCACATAACGCGTCTGAATGAGGTTTTTGAAGAAGTCCGCTTGATTGTTGGACTTTCTCAGCGCTTCGACGTAATCCAGATAGGTGAAACAGTCCAGGCCCCTGAAGTCGACGACCAATGCTTCCGGCGTGGTAGCAGAGCCCTGCAACCTGTTCGCGGAATAGGGCCGTCCCAAAAACTCCCGTGAAATCAGATTGTTCATCTGCCCTATGTCATCGGGGTTGATTGCTGAGCGCTCTTTGAGCAGGGCATCCAGTTTGCTGGCGGTATAACCATCCATCTCCAGTGGCGTGTGCCCATTCGCGGACACGACGTTCTCCACCGCTTTTGTATTGCCGACGGGCAGCCCGGTCCCGCACGCGGTCAGCATGGATGCCAAAAGAAATACAGCTGACCTGCGCATTCGAGTTTCCATCGTTTTCGGCTGTTACGTCTTAAATGGTAATGTTTATTGATAGGTCTGTGGGGATTTTGAGACTACCGGGGGAAGTTCAAAGCATTTTTTTCGGGAAGTACCGACTGGGTGCTTCGCCCAGTACACGACGGAAAACACTGGTGAAGGCACTCGGGCTGCTATAGCCCAGATCAGTTGCCACCCGCGTAATTGCCTCTCCGTTACCCAAACGCACCACGGCCGCCAACAGACATGCCTGCTGACGCCATTCGACAAAACTGATACCGGTTTGTTGGCGAAACAGCCGGGTAAATGTGCGGCGGCTCATCCCGACCTGCCGAGTCATATCATCAATTCCGGTTTCCAGCGACGGTTGTTCCAGCAGCTTTCGACAGATGTGCGCCAGCCTTGGTTCGCTCGGCAGCGGTGCATTGAGCGATAAGGGCGACATGCCGGCTATTTCGTGAAGCAGCAAGGTCATCAAATGGCCATCCAGATGCTCCTTGGCATACAGTGCCGGAACGTCCATGGCCCGGATCAGCAGTTGTTTGAGCAATGCCGAGACGCCGAATACCTGGCAGTGCGCAGGCAGACCGAGTCGAGCGGCGGCGCGGTTACGGATGTAGGTATTAAGCATGGTCACCGGTCCGCTCATGCTCATCTCATGGGGGACGCCCGCCGGTACCCAGATAGCTCTTTGTGGGGGGACGACCCAGTTGCCCTGGCGAGTGAATACCGTGATGACGCCACAGGCGGCGTAGGCAAACTGGCCACGTCGGTGCGTATGCAGAGCAAAGTGTTGGCCATCCAGATAGTTATTGGCCGTGACCACTGCATCGCGGGGAGTGTTTTCGTAGGGATCTATTTCAGTTTCGCGCATGGCCCGAATTTAATGATCTATGACCTGATAGTGCAAGCGAGCCATTGCCCCTGTTGCGCATAGTGGCGTCGTGGTTGGGGCATACAGCTGCCGGCCCGGCATACTGGAAATAGAACTTAATGCAGAAAAAACACCTGATCCTGGCCGTGTTGGTGACGGCTGTCTGGGGCCTGAACTTTCCCATCACCAAACTGGGTCTGGCGGCTATTGATCCACTGCTGCTGACGGCTCTTCGCTTTACGCTGGCGGCGTTGCCGTGGGTGTTTTTTATCCGGCGGCCGTCGATCTCCATGGGTTGGTTGGCCGCCTATGGATTGATTTTCGGGGTCGCGATGTGGGCGTTGATCAACCTGGGCATCGAACTGGGTGTGCCACCAGGGACCGCAGCCCTGTTGATTCAGTTCAGTGCATTTTTTACCTTGGGTTGGGGTGTGTTGCTGTTTCGCGAGCAATTGAGCCTTGGACAGACGCTTGGGGTGGGGCTTGCAGCGCTGGGTTTGATCAGCATTATTTTCAGCAGCCCGGGCCAGGCAACGACAGTGGGTTATGGCTTGTTGCTGGTGAGTGCATTTAGCTGGAGTGTCGGCAACATCATCATCAAACAATCAAAGGTCCGGGAAATGTTTGCCTTTGTGGTGTGGGCCAGCCTGTTCCCGCCGATCCCCTTGCTGGCGCTCACCTGGCTGGCGCACGGTTCCGCTCCGTTTACCTCCCTGGTCGCACACCTTGAATGGGTGTCAGTGTTCTCGCTGTTGTTTCAAGTCTACGCGGCGACACACTTCTGTTATTGGGGCTGGAATCTACTGCTGCGAGAGTACCCGGTTTCGAGGGTGGCACCGCTGTCTTTACTGATACCGGTATTTGGCGTCGCCGGTTCGATGCTGATGCTCGGGCATCGGGTTGATTTCAACGAAGGGATTTCGATTGCGTTGATTCTATCGGCGCTCGCAGTGGGGTTGATGAAGGGGCGCGAGCGGGGGCGGATTGCGCAGGCTGGTGAATAGGGGCGGGGGGGGCTGGTGATGTTTGAACAAACGCCATGAAAGACAGAACACCGTTTCCGGGCTCCCATTTCGGTAGGTCAGGTGTCTCGACACAATCGCACCTGACGACAACGTGCCGCTACGAATCCGAGTTGGCCAAGCTCCAGCACCTACCCCAGTTCATGGCCCAGTAGATCAATCAGATGATCCATGGTGACGCGTACAGCGGGGGAGCGCCGTACGTCAGCATGAACAGACATCCAGATATCCCGCGCTGTCGGTTCGTCATCAAGCTCAATCTTGACCAGCGCCGTATCTCGATCAGCGAGAAAACAGGGAAGTATCGCCACGCCGATGCCTGCTCGTGCGGCAGCTAGTTGCGTTGCGACATCGCTACTTTGAAGCACGAAGGGGCGCCCATCTGCAAAGCGTTGTATCCAGCGCTGTTGGGGAATTTGATGAAGCGCCTCCTCAAAGCCAATGAATGTCCAGGTCGGTGAGGGCCTCAACGCGTACGCTGGGCTGGCATAGAGGCCGAGCTTCATTGAGCCTACCTTGCGAACAATGCGACCGGCTGTTTCAGGTCGTACGAACCCGATGGCGACGTCAGACTCCCCCTTTTCAAGTGAAGCAACACCTGAGGCCGCGCTGAGAATGACCTTGAGGGCCGGATAGTGCGAGCGCAAGCGGGTAAGACTCGGTGCTATCAATACACTCGCCAGAATGGGGAGGGCGCTCAGTCTCACGGTCCCTGACAAAGGAGCCGTACCACGTGCATGACGGCCTATCGCATCGGTGATGGCTTCCATCGGCATGGCAATCGCGGCCAGCGCCAAGCCGTCCTCCGTGAGTCGCGATGAGCGTGGCAGACGCTCCACCAGTTTCATCCCGAGAGATGTCTCAAGGGCCGTAATACGTCGGCCCACTGTTGCGTGATCGACGCGTAACTCTTTCCCCGCGGCAGTGAATGAGCCGAGGCGAGCAACGACAACAAAATGGTGCAGATCTTGCCAATTCATCATGAGTGCAATTTCGCACACTTGAGTTGCGCCAGCACGCGTTTTCCGGTTTTTCCCGTAACCCTATAGTCCCTGCATGCATCATCAGGCTTACCGCCCGGTGAGCAAAGACGGGAAGACAATCATGATTTTGTTCTACGCGGCCGGGGCCAGTTCCCTAGCTCCTCACATTCTCCTGCGCGAAGCAGGCGCCTCCTTTTTGCTTGAGAAAGTTGATCTGATGAGTAAGCAGTGGTCCGGCGGAGATTACGACCTGATCAATCCGAAGTCGTACGTGCCGACCCTGAAAACAGACGATGGGGCGATCCTGACCGAGTGTGCCGTCATTCTGCAGTACATCTCGGATCAGCACTCGGAGCGCAATCTTCTCCCGGCGCAGGGGCGCTTTGAGCGCTATCGCGCACTGGAATGGCTTGGCTTCATTTCGACTGAGGTACACAAGAACTTCATCACGCCCGAGCGGCATGGCGGGGTCAGCGCAAACTTTCTGGCGAAGACGATCGAAGGGCAGAGCGCGACGCGGCGCCTGGTTTCGCCACGGCTAGCGTATGTCGATCATGAGCTGCGCGAGAGGGACTACCTGATGGGGGACGGGTTTTGCGCCCCTGACGCCTATCTGTTCACAATGCTAACGTGGGCCAAGCGATTAGAAATCGATCTATCGGCATGGGACAATTTGCAGGCCTATTTCCAGAGGGTCAGTGCAAGGTCGGCAGTGGGCGAGGCATTGAAGGTTGAAGGGCCTCCACATTCTTTGCGTCCTTTACATAACGTTTCCCCCTAACCGCTCCCGGCGAGGGCGCTTACGCGCAACGCGCCATGCCTGGCGCACGTATAAAAAAGCCCGCATTTGCGGGCTTTGTTGCACTATCAGTGCTTACCAAAGCGGTACGACATAACTCACGTAGAGCCGGTTTTCATCCTGCTTGGTCTGGCCCGTCAGGCTCGGGTTGGCCTGGGCGTTTTTCCAGGTCACGCCCAGTCCCTTCAACTTGCCATCAGGCACCTGGTAGCTCAGCGCCAAGTCGCGCTCCCATTCGCTGTCGCCGCCTTTAGTTACTTTGATCTTGTCGCCGTGCGCGTAGGTGGCCAGAAAGCCAAGGCCTTTGATGCCCAACTGACCGAAGTCGTATTTGTACTGAGCCAGCCAGGTTTCTTCGCCAGCATGCTGGAATTTGTTCAGTTGCAGGTTGGTCAGTGCCGGTGTATCAGCGCCGGCGCCAGGACCTTGTCGGGCATCGCCACTGTTAAGCCCGGAGTCCAGGTAAGGGAAGTCGCTGTCACCGGTGTTTTTCTGGGCCCCCAAGCCAATGGTGTGGCCCGCCAGACTGTAGCTTTCCATCAGGCTGATCGTGGACTGGTTAATACGCCCCTTGGTCAAGCCGTCACCGTAAGAACCCGCGGTGGCAAAGTCGCTGTCGCCATTCGCGTTGCCGCCTACGCCCAGGCTGCGGTAGGCGCGGAAATCACTGAGGAGGCTACCGACCGGCAGCGCGCTGGTGTGCTTGGCGCCGATGAAGGCTTGTTGGTAGTAGTCCTGAAGATTGGAGTACCACAGGCTTAAGGTGGTGTCGGCCAGGCCTGTATAGTCAGCACCGCCATAGAGGAAACGGTCGCTGAGTTTCGCACCGCCGCCAGTGGTCATGTCACTGTCGTTGCTTTCATTGCGAATTTTCGTCCGGACGATGTCGCCAGCCGTGAAGGTGAAGTCGGACAGGTCTTTCGACACCAGTTGCACGCCGGTGTTGGTCTGGTGGTACAGACGCCCATCGGTGTTGGCCAGCATCGGGTTATTTTGGCTGAGCATACCAACACGCAACTCATCCTTGAGGAAGCGCATCTTGAAGGTCGGGCTCAATACGCTGAAGTCATTGGCGGATTTCCCATCATCCAGCGGGAACATGCTGCCGGGATAACGACTCTGGTGATCCTTGTTATTCAGGTCGCCACCGGAGTCGAGCTTGAGGCCGTAAAAGGCCTCAAGATCCAGCCCGAAACCCACAGCACCGTCGGTATAGCCGGAGCGGAAATTGAACTGGAAACCCTGTCCCCAGTCGCGGTAGCTCTTGGCCTTGGCGGTGCTGCCCACCACGTCACGGCCTTGTTGATTGAGGTAGCGGTTGAGCAGGGTCAAGTCGGCATGGCTGTCGTCGATGAAGTCCGCATGGGCAGGCAACATCGCGCCCCCCAGCAAAGCGCCAACGAGGGATACGGCTGGTTTCTTGATCATCATGGATCTCGTTCACAGGGTAATTCACCCTGCCGACGGACTTGTTCATCCAAGGCAATCCTTTACCCATGCATCGGCAGTTTTGCAGCGCTGATGCCAAGCATTTGAATCGCCGCAATATTTTGAAACGCATTAGGAGCTTCGAATATGACAATTCGGTTACGCGATCTTTAGATGTTCGTTGCATTGACCTGCATGTAAAAAAGGCGCTGAAGAAGAAAACAAAGTGTGTCCCCGATGGAGTTCAGTTAGGACGTAGCCAGGAAACAGGTTTGGACAGCGCCGCGAATGACGCTGGTGGAGTTGCAGGAATCGATCATTTCTTTTGCTGACCAGGTCTGGTATCGCGAAGAGCGTGGCGTAACCAATTTCAAATGCAGTGATTTATGAGTTGAGGCGTAGCCGTAATTGCTCGCATTCGAGTTGCGGAGGATATCAAGGGGGGAGGTGGGGCTGGCTAGCAAGCTGAAAGTCGTTTTCAAGCTGGGCCTGATCCGGGTTGAGTATCGCGAGGTTGATCCGCAGGCACGGAATGGAAAACAACGTCATGCCGCGTTTCTGGCAGAGTTGCTTGCGCAACAAGCTAGAAACCCCAGATGCAACAAAGCCCGCACTAGGCGGGCTTTGTTGATGCTTTGTTTGGTGGGCCGGGGTCCTGTCGGGGCGCGTGCGGATTCAGTTCGAGACCGGCGAATCCCTCGGCATCGGTTGCCGCGAAACAACCTATTTCAATAGCTCAATTGGTCATATCTATCTGGCGGAAGGCGAGGAGGGGGCAGTTGCTGAAGTGATGGTAGTGATGCCGGAGTCATGAGGTTGTCGGAGTCAGTTAAAACCAACTTTTTAAACACCCTGAGTCTTCACGTTGTTAGAGTTTATCTGTAAAAAAAACAAGGCCTGTAATGGAGTGTGTGCACTTTTTTAAGTGCTGTTCAGCTCGCGTTCAGAAAGCGCACGCATCTGGATAGTTTGAATAAATAGGCTGTACTGCTTTTAACAACTCTTTACTTTTGCAATCTGGATGGCCCAAAAACAACATGGTAGCCTGCGCATTTTCAGGGGGCGGTAGGGTCACATGAAACGGTTAAAGGAAGTGGCTGTAAATAAGCCATGCTCATTTATTTTCATAATGGCATTTATTATATTGGCTATTATGCAATATAAGCCTGCCGTGCTCAATTACACCACGCGCTTTGTCGACTTTGCCCAGTATATGTTGCAGCATGGGATTACGCTGTTTCCAATCGCTGATGATCTGCAGCCATACCCTGATTATACGGTGCTCAACACGCTCCTCGTGTATCTGGTTTCCTTGCCGTTTGGCCGTGTATCCATCCTTTCGATGGGTTTCCCTTTTTGTGTTGCCGCCGCCTTGATGCTGGTGTTTATTTACAAGCTGGGTGCGCTGCATGAAAAAAAATGGGGTGCCTATGGTGTTGTGTTTGCTCTGTTCACTTGGTCATTCTTGGACGGCGTAAACTCCTTGGCGCTGGATGTATACCCTGCACTTTTTACCGTGATGTGCTTCTACCTGGCCTATTCGGGAGAGGTGCATAAACAACGTTTTCGGTTGCTACTGGTACTCGCGGGACTTGCGCTGGGCTTTGCATTTCGTGGCCCTATTGGCCTGATCGGCCCTGCCAGTGTAGTTGCCTCCTATTATCTGTTAAGCCGGCAGTGGCGCATGCTGATGGTGTTCTCCTTGTTCGCGGGCCTCGTCCTGGCCACAGGTATTGCAGTGCTGGCATGGGCTGCCTACGTACAAGGTGGTGACGCCTTTCTACAAGAGGTCTTGATCATGCAGGGGTTGGGGCGGTTTGGCAGTGATCACGCGCCCCGTTATTACTTCTATTTCTCTGCAGGCTTGCTGACCTATGGCGTAACCGCTTTTATTGCTTTGAGCGTCATCATCAAGACGGGTAAGTACTTTTTTGAGCGTTCAGCTCATCCGGCCACGAACATGCTCTTGTATCTCACGGGCTGGCTCCTTGTGGTAGTCGTGCTGTTCACGATTCCAAGTTCTAAAAAGGCGCGTTATGTACTTTCAATTACCCCCGCCATTTCCTTGTTGGCTGCCTACATTTTTGTAGATCGCAGCCAACTATTTGCAAGCGCCAGAGATAAGCTGTTGGGCTTTTGCTTGAGCTTGCCAGTTATTGGGCTGGGGCTGTTACTGCTTGTATTTGCATATGGTTTTTATGCTGTGACTCCTCTTCGGCCAAACTATTTCGGTGCGTTCCTGGGGTTGATTTCCCTTGTTGCAGTTCGGCCCTGGATGGAGTCGAATTTCTGCGCGCATCCACATCGTGAGTTTGTGATTTTTTCTTTTGGTGTTATCGCTTTCCTTATATTGGATATGTTTTTCTTTAACTCTATTACTTACAATTTGGAGTTGGCCAATGAGCCGACACCAAAGTTTCTGCCTTATTGGTTTTGGTGAGGTGTGCGGTCAGATGGGTTGAGTTACAACAGCTTCAACTTTCGTTTGGCAACCAACAAGGCACTGATGCTAAGGGCGGCCGCGAGTATTAGATAAAAGCTGTGGAAAAGGGGGCAAATTTATTTTTGACGCGTGTCCCCGATGGCGTTCGGCTAGGACGTAGCCAAGGAAATAGGCTTGGACAGCACCGCGAGTGATGCCAGTGAAGTTGCAGGCAACGATCATTTTTTTGCTGACTGGGTCTAGCATCGCGAAGAGCACGGCGTTGCTGGTTTCAAATGCGGTGGCTTGCGAGTCGAGGCGTAGCCGTACCTGTACCTGCTCGCATTCGGGGCGCGGAGGATATCAAGGTGGAGGCTGGCAAGCTGAAAGTCGTTTTCAAGCATGGCCTGATCCGGGTTGAGTATCGCGAGGTTGAGCTGCTGGCACGGATTGGAAAACAACGTAATGCCGCGTTCCGGGCCGGCTTTCAACAAAGAGTGCTTGCGCAACAAGCTAGAAGCCCCAAACCCCAAACCCCAGATGCAACAAAGCCCGCACTAGGCGGGCTTTGTTGATGCTTCGTTTGGTGGGCCGGGGTAATTTGAATTCGCTCAGTAAGTTATTGATTTATAAAATTAATGGCGGCTATTTTTTTTAGTTGGAATACCAATTGGAATACCACGCAAATGTCATTCAACTTGACCATTCCGTTTGCGTCAGAGTGGATCAACACGCGTTATAACTATGATTGGGTGAGCTGCCCATACCGTGCCGGTGGCGACAGGCAGAAATCGGCCGATTCAAGTAAAGGGGCGTTACGATGAGCGTCCTACGGACGTGGGAACGAAATAGATACCGCAAAGAAGTCTCTACCGAGTTATGGCCCAACCCACTCGGCCCGTTCTGGGGGGTTGTGCAAATCAGTTTCGATACCCCATGATGATGGTAGCAAAGAGACAGCTTTAAAATTTCTCACGGTTTTGTACTGAGACTTCTGGCCGGAGGGCCGCATGGACGCGAACACTACTTCTCCATTGGGCAATTACCACGACCCCCTTCAAGTGCCTGAACAGTTCGTAGTCCTTCCTCCTGAAGTGAGCAACGACTGGACCATGAGCATAAGCACCTATCAAAAAATCGCTAAGACGACGGACAAACTCCCGGATACGGGCTTGGAGCTTACGATCCTAGGCTTGTTCGGCGAGGTAGGTAGTCTGCTGAGCGCACTTAAAAAACGACAGCGTGATCGGGCGGCGTTCAAAAGGTACAACGCCATCATTCTCGAGGAGCTTGGCGATGTGCTTTGGTACTTTTCAAACCTCGCATCCCGTGCTCAACTCGATTTATCCACGCTATCTCAACGGGTCTTCCGAGAAATCGAAGACTGGGACATCGTTGAGCCTTCGGAGCCAAACCTTGTATTTGGTGATATGCAGAGCCGGGTTGAGAAGCCTGTCTCGGAGGAGGATTTTAGCGCCCAAGTTCTAACGCTCGCGGGATGCGTAGGCGACCTGCTAAACGATTTCAAGAACGACACGTTCACCAGAAATCGGGACAAGCTTTCGGCGCATCTGGTGGACATTTTCCGAGCACTGGTTGCTGCTGCAGATTCTGCCGGGGTGGATATGGATGCGGCCGCCCTTGGGAACCTCAAAAAAACGTTCAGCCGCTGGCCTGGGGAGATTACCTATCCCCCAAGAATTGATGCGGAGATGCCAAAAAATGAAAGGCTGCCTTCGCATTTAGAGTTTTTCATCGCCGAAGAGAACATTGGCGGTAAGCAGTACGTCATTCAAAAGTGCAACAAGATCATCATTGGCGATCGCCTTACCGACAACAAAATGGAGCGTGATGACTATCGTTTTCACGATGTTTTCCATATCGCATTCGCCGTGCATCTAGGCTGGTCGCCTGTCTTAAGAGCTCTTCTTCACCTCAAGCGCAAAAGTGTTCCTGACGTAGACGAAAACCAAGACGGCGCTAGGGCCATCCTCATAGAAGAAGGCGTGGCCACGTTCATTTTTGGCCGCGGTCTTGAGTGCGATCTGTTTGAGGATGTCGATCACATCGACTACGACCTGTTGAAATCGATTCAAGAGTTCGTAAGGGGTTACGAAGTCGAACGATGCACCTTGTGGCAATGGGAGAAAGCGATCTTGGAAGGGTTTGATATTTTCCGGAAGCTCTCTAGCTCCCGGAAAGGGTACATCACCGCCGACTTCGACAATCACACGATCAGCTTTCGCGAGGGTGACGACGAATAGTGAAAGTCGTCAGGTGGGCTGATTGAGCGGCATTACGGCATGCCGGTCCCAAGTCGTCGGCTGAGAACCAAACTCTGGCCCTGACCACCGATCATTGTTGATCAGAAATAAAAACAACCGATACCGGGCAGTAGAAGGGGGGGGCCAATCATGAGCAGTCAAAAAGCCTGCGTCGTATTCACTACAGGAATGGACGCGGAAGCGCAGTCAGTCTCTCAGCAGCTTGCCGAGGAAGGTTTTGACGTTTGCATAGCAGAGGCTGAGCAGGAAGTCGTGGAAGCAGCGCAGGCGGCAGGGGCTATATCCGAAGAAATCAAAAGTTGCATCGACAATGCCGTCATCTGCATTTTTCTGATCCCGGAAGAAGGCTCTGACTGCCTGACAGCTGCAGCGGGCCACGCAGGGGCGTCAGGTAAAAAAATTGTTGCTGTCGCCGAAAATGTTGAATCCCTACCGCAAATATTCGATGACATCGCCAGTTCTGTACTAACCATCGACAGCCCGCAATTGAAAGATGTGATCCAGGGCAAGCAGGTCTGGGAGCAGGCTGATGGGTCCCCTAGCCCTAAACGAGATATTAACCGGGTCAAGTGTCAATGAGCCCAGTCCCAAAGGTCTTCTCGTACAAGCTGGTGAGGGATTATGGCTTCGCTCCAAATCCATTTCATGGCATCTGCACGCTGGGAACATGCAAACCTCAAATCAGGAAGGCTGCTCGAGTAGGCGATATTGTGGTTGGTTGTGGCAGCGTAGGACTGAACCTGCCGGAAAAACTCATTTTTGTAATGAGAGTCTCTCAGAAGCTTTCGTTTCAGGAATACTGGGAGGACGAGAGGTTCAGAATAAAACGGCCTGATTTGTACTCAAGCAAGAGCATGGCGTATGGGGACAACATTTATCACGTCGTGAACGATTCATGGGTCCAGGAAGACTCCCATCACAGCTTTGACGGCGGACTCATCAACCAAGCTAACTTGGTAAGGGATTTGGGCTCCGACAATGTGCTTATCGGAGAAGAGTTCGTTTATTGGGGAGCCAATGCGGTGGAGATACCCGCTTACCTGCGCAACTTCCAGGGCGAGGATTTGTACCCTCCAGCACGGAACTACCGAAGCACGTTCTCGGAAGCGTTTAGGATTGAGGTGGACATTTGGTTTAAATCGCTTCCTACCCAAGGCTTTCGAAGCCGCCCAGCGTCATGGCGATAACGCTCAGGGGGGAACGCTAAATCGAGCTCGAGCCCGCCGCCCTTCGCTGACACTCATATGCGTAGCGGCTGAAAACAGAGGTTTACTTCACCGTAACTGTAACGTCGAATCAGCACGCGCAAGCTCTAGCGCTGCTTGCACACCGTCGTCGGTGCTGGTGTGGTCGTGAGATGATGTCTCATCTCGTGATGAGGACGGAGCTCGCTCGATGATCATTGAGGAAGGTTTTGCAACCTGGCTTTTTAACTACGTTAAGGCTCACATCATCTATCTCCGAATCAGATAAGGCACTCGTGGTTACGGCATCCTCAAGCTGATCAAGAGCATGGCGGAATGCTATGAGATTGAGAAATTCGAGCTCTGGCTGTGGGAAAAAGCCATACTGACAGGCTTTTAGATCTCCCGAAACTTATAAACACACTGCGGCGGCATTGTGATCGTCGGCGTGATTCCGCACATCATGCGTTTTGAACCTCCTGTAAAGAACGAGCAGCAATGACCCCTACAGCCTTCGTGAATGCCCTGTCTAAATTGAAGCTGGACAACGTATTCAACCCATACGCTGACAAATGTCCGGTCCACGACCGCTCTGATGCCGTATCGGCGCGTCGTTGCAATCTTCGTGGCTATTTGAACGCCGCCTTAGAGATTGGCGTGGACACGATTTGGATGGGGCGCGACCTCGGCTACCGTGGCGGGAGACGGACAGGACTTGCACTTACGGATGAATACCATCTCTCCGAGATGACACAGAGATATCCGGGCTCAAATTTTAAGCAAGCGACCGTTGGTCCGGCGCTCGCAGAACGTACGGCCTCTGAAATCTGGTCAGTATTGCGAGCGGTTGATCTCCCGCCCCTGTTGTGGAACGTCTTCCCTTTTCATCCCCATGAGCCAGGAAATCCGTTCACCAACCGCAAGTTCACGGCCCGTGAACTCCAGCAGGTTGACGTACTGAATGAAATGCTGATCAAGTGGCTGAAAGTTCGCCGCGTGGTTGCGATTGGGCAGGATGCATTCAATTACGCCAGCCGGTTCGGTGTTGAGGTGGTTGCGATTCGTCATCCCAGCTACGGCGGCATCAAGGACTTTCGCAATGGAATGAGCGCACTCTACGATATACCGGTCGAGGTGCTCAATCCCAAGCGTCAGGCTTCACTTTTCTGAAGCTGGTCAGCATGCATCTTGAGTATTTTTTAGTAGAACGAGTGCTATCAGGATATTCACACCCGGGGAGAATGAGAGGCAGTACACGTCAGCATCCTGCTATCAAAGTCTGACTCGACTCTCACAAATCTGTGGGTTAAAACTGTGGCCGGAACTGGCGCTGCTTGTATGAATGTGGACGAAATTTTTGTAAGTAAAGACATTTAAGTTGGCCCTAGCGCACTTTTATTAAAGTGCATTAGGGAGGGGCGAACTAACGATCTACTGTAGTTTTAGCTCGATTTGATTGAGAAGGAAGCGAATATCCTCCGGCATTTGAGAGGGTTTGAATTTACGAATAACGTTGTGCAAGTGGTCTTTCGTTATTTTTAACCCGTCGATCCATAGTGCCATAAGAACCTCTAGAGCGGCTTCACCTTGATCGTTTTCGTACGGATACGATTGGGGGGAGAGGGCAAGTTAATTATATAAGCTGTATATAAAAATTAAATGCGTGCCCCTTCCCACGGTTATCGGATAACTAGATAGCTCAGAATCAGTTGCGCGTTCGGTTTTTCCACTCCATTGGAATTAGAGCATTGGCCTCTCGGAACTCTGGTAATACATGTACGTTTTTCATGCCATTGAAAACATCGATCGGCACGTGTTCGAGAACAATCATCTGAAACTCTGTATCGTGCTTCAGTTTCATACGAGTTATAAAGTTGTCGAGCATCACGAAGGCTTGACTTACTCTAGCGGCGTCTGAGCTTTTTAAATGGATCTCATCCTTAAACTTCTCCTCACCGTAGTACGGGCGGCTAGGTTGGTCCATAAATAGAAAGTTTGGTACAAAACGAGATTTATTTGCAGCAGAAGCCTCATGCAAAGCGAGGAATAAGATCAGATGCATGAACATATGGTTGGAGCTGCTTCCGACGTTCTCGACGAGTGATGACTGTGGTTTTCTAAGTTGTAGGATGTTATGTTTAAAACTGAATGCTGGATGCCAAGTAACGTAATTGTCCATGACGAAATCGGCTTCGGCCAGCAGGGATTGAGCGATATCGTCAATTTGACGGTTGACGTTTTGTCGGACCTCTGCTACATCGTGAACGTGAATCTCATTAGCGGATTCTTGTAGATCAGCAATTTGGCCGGTATAGCTGTCTCGATCATCACTCGAAACTTCATGGTACGATTCTAGCTTGGCCTCTATTTTTCCGAGAAATCGAGCGTGATCAATCGCGGTCTCAAATGACTTTGGTTTCTTTGGTAAGGAGTCTATATATTTTTGCTGCTCTCTCTTTTCAAACTCAAGGTCCCGCAACATACTCGCAACCTGTGTATCTACAGGCTGTTTAGTAGCAGTTGCCAATTTTAATGCACGCAAGTCAGCATTAAGGCCAACTATCAAGTCGTCAAAAATTTCAGATTTGATTAGTTGGTCTGTCTGGTCTAATAACGTTTCTAACGGCTTTAAGCTATCGAGCGTGACCTTGAGTGTGGCTTTATATTGTTTGTGTTCATCGGTGAACTCCCGTAGCTTTCGCATTTTTCGGTTGAGTTCAAACATTTTCGCCTTGGCGTCCGCATAGCGCTTAGCGTCTTGGCCAGTTGCCTCTGGAGAAGGGCAACTATCTACAATCCCTTTCAAGAAAGCTATGTCGACGACTTTTGGGATTTTCTCGATTAAGCCGTACTCTGCTGCAGTAGCTGCAATCTTTCTCGCTTCCCCTTCAAACAAGCTCTTTCCACTTGACAGTTTTTCTTTCTTTTTTTCGAGGTTATCAATTTGTCGCTGAATATCTTTTTTGCGTTCGCGGGCAGCGATATTTTCGAGAGTATCAATACCTAGGCTGAGATCCAGAACTTGGGGAAGGGCTACTCGGTAGCGGTCTTTTTGCTGATTGTCAAAGTAGACTTCGCTATTGGTTATTGTGTTCTCCGACATGGTATTCATCAGCATGAAGTACCGGAATGACATCTGAGTACCTTGCTTGAGGCCGCGCCCGCCCCAAAGCACAACGCTACTATCTAACCCAAACTCCGCTTGAAGAATGGCCTTAATATCGTCGCTCTTTGCATTAGCCTCGGGGACTTCAGGCATCAGGCCAATGCCTGAAAAATAAAGTTGGTCAGATACGTTCTGAGCAGTTGGGCTTTTTCTGGCAATTGTGAATGTCTTATCGTTAATGTAGAGCTGAAGGCCATACCATGCGACGTTATCATTAATTACATCGTGCGGTAGTTTATGTTCGCTAGAAAGAAGGCAATAATCGATAATGTGCAACAGAGAGGTCTTGCCGCGACTACTACCTCCAGTTAGGACGTTAATTTTTCCACGTTCGAATTCGACGTCGCGAACTTTTCCATGGTTAGACCATAGGCGGATCTTATCAATTCCAAATTTCACAATTGCACCCGCAGATTCAAATATAATTCCTCTTCAGAGGATTTGAGAAGGTGAGATATTTCTCGTGAAGCGGCTGTAATGAGTTCGACCCGCTTTCCAAACTCGGGTCCCACTTCAAATGCCTTAGTCTGAAAAATAATATCTTTGTAAGTTATAAAATCTAGGCTGTGCAAAAGCTGTAATCCATTAATCGTGTGGATTAGGCTTGCATGGTAACGCTGGCTGAAATTATGGACGAAATCCGGCCTTATAGCCGTTAGCGAGGAAATTTCTCGTGAGCGAGTATTGCCATTCGCTAAATATTTTATGGTAGGAGCATGCATTACGAGGGGCATTACAAGAAGTGCTTTAGCAAGGGTAAGGGAATGACAGTGATTGAGTGTCATGCCAATAGCAACTGCCGCAATGCCTGAGTTATTGTATCCGCTCCAAGTCAGGGTGCGTTTTTCACTCATGCTCACAATTTCTCCCAGTCTTGATGCCAACCAATTCGGCCTATATCTGAGAGTTCATATAGCTCGCCATTAGAGTATTCGGTGCTAAGTTCATCTCCGCCCAGCTTGTATTTTTCTAGACGCATTGTATTGATAATGGACTGCCCCCTTTCTTTGATCTGCTCCGGTTTGCAGCCACGATATGCTAGGCGGTGATTGTTTTTCCATCTTAAATGTACTTCGCTATGCAACGCTTGAATTTCATCATGAACTACCTCTCCGTTCTGCTCCCATTGCTCTAAGCTACGGGCTAGCCTTATTTTGTGAGTGGTATATTCCGTGATGATCTCCTCCTCGTAATCGTAAATATCATCAATCGCAGAGAGTTGCTGAATGAACAGTTGGTTGAGTAGATTGTCTGGAAGCGCGGGTTCAAAACGAAGGCTGGAGAGCTTGTTATCTCGGCCATCCTGAAAAATGCTCCAGAACTTGGTAAAAAAATCATCAAATTTTACAGTAAAAGCTTTGCCATCCAATATTGATAAATAATTACTGTCTCGTATATTTGAATTAAGTCGTTCGTAGACCTCATCAATCCTGTTGGGTTTGATAAATTTTTCAGCGATTGAATTTTTGATCTTTTGAATGATCTCTGTTTCGGAAAGCTCAAAATGAATTTTCTTGAAAAATTCCCGCTTTATCGATGTATTGAGGCCTGCGACAGCATTTATGTATCCATTTATAATAGCATCTGAGGTTGACGCCTCTAGCTCGGATATTCTAGAGGTGATGTTTTCTAGGTTTTCCGGGCTGTGATTTTCGACGTAAGCGGCTAATAATTTTACGAATTTGTTAGAGCTGCTCACACTTTTGTTAGTTACGAGATGAAACTCCGTCTTAGCGACAAAAATTAGCTGAGCAGCTTCGGTTGAGCGACCATCGTTTGCATCAGAGATGACTCTGGCCCAATTATGAAGAGTTTTCCAAAGATCGGCGTCGAGTTCTGTGAGCGCAATAGGTTTTCCGTCAGCTTGCTTTTGGATCGTATGCTTCAATTGGAATAAGAGCTGCAAGTCATTATCAATGTCGGTGTGAACGTCGTCCTTGATCTCTAGACCTACAGATTGACCTTTTTTTAGGTTTAATATCTTGTAGAGGAAATAATAGTACTGGTAGTCGAAACCGGCGCTGGCACCTGGCGCGGCGGTCTTCTCCATAAATGTTTTCGGTGTGCCCATTTAAAGGTCTCAGTGTGATCATTTTGCCGTTCGGATATGATTGGCAATTACTGAGAATGCCATCCATGACCTTTCAAGGGAGTATGAAGCCATGGCCGGCCTGGGTATGCAACTATTTTGATATCACTCAGGCTCGCAAGATTACATTTCGTCGTTGCGGCTAGCTATTTTCTTTCGTAGAAAAAACAACTGTATATACGAACAGTCTCATCTTATCTGTATATATATACAGTTCAAAGTGCTGAAAACAGTCCTGAAAAACTTGATTGCTTTCGAGGATAGAGAAGGCCAGTAACCGGTTGGAAATGCTTAGTGTAGGAAGCTGCGGGGCAGAGGCCTTTCCTTTTATTACGGTTCGTTTTTTTCGCCGTTTACGGCCATCTACTTGACGTCTTTCATAGAAACGGGAGGAAAAGGGGACAGATTTATTTTTGGTGCGTGTCCCCGATGGAGTTCAGCTAAGACGTAGCCAAGGAAATAGGCTTGGACAGCGCCGCGAATGACGCCGATGAAGTTGCGGGAATCGATCATTTCTTTTGCTGACTGGGTCTAGCATCGCGAAGAGCGTGGCGTTGCCAATTTCAAATGCAGTGGTTTATGAGTCGAGGCGTAGTCGTACTTGCTCGATTTCGGGTCGCGGAGGATATCAAGGGGGAGGTGGGGCTGGCTGGTAAGCTGAAAGTCGTTTTCAAGCTGGGCCTGATCCGGGTTGAGTATCGCGAAATTGAGCCGCTGGCACGGAATGGAAAACTACGTCATGCCGCGTTCCGGGTCGGTTTTCAACAAAGAGGGGAGGCAACAGGCTAGAAACCCCAAACCCCAAACCCCAAACCCCAAACCCCAAACCCCAAACCCCAGACGCAACAAAGCCCGCACTAGGCGGGCTTTGTTGATGCTTCGTTTGGTGGAGCCGGGGGGATTTGAACCCCCGTCCGCCAGTACTCCGCTGTCGGTACTACATGCGTAGCCGTGTCTATTAAGTTAACCCTCAGCGACCCGACGGGCAGGGTGCTTTGGGCGAGTTGTGTAAGTTTTAGCCGCTTCGTCCACAACGTACTGCACGGCGATTCTGTTCTATATGACAATCACTTTGGGTTTACAGACATCCCCTGATGATTGCTGGACCCGAAGGTACCAGGAGGGAAGGGCTAAGGCTGCTTACGCAGCGAGAGCGTATTCCCCGTAGGTTTCGTCATTGGCAACTATAGGAAGTTGCAACAGTGGATTTACGAGTTCTGTTACCAACTCGGCATGCACCTAAAGTTTCGCAACCGGCGTCGAATCCTAAACGGCCCCGAACCTGCTGTGTGTAACCAGCAGGTGAACACAGTGTACGCCAATGCGTGGTGCGAGTCGACTTTCTGTCCACGCTTGCGTATCAGAGGCGGATTACTGGCTGTTCTTGTGGCTTTGAACGGACTGCAGCGCTTGCTGCGTCAGGGATACGCATTCCCTGTCGTTTTTCGCGGCATAGGCGGATTTGGCTTGCTGGAGTTTGCTCGTGGCGTCGCTTTGTGTGGCGGCATCGAGCTTGGTCGCATTGGCCAGTTCGCTGGTGAGTGTTTGAAGATTCCTTGCGCACATATCGCTCTCGTTCGAGGCGAAGGCGTGGGTGGTTGTCAGTGTTGCGCAGATAAGCAGTCCGGCCAGGGCGGATCGCTTCATGGGGTTTCTCCTTGAACAGCGTCGGGAACCAAGGGGCTTGGGCTTAACAGATAGACTGTGGCGGCGCACAAGGGTTCTTGTGGTGTGGGAAAAATAGCGTTGTATTTCGTCGGCAGGAGAGTACAGCAAAGGGGCAGAGTGCCCCTTGCTGGATTGCGTCGATTTCAGAGCGTTTTGGCTTGGGTCACCCGGTCCACCAGATAAACCAGCCCGTGGTAGTCGATCCCGCCATGCTGGCTCAGGCCGATTTCACAGGTGCGGCTGGTGGAGATGCCTTCGCTGCAATGCTGCACGGCGTCTTTCAATGTGCGCAGTGAGTGAGCGTTCAGTTCAGGCGTGGTGAAGCCCTTGTCGCCGGCAAATCCGCAGCAGTGAATGCCTTCCGGAATCACCACGTTCTTACTGCAACGTCGCGCCAGATCGATCAACGCCTGGCTCTCGCCGAGGTGCTGAGTGCTGCAGGTGACATGCACTGCAATCGGCGCTTCCTGGAGCGTGAAGTCCAGCCGGTCGATCAAATGCGTGCGAATGAAACGCACCGGGTCGTACAGGTCCAGGCGCACATCGCCAAGGTCCTGCACCAGGCGCAGGGTGCAGGGGCTGGTGTCGCAATAGATCGGGTCGAGCCCGCCGCGGCTGGCGTGCAGCAACGCACCGATCAGTTCCTGGCGTTTGTGCTCGGCTTGCTCGGCATAGCCTTTGGAGGCGAATGGCTGACCGCAGCAGAGGTTGTCCTGATTGTCCGGCGAAACTACCTGGTAGCCGGCTTTTTCCAGCAGGCCACGGGTCTTGTCGTACAGTGACATTTGCTCCTTGTCTCCCGCTGCCGGGCCCATGACCCGCGACACGCACGCCGCCAGATAGACCACGCGCGGGCGCTCGTCGGTCACCGTCGGGCTGAAGCGAATCGCTCGTTCAGGTTGCGGCATGGCGTTGGTCCACTGCGGGATTTGCCCTTTGGACAGCGTGGTCAGCGCAGCAGAAATCTTCGTCAGCCGTGGCGCACCCAGCAACATCCGCGCACCGTTGGCCACGTGCAGCGTGAAGCGTGCACCTTGCAGCGCGGTGGCGAAATTTCCTTCCAGCCAGTTGGCAGTTTTCGTCCGGGTTGCCGTGCGGCTACGGAGTTTTTTCACCAGTTCGCCGGTGTTGATTCCGACCGGGCAGCGTTGTGCGCACAGTCCGGTGGCGGCGCAGGTGTCGAGGCCTTGATATTGATAAGCCTCTTCCAGCGCCGAGGTGTCGACGCCTGCGCGTTTTTTTGCCTGAATGTCACGCCAGATCACGATGCGCTGGCGTGGGCTCAAGGTCAGGCCTTTGGATGGGCAGACCGGTTCGCAGAAGCCGCACTCGATGCACTTATCCACAATCTCGTCGGCGGCCGGCAGCGGTTTCAGGTGCTTGAGGTGGATCTGCGGATCTTCGCTGAGCACCACGTCCGGGTTAAGAATCCCGTTCGGGTCGAGCAGGCGCTTGAGCTGCCACATCAACTGATAGGCATCGCTGCCCCATTCCAGTTCGACGAAGGGCGCCATGTTGCGTCCGGTGCCGTGTTCGGCTTTCAGCGAGCCGCCAAACTCGACGGCGACCAATTGCGCCACGTCGTCCATGAACGCCTGGTAGCGTGCGACTTCTTCCGCGCTGTTGAAGCCTTGGGTGAAGACGAAGTGCAGATTGCCTTCCAGCGCATGGCCGAAAAGGATTGCTTCGTCGTAGTGATGTTTGTCGAACAGCTCGATCAAACGGTTCACACCAGCCGCCAGTTGCTCCACCGGGAAGGTCACGTCTTCGATGATCACCGTGGTGCCGGTTTTGCGCACCGCACCGACGGCAGGGAAGGTGTCTTTGCGGATAGCCCACAGCTTGGCGTTTTCTGTCGAGTCTTGCGTGAAGTCGACCTGTTTTTCCACCGGGAACGCGGCCAGTGAATTCATGATCTGCGCCAGCTGTTCGTGCAACAACGCAGTTGATGCAGCGCGGGATTCGATCAGCAAGGCGCAGGCGTTGGCCGACAGTTGCTGGACGAAGGCCGGCATTCCGGGTTTGTCCTGCACCGAGCGCAGGCTGCGGCGGTCGAGTAGTTCCACGGCCGAGACCGGTTGGCTTTTCAGCACGGTCACGGCATTGCAGCAGGTTTCGACATCCGGGAAGACGATCAGCGCCGAGGCTTTGTTCGGATGGTCGAGCACCGTGTCGTAGGTCACCGCGCTGATAAACCCCAGCGTGCCTTCGGAGCCCACCAGCAAGTGGCTCAAGATATCCACAGGCTCGTCGAAATCCACCAAGGCATTGAGCGACAGGCCGGTAGTATTTTTCAGACGGTATTTGTGGCGAATCCTTGCGGCCAATTCGCTATTGGCGCGGGTCTCGCGGCCGAGTGTCGCCAGGCGTTCCAGCAACTCGGAATGACTGTTGCGAAAAGCTGCGACACTGGCGGCGTCCTCGGTGTCGAGGCGGCTGCCATCGGCCAGTACCAAGCGAATGCCGGCCAGCGTGTGGTAGGTATTTTGCGCAGTGCCGCAGCACATGCCGCTGGCGTTGTTGGCGACGATGCCGCCGATTTTGCAGGCATTGATTGACGCCGGATCGGGGCCGATCTTGCGGCCAAACGGTGCGAGCCAGGCGTTCGCCTGTGCGCCGATCACACCCGGTTGCAGACGGATTTGTGTGCCTTGACTGCGAATCTCGCGCCCGTTCCAGTTATCGCCAAGGACGATCAACACCGAGTCGCTGATGGCCTGGCCAGAGAGGCTGGTGCCGGCGGCGCGGAAGGTCACCGGGACCCGGTCACGCTGGGCCAGTTTCAGCAGGCCAACCACCTCGTCTTCAGACTCGACGCGGATCACCAGTTTCGGGATCAGCCGATAGAAGCTCGCGTCGGTGCCGAAGGCCAGGGTCGACAGCGGATCGTCGAAACGCCGGTCTTCTGGAATCAGTTGCTGCGCATCACGCAGGAAAGCCGCCGGTAGACTCATTGGTCCTCCAGGATCAGCACCACCAGGTCTTTCGGGCCGTGGGCGCCGTAAGCCAGGACTTGCTCGATGTCGGCGGTTTTCGACGGGCCGGATACCAGCAAGGCGTTGGTCGGCATGCCTTGGGCCCACTCGTACTCTTGTTGCACCTGATAAAAGTTGTCGCGAATTTCACTGGCCTTGAGCAGGGCGAAATGTACCGGCGGCACCAGGCTCATCAGCCGTGGTTCTTCGCGGGTGGGCCAGATGATCAGGCTGCCGGTGGCGGCGATCGCGCCGAGGGTGGTGGTCAGGCTGGCCGGGGTGTCATTGAACAGCTCGGCTTTCCATTCTTCGACCGGACGGTCGTAGGCCTTGAGTGTGGGCAAGTCGGGATTGTTCGCCCAATGCTGCGTGACACGTTTACCGTGCGGCGTGGTCGGTGCGATCAGCAGGCTCGGTAACTGACGGTCGCGCAGTAATTGTGCGAGCAACTCTGGCCAGCTTTGCTCGCTGGTCAGGTGGATTTCGGTGTGCACCGCTTCCATCAGTTTGCGCAGTTGCGGGATGCGTTGTTCCGGGGTGTAAGTGTAAGGCACGGTCACCAGTGCTTCGTCGAAGTTGTCAGGCACTGGCGTGGTGCCGGTCAGACTATTGCGCAGTTTGGCGAGGATGTTTTGCTTGGCGCTCATCAACGGTCTCCCTGTTTGGCCAGATGCTCGCGGGCCATGTCATGCAGTGAGCGAGCGGCAGGTTTCGGTGCGCTGTGGTTTTGTGTCCACGGGCCAATGTTGTTTGGCGTGAGGGCGCGCAGGCGAGTGGCGAAGAAACCGAACAGCCGATACAGCGTCGGCGAGCTGTTGAGCTTGGCCCAGGCGTTCCAGATGAAGCGCTCTTTGCGCGAGTACTTGCTGCCTTGGCCGCGCATCACTTGATGAGGGCTGTCAGGGGCTTTGACGTTTTCTTCGCGTAGGCGGCGCAGCAGTGCCGGGATCGGAATTTTTACCGGGCAGACTTCGCCGCAGGCGCCGCACAGCGACGAGGCGCTCGGGTGGTCCGGGACTTTCGCCAGGCCAACCATGTGCGGGGTGATGATCTTGCCGATCGGGCCCGGGTAAACCTCGCCATAGGCATGGCCACCGATGCGCGTGTAAACCGGGCAATGGTTCATGCAGGCGCCGCAGCGGATGCAGTTCAGGGTCTGGCGCAGTTCGCTGTCGGCAAAGGCCTGGCTGCGACCGTTGTCGAGCAAAACCAGGTGCACTTCTTGCGGGCCGTCGAGTTCATGTGCCTTGCGCGGGCCGGAGATCATGTTGACGTAAGTGGTGATTGGCTGGCCGAGGGCCGAGCGTGTCAGCAATGAGAGCAGCGGTACAACGTCGCGCAGGTTTTCGACGACTTTCTCGATCCCGGTAACGGCGATGTGTACCGGCGGCACAGTGGTCGACATGCGGCCGTTGCCTTCGTTTTCCACCAGCAGCAGGGTGCCGGTTTCGGCTACGGCGAAGTTGACGCCGGAGACGCCGATGTCCGCTTCGAAGAATTTCTGCCGCAAGACCTTGCGACCGATCTGAATAAGTTGGTCAACGTCCTTGGTGTATTCCACGCCAAGTTTGTCGTGGAACAAGGACGCGACCTGACCGGCATTCTTGTGGATCGCCGGCATAATAATGTGTGAAGGCTTCTCGTGGTCGAGCTGGACGATGAACTCGCCCATGTCCGACTCAAGGCATTCAACGCCTTGTTCAGCGAGGACATGGTTCATCTCCATCTCTTCGCTGACCATCGATTTGCCCTTGATCACTTGCCGCGCCTCGTGAGCACGGATGATCGACAAGACGATGCCATTGGCCTCGTCCACCGTTTCCGCCCAGTGCACTGTCACACCGTTGCGGGTCAGGATCTGTTCCAGTTGCTCGAGCAGGTCGGGCAACTTGGATAACGCGCGGGCACGAATAGCATTGCCCAGTGCGCGTAAGTGTTCTCGCTCGAAGGCATCGCTGAAGGACGCTGCCCGCTTTGCCATTAGTGAATCCATTGCACTGCGAAAGTTGTTTCGCAGTTGCTTGTCACCCAACGCCTCGTGAGCCCGGGTGCGAAAATCTTCTTCAACCGCCACCGTTGGAATCAGCGTGGAAGTGCTCATTTTGCACCTCCGGTACGCTGCCAGAGGAAGCTCGCCAGATGCTGGCCGCGTAACGCTTCGTTCTGCTTTTCCAGCGAGCCGTTGATGTTCATCAAGCAGCCGCAGTCGGCACTCAGCACCGTGTGTGCGCCGGACTCCTTCAGGGCTTTGGTCTTGTCAGCGACCATCGCACCGGAAATGTCTGGCATTCGGACGCTGAATGTCCCACCAAAGCCACAGCATTCACTTTCGTGATCGTGGTCGACCCGCTTCACGTTGCTCAGTTGCGACAACAACTCGCGACCATGCAAGTGGGTGTTCATCTCCCGCCGTGCCGAGCATGAGGTGTGCAGTGCCACTTTGACCGGTTCACCGCTGTCCTTGAGCTGCACCTTGCAGACGAACAGCAGAAACTCGGCCAGCTCATAGGTCCGCGCCGCCAGGGCCTGAACCTGTTTCAAGGTGTCCGGCTCGTCCTTGAACAAGTCGGCGTAATGTTCGCGCAGCATGCCCGCGCAGGAGCCTGAAGGCACCACCACCGGATAATCCCCGGCAAACAGCGCCAGTTGCGAGCGCGCCACGGTCCGGGCCTGTTCGGTGTAACCCGAGGTGTAGGCCGGTTGTCCGCAGCAGCTTTGCCCTTGCGGGTACTCCACGCGAATGCCTTCGCGTTCCAGCAGGTGAATCGCGTCCATCCCGGCTTCGGGATAAAACAGGTCGACCACACACGTGCCGAACAGGTAGACCCGCGGCGGTTTCTTGCTGGGGTACTGGCGCGGTTCAGGCAGTGGCGGGGCGACACGGGTCGCGTTCGGCACAGCGTTGTAAAAAAGCTCGCTCATCAGGCGTGTCTCCGGGTGGGCCCGGTTATCCGTCCGCTGAGGCTGCTGACTATAAAGCGGGAAGCTTTCAGCAGCCTTGCAGACCGGGTGGTGAGTCGCTGACGCCGGAGTCAAAGTCCGGCGTCGGTTCTTTCGGTTTTTAATTTATGTAGCTGCTCGTAGTCTTAGTGCACCAGCATGCCGGTAAACCAGTAGGCCTGGGCCAGTGTGATCAGGCCGACGATAGTGGCAAAGAATAGGCTGTGCTTGAGGGTGAAGCGGAACAGGTCGGATTCCTTGCCCACCAGGCCAGTCGCGGCGCAGGCCACGGCGATCGATTGTGGCGAGATCATCTTGCCGGTCACGCCACCACTGGTGTTCGCTGCCACCAACAGCACGTCGTTGACGCCGATCTGGTGTGCGGTGGTCGCTTGCAGCGAGCTGAACAGCGCGTTGGACGAGGTGTCCGAACCAGTCAGGAACACGCCCAGCCAACCGAGGAATGGCGAGAAGAACGGGAAGGCCGCGCCGGTAGCTGCCAGTACCAGCGCCATGGTCGATGACATGCCCGAATAGTTGGTGACGAAGGCAAAGGCCAGCACCATGCCGATCGACAGAATAGGCCAGCGCAGTTCAAAGAAGGTCTCTTTCAATGTGGTCAGACCAATTTTGAAGTTGATCTTCAGGATCAGCATCGAGATCAGCGCAGAGAAGAAAATCGCCGTGCCGGTCGCCGAAATCGGATCAAGTTTGAACACTGCTGGAATCGCAGTCGGGGTGGCTACGATCGGGGCGGTCTTGATCACCAGTTGGTCCAGGTGCGGGATGGCGAAGTTGAACACCCAGCTGTACATCGAGCCGCCGGCGGCGAACATTGCCTTGAAGGGCTTGAGGGTCCAAATAGTCACCAGCGCGGTGAGGATCAGGAACGGCGACCAGGCCTTGAAGATCTCGCCGAAGCTGTACGGCGAAGGCTGGGTCGTACGCGGTTGACCGAAGCCTCCGGCGCTTCTCACCGTTGCGGCACCGACGCTGGCGGTCGCTTCGGCGAACGAGCGCTTGGGTTGCCAGACCTTGAGGAACAGGGTCAGGGAAACCAGGCTGACCAGTGCCGAGGTGATATCCGGCAGTTCGGGACCAATGAAGTTCGAGGTGAAGAACTGGGTCACGGCAAAGCTCAAGCCCGCCACCAACGCTGCCGGCCAGGTCTCTTTGACGCCGCGCAAGCCGTCCATCATGAACACCAGCCAGAACGGCACGAACACCGACAGCAGTGGCAACTGGCGACCGGCCATGGCGCCGATCTTGAACGCGTCGATGCCGGTTACTTGGCCGGCGACGATGATCGGAATTCCCAGTGCACCGAAGGCTACTGGTGCGGTGTTGGCAATCAGGCACAGGCCGGCGGCGTACAGCGGGTTGAAACCCAGTCCTACCAGCAGCGCGGCGGTAATCGCGACCGGTGCGCCGAATCCGGCGGCACCTTCCAGGAACGCGCCGAAGCAAAAGCCGATCAGCAGCACTTGCAGGCGTTGGTCGTCGGTAATCGACAGCACCGAGCTGCGGATCACTTCGAACTGGCCGCTCTTGACCGTCAGTTTGTAGAGGAACACTGCGGCCACGATGATCCAGGCAATCGGCCACAGCCCGTAGGCAAACCCGTAGCCCGCCGCGGCGAAGGCCATGTCGACAGGCATCTGGAAGGCAAAGATCGCCACCAGAATCGACAACGCCAGGGTGATGCTCCCGGCGACGTGTCCTTTGAGGCGAAACACGGCCAAAGCGAGGAAGAAAAATACGATGGGGATAACGGCCGCGAGTGCGGACAAGCCGAGGCTGCCGAGCGGGCTGTAGAGCTGTTGCCAGGTTTGCATATGGGGTGGCCCCTAATTGTTGTTGGTCAGGCACTGGTCAGCGTTCTTGGATAATTGGTAATACCAATTTACAATCGCTGTTGGCTAGGGTAAAAGCCTTCGGTGTGGTGTGTCAATTTGCCGCCCTGAAACTTTCGTCGAATGAGCGGTGCAGAGATCATCTGATCTGTTCGATCAAACGCTGCCTGGTAGGTGCTGGCGCGACGCCAATAGGCCAGAATAGAGACCCCGGCGAGCCGTCGGGATCGTGGAGAATGAGTTATGGGGTTTGATCAGATTCGTCAGCGCCGTTTGTCTGACGATATTGTCGAGCGGCTCGAGGGGATGATCCTTGAGGGCACGCTGAAGTCCGGTGAGCGATTGCCGGCGGAGCGTGCCCTGGCCGAGCAGTTCGGTGTGTCGCGTCCTTCATTGCGTGAGGCGATCCAGAAACTGACGGCCAAAGGGCTGCTGGTCAGTCGCCAGGGTGGCGGCAACTATGTGGTTGAATCGCTCGGTTCAACCTTCAGCGATCCGTTGCTGCACCTGCTCGAAAGCAATCCGGAAGCCCAGCGTGATCTGCTGGAATTTCGCCATACGCTGGAAGCGTCATGCGCCTATTACGCCGCCTTGCGCGCGACGGATGTTGACCGTGAGCGACTGACTGCGGCATTCGAAGAGTTGCAGGATTGCTACGCACGCCATGATCAGGTGAGTCGTGCGGAAGAGGGCGCGGCGGATGCGAACTTTCACCTGGCCATTGCCGAAGCCAGCCACAACGCGGTGCTGTTACACACCATTCGCGGGCTGTTCGATCTGCTCAAGCGCAACGTGGTGACCAACATTGGTGGCATGTACAAGCAGCGCACCGAAACCCGCGACATGCTGATCAGCCAGCACCGGGAGTTGTATCAGGCGATTATCGAAGGGCATGCAGAGCAGGCGCGAGAAGTTTCCAGTCGACACATTTTGTATGTGCAGGAAGTGCTCGAAGAGGTGCGTCAGGAAATGCAGCGCATGGCTCGGGCGGAGCGGCGCAAGGGGATGTAGGTTGGGGTTTGTCAGTTAAATCTTTATCGCTTGTGCGATTGTCTTCGCGAGCAAGCTCGCTCCCACAGGTTCCAGGTCTGCCACATAAATGTCGGCATCTATAGATCGTGTGGGAGCGAGCTTGCTCGCGAAGGCGGTTTCAAGCAGCGGGAAAATTAATCTTCCTTGCCCTTGTTCCGCACCGCTCGTTGCAACTCGCGACCGGCATCGCGTTCGCGCTCGGTATCACGCTTGTCGTATTCCTTCTTGCCCTTGCCCAGAGCGATCTCGCACTTGATCAAGTGCTTGCTCCAGTACAACGACAGGCAGACGCAGGCGTAACCCTTCTGTTGCACGGCGGCAAACAGCTTCTCCAGCTCGCGCTGGTTGAGCAGCAGCTTGCGCGTGCGCGTCGGGTCGGCGATGACGTGGGTGCTGGCGGTGGTCAGCGGAGTGATATGACTGCCGAGCAGCCACGCTTCGCCATCCTTGAGCAGCACATAACTGTCGACCAGTTGTGCCTTGCCTGCACGCAGACTCTTTACTTCCCAGCCGGCCAGGACCATGCCAGCCTCGAACCGGTGTTCGATGAAGTAATCGTGTCGCGCCTTTTTATTTTGCGCGATGGTCCCTTCGGGATGTTTCTTCTGTTTAGCCATAGGGGCGGCATTATAGGGAGTTGCGCGCGAGTCGGCTACGGTGAACCTGCGTGCTTGAGCGCATTGAGTGAATCCCGGACAATGCGCCCTCTTTTTTGATCGGTTGGGCGTGTTCAGGATGTCGTCAGACAAGGTTTCAGTCCACGGGAGTTGGGCTAGCCGTTGGGTTTTCATACTCGCTGCGACCGGTTCAGCCGTGGGGCTGGGTAGTATCTGGAAGTTCCCCTACATGGTCGGCGTCTATGGCGGCGGCGCGTTTGTGTTGGTGTTTCTGGCGTGTATTGCGTTGATTGGCGTGCCGGTGATGCTGGCCGAAACCCTGATCGGTCGTCGTGCCCGGCAAAGTCCGGCAAATGCCTTGAAGGTTCTGGCGCTTGAAGTCGGGCATTCGGCGAAATGGTCCTGGGGCGCGTTTGCCGGGATGATCACGGCACTGCTGATCCTGTCTTTCTATAGTGTGGTGGGCGGTTGGTCGCTGGATTACATCATTGATATGGGGCGCGGTGACTTCCAGGGCGTGACGGCCGATCAGGTCGGCGCCTATTTTGGTGGGGTGATCGCCGACCCTTGGCGTCTGACGCTGTGGCACACCCTCTTCATGTTGCTGTCGGCGTTCGTTATCGCCAAAGGCGTCGTCGCGGGGCTTGAGCGCAGCCTGCGGATCATGATGCCGTTGCTGTTTGTGATGCTGGTGATTCTGTTGGGCTACAGCCTGACCACCGGGCATTTCATGGAAGGCGTGCATTTCATGTTCGACTTCAACCCGGACAAGTTGCTGGACGGCTTGCTGCCGGCCATGGGGCATGCGTTTTTTTCCCTGAGCGTCGGTGTGGGGTCGATCATGATCTACGGCGCTTATATGCCTAAGCATTCGTCGATCTCAGGGACCATCGTCGGCGTTGCGTTACTGGATACCTTTGTTTCGCTGCTGGCCGGCCTGGCGCTGTTTCCGATTGTGTTTGCGGCAGGTTTGAACCCAAGCGAAGGGCCGGGGTTGATGTTCGTCAGCCTGCCATTTGCCTTTGGTAACGTCGCATTCGGCCAGTTGATGGGTGTTGTGTTTTTCGTGCTGGTGGCAATTGCGGCCTGGAGCTCGGCGATTTCCTTGCTGGAGCCGATGGTGGCCTACCTGGTTGAACGGACCAACATCCGTCGTGGCTGGGTAACGTTCTGGCTGGCATTCAGTTGCTGGTTTGTTGGTTTGGGAACGGTGTTTTCCTTCAATATCTGGAAACAGGCCAAGTTTTTCGTCAATGATGGCGGTGCGTTTTACCTCTACCAATGGGGGGCGCAAAATGGTCTGGACTTCTTTGGTGTGATCGATTTCTTCACCTCGCGGATCATGTTGCCGCTCGGTGGTTTGTGCTTTGTGGTGTTTGCAGGTTGGGTGATGGGCCGTGAAGCGGTGCGCGACGAACTGTCGATGCGCAGCCCGGCATTGTTTGCCCTGACATTGTTCTTGATGCGCTATGTGGCGCCAATCGGCATTCTTGTAGTGTTTGCCGCCCAGCTGTGGAAGTGACGCTGACATGACGACACATATTCAACGTTCGGCTCTGTTGCCGTATCCGGCGCAAGCGCTGTATGACCTGGTCAATGACGTGGCGCGCTATCCGGAATTTTTACCTTGGTGTTCCGAGGCGCAAGTGCTGGAAAGCTCTGCTGTGCACATGCGTGCAAGCGTAGGTGTGGCCAAGGGCGGGTTAAGCCAGCATTTCGTGACGCGCAATACACTGGTAGTCGGGTCTTCGATCGAGATGCATCTCGAAGAGGGTCCGTTCAATCAGTTGCATGGTGTCTGGGTGTTCAAGCCGTTGGGCGAGAAAGCCTGCAAGATCAGCCTGGACTTGTCGTTCGATTATGCCGGGCCGATTGTTCGGGCGACCCTGGGGCCGTTGTTCAATCAGGCGGCCAACACGCTGGTGGATGCGTTCTGTCAGCGCGCCAAGCAGTTGCATGGTTAAGCCGGTGATAGACGTCGAGGTGGTGTATGCCGCCGTCGACCGCCAGGTATTGCTCAAGGTGGCGGTGCCCGTGGGCACTACTCTGCGAGCGGCATTGGCTGAATCGGGCATTGCCGAGCAATTTCCTGAGTTGGATCTGGCAACCTGTCCGGTAGGGATTTTCGGTAAGGTGATTGCCGATCCCGAGAACCGTCAGGTTCAGGCGGGTGACCGTATCGAGATTTATCGGGCGTTGCTGGCGGATCCAAAAGAGGTTCGTCGGTTACGTGCGGCCAAGGCTGCGGCGCAGGCCAAGGCCCGGGATCAGTAGATTTCCCAAATGACAGGCAACAAAAAGCCCGGCATGCCGGGCTTTTTGTTGTGTCGCAATTTATTGCGGCGATGTGTCCAACGGTGCTGGCGTCGGGACCGGAACGGTTTCGACCTTGTCGACGTCCTTCTGGATCTGATCCAGCAGCGAGCCCGGTTTTACCGGCTTCTCTGGTTTCGGCTTCTCGGCGTTTTCAGCTGGGGCGGCGACGGTGGTGCCGCTATTCTTGCCGAGAATCGCTTCGTCACGGCTCACGCCAGGCATGAAATCGCCCGACAGGCTGACAAGCTGGTCGTTAGGGTTGAAGATAACGCTGATGCGTTCCTGTTGGCGTTCACCGCCGCCTGGCTGCAGGCTATACAAGTAATCCCAGCGATCGGCATGGAACGTGTCGGTCAGCAGAGGGTTGCCCATGATAAACCGTACTTGCCGACGGGTCATTCCCGGGCGTAACTGGTCTATCATGTCCTGCGTGACGACATTGCCCTGCTGGATGTCGATTTTGTAAACCCCGGGGAATGAACAACCGGCGAGTGCGAGCAGTCCCACAAAGGTGAAACTGGTTAGCAAGAGCTTGGTGTTTTGCATCGGTGGGCGACTTCCACTATCTTGGCTGGGACAACGTAAACGCCGATCATACCCGCATTAAGAGTAGCTGCGAAGCAGCATCGCGAGAAAGCTGACCATGGTTGAAAATAGCGAACTACGCAAAGCCGGCCTCAAAGTGACCCTGCCACGGGTCAAAATTCTGCAAATGCTCGATTCCGCTGAGCAACGTCACATGAGTGCCGAAGATGTTTACAAGGCGCTGATGGAAGCTGGCGAGGATGTCGGTCTGGCCACGGTCTACCGTGTACTGACTCAATTCGAAGCGGCGGGTCTGGTGGTACGTCACAATTTCGACGGCGGTCACGCGGTCTTCGAACTGGCTGATGGCGGTCACCACGACCATATGGTTAACGTCGAGAATGGTGAAGTGATCGAGTTCTTCGAGGAAGAAATCGAAAAACTTCAGAAGGCGATCGTCGAGAAGCACGGCTTCGAGTTGGTGGATCACAACCTGGTGCTGTACGTACGCAAGAAAAAGTAAGCATGTCGCGCGGATTTCTGGTCCGCGATACGAACGAAGGCGACCCAAGGGTCGCCTTCGTGCTGTCTGGTGACTTTAAATTTTTGCCGTCACGACCATTTTCTTTGCATGGGCCAGGGACTCCTTGGTCAGGTCGATCCCTCCCAGCATTCGCGCCACTTCTTCAATTCGTTCATTTTTGCTCAACTTGGACACCGCGGTGTGCGTGGCATCGTCACCGCGCACCTTGTGGACAAATAGATGCTGATGGCCCTGGGAAGCTACTTGCGGCAAGTGAGTGACGGTCAGCACCTGTCCGCGCTCTCCGAGGCGGCGCAAGAGTTGGCCGACAATTTCCGCTGTCGGGCCACCAATGCCGACGTCCACTTCGTCAAACACCAGTGTTGGCACTCGCGAGGTTTGTGCGGTGATCACCTGGATGGCCAGGCTGATTCGTGACAGCTCACCACCCGATGCGACTTTGGCCAAGGCCTTGAGCGGTTGCCCCGGGTTGGCGCTGACAAGCAGTTCCACCTGTTCGAGGCCGTTGGGCAGCAGTTCGGTGCTGGTGTTGGGGCGTAGCTCAATGGTGAAGCGGCCGCCGGGCATGCCCAGGCGTTGAATTTCCTGTTCGACGGCATTGGCCAGGCTGGTCGAAGCCTGATGACGCAGATCGCTCAGCTCCCGGGCTTTTTCCTGGTAGTGCCGGGCGAATGCACCAAGCTCTTCGCTCAGTCGTTCGATGGACTCGTCGTTGGCATTCAGTGTTTCGATTTCGTCCAGCAGCCTTTGCTGAAGCTCGGCGACTTCGGTGGGCTGAATCCGGTGTTTGCGCGCCAGGGTGTAGATCGAATCCAGGCGTTCTTCGAGTTGCTGGAGGCGTGCCGGATCGGCATCGAAATGGTCGAGGAAGCGGTTCAGTTCGCCAACGGCTTCTTCCACCTGAATCTGCGCGCTGGTCAGCAAGTTGGTCGCTTCACCCAGGGCGCCGACCGAATTGTTCACGCTCGACAGGCGATTGAGGCTGGCTGTCAGGGCGTTCAGTACATTGCCGGAATCGCTTTCGCTGCACTGCTCGACCACTTGTCGGCAAATGCCGAGCAGGGTTTCGGCGTTGGTCAGGTTTTTGTGTTCCTGCTCCAGTTGCTCCAGCTCACTCTCGCCAAGACCGAGGTTTTCCAGTTCTTCGAGTTGGTAGCTGAGCAATTGGTGGCGAGCACGCTGCTCGTCACCGGAGTTGGAGAGACGTTCCAGCTCCTGGCGGGTCTGGCGCCAGCGCTGGGCGGCCAGTTGTACCTGGCGGGCGAGGTCCGTGGCGCCGGCGTATTCGTCGAGCAGCCGGCGGTGCGTGTCGGTTTTCAGTAGCGATTGGTGTTCATGCTGGCTGTGGATATCGATCAGCAGTTCGCCGAGGGCTTTAAGGTCGCCAAGCGGGCAGGGGCTGCCATTGATGTAGCCGCGCGAGCGGCCTTCGGCGGTAATCACCCTGCGCAGGATGCATGGGCCGTCGGTATCGAGGTCGCGCTCGGCCAGCCAGGCACTGGCTTCCGGGATATCGGCGAGATCGAACGTGGCCAGGATGTCGGCCTTCTCGGCGCCTGGGCGAACCACGCCGCTGTCGGCGCGATCGCCAAGGGTCAAGCCCAGGGCGTCGAGCATGATCGACTTGCCGGCGCCGGTTTCCCCTGTGATCACGCTCATCCCGCGATCGAGTTCCAGATCGAGATGTTCAACGATGGCGTAGTTATGTACGGACAGGTGCACCAGCATAAAGGCCGCTCCCAGGTTTTAGGTCTGGTTATTTATACAGTGTTTTGTTTCTGGCTGACAATGCTCGTGTTTAGCTCGATTTGCTTGGCAAATGGCTTTTTTTAAAACCGCTTGAATATTAAATCAGTCGTTTTGTAAGGGTAATCGCGTTCAGCGCTCCGACAGCCCTTGAACCTGGAATTTGCGACCCCATATACCGGGGCAGAAGCGCGAGTCGAGTTCGCGCACGATTTTGAAAGGAGAAATCTATGGCTGACGAACAGACGCTGGATACGCAAAATCTAGACGCCAATCAGGCTCCCGAAGCATCGGGTGAAGACCTGGTGGCTCGTGTACAAGTGCTCGAAGAGCAACTGGCTGGCGCACAGGATCAGTCTTTGCGTGTTGCTGCCGATCTGCAGAACGTCCGCCGTCGCGCCGAGCAGGATGTAGAAAAAGCTCACAAATTCGCGCTGGAAAAGTTCGCCAACGACCTGCTGCCGATCATCGACAGCCTGGAGCGTGGTCTTGAGCTGTCCAACCCGGACGACGAAAGCATTCGTCCTATGCGTGAAGGCATCCAGCTGACCCTGAAAATGTTCCAGGACACCCTGAAGCGTTATCAGCTGGAAGCGATCGACCCTGAAGGTGAGCCGTTCAACGCTGCACATCATCAGGCGATGGCCATGCAGGAAAGTGCCGACGTCGAACCCAACAGCGTGCTGAAGGTGTTCCAGAAGGGTTACATGCTCAACGGTCGCCTGCTGCGCCCGGCCATGGTCGTGGTCAGCAAGGCTCCGGCGCCGGTTTCGCCTTCGATTGACGAGCAGGCTTGAAATTCGCCGTAAGGCCCCCATTTAGAAGTCAAGCGTTTAAGTGCTACCGCAGTTAGCCACCACTGCTGCGGCAACCAAATCCAAAGTTTCGGGAGAGTGAACATGGGCAAAATTATCGGTATCGACCTGGGGACTACCAACTCCTGCGTCTCCGTGCTGGAAAACGGCGTAGCCAAAGTTATTGAAAACGCTGAAGGCGCGCGCACGACGCCGTCGATCATCGCTTACGCCAATGATGGCGAGATCCTGGTGGGTCAGTCGGCCAAGCGTCAGGCTGTGACCAATCCGCACAACACCCTGTATGCGGTGAAGCGTCTGATCGGTCGTAAGTTCGACGAAGAAGTCGTACAGAAAGACATCAAGATGGTCCCTTACAAAATCGCCAAGGCTGACAATGGCGACGCCTGGGTTGAAGTGAACGGCCAGAAAATGTCGCCGCCACAGATCTCGGCTGAAATTCTGAAGAAAATGAAAAAGACTGCCGAAGACTACCTCGGCGAGGCAGTGACTGAAGCGGTCATCACCGTTCCGGCCTACTTCAACGACAGCCAGCGTCAGGCGACCAAAGACGCCGGTCGTATTGCTGGCCTGGACGTAAAACGCATCATCAACGAACCAACCGCAGCCGCTCTGGCCTACGGTATGGACAAGGCCAAGGGCGATCACACCGTGATCGTTTATGACCTGGGTGGCGGTACTTTCGACGTTTCCGTTATCGAAATCGCCGAAGTCGATGGCGAGCACCAGTTCGAAGTGTTGGCCACCAACGGTGACACCTTCCTGGGTGGTGAAGACTTCGACATTCGTCTGATCGACTACCTCGTTGACGAATTCAAGAAAGAAAGCGGCATGAACCTCAAAGGTGACCCGCTGGCCATGCAGCGCCTGAAAGAAGCCGCTGAAAAAGCCAAGATCGAACTGTCTTCGAGCCTGCAGACCGACGTTAACCTGCCGTACATCACTGCAGATGCGACCGGTCCTAAGCACTTGAACGTGAAAATCTCCCGCGCCAAGCTGGAAGCGCTGGTTGAAGACCTGGTTCAACGCACCATCGAGCCTTGCCGCATTGCCCTGAAAGATTCGGGTATCGACGTTGGCGCGATCAATGACGTGATCCTGGTCGGCGGTCAGACCCGTATGCCTCTGGTTCAGAAGGCTGTTACCGATTTCTTCGGTAAAGAAGCCCGTAAAGACGTGAACCCGGACGAAGCGGTTGCCATGGGTGCTGCTATCCAGGGCGCAGTATTGGCCGGTGACGTGAAAGACGTTCTGCTGCTCGACGTCAGCCCGCTGACTCTGGGTATCGAAACCATGGGCGGCGTGATGACTGCGCTGATCGAGAAAAACACCACGATTCCTACCAAGAAATCGCAAGTGTTCTCGACTGCCGATGACAACCAGGGCGCAGTGACCATTCACGTGCTGCAAGGCGAGCGTAAGCAAGCTGCCCAGAACAAGTCCCTGGGCAAGTTCGACCTGGCCGAGATCCCGCCAGCTCCACGTGGCGTGCCACAAATTGAAGTGACCTTCGACATCGACGCCAACGGCATCCTGCACGTAGGCGCCAAAGACAAGGCCACCGGCAAGACTCAGTCGATCGTGATCAAGGCCAACTCCGGTCTGTCCGAGGAAGAAATTCAGCAGATGATTCGCGATGCTGAAACCAACGCCGACGAAGATCGCAAGTTCGAAGAGCTGGCCACTGCCCGTAACCAGGGCGACGCGCTGGTTCACTCGACACGCAAAATGGTCGCAGACGCTGGCGAAAAAGTGACTGCTGAAGAGAAGACTGCAATCGAAGCGGCCGTGGTTGCCCTGGAAGCCGCCATCAAAGGCGACGACAAGGCTGCCATCGAAGCCAAGGTTGAAGAGCTGTCGAAAGTCTCCGCTCCAGTGGCCCAGAAAATGTACGCCGAGCAGGCCCAGCCAGCTGAGGGTGCGGCGCCGCACGCTGAAAAAGCCGAGAAGGCTGACGACGTCGTCGACGCTGAGTTCGAAGAAGTCAAAGAACACAAGTAAGTTGTTGGTCGGCCGGTTGACTGCCTTTGTGCGGTGACTGGTAGGATGTCGCCGCGCGGGAGCTTGCTCCCGCGTTGGCGTGTCTGGAGTAGACGAATTTTTACAGCATGCGACAGCGTTCGGATGCTGGCGGTGCGGACGGGGATGCTCCTGCTTTCCGATCCACAGGTATCGCATCGAATCAAAGACCAGGATCGTTGAATTGACGTGAGTTGGGTCCGGGCCTGTATTGGGGCTCAACGAGTTTGGCGAAGCTCAGGAGGGGTTTGCCGAACGTCCTTAAGAGTGCAAAGACTTATGGCAAAGCGTGACTATTACGAAGTATTGGGTGTTGAGCGTGGCACGAGCGAAACGGACCTGAAAAAGGCCTACCGTCGCTTGGCGATGAAGCACCACCCGGACCGTAATCCTGACGACAAAGCGTCGGAAGAGAAATTCAAGGAGGCCAACGAGGCCTACGAAGTACTGTCCGATTCCAGCAAGCGTGCGGCGTACGATCAGTACGGTCATGCCGGTGTCGACTCAAGCATGGGTGGCGGCGGTGCTGGTTTTGGTGGTCAGAACTTCTCCGATATCTTCGGTGATGTGTTCAGTGACTTCTTCGGTGGTGGTCGCGGCGGTTCCCGTGGCGGTGCTCAGCGCGGTAGCGATCTGCGTTACACCCTGGAGCTGAACCTGGAAGAAGCGGTGCGCGGCACGACCGTGAATATCCGTGTTCCGACACTGGTCAACTGTAAGCCGTGCGACGGTTCGGGCGCCAAGAAAGGTTCTGCGCCGGTCACGTGCCCGACTTGTGGTGGTATCGGTCAGGTGCGCATGCAGCAAGGCTTCTTCTCGGTGCAGCAAACCTGCCCGCGTTGCCATGGTCAGGGCAAGATCATTTCCGATCCGTGCAATTCCTGCAAAGGCGAAGGCCGCGTCGAAGAGTACAAGACCCTGTCGGTGAAAGTGCCGGCTGGCGTTGATACCGGCGACCGTATTCGTCTGTCTGGCGAAGGCGAGGCGGGTACTCAAGGCGGGCCGACTGGCGACCTGTACGTGGTGATCAACGTGCGCGAGCACGCGATCTTCCAGCGTGACGGCAAGCATCTGTTCTGCGAAGTGCCTATCAGCTTCGTTGATGCGGCGCTGGGTGGCGAGCTGGAGATTCCGACTCTCGATGGTCGGGTCAAGCTGAAAATTCCTGAGGGCACGCAAACCGGCAAGCAGTTCCGAGTGCGTGGCAAGGGTGTTGCACCGGTTCGTGGTGGTGGCGCGGGCGACCTGATGTGCAGTGTGGTGGTCGAGACTCCGGTCAATCTGGGGCGTCGTCAGCGTGAGTTGCTGGAAGAGTTCCGCAGTTCCCTGGCAGACGACAACAGCCATTCACCGAAAACCACCGGTTGGTTCGAAGGCGTGAAGCGCTTCTTCGGCGATCTGTAAGGAGTCGGGCATGCGACGTATAGCTGTGATGGGCGCTGCCGGGCGCATGGGCAAGAACCTGATCGAAGCGGTGCAGCAGCGCGCACCACTCGCCGGGCTGACGGCGGCCATCGTGCGCCCCGGCAGCACGCTGATCGGGGTGGATGCCGGTGAACTGGCCGCGCTGGGGCGTATCGGTGTGCCGCTGTCCGGTAACCTGGAAGCGGTGGTGGCTGAGTTCGACGTGTTGATCGACTTCACACTCCCTGAGGTCATGCTGAAAAACCTGGCGTTCTGCCGTAAGGTGGGCAGGGCCATGGTCATCGGCACTACGGGGTTGGACGCCGCGCAAAAGCAGTTGCTGGCCGAGGCGGGCAAGGACATACCAATTGTCTTCGCAGCCAATTTCAGTGTGGGCGTGAACCTGTCGTTGAAGTTGCTCGATATGGCGGCTCGCGTGCTGGGCGATGATGCTGATATCGAAATCATCGAAGCTCATCATCGGCACAAGATCGATGCGCCTTCAGGTACGGCTTTGCGCATGGGCGAAGTGATCGCCAGTGCGCTGGATCGTGATCTGAAGAAAGTTGCGGTCTATGGGCGTGAAGGCCACACCGGTGTGCGCGAGCGCGAAACCATTGGCTTCGCCACGGTTCGCGGCGGTGATGTGGTCGGCGATCATACGGTGCTGTTCGCCTGTGAGGGCGAGCGACTGGAGATCACCCACAAAGCGTCCAGTCGCATGACCTTTGCCAAGGGTGCGGTGCGTGCCGCATTGTGGCTGGATGGTCGTGAGCCGGGTCTTTACGACATGCAAGACGTGCTCGACCTGCGTTAAGATGCCCCCGAAATCGGGTTCAAACACAGCGTTTGAACCCGATTTATCCCGCCAAGCGACGTCCTGTCGCATTCCTCTGCCTTTTAGGCTCATTGGCGGTAGACCCAAAAAGCCTTTTTCTGTAAGCTACAGCTTTAGTGTGTCCACTAAAAGCGCGCAGAATAATTCAGTGAAAAAGCGGGGTGACGTGTCCATACGTCACTCCGCTTTTTTACAACCTGCGATCGCCCTTTCAGGCTTTATTTACGGGAGGTCTTCTTGACTAAGCCAGCCATACTCGCCCTTGCTGATGGCAGCATTTTTCGCGGCGAAGCCATTGGAGCCGACGGTCAAACCGTTGGTGAGGTGGTGTTTAACACCGCCATGACCGGCTATCAGGAAATCCTTACCGATCCTTCCTACGCCCAACAGATCGTTACCCTGACTTACCCGCACATCGGCAACACCGGCACCACGCCGGAAGACGCCGAGTCCAACCGCGTCTGGTCGGCGGGTCTGGTGATTCGTGACCTGCCACTGGTTGCGAGCAACTGGCGTAACACGATGTCCCTGTCCGACTACCTGAAAGCCAACAATGTCGTGGCAATCGCCGGTATCGACACCCGCCGCCTGACACGTATCCTGCGTGAAAAAGGCGCGCAGAACGGCTGCATCATGGCTGGCGACAACATTTCCGACGAAGCTGCAATTGCAGCGGCGCGCGGCTTCCCGGGCCTGAAGGGCATGGATCTGGCGAAAGTCGTCAGCACCAAAGAGCAGTACGAATGGCGCTCGACTGTCTGGGATCTGAAAACCGACAGCCACGCGACCCTCGACGCTTCCGATCTGCCGTACCACGTGGTTGCCTACGACTACGGCGTCAAGGTCAACATCCTGCGCATGCTGGTCGAGCGCGGTTGCCGCGTGACCGTGGTGCCAGCTCAAACGCCGGCTGCTGACGTTCTGGCTCTGAAGCCAGACGGTGTGTTCCTGTCCAACGGCCCGGGTGACCCTGAGCCATGCGACTACGCGATCCAGGCCATTAAAGATGTGCTGGAAACCGATATCCCGGTGTTCGGCATCTGCCTCGGCCACCAACTGCTGGCTCTGGCCTCTGGCGCCAAGACCCTGAAAATGGGCCACGGCCACCACGGTGCCAACCACCCGGTCCAGGATCTGGACAGCGGCGTGGTGATGATCACCAGTCAGAACCACGGTTTTGCGGTAGACGAAGCGACTCTGCCAGGCAATGTTCGGGCGATCCACAAATCGCTGTTCGACGGCACCCTGCAAGGCATCGAGCGTACCGACAAGAGCGCGTTCAGCTTCCAGGGTCACCCTGAAGCCAGCCCTGGTCCGAACGATGTGGCGCCGCTGTTCGATCGCTTCATCAACGAGATGGCCAAGCGACGTTAATCGCCGGGCTTGAGCATGTAGCGAGAAGTCCCTGAGGGTGGCCCCGGTATCCCGGTGGTCCCTGACGGGCTTCAGAGATTGATCAAGACGGCTTCTCCTCGGGGATTGCCGTCGGACCTGCGGATTTGAGTGACTACCCATGCCAAAACGTACAGACATTAAAAGCATCCTGATTCTCGGCGCTGGCCCGATCGTGATCGGCCAGGCTTGCGAATTCGACTACTCCGGCGCCCAGGCTTGCAAAGCCCTGCGCGAAGAGGGTTACCGCGTCATCCTGGTGAACTCCAACCCGGCCACCATCATGACCGACCCGGCCATGGCCGATGCCACCTACATCGAACCGATCAAGTGGCAGACCGTTGCCAAGATCATCGAGAAAGAGCGTCCGGACGCGCTGCTGCCAACCATGGGTGGCCAGACCGCTCTGAACTGCGCCCTGGACCTGGAGCGCGAAGGCGTTCTGGAGAAGTTCGGCGTAGAGATGATCGGCGCCAACGCTGACACCATCGACAAGGCTGAAGACCGCTCGCGTTTCGACAAGGCGATGAAATCCATCGGCCTGGCTTGCCCGCGTTCCGGCATCGCCCACAGCATGGAAGAGGCCAACGCGGTTCTCGAGAAGCTCGGCTTCCCGTGCATCATCCGTCCGTCCTTCACCATGGGCGGCACCGGTGGCGGTATCGCTTACAACCGTGAAGAGTTTGAAGAAATCTGCGCCCGCGGTCTGGACTTGTCGCCGACCAAAGAGCTGCTGATCGACGAATCGCTGATCGGCTGGAAAGAGTACGAAATGGAGGTTGTCCGCGATAAAAAGGACAACTGCATCATCGTCTGCTCGATCGAAAACTTTGACCCGATGGGCGTGCACACCGGTGACTCGATCACCGTGGCTCCGGCACAGACCCTGACCGACAAGGAATATCAGATCCTGCGTAACGCCTCCCTGGCGGTACTGCGCGAGATCGGCGTGGAAACCGGCGGCTCCAACGTCCAGTTCGGCATCTGCCCGAACACTGGCCGCATGGTGGTCATCGAGATGAACCCGCGGGTGTCCCGTTCCTCGGCGCTGGCTTCGAAAGCCACCGGTTTCCCGATTGCCAAGGTCGCGGCCAAGCTGGCTGTGGGTTACACCCTGGATGAGCTGTCGAACGACATCACTGGCGGTAAAACCCCAGCGTCTTTCGAGCCGTCCATCGACTACGTCGTGACCAAGCTGCCACGCTTCGCCTTCGAGAAATTCCCGAAAGCCGACGCCCGCCTGACCACTCAAATGAAGTCGGTTGGTGAAGTCATGGCTATCGGCCGGACCTTCCAGGAATCCCTGCAGAAAGCCCTGCGCGGTCTGGAAGTCGGTGTGTGCGGTCTGGACGAGAAGCTCGACCTGAGCAACCCGGAAAGCATGAGCGTGCTCAAGCGCGAACTGACCGTGCCGGGCGCCGAGCGTATCTGGTACGTGGCTGACGCAATGCGCGCCGGCATGAGTGTTGAAGACATCTTCGGCATGACCATGATCGATCCTTGGTTCCTGGTACAGATGGAAGATCTGATCAAGGACGAAGAGAAGGTCAAGACCCTGGGTCTGACCAGCATCGACCGCGACCTGATGTTCCGCCTCAAGCGCAAGGGCTTCTCCGACATGCGCCTGGCCAAGTTGCTGGGTGTGACCGAGAAGAGCCTGCGTGCCCATCGCCACAAGCTTGAAGTGTTCCCGGTCTACAAGCGCGTCGACACTTGCGCCGCCGAGTTCGCCACCGACACCGCTTACCTCTACTCGACCTACGAGGAAGAGTGCGAAGCCGCACCATCGGGTCGCGACAAGATCATGATCCTGGGCGGCGGTCCTAACCGTATCGGCCAAGGCATCGAGTTCGACTACTGCTGCGTACACGCGGCACTGGCCCTGCGCGATGATGGGTACGAGACCATCATGGTCAACTGCAACCCGGAAACCGTATCCACCGACTACGACACCTCCGATCGCCTGTATTTCGAGCCAGTGACCCTGGAAGACGTGCTGGAAATTGTCCGCGTCGAGAAGCCAAAAGGTGTGATCGTCCAGTACGGCGGCCAGACTCCGCTAAAACTGGCTCGCGCCCTGGAAGCTGCTGGCGTGCCGATCATCGGCACCAGCCCTGACGCAATCGACCGCGCCGAAGACCGTGAGCGCTTCCAGCAGATGGTCCAGCGCCTGAACCTGCGTCAGCCGCCAAACGCCACCGTGCGCAGCGAAGACGAAGCCATTCGTGCTGCCGCGAAGATCGGTTACCCGCTGGTGGTGCGTCCGTCCTACGTACTGGGCGGTCGTGCGATGGAAATCGTTTACGAAGAAGAAGAGCTCAAGCGCTACCTGCGTGAAGCGGTTCAAGTCTCCAACGACAGCCCGGTGCTGCTGGACCACTTCCTCAACTGCGCCATCGAAATGGACGTGGATGCGGTTTGCGACGGCACCGACGTGGTGATCGGCGCGATCATGCAGCACATCGAACAGGCAGGTGTTCACTCTGGTGACTCCGCGTGCTCGCTGCCGCCGTACTCGCTGCCTTTGCATATCCAGGACGAGATGCGTGAGCAGGTCAAGAAAATGGCCCTGGAACTGGGCGTTGTCGGCCTGATGAACGTTCAGTTGGCGTTGCAAGGCGAAGACATCTACGTCATCGAAGTCAATCCGCGCGCATCCCGTACCGTACCGTTCGTGTCCAAGTGCATTGGTGTTTCCCTGGCAATGATCGCGGCTCGCGTGATGGCCGGTAAAACCCTGAAAGAGCTGGGTTTCACCAAGGAAATCATTCCGAACTTCTACAGCGTGAAAGAGGCGGTGTTCCCATTCGCCAAATTCCCTGGCGTTGACCCGATCCTTGGCCCGGAGATGAAGTCCACCGGTGAAGTGATGGGCGTGGGCGACACCTTCGGCGAAGCCTTTGCCAAAGCCCAGATGGGCGCCAGCGAAGTGCTGCCGACCGGCGGTACTGCGTTCATCAGTGTGCGTGACGATGACAAGCCACTGGTTGCAGGCGTGGCCCGTGATCTGATCAACTTGGGCTTCGAAGTGGTCGCCACTGCCGGTACTGCCAAGCTGATCGAAGCTGCAGGCCTGAAAGTGCGCCGTGTGAACAAGGTGACCGAAGGTCGTCCGCACGTGGTCGACATGATCAAGAATGACGAAGTCACGCTGATCATCAACACCACCGAAGGTCGTCAGTCGATCGCTGATTCGTACTCCATTCGTCGTAATGCCTTGCAGCACAAGATCTACTGCACCACCACCATTGCTGCTGGCGAAGCTATCTGTGAAGCGCTGAAGTTCGGTCCCGAGAAGACTGTGCGCCGCTTGCAGGATCTACACGCAGGATTGAAGGCATGAGCATAACCAAGTACCCAATGACCGTTCAGGGCGCGAAGGCCCTGGAAGAAGAACACGCTCACCTGACCAAGGTCGTCCGTCCGAAGCTTAGCCAGGACATCGGTACGGCCCGCGAGTTGGGTGACTTGAAGGAAAACGCCGAATACCACGCTGCTCGCGAGCAGCAAGGTATGGTCGAGGCACGGATCCGTGACATCGAAGGCCGCATGCAGAATGCGGTGATCATTGATGTCACGAGCATTCCTCACACAGGCAAAGTGATTTTCGGTACCACCGTTGAAATCGCCAACGTCGAAACGGATGAAAGTGTCACTTACCACATCGTGGGCGAGGATGAGGCTGACTTCAAACTCGGCAAGATCTCCGTCAGTTCGCCACTCGCTCGCGCCTTGATTGCCAAGGAAGAGGGTGATGTGGTGGCGGTCAAAACGCCTGGCGGCGTTATCGAGTACGAGATTGTCGAAGTCCGCCATATCTGAAGGCAAGCGCCTGCTTCGTGCGGGCGCCATGCTTTGGCAGCTGACTCAGATGTTATGGGTTGGCGGCCTGTGGTTGTTGCACATCGGTCTGCTGCCGGTGCTAGGCCGTATTGGCCTGGCGCCGCTGTTGGTCGAAGAAATTTCAAGCATGCTGAGTGCGCTGCTGGTCGGGTTTTCAGCGGTGTGCATGGTTTTTCAGGTTTTGGTGCTGGTTCAGGCCAAGGGCCTTGTCAGTCTATGGCGCGATATTCGTGGGCAGCTGCTGTTGATAGCGCTATATGCGAGTGCGATGTACTTCGTCGTGCTAATCGACTGGCCGCAGGCACAACACTGGTTGTTGTTCAGTTATCTTGTGCTGGGTTTTTCCGGGTTGGTGCTGGTTTTGCAGCCGGTGCCGGGATGGGGTGGCAGGGTGCGCGAAGCACACCCTTGACCCGTATCATCACTTGAAGCGATGGACGTTCGACAACTGCTTGTTGACGCTGAAGTTCTTGCGGTAAATCAGCGCCATCTTGCCGATGACTTGCACCAGATCCGCTTTGCCGGCCTTGCACAGTTCTGCAATGGCTGCCAGGCGCGATTCGCGATCGAGGATGCTGAGCTTGATCTTGATCAGCTCGTGATCGCCCAATGCGCGTTCCAGTTCGGCTAAAACACCTTCAGTCAAGCCGTTGTCAGCCACAGTCAAAACTGGTTTCAGATGGTGGCCAATGGACTTGTATTGTTTCTTCTGCTCTTGAGTGAGCGGCATAATCTGACCCTTTTGTCTGGATTCTGTAAAATGGCGGCCATTTTACCCGAGGGCTCGTGGATCCGCCCAATTAATCACGACCCTTATCATCGAGGTGCCCAATGGCGCGTTCCAAGACAAGCCTTGGTTGGCTGAAAAGACATGTCAATGATCCCTATGTGAAGCAGGCGCAGAAGGATGGCTACCGCTCGCGTGCGAGTTACAAGCTTCTGGAGGTCCAGGAGAAATACAAGCTGATCCGTCCGGGCATGAGCGTCGTCGATCTGGGGGCGGCGCCCGGTGGCTGGTCGCAGGTCACTAGCCGGCTGATCGGTGGTCAGGGGCGTCTGATCGCCTCGGACATCCTGGAAATGGACAGTATTCCGGACGTGACTTTCATACAGGGGGACTTCACCCAGGACGAAGTGCTCGCTCGCATCCTTGAAGCCGTGGGTAATTCGCAGGTGGACCTTGTGATTTCCGATATGGCCCCCAATATGAGTGGTACGCCTGAGGTGGACATGCCAAAAGCCATGTTTCTTTGCGAGCTGGCGCTTGATCTGGCGGAGCGGATACTCAAGCCGGGTGGTAATTTCCTGATCAAGATATTTCAGGGCGAAGGGTTCGATACTTACCTGAAGGACGCTCGTCAGAAATTCGACAAGATCCAGATGATGAAGCCGGACTCCTCTCGTGGCAGCTCCCGCGAGCAATACATGCTGGCTTGGGGATATCGCGGCCGTAGCGAGTAAAACGAGGTTTTTTTGGCGGGGTGATAGGTTTTTCGTATTTCGCCCCGCGTGCATAAGCGAATATTGTGTAGAAAGTGTTTCACAAAGGGTTACAGACGGCGCCTGCCAGAGCCGTAGGTAATGTAGTAAGTTAGGCCGGTGAATATCATGCGAAGCGCGCGCCAGTAGCGGAGCTTGCTTCAGAGGGTAGTTAATTGAACGATATGGCAAAGAATCTGATCCTGTGGTTGATCATCGCGGCTGTCCTCGTGACGGTGATGAACAACTTCTCCAGTCCTAACGAGCCACAGACCCTCAACTATTCCGACTTCATCCAGCAGGTCAAGGATGGCAAGGTCGAGCGCGTAGCTGTGGACGGCTATGTCATTACTGGCAAGCGCAATGATGGCGACAGCTTCAAGACCATTCGTCCGGCCATTCAGGACAACGGTCTGATCGGCGACCTGGTGGATAACCACGTAGTCGTCGAAGGCAAGCAGCCTGAACAGCAAAGCATCTGGACTCAGCTCCTGGTCGCCAGCTTCCCGATCCTGGTGATCATCGCCGTCTTCATGTTCTTCATGCGGCAGATGCAGGGCGGTGCCGGCGGCAAGGGCGGACCGATGAGCTTCGGCAAGAGCAAGGCGCGCCTGCTCTCCGAAGATCAGGTGAAAACCACCTTGGCTGACGTTGCCGGTTGCGACGAAGCCAAGGAAGAAGTGGGCGAGCTGGTCGAGTTCCTGCGTGATCCGGGCAAGTTCCAGCGCCTGGGTGGTCGTATTCCTCGCGGTGTGCTGATGGTGGGGCCGCCGGGTACCGGTAAAACCCTGTTGGCCAAAGCCATTGCCGGTGAAGCCAAGGTGCCGTTTTTCACCATCTCCGGTTCGGACTTCGTCGAAATGTTCGTTGGTGTGGGTGCCAGCCGTGTTCGTGACATGTTCGAACAGGCGAAAAAACACGCTCCGTGCATTATCTTCATCGATGAAATCGACGCTGTCGGTCGCCATCGTGGTGCGGGCATGGGTGGTGGTCACGACGAGCGTGAACAGACTCTCAACCAGTTGCTGGTAGAGATGGATGGTTTCGAAATGAATGACGGCATCATCGTCATTGCCGCAACCAACCGTCCTGACGTGCTTGACCCTGCGCTGCTGCGTCCGGGTCGTTTCGACCGTCAGGTTGTCGTGGGGCTGCCGGATATTCGTGGTCGTGAGCAAATCCTGAAAGTCCACATGCGCAAAGTGCCGATGGGTGATGACGTTGCTCCGGCGGTTATCGCACGTGGTACGCCTGGTTTCTCCGGTGCCGACCTGGCCAACCTGGTGAACGAGGCTTCGCTGTTCGCTGCCCGTACCGGTAAGCGCATTGTCGAGATGAAAGAGTTCGAACTGGCGAAAGACAAGATCATGATGGGCGCTGAGCGCAAGTCCATGGTCATGTCCGAAAAAGAAAAGCAGAACACCGCTTATCACGAAGCGGGTCACGCGATCGTTGGTCGTGTGGTTCCCGAGCATGATCCGGTCTACAAGGTCTCGATCATCCCGCGCGGCCGTGCGTTGGGTGTGACGATGTTCCTGCCGGAAGAGGATCGCTACAGTCTCTCCAAACGTGCGTTGATCAGCCAGATCTGCTCGCTGTACGGGGGCCGTATTGCTGAAGAGATGACCTTGGGCTTCGACGGCGTGACCACGGGTGCGTCGAACGACATCATGCGTGCCAGCCAGATTGCACGAAACATGGTCACCAAGTGGGGCCTGTCGGAAAAGCTCGGTCCATTGATGTATGCCGAAGAAGAGGGCGAAGTGTTCCTCGGTCGCGGCGGCAGTGGCCAGCACGCCAGTTTCTCGGGCGAGACTGCCAAGCTGATCGACTCTGAAGTGCGCAGCATCATTGACCAGTGCTACGGCACGGCCAAGCAGATCCTGACGGATAACCGCGACAAGCTTGATGCCATGGCCGATGCGCTGATGAAGTACGAAACCATCGATGCTGATCAGATCGACGACATCATGGCTGGTCGTACCCCGCGTGAGCCTCGTGACTGGTCGGGTGGCGCGGGTACTCCTCCTGTCGTACAGGAAGAGCGTCCGGAAACTCCCATCGGTGGCCCGGCTGCTGACGTCTAAGGTTTGAAATGACTCTAATGCAGTCCTCAACCCGGTTGCCTTGCGGCAACCGGGTTCTTGATTTGGCCCATGTGCATGTCATGGGCATCCTCAACGTCACTCCTGATTCTTTCTCCGACGGTGGTCGCTTCAGTCAGCTCGATGCTGCTCTGCGACACGCTGAGGCGATGGTGGCTGCTGGCGCGACCCTCATTGATGTAGGTGGGGAATCGACCCGGCCTGGCGCACGGGCGGTCTCACCGCTTGAGGAGTTGGAGCGCGTGGCGCCGATCGTCGAGCGTATTCATCGCGAACTGGATGTGATTATCTCGGTCGATACCTCGACGCCAGCGGTCATGCGTGAAACTGCCCGCCTGGGAGCAGGTCTGATCAATGACGTGCGTTCGCTGCGTCGAGACGGCGCGCTGGATGCGGCGGCAGCCACCGGATTGCCGGTGTGCCTGATGCATATGCTCGGTGAGCCGGGAGATATGCAGGACAACCCGCATTATCATGACGTGACGAGCGAAGTCGGTGAGTTTCTTGCCGAGCGTATGGCGTCATGTGCTGCGGTTGGCATTCCGGCCGAACGGATCATTCTTGATCCGGGTTTCGGGTTCGCGAAAAATTTGCAGCACAATTTGAGTCTGTTCAAGCATATGGAAGCCCTGCATGCCTTGGGGCGGCCCCTGTTGGTCGGGGTTTCGCGAAAGAGCATGATCGGGCAGGCATTGAATCGTCCGGTAGGAGAGCGGCTGCATGGCGGCCTGGCTCTCGCGGCGTTGGCTGTCGTCAAGGGAGCGCGCATCTTGCGCGTGCATGACGTGGCCGAAACAGTCGATGTGGTGCGGATGATCACAGCAGTTGAATCAGCCGAATAAGAATGATGGAGCACTTATGACTAAGAAATATTTTGGCACCGACGGCATTCGTGGTCGGGTCGGCGAGTATCCGATTACCCCTGACTTCATGCTCAAGCTCGGTTGGGCCGCGGGCATGGCCTTCCGCAGCAAGGGCGCTTGCAAGGTTCTGGTCGGCAAGGACACTCGAATCTCTGGTTATATGTTCGAGTCGGCACTTGAAGCCGGGCTTACCTCTGCCGGGGCTGATGTCATGCTGCTGGGGCCGATGCCTACTCCGGCTATCGCCTATTTGACGCGTACTTTCAATGCTGAGGCCGGTATTGTAATCAGTGCTTCGCACAATCCTCATGATGATAACGGCATCAAGTTCTTCTCTGGCCAAGGCACGAAATTGCCGGATGATGTTGAGCTGATGATCGAAGAATTGCTCGATATGCCGATGACCGTGGTTGAGTCGAGCAAGATCGGCAAGGTCTCGCGAATCAACGATGCGTCGGGTCGTTACATCGAGTTCTGCAAAAGCAGTGTGCCAACCGGCACCAATTTCTCTGGTTTGAAAATTGTGATCGATTGCGCACACGGTGCTACTTATAAGGTAGCACCGAGTGTTTTCCGTGAACTGGGTGCGCAGGTGACGGTGCTTTCTGCGCAACCTGACGGCCTGAACATCAATCACAATTGCGGTTCGACCCATATGGGGCAATTGCAGGCAGCTGTAGTGGCTGAGCAAGCAGATCTGGGCATTGCCTTCGATGGTGATGGCGACCGGGTGTTGATGGTTGATCACACGGGCGCGATCGTCGACGGTGACGAGTTGTTGTTCATCATCGCGCGCGACCTGCATGAGCGCGGCAAATTGCAGGGCGGTGTTGTTGGAACCTTGATGAGTAACCTGGGGCTGGAGCTTGCCCTGGCGGATCTGGGGATTCCTTTTGTACGGGCCAACGTCGGTGACCGCTATGTAATCGCTGAACTGCTTGAGCGCAACTGGCTGGTGGGTGGTGAGAACTCCGGCCACGTCGTGTGCTTCAGTCATACCACCACGGGTGACGCGATTATCGCTGCGTTGCAGGTGCTGTTGGCGCTGAAGCGTCGTTCCGAAGGGCTTGCTCAATCGCGGCAGGCGCTACGCAAGTGTCCTCAGGTATTGATCAATGTGCGTTTCGGCGGCGGCGAAAATCCGGTCGAGCATGCGACTGTCAAAGAAGTCAGCGAGCGCGTCACCAAGGCTATGGCCGGGCGTGGTCGCGTGTTGTTGCGCAAGTCTGGCACAGAGCCGCTGGTGCGGGTCATGGTCGAAGGCGAGGACGAAACACTGGTTCGCGGTTACGCCGAGGAGCTCGCAAAACTGGTTGCTGAAGTTTCTGCCTGATTTCGGCTTGCCAGTAATGATGTGGTTGGGTAACATCTGCGCCCACTTTGACCGACGAGGTACAGCATGCGTCGCCCTATGGTAGCTGGTAACTGGAAGATGCACGGTACCCGCGCCAGCGTCGCTGAGCTGATCAACAGCCTTCGTCATCTGGCCTTGCCGAGTGATGTTGATGTCGCGGTATTCCCGCCTTGCTTGTATATCAATCAAGTGATTGATGGCTTGGAAGGTACGTCGATTTCGGTCGGCGCACAGGATTCTGCGGTGGAAGCCATGCAAGGTGCGTTGACTGGTGAGATTGCGCCGAGTCAGTTGGTGGATTCAGGTTGTTCCCTGGTGCTCATTGGGCACTCCGAACGTCGCCAGATCATCGGCGAGCGTGACGAGACGCTGATTCGCAAGTTTGCAGCGGCACAGGCATGTGGCTTGATTCCGGTGTTGTGCATAGGGGAGACCCTTGAGCAGCGTGAAGCCGGAAAAACGCTTGAGGTTGTCGGGCATCAGCTGGGCAGCATCATCGATGAGCTGGGTGTTGGTGTATTTGCAAAAGCAGTAATCGCTTACGAGCCGGTCTGGGCCATTGGCACCGGGCTGACTGCTTCGCCGCAACAAGCGCAGGATGTGCATGCAGCCATTCGCGCACAGTTGGCGGCAGAGAATTCTGAGGTCGCACAAGGTGTGCGGCTTCTATACGGCGGCAGCGTGAAGGCGGCCAATGCGGTCGAACTGTTCGGCATGCCGGATATCGATGGGGGGCTCATTGGTGGAGCTTCCCTGAATGCAGATGAGTTCGGTGCGATTTGTCGCGCCGCGGGAAACTGAAAAAATGCTGGAAACAGTCGTAGTCGTTTTTCATCTGCTGGGTGCGCTGGGCGTAGTTGCTCTCGTATTGCTGCAGCAGGGTAAAGGTGCGGATGCTGGCGCGTCTTTCGGAGCAGGTGCTTCAAATACTGTGTTCGGAAGCCAAGGTTCCTCTACCTTTCTTAGTAAGTTTACTGCTATACTTGCCGCAGGTTTCTTCATAACCAGCTTAGGGTTAGGTTACTTTGCTAAAGAGAAAGCTCACCAGCTGACTCAAGTAGGTTTGCCAAATCCAGCAGTGTTGGAAGTTCCAAAGCAAAAACCGGCTTCTGATGATGTCCCGGTGCTTCAAGAGCAAAAGTCGGCAACCAATGCGACTGACGTACCTCCAGCTCAAGAGCAAAAGTAAGAAGGGTTTCAAACGTAGTATTGCCGAGGTGGTGGAATTGGTAGACACGCAACCTTGAGGTGGTTGTGCCCATAGGGTGTAGGGGTTCGAGTCCCCTTCTCGGTACCAATTATCAGGAGAGCCCGCTGTTGCGGGCTTTCTTGTAGGTGGAAGGTTACATTGACCCTGTTAGGGATCGGTCGTATACTTCCGCCCCAGCTTTGTCGCGGGGTGGAGCAGTCTGGTAGCTCGTCGGGCTCATAACCCGAAGGTCGTCGGTTCAAATCCGGCCCCCGCAACCAGTTTCAGGAGCCCCTTTTAAGGGGCTTTTTGTTAGCTGGACACTTTATAACGCCGCTGTTCAACGGCGTTTCAGGGATGGGCGTTTCGCCCATTTTTTTATTTTGCATAGCATGCATTTACATGCACGAGGGGGTTCAGGTGTCGAGCAAGCTAGAACAGTTGCAGGCCTTGTTGGCCCCGGTGGTCGTGGCCCTTGGCTATGAATGCTGGGGTATTGAGTTTTCGGCTCAAGGTCGCCACTCACTGTTGCGCGTTTATATCGATAAAGAAGGCGGTGTGCTGGTGGACGATTGTGCCATCGTCAGCCGTCAGATCAGCGGTGTGCTGGATGTTGAAGATCCGATCTCCGTTGAATACACCCTTGAAGTTTCCTCGCCTGGCATGGAACGCCCGCTGTTCACGCTTGAACAGTTTGCAAAGTTTGCCGGTGACCAAGTGAAGATCAAGCTGCGCTCGCCTTTTGAAGGTCGACGCAACTTTCAGGGCCTTCTGCGCGGTGTAGAAGAGCAGGACGTCGTGGTGCAAGTGGATGACCATGAGTTCCTGTTGCCGATCGATATGATCGACAAGGCCAACATTATTCCCAGTTTTGACTGAGACGCGGATCCCGCGGATCCAATGGCTTGCGAAAGGCGAGGCGTACGATGAGCAAAGAAGTACTGCTGGTTGTTGAGTCGGTATCCAATGAAAAGGGCGTACCGGCAAACGTGATTTTTGAAGCGCTGGAACTGGCTCTGGCCACTGCTACCAAAAAGCGTTTTGAAGACGAAGTTGATCTGCGTGTGGAAATCAATCGCCACACCGGTGCTTATGAAACTTTCCGTCGCTGGACGGTAGTCGAAGAAGCAGACCTGGATGATCCGGCTGTTGAAACCTGGCCGAGCAAGGTCCAGGAAACGCATCCTGGTGCGAAGGTCGGTGATGTTGTCGAAGAGAAAATCGAGTCCATCGAGTTCGGCCGTATCGCTGCGCAGACTGCCAAGCAAGTTATCGTGCAGAAAGTTCGCGAAGCCGAGCGTGCTCAAGTCGTTGATGCCTACCGCGAGCGTCTGGGAGAAATCATCTCCGGCACCGTGAAGAAAGTAACCCGCGACAACGTGATCGTTGATCTGGGTAATAACGCTGAAGCGCTGCTGGCTCGTGAGGATATTATTTCTCGCGAAACTTTCCGGGTGGGTGTGCGCCTGCGTGCACTGCTCAAGGAAATCCGCACCGAGAACCGCGGCCCGCAGCTGATTCTGTCGCGTACAGCGCCAGAAATGCTGATCGAGTTGTTCCGCATCGAAGTGCCGGAAATTGCTGAAGGCCTGATCGAAGTAATGGCTGCGTCCCGTGACCCGGGTTCGCGTGCCAAGATCGCGGTCCGCTCCAAAGACAAACGCATCGACCCGCAAGGTGCTTGCATTGGTATGCGCGGTTCGCGCGTCCAGGCAGTGTCGGGCGAGTTGGGCGGTGAGCGTGTGGATATCGTCCTGTGGGACGACAACCCGGCGCAGTTCGTGATCAACGCCATGTCCCCGGCTGAGGTTGCGGCAATTATCGTTGACGAAGATGCCCATGCAATGGACATCGCCGTTGGCGCAGACAATCTGGCTCAGGCCATCGGTCGCGGTGGTCAGAACGTGCGTCTGGCTAGCCAGTTGACTGGCTGGACCCTGAACGTGATGACCGAATCGGACATCCAGGCTAAACAGCAAGCAGAAACCGGCGACATCCTGCGCAACTTCATCGACGAGCTGGAAGTCGACGAAGATCTGGCACAGGTGCTGGTTGATGAAGGCTTTACCAGCCTGGAAGAGATTGCCTACGTACCGTTGGAAGAAATGCTCAACATCGATGGCTTTGACGAAGACACCGTCAACGAGCTTCGCGCTCGGGCCAAGGATCGTTTGTTGACTAAAGCCATCGCTACTGAGGAAAAGCTGGCAGACGCCCATCCGGCCGAAGACCTGCTCTCGCTTGAGGGTATGGACAAGGATTTGGCGATGGAACTGGCGGTGCGCGGCGTAATTACCCGCGAAGACCTGGCCGAGCAGTCTATTGACGACCTGCTCGACATCGACGGCATTGACGATGATCGTGCCGGCAAGTTGATCATGGCCGCCCGAGCCCATTGGTTCGAGTAATAGGCGCGGCCTGAGGAGAGAAGTGCATGACGCAAGTCACGGTGAAACAACTGGCCGATGAGGTCAAAACACCGGTAGAGCGCCTGCTGCAGCAGATGCGTGAGGCAGGTCTGCCGCACACCGCCGCCGAGGAACATGTGACCGACAGTGAGAAGCAATCTTTGCTGACTCACTTGAAAAGCAGCCACAAGGCGAAAGTGGAAGAACCGCGCAAAATCACGTTGCAGCGTAAAACCACCAGCACCCTGCGTGTTGCTGGCAGCAAAAGCATCAGCGTTGAAGTACGCAAGAAGAAAGTCTTCGTACAGCGCAGCCCGGAAGAAATCGAAGCCGAGCGCAAACGCGAACTGGAAGAACGTCGCGCAGTAGAAAATGCTGCACGTCAGAAGGCTGAAGAAGAAGCCAAGCGTCGCGCCGAAGAAGAAGCGCGTCGCCAGCCTGCTGCTGTGCAACCTGCTGCTGAAGCTGTTGCAGCACCTGCTGCAGTTGCCGAGCCAGTGCGTGAAGCACCGGTTGTAGCAGCTGCGCCAGTGGCTGACACTCGCAAACGCGACGAACAGCGTCGCCCGGACAAACCACGTGCCGACGATAACAATCGTCGTGGCGCGGGTGATGGTGAGCGCAAAAACGCTCCACATCGCGCTTCGGTCAAGGAAAAGGCGCCTGCTCCACGCGTTGCTCCACGTACTACCGACGAAGAAAGCGATGGCTTCCGTCGTGGTGGTCGCGGCAAGGCCAAGCTGAAGAAACGCAACGCCCACGGTTTCCAGAGCCCAACCGGCCCTGTCGTGCGCGAAGTGAAGATCGGCGAGACCATCACTGTTGGCGATCTCGCTCAGCAGATGTCGGTCAAGGCAGCTGAAATCATCAAGTTCATGTTCAAACTGGGTACTCCAGCGACCATCAACCAGGTACTTGACCAGGAAACTGCTCAACTGGTTGCTGAAGAGCTGGGCCACAAAGTGACCCTGGTCAGCGACACCGCCCTGGAAGATTCCCTGGCCGAGTCCCTGAAGTTTGAAGGTGAGGCTTTCTCCCGTGCGCCAGTCGTGACCGTAATGGGCCACGTTGACCATGGTAAGACCTCGCTGCTCGACTATATCCGTCGTGCCAAGGTAGCAGCTGGCGAAGCCGGCGGTATCACCCAGCACATCGGTGCGTACCACGTTGAAACCGAACGCGGCATGGTCACCTTCCTCGACACCCCGGGTCACGCCGCGTTTACCGCCATGCGTGCTCGTGGTGCCAAGGCGACCGACATCGTGATCCTGGTGGTTGCAGCGGATGACGGCGTAATGCCGCAGACCATTGAAGCCGTACAGCACGCCAAGGCTGCTGGTGTTCCACTGGTTGTTGCAGTGAACAAAATCGACAAGCCGGGCGCCGATCTCGATCGCATCCGTAGCGAACTGTCGGTTCACGGCGTGACCTCGGAAGAGTGGGGCGGCGACACTCCGTTCGTATCGGTTTCGGCGAAAGTCGGTACCGGTGTGGACGAGCTGCTCGAAGCTGTCCTGCTGCAAGCTGAAGTTCTCGAACTGAAAGCGACTCCTTCGGCTCCTGGCCGTGGTGTCGTGGTTGAATCGCGTCTCGACAAAGGTCGTGGCCCGGTTGCAACCGTTCTTGTTCAGGACGGCACCCTGCGCCAAGGCGACATGGTACTGGTCGGTTCGAACTATGGCCGCGTTCGCGCCATGCTCGACGAGAACGGCAAGCCAATCAAGGAAGCCGGTCCTTCCATCCCTGTCGAGATTCTCGGCCTGGACGGTACCCCGGACGCTGGCGACGAGATGAGCGTGGTTGCCGACGAGAAGAAAGCCCGTGAAGTGGCTCTGTTCCGTCAAGGCAAGTTCCGTGAAGTCAAACTGGCTCGTGCTCACGCAGGCAAGCTGGAAAACATCTTCGAGAACATGGGCCAGGAAGAGAAGAAGACGCTTAACATCGTCCTCAAATCCGACGTCCGTGGTTCGCTGGAAGCGTTGAACGGCGCCTTGAACGGCCTGGGTAACGACGAAGTGCAGGTGCGTGTAGTCGGTGGCGGTGTCGGTGGTATCACCGAGAGCGACGCCAACCTGGCACTGGCCTCCAACGCTGTACTGTTCGGCTTCAACGTGCGTGCCGATGCCGGCGCTCGCAAGATCGTCGAGCAGGAAGGTCTGGATATGCGTTACTACAACGTGATCTACGACATCATCGAAGACGTCAAGAAAGCCCTGACCGGTATGCTTGGCAGCGACGTTCGGGAGAATATCCTGGGTGTTGCTGAAGTCCGCGATGTGTTCCGTTCGCCGAAGTTTGGCGCGATCGCCGGTTGCATGGTTATCGAAGGTGTTGTGCACCGTAACCGTCCAATCCGTGTACTGCGTGAAGACATCGTTATCTTCGAAGGCGAGCTGGAATCCCTGCGCCGCTTCAAGGATGACGCTTCCGAAGTACGTGCCGGCATGGAATGCGGTATCGGCGTGAAGAGCTACAACGACGTCAAAGTCGGTGACAAGATCGAAGTCTTCGAGAAGGTTCAGGTTGCTCGCAGCCTCTAACTCGCGCACTTCAAGAGCCGTGATGGGCAGCCGCATGCAAATGCACGGCGCATCACCCGGACTCTAAACGCAACGCCCGGTCTGGCTTCTGTCAGGCCGGGCGTTTGCCGCTTTCAGACCACACGGGTTTCACCGTGAGGCAGTAACAGGTAACAAGACATGGCAAAAGAATACAGCCGTACCCAACGTATCGGCGATCAGATGCAGCGTGAGCTGGCACAGCTGATCCGTCGTGAAGTCAAAGACCCGCGCGTTGGCCTGGTCACCATTACCGCTGTTGAAGTCAGTCGTGACGTCGGTCACGCCAAGATCTTCATCACCGTGATGGGGCAGGACAGCGCAGACGATATCGCTCAAAGCATCAAGGTGCTGAACTCGGCTGCCGGTTTCCTGCGCATGCAGTTGGCTCGCGAGATGAAGTTGCGCAGCGTTCCTCAGCTGCACTTCCACTACGACGAAAGCGTCGTGCGTGGCGCTCATCTGTCGGCATTGATCGAACGCGCCGTGGCTGAAGACAATCAGCACCCAGTTGCGGCAGAACCCGTAGACACCAAGGAGTAATCGGTGGCTCAGGTCAAACGTATCCGTCGTAACGTCAGCGGCATCATCCTGCTCGACAAGCCGCTGGGGTTCACCTCCAACGCGGCGTTGCAGAAGGTTCGCTGGCTGCTCAATGCCGAAAAGGCCGGGCACACCGGCAGTCTTGATCCGTTGGCCACCGGCGTGTTGCCGCTGTGCTTCGGTGAGGCGACCAAGTTCTCGCAATACCTGCTCGACTCCGACAAGGGCTATGAAACCCTGGCGCAATTGGGCAAGACCACCACCACGGCAGACGCTGAAGGTGAAGTTTTGCAGGAGCGCCCGGTGACCGTTGGTCGCGCCGATATCGAAGCGGTTTTGCCGAAATTTCGTGGGCAAATCAGTCAGATACCGCCGATGTACTCAGCCCTCAAGCGTGACGGCCAGCCGTTGTACAAGTTGGCTCGTGCAGGTGAAGTGGTGGAGCGCGAACCGCGTTCTGTTACTATTGCGCGCTTGGAATTGCTGGCCTTTGAAGGTGATACTGCGCGCTTCGCCGTAGATTGCAGCAAAGGCACCTATATCCGCACCCTCGTGGAGGATATTGGTGAAGCACTCGGTTGTGGCGCTTACGTTGCGCAGTTGCGACGTACCCAGGCCGGTCCGTTCAGCCTGGCCCAGACGGTCACGCTGGAAGAGTTGGAAGCAGTACATGCCGAAGGCGGCAACGAAGCGGTTGATCGCTTCCTGATGCCATCGGACAGCGGCCTGCTGGATTGGCCACTGTTGCAGTTCTCGGAGCACAGCTCGTTCTACTGGCTCAACGGCCAGCCGGTACGTGCCCCGGATGCACCGAAGTTTGGCATGGTACGCGTACAGGATCACAATGGTCGCTTCATCGGTATCGGTGAAGTGAGCGAAGACGGGCGCATCGCGCCACGTCGACTGATTCGGTCAGAATGACCGGACGAGGGTGGCTGTTAACAGGCACGGTCACTACTCATTTTTAGATACAGGGATTTGTCCCTGGCCTGTTGAAACTGTTTCTTTGAAACAGTTTCCTGATAAAAGGATTGCCTCATGGCTCTCGACGTTCAAGAAAAAGCTCAAATCGTAGCTGACTACCAGCAAGCTGTTGGTGACACTGGTTCGCCAGAAGTGCAAGTTGCACTGCTGACCGCCAACATCAACAAACTGCAAGGTCACTTCAAGGCCAACGGTAAAGATCACCACTCCCGTCGTGGTCTGATCCGCATGGTTAACCAGCGTCGTAAGCTGCTGGACTACCTGAAAGGCAAGGACGTGAGCCGTTACAGCGCTCTGATCGCTCGCCTGGGTCTGCGTCGCTAATAAGCGATTGCGCTAGAGGTTGGTTGTCTGTCGTGCGTCAGCGGGTTTCCCGCAGGCGCATGGCAGGCTCCCAGCCTCAAGTTTTATCTGGACACACGTTTTACCCCTGGACAAGGGTTGGGCCGATTCCCGACATTGCCCAAGAATTTCGCAAGAAAACCAGTTCCCCCAAGAGCCACAAAGAAGGTAGGACACCGTGAACCCGGTAATCAAAAAATTCCAGTTCGGTCAGTCGACCGTTACCCTCGAGACTGGCCGTATCGCCCGTCAGGCCTCCGGCGCAGTATTGGTCACCGTTGACGACGACGTCAGCGTATTGGTGACCGTAGTCGGTGCCAAACAAGCCGATCCAGGCAAGGGCTTCTTCCCTCTGTCTGTTCACTACCAGGAAAAAACCTACGCTGCCGGTAAGATCCCTGGCGGTTTCTTCAAGCGCGAAGGCCGTCCTTCCGAGAAAGAAACCCTGACTTCCCGACTGATCGACCGTCCGATCCGTCCGCTGTTCCCGGAAGGCTTCATGAACGAAGTGCAGGTTGTCTGCACCGTCGTTTCTACCAGCAAGAAGACCGATCCGGACATCGCTGCGATGATCGGTACCTCGGCTGCGCTGGCGATCTCCGGCATTCCTTTCGATGGCCCGATCGGCGCTGCCCGCGTTGCGTTCCACGAAAGCACCGGCTACCTGCTGAACCCGACTTACGAACAACTGAAAGCTTCGAGCCTGGACATGGTCGTTGCCGGTACTTCGGAAGCGGTATTGATGGTTGAATCGGAAGCCAAAGAGCTGACCGAAGACCAGATGCTGGGCGCAGTACTGTTTGCTCACGACGAGTTCCAGGTTGTGATCAACGCTGTTAAAGAACTGGCTGCCGAAGCTGCCAAGCCAACCTGGACCTGGGCTCCTCAGCCTGAAGCCACCGCATTGCTGGGCGCTATCCGTGCCGAGTTCGGCGACGCGATCTCCCAGGCTTACACCATCACCGTCAAGGCCGATCGTTACGCTCGCCTGGGCGAACTGAAAGACCAGGTTGTTGCCAAGCTGTCCGGTGAAGAAGGCCAGCCTTCGTCCAGCGAAGTCAAAGCTGCTTTCGGTGAGATCGAATACCGCACCGTTCGCGAAAACATCGTTAACGGCAAGCCACGTATCGACGGTCGTGACACCCGCACCGTACGTCCGCTGAACATCGAAGTCGGCGTTCTGCCGAAGACCCACGGTTCGGCATTGTTCACCCGTGGCGAAACCCAGGCTCTGGTCGTCGCGACTCTGGGCACCGCCCGTGACGCACAACTGCTGGACACCCTGGAAGGCGAGAAAAAAGACCCGTTCATGCTGCACTACAACTTCCCTCCGTTCTCGGTGGGCGAGTGTGGTCGCATGGGTGGCGCTGGTCGTCGCGAAATCGGTCACGGCCGTCTGGCCCGTCGTTCGGTTCAGGCCATGCTGCCTGCTGCTGACGTGTTCCCGTACACCATCCGTGTGGTATCGGAAATCACCGAGTCCAACGGTTCCAGCTCGATGGCGTCGGTCTGCGGTGCTTCCCTGGCCCTGATGGACGCTGGTGTGCCGATGAAGGCGCCAGTTGCCGGTATCGCCATGGGTCTGGTTAAAGAAGGCGAGAAGTTCGCCGTCCTGACCGACATCCTGGGTGACGAAGACCACTTGGGCGACATGGACTTCAAAGTAGCCGGTACCTCCAAAGGTGTTACCGCGCTGCAGATGGACATCAAGATCAAAGGCATCACCGAAGAAATCATGGAAATCGCTCTGGGCCAAGCCCTGGAAGCGCGCCTGAACATCCTCGGCCAGATGAACCAGATCATTGCCCAGTCGCGTACCGAGCTGTCGGAAAATGCTCCGACCATGATCGCGATGAAAATCGACACCGACAAAATCCGTGATGTCATCGGTAAAGGCGGCGCGACCATTCGTGCGATCTGTGAAGAGACCAAGGCTTCGATCGACATCGAAGACGACGGTTCGATCAAGATCTTCGGCGAAACCAAAGAAGCTGCAGAAGCTGCGCGTCAGCGCGTTCTGGGTATCACCGCTGAAGCTGAAATCGGCAAGATCTACGTCGGTAAGGTTGAGCGCATCGTCGACTTCGGCGCATTCGTCAACATCCTGCCAGGCAAGGACGGTCTGGTTCACATCTCCATGCTGAGCGACGCTCGCGTTGAGAAAGTGACCGACATCCTGAAAGAAGGCCAGGAAGTGGAAGTACTGGTACTGGACGTGGACAACCGCGGCCGTATCAAGCTGTCCATCAAAGACGTAGCAGCAGCCAAGGCTTCGGGCGTTTAATTACCCCGCAGCTTAAGCGCTGAACAAGCAAACGCCCCGACTGGTTCGGGGCGTTTTGCTATGTGCTGGAAATTGAGCGGTTTACCGAGTTGCCCGACCCCAAACTCAGTGCTAGCTTTAGCCCACCGCCCGTGTAGCTCAGCCGGTAGAGCAGCGCACTCGTAACGCGAAGGTCGCAGGTTCGATTCCTGTCTCGGGCACCACTTCCCCTTATTTCACCTTGCGGCTCAATTCCTCGACGGTACGTTTGAGCTGATCCATCGCACGGTCCTGATCGCTGATGGTCCGTTTCAGGTTCGATATCTCGCTGCTGTTCGAGCTGGAGCTGGAGCCACTGTTGCGCTTGAGATCTTCCACCTGCCGACCGAGCTTATCCAGATCACGTTCCTGCTCTTTGACCTTGCTCTTGAGGTCGTCAATTTCCTTGCTGCTGGAACTTGAGCTGGAACCGCTGCTGCGCTTGAGTTCTTCGATCTGGCGCGTCTGGTTGTTGATGGTTTCCTGCATCTTTTTCAGTTCGTCGATGCGCAAATCGCTTTTGACCAGAACGTCCTTGCCGTATTCATAGTGGATGGCGGAGAGTTTGTCATCGTAAGACGGACCGCTGTTGCTCAGCTCAATGCTGGCCATTGCGGTGCCCGGCAGAGCCAGGGCACCGAGCAGGGCAGTCATTGCGGTGGCGGGCAGAGCAGAGGAAAGCTTCGAAAAACTGTGCATCACTGAGGTTCCTTGTGAAGTACCGATATGGCACATCGCTATGACTTTGGATTTGAATTTATGTTCCCAAGGCTCCCGACGCACCCTGCGTGAAACTTTTTGTGGAATAGATGTAAAGAGCCGTGTAATTCGCAGGCCAAACGTCCTATATTCGGTGCCTGCATGAGCATCGCCCAGCAGTTTTCAGATGATCCCGAATGGTTCTGAAGGCCAGATAAACCGGGCTTCAAACGGTTTTCTGCGTCAGAGAGATCCTTGATGATCCAGATCCATCTTCCATTCCCAGATCAGAGAGAACGAAATGACCGTGAACGAAATGACTCAAGAACAACGACACGAAGAGGCCCTCAAGAAGTACATGCTTGATGCGCCAGAATTGATGGAAGAGATCAAGAACCTGAGCGCCGACGATCAGAAAGATCAGATTCAGTGGGCGTTCGAGGACGAGGCAGAAGCACAGGGCTTGCAGCCTTGGGAGCTGACGCTCAAGTACACCTCAACGCCTGAAGAATACGAAGCGACGCGTCTTGCGTTGCACAAGGAAGCAGCCGAAGTGCTGGGTGTCGAGTGGGAAGAATACTGCGAGATGAACAATCTGGTGGTTTGAAAGCAACGCCAGCCTCATGAGGCTGGCGTTTCTTTTTGTCAGAGACTCAAGCGCATCGACAGGTCTATAGCCTTCACATCCTTGGTCATCGCGCCAATCGAGATGTAATCCACGCCCGTCTCGGCGATTGGCCGCAAGGTGCTTTCGTTGACGCCACCGCTGGCCTCGAGTTTCGCCTTGCCGGCATTCAGGCGCACGGCTTCGCGCATGTCGTCCAGGCTCAGTTCATCGAGCATGATGATATCGGCACCCGCCGCCAGGGCCTCCTTGAGCTCCTCCAGGCTTTCCACTTCAACCTCCACCGGTTTGCCCGGTGCGATCTTGTGCGCGGCGGCGATGGCTTGAGGGATGCCACCGCAGGCAGCGATATGGTTTTCCTTGATCAGAAAAGCGTCGTACAGACCGATGCGGTGGTTGTGGCAGCTGCCGCAGGTCACGGCATACTTTTGCGCCAATCGCAGCCCAGGCAGGGTTTTGCGGGTATCCAGCAGCTTCACCTGAGTATCGGCAACGAAGTCGGCCAGGTATTGCGCACGAGTGGCGACACCGGAAAGCAGTTGCAGGAAGTTCAGCGCACTACGCTCACCGGTCAGCAGCGAACGGGCGGGACCTTCGAGGTGAAACAGCGCCTGATTGGGGCTCACGCGTTCACCGTCGCGCACTTGCCAGTGCACTGCGACCCGTGGGTCCAACTGCCGAAACACTGCGTCGACCCAGGCGGTGCCGCTGATGACGGCAGCATCACGGGTAATGATCGTGGCTTTGGCCAGGCGTTCGGCCGGGATCAGTTGTGCGGTGATGTCGCCGCTGCCGATGTCTTCAAGCAACGCACGGCGCACGTTGGCTTCGATTTCGGCGGTCAAATCGGCGAGGCGTAGATTCGGCATAACGGGCTCCACTAACAAAGTGGCCCGATTATAGGGCCATGCGGCAAGCTAACCCAAGGCGCCCTCTACTTTCAGCGGGTTCTTAAACCTGCATTTGGTCGACTCGCCAGCGTTACTTCTCAGTGATGAGCGCCCTCGCACCGGGCTGGCCCTGGAGTTTCGCCGTAGCGCGGTACGTAGGTTCGACGACACCTTGTTGTTCGATCGGGCGCTGGAGTCAGTGATTGGCGACCTGCGTCGACTCAATTACGGCAAGTGATCGCAACCTGAGGGGCGATCACGGCATACTGGAGCCCGTCAGAGCCGTCATTGAAGGAGCCTGTATGCAGTTGGACCCCGCGAGCGGTTGGTTTGAAGGCGTGCGCCATTGCCCGTCCCCCAACTTCAACGCGCGCCCCACGGGCGAAATCTCCTTGCTGGTGATCCACAACATCAGCCTGCCACCAGCGCAGTTCGCGACGGGCAAGGTGCAGGAATTTTTTCAGAACCGCCTGGATGTCACCGAGCACCCCTACTTTGAAGGGATTGCCGACTTGCGTGTGTCTGCACATTTTCTGATCGAGCGTGACGGCGCGATCACACAGTTTGTCTCTTGTCTTGATCGGGCGTGGCACGCAGGCGTGTCCCGATTCGAGGGGCGCGAAGGCTGTAACGATTTCTCCCTTGGCATTGAGCTTGAAGGCACTGATGACCTGCCGTTCACCGATGCTCAATATCACGCGCTGATTGCCCTGACTCGCCAATTGCAGTCTACGTTTACAGCCATCACCCAATCACGTATTCAGGGGCATTGCGATATCGCACCCGGGCGCAAAACGGATCCGGGACCGGCGTTCGACTGGGCACGCTTTCGCGGGGCCCTGGAAAAAGGGGAAGCACAATGAGTTTTCTGGTGTTACTGCTGGCGGTCTGGATCGAGAAGTTCTCGGCCTTGCGTCATCAAGTTCAGCGCGACAGTGGATGGCTGCGGGAGCTGGCCAAATATGAAGCCAGCCCAAAGCTTGCGAATCGGCCCTGGCTGGTACTGGCATTGCTGGTGCTGTTCCCTGTGGCGTTACTCGGCTTTTTGTTGCTGGTACTGGAGCCGGTGGCCTATGGCTTGCTGGCCTTGCCGGTGCATTTGCTGGTGGTGATTTACAGCCTGGGCCGTGGAGATTTACTCGGCGGCCTGGGACCGTTTCGTGATGCCTGGCGCCGGGAAGATTTGCAAGCGGCGGCGCTTGTCGCCAAACGTGACCTGGATATTTGCGCCGACAGCGGCGATCAGTTGCTGCAACGGGTTCAAGCCCATTTGCTGTGGCAGGCTTACCAGAGTTTTTTTGCGGTGATTTTCTGGTACTTCCTGCTCGGTCCGGTGGCGGCCCTGAGTTATCGCTTGCTGGCCCTGGCGGCCGAACATGGCAAGAACCCGGCAGTGGCCGAGCGCGCCGCACAATTGCGCCATGCCTTTGACTGGCTGCCGGTGCGCTTGCTGGCAGCGAGTTTTGCTTTGGTCGGCAACTTCGTCGCGGTCAGCCGGGTGATGCTCCATGAATTGTTGAACTGGAATATCAGCGCCGCGCAGTTGATCGAGAACGTCGGCGTGGTAGCGGGTGAGATTCCGGCGCCAGTAGCGGGGCCGGAAGGGGTTCACAACCTGGATCAGATCTGGGAACTGCTGCTGCGAGCGGCGGTGGTCTGGTATGCCGGGTTTGCCATTTGGACTGTGCTGCCCTGAAATACGAATGGCCCCCTGTGGCGAGGGAGCTTGCTCCCGCTGGGTTGCGAATCGACCCCGAAATTTTTGGTGCGTTTAGCCGATTGAATACGTTCAGCCGTGTTCGCGACCGCTGCGCTTGAGCGGGAGCAAGCTCCCTCGCCACAAAGGGATCGCGGATCTCTCGGCTGTTAACCTTAAGTTACAAAACCTCCTTTCGATTTGAGCTATACAGAAGCAGCGCGCCATAGTGGCTATCTGCTGCATCTGCGTGCCTGCCCAAAAAAATAAGAAATGAAAGGGGGACGTCCGTGAAGAGTTTGCTCTATCCCGCCGTTGCGCTGATGAATCGCCTGAGCTTCGGCATGAAGTTCAGCCTGATCAGCGTGCTGTTTTTCTTCCCCATGCTAGTGACCAATTTCTATCTGGTTCGGGATTCGTATCGCGAGTTCCAGGGCACCCAGGTCGAGTTGCAAAGCCTCGATCTGTTGGGCGGTGGGCTGACGCTGCGGCGGGATCTGGAAACCCTGAACAACCTGGTACAGATCAACGCTACCCTCGGCCAGTCTGGCAAGGCGGGCGATACCGAATCGAAAATCAGCGCCCTTGAGCAGAGCGTGCTAACACGCCTGCAAAGCCTGACCGCGACGACCATCGATCCTGAGCAGGTCAGCGTTTTTGATGGCAAGCGCGATGAAATGATTGCAGCGTTCAAGGCTCAACAAGCGGAGACGTCTGTGCAAAGCAAAAGTGCGCTGATCGGCAAACTGCTCGGCAACGCACAGATTTTCAGCCAGATCATCGCCAGCCAGGCCGGCCTGAGTCGTGACAACCAGAGTGATCTACGCCAATTGAGTGAGCTGATCACCAACGTTACCCCGCGTGTGACGCAAACCCTCGGCGAGGGCCGGGCGATGGGGGCCTACTCGCTGGGGCAGGGGTTTCTCAACTCTGCTTCGAGCACCCGGTTCGATGAACTGCTGGCGCAGATCGACAAGCTTCAGGCCGAATACGCCTTGAAGTTGCAGGACGCACTGGCGGCCGGCAAAGCGGCGCGTGAGGTGCTGGAACCCTCGGCCAATGCCAGCAAAGCCACGCTCAAGCAGGCCAGCGAGCTGTTTGAAGAGCAAGTGGTGGTGGCCGATACCCTCGATAAACCCTGGCAGGGTTTTTACGATCAAGTCACCGGGCTGATGGACAAGACCTATCAATTGAATGACGCGACGCTTAAGTTTCTTGGCGTTCAATTGCAGCAACGCCTGGAACAGAACCGCACGCACATGGTGCTGCAGGCGGCGGCACTGTCGGTGGTATTCGTGCTGATTTTTTATCTCTACGGTGGCTTCTATGCCTCCACCCGCACCACCCTCAAGCGTCTCGGCGGAGTGATGGACAAGGTGGCGGCCGGTGACATGACCATCACGTTTACCGCTCACAGCCGTGATGAGTTGGGTGAATTGGGCAACGTCTTCAATGGCACCGTGGCGAAGATCCATGACCTGATCGAGTTGGTCGGCAAGACCGTCAACGAAGTGGAGCGTCAGGCGAGTCAGGTGGAAACGGTATCGGCCCGGAGCAATCAGGCGGTGGCCGGTCAGCGTACGCAGATCGAACAAGTCGCCACGGCGATGAACCAGATGTCGGCCACCGCTCAGGAAGTGGCGCGCAGTGCGGCGGCTGCCGTTAGCAGTGCCCACAGCGTCAACGATGAAACCATTAGCGGTCGCAGCTTGGTCGAGTCGCAACAAGGCAGCATTGCGCAACTGGCCAGCGAGATCGACTCGTCAGTGCGGGTGATCAATCAACTGGCCAGCGACAGCCAGTCCATCAGTCGCGTGCTGGAAGTGATCAAGAGCATCGCCGAGCAGACCAACCTGTTGGCACTCAACGCGGCCATTGAGGCTGCCCGTGCAGGTGAGCAGGGACGAGGCTTTGCGGTGGTGGCCGATGAGGTCCGCACCCTGGCCAAACGGACCCAGCAATCGACCGAAGAAATCGAGCAGATGATTACCAGGCTGCACGGTGGCGTTGGCGCCGCCGTGAAGGCCATGGGCGTCAGTCACCAGATGGCCAGCGGCACGGTTGGTCAGTCGGAGAAGGTCCAGCAAGCCCTGGAAAACATCCTGGGGGCGGTGGGTATGATCGTCGATCAGAACCAGCAAATTGCCGCGGCAGTCGAACAGCAAACCGCGGTGGCCCATGATATCGACCAGAACATTGTCGAGATCAACCGGGCCGGCGAGCGCACCGCCGAAGGTGCGCACCAGACCGAGCATGCCAGCCGTGCCCTGTCGGCCCAAGTGGTGCAGTTGAAGCACTTGATCAGCGCGTTTCGGGTTTGAAGCCTCACCACGAATAAATGTGGGAGCAGCCGGGCGGCGTTCCGTCTGCTCGCGAAGGCGTTGCCACATCCAACATCGATGTGACTGACTAACCGCTTTCGCGAGCAGGCTCGCTCCCACAGGTGTTTTGTGCTGTCAGTTATTACCAGTTGAACAGCTCGCAGGCGTTGGCGGTGCTGGCAGCGGCCAGTTGCTCGGGGCTGATGGCCATGATCTGCGCCAGTGCCGCGCAAATCGCCGGCAGGTGAGCAGGGCTGTTGCGTTGTCCGGGGTACATGGCGGGCGCCATGTCCGGTGAATCGGTTTCCAGCACGACCGATTCCAGCGGCAAACCGGCGATTACTTTGTGCATGCGCAAGGCTTGTGGCCAGGTTGCCGCGCCGCCCAATCCCAGTTTGAAACCGAGCTTGAGGTATTCGCGGGCCTCTTCCTGGCTGCCGGCAAAGGCGTGGATGATGCCGGCGCGTTTGAGCCTGAAGCGTTTCAAGGTCGCAATCACCGCCGCATGGCTGCGCCGCACATGCAGCAGCGCCGGCAACTGGAAGTCTGCCGCCAGTTGCAGCTGTGCTTCAAACAGCGCTTGCTGACGTTCGCGGTCCAGGTTCTCAAGAAAGTAATCCAGGCCAATTTCGCCCACGGCGCACAGTTGCCGATGGCCGGCCAGACGCGTCAGCCAGTCCGCCAACTCGGTCAGGTCAGCGGGACGATGCTCATCGACATAGACCGGATGCAGGCCAAACGCGGCATGCAGGTCAGGATCGCTTTGCACCAGGTCCCAGACCCGCTGCCAATTGCGCTGATAAACCCCCAGCACCACCATCCGCTTCACACCCAAGGCGCGGCATTGAGCCAGCAGCGCCTGACGGTCCGGGTCGAAGTCCGGGAAGTCCAGATGAGTGTGGCTGTCGATCAGCTCCACGTTTCAGTCCTGGCGAATACGCTGTTTGAAGGTCCGCGCGATGGCTTGCACACCGGGTTGGTAATGGGCTTCTTCAATCGCCGCGACCGCCAGTTGCAGCGCTTTGTCGGCGATCAGTTGATGCTGCTGGGCCATGGCGTTGACCGGCAGCGGCAGGAAATCCAGCAGCTGTGTGTCGCCAAACGTGCCGAGGCGCAACGGGCGGGTTTTCAACGGGAAGTCATGCAAGGCATCGAACACGCCTTGAAGCAGCACGTAGGACGTCGTCACCAGCGCATCGGGCAAGTGGCCAAGGCGTTGCAGTAATTCTTCCATCAGCTGTCGGCCGCAGTCGCGGCTGAATGCCTCGCCGTGTTCGATCAGGACGTCACCCTTGAAGTCGACCAGCGCCTGCTTGAAGCCGGCCGCACGCTCCTGGCTGATGCTCAGCTCGGGCCGCGCACCGATCAGCGCAATCTGCTTGGGCTCTGGCTGCAACAGGCTGCGGGTGAGGTTCAGGCTGGCTTCGCGATCATCGCTGATCACCGAGCAAAAATGCTCAGGCTCCATGACCCGGTCAATGGCAATGATCGGCAAGCCCTTGGCCTGCAACTGGCGATAGCTGTCATCACCGGCCGGCAGGCAGCTGGCGACAATCAATGCATCGCAACGCCGTGCGCGAAACAGCTTGAGCAACTGGCGCTCGCTGTCCGGTGCATCGTCGGAGCTGGCAATCAGCAACTGATAGCCACGCGCCCGGGCACCCTGTTCGAGGAGCTTGGCGATCCGCGCGTAACTGGGGTTTTCCAGGTCCGGCAGAATGAAACCCAGGGTGCGGGTGTGCCGACTGCGCAACCCGGCCGCTTGAGGATTAGGCGTAAAGCCATGTTGCTCGACCACCGCGCGCACGCGCTCGACGGTGGCGTTGCTGATGCGCTGCTGTTCGGCCTTGCCATTGATGACATAGCTGGCGGTGGTGACAGACACACCGGCCAACTGGGCAATATCACTGAGTTTCAACCCGGGATTTCCTTGTTTTTTCGAGCTTGCCCCGACATTTTGTCCAATCCTACCCGATTACGGCAGGCGACTAATGTCGCAACGCATCCGACAAGTTGGACTTCAAGGTTGGGAGATTATCGAGTAACGTGCAGACTCATCTAGATTAAACGTTTCAGCAAGCGTATTTTCTGCGCTATTGGCTCTTTTTGCCGGTTCTGCCGCGAAACCGACAAAGGATGCTCTGAAAAAGAGTGCTCTGAATAAAGCCTAAACTGATTCAATCAAAACAATACCTGGCGCGACCCCGCGCCAAAAAGGAGAAAGCATGCTCGAGCTCACCATAGAGCAGATATCCATGGGCCAGTCGGCTGTGGATAAAGCCGCCGCATTGCATTTGCTGGCCGACACGCTGGTTAACGATGGCCTGGTGGCCGAGGGTTACCTCAGCGGCTTGCAGGCGCGTGAAGCCCAGGGTTCGACCTTTCTCGGCCAAGGTATTGCGATCCCCCACGGAACCCCCGATACCCGCGATCTGGTGCACACCACCGGCGTGCGTTTGCTGCAGTTCCCCGAAGGGGTGGATTGGGGCGACGGCCACATCGTCTACCTGGCGATTGGTATCGCGGCCAAATCCGACGAGCATTTGCGCCTGCTGCAATTGCTGACCCGCGCCCTCGGTGAAACTGATCTGGGCCAGGCCTTGCGCCGCGCCAGCAGCGCCGAAGCCTTGCTGAAACTGCTGCAAGGTGCACCGCAAGAACTGGCGCTGGATGCACAAATGATCGGCCTGGGTGTCTCCGCCGACGATTTCGAAGAGCTGGTCTGGCGTGGCGCGCGGTTGTTGCGTCAGGCCGACTGTGTGAGCAATGGTTTTTCGGCGGTATTGCAGCAGGTCGAAGCGCTGCCGCTGGGTGATGGCCTGTGGTGGCTGCACAGCGAACAAACGGTCAAGCGCCCCGGCCTGGCCTTCGTCACCCCGGACAAACCGATTCGTTACCTCGGCCAGCCATTGAGCGGACTGTTCTGTCTGGCCAGCCTCGGCGAGGCGCATCAAGCTCTGCTCGAACGTCTCTGTGCCTTGCTGATTGAAGGGCGTGGCCACGAACTCGGTCGCGCCACCAGCCGTCGTGCGGTGCTGGAAGTGCTGGGCGGCGAATTGCCGGCCGATTGGCCGAGTGCCCGCATTACCCTGGCGAATGCCCACGGCTTGCACGCGCGGCCGGCGAAGATCCTTGCGCAATTGGCGAAAAGTTTTGAAGGCGAGATCCGCATCCGCATCGTCGACGGCCAGGACAGCGCCGTGTCGGTGAAGAGCTTGAGCAAACTGCTCAGCCTCGGCGCCCGCCGCGGCCAGGTGTTGGAGTTGATTGCCGAGCCGAGCATCGCCGCCGATGCGTTGCCGGCGCTGCTGAGGGCTATTGAAGAAGGTCTGGGCGAAGACATCGAACCGTTGCCGACGGTGAGTGCACAGAGCGAGGTCATCGACGAAATCATTGACGTCGTGGTTGCTCCAGCTTCCGGCAGCGTGATTCAGGCCGTTGCTGCTGCGCCGGGGATTGCCATCGGTCCTGCGCATATTCAGGTGTTGCAAGCAATCGACTACCCATTGCGTGGCGAGTCCACGGCGATCGAACGCGAGCGTCTGAAGACTTCACTGGCCGATGTTCGCCGCGATATCGAAGGGCTGATCCAGCGCAGCAAGGCCAAGGCCATTCGCGAGATTTTCATCACCCACCAGGAAATGCTCGACGACCCGGAACTGACCGACGAAGTCGACACTCGCCTCAAGCAAGGCGAAAGCGCTGAAGCGGCGTGGATGGCGGTGATCGATGCGGCAGCCAGACAACAGGAGTCCTTGCAGGACGCCTTGCTTGCCGAGCGTGCAGCGGACTTGCGCGATATCGGTCGACGGGTGCTGGCGCAACTGTGCGGCATCGAGACCCCGAGCGAGCCGGATCAGCCATACATCCTGGTGATGGATGAAGTCGGTCCATCGGACGTTGCACGCCTTGATCCGACGCGGGTGGCCGGCATTCTTACCGCGCGCGGTGGTGCCACGGCCCACAGCGCGATCGTCGCTCGGGCCTTGGGCATTCCGGCGCTGGTCGGTGCTGGCGCGGCGGTGTTGCGGCTGGCGTCGGGTACGCCATTGCTGCTCGATGGCCAGCGCGGTCGGCTGCATGTCGACGCCGATGCGGCGACGTTGCAACGTGCCGCCGAAGAACGTGACAACCGTGAACAACGCCTGCAAGCGGCTGCGGCCCAGCGTCACCAACCGGCGCTGACCACTGACGGCCACGCGGTCGAAGTGTTTGCCAACATCGGCGAAAGTGCAGGTGTGGTCAGCGCGGTGGAGCAGGGTGCTGAAGGGATTGGCCTGCTGCGCACCGAACTGATTTTTATGGCCCACCAGCAAGCGCCGGACGAAGCCACTCAAGAAGTCGAATACCGTCGGGTGCTCGACGGTCTGGCCGGGCGGCCGCTGGTGGTGCGGACCCTGGACGTTGGCGGTGACAAACCGTTGCCGTATTGGCCGATTGCCAAGGAGGAAAACCCGTTCCTCGGCGTACGTGGCATTCGCCTGACCTTGCAACGTCCGCAGATCATGGAAGCCCAGTTGCGTGCCTTGCTGCGCGCCGCCGACAACCGCCCGTTGCGGATCATGTTCCCGATGGTTGGCAGTGTTGATGAATGGCGTCAGGCGCGGGACATGACCGAGCGCCTGCGTCTGGAAATCCCGGTGGCCGACCTGCAACTGGGGATCATGATCGAAGTACCGTCGGCGGCCTTGCTGGCGCCGGTTTTGGCCAAGGAAGTCGACTTCTTCAGCGTTGGCACCAATGACCTGACTCAATACACCCTGGCCATCGATCGCGGTCATCCGACCCTGTCGGCCCAGGCCGATGGCTTGCACCCGGCGGTGTTGCAACTGATCGACATCACGGTGCGTGCCGCCCATGCCCACGGCAAATGGGTCGGCGTGTGTGGCGAACTGGCGGCAGACCCGCTGGCGGTACCGGTGTTGGTCGGCCTGGGGGTGGATGAGTTGAGCGTCTCGGCGCGCAGCATCGGCGAGGTCAAGGCACGGGTTCGTGAGCTGAGTCTTGCGCAGGTAAAACATCTGGCCCAACAGGCTCTGGCCGTGGGCAGCGCGAATGAAGTGCGCGCATTAGTGGAGGCTCTGTAATGGCCAAAATCCTAACCCTGACCCTCAACCCGGCGCTGGACCTCACCGTTCAGTTGCCGCATCTGGAACCTGGTCAGGTCAATCGCAGCGACGCCATGCACACCCACGCCGCCGGCAAGGGCATCAACGTGGCGCAGGTGCTTGCAGACCTCGGGCATCAGCTGACGGTCAGCGGTTTTCTCGGTGAGGACAATCTGCAGGCGTTCGAAGCGCTGTTCGCCAAACGCGGGTTTGTCGACGCCTTCATCCGCGTTCCCGGCGAGACTCGCAGCAACATCAAACTGGCGGAAGCGGACGGACGTATCACTGACATCAACGGTCCGGGGCCGGTGGTCAGTGCCGCCGCGCAGCAGGCGTTGCTCGATCGTCTGGATCAGATCACCTTGGGTCATGACGCGGTGGTGGTCGCCGGCAGTTTGCCGCGTGGCGTCAGCGCACAGTGGCTGCACGGGTTGTTGTTGCGCCTCAAGTCGCGGGGTTTGAAAGTCGCCCTCGACACCAGTGGCGAAGCCCTGCGTGCAGGGCTGTCGGCGGGCCCGTGGCTGATCAAGCCGAACACCGAAGAGTTGTCCGAGGCGCTGGACTGTGAGGTGGTTTCGGTGGCTGCACAGGCTGAAGCGGCGAGCCGTTTGCACGCTCATGGCATCGAACACGTGGTGATTTCCCATGGTGCCGAGGGCGTCAACTGGTTCAGTGTCGGCTCGGCGATGCACGCCACGCCACCCAGGGTCAGTGTTGTCAGTACGGTGGGCGCCGGCGATTCATTGCTCGCGGGCATGCTCCACGGTTTGCTCAGTGCCGATACGCCTGAACAGACCTTGCGCACCGCTACGGCGATTGCCGCCATGGCTGTCACGCAGATCGGTTTCGGTATCGGTGACGCCGCGCAACTGGCGCAGCTCGAACAGGGGGTGCGCGTGCGCCTCCTGACAGAACAATAAGAGGGTTGGTCATGAAGTTAGCCATTGTTACTGCCTGCCCGAATGGCATGGTTACCAGTGTGCTGTGCGCGCGTTTGCTCGATGCCGCCGCGCAGCGTCAGGGCTGGAGCACCAGTGTAGAAGTGCATGACGCTGCACACCCGGAGCGCCAGTTGTCCGCAGCGACGCTCGATGATGCCGAATGGGTGTTGCTGGTCAGCACCGGGACTGTGGATATGTCGCGGTTTGTCGGCAAGCGGGTGTTCCAGAGCACGCCGTCCCAAGCCCTGCAAGACGTCGATGCGGTGCTGCGCCGTGGTGCTGAAGAAGCCCAGATCTACGTCGCCCCGCAAGCCGTCGTCGAACCCGTAGCCGTCAGTAATACCGCGCCGCGTCTGGTGGCGGTCACTGCGTGCCCGACCGGTGTCGCCCATACCTTTATGGCGGCCGAAGCCTTGCAGCAGGCGGCCAAGCGTCTGGGTTATGACTTGCAGGTGGAAACCCAGGGCTCGGTCGGCGCCCGCAATCCGTTGAGCGCGCAAGCTATTGCTGATGCTGACGTGGTGCTGTTGGCGGCGGACATCGAAGTCGCCACCGAGCGTTTCGCCGGCAAGAAAATCTACCGCTGCGGCACCGGCATCGCCCTGAAACAGGCCGAGGCCACACTCAACAAAGCATTGGCCGAAGGCAAGCAAGAAACCGCGTCGAGCGGCGTCCAAGGCCCGGCCAAGAAAGAGAAAACCGGGATCTACAAACACCTGCTGACGGGTGTCTCGTTCATGTTGCCGATGGTCGTGGCCGGGGGCTTGATGATTGCCTTGTCGTTTGTCTTCGGCATCACTGCGTTCAAGGAACCGGGCACGTTGGCGGCGGCATTGATGCAGATCGGTGGCGATACCGCGTTCAAGTTGATGGTGCCGCTGCTGGCGGGTTACATCGCCTACTCGATTGCTGACCGTCCTGGCCTGGCGCCGGGGATGATCGGTGGCCTGTTGGCGAGTACCCTGGGCGCCGGGTTTATCGGCGGGATCATTGCCGGCTTCATCGCCGGCTACGCGGCGCAGGCGATCAACCGTTATGCGCGTCTGCCGCAAAGTCTGGAAGCGCTGAAACCGATTCTGATCATCCCGTTGCTGGCGAGTCTGTTCACCGGCCTGGTGATGATCTATGTGGTTGGTAAACCGGTCGCCGGACTGCTGGAAAGCCTGACGCATTTCCTCGACAGCATGGGTACTACCAACGCGATCCTGCTGGGTGTATTGCTCGGCGGCATGATGTGCGTTGACCTCGGCGGGCCGATCAACAAGGCCGCTTATGCGTTCTCGGTGGGGCTGCTGGCGTCGCAAAGTTATGCACCGATGGCCGCGACCATGGCCGCTGGCATGGTGCCGCCGATTGGCCTGGGCATCGCCACATTCATCGCCCGGCGCAAGTTTGCCCAGACCGAGCGCGAAGCCGGTAAAGCGGCGTTGGTGCTGGGGTTGTGCTTTATCTCCGAAGGGGCAATTCCGTTCGCCGCCAAGGACCCGCTGCGGGTGATTCCGGCGAGCATCGCCGGTGGTGCGCTGGCCGGTGCGCTGTCGATGTATTTCGGCTGCAAATTGATGGCGCCGCACGGTGGGCTGTTCGTGATGCTGATCCCGAATGCGATCAACCATGCGCTGCTGTACTTGCTGGCGATTGTTGCCGGTAGCCTGTTGACGGCGGTGGTTTACGCAGCGGTCAAACGCCCGGAAGCCGCCGAGCTGGCATTGGAGCCGGCCAACGCCTGATGCCGGTCTGGGCGCCTCACACGATCCGTAGCAGCAGGCTGCGCCAGCTGCTACGGGGGGCGTGGCGTTTGAGGACTCGGTGGTGAGTGTCACAGCGCATTCATGTAGCCATGTTTAAGTTTTCCTTTTAGGGAGAACTCCATGAGCGAATTCGACTTGGGACGCCGTCGAGTGATGCAGGCTGTCGGCGCCGGTTTGTTGTTACCTGGCCTGGCTCCGGCAGTGATCGCCTCGGTCAAGGATCGTCCACAGCTCACCGATGGTGTGCAGTCCGGTGATCTGCTGGGCGACCGGGCGATGATCTGGAGCCGCAGCGACCGCCCGGCGCGGATGGTCGTGGAATGGGACACTCGCAGCCTGTTCAGCAATCCTCGGCGTTTCGTCTCACCGTTGGCCGATGCCCGCACCGACTTCACGGCCCGGGTCGAGCTGACCGGGCTGCCCGCCGATCAGGCGATCTTCTATCGCGTGTACTTCGAAGACGCCCAAAGCGGTGTGGCCAGCGAACCGTGGTTCGGTCACCTGCGTAGCGTGCCGCAGACCCGTCGCGACATCCGTTTTGTCTGGAGCGGCGACACCGTCGGCCAGGGCTTCGGGATCAACCCGGATATCGGCGGCATGCGCATCTATGAAGCGATGCGCTTGCGCCTGCCGGACTTCTTTATCCACAGCGGTGACACCATCTACGCCGACGGCCCGGTACCGGCGCAACTGACCACCGAAAACGGTCGGGTGTGGCGCAACATCACCAGCGAAGCCAAGAGCAAAGTCGCGGAAACCCTTGACGAATATCGTGGCAACTACCGCTACAACCTGATGGACGAAAACATCCGTCGCTTCAATGCCGAGGTGCCGCAGATCTGGCAGTGGGACGACCACGAAGTGGTGAACAACTGGTCGCCGGGCAAGCAGCTCGACGAGCGCTACCAAAGCAAGGATATCCACAGCCTGGTGGGCCGTGCGCGGCAAGCCTGGCTCGAATACGCGCCGATGCGCTTGCAGGCCGCCGACAACGGCGGACGGATCTATCGCAAGCTTGGTTACGGGCCGCTGCTGGATGTGTTCGTGCTGGACATGCGCAGCTATCGCGGGGCCAATGACGACAACCTTGGCGGCGAAAAAGCCTTCCTCGGACGCGAGCAACTGGAGTGGCTCAAGCGTGAATTGAAAAACTCCGGCGCGCAGTGGAAAGTCATCGCCGCCGACATGCCGATAGGCCTTGGCGTGCCCGATGGCGAAGTCAGCCCCGGCGTGCCGCGCTGGGAAGCCGTGGCCAACGGTGACCCGGGCCCGGCCCAGGGCCGCGAGCTGGAGATCGCTGAGTTGTTGGGTTTCTTGCGGGCGCAGCAGGTGCGCAATTACGTTTGGCTGACGGCCGATGTGCATTACTGCGCCGCTCACCATTACCACCCGGATCGCGCAGCGTTTCAGGACTTCGAACCGTTCTGGGAGTTCGTCGCAGGTCCCTTGAATGCCGGCAGCTTCGGGCCCAATCCGCTGGATAAAACCTTCGGCCCTGAAGTGGTGTTCGAGAAAGCCCCGCCGGCGCAGAACACCTCACCGTTTGCCGGGTTTCAGTTTTTTGGCGAGGTGAATATCGACGGCCAGACCGGCGAAATGAGTGTGATCCTGCGGGATCTGGATGGGGTGGCGGTGTTTGAGCAGCGGTTGCAGCCGGTTTGAATGTGTGAATCTTCAAAAACCACCCCTCACCCCAGCCCTCTCCCCGAGGGGGAGAGGGGGAAAGGGAGCTAATCTTCTTTGTTTTCAAATCTGAGTTCGACTCGGTATTTCAGGTCGATGGACAGCGCAAGACACCTCGGTCAGTCCCCTCGCCCCTTGGGAGAGGGCTAGGGTGAGGGGACGATTTCAGATCAGGATCACGGCATACGATCCGCCGCCACCCCGAGAATCTGCTCCAGAACATCACTCATCTGCTCAATGACCTCCAGGTTGCTGAACCGCACAACCTCAATCCCTTGCTGCTGAAGGTAAAGCGTTCGGCGCCGATCATGGATTCTGGCAGCCGTTTCATAATGCTGACCGCCATCAAGTTCAATGGCCAGTTTCAGCTCGACACAATAGAAATCCAGAATGTACGGAGGGCAGGGAAATTGGCGTCGAAATTTCAGGTTGGCGAGCTGCCGGCTGCGGAGCTTTTGCCAGAGCAGGTGTTCGCAGTCGGTCTGGTTGACGCGAAGTGTTCGGGCGAATTGGCGTTGGTCGAGGGTAGGGCGGTTGGGCATGCTTCACGTCCGTGTGAAGGGAATGGAGGTTCAACTGTAGTCGGGTTTTGTACTGCGGCTTTAGAACCACCCCTCACCCCAACCCTCTCCCCAGGGGGGAGAGGGGGAAAGGGAGCTAATCTTCTTCGTTTTCAAACCTGAGTTCGACTCGGTATTTCAGGTCGATGGACAGCGCAAGACATCTCGGTCAGTCCCCTCGCCCCCTGGGGAGAGGGTTAGGGTGAGGGGGCTTCAGTAGACGTCGCGGCGATAGCGCCCCTGCTCGATCAACCGCTCGACTTCATCAACACCGAGCACGTCGTTGAGTACCTGATCCACCCCTGTCGCCATCCCTTGCAGGCTGCCGCAGATGTAGATCGATGCACCGTCCGCCAGCCATTTCTTTAGCTCGACGGCACGTTGGCGCAGGCGATCCTGAACGTAGATCTTCTCGGCCTGATCCCGCGAAAATGCCAGGTCCAGCCGCTCCAGATCGCCTTCGATCAACCATCCTTCGAGTTCATCGCGACAGAGGAAATCATGTTCGCGATTGCGTTCGCCGAACAGCAGCCAGTTGCGTGTCTGGCCATCGGCAATTCGTGCCTTGAGCAAGCTGCGCAGGCCAGCCAGTCCGGTGCCGTTGCCCAGCAGAATCATCGGCACGGGTGTGGCCGGGAGATGGAAACCGCTGTTGCGCCGTACTCGCAGGCTGATGGCAGAACCCAATGGCGCGTATTCGGTCAGCCAGCCGGAGCCGATGCCCAGACGTCCATCCGCATGACATTCCTGACGCACCAGCAGTTCGAGCACGCCGTCTGCGGCAATCGAGGCGATCGAGTATTCGCGCATGGCCAATGGCACCAGCGCATCGACCAGCGCCTGAGCGTGCAGGCCGACCAGATGCACGCGGTTCTCCGGCAACTGACGGCTGGCCAGGGCTTGTTCAAGGGTTTTGTGCAAACCATCGAGTTGCACTCGCGTATTACCGGCGATGCCCAGCCCTTCAAGGAACTGTTCAATCGCTCCCCGGCAGTTGCGCGGCAGCACTTCAACCAGGTCGCCGGCCAGCCAACTGCTGTTGTCGGGCGCCGTCAGGCCCAGCAGGTAAACGTCGGCGCCGCTGCTGTCAGGGTTGAGCAGTTCGCGTTTGCTCAAGGTCCAGTTGTTGTAGCTCGGGGCTTTCCAGGTATCGACCGGTGGCTGTCCGGTCAGTTGACCGAGTTGCTGCTGCCAATGACGCAGGGCATAAGGGTCGCCGCTGTCGACTTCCACCGGGGCAAACAACGTGGTGCCGCCGTGTTCCGAAAGCCAGCTGTGCAGGCGTTTGGCGAAGCCGCAGAAGTGTTGATACTGCCGATCACCGAGGCCAAGCACGGCGTAGTTCAGTCTTGAAAGACTCAGCGCCCGACCGAGCAGCTTGCGCTCGAAACCACGCGCGCTGTCCGGCGCTTCGCCATCGCCAAAGGTGCTGACCACGAACAGCGCATGGCTTGAATCGCGCAGATCCTGCTCGCTGACAGCCGCCAGCGATTGCACTTTTACCGGCAACCCGGCGGCCTGCAATTGGCTGGCGGTCTGCCACGCCAACTGTTCGGCAAAACCGCTCTGGCTGGCAAAACCGATCAGCCATGCCGGTGCATCGCTGGCGGTTTGCTCCAGATCTTTACGGGCGTTTTTGATCTGGCGTTTTTTGCGCCGACGGTCCAGGTACAACAACCAGCCGGTAATGAAGAACAGCGGCATGGTCAACGAAGCCAGGGTCAGCACAATTCGCCCGACCAGACCGAAGTAACTGCCGACGTGCAGCGCGTAAATGCTGGTCAACAGCTGCGCCTTGAAGCTCTTGTCGCCGTAGCGATCATGACGGCTGATAACACCGGTGGCCGGGTCGAGAGTGATCTGGTTCAGCGCCCGGTCATGGGGTGAGTTTTTCAACAGATAGAACACAGTCGCCGGTTGTCCGGCCACCGGTGGCATGCGTACGTTATAGGCGCTCAGGCCCGGCCCCGCGGCGCTGTAGATGCTGCTCCAGATCGCGTTGTAATCGGCGGTCGGCAGGGGGCCGGCCGGTGGCGGTGCACCACGCCCCTGTCTGACGCGTTCGTTTTGCGGTGCGTCCGATAGCAGTTTGCTCAGGCCCTTGTTGTACCACTCATAGGACCAGGACAGCCCGGTCAGCGCGGCCAACAAATACACCAGCAAGCACCAGGTGCCCGCGACCGAGTGCAGGTCCCAGTTGAAGCTGCGACCTTTTTTCGCCCAGTCGAGGGTCAGCCAGGCACGCCAGCTCGCCACCTGACGTGGCCAGCGCAAGTAGAGCCCGGACAGGCAGAAGAAAATCAGAATCAGTGTGCAGGCACCGGTAATTTGCCGGCCGGTGTCGCCCATCGCCAGGAAACGGTGCAGTTGCAGCATCAGGCCAAAAAAGTCCTGGCCAACGGCATCGCCCATGTAGTCGCCGGTGTACGGGTCGACGTAGCGCATCTGGCCACGGCGCTCGCCCGGCGGCGGGGTGAAGAACACACGCGCAGCAAAGCCGCTCTCGGTTTCGACCCAAAGCATCGCGACTTTCTTGCCCTCGGCAGCCTCGACCTTGGCCACCAGATCTGCCGGCGGCAGAACGCCGGCCACCAGCTTCTCGACCTGCAGGACCTGTGGGTTGAGTGCCCGCAGGATCTCATCCTGAAACGACACTGCGGCACCGGTAATGCCCATCAAGGCCAGCACCAGACCCGCGCTGATGCCGAAGAACCAGTGCAGCTGGAACAGGGTTTTCTTCAACACGTCGACCGCCTTGTTCATTTAAAAACTGTGTGTTCAGTAAGTGTTCCACGGCGCGCATTATGCCGTGAGTTGTCGAGAAACATTCTTTTTTACACGCAAAAGCCCCGCGCATCGTGATGGGCGGGGCTTGGCGACTTGGTTCTTTATCAGAAGTGGAAGTTGGTGCTCAGCAATGCCGTACGGCCCGGCGCCTGATTGGCGAAGTGGGTGGCGAAGGCTTTGTCGTAGTAGGTCACGTCAGTCAGGTTTTGCAGGTTCAGTTGCAGGTCGACGTTTTTGGTCAACTTGTAGCTGGCCATCGCGTCGTAACGAACGTAGGAGTTGACCATGGTGGTGTTGGCCACGCTGCCGAACACGTCATCGACGTAGAACGCGCCGCCACCCAAGGTCAGCTTCGGCGTGACGTTGTAGGTCGACCACAGGCTGGCGCTGTTTTTCGGGGTGTTAGGCAATTGATTGCCATCGGTGGCGTGGTTCAGCGGGCCGCCATTGACTTGCTCGCTGTCCATGTAGGCGTAGCCGGCGAAGACTTGCCATTTGTCGGTAATCTTGCCGTTGGCCGACAGCTCGATCCCTTGAACGCGGGTTTTGCCGGCGTTTGCGTAGGAAGTGGTATCAACCTGAACACGAGCGTTCTCTTTCTCGGTACGGAACAGGGCTGCGGTCAACGACAGACGATCGTTGAGCAGGTCCCACTTGGTGCCGACTTCGTAGTTCTTGGTGGTTTCCGGCTCCATGTCGCTGCTCAGCAGATTGCCGTTGCGATCCTTGGTGCCCGACAGCGGGTTGCCGTCCATGCCTTCGCCCAGGGTATTACCCGGTGGTGTGGCGGAGGTCGCGTAAGAGGCGTAGATGCTGCCGTTTTCAGCCGGTTTGTAAACGACACCCAACTGACCGGTGACGAACTCGCTGGTGTCAGCGCCTTTGGCCGTGGTGGCACCCGCCGCGGTGAAGGTCTTGTACTTAGTGTCGAAGTGGTCGTAGCGCAGGCCCATGTTCACCAGCCATTGCGGCGACAGTTCCAGCGTGTCGAACACGTACAGGGCACGAGTGTTGGCGGTGGTGTCGGTGCCCGCGTAGTTGCGCGAAATCGCACCGTTCCACGGATCGTTCGGGTTCGGGTTGGCCAGCGAGGTGCAGTTGTAGCCGCTGGACGCGCCGATCATCGATGGCGTGCAGTTGCTGCTTGGTTTGTCCGCTGGACCCGAGCCTGGAGTGGTATCGGTGTTCACGTTGTACGAGGATTTTTCGCCTTCTTCACGGGTGAACTCGACACCGGTGGAGAAGCTGTTCTTGAAGCCGGCGATGTAGAAGTTGCCAAACAGATCGGTCTGGTTGGTGGTGGTCGCTACGTTGCTGACACGAGTGTTGGCACGACGCCAGACGCTGCCGTTGTTCACGTTGCCCTTGCTGTCGTCCGGCTGGGTCAGGATGTAATCCTGCATGCTGGTGCCATGGCGCAGGGTGTTCTTGATGGTCAGCGCATCGCTCAGGTCGTGCTCGATGGCGAAGGTCGCAGTGTCAGTACGGGTCTTGCGAAAGTCGCGGTCGGTCAATCCATAAAAATTGCTGCTGTCACCGCCAGCGTAAGGTTTGTCCGGGTTGCTCTTGGTGCGATCAGCGGTCTTGCCCGAAGCCGGTACGGTGTACGGAATACCTGAGTCCGGCAGGTCGTTGCTTTGCAGATGGTAGTAGTCGAGGTTGACTCGGGTGTCGGTGCCCAGGCCGAAGGCCAGCGACGGCGCGATGCCCCAACGGTCGTAGTCGACCTTGTCACGACCAGCGACGTTGCTTTCGTGGCTCAACAGGTTCAGGCGACCAGCGGCGGTATCGCTGAACTGGTAGTTGCTGTCCAGGGTGTAGCGCTGGGTCTGGTCCGAACCCCAGGTGAAACCGCCATTGAACGAGTCGCCCAGGTGGGCCTTTTTGCTCACCAGGTTGATGCTGCCACCCGCTGCGCCACGACCACCAATCGCGGAGTTCGGGCCTTTGCTGACTTCAATCGACTCAACGGCGAAGATTTCACGGCTCTGGGAGCCGGTGTCACGTACGCCGTCGAGGTAGGTGTCGCCCTGAGCGTCGAAACCACGGATGAACGGGCGGTCGCCCTGCGGGTTGCCGCCTTCACCGGCACCGAACGTGATGCCCGGAACGGTGCGCAGCGCATCCTGCATGTTGAGGGCGCCAGTGTCCTTGAGGACCTGCTGTGGAATCACGGTCACCGAACGCGGGGTATCAATCAGCGGCGCGGTGTACTTGGGCGAAGAGGCTTTTTCGACCTGGTAGGAGGTGGAGTCCTGGGCTTCACCGGTGACACTGGTGGCCTCCAGGGCAATTGCATTGCGCGGCGCTTTTTCGTCGGTCTTTTCTGCCGCGTAAGCCATGTGCGCTGCGGAGCTGGCAGTGATCGCCACGCCAATTGCAGAGGCGAGTAAACGCGGTGAGCTGACCGGTGATTGTGCTAGTTGGCGTGACATTGTGAATTCCCCTCCCCAGGGTTTGAGGCGGCGGAATATAGGGTAAATACGTATTTGTATCAATTGAGATATATTGCTATTTGCGCTGAATTTACATTCTTTACAGTTTTTCCTTACGGGTTTTGCGGACTCATCTTTCAGAGCGATTTTACATTGCCAATAAGAATCAATACCATTGGCATCCCTTTGCCCTCAGGTAACACCCCATGCTGCTGCATATTCCCGGCTTGTTCTCCCGCGAAGAGGTGCAGCGCATTCGCGAGGCCCTGGAGCAGGCTGATTGGGCGGACGGCAAGATCACCGCAGGCTTTCAGTCGGCCAAGGCCAAGCACAACCTGCAACTGCCGGAAGGTCACCCGCTGGCGCAGGAAATTGGTGCAGCGATGCTTGAACGGTTGTGGAAACATCCGCGATTCATGTCAGCGGCGTTACCGCACAAAGTCTTTCCGCCACTGCTCAACTGCTACACGGCGGGGGGGAGCTTCGACTTTCATATCGACAACGCCGTGCGTCAGCCCAAGGGCAGCATCGAGCGCGTTCGCACCGACCTGTCGTCGACGTTGTTTTTCAGCGACCCGGACGAATACGACGGTGGCGAGCTGGAAATCCAGGACACCTTTGGCACCCAGCGAGTGAAATTACCGGCCGGGGACCTGGTGCTCTATCCGGGCACCAGCCTGCACAAGGTCAACGCCGTTACTCGCGGCACACGCTATGCCTCATTCTTCTGGACCCAAAGCCTGGTTCGCGAAGACAGCCAGCGCGCCTTGCTGTTCGAGATGGACGAGGCGATCCAGCAACTGACCCGCGACATGCCGGATCACCCGTCACTGATTCGCCTGACCGGCACCTATCACAACCTGCTGCGCCGCTGGGTCGAGGTGTAACCGTGAGCTACCGACTGCGCCGCGAGGAAGTCCTCGACGGCGATCAGCTCAGCGCGATGCTCGCCGAAAGCCCGGCCCGTGCCGCCCAGGCAATCCTGATCGCTGCAAAGGCCGGGATCCTCGACGGCCAGGCCTTGCTCGGCCAGATCCTGCTCGAAGGGCAGGGTATCGCCAAGGACCAGGCGCTGGCTTTGCGCTGGTTCGAGATTGCCGCCAACGGCGGGCATCTGATGGCGCGCAACATGCTCGGTCGCTGTCATGAACATGGCTGGGGCTGTAATGCCGACGCTACGATCGCTGCGGGGCATTATCGCTGCGCCGCCGATGCCGGACTGGACTGGGCGATGTACAACTACGCCAACCTGCTGGCCACCGGGCGTGGTGTGGTCGAGGATCAGTCGCAAGCTCTGGCGTTGTATCGCCGCGCCGCAGAACTGGGCCATGCCAAGTCGATGAACCTGCTGGGGCGCTATCTGGAAGAAGGGCGATCTTGCACGGCCGACCCATCGGCGGCGTTTGACTGGTATCGATGCTCGGCGGAGAACGGAGATTTCCGTGGCCAATTCAGTTATGCCAGTGTTCTGGTCGAGCGCTCGCAAATTAAAGAAGCACTGGTCTGGTTCCGTCAGGCAATGCTCGGAGGGCATCTTGCCTTTCTAAGTGCCAGTGCCCGGACATTGTCGAAAGTTCCACATGCCGAGGTGCGATCGATGGCCAGGGAGTATGGCTTACGAGCGGAACTATTAAGTCGGTCATTTAGCAACCAAATGATTGGCTAGCAAAAACGAGTGTGCAGCTGTTTATGAATGGTTGGTGAGAGTGCTTGGTCTGTGATTGTTTGATTCGTATTTTTTATATACATGTCTCCTGTGGCACGCACTTTAATGTGAAGTTGTTTTGTGTTTTAGTTGTGTTCGAAGTTTGAGTGGGGTTCCCATTTGAATGGGAGGGTCACTTGTGTGATCGTCAAGTTTGATAGTGGCTAATTAAAGGAATAATTATGTCCAGTCCTAATTTGTGGGGCGATGCCCTGAAGAATGCAACGCCCGAGCAAGTCATGCATTTTGCGGCCGAAGCGCCGAAGTTGTTAACCAACGCATCGACTTCGGACTCTGATGCCGTGGTTCGCGATGCCGGACTTCTGCTCACCAAAAAGCAAATCATTGATTTGCGCAAGTATGAAGCTGCCGGCCTGGCACTGCCCTACACCTTGAAAGACGTCGAAGATTATCTGCGTTATGGCGCAGGTCAGGACGGTGGCTCCGGGCTGCGTCCCGCTGACTTTCTGACCACGTTTCAGAACACCCGTAACCACGCCAGGCGTTGGTCGCCGCTGCGCGAGCGTATCATGATGACTGGCCGTGGCCTCAAGGATTTCGCCAGCAGCATGCTGACCTACGGGGCCTCGATGAAGGAGGTATACCGTGACGTCAGGGCTTCCGGTCCATTGGAAAAATACAATATTAAAACCCTTGCGCAACTTAAAGCGCTTGAGCAGGAGTTAGGGGATAAGTTTCCAGGTGTGGAGCTCGAGACCGATACTGTCAGTACGCTTGATTATTACCTGAGTCGAATTTTTGAAAAGATTGATAGCAGTCTCAAGGTGGTAGAAGGTATAAAAAAAGACCTGGACTTGTTTGGTTATGATCTTCGGGAACATATCTTGCCAGGCATCAAGTTAAGAGTAGGGTTGATTGACAACAGTTCCCTGGCGGCGGATATCAAACAGCTGAAGGCAGTCATTGATGAGCGTGCCAAAGAAATCGATATCAAAAATACCGAATACAAGGCTGCCGTTCAGGAGGCCTTGAAGGCTGTGGCAGGGATGAACATTGTCGGTTTGGCAATGGCTATCTATATGGGCGTCGAGGCCGAGAACATACGCGCTGCGCGTGCACAGCTATACGCCGAGCAGGAGCGGGATATTCAGATTCTGGCCAGCAAGAACCAGACGCTGGGTTCCCTGGCCCGTGTGAAACATGATTTGCAGAGTCTGATGATCGTGGCGATCGATGCTGATGTTGCCACGCAAAACCTGATGCACGTCTGGAGTGTCTTGCACCTGTGCGTCAAGAATTCGCTCGGTACCGTAAATAAAATCAATGACGCATTGAGCCTGAGGATCTTCATGACTGAATTCGAAGAGGTGGTTAACCCGTGGAAGCAGATTGAGTCTGATTCGGACAGACTCATTCAGGTGTTCAAAGAGGCGGATGAAGAATATGAGCGTAATTACTCGATGCAACCACGTGCGGTGGATGGTGTCAGCCTCTTCAGTCCGGCCTATCCGCCATTGAATCTGGCAGCGCTGAGATCGAATCATGTACAGCTGCGTGATGCCCGCACACAAGCGCAAGTCTGGTTGGTCAAACTCGGCTACTTGCCTGACTTGTTCGACCGCTTCAATCGGCTGGTGACCAACGTCGGTCAAGGGGCGAGTCAACTGCAGAGTTCGGCCCTGGAGAGCACGTTCGATCTTGAAAACACTTTGCGCCGTCTCACCCGCAACGAAAAGGAACGGCAGGAAGAAACCGACCCCCAGGTTATCGAAGAGATTAATGATGAACGCAAGCACCTGTTGAATAGCGCAACTCGTTCGATCACTGAACGGGCTACACAGGTTCGCCGATGCCTGAGCAACATTCACGATCCGTTCGATCGACGCCTGACACAAGCTTACATCCTTGATTTCGAGCGTGATGAACAACTGGCAAAAGCCGAAATTGCAGCACTGCAATCGAAGTTGGTGGCGTTCAGAGTGGAGCGCAACGTCATCATTGACGCGGTCAACACCCTGGAAAAAAACGGCATTGAAGAGCTGGGCAAGGACATTGAACTGACTCTTGGCAAGATCACTGAATTGGGCCTGACACCGCCGGAAGTCAAATTGGTCATGATGGCAATCGACCAGCTGAAGAAAACCATCATCGACGCCGGTAAGGCTATTCGCTTTCTGGACATGCTTCGCGAGAGCGACAAGCTACAGAAAAAGATCGAGGCCCTGGTCAACGAGATTGATCGCGAGAACTCCATCATTCAGTCGTCGACCGGCAAGGTTATTTACCTTCAGGCCATTCACTTGATGGAAGACTTGCGACACGCATACGCCAGTGAATACAGCGCCGCCGTTTCAGCCTTTGAGACGTTTCTAGCGGCTATCGCTGCACCGCAATTTGCCAATGATGATGAACTCAGTGCCGCGTTCAAAGAGCAAGTACCGCTGTTTATCCGCTTCCTCGTGCCAGTGTCGCAGCCACAGCGCTAGGGCCCATTTCACTCCCCCTCTGTCGTAGTCCCCCGTTATTTATTGACCCGGTGCGATTCCGACCTGCCGGTGGGTCATTGACCGGCTGGCAGCGGAGGGTTTGTCAGGCTGAGGAAAAGCTGATGCTTGATTATTTATTGGCAGAAAAGAATTTTGCCACCTTGAAACAATACGTTGGTTTTTTGAATGAGTTACCGAAGGCGCTGGAGGCAATCAACCAATTCTCCGACTCCATAGCCCGATCCGGGTACACCCTGTTACCTCGACCCAATGCTCAGGTATTGATTCAGGTCGCGCGCGCGAACGCACAATGCTGGCGATCGATCGGCATCACCGTACCTTTGTTGGGCAGCATATCCGCTCAGGTATTGAGGGACATGGGCAGTTTTATTCGCGAATTTCAGGCGATCGTCTCCGTCACTCAGAATCGACGATTGGCGATTTCCGTGATTGATCCACAACAGTTCACTGTTGTGAAATCCGTCGGTTGGGGGAGCGCTTCTCGTGCGGATGTGATTGATGTCATGCGCGAACTCGATGCTCGGTTGGAACGTTGCCAGCATGCTGTGTCGGATTTCAAATCACAGGTGACGAGTCTCGCTGAATCGATTCACAGCATTTTTGTTCGCTTCATTGAATCGATGACACTGCCACTGAGTACCGAGGGTCAAATGTCCAAGATCGAGGCCTACTACACCTTGGGTCGAATCGGTTTGCCGGGCATGGGCTACGATCCGGGTCAACCGTACTCGGAGGCACAACGACTGGAGATGGCCAGAGCGCATGTCGCGCGGCTGTTCGATCTTCAGCGGCGAGCCGGTGTGGCGGCGAACAATCTTGGCGACTTCTGCTACCGGTGGGTGTACATGCTGGATGAGGCGAAACAAACGCTTCGAACCCACCATGGCCATCAGACGATGGCGCGTGCCAAGGCTTCGCTGCCGCTGGTCATGGGCTCGCTCAATGAAGTCGAATCCATGTCCGAACAATTGGTCAAAATGGCAAAGGCGTTCTAATAAAAAAGCCCATGACAGGTCATGGGCTTTTTGCTGACAGCGATCTGCGTTTAAACGTAGAACGATTTCAACGGCGGGAAGCCATTGAACTCAACAGCGCTGTAGCTGGTGGTGTACGCGCCGGTGGACAGCCAGTACAGGCGGTCACCGATGGCCAGGTTCAGTGGCAGGCCATACTTGTAGTTCTCGTACATGATGTCGGCGCTGTCGCAGGTCGGGCCGGCGATGACCACTTCTTCCATCTCGCCTTTCTTCTCGGTCCAGATCGGGAACTTGATGGCTTCGTCCATGGTTTCGATCAGGCCGGAGAACTTGCCCACATCCGTGTACACCCAACGCTCGACGGCGGTGCGCGATTTTCGTGCGACCAACACCACTTCGCTGACCAGGATGCCGGCGTTGGCGATCAGCGAACGGCCTGGCTCGAGAATGATTTCCGGCAGGTCGTCACCGAAGTCTTCCTTGAGGAAACGGATGATTTCTTCGGCGTAGGTTTCCAGGCTGTTGGTGCGGGTGATGTAGTTGGCCGGGAAGCCGCCGCCCATGTTGATCAGCTTGAGGTGGATGCCGTCTTCTTCCTTCAGGCGTTCGAAGATCACTTTGACCTTGGCGATCGCCGCGTCCCAGACACTGATGTCGCGCTGCTGCGAGCCGACGTGGAAGGAGATGCCGTAAGGCACCAGGCCCAGGTCGCGAGCGAGGATCAGCAGGTCCATGGCCATGTCGGTCTGGCAACCGAATTTGCGCGACAAAGGCCAGTCAGCAGTGGTCGAGCCTTCGGTCAGGATGCGCACATAGACTTTCGAGCCCGGTGCCGCCTTGGCGATGTTGCGCAGGTCGGCTTCGGAGTCGGTGGCATACAGACGCACGCCCTTCTCGAAGAAGTAGCGAATGTCCTTGGATTTCTTGATGGTGTTGCCGTAGCTGATGCGGTCCGGGGTTACGCCGCGGCCCAGCACTTTGTCCAGCTCGTAGATCGAGGCGATGTCGAAGCTCGAACCTTTCTCTTTCAGCAGGTCGATGATTTCGACGGCCGGGTTGGCCTTGACCGCGTAGTAAACCTTGGCAAATTCGAAACCGGCACGCAGGTCGTCATAGGCCTGGGCGATCATCGCGGTGTCGATCACCACGAACGGGGTTTCTTGTTTGTCGGCGAAGGCCTTCATTTTCTGAAAGGTTTCGCGCGCGAAATAGTCTTCGACCTGAATCGACATACTTGGGAGCTCCTACTGGCAAACAGCGTAAATAAATGGGTGCAAATGAACGTCCTCCGTATCCCCACTTTGGTTCGCCTACTTCCCAAGGCATGTCGCCGAAAGCAAAAAGGCCATGGGAAATGCAGATTCCCTTGGCCTTGCTGTCTCGTCGTCAGTACTTGAGCCGGATGGATCGTTTCCAGCATGGACGTTCGGCGCGAACTTTAGGGCGTGAGGGCCTTGAGATCAACAAAAAATGTCGCGTTTTTGCACGCATCCGTCGTGCGGTCCTGGTTAGTCACTTGTGTAACGGACCCTGATGACAGGTTGATGTTCCCGTTGGAAGGATATTTGGGGGTGTTTCAGCGAGCGTTGTGGTGCCCCCAATCGCAAGCAGGCTCGCTCCCACAGGGGATGTGTGTTGATGCACATATTGCATGCACACCACCGATCCAGTGTGGGAGCGAGCCTGCTCGCGATGACATCAGATCAGGCCAACGCAGTCTCGGCAGGCGAAACAATGCTGGTCTTGCCACCCCGCGAGCGCCCGGAGCTCAGATACTCTGCAATCGACTCCTGCGTCACTTCACCGAGGAACACCCGCTCGGCGTCCATCACCGGCAGCCACGAGCGGTTGAACTCATACATGCGCGACAACAGGATTCGCAGGTGCTCGTCGTAGGCTGCCGTGGCGTTGAATTCGCGCAGGTATTGCACGCAATTGCCGGTCTGACGGTGCAGATCGCGACGCCGCACATAGCCCAGGGCCTTGTTGTCGGCGCAGGTGACCACCACGTAGCGGCGGTCAAGTTCGTCCATCAACTCCAGCGCTTCGGCCACCGGGGTTTCCGGGCTGACCGATGGCGCGTTGTCCGCCGCGTCTTCGGCCTTGACCAGCAGCAGGCGCTTGAGCGTGCTGTCCTGGCCGACGAAGTTGCTGACAAAGTCATCCGCCGGGTGCGCGAGCAAGGTGTCCGGGTGATCGACCTGGATCAGCTTGCCGCCACGGAAGATCGCGATCTTGTCGCCGAGTTTGATCGCTTCGTCGATGTCGTGGCTGACCATGATGACGGTCTTGCCCAGCGCCCGCTGCATCTCGAAAAACTCGTTCTGGATCATCTCGCGGTTGATCGGGTCGACCGCGCCGAACGGTTCATCCATCAACAATAGCGGGGCGTCGGCGGCGAGGGCGCGGATTACGCCGATCCGCTGTTGTTGACCACCGGACAACTCACGCGGATAGCGGCTCAGATACTGCTTGGGTTCGAGCTTGATCATGCTCATCAACTCGCGGGCGCGGTCGTGGCATTGCTGTTTGTCCCAGCCGAGCAGGCGCGGCACGATGGTGATGTTTTCCTCGATGGTCATGTTCGGGAACAGGCCGATCTGCTGGATCACATAACCGATATTGCGGCGCAGCGTCACCGCGTCGAGGTCGGTGGTGTCTTCGCCGTTGATCAGGATTTTGCCCGAGGTCGGTTTGATCAACCGGTTGATCATTTTCAACGTGGTGCTTTTGCCGCAACCCGAGGGCCCGAGGAACACGCAAATCTCGCCTTCATTGACGGTCAGGTTCACCGAGTCCACGGCTTTGATGTCTTTGCCGTTGCTGTGAAAGGTTTTGCTGAGGTTTTGAAGTTCGATCATTTCAGGAGTCCTTTTGGAGTCAGCGAACGTTGCAGCCATTGCAGAAGCAGGTCGGCGAAGATCGCCAGAAGACTGACCAGCACCGCACCGACGATCAGCATCGACATGTCGCTGCGGCTGATGGCAGCGAGGATCAGTACGCCCAGACCACCGGCGCCGATGGTGGCGGCGATGGTCATCACACCAATGTTCATGACCACGGCGGTGCGCACGCCGGCGAGGATCACCGGCACCGCAATCGGCAGCTCGACCATGCGCAGACGTTGGCCAAAGGTCATGCCGATCCCCCGGGCTGCTTCGCGAATGCCGGGTTCGACGCCGGTCAGCGCCAGGTAGGTGTTACGCATGATTGGCAGCAGGGAATACAGAAATACCGCGGTGATGGCCGGCATCGGTCCCAGGCCCTGGCCGAATGTCGAGTAGAACGGCAAAAGCAGACCAAACAGTGCAATCGACGGGATGGTCAGCAGTACCGTGGCACTGGCTTGCAAGGGACCGGCCAGCGTCGGGAAGCGCGTCATCAGAATGCCCAGCGGCACGCCGACCACAATTGCCAGGGTCACGGCGATGCCGACCAGAGTGACGTGTTGCCAGGTCAGGTGCAGGACGAGTGGCCAGTCCAGGTGGGAAAAGGCGTTGAGAAATTCCATGGCTTTTCCTCAGTTGATGGGGTGCTGGCGCAAGAAATCTGCGGCCACGGCGGAAGGGCTTTCGTGGTCGACATCGACCCGCGCATTGAGCTGGCGCATGGTTTCGTCGTCGAATAATTGCGCCAGTGGTTTGAGTTGTTCCGCCAGTTGCGGGTGGGCATCGAGGTACACCTGACGCACGACCGGCGCGGCGGTGTAGTCGGGGAAGTAATGCTTGTCATCTTCCAGCAGTTTCAATTTGAAAGCGTTCAAGCGTCCGTCAGTGGTGTAGACCAGGCCGGCAAATACCTGGCCATTGCGCAGCGCGGTGTAGACCAGCCCGGCATCCATCTGGCGGATATTGTTGCGGGTCAGGTTCATGCCATAGAGCTTGACCATGCCTTTGAGGCCGTCGGAACGGTTGGCGAACTCGGTGTCCAGCGCTACCAGGTGGTTGGCCTTTGCCTCAGCGTCGAGCACGTTGTTCAAGTCGCTGATGCGGTTGATCTGCGGGTACTCATCGGCCACGTTCTTCGGCAGCGCCAAGGCGTAGGTGTTGCTGAATTTCGACGGAGTGAGCCAGACCAGACCCTTTTTCGCGTCGAGCTCCTTAACCCGCGCGTAGGACTGTTCGCTGTCGAGTTTCTCGGTGACATGGTTGTAAGCCACCAGCGACACGCCGGTGTATTCCCACATCAGGTCGAGCTGGCCGTTTTCATGGGCGCTGCGGGCCAGGCTGCTGCCCAGACCGCCAGTCACCTGAACCTCGTAACCCTTCGTCCGCAGGTATTGCGAGGTGATTTCCGCGAGCAGGGTTTGTTCGGTGAACACCCGGGCGCCGATGCGGATCAGCGGTTTGTCGGCGGCGTGGGCAAATCCTGCGCACAGCAGGACGCAGCCTAGTAATAAGCTAAATGTCTTCATGATTATTCCTTCGCTCAGCCGGATTCAGGACTGGGGTAAACCGCGTTCCAGCCAGAGTCGGCTGGCCAGTGTCACCAGACCGTCGAGCAGTAAGGCCAGCAGGGCAGTGCAGGCTGCGCCGAGGATCAGTTGCGGCTGGTTGTTCAAGGCGATGCCAGGGAAAATCAGGCTGCCCAGGCTGTTGGCGCCGATCAGGAACGCCAGCGGTGCGGTGCCGACGTTGATCGCCAATGCCACGCGCACGCCGCCGATGATGATCGGCACGGCGTTCGGCAATTCAACCCGCCAGAGCACCTGGCGCGGGGTCATGCCGATGCCGACGGCCGCTTCCTTGAGTGAGCCCTGAACGTTTTTCAGGCCTTCGTAGGTGTTGCGCACGATCGGCAACAGGGACGCGAGGAACAACGCGAAGATCGCAGGGCCGCTGCCGATCCCGAGAATCCCCAGGGCGATGGCCAGTACGGCGAGAGGCGGGACAGTGTTGCCGATGTTGAAGAGCTGCATGAAGCGTTCGGCGCGTCCGAGCATGGTCGGGCGGCTGAGGAAGATACCGGCGGGGATGCCCACAACGAGGGCGGCCAGCATGGAGGCGAGGACGAGAATCAGATGAGCTTGCAGGTAAAACAACAAATCGTCGCGGTACAGGTTGATCGTGTTGATGCCGATCCAGTGGATCAGCAGGGCCAGAAGGGCGACGACAACCGCTCCTCCTATTAGCCCTTTGCCATAGCGGATAGCCACAGGCGGACTCCTTTATTTCAGTCGGCGGACAGTGCTTCGTGTGGCAACGCCATACTTGGCTGCCGAAGACACTGCTCGCGAAAAGCAGCTCGTCAATGCCGGCAAAGCGGCATGAGATCGAGCCATAAGCGCAACCTCGTCAGGCTGACTTGCTGATATTTCAGCCCCTGACGACAGGTCGTAACAGGGGAGTGGACGGCTCCACTCTTTAAAAGGTTCCACAATTAGCAGCATTTAGCCACCCCATTCGCCTCACATCCTGTAGCAGCGGCCGAACGCAGCCTCGCAAGCTCGGCAGCTGCTACAGGGTGAACGGTGGTCCGTGGCCCCATGTTTACGCTATACTCGCCGCCCTTTTTTGAATCACCTGCCAGGCGATTTCCCATGACCAAACAGGCCGCCGAAGTCGCGAAACGCCGCACTTTCGCCATTATTTCCCACCCCGATGCGGGTAAGACCACCATCACCGAGAAGCTCTTGCTGATGGGCAAGGCGATTGCGGTTGCCGGCACGGTGAAGTCTCGCAAATCCGACCGCCATGCCACCTCCGACTGGATGGAAATGGAAAAGCAGCGTGGTATTTCCATTACCACGTCGGTCATGCAGTTCCCGTATCGCGATCACATGATCAACCTGCTCGATACCCCGGGCCACGAAGACTTCTCCGAAGATACCTACCGCACCCTGACGGCGGTCGACTCGGCATTGATGGTCCTCGACGGCGGTAAGGGTGTAGAGCCACGGACCATCGCCCTGATGGACGTCTGCCGTCTGCGTGACACGCCGATCGTCAGCTTCATCAACAAACTCGACCGTGACATTCGTGACCCGATCGAGCTGCTCGACGAAATTGAAGCCGTCCTGAAGATCAAGGCTGCTCCGATCACCTGGCCGATCGGTTGCTACCGCGATTTCAAAGGCGTCTATCACCTCGCTGACGACTACATCATCGTCTACACCGCAGGCCACGGCCACGAGCGGACCGATGTGAAAATCATCGAGAAGCTCGACTCCGATGAAGCCCGCGCCCACTTGGGTGACGAGTACGAGCGCTTCATCGAACAGCTGGAACTGGTGCAAGGCGCCTGCCACGAATTCAATCAACAGGAATTCCTGGACGGCCAACTGACCCCGGTGTTCTTCGGTACGGCGCTGGGCAACTTCGGGGTCGATCACGTGCTCGACGCCGTGGTCGACTGGGCACCGAAGCCGCTGGCCCGTGTCGCCAACGAGCGCACCGTGGAACCGGTGGAAGAGAAGTTCAGCGGCTTCGTGTTCAAGATCCAGGCGAACATGGACCCTAAACACCGCGACCGCATTGCCTTCATGCGTATCTGCTCCGGCAAGTACGAAAAAGGCATGAAGATGCGCCATGTGCGCACCGGCAAGGACGTCCGTATCGGCGACGCGCTGACCTTCTTCTCCTCCGAGCGTGAGCAGCTGGAAGAAGCATTCGCTGGCGACATCATCGGTCTGCACAACCACGGCACCATCCAGATCGGCGACACCTTCACCGAAGGCGAAACCCTGGGCTTCACCGGTATCCCGCACTTCGCCCCGGAACTGTTCCGTCGCGTACGCCTGAAGGATCCGCTCAAGTCCAAGCAACTTCGCCAGGGCTTGCAGCAGCTGGCCGAAGAGGGCGCGACCCAGGTGTTCTTCCCGGAACGCAGCAACGACATCATCCTCGGCGCCGTCGGTGTGCTGCAGTTCGATGTGGTCGCCAGCCGCCTGAAAGAGGAATACAAGGTCGAATGCGCCTACGAGCCGATCACCGTGTGGTCCGCCCGCTGGATCGATTGCAGCGATAAGAAGAAACTCGAAGAGTTCAGCGTCAAGGCTGTGGAAAACCTCGCCCTCGACGGCGGTGGCCACCTGACCTACCTGGCCCCGACCCGGGTCAACCTGGCACTGATGGAAGAGCGCTGGCCTGATGTGAAATTCCGTGCGACGCGTGAGCATCATTAATTTGTAGGAGCACGGCTTGCCGGCGATGGCGATTTCGAATTTGCCATCGCGAGCAAGCTTAGCTCCTACAGGCTGATTGGTTGTATCCCAAGCCCCGTTGCGTAAGCTGCGGGGCTTTTTATTTGGCAAGTCGCCACCAGTGCCCAGTGGCAATTAAATAGCGATTCGACCTAGCCATTATTCCAAACCTGTCTTTTGGCAAAAGGCAATTGGCGACCATCGTTAGTGTCCTATCTGGTCAATCCCGTCTATCCAGACTAGATTTCAGACAGTGCTACGCTCGTTGGACATACGATCCGTAGCGACTCGTGATTCACCTACGAAAGGATGGAATCAGCTATGAGCATTTTTCAACGCATGGTTTTACTGATCAAAGTGCTGGTGCTGCTGTCGGTGGGCACTTCGGCAGCGTGGGCGAGCAGCGGCGCGGTGCAGGACCAGGGTTTTTGGGCAGCAAACAGTGTGCAGGGCAGTGGCTTGATGGTTGCCACTGGTGATCAAAGTCAAAGTGATACTAAAGGCGATGAGGACCCATCCTCCGACGATTCCGAAGACGATACCCAAGGCTAAGGCTTAAGGTTTCAGACAAAAGAAAACCTCCACCTGTCGGACTGATGCGCAGTCCGACAGGTGGAGGTTGGTCGACGCGTTTCAAAAAGCGCCCCGAGAGGGCGCTTTTTCATGCCCGGCCTAGACGACGAATTGCTCGGCGTAATGGCAGGCCACCTGGCGGCTATCGAGCTGGCGCAGGGCCGGCTCTTCTTTGCTGCAGCGTTCGGTGGCGTACGGGCAGCGCTTGTGGAACGCGCAGCCGGACGGCGGGTTCAGCGGGTTCGGCAGTTCGCCGACGATCTTGATTTTCGGCTTGTCCGGATCCGGGTGGATCGTCGGCGTGGCCGATAGCAGGGCTTGGGTGTACGGGTGCAGAGGACGGGTGTAGATGTCTTCTTTCGGGCCCATTTCCACCGGTCGGCCGAGGTACATCACCAGCACCTGATCGGCGACGTGACGCACTACCGCCAGGTTGTGGGAGATGAACACGTAGGCGGTGTTGAACTCTTGCTGCAGGTCCATGAACAGGTTCAGCACCTGAGCCTGAATCGACACGTCCAGCGCCGAGGTCGGTTCGTCCGCGACCAGCACCTTGGGTTGCAGCATCATGGCGCGCGCCAGGGCGATGCGCTGGCGCTGACCGCCCGAGAACATATGCGGATAACGCTGGTAGTGCTCAGGGCGCAAGCCGACCTGCTTCATCATCGCCTGGACTTTTTCACGGCGTTCGGCCGCGGAAAGTGTGGTGTTGATCAATAGTGGCTCTGCAAGCTGATCGCCGATTTTCTGCCGTGGGTTCAACGAGGCGTAAGGGCTCTGGAAGACCATCTGCACGTCTTTGCGCAGCTGTTTGCGTTCGGCCTTGTTGGCGCCGGTAACTTCTTGCCCGGCAATTTTCAACGAGCCCGAAGACGGCTCCTCGATCAGCGTCAGGGCACGGGCCAGGGTCGACTTGCCGCAGCCGGATTCACCTACGACAGCGAGGGTCTTGCCGGCTTCGAGTTCGAACGACACGCCATTGAGTGCGCGTACCAGTGCGGTGCCTTTGAACAGGCCGCGGGAGACTTCGTAGTGACGGGTCAGGTCACGGGCGGTGAGAACGACGGCCATTACGCCACCTCCTGATTCAAAGGATAGAAGCAGCGGGCGAGGCTGTTGCTTTTCGGGTCCAGGCCTGGACGTTGTTGACGGCAGTTGTCCTGCACGTACGGGCAGCGCGGCGAGAGCAGGCAGCCTTGCGGACGGTCATAGCGACCGGGAACGATGCCCGGCAGGGTGGACAGGCGCGAGGAACCCAGGCTGTGCTCGGGAATGGCCTTGAGCAGTGCTTCGCTGTAGGGGTGTGCAGGGATGTCGAACAACTGCGGCACCTGACCGACTTCTACCGCTTGACCGGCATACATCACACACACGCGCTGGGCGGTTTCGGCTACCACGGCGAGGTCGTGAGTGATCAGCACCAGGCCCATGTTCTGCTCTTTTTGCAGCGCCAGCAGCAGGTCCATGATCTGCGCCTGGATCGTCACGTCCAGTGCGGTGGTCGGTTCGTCGGCGATCAGCAGTTTCGGCTCGCCGGCAATTGCCATGGCAATCGCCACACGTTGGCTCATACCACCGGACAGTTGGTGCGGGTAGGCGTCCATACGGCTCGCGGCGCCCGGGATTTCGACCTTTTCCAGCAGCTCGATGGCGCGCTTGCGGGCGTCCTTGCCGGACATTTTCAGGTGCAGGCGCAGCACTTCTTCGATCTGGAAGCCGACGGTATAGCTTGGGTTCAGCGCGGTCATCGGGTCCTGGAAGACCATGGCCAGGTCTTTGCCGACGATTTGCCGACGCTGACGATTGCTGAGCTTGAGCATGTTCTTGCCATCGAAATTCAGGGCGTCAGCGGTGACGATCCCCGGATGTTCGATCAGGCCCATCAGCGCCATCATGGTCACGGACTTGCCGGACCCCGACTCGCCAACGATGGCCAGGACTTCGCCCTTGTCCACGGAAATGTCGAGACCATCGACCACCGGAACGGCGTTCTTGTCGCCGAAGCGAACGTTGAGATTCTTGATTTCCAACAGTGACATTTGAATCTCCTCAGGCGGCGTTCTTGAGTTTCGGGTCCAGCGCATCGCGCAGGCCGTCGCCCATCAGGTTGATTGCCAGCACGCTGAGCAAAATGGTCAAGCCAGGCAGGCTGACGACCCACCAGGCGCGTTCGATGTAGTCGCGAGCCGAAGCCAGCATGGTGCCCCACTCAGGGGTTGGCGGTTGTACGCCAAGACCGAGGAAGCCCAGTGCAGCGGCATCGAGAATCGCCGAGGAGAAGCTCAGGGTTGCCTGAACGATCAGCGGCGCCATGCAGTTGGGCAGCACGGTGATGAACATCAGTCGCGGCAGACCGGCACCGGCCAGGCGCGCGGCGGTCACGTAGTCGCGGTTCAGTTCGCCCATGACCGCAGCGCGGGTCAGACGAACGTAGGCCGGCAGGGACACCACGGCGATGGCGATCACGGTGTTGATCAGGCCAGGGCCGAGGATGGCGACGATCGCCACAGCCAGCAGCAAGGACGGCAGGGCCAGCATGATGTCCATCAGACGCATGATGGTCGGGCCCAGCAGGCGCGGGAAGAACCCGGCGAACAGACCCAGCAGGATCCCCGGAATCAGCGACATGACCACCGACGACAAACCGATCATCAAGGACAGGCGCGAACCGTGGATCAGGCGCGACAGCAGGTCGCGCCCCAGTTCATCGGTGCCGAGCAGGAATTGCATCTGCCCGTTTGCCAGCCAGGCTGGCGGCGTCAGCAGGAAGTCGCGGAACTGCTCGCTCGGGTTATGCGGAGCCACCCATGGGGCGAAAATCGCGCAAAAAATAACCAGCAGCATGAACAACAGGCCGGCGACGGCGCCCTTGTTCTTGGAGAACGCTTGCCAGAACTCTTTGTACGGCGACGGATAAAGCAGGCTTTGGTCGACTGCTACGGCGGTAGTTGGAGTACTCATACGTAGGGTCTCAGCGCTGGTGGCGGATGCGTGGGTTTGCGAAGCCATAAAGAATATCCACTACAAAGTTGACCAGAATCACCAGGCAGGCGATTAACAGAATTCCGTTTTGCACCACGGGGTAGTCCCGGGCGCCAATGGCTTCGATCAGCCATTTGCCGATACCGGGCCACGAGAAGATGGTTTCGGTCAGGACCGCACCGGCCAGCAATGTGCCGACTTGCAGGCCGACCACGGTCAGGACCGGGATCAAGGCGTTGCGCAGGCCGTGAACGAACACCACGCGCGACGGCGACAGGCCTTTGGCCCGGGCGGTGCGGATGTAGTCTTCACGCAGGACTTCGAGCATCGAGGAACGGGTCATCCGGGCGATCACTGCCAGCGGGATGGTGCCGAGCACGATGGCCGGAAGAATCAGGTGGTGCAGGGCGTCGAAGAACGCGCCGGTGTCATTGGCCAGCAGGGTGTCGATGAGCATGAAGCCGGTTCTTGGCTCGATGTCATACAGCAGGTCGATCCGCCCGGACACCGGGGTCACGCCCAGGGAGACCGAGAAGAACATGATGAGAATCAGGCCCCACCAGAAAATCGGCATCGAATACCCGGCAAGGGAGATGCCCATGACCCCATGGTCGAACAGGGACCCTCGCTTCAGTGCCGCGATCACCCCGGCCAACAGGCCAAGAACGCCGGCGAACAGCAGGGCTGCCATGGACAGTTCCAGGGTGGCGGGGAACAGCGAGGTGAATTCAGTCCATACGCTTTCACGGGTCCGCAGGGATTCACCCAGGTCGCCGTGGGCCAGTTTGCCGATGTAGTCCAGGTATTGGGCATACAGCGGTTTGTTCAGACCAAGGCGTTCCATTGCCTGAGCATGCATTTCGGGATCGACCCGACGTTCGCCCATCATGACTTCCACGGGGTCGCCGGGAATCATGCGAATCAACGCGAAAGTCAGCAAGGTGATGCCGAAGAACGTGGGGATCAATAATCCCAATCGGCGGGCAATAAAACTAAACATCTTCTGGTGTACCTCATCAGCCGGTTAGGCGTTCCCGGCAGCGTTGGGGTCAACGTTGCCGGGCGTTTTCTTATCTACTTCACTTCGGTAGTAGCGAAGTTGTTAGTGGTCAGGGGGCTAATGTGATAACCCTCGACGTTATTGCGCATGGCCGTAAACATTCGGGTGTGCGCCATGCTGATCCATGGCTGGTCCTGATTGAAAATAGCCTGCGCCTGTTCATAGAGCGCTGCCCGTTCGGTCGGGTTTACTTTAGCCCGGGCTTCATCGATCAGCGTCTGGAACTTCTCATTACACCAGCGGGCGTAGTTTTCGCCGTTCTTCGCGGCTTCACAACTGAGCATAGGCGTCAGGAAGTTATCCGGGTCGCCGTTATCACCCGCCCATCCGGCGGACACCATATCGTGCTCACCGTTTTTTGCGCGCTTGAGCATTTCGCCCCATTCCATGACGCGAATGTCGAGCTTGATCCCGACCTTGGCCAGGTCGGCCTGCATCATCTGCGCACCGAGCATCGGGTTCGGGTTGGTCAGGCCACCGCCGTTACGGGTGAACAGGGTCAGCACGGTGCCTTCCGGTACGCCGGCTTCCTTGAGCAAGGCGCGCGCCTTGTCCAGGTCACGTTTCGGGTTTTCCAGGGTCTTGTTGTATCCCAGCAGGGTCGGTGGGTACGGGTTCACCGCCACCGAGGCATTACCTTTGCCGAACAGTGCGTTGACCGCGGCTTCTTTATCGAAGGCGATGTCGATGGCTTTGCGGACCCGCACGTCGTTCATGTACTTGTGGGTGGTGTTCATGGCGATGTACGAAACGGTCATCGCGTCCAGTTCATCGACGCTCAGGTTGGTGTCTTTCTTGATGCTCGGGATGTCATCGGGCTTGGGATACAGCGCTATCTGGCACTCGTTGGCCTTGAGCTTTTGCAGGCGCACGTTGTTGTCGGTGGCGATGGCCAGGATCAGCGCGTCAGCCGGTGGCTTGCCGCGGAAGTACTCCGGGTTGGCCTTGAAGCGAACCTGGGCATCCTTGGCGTAACGCTGGAAGATGAACGGGCCGGTACCGACCGGTTTGTTGTTCAGGTCGCCGGTCTTGCCGGCCTTGAGCAACTGATCGGCGTACTCGGCGGAGTAGATCGAGGAGAAGGCCATGGCGATGTCCGCCAGGAACGGCGCTTCACCGCGGGTCAGGGTGAATTTGACCGTATTGTCGTCGACCTTCTCGACACTTTTGAGCAGCTCTTTGAAGCCCATGCTTTCAAAGTACGGGAAGCCCACGCTCGACTTGGTGTGCCACGGGTGGTTCGGGTCCAGCTGACGCTGGAAACTCCAGACCACGTCGTCGGCATTCATGTCGCGGGTCGGCTTGAAGTATTCGGTGGTGTGAAACTTGACGCCTTTGCGCAGGTGGAACGTGTAGGTCAGACCGTCCTCGCTGATGTCCCAGGAGTCGGCCAGTGCCGGAATCACTTCAGTGGTGCCGGGCTTGAAGTCCGCCAGACGGTTGAAGATGGTCTCGGCCACCGCATCGGCTGTGACTGCAGTCGTGTACTGAACCATATCGAAGCCTTCCGGGCTGGCTTCGGTACAGACCACCAAGGGTTTGGCCGAGGCGCCGATAGCGATACTCAGCAACGTGGCGGCGATGGCCGCTCGTAAAGGAAGCATTTTCATCAAGAGCCCTCTGCAATCGGTTAAAGGACAAAAACCGAACGGCCGATTCTTCACTGAATCAGCCGTTCGGCAGGTGCATTACAAAATGTTGAACGGGATGGTGGTCACGAGACGGAACTCGTTGAGGCTGCCGTCAGCCTGGTTTTCGGAGGCGCGGTGCGCGGTGTAGGTCGCGCGAATGGTGGTGGCTTTCAGCGGGCCACTTTGTACGGCGTAGGAAGTACCGATGCCGTATTCATAGTGGTGCTCGCCATCCATGTTTTTCACGTCATAGGCGGTGCCGGTGTAGTGCGTACCGTCGATGCCCCAGCCGCGAGCCTGGTAGATATTGAACTTCAGGCCTGGCACGCCGTATTCAGCCATGTTCAGGCCATAGGCGATCTGGAAGGACTTCTCGTTCGGGCCGTTGAAGTCCGAGAGCAGGGAGTTGGCCAGGTAGATGCCGTTGGTTTCGTGCAGGTAGTCGAAGTATTCGTCACCGGCAATTTGCTGCCAGGAGAACGTCAGGCTGTGGGCTTGGTGGGTCAGGCCGAACGACACGGAGTAGGCATCGTTGTTGATGTTGCCCATTTCCTTTTTGCCGGTGTCGAGGGTTTTGTAGTAGTTCAGGCCGGTGGTCAGGCCCAGCACCGAGCTATCGCCCAGTTCGTGGGTAGCGCCGAAGTAGTACTGGTTCCAGAAGTCTTCGACGTTCGCGACGTACAGGCTGGTCTTCAGGCTTTTGAACGGCTGATAGTTCAGGCCGGCGGTGTTCACGCGATCGGTTTCGGCTTTGTTATTGGTGTACTCGGAGCGGAATTTCGACAGGCTCTCTTCAGTCCGCGGGGACACGCGGTCGAAGGAACCCGCATCGAACGACAGATTGTTCAGCTCTTCGCTGTGCAGGCTCACGCCCTCAAAGCTTGAAGGCAATGCACGGTTGCCGATGGTGTCGACAATCGGGGTGCTGAAGTTCTGGCGGCCGGCGGTCAGGGTCGTGTTCGATACGCGGAACTTGACGTTGGCCAAGCCCAGTTTGCTCCACTGGCCTTGGGCATCGCCGCCTTCTTTGGTCAGGGTACGGTTGTTGCCTGCGCCTGGGCGAGAGCCTGGTGCACCGCCGTTGTTGGATGCCAGATCCTTGTGATCACGATCCAGTGCAATGGCGTTGTAGGCAGCTACTTCAGTGCTGACACCGATGGTGCCCTGAGTGAAGCCGGAGTTGTACTTGACGATAGTGCCCTGAACCCAGTTGATACGGCGGTCGGTTGGCGTCGCCACACCGTCCTTGAGGTAGGTGAACTTGCCGCCACGTTTCAATTGTTCGTTGGCATACCAGTTACGGGTACTGCCGTCGATTTTCTGACCTTCGACAAAGCCGGTTGCCGCGGCTTGTGCGCTGCTGGTGTTGACCGTAACCGGGGTGAACTCCTGGCTTTGGGTTTCAGCATAGGCCGTGGCCGTGATGCTGCTGATGGCCAAGGCCAATATCGCGGTGCTGCTCAGTCTCATGGGTGAAGCTCCTTTCTTTCTTTTTTTAATGCCGGTCTTTTTTGGTGATCCGGCTATTTGGTTTTTAACTCATTCACGTATTGCAAACGTTTGCATCTGGCGTGTTCGCCGAATTCAGGCAACACCTTTGCGTGAGGGCGAAAATCGCCCTCAGGTTTTTGGCTAATCAGTTATTGGTCGATGCTGACACCCGAGAAGACGTTACGGCCGAAGGGGCTGACCTTGAATCCTTCGACTTTGGCGCTCAACGGCTGGTTGACCGTCGAGTGGGCGACAGGCGTGATCGGCACTTGCTGCTTGAGCAATTGCTGAGCCTGTTTGTAGAGCACCGTGCGTTGCTCACGGTCGGTGACAATCTTGGCTTGCTTGATCAGCTTGTCGTATTGCGGGTCACACCACATGGAGTAGTTGTTGCCGCCAATTGCGTCGCAACTGTAGAGGGTGCCCAGCCAGTTGTCCGGGTCCCCGTTGTCGCCGGTCCAGCCGATCAGGCTGATGTCGTGTTCGCCATTCTTGGTGCGCTTGATGTACTCGCCCCATTCGTAGCTGACGATCTTCACTTTCAGGCCGATTTTCGCCCAGTCCGACTGCAGCATTTCTGCCATCAGCTTGGCGTTCGGGTTGTAGGGACGCTGTACCGGCATGGCCCAAAGAGTGATCTCGGTGCCTTCCTTGACCCCGGCAGCCTTGAGCAATTCCTTGGCTTTTTCCGGATTGTAGGCGGCGTCCTTGATAGTTTCGTCGTAGGACCACTGGGTCGGAGGCATGGCGTTGACCGCCAGTTGACCGGCGCCCTGGTACACCGCCTTGAGAATCCCCTGCTTGTTCACCGCCATGTCCAGCGCCTGGCGTACTTCGAGCTGGTCGAAGGGTTTATGCCGCACGTTGTAGGCGATGTAGCCAAGGTTGAAACCGGGCTTCTCGATCAGTTGCAGCTTGGGGTCGTTTTTCAGCGCGTCGACATCGGCCGGGCGTGGGTGCAGGGTGATCTGGCACTCGTTTTTCTTGAGCTTCTGCACCCGCACCGACGCATCGGTGTTGATGGCGAATATCAGCTGGTCGAGCTTGACCCGGCTCGGGTCCCAGTACTGCTTGTTGCCGGTATAACGGATGTTGGAGTCTTTCTGATAGCTCTTGAACACGAACGGTCCGGTGCCGACCGGCTTCTGGTTGATGTCGCTCGGCTTGCCGGATGCGAGCAACTGGTCGGCGTATTCGGCGGAGAGAATCGCGGCAAAACTCATGGCGATGTTCTGAATGAACGCGGCGTCTACCGAGTTCAGGGTCATGACCACGGTCAACGGCCCGGTCTTCTCGACCTTGGCGATGTTCTTGTTCAGGCTCATCCCGTTGAAGTACGGAAACTCGGTCGGGTAAGCCTTGCGGAATGGGTGCTCGGTATCGAGCATGCGATTGAAGGTGAACAGCACATCGTCGGCGTTGAAGTCGCGGCTCGGTGTGAAGTACTGGGTGGTGTGAAATTTCACCCCTTCGCGCAGGTGGAACGTGTACTTGAGACCATCCTCGGAAATATCCCAACGTGTGGCCAGGCCCGGTACGACATTGGTGGAGCCTTTTTCGAACTCGGCCAGCCGGTTGTACAACGGTTCGGCGGCATCATTGTCGGTCGCAGTGGTGTACTGCGCGGTGTCGAAGCCCGCCGGGCTGCCCTCGGAGCAAAACACCAGGCTGTTATTGGCGGCCTGGCTGATTGACGTGGCGGCCAACAGACCGGTGCCCAGTAATGCGGATAAAACCAAGGTATGGCGCATAACGCTCCCTCTCTTTTTAGGTGTTAAACAGTGAGTCGTCGTCCCGTCCTGAGACGTGCAGACATCACTGATCCAAAGCCATGGGGTCAGCAGTTGCCAGCCGCAGCGAAAAAACGGCCGTACTCCGACGGTATGAGTCGAAGGTCAGGCGGTAAATGCGTAAGGCCTGAAAAACAGGTAGGAAAAGGCGACACGTCCTAAGCCCGCTGCAGTGGTCCGCAGTGGTTTGGGAAGTAGGCGAATTCCAGCTGTCTTGGCAGATAAGGCAACGGCGACGTCAGGGACGTCACCGTTGCAAAACCTTATTTGCTGACGCTGACTCCGTAGAAGGAGTTCAAGCCAAACGGGCTGATCTTGAAGTCCTGCACGTTGTCGCGCATGGGTTGGAACACCGTCGAGTGAGCGATAGGTGTCATTGGAACGGCGTCTTTGAGGACGTGTTGCGCCTGTTTGTACAGTTCGGTGCGCTTGGCCTGATCGGTGGTGCGCTTGGCTTCTTTCACGATGCCGTCAAACTTCTTGTCACACCATTTGGAGAAGTTGTTGCCCTGCAGCGAATCGCAGCCGAACAGCACGTTCAGCCAGTTGTCCGGGTCACCGTTGTCGCCGCTCCAGCCAATCAGCATCGCGCCGTTTTCGCCGCCTTTGGAGCGCTTGATGTACTCGCCCCACTCATAGGTCACGATCTTGGCCTTGATACCGATCTTGGCCCAGTCGGACTGCAGCATTTCAGCCATCAGCTTGGCGTTCGGGTTGTAAGGACGCTGCACCGGCATCGCCCACAGGTTGATCTCGGTGCCTTCCTTGATGCCGGCTTCCTTGAGCAGCTGTTTGGCTTTCTCAGGGTTGTATGGCGCGTCCTTGATGGTGGTGTCGTAGGACCACTGGGTTGGCGGCATGGCGTTGACCGCCAGTTGACCCGCACCCTGGTAAACCGAGTCGATGATCTGCTGCTTGTTGACGGCCATGTCCAGTGCCTGGCGCACTTTCAGTTGAGCCATCGGGTTTGGCTGATCGCTGCCCTTGATCTTGTCCATCACGTTGTAGGCGATGTAACCCAGGTTGAAACCAGCCTGGTCAGGCACCTTCAGGGTCTTGTCTTCTTTCAGCGCTTTCAGGTCGGCCGGGCGTGGGAACAGGGTGATCTGGCACTCGTTCTTTTTCAGCTTCTGAATACGCACCGACGGGTCGGTGGTGATGGCGAAGATCAGGTTGTCGATCTTGACGTCGTCAGGCTTCCAGTAGTCCTTGTTCCCGGTGTAGCGGATGTTGGAGTCTTTCTGGTAGCTCTTGAACACGAACGGACCCGTGCCGACCGGCTTCTGGTTGATGTCGGCGGCTTTGCCTTCCTTGAGCAGCTGGGCAGCGTACTCGGCGGACTGGATCGAAGCGAAGCTCATGGCCATGTTCTGGATGAACGCGGCATCAACTTCCTTGAGGGTGAACTTGACGGTGTGATCGTCGACTTTATCGATCTTGGTGATGTTGGTGTCCATCCCCATGTCGGTGAAGTACGGGAATTCGGTCGGGTACGCCTTACGGAACGGGTCATCCTTGTTAATCATGCGATTGAAGGTGAACAGCACGTCGTCGGCGTTGAACTCACGAGTTGGCTTGAAATACGGCGTGGTGTGGAACTTGACGCCTTCACGCAGGTGGAAGGTGTAAGTCAGGCCATCCGGGGAAATGTCCCAGCTGGTGGCCAGGCCAGGAACAACGGCGGTGCCGCCACGTTCGAACTGGCTCAAACGGTTGAACATGGTTTCTGCAGAGGCGTCGAAGTCGGTTCCGGTGGTGTACTGACCAGGATCAAAACCGGCCGGGCTCCCTTCGGAGCAGAACACCAGGTTAGTCGCCGCTTGGGCGAAAGGTGCGCTAGCTAACAAGCTTGCGCCGACTAAAAACGGAATGACCGCGTGTTTAAGCATGGTGGCCTCATGATTTGTTGTCATTTTTGGAATTAGAGGACGACCTCGTGAGTCGACCTGCGGATACTTATGCAGGGCCCATACCCAATGCAAGATGCCGGGTGGCTACAAGCCTTAAACAGTGGAACGAACGTACCTTAATGTCGCATATGTATAAAAGTTGACGCATTTGAACGTTTGCGGTCGTATTTCTCGGTGCAAACGACGCACCATAGCGGTGCGGCCAGGGCGCCTGGCGCACCCGGCCGGAGCGCGGTGTTACTTATTTATACCCACCCCGTAGAACGGTGTGAGGCCGAACGGGCTGATCTTGAAGTCGGAAACTTCTTTGCGCAGAGGCTGAAAAACCGTCGAGTTGGCAATCGGTGTGATAGGCACTTGTTGCTTAAGGATTTTTTGTGCCTGTTGATAGAGCTTGACCCGCTCGTCACGGTCGGTAGAGAGCTTGGCCTGCTGAACCAGCTTGTCGTACGCCGGGTCGCACCACTTGGCGTAGTTGCTACCTTTCACTGCGGCGCAGCTGTAGAGCACGCCGAGCCAGTTATCCGGGTCACCGTTGTCGCCAGTCCAGCCGTAGATCATCGCGTCGTGCTCGCCGTTCTTGGCGCGCTTGATGTACTCGCCCCATTCATAGCTGACGATATTGGCCGTGATACCGACCTTGGCCCAGTCCTGCTGGATCATCTGCGCCGACATCCGCGCGTTCGGGTTGGACGCACGCTGCACAGTCATTGCCCATAAGTTGATAGTGGTACCGGGTGCAACCCCTGCTTCTTTTAGTAGCGCCTTTGCCTTGGTCGGGTCGTAGGGCGCGTCCTTGATGTTCGGGTCATACGACCATTGCGCTGGCGGCAGGGCGTTCTGCGCCAGTTGCCCGGCGCTTTGATAGACAGCCTTGATGATCGCCGGCTTGTCGATGGCCATGTCCAGCGCCTGGCGAACCTTGAGCTGGTCCAGTGGCGGGTGGGATACGTTGTAGGCCAGGAAGCCAAGGTTGAAACCGGCTTGCTTGAGCACCCGCAGGTTCGGGTCCTGTTCCATCACCTCGATGTCGGCCGGTCGCGGATAACCGCTGACCTGGCACTCGCCGGTCTTGAGCTTTTGCAGGCGCACGGCGGCGTCCGGGGTAATCGAGAAAATCAAGTTGTCGAGTTTTACGTCCTCGGGTTTCCAGTAGGCGCGGTTGGCGCTGTAGCGGATCTGCGAGTCCTTCTGATAACGCTTGAACACAAAGGGCCCAGTGCCGACCGGCTTCTGGTTGAGGTCAGCGGCTTTGCCTTCTTTGAGCAGCTTGTCGGCGTACTCGGCGGACTGGATCGAGGCGAAGCTCATCGCCAGGTTCTGCACAAACGCGGCGTCGATGTTGTTCAGGCTGAAGCGCACCGTGTGCTCGTCAACCTTCTCGACACTTTTGATCGTGGTGTTCAGGTCCATGTCGGTGAAGTACGGCGACTCGGTGGGGTAGGCCTTGCGAAACGGGTTTTCAGGGTCGAGCAAGCGCTGGAAGGTGAACAGCACATCGTCCGCATTGAAATCGCGGCTCGGCGTGAAGTAGTCGGTGGTATGAAACTTCACCCCGTCACGCAGGTGGAAGGTGTAGGTCAGGCCGTCTTTGGCGACCTCCCAACTCGTCGCCAAGCCTGGCTCGACTTCGGTGCCACCGCGTTTGAATTGGGTGAGACGGTTGAAGACTGTTTCGGCCGAGGCATCGAAGTCCGTGCCGCTGGTGTACTGGCTCGGGTCGAACCCGGCAGGACTGGCTTCGGAGCAGTAGACCAGGGTAGTCGCGGCGTGGGCGAATGGGGCGATGGTGGCGAGGGTGAGGGCAAGCAGAAGCGGTTTGACGGTGGTTCTATCCATGGAGTCCCCGAGGGTTTGGCGGCGGCTTTTTCTGGAGAGTAGCGTTGTTGCCGGGGCGCGCGGAAATATCCGTTTGTTAGGGTGACCCCTCTGTTTGGGCATACACAGGCCACTGTCAAACGGACCCGCCACCCATCCGTTACCGACATTTACGGTAACAACACGGTTCGCTCCTACGAAAAGCGCTGTCAGACCAGGGCATGAGGGCGAATGTTCCGACGAGTTGTGGCGGTTGCGCTGGGTTTGGGGCTGCGCCTGACCTTTTGCTATCGCTGAAAACTCAGCGAACGGGAGTGAGATCCCGGCAAAGAGTATGAATCGAGTGCCAGTACCACCATAATTGCCGCCAGCTTATCCGCTGTTCGCAATGCTTTATGGCGACTGTGTGCGGGCAGACTTCGGTCTGGCCGGTTCTACTCCCGGTAATCTCACACCGCACACAGCTGCCACCCCTTCGCCGAGTGAGATCGGCAAGCGATGGCTCCCTAAATGAGTGGAGTATTCAAATGGACAAGCTAATCCCCGATCCCCCGCACACGACGACGTTTCGTCGTACGAATCCCTCGACTCCCAAAACTCCACGATGCTGCCCACCGGGCACTGGATCACTATCTGAAACCGACGCTCGCCAAACTGCGCTTCAGCGATTTGCGCTCCGACCGGTTATTCAGTGTCGCCCCTGATGTGGGCACTGAAAGCCTGTTGGCCAACGCCTCGGAAGACCTGGCGTCGGTGAAAGTCATGGCCGCCGACCTGGCGTTTGAGATCGAAGGTTCACGGCGCCATGTGGCGCTGGCGATTTGTCGGCTGGTGGATGGGGTGCAGTTGCTGGTGGACAGGGCGCTGGATGATTTTGATGTGCCGGAGCCGGCGGAGTATCAGGTCAAGTAGGGCGCGGTGGGTCAGTCAGCGAAAGGCTGGCTGACCCACCTCAATTTCAAGGCATCAACACTTCAATCGAGCCATCGGCGGTCATGTTGATCTGGTTGGTGCCGGCTTCGACATCCAGAGTGGCTGGTGCGGGCCCCATACGGCTATTAGACTTTTATAGGCATTCGCTCAATACCCCTAGAACAAGTACACCGCCGAAAGAAAAAGTCGCCATTCGAAACGGAATAATGACCCAGCGTCGTAGATGCGGGGGAAAGCGCCTGATGTCTTCAAGTGCCTGCGGGTTGTTTATTAGCAACACAGAAGCGCGCCCGCGAAGTATTGCAGTGATTTGGCTGAGTCTGTACCTGCGGCCGTATAAGCCATTGCCCATATCCCGGCGGTTGCTTTGAACGAGATAACAGTGCGTGAGGTGAGACTCAATTTCGTCGAGTTTGAAAAGGCTCACGTACGCCATGACGGCCAAGTTGATAAAAATCAGCGTGAACAAGACAACAGCAACAGCCGCGTAAAGCAACTTCGTTTCATTCATGGCGTTGTAGCTTCGTAAATGATTTCACCGGCGGACTCCAGGGCTTTCGAGCCTAGATTTCCTCCAACAGATGCTGTCGCGCCACTTAAAACCAAGACGCATATTACGCCTCCAATTCCACGAGTTTTCAGCGCCAAACCCGCACAATACTCCATTGTGACAGGTGCGGCATAAGCACCCGCGATGGCTGAGCCTCCAACGTTGCCGGCCAACTTTCCTCCTTCTATGAGTTTCACCTTCCGGCACTCTTCGTCGGTTCCGGTGCGACAGACTTCATTGATTCGCATAGTTGAGGCCCCTGTCGCTAAGCCGATGCCGACATATCCTCCTGCCTGCATGAACCTCGCGGCCCGTGCTACTCCTTCAATGTTCGTGGCATAACCCGGCAACTGCGCCGGCGCTCCTGCCTTATTCCAATGGTGAATCGTTCTACGAGACGACAGCCCCAACGCACGTTTGAGCTTGGGATGACCTGGAATTCCGATGCCCTTGCGCACCAAAGGTCCCAGACTGGCATCCAGCTTTGCCATCAGGCGTTTGCGTTGGGCAAAGAACTCCGGTGAGTGCAGATGTCCGTGTTGACGGTAGTGCTGTTGATGCAGCTCCTCGAAGTGTTTCAGTGTGATTTTCAGCGTTTCCAGATGTTGCCCGATCATGAAAGAAGCCACCCCCAGCGACCCCGCCGACACCTCAAGAAACGGCTCAATCACCTCATGATGCTCAACCATGAATGCCGCTTCTTCATCGCTCAGGTCCTTGAGCGCTTCGTTGACCTTATTTGCAGCGATCATCAATTGCGCCTCCTCCCGACGACACATGTAATGCCTGGAATCGCTGAAGATCACCATTTGCCCAGGCTTCACCTGTTCGCCGAGATGGCGGTTGAGCGAGCGGAACACTTTGCGCAAGGCATCGCTGGGCGGGTTTTCGTACAGCGAGCGTTCCAGTGTTTCGAGACTCATAGGCCGCTGGATGATGTGAAACCCGGACTCGGCCGGCTGCGGCAGGGTGAATGCGTGGTCCTCGACCAGGTGTTGCGCCGGTGGCGGTTCGGGTTTGGGCTTGAAGGCGTTCCACGAGGCGCCGCCGTTATCGGGGGCGACGCGTGGCGTCACCATCACCCAGTCGCCGCTGCTGACGGCGTCGATGAGTTTTTTCTGATGGGCGGCCTGCATGTAGTTGGAGCGATCGGCGCCGACAGCGCTCAGCAGGTTGTCGAAACCTTGCAGGTTGTCCGGATAGCTCAGCGCCCGGCTTAGGTCGTAGGAAGCCTGGCTGCTGTCGAGCACTTGACCGCGCTGGCCGGCGAGTTGGCTTTTGGGGATGAGTTTGGTCACGCCCGTGTCCCGTTCTGTGGAAACGGGCGACTGTGGCGAGTGGACTCAGGAAACGATGCCGGGCGATTCGGTGAAGAGTGTAGGGATGATCCGATTCGTTGGCATGCCGACATTAACGTTTACAACACCAGCGACTCCTACAAAAAGCGCTGTCAGCCGAAGGCATGAGGACGAATGTTCCGACGAGTTGTGGCGGTTGCGCTGGGTTTGGGGCTGCGCCTAACCTTTGGCTGTCGCTGCAAAATCAGCGATCAGGTGTGGAAACCTGGAATCTCAGTAGGCGTATAGCCTCACCACCGCAATCGTTGCCGATGTATTCTCTCGTCGGCAAGAAAAGCGTCATGGCGGCTGTGCGTGGGCAGACTTTGGTCTGACCGGGGTCCTACTGTCCCGTTTTCCACCCCACGTATAGCCGCCACCTATTTGCCGTGTGGAAATGGCAAAAGATGGCTCCCATTTGCGAGTAAGGAGCATCTGCATGGACAAGTTAATCCCCGATCCCCCCGCACCCGACGACGTTTCGCCGTACGAATCCCTCGACTCCCAAAAACTCCACGATGCTGCCCACCGGGCACTGGATGACTACCTGAAACCGACGCTCGCCAAACTGCGCTTCAGCAATTTGCGTTCTGACCGGTTATTCAGCGTCGCCCCTGATGTGGGCACTGAAAGCCTGTTGGCCAACGCCTCGGAAGACCTGGCGTCGGTGAAAGTCATGGCCGCCGACCTGGCGTTCGAGATCGAAGGTTCGCGGCGCCATGTGGCACTGGCGATTTGTCGGCTGGTGGATGGCGTGCAGTTGCTGGTGGACAGGGCACTGGATGATTTTGATGTGCCGGAGCCGGCGGAGTATCAGGTCAAGTAGGGCGCGGTGGGTCAGTCAGCGGAGGGCTGGCTGACCCACCCCAACTTCAAGGCATCAACACTTCAATCGAGCCATCGGCGGTCATGCTGACCTGGCTGGTGCCGGCTTCGACATCCGGGGTCACCGGTGCCGAGTCCATGCCCGCGGCTTTCATCATCATTGGCGCGCGCAGGTAAGGCTGTGGATAACCGTTGCTGTTGAGGTTCAGGTTGACGATTTTGTAACCCTTGCCGCCCAGTGCATCAGTGGCCAGTTGGGCGCGGGCCTTGAAGGCGGTGACGGCTTCTTTGAGCAGCGCATCTTCGCTGGCCTTGCGGGTCGGGGTGGCGATGGCGAAATCCATGCCGCCCATCTTCAGATCAGTTAGCAGTTCGCCGGTGAGTTTGGACAGCGCCGCGAAGTTCGAGCTTTCCAGGCGCAGTTCGGCGCGCTCGCGCCAGCCGGTGATTTTCTGGCCCTTGGTGTCGTAGATCGGGTAGCTGTGACGGCTGCCCTGGCGCAGGGTGATGTCCTTGACCTGTTTGGCCTGGGCCAGCGCCTTGTTCATGGTGGTGCTGACGTCGGCGGCGAGTTTCGCCGGGTCGGTGTTTTGTTCTTCGGTGTAGAGGGTCACGATCATCAGGTCGCGGGCCACTTCCTGACTGACTTCGGCGCGCAGGGAAATCTGGTTGTAGTGAAGTTCGTCGACGGCCAATGCCGGCAGGCTGACGACGGTGCCGACACTGAGGGCGAGAAGGGCGGCGCTGCGGCGCAATGTGTTCATGAAAGCTCCTTGGGCGGTGCGCAGGGGTAAGGGTCCGAGCCTGCGTGAAACCATCAGACTGTAGCTTTTATTGCCGGGTTCACCCGATTACAACTTCTATACAGATCGAGCTCGCACCACTACCTGTAGCAGCTGGCGAAGCCTGCGTTTGGCCGCGAAGCGGTCGTAAAATCAGCTACCGCGTTTTTTCAGATTGAATGCGTTCTCTGGATTGCGACCGCTTCGCGCTCGAACGCAGGCTTCGCCAGCTGCTACAGGGATTGCGGTGTGATGTGAACTGTCTTTGCCGTGTGGCGCTTTGCCGCACTTTTGCCTGTCGGGGCCCTCGCTTGGTTATACTCGACGCGATCCGCCTGGAGCGCTCATCAGGAGAGCTCATGCTCGCCCCCGTACAACTGCTTTCCGCGACTCGCCAGAACCTCTGGCGACTGACGTTCATCCGCACCCTGGTGCTGGCCGCTCAGGCCGGTTCGGTAGGGCTCGCCTACTGGTTCAACCTGCTGCCGCTGCCGTGGTTTCAACTGGCGGCGACCCTCGGTTGCTCGATGTTGCTGTGTGCCTTTACCGCGATCCGCTTGCGCACTTCATGGCCGGTGACCGAGCTCGAATACGCCGTGCAACTGGCCTGCGACCTGTTTATCCACAGCGCGCTGCTGTATTTCTCCGGCGGTTCGACCAACCCGTTCGTTTCCTATTACCTGGTGCCGCTGACCATCGCCGCCGTCACGCTGCCGTGGCGCTATTCGGTGATTCTCTCGGGCATCGCGCTGGCGATGTACACCTTGTTGCTGGCGCAGTTTTACCCGCTGGAAACATTCCCGATGTACCGGGAAAAGATGCAGATCTACGGCATGTGGCTGAGTTTTGCCCTGGCGGCTGCGGTGATTACCTTCTTCGCGGCGCGGATGGCCGAAGAGCTGCGCCGCCAGGAAGAACTGCGGGCGATTCGCCGGGAAGAAGGTCTGCGCGATCAACAGTTGCTGGCCGTGGCGACCCAGGCCGCTGGCGCCGCTCACGAATTGGGTACGCCGTTGGCGACCATGAGCGTGCTGCTCAAGGAAATGCAGCAGGATCATAATGACCCGCTGCTGCAAGATGACTTGAGGGTGCTGCAGGATCAGGTGAAGCTGTGCAAGGAGACCTTGCAGCAGCTGGTTCGTGCCGCTGAAGCCAATCGTCGGCTGGCGGTGGAGATGCAGGGCGTCAGCGTCTGGCTCGATGAAGCGCTTAACCGCTGGCACTTGATGCGTCCCGAAGCGACCTACCGCTTGCGGCGCCTGGGGCTTGGCGATGAACCGCGTCTGGCGCCGCCGCCAGACCTGACCCAGGCCTTGCTGAATTTGCTGAACAACGCCGCCGATGCCTGCCCCGAAGGGCTGGAAGTGACGCTGAACTGGGATTCTGTCGAGCTGACCATCAGCATTCGCGACCACGGCCCCGGTGTGCCGCTGGCGATTGCCGAACAGATCGGCAAGCCGTTTTTTACCACCAAGGGCAAAGGTTTCGGCCTGGGCCTGTTTTTGAGCAAGGCCAGCGTGACACGCGCTGGCGGCTCAGTGAAACTCTACAGTCATGAGGAAGGCGGTACGCTCACCGAGCTGCGCCTGCCCCGTGTCGCCCGAGGAGACGAACATGAGTGACGAGATCCAAGTCGAAGGCGAAGACCTGCCGCATTTGTTGCTGGTAGACGACGACGCAACGTTTACCCGCGTGATGGCCCGTGCCATGAACCGTCGCGGTTTTCGCGTCAGCACTGCAGGCTCTGCCGAAGAGGGCCTGATCATCGCCCAGCAGGATCTGCCGGACTATGCCGCGCTGGACCTGAAAATGGACGGTGATTCGGGCCTGGTGTTGCTGCCAAAACTGCTCGAGCTCGACCCGGAAATGCGCGTGGTGATTCTCACCGGTTACTCGAGCATTGCCACCGCCGTCGAGGCGATCAAGCGCGGTGCCTGCAACTACCTGTGCAAACCGGCCGATGCCGATGACGTGCTGGCCGCCTTGCTCTCAGAGCATGCAGACCTTGATACCCTGGTGCCGGAAAACCCGATGTCGGTGGACCGCCTGCAATGGGAGCACATCCAGCGCGTGCTGACCGAGCATGAAGGCAACATCTCCGCCACTGCCCGCGCCCTGGGCATGCACCGGCGCACCCTGCAGCGCAAACTGCAGAAGCGTCCCGTTCGTCGCTGAACCGGCGCTGAACGGTTATCGCCAGACCTCGCGACAACCCGAGCCGATCATCTATGATCGGCTCGTGCCTGTTCTTTTCTTTATCGAGTCTGAACCATGAATCAGAACGCTGAATATTCCGCGGTCAACGACAGTGTGCGCGGGCAGTTTTTTCGCCGTGTCTGGCAGATGATCACGCCGTACTGGCGCAGTGAAGAGAAAGGTACGGCCTGGGCACTGCTGATCGCGGTGATCGTGCTGTCGCTGATCAGCGTGGGGATCTCGGTGTGGTTCAACACCTGGTACAAGGACTTCTACAACGCCCTGCAAAAGAAGGACGAAGCGGCGTTCTGGCATCTGATCCTGTATTTCAGCGCGATTGCCGCGGTGGCGATTGTCGGTGCGGTGTACCGGCTCTACCTGACCCAGATGCTGACTATTCGCTGGCGGGCCTGGCTCACCGAGAAGCACTTCGCCCGTTGGCTCGGCGACAAGAATTACTATCAGCTGGAGCAGGGCGGTTACACCGATAACCCGGACCAGCGGATTTCCGAAGACCTTAACAACTTCACGTCCAACACCCTGGCTTTGGGGCTGGGCCTGATCCGCAATATCGTCAACCTGGTGTCGTTCTCGATCATCCTGTGGGGGGTGTCGGGCAGTATCGAGGTGTTTGGCTTTACCATTCCTGGCTACATGTTCTGGTGCGTGCTGGTCTATGCGACAGTCGGTAGCTGGCTGACGCATTTGATCGGTCGCCGCTTGATCGGTCTGAATAACCAACAACAACGCTTCGAAGCCGACCTGCGTTTTTCCATGGTCCGGGTGCGTGAAAACGCCGAGAGTATTGCCCTGTACAACGGCGAACCGAACGAACATCAGCGCTTGAGCACACGGTTTGGCAGGGTCTGGCACAACTTCTGGGACATCATGAAAGTGTCCAAGCGCCTGACCTTCTTTACCTCCGGTTACGGCCAGATCGCGATTATCTTCCCGTTCATGGTCGCTGCGCCGCGCTACTTTGCCGGCAAGATCGAACTCGGTGAACTGATGCAAATCAGCTCGGCCTTCGGCAACGTGCAGGAGAGTTTCAGCTGGTTCATCAGTGCGTACCAGGACCTCGCCTCGTGGCGCGCCACCTGCGACCGTTTGCTGAGTTTCCGTCAGGCCATGAGCGAAAACGAAGAGCGCCAGCCGGCCATTGACGTGCAGAATCAGGGCTCGGAACTGAAAATCCACAACCTGGGGCTGGACCTGGCCGACGGTCGTCACTTGCTGACCAATGCCGACATGACGGTAGAGGCGGGCGAGCGCGTCATGCTCAGCGGTCGTTCCGGCAGTGGCAAATCCACCTTGCTGCGGGCGATGGGGCATCTTTGGCCTGCGGGTCACGGCAACATCCGACTGCCGGCTGCGCGCTATCTGTTCCTCCCGCAAAAGCCGTATCTGCCGATTGGCAGCCTGCGTGACGCCCTGAGTTATCCACAGGCCGGCGACACCTACACGCACGAGCACTACGCGCGCGTGTTGGAAACTTGCCGTTTGCCGCATCTGGTTTCCCGTCTCGACGAAGCCAATCACTGGCAGCGAATGCTCTCACCGGGTGAGCAGCAACGTCTGGCGTTTGCCCGAGCGCTGCTCTACGCACCGCAATGGCTGTACATGGACGAAGCGACTTCGGCGATGGACGAAGAGGATGAAGCGTCGCTGTATCAGGCACTGATAGATCATTTGCCAGGCCTGAGCATCGTCAGCGTCGGCCATCGCAGCAGTCTGAAACGTTTCCATCCACGGCATGTGCGCATCGACAGCGGCCATCTGCTGGAGCAGACCGTCACCGCGTAAACCCCAAAACCCCCTGTGGGAGCGAGCCTGCTCGCGATAGCGGTCTGACATCCAGCATCAAGGTGTCTGACACTCCGCTATCGCGAGCAAGCTCGCTCCCACAAAGGGTATGGTGTTCTCAGGCAGTGATCGTACAACTGCGCTGCGCTATGATGCGTTCACCACCGTTTGCCTGAGACTGATGTTCACCATGGAAAACCCGATCGACGCCCCCCGTCTTCCGCGCAAGCGCCGCAGCCTCGCGCAGGAACTGGTTACGGTGCTGTCCGAGCAGATTCGCGACGGCCTGCTCAAGCGTGGCGACAAGTTGCCCACCGAGTCGGCGATCATGGAAGCCCATGGCGTCAGCCGCACCGTGGTGCGTGAAGCGATATCGCGTTTGCAGGCGGCGGGGCAGGTTGAGACCCGTCATGGTATCGGCACGTTTGTGCTCGACACGCCGAGCCCAAGCGGCTTTCGCATCGATCCGGCGACCGTGGTGACCTTGCGCGATGTGCTGGCGATCCTGGAGTTGCGCATCAGCCTGGAAGTGGAATCCGCAGGCCTTGCCGCACAACGCCGCAGCCCCGAACAGTTGGCCTTGATGCGCGCGGCTCTGGATGCCCTGAACGAAAGCGCAGCCCACGCTGGCGATGCGGTGGCATCGGACTTCCAGTTCCATTTGCAGATTGCCCTGGCCACCGGCAACCGCTACTTCACCGACATCATGACCCACCTGGGCACCAGCATCATTCCGCGTACCCGGCTCAATTCTGCGCGGCTGGCCCACGATGACCAGCAGCACTACATGAATCGCCTGGCGCGTGAGCACGAAGAAATCTACGACGCCATCGCCCGCCAGGATTCGGACGCAGCCCGCGCGGCCATGCGCCTGCACCTGACCAACAGCCGCGAACGACTGCGCCATGCCCATGAAGAGGCAGAGGCGCAGCGTTGAAGGTTCACGCTTCGATGTACAGCTTCACACACTCCGAATAAGGCTCGAGGCTGGATTCATCGGCGAATTTGTAGCGCAATTCGACGGCTGTATTCGAGTACGCCTCCAGTACCGCTTTCGGGATGTACAGTTCGATTCCTGTGAGTTTGATCATGTCATCGACGGCGTCATTCCAGGCGCCGGTTGGTGCTTGAAGACCTTCCCAGTCGGGCGATTCCGGATCGGCTCCGAGGATTGGGTAAACGTCCCAGTTTGCTTCGAAATGGTCCGAGTCGGGAACAAGCATTTTCAGCGTGTCACTCAGGCTCGACAATTTCACAGTTGTTTTTTCAGGGGGCAGACTGGACAGCTGCGGAAGAATGGGCGGGGCAAGCATCATGATGGGGGCGCTCTCCGTGCGTGGCAGGCCATGATTCATTCACGGCGGGATCTGCACAGTACGAGTGTTTAGCCGGGGGCGCTGAAAATGATCATGACCAGGCGTTTCTGAGATGGCGCGACGACACACTCATGCCTGCGTATGCGCTTACACCTGACCAAAGGATGAACCGTAAGCCTGATCATCTGCCCTACCAATATATGGGGTACGACCGAATCAACGCATGGGCGGGGCCTTCCAGTTCTCGAAGATTGAGGGTTCCCTCGACGACTTCCTGGAGTTCCGGTTCATGCAAAACCTTCTGTTGTGCAGTCATGATCAAAATCCCTTTAGCGATATTTCAAACCGTTTGATGAACGCCGCTTTGAACCCTGCGCTAAAGGAGCCGGTTTGCTAACTCCGGAGCTATTTAAGTCACGGCCGACTAAGCCCGCCTACTGTCAGAAATTACAGGTTCGACGAGCGGTAGGTATTCAAAGGTCTGGTTGCAAGAATGGTGTTGGCTGGCAGATTGCCTTCGCGAGCAAGCCCGCTCCCACACTGGATTGAAGTCGTACGCAAGCTCTGTGTACGACAAAGATCAAATGTGGGAGCGGGCTTGCCCGCGAAGGGGCCGCCAGCCATCTCGCTATAACTTCAGCCAGTCTTGAGGATCGAACGATCCACCCTCACCGCCAGTTTCCCGGCTGCGGACTTGGCATCAAACGCCACATGGCCCTTGTCATCCACAGTCGCCCGCGCAACCGGCACGCCATTGGCCAGCAGTTCCAGCGGTGCGCCGTTGAGGGATTGGCCCGAGGCCAGTTCGAGTGTCAGGTTGATAGTCATCGGTGATTTCCTTATCAGGCGTTGCGGTCAATGAAGGTGCTGGTGTGCGCGTCGATCGAGCCGATCAGTTCCGGCGAGCCGCCGCGAAACTGGCGGAAAATGTTGCGTGAGGCGCCGTTGCCCGGCACGTTCAGCGTTGGCTGAAAGCGTTCGCTCAACTCCGCGTAATTCGACCACGGGCCGATGTAGGACTCATTCAAGCCATTGGTGTAGCTGAAGGCGTAACGCACGGCATTGCCGGGCAACCAGTTGGGTTCGCCAGGCGTTTGGCTCTGCCAGCCGTCAGCCTGGATCGTCGGGGCTGTGGCTGGGGAGTCCAGGTAGCCGGCCGGTTTGTTCGGCGTGTAGTCCTTGAGCAGCAAGTAAGTGCTCCAGCCCCACCAGTTGTCGATCCGGCTGCTGTCGTTGAGGTTGTTGACGTCGCTGCGCCGCAGCACCTTGTTGCCGTCCAGAACAAACAACCCGGAGAAGTTGCCCGCCGGTTTTTTCACAGTGTTGAGGTCGGGCAGGTACTTCAGCGCAACGTAGCTGGACGGCGCGGGCAGTGAACCGCTGAGGAACGTATCGAAGACTTCGTCGGCCGAGCGCTGGACCGCGAGTTTGACCTGTTTGCGGTTGGCGCTGTCGACCGAGTCGAAGTAGCGTTTGTCGCCGTAGGCATGCCACTGATCACCGTTGGCGTTGTTCACGTTGAGGCCGTATTTGCTGTCTTCGTCGTGCATGAAACGGGTGATCAGCGAACCCAGGTCACTCGGCGTCACCACCGCCGCCAGTTGTTTGCGCGGGATTCGCAGATGGCCGGCAGAGAACAGGTCGGTCAGGTAATGGTCGGCAAATGCGTTCATTGCGTAGGCCAGTTCCAATTGCTTTTCATCGCCGCTGTTGTGCGCGAGAACAGCCTGTTGCAGCGCGGCGGTGTGCCCGGCGATGTATGCCAGCAGCGCCCATTCGCCGAAGTGGTCGGCATTGTTCGCTGCCAGTTTCAGATAGCGCCCCAAGGGGAACAGTGCCGAGACGAAACTGCCACCGCCGGTGATCTTGTTCCACTCTTCAGACAACGTATCACCGAGTGCGTCGTAGACCTCGTGGGGTTGTTTGCCGTCCCTGATCGCCTGATTGGCGGCAGCGATTTCCTTCTGCATCACGCTGAGAATCAACCCGGCTTCTGCTCGTGACGCCGGCAGTACGGCCAGTGAGTTGAACGCGGCAGTAAAACGCTGGATGCGATCAACCGGGGTCGCGCCATCGCAGATTGGCTGGTCGGGAATGCCGTAGAAATCACCGCCTAGCGAAACGATTTGGCCGTAGCTCAGTGCCAGGCCATTGGGCAGGTGCAATGGCACTTGCCAGGCCGCAACGGCCGGTGCGTCCTTGACGAAGCGCAGCAGGGTGGCATCGCCGATGGCGGTGTGTTCGCCGCCTTCGAAACGCGGTGCAGGCTCGGTGTTCAGCGATTTTCCAGCCAGACCGGGTGTGTGATGTTTGGGGCTGTGTTGACTGTGAGTCAGCAGTATCAGGTGATCGCCGTCACCGGAAATGGCAATGCCATGTTCGCTGAACAGCTGATCCAGATCGGCAATGATCCGGTCGTCATGAGTGAGGTTTTCCTGCGATTGGGTATGTAGACCTGACATTTCTAGCTCCTTGATATGTCGTAGGTTGCGTCTCGAATTACTGTATGTATATACAGTTGTTGTCGAGCATAGCTGCAAACTTTCCTACGTCAAGGAAGTGATTTTTCCTACCCGGATTTTCCATCTGGCGATGAAATGCAGTTGACGGTCGTATTTTAAGTTGTACGATGACCTACAACTTCGGCGAGAGCTGATCAGGTTTTCTCATCACAACGTGCGTCCAGGGTGTTCGAATAATGAATCCACAAGAACTGAAGTCCATCCTCTCCTCCGGTTTGCTGTCTTTCCCGGTTACCGATTTCAATGCTCAGGGCGATTTCCATCGCGCGGGCTATATCAAACGTCTCGAATGGCTGGCCCCATACGGCGCTTCGGCCTTGTTCGCCGCAGGCGGCACCGGTGAGTTCTTCTCCCTGGCGGCCAGCGAATATTCCGAAGTGATCAAGACGGCCGTAGACACCTGCGCCAGCAGTGTGCCGATTCTGGCCGGTGTCGGTGGTTCTACCCGTCAGGCCATCGAATACGCTCAGGAAGCCGAGCGCCTGGGCGCCAAAGGCTTGCTGCTGCTGCCGCACTACTTGACTGAAGCCAGTCAGGACGGCGTTGCCGCCCACGTTGAAGCCGTGTGCAAATCGGTGAAGATCGGTGTGGTGGTTTACAACCGCAATGTCTGCCGCCTGACCGCGCCGCTGCTGGAACGCCTGGCTGAACGCTGCCCGAACCTGATCGGCTACAAGGATGGGCTGGGCGATATCGAGTTGATGGTGTCGATCCGTCGCCGCCTCGGTGATCGCTTCAGCTACCTGGGTGGTCTGCCGACTGCCGAAGTCTATGCCGCGGCTTATAAGGCGCTGGGCGTTCCGGTCTATTCCTCGGCGGTGTTCAACTTCCTGCCGAAAATGGCGATGGATTTCTACCACGCCATCGCTCGCGACGATCACGCTACCGTCGGCAAACTGATCGATGATTTCTTCCTGCCTTACCTGGACATCCGTAACCGCAAGGCCGGTTACGCGGTAAGCATCGTCAAGGCGGGCGCGAAAATCGCTGGCTACGATGCAGGTCCCGTACGGACCCCGCTGACTGACCTGACGCCGGAAGAGTTCGAAATGCTCGCGGCGTTGATGGACAAGCAAGGCGCGCAATAACCCGCTGAATCAACCAGGGCCGCTGAGCAATCGGCGGCTTTTTGTGTAAGAACTTCTGTTAAGGGGAAAGCGCTGTGGCAGACGTAAAACGATTCGACAACTTCATTGGCGGCCAATGGGTCGCGGGTACCGAGTATTCGACCAATATCAACCCGTCCGAGTTGACCGATGTCATTGGCGAATATGCCAAGGCTGACCTGGCTCAGGTGAACGCGGCTATCGACGCCGCTCGTGCTGCTTTCCCGGCCTGGTCGACTTCAGGCATTCAGGCACGCAGCGATGCGCTGGATAAAGTCGGCAGCGAAATCCTCGCGCGTCGCGAAGAACTCGGCACCTTGCTGGCGCGGGAGGAGGGCAAGACCCTGCCTGAAGCCATCGGCGAGGTGTCTCGTGCCGGCAACATCTTCAAGTTCTTCGCGGGTGAATGCCTGCGTCTGTCCGGCGATTACCTGCCGTCAGTGCGTCCTGGCGTCAACGTCGAAGTCACCCGCGAAGCCCTTGGCGTGGTGGGTTTGATCACGCCGTGGAACTTCCCGATTGCGATCCCGGCGTGGAAAATCGCCCCGGCCTTGGCCTACGGCAACTGCGTGGTGCTCAAGCCGGCAGAGCTGGTGCCCGGTTGCGCCTGGGCCCTGGCCGAAATCATTTCCCGTGCCGGTTTCCCGGCCGGGGTGTTCAACCTGGTGATGGGCAGCGGTCGAGTGATCGGCGACGCCATGGTCAACAGCCCGAAAGTCGACGGCATCAGCTTCACCGGCTCGGTGGGTGTAGGCCGGCAGATCGCGGTCAACTGTGTGTCGCGTCAGGCCAAGGTGCAGTTGGAAATGGGCGGCAAGAACCCGCAGATCATTCTCGACGACGCCGACCTCAAGCAGGCTGTCGAACTGTCGGTGCAGAGTGCGTTTTACTCCACTGGCCAGCGTTGCACGGCCTCGAGCCGCTTGATCGTCACCGCCGGGATTCACGACAAATTTGTCGAGGCCATGGCTGAGCGGATGAGGTCGATCAAGGTCGGGCATGCCTTGAAGAGCGGCACCGATATCGGCCCGGTGGTTTCCCAGGCACAACTGGAACAGGACCTGAAGTACATCGACATCGGCCAGTCCGAAGGTGCGCGACTGGTCAGTGGCGGTGGCCTGGTGACTTGCGACACCGAAGGCTATTACCTGGCGCCAACGCTGTTTGCCGACAGTGAGGCGGCGATGCGTATCAGCCGCGAAGAGATCTTCGGCCCGGTGGCGAACATCGTTCGGGTGGCCGATTACGACGCGGCGCTGGCGATGGCCAACGACACCGAGTTCGGTTTGTCGGCGGGTATCGCGACCACGTCGTTGAAGTATGCCAACCACTTCAAGCGCCACTCCCAGGCCGGGATGGTGATGGTCAATCTGCCGACTGCCGGTGTGGATTACCACGTGCCCTTTGGTGGCCGGAAAGGTTCATCCTATGGATCGCGGGAGCAAGGTCGCTACGCGCAGGAGTTCTACACCGTGGTGAAGACTGCCTATATCGGTTCGTAACACGCAACACCGCCTTCTGTGGGAGCAAGCTCGCTCCCACAGAAAGCAAAAAACAAAACGATTACCCGCAAAAAAAATAATTAGTGGGAGTACATCTACATGCAAGCGACCAAGCCGACCCACGTCCGCTATTTAATCCTGCTCATGCTGTTTCTGGTGACCACGATCAACTACGCCGACCGTGCCACCATCGCCATTGCCGGCTCCAGCCTGCAAAAAGACCTGGGCATCGACGCCGTCACCCTCGGCTACATATTCTCTGCATTCGGTTGGGCCTACGTCGCCGGTCAGATCCCCGGCGGCTGGCTGCTCGACCGTTTCGGTTCGAAAAAAGTCTATGCCCTGAGCATCTTCACCTGGTCGCTGTTCACCGTGCTGCAAGGCTATGTCGGTGAGTTCGGTGTCTCCACCGCCATCGTCGCGCTGTTCATGTTGCGCTTTCTGGTGGGCCTGGCCGAAGCGCCATCCTTCCCCGGTAATGCACGCATCGTTGCGGCCTGGTTTCCAACCGCCGAACGCGGGACCGCCTCGGCGATCTTCAACTCGGCGCAATACTTCGCCACGGTGATCTTCGCGCCGCTGATGGGCTGGATCGTCTACAGCTTTGGCTGGCAGCACGTGTTTATGGTGATGGGCGGGATCGGCATCGTGTTCTCGCTGATCTGGTTGAAAATTATCCACAGCCCGCGCCAGCACCCGATGATCAATGACGCCGAGTTCAAACACATCGCCGACAACGGCGGCCTGGTCGACATGGATCAGGACCGGGGCAAGCGCAGCGACGGACCGAAGTGGGATTACGTGCGCCAACTGCTGAGCAACCGCATGATGCTTGGCGTGTATCTGGGCCAGTACTGCATCAATGGCATCACCTATTTCTTCCTGACCTGGTTCCCGGTGTACCTGGTGCAGGAACGCGGCATGACCATTCTCAAGGCTGGTTTCATTGCCTCGCTGCCGGCGATCTGTGGGTTTATCGGTGGGGTGCTGGGCGGGCTCATTTCCGACTACCTGCTGCGCAAGGGCCACTCGCTGACCTTCGCCCGCAAGGCGCCAATCATCGGTGGGCTGTTGCTGTCGACCAGTATCGTGGCCTGCAACTATGTGGACATCGAATGGATCGTCGTGGGCTTCATGGCCCTGGCCTTCTTCGGTAAAGGTGTGGGCGCATTGGGTTGGGCGGTGGTTTCCGATACCTCGCCAAAACAGATCGCAGGCTTGAGTGGCGGGCTGTTCAACATGTTCGGCAATATCGCGTCGATCACTACACCGATCGTGATTGGCTACATCATCAGTACCACCGGGTCGTTCAAATGGGCGCTGGTGTTTGTCGGCTGTAACGCGCTGGTCGCGGTGTTCAGCTACCTGGTCATCGTTGGGCCGATCAAGCGCGTGGTACTCAAAGATCCACCCGCCAATGGCTCCGAACTGACTAACAAATTGTCTCAAGCGCATTCCTGAGGAGCGGCGTCATGCAGTTGATTGAACATTCCGACTCGCCGCGCTACATCCGGCTGCACGAGCGCGACAACGTGGTGATCGTGGTCAATGACCAGGGCGTACCGGCCGGCACTGAATTCCCGGACGGCTTGGTGACCGTGGAGTTCGTGCCACAGAGCCACAAGGTGACGCTGGAGGATATCCCCGAGGGCGGCCAGGTGATCCGTTACGGCCAGACCATCGGTTACGCCTTGCAGCCGATCCCGCGTGGCAGTTGGGTCAAGGAAGATCAACTGCGCATGCCCACCGCGCCGCCGCTGGACAGCCTGCCGCTGTCCACCGAGGTGCCGGCCGCACAAGCGCCGCTGGAAGGTTTCACCTTCGAGGGTTATCGCAATGCCGACGGCACCGTCGGTACGCGCAACATTCTCGGGATCACCACCACCGTGCAATGCGTCACTGGGGTGCTCGACCATGCGGTCAAGCGCATCAAGGATGAGTTGCTGCCCAAGTACCCGCACGTCGATGACGTGATCGCATTGACCCATAGTTACGGCTGTGGCGTGGCGATTACCGCCACCGACGCCTACATCCCGATCCGCACCGTGCGCAATCTGGCGCGCAACCCGAACCTGGGCGGCGAAGCGTTGGTGATCAGTCTGGGCTGCGAGAAATTGCAGGCCGGGCAGGTGATGCACGAGAACGACAGCTCGGTCGACCTCAGCGAGCCATGGTTGTATCGCTTGCAGGATTCCAGTCATGGTTTCAGCGAGATGATCGAGCAGATCATGGCGTTGGCTGAAATCCGCCTGAAGAAACTCGATCAGCGCCGCCGCGTAACCGTGCCGGCGTCCGAGTTGATCCTCGGCATGCAGTGCGGTGGCAGTGATGCGTTTTCCGGGATCACCGCCAACCCGGCGCTGGGTTATGCCTCGGATTTGTTGCTAAGGGCCGGGGCGACGGTGATGTTTTCCGAAGTCACTGAAGTGCGCGATGCGATCTACCTGCTGACTTCGCGGGCAGAAACCAAGGAAGTCGCCCAGGAACTGGTGCGCGAAATGGATTGGTACGACCGCTACCTGGCCAAGGGCGAAGCGGACCGCAGTGCCAACACCACGCCGGGTAACAAGAAGGGCGGGTTGTCGAACATTGTCGAGAAATCCCTGGGCTCGATCGTCAAGTCCGGCAACAGCGCGATCAATGGCGTGCTCGGCCCGGGCGAACGCTTCAAGCGCAAAGGGCTGATTTTTTGTGCGACACCGGCCAGTGATTTTGTCTGCGGGACCTTGCAACTGGCGGCCGGGATGAACCTGCACGTGTTCACCACCGGGCGCGGCACGCCTTATGGCCTGGCGATGGCGCCGGTGGTCAAGGTCTCGACCCGAACCGAACTGGCCCAGCGTTGGCCGGATCTGATCGACATTGATGCGGGGCGGATTGCAACCGGACGTGCATCCATCGAAGAGTTGGGCTGGGAGTTGTTCCACTTCTATCTGGACGTGGCCAGCGGCAGGAAGCAGACGTGGGCGGAGCGGCATAAGCTGCACAACGACATTACCTTGTTCAACCCGGCGCCTATCACGTAGGACCGCGTTATCGTTCATCGCGAGCAGGCTCGCTCCCACAAGGATGGCGCTGAACCTGTGGGAGCGAGCCTGCTCGCGAAAGCGGTCTACCAGACGCCAGCGGCCTAGGTGGCTTATCATTAGCCCCCTAACGACGCCCCTCAAGGTTCACCCGGCATGCTGGCAATCTTTTTCGAAACGCTGACCATCACCGCGCCAGTCTTTGCCATGCTGTTTTTGGGCGTTCTGCTCAAGCGCATCAACTGGATCAACGACGACTTTATCCACACGGCTTCGGCGCTGGTGTTCAACGTCACCATGCCGGCGCTGCTGTTTCTCGGGATTGTGCACGCCGACCTGCACGCGGCCTTGAAACCGGCGCTGCTGATCTACTTCGCCCTGGCGACCCTGGCGTGTTTCGCCATTGCCTGGGGCTGGGCGATCTGGCGTTGCCCGCGCGAGGATCGCGGGATCTACACCCAAGGCGCGTTTCGCGGCAATAACGGGGTCATCGGCCTGGCGCTGGCGGCGAGCATGTACGGCGCCTACGGGATTTCCCTCGGGGCGATTCTCGCCGCGCTGGTGATCCTGTTTTACAACACGCTGTCGACCATCGTGCTGGCGGTGTACAGCCCGGTGATCAAGTCCGATCCCTGGAGCATCTGTAAAAGCGTGCTCAGCAATCCGTTGATCATCAGTGTGATATCTGCCGCGCCGTTCGCCTATTTCAAGATCGGCCTGCCCGGCTGGCTGGAGACGTCCGGCAACTACCTGGCGCAGATGACCTTGCCGCTGGCGTTGATCTGCATTGGCGGCACGCTGTCTCTGACGGCGTTGCGCAAGAGCGGTGACCTGGCGTTGAGTTCAAGTCTGGTGAAAATGGTCGGCTTGCCGATCCTGGCCACGCTCGGGGCCTGGCTCTGGGGGTTTCGCGGAGCGGAGCTGGGGATTTTGTTCCTGTACTTCGGCAGCCCGACCGCGGCGGCCAGTTTTGTCATGGCCCGGGCGGCCAATGGCAACCATGAACTGGCGGCGGCGATCATCGTTATCACCACGTTGATGGCGGCGGTCACCACCAACCTCGGGATCTTTGTGTTGCAGTGGGGCGGGTGGATCTAATGCCTAGGTTTTTGGTGTTCTTAAGGGCCAATCGCGAGCAGGCTCGCTCCCACAAGGATGGCGCAGAACCTGTGGGAGCGAGCCTGCTCGCGATAGCAATTTTGCAAGCACCCGAAATGCCGGCGTCTTACTCTGGCTTCTGGTAACTGTCGATCACTTCCTGCGCCGCCCGAAACGCTTCCATCGCTGCTGGCACACCAGCGTAGACCGCGCAATGCAGCAGCGTTTCGCGGATCTCGTCGACCGTGCAGCCGTTGTTCAGCGCGCCACGCACGTGGCCTTTGAGTTCTTGCGGGCACTTGAGCGAGGTCAGGGCCGCGAGGGTGATCAGGCTGCGGGTCTTCAATTCCAGACCACCGCGGTTCCATACCGCGCCCCAGGCGTGTTCGTTGACGAACTCCTGAAACGGTCGGGTCAGTTCGGTGGCATTGCCCATGGAGCGGTCGACGAAGGCGTCGCCCATGACCTGGCGGCGCACCTCGATGCCGGTCGGTTTGCTGGAGTCGGGTTTGTCGGTCATGGTGATTCCCTCTTGTGGTGTTGGCGGCGCCAGGCGCGCAGTGAGGTAAACAGCAAAAACACCACCAGCGTGGGCAGGACGAAAAACAGCATCAGGTGTTCAAGCTTGCCGGCCAGTGGCATGCCGGTGGTAAACGACACGACATGCAGCCCATACGCCAGGTACAAGGCCAGAAACAGCAGGCCTTCGGCGCGGGTGATTCGATAACCGGAATAGAACATCGGCAAACACAGCACGCTGACCGCCAGCAGCACCGGCAAGTCGAAATCCAGTGCATTGGGCGATACCGACAGCGGCGTCGGCGCGACCAGGGCGGTGACGCCCAGAACGCCCAGCAGGTTGAACAGGTTGCTGCCGATCACGTTGCCCACGGCGATGTCGCGCTGACCACGCAAGGCCGCGATCAGCGAAGTGGCGAGTTCCGGCAGCGACGTGCTGATGGCAATGATGGTCAAACCGATGATGCGTTCTGACAGGCCGAGTTCGGTCGCCACCTCGACCGCTGCACTGAGCAGTAGATGCCCGGCCAACACCAGCAACGCCAGCCCCGTGAGCATCAGCAACACGCTGCTCAACCACGGCGCACCGGATGCGTTGGCGCTGTCCGCCGGGGTGGTCTGCGGGCGCACCGAGTGCCGCGACTGGCGCAGCAACAACCCGAGGTAAAGCACCAGCGCGGCTAACAGAATTGTGCCGTCGAGCGGCGTCAGTCGTTCATTCCAGGCGAGGGCGAACACCAGCAGGCTGGCGCCGATCATCACCGGGATATCCAGGCGCACCAATTGCCGGGAGACCCGCAACGGGATGATCAGGGCCGAGAGTCCGAGGGTGACCAGGATGTTGAAGATGTTGCTGCCAATCACGCTACCGACAGCGATGTCGGTGTTTTGCATCAGGGTCGCTTGCAGGCTGACCGCCATTTGCGGCGCGCTGCTGCCGAGGGCGACGACGCTCAGGCCGATAATCAACGGACGCACCTTCAAGCGTGCGGCCAGGCGCACGGCGGCGCGGACCAGTAACTCGGCGCCGGCGATCAGCAGTACCAGGCCACCGAACAGTTGCAGCACGCTGAGCAGTGGTAAATCGGCAAGTCCGAAAATAACCTGGGCTCCGTCTGTCAGTTGTCGAGGGATTGCACGCGAACCCGCGCGGTGCCACTGCCCATCATGCCCAACCGCTGGGCCGCTTCACGAGACAGATCGATCAGGCGTCCACGGGTGTGTGGCCCGCGATCGTTGATACGCACGACACAGGATTTATCGTTATTGAGGTTGGTGACCTTCACCCGGGTGCCAAAGGGTAACTGGCGATGGGCAGCGGTCAGGGAATTGGCGTTGAAACGCTCGCCACTGGCGGTGCGTTTCCCCTGGTGTTTGGTGCCGTAGTACGAGGCCACGCCGGTCTTGTCGTAGCCGCGTGGATCGATGACATCCGTACTGGCGCAACCGGCCAGCAGAGAGAGCAGGGCGCACGCGCCAAGTAGACGTTTCATTAACGGTACCCCTGTAACAAATGTGGGAGCGAGCCTGCTCGCGATGGCGGAATGTCAGTCACATCGATGGTGGATGTGCCGCCGTCATCGCGAGCAGGCTTGCTCCCACAGGAGGGTGAGCCAGGCTTTAAATCTGGCTCCATTCCGGTCAGCCTTCGAGCTTGCTTTTCAGCAGTTCGTTGACCTGTTGCGGGTTGGCTTTGCCTTTGGAGGCTTTCATCGCCTGGCCCACGAAGAAGCCGAACATCTTGCCGCGTTTGGCTTCGTCAGCCGCGCGGTACTGTTCAACCTGTTCGGCGTTGGCTGCGAGCATTTCATCGAGTACGGCCGAGATTGCGCCGCTGTCGGTGACCTGCTTCAAGCCGCGCTTGTCGATGATCTCGTCTGCGCTGCCTTCGCCGTTGGCCATGGCTTCGAACACGGTCTTGGCGATTTTGCCGGAGATGGTGTTGTCCTTGATGCGCAACAGCATGCCGCCCAACTGCTCGGCCGAGACCGGTGCTTCGTCGATTTCCAGGCCTTGCTTGTTCAACAGGCTGCCCAGCTCGACCATGACCCAGTTGGCCGCCAGTTTGGCGTCACCGGCGATGCTCACGACTTTTTCGAAGTAGTCGGCTTGCTCGCGGCTCGAGGCCAATACGCTGGCATCGTAGACCGACAGGCCGAACTGCTCCTGGAAGCGCTCGCGTTTTTGCGGTGGCAGTTCCGGCAGGGTGGCGCGGATGTCATTGAGGAACGAGTCCTCGATGACCACTGGCAACAGGTCCGGATCGGGGAAGTAACGGTAGTCGTTGGCTTCCTCTTTGCTGCGCATGGCGCGGGTTTCGTCTTTGTTCGGGTCGTACAGGCGCGTCTGCTGGATCACTTTGCCGCCGTCTTCGATCAGTTCGATCTGGCGACGTACTTCGGTGTTGATCGCCTTCTCGATGAAACGGAACGAGTTGACGTTCTTGATCTCGCAGCGCGTGCCGAACTCGACCTGGCCTTTTGGACGGACCGACACGTTGCAGTCGCAACGCAGCGAACCTTCGGCCATGTTGCCGTCGCAGATGCCCAGGTAACGCACCAGCGCGTGGATCGCCTTGACGTAGGCCACGGCTTCCTTGGCGCTGCGCATGTCCGGCTCGGAAACGATCTCCAGCAGCGGCGTGCCGGCACGGTTCAGGTCGATGCCGGTGGCGCCGTTGAATTCTTCGTGCAGGCTTTTACCGGCGTCTTCTTCCAGGTGCGCGCGGGTGATACCGACGCGTTTGACCGTGCCGTCTTCCAGCGGGATGTCCAGGTGGCCCTTGCCGACGATCGGCAATTCCATCTGGCTGATCTGGTAGCCCTTCGGCAGGTCCGGATAGAAGTAGTTCTTGCGGGCGAACACGTTGTGCTGGCCGATTTCGGCGTCAATCGCCAGGCCGAACATCACCGCCATGCGCACCGCTTCCTGGTTCAGCACTGGCAGTACGCCGGGCATGCCCAGGTCTACCAGGCTGGCCTGGGTATTGGGCTCAGCGCCAAACGTGGTGGCGCTGCCGGAGAAAATCTTCGATTGGGTGGCGAGCTGGGTATGAATCTCCAGCCCGATCACGACTTCCCATTGCATGTGTTTCTCCTCAGAAGCCTGTCGGGGTGCGGGTGTGCCAGTCAGTGTTGAGCTGATACTGGTGGGCGACGTTCAACAGACGGCCTTCCTGGAAATACGGGGCGAGCAGTTGCACGCCGACCGGCAGACCATCGACGAAACCGGCTGGCATCGACAGGCCCGGCAGGCCCGCGAGGTTGGCGGTGATGGTGTAGACGTCTTCCAGGTACGCAGCGACCGGGTCGCTGTTCTTGGCGCCGAGTTTCCAGGCCGGGTTCGGCGTGGTTGGGCCGAGGATGATGTCGACTTCATTAAAGGCTGCCATGAAATCGTTTTTCACCAGGCGGCGGATTTTTTGCGCCTTCAGGTAGTAGGCATCGTAGTAGCCGGCCGACAGCGCGTAGGCCCCGACCATGATCCGGCGCTGCACTTCCGGGCCGAAACCTTCGCCGCGCGAACGCTTGTAGAGGTCGGTCAGGTCTTTCGGGTTTTCGCAGCGATAGCCGAAACGCACGCCGTCGAAACGCGACAGGTTGGAGGAGGCTTCGGCCGGTGCGATCACGTAGTACGCAGGAATCGCGTGCTGCATGTTCGGCAGGCTGATTTCCTTGACCACCGCGCCGAGCTTTTCCAGCTCCTTGATGCTGTTATGAACCAGTTCAGCGATTCGCGGGTCGAGACCTGCTCCGAAATACTCCTTCGGTACGCCGATGCGCAGGCCTTGCAACGAGCCATTGAGGCCGGCGCTGTAATCCGGCACGGGTTCGTCGATGCTGGTGGAGTCTTTCGGGTCGAAACCGGCCATGCCTTGCAGCAGGATCGCGCAGTCTTCAGCGGTGCGCGCCAATGGGCCACCCTGATCGAGGCTGGACGCATAAGCGATCATGCCCCAGCGCGAAACACGACCGTACGTCGGTTTCAGGCCGGTGAGGTTGGTGAAGGCGGCCGGCTGTCGGATAGATCCGCCGGTGTCGGTGGCCGTCGCTGCTGGCAACAGACGAGCGGCAACGGCCGCTGCCGAACCGCCGGACGAACCACCGGGTACATGCTCCAGGTTCCACGGGTTTTTCACCGCGCCGTAGTAGCTCGACTCGTTGGCCGAACCCATGGCGAATTCGTCCATGTTGGTCTTGCCCAGAGTCACGGCCCCGGCAGCGGCCAGCTTGGCGACCACGGTGGCGTCATACGGCGCCTTGAAGTTGTCGAGCATCTTCGAGCCGCAGCTGGTGCGGATGCCCTGGGTGCAGAACAGGTCTTTATGAGCGATCGGCGCGCCAAGCAGGGCGCCGCTCTCACCGTTGGCCCGGCGCACGTCAGCAGCTTTCGCCTGCTGGAGCGCCAGGTCTTCGGTGAGGCTGATGAAACTGTTGAGCTGAGGGTCGAGCTGGGCGATACGCGCCAGCAGCGCTTTGGTCAGCTCTTCGGAAGAAAACTTTTTGTCGGCGAGTCCGCGGGCGATCTCGGCCAGAGTCAATTGATGCATTGCAGGCTCTTTCCCTTTAGTCGATGACTTTCGGAACCAGATACAGGCCGTTTTCGACCGCTGGTGCGATGGACTGATAGGCCTCGCGGTGATTGGACTCGGTCACGACGTCTGCACGCAGGCGCTGACTGGCTTCCAGTGGGTGGGCCAGAGGCTCGATACCGTCGGTATTGACAGCCTGCATTTCGTCGACCAGCCCGAGAATGCTGTTCAGGGCCGAAGTAATATGTGGAAGATCGGCATCATTAAGGCCAAGGCTGGCCAGATGAGCGATTTTTTCCACGTCGGAGCGTTCAAGCGCCATGGGATTCTCCAGTGGAAAACAGAACGGACGCTGTCCGTGTGTTAGATTGTCGGAACACTACCGCATTTCTACGGTCATAAGGCCGCGATTGAGGGGGTTGGTGCACAGAAAAGCGGCCAATTTAACATATTGGCGCCTTGCCCAAAATCCCTGTCGTTGTTAGAGTTTGCCGCACTTTTTTACCCACGCGTTGCCTAGGGTCCCTTTCCCATGTTCAAGAAACTGCGTGGCATGTTTTCCAGCGATCTTTCCATTGACCTGGGCACTGCCAACACCCTTATTTACGTGCGCGAGCGCGGTATCGTCCTGAATGAACCATCGGTTGTGGCCATTCGGACCCACGGTAATCAGAAAAGTGTCGTTGCTGTCGGCACCGAGGCCAAGCGCATGCTCGGCCGTACACCGGGCAACATTGCTGCCATTCGTCCGATGAAGGACGGCGTTATTGCCGACTTCAGCGTCTGCGAAAAGATGCTGCAGTATTTTATCAACAAAGTTCACGAAAACAGCTTTTTGCAGCCGAGCCCTCGTGTGCTGATCTGCGTTCCATGCAAATCCACTCAGGTCGAGCGTCGTGCCATCCGTGAATCGGCCCTGGGTGCCGGTGCCCGTGAAGTGTTCCTGATCGAAGAGCCGATGGCTGCTGCGATCGGTGCCGGCCTGCCGGTTGAAGAAGCGCGCGGTTCGATGGTCGTCGATATCGGTGGTGGTACCACTGAAATCGCGCTGATCTCCCTGAACGGTGTGGTTTACGCCGAATCCGTACGGGTTGGCGGCGACCGCTTCGACGAAGCGATCATCACCTACGTGCGTCGCAACTACGGCAGCCTGATCGGCGAGTCCACCGCCGAGCGCATCAAACAGGAAATCGGCACGGCCTACCCGGGCGGTGAAGTTCGCGAAGTCGACGTTCGCGGCCGTAACCTGGCTGAAGGCGTTCCACGCGCATTCACCCTGAACTCCAATGAAGTGCTGGAGGCTCTGCAAGAGTCCCTGGCAACCATCGTTCAGGCCGTGAAAAGCGCGCTGGAGCAATCCCCGCCTGAATTGGCGTCGGATATCGCCGAGCGTGGCCTGGTACTGACCGGTGGTGGCGCCTTGCTGCGTGACCTCGACAAGTTGCTGGCCCAGGAAACCGGTCTGCCGGTGATCGTTGCCGAAGACCCGCTGACCTGCGTTGCTCGTGGCGGTGGCCGTGCATTGGAAATGATGGATAAACACACCATGGACTTGCTCTCCAGCGAATAATTTCGCTGGAGGCTTCTATGCTGTTCCGCGCGCAGGCAGCACTTTGCAGTGCTGCCTGTTGGCGTTTATCTTCTGTCAGTCTGCATCCAGGCCGGTTTGATGGCGTATGAATAAAGAGAACATTTGCCTGGGAGGAGCGGCTTATTAAACCGCTTTTCGCCAAAGGCCCCTCAATGGGCGTGCGCTTTCTGGTGCTGGCCGTGCTATCGGTCGCGCTGATGGTGGTCGATGCCCGCTTTGAAGTGCTCAAGCCCGCGCGCAGCCAGATGTCGCTGGTCTTGATGGACGCCTATTGGATCACCGACCTGCCGGAGCGGTTGTGGCAGGGTGTGAGCAGTCAATTTGGCAGCCGCACCGAACTGGTCGCCGAAAACGAAAAACTCAAGACTGAAAACCTGCTGCTGCAGGGGCGCATGCAAAAGCTTGCGGCCCTGACCGAGCAGAACGTTCGGCTGCGCGAGTTGCTCAACTCGTCGGCCCTGGTCAACGAGAAGGTCGAAGTGGCCGAGTTGATCGGCGTCGATCCCAACCCCTTCACGCATCGCATCATCATCAACAAGGGTGAGCGCGACGGCGTGGTGCTTGGCCAACCGGTGCTCGATGCCCGTGGGCTGATGGGGCAGGTGGTCGAGCTGATGCCCTACACCTCGCGGGTGTTGCTGCTGACCGACACTACCCACAGTATTCCCGTGCAAGTGAATCGTAACGGTTTGCGGGCGATTGCCAGCGGCACTGGCAACCCGGAGCGCCTGGAATTGCGTCACGTGGCGGACACGGCTGACATTAAGGAAGGCGACTTGCTGGTGAGTTCCGGTCTCGGCCAGCGCTTCCCGGCCGGTTACCCGGTCGCGACCGTCAAGGAAGTGATCCACGATTCCGGCCAGCCGTTCGCCATCGTCCGTGCGGTACCGACCGCAGCGCTCAACCGCAGTCGATACATGTTGCTGGTGTTCAGCGATAGCCGCACCCCGGAAGAGCGCGCCAACGAAGCTGCCCAGGCCCAGGACGCAGATCAGCATCCTGGCGGTGCGGCATTTGTGCCAGCCACCGTGCCCAAACCTGCCGCTGCAGTTGCCCCGGCGCCCGCCGCCACGGCAGCTGCTCCAGCAACCGCAACACCCGCGGCGGCCAAGCCTGCGAGCAAACCTTCGACCCCGGCCAAGCCTGCTGCGCATTCCGCAGCGGTCAAACCGGCAGCGGTCGCCAAGCCGGCGGCCAAACCGCCTGCCGCGGCGCCTGAAGCGACCACTCAGGGTAGAGAATAATGGCCAGTACCCGCTCTCGTAATGGCTGGATGATCTGGCTGACATTTGTCATCGGCTTGTTGCTTAGTATCGTACCGTTCCCGCATGTCGAAATTTTACGTCCGATGTTCCTCGCGCTACCGTTGGCGTATTGGGCATTGGAAGTGCCGCAGAAAGTCGGGATGCTCACGGCCTGGTGTCTGGGCATGGCGCAAGACGTGCTGTTCGGCACCTTGCTGGGACACAACGCGCTGATTCTGACCCTGATCACCTTTTTGATCATGACGCTGCGACCGCGTTTGCGGATGTTTCCGATGTGGCAGCAAAGCCTGGTGATCCTGGTGATCCTGGGGCTCGCGCAACTGCTGCAACTGTGGCTCAGCGCCTTGACCGGTAACCGTCAGACGCTGGCGGTGCTTTTGCCTGCACTGATCAGCGCCTTGCTCTGGCCCTGGGTCAGCTTCGGATTGCGTGGGTTGAGCCGCCGCTACAAAATCCATTAATTCGGTCAGGCATTTGCCGCTCGACAGGGAGATGTCTTGATGAATCCGCTATACCTCGCCTCAGGCTCGCCGCGTCGGCGTGAACTGCTCACGCAGATCGGCGTGCCGTTCACCGCCATCAGCGCGGACATCGATGAAACCCCTCTGACTGACGAGTCCCCTGCGGCCTATGTCGAGCGCCTGGCGCGCAGCAAGGCCGAGGCCGGTCATGCGTTGCTGGCGCTCAACCAGCCGGGTGCGCCCGTTTGTGTGTTGGGTGCCGATACGGCCGTGGTGCTCGATGGGCAGATACTTGGCAAACCGCTCGACGAGGCCGAAGGGCTGAGCATGTTGATGAACCTGTCGGGGCGTGAACATGAAGTGCTGACCGCCATCGCCGTGCTTGATGGCCAGTATTGCGAATCACGCGTGGTGCGCAGCCTGGTGCGTTTTCGCTTCATCAGTCATAAAGAAGCAGCGGCCTACTGGGCCAGCGGCGAGCCACAGGACAAGGCTGGCGGCTATGGCATTCAGGGTCTTGGCGCGGTGTTTGTCGCGGCACTCAACGGCAGTTATTCCGCCGTGGTTGGCCTGCCGCTGTGCGAAACCGCGGAACTGCTCGGCCATTTCGGCATACCCTGTTGGCAAAACCTTGTCGCGCGCCAAGCGCCGTACTGATTTGATACGGCCATAATCGTGAATATGCCTGAACGAGACCTTGCCATGAGTGAAGAGATTCTGATCAACATCACGCCGATGGAATCGCGTGTGGCGGTGGTCGAAAACGGTGTCCTGCAAGAGGTTCATGTCGAGCGCACCCAGCGTCGCGGAATTGTCGGCAACATTTATAAAGGCAAGGTCGTTCGCGTTCTGCCAGGCATGCAGGCGGCGTTCGTCGATATCGGTCTGGACCGGGCAGCCTTTATCCACGCCTCGGAAATCTCCCTGCGTGAAGGCCCAGCGGTGGAAAGCATCAGCGCACTGGTGCATGAAGGCCAGAGCCTGGTGGTGCAGGTGACCAAGGATCCGATCGGCTCCAAAGGCGCGCGCCTGACGACCCAACTGTCGATTCCCTCGCGCTATCTGGTGTACATGCCGCGCACGGCTCACGTCGGTATTTCGCTGAAAATCGAGGATGAAACCGAGCGTGAACGCCTCAAGCAAGTAGTCACCGATTGTGTCGCGAAGGAAGGCATCAAGGAGGCCGGCGGTTTTATTCTGCGCACCGCGGCTGAAGGCGCCGGTGCCGATGAGATCCTGATGGACATTCGCTACCTGCGCCGTCTCTGGGATCAGATTGGCACGCAGATCAAGACTGTCAGTGCACCGAATGTCATCTACGAAGACCTCGGCCTCGCCCTGCGGACCTTGCGCGATCTGGTCAGCCCGAAGATCGAGAAAATCCGTATCGACTCGCGGGAAACCTTCCAGAAAACCACCCAGTTCGTTGCCGAGCTGATGCCGGAAATCGCCGACCGTCTGGAGCACTATCCGGGCGAACGGCCGATTTTCGATCTGTATGGCGTCGAGGATGAAATTCAAAAGGCCCTGGAGCGCAAAGTGCCGCTCAAGTCCGGCGGCTATCTGGTGGTCGATCCGGCAGAAGCCATGAGCACCATCGATGTAAACACGGGTGCTTTTGTCGGGCACCGCAATCTTGAAGAAACCATTTTCAAAACCAACCTGGAAGCGGCCACCGCGATTGCCCGGCAACTGCGCCTGCGCAATCTGGGCGGGATCATCATCATCGATTTCATCGACATGGAAGATGAGGAACATCAGCGCCAGGTGCTGCGTACGCTTGAGAAACAGCTGGAGCGCGATCACGCCAAGACCAACATCATCGGCATCACCGAGTTGGGCCTGGTGCAGATGACGCGCAAGCGCACGCGCGAAAGTCTCGAGCAGGTGCTCTGCGAACCGTGCAGCAGTTGCCAGGGCCGTGGCAAGCTCAAGACCCCGGAAACCGTGTGTTACGAAATCTTCCGGGAGATCCTGCGTGAAGCTCGTGCCTATCAGGCTGAAGGCTATCGTGTACTGGCTAACCAGAAGGTGGTTGACCGTTTGCTTGACGAAGAGTCGGGTAATGTCGCGGAACTTGAAGGTTTTATCGGGCGAACCATTCGTTTTCAGGTTGAAACCATGTACTCCCAGGAACAATACGACGTGGTGCTGCTCTGATCCGCTGTGTTATTAACGGCCGGCTTCAGCTTGCTGCACTTTTTCGCCATGGGAGCCCACTGACATGGATCGTCTGATCCGCATTTTGACCACATTGACCCGCTGGGGGCTGGGGCTTTGTGCGTTATTGCTGGTGCTGGCGGCGCTGTACAGCAGCCTCGGCCGCGAGCTGATTCCGCTGGTGGCCGAGTATCGCGCGGATGTTGAAGCCAAGGCTCGTGAAGCGCTGGGCATGCCCTTGCACATCGGCAGCCTGGAAGGCCGCTGGAGTGGCATGGCGCCGATTTTGCTGGCGCATGATGTGGTGGTCGGTGAGGGTGCCAATGCCTTGCACCTGGATCAGGTACGGGTAGTGCCGAATGTCTGGGCCAGCTTGCTGGCGCGTGCGGTGCGGATCGAACACCTGGAACTCAACGGCCTGAAGATCAGCCTCAAGCAAGGCCCGCAGGGGCAATGGACGCTCGAAGGCTTGCCGGTGCGGGAGAATCAGCCGCTGGACCCCGAGCAGTTGCTCAACCGCATGCAGATGGTGGAGCAGCTGTCGGTACTCGACAGCCAGGTCACCTTGCTACCGGTCGACCACGTGCCGCTGACCCTGACCTATGTCGGCCTGAATCTTAAAACCGCTATCAGCCAGCAGCGCCTCGACGTCCGGTTGACCTTGCCTGACGGCCAGCCGCTGGCCATGAGCCTGAGCAGCCGGACTCAAGCCAGTCGGTGGAAAGAGGCTGAAATCGATGCCTACCTGAGCTTGCCACAAAGTGATTGGTCGAAATGGTTGCCCGAGAGCCTGACCGGGAAATGGAATTTTTCCGAGATCAAGGCCGGTGGCGAGCTCTGGGTTAACTGGAGCAAGGGGGCTCTGCAGCGTGCCGCGATTCGTCTGAATGCACCGAAACTCAACGGTGCCTACGCCGAGCGCAAGCCGATCCAGATCAACAATCTGGCGCTCAATGGGTATTTCCAGCGCAATACCGAAGGTTTCCAGGTGGCGTTCGACTCCCTGGCCATGACCCTGGAGGACATTCGCTGGGAAACCCGCCTGCAACTTCAGCAGACCGCGACCACTGACACGACCTCCGAGCTCTGGCACCTGCAAGCCGACCGCTTCGACCTCACGCCGATCACACCCTTGCTCAATGCCCTGGGGCCACTGCCCAAAGACTTTGCCACAGTGGTCGAACGGCTGAAGGTCACCGGTGCGTTGCGCAATGTGTTGATCGACGTCCGGCCCGAGGCGACCGATGACAGCAGATTCAGCTTTGCCGCCAATCTGGAGCGTGTCGGGTTTGATGCTTATCACGGTGCTCCGGCGGCGCGTAACGTTTCCGGGAGCATCAGCGGTGACCTCGGCAAGGGGGAGCTGCGCATGGACAGCAAGGATTTTTCCCTGCACCTGGACCCGATCTTTGCCAAGCCATGGCAGTACATCCAGGCGAATGCCCGGCTGACCTGGAAACTCGATCAACAAGGTTTCACCCTGATTGCGCCGTACCTGAAGGTGCTGGGCGAAGAAGGCAAGATTGCCGGCGACTTCCTGATTCGCCTGCATTTCGATCACACCCAGGAAGACTACATGGACCTGCGGGTCGGTCTGCTGGAAGGTGATGGACGCTACACCGCCAAGTACCTGCCCAAGGTCTTGAGCCCTGCGCTCGACGAATGGCTGCGTACGGCAATTCTCAAAGGTGCGGTGGATGAAGGTTTCTTCCAGTATCAGGGTTCGCTGAACCACGATGCGGTCGCCGCGGCGCGCAGCATCAGCCTGTTCTTCAAAGTGCATGACGCCGAACTGGCCTTCCAGCCGGGTTGGCCGCATGTCGGCAAGGTCAGCGGCGATGTGTTCATCGAGGACAGTGGGGTGCGCATTCTGGCCAGCAAGGGCCAGTTGCTCGACACTCAGGTTCACGATATTTACGTCAACATCCCCCATGCGCCTGCCGGACAGAACCCGCACCTGTTCCTCGATGGCACTTTCGACGGTGGTTTGGGCGATGGCCTGAAGATTCTTCAGGATGCACCGATCGGTACCGGTTCGACCTTCGCCGGTTGGCAGGGCGAGGGTGATCTGCAAGGTAGCCTGAAACTGGATATCCCCTTGGCCAAGGGCGAAGAGCCGAAGATTGTGGTCGACTTCAAAACCGCCAAGTCGCGTCTGAAGCTGAGCGATCCCGTGCTTGAGCTGACGCAGCTCAAAGGTGATTTCCGCTTTGACAGTGCCAAGGGGCTCAGCGGCCAGAACATTACGGCACAGGCCTTTGAACGACCGATCAGTGCACAGATCTATGCCGATGGCAGTTCCGGCAACTTCAATACCCGGGTCACCGCCAGCGGCCAGGTGGCGGTGAAAAAACTCACCGATTGGCTGAACGTCACTCAGCCGTTGCCGGTTTCCGGGACGATCCCTTATCAGTTGCAGCTCAACCTCGACGGCCCCGACAGCCAGTTGAGGGTCAGTTCAAGCCTCAAGGGCGTAGCCGTCGACTTGCCGGCACCGTTCGGCATGCCCGCCGCGCAAGGTCGCGACACGGTGTTTCGCATGACCCTGCAAGGGCCGGAGCGGCGCTACTGGCTCGACTATGGTGATCTGGCGGACTTCACTTACGCGGCGCCCAGCGGCAATTTTGCCGATGGCCGTGGCGAGTTGTTCCTGGGTACCGGCAGTGCGCAGTTGCCGGGCGATAAAGGCTTGCGCATACGGGGCGTGCTGTCGGAGCTGGATGTCGAACCGTGGAAAGCCCTGATTGATCGGTACGCCGGGCAGGATCCGGGCGGCAATGCCAAGCAATTGCTCAGTGGCGCAGACTTCAAGGTCGACAAGCTAACGGGGTTTGGTACCACGCTGGATCAGGCCCGCCTGCAACTGGATCGCAAGCCGACGGCCTGGGCGTTGCAACTCGATAGCCAGCAGGCCAAAGGCACTGTAGGGATTCCCGACGCCAAGTCCGCACCGGTTGCGATCAACCTGCAATACGTGCGGTTGCCGGCGCCTGATCCGAAGGTGCAGGCCGACGAGAATGCACCGGACCCGCTGGCGTCGGTCGACCCAACGAAAATTCCTGCACTGGATATCAAGATTGACGAGCTGTATCAGGGCACTGACCTGGTCGGCGCCTGGTCGCTGAAGGTCCGCCCGATCGTCAAGGGTATTGCCTTCAACAGCATGAATCTGGGCCTCAAGGGCATGCAGTTGCAGGGCGCGGGTGGCTGGGAAGGCGTGGCGGGTGCCAGCAGCAGTTGGTACAAGGGACGTATTGAGGGCAAGAACCTCGGTGACGTGCTCAAAGGCTGGGGGTTCGCACCGACAGTGACCAGCGAAGAGTTTCATATGGACATCGACGGCCGTTGGCCTGGCTCGCCGGCCTGGGTCGGACCAAAGCGCTACTCTGGTAGCCTGGATGCGACGCTACGCAAAGGTCAGTTCGTCGAAGTCGAAGGTGGTGCGCAGGCGTTGCGGGTGTTTGGCCTGCTCAACTTCAACTCGATCGGCCGTCGCTTGCGCCTGGACTTCTCCGACCTGTTCGGTAAAGGCCTGAGTTACGACCGGGTCAAGGGCCTGCTGGTGGCCAGCGATGGGGTGTATGTCACTCGTGAGCCGATCATCATGACCGGCCCGTCGAGCAACCTGGAACTCAACGGTACGCTGGACCTGGTGGGTGACAGGGTCGATGCGAATCTGTTGGTGACCTTGCCATTGACCAACAACCTGCCAATTGCCGCACTGATCGTCGGTGCGCCAGCGGTAGGCGGTGCGCTGTTTCTGATCGACAAACTGATCGGTGATCGGGTGGCGCGCTTTGCCAGCGTCAAATACACCATCAAAGGCCCGTGGAAAGAGCCGAAAATCACTTACGACAAACCTTTTTGACACTCTTTTTCAGAACGCACTCTCCAAGCCTATGGAGTAGCATGGTCATAGGCTTTTTTGTGTCGTTGCGTACGCTCCCTGTAGCAGCAGGCTACGCCAGCTGCTACGGGTATTTGCAGGCAGATGCAAAGCGATTAGAGATCAAATAAGGAAAGGGCCATGTCTCTTGCGGTGATTCAAATGGTCAGCCAGAGCGATGTGCCGGCCAACCTGATCCAGGCTCGGCACCTGCTCGAGCAAGCGGCGGCGGGCGGTGCGCGACTGGCGGTGTTGCCGGAAAACTTTGCGGCCATGGGCCGTCGCGACATCGCCGACATCGGTCGCGCCGAAGCCTTGGGCGAAGGCCCGATCCTGCCCTGGTTGAAACAGGCCGCTCGCGACCTCAAGTTATGGATAGTGGCCGGCACCTTGCCGTTGCCGCCGGTGGATCAACCGCTGGCGAAGTCCAATGCCTGCTCGTTACTGATCGATGAACACGGCGATACGGTGGCTCGCTATGACAAGCTGCATTTGTTCGATGTCGACGTGGCGGACAATCGCGGGCGCTACCGTGAATCCGATGACTATGCTCATGGCAGTAAGGTAGTGGTTGCCGATACGCCGGTCGGTCGGGTTGGCCTGACGGTTTGCTACGACTTGCGCTTTCCAGAGCTGTACAGCGAATTGCGCGCCGCCGGGGCAGAACTGATTACTGCACCGTCAGCGTTTACGGCGGTAACGGGCGCGGCCCATTGGGAAGTGTTGATTCGCGCGCGGGCCATCGAAACCCAGTGTTACGTGCTGGCGGCCGCCCAGGGTGGCACTCATCCGGGGCCGCGTGAAACCTTTGGCCATGCAGCGATTGTTGACCCGTGGGGACGTGTGCTGGCGGAACAGGATCAAGGCGAGGCCGTGCTGCTGGCCGAACGCGATAGCAGCGAACAGGCGTCCATCCGGGCGCGGATGCCGGTGTCCAGTCACCGGCGCTTTTTCTCGCAGGGCGCGCAGCGACCTGCCTCAGAACGTGGAATTAAGGCGTAAAACCTATGAGCGAGTTGTTGTCCTCAGTCAGTGAACATCTGCTTGCGCCGGGCGGCGTGACGATCGAGAACCTGCAAAGCGTGTTGGGTGACCTGGCTGGCCCGGGCATCGATGCGGCCGACCTGTATTTCCAGGGACAGATCTCCGAGTCCTGGGCGCTCGAAGACGGTATCGTCAAGGAAGGCAGCTTCAACCTCGATCAAGGGGTCGGCGTGCGTGCGCAATCGGGTGAAAAAACCGGTTTTGCTTATAGCAATGCGATCACCCTCGAAGCCCTGGGCCTGGCGGCCCGTGCTGCGCGCTCTATCTCCCGTGCCGGGCAAAACGGTACGGTACAAGCGTTCAGTACCCAGGACGTTGCCCGTTTGTACGGGCCCGATAACCCGCTGGAAGTAATGACCCGCGCCGAGAAAGTCGAGCTGCTCAAGCGTATCGACGTGGCCACTCGCGCACTCGATCCGCGTATCCAGCAAGTCACCGTGAGTATGGCCGGGGTCTGGGAGCGGATTCTGGTGGCCTCCACCGACGGTGGTCTGGCGGCGGATATACGACCGCTGGTGCGCTTCAATGTCAGTGTAATCGTCGAGCAGAACGGTCGTCGCGAACGCGGTGGTCATGGCGGCGGCGGGCGTACCGATTACCGCTATTTCCTCGCTGAAGACCGTGCCATGAGTTATGCCCGTGAGGCATTGCGCCAGGCGCTGGTGAACCTCGAAGCCATTCCGGCGCCGGCCGGTACCTTGCCGGTGGTTCTGGGGTCGGGCTGGTCCGGCGTGTTGCTGCACGAAGCGGTTGGTCATGGTCTGGAAGGCGATTTCAACCGCAAAGGCAGTTCGGCCTACAGCGGCCGCATGGGTGAAATGGTTGCCTCCAAACTCTGCACCATCGTCGATGACGGCACACTGGCCGGTCGCCGTGGATCGCTGAGTATCGATGACGAAGGCACCCCGACCGAGTGCACCACGCTGATCGAAAACGGCGTGCTCAAGGGCTACATGCAGGACAAACTCAATGCTCGCCTGATGGGCTTGGCGCGCACGGGTAACGGTCGTCGCGAATCTTATGCGCACCTGCCAATGCCGCGTATGACCAACACGTACATGCTGGGTGGCGAAAGCGATCCGGCAGAAATCATCGCTTCGGTGAAGAAGGGCATCTACTGCGCCAACCTGGGCGGTGGTCAGGTCGACATCACCAGCGGCAAGTTCGTGTTCTCCACCAGCGAGGCGTACCTGATCGAGGACGGCAAGATTACCGCACCGGTCAAAGGTGCAACGTTGATCGGGAACGGTCCGGAAGCCATGAGCCGGGTGTCGATGGTCGGTAACGATCTGGCGCTGGACAGCGGGGTAGGGACGTGCGGCAAGGATGGTCAGTCGGTGCCGGTGGGTGTCGGCCAGCCAACCTTGAAAATCGACGCGATTACCGTGGGTGGCACGGGCGCGTAAGGGATGGAGCCTGGGGTGCGCGGCATGGCCGAACACCCCGGTCGAAGACTAACGCAAACCGCGTTGAGTCTCGTCCAGCTCACGGATGTACTTGAAGATTTTTCGGCTGGAAGCAGGAGGCTTGCTTTGGGCGAGCTCATGCTGGGCCTGACGGATCATGGAGCGCAGTTGCTGGCGATCCGCGTCCGGGTAGTCGACGACGAACTTTTCCAGTACGGCATCGTCGCCAGCGATCAAGCGATCGCGCCAGCGTTCCAGACCGTGGAAACGTTCGTTGTACTGGCGAGTGGAGGCATCGAGTTGGTCAAGCAGCACCAAAATGGCGCTGGTGTCCTGATCGCGCATCAGCTTGCCGATGAACTGCAGGTGCCGTTTACGCGCGATATTCGCGGTGTGCTTGGGCGCATCGGCCAGAGCCCGGCGCAAAGCGTCGGTCAACGGCAGTTTTGCCAGCAAGTCAGGCTTGAGTGTTGTAAGGCGCTCGCCAAGGTCAACCAGAGCATGCAGCTCGCGTTTGACCTGGGATTTGCTTTTTTCTCCCCCGTCGAGGGAGTCGTCGTAAGAATCAACCATGGTGGCAGTCCGCAAAGAAACGCCGCCATGATAACCAGTCGGTGGCCGCTTGTCCGGCCCGGTCGCTCGATGACCTTAACCGAAAGCAGAATTTGAGTGGAGAACAGCATGAGTGCAGTTGAAAGCGTCGGCCCACAAGCGTTGCCGGCACTGCAAGAGCAAGTCGAGCAGATCATCGCCGAAGCCAGGCGCCAGGGTGCCAGCGCTTGTGAAGTGGCTGTGTCTCTGGAGCAAGGCCTGTCGACCACGGTGCGTCAGAGGGAGGTTGAAACCGTTGAGTTCAACCGTGACCAGGGTTTTGGCATCACCTTGTATGTGGGCCAGCGCAAAGGCTCGGCCAGCACCTCGGCCAGTGGCCCGGAGGCCATTCGCGAAACCGTCGCCGCCGCGCTGGCCATCGCCAAGCACACCTCCGAAGATGAACACTCGGGCCTGGCCGACGCCGCGCTGATGGCCAAGGACTTGCCGGACTTCGACCTGTTCCATGAGTGGGACATCAGCCCTGAGCAAGCGATCGAGCGGGCGCTGGCCTGTGAAGCGGCGGCATTCGCCACCGACAGCCGGATCAAGAACGCCGATGGCACCACCTTGAGCACTCACCAGGGCTGCCGCGTCTACGGCAACAGCCATGGCTTTATCGGGGGGTATGCGTCGACGCGCCACAGCCTGAGCTGCGTGATGATCGCCGAAGCCGACGGCCAGATGCAGCGCGACTATTGGTATGACGTCAATCGCCAGGGCAACTTGCTGGCCGACCCGGTGAGCATTGGCCAGCGTGCGGCGCAACGTGCAGCCAGCCGCTTGGGCGCGCGTCCGGTACCGACCTGCGAAGTGCCGGTGCTGTTTTCCGCAGAGCTGGCGGGCGGTTTGTTCGGCAGTTTCCTCGGCGCAATTTCGGGCGGCAACCTGTACCGCAAGTCGTCGTTCCTCGAAGGTGCACTGGGCCAGAAACTGTTCCCTGAATGGCTGACTATCGATGAGCGCCCGCATCTGATGCGCGCCTTGGGCAGTTCGGCATTCGATGGCGATGGTCTGGCGACGTACGCCAAACCGTTCGTCGAGAAGGGTGAGTTGGTGTCTTATGTGCTGGGTACGTATTCAGGACGCAAACTCGGCATGCCAAGCACCGCCAACGCCGGTGGCGTGCACAATCTGTTCGTTACCCACGGCGAGGAAGACCAGGCGGCGCTGTTGCGACGCATGGGACGTGGCTTGCTGGTGACCGAATTGATGGGGCAGGGTTTGAACATGGTCACCGGTGACTACTCCCGCGGCGCGGCGGGGTTCTGGGTCGAGAACGGTGAAATCCAGTTCGCGGTCCAGGAAGTGACAATCGCCGGCAACATGCGCGATATGTTCAAGCAGATCATTGCGGTGGGTAATGACCTGGAACTGCGCAGCAACATTCGCACAGGCTCGGTGTTGATCGAACGAATGACCGTAGCGGGCAGCTAAGCGCTGCCGCGATACAAAAAAAGCGCGCCACCCATTGGGTGGCGCGCTTTTTTATTGCCCGACGCAAACCCTGTGGTGAGGGGGCTTGCTCCCGCTCGATCGAAAAGCGGTCGTAATCCGGCAATCGCGTTCCATCTGAATACTCGCAGTGGCTGATTTTAGGGTCGCTTCGCGACCCAGCGGGAGCAAGCTCCCTCGCCACACAAGCCCGCTCGAGCTTACTCGCCTTCGTCGAAGTAGTTGTTGATCAGCGCCACCAATGCGTCCATCGCTTCCTGCTCCTGTTCACCTTCAGTGCTCAAGTGGATCTTGGTGCCTTTGCCAGCTGCGAGCATCATCATGGCCATGATGCTTTTGCCGTCGACCATGGATTGCGGGGTGCGTCCGGCCCTGATCTGGCACGGGAACTGACCTGCGACGCCAACGAATTTGGCTGAAGCACGGGCATGCAGACCCAGTTTGTTGATGATTTCAATTTCCAGAGCAGGCATCGCGGTGTGAATCCTTTAGCTAAGGTCGCGGTGGCGAACCTGGACGTTCTTCAGGGATTGTTGCAGGACCTGGCCCAGACGTTCGGTCAGGTAGACGGAGCGGTGATGCCCGCCGGTGCAGCCAATGGCGATGGTGACGTAAGCGCGGTTGCTGGCAGCAAAGCGCGGCAGCCATTTGAGCAGGTAAGTGGAGATGTCCTGGAACATCTCTTCGACATCCGGCTGAGCCGCCAGATATTCGGCAACCGGCTGGTCCAGCCCTGATTGCGCGCGCAGTTCCGGCTTCCAGTACGGGTTCGGCAAGCAACGTACGTCGAACACCAGATCGGCATCCACCGGCATGCCCCGCTTGAAGCCGAAGGATTCCACCAGGAACGCAGTGCCCGGCTCTGGCTGGTTCAAGAGGCGCAGCTTGATGGTATCGCGCAGCTGATACAGGTTCAGATTGGTGGTATTGACCTTGAGGTCTGCCAGGTCGGCAATCGGCCCCAGCAGATTGGTCTCGTCTTCGATGGCTTCGGCCAGCGAGCGGTTGGCGTTGCTCAGCGGGTGGCGACGACGGGTTTCCGAGAAACGCTTGAGCAGGGTTTCTTCGTCGGCATCCAGATACAGCACATCGCATTGAATGTGCCGGCTGCGCACTTCTTCCAGGAGTTCCGGGAAACGTGACAGGTGGCTCGGCAGGTTGCGCGCATCGATAGAAACCGCAACCAGCGGTTGCGCCAGTTCGGTGTGAATCAGTGCGCGCTCGGCCAGTTCCGGTAACAGGCCGGCCGGGAGGTTGTCAATGCAGTAGTAACCGTTGTCCTCCAGTACATCGAGGGCGGTACTTTTACCGGAGCCAGAACGGCCGCTGACGATGATCAAGCGCATGATTAGTGACCGTTCTGCTCGTCGAGGACAACCTGGTACAAGGCTTCATTACTTTTTGCGCTGCGCAGGCGATCGCGGACTTCTTTACGATCGAGCATGCTGGCGATCTGGCGGAGCAGTTCCAGGTGCGCATCGGTGGCGGCTTGCGGGACCAGCAGAACGAATAGCAGGTCGACCGGAGCACCGTCGATGGCGTCGAAATCTATAGGAGCGTCCAGGTGCATCAAGGCACTGATGGGCGACTCGCAACCTTTGAGGCGGCAGTGGGGGATGGCGATGCCGTTGCCAAAACCGGTGGAACCGAGTTTTTCACGGGCGACCAGACTCTCAAAGACATCCTGCATGGCCAGACCCGGCACTTCGCGGGCGATCAGGTTGGCAATTTGTTCGAGGGCTTTCTTTTTACTGCCGCCCGGCACGTTCACCAAGGAACGGCCGGGGGTCAGGATGTTTTCAAGTCGGATCATGGGTTGGGAGTGTTAACGACCGGTCGCGCCCTGGAGGAGGCTCTGGGTCTTTTCCTTATGCTTTTTGAGTTGTTTATCCAGCTTGTCGGTCAGGGCGTCGATCGCGGCATACATGTCGTTATGCTCAGCGTTGGCGACCACTTCTCCACCGGGGATATGCAGCGTGGCTTCGATTTTCTGCAGCAGCTTCTCGACGGTCAACGTGACCTGCACATTGGTGATCTTGTCGAAATGCCTTTCTAATCGGTCGAGTTTTTCGCCGATGTAGATGCGCAGGGGTTCGGTCACTTCCAGTTGGTGTCCACTGATGTTGACTTGCATACAGCTTCTCCTTCGTTGCCAGTGCATAAGGCGGCAGGCTGGCTTGCCTGCCACTAGAGCGTGTCCGAAAAGTTTTCGAACACACCCTGGAACGCTATGGCGTAGCCCGTCACATCAACCGCTTGCGTTCGCTCGAAGGCGCGATCCCCAGGGACTCGCGGTACTTGGCGACGGTGCGGCGGGCCACCTGAATGCCTTGTGCCTCCAGTAAACCAGCGATCTTGCTGTCACTCAACGGCTTTTTCTGATTTTCCGCGGCAACCAGTTTTTTGATGATCGCGCGGATCGCTGTGGACGAGCATTCACCGCCCTCAGAGGTGCTGACATGGCTGGAGAAAAAATATTTCAGTTCATAAATACCGCGTGGGGTATGCATGAATTTTTGCGTAGTCACTCGTGAAATCGTCGACTCGTGCATGCCAACTGCTTCAGCAATGTCATGCAGGACCAACGGCTTCATGGCCTCGTCGCCGTACTCAAGGAAGCCGCGCTGGTGCTCGACGATCTGGGTAGCGACTTTCATCAGGGTTTCGTTGCGGCTTTGCAGGCTCTTGATGAACCAGCGCGCTTCCTGCAACTGATTGCGCATGAAGGTGTTGTCGGCGCTGGTGTCGGCGCGGCGGACAAAGCCGGCGTACTGCGGGTTGACGCGCAGACGCGGAACCGACTCCTGGTTCAGCTCCACCAGCCAGCGCTCGTTGTCTTTGCGCACGATGACGTCGGGAACCACGTACTCGGCTTCGCTGGACTCGATTTGCGAGCCCGGACGCGGATTCAGGCTTTGCACCAGTTCGATGACCTGGCGCAGCTCATCTTCCTTGAGCTTCATGCGGCGCATCAGTTGGCTGTAGTCGCGGCTGCCCAGCAGGTCGATGTAATCGATGACGAGGCGCTTGGCCTCGGCCAGCCAAGGGGTCTTGGCAGGCAATTGACGCAGTTGCAGCGACAGGCATTCGCTGAGGTTGCGTGCGCCGATACCGGCCGGCTCGAATTGCTGGATGCGATGCAGGACGGCTTCGATCTCGTCTAGCTCGATGTCCAGTTCCGGATCGAAAGCCTCGAGGATTTCTTCGAGGGTTTCGTCCAGATAGCCCTGATTGTTGATGCAGTCGATCAGGGTTACCGCGATCAGTCGATCGGTGTCGGACATTGGCGCCAGGTTCAATTGCCAGAGCAGATGGCTCTGCAGGCTTTCGCCGGCGGAAGTGCGAGTGGTGAAATCCCATTCGTCGTCATCATTGCTCGGCAGGCTGCTGGCGCTGGTCTGGTAGACGTCTTCCCAGGCGGTGTCGACCGGCAGCTCGTTAGGGATGCGCTCGTTCCAGTCGCCTTCCTCGAGGTTATCGACCGTAGGCGCGGTTTCCTGGTAGGAGGGTTCCTGGATGTCTGCGTTGGGTTTCTGCTCGATGTTGTCCGCCATCGGGTCGGCGTTATCGAAGTCGTCGCCTTCTTCCTGGCGTTCGAGCATTGGATTGGACTCCAGTGCCTCCTGGATTTCCTGTTGCAGGTCCAGGGTCGACAATTGGAGCAGGCGGATGGCCTGTTGCAGCTGCGGTGTCATCGTCAGCTGCTGGCCCATTCTCAAGACTAGCGATGGTTTCATGGCAGGGGCTTAACACCTTATTCGCCGGCGCACATGCGCCATCCACTACAGGGCGCCGGAGCGCCAAACATAAGCAAATTATATGCCTGAAACTGAAGTGTTTGCCTAGAGCGCTGTAACAATAAATACGTATGGTTTTATTGGGGCAAGCGCTCCGGCGACTGACCGGACACCTCAGTGCTTACAGGCGGAACTCATGGCCCAGATACACTTCCTTGACCAGGTCGTTGGCCAGGATGGTTTCGGCGTCGCCTTCGGCAATCAGTTGGCCGTCGTTGACGATGTAGGCGGTTTCGCAGATGTCCAGGGTTTCACGAACGTTGTGGTCCGTGATCAGCACGCCGATACCCTTGGCCTTGAGGTGATGAATGATCTGCTTGATGTCGCCTACCGAAATCGGGTCCACGCCGGCGAAAGGTTCGTCGAGCAGGATGAATTTCGGCGCCGTGGCCAGGGCGCGAGCGATTTCCACGCGGCGACGTTCGCCACCGGAAAGGCTCATGCCGAGGTTGTCGCGGATGTGGTTGATGTGGAATTCCTGCAGCAGGCTTTCCAGCTCTTTGCGACGACCGGCCTTGTCGAGTTCCTTGCGGGTCTCGAGGATGGCCATGATGTTGTCGGCGACCGAAAGTTTGCGGAAGATCGACGCTTCTTGTGGCAGATAGCCGATACCCGCTTGTGCACGACCGTGCATTGGCTGGTGGCTGACGTCCAGATCGTCGATCAGTACGCGTCCCTGGTCGGCCTGGACCAGGCCCACGATCATGTAGAAGCAGGTTGTCTTGCCGGCACCGTTAGGGCCAAGCAGGCCGACGATCTGGCCGCTGTCGATCGACAGGCTGACGTCACGCACGACCTGGCGGTTCTTGTAGCTTTTGGCCAGATGCTGGGCTTTCAGAGTTGCCATTACTGGGCCTTCTGCTCGTCGGTGGTTTTCTTTTTCGGCTGGATCACCATATCGACCCGTGGGCGCGGCGCAGTTACCGAGGCACCGGTAGCGCGGCCTGCGTTAGCAACCTGCTTGACGGTGTCGTAGACGATTTTCTCGCCTTCGGTGGTGTTGCCTTCGTTGATCACCTTGGCGCGGTCGATCAGTACGATGCGGTTTTGCGCGGCATGGTACTGGATAGTCACCCCGTAGCCCTGGACGGGTTTCGTATCGGTCGGCTTTTGCAGCTGCTCGAAATACGCCAGGTTGCCCACCGAGGTCACGACATCGATGTCGCCGGCCTTGGTGCGGGTGATGGTCACGGTGTTGCCTTTGATGATCATCGAGCCCTGGGTAATGACCACGTCACCTTTGTAGGTGGCCACGCCATTCTTGTCGTCCAGCTGAGCGTCGTCAGCCTGAATGCGAATGGGTTGCTGGCTATCGTTCGGCAGAGCCCAGGCGCTCACGCTTCCCAGTGCTGCGCCCAGACTGAGCAAAATAGGGAGAGTTTTAACGAGCCTCATACTGTCCTCTTACGTTCGATAGCAGGTGTATCCTGCTGTCTTTCAAATACGCTTTCATTCCGTTACCCGTCGATACACCACCAGCGCCGTCGATTCTAACGGCTTGCTGGGTCTGCGCATATTGCTCTTGCGGGAATACCGTCATACGACTACTGGTAATCAGCATCGGGCGGTTCTGCTCGTCCGTGCGCGCGATACGTACCGAGTCGATCAATTCAACTTCAGTGCCGCCTGAATTGACCTCGCCACGCTCGCTCTGGACGTGCCAGGGGTACGCGGTGCCCCGATACATGTTCAGGTCGGGCTTGGTCAGCAGGGTGATGTCGGTCGCTTTGACATGCTCGACCTTGTCGGACGTCAAGTCATACTGCAATTTGCCATCGGGCAGGTACTGCACGCTGTGGGCGTTGATGGCGTAGTAGTCGATCTGGCTCTCGTCGACGTGCGCTACCGGCTTGTCGAGAAAGCGCTCCGGGCTGATATTCCAGTAGCCAACGGCCGCGAGCAACGCGGCAATGACCCCGAAAAACACTATGTTGCGAATCTTCTTGCTCAGCATAAGTGGCTCACAGGTACGCGGCATTAGCCGCTTCAAGGTTGCCCTGGGCGCGCAGGATCAGCTCGCAGAACTCGCGAGCGGCACCTTCGCCGCCACGGGCCTGAGTGATGCCGTGAGCGTTTTCGCGGACGAAGCTGGCGGCGTTGGCCACTGCCATGCCCAGGCCAACACGGCGAATCACCGGCAGGTCCGGCAGGTCGTCACCCAGGTAGGCAACCTGTTCGTAGCTTAGGCCCAGTTGCGCCAGAAGCTCGTCGAGCACCACCAGTTTGTCCTCGCGGCCCTGATACAGATGAGGAATGCCAAGGTTTTTGGCGCGCCGCTCGACCACCGGGGTCTTGCGTCCGCTGATGATGGCGGTCGTCACGCCGGAGGCCATCAGCATCTTGATGCCCTGGCCGTCGAGAGTGTTGAAGGTCTTGAATTCGCTGCCGTCTTCGAGAAAGTACAGGCGGCCGTCGGTCAGCACGCCATCGACGTCGAAAACCGCAAGCTTGATGTTTTTGCCGCGTTGCAGCAGGTCCGCGCTCATTACATTACTCCCGCACGCAGCAAATCGTGCATGTTCAGGGCGCCCACCGGACGGTCCTCGTTGTCGACCACCACCAGTGCGTTGATTTTGTGGTCTTCCATGATTTTCAGGGCTTCGGCAGCGAGCATTTCGGCGCGGGCAGTCTTGCCGTGAGGGGTCATGACGTCGTCGATGGTGGCTTGATGGATGTCGATGGTCCGGTCCAGTGTGCGGCGCAGGTCGCCGTCCGTGAAAATGCCGGCGAGTTTGCCGTCGGCTTCCAGTACCACGGTCATGCCCAGGCCCTTGCGGGTCATTTCCATCAATGCGTCTTTGAGCGGCGTACCACGCACGACTTGCGGCAACTCCTGGCCCGCGTGCATGACATTTTCGACTTTCAGCAACAAACGGCGACCCAGAGCGCCGCCCGGGTGTGAAAACGCGAAATCTTCGGCAGTGAAGCCGCGGGCTTCCAGCAAGGCAACGGCCAGTGCATCACCCATTACCAGCGCCGCCGTGGTGGAGGAGGTCGGTGCCAGGTTCAGCGGGCAGGCTTCGTGCTCGACATGAACATTGAGGTTCACTTCGGCAGCCTTGGCCAGTGGCGAATCAGGATTGCCGGTCAGGCTGATCAGCTTGATGCCCAGACGCTTGATCAGCGGCAGCAGCGTGATGATTTCGTTGGTGGAGCCGGAGTTCGACAGCGCGAGGATGATGTCATCGCGAGTGATCATGCCCATGTCGCCGTGACTGGCTTCGGCCGGGTGTACGAAAAAAGCCGTGGTGCCGGTGCTGGCGAGGGTGGCGGCAATCTTGTTGCCGATGTGCCCGGATTTGCCCATGCCGACCACGACCACGCGGCCTTTGCTGGCCAGAATCATCTCGCAAGCGCGTACGAAATCTGCGTCGATGTGGGGCAGCAAGCCTTCTACGGCTTCAAGCTCGAGGCGGATGGTGCGTTGTGCTGATTGAATCAGGTCGCTGGATTGGCTCATGTCAGAAATCGTATAGCCTGAGAAAAGGCGGCGATTATAGCGGTAATGAGCAAATCCCTCACGTTAGTTCGTCGTGCTTTATTCAGGCGACTCCCGCAAACGCTGAAACTTGGGTCTTTTTGCCTGTCTTGATGCTGAACACTGCGGGCTTCGGCCTTGGGCGCTTTGTATTAGCAGTGATATAGTTCGTCGCCAGTTCGGCCTGCCCAGGATGTTGTGTGCTCTCGGCAGGGAGCCCAGCGTCCGAGTGAGAGGCTTGCATCGCAAGGAGTTTAGATGAGTGCCGATAACGCCTACGCGGTCGAGCTGAAGGGAGTGTCCTTCAAGCGCGGCGCGCGCAGCATTTTCAATAATGTCGATATTCGCATTCCGCGCGGCAAGGTTACCGGCATCATGGGACCTTCCGGTTGCGGAAAAACCACACTGCTGCGCCTGATGGGCGCGCAGTTGCGCCCTTCAGGTGGCGAAGTGTGGGTCAACGGGCAAAATTTGCCCACGCTGTCTCGTAGCGACCTGTTCGATGCGCGCAAGCATATGGGCGTGCTGTTTCAGAGCGGCGCGCTGTTCACGGACCTCGATGTTTTCGAAAACATCGCCTTTCCGTTGCGCGTTCATACCCAGCTTCCGGATGAAATGATCCGTGACATCGTCTTGCTCAAATTGCAGGCGGTAGGGTTGCGCGGTGCCATTGACCTGATGCCCGATGAGTTGTCCGGCGGCATGAAGCGCCGTGTCGCGTTGGCACGGGCGATTGCCCTCGATCCGCAAATCCTGATGTACGACGAGCCTTTTGTGGGGCAGGACCCAATCGCCATGGGCGTTCTGGTGCGCCTGATTCGCCTGCTTAACGACGCCTTGGGTATCACCAGTATCGTGGTCTCCCATGATCTGGCCGAAACCGCGAGTATTGCCGACTACCTGTACGTCGTAGGTGATGGGCAGGTGTTGGGGCAGGGGACTCCCGATGAACTGATGAACTCCGATAATCCGCGGATTCACCAATTCATGAAGGGTGATCCAGACGGGCCGGTACCGTTCCACTTTCCAGCGACGGATTACCGCGCAGATCTTCTGGGGAAGCGCTGATGCGCAAGATTTCACTAATAGAGAGAGTTCGTCGATTCGGCCAGGCCGGCATCGACAGCGTCGCGGTGCTCGGCCGTTCATCACTGTTCCTGTTTCACGCCCTGCTGGGGCGTGGTGGCGTCAGCGGCGGATTTGGGCTGCTGGTCAAGCAGTTGCACTCGGTCGGCGTGATGTCCCTGGTGATCATCGTGGTCTCCGGGATATTCATCGGCATGGTGCTGGCGCTGCAAGGCTTCAATATTTTGTCCAGCTACGGTTCGGAGCAAGCGGTCGGGCAGATGGTTGCGCTGACACTGTTGCGTGAACTCGGGCCGGTGGTGACCGCGTTGTTGTTCGCCGGGCGTGCCGGTTCCGCGTTGACCGCCGAGATCGGCAACATGAAGTCCACCGAGCAGTTGTCCAGTCTGGAAATGATTGGCGTCGACCCGCTCAAGTACATCATTGCCCCTCGTCTGTGGGCCGGCTTCATCTCCCTTCCAGTGCTGGCGATGATTTTCAGCGTGGTCGGTATCTGGGGCGGTTCCTGGGTGGCTGTCGACTGGTTGGGTGTGTATGAAGGTTCCTACTGGTCGAACATGCAAAACAGCGTGACGTTCGACGGCGACGTGTTCAATGGCATCATTAAAAGCATTGTATTTGCCTTCGTCGTGACCTGGATCGCCGTATTCCAAGGCTATGACTGTGAACCCACTTCCGAAGGGATCAGTCGTGCCACCACTAAAACCGTGGTGTATGCCTCATTGGCCATCCTCGGCCTGGACTTTATTTTGACTGCCTTGATGTTTGGAGATTTCTGATGCAAAACCGCACCCTGGAAATCGGTGTCGGCCTTTTCTTGCTGGCTGGCATCCTGGCTTTAGTGTTGCTTGCCCTGCGGGTCAGTGGACTGTCCCCTGTTTCGAGCACCGACAGCTATAAACTGTATGCGTATTTCGACAATATCGCCGGTTTGACGGTCAGATCAAAAGTGACCATGGCCGGTGTGACCATCGGCAAGGTCACGGCAATCGATCTGGATCGCGACAGCTTCACCGGACGAGTGACCATGCAGCTGGAAAAGCGCGTAGATAATCTGCCGACTGACTCCACTGCATCTATCCTCACCGCTGGCCTGTTGGGTGAGAAATACATCGGTATCAGCGTGGGCGGGGAACAGGCCCTGCTCAAGGATGGCGGGACCATCCATGACACGCAGTCGTCGCTGGTGCTCGAAGACCTGATCGGTAAATTCCTGCTCAATACCGTTAGCAAAGACGCCAAATAAGGAGTTTTTTCATGATCTCAACCTTGCGACGTGGCCTGTTGGTATTACTGGCGGTCTTGCCGTTCATGGGTAACGCCATGGCTGCGCAATCCGCGCACGATATCGTGCAGGACACCACCAATCGGTTGCTCGCCGATCTGTCGGCCAATAAAGAGAAGTACAAGCAGGATCCGAAAGGCTTTTACGATGCCTTGAACACCATTGTCGGGCCCGTGGTGGATGCCGAGGGCATCTCCAAGAGCATCATGACGGTCAAGTACTCGCGCAATGCCACGCCAGCGCAAATGAAAACCTTTGAAGATAACTTCAAGCGCGGGCTCTTCCAGTTCTATGGCAATGCCTTGCTTGAGTACAACAATCAGGGCATTACCGTTGATGCGGCCAAGGATGAGTCGGGAGACCGTACCAGCGTTGGCATGACGGTCAAAGGCAGCAATGGCGCGATCTACCCTGTGTCCTACACACTCGAAAAGATCAATGGCGAGTGGAAGCTGCGTAACGTGATCATCAACGGCATCAACATCGGCAAGCTGTTCCGTGATCAGTTCAGCGACGCGATGCAGCGCAATGGCAATAACCTGGACGCGACCATCAACGGTTGGGCCGGTGAAGTCGCCAAGGCCAAGGAAAAGACCGAAGCAGAAACGACTCAGAAGAAGCCCGCCCAATGAGTGAGTCGGCTGTCAGCATGGGCGAGGCCGGTGAGCTGATGCTCAGCGGCGTACTCGATTACCGTACCGGGCCGGCCCTGCGCAAGCAGGGTCAGGCCTTGATCAAGTCGAGCACGGCGTCAGCCCTGGTAGTTGATTGCTCGGGTGTGCAAAAGTCCAGCAGCGTCGGTTTGTCGTTGTTGCTGTGTTTCATGCGCGACGCGCAAGCGGCGGGCAAGGCGCTGAGCATTCGTGCATTGCCTGACGACATGCGTGAGATCGCTCAGGTCAGCGAATTGACCGAGCTGTTGGCACACCCCTAACTATCATCTATAAAGAAGCCCCCCGTCAGAGTCCTGCTATGCGGGGTTCGCAGGCGCGGGGCTTTTTTGTATGATGTCCGACCCGCGCGCACAGGGCGCCGATTGAGGTTGAGCATGCAGGCCAACGAAGTGAAGAGCTTTCTTGAAGGAAAGCTGTCCGAGACTCTTTTATCAGTACAGGTAGAAGTTGAGGGCGAAGGCTGCAACTTTCAGCTGAACGTGATTAGCGATGAACTGGCGGCATTGAGCCCGGTCAAGCGTCAGCAGCAGATCTATGCCCATTTGAACCCATGGATCACCGATGGCAGCATCCATGCGGTCACTATGAAATTTTTCAGCAGCGCGGCCTGGGCCGAGCGCACCTGAGCCCAAGGGCGTCGAGATTCTTATGGATAAACTGATTATTACCGGCGGTGTTCGTCTTGATGGCGAAATCCGCATTTCCGGGGCAAAGAACTCTGCCCTGCCGATTCTGGCGGCAACGCTGCTGTGCGATGGCCCGGTGACGGTCGCCAACCTGCCGCACCTGCACGACATCACCACCATGATCGAGCTGTTCGGTCGCATGGGCATTGAGCCGGTGATCGACGAGAAACTCAGCGTCGAAATCGACCCGCGGACCATCAAGACCCTGATCGCTCCGTACGAACTGGTTAAAACCATGCGTGCGTCGATTCTGGTTCTGGGCCCGATGGTCGCGCGTTTCGGTGAAGCTGAAGTCGCACTGCCTGGCGGTTGCGCCATCGGTTCGCGTCCGGTCGACCTGCACATCCGTGGCCTTGAAGCCATGGGTGCAGTCATTGACGTGGAAGGCGGCTACATCAAGGCCAAGGCGCCAGAAGGCGGCCTGCGCGGTGCAAACTTCTTCTTCGATACCGTCAGCGTGACCGGTACCGAGAACATCATGATGGCGGCCGCCCTGGCCAAGGGCCGCAGCGTTCTGGCTAACGCCGCTCGCGAGCCTGAAGTCGTCGACCTGGCGAACTTCCTGAACGCCATGGGCGCGAAGGTTTCCGGTGCCGGCACCGACACCATCACCATTGATGGCGTGGAGCGTCTGCACACCACGACTTACAAAGTGATGCCGGACCGTATCGAAACCGGTACCTACCTGGTGGCTGCTGCCGTGACTGGCGGCCGCGTGAAGGTCAAGGACACCGACCCGACCATCCTTGAAGCCGTTCTGGAAAAACTCAAGGAAGCCGGCGCTGAAATCACTACCGGCGAAGACTGGATCGAGCTGAACATGCACGGCAAGCGGCCGAAAGCCGTCAACGTGCGTACCGCTCCGTACCCGGCGTTCCCGACCGACATGCAAGCGCAGTTCATCTCCCTCAACGCGATTGCCGAAGGCACGGGCGCAGTGATCGAGACGATCTTCGAAAACCGCTTCATGCACGTCTACGAGCTGCACCGCATGGGCGCTCACATCCAGGTCGAAGGCAACACTGCGATCGTCACCGGCATCGAAAAGCTCAAGGGCGCGCCAGTCATGGCCACCGACCTGCGGGCTTCGGCCAGCTTGGTGATTTCGGCGCTGATCGCCGAAGGCGACACGCTGATCGATCGCATCTACCACATCGACCGTGGTTACGAGTGCATCGAAGAGAAACTGCAGATGCTCGGCGCGAAAATCCGCCGCGTACCGGGCTAGTTTCTGCTTCATGGGCGCAGGGACGTGCCCGTTGATTTGTTAAGATCGAGCCCGTTACGGCTCGATGTGTGTCCGGCGCCATTTGCGACCGGGCATGAGTACCTTGATAAGGACTGACGTTTCCCATGTTGACCATCGCACTGTCCAAGGGCCGCATCCTTGACGACACCCTGCCGCTTCTGGCTGAAGCGGGCATCGTGCCGACCGAGAATCCGGACAAGAGCCGCAAGCTGATCATCCCCACGACCCAGGCCGACGTGCGCTTGCTGATCGTGCGCGCCACCGATGTGCCGACCTACGTCGAGCATGGTGCCGCTGACCTGGGCGTCGCCGGTAAAGATGTGCTGATGGAATACGGTGGCCAGGGCCTGTACGAGCCACTGGACCTGCAAATTGCCCAGTGCAAGCTGATGACCGCGGGTAAAGTCGGCGCAATCGAGCCCAAGGGCCGTCTGCGCATCGCGACCAAGTTCGTCAACGTTGCCAAGCGTTATTACGCCGAGCAGGGTCGTCAGGTCGACATCATCAAGCTATATGGCTCGATGGAACTGGCACCGCTGATCGGTCTGGCGGACAAGATCATCGACGTGGTCGATACCGGTAACACGCTGCGGGCCAACGGCCTGGAGCCACAGGATTTCATTGCTGCCATCAGTTCCCGGCTGATCGTCAACAAAGCTTCGATGAAAATGCAGCACGCCCGTATCCAGGCGTTGATCGACACCCTGCGCAAGGCAGTGGAGTCTCGACACCGCGGCTGATTCACCTGCGCGACGCTCCGTCGCGCCCGTCTATCCGCCTCATAGCCAGAATTCTCAGGTGCCCAAGCGGATGGAGTGCTAGCTTCGGGTACCTGAGTTTTTCGCCAATCCTATGAGGCTCCCGCTATGACCGCACCGACTGCAATTCGCCGACTCAACGCTGCTGACCCGGATTTCGCGCATCATCTGGATCATCTGCTGAGCTGGGAAAGTGTGTCTGACGACTCGGTCAATCAGCGGGTGCTGGACATCATCAAGGCTGTGCGTGAGCGCGGCGACGCGGCGCTGGTTGAGTTCACCCAGAAATTCGACGGCCTGCAAGTGGCGTCGATGGCCGACCTGATCCTGCCGCGCGAGCGCCTGGAACTGGCACTGACCCGGATCACCGTGCCTCAACGCGAAGCGCTGGAAAAAGCCGCGGCGCGGGTGCGCAGCTACCACGAAAAACAGAAGCAGGACTCCTGGAGCTACACCGAAGCCGACGGCACGGTGCTGGGCCAGAAAGTCACGCCGCTGGATCGCGCCGGCCTGTACGTGCCGGGCGGCAAGGCGTCTTATCCGTCTTCGGTGTTGATGAATGCGATTCCGGCCAAAGTGGCCGGTGTGACCGAAGTGGTCATGGTCGTACCGACGCCACGCGGTGAAGTCAATGAACTGGTGTTGGCGGCGGCGTGCATCGCGGGCGTCGACCGGGTGTTCACCATCGGTGGCGCGCAAGCGGTTGCCGCGCTGGCCTATGGCACCGAAAGCGTGCCGAAGGTCGACAAGGTCGTCGGCCCGGGCAACATCTATGTCGCCACCGCCAAGCGCCATGTGTTCGGCCAGGTCGGTATCGACATGATTGCCGGCCCATCGGAAATCCTCGTGGTGTGCGACGGCCAGACCGATCCGGACTGGATTGCCATGGACCTGTTCTCCCAGGCCGAGCACGACGAAGACGCACAGGCGATTCTGGTCAGCCCCGATGCCGGGTTCCTCGACCAGGTGGCGGCAAGCATCGCCAAACTGCTGCCGACCATGGAACGCGCCGAAATCATCAACACCTCGATCAATGGCCGTGGTGCGCTGATTCAGGTTCGCGACATGCAGCAGGCCATCGATGTGGCCAACCGCATTGCGCCGGAACACCTGGAACTGTCGGTCGCTGATCCGCAAGCCTGGTTGCCGCAGATCCGCCACGCCGGTGCGATCTTCATGGGCCGCCACACGTCCGAGGCCTTGGGCGATTACTGTGCCGGTCCCAACCACGTGCTGCCGACTTCCGGCACCGCGCGTTTCTCCTCGCCGCTGGGTGTGTATGACTTCCAGAAACGTTCGTCGATCATCTTCTGCTCCGAGCAGGGTGCCTCCGAACTGGGCAAGACCGCGTCCGTGCTGGCCCGTGGCGAGTCGCTGACCGCTCACGCCCGCAGCGCCGAATACCGCATCGTTGACGAGCTCTTTATTGAAGGGCAGGGGGAGTAAACATGAGCAAATTCTGGAGCCCGTTCGTCAAGAACCTGGTGCCTTACGTACCGGGTGAGCAGCCGAAACTGGCGAAGCTGGTCAAGCTCAACACCAACGAAAACCCTTATGGCCCATCGCCCAAAGCACTGGCGGCGATGCAAACCGAACTGAATGACAACCTGCGTCTGTACCCGGACCCCAACAGCGACCTGCTCAAGCAGGCAGTGGCTGAGTATTACGGTGTGCAGGGCAATCAGGTGTTCCTCGGCAATGGTTCGGATGAAGTCCTGGCGCACATCTTTCACGGTTTGCTGCAACACGATAAACCGCTGCTGTTCCCGGACATCAGCTACAGCTTTTATCCGGTGTATTGCGGCTTGTACGGCATTCCATTCGACGCGGTACCGCTGGACGAGCAGTTCCAGATTCGCGTCTCGGACTACGCCAAGCCGAACGGCGGGATCATTTTTCCCAACCCGAATGCGCCGACCGGTTGCCTATTGGCGCTGGACGCCGTGGAGCAAATCCTCAAGGCCAGCCCTGATTCGGTGGTGGTGGTCGACGAAGCCTATGTCGATTTCGGCGGTGAAACCGCAATCAGCCTGGTCGACCGTTACCCGAACCTGCTGGTGACTCAGACCCTCTCCAAGTCGCGTTCGCTGGCCGGTTTGCGCGTGGGCCTGGCGGTGGGGCATCCGGACCTGATCGAGGCGCTGGAGCGGATCAAGAACAGCTTCAACTCCTATCCCCTGGATCGCCTGGCGATTGTCGGTGCGGCAGCGGCATTTGCCGATCGCGAGCACTTCGACAAGACCTGTCAGTTGGTGATCGAGAGTCGTGAGTGGGTGATCAAGCAAATGCAGGAGAAAGGCTTTGAGGTGTTGCCGTCGGCGGCGAACTTCATCTTCGCCCGTCACCCGCAGCATGACGCGGCAGGCCTGGCAGCGAAGTTGCGCGAGCAAGGCGTGATCGTCCGGCACTTCAAGCAGGAACGGATTGCCCAGTTCCTGCGTATCACCATCGGTACGCCAGAGCAGAACCAGGCGTTGATCGACGGCCTCGGCGATCTCTAAAACCCTCCCCGATCCTGTGGGAGCGAGCCTGCTCGCGATAGCGGTCCGGCATTCAACATAAATGCTGAATGTTATGGCCTCTTCGCGAGCAGGCTCGCTCCCACAGGTTTTGTGTGGTGGCGGGTTACTCGTGATGCGGTTCTCCGAGGAACGTCAACGAACTGAACACCCCCCGCGTCGCCACATCCGGGTTGTCCTTCAACGGGATTTCCACCTGCGCGGCAATCACATTCAACCCCTCATTGCGCACCAGCACCTGTGCCCGGCCTTCAGCATCGGTTTCCGTGCTCAAGGTGTTCGGCGCATTGCGATAGTCGCCAATCAACTTGATCCCCGCCGCCGGTTTGCCATCGAGCAACACCCGCACCGGCAATGATTTGCCCGGGCCAACAGTCAACGGATCAACTTCCGGCACAATCAGCAATTTGATTTGATCAAGCTTTGGCAACTTCGCTCCCGGCTGATAAATCGCCAGGCTGTACTTGAACGTCTGGGTCGACTCGATGGCGCCCGGTACTTTGCTGCGTCCCTGATTGATCCACTTTTTGTCGGCGGTCTGCGACCACATGCCATTGTCCAGCGCCACGGCCAGCACCGCTGGTGACTTGAGCGGTTGCAGGCGCGCGTGATCGGTCAGGCGTTCTACGGTGACCGGGATCATCTTGCCGCCGATGTCATAGGCCCAGGCGCCGCTGATTTTTTGCGCCTTGAAGGCATTGTCTTCGGCACCGTGGCCGTAGATGACTTCGATGTTGCCGCGACGTTGTTCGGTCCACAGGCCATGGGCCGAGACCTGGCCGGTAAACATCAGGCCGAGCAGCAGGCTGAGCGCTACGGGTTTGAGGTGTTGCATGGTGACTTCCTTTTACAGGTTGAGTGTCAGGCTGACGGTGAAATTGCGCGGCTCGCCGGGATCACCGCGACCATAGAGGCTGGCCGCGGGGCCCTTGAGCACGCTGGCAGGGATCATGCTGATGGATTGCGGGATATCGCGGATGGCGCTCTCGGTTTTGGTCGCGCTGGAAGATCGCGTGGCGCGATAGCCGTTCACCGGGCCGGTGGCAGACGCGTAATTGGAGGTGACGCTGATGGTGTCCGGTTCAAGCGGTTGTGGGGCTTCGGCGAACACCGGATCCCCGAGCAGGCCCAAGGCCAGGCCTGCCAGAGGAGCAAATTTACGAGACGGCATGAGGGCGTTCCAATAGCGATATTGAAACAATATAACATGCCTGATGAGAATGTATGCTCTTAGAGGTTTCGAGACAATTGGCGCTGTCGAAGGCCTCGAAAAGATCGTCCGAACGCGGCCCGAACCTTCGGCAGCTCCTACGAATTACTCTTCTTCTTTGACCGGGGCGGGTGGCGGACGCAAGCCGATTTCCGCAGTCAGCTTGAGCTCCTTGCCGTTGCGCATGACCTGAACAGTCACTTTGTCAGTCGGTTTGATCCGCGCCACCTGGTTCATCGAGCGGCGGCCATCGCCGGCCGGTTCGCCATCAATGCTGAGGATCACATCGCCCAGTTGCAGGCCGGCTTTTTGTGCCGGGCCGTCGCGGAAAATCCCCGCAACGACAATCCCCGGACGCCCGGACAGACCGTACGATTCCGCCAGCTCCTGACTCAAGGGCTGCACTTCAATCCCCAACCAGCCGCGAATCACCTGGCCGTGTTCGATGATCGACTTCATGACTTCCATCGCCAGCTTGATCGGGATCGCGAAACCAATGCCTTGTGAGCCGCCGGACTTGGAGAAAATCGCGGTGTTGATCCCGGTGAGGTTGCCGTTGGCGTCTACCAGCGCACCGCCGGAGTTGCCCGGGTTGATCGCGGCGTCGGTCTGGATGAAGTCTTCATAGTTGTTCAGGCCCAACTGATTACGCCCGGTGGCGCTGATGATGCCCATGGTCACGGTCTGGCCGACGCCAAACGGGTTGCCGATGGCCAGCGCGACATCGCCGACGCGGATGTTTTCCGAGCGGCCGACGGTGATCGACGGCAGGTTCTTCAGATCGATTTTCAGTACCGCGAGGTCGGTTTCCGGGTCGCTGCCGATCACGCGAGCCAGGGTTTCACGACCATCCTTGAGCGCGACGACAATCTGGTCGGCGCCTGAGGTTACGTGGTTATTGGTCAGCAAATAGCCTTCCGGGCTCATGATCACCCCGGAACCGAGGCTCGACTCCATGCGCTTCTGCTTGGGCGCGTTGTCGCCGAAGAACCGCCGGAATTGCGGGTCTTCAAACAACGGATGGCTGGTTTTGTTGACCACTTTGGTGGTGTAGAGGTTGACCACTGCCGGTGCGGCAATGACCACGGCGTCGGCGTAAGACACCGGTCCCTGTTGGGTCTGAGTGGTTTGTGGGGCTTGTTGCAGGTTCACATCCAGGGTTGGCAAGCCGACCCATTGCGGGTAACGCTGGATGATCAACAACGCGATAAGCACGCCGGCCAGCAGCGGCCAGCCAAAAAAACGCAGACCCTTGAGCATTGAACAAATCCTGGGAGGTTACGGAGGGCCGCCTGTGGCCCATAATGTCGCGCATTATACGAGGCCGCGCGCGCCTCTGAACGGGATATTTAGGAGTCTTTTATGGCCGTCGCCCTGAGCACCCTGGTGGAAGAAGCGGATCGTTACCTTGCCAGTTCGCGGATTGCCGATTATTGCCCCAACGGCTTGCAAGTCGAAGGCCGGCCGCAGGTCATGCGTATCGTCAGCGGCGTCACGGCCAGCCAGGCGTTGCTCGATGCCGCGGTCGAAGCCAAGGCCGATCTGGTGCTGGTTCATCACGGCTACTTCTGGAAAGGTGAAAACCCCTGCATCACCGGTATGAAGCAGCGTAGGCTCAAAACCCTGCTCAAGCACGACATCAGCCTCCTGGCCTATCACTTGCCGCTGGATGTGCACCCGGAAGTGGGCAACAACGTGCAACTGGCTCGCCAACTGGACATTACTGTCGAAGGTCCGCTGGACCCGGAAAACCTCAAAGTGGTCGGGTTGGTCGGTTCGCTTGCCGAACCCATGACCGCGCGCGACTTTGCCCGTCAGGTGCAAGAGGTCATGGGCCGCGAGCCGTTGCTGATCGAGGGCAGCAAAATGGTCCGGCGCGTCGGCTGGTGCACGGGCGGTGGCCAGGGGTATATCGATCAGGCGGTGCAGGCGGGTGTCGATCTTTACCTGAGCGGCGAAGCGTCCGAGCAAACCTTCCACAGCGCCCGGGAGAACGACATCAGCTTCATCGCCGCCGGCCATCACGCCACTGAACGCTTTGGCGTGCAAGCGCTGGGGGATTATCTGGCGCGACGGTTTGCCCTGGAACACATCTTCATCGATTGCCCGAATCCGATTTGACGCAGGCATTCAATGTGAGAGCGAGCTTGCTCGCGATTACGGACTGACATTCATCAGGGATGTCGACTGAAACACCGCTTTCGCGAGCAAGCTCGCTCCCACAGGACCTCGTACACCGCCCGAACAGGCAGGTATATTCATATGCTCTTTCGATCTAGTCGGTGTCCTGATTAGAAGAGGTCGCTGTGCTAGCATTCGCCGCTCGAACACGGCCCGCTGGCCGTTCATAAGAAAGCTTTCGTGAGTAGCCATGGTCGACAAACTGACGCATCTGAAACAGCTGGAGGCGGAAAGCATCCACATCATCCGCGAGGTGGCCGCCGAGTTCGACAACCCGGTGATGCTGTACTCCATCGGTAAAGACTCCGCCGTGATGCTGCATCTGGCACGCAAGGCGTTCTTCCCGGGCAAGCTGCCGTTTCCGGTGATGCACGTCGACACCCAATGGAAATTTCAGGAGATGTACAGCTTCCGCGACAAGATGGTCGCAGAGCTGGGCCTCGACCTGATTACCTACGTCAACCCGGAAGGCGTGGCTCAAGGGATCAACCCCTTCACCCACGGCAGTGCCAAGCACACCGACATCATGAAGACCGAAGGCCTGAAACAGGCTTTGGACAAGTACGGCTTCGACGCAGCCTTCGGTGGCGCGCGCCGCGATGAAGAGAAATCCCGCGCCAAGGAACGCGTGTACTCGTTCCGCGACAGCAAGCACCGCTGGGATCCGAAAAACCAGCGCCCGGAGCTGTGGAACGTCTACAACGGCAAGGTCAACAAAGGCGAATCGATCCGCGTATTCCCGCTGTCGAACTGGACCGAGCTGGACATCTGGCAGTACATCTACCTTGAAGGCATCCCGATCGTCCCGCTGTACTTCGCCGCCGAGCGCGAGGTCATCGAGAAAAACGGCACGCTGATCATGATCGACGACGAGCGCATCCTCGAGCACCTGAGCGACGAAGACAAAGCCCGCATCGTCAAAAAGAAAGTGCGTTTCCGTACCCTTGGCTGCTACCCGTTGACGGGCGCGGTGGAGTCCGAGGCTGAAAGCCTCACGGACATCATTCAGGAAATGCTCCTGACGCGAACTTCCGAGCGCCAGGGCCGAGTCATCGATCACGATGGCGCCGGCTCGATGGAAGACAAAAAACGTCAAGGTTATTTCTAAGGGGCTGTCATGTCGCATCAATCTGATTTGATCAGCGAGGACATCCTCGCCTACCTGGGCCAGCACGAACGTAAAGAGCTGCTGCGCTTTCTGACTTGCGGTAACGTCGACGACGGCAAGAGCACCCTGATCGGGCGCCTGCTGCACGACTCCAAGATGATCTACGAAGACCATCTGGAAGCCATTACCCGCGACTCGAAAAAAGTCGGCACCACCGGTGACGACATCGACCTGGCGTTGCTGGTCGACGGCCTGCAGGCCGAGCGCGAACAAGGCATCACCATCGATGTCGCGTACCGCTATTTCTCCACCGCCAAGCGCAAATTCATCATTGCCGACACCCCTGGCCATGAGCAGTACACCCGCAACATGGCCACCGGTGCATCCACCTGTGACCTGGCGATCATCCTGGTCGACGCCCGTTACGGCGTGCAAACCCAGACCCGTCGCCACAGCTTTATCGCCTCGTTGCTGGGCATCAAGCACATCGTCGTCGCCATCAACAAGATGGACCTCAAGGACTTCGATCAGGGCGTGTTCGAGTCGATCAAGGCCGATTACCTGAAGTTCGCTGAAGGCTTGAAGATGAAGCCTACCAGCATGCACTTCGTGCCGATGTCGGCGCTGAAGGGCGATAACGTGGTGAACAAATCCGAGCGCTCGCCGTGGTACACCGGCCAGTCGCTGATGGAGATCCTTGAAACCGTGGAAGTCGCGGGCGACCGTAACTTCACCGATCTGCGTTTCCCGGTGCAATACGTCAACCGGCCGAACCTGAACTTCCGCGGTTTCGCCGGCACCCTGGCCAGCGGCATCGTCAAGAAGGGCGACGAAGTCGTGGTGCTGCCGTCGGGCAAGAGCAGCCGCGTGAAATCCATCGTCACCTTCGAAGGTGAACTGGAACACGCAGGCCCGGGTCAGGCCGTAACGCTGACCATGGAAGACGAAATCGACATCTCCCGTGGCGACTTGCTGGTACATGCCGACAACGTGCCGCCGGTCACCGACAGCTTCGAAGCGATGCTGGTGTGGATGGCTGAGGAGCCGATGCTGCCGGGCAAGAAATACGACATCAAGCGCGCCACCAGTTACGTGCCGGGCTCGATTGCCAGCATCGTCAACAAGGTCGACGTGAACACTCTGGAAGAAGGCCCGGCCAGTGCCTTGCAGCTGAACGAGATCGGTAAGGTCAAGATCAGCCTCGACGCGCCGATTGCCCTCGACGGTTATGAAAGCAACCGCACCACCGGTTCGTTCATCATCATCGACCGCTTGACCAACGGCACCGTCGGCGCCGGCATGATCGTCGCCCAGCCTTCGGCGCATGGCAGCTCCACACACCATGGAAAATTGGCCCATGTAGCCACCGAGGAGCGTGCCCAGCGCTTCGGCCAGCAACCGGCTACCGTGCTGTTCAGCGGTCTCTCGGGCGCGGGCAAAAGCACACTGGCCTATGCGGTTGAACGCAAGCTGTTCGACATGGGCCGTGCGGTGTTTGTGCTCGATGGGCAGAACCTGCGTCACGACCTGAACAAAGGTCTGCCGCAGGATCGCGCCGGGCGTACCGAGAACTGGCGTCGTGCGGCTCACGTCGCACGCCAGTTCAACGAAGCCGGTTTGCTGACCCTGGCGGCGTTTGTCGCACCGGACGCCGAAGGCCGTGCACAGGCCAAGGCGCTGATCGGTGACGACCGCTTGCTGACCGTTTACGTGCAGGCGTCGCCGATGGTCTGCGCTGCACGTGATCCGCAAGGTTTGTACGCTGCAGGTGGCGATAACATCCCGGGTGATTCCTTCCCGTACGACGTGCCGCTGGACGCGGACCTTGTGGTCGACACCCAGTCGTTGTCGCTGGAAGAAAGCGTCAAGCAAGTGCTGGACCTGCTGCGTAAACGCGGCGCGATCTAAGCGTTAGCGGCCAATAAAAAGCCCGCAGATGAGCAATCATCTGCGGGCTTTTTTGTGTCTGGTTGGGCCCCATCGCGAGCAGGCTCGCTCCCACATGGAGTTTCTATTGAATACAAATTTTGTGTTCACAACAAATTAACTGTGGGAGCGAGCCTGCTCGCGATAGGGCCGGTACAGACACCTGATTACTTCCCGGGATACTCGCGATGCATCTGTGCAAGCAGCGCATCCTTGTCTTCCCACAACTGGTTGATCCAGCCCTGGAACTCCAGGCGGTACACGCCGTCCTGATCGTAGTTCTTGCCGATGAACTGCGGCGGGATCTTCAGTTCCTGAAAGTGCACCACCACCTCTTTCACGTTGCCACACAGCAGGTCCCAATAACCGGGGCGCCCGGCCGGGTAGTGAATGGTCACGTTGACGATGGCTTCCAGTTGCTCACCCATGGCATCCAGCACAAACGCGATACCGCCAGCCTTGGGCTTGAGCAGGTAGCGCAAGGGCGATTGCTGCTGCGCGTGCTTGCCTTCGGTAAAGCGCGTGCCTTCGACGAAGTTGAAAATCCCCACCGGGTTATTGCGGAACTTGTCGCAGGTCTTGCGGGTGGTTTCCAGGTCTTTGCCTTTCTTCTCCGGGTGCTTTTCCAGATAGGCCTTGGAGTAACGCTTCATGAACGGGAAGCCCAGCGCCCACCAGGCCAGGCCGATCACCGGCACCCAGATCAGCTCTTGCTTGAGGAAGAACTTCAGCGGGCGAATCCGGCGGTTGAGCACGTACTGCAACACCATGATGTCGACCCAGCTCTGGTGGTTGCTGGTGATCAGGTACGAGTGCTGATAGTCCAGGCCTTCGAGCCCACTGAGCGTCCAGTGCGTGTGCCCGAGCAAATCCATCCAGGCCTTGTTGTTGCTGATCCAGGCTTCATGGATGTGGCTCATCAGCCAGTCGGTGAAGCGCTGTGCGGTCGGGAAGGGCAGCAGCAATTTGAAGATTGCCACGACAAACAGCGGTGTGCAGCAGACGATCGTGTTCAGCGCCAACAACAGCGAGGCGATCACGCCTCGCAAGGGTGCAGGTAGAGAATCCAGCATTTAAACATCCATAGGTCGGTTGGCGGCTTGAATCGCAGTCAGGGCAATGGTGTAGACGATGTCGTCGACCTGAGCGCCGCGCGGCAAATCATTTACCGGTTTGCGCAGGCCTTGCAGCATCGGTCCGAGGCTGACGCAGTCGGCGCTGCGTTGCACGGCTTTGTGAGTGGTGTTGCCGGTGTTCAGGTCGGGGAAAATGAACACGGTTGCCCGACCGGCTACCTGACTGTTCGGCGCCAGTTGCCGGGCCACGACTTCGTTGGCCGCGGCGTCGTACTGCAACGGTCCGTCGATCAGCAGCGCGTTTTGCGCTTCGTGGGCGAGCAGAGTGGCCTCGCGGACTTTCTCGACTTCTTCGCCGCTGGCCGACTCACCGCTGGAGTAGCTGAGCATCGCCACCCGTGGCGTGATCCCGAAGGCCGCGGCGGAGTCGGCGCTTTGCAGGGCGATCTCGGCCAGCTCGCTGGCGCTCGGGTGCGGGTTCATGATGCAGTCGCCGTAGACCAGCACTTCTTCCGGGAACAGCATGAAAAACACCGACGACACCAGCGTGCAGCCGGGTGCGGTCTTGATCAGTTGCAAGGCCGGGCGAATGGTATTGGCGGTGGAGTGGATGACCCCGGACACCAGCCCGTCGACTTCATCCAGGGCGAGCATCATGGTGCCGATCACCACGGTGTCTTCCAGCTGTTGCTCGGCCATTGGCGCATTGAGGCTTTTGGTCTTGCGCAGCGCGACCATCGGCTCGACATAACGCTGACGGATCAGGTCCGGGTCGAGAATCTCCAGGCCCTCAGGCAACTCGATACCCTGGGCACGCGCGACCGCTTGTACGTCTTCGGGTTTGGCCAGCAACACGCAACGGGCAATGCCGCGGGCCTGGCAGATCGCTGCCGCCTGCACGGTCAACGGTTCGCTACCTTCGGGCAGGACGATACGTTTGTTGGCCGCCTGGGCGCGCTGGATCAGTTGATAACGGAACACTGCCGGCGACAGGCGCATTTCACGCGGCGTGCCGCAGCGCTGGTGCAGCCAGTTGGCGTCGAGGTGGCTGGCGACGAAATCGGTGATGATTTCCGCACGCTCGCGGTCGTCGATCGGGATTTCCTTGTTCAAACCGTTCAACTGGTTGGCGGTTTCGTAGGAGCCGGTGCTCACCGACAACACCGGCAGACCGGCCTGCAAGGCACCTCGGCAGAGGTCCATGATCCGTGGGTCGGGCAGGGTGCCGCTGGTCAGCAGCAGACCGGCCAGCGGCACGCCATTGATCGCGGCGAGGCTGACGGCGAGGATGATGTCGTCGCGATCGCCGGGGGTTACCACCAGCACGCCGGGCTTGAGCAGTTCGACCGTGTTGCGCATGGTGCGGGCGCAAATGATGATCTTGCTCATGCGCCGGGTTTCATAGTCGCCGGCGTTGAGCACCTGAGCGCCCATCAAGTCCGCAACGTCACGGGTGCGCGGCGCGTTCAGTTCCGGCTGGAACGGAATGCAGCCAAGCAGCCGGAAGTCGCCGCTGCGCAGCAAGGGCGAGTGTTCCTTCAGGCGGGCGGCGAAAGCCTCCATGCTTTCATCGGTTTTGACCTTGTTGAGGATCACGCCGAGCACTTTCGGGTCCTTCGGACCGCCGAACAATTGCGCTTGCAACTCGACCCGGCCAGACAATTCGGTGAGCACTTCGTTTTCCGGTGCCGAAACCAGAATCACCTCGGCATCCAGGCTTTTCGCCAGGTGCAGGTTGACCCGCGCGGCGTAGCTGGCGCTGCGGGTCGGGACCATGCCTTCGACGACCAGCACGTCTTTGCCGATGGCGGCTTGCTGGTACAGGGTGATGATTTCTTCCAGCAGCTCATCCAGCTGACCGTCGCCGAGCATCCGCTCGACGTGAGCCAGGCCCAGTGGCTGCGGCGGCTTCAGGCCATGGGTGCGGGCCACCAGTTCGGTGGAACGTTCAGGACCGGTGTCGCCAGGGTGCGGCTGGGCAATCGGTTTGAAGAAGCCGACTTTCAGCCCGGCTCGCTCAAGGGTACGCACCAGCCCGAGGCTGATGGAGGTCAGACCCACACCAAAATCGGTGGGCGCGATAAAAAAAGTTTGCATGCGGATTCTCTGGAGGTGCATGGCAATGGCGACGGCCTATATCTGGCTGTCTGCCGAAATCAGACGTTAAGGTTATCGCTAACCGAGCCTTGAGCGCACCAACCGCAATCAAAGGGTTGGCCTATTTTTTCAATACGCTTGGCGGGGTCCAGAACCCAGGTTCGTGATTGCCAGGGTGGCTGGTGGCGCAGATGCTGGGTATGGCCGCAGGAAAGCTCGACAACCCAGTGTCCATCCTCGTCCTGATGGAAGCCCTGGATCGTCGACCCTGTCGAAGCGACCCGTCTGTCCGGGTTCTGTTCGCTTTCGGACGATTGCTTCGCTAAACTTGGTCTTTCTATATTCTTATGCAAAAGGTCTCGCCCCATGCTGATCGCCGCCAATAAGGCTGTCTCCATCGACTATACCCTGACCAACGACGCTGGTGAGGTCATCGACAGCTCTGCCGGCGGCGCACCGCTGGTTTACCTGCAAGGCGCAGGTAACATCATCCCGGGCCTGGAAAAAGCCCTGGAAGGTAAAGCAGTCGGTGACGAACTCAACGTCGCTGTAGAACCTGAAGATGCCTACGGTGAATACGCTGCCGAACTGGTCAGCACCCTGAGCCGCAGCATGTTCGAAGGCGTCGACGAACTGGAAGTGGGTATGCAGTTCCACGCTTCCGCGCCAGACGGCCAGATGCAAATCGTCACCATCCGTGATCTGGACGGTGACGACGTGACCGTTGACGGCAACCACCCGTTGGCCGGTCAGCGTTTGAACTTCAAGGTCAAGATCATCGACATCCGTGATGCCAGCCAGGAAGAAATCGCTCATGGTCACGTCCATGGCGAAGGTGGCCATCACCACTGATTTTCTGCGCTAAGCTTCGAGAACTGGAGAGGCGCCCGAGGGGCGCCTTTTTAGTCCGCGGCTGTCCTTGACGACATCGCCAAGTGGCTGTTTCGAGAAGAACACGGGAAAATTGGAGTTCGTCATGAGTGCTTTTCACGACCTTACATTGAAGACTTTGGATGGCCAGGAGTTACCTCTGGCGCCCTTCAAAGGGCACGTCGTGCTGGTGGTCAACGTCGCCTCCAAGTGTGGTTTGACCCCACAGTACGCTGCTCTGGAAAACCTCTACCAGCAATACAAGGGCAAAGGTTTCAGTGTGCTGGGTTTGCCGTGCAACCAGTTTGCCGGGCAAGAGCCAGGCACTGAAAACGAGATCAAAGAGTTCTGCAGCCTCAACTACGGCGTGACCTTCCCGCTGTCCAGCAAGCTGGAAGTCAACGGTCACGACCGTCATCAGCTGTACCGGCTGTTGGCGGGCGAGGGCGCGGAATTCCCGGGTGACATCACCTGGAATTTCGAGAAATTCCTTCTCGGTAAAGATGGTCGCGTGCTGGCGCGTTTCTCGCCACGTACTGCACCGGATGATCCGACGATTGTTCAGGCGATCGAAAAAGCCCTGGTCTGAACCTGTCTCCCGTAGGAGCACGGCTTGCCGGCGATAGCGATCTCAAGAATGCCATCGCCGGCAAGCCGTGCTCCTACAGACCCCCCCCTGTCTTTTGAACCTTAATCACCTAAATCAATAGTGCTATTCAAGGCTGGCAAGTCTCCATATTATCGCCGTCATAAAATCATTTTCACGTGGAGCCTCTCATGCCCGTCAAAGCCTTGTTCAAACCGTTCAACCTCGGTGCCCTGGAGCTGCCGACCCGCGTGGTCATGGCGCCGATGACCCGGTCGTTTTCCCCGGGTGGCGTGCCGAATTCGAAGGTCATCGAGTACTACCGCCGCCGCGCTGCCGCAGGTGTGGGGCTGATCATCACCGAGGGCACCACGGTTGGCCACAAGGCTTCCAACGGTTACCCGAACGTCCCGCACTTTTACGGCGAAGCGGCGTTGGCCGGCTGGAAAAAAGTCGTGGAGGCGGTGCACGCTGAAGGCGGCAAGATCGTTCCGCAGTTGTGGCACGTCGGCAGCGTACGGCGCATCGGCACCGAGCCGGACGCCAGCGTGCCAGGCTACGGGCCATCGGAAAAACTCAAGGATGGTCAGGTCGTGGTTCACGGCATGACCAAACAGAATATCCAGGACGTGATCGCAGCCTTCGCCCAGGCCGCCAAAGACGCGCAGAGCATCGGCATGGACGGCGTCGAGATCCACGGCGCCCACGGTTATCTGGTCGACCAGTTCTTCTGGGAAGGCAGCAACCAGCGCACCGACGAATACGGTGGCAGCCTGGCCAATCGTTCGCGCTTTGCCATTGAGCTGATCCAGGCCGTGCGTGCGGCGGTCGGTCCGGGCTACCCGATCATCTTCCGTTACTCGCAGTGGAAGCAGCAGGACTACACCGCACGTCTGGTGCAAACCCCGGAGGCGTTGGGCGAATTTCTCCAGCCACTGTCCGATGCCGGCGTGGATATCTTCCATTGCTCGACGCGGCGTTTCTGGGAGCCGGAGTTCGACGGTTCCGAGCTGAACCTCGCAGGCTGGACCCGCAAATTGACGGGCAAGCCGACCATCACCGTGGGCAGCGTGGGGCTGGACGGTGAGTTCCTGCAGTTCATGGTCAACACCGACAAAGTCGCGCAACCGGCCAGTCTTGAGAACCTGCTGGAACGTTTGAACAACGAAGAGTTCGACCTGGTGGCAGTGGGACGCGCCTTGCTGGTCGACCCGGACTGGGCACAGAAAGTCCGCGAAGGTCGCGAGCAGGACATCCTGCCGTTCAGTCGTGAGGCGTTGATGACGCTGGTTTAAACGGCGCTCGGGCGGACGCCATCGCGAGCAGGCTCGCTCCCACAGGAGTATGTATTCCAATGTGGGAGCGAGCTTGCTCGCGATGGCTGACTCAATGCCACAGAGAAATCAGGGCAATATCGCAGCACTCACCGGCCCATGCTCTGCGACGCAAGCCCCGCGCAATTGCCCTTCAAATTGCTCGACGATTGCCCCCCAGCCCTGCCGACTGGCGTGCTGACGCGCGTTGAGCCGTATGCAGCGCAAGGTTTCTGCTTCTTCCAGCAACCAACGGGCGGCGTCGCAAAACGCCTCTTCGTCCCCCGGCATCGCCAGCACGCCGTTGTAGCCATGGCGAATGTGTTGAGCCGCAGCGGCCTGATCGTAGGCCACCACGCCCAATCCGGAGGCCAGGGCTTCGAGCACCACATTGCCGAAGGTTTCGGTCAGGCTCGGAAACAGAAACAGATCCCCGGACGCGTAGTGACAAGCCAGGGCTTCGCCACGCTGCGAGCCACAGAAGATCGCGTCGGGCAGTTCTTTTTCCAGCAGCGCACGCTGCGGGCCATCACCGACCACAATCAGTTTTATTCGTCGTTGTGGATAAGTTGACTGCAAGGCCTGGTAGCAACGTTTGAGCAGGCCAAGGTTTTTTTCCTGAGCGAGCCGGCCGACGTGAATCAGCGCGATGTCGTCGTTCTCCAGCCCCCAGCTTTCACGCAGCGAACCCAGGCGTTTGGCCGGGTGGAACAGTTGGCTGTCGACGCCACGAGACAGCAGCGCCAGACGCTCGAACTGCCGACGTTCCAGCTCCATTCGCTGGCTGGTGCTGGGCACCAGAGTCAACTTGGTGCGGTTATGGAACCAACGCAGGTAATGTGTCAGTAACCGGGTCAACAGTCCTAGACCGTACTGGTTGGAATACTGCTGGAAGTTGGTATGAAAACCGCTCACCACCGAAATGCCCAGCCTTCGTGCCGCGCGCAAGGCTGACAACCCCAGCGGTCCTTCGGTGGCGATGTAGAGCACGTCCGGGCGATGACGCTGCCAGCGTCTGAGCAACTTGTGCATCGACGACTGGCCCCATTGCAGCCCCGGATAACCCGGCAGCGGCCAGCCGCGGCAGAGCAGCAGCTCATCGTCGCTGAGACGGGCTTGATCGCTGCCCTGACGCGGTCGCACCAGTTCTACCTGATGCCCACGCGCGCGCAGGCCTTCGAACAAGCGGCCCAGAGTATTGGCCACTCCGTTGATTTCCGGAGGGAAGGTTTCGGTGATCAGGGTGATATGCAGAGCTGTCGTCATGGCCTCAGTGTCGACTGAGGCCATGTCGCCATTGTGTCAGGGCGATGATGGATTTGTGACGCTGTCAGGCAGGTTTGACCACCAGGTTTTCAGCTCCACGCTCGCGCACCCAAAACAACGTCGCACCGGCCACCGCCGCCGGCATCATCAGGATGTTGACCACCGGGATCAGCAGTGCCAGGTAGACGATCCCGCCAAAGCTCATGCTCTGCCAGCGTTTCTGGCGCAGCCAGGCGAGCATTTCGTTCCAGCCGAGTTTGTGGTTGTCCGCCGGGTAGTCGATGTACTGGATTGCCATCATCCACACGCCGAACGCCAGCCACAGCGGTGCAGCGACCAGGTTGACCACCGGGATGAATGAAAGGATCAGCAACGCGAGGGCCCTGGGCAGGAAGTAGCCGAGTTTGCGCATTTCCCGGGCGAACGTGCGCGGGATCATCGCAATCAGTTCGCCCCAACTGAAGGTCGGGAAGTCGTCGGTGCCCCGCACCACCACCTCGACTTTCTCCGCGAGAAAACCGTTGAAAGGTGCAGCAATCACGTTGGCGATCATGGTGAAGGTGAAAAACACCATCAGCGCCACCAGAATCACGAACAGTGGCCAAAGCACGTAGCTGAGAAAACTCAGCCAGCTCGGCAGTGATGGCATCAGGGTGTCGACCCACAGGCTGAACTGATGGCCGGCCAGGTAGATCAATCCGACGAACAGCACCAGGTTGATGGCCAGCGGCAACAACACGAACAAACGCAGGCCGGGACTCAAGACCAGCTTCAGGCCTTCGCGCAGGTATTGCGGGCCGGACAGAACGGGGGCGGGCATAGTGGGCTCCGAGCAATGGGAAAACGCGCCGACCTTACCGGCTTTGCCACACAGGCGAAAGCGCGGTAATGACATCGACATTAACTGTAACAAAGGCGCCTTTAAATCAGACTCCTGGGGATAGAGACCGCCTATGAGCTGGATTGTTATTCCGTATTTCCTTAATCTTCGCCTCCTCGATACGCTGCACCCATTATTTTTCAGGGCTGTCCAACTACGGCGCTTCCCCAAGTGCTTGCACAGTCCTTTTTTAATTCCAGCCGGTCATCCGGCGTTCCGCGCCAGGTAATACCGGCCGGTCGATAGGAGTGAGTCATGTCTGATGTACGTCATTCGCGAGTGATTATTCTCGGTTCCGGCCCTGCCGGTTACAGCGCTGCGGTCTATGCTGCCCGCGCTAACCTCAAGCCGTTGCTGATCACCGGCATGCAGGCTGGCGGTCAATTGACCACCACCACCGAAGTCGACAACTGGCCGGGCGACGTGCACGGCCTGACCGGCCCGGCACTGATGGAGCGGATGAAAGAACACGCCGAGCGCTTCGAGACCGAAATCGTTTTCGACCACATCAACGCCGTCGACTTCGCCGCCAAGCCGTACACCCTGACGGGCGACAGCGCCACTTACACCTGCGACGCACTGATCATCGCGACCGGTGCCAGCGCTCGTTACCTGGGCCTGCCGTCGGAAGAAACCTTCATGGGCAAAGGCGTGTCGGCCTGCGCAACCTGCGATGGTTTCTTCTACCGCAACCGTGAAGTGGCCGTGGTCGGTGGCGGCAACACCGCTGTCGAAGAGGCGCTGTACCTGGCCAACATCGCCAGCAAAGTAACCCTGATTCACCGTCGCGAAACCTTCCGCGCCGAGAAAATCCTGATCGACAAGCTGCACGCACGGGTTGCCGAAGGCAAGATCGTCCTGAAGCTGAACTCGACGCTGGACGAAGTGCTGGGCGACAACATGGGCGTGACCGGCGCTCGTTTGAAGAACAACGACGGCAGCTTCGACGAGCTGAAAGTCGACGGCGTGTTCATCGCCATCGGCCACACCCCGAACACGTCGCTGTTCGAAGGCCAACTGACCTTGAAAGACGGTTATCTGGTGGTGCAGGGCGGTCGTGAAGGCAATGCGACGGCGACCAGCCTCGAAGGCATCTTCGCTGCCGGCGACGTGGCTGACCACGTTTACCGTCAGGCTATCACCTCGGCTGGCGCTGGTTGCATGGCCGCACTGGACGCAGAGCGTTACCTGGACGACCTGCAGAACGCCAAGTTCTGAAATCGTTGAAATGAAAAAACCGGCCTCGGCCGGTTTTTTTGCACCCGCGATTTAACAGGCAATTCTGTTCATTGTGGGAGCGAGCCTGCTCGCGATGGCGGCTTTACATGCAGCATTTGTGTTGGCTGACAAACCGCTATCGCGAGCAGGCTCGCTCCCACCTGGATTGCATTTCAAACAGGAGTTAGCGGCGGGTCAGTGGTTGTTGCGAGAACTTAACGCCGGCCAACCCATGCGCAATCAACGCGCGGATGTTGCCGTGGTCGCTGCCATCCGGCGTAGCAACCACCGAGCGGTAATGCTCACCAAACGCCAGCAGCGCTTCTTCATCGCTCAAGCCTTCCAGCAGCGCCAGCCCGAGGGTTTTGCACGAGCCTTCGTTCTGCCCGGCGGCGTTTTCCACGCCACCATTGTTGAAGGCTTGTGGCTGGTAATCATAGCCAGCGGCGATGAACGCCAGGGTATCGGCGAAGGCGTGTTCGCCGCTTTTGAGGCTGGCGCGCAGGGTGTTCAGGTCAGTCATGGGTTTTTCCTTTGGCGAACGCCGCTTGCTGGTCGGCGCTGGCTTCTTGCTGGTATTGGGCTTTCCACTCGGCGTACGGCATGCCGTAGACCACTTCGCGGGCGTCATCGAGGCTGACCTCGATCTGGCGTTCGTCGGCGGCGGCCTTATACCACTTGGACAGGCAGTTGCGGCAGAAACCCGCGAGGTTCATCAGGTCGATGTTCTGTACATCCTTGCGACTGTCCAGGTGCGCGACCAGTCGGCGGAACGCAGCAGCTTCAAGTTCCAGGCGTTGTTGTTCGGTCATGATGGGCTCGGTGCTATCAAATCGTGGCGCGGATGATAAAAGCCTGGCGGTTTATGCGCCAGACACGGTCAGCGACTCGCGGCGAGGGTAATCGATACCGACTCGGCGAAACGCAGGGCGTGGGGTTTGTCGACTTCGACTTCGGCGTAAAGCACGCTTTGGTTGGCCATGATCAGATCGAGTATCTCCTGGGTCAGGCGTTCGAGCAGGGCGAACCGGTTGCCCTCCACATGGGCGATGATCGCCTTGGTGATGGTGCGGTAATTGAGCGCATGATCGATATCGTTGTCGCGCACGGCGTCTTGCGCGGCATAGAGGATGGTCAGGTTGATCAGCACATCCTGCTTGTTGAGGATTTCGTCCTCGTTGATTCCGATGAAGGTCCGCAGACACAGGTCCTTGACCCGAATGCGGGCCATTCCTGGTTGAAGTTGTGGCATTGCTACTTGCTCCGTCCAATCAATTGCAGGAACTCCTGACGGGTGTTGCTCGACTCGCGGAAGGCGCCGAGCATCACCGAGGTGTTCATGGTCGAATTCTGTTTCTCGACGCCGCGCATCATCATGCACATGTGCTGGGCCTCGATCACCACCGCAACACCGGCGGCCTGGGTGACGCGCTGCACCGCCTCGGCGATTTCCCGGGTGAGGTTTTCCTGGATCTGCAAACGCCGGGCGAACATGTCGACGATGCGCGCGATCTTCGACAGGCCCAACACCTTGCCGGTAGGAATATAAGCCACATGGGCCTTGCCGATGAAGGGCAGCAGGTGATGTTCGCAGAGCGAGTAGAGCTCGATGTCGTCGACGATCACCATTTCATCGTTGTCAGAGGCGAACAGTGCGCCATTGACGATCTCGTCGACGCTCTGCTCGTAACCATGACACAGGTACTGCATGGCCTTGGCCGCACGCATCGGGGTGTCTTGCAAACCCTCGCGGTCGGGGTCTTCGCCCAGGCCGATCAGGATTTCACGGTAGCTCTGGGACAGGGATAACGTCATGGAACATCCTCGCGGGGGCGGCCTACTTGAGGTGCCGTCCGCCGTTGACGGTCAGGGTCGTGCCGGTGACATAAGGGTTGTCCAGCAAGTAGCGCAGGCTCTGGTAGACAACCTCGCTGCCGGGTTCGATACCCAGTGCGGATTTGGCCAGGGCTTTGGCGCGGTACGCCGCGTCGTCATCGGGATTGAACAGTAGCAGGGCTGGGGCGATACCGTTGACCTTGATTTTCGGGGCGTATTTCGCCGCGAAGGAAAGGGTCAGGCTGTCGAGCCCGGCTTTAGTGGCGCAATAGGCGATGTGCTTGCTGCTGCCCCTGCGCGTGACATCGTCGCTGATATGCACGATGTCGGCGGGGCTGGAGCGCAGCAGCAAGTCGGCACAGTGCAGGTTGATCAGGTAGGGCGCAAGCATGTGCACGCTGAACATCTGGGTGAATGCGGCCACTTCGGTGTCAGGCGTTTCGGCCAGCCAGGCGGAAGCATTATGCACAATTGCCCGCAAGCTCCGGGTATGGGCTTTCAATTGCGTGATGAACGCCAGGATCCCGGCTTCGCTGGAGAAGTCGGCAAACAGTGCAATCGCGCCAAGGTCGCGCAGAGTTTGCACGCCCGGGCGTTCGCTGCGGTAGCTGATGATCACGCGGTGACCTTCTTCCAGCAGCCGCTGCGCGCAGTGCAGGCCGACACGTTGGCTGGCGCCGGTAATGAGGATCGGGGCTGAGGAAGAGGTCATGGATGGCTCGCATCGCGGGTATGGCAAAACTATACCAGCGACAGCTTGCGCAATGCCTTGAAAAGATCGCAGGTTCCGGCTGCTCCCACAACCACACGACCAAATCTCACCGCGAGCCTGCGATCTTTCAGCGATTCTGGGTGGACGGTGCAGCGGGCAATGGCCGCCCCGGTGTGTTGTTCAACCAGCCGGCCAGCAGGTGGGTCGACAGCGGAATGAAGAAGTAGACCATCAACGGCGTCAGGGCCAGGGTGCTGATGAATACACGAGCCAGCAGGCCCATGTCGCTCAGCAGCGGGCCGAGTCCGAAGTTGAACAGCAGCGAAACCGGGAAGAACGCCAACCAGATCGCTATGGCCTGTTTCCAGCGAGGCGGACGTTGCCCGGCGGCACCGAACCAACCGTCGATGCCACTGACCCGATGCTCGGAAGGGTGGGCGAACAAATCGCTGCCGCGTCCCAGCCACGCCGTGCGCGAGGCGGAATGCTCCCACGCATGCAGGGTCTGCTCGTCGGCGAAGCGGAAAATAATCTGGAATTCGTCATCACCGGGCGGCGGTGCGAGCACGCCAGAGCCGAGATAGCCGGGAAAATCGGTGGCCAGTTGTTCGCCTTCGCGCAGCCAGGCGATCAGGTCCTGATAACGTCCGCTGGCAACGCGACGCGCAACCATCAGGGTGACGGGTGAGGTAGACATTGTGCATCTCCGTAGGGCAAGCACGCGGTTCCGGGTAGGAGGCGTACAAAACGCAGCACCGGGGTAAAGGGCTGCGTTTAAAAACAAGCAAGGATTATTCCTGATTTCACCCGATACACCAGAGACGCTGGTCGAAAAGGCCTCCTCTTGAATGTCGGGACTGATGAGTGCTAAATTGGATCCAATTTGACACGGACGTCCAAGAACTCATGATCACTACTGCTGATCCCCCCCAGACCGTGCAATCTTCTCGCCTGGAGAAGCAAGAGCAACTGTTCCCAATCCGTGAAGTGGCGCGCCTGACGGGCGTCAATCCGGTGACCTTGCGCGCCTGGGAGCGGCGCTATGGTTTGATCCAGCCAACACGCACCGAAAGTGGGCATCGGCTGTATTCCATGACCGATATTGAACGGGTTCAGAGCATTCTTGGCTGGATCGGACGGGGCGTGGCAGTCAGCAAGGTGGGCAGGATTCTGGCGAAGACCAGCGAAGTCCCGGCGTTGTCGAGCGTCATCCAGGATGAACTGGTTCAGGCCGACTATGCCCAGTGGCAAGCGCAGATCAGCGCGGCAATCTGCAATTTTGACGATGCGGAGTTGGGGCGGATTTACGGTCAGGTATTTTCCACTTACTCATTGAAAGTGACGTTCCAGGACATTTTCATGCCGCTGTGGATGCAATTGCTTCAGCATCATGAATTGTTTGGACAAACCAGTGAGTGGGCGATGCTGGATATGTTTCTTCGTGCCAGAGTTCTCCAGCGACTGGCATTGTTGCAAGGTGGGCAGCCGTCGCAGGTGATCGTTTCTGCCATTGATTCGCACTGCCATAAGCTTGAGTTGCTATTGACGGCTTTGTACATGAGCAGTACGCAGGTAGGTATCAGGGTACTGGCACTGGGGCAACCATTTGATGAACTGACCCTGGTCTGTGACAGGATCAAACCGCAGGCGCTGGTATTGTTTTCCAATCAAGTGCCTACGTTTGACTTCACTCGCCGTCTGAATCGACTGGCTATGGGCCTGGATTGTCGCCTGATGCTGGCCGGAGATTCGGCGGATCTGGCGCAAGAGAGCCTGAGCGGATCGTCGATTGGCTGTATTGGAAGTAAAGGGGGGGTGATGCAGCAGCGGTTGCAGCAATTTCTCGCGGGAACGCTCGATACCTGACGCTCAGATGTGCAGTGCGGGATGTGTCAGGCGATGCTGCTGAAGAATGAACTGACGCAGGCGTTCGGTTTCATCCCTGTCACTTTGGTTGAGCCGATAGGCGTAATAGCCCTGTTCGGTTTCTCGCTCGAAGGTCCCGCGCAATGCAATGCGTTCGTAGCCTGAAGGGCTGAACCACAACGCGAAACTTTTCGGCGGCTTGGTCCGGTTGCGTACCTCCAGCAAGACTCCCTTGAACGACACTTCGTGCACCCACAGCGTGCCGGGTTGGCCTTTGGCGTTCTCCAGGGCTACGGGTTCTTCAAGCGCCAGGCGCCAGGGGCGAACCATTGGCCCGTCCTCGTAGATGCTGGGTACGCCCAGGCGCAAATGCAGCGCATGAAACTCATCTTCCACCAGGTGTAGCGGAAAGGTCATTTGCTGATTTTCGAAATGTGCCTGAATGGTGACTTGCTCATTGGCCGCCAGACGTGTCAATAAATCACGGATTTGCGAGCCCCCATTAACCAGCAGGCTCGACGTCGCATCGCGAACGTTAAGCTGCGGGTTGTGCTGCATGGTCTGGATGAAATCCAGTTCATCCTGAGTCAGAAGGGTATCGCGGTGCATGGTTAGCTCGAAAGAAGTAATCACAAAGTCATTGGTGATTGTAGTTAATGACCATTAATTCGACAGCTTGTTTTAACCGTTTGTCGCTTTGAGTACGCGCAACTCCTCTAGTGCTGCGGCGAGTTGAGCTTCCAGTTGTTCCACTCGTTGTTGCGTCTTGACCTGGACAGTGACGTCCTTTTGCACACCGATGAAGTAAGTTTGCTTGTCGTTTTCGTTGTACACCGTTGAAAGCGACAGCTCATTCCAGAAGTGCGTGCCGTCCTTGCGGTAGTTGTGCAGGATTTCCCGGCAAGAATTCCCATTCTGCAACGTCTCGCGGATGGTTTTCAATGACGATTGATCGCGATCACCTGACTGGAGAAAACGACAGTCCTGATACAGGATTTCTTCAGCGCTATAACCGGTAAGCTTTTCGAAGGCTGGGTTTACGTAAATGAGGATGTTGTCCTCACCTTCCTTTTCCGCGATCACGATGCCGTCGTTTGAAGCGTCGATTGCCATTTGCATCAGTTGGGCATTGATCATCATAGAATCCTTTCTGTGTTGAACGAGGTGCTGCATTTTATGCCATGGTTTGAGGCTGTCCACTGGCCATCAGCGCTAACGGTGAGACAATCATGGAATCTCTGCATCAACTGTTAATATCCCCGCCTTTTACTCTGCATCAGGATCAGATTAATGAAAGTCGCCATTCTTTCCGGCTCGGTGTACGGCACGGCTGAAGAAGTCGCCCGGCATGCGGCCAACCTTTTCAAGGCTGCAGGTTTTGAAACCTGGCACAACCCGCGTGCCACCCTGGCCGATGTCCAGGCGTTCGCTCCCGAAGCCTTTCTGGCCGTCACCTCGACCACGGGTATGGGTGAGTTGCCGGACAACCTGCAACCGCTGTATTCGATGATTCGCGATCAACTGCCCGCTGCCTGGCGCGGCTTGCCAGGGGCGGTGATCGGCCTGGGGGATGCCAGTTACGGCGACACGTTCTGTGGCGGCGGCGAACAAATGCGCGAGCTGTTCGGTGAATTGGGCGTGCGCGAAGTGCTGCCCATGCTGCGCCTGGACGCCAGCGAAAGCGTGACCCCGGAAACTGACGCCGAACCCTGGTTGGCAGAATTGATCAGCGCGCTGCGCGGCTGACCGGATACATGCACCTGTTTGCGACACCGCTATTGATCCGGGTGTTGTGACATCGCTCACGTCTTTTAACGGCCGCAGGCTTGCTGACTCGTTGGGTCAGTAAGCTGGCTGCGAATGCAACTACACGAACCCCGACAGCTGACTAGACTGCGTTTACCCCTACGAAATAAATAATAAGAACCAGAGGTCCTCGCCGTGAGCGTAACCCCCGTTCAATCGACATCCGAGGTAAAAGACCAGGTTAGCGCCGCCGAGTGGCAAACCCGTGTCGATCTGGCGGCCTGCTATCGGCTGGTGGCGTTGCAGGGGTGGGACGATCTGATCTTCACCCACATTTCCGCCAAGGTGCCGGGGACTGAAGATTTTTTGATCAATCCGTTCGGCATGATGTTTCACGAAATGACCGCATCGAGCCTGGTCAAAGTCGATCTGGCCGGCAACAAGCTGATGCACAGCCCCTACGAGATCAATCCCGCCGGATACACCATCCACAGCGCCGTGCATGAAGTGCGTCACGACGTGGTGTGCGTGCTGCATACCCACACGGCGGCCGGTGTGGCGGTTTCCGCGCAGAAGCAGGGCGTATTGCCCATCAGCCAGCAATCACTGTTTGTGCTGTCGAGCCTTGCGTATCACGCCTATGAAGGTGTCGCGCTCAACCACGAGGAAAAGGCGCGCCTGCAAGCCGACCTCGGTGAAAACAATTTTCTGATGTTGCACAACCACGGGCTACTGACCTGTGGCAGCAGCATTGCCGACACCTTTTTGATGATGTTCACCTTCCAGCGTGCCTGCGAGATCCAGGTGCTGGCGCAGAACGGCGGAGCGGAACTGATTGCCATCGAACCGCAGATTCTCGCAGGTGCCAAGGCGATGATTGCCGGCGTGACCAAAAGTGCTCAAGGGATGGGCGGCGCGCTGGCCTGGCCGGCGTTGCTGCGCAAACTCGATCAACAAGCCCCGGGTTACAGACTCTGATGGCGCTCGCCGAGATCCCTCTGTGCGTCTGGCGCAAGCGCGCTCAGAGCTTTGTGTTCCGTGGCCAGACCATTCGCTATTGGGTAGCCGGGCAGGGTGAGCCCTTGTTGCTGATTCACGGATTCCCCACTGCCAGTTGGGACTGGCATTACCTTTGGCAACCCTTGACCCAGCGGTATCGAGTGATCGCCTGCGACATGCTGGGGTTTGGCGACTCGGCCAAGCCGCTGGACCATGAGTATTGCCTGTTGGAGCAGGCCGACTTGCAGCAGGCACTGCTGGACTATCTGGGTGTCCGACAGCCTGTGCACCTGCTGGCACATGATTACGGTGACAGCGTGGCTCAGGAGTTGTTGGCCCGACATGCTGAGGCGCGTGTCGAGATTGGCAGTTGTGTGTTCCTCAATGGTGGCCTGTTTCCCGAAACCCATCGGCCGGTGTTGATGCAAAAGCTGTTGCTCAGCCCGTTGGGCTGGATGATCGGACGAGCGTTCAGTCGGGATGGGCTGGTCAAGAGTTTCCGACAGGTCTTTGGCCCCCGGACCCGTCCGAGTGAAAGTGAACTGGACGATTTCTGGAGCCTGATCGACAACAACCGCGGCACGCGGATCATGCACAAACTGATCAACTATATCCCGCAACGCCGTGTGCAGCGGGACAGGTGGGTCAAGGCCATGCAAGCGGGCACCGTTGCGATGCGGGTGATCGATGGCGAAGACGACCCGGTGTCGGGAGCCCACATGGTCGAACGCTACCGCCAGTTGATCCCCAATCCGGACACGGTATTGCTGCACGGAATTGGTCATTACCCGCAAATCGAGGCGCCGATCCAGGTGCTCAAGCACTACCTGGCGTTTCGTGACCAACTGGATCCCCCCGCGTTGAAAACCGCCTGTTCCTGACCCCGCGTATTGACCTTGTTGTCCCCCATTACACGGGAGCTGCCTGGCTCCAGTGCCGCCAATCCCAGCATCCGGCAATCAGTGCAGACCGACTGGGTAGAGGGCTCTCATCAGAGTCTTTTGCGCATGAGAATATTTATCATTAATATTGGCGCACCGTTGACCCTGCGTAGGGCATGGACCACGTTGAGTCGACCTTTGATGATCAATACCCCACCCGAATCCCAGAACATCGACGGCTCCGACAGCCCGGACAGTCGCGCGTATTTTCTGCAGGTCTTCTTGTCCCAGCGACCGCAAATGGAAGCGTTGGTCAGTCGGCGCGTGGGGTGTCGGGCGACTGCCGCCGATCTGGTGCAGGACCTGTTTTTACGTTTCTGGCGCCGACCGCTGGTGCACGTCGAAGAACTCAGCACTTACCTGCTGCGCTGCGCCGGCAACATTGCCATCGATCATCTGCGCAGCGAAGGTGCGCGGGTAAGGCTCAACGAAGGCTGGTTGCCCGAACAGCAGCACAATCTCAGCGTCGAGCCACAAGCAGCGCTGGAAGCCGGCAATGACCTGCGCCATGTCGAGGCGGCATTACGCGGTTTGCCCGAACGTACCCGGCAGATTTTTTTGCTCAACCGCATTCACGGGCGCACGTACGCCGAAATCGCCAAAGCCATGGGGCTTTCCCAAAGCGCCGTGGAAAAACATATGATGCGCGCCCTCGAAGCCTGCAAGGCCAGTCTTAGGGCCCCCACATCACGCACGCCAGGGACAGCACCGTGAATCACACCGCCAGTGTCACTCCGACGCCGGCTCAGGAGCAGGCCGCGCTGGCCTGGCTGAGCCTGTTGCACGACCAGCCGAGCAGCGGCGATCACGCCACGTTCAGCCGTTGGTTGCAGGCCGATCCGGCGCATGCCGAAGCCTACGCCCAGGTACAAGTGGTCTGGGAATTGAGCGAAGTACCGGCTCGCACCCTGGCCGAGGAAGACGCGTTTGCCTTGCAGGGTTACCTCAATGCGCTGAACCGCTCCAGGCGTTCCGGCGTGCGGCGCTGGTCTGGCGGATTGGCCATGGCCGTCTGCTTGCTGCTGATGGTTTCGATAGGTGCCGGCTGGCAACCATCGCGTTGGTTCGATGATTTAGCGGCGGACTATGTCTCGGCGCCGGGTGAAGTGCGCAACGTGACCCTGGCCGACCAATCCCGAGTCACCCTGGATGCCGACAGCGCCATTGCCGTGGATTTCAGCCACGGTGAACGGCACGTTCGGCTGCGTCGCGGAGCAGCCTTTTTCAGCGTGACCCATACCGGCGAACCCTTTGTGGTCGACGCAGAACAGGGCGAGGCGCGGGTGCTCGGGACGCAGTTCGAAGTGCGATTGCAACCGGCAGGCGCGCAGGTGACGGTGCTTTCTGGACGCGTCGCTGTCACGCCGACCAAGGGCGCCGGGCAGCAGGTGCTGACGGCCGGCCAGCAAGTGGCCTACGGCGCCGGCAGCGCAGCAAAACTCCACGCCGTCGACAGTGAAGCGCAACTGGCGTGGCGTCAGGGCTGGCTCAATTACTACACGTCACCCTTGGCCGATGTGGTGAAAGACCTCGGCCGGTATTACCCGGGAAGGATCGTGGTGCTCAACGACGACCTGGCCGCACGACGGATCAGCGGCAGCTTTCCAAGCAAAGACCCGCAAGCAGTGCTCGATTCCCTGCAAGGAGTGTTGGGGTTCGAGCAGCACCATCTATTGGGACGGATGATCATTTTGCGCTGAGGGACGAGCGCATGACCGACCACCTGAAAATCCTCCTGCTGCGTGCAGGGATGGGGACTACGCTGAAACAAGTTGAAGTGCCGCAAGCGATGCAACCGGCCTGAGCACCACACTTCTACAGATTTCGACTAGCGAACAAGGATGAACTCATGTCACGTCTTTCCCTGCCAAGGCTGCTCAGTGCAGTCGCCCTGGCTGTCGCCGTGCTGGGCGGTTGCGCCCATGTTCAGCCGCCAGCCCAACCGGTTGCCGTCAACATCGTGGCAATCAACGACCTGCACGGTTACTTGCAGGCCAACCCGTATTCGGTTCGCGACAACACGGCCGCCGACGGTGTGCGCATGCTCAAGGCCGGGGGCGTCGCGACCCTCGGCGGGATGCTGACGCAACTGCGCAAGGACGATCCGCAGCTATTGTTCATCGGTGCCGGTGACCTGGTGGGTGGCAGTCCACCGCTGTCGGCGATGTGGGCCGACGAACCGACGCTCGAAGCGCTGCGGTACATGGACATGAAACTCAGCGCCATCGGCAATCATGAGCTGGACAACGGCAAGGCGGAGTTCCTGCGCCAGCTCAATGGCGGCTGCGAATCGAATCGTCCGACCAAGGCCTGCCAGTTTCGCGCCCACTATCCCGGCAGCGGTTTTCCGTACCTGGCGGCAAACCTGATCGACACCGATACCGGCAAAACCCTGTTGCCGCCGTACCGTATCGAAGAGGTTAAAGGCCAGAAGATCGCCTTTGTCGGCGCGGTACTGCGCGATGTTGCCTCCGTGGTCAGTGCCAAGGGCCTGCAGGGTTTGCGTACCGAGGATGAGGCCGAGTCGATCAATCGGCTGATCCCCGAACTCAACCGCCAGGGCGTCAACGCGATTGTCGCGGTGGTGCACCAGGGCGGCTCAACCCCCGAACCCTACGACAAACAGGACTGCAGCCAACTGAGAGGCGATATCGTTGATGTGGCCAAGCGACTCGATCCGGCGGTCGATGTGCTGATCTCCGGGCATTCCCATCAAGGCTATCTGTGCAAGGTCGGTCCTCTGCTGGTGACTCAGGGCAGTTCGTACGGGCATCTGATGACCCGCCTGACGCTCGACGTGACTCCCGGTCAACATCGGGTCACGGGCATTCACGCGACTAACCTGTTGGCCGATCCGGCGCAGTATCCAGCCGATCCACAGATGCTCGCCTTGCAGCGGGAAGTTGAAGCACGCAGCAATAACGTGCTGCTCAAACCTGTCGGTGCCATCGCGGCTTCACCGATCACTCGACGTGCCAATGCGGCGGGGGAGGCGCCTTTGGGGGACTTGATCGCCGATGCTCAACTGGCGGCTGGCGCGGCGCATGGCGCACAGATCGCCTTTATGAACAGAGGTGGCATTCGTGGCGACCTGGCCCTGGAGCCAGGTCTCAAACGCCTGAATTATGGGCAGGTGGCGACGGTGCAGCCGTTTAACAACACCCTGGTCGCCTTCGACCTGAACGGTCGGCAACTCGAACAATTGCTCAATCAGCAATGGAAGGCCGGAGGCAGTTTTGATGCGCTGCAGGTTTCCAGGGGCTTCAGCTATCGCTGGGATTCCACGCGCCCGCTGGACAGTCGGGTGATTCCCGGCAGTGTTCGTCTTAACGGTAAGCCGGTGCAGCCCGAGCACAATTATCGCGTGGTGCTGAACAGCTTCCTGGCCGACGGTGGCGATCGCTTCAGTCTTTTCAAACAGGGAGTGAATCGTAGTGATCTGGAAGTAACGGACCTGGATAGCCTGATCGATTACCTGCACCGCATGGATCAACAAGGCAAACCCGTTGGTTCTGCGAAGAGTGCAGGGCGCATCGTGAAGGTGAAATAGCGCGGCATGCCTGGTTGCGTAAGGGGCTTTGAAACTATTTTCAATTTTAATGTGAGGTAAACCCGAGTGACATCCGTGTAGTGGTGAAAGTGCGATTCATTCGCATCCGCAGCATTTCTACACACAGGTCACGAGCAATGAAGTCCAGGGCAAAATCGGCGGCAGGCGGTTCGGTTAAACAGTGGTTTGGCGCTTCTGCGCTGGCCGTTTCGGTGTTGGCCTTGTTGCCGTTGAGCGTGGCGTGCGCCGCGCAGTCCAGTGAGCAACACCGCGCGCTGTTCAGCTTCAACATTGCCAGCAAACCCTTGCCCCTGGCGTTGAGCGACTTCAGCCGGGTCACCGGCATCAGTGTGGTTTACACCGATGAAGCGCCCTACGGCCTCACCGCGCCTGCGATCAGTGGCGAGATGAGCGCCGAGCAAGCCATGCAGCGCTTGCTGAGCAAATCCGGTTTCACCTTCCGCCAGACCGACGCCCACACGCTGGCCCTTGAACCAAAACCTACTGAGGGCGCGCTGAATCTTGGCGCGACCACCATTACCTCGGCGGTCGAGCAACCGATGAGCTATCAGCCGCCGTCCACCACCTCAGTGGCACGTTCATCGGCCTCGCTTCAGGAAATCCCTCAGACCATCAACGTGATCCCGGCTCAGGTGTTGCGTGACCAGCTGCCGCGCAACCTGGACGATGCGTTGGCCAATGTCAGCGGCATCACCCAGGGCAACACGCTGGGCAGCACCCAGGACTCGGTGATGACTCGCGGTTTCGGTGACAACCGCAACGGCTCGATCATGCGCGACGGCATGCCGCTGGTGCAGGGCCGTGGCCTGAACGCCTCGGTGGATCGGGTTGAAGTCCTGAAGGGGCCGGCCTCGTTGCTCTACGGCATCCAGGACCCGGGCGGCGTGGTGAACATGGTCAGCAAGAAGCCCGAATTGCAGCCATACAACGCCTTGACCGTGCGTGGCTCGAGCTATGGCAACGGCAAGAACGGCAGCGGTGGCAGCCTCGACAGCACCGGGCCACTGGGCGACTCCGGTCTGGCCTACCGAATGGTGCTGGACCATGAAGACGAAGACTACTGGCGCAATTTCGGCACCCATCGCGAGACGTTGATCGCGCCGTCCCTGGCCTGGTTCGGCGAGAGCACCAAGTTGTTGTTCGCCTACGAGCACCGCGAGTTCCTCGCGCCGTTCGACCGTGGCACGGCCATTGACCCGCGCACCAATCATCCGTTGGACATCCCCCGTGGTCGCCGCCTCGACGAACCGTTCAACAACATGGAAGGCCGTTCGGACCTGTACCATTTCGAAGCCGACCACGAGCTCAATGACAACTGGAAAGCCCACTTCGGCTATAGCTGGAACCGCGAAACCTACGACGCCAGCCAGGTTCGCATCACCGCCATCGACCCGAAAAAAGGCACGCTGACCCGCAGCATGGACGGCACCCAAGGCGCCCTGACCACCGACCGTTTCACCACCGCCAGCCTCGAGGGCAAGGTCGATGTGGCTGGCATGCAACACGATCTGGTGTTCGGCGTGGATGACGAATACCGCAAGATCTACCGCGCCGACCTGATCCGGCAGAAGAGCCAGTTCCCGTCCTTCAGCTATCTGGACCCGGTCTACGGTCGTGAAGTGGCCGGCACCACGGTCAGCGCTGCGGACAGCAACCAGACCGATCTGCTGCGCAGCGACTCGGTGTTCCTGCAGGACTCGATCCACCTGAATGACCAGTGGATTCTGGTGGCCGGCGGACGCTTCCAGGAATACGACCAGTACGCCGGCAAGGGCCGCCCGTTCAAGGCCAACACCGACAGCAACGGTCAGAAATGGGTGCCGCGCGCCGGCCTGGTGTATCGCTACACCGATGAGCTGTCGTTCTACGGCAGCTACACCGAATCCTTCAAACCGAACTCGACCATCGCGCCATTGAGCGGCAGCTCGATCGTGCTCGATGGCGGCATTGCACCGGAAGAAGCCAAGTCCTGGGAACTGGGGGCCAAGCTCGACATGCCGGGCCGCGTGACCGGCAACATCGCGCTGTTCGACATCAAGAAACGCAACGTGCTGGTGTCCAACTCCGAGAACCCGCTGGTCACCACCTACAGTACTGCCGGCGAAGTGCGTTCCCGTGGCCTGGAGATCGACCTGACGGGCCAGTTGAGCGACCGCTGGAGCATGATCGGCAGCTACGCCTACACCGACGCCGAGGTCACCGAAGACCCGGACTACAAAGGCAAGCGACTGCAAAACGTGGCGAAAAACACCGGCTCGCTGTCGGCGGTCTATGACTTCGGCACCATCGTCGGTGGCGACCAGTTGCGGGTCGGCGCGGGCGCCCGGTATGTCGGCGAGCGGGCCGGTAACGCAGTGAACGACTTCGATCTGCCGAGCTACACCGTGGCCGACGCCTTCGCCACCTACGACACCAAGCTCGACGGGCAGAAGGTCAAGTTCCAGCTCAACGTGAAAAACCTCTTCGACCGCACTTACTACACCTCGGCCGTCAACCGGTTCTTTGTGTCGATGGGCGATTCGCGCCAGATCTCGCTGTCCAGCACGTTGGAGTTCTGATGAAAACCTTGAAGATTGCCATGTTGGCCCTGGCATTCAGCGGCGCGGCGTTTGCCGCGCCGGCACCGGATGCCCGGGTTTACCATCGCGAGCAGCAGGTGAGCTTGCCCGGTTCGGGAGACAGCTGGGGCTTTGTCGCCCTCGACCCGACGCGGCCTTATCTGTTTCTGGCTCGCCGTGAAAATGGCCTGAGCGTGTTCGATGTCGAGCAGCAACGTCTGCTGAAAACCATCGACGGCTCAGCGGGCGCCAACGGCGTGGTATTCGTGCCGACGTTGAACCGGGTGTTTGTGCTCAACACCGACGGCAGCCTGGGCGTGGTCGAGTTGTCCACACTCAAACTGCTCAAGCGTATCCCGGTGGCCCAGAGCAACCTCAACAGCGCGGTATATGAACCGCGCACGGGTCAGGTGATCATCGTCAGCGGTCGGCGTGCCGATCGTTCGACCTTGTTCGTGTTCGATCCGAAGCAAGAGCGCATCAGCGCCGCGCATGAACTGGACGTGAAGAAAATCGACCCGTTGCTGGTCAAGGGCGACGGCAGTTTCTTCCTGCCGATGCGCGATGAGGGCAAGATCGCTCGTTTCTCGGCAAGCACTTTTGAAGTCCTCGACACCTGGCAGTTCGAAGGCTGCGCGCGGCCCAGCGCCCTGGCTCAGGATGCCGAACGCGGGCGTCTGTTCATTGCCTGCCGGGGCGAAAAACCGCAACTGGTCGTCGCCGATCTTCAGAGCGGCGCGTTGAAGGCCCGTCTGCCGATCACCCGTGACGTCAACGCGCTGGCCTATGACGCGGACAACCGGCAGTTGCTGATCCCCAGCGGAGTCGATGCCAACCTGAGCATCGTCAAGCAACTCGATGCCGATCATTACCAGGCGCAGGCCAGTGTCAGCACCTTGCCGATGGCCTACAACATGGCCTTCGATCCGCTGAGCAAAAAGGTTTACCTGCCAGCGATGGACTTCACCCAGCCTGTGCCGAGCAAGGCTGAGCCCAAGCCGGATCCGCTGTTTCACGCCAACACTTTCTCGGTCACTACCCTGGCTCCGTAACCGCCGTTAACGCAAAAACGCCTGGCGATATTCGCCGGGCGTGCCCTTCATGGCTTGGCGAAAGCGATTGGTGAAATGGCTGGCGCTGGCAAAGCCGCAGGCCAGCGCGATCTCTCCAAGCGGCTGTGAGCTGTTGCGCAACAAATGTCGGGCGTGAGCCAGGCGGCGGGCCAACAGGTATTGATGCGGCGGCAGTCCGAAGCTTTCGCGAAACATCCGGGCGAAGTGGTACTCCGACAAGGCGCACAAGCCGGCCAACTGACCAAGGCTGATCGGCTCGGCCAATTGCTGGTCGATGTACTCGATCAGCTGTCGACGCTGATGCGCCGCCAGCCCACCCTTTAGGCGCAAACCCTGGCGCAGGCCAACCTGGCTGAGCAGGGTGTGGCTGAGCATTTCATGTGCGAGGCTGCTGGTCAGCAGGCGTTCGCCGGGCTCGTCCCAGTTCAATTCAATCAACTGACGGAAACGCCGAGCCTGCACCGGGTCTTCGAGAAAGGTGCTTTCCTGCAATTGCAGTTCACGCGGTTCACGGTCGAGCAAGGTGACGCAGCCGAGGGCAAATTGCTCGGGGCTGAAGTACAGGTGAGCCAGGCGGATTCCACCGTTGATCACCCAGGCCGACTGGTGCTCGGCGGGCAGGATGCAGAGTTTGTCCGGGCCGCCCTTGGTGCCGGGCTGTTCGCGGCGAAAGGTCCCGGTGCCACCGGCGATGTAGCAGGAGAGGGTGTGATGCCCCGGTGCTTCATAGTCCTGGGCATCGTGATGGTTGCTCCACAGGGCTGCAGCCATGCCGTCACCGAGCTCGGCGCTGTGCTCAAGGCGAGCATTCGGCGAGCGGTTGAGGGCTTGAAAGACTTGCAGGGTTTCCAGTGCGGGCATGATCGGCTCTCTCCAACGCCTTGCATCCTACTCCGTCGCCTCGACGCTGCCAGCCCGTCGCCTGACAAAAGCGCAAGTTTATGCAAGCGCACGGCCTGCCTCGAGAACAGACTGAAGACCATCTTCAGGAGTTGCCGACATGAACCTCTCGCTATACCTGCTAACGGTGCTGATCTGGGGCACCACCTGGATCGCCTTGAAACTGCAACTGGGGGTGGTGGCGATTCCGGTGTCGATCGTTTATCGCTTCGGCCTGGCATCGCTGGTGCTGTTCGTGATGTTACTGCTCAGCCGACGCCTGCAAGTGATGAACCGGCGTGGGCACTTGATCTGCCTGGCCCAGGGGTTGTGCCTGTTCTGCATCAATTTCATGTGCTTCCTCACCGCCAGCCAGTGGATCCCCAGCGGCCTGGTCGCCGTGGTGTTCTCCACCGCCACGCTGTGGAATGCGCTGAATGCGCGGGTGTTCTTCGGTCAGAAAGTAGCCCGCAATGTGCTGATGGGCGGCGCGCTGGGGTTGATCGGGCTGGGCTTGTTGTTCTGGCCGGAACTGGTCGGCCACACCGCCAGCCCGCAAACCTTGCTTGGCCTGGGTCTGGCGTTGCTGGGCACGCTGTGCTTCTCGGCCGGCAACATGCTCTCGAGCCTGCAGCAAAAAGCCGGCCTCAAGCCGTTGACCACCAACGCCTGGGGCATGGCCTATGGCGCCGCGATGCTGTCGATGTATTGCCTGGTCAAAGGTATTCCCTTCGACATTGAATGGAACACGCGTTACATCGGCTCGTTGTTGTACCTGGTGATTCCGGGTTCGGTGATTGGCTTCACCGCGTACCTGACCCTGGTTGGACGCATGGGTCCTGAACGTGCGGCGTATTGCACCGTGCTGTTCCCGGTGGTGGCATTGAACGTGTCGGCCTTCGCCGAAGGCTACCAATGGACCACACCGGCATTGGCCGGACTGGTGCTGGTCATGTTGGGTAACGTGTTGGTGTTTCGCAAACCCAAGGCGCGGGTGGCGGTGGGAAGTGGCAAATTGGCGTGATCGAATAAGTTGCACTGTGCATTGTCGGGTTCAACAGGGCGGTGTTTGTTAATGGTCAGTTTTCAGTGACAGATAAATAAGCGCCGTCATCATGTAGCCGATAATGCTCCGGGTCCAGGCCATGGCATTCCATTCTGTGGAACTGTCCATGTCGAACCATTCATTGGCGATCACCTGTATGCAGAAGTAATACAGGAAAATGCCGATCATCAAGCCGACAATTCCGTATTTCTTTGCCTCGTGGAATTCCTTGCGTGGCGCATTGAGTTTTGTATAAAGCTGATAGGCCCCCAATAAACAACAGGCGGTGTAGGTTGTCTCCAGGGTGATCATCATCCAGTAGATTCTATGGTGCAGCATGGGGGAGGTGATGGCGCGATAGCGTAGGGCGTCGTTGGGCCGGGTCGTGTCCATACTGAGAATATGGCCAACAAATTCGTAGTTGGAGGCGTAGTCAGTCACATTGCTGAATACAACCAGCAGGCCAAATCCTCCCGCCATTAAAACCAGGGCCAACTTACTGCGCCTGATCAGGCAGGCAGTGGTGAAATTTATCATGGTGCGTACTCTCCATATCCGGGTCCTGCACTGTGCAGGCAATTGGAGCAGGAGTTTATAACGCGAAAAAAATGGCGGGCTGAGGACTGGATTGCAAGTTGTGTCCTGGCGTATGTTGAGTGCTTGGGTGGTAACGGTTATCTCAGGTTTGTCTACTGTCAGATGTGACAGTAGACGCCTGAGTGCGTTCTGTTTAGCGTGGTCCGAGTTAATATCTCAGGTGGAATTCCCATGAATGAATATCAACTTGAAATCATCGCTAATATTCGTAAATCTTTAAATGATCTAGGTTATTCGAACGCGGCTTCGCCGCCGGCGCCAGTTATCACGTTGCTGGATGCTAATGGCGAATTGAGTCATGCATGTGTTTCGAAGGATGGGCTCTGGGCGGATCTTGTTTATGACGAATTCAAGTCCGGCGACGCAGTCCTTTTTTATCTGGGGAGTGCCACCCCCGGAATTGTCGATTATGAAGCCGAATATACGTTGGAAGACGAGAAAAAAATCGAGGCGCTGGTGCCTGAAGACATGATCAATCGATTGATTGGCGAAACGGCATTTGCACTGTACTTCGTGAATGAAACGACACCGTCTAATTTCAAGTACTTTGATGTCATTGAATGATGTAATGCGTTGTTGTAACAGGGGACAGGGCGCGTTCAGCTGGAACGTGCCCTGTTTCAATCAACCCTTCCACACCTGCGGATTCACCAGATCCCGCGGCCGTTCGCCCAACAAGGCGCTGCGCAGGTTGGCCAAGGCGCGGTGGGCCATGGCTTCGCGGGTTTCGTGGGTGGCCGAACCGATGTGCGGCAAGGTCACGGCGTTCTTCAGCTGGAACAGCGGCGACTCGGCCAGGGGTTCCTTCTCGTAGACATCCAGCCCCGCCCCGCGAATCCGGTTGTTCTGCAAGGCCTCGATCAGCGCCGGTTCATCGACCACCGGGCCACGGGAAATATTCACCAGAATCGCGCTGGGCTTCATCAGCGCCAGTTCGCGGTGGCTGATCAGGTGCCGGGTCTTGTCGCTGAGCGGCACCACCAGGCAGACGAAATCGGCTTCGGCCAGCAACTGATCAAGGCTGCGGAACTGTGCGCCGAGTTCTTGTTCAAGCTGGGGCTTGCGGCTGTTGCCGCTGTACAGGATCGGCATGTTGAAGCCCAGGCGACCGCGTCGGGCGATGGCCGCGCCGATGTTGCCCATGCCGACGATGCCCAGGGTCTTGCCATGCACATCGCAACCAAACAGCGGCGCCCCGACCGTGGCCTGCCATTGCCCGGCCTTGGTCCAGGCGTCCAGCTCGGCGACACGTCGGGCGCTGCTCATCAGCAAGGCGAAGGCCAGGTCGGCGGTGCTTTCGGTCAGCACGTCCGGGGTGTTGGTGAGCATGATCCCGCGTTCGTTGAAGTAGGCCAGGTCGTAGTTGTCGTAGCCGACCGAGACGCTGGATACCACTTCGAGTTTGCTGGCGTTCTCCAATTGGGCCCGACCAAGCTTGCGACCGACGCCGATCAAGCCGTGTGCGTGGGGCAGGGCTTCGTTGAACTGGGCATTGATGTCACCCAGCTTGGGGTTGGGCACGATCACCTCGAAGTCGTGTCGCAAGGACTCGACCATTTCGGGCGAGACACGGCTGAAGGCAAGTACGGTCTTTTTCATCGCAGGAAGGCTCGTCAGGCGGAGGAGAATGCCAAGCACGCTAACATTCTCTGACGGGTTTTTGCGAGAGCCACAGGCTGTGGGCGAACACAACCCTGTGGCGAGGGAGCTTGCTCCCGCTCGGCTGCGCAGCAGTCGTCAGCCTTTCAATCTCGACTTACCTGAATTAGCTCATTGACGCGATTGCGAGCGCTGCGCACTCGAGCGGGAGCAAGCTCCCTCGCCACACTGGATCGGGTCAATCCTTAGGATCAATTGGCCAGCCGTGCCCCACCCAGACTCCCGCTCAACTCATACGCCGCCAATTCCGCCTGATGCGCCGCCAGAATCTCCGGCAGCGAGCCGCGCAGGTACTCGACCCAGGTCTTGATCTTCGCATCCAGGTACTGACGCGACGGGTAGATGGCGTACAGGTTCAGCTCCTGCGAGCGGTAGTTGGGCATGACCCGCACCAGGCTACCGTTGCGCAGACCTTCGATGGCGGCATAGACCGGCAGCACACCAATGCCCATGCCGCTGATGATCGCGGTTTTCATGGCGTCGGCGGAGTTCACCAGAAACGGTGAGCTGTTGATGGTGACCATTTCCTGGCCTTCCGGGCCGTCGAACAGCCACTTCTCCAGCGGAATCACCGGGCTGACGAGACGCAGGCAGGCGTGATTCAGCAGGTCGCTGGGCTTCTGCGCGCAGCCGTTGGCTTTTACATAAGCAGGCGACGCGCAAACGATGCTGTAGGTGATGCCCAGCCGTTGCGAGACAAAGCCCGAGTCCGGCAGTTCGCTGGCCAGCACGATCGATACGTCGTAGCCCTCGTCGAGCAAGTCCGGTACGCGGTTGGCCATGGTCAGGTCGAAGGTCACGTCCGGGTGGGATTTGCGATAGCGGGCGATGGCATCGATCACGAAGTGCTGACCGATCCCGGTCATGGTGTGCACCTTGAGTTGCCCGGCCGGGCGCGCATGGGCGTCGCTGGCCTCGGCTTCGGCTTCCTCGACATAGGCAAGGATCTGCTCGCAGCGCAGCAAATAACGCTTGCCGGCCTCGGTCAGGGCGATGCGGCGAGTGGTGCGGTTGAGCAAACGGGTTTGCAGGTGGGCTTCCAGGTTGGAGACCGCGCGCGAGACGTTGGCTGTCGTGGTATCGAGCTGCACGGCAGCGGCAGTGAAGCTGCCGGCTTCGGCGACACAGCTGAAGGCGCGCATGTTTTGCAAAGTGTCCATGGGGTGCTCTCGGGTGCGATGACAAATTGTGACACGAAGTTACGGAATGCTGTGACCCCGACCAAGGGATTATCTCGTTAACGGTAACAAAGATTCACAGGAATCCCGGCTTATCGCCGCACAGGCCCACCCCTAGAATTGCGCCGTTACTGGTGTGTGGGAGCGAGCCCGCTCGCGATGGCATCGGTGTGGTGTACCTGATGCACCAAGGTGTTTGCATCGCGAGCAGGCTCGCTCCCACAACTAAGTCAGTGTCCACAGGACCTCGTACCTCCCCCTAATTCCAGGAATTTTCAGCAGTGCCGCGTCGCATCAGCAGAGAGTTGAAGACTCTCAGTGTTTGGGCTTTATCGTTAGCAATCAGCGGCTGCATCGGAACCGGAGGTATTGCCCCACAGGGCAAGGCATTCGATGCCAATACATTAGCCACCGACGAGGCCATTCAAAGCGCCGCCAAGGATGCTCACTGGCCCACCGCGCAGTGGTGGCAGGCCTATGGCGACCCGCAACTCAATCACTGGATCGACCTCGCCGTGCAAGGCAGCCCGAGCATGGCCATGGCCGCTGCCCGTGTGCGTCAGGCCAGGTCTATGGCCGGTGTTGCCGAGTCGGCCGAGTCGTTGCAGGTCAATGGCCAGTCCACGCTCAAACGCCATAACTGGCCGACCGACCAGTTCTACGGTCCGGGCGAACTGGCCAACACCACCACTTGGGACAACAACGCGGCCCTTGGCTTCAGCTACGCCCTCGACCTTTGGGGCCGCGAAAGCAATGCCACCGAACGCGCCGTCGACATGGCCCACATGAGCGCCGCCGAGGCGCGCATGGCTCAGCTCGAATTGCAGAACAACGTGGTCCGCGCCTACATCCAGCTGTCGCTGCATTACGCGCAGCGGGACATCGTGGCCGCGACCCTCAAGCAGCAACAGCAGATTCTCGACCTCGCGCAAAAGCGTCTGGACGGCGGCATCGGCACCCATTTCGAAGTCAGCCAGGCCCAAACCCCGTTGCCGGAAACCCATCGGCAACTGGATGCCCTGGACGAAGAAATCGCCCTGAGCCGCAATCAACTCGCTGCACTGGCGGGCAAAGGTCCAGGGGAGGGCGCACAGTTGCAGCGCCCGACGCTGTCCCTTGGCACCGCCCTGAAACTGCCCTCGGCATTGCCCGCGCAATTGCTCGGCCAACGCCCGGACGTGGTCGCCAGTCGCTGGCAAGTCGCGGCCCAGGCGCGCGGGATCGACGTGGCGCACGCCGGCTTCTACCCCAACGTCGATCTGGTCGGCAGCCTTGGCTACATGGCCACTGGTGGTGGGGCGCTGGAATTCCTGACCGGCAAGAAGCTCAACTACAACGTCGGGCCGGCGATCTCCCTGCCGATCTTCGACGGTGGGCGCTTGCGCTCGGAACTGGGCGAAGCCTCGGCCGGCTATGACATCGCCGTGGCCAAGTACAACCAGACCCTGGTCGATGCGCTCAAAAGCATCTCCGATCAATTGATCCGCCGCGAGTCCATGGACAAGCAGCAAGCCTTCGCTGCCGAGTCGGTGGCCACTGCACAGAAAACCTACGACATCGCGATGATCGCCTACCAGCGCGGGCTCACCGATTACCTGAATGTGCTGAATGCCCAGAGCCTGCTGTTCAAACAGCAGCAAGTGCAACAACAGGTTCAGGCTGCACGTTTGAGTGCTCATGCCGAACTGGTCACTGCCCTCGGCGGCGGGCTCGGCGCCGGTAACGACGTGCCGCCAGACAGTAAAGTCCAGGCGCCGAAAACCCCGGCTCTTCTCAAGAGCATCGTGAATTGAACACAAACCCTGTGGGAGCGAGCTTGCTCGCGATAGCGGTGTGTCAGGCGACAAAAATGCTGACTGACAGTCCCTCATCGCGAGCAGGCTCGCTCCCACAGGTCCCGCATTGACCAATGAGCAGGACTTCATGACTCCCTTGCCTGCACCTTTGCGCTGGCTGTATTCCCTTGAGTGGCGCCGGGGTTTTTTCGACTGGGCACGCAGTGATGGCGTGACCTGGGTCTACATCTTCAAGGTGCTGATCGCCGCGTTCCTGACCCTCTGGCTGGCCATGCGCCTGGAATTGCCGCAACCGCGCACGGCGATGATCACCGTGTTCATCGTCATGCAGCCGCAGAGCGGCCAGGTGTTCGCCAAGAGTTTCTATCGCTTCCTCGGCACATTGGCCGGCTCGGCGGTGATGGTTGCGCTGATTGCCTTGTTTGCGCAGAACACCGAACTGTTCCTCGGCTCGCTGGCGATCTGGGTCGGTATCTGCACGGCCGGCGCAGCGCGTTATCGCAACTTCCGCGCCTATGGTTTTGTGCTCGCCGGTTACACCGCGGCGATGGTCGGCTTGCCGGCGCTGGCGCACCCGGACGGCGCGTTCATGGCGGCAGTCTGGCGGGTGCTGGAAATCTCCCTGGGGATTCTCTGCTCGACCCTGGTCAGCGCCGCGATTCTCCCGCAAACCGCCAGCGCCGCGATGCGCAACGCCTTGTATCAGCGCTTTGGAGTGTTTGCGCTGTTCGTCACCGATGGCTTGCGCGGGCGCAGCCAACGCGAGGCATTCGAAGCCGGCAACGTGCGCTTTATCGCCGAAGCCGTGGGCCTGGAAGGCTTGCGCAGTGTCACCGTGTTCGAAGACCCGCACATGCGTCGGCGCAATGGTCGGCTCAGTCGCTTGAACAGCGAATTCATGGGCATCACCACCCGGTTCAACGCCTTGCACCAATTGCTCGAACGCTTGCGTAGCAGCGGCACCGAACAGGTGGTGGCGGCGATCAAACCGGGGTTGCAGGACCTCGCCGAAGTGCTCGATGGCTTCTCGGGTCGCGCGCTGACGCATGCCGACGCGGCGCGTCTGGCAGCGCAATTGGCGGCCTACAAAGAAGGCATGCCGGCACGGGTCCGCAGCTTGCGGGCGAGCTTTCAGCAGAACGAACCGAGCGACGCCGAGCAACTGGATTTCCACACCGCCTACGAGTTGCTCTACCGCTTCGTCGAGGAAATGCACAGTTATGCGCAGACCCACGCCTCGCTGGCCGAGCACCGCCACGAACGCGAGCAATGGGATGAGCCCTACACCCCGAAAACCAACTGGCTGGCCTCGGCTGCGGCGGGCATACGGGCGTCGTTCATTCTGATTGTACTGGGCAGTTACTGGGTCGCCACCGCGTGGCCGAGCGGCGCCACCATGACGATGATCGCCGCCGCCACCGTCGGTCTCTCGGCGGCCACGCCAAACCCCAAGCGCATGGCGTTCCAGATGGCCTGCGGGACGTTGCTCGGGGCGCTGATCGGCTTCGTCGAGATGTTTTTCATCTTCCCGTGGATCGACGGTTTCCCGCTGTTGTGCGTGATGCTGGCGCCGGTGATCGTGCTCGGTTCGTTTCTCACCTCACGGCCGCAGTACGCCGGTGTCGGCCTGGGGTTGCTGATCTTTTTCAGCACCGGTTCAGTACCGGACAACCTGACGGTCTACAACCCTTACACCTTCATCAACGACTACATCGCCATGGTCATGGGCATGCTGGTGTGCGCGGCGGCGGGGGCGATCATCCTGCCGCCCAACAGTCGCTGGTTGTGGCGGCGTCTGGAGCAGGACTTGCGCGGGCAAGTGGTGTTCGCCATCAGCGGCAAACTCAAAGGGCTGGCGTCGGGTTTTGAAAGCAGCACCCGCGATCTGGTGCACCAGGCTTATGGCCTGGCCACCGGACAGCCGCAGGTGCAACGTGATCTGCTGCGCTGGATGTTCGTGGTGCTGGAAGTCGGCCACGCGATCATCGAGTTGCGCAAGGAACAGGCGATCCTCCCGGTGCACCCGGCCTATGCCGAAACCCAACCGTGGCGTCAGGCGATCCGGGTCATGGGCCGCTCGCTGGTGCGGCTGTTTCTGCAACCGAACCAGAGCAATCTGGAGCGCAGCCTGGTGGCGGTCGACCACGCCATCAGCCGCGTCCAGGCCACCGACGAACCCTTCGCCCCGCACTTCGACACATCGGCCCTGCGCCGGGTGAAGAGCTACCTGCATTTCATCCGCACCTCGTTGCTCGATCCGCAATCGCCGCTGGCAGCGCTCGCGGCCGCTAAAGGACCTGACCATGCCTCGTGAAATCGCCTTCCACGGCGTGTACATGCCGACCATGACCCTGATGTTTTTCATCGCTGCGGCAGTGGCCTGGGCGCTCGACCGGTTTCTGTCCGGGTTTGATCTGTACCGCTTCTTCTGGCACCCGGCGCTGCTGCGCCTGAGCCTCTTCACCTGTTTGTTCGGCGCCCTTGCGCTGACTGTTTATCCTTGAGACCGATTCGATGAAAAAACTCTTCAGTCTGCTCGCGACCTTGTTGGTACTGGCCCTCGCGCTGTGGATCGGCCGGACCCTCTGGGTGCATTACATGGACACCCCGTGGACCCGCGATGGCCGGGTGCGCGCCGACATCATCAACGTTGCCGCCGACGTCACCGGCGAAGTGGTCGATGTGCCGGTACGTGACAACCAGTTGGTAAAAAAGGGCGACCTGCTGATGCAGATCGACCCCGAGCACTACCAGATCGCGGTGAAACAGGCGCAATCGCTGGTGGCTTCGCGCAAAGCCACCTGGGAGATGCGCAAGGTCAATGCACACCGCCGCGCCGACCTCGACAACCTGGTGATCTCCAAGGAAAACCGCGACGACGCCAGCAACATCGCCGACTCGGCGCTGGCCGATTACCAACAGGCGCAGGCGCAGCTGGAAGCGGCAGAGTTGAACCTCAAACGCACCAAAGTGCTGGCGGCAGTGGACGGTTATGTCACCAACCTCAACGTCCATCGCGGCGACTACGCGCGCATCGGCGAAGCGAAAATGGCCGTGGTCGACATGAACTCGTTCTGGGTCTACGGCTTCTTCGAAGAAACCAAGCTGCCGCATGTGAAGGTCGGCGATAAGGCCGACATGCAATTGATGAGCGGCGAAGTACTCAAGGGCCATGTCGAAAGTGTTTCGCGCGGCATCTACGACCGCGACAACCCGGAAAGCCGCGAGCTGATCGCCGACGTGAACCCGACCTTCAACTGGGTACGCTTGGCCCAACGGGTGCCGGTGCGGATTCACATTGATGAGGTGCCAGACGGGGTGCTGCTGGCGGCGGGGATTACGTGCACGGTGGTGGTGAAGCAGGACGGCGTGGAGTAACCCTGTGGCGAGGGAGCTTGCCCTAATGCCTGTCAGTTAACAGAAATCTATCGCCGGGTGATCGATTGTGGCGAGGGAGCTTGCTCCCGCTGGGTCGCGAAGCGGCCCCAAAAGGTCGCAACTCCATTCTGTCAGTTACAACGCGTACCCAGGTTTACGACGGCTTCGCCGCCGAGCGGGAGCAAGCTCCCTCGCCACAAAAGTTTGTTGATCGCTCCCTCGCGCAGCAAAGGAATGCATCGTGCTACCACGCAGACGGTTTGACGGTTTGACGTGGGAGCGATCCTGCCTTGTTCAACCCTGGCAATACGTCTCATGCAAATGCCGCCACAGCAACGCACCTGACGGCAGCTTTTCAATCACCGCCGTCGCCCGCCGATCGTTCAGCACGCCGCTCGCATCGGACTGCACTTCTCGGTAGCTGACGGTGGCGCCGCCGGCGTGTTGGTCAATCCCGCGCCATTCGCTCAGGCCGATTTTCAAGCCCGGGCGGGCGCCGCCGAGTTTATCGAACAGCTCGCTCAAACCCGGATAATCCAGCGCATTGCCGCCGGGCACGATCATTGAAAACTGCGGCGAGAAACGCGCCAGCAACTGCGTCAGTAGGCCTTTGTCGGCGGTGCCGGAAAACCATTGCTCGATGTCGACGAGGGTCTGGGTCACTTCGTTGAAGTATTCGCTGTAGTCCGTCATGCGGTGTTCTCCTTGGGTGAGTGAGGGCTAATGTGCGTCAGTAATTTTGCGGTGTCGAGGCGCAGAACGGCTGACAGGGGGAAAAATGTGAGCGCTGCTGCGCACAGAAAACACAGGGTGAAAGCCTGTGGCGAAGAGGGGCCAAGCGCGCCCAGCAATGAGCTCAGGAGCGCCGCGCCAAGGCAGAAGCTCAGTTGCCGATTGATGTTCCACAGGGCGCTGGCGTGGCCCATGCGTGAAGTGTGAATGTCGAGAAAAGCCAGGGTCTGCGCCGTGCTGCTGCACAGGCTGCCGCCCAGCCCCATCAGGCTGTAGGCGAGAATCGGCAGCAAGCCGTGCGGCTGCTCGATCAGTGTCAGCAACAGGATGCCAACGCTTTGCAGCAGCATGCCGCCGATCAGTATCGGTTTGGGGCCGAATCGCTGGAAGGCGCGTTTGCCCAGCGTGATCGCGAGCGCTGAGGCCATCGCCCAAGGCAGCATCAACGCGCCGGTCTGCACCGCGCTGAAACCGAGGTTGCGCAGGTACAGCACGGCGATCAGGCTGGTGCCGATGAAGATGCCGGGGATAAACAGGTACACCAGCATCGCCACGCGCAACCACTGACCTTTGATCAGTCGCAGATCGAGGATCGGCGCTGGTTTTCGCCAGCCATCGCGCACGTACAGCCACCCGCCGATGGCGCTGAGCGCCAGTCCCAAAACACCCAGGTTGCGGTTATCGGCTTCGCTCAACAGGCTCAGCGCAACCAGCAACAGGCTCAAGGTCCCGGCACCGAGCAACAGTCCTCGACTATCCATTGGCGGCCGCTCAGGCGTTGTGCTGTCGGCGTTCAACCAGAGAGCTGCGAGTAACAACGCCAGCAGCGCCAGCGGCATATTGGCGTAGAAAATCCAGCGCCAGGACAGCGCCTGCACTATCAGCCCACCCGCAGCAGGCGACAGTGCCGGCACCAGCAAAGCGATCAGCATCACCCAGGTTGTCAGGTGACTGCGCTCTGCTGCCGGAAACTGCCGATAAGCCAAGGCCTGACCCACCGGGATCAACAGCCCGCCACCCAAACCTTGAACCAGCCGCCAATCGATCAGCGCCTCGATCGAACCGGCCCGCGCCACCCACCATGAGGCACAACTGAACAGCAGCAATGAGCTAAGGATCAGCCGCCGCTCACCGACTGCAGCGGCGAGCCAGACACTCAACGGAATGATCAGCGTCAGCCCGAGCATGTAGGCGTTGCTGATCCACGCCAGTTGGGTCACCGAAGCGTGCAGTTCCAGTGCAATGTCCGGGTAGGCGATGTTGGCGACGAACATGTTCAGCAGGTCGAGGGCAAAACCGAGCAAATACACGAGGGTGACTTTCGAGCGATAGGCCATGGCAGCCTCCGGGTAGACAGAGGCGCAGGGTAGGGCGTTTGGCGTGCTGGAGAAACGGTGGTTTGGCTGCTAGTTTGTCAAAATTATTTTGACAAAAGGTGGGCTCAATATGGTGAGTCTGGATCGTTTCGACACCTTCAAAGCTGTGGTCGAAGCCGGGTCACTGACCGCTGCGGCTGATCTGCTGGGGCAGAGCCGTGCGGTGGTGAGCTTCAACCTCAAACGGCTGGAGTCGGAACTGGGCGTGACCCTGTTGACCCGCAACACCCGGCAACTGGCGCTGACCGATGCCGGCGAGCGTTTTTATCAGCGCTGTCTGCGGACTTTGGAAGAGGCTCAACTGGCGATTGAGGAGGCGCGTTCGGCGCACAGCCAACTCGAGGGCACGCTGCGTATCACCACCACGGTGGAATATGCAGTGGCGAGGGTGGTGCCGGCGCTGGATGTGTTCAGGGCGTTGCACCCGCAACTGAACATTCACTTATCCACCTCCTCGACCCACGCTGATCTGATTTCCGAGCGCTTTGACCTGGCGATCAGGTTGGGACGAATGCTCGACTCCAACTTGCGTGCGGTGCAGTTGTCGACGTTCGAGATTTTCGCGGTGGCGACGCCATCGCTGATCGCCCGACACGCAGCGGTCACGACATTGGCGGCGCTGGAGGCGCTACCGAAACTGGGGCATGCGCGTGTGACTGAACTGACGCTGACCGATGCCGAGGGGGCCGAACATCTCTATCAGCCTGGCCCCGGCAAAACCGCGATTGTCGCTGACAACTCGGCTACGTTGCGGGCCTTCGCGCTGTCAGGGCACGGTGTCGCGATTCTGCCGCAATGGTTGGTTCAGGAAGATCTTGATGGCGGACGGTTACAACGTTTGCTGCCCGACCATCAGTTCGCCCGGCAAGGGGTATACGCGTTGTATCCGGATACCCGGCATTTGCCACTGAAGGTGCGGGCGTTTATTGATTTCATGAAGGGCCGGAGCTGAGATTTTCGCTGACTGTTCGACCGCCATCGCGAGCAGGCTCGCTCCCACATGGGAATGCATTTCAAATGTGGGAGCGAGCCTACTCGCGATGGTGTCGACACGGTCTTAAAGCTGTCCGCGCAACCCAAACCGCTTCATCAACCCGCTTTCCAGCAAGCCCTTGGGCACCAATCCCGCCAGCAGCGGCAACGCCCGGCTGCCATTGCCCAGACGCAGCAAGCGCGGCGGTTTGGGCTGCTGCACGGCTTTGAGCAGGTCAGTTGCGAACTGCGAGGCCGGGGTCGGGTTGTCCTGGGAGGCCTTGGCCCGGGCGCGAATTCCCTCGCGCAGCGGCCACCAGGGCGATTGTTCGCTGATCAACAGCTCGGCTTCAACGCCTGCGTTTTTGGCAAAACTGGAGGCAATGGCACCGGGCTGGACTTCCATTACCCGGATGCCGAACGGGGCCAGTTCCATGCGCAGGGCGTCGCTCAAGGCATGCACGGCGGCTTTCGAGGCGCAATAGGCGCCGGCGAACGGCGTGACCAAAACGCCGGAGACGCTGCCGATATTAATCACTAATCCCTTGGCGCGACGTAGCACGGGAAACAGCGCACGGGTCACACCGACCACGGCGAACACGTTGGTTTCGAATTGACGTTGCATCGCCGCGACACCGCCGTCGAGCAACGGCCCCATGGCACCGTAACCGGCGTTGTTGATCAGGATGTCGAGGCCGCCGTATTGCTGGTTGATTCGCTCACTCAATTGCTCGAGTGCCGGTTCATCGTTGACGTCCAGTTGCACCGCAGTGAACCCGGCTGCGGCGAGTATCGCCACATCCTCAGCCTTGCGCGCGGTGGCCAGGACCTCGACCCCGGCGTTTTTGAAGGCGTCAGCCAGGGCGCGGCCAATGCCGCTGGAACAACCGGTGATTAACGCGACGGGCATGGCGCGGTCCTTGTGCAAGTAGAAGGGGGGAGATGGATCAGTCAGAGAAACTACCTTGCAAATGCTCGGCGCGAAACTCCAGGGTTTGCGGGCGATAGCCAGGACGCAGCGGCGGCATCGGCAAGCAGTCTTCCCAATTGGCGCCGGCCTGCAATTCGCCGGGGCCACGGTAGCGCGGCGCGGCGTATTGATTGTCCGCCAGATTGACCGTATCGCCCGGTGCATAGGCGGCGATCCGCCAGCGCAACTCGGTCAGCGGCACGTCGTTGCCGTTGTTCAGCTTCAGTTCCAGCGGACGATCCGCCGGGCAGTGTTCCGGTGCGTAGGTGATGCGCAACTCCAGTCGCGCCAGTTGCTTGATCTCGCGGTTGTCCAGCCACATCACCCAGGTGGCCACCAATGCCAACCCGATGGCCGCCGCCAGAGAGACCGGCAAGGCCTTGGCCGGGTAGCGCAGCAACAGGATCAGCCAGGTAATGACGAGCAGGACGCCAATGAACATGAAGCGAAACCTCGGGAAGGGAGAGAGCCATCCTACCTAAGCGTAGATGTGAATGACCATGGCCGGTTTATTGAACCCTTCAAATGCTCGTGCGAGGGAGGGTGTTCACACTCGTCGACGAAACCGTCGAGCACCCGAAGTAAGGATTGAATGTCGGTTTTGGGAGGGCGTTAGTGGGTGTATTAGTTGTGGGTTTTGTTGTAAGTGGATGTGAGTTATTAGGCGGTTTTAAATTATTTATATTTGGGGTGTGTTAGTTTTTTTTAAGGGGTTTAATGCGGTGATGAATGAAAAGGGCTCCGTGATGTGATGTTAATTAAAAATAGTATTTTATTTTCTAAAAGGATTTAGAAGTGATGGATTATGTGGATATACGAATTGAACAGTTTCCGGTATGCGTCAAAAAGGACGTGCCTGTCACAATAAACTATAGCCTTGTCTCGAACGGCACCCCGCCGCCTGTAGGCGCAAGGATTGTATTTGGCTTTTATGGCAATGCGACCTTCCTGCATGCCTCTACTCCCCCTGACGGGGCAACGCTTACAGTATCAAGTAGTGCGAGGTATACCTATGCGATAATTACTATTGTTGCCCCGCAGAGTGTGGGGTGGAATACCCAACGAACCCTGACGGTTTTACCCACTGTCACGTTGGACTCTTCAAGGCTTTCTCAATTGTGTTCGATCGAAAGCTATCAGCCTCATTCAGGCTATTGTTCCGTCTTTGCAACGAGCGATACGACAGCTGAAGCCATTGACGCCGGTTTTGAGTTCAAGACGAAATGGCTCGATATTGAAAGCCAACGCTGGGTTTACAGTTACGGCATTGTGCTGAAAGCAACCCGTCATGCCGTTTCAAATTGGAAACTGTCGTTTGCCGATTTGCCACTGGGCACGAAAATTCACAGTGAACTTTGGGCTGAGGTGACACACGACGGTAGCGAAGGCGTCGTCGAACTGGTCACTCCCGGTGATGACAAGTACGTATTGGAGCCGGGAAAAGACTTGCCAATCTCCATCCAGCTACGCTATCCCGCCGCTGTGGGCCAGAAGCCTGAATTGGAGGAATTGCGCTATCTGGTTGCTTATTCGCGATAAGTAAAAAGGGGGCTGTGGCGCAAGTCAGGATCGGTCGTAGCGTGTTCGATACGGTTGGGCACGCCATGCCAACCTAGGGGGATTTGAAGCGCCCGTAAAAAAGCCCCCACCCAACCCACTGCGGATGGGGAGCGCAGTTGGCTGGACAGGGGCTTCTTGTATTACCGGTCAATCACTGCGCAATGGTCTTCACCGACACGCCACGTTCAATCGGCGTAGACCGACCGTAGATATCTTCAAAGCGCTCGATATCGTCTTCGCCCAGATAGCTGCCCGATTGCACTTCGATGATTTCCAGCGGGATCTTGCCCGGGTTGCGCAGGCGATGAACTGAAGCGATCGGGATGTAGGTCGACTGGTTTTCACAGAGCAGGAACACGTTTTCGTCGCAGGTCACTTCGGCGGTGCCGCTGACCACGATCCAGTGTTCGGCGCGGTGGTGGTGCATCTGCAATGACAGGCACGCGCCCGGTTTGACCGAGATGTGCTTGACCTGGAAGCGACCGCCCATGTCCACCGAGTCGTAGGAGCCCCACGGACGGTAGACCTCGCAGTGGTTCTGGGTTTCGCTGCGGCCCTGTTCGTTGAGGGTGTTGACCATCTGCTTGACGCCTTGGACCTTGTCCTTGTGGGCGATCATCATGGCGTCCTTGGTTTCGACCACCACGATGTTCTCAAGGCCGATCACCGACACCAGTTTGCCGTTGCCGTGGATCATGCAGTTGCGGCTGTCCTGGATCACCACGTCGCCTTTGGTGACGTTGCCGTTGGCGTCTTTTTCATGCACGTCCCACAGCGACGACCAGCATCCGACATCGCTCCAGCCAGCGGACAGCGGCACTACGCAGGCGCGTCGGGTTTTTTCCATGACCGCGTAGTCGATGGAATTGTCCGGGCAGCAGGCGAAGGTGGCTTCGTCGAAGGTGATGGTATCGGCATCCTGTTCGCTGCGTTCCAGGGTCAGCAGGCAGGTGTCGTAGATGTCCGGGTCGTGCTTTTTCAGCTCTTCGAGGAAGCGGCTGGCGCGGAACAGGAACATGCCGCTGTTCCAGAAATAACCGCCGGCCTCGACGAACTCGGTGGCGCGTTTCACGTCGGGTTTTTCAACGAAGTGCGAGACCCGGCTGACGCCTTCGGGCAGCAAGGCATCGTTGGTGGACTTGATGTAGCCGTAACCGGTTTCCGGTTTGGTTGCCGGTACGCCGAACAGCACCATTTCACCGCGCTCGGCGGCGATGGTGGCCAAGGCCAGGGCGCGTTGCAGGGCTTTCTGGTCTTCCAGCACGTGGTCGGCCGGCAGCACCAGCATCAGTTCGTCACGACCTTCATTGACCAGCATCATCGCGGTCATGGCCACCGCCGGCGCGGTGTTACGGCCGAAGGGTTCCATGAGGATGCGCTGGGCTTCCAGTTTGCGGTTGCTCAGTTGTTCGTTGACGATGAAACGGTGGTCCTTGTTGCAGACCACGATCGGGCTGTCCATGCCTTCGAACACCAGGCGTTCGAGGGTTTGCTGAAACAGTGTTTGTTCCCCCGTCAGGGCGAGGAATTGCTTGGGGAACTGCTTGCGCGAAAGCGGCCAAAGACGTGAGCCGCTACCACCTGACAAGATCACTGGAATCATGGTGTTACTCCTTCAAAATCGTAATGGGTTAGAGCGACGAAGTTTTGTCGTTTCACTCTTGTTTTTATTCCGTGTCCGAATTGACGCCTCGGTCCACTGTGGGAGCGAGCCTGCTCGCGATGACTGAATGCCAGTCGACATCGATGTTGGATATCAGACCGCAATCGCGAGCAGGCTCGCTCCCACAGGGAATGGGTCAAACTGGAAAATTCATTAGCGTGTCGAGACCGGGCGTTTTACCCAGACTGGCGACAGGCTGCTGCCGTTGCCGGTGACGTAGAGCACTGCCGCTTCACCGCGCTCCAGGGCGACCGGTTTCACGTCGCTGACTTTCTTGTCGCCTTCGAACAGCGCCAGGCTGACTTTCACCGGATTGATTTCACGCTCGCCGCGGCTCTTGGCCGCGACGGCCTGGACCACTTCGGTCTTGCCGTCGGCAGTCTTCAGGGTCAGCGCCTTGTCACTGAGGTTCTGCACGCGGACCAGGGATTTCTGCTTGTTCTTGAACGGTGGCTCTTCGATCAGTAGCGGCTGGCCGCTGGCATTGTTGACCAGGGTGTAATAGTGGTCGGCGGCAAGTTTCAGCGGCACGCTCTGGCTACCGACCTTGGCGCTGTAGTCGCCACCGGGCATGAAGCTGAAGTCACTGCTGCCCAGTGGCGCGACATCGCTGATAGCGGTGCTGCCGACACTGGCGCTGACTTCGGCATTACTGGCGTTGTAGATCCGCACAAAGGTCGAACCTTTCGGCGCGACTGGGCCGTAGAGTGCCGCGTCGCCACCGGCGAAGGCCTGGGACAGCAGACCCACACCTGCTACGAGGACAAAGGTCTTGGCGAGACGACGAGGAGTTGTAGTGAAAGTCATAGGAGTTACCTCTTTCAGTTTTGCGCCCGGTCGGGCGTCTCGGATTTGCGGTTAATTGCTAGGTTTTGCTGGCGAGCACCGGCTTGCTTGAGCTCTGCGACCCACTGCGGGTCGGCGTCGCCGATTTCGTTGTTCACAGGCAGATAACGTTCAGGAAACTCCCAGATCAGCACCTGTGGCGGGCTGTTCTTGAAGGCGTCGCTGTTCAGGTAGCTGAGCATCGGCAGGATCGGGCCATGGCCGTCTTCGGCGTAATTGACCACGTCGCTGTGCAGCGCTTGCTTGAGCGCGCCGACGAAGTTCCAGTTCGGGTTGGCGCTGTAGCTGGTGCCGATCAGCGCCACCGGCACTTCGTTGTTGGCGAACAGCGCGTCGTCACCGGCTGGCTGGTTCTCAACCACGTGGGTGTTGCGCTTTTGCAGGGGCTCTGGCGCCGGCATCAGGTTTTCGAACAGCGGGTCCAGCGGCAGGAACAGTCTCAGGTCGCCCTTGTGGATGACTTGCTCTGCCGGCTCGGTGACAAAGCGCTGCGGCTGGCCACTGAGCGGAGTTTTGTCGGCGATGGTTTTGGCCAGTTGTTCGGCGGCGATTTGCGCGCCCTCTGGCGTCCAGTGCGTGTCGGTGCGCAGGAACACTTGCTGGCCGTTCTGCTTGGCTTTCTGCAGCGGGCCGAGCAGGTCGGGGGCGAGGATTTTGTCGGCGGCGACACGGGCGTGAAAATCCTTGTAAAGGTCGGCATGGATGCGCGCCGGTTTCACTTCGCCCAGGTGTTCCGGGTACAGGCGAGTCTTGGCCGGGACAATCGCCATCACCAGTTGCACGCCTTTGGCCTTCAGGGTTTGGCGCACGCCTTCGACCAGCGCGTAGTTGCCTTGCAGGTTCAGCTCTTCATTGACCACCGGGTTGAATTCTTCATCGCTGTACAACCATTGATCGCGACCGAGCACTACGCCCGGACGACCTTCGTTGAACAGTTTGAAATCAAGTAGCGCCCAGAGGTTGGTACCCAGGCGTTTGATCGGGAAATGGTCGTCGTAGTGAGTCTCCACGGCTTTGCTCCAGCGGCCGTTGAGCACGGTTGCATCGGCGTTGGTGCTGAAACCAAAGAAGCTGCGCACTGACCACAGGCCCAGGACCATTAGAGTCACGAGGAACAGGGCGATGTAGAACAGGCGTAATGAGCGGGTCATGGTCAGATCCCTCAGAACTGGAAGTAAAGGAATGGCGAGAAGCTTTGCGCCGAGAGTTTCAGGATCGACGCGATGAACAGCAGCAACACCAGCGCACGCATGGCATAACGCGGCCAGTCCGCGACCCAACTGGCCGCCAACACCTGGGCATCGCCGCTGACAGGGTTGTTCGCCGTTACATCGATCCGCGCCGCAGGCCGGTTGCGGTAAAAGTCCTGCAGGCCGAAGAACGCCAGCGTGACGTACGCCACTGCCAGGGTCGCGACTTGCAGGCCGGTGAGGCTGGCGCGGTTGAGTTCCGACAGCGACCACTCGCTGAAGCTGAACATCGCGCCATACATGCGGCCGGCAACGTGCAGGTTTTCCGCACGGAAAATCACCCAGCCCATCACCACCAGCAGAAAGGTCAGCGCCCAGCGGATCGGGTTGAAACTGCGTGGCGAGGTGTTCAGGCCGATGGCTTTTTCAATCGCCAGCCACATGCCGTGCCACGCACCCCAGACGATGTAGGTGATATTCGCGCCGTGCCACAGGCCACCGAGCAGCATGGTCAGGAACAGGTTGCGGTAGGTGATCAGCGTGCCTTTGCGGTTACCGCCCAAGGTGATGTAGAGGTAGTCGCGCAGCCAGGTCGACAGGCTGATATGCCAGCGGCGCCAGAACTCGGTGATCGACTGGCTGATGTACGGCTGCTTGAAGTTTTCCATGAAGCGAAAACCCATCATCAGGCCCAGGCCGATGGCCATGTCGCTGTAGCCGGAGAAGTCGAAATACAGCTGCGCGGTGTAGGCGAGAGCACCGAGCCAGGCATCGCCCGTGGTCGGGTTTTGCAGGGCGAAGCAATGGTCGGCGACCACCGCCAGGGTGTCGGCGATAAAGACCTTCTTGATGAAACCCTGCATGAACCGCGTGCAGCCCTCGGAGAATTTGTCGAGGGTGTGGGTACGGTTGTTGAACTGATCGGCCAGGTCGCGAAAGCGCAACACGGGGCCGGCGATCAGGTGCGGGAAGATCGCCACGAACGCCGCGAAGTCGATCAGGTTGCGGGTCGCCGGGGTGTCGCCACGGTAGACGTCGATGATGTAGCTGATGGACTCGAAGATGTAGAACGAGATACCGATCGGCAATAGCACGTGGGTCAGGATGAACGGAGACAGGCCCATGGAGGTCATGATCGCGTTGAGGCTGTCGACCCCGAAGTTGGCGTATTTGAAGTAGCCGAGGATGCACAGGTCCACCGCCACGCCGAACAACAGCCAGCGTTGCGCCGGTTGGGTCCGCACGCCGGCGGCACCGACTTTCAGGCCGATCCAGTAGTTCCACAACGTGACGCCGGCGAACAGTGCCAGGAAGTCCACGCGCCACCAGGCATAAAACACATAGCTGGCGATCAGCAGTAGCAGGTTGCGATAGCGTTGCCCGCTCAAGTAGTACAAGCCGAGAAAGATCGGCAAGAACAAAAACAGGAACACATTGGATGAAAACACCATCCTGATCTCTCCTTGTGTAACCAACAGTCAAGGGCCAACGGCCCCCCCAAACCCCCCGTGAAACTCTGGGGGCATATCACTCGACTCACGTCTTGCACTGACCCTGTGGGAGCGAGCCTGCTCGCGATTGCGGTTCAACATTCAGCGTCGATGTCGACTGACACTCAGTCATCGCGAGCAGGCTCGCTCCCACAGGGGATTTGTGTTCGGCTTATGAACCTTTATTGCCCTTCTCATGCGAAGGGTCGTAGACCTTGGTCAAATCCCCACCCAGTCGAAAGCTCTTGAACGGCTGCATCGCATGCTTGCGTTCCAGCACGTCCGCCGGGCAGGTGTAGAGCGTGCAGAAGGGTTCGAGCCAGGCGAATTTCGAGTCGACTTTCAGGTCGGTCATGTCCTGTTCCTTACCGTTTTTCTGCTCGAACGTTTGCGGGTCTTTCACCCCGGCGAGCACCCGGTCAGCGAGGCGTTTCAGTGCGCCATTGTTTTCCTGGCGCAAGTCGACACCGTTGACCTGAGCGAAACTGGCGATCATCGCCAGCGGTGGCAGGGCGTAGTTGTGATAGGCCAGCGCCCGTTGTTGGCGCTTGAGTTCGTTGGGCAAGAAACCCTGGGCGTCGACCTGATTGGCGCCGACCTTGTATTCCTTCACGGCCCAGTCGAACAGGTCGCGGCGGTTGGTCGCGACCGACGTCGCCATCACCGACCAGGCAGCCCAGTACGAATGGTTGTTGGTTTGCTCGAGTGGCAGGTTGTCCCAGTCGCTGACCACCTGATCGGCCATCTTGCTGAACCAGGCCTCGATCACTTGTGCTTCCTGCTGATGCATCGCCAGCGGATGGGAATCGGAGAACTTCAGGCGAATGTAGGCCGAGGCCATGCTGCCCAGCGCCCATTTGCGCATTGATTTGCCGGTGTGGTTGAAGTCCCTGGACATCAACGCATCGGCCTTGGCCCAGGCGGTGAGCCAGTTGAGCGTGCATTCCAGCTGTTCCGGACGACCGTCGCGCATGAACTGCATCACCCGTTTGCTGGTGCCGCGCTCGAGTGTGGTGATGTCGGACGTGGTGTCGCGAAAGGCTTTTTCCGACGCGACGTTCAGGGTCGACCGGGATTTGTCGGAGCCTTCATATTTGCTGCGAAATTGCAGGGCGCCGGTGTACGGCGTCGGCATCGCATCGCAGCCTTCGCTGTCGTCGCCGTTCTTGAATTTCTCCACAGGCGCAAAATAACCCTGCGGCGGGCGCAGCGGCGCAGCGGCTTGAGTTGCCCCAGCAAACATCGCCAGGCTCAAGAGCGAAGGAGCAAGCAGGGTTTTCAGTTTCGAGTTTCGCATGACTGACCTCATTGCCCGACCTGAGCGGTACGTTGCTCAGCGCCCGGGAACACGTTGCGTTTGCAGATTTTCGCTTCGACTTTTTGTGGCGCAGCACCCGCTTCCGGGCCCTGGATTTCGACCGCCAGCAGGTTCTGCGTGGCCCAGTCTTCATCGGTGCGCAATTCAAAGGCGAAACGCCCGTCGGTATCTGCGGTGTGGGGTTTGTCGATCTTGATGTCTTCGTGGCGACCGTTCATGTACCAGAGGGTGGCTTGCAGGGTTTTCACCGATGGATCGGCGAAACGGATGTCGACCTGATGGTCGCTGTTGCGCAGGTCCATGTTCTTGCTGTTGACCATCAACTCGTTTTTGCCCGGCTTCAGCGTGGTGCTGCCGGACAGCTGCGTAGCTTTGCCTTCGCAGCCGTTATCGAGCAGCGCCATCATCTGGCGGTAGATGGTTTGCTGGTCGAGGCGATAGAGCGGCGAGAATTCCCAGATGAGGATTTTCGGCGGCTTCTTCTGGAAGTCTTCACTGCCCAGGTATTGCAGCATCGAACCTTCCAGACCACCGCCGGGGAACGCGACGTTGAGAATGTCGGCACCGATGGCTTCTTCGAGGAACCCGGCGAAGTTGTAGTTCTTGCCACTGTGGCTGGTGCCGACCAGGGTAATTTCCGGGTTGCCGGAATCGCCGAACAGGTCGCCGTCTGCTGCTTCGCCTTTGGGCTCGGTGGTGAACTGGTCCATGTACTGGATCGCGTAACTGGTACCGCAGAGCTGCCCGGCCATGTTGTGCAGGGTGCCGGTCTTGCCCATGCGCCCGGACCGCTTGGTCTCGAATTCGCGCTTGGGAATGCCGGCGAAGGCCGGGAGCTGCTTGACCTTTTCGGCGACGATTTTCGCCGTGCGCTGGGCACCGTAAGGCGTCCAGTGCTGGTCGCCACGGAAGTAGAAATCGTGGGCGGGCAGGGTGTCCGGCAGCGATTCGTTGGTCAGCGGCGACAGGTCCGGCACCACGTAACCCATTTCGGCGAAACGCCCGAGCATGCCCTGGTAGTTTTTCAGCGCCTTGTCGTAGTCGAACGCGGCTTTCTCTTGCGGGTTGAGCTTGTTGCGATTCACCAGACCACGGGTCGGCTGATACACCACCACCAGTTCAACACCTTTGCTCTTGAAGGCGTCGTGCAGTTGCTTGAGCCGGCGATAGCCTTCGGGTGTGGTATTGAATTCGGTGCGCAGGTCTTCCTGGGTGCGGAACAACCAGTCGCCTTGGGCTTGCACCAGGGTGGTGAAGTTTTGCTGATAACGCGTGGTGTAGTTCTTCGCGTCGTGCGCTTCCGGGCACAGGTTGCAGCACGGTTCGGCGCTGAAAGTCGGCGCCTTGGCGTCGTCTGCACTCGCCGTAAAGCTTGCGGCAGACATCGCGGCAGTCAGGCCGGCGAGGCTGAACAGTTTGATTAAATGGGGTTTCATGAAAGTCATCCTCAGTCGCGCATTTCGGTCTGGCGTTCGACGGGGTCGATCAGCACGGCTTTCTGTTGGCGCACCAGCAGGTCGAGGATTTCGTCCTGGCGCTCGCCAAGGATTCCCGAGAAGCTGATACCACTGGATTTGGTCGGGGCGAGCATCGACACCCGGTACAGCTCGACGCTCAATGGCGAGTCGATGGACAGCGGTCCGCTGCCATTGGCCGCCAGTTCGCCACCGACGACGATCAGCGAGACCTCGGCATCGAACGGGTCGAGCTTGATGTCGCGGTCGGTGTCGGTGAGGTCCTTGATGTGCCCGTAGACCCCGGTCAGGCCGTTGTTCATGGCGACGTTTTCGTAAAGGCGAATGTTCACGCTGTTACGAATCCGGATGCCGTGGCGCTGGTTGCTGATCACCTTGTTGCCCCACAACAGGTTGTCGGCACTCTCGTAGAGGGTGATGCCGTCGGTGTGGTTGCGGTAGATCTCGTTGTAGGCGATCAGGTTGTTGACGCTGTTACGGTCGATCACCAGCCCCGAGAGGTGGTTGTCGTAACTGCGGTTGTTGAAGATGAAGCTGTCGTTCACTTCGCGGGAAATGATGATGCCGTGCTTCTTCTTCGTTCCATGCACCGTGTTGTCGGCGATGATCAAGCCGTGGGAACGGTCGTGGGGGTCGATGCCGTAGACGATGTTGTCGCGGTAGGTGTTGCCCTTGACCACGAAGTCGCGGGTTTCATAACAGTAGAAGCCATACCACATGTCCGAGAACTCGGAGCCGATGATCCAGCCGGTCGGTTCCGAGCGCTTGAGCACCTTGGCCATGTTCGGCGTGTACTGGGAAATACTCACGCCGTAAGACTTGCTGTTGGAGTAACCGAAACTGGCCAGCTTGCTGTTGACGATGTAGGTCTGGGTGCCGCCCCAGGACAGCAGGAACGGGCGGAAGTCCTTGGGCGAACGGAAGCTCGCCGGGCCGTTGTCCTTTTCGCGCCAGCCAGTGATTTTGCTGTCACGCACAAACAACTGACCGTCGTTGATCATGAACGAGCCGGCCTCTTCGGACAGGCGCAACTCCTGGGTCTGTTGGTCGATCTCGAGGATGCCTTTTTGCCCGACCACGATCGGCAGCCTGGCGAGGAACACGCCGGGCGAGGTCTCGCTGAAGTATTGCTTGGGCAGCTTCTGAGTCAGGTCCTTGAGGTTGATGTAACCATCGTCGATGAAGATCGCCTGGGGAATGCCGTGTTGACGCACCACCCACTCAGCCATCTTGTTATCGCCACCGATGAAGTCCTTCAAGGCGTCTTCCTGCATCATCCGGCGCACGCTGACCTTGCCGGCCTTGCTGCGCACGATCTTCGCCGCGACGGCTTGCGCGGTGTAGCCGGACAGGTCGGGCAGTTTTGGTGCCGCCAGTTCCAGTGATGCGGTCGGCGCGCTGCTGACGGTGTAGGTCTTGGCCTGTTGCAGTCCTTTGGCCACAGTCGCTTGCGGCCCTTTTTGCACCGGTGCTGGCGGCTCGACGTTGGCAAACACCGCTGAGCTCGCCAGCAGCATCGCGCCGACCAACAGGCTGAGCGAGCCTTTGAGCGCTGGGTGGTTCATCTGGGGCACTCCCTTGGCGGCTCGCATCAGAAGCGCCAGATCACGTCGATGAACGCGCGGTGCATGTACGAGTCGACCTGTTTGCCGTAGGCATCGCCCGGCTTGAACACACCGCCACGAAAGCGCACCAGCGCCGAGGGCTCATCGATCGACTGACTCAAACCGGCCGGCAGCAGGCCTTGCTTGAAGTACTTGGTGACCACCAGATCCACTTCCTGGCCGAGGTCGGTCTTGCCATCCACCAGCGGCAACGACGTGCTGGACAGCAGCGCGCCGGTGATGTCGTCAGAGCTGTTATTAACCGAGTTGTTTTCCACGGCGTTGATGCCGTTGTTGCCGACCGGCTTGTTGCCGTCGACGCGCCAGAACTTGTGGTAGACCAGGCTGGCGTCGTAATCGTCCTGCAGCATCCAGGAGCCGAACAGCGTGGCGCTTTGCATGTTGTTCATGTCGCTACGAAAGGCCTCGCCAAAACGGTGAACCCGCGAGCGCGTACCGGTGTAGTTCGAGCGGTTGCTTTGCAAACCGTTTTGCTCGTAGTCCGCGCTGGCACGGGCGTAAGCCGCGCCGACTTGCCATTGCGGATCGAGGCGCAGACGCACGCCCAGGTCCGTCGCCCAGCCGCTGACATCGCCGCTTTTTGAGGCGTCGATCGGGCGGCTGCCATCGGCGTTCAACGGGTTGACGGTGTCACGGTTGCCGCTCATGCCGGTGAGGCTGGCCCAGTAGTTGACCGTGTTGGTGTTGCGCCAGTTGTAGGCGTCGCTGTTGGCTTCCACGCCGAGCCAGCTCAGGTCGCCGTTCTGTTTCTTGGCGAGCGAGTCGGGGGCTTCGCCGGGTGTCGGGAAGTCGAGCTTGCCGTCATCATGGGTGTGATGGGCACGCAGGCCAACCCACTGACCGGGCGTCCATTGGGTTGCGATATCGCCGAACACGTGCAGGCGATCCTTGTCCTTGGGCGCCAGTTCGGTGAGGTCGGTGCGGTACTCGCTGAAGCGTTCGGCGACACCGACGTTGGCCCGCAACAGGGTGGTGTCGAAGGTCCAGTTCAGCGCTTCGATGTTGGTGTCGCGCCATTGGCCATCGTCGTTGCGCAGGCGTTGGCGACCGAGTTTCAGTTGCTCGCCGGGGTAGGGCGTCAGGCCGCTGTAGCCGACCCAGAACTCACGCATCGCCAAGTAGTTTTTCTTGCTCTGACGGCCGTTGTTGCCGCTGCTCTGGGCGCCTTGCGTGTCGGACTGCAAGGTGTCGGTCTCGATGATATCGGTCGCGGTCACGGCCTGGCCCATCGCGTAGGCACTCCAGTTGCCGCTTTCACCGTAGACCCATGGACGCAGGTCCAGGCCCACACCATTGACGTCGCCGCCGGGCTTGGTGCCAAGGTCGCTGTCGTCTTCGGACTGGCCAGTGACTTTCACTTCCAGGCCGTAGTTCCTGGTGTCAGTCATCGCGGCCAATGTCGGGCAGGACCACACCAGGGCGAAGGTCAGGCCGATTCCGGCTTGAACGAATGGATTGAGCTTCATAGGGATTCCTCGCCGTTTTTTTCTTGCAGGGCCTCGACTTGCAACGTGCTGTGGCTCAAGGCGCCACGTGTGGCCTGTTCCTGTTTCAACAGGCGTTGGGCCTCGGCCAGCTGCGCAGGCGGCAATTGGGCTTCGAGTGTTTGCGCCAGCTCAGTGGCTTGCGGGGTGTTTTGTGTCTTGGCCAATTGGCTGAAGACATAGGCGTTGAGCGGGTTGGGCTTGGTGCCCTTGCCTTGGGAAAACAACTGGGCGATGGCGAAGTCGGCGCTGTTCTGGCCGTTGCGCGCAGCGGTCAGCAAGTGGTCCAGGGCTTTTTGCGAATAGACCTTGCCCAGGTAGCCACGGCGGTAGATCTGGCCAAGGTAGTAATCGGCAGCGACTTCCTTGCCCACGGCTTTCTGGAAGTGTTGCTCGGCGACCTTGGCGTCGGCCGGCAGCCATTTACCTTCGTAGTAGAGCTTGCCCAGCAACAGTTCGGCGCGCGGTTGATCGGCGGCGCGACCGTTTTCGAGGTATTCCATCATCTTGGCGACGTCACCCAGTTCGGGGAAGTCGTAGAGCAACTGCGCCAGGCTAACCCAGGACGCCGGGTAGCCGGGGGCGATCTGTTCGAGCATGGCTTGCGCGGTTTTTTCGTCCGGTTTGCCAAGGCTGGCATCGCCGAGCACGCGGGCCACGCTGTCCATGCGTTGGGCTGATACCTTGCCAAGGCTGTAGCTTGCTTGCAGTTGCTTGAGCAGTTGCGCCTGTTGTTCCGGTTGGGCACGTTTCTGATAGACCGTGGCCAGCTCGACGTAGCAGATGTCGGTGGTGTTCAGCGACGCTTTGCAGATGCGCTCGACGTCATCCAGGTGCTGGTCGTAAGTACTTTGCGTGCGATACAGCAGCACTTGCGCCAGACCGGCTTCCGGATAGCGGGCGGCGCGCCATTGGTTGATCTGCTGCTGGGCGTTGATGTTCGGGAAACTGTGGGGATATTGCAGGTACAGCATGGCCAACGGGATCAGCGTGTTGCCCTCGCCATTGGCAAAGGCTTTCTTCAGCAGGCCTTCGGCCTCGTGTTGCTCGGCTTCGGTCGATCCCGGTTTGGCCACCAGCAGACGACCCAGGCGCGCTTGCGCCCGCGGCGAGGTATCGGCGGCAGCACGGTAGGTGGCTTCGGCGGCTTTGATCTGCGCCGGGTCGCGGCTTTCCACTTGAATATCGGCCAGCCCGACCTGTGCTTCGCTGTAACCCAGGTCGGCCAGTTGTTTGTAGTTCTGCTGCGCGAGCGCGGTGTCGCCGCGCTTCAGGGCTTCATTGGCCAGACGCTGGTCGGGCAGGCCGGCGCAACCGGCCAGGCTCACCGCAAGGGCGACTGCACAGAGCGCAAAACCCCTGTGGGAGCGAGCTTGCTCGCGATGCAGGCGACTCGGTGCATTTGATAGACCGCGCCGATCCCATCGCGAGCAGGCTCGCTCCCACAGGGATTGCGGTGTGTTGAGGAGAGGTGGAGTGGTCACAGGCATGTCCTCCGCTTAAAGACCCGCGGCCATGGCTTTGTCGATCAGCCAGTTCAAGGACGGGCCGCGGTTGCTGCTGACTTCTGCCGGGCGACCGGCGAAGGTGCTGTCCAGCGGCGCGTCAGGTTTGATCTGCACGCGGATGTCGGACGACAGGTCTTCGCTTTTCAGGCTGGTGCTGCTGACGATGGTGCCGGTGCGCGTGGTGTCTTCGCCGGCGATCTGGAAGCTCACTTTCGTACCCGGGCGCACGTCAGCAAACTGGCGATAGGAGAAGCGTGCTTCGACACTGGCCTGGCTGCCCTGCGGCACCAGTTTGAAGATCACGTCGCCTTTGCTGGCGTACTGACCGTCGGCGACCATTTGTTGGGCCACGGTGCAATCGCAGGGCGAGGTGAGGGTGCCGGTCATCTGCTTGCCGAACAGCTCTTCAACCTTGGCCGGCTGCAACTGGTTTTCGTCCAGATGGCCCTTGAGCACGTCGAGCATGCTGGTACTGAACGTCGCCAGTGGCGCGCCCTTGGCGGCAACGCCATCGGTTTTGATCAGGCTTTGTACGGTGCCGTCGCGAGGCATGGTGACGTTCATGCCGGACACGCTGACCAGACCGGCCTGGGCGTGGCTGACGAAGTACATGCCGTACACCGATTTGAGAACGAAGCCGAACGCTGCGAGGCCGACGACGAAAATCCCCAGGCTGAAGGTCACTGCCCGCAAGCGCCCGAAAGCACTCATACCGTGGCCACCGTCCTTGACCTTGCGCGCCTTGGTGAAGTTGTCGCGTTGCAGGGTCGCCAGCACATCGCCCATGGTCACGAGGTCACCGGACAGGTGCGACGTGATCAGGTGGCGCAGGGTCGAGATGTCTTGCGGTTCGAGGTTCTGGAACTGGCAACCGGTGCGGCCGGTCTGGCGGTCGAACGAGCGAATCTGTATCTCGACGTCCATGGCCAGGCCGAGGTTGTCGATCAAGAATTGCAGCCGACCCTTGTGCACGTCGCCGACCTTGAGTGGTATCTGCCCGGCATTGAAGCTCAGGCCACCGGCGGACAGGTCGATGAGGCGTGCGTCCACAGGCGTACGGTCGGGTCCGAAGAAGCGCAACTTGGCCGGGATTTTCACCCGGGCGTGTTGGCGTTGGGCTTCGGATTCATGCACTACGTTGATGTTCGCGGCGGTATTCATAGGGGGTATTTCCTCGTTAATTCAGGCAAGGCAGGTCAGACCATCAACAGCAGCACGGCGACGAAAATGCTGCCGGCGGAGAAGGTCATGGTCCGAGACGACCAGGTGTTGAACCAACGTTGAAAGCTGGCCAGATCACGGGTCAATTTGGTGTCCTGACGGGTCCAGGACTGTTGGTCGAGGCGGAAGAACACGTAGATCTTCACCAGCGCGCCAACGATCTGGTTGTAATAAAGAATCGCCGGGTAGGCCGGGCCGATCTTGTGTCCCGAGCAGGAAAGCAACAGGGTCAGGATCAGGCGGGTGATGCCGATCCACAGCAGGTACACGAGGATGAACGCAGTGCCGTATTTGAAACTGGCGATCAGCGCCACGGTCAGGCCCAGCAGCGAGGTCCACATCGACACGCGTTGGTCGAACAGCACCACCGAGGTGAACAGGCCCAGGCGTTTCATCCCCAGGCCCAGTGCCCGGGAGTTCTGCCGCAGGTTGTTGCCGTACCAGCGGAACATCAGTTTGCGGCTGGCCTTGATGAAGCTCTTTTCCGGCGGGTGTTCAACGGTGTTGATCGCCGCGTCCGGCACGTAGAAGGTGTCGTAACCCAGGCGCATCAGGCTGAACCAGCTGGACTTGTCGTCGCCGGTGAGAAACTTGAAACGGCCCAGGCGCCAGTGTTGCAGCGAGTCGCTTTCGACGTCGGCGATGAAGTCCGGGTCGGTGACTACGGTGGCGCGAAACACCGACATGCGCCCGGTCATGGTCAGCACGCGCTTGGACAGAGCCATCGAGCACATGTTGATGTGACGCTGGGCGAAGCGCAGCTTGTGCCATTCGCTCATGATGTAGCCGCCGCGCACTTCGCAAAATTCGTTGGTGGTCAGGCCGCCGACATTGCCGAACAGCTGGAACCACGGCACGGTTTTGCGCACTACGCCTTCGGCGAGCACGGTGTCGCCATCGATCACCGCCACGACCGCGCGGTCGTCTGGCAGGTGGCGCGAGATGGCGCGGAAACCGAAGGCCAGGCCATCGCGTTTGCCGGTGCCGGGGATGCGCACGAAGTCGAGCTTGACCCGGTCCGGCGGGTTCATTTTGGCCCAGAGGCTTTTCACCAGCAGTTCATCGGACATTTCCACGATCGAGCAGACCACGGTGGTCGGGAGCTCGCACTCGATCGCTTCGCGAATCACCGAGCTGTAGACCTGCGCGGTGGTCAGCGCGTCGATACGAAAACTGGTGACCATCAAAAAGACATGGGACGGGTCTGCCGCCTTGCCGAGCTTGCGCACTTTGCGCCGCAGGTGCGGGTAGACCACGTAGAGAAACAGCATGCCGCGCAGAAAGTGCGTGGCCCCCATCGAATAGCGCCAGATACCGACGACGCCAATCAGGAAAATGAAGTCCTTGGACTGCGAGTCGAAGGTGGTCACAGGCAGCGCCATGGCGATGCCCATCAATAAACTGAGGTAAAACAGCCAACCGGCAGCCTGAAGTAGGCGGTGCTTTAGCCTGTGCATAATCTGCATCCATTGTGTTTCGGCGATGAGCAGTCCGTGGGCGCTGGCGCAGCCTGCGCCCACGGGGAACGGCGGTTACCAGCAGATACCTTCGGTGCGGCCACTCACGCTGGTGGCTTTGGACATGAACCCGACCAGGTCGACCACTTGCTTGCCGTGTGGCGCGGTCTCGGCCAGGGCGCGGAACTTCTCGTCACGGTTACCGAGGATGATCACGTCGGAGTTGTTGATCACCGAGTCGAAGTCCGCGTTGAGCAAGGACGAGACGTGAGGGATCTTCGACTCGATGTAATCCTTGTTCGCACCGTGGACGCGGGCGTATTCGACGTTGCTGTCGTAGATGCTCAGGTCGTAACCCTTGCCGATCAGCATTTCCGCCAGCTCCACCAGCGGGCTTTCGCGCAGGTCATCGGTGCCGGCCTTGAAGCTCAGGCCGAGCAGGGCGACTTTGCGTTTGTCGTGACTGGAAACGATGTCGAAGGCGTTCTGCACCTGGGATTCGTTACTGCGCATCAGCGAATTGAGCAGTGGCGCTTCGATGTCCAGGGAGCTTGCGCGGTAGGTCAGGGCGCGCACGTCCTTCGGCAGGCACGAGCCGCCAAACGCGAAGCCCGGGCGCATGTAGTACTGGGACAGGTTGAGGGTCTTGTCCTGGCAGACCACTTCCATCACTTCGCGACCATCGACACCGACCGCTTTGGCGATGTTGCCGATCTCGTTGGCGAAGGTCACTTTGGTGGCGTGCCAGACGTTGCAGGTGTACTTGATCATCTCGGCGACTTCGATGTCCTTGCGGATGATCGGCGCGTCGAGTTCTTCGTACAGCGATTGCAGAACGTCACCGCTGGCCTTGTCGAACTCGCCGATGACTGTCATCGGTGGCAGGTCGTAGTCCTTGATCGCGGTGCTTTCACGCAGGAACTCGGGGTTCACGGCAACGCCGAAGTCGACGCCGGCCTTTTTGCCCGAGCAGTCTTCGAGGATCGGGATCACTACGTTCTTCACGGTGCCGGGCAACACGGTGCTGCGGACCACGATGGTGTGGCGGGTGGTTTTGTCACGCAGGACAAAGCCGATCTCGCGGCACACCGATTCGATGTAGTTGAGTTCCAGGTCGCCGTTCTTCTTGCTCGGCGTACCGACGCAGATCATCGACAGGTCGGTGTCACGGATGGCTTCTGCGAAGTTGGTGGTGCCGCGCAGACGACCGGTCTGAATGCCCTGGGTCAGCAGCTCGCCCAGGCCCGGTTCAACGATCGGAGATTTACCGGCATTGATCAGGTCGATCTTGTCTTTGGAAATGTCTACGCCAACCACGTCGTGGCCTCGTGCAGACAGGCAACCGGCACAGACTGCGCCGACGTAACCCAAACCAAATATGCTGATGCGCATCGCAATTACCTCTGTATTGATCACGCCATTAAAGGCGCGAAGTTAATAGTGTTCAGCGGTCGAAGTGCACTCGGAAGTGTGGATGGCAGGCGCCACAATACCGTGTGCAGGCATACTCAATTCCGAGTGTCTAAATAAGTGCACTCAAGGTGTGCGAAACTTGGCCTGATAGTGAAGGCGTGCCCTGAACTGCAGCCGGCATTTCTTTTGAATACCGTGGTGCAAAAGGCTGGTGGTACTTGGAAGTTGGCGTAAAGCCAGCAATATCAAGCACTCAGGTGCTCAGGTGAGCACGTTTACAGGGGGGCAGCCTTGGCCTTGTAGGGGATAGTAATGGTGCGTTATCTCCTGCTTCTCCAAATAAGTAACCTGAAAGCCAAGTTGAATATGACAACTTGGCGATAGGGCCTGCACGCTGTGTAAGTTATCTCGTACACGCTCGGAGATAATCGTTACCGGTGGTATGAGCGGTGTATTTTCAGATAGTTCATGGCGGCTTATCCCGATTTTTGAAATTTCCTGAAATATTGCAAAAGATGGCACTGCTCTCATATTGATAGCACTTGCCGTTTCGGCCTTTATTAATGGGGAGTTAATTAACGTGAATAGTTTTTTGCCACTACGCTTGAAAAAAATGCGTGCCACTACTGAAAAAATTCACGCTTGTCGAGTGAAAGAAATTTCATAAATTGAAAAGATGTGTTTTTGGCGCCAGAAAAATGACGAATTGGGCGGGGAGATGTAGGGGGAAACCACGTTTCGGCGCACGCACATTGATCAATGCCGTGCGCCATCGTGATGCGTTATTCGGGGGCGTGGTCGCGCAGGAAAACCAGGTTGTCGGGTTTCGACTGTTCGGCGCTGTAGCGGTAACCCTGCACGTCAAATTGCTTGAGCGCAGCCGGGTCGTTGATGCGTTCCTGGATCACGAAACGGCTCATCATCCCGCGGGCTTTCTTCGCGTAGAAGCTGATGATCTTGTACTGGCCGTTCTTCAGGTCCTTGAACTCGGTGTTGATGATCCGGGCGTTCAAGGCACTGCGTTTGACCGCCGAGAAGTACTCGTTGGAGGCCAGGTTGAGCAGCACGTCATCGCCTTGCTCGGCCAGGGCTTCGTTCAGCCATTCGCTGATTTGCGTGCCCCAGAAGGCGTACAGATCCTTGCCGCGGGCATTGGCCAGTTTGGTGCCCATCTCCAGCCGATACGGTTGCATCAGGTCCAGCGGGCGCAGCAGGCCGTAGAGGCCTGAGAGCATGCGCAAGTGTTGCTGGGCGTAGTCGAAATCGGCTTCGCTGAAGGTCTGGGCATTCATGCCGGTGTACACGTCACCCTTGAACGCCAACAGCGCCTGCTTGGCGTTGGCTGGCGTGAACGCCGGGGTCCAGCTGCCGAAACGTGCAGCGTTGAGGCCGCCGATCTTGTCGGAAACGTGCATCAACTCGCTGATCTGTGCCGGGCTCAGCTCGCGCAATTGCAGGATCAGCTCCTGGGAATGATCCAGGTATTGCGGTTGAGTGAAACGCTGGGTGGCCGGCGGTGTTTCGTAATCGAGGGTCTTGGCGGGGGAAATCACCATCAGCATGAAGTCGTCTCCTTTAATCGTGCGGGGATTCTAGGGGGTTGTCCCGGTTGACTCCAGCTATGGAAGTGATAGCTGATCGGTGGTGTCGAGTCCTTTGTGGCGAGGGAGCTTGCTCCCGCTCGATCGCGAAGCGGTCGCAAAGCCAGCGACCACGATTTGCCTGACATGATGAAGTTGCAAGCCTCAGGGCCGCTTCGCAGCCCAGCGGGAGCAAGCTCCCTCGCCACATTGGGTACGCAGGCGCAGCGGGGAAGGTCGCGAGATCAGCTATAGTGCCGCGCGGGTTTTGTTATGGAGACATCCCTTTGCGTATCGCTTTACTGTTTTGTGCCTGGTTGTTCAGCGTGAGTGCCTATGCCGCGCCCAATGACTTCGCCACGCTGGACCGCAGCACCTGGCCGGAGCAACTGGGTAGCCCGACCCTGTTCGATGTCGCTTCACGCGCGGAAATCCTCACCTTTGCCCGGGCCTTGCTCGCCAGTGAAGCGCTGGATGAGGCGGCTTTAAAGCAGCGCCTGGGGTTGCGCATGATCAACCTCGAGTCGATCAACACACTGCGCGCGCGCATGTGGAAGCGTTTGCTTGCCAACTATAACTTTGCCCAGCAGAGCTGTGATCAGGATGCGTCCTTCTGTTTTCTGGTCGAAGACATGGACACCCTGCGCGAGCAGGCCGCCAAGTTCGAACTCGGCGAAGACTCCTATTACACCCGATGGGCCACGCCGAGCCGGCGTTTTCACGAGCGCTATCTGGACGAACAATTGCGCAAGGCCGCGCTGTTTCCGCAGACCAGCAGCGAAGTCGAACTGTTCGGCGACCACGAGCGTAACGGCGATGAGCTCAATGACCGCTTGTTTGTGCTGAGTTTCGACAGCGCCGCCAACCTCGCGCCGGACAACACCGCGTGGCTGGCCGAATACCTGCGCAAGGCGAACCTGAGCGGGACTTTCTTTGTGTTGGGCAGCGATATCCAGAACCGTCTGGCACAACATTCGGTGGCCGAGCTGCAAGCGCTGTACTCAAAGCAATGCATCGGCGTGCAGGGCTGGGAATTCCGCTCCCACAGCCATTGGCAGGATTGGCAGTATTCAGTGACTCGCAGCGTCGAACTGGTGAAGAGCAAACTGCCGGAGAACTTCGTGCCTTTGTTCCGCCCACCCAATGGCCAGCGTCGTGCCGATGCACAGGGTTTCTTCAAGGCTCAGGGGTTGCAGGTTGCGCTGTGGGACATCGATCCTGCGGACGGCAGTCGCCAGCTCACGGCTGAGCAGAGCGCGCAGCGGGTGCTGACATTGATGCTGTTGTGGCGCCACGGGGTGATCAATTTCAACGCCAAACAGGACGTGGTGAAAACGGCGCTGCCCTGGCTGTTGACGCACACTGCGCAAAGCGGGATCGGCTGGGAAGATTGTCAGGATGCTTTTCGCTGAAACGCGCCCTTCCCCAAAAAAAAGCCGGGAACACTGGGGCAGGGGGAATTTTGGGAGGGATTTCGATACAGACGGACTTCCGACTTTAACGGTGCCGGCGCGGCGCGCCAAGGGCTTTTCGTCACTCTGAAAAATAAACTTCAAAAAAGCGTCAAAGTGCTTTTTTCTGTCATGGGTTTTGGAGTATTACGAAGACAGACCGCCGAAACCTGCAACACAGGTGGCGTCTTCCAAGACCCCGTGTGTGCAGTTCACTTGAGTCGTGCAGTTCATTTCAGTACGGCAGGTGAATTCGGTGGCCACTTCGAGGCGCAGCACCGTCATGGTATTGCGTCGACTGGCTCCCACAAAGGTGACCGAGTATGGATGATCACGGACGTAGCCCCTCCAACCTGCCAATCCTTTATGTACTCGATACCAACGTATTGATCCACGATCCAAACGCGCTCCTGAACTTCGAAGAACACCACGTTGCCATCCCGATGACCGTCCTTGAAGAGCTGGACAAGCTCAAGAGCGGCCATCACAGCGTTGCGGCCGAATGTCGCCAGGCCATTCGCCTGATCGACAACACGCTGGGCGATGCCTCTCCCGAAGACGTTGAACAGGGTGTGCCGATCCAGCGTGGAAAAAGCGGGCCCAAGGGTTTGCTGTCGATTCTGATGAGCAAACGTACCGAGCCGAACATTGTTCTGCCCGAACACCTGAACGACAACATCATCATCAACCAGTTGATCGACCTGCACGCGCGTGACAAGGAATTGCGTGTGGTGCTGGTGACCAAAGACATCAACATGCGCCTCAAGGCCCGGGCCTGCGGGATTGCGGCCGAGGACTACAGCACCGACCAGTTGGTTGACGACGTGTCGTTGCTGCCCAACGGGTATCACAACATGACGGGCTCGTTCTGGGACCGTGTGAGCAAGGTCGAAACCCGTCAGGACCATGGCCGCACCTGGCACCAGGTGCAACTGATCGACAACCTGCCGGCCGTGCATATCAACGAGTTCATCATCGACGAACAGGGTTTTGTTGGCTGGATCAAGGAAATCCAGGTCGACAAGCTGCTGATCCTCGACCTGCATCAGGAGCCCCTGTTGCACCAGGAAGCCTGGGGCCTGAAACCACGCGACATCTATCAGAGCCTGGCGTTGTACGCCTTGCTCGACCCGGACATCCACCTGGTCAACCTGTCGGGTGCTGCGGGTTCGGGTAAAACCATCCTGGCGCTGGCTGCGGCAATCGAGCAGACCATGGTCAGCAAGCGCTACCGGCGCATCATCGCCACTCGTAGCGTGCAGGGCCTGGACCAGGAGATCGGTTTCCTGCCGGGCACCGAAGCAGAAAAAATGGAGCCTTGGCTGGGCGCCATCACCGACAACCTCGAAGCCTTGCACATGGATGACGAAAGCACCCATGGCAGCGTCGACTACATCCTCAGCAAAGTGCCGTTGCAGTTCAAATCCCTCAACTACATCCGGGGCCGCAGCTTCCAGCAAAGCCTGATCCTGATTGACGAATGCCAGAACCTCACGCCGCACCAGATGAAAACCATCATCACCCGTGCCGGCGCCGGTTCCAAAGTGGTGTGCCTGGGCAACCTGGCGCAGATCGACACCCCTTACCTGTCCGCGACCAGCTCCGGGCTGACTTACCTGACTGAACGCTTCAAGGACTTCCCCAACGGGGTGCACATCACCCTGCAAGGGGTGCCACGTTCGATTCTGGCCGAATACGCCGAATCGCATTTGTAACCTTCACCCAAACCGGGCGGCCCCAAAGCCGCCCGGTTTTTTGTGCCCGAAACAAAAAACCTTGTGGGAGCGAGCTTGCTCGCGATGGCGGCTTAACATTCGATATTTACGTCGATTGACACACCGCCTTCGCGAGCAAGCGAACGTCGCCCGGCCCTTCCCACATTGGTTTGTGGTGGCCTTGCAATCAAACTCGCGAAAATTTGACCCGCGGGTTTACAATCGGTGCTCCTGATCAGGAGTAAGGCTGTGCTGACTCATCTCGATTCCCAAGGTCGCGCCAATATGGTCGACGTCACCGAAAAAGCCGTGACGTTCCGTGAAGCCACGGCCGAAGCGCTTGTGCGTATGCTCCCTGAAACCCTGCAGATGATTGTCAGCGGTGGTCACCCCAAAGGTGATGTATTCGCTGTGGCGCGCATCGCCGGCATTCAGGCGGCGAAGAAAACCTCTGATTTGATCCCGCTGTGCCATCCGTTGATGCTCACCAGCGTCAAGGTCGAGCTGAGTGCCGAAGGCCTCGATGCGGTGCGCATCGTCGCCCGCTGCAAGCTGTCCGGGCAGACCGGGGTTGAAATGGAAGCACTGACCGCGGCCAGTGTCGCCGCATTGACGATCTACGACATGTGCAAGGCCGTGGACCGTGGCATGGTCATCGAAACCGTGCGCCTGCTGGAGAAGCTCGGCGGCAAGAGCGGGCATTATCAGGTGGCCGATCAATGAAGCTGACAGTGAAGTTTTTTGCCCGTTACCGCGAGGCGCTGGGTGTTGATTCGTTGAGCGTCGAAGGTGATTTCGCTTCGGTCGACGATGTGCGCTTGCTGTTGGTGCAACGCGAGGGCGCCGAGGTGCTGAGCGAGCAGAACCTGATGTGCGCGCGTAATGAAGACTTGTGCCAGCTCGACGAACCGCTCGTTGATGGTGATGAAGTGGCGTTTTTCCCCACCGTTACCGGAGGCTGAGCCATGGCGATTCGCGTGCAGTCCACGGCGTTCGACCCCGGCGCTGAAGTCAATGCGATGCACGCGGCGAATGTCGGTGTCGGTGCGGTGGTGAGTTTTGTCGGTTATGTCCGCGACTTCAACGACGGGCTCGATGTGGCCGGGATGTTTCTTGAACACTACCCGGGCATGACCGAAAAGGCCCTCGGCAAGATTGCCGTCGAGGCCGAGCAACGCTGGCCGCTGCTCAAACTGGAAGTGCTGCACCGCATCGGCGCATTGGAACCGGGCGAACCGATCGTCTTCGTCGGCGCGGCGAGTGCTCACCGCCAGGCAGCATTCGACGCCTGCGCCTTTGTCATGGACTACCTGAAAACCCGTGCTCCGTTCTGGAAGAAGGAAAACACCAGTGACGGCCCACGCTGGGTGGAAGGGCGCGACAGTGATCATGCGGCGGCTGATCGCTGGAAGTAGTCAGTAGCCTGCTGTTTCTTTGTTGGCTGTCAGTCCGCTATCGCGAGCAAGCTCGCTCCCACAGTTGATCTCGATCAGATACAGATGTTGTGGACGACGAAGATTCACTGTGGGAGCGGGCTTGCCCGCGATAGGGCCATCAACAACACCGAATTTCCTCCAGATTCACCTCGCCGACCAGAGGCTGAAAGAACTGTGCGCGCCCGATTGACGGAAAATACATAAAAGTCCAGTATGGAATTATAAGTACAAAAAAAGATGTTTCCCGTTTCCCGTTTCCCGTTTCACTTTCTTCTGTCTTGCCAAACCAACAACAACCCGCGAGAAAATGAACATGAAGAAGCTCCCCCTGATCGGTGGCCTGGCCCTGAGCCTGTTGGCGTGCAGCAGTCTGTTTGCCGCCGAGAAAACCCTGCGCATCGGTATCGAAGCGGCGTATCCGCCGTTTGCCTCCAAGACCTCGGATGGAAAAATCACCGGTTTCGACTACGACATCGGCAACGCGTTGTGCGCGCAGATGAAGGTCAAGTGCGAGTGGGTCGAGGGTGAGTTCGACGGTTTGATTCCTTCGCTCAAGGTGAAGAAAATCGACGCCGCGCTGTCGTCCATGACCATTAACGAAGACCGTAAAAAGTCGGTGGATTTCACCCACAAGTACTACTTCACCTCATCGCGGCTGGTGATGAAGGACGGTGCGGTGGTTGATGACCAGTACGCAAGCCTCAAGGGCAAGACCATTGGTGTGCAGCGGGCAACCACCACCGACCGTTACGCCACGGAAGTCTTCGAGCCCAAGGGCATCAAGGTGGCCCGTTACGGCAACAATGAAGAGATCTACATGGACCTGGCCGCCGGGCGTCTGGACGGCGTTTTCGCCGATACCATTCCGCTGAGCGACTTCCTGTCGATGCCGCGCGGCAAGGGCTACGCGTTTGTCGGACCGGAGCTCAAGGACCCGAAATACGTGGGCGAGGGCGCCGGGATTGCAGTGCGCAAGGGCAACACCGAATTGGTTAGCCAGCTGAACAATGCCATCGACGGCATTCGCGCCAACGGCGAATACCAGAAGATCGAAGCCAAGTACTTCAAGTCGGATATCTACGGCGACTGATCAGTTTTCACAGGCCCTTCCCACATTTGATCTCCACAAGACACAGATTTTGTGATCGATACAGAACCAGTGTGGGAGCGAGCCTGCTCGCGATGAGGCCCTACCAGCCAACACATCTCTCAGGTCAGGTTTCAGCCTTTCAATTCTTTCAAATGCTTGTACACCGTCGCCCGCCCCATGTTCAGCACGTTGGCCACATAGTTGGAGGCGCTTTTGCCTTTGAAGGCCCCTTCGGCGTGCAACGCCAACACCAGCTCGCGCTTGTGCTCGCGAGTCAGCATATTCAGACCCAATTGCCGCTCTCGCAGCCAGTTATGCAGGAAGGTGTTGATGCGCTCCTGCCAGTCGTCGCGAAACAGCGCGTCAGGTTGCGGGATCAATTTGCTCGGAGAGAGAAACAGATCCAGCGCCGCCTTGGCGTTTTCAAACAGCGAGATATTCAGGTTGATGCACAGCACGGCAATTGGACGCCCTTCGCTGTCGCGCAGCACGCTGCTGAGGCTGCGGATCTTTTGCCCATCCCAATTGAGCTTTTCGTACGGACCGATATTCCGCTCGCTGATTTCTTCGCTGAGCATGTCTTCCAGTGCGGCATCGTCACCGACTTCACGTTTGGACAGGTTGTTGGCGATGTAGTCGATTTTCTGCGTGCGCAGGTCGTGCAGCACCACCTCGGCGTGGGGGAAAAACAGCGTGGCAATGGCGTCGGCGATCGCCCGGTAGTTATCCAGTGCAGGATCTTGAAGAGGTGGGGTCATGGGTGTTGCTCCAGGCAATCAGCGCCCTGTAGAAAAAGGGCGCTGGGAGTTTGCCGTAATCGGGGTCAGACGTCACCCCGCAGGCAGGTTCAGCCAAGGCGGGAAGGGGAGAGCATCGCAGCGCTGAGGCCAAAGCGGCTGAGTTGCTCCGGCAAGGCTTCGCCACGTACCAGCGCGGCACTGGCCTGGCCCATGGCGGGCGAGGTCTGAATGCCGTAACCACCCTGCGCGGCCACCCAGAACAGACCCGGCACGTGCGGATCGAAGCCACTGATCAGATCACCGTCGCCGACAAAACTGCGCAAGCCTGCCCAGGTACGGGTTGGTCGGCGGATGGTCAGGGTGGTGGCTTCTTCGATCTGGTAAATGCCCATGGCGATGTCCAGCTCTTCGGGCTGCACGTCATGCGGCTCGACCGGGTCGGCGTTGGCCGGCGAACCGAGGAACATTCCGGCATCGGGCTTCATGTAGAACGATTCGTCGAGGCTGACCAGCATCGGCCAGTCGTGGGTATCCACGCCTTCGGGGCCGGCGAAGATGAAAGCGGCGCGACGCTTGGGGACCAGGCCCAGAGGCTTGGCACCAGCCATTTCACCGAGTTGGTCAGCCCAGGCGCCGGCTGCATTGATGATGATCGGTGCGCTGAAGGTCTGTTGGGCGGTTTTCACTTGCCAGAGATTGTCGGCATCGCGCGTCAGGCTCAGGACTTCGCTGTCGGTATGCACTTCGCCCTGGTTGCGTCGGATGCCGCGCAGGTAGCCTTGATGCAGGGCATCGGTGTCGATGTCCGTGGCGGTAGGGTCGTAGATCGCTCCGTGAACCTTCTCGCGACGCAGGATCGGCATGCGCGCGCAGGCTTCGTCGGCGCTGAGCCGTTGCATCTGCGGCACGGTCGCCTTGGCGCTCAGGTACTGATTGTTCAGCTCGTCCGGATCGCCAGTGAAATCAACCGTCATCTCTCCGCGCGGGGTCAGCAGCGGGTGTTCGCAGAAACCGGCAGGCGGCGCATCGAAGAAGTCCCGGCTGGCCTGGGTCAGTGCACGCACTTGAGGCGTACCGTAAGCGGCGGTGTACAAAGCGGCCGAGCGCCCGGTGGAGTGATAGGCCGGGTGGGATTCGCGTTCGAGCACGATGACTCGACCGTGTTGCGATAGCCAAAAACCGCTGGAGGCACCGGCGATACCACCGCCGATGATGATGAAGTCTGCCTGGGTCATGAACGTCTCCTGATGGGCGTAAATGCCGAAGTTGTAGAAGTCCCCTGTGGGAGCGAGCCTGCTCGCGATGCTGGCGCCGCAATCCGTCAGGCAAACAGCGGTGACGCAATCGCGAGCAGGTTCGCTCCCACAAGGGAAAGCGTTTCGTTTCAGTTCTGCTGTTGCAACTGATAAAGGGCATTGGCCAGGGCGATGTCTTCCAGGCCCAGACCGATGGAACGGAAGAACACATGGCGATCATAAGCCGGACGTGGCGTCTGTTCGCTCAACAGTTCGGCCAGGTCGCCGGCAATCGAGTTTTTGTCCCAGCCGTGTTGCTCGCTGGCGATCAGCATTTCGCCGGCAGAACCTGGAGTGGTCAGGCGATAGTCGCAATAGACCTGCATCTCGCTGAGCGTTGCAGGCGGCACCTCGTGGGCACGCACTGCGTTGGTGCTGATGGAGGTGATCAGTGTCGGTTTGCTCAAGGTCCGTGGATCGATAACGGGGCCGGCAGACGAGGTGCAGAGCATGATCACATCGGCGTCCTGGATCGCGGCTTCGCGGCTATCGAACACCTTCAGGCGCGAGTCGATGGCCGTCAGTTGTGCGAGCAATTGCGGATCCCGGCTCGCCAGGTTCGGCGAATAGAGGCTGATGCTTTGCCATTCCCGCACGTTCCTCGCGTAATGCAGGTGAGCCTGGGCGACCGGGCCGCTGCCGATGATTGCCAGGCGCGTGGCGTGCGGCAGGGCAAGGGCATCAATGGCGACGGCAGTGGTCGCGGCGGTGCGCGCGGTGGTCAGTTCACCGGCATCGCAGAGCAACAGCGGCTGGCCGGTTTGCATCGACATCAGCAGCGTCCAGGCGGTCACCAGCGGACCGTCCTGGCGCACGATGTAGGGCGAGGTTTTCACGCCGTATACACCGTCTTCGGCCAACACCCCGAGGTAGTTGATGAAGTCACCGGCGCCTTGCGGAAACTCCACCCATTGCTGGACCGGTTGCACGGCCTGACCCGCGGCCAGATCGCGGAACAGCTTGCGCAGGATCTTCGGCACGTCGACCTGCTCAAGCAGTTCGCGGGCCTGGGGTTTGGCGATCACATAAGGTGTGCTGGGCATGCGGATGCTCCATGGATTCGCAAGTAAACTAATTTGTCCATTGTGGACTTATTGTTCTGTTTGGCAATATCCAGGCGTAAAAAAAGCGCAGTCCGTTTCCGGCTGCGCTTTGTCGTTGCTACGCGGGCTTAAGGGCGTTTGCGTTCAACCGCTCGTAGCAGATGAGTCGGCGGGGTTTCGCAACTGATCTTGCGACCCAGCAATGCCTCGATGGACGGTAGCTGGTAGGAGTCATCTTCACCGGCGAAGCTGATGGACACGCCATCGGCACCCGCGCGACCGGTACGACCAATGCGGTGGACATAGTCGTCCGGCACTTCCGGCAGGGTGAAGTTGATCACGTGGCTGATGCCGTCGATGTGAATCCCGCGACCGGCGACATCGGTGGCCACCAGCACGCGGATCTTGCCTTCGCGGAATCCTTCCAGGGTCTTGATGCGCTTGTGCTGCGGAACGTCACCCGACAACTGGGCTGCGTTGACGCCATCACGCACCAGGCGTTCTTCGATGCGCCGCACTTCGTCCTTGCGGTTGGCGAAGACCATCACCCGCTCCCAGCCGTTGTCGGTGACCAGGTTGTAGAGCAGCTTGTATTTATCGGCGCCGGCAACGGCGTAGATGTGCTGTTCGACGTTTTCGCTGGCAACGTTCTCGGATTCGATTTCAACGATGGACGGGTCGGTGGTCCACTGTTTGGCCAGGTTCATCACGTCTTCAGTGAAGGTGGCGGAGAACAGCAGGGTCTGACGTTCGCTTTTCGGTGGGGTCTGGCGAATGATCTGACGCACTTGTGGGATGAAACCCATGTCGAGCATCCGGTCGGCTTCGTCGAGCACCATCACTTCGACCATGTCCAGGTGCACGTCGCCGCGCTGGTTGAAGTCCAGCAGGCGGCCCGGGGTCGCAACGAGGATGTCGCAGTGGCGGGCTTCGAGGTGCTTGAGTTGCTTGTCGAAGTCCATGCCGCCAACGAAGGTCATGACGTTGAGGCCGGTGTACTTGGTCAGGTTGGCCGCGTCCTTGGCGATCTGCACCACCAGTTCACGGGTCGGTGCAATGATCAGTGCCCGTGGCTCGCCCATGTAGCGTTCTTTTGGTGGCGGGGTTTGCAGCAGCTGGGTGATGATCGAGATCAGGAACGCGGCGGTTTTGCCGGTGCCGGTCTGGGCGCGACCGATGGCGTCTTTGCCGGCCAGGGTGAAACCCAATACCTGCGCCTGGATCGGCGTGCAGTACGGGAAACCCAGGTCCTGGATGGCGTGCATCAGTTCCGGGGCCAGTTTGAAATCGTGGAAGCGGGTTTTGCCTTCCTGGGGTTCGACGACGAAGTCTTCGAGTTTCCAGGCTTTGAGCGGCGGTTTCGGCGCGCGTTCGCGGCGCGGTTGCGCAGGTTTTGCCGTCTCGCTACGCGGTTTGTCCGCAACAGGCTCGCTGGCCGCGGTGTTCACAGGCTCTTGTTTCGGTGCCGCGACAGCTGCGGTCCGGCCAGGCTGATGACCGTCGGTGCGGTTGCTGGAGGTGTGGGAAGGTGCGCTGGAGCTGGGCGCGAGCTGCTCAGCCTCGCTTTTACCGAACATTTTCTTGAGTGCTTTGAGCACGGTCATCTCATCAATTGGTTAAGGAATGTACGCCGGCCAGTGTAATGCAAGAAACCGGCGCGGCGTAGTGTGTTGCTCATACAGCTACAGGAAGTTTCTGTATTAGCGCAAGCGGTCCGCGAGCCAGACGCCAATATCGCGAATTTCTTCGGGTAACACTTCGTGACCCATTGGGTATTCCTGCCATGTCGCGGTGACACCGCGGGTCTTCAAATGCTCATACGCGCTGCGTCCCATGGAGTTCTGCACGACATCGTCGTATTGGCCATGCAGGCACAGCACCGGGATCCGCTGTTGGCTGGCTGAAAGCTCCAGTTCATCGCTGAATGTCGGCGCATAGGTAGAGAGGGCAAGTACGCCACCCAACGGTCCCTGCCATTTCAGGAAAGCGCTGTGCAGCACGACGGCGCCGCCCTGGGAAAACCCTGCAAGAAATATCCGCGAAGCGTCTATTCCGCTGGCTCGCTGCTCTTCGATCAGCGTTATGACGGTTTGGGCCGACACCTCCAGCTCTTCATGACTGATGCTCCGGGCGGGGCTCATGGCCTTGATGTCGTACCAGCTTGGCATTTCGTAACCACCATTGATGGTCACTGCGCGAGTCGGCGCCTGGGGCAGGACGAAGCGGGTGGTCAACAGGCTTTCCTGCAGGGCTTCGGCCACCGGCAGGAAGTCATAGCGGTCGGCGCCCAGGCCGTGCAGCCATATAACGCAGGCATCGACAGGCTTGCTGGGCTGAAGAATCAAGGGCTCGGTCATGGTTGCTCCATTGTGGTGCGCGTACTCCCGTGCGGTGCGAGAAGATGGGGCGCGACTGGTTTATTGGTTAATAAAATGTCGTGAATCTATAAGTTTTTCTATTGACCCATGGCTGAAACGCTTAAGCCGCAACTGTGGTACGGGCCTTGCTATGGGGAAGACGAGTGATTGCTCTCAGCCACGGCGGTAACACTATCAGTCACTGTCGGCTGTGGGATAGCAAGAATCCGGTGATGGATGTTCGCCAGTGGCCGTTACGGGCTTCGCGAACGTAAAAGGGGCTACAGCCCGTTCGGCCGATTGGTGAGAAGTGAGTTTTCCATTATGTGGATTTTCTCCTACTAGACTCATAGCTAAGGTCTTACGCCGCTTGACCCAAAGAAATGCCAACACGGGTCAACAGCGCCTCATAAGGGTGCGGCAGGACTCAAGCTCCGACACAACAAGAGCAAAACTGGAGGTTTGAATGAAGATGTTGAAATCCACCCTGGCAGTCGTGACTGCGGCCGCAGTACTCGGTGTCAGTGGGTTCGCTCAGGCGGGTGCAACCCTGGATGCGGTACAGAAGAAAGGCTTTGTGCAATGTGGCGTGAGCGACGGTTTGCCAGGTTTTTCGGTTCCGGACTCCACCGGCAAGATCGTCGGTATCGATGCTGATTACTGCCGCGCCGTTGCCGCTGCCGTATTCGGCGACGCGACCAAGGTAAAATTCAGCCAGTTGAATGCCAAGGAGCGTTTCACCGCGCTTCAATCCGGCGAAATCGACATGCTGTCGCGTAACTCCACCATGACCAGTTCCCGTGATGCGGGCATGGGCCTGAAGTTTCCTGGCTTCATTACTTATTACGACGGCGTAGGCTTCCTGGCCAACAGCAAGCTGGGCGTGAAAAGTGCCAAGGAACTGGATGGTGCGACCATCTGTATTCAAGCCGGTACCACCACCGAGCTGAACGTGTCCGACTACTTCCGTGCCAACGGCCTGAAGTACACCCCGATTACTTTCGACACCTCCGATGAAAGCGCCAAGTCGCTGGAATCCGGTCGTTGCGACGTGCTGACCTCCGACAAGTCCCAGTTGTATGCACAACGCAGCAAACTGGCTTCGCCTAAAGATTATGTGGTACTGCCAGAAACCATTTCCAAAGAGCCTCTGGGGCCAGTCGTGCGTAACGGCGACGATGAGTGGCTGGCGATCGTTCGTTGGGTTGGCTACGCCATGCTCAACGCCGAAGAGGCTGGTATCACGTCGAAAAACGTCGAAGCTGAAGCCAAGTCGACCAAGAACCCGGACGTCGCCCGTCTGCTGGGCTCTGACGGTGAGTACGGCAAGGATCTGAAGCTGCCGAAAGACTGGGTGGTGAAAATCGTCAAGCAGGTCGGTAACTACGGCGAAGTCTTCGAGAAAAACCTCGGCAAGAGCACTCCGCTGGAAATCGACCGTGGCCTGAACGCGCTGTGGACCAACGGCGGCATTCAATACGCACCACCAGTGCGCTGATGGTTCTATCACCCGGTGGGCCAACCACCGGGTGATGTTCTGTTCCATTATTTCTGGGGCACTTCATGCAAAATTCAATCGGCGCACCAAAGCAGAGGCTCAGCCTCAGCGATCCGCGAGTGCGTGCGTGGCTGTTTCAGATCATCACGGTTATCGCGGTGATCTCGATGGGTTGGTACCTGTTCAACAACACTCAAACCAACTTGCAACACCGGGGCATTACCTCCGGTTTTAGCTTTTTGGAGCGCAGCGCCGGGTTCGGCATCGCGCAACACCTGATCGACTACACCGAATCGGACAGCTATGCCCGGGTGTTTGTCATCGGTTTGCTCAACACCTTGCTGGTGACCTTTATCGGCGTGATCCTGGCGACGATTCTGGGGTTCATCGTTGGCGTGGCACGGCTGTCGAAGAACTGGATCATCAACAAGCTGGCAACAGTTTACGTTGAGACTTTCCGTAACATTCCGCCGCTGCTGCAAATCCTGTTCTGGTACTTCGCGGTGTTCCTGACCATGCCGGGGCCACGCAATAGCCATAACTTCGCCGACACCTTCTTTGTCAGCAGCCGTGGCCTGAACATGCCGGCCGCGCAGATGGCCAGCGGGTTCTGGGCGTTTGTGATCAGCATCGTGGTGGCAATCGTCGCTATCGTGCTGATGTGCCGTTGGGCCAACAAGCGTTTCGAAGCGACCGGCGAGCCGTTCCACAAGTTCTGGGTCGGCCTGGCGCTGTTTCTGGTGATTCCAGCCTTGTGCGCGCTGATCTTCGGTGTGCCACTGCATTGGGAAATGCCGAAGCTGCAAGGCTTCAACTTTGTCGGTGGCTGGGTGCTGATTCCGGAACTGCTGGCCCTGACCCTGGCCCTGACGGTGTACACCGCGGCGTTCATCGCCGAGATCGTGCGTTCCGGGATCAACTCGGTCAGCCACGGTCAGACTGAAGCGGCGCGTTCGCTGGGGCTGCGCAACGGCCCAACCCTGCGCAAGGTCATCATCCCGCAAGCGTTGCGGGTGATCATTCCGCCGCTGACCAGCCAATACCTGAACCTGGCGAAGAACTCTTCGCTGGCCGCCGGTATCGGTTATCCGGAAATGGTTTCGTTGTTTGCCGGCACGGTGCTGAACCAGACCGGGCAAGCGATCGAAGTCATTGCCATCACCATGAGCGTGTACCTGGCGATCAGTATCAGCATTTCCCTGCTGATGAACTGGTACAACAAGCGCATTGCGCTGATCGAGCGGTGAGGAAACGCGCATGACGACTCATATTTTCAAACCTGACATGCCACCGCCGGGTACCAGAATCGGTATCTTGGCGTGGATGCGCGAGCACATGTTCTCCAGTTGGATCAACACGCTGCTCACGCTGTTCGCGTTCTACCTGATTTATCTGGTGGTACCGCCGATCCTGCACTGGGCGATTCTGGATGCCAACTGGGTGGGCACTACGCGCGCCGACTGCACCAAGGAAGGCGCTTGCTGGGTATTCATTCAGCAACGCTTCGGCCAGTTCATGTACGGGTATTACCCGCCCGAACTGCGCTGGCGTGTCGACCTGACCGTGTGGCTGGCGATCATTGGTGTGGCACCGTTGTTCATCTCGCGCTTTCCGCGTAAAGCGGTGTACGGGCTGAGCTTTCTGGTGCTCTATCCGATCGTTGCCTACATCCTGCTGCACGGTGACATTCTTGGCCTGACCAACGTTGCGACCAGTCAATGGGGCGGCCTGATGCTGACCCTGGTGATCGCCACGGTCGGTATTGTCGGTGCGTTGCCGCTGGGGATCATGCTGGCGCTGGGGCGTCGCTCGAACATGCCGGCGATTCGTGTGGTCTGCGTGACCTTCATCGAGTTCTGGCGCGGCGTGCCGTTGATCACGGTGCTGTTCATGTCCTCGGTGATGCTGCCGTTGTTCCTGCCAGAGGGCATGAACTTCGACAAGCTGCTGCGGGCCTTGATCGGGGTGATCCTGTTCCAGTCGGCCTACGTGGCCGAAGTGGTGCGCGGTGGTCTGCAAGCGATTCCCAAAGGTCAGTACGAAGCCGCAGCAGCGATGGGCCTCGGTTACTGGCGCAGCATGGGCCTGGTGATTCTGCCGCAAGCCCTGAAGCTGGTGATTCCGGGTATCGTCAACACCTTCATTGCGCTGTTCAAGGACACGAGCCTGGTGATCATCATCGGCCTGTTCGACTTGCTCAACAGCGTCAAACAAGCCGCCGCCGACCCGAAATGGCTGGGCATGGCCACTGAAGGCTATGTGTTCGCGGCCCTGGTGTTCTGGATTTTCTGTTTTGGTATGTCCCGCTATTCCATGCATTTGGAACGCAAGCTGGACACAGGCCACAAGCGTTAGGAGCGTAGTTTATGAGTGAAGCGATCAAACAGCCTGTGAGCCCTGAAGGCATTATTCAGATGCAGGGCGTGAACAAGTGGTACGGCCAGTTCCACGTATTGAAAGACATCAACCTGAACGTCAAGCAGGGCGAGCGTATCGTTCTGTGCGGGCCGTCGGGTTCCGGCAAGTCGACCACCATTCGTTGCCTTAACCGACTGGAAGAGCACCAGCAGGGCCGCATCGTTGTTGATGGTGTGGAGCTGACCAACGACCTGAAACAGATCGAGGCGATTCGTCGCGAAGTCGGCATGGTGTTCCAGCACTTCAACCTGTTCCCGCACCTGACCATCCTGCAGAACTGCACGCTGGCACCGATGTGGGTGCGCAAGATGCCCAAGCGCAAGGCGGAAGAAATTGCCATGCATTACCTGGAGCGCGTACGCATTCCAGAGCAGGCGCACAAGTTTCCGGGGCAATTGTCCGGTGGTCAGCAACAGCGTGTGGCGATTGCCCGCGCGCTGTGCATGAAGCCGAAAATCATGCTGTTCGACGAACCGACTTCGGCACTCGACCCAGAGATGGTGAAAGAGGTTCTGGATACCATGATCGGCCTGGCCGAAGACGGCATGACCATGCTCTGCGTGACCCACGAAATGGGCTTCGCGCGGACTGTGGCCAACCGCGTGATCTTCATGGACAAGGGCGAAATCGTCGAACAGGCTGCGCCGAACGACTTCTTCGACAACCCGCAGAATGATCGCACCAAGCTGTTCCTGAGCCAGATCCTGCATTGATGCCGGGCTGACTCGCAAAAATAAACCCGGCCTCGTGCCGGGTTTGTTTTTTTGATCAGGAAACCGTGAGGGTTTCGAGCTCCTTGTGCACGGTATGCTTGAAGCTCCTCAAGTCTGCTTCTTCACCCAGTGACTTCGCATCGGCGAGCAAATACGGATAGCGATCAAGCAGGCGCATCAGCAGTATCAATGGCTTTGGCGGGAGTATTTCTCCACGCTCATAACGGGAAAACGCGTTGTGTCCACCGCCGGACAACAATTGCACGGCTTCTTTTTGCGATAGATGCAGTTTGCGGCGGATACGCTTCATCTCGGTGCCTATCATCTGCCTTGCTGCCATGACCAGTTCGTCACCCGCAGCCGAATGACGCTCTGAACAACCGGGATCGAACTCGACTTCGCCGCATATCTGACATTCCCAGCCAGATAGATCATCTACGCGGCGCTCCATTCCTTTGACGCTCATGGTTTCGCCGCGACCTTCGAAGTGTCGCATTCCTTCCCGGGCTCCGCAGCTGAAACACTGCTGGGTTTTCATTGGGATTTCTCCTTGAAGGAGATTACTGGTGGGCCACCGCCGGGGCGATATGTCACTTTGATGTAAATCTCCAGACCGTATGAGTTGATGTGATAGACGTCTTGCCAGACGCGATGATCGTCATAGGTGGTCATCGACTTGAACAACATCTGTCGTTGGAGCTCGAAGATGACCTCTTGCATTTCCACAACGCTTAAGCCGAGTATCCAGCCGCCGCTTTTTGCAGTGCTAGTGAATGCCTTGCCCCCAAGCCGTCTGACATCCGCCTTAATCACCGCTAAGTCGTAATGGGGTGTGCTCTTTTCCATAAGAAACCACGAACCCTGTCTCTGAAATTACCCTTACAGGGTAATTTTGACTAATCGAAAATCCCGCTCCTTTTCCAGCTTTGTAACCCTAGCCCGTTGCCCTCTCGGACGAAGCTGACTAACATGTCAGAAAATTCATCCTATGATTGGATGAAAAGGCGAATTCAATGACAGACACATCCCCACTGGTGAAGCGCTCTCTGGTCGATCAGGCCCTTGAACAGTTGCGCCTGCGCATCAACAACGGCACCTGGTCAGTCGGCCAACGCCTGCCCACTGAACCTGAACTGGCGACCGAGCTGGGTATCAGCCGCAACACCGTGCGTGAAGCCATGCGGGTGTTGGCGTTTTCCGGCTTGATCGAGATCCGGCAGGGCGACGGCAGTTACCTGCGGGCGGTCGTCGACCCGCTCGACACGATGAAAGCCTTGTCCCGCTGCTCCCACGAACAGGCACGGGAAACCCGGCACATCCTCGAGGTTGAGGCCATCGGTCTGGCGGCGTTGCGTCGTACCGATGAAGACCTCATCGCACTGCGTGAAGCCTTGGGTGTCAGCGGCAGTCACTATCACGGCGATCTTGATAGCTACATTGCCTGCGATCTGGTGTTCCATCGTCGTTTGGTGGACGCCGCGCATAACCCGACGCTCAGCGAGTTGTACCGCTATTTCTCCAGCATCATCGGCGCGCAACTGCGCCAGACCCTCAACATCACTCCCAGACGTCAAGAGGTGTTCGACCTGCATATCGAACTGCTCGATGCCGTCGAGCAGCGCGATCCGGAACGGGCCAAAGCCATTTCCCGGCAGTTGATCAATGAACCTTGAAACCGAGAACCTCATGTCCAGCCAGCAGGCGAATACCCATAGCACGACCCCACTCAAACGCACGGCTGAGCTCGAAGAGCTGTTGATCGATGCCGAGGCCGATGACGAACAGGTCCAGCAAAGCCATCCGGTTTTACGTCGACCGTGGTTGTTGCTGCTGGGGCTGATTCTGGTAGCGCTGAACCTGCGCCCAGCGCTGTCGAGCATGGCGCCGCTGCTTAGCGAGGTGTCGAAAAGCCTCGGGCTGTCGGCGGCTCAGGCGGGTTTGCTGACCACCTTGCCGGTGCTTTGCCTTGGGCTGTTCGCGCCGCTGGCGCCGCTGCTGGCGCGGCGGTTTGGTGCCGAGAGAGTGGTGTTGGGGATTTTGCTGGCGCTGGCTGGCGGGATCATTCTGCGCAGTTCGTTCGGTGAGATCGGCCTGTTTGCCGGCAGCGTTCTGGCCGGCGCGAGCATTGGCGTGATTGGCGTGTTGCTGCCGGGCATCGTCAAACGTGATTTTGCCAAACACGCGGGCACCATGACCGGCGTTTACACCATGGCCCTGTGCCTGGGCGCGGCCATGGCGGCGGGTGCGACGGTGCCCTTGAGCCAGCATTTCGACGAAAGCTGGGCGCTCGGCCTGGGCTTCTGGGTGATTCCGGCGCTGGTCGCGGCGCTGTTCTGGTTGCCGCAAGTCGGTCAGAAACACGGCGCGCACAATGTGGCGTATCGGGTGCGCGGTCTGCTGCGTGATCCACTGGCCTGGCAAGTGACCCTGTACATGGGCCTGCAATCCTCGCTGGCCTACATCGTCTTCGGCTGGTTGCCGTCGATCCTGATCGGTCGTGGCCTGACCCCGACCCAGGCCGGGCTGGTGCTGTCCGGTTCGGTGATCATCCAGTTGGCCAGTTCGCTGGCTGCGCCATGGCTGGCGACGCGCGGCAAAGATCAGCGGCTGGCGATCGTCGTCGTCATGCTCCTGACCCTCGGCGGTCTGTTCGGCTGCCTCTATGCACCGATCGAAGGGCTGTGGGGCTGGGCGATTCTGCTCGGGCTGGGGCAGGGCGGTACGTTCAGCCTGGCGCTGACCCTGATCGTACTGCGTTCGCGCGATGCCCATGTGGCGGCCAACCTGTCGAGCATGGCCCAGGGGTTCGGCTATACGTTGGCCTCAATGGGTCCGTTTGCGGTCGGTTTGGTACATGACTGGACCGGCGGCTGGACCGCGCTGGGCTGGATCTTCGGGGTCATTGGCCTCGGCGCGATCATCGCCGGTCTCGGTGCCGGGCGTTCGCTGTACGTACAGGTCGAAAGCGAACGCGTTTGAAGCCTGCGCAGTGCCGATATTCCTGATGCGAATGTCGGTAGTTTTCCCGGCATTGGCAGATTATCGTGCAGGCATCTTTCGAAGCCATTTTTACCCATGCAGGGAGCCTGCCCATGATAGATGCCAATCGCGCCTTGATCACCGAGTTCTATCAAGCTTTTCAGCGGCTGGATGCCGAGGCCATGAGCGCCTGTTACACCGACGACGTGGTGTTCAGTGATCCGGCGTTCGGCGAACTGCGTGGACGCGATGCCGGCGACATGTGGCGCATGCTCACGACTCGCGCCAAAGACTTTTCCCTGACCTTCGATAACGTCCGCGCCGATGAGCGTACGGGCGGTGCGCATTGGGTGGCGACCTACCTGTTCAGCCAGACCGGCAACACGGTGGTCAACGACATTCAGGCGCGATTTGTTTTCCGTGACGGCAAGATCTGCGAGCACCACGACCATTTCGATCTGTGGCGCTGGTCGCGTCAGGCATTGGGTTTCAAGGGTCTGTTGCTGGGCTGGACACCCTTGGTGGGCAACGCTGTGCGCGCGCAGGCCTTGAAAGGCTTGAAGGCGTTCCAGGCCAGTCGCTGATAAGATCGCGGCTTGTTTCCCACAAGCCTTGATCGTCACGTGAACACCTTGAGCGAAGTCTCCGTCAGCGAACCTGCAACCCCAGCCACGCAGAGCAAACCCTGGTTTGTCTATCTGGTTCGTGCGGCCAATGGTTCGCTGTACTGCGGGATCAGCGACGATCCCGTTCGGCGTTTTGCCACTCATCAAAGCGGCAAAGGTGCGCGTTTCTTCCTCTCCAGCCCAGCTGTCGCATTGGTGTACACCGAAGCCTGCCGCGATAAGAGCGAAGCGCTGCGTCAGGAGCGCCTGATCAAAAAACTCAAGAAAAGCGCCAAGGAATGCCTGGTGGCGAGTGCTGCCGCGGGCTTATCAATCTGACTGATAAGTGCCCATCAGGCAGATGGGTAGGCCGCTATTCGATTGCGCGCTAAGCTGCTGACTCCTAACAACAGCAGCGGGTTCGAGCATGTCAGAGTTGATTCTTCACCATTACCCGACTTCCCCTTTCGCGGAAAAAACCCGGCTGCTGCTCGGTTTCAAAGGCTTGTCCTGGCGCTCCGTGGAGATCCCTCGAATGATGCCAAAACCTGATCTGACCGCACTGACCGGTGGCTATCGCAAGACCCCGGTGTTGCAGATTGGCGCTGATATCTACTGCGACACCGCACTGATCGCCCGGCGTCTGGAGCAGGAAAAAGCTTCGCCTGCGCTATTCCCGGAAGGTCAGGAGATGGTCAGTGCGACCTTCGCTGCCTGGGCCGACTCGGTGGTGTTTCAGCACGCAGTGAGCCTGGTGTTCCAGCCGGAATCGGTGGCGGTACGTTTTGCCAAGTTGTCTCCAGAGGCGATCAAGGCTTTTGTTGCTGACCGTACCGGGCTGTTCAGCGGTGGCAGCACTACGCGGTTGTCAGCCGAGCAGGCCAGGCACCAATGGCCGACGATCATGGCGCGGCTTGAGCAGCAGTTGGAGCGTGAGGATGGCGACTATTTGTTCGGCGAGCCTTCGATTGCCGACTTCGCCATGGCTCACCCGTTGTGGTTCCTCAAGGGCACACCGGTGACTGCGTCGTTGGTCGATGTTTATCCGGCGGTGTCGGCGTGGCTGGCTCGGGTCATGGGCTTCGGGCATGGGGCGTTCAGCGAGATGACCCCTGAAGAGGCGCTGGAGGTTTCGCGTCATTCAACACCGGCGGCCCTGCCGGATGAACAATTCGATGAGCCAAACGGCTTCAAGGCCGGCCAGCAAGTAGTCATTGCGGCGACTGACTATGGCGTTGATCCGGTCGTAGGTGAGTTGTTGTTTGCAGGGCGCGAAGAACTGATCCTGCGCCGCGAAGATGAGCGCGGCGGGGTGGTGCATGTGCACTTCCCGCGGTTTGGCTTTCGCATCGAGGCTCGCTGACAGTTGTTGATCCGGTCGCGGGCATTTGTGGCGTGGGAGCTTGCTCCCGTCGGCCGGTCCGCGTTCGGGTGAAGCAGTCGTAGAAACGGTATTCGCGTTTTGCCTGACAGAACCGGTTTACCTGTTTGCGAGCGCTGCGCACTCGAGCGGGAGCAAGCTCCCTCGCCACAGTCTATTTCAGGGCGGTGAGGATCGCTTCAGGCTCATAACCGCGAATCAATGTGCCGTTCACGTCCAGCATCGGAATCCCGCGTCCGCCCAGCGCTTCATAAGCCTTGCGCGCTTCGGCATCTTTCTCGATGTCGAACTCGCGGTAAGGAATGCCTTTCTGGTCGAGAAAGCGCCGGGTCAGTTTGCAGTAACCGCACCAGTCGGTGGCGTAGAGCACGACCCTGGCATTGGCCTGGGTCTGCTCGGACACCACTTGCGAGGGGTTGAACACCCGCTCGATCTTGCCCCAGTTCTGGTAGGCCACAACCACCAGCAGGATCAGCAGGAATTTCTTCAGTACGCTGTTCAGCATCAGTTGCGGCGCTTCAGCTGATCGGTCAGCTGGGTCGGCAGGCCCTTGATGATCAGCGTGCCGGCTTCTTCATCGTATTCGATCTTCGAGCCCAGCAGGTGTGCTTCGAAACTGATGGACAGGCCTTCGGCGCGACCGGTGAAGCGGCGGAACTGGTTCAGGGTGCGTTTGTCTGCCGGGATCTCTGGCGACAGGCCGTAATCCTTGTTGCGGATGTGATCGTAGAAAGCTTTCGGGCGTTCTTCGTCGATCAGTTCCGACAACTCTTCGAGGCCCATTGGCTCGCCGAGCTTGGCCTGGCTGCTGGCGTAGTCGACCAGGGTCTTGGTTTTTTCGCGGGCGGACTCTTCCGGCAGGTTTTCGCTTTCGACGAAGTCGCTGAAGGCCTTGAGCAGGGTACGGGTTTCGCCCGGACCGTCGACGCCTTCCTGGCAGCCGATGAAGTCACGGAAATACTCCGAAACCTTCTTGCCGTTCTTGCCCTTGATGAATGAAATGTACTGCTTGGACTGCTTGTTGTTTTGCCACTCGGACACGTTGATCCGCGCTGCCAGGTGCAACTGGCCAAGATCCAGGTGGCGGGACGGTGTCACGTCGAGCTGGTCGGTCACTGCCACGCCTTCGCTGTGGTGCAGCAGGGCGATGGCCAGGTAGTCGGTCATGCCTTGCTGATAGTGCGCAAACAGCACGTGGCCGCCGGTCGACAGGTTGGACTCTTCCATCAGCTTTTGCAGGTGTTCCACGGCAACACGACTGAACGCCGTGAAGTCCTTGCCGCCGTCGAGGTATTCCTTCAGCCAGCCGCTGAACGGATGCGCGCCAGACTCGGCATGGAACAAACCCCAGGCCTTGCCTTGTTTGGCGTTATAGCTTTCGTTGAGGTCGGCGAGCATGTTCTCGATGGCCGTGGACTCAGCAAGTTCGGAGTCGCGGGCGTGGAGAACTGCAGGAGTGCCGTCGGGTTTTTTGTCGATCAGGTGGACGATGCAATGACGGATCGGCATGGGCTTCTCGGCTGATTGAAGAGAGGAGGGCGTGCTCCCCCAAAAAAGTGCCCAGTGTACCGCACCTGCTGGTTTTGGCGGTGCTTGAAGGGGATTCGAGGCGTGTCTGACCGGGCTTATGCGCTTTTTTCCGGATTTAGAGCAATAAAGCTGACCAAATGGGTAGGTAGAGGCGGATATTTCCCCGTCTCTGTGCTAGTTTTGCCCGGTCTTACGCGAAGTCACTGCGTTAAGCGTGCATTCAGCATTTGTCAGGTCGAACCAAACCCTGATTTCGGCATCTATAACCCCGACCCGTCGGTGTTGTAGCCGAGGGTGCCAGATCCAGAAGATCGGGCTCGATGGCTGACACTGCACTCTGCAATCCATATGAATTTGATAGGGAAGGAACACCACATGGCTCTTACTAAAGACCAACTGATCGCCGATATTGCTGAAGCTATCGACGCGCCAAAAACCACCGCGCGTAACGCTCTGGACCAACTGGGCCAAATCGTTGCTGATCAACTGGAAAACGGCGGCGAAATCACTCTGCCAGGTATCGGCAAGCTGAAAGTGACCGAGCGTCCTGCCCGTACCGGCCGCAACCCTTCGACTGGCGCTGCCATCGAAATCGCTGCCAAGAAAGTTATCAAGCTGGTCGTGGCTAAAGGCCTGACTGACGCTGTTAACAAGTAAGACCGCAGTAAAAAAACCGTGCGCCGGGACAACCCGGGCACGGTTTTTTTGTACCTGCGATTCAGCGATTGACCCTCATACATCACTAAACCAATGTGGGAGCGAGCTTGCTCGCGATGGCGGCGGCACATTCAACATTAATGTGACTGACACACCGCTATCGCGAGCAGGCTCGCTCCCACATTTGATTTTTCGCAGCTCAGGACAAACCTTTACTCAGCTCTTGCGAACCCAGCGCTCGCGCCAGACCTGCTGCTCGGATTTGGTCTGGAAGGTCCAGGCGACAAAACGGCTTTGCTTCTGCCCCTGAGACATTTCCACGACCTGGCTCTCCAGTACGCCGGCCTTTTTCAGGGCGGTCTGGATGGCTGGCAGGTTTGAGGCTTTCGAGACGAGGGTGCTGAACCACAGCACTTTGTGTTGGAAGTGCGCACTCTCGGCGATCAGTTGCGTCACAAACCGTGCTTCGCCGCCTTCACACCACAGTTCGGCCGATTGGCCACCAAAGTTCAGCACCGGTAGCTTGCGCTTCGGGTCGGCGCGGCCCAGTGCGCGCCATTTACGCTCGCTGCCCTTGGTAGCTTCGTCCATCGAGGCGTGGAACGGCGGGTTGCACATGGTCAGATCAAAGCGTTCGCCGGGTTCGAGCAGGCCCAGCAAAATCTGCTTGGGATTGCTTTGCTGGCGCAACTGAATGGCTTTGTTCAGCCCGTTGGACTGCACGATGGCTTTGGCGGCGGCGAGGGCCGTCGAGTCGATTTCCGAGCCGAGGAAGTGCCAGCGGTAGTCGCTGTAGCCGATCAACGGATAGACGCAGTTGGCGCCCATGCCGATATCGAGCACCTTGACCGGTGCGCCCCGAGGGATCTCGCCATCGTTGACGCTGGCCAGCAGGTCCGCGAGGAAGTGCACATAGTCGGCACGCCCCGGCACCGGTGGGCACAGGTAATCGGCCGGAATGTCCCAATGGGCAATGCCGTAGAACGACTTGAGCAGCGCCCGGTTGAACACCCGCACCGCATCCGGGCTGGCGAAGTCGATGCTCTCTTTGCCGTAGGGATTGATGATCACGAACTTCGCCAGTTCCGGCGTGGTCTTGATCAGCGCCGGGAAGTCGTAACGGCCCTGGTGGCGGTTGCGCGGGTGCAGGCTGGCCTTCTCACGCGGCTCGACGGCTTTGGCCGGGGTCGCGGGCTTTGGCTTTTGGCGCGGGGCTTTGGGTTTGCTAGGGGCGGTCATGGGAAGTCGATTCAGGGTTTTGGCTCAAAGTGGCGGGTATTGTCCCACATCAGCTCAGGATTGATGACAAAAGTGCAGATAACACCGATCAAGTGTGGGAGCGAGCTTGCTCGCGATGAAGTCATCACATTCAATATTGATATTGGATGATAGATTGCTATCGCGAGCAAGCTCGCTCCCACAGGGATTGTTGGTGTTTTGGGGGAGTGCGGCAGGCATAAAAAAGGGAGACCACCTGGGTCTCCCTTTTTCAGTGCGATTTGCCGTTACAAACTGGCAATCCGCGCATGCTGCTCGGCCAGCTTGCCCAGAGCCTGTTCGGCTTCGGCCAGTTTGGCGCGTTCTTTCTCGATGACGTCGCTAGGGGCCTTGTCAACGAAGCCGGCGTTGGACAGCTTGCCGCCAACCCGCTGCACTTCGCCTTGCAGGCGCTGGATTTCCTTGTCCAGGCGCGCCAGCTCGGCGTTTTTGTCGATCAGGCCGGCCATCGGCACCAGCACTTCCATCTCGCCCACCAGTGCGGTAGCAGACAGTGGTGCTTCTTCGCCTGCAGCCAATACGGTGATCGACTCGAGCTTGGCCAGCTTCTTCAGCAGGGCTTCGTTCTCGGTGAGTCGACGCTGGTCTTCGGCATTGACGTTCTTCAGGAACAACGGCAATGGCTTGCCCGGGCCGATGTTCATTTCGCCACGAATGTTGCGCGTGCCGAGCATCAGGCCCTTGAGCCATTCGATATCGTCTTCGGCGGCCTGATCGATGCGTGCCTCAACGGCCACTGGCCAAGGTTGCAGCATGATCGTCTTGCCTTGAATACCGGCCAGCGGCGCAATGCGCTGCCAGATTTCTTCGGTGATGAACGGCATGAACGGGTGGGCCAGGCGCAAGGCGACTTCCAGTACGCGAACCAGCGTGCGACGGGTGCCGCGTTGACGCTCTACGGCTGCGTTTTCGTCCCACAGCACAGGCTTGGAGAGTTCCAGGTACCAGTCGCAATACTGGTTCCAGATGAACTCGTACAAGGCTTGTGCCGCCAGGTCGAAACGGAACTGGTCGAGTTGACGGGTCACTTCGGCTTCGGTGCGTTGCAGCTGCGAAATGATCCAGCGATCTGCCAGCGACAGCTCGTAGGCTTCGCCGTTCTGGCCGCAGTCTTCGCCCTTGTCCAGCACGTAGCGCGCGGCGTTCCAGATCTTGTTGCAGAAGTTGCGATAGCCTTCGACGCGGCCCATGTCGAACTTGATGTCGCGGCCGGTCGAGGCCAGCGAGCAGAACGTGAAGCGCAGGGCGTCGGTGCCGTAGCTGGCGATGCCGTCGGCGAACTCGTCGCGGGTCTGCTTCTCGATCTTTTTCGCCAGTTTCGGCTGCATCAGGCCCGAGGTGCGTTTCTGCACCAGCGCTTCAAGCTCGATACCGTCGATGATGTCCAGCGGGTCCAGGACGTTGCCCTTGGACTTGGACATCTTCTGGCCCTGGCCATCACGCACCAGACCATGCACATACACAGTCTTGAATGGAACCTGCGGCGTGCCGTCTTCGTTTTTCACCAAGTGCATGGTGAGCATGATCATCCGGGCAACCCAGAAGAAAATGATGTCGAAGCCGGTCACCAGCACGTCGGTGGAGTGGAACTTCTTCAGGAATTCAGTCTGCTGCGGCCAGCCGAGCGTGGAGAAGGTCCACAGGCCCGAGCTGAACCAGGTGTCGAGCACGTCGTTGTCCTGTTGCAGCGCAACGTCGGAGCCTAAGTTGTGCTTGGCACGTACTTCGGCTTCGTCGCGGCCCACGTAGACCTTGCCCGACTCGTCGTACCAGGCCGGAATCCGGTGGCCCCACCACAGCTGACGGCTGATGCACCAGTCCTGGATGTCGCGCATCCACGAGAAGTACATGTTTTCGTACTGCTTGGGCACGAACTGGATGCGACCGTCTTCAACGGCAGCAATCGCAGGCTCGGCCAGCGGTTTGGTGGACACGTACCACTGGTCGGTCAGCCACGGCTCGATGATGGTGCCCGAGCGGTCGCCTTTCGGTACTTTCAGGGCGTGATCGTCGACGCTGACCAGCAGGTCGGCAGCTTCGAACGCGGCGACGATCTGCTTGCGTGCTTCGAAACGGTCAAGGCCGGCGTATTCGGCCGGGATCCTGGCGTCGATTTCGGTATTCAGCGTACCGTCCAGATTGAACACCTGGGCCGCTGGCAGAACGTGGGCGTTCTTGTCGAAGATGTTCAGCAGCGGCAGGTTGTGGCGCTTGCCGACTTCGTAGTCGTTGAAATCGTGGGCCGGGGTGATTTTCACGCAGCCGGTGCCGAATTCAGGGTCGCAGTAATCGTCCGCGATGATCGGGATGCGGCGGCCAACCAGTGGCAGCTCGACAAATTTGCCGATCAGGTCTTTGTAGCGTTCATCGTTCGGGTTAACCGCCACGGCGGCGTCGCCGAGCATGGTTTCCGGGCGAGTGGTCGCGACGATCAGGTAATCGTTGCCTTCAGCGGTCTTGGCGCCGTCGGCCAATGGGTACTTGAGGTTCCACAGGAAACCTTTTTCGTCGTGGTTTTCCACTTCGAGGTCGGAAATCGCCGTGTGCAGCTTGGTGTCCCAGTTGACCAGACGCTTGCCGCGGTAGATCAGGCCGTCTTCGTGCAGGCGCACGAAGGCTTCCTTGACCGCTTCCGAGAGGCCGTCGTCCATGGTGAAGCGCTCGCGGCTCCAGTCGACGGACGAGCCGAGGCGGCGGATTTGACGGCTGATGTTGCCGCCGGACTCATCCTTCCACTCCCAGACTTTCTCGAGGAATTTTTCACGGCCCAGATCGTGGCGATTCTGGCCCTTGGCTTCGAGCTGACGCTCCACCAGCATTTGCGTGGCGATACCGGCGTGGTCGGTGCCCGGCTGCCACAGGGTGTTGCGACCCTGCATGCGGCGGAAACGGATCAGGGCGTCCATGATCGCGTTGTTGAAGCCGTGACCCATGTGCAGGCTGCCGGTGACGTTCGGCGGCGGGATCATGATGGTGTAGGACTCGCCCGCGCCTTGCGGGGCGAAGTAATTCTCTGACTCCCAGGTGTTGTACCAGGAAGTTTCAATGGCGTGCGGCTGGTAGGTCTTATCCATGCGCGGCGGGACCCTATTGGCATTTATTCAGGAAAAGCCGGGAAGTATAGCGGGGCATGGGGCGAAGGGCGAGCAGGGGCGGACCGGGCGCAGATCAAATGTGGGAGCGAGCCTGCTCGCGATGCAGGCGCTGCGGTCTTTCAGGTAACCGAGGTGATGCTATCGCGAGCAGACGAACGTCGCCCGGCTCTTCCCACAGGGGATTGGGGTTACTCGTACTGACTCAACAACCGCTCCATCCGTGCATCCAGCCGGCGTTTGATTTCGGTTTCGATGTGCGGGGCGAAGTCGTCGATCACGTCTTGCATGATCAATTGCGCGGCGGCACGCAGTTCGTCGTTCAGGTGCAGCATGACATCGGCGCCTTGCTGGACGGATGATGCCGGAGCCGGAGCCGGAGCCGGAGTCGGAGTCGGAGTCGCGACAGGTGCAGGTGCAGGTGTCGGAGCAGGCGGTTCGATGATTTCAGCCTGCGGTTTGCCGCCGACCTTATCGAATAACATCGGAATCTGGCCTTCACCACTGACTTGCTCGACGGTGTCGGTCAGCAGGGGAGGTTGCAGGTTGTCGTCGCCGAGCAACTGGCGGATCGACTCGAGGTCGTCCAGCAGGTGCGCGGACTTTTGCAGCTGGTTTGACGTGTCCATCGTATGCTCAGAGTCGCTGTAAACGGTGATCTTGCAGAGGATAGCCCTGTTCGCGGTAGAAACGGAAACTCTCCCGCGCGGCCTGACGAATAGTCGGGTCTTCAACCACCACTTCGGCCACACGGGCAAAGCGTTGGGCAAAAGACGGGACCTTGAGGTCAAGATTGACCAGCAAGTCCTGGTGTTGTCCTGGATCGTCTCCCAGGCCGAGTACTACCAAACCGTCGGGTTCGTTTTCGGCGGGGCCGTGAGGCACGAAACTTTCGCCTTTGAACGCCCACAGGCGTGCATCGAGATCGTCACGTTGGGCGGCATCGCTGCAATGCAGGTAGATACGGTGGCCCATGCGCCAGGCTTTTTCGGTGAGCTTGCAGGCAAAATCCAGCCGCGCTGAAGGATCGGCGCTGGGCAGGATATAGAAGTCGACTTTGGTCATTGCGGTTCCTGATGCCTGCGCGGCGTCATCCGTGGATGACGCCGTTCAGGATCTTCAGTTTCAGGCTTTGGCGCGGTCCAACAGGTATTGGGTCAGCAATGGAACCGGACGGCCAGTGGCGCCCTTGTCCTTGCCGCCGCTGGTCCATGCCGTGCCGGCGATGTCCAGGTGCGCCCACTTCATGTTCTTGGTGAAGCGCGACAGGAAGCAGGCCGCGGTGATGGTGCCGGCTTTCGGGCCGCCAATGTTGGCGATGTCGGCGAACGGGCTGTCCAACTGTTCCTGGTACTCATCGAACAGCGGCAGTTGCCAGGCTCGGTCGTCAGCCTGTTGGCCTGCGCTCAGCAGTTGGCCGATCAGTTCGTCGTTGTTGCCCAGCAGGCCCGAAGTATGGGCGCCGAGGGCGACGACGCAGGCGCCGGTCAGGGTCGCGATGTCGATCACTGCCTGTGGCTTGAAGCGTTCGGCGTAGGTCAGGGCATCGCACAGCACCAGGCGGCCTTCGGCGTCGGTGTTGAGGATTTCCACGGTCTGGCCGCTCATGGTGGTGACGATATCGCCCGGACGGGTCGCGCCGCCGCTTGGCATGTTCTCGGCACAGGCCAGGATGCATACCAGGTTGATCGGCAGTTTCAATTCGAGCACCGCGTGCAGGGTGCCGAAGACACTGGCCGAGCCGCCCATGTCGTATTTCATTTCATCCATGCCGGCGCCCGGCTTGAGGCTGATGCCGCCAGTGTCGAAGGTGATGCCCTTGCCGACCAGCACGTAAGGCTTCTCGGATTTCTTGCCGCCGTTGTATTGCATGACGATCAGGCGCGGCGGTTGATCGCTGCCCTGGCCCACGGCATAGAACGCGCCCATGCCCAGTTCCTTGATCTTCTTCTCATCGAGGATTTCGACCTTCAGGCCCTTGTTGGCCTTGCCCAGGCTCTTGGCCTGTTCGGCGAGGAAGCTTGGGTGGCAGATGTTCGGCGGCAGGTTGCCCAGGTCGCGGGTGAAGGCCATGCCGTTGGCGATTGCAGTGGCGTGAGTCACGGCGCGCTCGACTTCAGCCTGCGCGGCCTTGATCGTCAGCAGGGTGATTTTCTTCAGGGCGCGCGGATCGGATTTCTTGCTCTTGAACTGCTCGAAGGTGTATTCGCCGTCGACCAGGGTCTCGGCCAGCAGGCGGGTCTTGCCGTAGCTGTCACGCCCTTTGACCACGACTTCGTCCAGCGCCAGTGCGGCATCGCTGCCACCCAGGCCTTTGAGGGTGTTCAGTATGCCGGCGATGATTTTGCGGAACGGACGGTCGCCCAGTTCGGCTTCTTTACCCACGCCAACCAGCAACACGCGTTCGGCCTTGAGGTTCGGCAGGCTGTGCAGCAACAGGCTCTGACCTACTTTGCCGGCCAGGTCGCCGCGCTTGAGGACTGCGCTGATCGCGCCGCCGCAGAGCTCGTCGAGCTGTTTGGCGACAGGGCCGAGTTTGCGGTCTTCGCCGACGGCGACCACCAGAGTGGCGGTTTTCAACGTTTCTGGGCTAACGCTTTTTACAACCAGTTCCATGTCCGGGTCCCTGAATAAATGGTCAAAGAGCAACGTGTTACGCAGTGCGCGCACACGTTTGCCTATTTATAGAAAGACGCTGGTGCAGGCCAGCGACAAAGGCCGCAGTTTGAACCTCGCTCCGTGCGCCTGACAACCCTCGCGCAGGTGATCTTTGCGCCATTGCGCGGCTGCTTGAGCATGCGCAGTGACAGGCGCGTTCAATCACAGGATAATGCGCCATCTTTTTCGGCGGCTCAGCCCTGCGGGCCGCCCGATATGTTTGCTTGTTTGGCCGCCTTAGCCTGACAGCCCTGGAGTGTCTGGTTTGATTGTCTTCCGTTATCTGTCCCGCGAAGTCCTGTTGACCTTGAGCGCCGTCAGCGCTGTGCTGCTGGTCATCATCATGAGTGGGCGCTTCATCAAGTTCCTGGCCCAGGCCGCCTCGGGCGCCCTGGACCCAGGCTCACTGTTCCTGATCATGGGCTTTCGTCTGCCGGGTTTCCTGCAACTGATTCTGCCTTTGGGGCTGTTTCTCGGGATCCTGCTGGCCTACGGTCGCCTGTACCTTGAAAGCGAAATGACCGTGCTCTCCGCGACCGGCATGAGCCAGGAGCGTCTGCTGGGCATGACCCTGTTTCCGGCTGCGCTGGTCGCCGTGATCGTCGCCTGGCTGAGCCTGAGCCTGGCACCGCAAGGCGCCAATCAGTTTCAGTTGCTGCTGAACAAGCAGGACGCCATGACCGAGTTCGACACGCTGGTGCCGGGCCGTTTTCAGGCGTTGCGCGATGGTTCGCGGGTGACGTACACCGAGCAGCTGTCCGATGACCGGATCAATCTGGGCGGTGTCTTCATCTCGGAAAAGCGTCTTTCCGCCGATCAGAAGGATCGTGGTATTTCCGTACTGGTGGCCGAAAAGGGCCGTCAGGAAATCAAGGAAGACGGTAACCGCTACCTGATTCTCGACAATGGCTACCGCTACGACGGTCAGCCAGGGCTGGCTGACTACCGGGCCATCAAGTACGACACCTATGGCGTGCTGCTGCCTAAACCGGATGTCAGCGACGAGGTGACCGATCGCGATGCGATGCCGACCCGTACCCTGCTGGACAATCCGGATATTAGTGCACGCGCCGAGCTTGAGTGGCGTGTGTCGCTGCCGTTGCTGGTGTTTATCGTGACATTGATGGCGGTGCCGCTGTCGCGGGTCAATCCGCGTCAGGGACGTTTCCTCAAGTTGCTGCCGGCGATTCTTCTATATATGGCTTATCTGACGATCCTGATCGCCGCACGCGGTGCTCTGGAAAAAGGCAAGATCCCCCCGGCACTGGGCCTGTGGTGGGTTCACGCAATATTCCTGGCCATTGGCCTGGGACTGCTCTACTGGGAGCCGTTGCGCTTGAAGATGGCGAGTCGCCGCAGTGCGCTGGAGGTGGCCCGTGGTTAAGCTCGATCGCTATATTGGTGGCAGTGTTTTCATGGCGATCCTGGCGGTACTGGGGATCATTCTGGGTCTGGCGACCTTGTTTGCATTCATCGACGAGATGAGTGATGTCACCGATACCTACACCCTCACCGATGTATTGAGCTACGTGGCGCTGACAGCGCCGCGTCGGGTCTATGACATGCTGCCGATGGCGGCACTGATCGGCTGCCTGATCGGCCTGGGCAGCCTGGCCAGCAGCAGTGAATTGACCATCATGCGCGCCGCTGGCGTGTCCATCGGCCGGATCGTCTGGGCGGTGATGAAGCCGATGCTGGTGTTGATGCTGGCAGGTGTGCTGGTCGGCGAGTACGTTGCGCCCGCTGCGGAAAACGTGGCCCAGGCCAATCGCTCCCTGGCTCAGGGCATTGGTGATGCGCAGAGCGCCAAGCACGGTATGTGGCACCGTCAGGGTGATGAGTTCATTCACATCAACTCGGTGCAGCCGGATGGCATTCTGTACGGTGTGACTCGCTATCGTTTTGACCGCGAGCGTCACATGCTGACCTCGAGCTTCTCCAAGCGTGCGCAGTTCGAAACAGATCATTGGCAGCTCAATGACGTCACCACCACGGTGTTCCATGACGGCAGTACCGAAGTGGTCACGGTCCCCCAAGAACGCTGGGACGTACCGTTGAGCCCGCAATTGCTGAACACCGTGATCATGACGCCGGAGTCGTTGTCGATCAGCGGATTGTGGGGTTATATCCACTATCTGGCGGATCAGGGCCTGAACAATGGCCGTTACTGGCTGGCGTTTTGGGTCAAGGTGTTGCAGCCACTGGTCACTGTTGCCCTGGTGCTGATGGCGATTTCCTTTATTTTCGGCCCGCTGCGCTCGGTGACCCTGGGGCAGCGCGTATTCACCGGAGTACTGGTCGGCTTTACCTTCCGTATCGCTCAGGATTTGCTCGGGCCTTCAAGCCTGGTCTTCGGCTTCTCACCGTTGTTCGCGGTGCTGGTTCCGGCCAGTATCTGCGCGGTAGCCGGTGTCTGGATGCTGCGCCGAGCCGGTTGATCGCAGGTAATTCCTGCTCCGGCTGACACTCAAACGCCCCGTTCGCAAGAGCGGGGCGTTTTTGTATCCAATACCGTTGACCTGCGAACGTGACGCTTGCGTCGTGTATCAGGTACAATTCCCGGCTATTTTTCGGCGGGCTATGCCTGCAGCCTTTTTGAGTGTTGATCCGTGAGTGATTTGAGTCATATCCGCAATTTCTCCATCATCGCCCACATTGACCATGGCAAGTCGACTCTGGCCGATCGCTTCATCCAGATGTGCGGCGGCCTGGCCGAGCGCGAAATGGAAGCCCAGGTACTGGACTCCATGGACCTTGAGCGTGAACGCGGGATCACCATCAAGGCTCACAGCGTTACCCTGTATTACACCGCCCGTGATGGTATCAAGTACCAACTGAACTTCATTGACACCCCCGGCCACGTTGACTTCACCTACGAAGTCAGCCGGTCGCTGGCGGCCTGTGAAGGTGCCTTGCTGGTGGTCGATGCCGGTCAGGGTGTCGAGGCGCAATCGGTTGCCAACTGCTACACGGCGATCGAGCAGGGCCTGGAAGTGATGCCGGTCCTGAACAAGATCGACCTGCCACAGGCTGATCCGGACCGCGTAAAAGAAGAAATCGAAAAAATCATCGGCATCGATGCCACCGATGCGGTCGAGTGCAGTGCCAAGACCGGCCTGGGCGTCGATGAAGTGCTCGAGCGCCTGGTACACACCATTCCCGCGCCGACCGGCAACATCGAAGATCCGCTGCAAGCGTTGATCATCGACTCCTGGTTCGACAACTACCTGGGCGTTGTTTCCCTGGTTCGCGTGCGCCACGGCCGCGTGAAAAAGGGCGACAAGATCCTGGTGAAGTCCACCGGCAAGATCCACCTGGTCGACAGCGTCGGTGTGTTCAATCCGAAGCACACCGCTACCGTTGATCTGAAAGCCGGTGAAGTAGGCTTCATCATCGCCGGCATCAAGGACATTCACGGCGCGCCGGTAGGTGACACCCTGACCTTGAGCTCGACGCCGGACGTCGACGTGCTGCCAGGTTTCAAACGCATTCAGCCGCAGGTGTATGCCGGTCTGTTCCCGGTCAGCTCCGACGACTTCGAAGACTTCCGCGAAGCGCTGCAAAAGCTCACCCTGAACGACTCGTCGCTGCAGTACACCCCGGAAAGCTCCGACGCCCTGGGCTTCGGCTTCCGTTGCGGGTTCCTCGGCATGCTGCACATGGAGATCATCCAGGAGCGCCTGGAGCGCGAGTACGACCTGGACCTGATCACCACCGCGCCGACCGTTATTTTTGAGCTGTTGCTGAAAACCGGTGAAACGATTTACGTCGACAACCCGTCCAAGCTACCGGACCTGTCGTCCATTGAAGACATGCGCGAGCCAATCGTTCGGGCAAATATTCTTGTGCCGCAGGAGCACCTGGGTAACGTCATTACCCTGTGTATCGAGAAGCGTGGCATTCAACACGATATGCTGTTCCTCGGTAGCCAGGTCCAGGTGACCTACGATTTGCCGATGAATGAAGTGGTCCTGGACTTCTTCGATCGTCTGAAATCCACCAGTCGCGGCTATGCTTCGCTGGATTACCATTTCGATCGTTATCAATCAGCTAATCTGGTGAAGCTGGATGTATTGATCAACAGTGAAAAAGTCGACGCCCTGGCGTTGATCGTGCACCGTGACAACGCGCACTACAAAGGTCGTGCGTTGACCGAGAAGATGAAAGAACTGATTCCGCGGCAGATGTTCGATGTGGCAATCCAGGCCGCCATTGGCGGGCAGATTGTGGCGCGGACAACCGTCAAGGCACTCAGAAAGAACGTATTGGCCAAATGCTACGGTGGTGACGTTAGCCGTAAGCGCAAGCTGTTGGAAAAGCAGAAGGCCGGTAAAAAACGCATGAAGCAGGTCGGCAACGTGGAAATTCCACAAGAAGCCTTCCTCGCTGTGCTCAGGTTGGATAGTTAGGTCCTATGTCACTAAATTTCCCGCTGTTGCTGGTCATCGCCGTCCTCGTGTGCGGCCTGTTGGGGTTGCTCGATCTGATTTTCCTGGCGCCACGTCGACGTGCCGCCATTACCTCCTATCAGGGCAGCGTCGGCGAGCCGGATATGATGGTGGTCGAGAAACTGAACAAAGAACCGATGCTGGTCGAATACGGCAAATCGTTCTTTCCGGTGCTGTTCATCGTGCTGGTCTTGCGTTCGTTCCTGGTAGAGCCGTTCCAGATTCCGTCTGGTTCGATGAAGCCGACCCTGGACGTTGGCGACTTCATTCTGGTGAACAAGTTTTCCTACGGGATCCGCTTGCCGGTGCTCGATACGAAAGTCATCCAGGTCGGTGATCCGCAGCGCGGCGATGTGATGGTGTTCCGCTACCCAAGCGACCCGAACGTCAACTACATCAAGCGTGTAGTAGGCCTTCCGGGCGATCAGATTCGTTACACCGCCGACAAGCGCCTGTTCGTCAACGGTGAGTCGATCGCCGAGCAACTGGTCGGCTCCGAGCCGGGTACGTTGGGCAGTGCCGAGCTCTACAAGGAAAAACTCGGCGCCGCCGAGCACCTGATCCGCAAGGAAATGAGCCGCTACCGCGCAACTCCGGACCATCAATGGACCGTGCCTGCCGGGCACTACTTCATGATGGGCGACAACCGCGACAACTCCAACGACAGTCGCTACTGGGATGATCCAACTATTCCCAAGGATCTGCTGGGCATGGTTCCCGACAAGAATATCGTCGGCAAGGCCTTCGCAGTCTGGATGAGCTGGCCGGAACCCAAACTCAGTCACCTGCCGAATTTCTCGCGGGTTGGCCTGATCAAGTAATCACCCACGGCGCTGTTGAACACAGCGCCGAATGCATTTCTGGAGCCAGCAGAAGGTTGCCGCAGATGCATGAAGCCAACGATATTCAGGATGTAATTTTTGAACACAGCGTTAATTGTCCAAGAGCCTTGCAGCGTTGCTGTGATGGACGTCGACCACGAACTCAGCGTGGGTAAACCGTGAGCGTCTCTTTAAGCCGTCTCGAGCGCCAGCTCGGTTATACCTTCAAGGACCAGGAACTGATGGTCCTGGCCCTGACGCATCGCAGCTTTGCCGGGCGCAACAACGAACGCCTGGAATTCCTCGGTGATGCCATTCTCAACTTCGTCGCCGGTGAAGCGCTGTTCGACCGCTTTCCGCTGGCTCGCGAAGGCCAGCTGTCGCGTTTGCGCGCACGTCTGGTCAAGGGTGAGACGCTGGCGGTGTTAGCGCGTGGCTTCGACCTGGGTGAATACCTGCGCCTGGGGTCCGGTGAGTTGAAGAGTGGCGGTTTCCGCCGTGAATCGATCCTCGCTGATGCCCTCGAAGCGCTGATCGGTGCGATCTACCTGGATGCCGGCATGGAGATGGCGCGTGAACGCGTGCTGGCCTGGCTGACGTCCGAGTTCGACAGCCTGACGCTGGTCGACACCAACAAAGATCCAAAGACCCGCCTGCAAGAGTTCTTGCAGTCGCGTGCCTGTGAACTGCCGCGTTACGAAGTGGTGGATATCCAGGGTGAGCCGCATTGCCGGACGTTCTTCGTCGAATGCGAAATCACCTTACTGAACGAAAAAAGCCGAGGTCAGGGTGTGAGTCGTCGTATTGCCGAACAGGTAGCGGCCGCTGCAGCACTGATTGCCCTGGGCGTGGAGAATGGCCATGACTGATTCAACTGCAACTCGCTGTGGCTATGTCGCCATCGTCGGCCGCCCGAACGTGGGCAAATCCACGCTGCTGAACCACATTCTGGGTCAGAAGCTGGCAATCACCTCGCGCAAACCGCAAACCACCCGTCACAACATGCTCGGGATCAAGACCGAAGGTGACGTGCAGGCGATCTACGTCGACACCCCCGGCATGCACAAAGGTGGCGAGAAAGCCCTCAACCGCTACATGAACAAGACCGCTTCTGCGGCGTTGAAAGACGTCGACGTGGTGATCTTCGTGGTTGATCGCACCAAGTGGACCGAAGAAGACCAGATGGTGCTCGAGCGCGTTCAGTACGTGACCGGTCCGTTGATCGTGGCGCTGAACAAGACCGATCGCATCGAAGACAAAGCCGAGTTGATGCCGCACCTGAGCTGGTTGCAGGAACAGCTGCCGAACGCGCAGATCATTCCGATTTCGGCGCAGCACGGGCACAACCTCGATGCGCTGGAGCGGGTGATCGCCGGTCACCTGCCGGAAAACGATCACTTCTTCCCGGAAGACCAGATCACCGACCGCAGCAGCCGCTTCCTCGCCGCTGAACTGGTACGCGAGAAAATCATGCGCCAGATGGGCGCCGAGCTGCCGTACCAGATCACCGTGGAAATCGAAGAATTCAAGCAGCAGGGGAAAACCCTGCACATCCATGCATTGATCCTCGTCGAACGTGACGGTCAGAAGAAAATCATCATTGGCGACAAGGGCGAGCGGATCAAACGCATCGGCACCGAAGCGCGCAAGGACATGGAGCTGCTGTTCGACTCCAAGATCATGCTCAACCTTTGGGTCAAAGTGAAAGGCGGCTGGTCCGACGACGAACGCGCCCTGCGTTCGCTGGGTTACGGCGACCTGTAATCGCTTAATCTGGATACACAAAGATCCAACTGTGGGAGCGAGTTTGCTCGCGATGAGGGCCTGATATTCAACATTGATGTTGACTGACTGGCCCTCATCGCGAGCAGGCTCGCTCCCACAGTGGTTTAGGGTAGTTTGTAAAACTGCGCTCTTTCATTGAGAACCCTGACTTCCATGTCTCAAGCTCCCCTCGGCCAACCCGCCTACGTGCTCCATAGCCGTGCCTACCGCGAAAGCAGCGCGCTGGTGGATTTCCTCACGCCGCAAGGTCGGCTGCGGGCGGTGTTGCGCAGTGCGCGGGGCAAGGCTGGAACGCTGGCGCGGCCATTCGTGCCGCTGGAAGTCGAGTTTCGGGGGCGGGGAGAATTGAAGAACGTCGGGCGCATGGAAAGCGCCGGCGTCTCGACCTGGCTCAATGGTGAAGCGCTGTTCAGCGGTCTCTACCTCAACGAACTGCTGATCCGCCTGCTGCCGTCCGAAGATCCTCACCCTGCGGTATTCGATCATTACGCCGCGACCTTGCTGGCCCTTGCCGAAGGGCGTCCGCTGGAGCCGTTGTTGCGTTCGTTCGAATGGCGGCTGCTCGATGACCTGGGCTACGGCTTTGCACTGACCGCGGATATCCACGGTGAACCTATCGCGCCTGACGGCCTGTATCGCTTGCAGGTCGATGCAGGTCTGGAGCGGGTTTACCTGTTGCAGCCCGGTCTGTTCAATGGCACCGAACTGCTGGCCATGGCCGACGCCGACTGGAGCGCGCCGGGTGCCTTGTCCGCCGCCAAGCGCTTGATGCGCCAGGCGTTGGCCGTTCATCTGGGCGGTCGCCCGCTGGTGAGTCGCGAGTTGTTTCGAAAGCCGTAAGCCTGACGTGTATGCTGTGCACCGAACTTTCTCTTCTTCTGGAGCGCTTCCGTGACCACCAGCAATCGCATTCTTCTTGGCGTGAACATCGACCACGTTGCCACCCTGCGTCAGGCCCGGGGTACGCGTTACCCTGATCCTGTGAAAGCAGCGCTGGACGCGGAAGAGGCGGGCGCTGACGGCATCACTGTGCACTTGCGTGAAGACCGTCGGCACATTCAAGAGCGCGACGTGCTGTTGCTCAAGGACGTGCTGCAAACCCGCATGAACTTCGAGATGGGCGTCACCGAGGAAATGATGGCGTTCGCCGAGCGCATTCGTCCGGCGCACATTTGCCTGGTCCCGGAAACCCGTCAGGAACTGACCACCGAAGGCGGTCTGGATGTGGCGGGGCAGGAAGCGCGGATCAAGGCGGCGGTGGATCGCCTGGCGAAAATCGGCTGCGAAGTGTCACTGTTCATCGACGCCGACGAGCGCCAGATCGAAGCCTCGAAACGCGTTGGCGCACCGGCCATCGAATTGCACACCGGCCGTTATGCGGACGCCGAGACGCCGACTGCGGTGGCTGAAGAACTGAAACGTGTGGCGGATGGCGTGGCGTTTGGCCTGACGCAAGGCCTGATCGTCAATGCCGGTCACGGTCTGCACTACCACAACGTCGAAGCGGTTGCGGCGATCAAAGGCATCAATGAACTGAACATCGGCCACGCGCTGGTGGCTCATGCACTGTTCGTCGGGTTCAAGTCGGCTGTTTCGGAGATGAAAGCGCTGATCCTGGTCGCTGCAAAAGCCTAAGCGCCAAACCCAAAACCCATGTGGGAGCGAGCCTGCTCGCGATGGCGTCTTACCATTCAACGAAGATGTTGGCTGAAGGACTGCTATCGCGAGCAGGCTCGCTCCCACATTTGATTGGGGGTTGTCCTGATTAAAGCGGTGGGTTTTCTTCCGGCGGCTTGGTTTTGTCGATGCCCGGCACATGCAGGTTGCCTTGGGCGACCTGATCGCCTTCAAGCTGCGGCTGCGTGACCCACGTCAGGATGTCGTAGTAGCGCCGGATGTTCGCCACAAAATGCACCGGCTCACCGCCTCGGGCGTAGCCATAGCGGGTTTTGCTGTACCACTGTTTCTGCGACAGGCGCGGCAGGATCTTTTTCACATCCAGCCACTTGTCCGGATTCAGCCCTTCCTTGGCCGCCAGTTTGCGCGCGTCATCCAGGTGACCGCTGCCGACGTTGTAGGCCGCCAGCGCAAACCATGTGCGATCCGGCTCCTGGATCGAGTCGTCGAGTTGATCCTTCATGTAAGCCAGGTACTTCGCGCCGCCCATGATGCTTTGCTTGGCGTCCAGGCGATTGGACACGCCCATGGCCTGCGCGGTGTTCTGGGTCAGCATCATCAGGCCGCGAACGCCGGTTTTCGAGGTGACCGCCGGTTGCCACAGCGATTCCTGATAACCAATTGCCGCGAGCAGCCGCCAGTCGACTTTCTCTTCCTTGGCCGAGGCCTTGAAGTGCTTCTCGTACTTGGGCAGCCGTTGCTGCAAGTGCTGGGCGAAGGTGTAGGCGCCCATGTAGCCAAGTACATCGACGTGCCCGTAATAGCGGTCTTTCAGCCGTTGCAGGGTGCCATTCTTCTCGGCCTTGTCGAGGAAGTCGTTGATTTCGTTGAGCAGGCTGTTGTCATCACCGGCGGCCACCGCCCAGCTCTGGTTGCTGGCGTCACCCAGGTCGAAGGCGACCCGCGCGTTAGTGAAGTACACCTGGTTCATCGCGACTTCGTTGGAGTCGACCAGTGTCAGGTCGATCTGACCTTCATCAACCATGCGCAGCAGGTCAACGACCTCAACCGCGTCGGATTCTTCGTATTCAATGCCGGGGTATTTCTTTTTCAGTGCGGCCAGTTGGTCGGCGTGGGTGCTGCCCTTGAGCACGATGATCTTCTTGCCGACCAGATCGGCTGCCGAGGTCGGCCGGGACTGACCGTTGCGGTAGATGATCTGTGGGGTGACTTCCAGATACGAGTGGGAAAACCGCACTTGCTGTTTGCGTTTGTCGCTGCCGACCAGACCGGCGGCAGCCAGCACCGGGCCGCCAGGTTTGCCTAACTGACCGTACAGGTCGTCGAGGTTGTCTGCGGTTTCGATCTTGAGTGTCACCCCCAGATCGTCGGCGAAGCGCTTCACCAGCTCGTATTCGAAGCCGGTTTCACCGTTGCGATCCTGGAAGTAGGTGGCGGGGCTGTTGCGGGTAACCACACGCAGCACGCCATCCTCCTTTACGCGCTCCAGTGTGTTGGGTTTATCAACACAGCCACTGAGCATCAGGAAGAGTCCGGTTGCGATGAGCCATTTGGCGAATCGCGGACGCAAAGCCGTTGGGGAAAACATCTGCGCAGTATACGCAAAGGACCACGGCCGCCATATCTCGACAGCAAAGGGCTTGTCTGCTAGAGCGTGCACAACCCGGCGCAAGCCCGCAAGAACAGGCATTCGGGCCTGACTGTAACAACAAAAATAACCCCCGGCGCGCACCTTGATGGGCATGGGTTACAGGCTTTGAGCCCCGTGCCGACGTTCGGACAATACCGGGTGTAGCGTTTCGGGTGCTGTCGCGGGCGGTTTAGGCTAGAATGCACGGCCTCAAAGCACACCCCCTTCCGAGGCTGTCCCGAAGATGTTGATCCTGCGCGGCGCTCCTGCCCTTTCTGCCTTTCGCCACAGCAAACTCCTTGAGCAACTGAGCCAGAAGGTTCCGGCTGTCAGTGGCTTGTATGCTGAATTCGCTCACTTCGCCGAAGTCACCGGCGTCCTGACCGGCGACGAACAGCAGGTGCTAGCGCGCCTTCTGAAGTACGGTCCTAGTGTTCCGGTACAAGAGCCGACCGGCCGTCTGTTCCTGGTGTTGCCGCGTTTCGGCACCATCTCGCCCTGGTCGAGCAAGGCCAGTGATATCGCCCGCAACTGTGGCCTGGCGAAAATCCAGCGCCTGGAGCGCGGTATCGCTTTCTACGTGACCGGCGAATTCACCGACGCACAAGCACAACTGATCGCCGACGGTCTGCACGACCGCATGACCCAGATCGTGCTGGAAAACCTCGAACAGGCTGCCGGTCTGTTCAGTCACGCCGAACCGAAGCCGCTGACGGCGATCGACGTTCTGGGTGGCGGTCGCGCCGCGCTGGAAAAAGCCAACGTCGAACTGGGCCTGGCCCTGGCCGAAGACGAGATCGACTACCTGGTCAACGCCTTCATTGGCTTGAAGCGCAACCCGCACGACATCGAACTGATGATGTTCGCCCAGGCGAACTCCGAGCACTGCCGTCACAAGATCTTCAACGCCAGTTGGGACATCGACGGCGAGAGCCAGGAAAAAAGCCTGTTCGGCATGATCAAGAACACCTACGTGATGCACAGCGAAGGCGTTCTGTCGGCTTACAAGGACAACGCTTCGGTGATCGTCGGCTCTGTCGCCGGCCGTTTCTTCCCGGACCCTGAGACCCGCCAGTACGGCGCGGTGCAGGAACCGGTGCACATCCTGATGAAAGTCGAGACGCACAACCACCCGACCGCGATTGCCCCGTTCCCGGGCGCATCCACCGGTTCCGGTGGCGAGATCCGCGACGAAGGCGCGACCGGTCGCGGCGCCAAGCCAAAGGCTGGCCTGACCGGTTTCACCGTATCCAACCTGCAAATCCCTGGCTTCGAACAGCCGTGGGAAGTGCCGTACGGCAAGCCTGAGCGCATCGTTACCGCGCTGGACATCATGATCGAAGGCCCATTGGGCGGCGCTGCATTCAACAACGAATTCGGCCGTCCGGCGCTGACCGGTTATTTCCGTACCTTCGAACAATCCATCACCACCCCGCGTGGCGATGAAGTGCGCGGTTACCACAAGCCAATCATGTTGGCCGGCGGCATGGGCAACATCCGTGAGGAACACGTCAAGAAAGGCGAAATCCTCGTGGGCTCCAAGCTGATCGTGCTGGGCGGCCCGGCGATGCTGATCGGTCTGGGTGGCGGCGCGGCTTCCTCCATGGCCACCGGCACCAGCTCGGCCGACCTGGACTTTGCTTCCGTACAACGCGAAAACCCGGAAATGGAACGCCGTTGCCAGGAAGTCATCGACCGTTGCTGGCAACTGGGCGACAAGAACCCGATCAGCTTCATCCACGACGTGGGTGCAGGCGGTCTGTCCAACGCCTTCCCGGAACTGGTGAACGATGGCGACCGTGGTGGCCGTTTCGAACTGCGCAACATTCCAAATGACGAGCCGGGCATGGCCCCGCACGAAATCTGGAGTAACGAATCCCAGGAACGCTACGTCCTGGCGGTCGGCCCGGCCGACTTCGAGCGCTTCAAGGCAATCTGCGAACGTGAGCGTTGCCCGTTCGCCGTTGTCGGCGAAGCGACTGCCGAGCCACAACTGACGGTCACCGACAGCCACTTCGGCAACAGCCCAGTCGACATGCCACTTGAAGTGCTGCTGGGCAAAGCCCCGCGCATGCACCGTTCGGCTGTTCGTGAAACCGAACTGGGCGACGATTTCGATCCGTCGACCCTGGCCATTGCCGATTGCGTCGAACGCGTTCTGCATCACCCGGCCGTGGCCAGCAAAAGCTTCCTGATCACCATCGGCGACCGCACCATCACCGGCCTCGTGGCCCGTGATCAGATGGTCGGCCCGTGGCAGGTTCCCGTGGCTGACGTTGCCGTCACCGCCACCAGCTTCGACGTCTACACCGGTGAAGCCATGGCCATGGGCGAGCGTACTCCGCTGGCCCTGCTGGACGCTCCGGCGTCGGGCCGCATGGCCATCGGTGAAACCCTGACCAACATCGCGGCCTCGCGCATCGGCAAGATCTCCGACATCAAGCTGTCGGCGAACTGGATGTCGGCTGCCGGCCACCCGGGCGAAGACGCGCGTCTGTACGACACCGTGAAAGCGGTCGGCATGGAACTGTGCCCGGAACTGGGCATCACCATTCCGGTGGGCAAGGACTCGATGTCCATGGCCACGCGCTGGAATGACGAAGGCGTCGACAAGACCGTAACTTCGCCAATGTCCCTGATCGTGACCGGTTTCGCGCCAGTGACTGACATCCGCCAGACCCTGACCCCGCAACTGCGCATGGACAAGGGCACCACCGACCTGATCCTGATCGACCTGGGCCGCGGCCAGAACCGCATGGGTGCTTCGATCCTCGCGCAGGTTCACGGCAAGCTCGGCAAGCAGGCACCGGACGTCGATGACGCCGAAGACCTGAAAGCCTTCTTCGCGGTGATCCAGGGCCTCAACGCCGACGGTCACCTGCTGGCTTACCACGACCGTTCCGACGGTGGTTTGCTGACCAGCGTGGTGGAAATGGCCTTTGCCGGTCACTGCGGCCTGAGCCTGAACCTCGACGGCCTGGCAGAAACTTCTGCCGACATCGCCGCGATCCTGTTCAACGAAGAACTGGGTGCGGTCATCCAGGTTCGTCAGGACGCGACGCCGGACATCCTTGCGCAGTTCAGCGCCGCAGGTCTGGGCGACTGCGTGTCGGTGATCGGCCAGCCGATGAACAACGGCGAGATCAGCATCACCTTCAACGGCGACACCGTGTTCGAAGGCCAGCGTCGTCTGCTGCAACGTCAGTGGGCTGAAACCAGCTATCAAATCCAGCGTCTGCGTGACAACGCCGACTGCGCCGAACAAGAGTTCGACGTGCTGCTGGAAGAAGACAACCCGGGCCTGAGCGTCAAGCTGAGCTACGACGTGAACCAGGACGTTGCCGCGCCTTACATCAAGAAAGGCATTCGCCCACAGGTTGCCGTACTGCGTGAGCAGGGCGTCAACGGTCAGGTGGAAATGGCCGCAGCGTTCGACCGCGCCGGTTTCAACGCGATCGACGTGCACATGAGCGACATCCTCGCGGGCCGTGTCGACCTGAACGAGTTCAAAGGTCTGGTGGCGTGCGGTGGCTTCTCCTACGGTGACGTACTGGGTGCCGGTGAAGGCTGGGCGAAATCGGCGCTGTTCAACAGCCGTGCTCGCGATGCGTTCCAGGGCTTCTTCGAACGTACCGACAGCTTCACCCTCGGCGTGTGCAACGGTTGCCAGATGATGTCCAACCTGCACGAGCTGATCCCGGGCAGCGAGTTCTGGCCGCACTTCGTGCGCAACCGTTCCGAGCAGTTCGAAGCGCGCGTGGCGATGGTTCAGGTTCAGGAATCGAACTCGATCTTCCTGCAGGGCATGGCCGGTTCGCGTATGCCGATCGCCATCGCTCACGGTGAAGGTCATGCCGAGTTCGCCAGCGAAGAAGCGTTGCTGCAAGCCGATCTGTCGGGTTGCGTGGCGATGCGTTTCGTCGACAACCACGGCAAGGTTACCGAGCGCTACCCGGCCAACCCGAACGGCTCGCCGCGCGGGATCACCGGTTTGACCAGCCGTGACGGTCGCGTGACCATCATGATGCCGCACCCGGAGCGGGTGTTCCGCGCCGTGCAGAACTCGTGGCGCTCGGAAGAGTGGAACGAAGACGCGCCGTGGATGCGTATGTTCCGTAACGCTCGTGTGTGGGTGAACTAAGCGCTGTGTACAAGCTCAGTTTTTTTGTTCCTCAGAGCCATGTGGAAGTGGTCAAGAGTGCGGTGTTCGCTGCCGGTGGTGGGCGGATCGGTGCTTATGATCACTGTTCGTGGCAGGTGCTTGGGTTGGGTCAGTTTCGGCCTTTGGACGGTAGTCAACCGTTTATTGGTCAGGCGGGGTTGGTCGAGCAGGTTGAGGAATGGAAGGTTGAGCTGGTGGTCAGCGATGAGTTGATGGGTGCTGTGGTGGCGGCTCTGAAGCAGAGCCATCCCTATGAGACGCCGGCTTACGAGGTTTGGCGGTTGGAGGATTTCTGATCGTCCCGCCGTTGAAATGAGAAACCCGCTGAAGTGTTTTCAGCGGGTTTTTTATTGCCCGGGATTCCATGAATGCACTCGTTCCACTGTGGGAGCGAGCCTGCTCGCGAAGGCGGCCTGACAGCCGCCCCATCTCCCGCAGATGTACACCAATCCACTGTGGGAGCGAGCCTGCTCGCGATGACGGCCTGACAGCCGACCCATCTCCCGCAGATGTACCCCAATCAAACCTGTGGGAGCTGGCTTGCCTGCGAAGGCGGCCTGACAGCCGGCCTATCTCTCGCGGATGTACCCCAATCAAACCTGTGGAAGCTGGCCTGCCTGCGAAGGCGGCCTGACAGCCGGCCCATCTCCCGCAGATGTACCCCAATCAAAAGTGTGGGAGCTGGCTTGCCTGCGAAGGCGGCCTGACAGCCGACCCATCTCCCGCAGATGTACCCCAATCAAACCTGTGGGAGCTGGCTTGCCTACAAAGGCGGCCTGACAGCCGGCCAATCTCTCGCGGATGTACACCAATCAAAACTGTGGGAGCGAGCCTGCTCGCGATGGCGGCCTGACAGCCGACCAATCTCCCGCAGGTGTACATATCCATTTCTGCGGTAACGGCCACTTACGGTTTCGCTCTTACAGCGACTCACTTTTGCAGACGCCCAAAAGTAAGCAAAAGGCTTCGCCCCAAGCGTACGGCACCTCGCCTAGGCTCGGCGTCCCCTCGTTCCGGTGTCCATCAGGGGGCATCGCCTACGGTCTGCTTCGCGACGACCTCCTCTCGATGTGTCCGGCTGCGCCGTACGGCGCTGCGCGCCCACCCCCTGATGAACACCTCCACTCGGCCTCCCGAAGGGGCGGGTGGATCAAGATCAAAAGCCACAGCACGGCGGCCTGACAGCCGGCCTGAGTGGTTGGGGCGCGTAGTACTTGAGGTCGTTCCCACGCTCCGCGTGGGAATGCATCCTGTGACGCTCTGCGTCACGATTCGTAAGCTGATGCAGAGCATGGGAACGATCACTTGTGTAATGCCCGTAGGAGTTGAGTCGAACTCGCCGACAGCATCACGGGAAACACAGAAATCTCCGACAAGTCTTTAGGGTTGCCCCTCGGAAGCACGGCCTCTAGCCTTTGAACGTCGCTGCCTATTCAGCGATCGGGACTGCAAGCCCGCAAAATTCGTTAGGCGCTTACAGGCGCCGCATCTACAACGGATGTCGGTCGCTCCAATATTTCTCAGGAGCTCCACAATGATCAAAGACAACTCCAACCCTCCCGAACACGACGACGTCTCCCCCTACGAATCCCTCGATTCAAAAAAGCTCCACGACGCCGCCCACCGCGCGCTCGATCATTACCTGAAACCCACCCTCGCCAAACTGCGCTTCAGCGATCTGCGCTCCGATCGCTTGTTCAGCGTTTCACCCGACGTGGGCCTCGAAAGCCTGTTGGCCAATGCCTCGGAAGATCTGGCCTCGGTCAAGGTCATGGCCGCCGACCTGGCATTCGAGATCGAGGGTTCGCGACGTAGCGTGGCGTTGGCGATTTGCCGGATGGTCGATGGTGCTTTGTTGTTGGTGGACAAGGCGCTGGATGATTACAACCCATCGGAGTCGGACCAGTTTTACGTGAAGGAGTAGGTCCGTAGTACGCCAGGAAATGAAAAAAACCGCTGAACCGGAAACAGTCAGCGGTTTTTTGTATTCGGGAAAAGTCAGGCTCTGCCGTTGGTCTGAAACGCGTGCCTACCTGTCAACTATGACAGTAGTCACACATGGAGGGCTCAGGTTTGATAACCGTTCAATCCAAGTCATCCGCAAGGAGCATCACCATGACTTCAGCAGTGAAAGTGGTACCAGCCATCACCGACATTACAGATTCAAACGGGGTTGCAATCCCCCACAACGGCGCCACGAAAGACACCAAAGTATTAGTGAGAGGTCTGTCTGGGCCCGGCAATAAAGTAGAAGTGTATGACAACATGAGTCTGCTTCTCACAATCTCTGCGGACAACACTGGCCACTGGGCTGGCCAACTGACCAAATTGCAAGTGGGGGTGCATGCCATCAAGGCTAAAAGCGATAAGCAAGAGTCTGCTATCTGGTCTTTTTCTGTGATTGCGCCTAAGTAAGACAAAATGAAAAAAACCGCTGAACCGAAACCGGTCAGCGGTTTTGAATTGCATCGAAAGGCTCGCAGCCTGCGACAGCTCCTGCATTAACCACACTCCCCCGAATGTGGGAGTTGCCGCAGGCTGCGATCTTTTAAAGTGCTAAACCTTCGCACTCACCTCACTACGATTCACCAACCTCTCCAGCGCCTCACTCAAACTCAACGCCTTGTCACCAATCAACAGGTGCCACACGCCACCGTCCAACGCGCTGACACCCTGGCAACCCAAGTCCCTGAGCTGACATTCCGACAGCGCTTTCCCATCCGCCAGTTGCAGGCGAATCCGGGTCATGGCCACGCAATCGAGTTGCAGCACGTTGTCGCTGCCACCCAAGGCGTTCAGCCATTTCTGTGCTTCTGGTGTCTCTACAGGTCCTGCTTTTGGAGTTTCTTCGACCACCACGGCAGCCGCTACCACCGCGGCACCCGTCGTTGGCATGGCCTGGCGAATCTCGTCGGCGATGCTGTCGGCCAGCGGCCCGACCACTACCTGCAAGCTGCCGCCCTTGCCGGGGCGCACCACGGCCATGGCGCCGAGGGCTTTTAATTCGTTGTCGGAGGCTTTGTTGCGGTCGACCATTTCCAGGCGCAAGCGCGTGGTGCAGGCGCCGACGGTGATCAGGTTGTCAGCGCCGCCCAACGCTTGAATGTACGCCCCGGCGCGTTGATTTTCGCTCAGCACCACCTTTTCACCGACGACGACACCTTCACGCCCCGGGGTTTTCAGGTTGAAGCGTCGGATGCAGAAGTCGAACACCACGTAGTAGATCACCGCGTACGCCAGGCCTACCGGGAACACCAGCCAGCCGTTGGTGGACTTGCCCCAGCCCAGTGCCATGTCGATGGCGCCGCCAGAGAAGGTGAAGCCCAAGTGGATGTTCAGCGCATTGGTGATAGCCATCGCCATGCCGGTCAGCAGCGCGTGCAGCAAATACAGCAGCGGTGCGAGGAACATGAAGGCGAATTCGATCGGCTCGGTGACGCCGGTCAGGAACGAGGTCAGGGCCATCGACAGGAAGATCCCGCCCATGACTTTGCGGCGTTCCGGCAGGGCGTTGCGGTACATCGCCAGGCAGGCGGCAGGCAGGCCGAAGATCATCATCGGGAACATCCCGGTCATGAACTGGCCGCCCTTCGGGTCGCCGGCAAAATAGCGTGCCAGGTCGCCGGTGACGATGGCGCCGGTGGTCGGGTCGGTGAAGCTGCCGAAGATGAACCACGCCATGTTGTTGAGGATGTGGTGCAGGCCGGTGACGATCAGCAAGCGGTTGAACACGCCGAAGACGAAGGCACCGATGCTGCCGCTTTCCAGCAACAATGCTCCGAAGCTGTTGATGCCGTGCTGGATCGGTGGCCAGATCAAACCGAAGATCACGCCCAGGCCAACGGCGCTGAACCCGGTGGCAATCGGCACGAAGCGCCGGCCGCCGAAGAACGCCAGGTATTCCGGCAGCTTGATGTCCTTGAAGCGGTTGTACAGCGCGCCGGCCATCAAGCCGCTGATGATCCCGGCGAGCATGCCCATGTTGATGCTCGCATCCAGCACCTTGAGCGTCGAGACCATCACCAGGTAACCAATCGCCCCGGCCAGCCCGGCGGTGCCGTTGTTGTCCCGGGCGAACCCGACTGCGATGCCGATGGCGAAGATCAGCGCCAGGTTGGCGAAAATCACTTGCCCAGCGTCGTGGATGATCGCGATGTTCAAAAGGTCGGTGTCACCCAGACGCAGCAACAGGCCGGCAATCGGCAGGATCGCGATGGGCAGCATCAGCGCCCGTCCAAGGCGCTGCAAGCCTTCGATGAAGAGTTGGTACATGGCGTATCTCCCTGTGTTCTTGTTGTTTTCAGCTCAGAGGCCAATGTTGATGACAGGCGTGACGCACCGCTGTGGCGCTGCTCAGGTTGAGCAGGGTGGCGCTGAAGCGCTGGCAGTCGGCGGCGTCCAGTTGGCGGACGCGTTCCTTGATTTCACCGACTTGCGGCGGGCTGACGGACAGCTCGCGGATACCCAGGCCAATCAGCACCGGGGTCGCCAGCGGATCGGAGGCCAGAGCGCCGCAAACGCCGACCCAACGCTGATGCTTGGCGGCACCGATGCAGGTCTGGGCGATCAGCCGCAGCAGCGCCGGGTGCAGGGCATCGACCCGTGCAGCGAGACCGGCATGGTCGCGGTCCATGGCCAGGGTGTATTGGGACAGGTCGTTGGTGCCGATGGACAGGAAGTCCGCGTGTTCCGCCAATTGCTCGGCGAGCAGCGCCGCAGCCGGGACTTCGATCATCACCCCCAGCTCAGGACGCTGCGTGAGCGCAAGCTCGGCGCACAAGGCATCGAGGCGTTGGCGGATGTACAGTAATTCGTCGACCTCGCTGACCATCGGCAGCAAAATCCGGCAGCGCTGCAACGGGCTGACTTGCAGCAGCGCGCGCAATTGTTGGTCGAGCAGTTCCGGGCGTACCTGGGCCATGCGGATGCCGCGCAGGCCGAGCACCGGGTTGGCTTCGGCCGGCAGCGGCAGGTAGTCGAGTTGTTTGTCGCCACCGACGTCGATGGTGCGGATGATCACTGACTTGTCGCCCATGGCATCCAGCACCGCTTGATAGGCCTGGCGCTGTTCCTGTTCATCCGGCGCGGTCTGGCGATCGACGAACAGAAACTCGGTGCGTAGCAGGCCAACGCCATCGGCGCCGCCTTTCAACGCATCAGCCGCCTCATTGCTGGAGGCCACGTTGGCCGCGACTTCGATCCGCAGGCCATCACGGGTGTGTGCCGGGTTGTGGGCTTGCGCTTGTTGGCGTTCGCGGCGTTGTAGATGTTCACGCTGGGCCTGGGCGACTTGCTCCAGGCGTTGGCTGTCGGGCGTCAGCTCCAGGCGTCCGCCGTCGGCATCCAGCACCACCGACTGGCCTTGCGGTTGCTGGAGCAGTGAGGCGCTGAGGGCAACCAGGCACGGCAGGCCTTTGCCACGGGCAAGAATTGCCACATGGGAGGTCGCGCCACCTTCGGCCATGCACAGCCCGGCGACGCCTTGCTGGCTCAGTTGCAGCAAATCGGAAGGGGTCAGTTCATGCGCGGCGACGATAGCGCCGGCCGGCACGTCGTAGTGCCAGTCCTGACCGAGCAAGGCGCGCAGCACCCGTTGCTTGAGGTCGCGCAGGTCGTTGGCGCGTTCGGCCAGCAGTGGGTTGCCGAGCTGTTGCAACACCTCGCATTGCACCTCGATCGACTGGCTCCAGGCGTGGGTGGCGGCGCTGCCCTGATCGATCGACTGGATGGCCGCTTCCAGCAGCGCCGGATCTTCGAGCAGCGCCAGGTGGGCGGCGAAAATCTGTTCCTCTTCGGTGTGTTTGTGCTTTTTGGCGTGGGACAGGGTTTCGCGGATTTCGCTGCGAACCAGCTCCAGCGCACGGTCGAGGGCTTGCAGTTGTTCTTCGGCGTTATGCTTGCCGGTGTCTTCCGGCAGGTGGATGGCGGCCAGTTGGAATAGCGGGCCGCCGACCAGGCCCGGCGCAGCACAGACACCATTGAGTACGCCGGCTTCGGTGGGGCGGGTGCGTTGGGCAATTGGTGTCGGTGCGGCCGCGTGGCTGTCGTCGTTGACCGCGGTGGACAAGGCGTTCAACAACGCTTGCAGCGCCGCCTTGGCGTCCGCGCCCTTGCAACTGACTTGAACCTCGTCCTGCTCGCCAATCCCCAGGCCCATCAGCCCGATCAGGCTGTCGCACGACGCCGATTTACCGGCGAAATGCAGCTGCGATTTGCTGTTGAACAGGTGCGCGGTCTGGCGGATCAGCGCTGCTGGCCGTGCATGCAGGCCGCCGCGATGGATGATGCGAATGTGCCCGTGAACCTCGGCACCTGAGCTGTCCGCCTCGGCCTGTGCGCTGTGGGTGGTTCTTGGCACGATGTGCAGCAACGGCTCGCCGACCTTGACCGATTTGAGGGTGATCGGCAGCACCTGAAAGTCTTCGCTGTTGGTCAGGATCAACAGACTGATCAGGCTTGTGCAGCCTTGCGCGACCTGGTCCAGATCAAAGCGCAGCAGTGCCTGGCCATTGCTGACGCGGGTGCCTTCCTTGACCAGCATCGAGAACCCTTCGCCCTGCAACTCGACAGTGTCCAGCCCCAAATGCAGCAGCAGCTCGGCGCCGTTGTCGGCGCGCAGGGTCACGGCATGGCCGGTGCGGGCGACATGCACCACCACCCCGGCACACGGTGCGTGCAGGGTGTTGTTCAGCGGGTCGATGGCGATCCCGTCGCCCATGGCGCCGCTGGCGAACACCGGGTCCGGAACCTTGGCGAGTGTGAGCACCGGGCCGCTGAGCGGGGCGCTGAGGGTCAGGTCTTTATTGTTGTTATGCATGGCGCGGTACTCGATTCGGGCGTGTTAGTGGGTGCGGGTCACTTTGCTCAAGTGACGCGGCTGGTCCGGGTCCATGCCACGGGCGACCGCGAGGCCGGCCGCCATGACGTAAAAGCTCTGGATGGCGAGAATCGGGTCCAGCGCCGGGTGCTCGGCGCGGCTTAGCGTCAGGTCGCGTTCGCTGACGTCATCCGGGGCGGCCAGCAACACGCGGGCACCGCGTTGACGCATCTCGGCGGCGAGGCTCAGCAAGCCAGCCTGTTCGGCGCCGCGCGGGGCGAACACCAGCAGGGGGTAGTTGTCGTCGATCAGTGCCATTGGCCCGTGTTTGACTTCGGCGCTGCTGAAGGCTTCGGCCTGGATCGCCGAGGTTTCCTTGAGTTTCAGTGCTGCTTCCTGGGCGATGGCAAACCCTGCGCCACGACCAATCACCATCAAGCGTTGGCAGTCACGCAGTACGTCGACCGCCAGGCTCCAGTCCTGCGTGGCGGCGTCGCGCAATCCTTCTGGCAACGCGAGGCCGGCTTGCAGCAATTCGGCATCCTGTTTCCAGTGGGCGATCAGCCGCGCGCTGGCGCTGAGGGTGGCGATGAAACTCTTGGTCGCGGCGACGCTGCTTTCGGTACCGGCGCACAGCGGCAGGCTGAATTCACAGGCGGCCTCCAGTGGCGAGTTCTCGGCATTGACCATCGAAATGCTCAGGGCGCCCCGTTTGCGCAGCAGACGCAGGCTGTTGATCAGATCCGGACTTTGCCCGGACTGCGAGAACGCGAATACCGCCTGACCGCTGACCTTCAGCGGCGCTTGCTGCATGGTCACCACCGACATCGGCAGCGATGCCACCGGAATACCCACGTGCTGCATGGTCAGGTAGGCGAAGTAGCTGGCGGCGTGATCGGAACTGCCGCGTGCAACCGTCATCGCCACTTGCGGCGGCTGACGGTTCAAGCGCCCGGCGATCTCGATCATCTGCGGATCCAGTTGCTGCAACTGAGCGTCGACCGCCTTGTACGAGGACAGCGCCTCTTCAAGCATTTTTGAAGTCAATGTCTTCTCCTTCGACCATTACGGCGGTCAGTGTGAGTGAGCGATCCAGACGCACGCAGTCAGCCCAGGCGCCGGGTTGCAGGCGGCCGCGCTCCTGGATGCCAAGATAATCGGCGGGGAATTGCGACAGCCGTTGCGAGGCCTCGGCCAGTGGCAGGCCGATCTTCACCAGGTTGCGCAGCGCCTGATCCATGGTCAGGGTGCTGCCGGCCAGCGTGCCGTCGGGCAGGCGCACGCCGCCCAGGCATTTGGTCACGGTGTGGCTGCCAAGCTTGTATTCGCCGTCCGGCATGCCGGCGGCGGCGGTGGAATCGGTGACGCAATACAGGCACGGGATCGAGCGCAGGGCTACGCGGATGGCGCCGGGATGCACGTGCAGCAGGTCGGGAATCAGCTCGGCGTATTTGGCGTGGGCCAGTGCCGCGCCGACGATTCCCGGTTCGCGGTGATGCAGCGGGCTCATGGCGTTATAAAGGTGGGTGAAACTGCTGGCGCCGGCCTCAAGTGCTGCAACGCCTTCTTCGTAGCTGCCCAGGGTATGGCCGATCTGCATGCGAATGCCGCGATCGCTGAGGGCGCGAATCAGTTTGTCGTGACCGGCAATTTCCGGGGCAATGGTGATCACCCGGATCGGTGCCAGTGCCAGGTAGGCTTCGACTTCGGCCATCAGCGCGGTGTGGGCGAAGTTCGGTTGCGCACCGAGTTTGCCGGGGTTGATGTACGGCCCTTCCAAATGCACGCCGAGTACCCGGGCGCAGCCTTTCGGGCGTTGTTCGCAGAATTCGCCAACCTCGGCCAGCACCCGGGAAATTTCTTCTGGTGGCGCGGTCATGGTGGTGGCCAGCAGCGAGGTGGTGCCGAAACGCACGTGGGTTTTGGTGATGGTGTCGAAGGCCGGCGTGCCTTCCATGATGTCCTTGCCGCCACCGCCGTGGACGTGCAGGTCGATGAAACCCGGCAGCAGGTAAGGCAGGTCGTTGTCCGCCGGGTCGCACAGCTGACCTTCGATGCGCACGATCTTGCCGTGTTCATGGATCAACCGGCCGCGGATCCAGCCTTGGGCGGTGAGGATGTTGTCTTCGGACATCAGTGGTTCTCCGGCTTCAATGACACAGGGCTTAGCGACGCAGCTCTGCGACAAAGTCGTAGTAGTCGTTGCGGCAATAGGTGTCGGTGACTTCGATCGGGGTGTTGTCTTCGAGGTAACCGACCCGGGTCATCAGCAGCATGGCGGTGCCGGGGGCGATGCCGACCAGCGCGGCGAATTCGTCCGAGGCGTTGATCGCCTGAATGTGTTGCAGGGCGCGCACCACCGGTTTGCCGATGCCGTCGAGGTATTCGTAAAGCGAATCCCCAACCGCTTGCGGCTGGGCAATGATCGAGGCGGGCAGGGTGCTCATCTCGATGGCCATCACGGTGTCGTCGGCTTTACGCAGGCGCTTGAGGCGCGCGACCTTGTCGTAGGGCGAGAGCGCGAGGCGGATCAGTTCTTCGTGGGTCGGCTGGGTGATTTCCCGCTCCAGCCATTGCGAACTCGGCACGAAACCTTTGAGGCGGAGCATTTCGCTGAAGCCGGACAGCCGGGACAACGGTTGTTCGAGACGCGGGGTGATGAAGGTGCCGGAGCCTTGGCTGCGACGGATCAGGCCTTGTTCGAACAGCACTTCCAGTGCCTTGCGGGCGGTCACGCGGGAGATGTTCAGCATTTCGCTGAGATTGCGTTCCGACGGCAATGCCTGCTCGGCTTTCCACTGGCCGGCATGGATTGCTGCTTCCAGGTTGCGCGCCAGTTGCAGGTACAACGGCGTTGGCTGGGTGTCGTCAGGGCGCAGGGCCAGGATGTGGTTCATGGGTGCAGGTCCGATGGGGAGAGTGGAGTGTTGTTGCCCCGGTTATGGCGCAAAGCTAATACCACTTAAATACCATGTCAACGCCAGTGGTTTGCTCGGGGCGAGCCAAAGCGTACTGTGCTGGAGGGCGCGGCAGTATTGGGTTTTAAGTGGTATTAGGGGAGGGGAATGCAGCAGCGGAAATCGCAGTCTGCGTCAGTGCCCGTGGTGTGAAGTGGTATTCACGCGAGGGGGCTGGTCACGGCGACACTTTTTTTAATTTATTTTCAATTTTTCAGGCACCGCCGCCCTTGTGGCGAGGGAGCTTGCTCCCGCTCGAGCGCGAAGCGGTCGCAATTTCGCTAACGCGTTCTAACTGACAGATCTCAGTCGCAGGTTTTACGACTGCTTCGCAGCCGAGCGGGAGCAAGCTCCCTCGCCACAGGTATTGGGGTGTTTGAGGGCTATGGGCGGATTTCGATCATCGTGCCGTCTTTGACCAGGCCCCAGACTTCGCGCATGTCGACGTTGCGCATGCCGATGCAGCCGTCGGTCCAGTCCAGGGTGTGGAACAGCTCTTCAGGGTTTTCTTCAGTGTCCGGGGTGCCATGGATCATGATCATGCCACCGGGCTGCACACCTTCGCGGCGCGAGCGGACGGAATCGCTGATGTTCGGGTAGGAAATGTGCATGGCCAGGTTGAAGCGGTCGCTGACCTTGCGCCAGTCCAGCCAATACAAACCTTCTGGCGTGCGCCGATCACCCTCCATCAGTTTCGGGCCCTTGGGGTTTTTGCCCAGCGAGATGCGATAGGTCCGCAGTGGCTTGCCGTCATTGATCAGCTGCAACTGATGGGCAGATTTGAGTACCAACACTTTTTCGATGACTTTGCCGTCCAGGGTTTCCGTGGTGGCAGCTTGGGAAACCATGACAAACGACAGACAGAACAACGCAAGCAACCAGCGCATTAAAACGATATCCCTGAGAGTACGGTGTACTTTTATAGTTTAAGTGATCGCAGGCTGAGCAAGCGGAGGAATTGATTCGGAGCGCACAGGAAAATGTTCTACCCGGCGGTCAGCGAAGAAGCATTCTAGGGTACGGCCGACTGTGCGGAAAGCCAGCTCCGACCACGGGATGTCGGCTTCATCGAAAAGCCTCACTTCCAGGCTTTCTTCGCCCGCGGCAAAGTCCAGGTCCGTCAGTTCAGCGCGAAAGAATACGTGCACCTGGCTGATGTGTGGCACATCGATCAGCGTATAGATGTTCAGGTTGCGCACCCGTGCACACGCTTCTTCGGCGGTTTCGCGAATGGCCGCCTGTTCGATGGTTTCACCGTTTTCCATGAAGCCGGCCGGCAAGGTCCAGTAACCGCGGCGCGGCTCGATGGCGCGCCGGCACAACAGCACCTGAGTGCCCCAGGTTGGCAGGCAGCCAGCGACAATATTCGGGTTTTGGTAATGGATGGTCTGGCACCGGTCGCAGACGTACCGCAGGCGCGAGTCGCCTTCGGGAATGCGTTGGGTGACCGGGTTACCGCACTGGCTGCAGAATTTCATGCTGGGCTTCCGAAAATGCTGCGCCTATCTTGGCGCGCGGTGGTGTCTGTCGGCAAGTTGTCGTTTAGCGACATGCCATGGTTCAGGGGGTTGGGCGGTCGATGTGTTTGGTGCATGATGCAAGGTAGCTAACAAATCGAGAGCACTCATGCTGGATGAGCTACTGCATCGGGTAAGCAACCACACGCCGCGCACGCTGGAAACCGACCTGCGTTTTCCGGAGGCCGCGGTCCTGGTGCCTATCACCCGCAGTGATGAACCGGAGCTGGTTCTGACCCTGCGTGCCAGCGGGCTCTCGACCCACGGCGGCGAAGTGGCCTTCCCCGGCGGGCGACGCGATCCGGAAGACCCGGACCTGATTTTCACCGCGTTGCGTGAAGCCGAAGAAGAAATCGGCCTGCCACCCGGCCTGGTGGAAGTCATCGGCCCGTTGAGCCCGTTGATTTCCCTGCACGGGATCAAGGTCACGCCTTACGTCGGGGTGATTCCGGACTTCGTCGAGTACCGGGCCAACGATGCCGAAATTGCCGCGGTGTTCAGCGTACCGCTGGAATTCTTCCGCAAGGACCCGCGTGAACACACGCACCGTATCGATTACCAGGGCCGCAGCTGGTATGTGCCGAGCTACCGTTTCGGCGAATACAAGATCTGGGGCCTGACCGCGATCATGATCGTCGAGCTGATCAACCTGCTCTATGACGCGCAGATCAGCCTGCATCAACCACCGAAAAGCTTTATCAATATTTGATGCCATCGCGCGTATGGCGTGAACCCTGCTTTGCAAGTGAGCCTGCCTGGCCTTGAGGACAATAAGATGAAATACCGCCTGGGCGACGCCCGCGTCGAAACCCACCCGCAGAGCTGGGTCGCACCGAATGCCGTGCTGGTGGGCAAGGTCAAGCTGGAAGAGGGCGCCAACGTCTGGTTCAACGCGGTGTTGCGCGGTGACAACGAGCTGATCCTGATCGGCAAGAACAGTAATGTGCAGGACGGTACGGTGATGCACACCGACATGGGCTATCCGTTGACCATCGGCACCGGCGTGACCATCGGCCACAACGCCATGCTGCACGGCTGCACGGTGGGCGATTACAGCCTGATCGGTATCAACGCGGTGATCCTCAACGGCGCGAAAATCGGCAAGAACTGCATTATCGGCGCCAATTCGCTGATCGGTGAAGGCAAGGAAATCCCTGACGGTTCGCTGGTCATGGGCTCGCCGGGCAAAGTAGTGCGTGAACTGACCGAGCCGCAGAAGAAAATGCTCGAAGCCAGCGCCGCCCACTATGTGCATAACTCGCAGCGCTATGCTCGCGATCTGGTCGAGCAGGAACAATGAACGACAACGAAAGACCTGTTCGCTCACCGTGCGTGAACATTTGCGCACTGGATGAGGACGATATCTGCACTGGCTGCCAACGCACGGTGGAGGAGATCACCCGCTGGAGCCGCATGGACAACGACGAACGCCGCAAGGTGCTGGGGTTGTGTCATGAGCGGGCCAAATCCAGTGGGTTGCTTTGGATGATTGGGGCAAAACCGGGCAATTGAGCTGTACTTTGAAAGTGCTGCGCACTTTATCGCGAGCAGGCTCGCTCCCACACTTGATCGATGTTGCCGCATTGTTGTGATCGACGCTGAGTTAATGTGGGAGCGAGCCTGCTCGCGAAGAGGCCGTCACGGGCAATACCTCACTTGGCCCAACCCCATCCCCTAACGTACCCTGTGCACAAAATTGACAGGTATCCACGCGCGCCATGTTCTTCCTGATCGCCTACATCAGCAGTGTCGTGCTGATCAACTACGCCTTTTCCACTGCCCCGCACCTGGACATCATCTGGTCGGCCTGGGGTGGTCTGATATTTGTGCTGCGCGACATGGTGCAAACCCGTTTCGGTCACGGCGCGCTCGTCGCGATGCTGGCGGCGCTGGCGTTGTCCTACCTCACCTCCGATCCCTCCATCGCCCTGGCCAGCGCCATTGCCTTCGCCGTTTCGGAGTGCATTGACTGGCTGGTGTTCAGCATTACCAAGCGTCCGTTGCACGACCGTCTGTGGATAAGTTCGGCGCTGAGCATTCCGCTGGATACCTTCATCTTCTTCGGCATGATCGATGCCCTGACGCCGGGTGTGATCCTCACCGCCCTGGGCTCGAAATTCGCCGGCGTGACCATCGTCTGGCTGGCCATGGCCTGGCGTTTGCGCAAGAACGCGCTGGCAAGCTGAGCCAAACCCTCAGGTTCATGTAAAATGCCGCGCTTTCTCCCTAAGGGATGCGCGCCTGGCGCCGCATCCCTCGATGATCCGCTCCTTTGAGGACCTGAGATGACCCGTATCGGAACTCCATTGTCGCCAACCGCGACCCGCGTATTGATGTGTGGCTGTGGTGAGTTGGGCAAGGAAGTGGTGATCGAGCTGCAACGCCTGGGCGTTGAAGTGATTGCCGTGGATCGTTACGCCAACGCGCCGGCGATGCAGGTGGCGCATCGCAGCCACGTGATCAACATGCTCGACGGCGCGGCCCTGCGTGCCGTGATCGAAGCCGAGAAGCCGCACTTCATCGTGCCGGAAATCGAAGCCATCGCCACCGCCACGCTGGTTGAACTGGAAGCCGAAGGCTTCACCGTGATCCCGACCGCTCGCGCCGCGCAGTTGACCATGAACCGTGAAGGCATCCGTCGTCTGGCCGCTGAAGAGCTGGACCTGCCGACCTCGCCGTACCACTTCGCCGATACCTTCGAAGACTACCGCAAGGCGGTCGAGGACCTGGGCTTCCCGTGCGTGGTCAAGCCGGTCATGAGCTCCTCGGGCAAAGGCCAGAGCCTGCTGCGCAGCGTCGATGACGTGCAGAAAGCCTGGGATTACGCGCAGGAAGGCGGTCGTGCCGGTAAAGGTCGGGTGATCATCGAAGGTTTCATCGACTTCGACTACGAAATCACTTTGCTCACCGTTCGCCACATCGGCGGCACCACATTCTGTGCGCCGGTCGGCCATCGTCAGGAGAAGGGTGACTATCAGGAATCCTGGCAGCCGCAAGCGATGAGCCCGATTGCGCTGGCGGAATCCGAGCGCGTGGCCAAAGCCGTGACCGAAGCCCTGGGTGGCCGCGGCCTGTTTGGCGTTGAATTGTTCATCAAGGGTGATCAGGTGTGGTTCAGCGAAGTCTCGCCGCGCCCGCACGACACCGGTCTGGTGACCCTGATTTCTCAGGACCTGTCGCAGTTCGCCTTGCATGCACGGGCGATTCTCGGCCTGCCGATCCCGTTGATCCGTCAGTTCGGCCCGTCGGCGTCGGCAGTGATTCTGGTGGAAGGGCAGTCGACCCAGACCGCTTTCGCCAACCTGGGTGCCGCCCTGGCCGAGCCGGATACGGCGCTGCGTCTGTTCGGCAAGCCGGAAGTCAACGGCCAGCGCCGCATGGGCGTTGCCCTGGCTCGTGACGAGTCGATCGAAGCCGCCCGCGCCAAAGCGACCCGCGCTTCCCAAGCTGTCGTTGTAGAGCTGTAACCGCGTCGCGGCATTCGCGAGCAGGCTCGCTCCCACAGGATTTTCGGTTGGACACGGATAGTGTGTACACCCGAAATCTAATGTGGGAGCGAGCCTGCTCGCGATGCTCTTGCTTCAGGCAACCTGATTCAGGTCGTTATGCCGCGTCTCTTTCAGGCACAGCACCGCGATCAAGCTGATCACCGCTGCCGCTGACACATACCCGCCGACCCAACTCAATCCGCCCATCGCCACCAGCTTCTGTGCGAAGAACGGTGCTGCCGAAGCGCCAACAATGCCGCCCAGGTTGTAGGCCGCCGACGCGCCGGTATAACGCACGCGAGTGGGGAACAGCTCTGGCAGCAGCGCGCCCATCGGGGCGAACGTCACGCCCATCAGAAACAGCTCGATGCACAGGAACAGCGCCACGCCCCAGGTCGTACCGTGGGTCAGCAGCGGTTCCATGGTGAAACCCGAGAGAATCGCCAGTAAGCCGCCAATGATCAGCACCGGTTTGCGCCCGAAACGGTCACTGGCCCACGCTGACAGCGGTGTGGCTGCGGCCATGAACAGCACGGCGAAGCACAGCAGGCCGAGGAAGGTTTCGCGGCTGTAACCCAGGGTCGAAACACCGTAACTCAGGGAAAACACCGTCGAGATGTAAAACAGCGCGTAGCAGACCACCATCGCCACTGCACCCAACAGCATCGGTGCCCAGTATTGGCTGAACAGCTCGACCAGCGGGATCTTCACCCGCTCCTGGCGTGCTATCGCGTTGGCGAAGACCGGCGTTTCATGCAGTTTCAGGCGCACATACAGGCCGACCATCACCAGCACGGCGCTGAGCAGGAACGGAATCCGCCAGCCCCAGGAGCGAAACTGCTCGTCGTTCAGGGTCATCGCCAGGGTCAGAAACAGCCCGTTAGCCGCGAGAAAACCGATAGAAGGGCCGAGTTGCGGGAACATGCCGAACCAGGCGCGTTTGCCCTTTGGTGCATTTTCAGTGGCGAGCAACGCTGCACCGCCCCATTCACCGCCCAGCCCAAGGCCCTGGCCGAAGCGCAACACACAAAGCAGGATCGGTGCCCAGGCGCCAATGCTCTCGTAACCCGGCAGCACACCGATCAGCGTGGTGCAGACGCCCATCAGCAGCAAGGACGCGACCAGGGTGGATTTGCGCCCGATACGATCGCCGAAGTGGCCGAACAGCGCCGAGCCCAAGGGGCGAGCCAGGAACGCGATACCGAAGGTCAGGAAGGCCGAGAGCATCTGGGCGGTGCCAGAGGTCTGCGGAAAGAACACCGGGCCGATCACCAGCGCGGCGGCGGTGGCATAGACGTAGAAGTCGTAGAACTCGATGGCGGTGCCAATAAAACTGGCCGTTGCGACTCGCGTGGTGGAGTTCGTCGGTTGGGCAGGCACAGCGTCGCTGTAAGTGGTGCTGGTAGTCATGCGGTAATCCCTGACAGTCATGTGCTCCTGTGGAGCGAATTATTATGGTCGAACACCCAGGGATGTGGGTTTTACAGCGGTTTCGCTGCCGAACGCAGGCTTGTGGCCTCGCCAGCGGCTACGTGCCAGATCAATACCCGGCTGACGCGGTTGTCTTCGGTTTCAAGGATTTCCAGGCGATACCGCCCGATTTTCAGGCACACCGCGCTGTCTGGAATGGTTTCCAGTGCTTCGGTGACCAGCCCGTTGAGGGTTTTCGGGCCGTCGCTCGGCAGGTGCCAGCCGAGGCTCTTGTTCAGTTCGCGAATCGAGGCTGCACCCTCGATCACCAACCGGCCGTCGGCCTGCGGATGAATGTGCGGGTTGTCGAGGCTGTGCTGGCTTTCGAATTCGCCGACGATTTCTTCGAGAATGTCTTCCAGGGTGACGATGCCTTCTACTTCACCGTATTCGTCGACCACCATGCCCAGGCGGCGCTGCTGCTTGTGAAAGTTCAGCAATTGCAGTTGCAGCGGGGTGCTTTCCGGGACGAAGTAAGGTTCGTGGCACGCCGCCAGCAAGGCTTCTTTGGTCAGGCTGGCGTCGGGCAGCAAATGGCGGATCTGTCGGGTATTGAGTACTGCTTCGACCTGGTTGATATCACTGTGAAACACCGGCAGGCGCGTGCGTTTGTTGGCGCGCAGCTGTTCGATGATTTCCTCGATCGAGTCGTCCAGGTTGATCCCGTCGACTTCGCTGCGCGGCACCAGGATGTCGTTGACGGTGATGTTATCCAGCGCATGAATGCCCGACAGCGCGTGTGGACGGCAGGCCGGGTGTTCGTGGTCGGTGCCGTTGTTCTGCGGTGCCGGTGGCTCGTCTTCGCTTTGCTGAACGACCTTGATCTTGCGTGCGAATGGCTTGAGCAGCAATTGGCTGATGCCGCTGAGCAGCCAGGCAGCCGGGTAGATGATTTTCAGCGGCACGCCGAGCAGGGTGTTGCCCAGCGCCAGAATGGCGTCCGGATAACGGCTGGCGAGGGTGCGTGGCAGGTAATCGGCAAACACCAGCAGCGCAGCCGCGGCGCTCAGGCAGGCCAGCCATGGGCCTTTTTCAGCCCAGCCGAAAATCGCCAGCAGCGTGCTGATGACCACCACCAGCGCGCGGCACAGGGTATTGCAGAGGATCAGGCTGTTGAGCGGGAAGTTGAGTTTCGCCACCGGTTTGTCGCCGGAGCGCGAGGCGGTGCGCTGAGTCAACAGGTGCTGCTGTGCGGCTTCGATGGCGGTGAACAGCCCTGACCATAAGATCAGCAGGGCCAGCACGGCGAGCAGCGGCCCTATGGGCAGGTTATCCATGACGAATACCCGTCAGATGTGCAGGATGAATTCGCGGACCAGCTTGCTGCCGAAATAGGCCAGCATCAGCAGGCAGAAACCGGCGAGGGTCCAGCGAATGGCCTTGTGGCCGCGCCAGCCAAGACGATTGCGGCCCCACAGCAACACGCTGAACACGATCCAGGCCAGGCATGCCAGCAGGGTTTTGTGCACCAGATGCTGGGCGAACAGGTTTTCGACGAACAGCCAGCCAGAGATCAGCGACAGCGACAGCAGGGTCCAGCCGGCCCAGAGAAAGCCGAACAGCAGGCTTTCCATGGTTTGCAGCGGCGGAAAGTTCTTGATCAGGCCGGACGGGTGCTTGTGCTTGAGCTGGTGGTCCTGGACCAACAGCAACAAAGCCTGGAACACCGCGATGGTGAACATGCCATAGGCGAGGATCGACAGCAGGATATGCGCAAGAATCCCCGGTTCTTCGTCGATCACCTGCACGGTGCCCGAGGGTGCGAACTGCGCCAGCAGCACCGTGGTCATCCCTAGCGGGAACAGCAACACCAGCAGGTTTTCCACCGGGATCCGTGAACAGGCCAGCAGCGTCAGCGCGATGACGGCTGCAGCGATCAGGCTGGCGGCACTGAAAAAGTCCAGGCCCAGGCCAGTCGGCGTCATCAGGTGGGTGAGGAGGCTCGCGCTGTGGGCCAGCACGGCGAGGATGCCGAGCGAGACCAGCAGGCGTTTGTTCGCCTTGGCGCCTTGGGCCAGACGAGTGCCTTGATAGAGAGTCGCAGCGGCGTACAAGCAGGCGGCGGCGAGGGTGCTGAGCAAACTGGGTGACAAAGGGAGCATAAATCCTGTTAGGCAAGCCCGAAAGAGGCTGAGTTTGGCATACAACCGACATGACACGAAAGACCACTCAACCAGACGGCGGGTGTGCGCCAGACGCAGTCTTCGCTATAATCCGCGACCTGCCCACGCCGCAGGCTCGCCGAGCACATGTTTTTCACGGTCTGGGCCGCCATTACCTCGGTCTCCATAGGGCCTGAAAGGATCGCGCATGTTTGAAAACTTAACCGACCGTCTCTCGCAGACGCTGCGCCATGTCACCGGCAAGGCCAAGCTGACCGAGGACAATATCAAAGACACCCTGCGCGAAGTGCGCATGGCGTTGCTCGAAGCCGACGTCGCCTTGCCTGTGGTCAAAGACTTCGTCAACTCGGTCAAGGAGCGCGCTGTCGGCACCGAGGTGTCGCGCAGCCTGACGCCGGGCCAGGCCTTCGTGAAGATCGTCCAGGCCGAACTCGAAAGCCTGATGGGCGCGGCCAACGAAGACTTGAACCTGAGCGCCGTGCCGCCAGCCGTCATTTTGATGGCCGGTCTGCAAGGTGCCGGTAAAACCACCACCGCTGGCAAACTGGCGCGCTTCCTTAAAGAGCGCAAGAAGAAGTCGGTCATGGTGGTGTCGGCGGACGTTTACCGCCCGGCCGCGATCAAGCAGCTGGAAACCCTGGCCAACGACATCGGCGTGACGTTCTTCCCGTCCGACCTGAGCCAGAAGCCGGTCGACATCGCTGAAGCGGCTATTAAAGAAGCACGACTGAAATTCATCGACGTGGTCATCGTCGACACCGCCGGTCGCCTGCACATCGACGAAGAGATGATGGGCGAGATCAAGGCCCTGCACGCCGCGATCAAACCGGTCGAAACGCTGTTCGTGGTCGACGCCATGACCGGCCAGGACGCCGCCATCACGGCCAAGGCCTTTGGCGACGCGCTGCCGCTGACCGGCGTGATCCTGACCAAGGTCGACGGTGACGCCCGTGGCGGTGCCGCGCTGTCGGTACGTGCGATCACTGGCAAGCCGATCAAGTTCATCGGTATGGGCGAGAAGACCGAAGCCCTCGAACCGTTCCACCCGGAGCGGATCGCCTCGCGCATCCTCGGCATGGGCGACGTGCTCAGCCTGATCGAACAGGCTGAAGCAACCCTCGACAAAGACAAGGCCGACAAGCTGGCCAAGAAGCTGAAGAAGGGCAAAGGCTTCGACCTCGAAGACTTCCGGGATCAGCTGCAACAGATGAAGAACATGGGCGGCCTCGGCGGGCTCATGGACAAACTGCCGAACATCGGCGGGGTCAATCTGGCGCAAATGGGTAATGCCCAGGGTGCGGCAGAGAAACAATTCAAGCAGATGGAAGCCATCATCAACTCCATGACCCCGGCCGAGCGCCGCGACCCTGAGCTGATCAGCGGTTCGCGCAAGCGTCGGATCGCCATGGGTTCCGGCACCCAGGTGCAGGACATCGGGCGCTTGATCAAGCAGCACAAGCAGATGCAGAAGATGATGAAGAAGTTCTCCGCCAAAGGCGGAATGGCCAAAATGATGCGCGGCATGGGCGGTATGTTGCCCGGCGGCGGCATGCCGAAGATGTAAAAGATTCGCGTCGGCATTCATGTCGGCGCGGCCCCACACGGACGTGGGACCCACAGCAAGCCCGCATTGGCGGGAGCTGACTCGCCGTTGTTCGCAACGGCTCTATAGCAAATCTGGATGGCACACTGACAGGTGCCGGAAAAAGACATTTGCAAAAGTCCGGATATTCCTTAGAATATGCGGCCTTTCGGGCACCTATGCCCGCTGTGCATTTAGATTTGCAGCACCGACTACAGGAACTATGTTCACATGCTAACAATCCGTCTTGCCCTTGGCGGCTCCAAAAAGCGCCCGTTCTACCACTTGACCGTGACCGACAGCCGCAACCCACGCGACGGTTCGCACAAAGAACAAGTTGGTTTCTTCAACCCGATCGCTCGTGGTCAAGAAGTCCGCCTGTCCGTGAACCAAGAGCGCGTAGCCTACTGGCTGAGCGTTGGTGCACAACCTTCTGAGCGCGTTGCTCAGTTGCTGAAGGACGCTTCTAAGGCTGCGGCCTGAGCGATATGAACGCGACGCCAGCAATCGCTGATGATTTGATCGTTATCGGCAAGATTTATTCTATTCATGGCGTTCGCGGCGAAGTGAAGGTCTTTTCCTTTACTGATCCGATTGGAAACCTGTTGGACTACAAAACCTGGACGCTCAAGCGCGAAGGCGATGTACGGCAGGTAGAGCTGGTCAGCGGCCGCGTACAAGGCGGCAAGTTTCTGGTCACAAAGCTCAAAGGTCTCGATGACCGCGAAGAAGCTCGTCTTCTGGCCGGTTTTGAAATCTGCGTGCCGCGTAACCTGTTTCCTGATCTGACCGACGGCGAGTACTACTGGTACCAGCTGGAAGGTTTGAAGGTCATCGACCACCTCGGGCAATTGCTCGGGAAGATCGATCACCTGCTGGAGACTGGCTCGAACGATGTCATGGTGGTCAAGCCTTGCGCTGGCAGCCTGGATGATCGCGAACGCCTGTTGCCCTATACGGAGCAATGCGTGTTGGCCGTCGACCTCGCAGCGGGCGAGATGAAGGTGGATTGGGACGCGGACTTCTAAGCGTGGCTAACTTGCGCGTCGAAGTGATCAGTTTGTTTCCCGAGATGTTTTCCGCCATCAGCGACTACGGCATCACCAGTCGTGCGGTGAAACAGGGGCTCTTGCAGCTGACCTGTTGGAATCCGCGAGACTACACAACGGATCGACATCACACTGTGGATGATCGCCCATTTGGCGGTGGTCCGGGCATGGTGATGAAGATCAAGCCCCTGGAAGATGCTCTGGTTCAGGCCAAGGCAGCAGCCGGGGAGGCGGCGAAGGTAATTTACCTGTCGCCCCAAGGCCGTCAACTGACTCAGTCGGCGGTACGCGAGTTGGCGAATGAGGAAGCATTAATCCTGATTGCCGGCCGCTATGAAGGCATTGACGAGCGTTTTATTGACGCTCATGTCGATGAAGAGTGGTCGATTGGCGACTATGTACTGTCTGGCGGCGAGCTGCCGGCGATGGTCCTGATCGATGCGGTTACACGACTGCTGCCTGGAGCTTTAGGGCATGCGGACTCCGCCGAGGAAGATTCCTTTACGGATGGTCTGCTGGATTGCCCGCACTACACCCGACCTGAGGTGTATGCGGATCAGCGTGTTCCCGACGTGTTGCTGAGTGGCAATCACGCGCATATCCGGCGTTGGCGTTTACAGCAGTCCCTTGGTAGGACCTTTGAACGACGCGCCGATCTTCTGGAAAGCCGCTCGCTTTCTGGAGAAGAGAAGAAGCTGCTCGAGGAATACATCCGCGAGCGGGACGATAGTTAACAACGTATCGATGGTAGATCCGACGATTTACCTTAGGAGCACAGCATGACTAACAAAATCATCCTTGCACTCGAAGCAGAGCAGATGACCAAAGAGATCCCTACCTTTGCCCCGGGCGACACCATTGTCGTTCAGGTGAAAGTGAAGGAAGGCGACCGTTCGCGTCTGCAAGCGTTCGAAGGCGTAGTAATCGCCAAGCGTAACCGTGGTGTGAACAGTGCTTTCACTGTTCGTAAAATCTCCAACGGTGTTGGCGTAGAACGTACTTTCCAGACCTACAGCCCGCAAATCGACAGCATGGCTGTCAAGCGTCGCGGTGACGTACGTAAAGCCAAGCTGTACTACCTGCGTGACCTGTCGGGTAAAGCAGCTCGCATCAAGGAAAAACTGGTTTAAGTCCAGCTTCCGATGCAGAAAAAAGCAGCCTACGGGCTGCTTTTTTGTTGCCCGTGATTTATTCATCTTCCTGAAAGTGCAATGGTTTCGCGAGCGGCCATGCTATGAAAGACTGTTCGCCACCTTCCCGTTGTTGCCTGTCTTGCTTGAGCTTTTATGCCTGCCATCGACCATCCATTGATAGACCAGTTTCTCGACGCCCTATGGTTGGAGAAAGGCTTGTCCGATAACACCCGTGACGCCTATCGCAGCGACCTGGCCCTGTTCAACGGCTGGTTGCAGGAGAAGGGCCTGGAACTGCTCAATGCCGGGCGCGAGCTGATCCTCGATCATCTGGCCTGGCGCCTCGAGCAAAACTACAAGCCCCGATCTACTGCGCGGTTTCTTTCGGGTGTGCGTGGGTTCTATCGCTATTTGCTGCGTGAAAAGCTGATTGCTGTCGACCCGACACTGCGTGTCGATATGCCGCAACTTGGTCGGCCGTTGCCCAAGTCGTTGTCGGAAGCGGACGTGGAAGCCTTGCTCGCCGCACCGGACCTGAGCGAAGCGATCGGCCAACGCGATCGCGCCATGCTGGAAGTGCTGTATGCCTGCGGCCTGCGGGTTACCGAGCTGATCAGTCTGACGCTGGAGCAGATCAATCTGCGCCAGGGCGTACTTCGCGTCATGGGCAAGGGCAGCAAGGAGCGACTGGTGCCGATGGGCGAGGAGGCGATTGTCTGGGTCGAGCGCTACCTGCGTGACGGGCGTAGCGAATTGCTGGGGGGGCGGCCCAGCGATGTGCTGTTTCCGAGTCTGCGTGGCGAGCAGATGACCCGCCAGACATTCTGGCATCGCATCAAGCACCAGGCCAAAGTCGCCGGGATCGGCAAGTCCCTGTCGCCGCACACCTTGCGCCACGCCTTCGCCACTCATCTGCTCAACCATGGCGCCGATTTGCGAGTGGTGCAGATGTTGCTCGGCCATAGCGACCTCTCGACCACCCAGATCTACACCCACGTCGCTCGCGCCCGTTTGCAGGACCTGCACGCCAAACACCACCCACGCGGTTGAACATATCTCTGTAGCAGCTGGCGCAGCCTGCGTTCGACTGCGCAGCAGTCGTCAATTCTGTATCCGGGGTTTGACTGAAACACCGCGGCGTCTGATTTCACGACTGCTTCGCAGCCGAACGCCGCCTTCGGCAGCTGCTACAAGAGCGGTTCTGCGCGGATTGGCAAATGTGTGACTTGCGTCAGGCGCATTCGGCCCCACGGGCCTTATGTGATAGGCTTTGCTGGTTTGCACGATGGGCGGTTATGACCCGATGTTTCAGTATCGGCGTTTCAGTCGACCCATTTGCCCGCCTTCAGGAGTCCCCATGCGTCTGACCCAGATTTTCGCCGCCGCAGCCATTGCGTTGGTCAGCACCTTTGCCATCGCCGATGATGCGGCTGATAAAGCCATCCGTAAAAGCCTGGAAACCCTCCAGCTCGACACCCCGATCGAGTCCATCAGTGCCAGTCCGTTGGCCGGTCTCTACGAAGTCAAACTCAAGGGTAGCCGCGTGCTGTACGCGAGCGCCGACGGCCAGTACATCGTTCAGGGCTACGTGTTCCAGCTCAAGGACGGCAAACCGGTCAACCTGACCGAGAAGGCCGAGCGTCTGGGTATCTCCAAGCTGATCAACGGTATTCCGGTTGCTGAAACCGTGGTTTACCCGGCAATTGGCGAAACCAAGACCCACATCACCGTATTCACCGACACCACCTGCCCGTACTGCCACAAATTGCACGCCGAAGTGCCTGCATTGAACAAAATGGGCATCGAAGTGCGTTATGTTGCTTTCCCGCGCCAGGGCCTCGGCTCGCCGGGTGATGAGCAACTGCAAGCCGTGTGGTGCTCTGCTGACAAAAAAGCGGCGATGGACAAAATGGTCGATGGCAAGGAAATCAAGGCGGCCAAATGCGCCAACCCGGTTTCCAAGCAGTTCGCCCTGGGCCAGTCGATCGGCGTGAACGGTACACCGGCTATCGTTTTGGCTGACGGCCAAGTGATTCCGGGCTACCAGCCAGCACCACAAGTCGCCAAACTGGCACTGAGTGCGAAATAATCCTGCGTCGTCACGGTAAGCCTTTGACGATCATGGAGCGGCGACAGCAGTCGGCGTTCCATTAATAGAGAGCCGCACGCTGTGCGGCTGTTTTCCACGGCCGGCCTTGAGTCGGCCGTTTTATGGGGAGTTCACAGTGAAACCGGTCAAAGTAGGCATCTGTGGGTTAGGGACCGTCGGTGGCGGTACCTTCAACGTACTTCAGCGCAACGCCGAGGAAATTGCTCGTCGTGCCGGGCGTGGAATCGAAGTGGCACAAATTGCCATGCGCACGCCAAAGCCTCAGTTCCAGACGACCGGTATTGCGATTACCAACGATGTCTTCGAAGTGGCCACGAACCCTGAGATCGACATCGTTATAGAGCTGATGGGCGGCTACACCGTTGCCCGCGAGCTGGTACTCAAAGCCATCGAGAATGGCAAGCATGTGGTCACCGCGAACAAGGCACTGATTGCCGTTCACGGTAATGAAATTTTCGCCAAGGCCCGCGAGAAAGGCGTGATCGTCGCGTTCGAAGCCGCGGTAGCCGGTGGCATTCCGGTGATCAAGGCGATCCGCGAAGGCCTGTCGGCCAACCGCATCAACTGGGTCGCCGGGATCATCAACGGCACCGGCAACTTCATCCTCACCGAAATGCGTGAGAAAGGCCGGACCTTCGAAGACGTACTCGCCGAGGCACAAGCCCTGGGTTACGCCGAAGCCGATCCGACGTTCGACGTCGAAGGCATCGATGCGGCGCACAAGCTGACGATCCTGGCGTCCATCGCGTTCGGCATCCCGCTGCAATTCGACAAGGCCTACACCGAAGGCATCACCAAGCTGACCACCGCTGACGTGAATTACGCCGAAGCGCTGGGCTATCGCATCAAGCACCTGGGCGTGGCGCGTAGCACCGCTGCCGGCATCGAACTGCGTGTGCACCCGACGTTGATCCCGGCCGATCGCCTGATCGCCAACGTCAACGGCGTGATGAACGCGGTGATGGTCAACGGCGACGCCGCTGGTTCGACCCTGTTCTACGGGGCGGGCGCCGGTATGGAACCGACCGCTTCGTCGGTGATCGCCGACCTGGTGGATGTGGTTCGCGCCATGACCAGCGACCCGGAAAACCGCGTACCGCACCTGGCTTTCCAGCCGGATTCGCTGTCGGCCCACCCGATCCTGCCGATCGAAGCCTGCGAAAGCGCCTACTACCTGCGCATCCAGGCCAAGGATCATCCGGGCGTACTGGCTCAGGTCGCGAGCATTCTGTCGCAGCGTGGCATCAACATCGAATCGATCATGCAAAAGGAAGCCGAAGAACACGACGGCCTGGTGCCAATGATCCTGCTGACCCACCGTGTGCAGGAACAGCGCATGAACGATGCGATCGCCGCCCTCGAGGCCCTGGCAGACGTGGTCGGTCCGGTGGTGCGGATCCGCGTCGAGCACCTGAACTAAGTCGTTATTGTTCACCGGGCTCGTGCGCGAGCCCGGGTTTGCGAACTCTGAATTGTGGAGCCAGTCATGCGTTATATCAGTACCCGCGGCCAGGCACCGGCCCTGAATTTCGAAGACGTGCTGCTGGCCGGTCTGGCCAGTGACGGCGGCCTGTACGTGCCGGAAAACCTGCCACGTTTCACCCAGGAAGAAATCGCTTCCTGGGCCGGCCTGCCATATCACGAGCTGGCTTTCCGGGTGATGCGCCCGTTTGTCACCGGCAGCATCCCGGATGCCGACTTCAAGAAAATCCTCGAAGAAACGTACGGCGTGTTCTCTCACAGCGCCGTGGCACCGTTGCGTCAGCTGAACAGCAACGAATGGGTGCTGGAGCTGTTTCATGGCCCGACCCTGGCGTTCAAGGACTTCGCCCTGCAATTGCTCGGTCGTCTGCTCGACTACGTGCTGGAAAAGCGCGGTGAGCGTGTGGTCATCGTTGGCGCTACCTCGGGCGATACCGGTTCGGCCGCCATCGAAGGCTGCAAGCACTGCGAAAACGTCGACATCTTCATCCTGCACCCGCACAACCGCGTGTCCGAAGTGCAGCGTCGGCAGATGACCACCATCTTTGGTGAAAACATCCACAACATTGCCATCGAAGGCAACTTCGATGACTGCCAGGAAATGGTCAAGGCGAGCTTCGCCGACCAGAGCTTCCTCAAAGGCACGCGTCTGGTGGCAGTGAACTCGATCAACTGGGCGCGGATCATGGCCCAGATCGTCTACTACTTCCACGCAGCCCTGCAGTTGGGCGGTCCGGCGCGCTCGGTGTCGTTCTCGGTGCCAACCGGTAACTTCGGTGACATCTTTGCGGGCTACCTGGCACGTAACATGGGTTTGCCGATCAACCAGTTGATCGTCGCCACCAACCGCAACGACATCCTGCACCGCTTCATGAGCGGCAATCAGTACGTCAAGGAAACCCTGCACGCCACACTGTCGCCATCGATGGACATCATGGTCTCGTCGAACTTCGAGCGCCTGCTGTTCGACCTGCACGGTCGCAATGGTGCCGCGATTGCCGGCCTGATGGATACCTTCAAGCAAGGTGGCGGTTTCAGCGTCGAGCAAGAGCGCTGGACCGAAGCGCGCAAACTGTTCGACTCGCTGGCCGTGGATGACGCGCAAACCTGCGAGACCATCGCTGAAGTCTTCGCACAAACCGGTGAGCTGCTCGATCCGCATACCGCCATCGGCGTCAAGGCTGCCCGTGAGTGCCGTCGTAGCCTGGATATTCCGATGGTGATTCTGGGAACGGCCCATCCGGTCAAATTCCCTGAAGCCGTCGAAAAAGCCGGCGTAGGAAAAGCGCTTGAACTGCCTGCCCATCTTTCTGATTTGTTTGAGCGAGATGAGCGCTGCACGGTTCTGCCAAATGACCTGAAAGCCGTGCAGGCCTTTGTCAGTCAGCATGGCAACCGCGGCAAGCCACTCTGACAGGATTTATCTGTCACATTTTGAAGCCCGTCTCCTGACGGGCTTTCTCATTTCTGCATGGCACACTTGTCGTCGTTTCGCCCCTCAAGGATGGGTGAGTGGACGTGAAGGAAGTGGGCATGTGGTTTTTTAATGGATTAAAACCGGCCTTGTGCTGGATGTTTTTATTGAGTGCCATGGGGCCTGGGCATTGTGTATTGGCGGCTCAACTCGGCGCTTTGGACGTAAGGTCTGCCGACAGTCATGACAGTTTCAAGCTTGAGGCTCACGAGCTCGAATGGATTGCCGAGCACCGGCGAGTGATCGTCGCCTCGGTGCAGTTCCCGTTGTACTTGTTCAAGGATGAGCACGGTCAATGGAGCGGTCTGAACAACGACATTCTCCAGCGTCTTTCGCGGATGACCGGGCTGGAGTTTGTTCATGAAGAGTCATTCTCGACCGAACACCTGCTCGGATTGCTGGAAAGTGGCAGGGCAGACATGAACACGACACTGGCGGTGAACGATGAACGCAAAGGCTTTCTGGATTTCAGCCATGCCTTTGGCGGGGCTGGCTGGGTGTTCGTCGGGCGGGCCGGAGACGCTTCGGTCGATTCGCTGGAGGATCTTTCAGGCAAGGTTCTGGCGCTGCCGGCCAGGCATGCGCTGGAGGCCGGCATCCGCCGTGACTATCCGCAGATCGAGCTGCGCTCGGTCAAAACCTACGCCGAGGCACGCGCCCTGGTGGAAAGCGGCGAAGCCGACGTCACCATTGAAAATGAAACGGGCGCCCACCTGTACCCTGCAGGCCGGCTGGCGATCGGCCCCAGTATCGAAGGTATGTGGGAGGCCGACCATCTCGCACTGCGCAAAGGGCAGCCACAGTTGTTGAGCATTCTCAACAAGGCGCTCGAGGCTTTTCCTCCGGCGGAGTTGCGGGCGATTCGTTCGAAGTGGCTCAGCGGCGTGGTGCCCGGTCAGCCACCCTCGCTGTGGCAGCGGTTCTACCAGTGGGGTTGCTGGGGAGTATTTTTCGCGAGTCTGTTCGGGCTGATTTCACTGCTGTGGAATCAGCGGCTGAGCATGCAGATCAAGCAGCGACTGAAAGCCGAGCGAGGGCTTGGTGACCAATTGGCGTTCCAGCATGCCTTGATGGATGCCATGCCCGATCCGGTGTTTGTACGGGATCTGGAGGGGCGGTTGATCATGTGCAACAAGAGCTATGAAGAACACTTGTCGACCCGCTTCGACCAGATGCAGGGAAAACGCCTGACAGAAATCGACGTTTTACCTGCTTCGACGGCCGAGCTTCTGCACGCGGAAATCATGGAGCAACTCGGCAGTCGGAAAACCCGATTTACCGAGCGCCAACTGAGGTTCAAAAGTGGTGTGAGGGATGTTTATCAGTGGACGGTGCCGTTTTATAGCGCCGAGGGTTTGCTGCGAGGTGTGGTGGGCGGCTGGACCGATACCCATGGCCGGCGGCGTTATGAGCCTGATTGACGCGGTTGAAACCCACTGTTTTTTTCTTGTCATCTTTCCCATGCATGCTCTGACGACTCAGGGTAAAGCGACATACCGTCAGTCGAGTTCAGAACTTTCTTCTCGGGCCAGTGGTCATTTACCACGCCCTTGGCACTTTGTTTTCGGACTATTGAGTGGTGATCGAGATGGAAAGTATCAGCCTATTGCTGGGTGAGGCATTGAGCCCGTATCAGGTAACACTGACCCCGTCAGGTGCCCATGGCGAATGCCTGGTGACATTGAAGAGTACCGCTGGCGCTATCGTGGTCGAGCGTGAGTTCAATCAGGCGCAGTTCACGGACAAACGGCTGCTGACAGACGTTGTCGACGGTTTGCACCGCGACTTGCTGATCGCCGAGGGACGGCTTGAGCCCAGCGTGATTGCGGCTCTGCGCAATGTTGCGCAAGACAAACGTCTGGCTGGCAGAAGCTGATTTGTTTTTTGCGGGAACCTTCGCGCAATCAGGTTAGTCAGACCCTGTATCAACAAGAGCAGGCATTGTGCTCCGGTGTTTGTCGCTTGTTGTACGGGTCCTTGTAGGCCACGTTTAACCCCGAGTCGTTTCCCCACTTCTCGGGGTTTCTTTTGCCTGGCGTTTGGTCAGCGTGTCTCATTCTGGAAAAACCTCTTGGCATCTTCCAGGTACTCGCTGCGCATTTTCGGGTCGAGCCATTGGGCATAAAACTCGACCAGCCTGGTCTGCCCCGAGCCGCGCAATATTTTGTTGATGTGAGCGATGGCCTGACGGCCCTGCTCGGTATCCGAGCACGCAATATGAGTCGACTGGTACTTGTCCGTGCCGCGAATCGGGAAAAACTCCAGCTCATCGGGCGAGATGCCTTGCTGTTGCGCCTGATAACGAATTTCCGACCAGTACCCCAGCAGGGCGGTCAAACGACCCAGGCGCTGCATTTGCAGCAGACTGCCAAGGGCATCGTTACCGTAATGGGCTGCCAGACTGTTGCTCGGTGCCTGTTGCAGCAGGCGGTCAACGACCTGGCCGTAACTGCGTTCGGCGACCACTCCCAGTTTCTTGTCCTGATGAGCCAGCAAGCGCTCCAGATCGACGCTGTTACCGGTGATGAAGGGTGCAAGTGCTTTGCGGTCAGCATGGCGTATCACAATGCCGTTGCCAGGGACTCGATAAGCCTCGATGGAGTAGACGATCCGTTTTGCCCGTTCCGCGCTCCACAGCAGCGAAGGGTCGCAGGTGAAGCTGGGTTCCAGGAGCATTTGCATGCCGCGTGCGCGGTTGACCTGAAATGTCGTGTGTTGGTACTCGGGCATGCTGGCGATCAATAGCGGTAAATACCGGTCGATCACGCCCTGGTTTTTTTGCGGCCCGTCGACAATCGTCAGCGGCGGCAGATCGCGCAGCAACCAGATCAACGTGTCCTTGGCTTGAGCGGTCGAAGGGATTGCCAGCAGGCATGCTAGCGTTGTGCCGAAACCCAGCACTCGAAGGTACTGCGCCGCGCCTCTGCGAATGGCTGATAACCCTTGCAGTTTAGATAGCCCCATCTGCACGCAGTTGCGCGATCTGTTCCACGTCATAGCCAAGCTCGCTCAACACCTGCACGTTATGTTCACCCAGTTCCGCTCCAACCCATTCGCAAGCGCCCGGTGTTTCCGAGAGTTTCGGCACGATGCCCGGCATCTTGAAGTCTTTTCCATCGGGCAGCTTGGCTTGCAGGAACATTTCCCGCGCAAGAAATTGCGGATCGCTGAACATGTCTTCGGCGCTGAAGATCCGGCTGGCTGGCACTTCGGCCTGGTTCAACTGATCGATCACCGCATCCAGCGGCAACGAACTGACCCAGCGATCAATGACCCCATACAGCTCATCGCGACGGCTATCGCGGCCGTCGTTGCTGGCAAGCGCTGGATCGTTGGCCAGGTCGTCGCGGCCAATGGTCTGCATGAAGCGCTTGAAGATCGCATCGCCATTGGCACCGATCTGCACGTGCTTGCCGTCGGCGCTGGTGTGGATGGAGGAGGGCGTGATGCCGGGCATGATGTTGCCGGTGCGCTCGCGGATAAACCCGAACACATCGAATTCCGGGACCATGCTCTCCATCATGGCGAAGATCGCTTCGTACAAGGCCACGTCCACCACTTGCCCCTGACCACCGTTGACCTCGCGGTGACGCAAGGCCATCAGCGCGCCGATCACGCCCCAGAGCGCGGCAATCGAGTCACCGATGGAAATTCCGGTGCGCACCGGCGGTCGATCCTCGAAGCCGGTGATGTAACGCAAACCACCCATGGACTCGCCTACCGCGCCGAAGCCCGGTTGATCCTTCATCGGCCCGGTTTGGCCAAAGCCGGACAGACGGACCATCACCAGTTTCGGGTTCAGCGCATGCAGCACTTCCCAGCCCAGGCCGAGTTTTTCCAGCACGCCGGGGCGGAAGTTTTCGATCAGGATGTCGGCTTCGCCGAGCAATTGCTTGAGGATTGCCAGGCCGTCGGGGTGCTTGAGGTTCAGCGTCAGGGACTTCTTGTTGCGCGCCTGGACGAACCACCACAGCGAAGTGCCCTCGTAGAGTTTGCGCCACTTGCGCAACGGATCACCGCCGTCCGGAGATTCGATCTTGATCACTTCGGCGCCGAACTCGGCACAAATACGCGAGGCGAAAGGCCCGGCGATCAAAGTACCAAGTTCGATGATTTTCAGGCCGGCAAGGGGTTTGGCAGTGAGCGGCATGGGTAATCCTGTAGGACAAAGACTGAATCAATACAGCGTTTTAGCATAGCCCGAGCCGCATCGCCCACGCTTGATGGCGGTCATGATTCGTTGATTGACCCGGCATCGGTTAGACTTGCCGCCTTTCCTCGTATCAAGAAGCCCGTTCATGGCCCAGCCGTCCACGACTTACAAGTTTGAACTGAACCTTACCGACCTCGACCGCAGCGTGTACGAGAGCGTCAAGCAGACCATCGCCCGCCACCCTTCGGAAACCGAAGAGCGCATGACCGTGCGGCTGTTGGCCTACGCCCTCTGGTACAACGAGCAGCTGTCCTTTGGCCGTGGTCTGTCAGAAGTGGATGAGCCAGCCCTGTGGGAAAAGAGCCTGGATGACCGCGTGCTGCACTGGATCGAAGTCGGCCAGCCAGACGCCGATCGCCTGACCTGGTGCTCGCGTCGTACCGAACGCACCAGCCTGTTGGCCTATGGCAGCTTGCGCGTCTGGGAAGGCAAAGTGGTGCCTGCGGTAAAAAACCTGAAAAACGTCAACATTGCCGCGGTGCCTCAGGAAGTCCTGGAAACCCTGGCCAAGGACATGCCCCGCGTTATCAAATGGGACGTGATGATCAGCGAAGGGACGATCTTCGTCACCGACGACCGTGGTCAACACGAAGTCCAGCTGCAATGGTTGGCCGGCGAGCGCGGCTGATTTTTCGCCGCAGGATCGCATCACCCGGTTTTATCCTACGTATTCAAGAGAAGCACCTGTCACCCCATGCGCATTGAACCTCGCCTATTGCCCGACACCCTGCCATTCCTCGGTGATATTCCACCCCTGCTGACCCGTTTATACGCGGCGCGGGGCGTGCAGTCGGAGGCGGAACTGGACAAGAGCCTGGCGCGCTTGATCCCTTATCAACAGCTCAAGGGCATTGAGGCGGCGGTGGACTTGCTGGTGGTGGCGCTGGAGCAGCGTCAGCGGATTCTGATCGTTGGCGACTTCGATGCCGATGGTGCTACCGCGAGCACCGTTGGCCTGTTGGGACTGCGTCTGCTCGGCGCGGCTCACGTCGATTATCTGGTGCCCAACCGCTTTGAATACGGCTACGGCCTGACCCCGGAAATCGTCGCGGTGGCGTTGCAGCGCGAGCCACAACTGCTGATCACCGTGGACAACGGCATATCCAGCGTCGAGGGCGTGGCGGCGGCGAAAAAGGCCGGGCTCAAGGTGCTGGTCACCGATCACCACTTGCCCGGTGACGAGCTGCCGTTGGCCGATGCCATCGTCAATCCGAACCAGCCCGGTTGTGAGTTCCCGAGCAAGGCACTGGCCGGGGTCGGGGTGATTTTCTATGTGCTGATGGCGTTGCGTGCACGCTTGCGTAGCCTGGGCTGGTACGAGAGCAGGCCGCAGCCGAACATCGGTGAGTTGCTGGATCTGGTGGCGCTGGGCAGCGTCGCCGACGTGGTGCCACTGGATGCCAACAACCGGATCCTGGTGCATCAGGGCCTGGAGCGGATTCGCGCCGGCCGGGCTCGGCCGGGCATCAAGGCGATTCTCGAAGTGGCCAAGCGTGATCACTCGCGCATCACCTCGACCGACTTGGGGTTCATCCTTGGTCCGCGCCTGAACGCGGCGGGGCGTCTGGACGACATGAGCCTGGGCATCGAATGCCTGCTCACCGAAGACGTGGCGCTGGCCCGTGAGATGGCCGCGCAACTCGACGGCATGAATCAGGATCGCAAATCCATCGAGCAGGGCATGCAGCGCGAAGCGTTGGCCCAGCTCAAGGACTTGCCGCTGGAGTCGATGCCGTTTGGCTTGTGTCTGTTCGATCCCGAGTGGCACCAGGGTGTCATCGGGATCCTTGCTTCGCGTATGAAAGAGCGCTATTTCCGTCCGACCATCGCCTTTGCCGATGCAGGTGACGGCATGCTCAAGGGCTCGGGGCGTTCCGTGCAGGGCTTTCACATTCGTGACGCCTTGAGTGTGGTGGCGGCGCAACATCCGACACTGATCACCAAGTACGGTGGTCACGCCATGGCGGCGGGCCTGACGTTACCGGAAGCGAATTTTCCATTGTTCGCCGAGGCCTTCGACGCTGAAGTTCGCCGGCAAATGCGTGAAGAGGACCTGACCGGGCGATTGCTGTCGGACGGTACCCTGGCGGTCGAAGAGTTTCACCTGGAACTGGCCCGCGCCCTGCGCCATGCCGGTCCCTGGGGCCAACACTTCCCGGAGCCGCTGTTTCACGGAGTGTTCCAGTTGGTCGAGCAGCGCGTGGTCGGTGAACGCCACCTCAAGGTGGTGCTGAAAAGCGAATGCGGTTCGGTGAAACTCGACGGTATTGCGTTTGGCATCGACCGCGACGTCTGGCCGAACCCGACCATTCGCTGGGTCGAGCTGGCCTACAAGCTCGACGTCAACGAGTTCCGCGGCCAGGAAACCGTCCAGCTGATGATTGCCCACATCGAACCGCGCTGAGCCCGGTTCCAGCAGAAATTTCAATGGGGCCTTTGTGGCGAGGGAGCGTGCTCCCGCCGGCCGGTCCGCGCTCGGGCGCAGCAGTCGTAAAACCATTCACCGACATGCGTCAGGCAAAACGCATTTGGGGCCGCTCCGCGCCCCAGCGGGAGCAAGCTCCCTCGCCACAGGTTTGATGTTGTACTCAGACTATGCGCTTTCATTTCTTGAACCCTCCCTGATCCGCCGATGTCGTCTAGGCTCTAATCACTGCTTGATTGGCCTTGTGACGTTTTGTCCATTTTTTTTACCCGCGGGGGCGGGTGCCGCATCCTTTCCTGTCACTCGTCGACTATTCAAACAGAACCCTGGAGCCTGCCCACTGATTTGAGAGGTGCCCCATGAGTCTGCTGCTTGAACCGTATACCCTTCGTCAATTGACCCTGCTCAACCGCATCGCGGTGTCGCCGATGTGCCAATACTCCAGCGTCGATGGACTGGCCAATGACTGGCACCTGGTCCACCTCGGTAGCCGTGCCGTGGGCGGGGCCGGACTGGTTTTTACCGAAGCCACGGCAGTCACCGCAGAGGGGCGGATCACCGCTCAGGACCTGGGCCTGTGGAACGACGAACAGATCGAACCACTGCAACGCATCACCCGCTTTATCACCGCCCAAGGCGCCGTTGCCGGTATTCAACTGGCCCATGCCGGACGCAAGGCCAGCACTCACCGGCCGTGGCTGGGCAAACATGGCAGTGTCAAACCGGCGGATGGCGGCTGGACGCCGGTCGGCCCCTCGCCGATCGCCTTCGACCCTCAGCACACGCCCCCCACACCACTGACCGAGGCGCAGATCGCCGAGGTGATTCAGGCGTTCGTCGAGTCGGCCAAGCGTGCACTGACCGCAGGCTTCAAAGTGGTTGAAGTGCACGCGGCTCATGGCTATCTGCTGCATCAGTTTCTGTCGCCGTTGAGCAATCAGCGCCGTGATCAGTACGGCGGGTCTTTCGAAAACCGCATTCGGCTGGTCCTGGAAGTGACCGAGGCGGTACGCGCGGTCTGGCCTGAAGAGTTGCCCTTGTTCGTTCGCGTATCGGCCACCGATTGGGTCGAAGATGGCTGGAACCCGGATGAAACCGTGGAGTTGGCGCGGCGCTTGAAAGCGTTGGGGGTCGATCTGATCGACGTGTCGTCCGGCGGCACTGCGGCGAACGCGGAGATCCCGACCGGGCCGGGTTATCAGACACGGTTTGCCGAGCGCGTGCGCAAGGAGTCAGGGATTGCCACCGGCACTGTCGGATTGATCACTGAACCGGCACAGGCAGAACATATTTTGCGCACCTGCCAGGCCGACATCATCCTGCTGGCTCGTGAGCTATTACGTGACCCGTACTGGCCGTTGCACGCCGACGATGACCTGGGCGGACGCAAGGCCATCTGGCCGGCGCAGTACCAACGGGCAACGAGCCGCGATCAGCCGATCCATGAGTCGGATTTACGTGACTGATCCGTACGGTGCAAGCCAATAAAAAAACGCCGCTTTCCCATTGAGGGACAAGCGGCGTTTTTTCTTCAGTGAACAGCACCGCGTGGGCGGTGGGCCTTGTGCGTCGCACGAGAGCACGCAAAGGCTCTCGCGACGACAAAGGGTCGGGTTTACTGATCCAGTTTGGTGCTCGAAGTGACCGCCTTACTCAAGCCCTTTGTGTTGTGATCGCCTGGCGTGGTGGCTGAGATCGCAGTGGCCTTGGTCAGGCCGTGCGTGGTTTTGGCATGTGCAATCCCGGACGTAGCCACGCCGTGGCCTTTATGGGCATTACGAGCGAGGCCAGTGTGATGGCCTTTGATGCCGTGGTCCCTGACTGCGCGCCCGTCATGATCGGTTTCCTGACCTTCCTTAAGACCGCTTAGGCCATGGTCCCTGACCGCTCGGCCGTCATGATCGGCTTCTTTACCTTCAGCACGGCCATTGTCGCCAGCTTCAGCAGAATGACCTTCTGCGCGGCCGCCATTGCCGATGCCACCACCGTGACCTGCGCCGTTACCAGCACCGCCAGCACCACCGCCACCACCAGCACCGCTACCGCCACCGTGGCTTCCCCCGTCTTTTGCATAAGCAAAGCTCGTGGGGAGTAAAGGCGCAGCAGCCAGCATCATTACGCATGACATCACAGCGAGAAGGTTCGATTTTTTTAAAAGCATGATTGCTTCCATCGATCAGGGTAGGTTTGTGTGAAATAGGACGCCTATCCCTGTCTATAGTTCTGAGGCTCCCGACAGAAGGCACTACGACAAGGGGATTACGGATATGACGACTCGTTCAGTTGTAGCTTTTTTGACAAGCATCACACTTTTGTGTGGCTCAACGGCTCTGTACGCAGATCCTGGCAATGGGAACGGCAACCCGCACGGTAACGGGCACAAAGGCAACAAATCCCAGAACTATCAGCAGGGGGGTGGATACGGAGGCCCGCAAGTCGACGTAGGCGGTGTTCGAATCATCGTCGGCAACAGTCGTGATTATTGGTCGCCTGGTCCAGCGCTACCGCCTGGCATTCAAAAGAAGATTGCCCAAGGAAAACCTCTGCCACCAGGAATCGCCAAAAAGCTGGACGGCAGGATGCTGGAAAGGCTGCCTCGCTATGAGGGCTATGAATGGCAGCAAGTCGGTACAGACCTGATCCTGGTGACCCTCGCAACCGGACTTATTTATCAGGTCTTGCATAACGTGGTGGACTGATTTTCCGGCTGCAAGCCCCGGATCCAGGGCGCTCCCACATTGGATTTGGGTGCACACAAAATCAGTGTTCACTCCGCTCAAATGTGGGAGCGAGCCGGCTCCGGGCGGCGATCCGACGATGGGGCCGGCTCGGAATCCACTTACCTCAAGAGGCCGCCCAATCCGGGTACTTGCGCTTGTCCGGCGCAGGCGGGAAATACTGATACAGCCAGGTCTCGCTCAACGTCCGGTCATGAGTGCGGATGAACAACCGCAGTTCTACCGGCGCCACGCTGTCATCGGTTGGGACCCAGTCGAAGGTGATTCGATAGCCTTTGATGTCATCCAGCGCCAGCACATTGAAATCCTTGACCTGGCCGCTCGACGCCGTGACCACCGGTTCGATGCCGGTGCCTTCAGGCAAGCGATCCAGTCCGCCGCCGGTAAAATCGACCGCAAAACGCCGCGCCCAGACTTTCGGATAGTGCTCGCCGGGGGCCCAGCCTTCGACGAAACCGCCCATGCCCGAACGCGTGGCATTGACCCGCGCCAGCGGCGTGCCAACGGGTGGCAGGGCGCTCCAGTAGAGCTTGTAGCCGTAGTTCAGCGAGTCGCCTGCAGCCACCGGTTTTTTCGGGGTCCAGAAGGCCACGATGTTATCCAGGGTTTCGCCGGTGGTCGGGATTTCCAACAAATCGACAGAGCCTTCGCCCCAGGCGGTAGTCGGCTCGACCCACAGGCTCGGGCGCTTGCTGTACCAATCGACGGTGTCCTGATAACTGTCGAACTCATGGTCGGTCTGCACCAGTCCAAAGCCTTTCGGGTCCGTGTCGGCAAAGGCGTTGAACTGCAGGGTCGCCGGGTTATTCAGCGGGCGGCAGATCCACTCGCCATTGCCACGCCACATGGCCAGCCGATCCGAGTCGTGGATCTGCGGGTGAAGGGTGTCGCACATGCGCCGCTCATGAGTGCCGCAACTGAACATGCTGGTCATCGGCGCGATGCCGAGTTGCTCGATGGCCGTGCGCGCGTTGACGTGCGCGTCGATGGCCATCACCACCTGATTGGCCTGGCAATCGATGTCAAAGCGGTAGGCGCCGGTGGCACTTGGCGAGTCGAGCAGGGCATAGACCACGAAGCGGGTGCTGTCCTTGTCCGGGGTTTCAAACCAGAACTTGGTGAAGTCCGGAAACTCTTCGCGTTTCTTCGCATAGGTGTCGATCGCCAGGCCGCGGGCCGACAAACCGTACTGGCCAGTGTTATCCACAGCCCGAAAGTAGCTGGCGCCGAGGAACGACACCACGTCATGTTTATCCAGTTCCGGGGCCTTGAACAGCTTGAACCCGGCAAAGCCCAGGTCGCCCTTGAGCTGCGCGGTATCGACGCCGCTGTTCTGGTAATTGAACAGGGACGGGTGGAAATGCACTTCCCGCGCCTGACGGGTCTTGGGGTCGACGCTGTACATGCGCACCGGTTGTTTGAAACCCATGCCAACATGGAAGAACTGCACGTCGAGTTGCCCGTTCAAGTCATTCCACAGCGAATGTCTGGCGTCGTACTGAATCGCGTTGAACTGCTGCGGCGTCATGTTCGCCAGCGTCGGCGGCAACACCTGCTTGGTGTCGGCATAACCACTGCTGGCCAGTTGCTTGGCTTGGGCCTGCAACGCCTCGAAGTCGAAGGTCTGGGCCTCGCCATCAGCCGTCCCGGCCCAGGCCCGCGCGGCCAACAATCCAGTGGCCGAAAGGCCGGTGTAGGCAGCGATGGCCATGGAGGCTTTGAGCAAATTCCTGCGGTGCATAGGACAACCTGTGGTGGACGATCCCGCGGCGTTCCTGGCTGCGATTCGGATCAAAATGTGAGGTTCGGACAAGCCTTCGGCCAAACGCGTCGGATTCTAAACAGATGCCCAATAAGATAAAGCGTTCGAAATAACTCGAAAATGGTGAGTGTGCGCTTGATGGAAAATTCCCACAGGCCGTGCCAGGGCTGCGTGTTACTCGCAACGCCAGGCGTGCAACTGCATGAGCGGGTCTCCCGAGGAGATTCAGCTGTCATTCAAGCCGACATAGTGTTTCAAATAAGTGTTTTCATTTATTTGACTAATTACTCTAAAAACAGCTCGCAAACGTTTTTTTGTTCCTATTCTTAGGCTCATGACCGGTCTTTGCCCTTGAGACCGGTGAACGTTCAGCCGGACTCACGCAAGTGCCATACATGGTTGAAACAGGAACAGGGCGATGAGGTATCTGAAGTTTCAGTTCACGTGCAGAGGGACATCGTCCATGGAAAAAGCGCAAGGCGTCATCGGGTTTTTAGGGGTTTTCTCAGGCTTGAGCCTCTCGCGAAGGTCGCGCCGGCTCAGCTCGGAGGAGGTGAAACTCGTCGAGCAGTATCGAGCGTTATCGGAGAACGACCGCATTGCAATGCGCTATCTGGCGGATGCGATGCACCGTGTTTCGCGGTTTTGATACTTTGGTGTCTCCATCAGGTGGGCCGATGCCCACCACTGGAGTCATTGCTGAAGGTGTCAGTCAGAGGCAGGTCGCACCCGGTTGCGGCACTTCTCCACGTTCGGCCAGGCGCGCCAGCACACCGAGGCTTTCAGCATCTTGCCTGGTTGCGGCTTCCTGATAACACGCCAGACCCCGAGGCATGTCGGGTTTGCCCCAGGTGTCGCCGGTGTAGTGGAAACCCAGGACTGCGTAGAGTTGCGCCGAGTCGAGTTTCCTGACGCCCCGAATCAGCGTTTCTTTAGCCTTTGGTAGATCCTGGCAAGGACCGCTGTACGATGGGTCGCCACGATCACAATAGAACGACGCGAGCATCATGGTTGCCAGCTCATCGTTGTCTGCGTGTCTCAGCAGCAGCTTTTCGATCAGCGCTGGCTCCATCTCCGGTGACATTTCGGAGTAGTTCAAGGCAATGGCCCGCGTCGCCCCTGCGACGGAACCTTGTTCGGCGGCATGCAAGTCGATTTGCTGGGCCAGGACGAAGAAGTACTGGGTCAGTGGAAACTCCTCCCTCGAGCCGTAGCCTTCATAGATCGAGGCTTTGCGTACTTCGCGCTCCAGCGGTGTTTCGTTGGCAGGCACGTGCTCATTGAGCAAGCCTTCGACCGACCACTGTTCAATTTGCACCAGGTTCCAGCAGGTGTTTTTCTCAAATACGAAGGCCTGCAAGACATTGCCCAGTTCGTCGTGGACCGCCAACGTGACCTCATCGACCCAGAAGGTTTTCAAGCCGGCCTTGGCCTGCGCTTGGGGATCGAGCAGTGCCAGGGCATCGGGTTTCAAATCGAATAACTTGCGGCGGATCACGACCGGGTAGGACTTTTCGTCGTAAGCAGGGAGTTGTTCCGTCACTGGCGTGGCAGTGTAGGTTTTTTGCAGCTCGGGGCTGACGGAAAAGGCTTTGACGAAGGTCGGCAAATCCTCGGACGGGCAGGTTGGTTCAACGGCGTTGTTTGCATTCACCCACGTGCACCATAAGCATAGAAGGGTGAGTGACAGGTATTTGAGAAAGGCGTGACTGTTCATTGAGGATCCATCGCTCTTAAACGGGAAGTTACTGACTGTCTTGATCGCAATAGATCATCGAACCCAACGGGCTGTTGAGTGTTTTGATCGAGGTAGACATCTTGGATGTTACAGCTGGTCATGCCCCAGAATTGCTCTTCCAGGGTCATGGCGATACAGGTGTTGGCAGTGAGTGCCAGCAGGGCAAACGAGCCGAAAATGGAAAAAACGGTACGACGGGGCATTCACGCGTCCTTGCGAGGAGAGTCAAAGAGGATGTTGATCCAATCAAGCGCTTGTCAGTACGCAATAATGTTCGTGGATGATGTTTAAGTCACTCTCAAATTGCTCGGTCAGTGCGGCTCTCTTCAGCCTTGGCATGGGCTTGGTTGGGGAGAGATAGGGGAGATAGGGGAGGGAGAAGACCCGTTACTGGCTGCATCCTTGCAGCCAGTTCCGAAGGGTCGATGTTACGCATTGTTCAATGCGGCTCCCGATCAAGTCGCAGTGAGTCAGGCGCGGATATCTCGATCATATCCACAACGAGTTTGTTATCGAGTTCAAACCCGGTGCCTGAAGGCCCTGTGTAGCGTCGATACTATTTCAGCGTTACATCAATCATCGGAGGAATGTAGCCATAGTCATATTCGGCCACCACGAAAGTCTGCTGCCCTTTCACCTTGATGCCCACTGTCGGCGCTTCAGTGCCGCCGACCCGGTACTGCATTCCGGTGTCGCTTTCCTTTGTGGGTACGGTGTCGATGAACGAAGTCACCAGGCCGTTAGGCATCACGTAATGTGAATAGGTTTGAAATGGCTGGGAAGAGGGGTTGCCCAGCACCAGGCCGGAACCGTTCAGTGGCACGTAAGGGCCGAAGAGCGAATCCGCCACGAAACCGTACACCCCGTCCGGACCGGTCACACCGTCGGCATAAGTGAATTTATGGCTGATGGTGAACAAATAGTATTTACCGTCCTGAAACAGGAAGTGTGGACGTTCGGTCTGGTCATTGACGCCTACTGCAGTCAGCAGTGGCGGCAACATTTCCCAGTCGTCGCCATCTTCGTCATTTGCTACGGCGATACCGACACAGGCGGTTTGGAAGCGCGAGTTACCGACATCTTCATAGCCCGGCGGTACGTCGCCGATTTCAGCTTCGCCGACCTTGTGCGAACCACGCTCACCGGCCACGTTGCCCTCAAACAGCATGTACAACTTGCCGTCTTTCGGATCGCGGAACGGCCATGGATCACGGAAGCCCCAGTACGGATTCTGCGCTTCGGTCTGATAGATCTCGCCGTCAGCCTCGAACAGCGATGTAACCTTTTTGAATCCCACCATCTCGACGCCATGCTCGGTAGTGACCACGCGGCCACGCACCTTGACGATCGTGGCGCCCGGCGTGACGGCGGTGTAATACAAATCCACATCGCCCTGGTCGTTCAACAGAATCGGGGAGCCAGCCCATTCACGGGCGGTTGGAGACACACCTTCGGCCATTACGCGACCACCAAACTGCCAGTCTTTACCGGTGCGGGAAAACCAGTAGTACATCTTTGCCCGACCATGACGATCGTTCCAGTCTCGGATGATGTCGTAATTACCGTTCTCGTCGATGTACTCCGGATCATTCGGGTGGCGATCTGCCGTCAAGGTGAAAATGACCGACCAGCCGTTGACAGAAGCCACGTTACCGTCGATATCGCGCAGCGGCATGGTGTCCCAGATGAACACCTCGTTGCTCAATACCGGGAAATCCGCACTGACCAGAGGCTGGGTAGTGGTCGGATCATCCGCGTGAACTTTCAGCGCGTCGGCACGGGTCCACAAGCTGGGCTGGTGGGGAAGCTGACCAAGTTTTTCAGTGTTGCTTTTCATAGGGAGTACCTCATCCATGAATTTATTTAAATGAATCTTCGTTAATGACTGTATATCCATACAGTGACTTCACTGTAAGTCAGTGCATTTTCAAGATCAAGAAAAAATTCCAATTTTTTGGATTTGTAGGTTTTTTGTTGCTAGCTGATACGTTTCATCAGGTGTTTTTTTGCACAAAAAAGGCCTACCTCTCGGTAAGCCTCTGGTCGTCCGCTGTGCGGCTTGATGTGGTTTTGAAGTGAAAAGATCTTTTTGGACCGTTACGCAGCCCAACGGTGGGCACGCTCCGCTCGGCACAAACCAGTGCGCAATTTCTGATCTGTTTATTCTTTCCCCAAAGCCTCGGTCGGAGGCTACGTTGCCTTGCGTCGCTGCCTACACCTGCGCCAGAATCCGCCGGCTTGTGCGTCTTGGGCCTGGCTCCTATTGTTTCCGTGTCGCTGCCCATTCAGCGACCGGGTTTCGCAGCCCGGGTAATCTCTAGACGCACAACGTCCCCGTTCGTGAGCAGGTGTCCTCTATGCCTGTCAGTTCATGTTATGGCGGTTGTGCGTGGGAGACCTTCGGGTCTGCCGGTTCTAGAGTCCCGGTCTGCGAACCCGCGTACAGCTGCCACCTCCCTTTGCTTCGCAGCGAATCGTGGCAGCTCCATGACTCTAGGAGCATCAGCATGTTCAAAGCCACGCCCAATCCACCCGAAACCGATCCGGTTTCTCCCTACGCCTCCCTCGATTCAAAAGAACTCCACGCCGCCGCGCACCGTGCGCTCGACCATTACCTGGTATTGCCCGAGACCAAGCAGTTGTTGGCCGACCGACGCCCCGGCTGCATTTTCGTCATTGCCCCCGACGTCGACAGCGAAACCCTGCTGGCCCACGCCTGCGAAACCCTCGCCTCGGTGAATGCCATGGCCAGCGATCTGGCGTTTGAGCTTGAAGGCCCCAAACGCAATACCGCGCTGGCGATTCAGCAGATGATTTCCCTGGCCGAGTTGGCGGTGAATCGGGCGCTGGATAACTTCGATCAGCCAGAGACTTAGCAGCACCACGGTGTGGCGAGGGAGCTTGCTCCCGCTGGGCTGCGTAGCAGCCCCAAAACCGGCGAATGAGATCCATCTGAAGAATTGTCATTGCCAATATTGGGAGCGCTACGCGCTCCAGCGGGAGCAAGCTCCCTCGCCACACGTGTTTCGTTGCTACTTGAGATGCACCGCTTATAAAACGCAGCGAGCCCTCGGCTATACTCCCCCCCATTTGAACGGCCCCGAGGACTGACTGTGAAGAACTGGACGTTGCGCCAACGCATTTTGGCGAGCTTTGCGGTAATTATCGCCATCATGCTGCTGATGGTCATGGTCTCGTTCTCGAGTCTGCTGAAGATTGAGTCCAGCGAGGAAACGGTTCAGACGGATGCCGTTCCGGGGCTGTATTACAGCTCGATGATTCGCGGCGCCTGGGTCGACACTTACGTCTTGACCCAACGGATCGTTGGCCTCTCGGAACATCGCGACATGAGTGCCGCTGACCTGGAGCTGTACAAGGGCGCCGAGGCGCACCTGAAAGACGAGATGGTCAACTATCGGAAGACGATCTTCACCACTGAGGATCGGGTCGATTTCGAAGCGTTCGAGACTCGTTATCAAACGTACAACCAAGCGTTGGCTAAAGTCGTCGGTCTGTATCAGCAAAAACAATACGAACAGGCTCGTCTGGCGCTGGAGCAGGAATTGACGCCCGCGTGGGTCGATGGCCGCAAGCAGTTGAATGTTGTGATTGATAGCAATCGTGATCAATCCAATGCCTCCACCGATGCCATCCGCCAAGCAGTCACCGCGGCAAAAGTCAGCATGGGCGTGTCTTTGCTGGTGGCGATCATCGCTGCCGGCCTCTGCGGCCTGCTGTTGATGCGCGCGATCATGGCGCCGATGAACCGCATCGTGCAGATCCTCGACATCATGCGCACCGGCGATCTCAGCAGCCGCTTGAACCTTGATCGCAAAGACGAATTCGGCGCGGTGGAAACCGGCTTCAACGACATGATGACCGAGCTGACCTCGCTGGTGTCCCAGGCGCAGCGTTCCTCGGTACAGGTCACCACCTCGGTGACCGAGATCGCCGCCACCTCCAAACAGCAGCAGGCGACCGCCACTGAAACGGCGGCCACCACCACCGAAATTGGCGCCACCTCGCGTGAAATCGCCGCCACCTCGCGGGATCTGGTGCGGACCATGACCGAAGTCTCCACCGCCGCCGATCAGGCCTCGGTGCTGGCCGGTTCCGGTCAGCAGGGGCTGGCGCGGATGGAAGAGACCATGCACTCGGTGATGGGCGCGGCTGATCTGGTCAATGCCAAACTGGCGATCCTCAACGAGAAGGCCGGCAACATCAATCAGGTGGTGGTGACCATCGTCAAGGTCGCGGACCAGACCAACCTGCTGTCGCTGAACGCCGCCATCGAGGCCGAGAAGGCCGGTGAATACGGTCGCGGTTTTGCCGTGGTCGCCACCGAAGTTCGACGTCTGGCAGACCAGACCGCCGTCGCCACCTACGACATCGAGCAGATGGTTCGCGAGATCCAGTCGGCGGTGTCGGCCGGCGTCATGGGCATGGACAAATTCTCTGAAGAAGTACGCCGTGGCATGTCCGAAGTGCAGCAGGTCGGTGAGCAGCTGTCGCAGATCATCCACCAGGTTCAGGCGCTGGCGCCGCGGGTGTTGATGGTCAACGAAGGCATGCAGGCCCAGGCCACGGGCGCCGAACAGATCAACCATGCGCTGGTGCAGTTGGGCGATGCCAGCAGCCAGACGGTCGAGTCCTTGCGTCAGGCCAGTTCCGCCATCGACGAGCTGAGCCAGGTGGCCGTTGGGCTGCGCAGCGGCGTCTCGCGATTCAAAGTCTGATGAGCGAACTCGTGGCGAAACGCGGCGCAGGCATGGCGCCCAGGCAGTCATTGTTTCTGGTGTTTCGTATCGGTGACGAGCGTTATGCATTGCAAGCCATTGAAGTGGCCGAAGTACTGCCGCGCCTGCCGCTCAAACCGATTGCCGGGACGCCTTCATGGGTCGCGGGGGTGTTTGCCTATCGCGGCGCGGTAGTGCCGGTGATCGATGTCGGCGAACTGGCGTTCGGTCAGCCGGCCCAGGCGCGCACCAGCACCCGATTGGTGCTGGTGCATTATCAGCCGGATGACGCCACGCCCGGGCAATTGCTCGGGCTGATTCTCGAGCAGGCCACCGACACCCTGCGTTGCAACCCGGCGGACTTCCAGCCCTATGGCCTGGATAACCGTCAGGCGCCGTATTTGGGGCCGGTGCGTGAAGACGCGCAAGGCCTGCTGCAATGGGTGCGTGTCGCAGACTTGCTGGATGCCCAGGTACGAGCGCTGCTGTTCCCGTCGCCGCCGCTGGACCTGGCGATGCTTGAGGAGCGCCCATGAGCAGTGATCAGCGCTTTTTCGACTTCCTCAAAGAACGTATCGGTCTGGACGTGAACTCCGTCGGCCCAGCGATCATCGAGCGGGCCGTGCGCCAGCGCATGACTGCGCAGCAGGTGAAAACGGCTGATGAGTACTGGTTGCGGCTGCAAGTCTCGGCAGACGAACAACAGGCGTTGATCGAAGGCGTGATCGTCCCGGAAACCTGGTTTTTCCGTTACCCGGAATCCTTTGCCACGCTGGCCAGGCTGGCGCTCAAGCGCCTGGCGGAGATCAAGGGTATGCGCGCGCTGCGGATTCTCAGCCTGCCGTGCTCGACTGGCGAAGAACCGTATTCGATTGCCATGGCGTTATTCGATGGCGGGCTTGCGCCGCACCAGTTCAAGGTCGACGGGGTGGACGTCAGCCCGCTGTCGGTCGAACGGGCCAAGCATGCGCTGTACGGCAAGAACTCCTTTCGTGGGCAGCAAACCGATTTCCGCGAGCGCTACTTCAACGCCGAAGACGACGGTTATCGCGTCAGCGATCGGGTGCGCGAACAGGTGCGTTTGCAGGTGGGCAACCTGCTGGATCCGACCTTGCTGGCCAGTGAGCCAGCCTATGACTTTGTATTTTGTCGCAACCTGCTGATCTATTTCGATCAGCCTACCCAGAAGCAGGTTCTGGAAGTGCTCAAGCGCCTGACTCACGTGGACGGCGTGCTGTTTATCGGCCCGGCCGAAGGCAGTTTGCTCGGCCGCCTGGGGATGCGTTCGATCGGTATCCCACAATCCTTCGCTTTCAGCCGTCACAGCGAGCCTGAACCCGCACCGCCCCCCGTGTTTATTGCACCGCCGCTGCCGGTGAGTTTGCCGCTGCGTAACGTTCCAGCACCGCCGGTGCGCAACCGACCTTTTTCCGCCGTTGTACCTGTGCAACGGGCGAACCTGGAGAAAGCACCGAATACCGATGCCGCCGCGCTGCTGGCAAGCATTGCAAGCCTGGCCAACGAAGGTAAAAGCCTCGAAGCGCGGGCCGCCTGCGAGGAGTACCTGCGCCACCATGAGCCGGTGGCGCAGGTGTTTTACTGGCTGGGGTTGCTCAGCGATGTCGCCGGCAACGTGCTGGAGGCCCAGGGTTTTTATCGCAAGGCGTTGTATTTGCAACCGCAGCATCCCGAAGCACTGATGCACCTGTCGGTGTTACTGGCGTCCCAGGGGGATGCGTCCGGCGCCCGTCGATTGCAGGAACGCGCCGCTCGTAATGAGCGCACCGCTGACAGTGAGCGTAAACGATGACCGGTTCTGTTTCGCTGAACGTAACCCATGAAGATGCCCAGGCTATCGACGACTGCTGGAACCGCATCGGTATCCACGGCGACAAGTCCTGTCCGCTGCTGATCGAACACATTCACTGTCGCAATTGCGCGGTGTATTCCGCTGCGGCGACGCGTTTGCTGGATCGCTATGCCTTGCAGCAGGACGACTGCGCGCAAGCATCCATTGCCGTTGAAACGGATGTGGTCACGCGCTCGCTGTTGATGTTTCGCCTCGGCGAAGAGTGGCTCGCCCTGGCCACCCGCAGCCTGGTGGAGGTGGCGCCGATGCAGGCGATTCATTCGCTGCCGCATCAGCGTTCGCGAGCGCTGCTGGGGGTGGCGAATGTGCGTGGCGCGCTGGTGGCGTGCCTGTCGCTGGTGGAATTGCTCGGGCTGGACGCGACCACCAGTGTCGCCTCTGGCGTGCGGGTCATGCCGCGCATGTTGATCATTGCTGCACACGGCGGCCCGGTGGTGGTGCCGGTGGATGAGGTGGACGGGATTCACGCCATTGATGAGCGGATTCTCGACGCCGCGTCCCGGTCAGGCGAGCAGGCCAGCGCCAAATACACCCGTGGCGTCCTGCAATTCAGAGGTCGCAGCCTGCGCTGGCTGGATGAAGAGCAGGTGTTGTCCGCCGTGACCCGGAGCCTGACATGACCCCCGATCAAATGCGCGACGCGTCATTGCTGGAACTCTTCAGTCTTGAAGCCGAGGCCCAGACCCAGGTGCTCAGCGCCGGGTTGCTGGCGCTGGAACGTGACCCGACCCAGGCCGATCAGCTGGAAGCCTGCATGCGCGCCGCGCATTCGCTCAAGGGCGCAGCGCGGATTGTCGGTGTGGATGCCGGGGTCAGCGTTTCCCATGTGATGGAAGATTGCCTGGTCAGCGCGCAGGAAGGTCGACTTTTTCTGTGCCCCGAACACATTGATGCGCTGCTCCAGGGCACGGACTTGCTGATGCGCATCGCCACGCCAGGCAGTGCCAACGTGGCGCCAGGCGACATCGAAGCCTACGTGGCGCTGATGGGGCGTTTGCTCGATCCCCTGGCGCTTGCAGCACCAGCCGTAGCGCAGCCCTTATTGCCGCCCGAGCCAGCGGCACCGCAAGTCGAGCCACCGGACCTGGTGTCAGAACTCGAGTCGTCGCTGGCGGCCTCGGTCGAGGCGTCGCGTAAAGCCAAGCGCGTGACTGAGGGCGGCGAGCGGGTGTTGCGGGTGACTGCCGAGCGCTTGAACAGCCTGCTCGATCTGTCGAGCAAATCGCTGGTGGAAACCCTGCGTCTCAAGCCTTACCTGGCGACGATGCAGCGTCTCAAACGTACGCAGAGCAACAGTTTGCGAGCCCTGGAAAACCTCAACGTTCACCTCAAGGGGCAAGACCTGAGCCTTGAGGCGCTGGAGGCGCTTGGTGATGCGCGGCGGTTGTTGGCCGAATCGCAACAATTGCTGGCTGAGAAAACCGCTGAGCTTGATGAATTTGCCTGGCAGGCGAGTCAGCGTGCTCAGGTGCTGTATGACACGGCGCTGGCCTGTCGCATGCGGCCGTTTGCCGATGTGCTGACCGGGCAGGCGCGGATGGTTCGCGATCTGGGACGTAGTCTGGGCAAACAAGTGCGGTTGGAAATCGAGGGTGAAAAGACCCACGTCGACCGCGACGTGCTGGAGAAACTCGAAGCGCCGCTGACCCATTTGTTGCGCAATGCCGTGGACCACGGCATCGAAACGCCCGAGCAACGCCAGTTGGCCGGCAAGCCTGCCGAAGGGCTGATTCGCCTGCGCGCGTCCAACCAGGCCGGGCTGCTGTTGCTGGAGTTGAGCGACGATGGTCATGGCGTGGACCTGGAACAAGTGCGCGCCAGTATCGTCGAACGTCAATTGTCGCCGGCCGAGACCGCGGCGCAGTTGAGCGAAGAAGAGCTACTGACGTTCCTCTTCCTGCCGGGCTTCAGCCTGCGCGACAAAGTTACCGAGGTGTCCGGGCGTGGCGTCGGCCTGGATGCGGTTCAGCACATGGTCCGCCAGTTACGCGGCGCCGTGGTGCTGGAGCAGAAGGCCGGTGAGGGCAGTCGTTTCCAGCTCGAGGTGCCGTTGACGTTGTCGGTGGTGCGCAGTCTGGTGGTGGAAGTGGGCGAGGAGGCGTATGCCTTTCCACTGGCGCACATCGAGCGCATGTGCGATTTGGCGTCGGACGAAATCGTCCAGATTGAAGGTCGTCAGCACTTCTGGCACGAAGGTCGACACGTTGGTCTCGTCGCGGCCAGCCAGTTGCTCAACCGCCCGGCGAGTCAGAACAACCCGGCGACACTCAAGGTCGTGGTCATCCGTGACCGCGACACGGTGTACGGCGTGGCTGTCGAGCGCTTTATCGGCGAGCGCACGTTGGTGGTACTGCCGCTGGATGAGCGGCTGGGCAAGGTTCAGGACATTTCTGCCGGCGCCTTGCTCGATGACGGGTCGGTGGTGTTGATCGTCGACGTCGAAGACCTGCTCCGCTCGGTGGACAAACTGCTCAATACCGGTCGCCTGGAGCGGATTGCCCGGCATAGCCAACAGGCCGCCATCGTTGCACGCAAACGTATTCTGGTGGTCGATGACTCACTGACGGTGCGTGAATTGCAACGCAAGCTGCTGCTCAATCGGGGTTATGACGTGGCCGTAGCGGTTGACGGCATGGACGGCTGGAACGCGCTGCGTGCCGAGGATTTCGACCTGCTGATTACCGACATTGATATGCCGCGCATGGACGGGATCGAGCTGGTTTCGCTGTTGCGACGTGATAACCGGCTGCAATCGTTGCCGGTGATGGTGGTGTCCTACAAGGATCGTGAAGAAGACCGTCGTCGTGGACTGGACGCTGGAGCCGACTACTATCTAGCCAAGGCCAGCTTTCATGACGATGCGCTGCTCGATGCAGTGGTTGAGCTCATAGGAGGAGCGCGGACATGAAGATCGCTATCGTCAACGATATGCCCATGGCCGTGGAGGCCCTGCGTCGAGCCTTGGCATTCGAGCCGGCGCACGAGGTGGTCTGGGTCGCCCGCAATGGCGCCGAGGCGGTGCAACGTTGCGCCGAGTTCACCCCCGACCTGATCCTGATGGACTTGATCATGCCGGTCATGGATGGCGTCGAAGCCACGCGCCGGATCATGGCCGAGACCCCATGCGCTATCGTCATCGTCACGGTGGACCGGCAGCAGAATGTCCATCGGGTGTTCGAGGCCATGGGCCACGGCGCGCTGGATGTGGTCGATACCCCGGCCCTCGGCGCGGGCGATCCGAAAGAGGCTGCGGCGCCACTGCTGCGCAAGATCATGAACATCGGCTGGCTGATCGGCGAGCGCGGTAACCGTGTGCAATCGGCGCCGGCCCTTCCTCGTGTTCTCGGGCAACGCCAGAGCCTGGTGGCGATCGGTTCTTCTGCCGGTGGGCCGGCGGCGCTGGAAGTCTTGCTCAAGGCCCTGCCACGCGATTTTGCGCCGGCCATCGTGCTGGTCCAGCACGTTGACCAGGTGTTCGCGGCCGGTATGGCTGAATGGCTCGGCAGCGCCAGCGGTCTGGACGTGCGCCTGGCTCAGGAAGGCGAGCCGCCGCAAAGCGGGACGGTGTTGCTGGCGGGCACCAATCACCACATTCGTTTGTTGAAGAACGGTACGCTGGCCTACACCGCCGAGCCGGTCAACGAGATCTATCGACCCTCGATCGACGTTTTTTTTGAAAGCGTGGCCACTTACTGGAACGGAGATGCAGTCGGTGTGCTGCTGACCGGCATGGGGCGCGATGGCGCCCAGGGACTTAAATCGATGCGCCAGCAAGGCTACTTGACCATTGCTCAGGACCAGCGCAGCAGTGCGGTATATGGCATGCCGAAAGCAGCCGCCGCCCTCGACGCCGCTGTAGAAATTCACCCGTTGGACAAGATAGCGCCACGATTGCTGGAGATCTTTGCAAAATGACTCATCATTGCAGCTGTACTTGCCTTATTCAGGTGCCCGCACATGGATGATTTACAGCTCGACGCCTTTAAAACCGATGAAAATGCCGCGATGGTGCTGCTGGTCGACGACCAGGCGATGATCGGCGAAGCCGTGCGCCGCGGGCTGGCGAACGAGGAGAACATCGACTTCCATTTCTGCGCCGATCCGCACCAGGCCATCGCCCAGGCGATTCGCATCAAGCCGACGGTGATCCTGCAGGACCTGGTCATGCCCGGTCTGGACGGCCTGTCGCTGGTGCGCGAATACCGTAATCACCCGGCGACCAAGGACATTCCGATCATTGTGCTGTCGACCAAGGAAGACCCGCTGATCAAGAGCGCGGCGTTTGCTGCGGGGGCCAACGATTACCTGGTCAAGCTGCCGGACAACATCGAACTGGTCGCGCGCATTCGTTATCACTCGCGCTCCTACATGACCCTGATCCAGCGCGACGCGGCCTACCGGGCGCTGCGGGTCAGTCAACAGCAGTTGCTCGACACCAACCTGGTGCTGCAACGACTGATGAACTCCGACGGCCTGACCGGCCTGTCGAATCGCCGCCATTTCGATGAATACCTCGAGCTGGAATGGCGCCGGGCCATGCGTGACCAGGCGCAACTGTCGCTGTTGATGATCGATGTCGACCATTTCAAGTTGTACAACGACAACTTCGGCCATCTGGAGGGCGACGAAGCCCTGCGCAAAGTCGCCACGGCGATCCGCGATGCCAGCAGCCGGCCATCCGATCTGCCGGCGCGTTATGGCGGTGAAGAGTTCGTCCTGGTATTGCCCAATACCTCACCGGGCGGGGCGCGGCTGGTCGCGGAAAAGCTCCGGCAGACCGTGGCCGGAATGAACATCCCGCATGTTGTTCCGGCCGAAGGTGCGAGCCTGACCATCAGCATCGGCCTCTCGACCATCACCCCGCAGCCGGGCAGTGATTACCGTCAATTGATCTCGGCGGCGGACAAAGGGTTGTACCTGGCGAAGAACAATGGACGCAATCAGGTCGGCATCGAATGAACCAACACGTTCATTCGCCCTAAAGCCGCCAGGCGGGCTGCCGTGACAGCGTGATTACGTTATACTCGCCGGCTTTCAAAAGTTCGCCAACGAGTGCTGCCCGCCATGGAAATCAACCCGATCCTTAACAGTATCAAGGACCTGTCCGAGCGCTCCGAAACTATTCGGGGGTATCTTTGACTACGATCAAAAGCATGAGCGTCTGACCGAAGTCAATCGCGAGCTTGAAGATCCGAATGTCTGGAACAACCCGTCGTACGCTCAGGAGCTGGGCCGCGAGCGGTCCCTGCTGGCGCAGATCGTCGAAACCCTCGACCAGATGCACAGCGGCCTTGCCGACGCCAAAGACCTGCTGTTGATGTCCGCAGAGGAAGAAGACCAGGCCGCCGTCGATGACGTCGCTGCCGAAGTCGAGCGTCTGCGCGAGGCCCTGGAAAAACTCGAATTCCGTCGCATGTTCAGCGGTGAGATGGACGCCAACAACGCCTACCTGGACATCCAGGCCGGCTCCGGCGGTACCGAAGCCCAGGACTGGGCCAACATCCTGCTGCGCATGTACCTGCGCTGGGCGGACAAACGCGGTTTCGACGCGACCATCATGGAACTCTCCGCCGGTGAAGTCGCCGGGATCAAGGGCGCAACCGTGCACATCAAGGGTGAATACGCCTTTGGCTGGCTGCGGACCGAGATCGGCGTGCACCGTCTGGTGCGCAAGAGCCCGTACGACTCCGGTAACCGTCGCCACACCTCGTTCTCGGCCGTGTTCGTGTCGCCGGAAATCGATGACAACATCGAAATCGACATCAACCCGTCGGACCTGCGCATCGACACCTACCGCTCCTCGGGTGCCGGTGGTCAGCACGTAAACACCACCGACTCGGCCGTACGTATCACCCACGTACCGACCAACACCGTGGTCAGCTGCCAGAACGAACGTTCCCAGCACGCCAACAAAGACACCGCGATGAAAATGTTGCGGGCGCGCTTGTACGAGCAGGAAGTGCAGAAACGCAATGCTGCCTCTCAAGCCCTGGAAGACACCAAGTCGGACATCGGCTGGGGTCACCAGATTCGCTCGTATGTGCTCGACCAGTCGCGAATCAAGGATTTGCGTACTAACGTCGAACGCAGCGACTGCGACAAGGTGCTCGACGGCGACATCGACGAATACCTGGTGGCGAGCCTGAAGCAAGGCTTGTAAACCGCCAGTCAAGACCTTAAGTCCCCTGCCATCGGTGGGGGCAACGAACCTGTGATGGAAAATTTAAAGACATGAGCGACCTAGAACTCGATTCGCAAGCCCTGCAACAGGAAGAAAACTCCCTGATCGCCCTGCGCAAGGAAAAGCTTGCTGCCGAGCGCGCCAAGGGCCAGGCCTTCCCCAACGACTTCCGCCGCGACGCCTACTGCGAAGATTTGCAGAAACAGTACGCGGACAAGACCAAGGAAGAGCTGGCAGAGGCTGCGATCCCGGTCAAGGTTGCCGGTCGTCTCATGCTCAACCGTGGCTCGTTCATGGTGATCCAGGACATGTCCGGGCGCATTCAGGTTTACGTCAACCGTAAAACCCTGTCCGAAGAAACCCTGGCCGCCGTGAAAACCTGGGACCTGGGCGACATCATCGCCGCCGAAGGCACCCTGGCCCGTTCCGGCAAGGGCGACCTGTACGTTGAAATGACCAACGTACGTCTGCTGACCAAATCCCTGCGCCCGTTGCCGGACAAGCACCACGGCCTGTCCGACACCGAACAGCGCTATCGCCAGCGTTACGTTGACCTGATCGTCAACGAAGACGTGCGCCAGACCTTCCGCGTGCGTTCGCAAGTGATTGCGCACATTCGCAGCTTCCTGATGAAGCGTGACTTCCTGGAAGTCGAAACGCCGATGCTGCAAACCATTCCGGGCGGTGCGGCGGCCAAGCCGTTCGAGACTCACCACAATGCGCTGGATATGCAGATGTTCTTGCGTATCGCGCCGGAGCTGTACCTCAAGCGTCTGGTGGTAGGTGGTTTCGAGAAAGTGTTCGAGATCAACCGCAACTTCCGTAACGAAGGTGTTTCGACTCGTCACAACCCAGAATTCACCATGTTGGAGTTCTACCAGGCCCACGCCGACTACGAAGACAACATGGACCTGACCGAAGAACTGTTCCGCGAACTGGCGCAGCTGGTTCTGGGCAGCACCGACGTGCCTTACGGCGACAAGGTGTTCCACTTCGGCGAACCGTTCGTGCGTCTCTCGGTGTTCGACTCGATCCTCAAGTACAACCCTGAGCTGACCGCTGACGACCTGACTGACATCGACAAGGCCCGTGCCATCGCCAAGAAGGCCGGCGCCAAAGTGCTGGGCTTCGAAGGTCTGGGCAAGCTGCAGGTAATGATTTTCGAAGAGCTGGTCGAGCACAAGCTGGAGCAGCCGCACTTCATCACCCAGTACCCGTTCGAAGTGTCGCCGCTGGCCCGCCGCAACGACGAGAACCCGAACGTCACCGACCGTTTCGAGCTGTTCATCGGTGGCCGCGAAATCGCCAACGCCTACTCCGAGTTGAACGACGCGGAAGACCAGGCCGAGCGCTTCATGGCCCAGGTGGCCGACAAGGACGCCGGCGACGATGAAGCCATGCACTACGATGCTGACTTCGTACGCGCGCTGGAGTACGGCATGCCGCCGACCGCCGGTGAAGGGATCGGTATCGACCGACTGGTGATGTTGCTGACCAACTCACCGTCGATCCGCGATGTGATCCTGTTCCCGCACATGCGGCCACAAGCGTAAATGTTTCAATTAAAAAGCCGCCTATAACAGGCGGCTTTTTATTGCCTGTCTGGTACAAACGTATCAATTGGTTACTTTTGACGTTAGAGAGGAATATCTGTCGTGAATCGTGCATTGGCTCAAGAAGGAGCAGCTGGCATCGCCACTGCGGTTGCTGAAAGCGTTCAGTATCAGGGACGCAAAGCCAGCCGACAGGGAAGCGAGCAGCGTCGACAGGAAATTCTCGATGCAGCGATGCGCATCGTCGTACGCGACGGTGTTCGTGCGGTACGTCACCGTGCCGTGGCCGCCGAAGCCGGTGTGCCACTGTCGGCGACCACTTACTATTTCAAGGATATCGATGACCTGCTCACCGATACCTTCGCTCAATATGTCGAACGCAGCGCCGCCTACATGGCCAGGTTGTGGGCCAATAACGAAGGCTTGTTGCGCGAGATGGTCGTCAGCGGCGACGGCAGCCCCGAGTGCCGATCACAGTTGGCTGACGATATTGCACGGTTGATGGCGGACTATGTTCACCGGCAATTGATCAACCGCCGCGAGCACTTGATGGCCGAGCAGGCCTTCCGCCAGGAAGCGTTGCTCAACCCGCGCCTGGCGCTGCTGGTGCGCTCGCATCAGCAAATCCTCCTGCAGGGCACCTGCCAGCTTTTTCAGGTATTGGGTTCGCGAGAGCCGCAGCAGGATGCCAAAGTGTTGACGGCGATTATCGGCCGGATGGAATATCAGGGGCTGCTCAACGACGCAGAGCCCGAGGCGGAACAAGAGATGCTCGGCATTCTGACCCGATACATACACCTGGTGCTGGCATCGGTGTAACCCGGTAGGAAGTCAACATTGATCCTGTGGGAGCGAGCCTGCTCGCGAAAGCGATCTGATATTCAGCATATCTGTTGGACGATACTCCGTCTTCGTCGGAACGCCGCCCGGAGCCGGCTCGCTCCCACAGTGTTGCGTTGTAACTGAATGGTACTTACAGCAGGAGTTTCGGGTGGACGAATACCAGCAGACGATACGCACCTTGTCCGATCGCATAGTGCTGGCGCAGACGCCGATTCGGGTACTCGATGCGGTCAAGTGGGATGACAACATCCGCAAGGGTTTCCTCAAGGCCAAAGGCAAGGAAATGCCGGCGGTGGACCGCGACTACTACCTCAACCGGCCACTGTCCTTTGACTCCAGCAAAGTGAAGCTGGAGTTCCAGAACATCGAGCGCGACATCACCCGTCAGCTCGGTCAGTTCAACCCGGTCGGGCAGATCATGCGCCGCATGTGCAAGGAATACCGCATGGTGGTGCGGATGCTCGAAGCGCGTGGCACCGAAGATTTCGGGCTGATCTCCCAGGAGCTTTACGGCGCTGCGTCCGATGCGTTCCACGCCGGCGACCCGACCCTGGCCGACCTTGGCCTGATGATGTCCGACTACCTGAACAACATCGATGGCCGCGGCGACCTCAAGGACGAGCCGAAGATCCTCACCGCCAAAGAGGCTGTGCACTTGCTGCAAACCCGTTTGAACAAGGTCTTTGGCGAAGCCGAGGAAACCATTCGGGTGTTCGAATCCGACGGTATTGTCGCGGATGCGGCGGCCGGTGCCGACTACATCAAGATCCGCGCTGACGCGATGTTCAACGAACGTGACGTGCGCGCCCTGGAAGTCCATGAAGGGCTGGTGCATGTCGGCACCACGCTTAACGGTCTGAATCAGCCGATCTGCACCTTCCTCTCCAAAGGTCCACCGTCGTCGACCGTGACCCAGGAGGGGCTGGCGATCCTGATGGAAATCATCACTTTTGCGTCCTACCCGAGTCGCTTGCGCAAACTGACCAACCGTACCCGGGCGATTCACATGGCCGAGGAGGGCGCGGACTTCTTGCAGATCTTCGAGTTCTTCCGCGCTCAAGGCTTCGAGATGGCTGAAAGCTATAGCAATGCCAGCCGGGTTTTCCGTGGTTCGATACCTGATGGCCTGCCATTCACCAAAGACTTGTCCTACCTCAAGGGCTTTATCATGGTTTACAACTACATTCAGTTGGCCGTGCGTAAAGGCAAGCTTGAGCAGATCCCTTTGCTGTTTTGCGGCAAGACCACCCTGGAAGACATGCGCACCCTGCGTCAGTTGGTGGATGAGGGGCTGGTGGAACCACCCAAGTACTTGCCGGACCAGTTCCGTGACATGAACGCCTTGTCGGCCTGGATGTGTTTCTCCAACTTCCTCAACCACCTGAGCCTGGATCGGATCGAAGCGGATTACTCGAACATTTTGTAATGTCGTCGAGACATTCTCTAAAAAAACAGCCCCTGAATCGTGAGATTCAGGGGCTTTTGTTTAGCCGGATTACCGATCAGGCCGCTTCGATCTTGCTGCGGTTCTGCTTGAGCTTGTTCAGGTACAGCTGGACGTTCTCTTGCTCTGCCTGGGTGGTGAACAAACCCAATTTGCTGCGACGCCAGAGTATGTCCTGAGCACTGGTGGCCCATTCTTCGCTGCACAGGTAATCGACTTCGCGGGTGTAGAGACCGCCACCGAGGTGTTCGCCCATGTCCTTCAGGCTCTGTACACCTTCAAGCAGGCGCCAGGTGCGGCTGCCATAGGTGGTGGCCCAGCGTCGGGCAATTTCCGTCGGCAGCCAGTCGAACTTGTCGCGAATCAACGCGCTCAAGGCCTGTGGCGTGGTCATGTCTTCGCCGCCTGGCAGGGTCGCTTGCGCGGTCCAGCTCGGCTTCATGTCCTTGAAGTACGGTGCCAGCTGCGCCATGGCCGACTCGGCCAGTTTGCGGTAGGTGGTCAGCTTGCCACCGAATACCGACAGCAGCGGAGCTTCTTCTGCGCTGCCAGACAGCGCCAGGGTGTAATCGCGGGTCACGGCCGAAGGATTGTCGGATTCGTCGTTGCACAGCGGACGAACGCCGGAATAGGTGTGCAGGATGTCGCTGCGGCTGATTTGTTTCTTGAAGTGCGCGTTGACCACTTTCAGCAGGTAATCGGTCTCGCCTTCGGTGATGGCGACTTTCGCTGGATCGCCGGTGTACTCGCGGTCCGTGGTACCAATCAGGGTGAATTGATTGAGGTATGGAATGGTGAACACGATGCGCTGGTCTTCGTTCTGCAGGATATGCGCGTGTTCGCCTTCGTACAGCTTCGGCACGATCAGGTGGCTGCCCTGAATCAGACGGATGCCGTAAGGCGATTCCATCTTCAGGTCATCACGAATGAACTTGGCGACCCATGGGCCGGCGGCATTCACCAGCGCCTTGGCGCGGATCGAGAACAGGCGGCCATCGGCACGTTCCAGGTTCAGTTCCCACAGCCCTTTGCTGCGACGGGCGCTGACACAGCGGGTCTGGGTATGAACGTGGGCGCCTTTTTCGCGGGCGGCCATGGCATTGAGCACCACCAGGCGGGCATCGTCGACCCAGCAATCGGAGTATTCGAAGCCTTTGGTGATTTCGCTTTTCAGTGCGCTGTCGGCACCGAACTTCAGGCTTTTGGAGCCAGCGAGTTTTTCCCGTTTGCCGAGATGGTCATAAAGGAACAGGCCTGCGCGGATCATCCACGCCGGGCGCAGGTGCGGACGGTGCGGCAACACGAAGCGCATTGGCTTGACGATATGCGGGGCCTTGGCCAACAGCACTTCACGCTCGGCCAAGGCTTCACGCACGAGGCGGAATTCGTAGTGTTCGAGGTAGCGCAGGCCGCCGTGGATCAGCTTGCTGCTGGCGGACGAAGTATGGCTGGCCAGATCGTCCTTTTCGCAAAGGAACACCGAAAGACCGCGACCGGCGGCATCCGCTGCAATCCCCACACCGTTAATCCCGCCACCAATGACGGCGATATCGTAGACCTCGGCAAGAGGGGGCATGGGCAAGGTTGAAGTGGGCATCGGCTGGCCTCGGGGTACTTTCTATATTTGAATTCGAACATTAATGTTCATTTGCGAAAATAGTAGCGCATAAATCCAGGCACAACCAGCTGGCTTCGATTGAAAATTCTGATCGAAGAGAGGGGAAAGGAAAATTTTCGAACATTACGGTCTTCGGCTGGGCGCGGAACGTATGGTGAATGGGCGGCCGTATTCGCGAGCAAGCTCGCTCCCACAGGGATCGCGCGGACCCTGTGGGAGCGAGCTTGCTCGCGAAGGCGTCGGTACTGACGACGAATATGTCGGGGGGTTAAACCACTTCTAGCCGAATCTTGTGCTGGCTCAGCAGTTGCGCCAGCGCCGGAACTGGCGCGTGGTCGGTCACCAGGCAGTCGATCAGGCTGATCGGCCCCAGGCGGACCATGGCGTTGCGGCCGAACTTGCTTGAGTCTGCTGCCAGCAGGACTTGCCGGGCGTTGGCGATGATCGCCTGGGAAACCCGCACTTCCTGGTAGTCAAAGTCGAGCAGGCTGCCGTCTTCATCGATACCGCTGATGCCGACCAGCGCAAAGTCGACCTTGAACTGGTTGATGAAGTCGACGCAGGCCTGACCGACTACGCCGCCATCACGGCGCACGTTGCCACCGGCCAGCAGGACTTCGAAGTCGTCCTTGGCGCTGAGGATCGAGGCGACGTGCAGGTTGTTGGTGATCACCTTGAGATGGCTGTGATTGAGCAGCGCCCGGGCGATGGATTCGGTGGTGGTGCCGATATTGATGAACAGCGAGGCGTGATCGGGGATTTGTGCGGCGATGGCTTCGGCGATGCGCTGTTTCTCATCGCGCATCTGATCGGCCCGCATGGCGTAGGCGGTGTTTTCGACACTTGAATCGTAAGCGGCGCCGCCGTGATAGCGACGCAACAAATTCACTTCCGCCAATTGATTGATATCGCGGCGGATGGTTTGTGGTGTAACAACAAATAGCTGAGCCATTTCCTCGATGCTGACGTAGCCGCGTTCGCGGACCAGTTCGAGAATTTGCTGCTGACGGGGAGGCAGATTCATAGGGCTTCCTTTGGGCTGCCGTGCAAAATTTGCCCATGATGCCGTACGAATCACCTCCCTACCAGTTACATACCGATACGAATCCGCTACTTGGCTTATTCAGCGCCTTCGTGCGGCTCCCAGTCGCGGGTGCGGCTGACGGCTTTTTTCCAGCCGGCGTAGAGTTTTTCCTTCGCGGTTTCGTCCAGTTGCGGGTCGAACTCGCGCTCGATCACTGCCTTGCCGCGCAGTTCGTCCAGGCTGCCCCAGAAGCCGCAGGCCAGGCCGGCCAGGTAGGCGGCACCGAGTGCAGTGGTTTCACGCATTTGCGGGCGCTCGACCTTGGTGCCGAGGATGTCCGCCTGGAATTGCATCAGGAAGTTGTTCGCGACCGCACCGCCGTCTACGCGCAGAGCCTTGAGTCGTTCGCCGGAGTCGTGCTGCATGGCGTCGAGTACGTCGCGGGTCTGGTAGGCAATCGACTCCAGTGCGGCGCGAATGATGTGATCCACGCGTACGCCGCGAGTCAGGCCGAACAACGCGCCACGGGCATACGGGTCCCAGTACGGAGCGCCGAGGCCGGTGAAGGCCGGTACCAGGTACACGCCATTGCTATCCTTGACCTTGTTAGCGAAGTATTCGGTGTCGTGAGCGTCGTTGATGATCTTCAGCTCGTCGCGCAGCCACTGAACGGTGGAACCGCCGTTGAATACCGCGCCTTCCAGTGCATAGGCGACTTCGCCGCGTGGGCCGCAGGCGATGGTGGTGAGCATGCCGTGCCGGGACTTCACCGCTTTGTCGCCGGTGTTCATCAGCAGGAAGCAGCCGGTGCCGTAGGTGTTTTTCGCCTGGCCCGGTTCAACGCACATCTGGCCGAACAGCGCGGCCTGCTGGTCACCGGCAATACCGCCGATGGCGATGCCGCTTTTGGTGTGGCCATAGATTTCTGACGACGACTTGACCTCCGGGAGCATCTCGCGCGGGATGTCCAGCACCTCGAGCATCTTCGCGTCCCACTCCAGGGTGTGGATGTTGAAGAGCATGGTGCGCGAGGCGTTGGTGTAGTCGGTGACGTGGGTCTTGCCGCCGGTAAATTTCCAGATCAGCCAGCTGTCAACGGTGCCGAACAGCAGCTCGCCTTTGCGTGCGCGTTCGCGGCTGCCTTCGACGTTGTCGAGGATCCACTTGAGTTTGGTGCCGGAGAAGTACGGGTCGGTAACCAGGCCAGTGGTTTCGCTGATGTACTGCTCAAAACCGTCGCGCTTGAGTTGCTGGCAGATTTCGGTGCTGCGGCGGCACTGCCAGACGATTGCGTTGTAGATCGGCCGGCCAGTGGTCTTGTCCCAGACCACAGTGGTTTCACGCTGGTTGGTGATGCCGATGGCCGCTACCTGATCGTGATGCAGGCCGGCTTGCGCTAGGGCTTCGACCATCACGGCGCTTTGGGTCGCGAAGATTTCCATCGGGTCATGTTCGACCCAGCCGGCCTGCGGGTAATGCTGGGCGAATTCACGTTGTGCAGTGCAGACCACGTTGGCGTCACGGTCGAAAATGATCGCCCGGGAGCTGGTCGTGCCCTGATCGAGGGCAATGATGTAGTTCTTATTCTGAGTGTCGGTCATGTCGATTGCCTTGGACGAAATAAGGGAGTGGGTCGGGGCGCGTGCTCAATGGTGGGCAGGATCACGCGCTACCGCTTTCAGGAAATTCGTGCTTTGCCGTCAATGGCCTGTACTGCATCCTTTGTCGCAATTACGGGGCTTGGCAGGTGACGGGCAATCAGCCCGCGATACGCTGCCGCGCCGAGACAAGCACCAACGATCGGTGCAAAAACCGGAATCAGGAAGTACGGAATATCACGGCCGCCAGTGAAGGAAATTTCACCCCAGCCAGCGAAGAAAGTCATCAGTTTAGGACCGAAGTCGCGTGCCGGGTTCATCGCAAAACCGGTCAGCGGGCCCATCGAGCTGCCAATGACGGCGATCAGCAGACCGATCAACAGCGGCGCCAGCGGGCCTTTAGGCAGGCCATTGTTGTCGTCGGTCAGGGACATGATCACGCCCATCAGGATGGCGGTGATGATCACCTCCACCAGAAACGCCTGGGCTGTCGACAGGGCAGGGTTCGGAAACGTGGAGAACACCGAGGCCAGTTCGAGGCTGGCTTGTGTGCCACGAACCATCTGGTGAGTTTGTTCGAAATCGAAGAACAGGTTGCTGTAAAGCGTGTAAACCAACAACGCTGCGCAGAAGGCGCCAGCGACCTGGGAGAAGATGTAGAGCGGCAGCTTACGCTTCTCGAAATCGGCGAAAATGCACAGCGCGATGCTGACGGCCGGGTTCAGGTGAGCGCCGGAAACGCCCGCGGTCAGGTAGATCGCCATGCTGACGCCGATCCCCCAGATGATGCTGATTTCCCATAGCCCAAAGCTGGCACCCGCGACTTTGAGCGCGGCAACGCAGCCTGTACCAAAAAAGATCAATAAGGCAGTACCCAGGAACTCGGCCATGCATTGGCTCGAGAGCGATGGTTGTTGCGATGCAGTTGTCATTGAAAACCTCTTTTTTGTTGTTGTTGGGCGCTCTTCTCGAAATGGTCAGGGCGCGATTTTCACCGAGGCAGGATCCCCATCCTGGTCTCGGCCTACTGCCGGGCACTACGCAGAAACGTTTATTCATTATTCAGATTCGAAAAAATATAGACAAGAAATGCTGATGTCAAAGGTCGAAAGTGAACCATTAGTCATATTTAAACTATTAATCAGGTGAATGATCATTTGGATGGCCCCGGGAAGCGGCTGGACTTTGTGCCGCATTTGGCTGTTCCTGAGGGGGCAGGGGCCGGTAATAGAGCCTTTTGCTCGGTGATGGCCTAGAATCCAGCGCAGTATTTTTCTGCTATCGCCAGGCTTGGAGCTGCCATGACCCCCGCATTGGATCTGTTGAAAAAAGTTCGTGCCGAACATCGCGTGCACAGTTATGAACATGATCCGAAGGCTGCGTCCTACGGTCTGGAGGCAGCGGAAAAGCTCGGGCTGGATCCGGCGCAAGTGTTCAAAACGCTGTTGGCCGCGAGTGAGAAGGGAGAGTTGCTGGTGGCCGTCGTACCGGTCGTCGGAAGTCTGGACTTGAAAGCGCTGGCGCATGCAGCCGGGGTGAAGAAAGTCGAAATGGCTGATCCCGCCGCCGCGCAACGGGCCACCGGTTACTTGCTGGGGGGCATCAGTCCGTTGGGGCAGAAGAAGCGTTTGCGCACGTTCATCGATAACAGTGCGCAGCCTTTCGCGAGCATTTACGTCAGCGCTGGCCGGCGTGGCCTTGAGGTCGAGTTGGCAGCGACGGTGCTGGCCGAGCACACCCAGGCCACATTCGCCGATATCGGCCGGGCCTGACGGCCGCGCTGTATGGTGAAAATCGGCAGGTTCTGTCTCTGGTTGCCGGGTAACAGCTGATGCATGCTCGCCTTCGCCTAAGAAGGAGAACCCTCATGCAGCTAGCGTTTCATCAGGTCGACGCGTTCAGCGACCAACCGTTCAGTGGCAATCCGGCGATGGTCTATCGGCTCGACGCCTGGCTTGCTGATGAGCTGATGCAAAAAATCGCCGCCGAGCACAACCTTGCTGAAACTGCGTTTGTGGTGCGTGAAGCGCAAGGCTGGCGGATCCGCTGGTTCACGCCGACCACCGAAGTGCCGTTGTGCGGCCATGCAACGCTGGCCAGCGCTTATGTGTTGTTCGAGGTCTATAAAGAACCGGTCGAGCGCCTGGACTTCATCAGCAAGTCCGGCCCCTTGAGTGTGAGTCGGGAAGGTGAGCGGCTTTGGCTGGACTTTCCGGCGATTGAACTGCGCGAAGTCGGCGTAACCCTCGATGTAGAGCGGGCGTTGGGCGTGCAGGCAGTTGATGTGCGGGGTTCCAACGAATTGTTTGTGGTGCTGGAGTCGGAGCAGGCGGTGCTCGATTGCCAGCCGGACATGGCCGCGCTGGCGAAGCTGCCTTGGCCTGGCGCGATCGTGACTGCGCCGGGTTCGCGGCATGATTTCGTCTCGCGGTACTTCGCACCGGCCATCGGTATCAACGAAGACCCGGTCACTGGCTCGACTCATTGCAGCCTGATTCCGTACTGGTCGCAGCGTTTGGATAAATCGAGCCTGACGGCGTATCAGTGTTCGGCGCGGGGCGGGGCATTGTTTTGCCGCCTGGAAGGGGCTCGGGTGAAGATTGGGGGTAACGCGACGCTGGTGGCCAGCGGAACCTTGATGCTCGGCTGACGAAGGCCTACTGTGGGAGCGAGCCTGCTCGCGATGGCGGAGTATCAGTCGACATCATCGTTAACTGACGCGCAGCCATCGCGAGCAGGCTCGCTCCCACATTGGTCCGCTGTGTTCAACTGGCAGCGCTGTGCCGACCAACTCCGGACTCTGCCGCTGGAATATGCGCCGCTGTGCTGCCGGTCGCCTGGAACAGCACCAGGTGCTCGGCGGCCACGCGAATGCCGACATCGGCGCCGACCAGGTGATCGGCATGGCTCGGGAAGATCGATTCCAGTTGGCTGCCGGTCGGCAACTGCAGGCGATACAACGTCGATGCACCCAGAAAGGTCTTGCCAACGATCCGTGCCTTCAGTGGGCTGTCGGGCGCGTAAACGATATCGTCCGGGCGCAGCAACACATCCACCGCGCCACCGGCAGGCCAGGTGTACGCACGATTACCGCGCAGTACACCGAGTTCGGTCTGTACCGATTCCGGGGTCTGCAGCTGACCGCGAATGAAATAGCCCTGACCGATAAAGCTCGCCACAAACGGTGTTTGCGGTTCGTGGTAGAGGTTGTAAGGCGTGTCCCACTGCTCCAGTCGACCTTCCTTGAACACGCCAACCTGATCGCTGACGGCAAAGGCTTCTTCCTGGTCGTGAGTCACCAGAATCGCACTGGTACCACGGGCCTTGAGGATCTCCCGGACTTCATGGCTGAGCTTGCGGCGTAGTTCGCCATCGAGGTTGGAGAACGGTTCGTCGAGCAACAGCAGTTGCGGCTCCGGTGCCAGCGCCCGGGCCAGTGCAACACGTTGTTGCTGGCCGCCAGAAAGTTCGTGGGGGAAGCGCTTGCCGAGGTGCTTCAGGTTGACCAACTCAAGCATCTCTTCGGTGACGCGATCCTTCTGTGGATGCTTGCGAATGCCGAAGGCGATGTTCTCGGCCACGCTCAGGTGCGGAAACAGCGCGTAGTCCTGGAACACCATGCCGATCCGGCGTTTCTCCGGCGCGAGGGTGAAACCGGCGCTGGAGATGGTTTCACCGGCCAGCTGGATTTCCCCTTCGTGAACCGGTTCAAAGCCTGCAATCGCCCGCAGCGTGGTGGTCTTGCCGCAGCCGGAAGAGCCGAGCAGGCAACCGATATCACCGGCATTGAGGTGCAGGTTGAGGTTCTGGACGACTCGCTGGTCCTGATAGCCGCAGGCCAGATTACGCACGTTCAGCAGTAATGGATGACTCATGCGTGGTGATATGAAGGCGGAACGAGAAACTCGAGCAGAGCCTTTTGCGCATGCAGGCGGTTCTCGGCCTGATCCCAGGCAACCGAACGCGGGTCGTCGAGCAGGTCGAGGCTGATTTCTTCACCGCGGTGGGCGGGCAGGCAGTGCATGAACAGCACATCCGCGGCGGCCAGATCGAGCAAGGCACGATTAACCTGGAACGGTGCGAACAGCTTGAGGCGCTTGGCGGTTTCTTCTTCTTGGCCCATGGAGGTCCAGACGTCGGTGCTGACCAGATGAGCGCCGCGTACCGCTTCCCGAGGATCGCGGACGATGGTCACCCGATCGCCGGCCTTGGCCACGAACTCAGGGTTTGGTTCATAGCCTTCAGGGCAGGCAACGCGCAACTGGAAGTCGAACTGGATCGCCGCTTCTATATAGCTGTTGCACATGTTGTTGCCGTCGCCGATCCAGGCCACGGTTTTGCCCTGGATCGAGCCGCGATGCTCGAGGAAAGTCTGCATGTCGGCCAGCAACTGACACGGGTGCAAGTCATCGGACAGGCCGTTGATCACGGGCACGCGCGAGTTGGCGGCGAATTCGGTCAGGGTGCTGTGGGCAAAGGTACGGATCATCACCGCATCGAGCATGCGCGACATGACGATGGCGCAGTCGCCGATCGGTTCGCCGCGGCCCAGTTGGGTGTCACGGGGCGACAGGAAGATCGCCTGGCCGCCAAGCTGGATCATGCCGGCCTCAAACGACAGCCGGGTGCGCGTCGAGGATTTCTCGAAGATCATCCCGAGTACGCGATTTTTCAACGGCTCGAACAGTACGCCGCGGTTACGCAGGTCTTTGAGCTCAATGCCTCGACGGATCACGCTGACCAGCTCTTCGGGCGTGCAATCCATCAGGGAGAGAAAGTGCCTTGCGCTCATCATTGACTACCTTTTTGCAACAGACCGCAGATACTCAAAGCCTTGTTTAACTGAAAAACGGGCGAGACCTGCGGCGAAAGCCGCACGGGGCGACGAAATAGGGGAAGACGCGATATTGACATTAAATGTCGCGTCTTACCAATAGGCTACGGTTTTTAGGGGATTTCAGAGGGGCTGCGGGATGACCACAGTCGCGCTTTTGAAGCCTGTTTCCTGACAGCAGCGACCTCTTTGTACACTGCCCTCGCGCGCCTTGGCAATCAAGCGGGGCGGGCAAAGCACAGTCTCGGTCGGTTTCTGACCTGTCGGCCGGGGTGGTTACAGGCAGGATCGGGCCTGCCTTCGCTTGAAACATTTGCTAATGCAAAGTGCTGGGTTATAAATAACTCACGAGTGATACAGGAAGCCTTTGGAATGGAATCGAAAGAACAGCAATTGCTGGAACTGCTGGGTCTCACGGCACGTACCCTGACTCACCTGACCGCTTCCATGACCTCAATGTCCTTTGAGTTGATGCGCAGCGAGGATGAGGTGACCAAGGCCGCAGGTCGACGGATGATCGACCGCATGGCCACCGTCAGCGCCGGGCTCGACGAGCATTGGCGGCTGATCGGCGAGCTCACGGGCGTGTACATTGCCCAGGAGCAGATCGAAACCATCCAGGAAATCCAGCTTCAAGCGCCCTCCAGACTTCCCCAAGGCTAATATCGGCGGGCCTGATGGGCCTCGATTCACAAGACGAACGTCGCTGGCGCAGTGCTCGGTCACAGCCCATAGTTTTGTTCCCGCAACCGGATGCCGGTTGCCTCGAATAAAACAGAGAATGGCCATGACCAAGACTCTTCATCACCGTGCCTGCCACCTGTGTGAAGCCATTTGCGGCTTGACCATCGAAACCACCGCAACCGACGACGCTGGCGTGCAAATCACCTCGATCAAGGGTGATCCGCAGGACAGCTTCAGTCGCGGTCATATCTGCCCCAAGGCGGTGGCGCTGCAAGATATCCAGAACGACCCCGACCGCTTGCGACAGCCGATGCTGCGGGTCGGCAGCGAGTGGCAGGCGATTGCCTGGGACGAGGCTTTCGCTCTGGTGGCCGAGCGCCTGTCGGCGATTCAGGAGCGCCATGGCCAGAACGCCGTCGCGGTTTATCAGGGTAATCCCAGCGTGCACAACTATGGGTTGATGACCCACAGCAATTACTTCCTCGGCTTGCTGAAAACCCGCAATCGTTTCTCTGCAACTTCAGTCGATCAATTGCCTCAGCATCTCACCAGCCATTTGATGTACGGCCATGGTTTGCTGCTGCCGATTCCAGACATCGATCACACCGACTTCATGTTGATCCTGGGCGGCAATCCGCTGGCCTCCAACGGCAGCATCATGACCGTGCCGGATGTCGAAAAGCGCTTGAAGGCGATTCAGGCCCGGGGCGGCAAAGTGGTGGTGGTCGATCCGCGTCGCAGCGAAACGGCAGCGATTGCCGATCAGCATGTGTTCGTCCGTCCGGGCGGTGATGCGGCTTTGTTATTCGGGTTGCTCAATACCGTGTTCGCTGAAGGCTTGAGCCGTGACAGTCATTTGCCGGTAGACGGGCTGGAGGAGGTTCGTCAGGCCATCGCATCTTTTAGCGCCGAGGCCATGAGCCCGCTGTGCGCCGTGCCGGCCGAGCAGATTCGTCAGTTGGCGCGAGACTTCGCCAAGGCGAAGACCGCCGTGTGTTATGGCCGTATGGGTGTTTCGACCCAGGCGTTCGGCACCTTGTGTCATTGGCTGGTGCAACTGATCAATCTGGTCACCGGCAACCTGGATCGGGTCGGCGGCGCGCTGTGCACCGAGCCTGCGGTCGATCTGGTGGCGTCCACCTCGGGCGGGCATTTCAATCGCTGGCAAAGCCGCGTGTCTGGCCGTCCGGAATACGCCGGTGAGTTGCCAGTCTCGGCGCTGGCCGAAGAGATGCTCACCGAAGGCGAAGGGCAGGTGCGGGCGTTGATCACCGTAGCCGGTAACCCGGTGTTGTCGACGCCTAATGGCCGGCAACTGGAGCAGGCGCTGGATGGGTTGGAATTCATGCTCAGCATTGACCTGTATATCAACGAGACCACGCGTTATGCCGACCTGATTCTGCCGTCGACCTCGGCGCTGGAAAACGACCACTACGACACCACGTTCAATATGTTCGCGGTGCGCAACGTCAGCCGTTTCAACCGGGCAATCCTGCCCAAGCCCGAAGGCGCGCTGCACGATTGGGAGATTTTCGTTGGCCTGGCCCAAGCCTTTGCGGCGAAGACTGGCAAAGAGCTGAAGCCGACAATGCCTCCGGCGAAGATGATCGACCTCGGTTTGCGAGCCGGGCGCTATGGTGATGCGTCGCCGCATAAACTGTCGGTGGCGAATTTGTTCGATCACCCTCATGGGATCGATCTTGGTGCTCTTCAGTCAAACCTGGCACCGCGTCTGAAAACCGCCAACCAGCGCGTGCAGGCGGCGCCGCCGGAGATCCTGGCCGACCTTGCGCGGTTTGCCGCATTGCAGGCGCCGGCTGCCGATGAGCTGTTGATGATCGGCCGCCGCCATGTGCGCAGCAATAACTCATGGATGCATAACTACCACCGTCTGGTGAAAGGCAAACCGCGTCATCAGTTGCTGATGCATCCGGACGATCTTTCCAGTCGCGGGCTCAGCGATGGGCAGCGGGTGCGGGTCAGCTCGCGGGTCGGGGTAATTGAAGTCGAAGTGCTGAGCAGCGTCGAGATGATGAAAGGCGTGGTCAGCCTGCCACACGGTTGGGGGCATGCCCGGCCGGGCGTGCAGATGACCATTGCCATGGGCCAGCCAGGCTCCAGCGCCAATGACCTGACCGATGAGCGCCAGCTCGATGAGTTGTCCGGAAATGCAGCACTTAATGGTGTACCGGTGACCGTCGCGGCAGCGTAAGTGTCTGTCGGGGAGACCGAGCATGGCGCTCGGCTTTCCGTTACAATGCGTCACCGTGCCGACAACTGAGTCGGAAAGTTCAGCCGAGGTGCTCCATGGATATCATCGAAACTATTAAAGAGCAGATTGCTAACAACACCATTCTGCTTTACATGAAAGGCTCGCCGAATGCCCCACAGTGTGGCTTTTCCGCGAAAGCCGCTCAGGCCGTCATGGGCTGTGGTGAAAAGTTCGCTTACGTGGACATCCTGCAGAACCCGGAAATCCGTGCCAACCTGCCAAAGTACGCCAACTGGCCAACCTTCCCGCAATTGTGGGTCGCTGGTGAGCTGGTCGGTGGTAGCGATATCATGACTGAAATGGCCGCTGACGGTTCGTTGCAGGCCCTGATCAAAGACGCTGCGGCCAAAGCTGCTGCTGGCAAGACCGAAGCCTGATTTATACGCAGCAGCGGCCGTCCGGCCGCTCCTGCTGGTAATAAAAAGCCCCGCCTCTCGTAAGAGGGCGGGGCTTTTTATTGAGTCGAGATCGGTGCCGTAGAACTTACTCGTCGCCCATCTGCGATTGCAGATAGTTCTCAAGACCGACTTTATCGATCAGGCTCAGTTGAGTTTCCAGCCAGTCGATATGCTCTTCTTCGGATTCGAGAATGTCTTCAAGCAGTTCACGGCTGCCGAAGTCCCCGACTGTTTCGCAATGAGCGATAGCCACTTTGAGGTCGGCATGGCCGGTACGCTCGATGCTCAGGTCGCACTCAAGCATTTCCTTGGTGTGCTCGCCGATGTGCAGCTTGCCCAGGTCCTGGACGTTTGGCAGGCCTTCGAGGAACAGGATGCGCTTGATCAGCTTGTCCGCGTGTTTCATCTCGTCGATGGATTCGTGGTACTCGTGCTTGCCGAGCTTGTTCAGGCCCCAGTCTTCATACATGCGCGCATGCAGGAAATACTGATTGATTGCGACCAGCTCATTGCCAAGAATCTTGTTGAGGTGCTGGATAACCGTGATGTCGCCTTTCATGTGGGGTCCTGCCCTTTAATTGCCCTATAGGCGGCGAAGTTTGGGCCGGGTAGTTGTTAGTGTCAAACCTAAGTTATTGAATACTATATAAAAATTAATCGGAATAAGAATGTTTGTGTTCCGCATCCTAACGCTAAGCGATTGAATTACAGGCATAAAAAAACCGGACGCTAAGTCCGGTTCTTTAAAATGTTCTATTTACGCTGCCGAAAATTCTACAGGGTAGGGGATCGCCGCCTGGCTCAATTGCAATTCGGCCAGGGTTTCGCGTACCACTTGCTTGGCAAGGCAGGCGCATTTTCCACATTGGCCGGCAACGCCGGTGGCCTGGCGTACCTCGCGGTAGCTGCAGCAACCTTCATAGATCGCATCGCGGATTTTTCCGTCGGTGACACCAGTGCAAAGGCAGACATACATAAATTGAGAACCGTCGTGGGTTATGGCTCGGTTGCGACGGATCTTAATGTTAACGAGAATGATTGTCAAAGTGGTTTCGGCCGGCTTTACGCCAGAGCAGCGATTGCCTGACGAACGGCATAATGTGGCCCGGGATGGTGTCAATAAGCCTGCGCCGAGGTTTTTGATGTCGTTGTAAAAAGCGCTAAGGACAGGCGAAAAACGCGGTGTATGATGTGCGGTCTTTGCGAAGGGCACTCGAGTCATGAACCTGTCGTTTATTCGCGACAGACTGGTTCGATGCCGTTCTTCACGCCACCACACCAGGAGATATCCAATGAGCGTACTCGTAGGCAAACAAGCCCCTGACTTCACCGTACCGGCCGTACTCGGCAATGGCGAGATCGTTGACAGCTTCACCCTGTCCTCGGCCATCAAAGGCAAATACGGCCTGGTGTTCTTCTACCCACTGGACTTCACCTTCGTCTGCCCGTCCGAGCTGATCGCTCTGGACCACCGCATGGCTGACTTCAAGGCACGCAACGTTGAAGTGATCGCTGTTTCGATCGACTCGCACTTCACCCACAACGCCTGGCGCAACACCCCGATCAATGCCGGCGGCATCGGTCAGGTTCAGTACATCATGGCTGCTGACATGAAGCACGACATCGCCAAGGCCTACGACGTTGAGTCCGAAGGCGGCGTGGCTTTCCGTGGCGCATTCCTGATCGACGACAAGGGCGTTGTTCGCTCGCAAATCGTCAACGACCTGCCACTGGGCCGCAACATGGAAGAGCTGATTCGTCTGGTCGACGCCCTGCAATTCCACGAAGAGCACGGCGAAGTTTGCCCGGCCAACTGGAAAAAAGGCGACAAGGGCATGACTGCTTCGCCAGAAGGCGTTGCGGCTTACCTGACCGAGAACGCTGGCAAGCTGTAAGCCACGCGTCAGGCATAAAAAAACCGGCCGCTGAGGCCGGTTTTTTTATGGGCGGGATAAATCCTGCGACTGAATCAGTCGTTGAAATCTTCCCAGCCGCCCATTTGTTTCCAGCGATTGACGATGCCGCAGAACAGCTCGGCAGTCTTCTCGGTGTCGTAGCGAGCCGAGTGGGCCTCGCGACCGTCGAAGTCGATATCGGCAGCCTGGCACGCTTTGGCCAGGACCGTTTGACCATAAGCCAGACCGGCCAGTGTCGCGGTGTCGAAGCTGGAGAACGGGTGAAACGGATTGCGCTTCATGTCCAGGCGCGTAACGGCGGCATTGAGGAAGCCCAGGTCAAAGCTGCTGTTATGGCCGACCAGGATCGCCCGTTTGCAGCCGTTGGCTTTCAGCGCCTTGCGTATGCCACGGAAGATATCGGTCAGTGCCGCTTCTTCACTCACGGCCATGCGCAGTGGGTGATCGAGCTTGATCCCGGTGAACTCCAGCGCCGCGGCCTCGATGTTGGCGCCTTCGAACGGTTCTACACGGAAGAAATAGGTGTGATCGGGGTACACAAAACCTTTTTCGTCCATGCTGATGGTCGTGGCGGCAATTTCCAGCAAGGCGTCAGTGGCACAGTTGAAACCACCGGTTTCAACGTCGACGACAACGGGCAAATATCCACGGAACCTGGCTGCCATCGGGTGACGTGAACCACCTCCGCCTGAACTTTCCTGTTCGTCGTCGAAATGGTCTTCACTCACGCGTGTTCCTCCAGCAGGCGCCAGCGCAGTTTTTCACCGGCGCGCAGCGGGATGACAGTCAGCTCGCCGAACGGCAGGCTGGTTGGGGCGGTCCATTCTTCGCGGACCAGGGTGATGCGGTCGGTGTTCGCCGGCAGACCGTAGAAGCGCGGGCCGTTGAGGCTGGCGAAGGCTTCGAGCTTGTCCAGCGCATTACGCTGTTCAAAGGCTTCGGCGTACATCTCGATCGCGGCATAAGCGGTGTAGCAACCGGCACAGCCACACGCGGCTTCTTTGGCGTGTTGGGCGTGCGGGGCCGAGTCTGTACCCAGGAAGAACTTCTCGCTGCCGCTGGTAGCGGCGTCAAGCAGGGCGACCTGATGGGTATTGCGCTTGAGAATCGGCAGGCAATAGAAGTGTGGACGAATCCCGCCCACCAGCATGTGGTTGCGGTTATACAGCAGGTGGTGAGCGGTGATGGTTGCGCCAACGTTGGCCGAAGCCTCGTTGACGAACTGCACGGCATCGCGGGTGGTGATGTGTTCGAACACCACTTTGAGCGTTGGGAAGCGCTCCACGACCCGACGCATGTGCTCGTCGATGAAGATTTTTTCGCGGTCGAAGACATCGACGTCGCCGCGGGTGATTTCACCGTGAATCAGCAAGGGCATCCCGACCTCGGCCATGGCCTCGATCGCAGGGAAGATCTTGTCGATGCTGGTAACACCGGAATCCGAGTTGGTGGTCGCGCCAGCCGGATACAGCTTGGCAGCGTGAACGAAACCGCTGGCCTTGGCCTCGCGAATTTCATCGGGTGTAGTCCGGTCAGTCAGGTAAAGCACCATCAGCGGTTCGAAACGGCTGCCGGCCGGGCGCGCAGCGAGAATGCGCTGGCGATAGGCGTCGGCTTCAGCGGCGTTACGCACCGGTGGCACCAGGTTAGGCATGATGATGGCGCGACCAAAGGTGCGCGCGACATCCGCGACAGTATTGGGCAACACAGCACCATCGCGAAGATGAATATGCCAGTCGTCGGGACGCAGCAGGGTCAGGCGGTCGGACATTGGGGATTCCAGGCGGGTCAAACTCAAGGGAATGCTACCGGAAAAGACTCATCCAGGCACTCGCTATCAAGTTTTGCAGCAAGCAACCGATATGACAAAGGTATGCCGTAATCATGTGTATCGGTCTTTTTGTTGTAGAAGCCAGTGGAGCCTCCCGTGCGCCAGCGTTATTTAGCCTTGCTCAGCGTGTTTGCCAGCCTTCCTGCGATGGCGCTCACTTTCCAGACGCGTCTGGAGAGCATCGAGTGGACGGTCGAAGGCGACAAGTTCGAATGTCGCCTGAGCCAACCGATTACCGATTTCGGTTCGGGCGAGTTCGTGCGGCGCGCAGGCGAGCAGGCCACCTTTCGTCTGAAGGCCTACAACCCGATGATCGCCGGCGGTTCGGCGACGTTGCTCGCAGCCGCTGCGCCTTGGCAGCCGGGGCGTGGCGATATCAATCTGGGGTCAGTCAAGGTTGGCAGCGGTGATGTGCTGTTCAACAGCTCGCAACTCCAGGCCGGACGCCTTATCGGCGGTTTGATGGACGGTCGCAGCCCGCTGATTCGTCATTATTCGCGCGATGGCGGAGTGTCGGAAGTCCGTTTGTTGCCGGTCAGTTTCAGCAAGGCCTACGCCGATTATCAGGCGTGTGTCGCCAAGTTGCTGCCGATGAATTACGAGCAGGTGAAGCAGGCTGAGGTTGGTTTTCCGGGCGGTGGTATCGATCTGGACGCGCAGGCCAAGGCCAAGCTGCAGGTCATGCTGAACTTCATGAAGGCCGACCCGACGGTCAATCACATCGAACTCGACGGTCATTCCGATAACAGTGGCAATCGCCTGACCAACCGTGATCTGTCCCGGCGCAGAGCGCTGGCGGTAATGGACTTCTTCAAGGCCAATGGCATTCAGGAGTCGCAAATCACGATGCGCTTTCACGGCGAGCGTTATCCGTTGGCCCCCAACACCAACACCGCCAATCGGGCCAGGAATCGCCGGGTCAACGTTCACCTTGAGCGCGTTGCACCCACCGATAAACCGGCGCCGCAAGTCAGCTCGGCAAGCAGTGCCGCAACGACCTCCTGAACCGGCTGAAATAGTCGCCCGCTCGACATAATCTGTCGCTTCGTCATCATAAGCTGTCGCGCCTCTGTAATTTATCCTCTCGCAGCGGTAGACTTCTCGGCTTTCCGTAGAACCCCGTGGAGTGATGGCATGGCGGACGTAAACAAGGTCGTTCTGGCGTATTCCGGCGGCCTGGACACTTCGGTGATCCTCAAGTGGCTGCAGGATACTTATAACTGTGAAGTGGTGACCTTTACCGCTGACCTGGGTCAGGGTGAAGAGGTCGAGCCGGCCCGCGCCAAGGCACAAGCCATGGGCGTAAAAGAAATCTACATCGACGATCTGCGCGAAGAATTCGTGCGTGATTTCGTTTTCCCGATGTTCCGCGCCAACACCGTTTATGAAGGCGAGTACCTGCTGGGTACTTCCATCGCTCGTCCGTTGATCGCCAAACGCCTGATCGAAATCGCCAACGAAACCGGTGCAGATGCCATTTCCCACGGCGCGACCGGCAAGGGCAATGACCAGGTTCGTTTCGAGCTGGGCGCTTATGCACTCAAACCAGGCGTGAAAGTAATTGCCCCTTGGCGTGAGTGGGACCTGCTGTCCCGCGAGAAACTGATGGATTATGCGGCGAAGCACGCGATCCCGATCGAACGTCACGGCAAGAAAAAATCCCCGTACTCGATGGACGCCAACCTGCTGCACATCTCCTATGAAGGCGGCGTGCTGGAAGACACCTGGACCGAGCACGAAGAAGACATGTGGCGCTGGACCGTCTCCCCGGAGAACGCTCCCGACAAGCCGCAGTACCTGGAACTGACCTACCGCAACGGCGACATCGTTGCACTGGACGGCGTCGAAATGACTCCGGCTACCGTGCTGGCGACCCTGAACCGTATCGGTGGCGAACACGGTATCGGCCGTCTGGACATCGTCGAGAACCGTTACGTCGGCATGAAGTCCCGTGGCTGCTACGAAACCCCTGGCGGCACCATCATGCTGCGTGCTCACCGGGCGATCGAGTCGATCACTCTGGACCGCGAAGTGGCTCACCTCAAAGACGAGCTGATGCCTAAATATGCCAGCCTGATCTACACCGGTTACTGGTGGAGCCCTGAGCGTCTGATGCTGCAACAGATGATCGATGCTTCCCAGGCGCATGTGAACGGCGTGGTTCGCCTGAAGCTGTACAAAGGCAACGTGATCGTTACCGGTCGCAAGTCTGACGAGTCGTTGTTCGACGCTAACATTGCTACCTTCGAAGAAGATGGCGGCGCTTACAACCAGGCTGATGCAGCCGGCTTCATCAAGCTGAACGCTCTGCGTATGCGCATCGCCGCAAACAAAGGCCGCAAGCTGTTCTGATGCGGTTGGCTTGATCAACGATTGTGGCCCCGTTTGTAACGGGGCCACAATGTGATCGAAGAATTCGTGTGTGGCTGTTTATCTCCTGAATCCGTGTCGCCAGGACTTGGTTTTTTAACTTCCTGAATTGTCTGTACCCCCCCTTTCTGTTCTGTCTCTGTCGGGGACTATTTACCGGGCCACTGTACTGGCTCGGTGTCAGTGCCGGCTGACGACGGTCACCGCCAAGGTGCTCAAGTTATAACTCATGTAAAAAGACTCTTTGGAATCCAACGCTTTTGCATCTGATTTTTTGAGTGTTCTTTCGTTAATCAAATGTTCCGACTCGCCGCTCGTTAGAAAGACGATCACTTCACGGTGGTGGTGTTTCCTTGAGTAGAGCAAGCTCATCAAACTGTCGATATCTTTCTTTTTGCGAATCCATCGTGCATCAATGATCCGTATGCCGCGTATTGACGCAGGTAAAGACACCGGGTGTTGGGTCGAAAGGTTCGCGATGAAGGTTATATGGGCGGGTGGAGCGGGCGCACTCTGAAGCAGATAGTCGGGTTTACGTCCTTTGATTGAGTAGGGTTGATTGTCCTCTTCAACAGGGTCGTTGATAGGGGCGGTTCTGTTTTTTTCTGGTCGAGTAGCATCGTCGATGACTTTTACAAACTGCTTGCTCTTTTGAAAATCAGAAGGTGCATACAGCGATTTGTAGTTAAAGTTGAGTGTGATAAAAAATAAAAAGATCAGGTAAAAAGGGAAACTGATCAGAAACCAGATGTAAGTCTGGCGCTCCTCGTTGTCAAGAAAAGGCAGCGATACGGCTGCCGACGTTTCGGAGAGCGTCGCGAATATTGCAATTATGGTCATCGGGTTGGATATTTTTTTTGAGTTTTTGTCATTTTGATTACTCGTTGAATAGTGATCTATAGTGAATTCCTTGTGGGTGAAAATATTAAATGGTAGTGGTTGTCGGGTATTGATTTATTGTTTTTTGTAAAGGTTTTGTAGGCTGGTCTGCTTTGCAGTTTTATCACTATTTTCAACGGATCAATAGCCTTGTTTTAGTGAGATTAATGTAGGCGGGTGAAAATGGGGTGTTTTGATAATAGGCTCATGTTTCATGAACGGCGGGGGTGGCGTGTGTATTGTTAGCTGTTTTTTTTTGATGTCCGCAGAAAAAATACAGATGACCGGAGGAGGGTAAAGCCTCGAATAAACTTTAAGCGACATTGTTTTCTATGAAATCCTGTAGGGAAAATCCTGGTTGTTTGTAGGGATTGTCTCTCGGTGTAGGTGGTTGGGGTGGGCAGCATCCCAAGGTCGAAACGACTACGCTATTGTGCGGGCTCTAAAAATTCGAACAGCGAAATTGGACTTGCCCATGAATAAAGTGCTGATCGTGGATGATCACCCCGTCATTCGTCTTGCTGTACGTATGTTAATGGAGCGTCATGGCTACGAAGTCATTGCCGAAACGGACAATGGTGTCGATGCCCTGCAACTTGCCCGTGAACAGATGCCGGATATCGTGATACTGGATATCGGTATTCCGAAACTGGATGGCCTGGAAGTTATTGCACGCTTGACCTCGACGACCATGCCTTTGAAAGTGTTGGTCTTGACATCGCAGGCCCCCGGTCACTTTTCAATGCGTTGCATGCAGGCAGGGGCTGCCGGGTATGTCTGCAAACAGCAGGACCTCACCGAGTTGCTCAGTGCAATCAAGGCTGTATTGTCAGGATATAGCTACTTTCCGAATCAGGCGTTGCACTCGGTTCGCTCAAGTTTGGGGAACGCGAGTGAAGCAGACATGGTGGATCGGCTGTCAGGAAGGGAGATGATGGTTTTACAACAGTTGGCCCGAGGCAAGACCAACAAGGAAATTGCCGATGGTATGTTCCTCAGCAATAAAACCGTCAGTACTTACAAAACGCGTCTGCTATTAAAGCTCAATGCTCGTTCGCTGGTAGACCTGATCGAGCTTGCGCAGCGTAATGGTCTGGTTTGAGTTTTCGGGGGGCGCAGTGTTTTGCGCATGGAGACGCTTGAAAGTAAGCGGCATCTGGTTGGATTTTGAGTCGCCGGTTGGCTTGCCCTGATGTCCCCGCCGCGCCGGACTCATTGAATCAGAGAGCATTGCCCAGCGCTTGAGGGAGTGCTGAAAAGCCTCCGTTTCGGGAGGCTTTCAGGTGTTAAAGGTCAAAGTCGTAATCGGCCAGTTGCTTTTGCAAGCGGCGCTCCTCCAGGAGATTATCGATGGTGCGACGTTTGCTCAGGTTGGTCTTCGCTACCTCTACCACAGGCTCGGCATCATCGGCCTCAACGGAGATGAAGTCGTCTTCTGTGTCCAGTTGTTCTTTGCCAGTGCTCATAAGGTTAACTCCAGGCTAAGACTGCCATTGGCGCTTCTTATATCGACATTCTCCCGGCGGGTAAAAAAGATTTTTTCAATCGGTAAATCAATAAAGTTAATAGAACCTCAATCGTCGGAGGTCTTTTGCTTGTATTCGCACAGGTCTTCGATACGGCAGCTGCCACAGCGGGGCTTGCGAGCCAGGCAAACGTAGCGCCCGTGGAGGATCAGCCAGTGATGGGAGTCGAGCAGATACTCCTTGGGCACAAACTTCATCAGTTTCTTTTCCACCTCGACGACATTCTTGCCTGGCGCTAACCCTGTGCGGTTGCTGACCCGGAAAATGTGCGTGTCAACGGCCATGGTCAGCTGTCGAAAAGCCGTGTTGAGCACCACGTTCGCGGTCTTTCTACCGACCCCGGGCAGCGCTTCCAGCTCCTCGCGGGTTTGCGGTACTTCACCGCCATGAAGCTCTACCAGCATTCGGCAGGTTTCTATGACGTTTTTTGCCTTGCTGTTGTACAGGCCGATAGTCTTGATGTACTCGGACAATCCTTCTACACCCAGCGCATAAATCGCGGCCGGGGTATTGGCTACCGGAAACAGCTTGGCGGTGGCCTTGTTGACGCCTACGTCGGTGGACTGCGCGGAAAGGATCACGGCGATCAGCAGTTCGAAGGGCGAGGAGTAGGCCAGTTCGGTTTTCGGTTCCGGATTGTCTTCGTGAAGCCGGCGGAAAATTTCCAGGCGTTTTGCGGCATTCATGAGTAGAGCAGTTCCTTGAAGGCGGTCAGTGTGAGGTTGAGGCACCAGGCCAGGCTTGTTTGGCGGCGATGAGCAGTCCCAGCAGGATAAACCCGCCGGGGGCGAGGACGGCCAGTCGTATGCCGCCGTCAGCGGTAAACAGCCAGCCTTGCCCGCTGTAATCAATAATTCCGGTCAACCAGGACACGTGGCTGGCGAATGACCCATTGCCAAGAGCTTCTCGCAACACGCCCAGAACAACCATCAGCCCGAAAAACAGGCTGGACAGGCGAATCCGGTCGCTCATGCTTGCCTGGGTAAATAAACCGTTGTGCTCCAGCGCAATGCACTGCAGGGCAATCAGTCCTGCATACATTCCCAGTTGCCGGTGCAGTTCAAAGGCCCAGGCCTGCAATGCCAATGTGGCCAGGCTGGTCAATGTGGCGGCGAGCGCAATGCTGATGATCAACTGCATGGACGGGACGATCCGCGGTCGCAATACGCTCATCTTCAGGCCGTAAACGCCAATGACCAGCAACGACAGCAGCGACAGGCTCAAGGCGTTCACCAGGGAGTCGCTGGCGCCGATCAACGGGGTCAAAATCAGCGAGTTCTGCAGCCTCGAGGACTGGTTCATTGTCCGCTCCCGATCAGTTGTGGCTGATGCTCGTCGAAATAGCGTAACGCATCATGGATCGCGCTGATCACCGCTCTGGAAGTGACGGTTGCGCCGATCAACTGGTCGAATTGCCCCTGATCTTTTTTCAGCGCCCAGCCACTGTCACCAGGGTCGTTGCGCGACTTGCCGAAAAAGCCCTGAAGCCAGGGGTTGGGCTGGTCGGCGATTCTCCCGCCCAGCCCGGGTGTTTCCGATTGCTTGAGGGTTTTGACCCCCTGCAACTTGCCATTGATGTCGATCACGATCAGCAGTTCGATCGCATTTTCGTAACCCGTCACCTGGCTGCGTAATATCACTGCACTGGGTTTTCCGCCTGCTGTGGCCAGATAACCGCCCAGCAAGGTGCTGTTGCTCAGCGCGATATCCTTGAGTTCGAGTGACTGGTCCAATGGCTGATTGTCGTAGCTGCCGGCTGGCAGCATGTCGAACAGCTTGCGGCTTTCAATCAAGCGCTGTTCAGCCGAGATCCGCGGTGCGGCGGCATGTTGCAGGAAAAATGTCGCGCCTGCGCCCAATCCGGCCACGACCACCAGCATCAGCACACTGAAATTCCGCTTCATGGCGTACGAGGCTCTGGTTGTGCAGCAGCGAGGCGTTCCAGGGCCGGTACGCAGAGATTCATCAGCAGCACCGCAAAGGCCACCCCGTCGGGATAGCCGCCCCAGGTTCGAATCAGGTAGGTCAGCAGGCCGACGCCCGCGCCGAACATCAAGCGGGCTTTGGGACTCTTCGCTCCCGACACCGGTTCGGTCACGATAAAGAATGCCCCGAGCATGCTCGCACCCGTCAGCAAGTGAAAGAGCGGCGAGCCGTGAGAGTCCGAACCTGAGCCGTTCCAGCACAGCAGGCTGATGACGAACAGACTGCCGAGCATGCCGACCGGCGCATGCCAGCTGAACACCCGCTGCTGTAACAGGAACGCGCCGCCCGCGAGAAAAGCCAGATTCACCCATTCGATACCTTTACCACCCGCGTGGCCAAACGCCGGGTTGCCGACGAAGAGTTCGTCCATGGTCAGGCTTTTGTTGATTCGCAGGCTATCCAGTGCCGTGGCCGTCACCCAGGCGTCGGGCTGCTCGGCGCCGCTGAAATTGAAACCGAAAACCTGTTGCAGGCCGGCGAGCAGATTCATCCCGTGGGACGTTGGCCAGTGGGTCATCTGTCGCGGGAAACACACCAGTACCAGCGCAAAACCGAGCATGGCCGGATTGAACGGGTTTTTGCCGACGCCGCCATACAGGTGCTTGCCGAACAACATCGCGAATGCCGCAGCGCTGACCGTCAGCCACCACGGACAGTAAGGTGGTAATGCCAGTGCCAGCAAGGTGGCGCTGACCAATGCGCTGCCGTCGCTTAACGCAGGCTTGAGCGGGTACTTGCGCAAGCGCAACACCAGCGCCTCAACGGCTAACGCGCTGCCGCAGGCCAGCAGCAGATTGATCAGAACGCCCCAGCCAGATAACCAGAACAACACCAGCATGCCCGGCACGGTGGCCAGTAACACCCGTTTCATCGCCTGTTGCAGGCGATCATCGACCGGTTCAAGGGGCGACATAGGCGTTTACCTGGCGCTCGGCTTCGCAGAGCCTTTCGCGGGCCTTGGCCAGCAGCTCCGACGGCGTATCAGGACACCGCTCGAGCTTGCTGACATCGGCGCGGGCATAAGCCAGTTCGGTTTTCAGTTGCCGCAGTTGAGCGTCGATGGGACGTTTTTCGACGCGTAGCAGATCGGGTGCCGGTTTTTCGCTGGCGCCTTCGGCAGCGTGCAGCGCCTGCTCCGCTTGAGCGAGGGCTGCGCCGAGTGCTTCCAGTTGCTCGGCCGGTGCTTCGCTGGCCTGGGCTTTTTTCAGCTCGGCGCGACGCATCGCCAGCTGGATTTTCGCGCGTTTGAGTTCGGCATCGTTGGCCGGCGCCGTCGATTGCACGGGTACTGGCGGCACCGTGCTTTCGAGCTGCGCCAGGGCTTGCTCGGCGGCTTCGAATTGCTGCTGCAAAATGATCAGCTGCGACTGTTGTTCAAAGGTCGGTGGATGCCCGAATGCCTTCAATGATTTGTTCAACTGCGCGCGGCTCATCGCCACATCGATCTTGGCTTTTTTCAGCGCGGCATCGGCGGCAGCGGCTTTTTGGGCCTGAACCCGGGCAATGGCGTCCTGCAGCGGAGTATTGCTGGCGTCGCTGTGCTGTGCGGCTTTTTGCGCGCGGGCCAGTCGTTCAGCGTGCTTTTGCTCTTCCTCACGACGCAGGCGCGCATTGCGCTGTTCGAAGCGCTGCCTTGCGTGATCGCGTTTGGCGTTGCGTGCTTGCAACTCTTCGGGCGTGAACGCCAGACCACCGACAATCGGCAGCACTTTGTTCGAGGGCAATGGATGCATTTCGATGCAATCCACCGGGCAGGGCGCTACGCACAGATCGCAGCCGGTGCATTCGTCGATCAGCACCGTGTGCATCAGTTTTGCCGCACCGACAATCGCGTCTATCGGGCAGGCCTGAATGCACTTGGTGCAGCCGATGCATTCGGCCTCACGGATAAATGCAATTTGCGCCGGTGCCGAGCCACGGCTGGTGTCCAGTTCCAACACCGGGATTTTCAGCAGTTCGGCCAGTGCCGAAATGGTTTCGTTGCCGCCCGGCGGGCACTTGTTGATTGCCTCGCCATTGGCAATGCCTTCAGCGTAGGGCTTGCATCCGGGATGGCCGCATTTGCCGCATTGGGTCTGCGGCAGGAGTGCGTCGATACGTTGAATCAGACTCATGTTTTGATCAGTCCGCTGAAGCCGAGAAAGGCCACTGCGATCAGTCCGGCGCTGATCAGGTCGATCGGCAGGCCACGAAAGGGCAGGGGCACATCGTTATTGAGCGTGCGCTGACGCAGGTCGCTGAACAGACTCAGCACCAGCCAGAAACCCAGCCCGGCGCCAAGACACAGCGCTGCGTGATAGCCAAAGCCTTTGTCGCTCTGCATGCCGAACAGGCTCAGCCCCAGCACGCCAGCGTTGCCCAGCAACAACGGCCACAAGCCGTTGAACGGTAACTGCGGCAGGGCACGCGTCAGCAGATTCAGCACCGGGGTAATCAGCAGCACGTTCAAGGGCAAAAACACAAACAGGTACAAGGACGTCAACCCAAGCGGTATCAGCAGCCAGTGATAGGCCGCGTAACCCGGAAGGCCGCTGAGCAACATCAGGCAGGTGGTTGCAATGCCCAGGGCATGAACCTGACGACGCTCGATGGCAGGCTCACGCGTCGATTGCATCAGCGGATCGACCCCCAGCGGCCAGTGCACGATGAAGTTATTGATCAGGGCGGTGCTGATGAGCGTGAGCAGAATGTCGGTCATGGGCGTGCCGGGTTGAGCGAACGGGCCTGTGCGTAAAGATTAGGCATTATCCGGCAAGCAGATATGAAAATCCCACCGCCGCGAGTCAACGCGACGGTGGGATCGGTTCAGCCAGGCACCTTACTTGATGCGCTGACCCGGCTTGGCGCCGCTGTCCGGGCTCAACAGGTAGATTTCTTCGCCACCTGGGCCTGCCGCCATGACCATGCCTTCGGAGATCCCGAAGCGCATTTTGCGTGGCTTGAGGTTGGCGATCATCATCGTCAGGCGACCTTCAAGCTTGGCCGGGTCCGGATAAGCGCTCTTGATGCCGGAGAACACGTTGCGTTGCTCGTCACCGATATCCAGGGTCAGGCGCAGCAGCTTGTCCGCGCCTTCCACGGCTTCGGCCTTGAGGATCAGGGCCACCCGCAGGTCGACCGCGGCAAAGGTATCGAACTCGATCTCTGGCGACAGCGGATCCTTGGCCAGTTCGCCATTGCCTTGTGGGGCGGCTTCGCCGGTGTCGGTCTGGCTGGCGGCCAGGTCTTCTTTCGAAGCGTCGGTCATGGCTTGTACCTTGATCGGGTCGATGCGCGTCATCAGCGGTTTGAACTCGTTCAGTTGATGGTTGCTGAGCAGGGTTGCGTGATCGTTCCAGGTCAGTGGTGCGACGTTGAGGAACGCCTCGGCATCGGCGGCCAGCAACGGCAACACAGGCTTGAGGAAAATCACCAGTTGGCGGAACAGGTTGACGCCCAGGGCGCAGATCGCCTGGACTTCGTCTTGCTTGCCTTCCTGTTTGTTCAGCGACCATGGCGCCTTGTCGGCGATCCAGGCGTTGGCACGGTCGGCCAGGCCCATGATTTCACGCATGGCACGGGCGAAGTCGCGAGCCTCGTAAGCCTCGGCGATGCTTGGCGCAGCGGCCAGGAACGCTTCGGTCAGTTCTGGCGCGGCATTACCGGCCACCAGCACACCGGCGTTGCCTTTGTGGATGAAGCCTGCGCAGCGGCTGGCGATGTTGACGACTTTGCCCACCAGGTCGGAGTTGACCTTCTGCACGAAGTCTTCGAGGTTCAGGTCCAGGTCGTCGACGCCACGGCCGAGTTTGGAGGCGTAGTAGTAGCGCAGGTATTCCGGCGACAGGTGGTCCAGGTAGGTCCGGGCCTTGATGAAGGTGCCGCGGGACTTGGACATTTTCTGGCCATTGACGGTCAGGTAGCCGTGTACGTTGATACCGGTCGGCTTGCGGTAGCCCGCACCTTCAAGCATGGCTGGCCAGAACAGCGCGTGGAAATTGACGATGTCCTTGCCGATGAAGTGGTACAGCTCGGCGGTGGAGTCCTTGGCCCAGTACGCGTCGAAATCCAGTTCAGGACGACGTGCGCAGAGGTTCTTGAAGCTCGCCATGTAGCCGATTGGCGCGTCCAGCCAGACATAGAAGTATTTGCCTGGCTCGTCGGGGATTTCGAAACCGAAGTACGGCGCATCGCGGGAGATGTCCCACTGTTGCAGGCCGACATCCAGCCATTCGGCGATCTTGTTCGCAACCGCGTCTTGCAGGGTGCCGCTGCGGGTCCATTCCTGCAGCATCTGCTGGAAGTCCGGCAGCTTGAAGAAGAAGTGCTGGGAATCCTTGAGTACCGGCGTGGCGCCCGAGATCGCCGACTTCGGATCCTTCAGGTCAGTCGGCGCGTAGGTGGCACCGCATTTTTCGCAGTTGTCGCCGTACTGGTCTTCAGTGCCGCACTTTGGGCAGGTGCCCTTGATGAAGCGGTCGGCCAGGAACATTTTCTTTTCCGGGTCGAAATACTGGGTGATCGAACGCGTGGCAATGTGCCCGGCGTCACGCAGCTTCAGGTAGATCTGGCTCGACAGCTCACGGTTTTCTTCGGAGTGAGTGGAGTGGAAATTGTCGAAGTCCACCAGGAACTCGGCAAAGTCGGCGCTGTGTTCAGCCTGGACGTTGGCGATCAGTTGTTCCGGGGTGATGCCTTCTTTTTCTGCGCGCAGCATGATGGCCGAACCGTGGGCGTCGTCCGCGCAGACATACGTGCATTGATTGCCGCGATGCTTCTGGAAGCGCACCCACATATCGGTCTGGATGTACTCAAGCATATGGCCAAGGTGGATTGAGCCATTGGCATAGGGCAGGGCGCTGGTGACGAGGATCTTGCGTGGCTCGGACATGGGGCTCGGCTACTTGATGAAACGGAGGTCGGCCACTATAAAGCGCCGGCACATATTTTTCACCCTTCAGGCCTGTTTCCGGATACATCGGCTGCGAAAACCTGTGGCGAGGGAGCTTGCTCCCGCTGGGTGGCGAAGCCGCCCCAAATCAGGCGACACCGAGCTGGCAGTATCACCGCGTCGATAAAGTTACGGCTGCTGCGCACCCGAGCGGGAGCAAGCTCCCTCGCCACAAATGAGTGTCCGGCGTAGGATACCCGTCTGATTTTCCAGCCTTGTTATCGGAGTTGCCCATGAGCGCCGTCAATCGCGCAGCGGTGGAAGCCGTCCTTCGTCAGTACACCGACCCTTACTTGAACCAGGATCCGGTCAGCGCCGGTTGCCTGCGCAGCATCGACATCCAGGGCGACCGCGTCAGCGTTCAGCTGGAACTGGGCTACGCCGCCGGCCTGTTCAAGAGTGGCTGGGCGCAGATGCTGCAAATGGCTATCGAGGGCCTGGAGGGTGTGACCTCGGCCAAAGTCGACATCAGCACCGTGATTGCCGCGCACAAGGCACAGGCGCAGATCCCGGGCCTGGCCAACGTCAAGAACGTGGTCGCCGTGGCGTCCGGCAAGGGTGGTGTGGGCAAATCCACCACCGCCGCCAACCTTGCGTTGGCGCTGGCCCGCGAAGGCGCCAAGGTCGGGATCCTCGATGCCGATATCTATGGTCCGAGCCAGGGCATCATGTTCGGCATCCCGGAAGGCACCCGACCGAAGATCAAGGACCAGAAGTGGTTCGTGCCGATCGAGTCGCATGGCGTTGAAGTCATGTCCATGGCGTTTTTGACCGACGACAACACGCCGATGGTCTGGCGTGGCCCGATGGTTTCCGGCGCCTTGCTGCAACTGGTGACGCAGACGGCCTGGAGCGATCTGGATTATCTGGTGATCGACATGCCGCCGGGCACCGGTGACATTCAGTTGACCCTGGCGCAAAAAGTCCCGGTGGCCGGTGCGGTGATCGTCACCACGCCGCAGGATCTGGCATTGCTGGACGCCCGCAAAGGCGTGGAGATGTTCCGCAAGGTCAACATTCCAGTGCTCGGCGTGGTGGAAAACATGGCCGTGCACATCTGCTCCAACTGCGGTCATGCCGAGCACCTGTTCGGTGAAGGCGGCGGCGAGAAGCTGGCCAGCCAATATGGTGTCGAACTGCTGGCATCACTGCCGCTGTCGATGTTGATTCGCGAGCAGGCTGACGGCGGCAAGCCAACGGTGATCGCCGAACCGGACAGCCAGATCGCCATGGTCTACCAGGAACTGGCCCGTCACGTCGGTGCGCGGATTGTCTTGCAGGAAGCCGCCACGCCAGCGATGCCGAACATCACCGTCAGCGACGATTAATCCGCTGAAGAAATGCGATCCATTGTGGGAGCGAGCTTGCTCGCGATAGCGGTGTAACAGTCACCTTCAATGGTGAATGTTATGGCCTCATCGTGAGCAAGCTCACTCCCACAGTTGTTTTGTGTACGGCTTAGATGCGCAAACCGCCATCCATCTCCAGGATCCGGCCGGTGTAATAGTCGTTCTCGAAGATGTACACCGCCGAATGGGCGATCTCTTCGGGCTTGCCCATGCGCTTGAGCGGAATCCCGGAGGTCATTTTCTCCAGCGCTTCAGGTTTCATGCTCAGGGTCATTTCGGTTTCGATGAAGCCCGGCGCAATACCGGCCACACGAATGCCGTAGCGCGCCAGTTCCTTGGCCCAGGTCACGGTGGCCGCAGCAACCCCGGCCTTGGCGGCGGAGTAGTTGGTCTGGCCGACGTTGCCGGCGCGGGAGATCGAGGAGATGTTGACGATCGCGCCGCTGGTCTTCAGCTCGATCATTTTCGCCGCCACTTCACGGGTGCACAGGAATACGCCGGTCAGGTTGACGTCGATCACGGCCTGCCACTGGGCCAGGCTCATTTTGGTCATTTCGCCGTCCTTGACCTTGATCAGCAGGCCATCGCGCAGAATCCCGGCGTTGTTGATCAGGCCGTGGATCGCGCCGAAGTCTTCGGCAACCTGGGCGACCATGTGCGTCACCTGTTCTTCATTGGCGACATTGCACAGATAAGCGCGAGCCTCGACACCGGCGGCTTTGCAGGCGGCAACGGCCTGATCGAGTTTTTCCTGATTGAGGTCGACCAGTGCCAGTTTCGCGCCCTTGGCGGCGAAATACTCGGCCATCGAACGGCCTAAACCCTGGCAACCGCCGGTGATAATGATTACTTTGTCAGTGAGTTTCATTCGCATGCCCCCAATGGCAGGTCAGAGTGGTTTCCTTCAGAGAGCCTCTCGATCTGCACCTGATGTGGCCTGGCTGCACATGAGAACTGCCCGATGGCATTGCTGGAACTTTGTCCCAGGTACCTGTCCGTTTTTTTGACGGATTCTATATAAGGAGTCATAAATTGAGCGTTGAAGCTGCCAAGCATGCCCGAGAATTGTTGCTCAAGGAATACCGCGGAGTGCTCTCGACACACTCCAAGGCGATGCCCGGTTTCCCGTTCGGCTCGGTGGTTCCTTATTGCCTGGACGAGCAGGGCCGGCCGCTGATCCTGATCAGCCGGATCGCCCAGCACACCCACAATCTGCAAAAAGACCCCAAATGCTCATTGCTGGTGGGTGAGCGCGAGGCTGAAGACGTACAGGCCGTTGGTCGCCTGACCTACCTGGCCGAAGCGGAAAAAATTGAAGACCAGGCCGCCATCGATGCCGCTGCCGAGCGTTATTACCGCTATTTCCCGGACTCGCAGAATTATCACAAGGCGCATGATTTCGACTTCTGGGTACTCAAACCGATACGGCATCGCTACATCGGCGGTTTCGGTGCGATTCACTGGGTCGACCAACTGACCCTGGCCAACCCGTTCGCCGGCAAGGCCGAAGCGAGCATGATCGAACACATGAACGCCGATCACGCCAAGGCCATCGCCCATTACGTCGAGCTGGCCGGCTTGCCGAAAACCGCACCTGCTCAGTTGGCCGGTATCGACGCCGAAGGCATGCACCTGCGCATTGGCCAGGGGCTGTACTGGCTGCCGTTCCCGGAGGTGTGTAATACGCCGACACAAGTGCGCGAAGCCTTGGTTTTGCTGGCTCACGCCGAGCAATGGCCGAAAAATGCGACAGCCGACGCTTGAAATCACGAAACGGCGACGTCATCTACGTTCTACTTGCAAGGCATTCTTGCGTTGAGGAACCATTTGATGCGCCCTTTTTTGTTGCTCTTTCTGCTGTTCCCGGTGTTGGAGCTGTTCGTATTCGTCAAGGTCAGCGCGGCCATCGGGTTTTTCCCGGCGCTGCTGCTGATCATTCTCGGCTCGATGTTCGGCGTGTTTGTGCTGCGCATCGCCGGACTGGCTACCGCATTGCGCGCTCGTGAGAGCCTGAACCGCGGCGAGTTGCCAGCGCAGACCATGCTTGAAGGCCTGATGCTGGCCTTGGGCGGCGGTCTGTTGATCGTGCCAGGTTTCATCAGCAGCGTGATCGGTCTGATCATGATCTTGCCGATCACCCGCCGGCTGCTGGCCAACGCGATGCGCAAGCGCGCCGAAGAGCAGGCAATTCGTCAGCGTGCCTTTGCCGATGATCTGCAACCACGTGGCGGCCCGGCTCCGCGTCAACCGTTGGGCCGTGAGCCGAACGTGATCGAAGGCGAGTTCGAGCACCGCGACTCCAAATAACGGGTCCATCCACACGGCACCTTCGGGTGCCGTGTTCGTTTCTGTGGTCTGTGCCGTAAAAAAAATCACTGCCCAGCCCTTGTAATAAGCTTATGCGCCCTTATGTAACGGTCACCGCAAGGTTTCTGGTGAAGATCACCAGACAGACTTCCGCGGTTCGCTTGACGAGCCGCAACCGGCAACGCCGGAATTTAACCCGCCGGGATTACACCGGCCGCTGAAAACCACAATTAGGAGAGATCGACAATGAAGCTTCGTCCTCTGCATGACCGCGTCGTCATCCGTCGCAGCGAAGAAGAAAAGAAAACCGCTGGCGGTATCGTTCTGCCAGGTTCGGCTGCCGAAAAAGCCAACAGCGGTGAAGTCCTTGCTGTAGGTACCGGCCGCGTGCTGGACAACGGTGAAGTGCGTGCGCTGGCCGTGAAAGTGGGTGACAAGGTTGTGTTCGGCCCGTACTCCGGCAGCAACACTGTGAAAGTCGACGGTGAAGACCTGCTGGTAATGGCTGAGAACGAGATTCTCGCTGTTATCGAAGGCTGATTTGCGCTCAATTTCCCGCTACTACAAAAGTATTTAAGGAATATCGATCATGGCTGCTAAAGAAGTTAAATTCGGCGATTCCGCCCGTAAGAAAATGCTCGCCGGTGTCAACGTCCTGGCTGACGCAGTAAAAGCGACCCTGGGCCCTAAAGGCCGTAACGTGATCATCGAGAAGAGCTTCGGCGCTCCGACCATCACCAAGGACGGCGTTTCCGTAGCCAAAGAAATCGAGCTGAAAGACCGTTTCGAAAACATGGGCGCGCAGCTGGTCAAAGACGTTGCCTCCCGTGCCAACGATGACGCAGGCGACGGCACCACCACCGCGACCGTTCTGGCTCAATCGATCGTCAACGAAGGCCTGAAAGCCGTCGCTGCCGGCATGAACCCGATGGACCTGAAGCGCGGTATCGACAAAGCGACCATCGCTATCGTCAAAGAGCTCAAAGCCCTGTCCAAGCCATGCGCTGACACCAAGGCAATCGCTCAGGTCGGCACCATCTCGGCCAACTCCGACAGCTCCATCGGCGACATCATTGCCGAAGCCATGGAAAAAGTCGGTAAAGAAGGCGTGATCACCGTTGAAGAAGGCTCGGGCCTGGAAAACGAACTGTCGGTTGTAGAAGGCATGCAGTTCGACCGTGGCTACCTGTCCCCGTACTTCGTCAACAAGCCAGAGACCATGACTGCCGAACTGGACGGTCCGCTGATCCTGCTGGTCGACAAAAAGATCTCGAACATCCGCGAAATGCTGCCAGTACTGGAAGCCGTTGCCAAAGCCGGCCGTCCTCTGCTGATCGTTGCCGAAGACGTTGAAGGCGAAGCCCTGGCGACTCTGGTTGTGAACAACATGCGCGGCATCGTTAAAGTGGCTGCCGTCAAAGCCCCAGGCTTCGGCGACCGTCGCAAGGCCATGCTGCAGGACATCGCTGTTCTGACTGGCGGTACCGTTATCTCCGAAGAGATCGGCCTGAGCCTGGAAAGCACTACCCTGGAACACCTGGGTAATGCCAAGCGCGTGATCCTGTCCAAAGAAAACACCACCATCATCGACGGTGCTGGCGTTGAGGCTGACATCCAGGCTCGCGTTGTCCAGATCCGTCAACAAGTGGCTGACACTTCGTCCGACTACGACCGTGAAAAACTGCAAGAGCGTCTGGCCAAGCTGTCCGGCGGCGTTGCAGTGATCAAGGTTGGCGCTGGCTCCGAAGTTGAAATGAAAGAGAAGAAAGCCCGCGTTGAAGACGCCCTGCACGCTACCCGTGCAGCCGTTGAAGAAGGCGTGGTACCTGGCGGTGGCGTGGCACTGGTTCGCGCTCTGCAAGCGATCTCCGAGCTGAAAGGCGACAACGATGACCAGAACGTGGGCATCCAGTTGCTGCGTCGCGCTGTTGAAGCGCCACTGCGCCAGATCGTTGCCAACTCCGGCGACGAGCCAAGCGTTGTAGTCGACAAGGTCAAGCAGGGCAAGGGTAACTACGGTTACAACGCTGCTACCGGCGAATACGGCGACATGATCGAAATGGGTATCCTGGACCCGGCTAAAGTGACTCGTTCGGCTCTGCAAGCGGCTTCGTCGATTGCCAGCCTGATGATCACCACCGAAGCCATGATCGCCGAGATCAAGGAAGACGCACCAGCTGGCGGCGGCATGCCAGACATGGGCGGTATGGGCGGCATGGGCGGCATGATGTAAGCCAGCCTTACCCCGTACGAAAAAACCCCGCAGGCGTAAAGCCCGCGGGGTTTTTTTATGGCTGTAACATATCGGCAGAGGTCTGCAAGACCTTCCCTGACAGGGTTTGGATCAACAGATCTATCCCTGAGCCACTCTTGGCCTTAAGCTGCGCGGTCCAAGACGGCCGTAACTGTGTACGGAGCAAGTGCCCATGCGAATTCTATTGGTTGAAGACAACCGCGACATCCTCGCCAATCTGGCTGATTACCTGGGGCTTAAAGGCTATACCGTGGATTGCGCGCAGGACGGTTTGTCAGGTCTGCACCTGGCGGCCACCGAGCATTACGACCTGATCGTGCTCGACATCATGCTGCCCGGCATTGATGGCTACACCCTGTGCAAACGCCTGCGTGAAGATGCCCGGCGCGATACCCCGGTGATCATGCTGACCGCCCGTGACCAACTGGATGACCGGCTGCAGGGCTTCAAGTCCGGTGCCGATGATTACCTGGTCAAACCGTTTGCCCTGTCTGAACTGGCGGCGCGCATCGAGGCGGTCATGCGTCGTACCCAGGGTGGCGGTCGCCGTGCCCTGCAGGTTGGCGATCTGAGCTACGACCTCGACACGCTGGAAGTGACCCGCGAAGGTCGCCTGCTGAAACTCAACCCGGTAGGCCTCAAGCTGCTGGCGGTGTTGATGCAGAAAAGCCCGCACGTCTTGCGTCGCGAAATACTCGAAGAAGCCCTCTGGGGTGACGACTGTCCGGACAGCGACAGCCTGCGCAGTCACGTCCATCAGTTGCGTCAGGTGATCGACAAGCCGTTCGCCAAACCCTTGCTGCAAACCGTGCACGGCGTCGGCTATCGCCTGGCCGAGGGGCGTGATGGAGTTTAAGCAGAGCCTTGCTCAGCGGATCATTATTGCCTTCGCCTTGATGAGTGCGTTGGTGGCGGGGGCATTCGCCATTGGCATCGTGGCGACCGTGCATCTGGTCGAAGAAAAACTGATTTCTGCAGGACTGGGTGGCGATTTACAACGTTTGCTGTTGATGGACAGCATGGCCGACTGGAGTCACCGTCCCGAACCCGATCAGTTGTTCTACTTCAGTGGCGGCCCTGGCGACTTTGACTTGCCCAGGGACCTGCGGCATCTGAATGCGGGCTTTCATGAAGTATTTCGCGAGCAGCTGTCATACCACGCGCTCGTCGAGATCGTTGACGGCCGACGCTACGTCCTGATGCAGGATCAAAGCGATTTCGAAGAGCGCGAGCGAGTACTGTTTGCCGTGGTACTGGTGGGGTTTGTATTAAGTCTGGCATTGGCGGTGTTCCTTGGCTGGGTGCTCGCGCGCAAGGTCATGGCACCGGTAGTCCGGCTGGCGCGCCAGGTGCGTCACCGCGATCAACTGCTCGGCCTGGCACCGCCGCTGGCGCCGGACTATGCCGCCGATGAAGTCGGTGAGCTGGCTGTCGCCTTCGACGCCACGCTGGGCCGATTGCGCCAGGCGCTGAGCCGCGAACGGCTGTTCACCAGCGACGTCAGTCACGAACTGCGCACCCCGTTGATGGTATTGGCCAGCTCCTGCGAACTGTTGCTGGAGAACCCGGACCTCGATCAGCGCAGTCGCAACCAGGTCGAGCGGATCGCTCGTGCCTGTGAAGAGATGCGCGAACTGGTCCAGACCTTCCTGATGCTCGCCCGGGCCCAGCGCGAAGATGCCAGCATGTCGCCGCAACAGACCCTGGGGCAGGTGGCCGAGGACTTGCTCGGCCTGTGGCGCGAGCCGATCGAAGACAAGGGTCTCACGCTGTTTTATGAACCCGGCAACCCGACGGATATGCGCTATAACGCGACATTCCTGCACGCGGTCATGGGCAACCTGTTGCGTAATGCCTTGCACTACACCGACAGCGGGTTTATTCGCCTGACCATTCTGCCCCACGGTTTTCTGGTCGAAGACAGCGGTGTCGGTATTCCCGAAGAGAAGCGCGAAGCGATGTTCGAGCCGTTTGTGCGCGGTGGCGAGAAGCGTGGGGAAGGGCTTGGGCTGGGCCTGTCGCTGGTGCAGAGGATTTGTGAAAACCAGGGCTGGAGCGTCAGTCTCAGCACCATGGAACCTAACGGCTGCCGCTTTTATGTCGAACTGGGCAAACCGGACGCCTGATGCCTCGGTCGCTACCGTAGAAGCAGAGTTCAAGCAGGCGGATTTTCGGGTTCAGGACCCGCCAGCAAGCGGCTTCGCATGACATGAAACAGCTGCGCCGCCACTCGTCGTGGGGCTCGGCGGATTGGGAGAAGCTCAACTATTTTTATAACAAGGTATTTGGCAGCTCCATCAAAGGTTTGTAGCGATGAAACTAGAAATTGCTAGGGGTCTATTTTTGGCAGGAGCCTTGGCAGTTGTTTCATTGGCGGTGGTCGGCCTGGAGCAACCACGTACACAAGTTCTCAGTGCAAAGAATAGCGGTGTGCATTGCCCGTTGCCACGGACTGCGAAATCATCCACGGTGAACCACTCCGATAATGATGAGTTGTTTTTGTTCATGCTCGGCATGACTCAGGGAATGAAACACCAGAGTTGAACCCCCTCAGCCCATATCAAAGGCCTCGCATACGCGAGGCTTTTTGTTTTTGAACCCAAATCTTCAATTTGCCGAAAACCAGTGTGGGAGCGAGCCTGCTCGCGATGACGGCTTAACATTCAACAATGTTGCCGGCTGTCAGTGAGCTATCGCGAGCAAGCTCGCTCCCACATACGGAACTCTCAGGTCCTGTCGGGCTTGGCCAGCAACGTGTAGATGCAGGGCAGCACGAACAGGGTGAACAGTGTCCCGATCGACATGCCCGTGGCGATCACCATCCCGATATCGTAGCGGCTGACGGCCCCCGCGCCGGTGGCGATGATCAACGGCACCATGCCGAAGACCATGGCAGCGGTGGTCATCAATACCGGACGCAAGCGAATGGCTGCCGCTTGCTCCACGGCTTCGCGGGGCGTCAGACCCTTGTCCTTGCGCAACTGGTTGGCAAACTGGACGATCAGGATCCCGTGTTTGCTGATCAGTCCGATCAAAGTCACCAATCCCACCTGGGTATAGATATTCATGCTTGACCAGCCCAGGAACAACGGGATCAGTGCGCCGCAAATCGACAGCGGCACGGTCACCAGAATCACCAATGGATCGCGGAAACTTTCGAACTGTGCCGCCAGCACCAGGAAAATGATCGCCAGTGCCAGGGCAAAGGTCACCCACAAGGCGCTGCCTTCCTGAACGAACTGCCGCGAGGCGCCGCCGTAATCGAAGGCATAACCCGGTGGTGCTTCCTCTTTGGCGATCTGGCGCACGGTATCGATTGCCTCACCCATGCTGACCATCGAAACGCCGGAAAGAATCGCTGAGTTGAGTTGCTGGAACTGATTCAGCTGTCGCGGTCGTGCGCGGTCACTGATGTTGATCAAGGTCGACAGCGGCAACAGTTCACCCTTGGTGTTTTTAACGTAGTAGCTGCTCAGCCACTCGGGATTGTCCCGGTAAGGCCGTTCGACCTGGGCGATGACCTTGTAACTGCGCCCCTCGATGGTGAAGCGGTTGATCTCGGCTTCTGCCAGCAACGTCGACAGTGTCACACCCAGATCCTCCATCGAGACGCCCATTTGAGCGGCCTTGGCGCGGTCGATATCCACCACCACTTCGGGCTTGTCGAAGGCCAGGTCGATGTCGAGGAACGCGAACTTGCCGGACTCCAGGGCACGCTTCTTCACCCGATTGACCAGCTCCAGCAATGGCTCGTAGTCATTGGCGGTGTTGATCACGAACTGGAACGGCAAACCTTCACCCGTGCCCGGAAGAGAGGGCAGGTTGAAGCCGAAGATTTGCAGGCCGGCGATGCTCGAAAGCTTTTGCTGCACCTCTGGCAGAATTTGCATCTGGGTTCGTTTGCGCTCATTCCAGGGTTTGAGCAGGAAACCGCCAATACCTGACTGCACGCCGTTGAATCCGTTGATCTGGAAGGACGAGTAGTACTCGGGAAACGCCTTGAATATCGCGAGGAATTCGTCGGTGTAGGTATTCAGGTAATCCAGGTTGGCCGTTTGCGGGGCGTTGGCCATCATGAAAATGACGCCCTGGTCTTCATCCGGTGCCAGTTCCGATTTGGTGAACTTGAGCAGCACCGGAATCAGACACAGCACGATCACGGCGAACACCAGCACCACCGGCCGGGTATTGAGCGTGCCGTGCAGGACACTTTGATAACGACGCTTGAGCCCTTCGAATATCAGATCGAGGCGATGGGCCAGGCCCGACGGGTTTTCATCGTGACGCAAGAGCAGCGCACACATCATCGGCGACAGCGTCAGCGCAACAATCCCGGAGATCACCACAGCGCCGGCCAGGGTCAGCGCGAACTCCTTGAACAGAGCACCGGTCAGGCCCGTCAGAAAACCGATGGGCGCATAGACCGCCGCCAGGGTGATGGTCATCGAGACCACCGGCATGGCGATTTCCCGGGCGCCTTCGAGGGCTGCGCTCAGCGGCGTTTTGCCTTCTTCTATGTGGCGGTGGATGTTTTCGACCACGACGATGGCGTCGTCCACCACCAGGCCGATGGCCAGCACCATCGCCAGCAACGTCAGCAGGTTGATCGAGTAGCCCATCAGCTGCATGAAGAACATCACGCCGATCATCGACAGCGGAATGGTCACTACCGGGATCAATACCGAACGCAGCGCGCCAAGGAACAGGAACACCACGACAATCACGATCAGCACGGCTTCGAAGAGGGTTTTCACCACTTCGTTGATCGAGGCCTGAATGAACAACGTGGCGTCGTAGGCGATTTCAGCCTTGAGCGTCGGGGGCAGCTGGGATTCCAGCTCCGGCATGAGCTTGCGCACTTCCTTGATCACGTCCAGCGGGTTGGCAGCTGGTGTGGCCTTGATCCCGATGTACACCGACGGCGTACCGCCAAAGGAGCTGACGGAGTTGTAGTTCTCTGCGCCCATTTCCACGCGCGCCACGTCGCTGAGCAGTACCCGGCTGTCGCCGTCGATTTTCAGCGGAATGGCGGCGAAGGCTTCGGCGCTCTTCAATTCGGTGTTGGCATTGATGCTGGTGACGACGTACTCACCTTTGACTTCACCGGCAGCGGACAGAAAGTTGTACTGGCGCACTGCGTTACCGACATCACTGGCGCTCAAGCCGAAACCGGCGAGTTTTACCGGGTCGAGCCAAAGACGCATGGCAAACACCTGATTGCCGAGAATGGCCGCTTCAGCCATGCCGGGAAGGGTGGCGAGCTTGGGCTGGATCACCCGCGACAGGTAGTCGGTGATCTGCGGGTTGCTCAATTCCTTGCTGTAAAAACTCATGTACATCAGCGCCGAGGCACCTGCGGCCTCCTTGCTCAGCACCGGGTCTTCAGCATCTTTGGGCAGCTTGTTCTTGACCTCGTTGGCTTTGGCCAGCAGCTCGGTGAACAGTCGGTCGCTGTTGGAGCCGATACGTGCATAGATTGAAATCACCGAGAAGTTCTGGCGGCTGACCGAGGTCATGTAATCGATGCCTTCGGCACTGGCCAGGCTTTGCTGCAAGGGTTGGGTGATGTAGCCCTGAATGGTTTCGGCGTTGGCGCCGGGGTAGGCCGTGGTCACCGTGATCAGCGCGTTCTCCATTTGCGGATATTGGCGCAGCGGCAGTTTGCTCCAGGCCTGGAAGCCCAGCAGCACAATCAGCAGGCTGACCACGGTGGCGAGCACCGGGCGGCGAATGAACGGATCGGTAAAAGCCATGGGAATTCCTTGATCAGTTCGTGCGCGGTTGGCTGGTCTGCACGGCTGGCAGGTTCTTGTCGGGGCTGACGACAATATGCGTGCCGTTGTCGAGTTTGATCTGGCCGGCACTCACCACTTGCTCGCCGTTCTGCAAGCCTTTGTTGATCGTCACCAGGCCTTCGCGACGCTCGCCGGTTTCGATGAAGCGCCGTTCGGCGATCAGGATCGGCTGGCCCTGGTCGTCTTTCTCGACGTTGCCGTTCGCGTCCTTCTTCTGGGCGACCACGTAGAGCGAGTTGCCATAGAGGGTGTAGGTGATCGCGCCTTCCGGTACGACGATTCTGGGTTGCGGGTCCGGCAGTATGACCTGCAGGCTGGCGAACATGCCCGGCAGCAATGTGCCGTCCGGGTTGGCCAGGGTGGCACGTACCTGCACGTTGCGGGTGCTGCTTTCGACCTTGGGGTTGATCGCGCTGATGGCACCGGGGAAGTTCTGTGTCGGGTAGGCCGGGACCGTGATTTGAACCGCCTGGCCGAGGGCGATTTTCGGCACCGATTGTTCCGGCACGAAGAAGTCGACGTAAAGGCTGCTCAAGTCCTGCAGGGTGGCGATGACCGTGCCGCTGGGCAGGAAGTCGCCGACATCCACCTGACGAATGCCGATGGTGCCGCTGAAGGGCGCGACGATGTGTTTCTTCGCCAGCGCAGCCTTGAGCTGATTGACGGTGGCCTTGTTCTTGGCAAGCACTGCGGTGAGCCGGTCGAACTCGCCCTTGGAGATCGCCTGACTGCCGACCAGTTGACTGCCACGGCCGTAATCCAGTTGCGCCAGGCCAAGGTCGGCCTGGGCGGTTTCCAGAAAGGCACTTTCAACGGCGCTGTCGAGCTGCACGAGCGGTTGGCCGGCCTTGACCTTCTGCCCGGATTCGAACTGCACGTCCTTGACCGTACCGGCGATCTCCAGGCTCAGGTTGACCCCTTGCAGCGCCTTGAGGGTACCGACCGTGGGCAAGCGCGACTGCCACGGCCGTTCGGTGGCCGTGGCCACGGCAACGCTCACCGGTGGTCTTGGCACAGCGAAGGTCTGGATCATCTTGTAGATGGAGAAGGCCTTGTAGCCTCCCAGCATCAAGACGATCAACAGCACAACACCCAACATGATCAGCATGCGGCGACGCAGCATATTCCACTTCCTTGGAAAAAATCAGGCGAGACAGACCGAACATTACTCCGTGTATGCAGGTGATTCCAGACAGCATTCTCTCGGCGGTCACACCTGACCCGTAGCAGCTGCCGAAGGCTGCGTTCGAGTGCGAAGCAGTCGTAAAATCATGCGCTGCGGTGTGTCAGGCTCAACCGTGGCGGCAGGATTTACGACCGCTTCGCGCTCGAACGCAGGCTGCGCCAGCTGCTACAGGGGGTATCAGGCCAGATTGAGCGTGGGAACGATCAATTTGGCAGCGCGGGTTTCAAACCAGATGCAGGTGGTTATCCCAAAGCCCTGCGGGGAGTTCGAGGGGTTTTGCCATCAGCGGTGTCTGCCGGCAATCATAGAAACGGCAACGCCCTTGCCCCGAGGTCACGACAAAGCCATCGGCCACTGCACCGACACCGGCACAGTCGGGCAGTGGTGCATCGAGGCGCACTTCGCCGCTGTCCAGGTCCCAGATGAAAAAGCGGTTGCCGCGCGGCGCGGTGAGCGCCACCAGCCGTAAGTCACTGTGCACCGCGACGCTCGCGGTGTAGTGCCCCATGGCCTGCAACTGCTGCTCGGCCACCGGGAACGCGACGAAGGGCTGGCCGGGACGCTTGATCGCCAGCAGCTCGGATGATTCGTGCGCGGCGCCCATGAACTGCTGGCCGGTGACGATGGTGCCGTCGCTGGCGATCCCCATGTGACGCACGCTGTTCATCTGCTGGGCCAGGATTTCCTTGCTCAGCAGGCTGCCGTCGCGTTGCATCAGCACCAGGCTGGGTTCCATGGCGTCGAGGTTCATCTCGACCCGGCTTTCGGCTTCGGTACGAATCCCGCCATTGGCCACCACCAGGGTTTCACCGTCGGGCATCCATGACACCTGATGCGGGCCGATGCCGTGGGTGGAAATCTCACCGCTGTAAACCAACCGCTGACCCTCGAAACGGTACACCCCGAGCAGGCCGCGACCCGGGTCGCTGGTGTCGTTTTCGGTGGCGTACAGCCAGTCGCCGCTTTTATGAATAACCGCGTGACCGTAGAAGTGCCGGTTCGGTTGCGACACCACGGTTTGCAGCAGCGTACCGTCACGCAGATCGACCAGATAACTCTCGGTGCCCGGTCGCCGCGCGACGAACAGGGCTATCGGCAGAGCAGGGTGGTTGATGATGTCGTGACAGCGCTGGCCGACTTCGGTGGCGAACACTCGAGTGCCGTTCAGTCGATAGCCGACGGCGTAATGTTTGCCGTCGCTGTCGTCGCGCGCCGAAAGCAGCAAAGGACCGTGGTCCTTTTGCTTGAACAGCTTCCAGCCGCCCAGCGTCACGGCGCCCAGCAACAAACCGCCTAAAGTCAGAGCCTGACGTCGCAGCATGGCGCTACCCCTCATCAGTCACCGTCGTTGGCGTTGAAGCCCAGTTGGATGCCCAGCGCCTTGGCCAGTTCACCTTCGTGCAGGCGATGGACAACGTTGAGGCTGTCGTAAAGGTCGTTGAGTTGCTGGCGACCGGCATCGTCCGTGAGCATTTCGGTCAGCGAGCGCTGGCTGCTTTCGAACAGTTTCAACGACGCGGCGTAGGCGGCATCGATCTTGTCCGCCAGCGGCTTTTGCTCGGCCGGCAGCAGGCCGCGCAGGCCCTTGTTGTCGACACCGACCCAGACCGTCCGGGCGGCAGCCAGACTCGATTGCATGCTTTGCAGCGACGACTGACTGCGCCATGCGTCGGCCTGGAACGGCTGTGGAATGCCCTTGGTCTGACGACCCATCGGCGTGCCGAGTTTTTTCTTCAGGGTATCCAGTGCCGTCACTTGAGCGCGTAGCAAATCGGCGATGGCTTCGTGGGAATCGGCGTAACGCTGGTTCGGGAATTTGCTCATCTGGGCCAGCATGCCGTCGGTGCTGTTCCAGCTGGCGAGGATCTCTTCGGCCAGCAGCTTCTGACGTTCGCCGATGGCAGTCAGCAGTGGGCAGTAACGGGCTTTTTGCGCGGCGTCGGCCACGTTGGTTTTTTCGTCGAACAGAATGTATTCATAGGCCGAGAGGCCCTGTACGACGACGCTGGATTTGGCCAGCGCAGCGGCGTCGATCTGCGGTTGCGCGGTGACCAGTTGCTCGACCTGACGGCCGACCAGGTTTTTCTTGTCCGGCCAGAACTGCACCTGCCAGGAGCGATTGCCTTCGGCCAGTGGGCCGACCAGCAACGGTTGCAATTGTGCCCAGGCTTTTTGTGCATGGAGGAAATCGGCGCGAGCCGTTGCAAGGTCCAACTTGCCTTCGCAGTAGGCCAGCGCACTGGCGGCCAATTGGCGGTCGGCTTCAACCCAGCGACTGTAGGTCGGCAGGATCACTTGCTTGGCGATGGCTGCCGAGGTGACGGCTTGAGGGTCCTGGGGCGAGCAGGCACCCAGGACGAGTGCGGCAAGGCTGGTGAACAACAGCTTGGGGCGGAACATGTCGGGCTCCCTTTTTATGGGCGAAAACGTAGGGGAAAGGCGTCAAAGAGAATTCAAAAAGGCCAGCAACGCAGCGCGCTGCTCGGCATTGAACGCTAAAACCTGCTGCTGCGCCGCGCGCGCTTCACCGCCGTGCCAGAGCACGGCTTCAAGCAGGTTGCGGGCGCGGCCGTCATGCAGAAACTGCGTGTGGCCACTGACCGCTTGTGTCAGGCCAATGCCCCACAACGGCGGGGTGCGCCAGTCGCGGCCTGAGGCCTGGAATTCGCTGCGGTTATCGGCCAGCCCTTCGCCCATGTCATGCAACAGCAGATCGCTGTAGGGGCGAATCAGTTGATTGGCCAGTTCCGGTTCTGCGGCATTCGCGGCAGTGGTGAATGTCGGCGTGTGGCACGATTGGCAACCGGCCTGATAGAACAGGTTTTTACCGGCCAGGACTTGCGAGCCGTTGACGTCACGGCGGGCCGGGACGGCGAGGTTACGGCTATAGAACAGCACCAGGCGCAAGATGTTGTCGCTGACTTCCGGCTCGCCATCCGGGCCGTTGCCGTTGGGCGCCTGCAGGCAGTCGGTCTGGGCCGGGGTGCAGTCATCGAACGGTCTCAGACGGGTCGTAAGACCCATATCACCGGAAAATGCGTGAACGTTTTGCTGATTGAGATTCGGTTGCCCGGCTTTCCAGCCAAAACGCCCCAAAACGGTCTTTTGCTGCGCGTCATCCCACACCCGGTTCGGACGTCCGGCGATGCCGTTTTTGGCTTTAGCCTGGGCGTCGGCGTTGGCCAGGATATCGGCGTCAGAGATGGCTTCGAGCAGCCCGAGGCCAATCATTGGCGGGGCGACTCGAGCGGAGAAAAGCGTGTCGGGATGCATCGGGCCGTAGCCCAGTTGGGTGATCAGCAGCCTGGGTTTGCGCAGTTCGATTTCAGTGCCGTCGGTAAAGCGCACCGGGAGCGGATCATAGTCGACTCGAACCTTGCCTTCGGGGGCGACGCCGGGCACGGCCATGTCCTGGAGTTGCCCGCCGTAGACCGGCTCAGGCACCACGCCTATGTGCTCGATGACCTTGGCATAGGCCGGCTCGTTGGGGATCGACAGACGCACCAGCATCGACACGGCATTATTGGAATCGGCCGTCGGCGGATGACCGCGACCGTCCTTGATATGGCAGTTCTGGCAGGCGTTGGTATTGAACAGCGGGCCGAGGCCGTCGCGGGCGGTGGTGGTCGAAGGGGCGATCACCCAAGGGCTGCGGAAAAAACTGTTGCCGACGCTGAAGTCCAGCCGACGGGTCGGCGAGAGGTTGGCTGAAGGCAGGGAGAACGCATTCTGGTCGCTCTTTCTGACAGTCGCCGCGCCACCGGAGCGGGCTTCACCGGGTTCGGCCTTGGTAAAACGCGGGGCGTCATCGCAGGCACTCAGGCCCAGGGCCAGAAGCAGTGCAGACAAGCGAAGAGGCAGCGAGGGCATCGGCAATCCTGAAAGACGAGCCAAACAAGGGCGCAAAGTCTAACAGGGCAGCGGAGTTTGAATAAGAGGAATTATCGTTCGCTCTCACAGGATGATCGCGATTCCCTGGGGGAGCGAGCCTGCTCGCGATGGGGTCATCATTGCCAATATTTATTTTGAACTTGCTACCGATATCGCGAGCAGGCTCGCTCCCACAGGGTATTGCATTCAGGCAGGTACAAAAAAGGCGACCCGAAGGTCGCCTTATTGGTCGCTCAGCGTAGATCAGAAATCGTGATCGGCGTTGTCCGGGTTCAGGTCGCTGATGCCCAGTTTGCTGGCAGCCTGTTCGATCGAGGTGGTCTGCTTGACCAGTGCCGCAATGGCGTCACGCACAATCTTGTTACCTGCGGTGTTGCCGGCAGCGATCAACTGGTCGTAGTGCTCGCCCTTGTTGGCGTGATCAACCATGACCTGGATTTTGGCCTCGGTGGCAGCCAGGTCAGCCTTGAGCGCAGCATCGGCAGCCGGGTCGGCTTTGGCCACCAGCGACGACAGGCTGGCGCCGGTCATTTTGGTGCCGTCGGTGCGGGTGTATTCGCCCAGGTACACGTTACGAATGCCTTTGGCATCGTAGAAGTGCGAGTTGTGGGTGTTGTCACTGAAGCAGTCCTGTTCGTCTTCCGGGGAGTTGGCTTCCAGGGAAACCTTCATGCGCTCGCCCGCCAGTTCGCCCAGCGAGAGGCTGCCCATGCCGAAGAGCATTTTGCGCAAACCGCTTTCTGCCGGTTCTGCTTCCAGCTCGGCGCGGTAGTTGTCAGGCACGTTTGGCTTCCAGTTGCCGACCATTTCTTCCAGGTCGCTGACCAGCAACTGGGTCACGGCTTTCAGGTAAGCGCGACGACGATCATTGTGGCCACCGGTAGCCCCGGCGCCTTCCAGATAGTCCGACGCCGGACGATTACCAGCACCAGGGCCGGTGCCGTTCAGGTCCTGGCCCCAGAGCAGGAATTCGATGGCGTGGTAACCCGTCGCGACGTTCGCTTCGGAACCGCCCAGTTCGTTCAGGCTGGCGAGTTTTTCCGGTGTGATGTCGGTCACGTCGATCTTGTCTTCGCCCACCTGGATGATCGGGTTGGCGATGATGTTGGCGTTGGCGCCCGGGTTACCCAGGGCGTGCTCGTAGCTCTTGTCGACGTAGTCGATCAGGCCTTCGTCGAGCGGCCAGGCGTTAACCTGACCTTCCCAATCGTCAATGATGGTATTGCCGAAGCGGAACACTTCACTCTGCAGGTAAGGCACGCGTGCAGCGACCCAGGCTGCACGAGCAGCTTTCAGGGTTTCGGCATTCGGCTTGGCGAGGAAAGCGTCGATGGCCGTTTGCAGGGTTTTCGCAGTGGATTCGGCATCGCTGAAGACCGCAAAAACCATGTCGGCGTAGTGCGCGACAACGGCTTTGCCAGCGGCTTCATCGACTTTTCCGGTAGCGGCAGGCGCAGCAGGTGCCGCAGTGCTGGTGGCCGGCGTAGGCGCTTGAGGAGCAGCAGCCTTGTCTTTACCTTCGCCGCAACCGGCGAGGGAAATAGCGATGGCCAACAAACTGGCGGTAGCCAGAGGCATACGAATCATGGCGAACATCCTGCTTCGGTAAATAATGGACAGGCGCGGGGGGTGCGCAAAACTGCGACATAATGCAAATCTTTCGCATTATGTGTAAAGGGCCGTGATTGGAAATATGTCTTGTTTACGAGGGCAGTAGCGCCTGCACATGACCTGCACATCACCTGTAGCAGCTGGCGCAGCCGGCGTTCGGCTGCGAAGCAGTCGTAAATCCTGACGCCGCGATTAGTCTGACACAACGCATTGCCTGATTTCACGACTGCTGCGCAGCCGAACGCCGGCTGCGCCAGCTGCTACAAGGTCCGACGTGAGATCAAGCTGCGTACTTATAAGATCAACGCATTACTGCGTTGGGCCTGTTTCAGATAAGCGGCCAGCTCCCGCGCAGGCAGCGGTTTGCTGTAGAGATAACCCTGACCCTCGTGACAGCCTTCGGAGATGATGTACGTCTCCTGTTCGACCGTTTCCACACCCTCGGCGATGACCTGCATGCCAAGGCTTTTGCCAAGCTGGATGATCGCGCGAACGATGGTCGCATCGTCGTCGTCATCGAGCAGGTCCTGAACGAAGCTCTTGTCGATCTTGATCTTGTCCAGCGGCAGGCTTTTCAGATAGCTCAGCGATGAGTAGCCGGTCCCGAAGTCGTCGATAGCGATCAAGGCGCCTGAACGGCGCAGGCTGAGCAGGTGTTGCGCGGCGGTGCTGATGTCTTCCATCAGGCCGGTCTCGGTGACTTCCAGCTCGAGGCTGCGCGGCGGCAGGCGATACATTTGCATCAGGTTGTTGATGACCCGCGGCAACTCGGCGTGGTGCAGTTGCACGGTGGACAGGTTGACCGCCATGCGCAGGTCGCTGAACCCCTGGTCGTGCCAATCACGCAGTTGCCGGCAGGCCTGGTCCAGCACCCATTCGCCGATGGCGATGATCGTGCCGTTCTGCTCGGCCAGCGGAATGAACAGATCCGGCGGCACCAGCCCGTGTTCCGGGTGTTGCCAGCGAATCAGTGCCTCGACACCGACCACCCGCTGATCGCGGTAGCTGATCTGCGGTTGGTAAACCAGATAGAACTGATTGCGGGTGAGGGCATCGCGCAGGTCTTTTTCCAGTTCGCGGCGCCGGCGCATTTCACTGTCGACGCTGGCGATATAGAACTGATAGCGGTTGCGCGAACGGGTCTTGGCCAGGGTCATGGTTTGTTCGGCTTTCTGCAACAGTTTCTCGGTGCTGTCGCCATCTTCCGGGAACAGGGTGATGCCGATGGTTGCGCGCAGGCGGATTTCCTGATGATCGAGGGCAAACGCCGCTTCCAGGTCATCGAGGATGCTTTGTGCCAGCTCGGCGGCTTCGTAGGGTTGCTCGATATCGGCCTGAACCAGCGCGAACTGATCGCCCCCCAGGCGGGCGAGCGCGCCGAGACGACCACTGTGGGCACGCAGACGGTCGGCCAGGGCCAGCAGCAATTGGTCGCCAGTCTGGTAGCTGAACTGCTCGTTGATACCTTTGAAATCATCCAGGCCCACACACAGCACGGCGACCCGGCGTTGCAGGCGACCGGCGTCTACCAGAATCTTGTCCAGTTGCTGCTGCAATTGCTGACGGTTCGGCAGGCCGGTGAGGAAATCGTATTGCGCCATGCGCAACAGGCTGTTTTCGGCTTCGTGGCGCAGGTGGGTATTGCGTTCGATGGACTCGAGCAACTGGTTGGCGGTGTTGATCCAGATCCCCAGTTCGTTCTTTTCGTGACCCTTGAGCTGCGGAATCTTGTGTTCGCTGGGACGGTCGGGATTGACGTTGCTCAGGTGTTCGATGATCCGTGACAGCGGTTTGGTCAGCAGCCAGTGATAGACCAGGTACAGCACCAGGCCCATGGCCATGGCCCGCAATACGCCGGAAATGAAGATGATCACCGAGCTGACAATAAAGCCCTGGCCGTAGGTGGCGGTGTCGAGGGTGATGCTGAGGTCGCCGTAATACTCGCTATAGGGGCCGCGCCCCACCAGTTGCGTGGTGAACGTGCGTTCCTGGCCCAGAATAAGGTCGGTCAGCCATCGGCTGTGGGAATGCTGCAAGTCACGGGTTTTTTCCGCAAGCATGGCTTCATTGGGATGGCCGATGGAGGCCATGCGCACGGCGTCGTCCTGGAACAGGCCTTCGATAACCTGCATACCCATTTCCCGATCGAGGCTGTACACCGCCTGGGTCGAGGGATCGCGGAACATGTCGAGGATGCGCTGGGCATCATTGGCCACGGCCTGGCGTGTTTTATAAGCATCGAAAACAATCTGCGCGCAGCTCAACACCACGCCGACGATCAATGCCGACAGGAGCACGACCCGGAGCAACTTCACCGACAAGCTGTTTTTGAGTTCCAGCTTCAAAGGGTTATTCCTTGTTCCGTGCGGGTAACGTCAAGTTGCCATGAGTATTGGCAATCCGATGATGGCAGTCAAAGGGACAATCAAGCCATGCGAATTTTATCTGCCGGCTTGGCCACATTGCCGGGGGTGTTGGCAATGGGAGCCCATTAGTAGTGTTTCGGTAGACAGCTCCCGCAACTTGAGGGGCCGGGGCGAATATTTATGTCTGGTTGATGGTAGACGGCTGTGGCGTTGGGGCAAGGGGACGTTTGTTTTCGGTGGTGTTGCAGGTGGATTTCACATTGCCCGGGCATAAAAAAACCCGGCAATGCCGGGTTTTTTTGACTGCAAGCAGACTTAAGCGGTGAAGGTTTTGCCTTCGAACTGCTCAGCCACGAACTTCCAGTTAACCAGGTTCCAGAACGCTTCAACGTACTTCGGACGCAGGTTGCGGTAGTCGATGTAGTAAGCGTGTTCCCAGACGTCGCAGGTCAGCAGCGGGGTGTCGCCGCTGGTCAGCGGGTTGCCGGCGCCGATGGTGCTGGCCAGGGCCAGGGAACCGTCAGCTTTTTTCACCAGCCAGCCCCAACCGGAACCGAAGGTGCCGATCGAAGTCTTGGTGAATTCTTCTTTGAATTTGTCGAACGAACCGAAAGCCGCGTTGATTGCGTCAGCCAGTGCGCCGGTTGGTTGACCGCCAGCGTTTGGCGCCATGCAGTTCCAGTAGAAAGTGTGGTTCCAGACCTGAGCGGCGTTGTTGAAGATGCCACCCGAAGAAGTCTTGACGATTTGTTCCAGGGTCTTGCCTTCGAACTCGGTGCCTGGCACCAGGTTGTTCAGGTTCACGACGTAGGTGTTGTGGTGCTTGTCGTGGTGATATTCCAGTGTTTCCTTGGAAATGTGCGGCTGCAGTGCATCGTGTGCGTAAGGCAGTGGCGGCAATTCGAAAGCCATGGTGATTCTCCTAATCAGGTCAGTTGCGGTGAGCGCAAGGCCGATCACGGGCGGCCAGACAAGCGCCGGGAGTTTGTACTCTTTGCGGCGCAGGTGTCGGATCATAGCACCGGGGGTGCGGCTTAACCACGCAACAACTGTGTGGGATAGAGGTTCCAGAGCCTTTGGGAATAATCAGGCGGCGCTGATCAGTTGAAAGGCCACGGCAAACATCATCACCGCCACCAGCAGGTCGAGAATCCGCCAGGTGCTCGGGCGTGCCAGCCACGGCGCCAGCCACGCGGCACCCAGCGCCAGGGTGAAAAACCACAGCAGTGATGCACTGGCCGCGCCCACTACATAAGCGCTCGGCACTGTTTGTTGGGCCCCAAGAGAGCCGATCAGCAACACCGTGTCCAGATACACGTGAGGGTTGAGCAGGGTCACCGCCAGTGCACTGAGCAATACCGCGCGCAATGAACGCACGGTCTGGTTTTCACCCTGTTGCAGGCTTTGCCTGGAACAGGCGCGACGCAGGGCCAGGCTGCCGTACCACAGCAGGAAGGCCGCGCCGCCCCAACGGGCGATCGCCAGCAACAGTGGATTTTGCGCGAGGATCGTCGCCAGCCCGAACACCCCGGCGGCCACCAGCAACGCATCGCAGGTCACGCAGAGCGCCGCCACCGGCAGGTGGTGTTCGCGGCGCAGGCTTTGCGCCAGCACGAACGCATTTTGCGTACCGATTGCCATGATCAGTCCCGCAGCGACCAACAGGCCGTTCACATAGCTTTGCCACATAAGGTTTACTCCGCGTTGGCCGCGAGCTGCCGCAGTACCGACATCGCGCGCTTGGCGTCGGCCTGGCCGACAAACAGATGGTCGTGGTAATAGCCGGCAATCACGTTGCAGCTGATTCCGGCCTGGCCGAGGGCTGTGGCGAAGGCTGCGGTCAGGCCAACGGCTTCGAGGGCCGAATGCACATTGAGGGTGATCCACGCCGCCAGGTAGTCGAAACTCAACCCGGCCTTCTCGGCTTGCGAGCGCTCAAGGATCACTGTCAGGCCTTCCTGTTCGCGAAAGCTGCCGATGATTTCGCAGTCTTTGGGCAGATGGCCGTCGCGAATCGTGCAGAACACGTATTCGCCGTCGTTGAGCTGCGGGCTCATGCTGCGCAGCAGGGTGTTCAGTGAGGTTTCGCCAGCCATGTCGCTGATCCTTGTTCAAGAGTTCTTGCTGGTCATTCTCCTGCTCCAGGTTGTATAAGAAAAACCAATATTGCTGATCGCTCATTAGGAAAACTGATGTTCGACTATAAATTGCTGTCCGCCCTTGCTGCGGTGGTTGAGCAAGCCGGGTTCGAACGCGCGGCCCAGGTGTTGGGGTTGTCGCAATCGGCGATCTCCCAGCGCATCAAGTTGCTCGAAGCGCGGATCGGCCAGCCGGTGCTGGTACGGGCTGCACCGCCGGCGCCGACCGAGATTGGCCGGCGTTTGCTCAACCATGTGCAGCAGGTGCGTTTGCTGGAGCGCGACCTGCAAAGCCTGGTGCCGGCGCTGGACGAAGAAGGCTTGCCGGAACGCCTGCGCATCGCCCTCAACGCCGACAGCCTGGCCACCTGGTGGGCCGAGGCGGTGAGTGACTTTTGTGCCGAGCAACATCTATTGCTCGACCTGGTGGTGGAAGACCAGACCGTTGGCCTCAAACGCATGCGCGCCGGTGAAGTGGCGGCGTGCGTGTGTGCCAGTGAGCGCCCGGTGGCGGGCGCTCGCAGCGTGTTGCTGGGCGCCATGCGTTACCGCGCCCTGGCCAGCCCGGCGTTTATTGCCCGGCATTTTCCCCAAGGGGTCAGGGCCGATCAGTTGGCCCGCACACCGGCGCTGGTGTTTGGCCCGGATGACTTTTTGCAGCACCGTTACCTGGCGTCATTGGGCGTGGAGGGTGGTTTCGAACATCATTTGTGCCCGTCATCCGAAGGTTTTATCCGTCTGATCGAAGCCGGCCTGGGTTGGGGACTGGTGCCGGAGTTGCAGGTGCGCGAACAACTTGAACGCGGTGTGCTGGTGGAGTTGTTGCCAGATAAACCGATTGATGTGCCGTTGTACTGGCATCATTGGCGCAATGGTGGCCAGTTGCTGGGGTTACTCACCGCGCATCTGGTACGTTTATCCAGGCAGTGGCTGGTGCCGTTGGACTGACGGGCAGCGTCAAGAGCACACGAAATCTGTAATGCGACACGCATGAAAAACGAAACACATCGGAGCAAGTCATGAAAATTCTGGTCACCGGCGCAAGCGGCTTCATTGGCGGGCGCTTTGCGCGATTCGCCCTGGAGCAGGGCCTGGACGTGCGGGTCAACGGTCGCCGGGCCGAAGGCGTCGAACATCTGGTACGGCGGGGTGCAGAGTTCGTCCAGGGCGATTTGAGTGACCCGGAACTGGTTCGCGAGCTGTGCGCAGACGTCGAGGCCGTGGTGCATTGCGCGGGTGCGGTGGGGCTTTGGGGGCGCTATCAGGACTTCCATCAGGGTAACGTGCTGGTCACCGAAAACGTCGTCGAAGCCTGCCTGAAACAAAACGTCCGGCGGCTGGTGCACTTGTCGTCACCCTCGATCTACTTCGATGGTCGCGACCACCTGGGGCTGACCGAAGAGCAAGTGCCCAAGCGCTTCAAGCATCCTTATGCGGCGACCAAATACCTGGCCGAGCAAAAAGTCTTCGGCGCCCAGGAGTTTGGTCTTGAAGTACTGGCCCTGCGTCCGCGCTTTGTCACCGGCGCCGGTGACATGAGCATCTTCCCGCGTCTGCTGAACATGCAGCGCAAAGGGCGTTTGGCAATCATCGGCAACGGCCTCAACAAGGTCGATTTCACCAGCGTGCAGAACCTCAACGAAGCCATGCTCAGCTGTTTGCTGGCGACGGGATCGGCGCTTGGCAAGGCCTACAACATCAGCAACGGTGCACCGGTGCCGCTGTGGGATGTGGTCAATTATGTAATGCGCCAGATGGACGTCTCGCAGGTGACTCGGCATCGCTCCTACGGTTTGGCCTACAGCATTGCGGCGCTCAACGAGGGCTTTTGCGCACTGTGGCCGGGGCGTCCGGAACCGACCCTGTCACGCTTGGGCATGCAAGTGATGAACAAAAACTTCACCCTCGATATCAGCCGCGCCAGGCATTATCTGGACTACGATCCCAAGGTCAGTCTGTGGACGGCGCTCGATGAGTTTTGTAGCTGGTGGAAGGCTCAGGACCCGGGCGCAAAATAAACACTGAACCGAGCCAGCGGATCAAGGTCGATCAAGGCGGCGAGTTCAGGGTTTATACTCGTCGCATTTAGCCATCACTGTGGTTCAGAAAGGTTGCCTCATGTCCATGCGTAACGATGCCAACGACGACTTCGATGATGTACCGAGCCTGCGTGCCGACCCTCTCGATGACGACGATTTTCCAGCCACCGCTGCCCGTGAACACTCCGGCGTACATGCGCGAAACGCGACCCGGGGCAAATCAAAAGTCCCGAGCACCGGCCCGTTGTGGGCCTTGGTCGGAGCGTTGCTGTTCGCCTTTGCCGGCCTTGCCTGGTGGAGCTTTCAACAGATCTCGCTGATGGAGCAGCAACTGGTCGCGACCCAGGAAAGCTTTGCCCGCATCAGCGAGGAAGCCGCCGGGCGCTTGCAGGATATTTCCGGAAAAGTGGTCGCCAGCCAGTCGAACGTCACCAGCGACAGCGAAGCGCTGAAACTGAAAATCAAGCAACTTGAAACCAGGCTGGTGGAGCAGAACCAACAGCAGCAAGGCGTAGTCGGCCAGGCGTCGGACCTGGACAAGCGGCTGGCACAGATCGCTGCGCAAAGCGTTGAGCAACATGCCGTCAACGCTCAACTGCAAACCGACCTGAAAGCCCTGAGCGCTGACGTGGCGACCCTGAAAAATACCCCGAGCGACACCAGCAAGTTCGATGCCCAGCTGAAAAGCCTCGGTGCCGAAATCGCCGCGTTGAAGAAACAAGGCAACCCGAGCGCGGCGATCGAACGCCTGGAGCAAGAATTGGTGGTGATCAAAAGCCAGCAGGACAGCCGCCCGGCTGCCGCTCAAGGCAGCAATGCGAATGTCGCCGAGTTCGATGCCTTCCGTGGCCAGGTCACGCGCAACATCACCACCTTGCAGAGCCAGATCCAGAACCTGCAGCAGCAGCTCAACGCTCGCCCTTGATGCGATCCGAAATCCTTGTGGGAGCGTGGCTTGCCCGCGATGACTGACTGTCAGACGATTAGATGTCGCCTGACCCACCGTCATCGCGGGCAAGCCACGCTCCCATAGGTTTTGCGCTGGTCAGCGAACCTTGTCTTCCCGCCCGCGCAACATCTTGTTCGGCATCGCAATCGCCGCCGTCAGACCCAGCAACGACACCGCTGCGCTGACCATCAGCAAATGCCGGAAGGTCAGCAGCAGTTCGGCGCGCAAGGCGTTTTGAGTGTCGCCCGGTGCGGCGTTCAGGCCATCGAGCAAGACGTTCCCGGAGCTGCCCTCGGCAATCAGCGACGAGCCGGTCAAATGGGCAAAACTCGAATCCTGCAACAGCGCCAGCAACAAGGCCGACATCAAGGCCACGCCGACCGCGCCACCGAGTGAGCGAAACAGGTTAGTGGTGCTGGTGGCGACGCCAATGTCGCGTTGCTCCACCGAGTTTTGCGTACCAACCAAGGAGGTCGGGAACTGCATGCCGGCGGCGATGCCGCTGAGCATCATGAAGAAGCTGCTGATGAGCATCGCCTGCGGCGGGCTGAACGCCATGCCGAGAATCGCGATCGGGGTGAGCAGGGCGCCTGTCAGGATCATCGGTTTGTAGCGACCGGTCACCGAGGTCCGGCGACCGGCGAAGTAGGCGCCCATCGGCAACCCCATCGCCAGCGGCAACAGGTGCAGCGCCGCACTGTCGGCCCCGGCCCCGGTGACACTCTGGAAGCGCAACGGCATCAGCACGATCAACGAAATCGCCTGGAAACTGGTGAAGAAAATCGTGCACCAGCAAAGGAGCGCATTGCGGTTGGCGAACAGGTGCATCGGCAGCAACGGCTCGCGCGCCCGCCGCTCATGCCAGACGAACAGCGTCAGGGTCAGCACCGCACACGCCAGCAACCCGAGCACTTCGCTGCTGCGCCACGAATGCCCCTGGCCGATCTGAGTGATGCCCAGCAGCAACGCGGTCAGGCCGATGATCATCAGCAGCGTGCCCAAGTAATCGATGACCGGCTTGCGCTGCGGCACCGGCAAACCCACCAGCGTGCGGTTGGCCACCAGCCAGGCGCCGAGGCCCAGCGGCAGGTTGATCAGAAACACCCAGCGCCACGACAGGTATTCGGTCATGTAGCCGCCGAGTACCGGCCCGGCCACACTGGCCACTGCGTACATGCTGCTGAAGTAACCCTGATAGCGCCCGCGCTCGCGGGGCGGCACGATATCGCCGATGATCGCCTGGCTGACCGAAATCATCCCGCCGGCGCCGATGCCCTGAATGATCCTGGCGAGGACCAGTTGCTCCATGCTCTGGGCCATGCCGCAAAACACCGAGGCCAGCGTGAACAATCCCATGCCGAACAGCATCAGCCGCCGACGGCCGTAAAGGTCGCCGAGCTTGCCGTAGATCGGCACCGCCACGGTCATCGCCACCATGTAGCCGGAGATGACCCAGGCCAACAAGCTGAAATCCTTGAACTGGGCAGAAATGGCCGGCATCGAGACGGCGACGATGGTTTGATCCAGCGCCCCGAGAAAGATCGCCAGCATCAAGGAGACCAACACGCTGCGGATGGCCGGTTTGGTGGAGTCAGGCTGGTTCAGATTGGTCACGGGGCAAACCTGCGGGCGGTGATTAACCCGCAAGAAGCAAGGCGAGCGGGGATGCTCGCCAGTGTAAGTCGATAGCCTGCTATTCGATAGCCTCATACGGAAGCCCGACGTAATTTTCTGCAATGGTTTTTCGACCGGCTTCGGAGTCGACGAAGTACTCGAGTTCCGACTCGCTGATGCGCTGGCTGAAGGCATCGCTGCCTTCGAACGTGTGCAGCATCGAGGTCATCCACCAGGAAAACCGTTCGGCCTTCCAGACCCGGCGCAGGCAGATTTCCGAGTACTTTTCCAGCAGCTCGGTGCGGCCGTCGCGGTAGACCTTGAGCAGAATGTTGAACAAGGTGCTGACATCGCTGGCGGCCAGGTTCAGGCCTTTGGCGCCGGTGGGCGGGACGATATGGGCCGCGTCGCCGACCAGGAACATCCGTCCGTACTGCATGGGCTCGACCACAAAACTGCGCAGCGGCGCGATGCTTTTTTCGATCGAAGGTCCGGTGACCAGCGTGTCGGCAAGCGCCTGCGGCAGGCGCGATTTCAGCTCCTCCCAAAAGCGCTGATCGGACCAGGCTTCGACCTTCTCGTCAGCGGGCACCTGCACGTAATAGCGGGTACGCGTGGTCGAACGCATGCTGCACAACGCGAAGCCGCGAGCATGTCGGGCGTACACCAGTTCATCGTGGACCGGCGGGGTGTCGGCGAGAATGCCGAGCCAGCCGAACGGGTAGACCCGTTCGAATATTTTCAGCGTGTCGGCGGGAATCGATTGCCGTGCGACACCGTGGAAACCGTCGCAACCGGCGATGTAGTCGCAGTCCAGGCGCCAGGTTTCACCGTCCTTTTCAAAGGTCAGGAACGGTTCGTCGGATTTCATCCCGTGGGGCACCACGTTGCTGGCTTCGTAGAGGGTCGATGCCCCCGCCGACTCACGGGCGGCCATCAGGTCGCGGGTGACTTCGGTCTGGCCGTAGATCATCACGGTTTTGCCGCCGGTCAGCGCGTGCAGATCAATGTGCACCTGGCGTCCACCGAGGGCCAGCTGGAAGCCGCCATGCACCAGACCTTCAGCGTCCATGCGCTGGCTGACGCCGGCCTGGCGCAACAGATCGACCATGCCCTGTTCCAGGACCCCGGCGCGGATTCGCCCCAGTACGTAGTCGGGTGTCTGGCGTTCGACAATGACCGTGGCGATGCCGGCGTTGTGCAACAACTGGCCGAGCAGCAGGCCAGAGGGGCCGGCGCCGATAATGGCGACTTGGGTTTTGAGGATTTTCATTGTTGTTAGGCCTCGCAAGCTTCACGCGGACAAAGTCGGTGAATGGTTTTTATGAATCGAGTACTTGCATTTTTCGCTTGTGAGTCGGTCAATTGAAGGTGAAAACTGCGCTGAAACCTGTACATTTCGCCAATCGGGGCGATTACCGCCCGTTACGCTGAGGCCTGGACTGAAGTGATGAACAAGCCTGCCCTTCCTTCGATTCCTGTATTCAAACTCTATGGCGAGAGCCTGGATTGGCCGACCCCTGACTTGTTGCATTGCGAAACCATTTCCAAACGCAGCCGTGAACATCAATGGGAAATCAAACCCCATCGGCATGCCGATTTATGTCAATTGCTGTTCGTGTACAAAGGCCAGGCGGAGCTTGAGATCGAGGGCCAGCGTACGCAGTTGAGCGAAGCCGCGATCCAGATCCTGCCACCGCTGTCGGTGCACGGCTTTCGTTTTTCCGAAGACGTAGAAGGCTTTGTGGTGACGCTGGCGGCACCGCTGTTGGCGCATCTTCAAGCGCAACTGGGCAGTTCGGTGAATGCCCTGGCAGTGGCCGAAAGTTACTCGGCAGGAAGCGACGCGGACTACCTCAACAGCGTGTTTACAGCCTTGCAGAATGAATACGTCGGGCACCAGCCCGCACGCGAAATGCTCATGCATGCGCTGGTCAGCGTGATCATGGTGTGGGTCAGCCGCCAGGTGATCCAGCGTCGCGCCGCCAGTCAGCGACCACAGCGTGCACGCGAATACCTCAACGGGTTTATTCAACTGGTGGAAGAGAATTATCGCCAGCACGTGAAGGTCGAGGATCTGGCACACCGGCTGGGGATTTCCGTGTCCCACCTCAACGGCACCTGCCGTGAGCTGGCGGGGCAACCGGCATTGCAGATCATGCACGAGCGCCAGTTGCTGGAGGCCAAGCGACTGCTGACCTACACCAGCATGACCATTTACGAGATGTCGGACGTGTTGGGTTTCTCCGACCCGACCAATTTCACCCGGCTGTTTCGACGCCGCGTGGGGATCTCGCCGAAGGCGTTTCGGGATCGCTTGAAAGCTGATCAGGACAGCGAGGGGTAGGGGCCTAATGCCTGTCAGTCAAGGCACAAACCTGTGGGAGCGCTTAACCGACTGGCATTGGGCTAGGGGCCTGGTTACTTGAGGTTCAGGGTCGCAGTGTGTGGAATGCACCGTTCAAAGTTGCAGCTGGCGTACTCACGTGGCAACTGCCGGGCCTGTTCAACGCGGTAGGCGGCGGTGCCATACAACGCCAGCGCGGCGGTGCAGGTGATGAAGATCGCGAGATACCTTCTGGTCTTGACGTTCATGGCGCTGACCTCTGAACCGGTACCCCTTATTTTTTAAGGGGTACTGATATCAGCATAGGTCAGCGGTGGTGAGTTGCCATAAGCCCCCTCGCCACAAGGTAGGTGTTCTGCCTTTAAAGCCCCGCATCCCACGCAGGTGTTTCAGGAAATCTCGACACCAGAAAATCCAGCATGCTGCGCAGTGCTGCGGGCATGTGTTTGCGTGAGGCGTACACCGCGTACATGTTCATCTGTCGTGGTTCGGCGTGTGGCAGCAGGCGCACCAGTTCGCCGCTGTGGATATGCACGCCGGCCTGGTAGCTGGGCAGCATCGCCACGCCGGCACCGGCCATGGCTGCGCGCAACAGCGTGCTGGCTTCGTTGGCGCTGATGTTGCCCTGCACCGGCACCGAAACCTGCTCGCCGTCCTGTTCGAAATGCCAGAGGCTTTTGCCGAAGTAGGAGTGGGTCAGGCAATTGTGCTGGCTCAAATCCTCGACCCGTTGCGGCGTCGGGTGCTCGCGCAGGTAGGCGGGGGAGGCGCAGATCACCGAACGGCAGACGGTCAGCTTTCGGGCAATCAGGTTCGGGTCCAGGTCGTTGCTGGTGCGGATCGCGAGGTCTATGCGCTCGTCCACCAGGTTCACCGTGCGGTCGAGCATTTGCAGGTCGATGCTGACGCCGGGAAAGCGTTTGACGTATGCCGCCATGGCGTCCGCCAGTTGTGCCTGGCCGAACGAGGTGCTGACGCTGATCCGCAGCAAGCCGCGTGGCGCATCGTCCGGCTCGCTGACGGCGGCCTGCATGTCGCTCGACAGATCGAGCATCTGTCGGCACCGCGGCAGGATCTCGGTGCCGGCGGCGGTCAGGCTGAGTTTGCGCGTGGTGCGGTGCATCAAGCGCGCCCCGACCCAGTCCTCCAGTTCGGCCAGATAGCGCGACACCACCGGGCGCGACAGGTCCAGATGATCGGCCGCGGCTGACTGGCTGCCGAGGTCGACGACGGTGACGAACACCCGCATTGCTTGGAGACGATCCATGATTTGCCCGCTTTCAGAAACAAACTATGTTCAAGCATCGCATTTTTTGTAGCGAGTCAGGCAACTAAGCTCTGTCCCATCGCCAAACACGGCTTATGCACAACGGAGCAGCACCATGATCGGCTTCACTTCTTTCAAGCGTCTTTTACTCGCCACCGCCACCCTGGGTTTTGCCGCTCATGCGGCAGCCGCCACGCCGGCACTGACCCTGGACGTCTACAACCCGGGCGCCGCTGCGATTTTTCCGGTGACCTCGGTACTGGTCAGCGGCGAGAAAGAAGCGATTCTGGTGGACGCGCAATTCGGCAAGTCCCAGGCCGAGCAGGTGGTGGAAAAAATCCGCGCCAGCGGCAAGCAACTGACCACCATCTACATCAGCCACGGTGACCCGGATTACTACTTCGGCCTGGACACCCTCACCGCCGCGTTCCCGAAAGCCAAAGTGCTCGCCTCACAGCCGACGGTTGATCACATCAAGGCCACCGTTGAAGGCAAAGTAGCGTTCTGGGGACCGAAACTGGGTGCCGATGCACCGGCAAAAACCATCGTGCCGGGTGTGCTCAAGGGCCATAGCCTGACCCTGGAAGGCAAGCAGCTCGACATCATCGGCCTGGACGGCAAGCAACCGGACCGGACCTTTGTCTGGATCCCGTCGATCAAAGCCGCGGTAGGTGGGGTGGTCGTCGCGGAAAACATCCATGTGTGGATGGCCGATACTCAAAGTGCGCAATCCCATGCCGATTGGTTGACTACCCTGAAGACCATCGACAGCCTGAAACCGAACACCATCGTTCCAGGTCATTACCTGGGTGACAGCGCGCGTTCGCTGGCCGCTGTGCACTTCACCGCCGACTACATCAAGGCGTTCGACGCTGAAACTGCCAAGGCCAAGGATTCGGCCGAGCTGATCACTGCGATGAAAAAGCGTTACCCGAACCTCGGCGAAGAAAGCTCGCTTGAGCTGAGCGCCAAAGTCGCCAAAGGCGAGATGAAGTGGTAAGTCACTGAAGTAACAACTGTGGCAAGGGGCTTTTGTGGCGAGGGGGCTTGCCCCCTCGCCACAAAAGCCCTTTGCCACAAGTCAAACCTAATCAACTGGAGCACTGTTCATGAGCAAGATCGCAATCATTGGCGCCACCGGTCGTGCCGGTAGCCAACTGCTGGAAGAAGCCCTGCGTCGCGGTCACAGCGTCACCGCCATCGCCCGCGACACCTCGAAAATCAGCCCACGTGCCGGAGTCGTCAGCAAGAATGTTGACGTTGCCGACGGCGCAGCGCTGCAAGCGGCGGTTGCAGGTGCTGACGTGGTGATCAGTGCGGCACACTTTTCGACGATCCCGGCCAGCGCGATTATCGAGCCGGTCAAAAAGGCCGGCGTGAAGCGTCTGCTGGTGGTCGGTGGTGCCGGTTCGCTGTTGGTGCCGGATGGCAGCAAAGTCATCGAATCCCCGAACTTCCCTGAAGAGTACAAGGCCGAGGCCACTGCCGGTGGCGTCTACCTCGACACCTTGCGTCAGGAAAAGGATCTGGACTGGACCTTCCTTTCACCGTCGGCGCTGTTCGTCGAAGGCGAGCGTACCGGCACCTTCCGCGTGGGCAAGGACCATCTGCTGGTGAGCGCCGAAGGCAAGAGCTGGATCACCTTTGCCGACTACGCGATTGCGATGCTCGATGAAGTCGAGAAGCCAGCGCATAGCCGCCAGCGGTTTACCGTGGGCTACTAACTCCACAACTGTGGCGAGGGAGCTTGCTCCCGCTCGGCCGCGAAGCGGTCGTAATCCGGCAATCGCGTTCCATCTGAATGTTCGCGGCGGCTGATTCTAGGGTCGCTTCGCAACCCAGCGGGAGCAAGCTCCCTCGCCACAGTGAGTGATTGTCCCGATCCGGATGTTCAGCGCGCCTGCGCTTGCACCACCAGCCATTCCATCAGTTCACGCAACTGCGGCGACGGTCCGGGTTTCTGCGGGAACACCAGGTAATACCCCAGCCCCGTTTTCACCTTCAAATCAAAGGGCATGACCAGCCGTCCGGCACTCAGGTCATCTCCGATCAACGACCAATCCCCAATCGCCACCCCCGTTCCTTGAGACGCCACGGACATCGCCAGGTCCAGGGTTTCGAAATGCTGACCCTTGCCGAGTGTGTTGAGGTTGACGTCCGCCGCTTTCAGCCAGGCCTTCCAGTCCCGCTGATCGCGCGTTGGGTGCAGCAGCAAATGTTGACTCAGGTCTGACGGGCTGTGCAGCGGCACCGGGCCGTCGAGCAGTGGCTGAGAGCAGACCGGCGTCAGTTGCTCGTCAAACAGGTGCAGCGACGCCAGTGAACTGTCCGGCGGTGCGCCATACATGACCGCAGCGTCAAACTGCTCGCGATGAAAATCCACGCCATGTTGCACCGTGGTGGTCAGTTCCACCGGCACGTCCGGACGTTCCTTTTGCCATTGCAGCAAACGCGGCAGCAGCCAGCGCATGACACAGGTCGGGGCCTTGAGCTGCAAGGTTTCGCGGTGTGCGCCCACCTGTTCCACCGCCTCATCGATCAAGCCGAACACTTGCTGGATTCGCGGCAACCACTCAAGCCCTTCGGCCGTCAGGCTCAAACCGCGTGCCTGACGGTGGAACAGCGTGTAGCCCAAATGTTCTTCCAGCCCGGCGATCTGCCGGCTCACCGCGCCCTGAGTGATGTGCAGCTGCTCGGCCGCCCGGGTGAAATTGCAGCACTGGGCCGTGATCAGGAACGTGTGCAACGCGGGAAGGGGGGGAAGTCGTTTCATGGGACGCCAAGGCATGAGGTGAGGACATGGCGAGTATGACTTTTTATCGATTGTTGCGGCTACCCGCTGACCGTTCCAATACCGCCATGACTGAGCACCGCGGCGCGCCATCCAATGCCGCGCGGGGCCAGCGTCTCAACGAACAAGAAGGGTAAAGATATGGCGACGTGCGGCGAAGTATTGGTCAAGTTACTCGAAGGTTACGGGGTCGAGCAGGTGTTCGGCATTCCCGGCGTGCATACCGTTGAGCTGTATCGCGGGCTGGCCCGTTCGAGCATCAACCACGTTACTCCGCGTCACGAGCAGGGTGCCGGCTTCATGGCTGACGGTTATGCACGCACCAGCGGCAAACCGGGTGTGTGCTTCATCATCACCGGCCCCGGCATGACCAACATCACCACGGCGATGGGCCAGGCCTACGCCGATTCGATCCCGATGCTGGTGATCTCCAGCGTGCAATCGCGCAGCCAGTTGGGCGGTGGACGCGGCAAGCTGCACGAGCTGCCGAACCAGGGCGCACTGGTGGCCGGCGTTGCGGCGTTCTCCCATACGCTGATGTCTGCTGCCGAGCTGCCGGGCGTGCTGGCCCGTGCCTTCGCCTTGTTCCAGGCCGGTCGTCCGCGCCCGGTGCACATCGAGATTCCGCTCGACGTGCTGGTCGAAGACGCCGATGCCTTGCTCGCCAGCCAACCGGTGAACATCACTCGCGCCGGTGCAGCGCCGTCCGCCGTCGCGCAAATGAGCGAACTGCTGGCCAACGCCAAACGCCCATTGATCCTCGCCGGTGGCGGTTCGATCGATGCAGCGGCCGAGCTGACCCGGCTCGCCGAATTACTCGATGCACCGGTGGCGCTGACCATCAATGCCAAAGGCATGCTGCCGTCGGCTCACCCGTTGCTCATTGGTTCGACCCAAACGTTGGTAGCCACCCGTGCCTTGGTGGCTGACGCCGACGTGGTCCTGGCCATCGGTACTGAACTGGCCGAGACCGACTACGACGTGACCTTTGCCGGTGGCTTTGAAATTCCGGGCACCTTGCTGCGGGTCGACATCGACCCGGACCAGACCGTGCGCAACTATCCGCCGAAAGTAGCGCTGGTCTCCGACGCACAAAGCGCAGCCCAGGCCTTGCTCGACGGCGTGGCCAAACATTCGCTGGCCGAACGCAGCAGCGACTGGGGCCAGGCTCGCGCCGCCAGTTTGCGTGCCGAACTTGAAACCCTCTGGGACGCGCCAACCCGTGCGCAGACGCTGTTCCTGCACACCGTGCAGGATGAGTTGCCGGAAGCGGTATTCGTCGGCGACTCGACCCAACCGGTGTACACCGGCAACCTCACGTTCAACCCGGAGCGCCCGCGTCGCTGGTTCAACTCGTCGACCGGTTACGGCACCCTCGGCTATGCCTTGCCGGCGGCCATTGGCGCGTGGCTCGGCGGTGGTCAGGAACGCAACAGTCGTCCACCGGTGGTGTGCCTGATTGGCGACGGCGGCCTGCAATTCACCTTGCCGGAACTGGCCAGCGCGGTGGAAGCACGCACCCCGGTCATCGTCCTGCTGTGGAATAACCAGGGCTACGAAGAGATCAAGAAATACATGGTCAACCGCGACATCGAACCGGTTGGCGTCGACATCTACACCCCGGATTTCATCGCCGTGGCCAAAGGCCTGGGCTGTGCGGCCCACACCGTCAGCGGCGTTGAAGAACTGCGCGCGGCATTGCGTGCAGCGACAGATCGCCAGGGCCCGACCCTGATCGAAATCGATCAGACCCAGTGGATGAAGGCGGTGTCGGCATGAGCTTTCCAATCATCCAGGACGGTTTGTACATCGACGGCCAATGGTCGGCTGGCGACGAGCACTTGCGGGTCATCAATCCGGCGACCGAAGCGCTGTTGACCACCGTCAAGGGAGGCGATCAGCGTGCGGTTGATCAAGCGGTCACAGCGGCCAGCGCGGCGTTTGTGCAGTGGTCGAAAACCACCGGTGCCGAACGCGGCGCGGTGCTGCGCAAGATCGCTAATGGAGTGCAGGCCCGCCGCGAGCGCTTGATGTATTTGCAGTCGAGCAACAACGGCAAGCCACAGTTCGAAGCGGGCATCGATGTCGATGATGTGATCGCCACGTTCGAGTATTACGCGGGTCTCGCTGAAGCGCTGGACACCGCCCAGGACCGCGTTGTGGAACTGCCGAGCGAAGACTTCGCCGCCCGCGTGCGCCGTGAAGCGTGCGGTGTGGTCGGATTGATCGTGCCGTGGAACTTCCCGATGGTCACCACTGCCTGGAAGCTCGCGCCAGCCTTGGCGGCGGGCTGCTGCGTGGTGCTCAAGCCTTCGGAAGTCACGCCGCTGCCTGAGCTGGAGCTGGCGGCGATCATCGCCGAGAGCGGCTTGCCCAACGGTGTGTTCAACCTGGTCTGCGGTACGGGGCTGGCGGTCGGTGCGCCGCTGTCGGCCGATCCGCGGGTGGCAAAAATTTCCTTCACCGGCAGCAACGCGGTCGGCGTTCAGGTCATGCAGCGTGCGGCGGAAACCGTCAAGGGCGTGAGCCTGGAGCTGGGTGGTAAATCCTCGCTGCTGGTGCTGGCGGATGCCGATCTCGACCTGGCCGTGGAGCTGGCCAGTGGCGGTGGTTTCTTCAATGCCGGGCAGATGTGTTCGGCCACCAGCCGGGTGTTGGTCGCCGATGAACTGGCGGACGAATTCCTGCTGCGCCTGACGGCGCGGGCCAATTCGATTCGCGTGGCTGACCCGTTTGACCCCGAGGTTGAAATGGGCGCGCTGGTCAATCAGGCGCAATACCAGCGCGTGCTGGGCCACATTGATCGCGGCTTGAGCGCGGGTGCGCGGTTGGTCTGTGGCGGTGACCGGCCTGCCGATCTGCCGCATGGCTATTTTTTGCGGCCGACCATTTTCACTGAAGTGCCCCTCGACAGTGCGTTGTGGTGTGAAGAGATTTTTGGCCCGGTGCTCTGTGTCCGTAGTTTTGCCTCGGAGCAGGAGGCTATCGAGCTGGCCAACGACAGCCAGTTCGGTCTGGTGGCCAGCGTGGTCAGCCGTGACCCGCTGACCGCCGAACGGGTCGCCAACGCCTTGCAGGCGGGGCTGGTGTGGATCAACGCGCCGCAGGTGATCTTCCCGCAGACCGCCTGGGGCGGCTACAAGCAGAGCAGCATCGGCCGCGAGTTGGGGCCGTGGGGCTTGCAGGCGTTTCAAGAAATAAAGCACGTGATTCGCGCCGTCTGATGGCACGAAAACAGCCCACGCATGCCTCGTAACGAGGCATGCGCCAGGGACATGGCACCAATGATTTTTTTTCGATTGTTGCGCGTTTTGCGTGACCTCAGGATGAACCCGCAGACCTCGCTACAGCCCTTGTAACACGGGGCTGGCAGCGGATCGAAGAGCGCGGGCGCAAGGGATGCTCCTAACTCATACCTACAACAATAAAGGGAGTCCTTCATGGGCGATCATGATCTGAACAGAAGACAATTCATCAAGACCGTCGGTGTTGCATCGGTTGCGGCGGCTGCCATGAGCATGCCGTTCATCCGCGCCAACGCCAGTGACACACGTTTTCAGGGCAAGACCCTGCGGCTGTTGACCTGGTCCGATGACACCGGGCTTGCGGCGCTGCGCAACATCGCCGCGACCTTTGAAGCCAAGACCGGCGCCAAGGTCATCGCGGACCGTACCGGCAGTACTTCGGAAATGGTCGCCAAACTGAAGGCTGGTGGTGATCGCCCGCAATACGACGTCATCACCCTGGCTGGCGTTGGCGCTGAAGGCCTGGCCGCTGCCGGGTTGCTGGAAAAGCCGGACCTGAACCGCATTCCGAACCTGATCGACGTACCGGAGAAATACCGCACCGGGGCCAACGGTCACGGCATCGGTTACCTGCTCTGGTGCAACAGCCTCGTCTACAGCAGCCGTACTCAGAAAGAAGCCCCGGACAGCTACGCGGCCCTGTGGGACGCGGACCTGGCACCGAACATCTTCCTGCCGCCGCCGAACTGGACCGAGGCCATGGACCTGATCATCATCGCCGCCAAACTGGCCGGTGGTGACGAACACAACATCGAACCCGGCTTCAAGAAACTCGCCGAGCTCAAGAGCCGCGTGGTGACACTGGGCGAGAACCCGAACCAGATTGCCGAACTGTTCCGCACCGGCTCCCTGGACATGGGTGGGCTGTACGCTCCAGCGTTCTTCCCGAAACAGATTCGCGACCCGGCCTACGGTCTGAGCGCAACCTTTGGCATGAAGGAAGGTTTCTACACCGACCTGATGCAGTCGGTCATGCCGAAGAACCGTCCGGGCGATACCGACCTGGCCTATGCCTTCATCAACCACTCACTCGACCCGCTGGTGCAGGGCAAGATGGCCGAAGACATCTACAACGGTCCGGTCAACGCCAAGGCAATCATCTCTGCCGAAGCGCGCAAGAGCCCGTACATCCTGACGCCGGAGCAGATTGCCGAGAAGGCGATCATGCACGACAACGCCTTCCTGGCGACCGTGCATGACCAATGGATTCGTCGCTACACGGAAATCTTCTCTTCCTGACGTCTGCCGAACACAGGCCCTTCAATCACCGAAGATCCCCTGTGGGAGCGAGCCTGCTCGCGATGACGGCCTGCCTGTCGACATTGATGTAACTGACAGATCGCTATCGCGAGCAGGCTCGCTCCCACAAGGGGTCAATAGGTCTTGGAAGTCCTGTGTTCACTCAGCTGCTTTCCATTGACGAGACCATTGCTATGGAACACCAACCTCTGACCCAAACGGTCAGCCCCGTTGCCGTACGCCCGAGCTTCGGCGTTTCGCCGACGACGCGCGCCTGGTTATTTCTTTCGCCATCGATGCTGTTTCTCGGTGTGCTGATTGCTGCCAGCCTGCTGGTGTTGCGCATGAGCGTGGGCACCAAAGGCGCGGAGTGGAGCGGTTTCAGCCTGGCCAGTTATGCCCAGTTGCTGGAGCCCTATTACCTCAAATCCCTGCTGCTGACCTTGCGTCTGGCATTGATCAGCGCAGTGATTGCCGTACTGCTGGCGATCCCGGTGGCGTACACCATGTCGCGCCTGACCTCGCCGTTGCTGCGTCGAGTGTTTCTGGCCGCCGTGCTGTTGCCGTTGCTGGTCAACCTGTTGCTGCAAAGCTACGGCTGGCTGGTGATCCTGGGGCCTGGCGGGATGCTCAACCAGGCGCTGATGGGCCTCGGTTTGATCAAGCGTCCGATCATGCTGCTCTACAACCAGAACGGCGTATTGATGGGCCTGGTACAAACCGCTTTCCCGTTGGCCGTGCTGCCGATTGCCAGCGCCATGCGCGGCGTTGCCCGCACTTACGAGGAAGCCGCGGCGACCTTGGGCGCGAGCCGCCTGAAGGTGTTTTTCCAGGTGGTGCTGCCGATGAGCATGCCGGGAATCATCACCGGCGCGACCCTGGTATTCGCCTATAACGCCAGCAGCTTCGTGGTGCCCTTGCTGCTCGGCGGTCGGCGCGTGCCGATGCTTGCGGTGATGGTGCATGACCAGATCGCCCCGCTGATGAACTGGCCAGCCGCTTCCGCGGCGGGTGTGGTGCTGATCGTCACCACGCTGGCCATCATGACCTTGTCCGAATACATCACTGGCCGTCGTCGGCGCATGCTGGAGGCTTCGCAATGAGCACATTGAGCAAGAAGCGCCTGTCGCTGTTACCGGGCGATACCGGTAAATTTGCCGGGATCCTTTCAGGCGTCATCCTGTTTCTGGCGGTGTTGCCGATCCTGACCATGATTGTCATGTCGTTCAGTGGTTCTTCGAACCTCGACTTCCCGCCCAGCAGTTACAGCCTGCAATGGTACAAGGCCGCCTGGCACACCTTCGTGTCCCCGGACGCCAGCGATGTGCTGAGCCTGGGCAAAGCCATGAGCACCAGCCTGATGGTCTCGTTCATGGCCATGATCTTCGCCACCCTCGTTGCGGTGCCGGCAGCTTATGCACTGACCCGCCTGGAGTTTCGTGGCAAAGCCATGGCACTGCAATTGATGTCGCTGCCGTTGGTGTTCCCGATGGTGGTACTGGGCCTGGCGTTGTTGCTGGTGTTCGACAGCCTGCCGTTCCAGATGACGGTGTCGCGACTGGTGATTGCCCACGTGATCCTGGCCTTGCCGTTCGTGGTGAAAAACTGCACGGCGGCGATGCTGTCCATCGGCAGCGAAGTCGAAGAAGCCGCACAGATGCTCGGCGCTTCGCCGACACGGGCGATTGTCGATGTGGTCGTGCCGTTGATGAAGTCGGGGATCCTCGCCGGGATGCTGCTGGCGTTCATCGTCTCGTTCAACGAGTTCACCGTGACTTACTTTCTCTACACCATCGATGTCATGACCGTGCCTATCTGGATGTTCAGCCGCACCGTGTCGTCGCTGGACCCAACCGTATTCTCGTTTGCCGTGCTGATCGTGCTGATCGACTTCGTCCTGATCTGGGCGTTGGAGAAGCTGGTTGGTGAAGGTGGCGTCTCGTTCTGATTTCTGGAGGTAATTAATATGACTGGTCTGATTCTGGAAAACGTCGAGAAACGTTACGGCACGGCGTGTGCGGTCAAGGACGTCAACCTGCATCTGCCTGAGGGCAAGCTGGTGTGTTTTCTCGGCCCTTCGGGCTGTGGCAAAACCACCTTGCTGCGGATGATCGCCGGCCTGGAAACCCTTTCCGGCGGCGAGATTCGTCTGGACGATGAAGACATCGGCAACACACCGGCACACCTGCGCAACTTCGGCATGGTGTTTCAGTCGCTGGCGCTGTTCCCGCACATGACGGTCGGCGAGAACATCGCCTATCCGCTGAAACTGCGTGGCGTGAGCAAGGTCGATCAGCAGGCGCGGGTGGTGGAGTTGCTGGAACTGATTCAGCTGCAAGAAATGATTGATCGCCCGGTTGCGAAGCTCTCGGGTGGACAACGTCAGCGCGTGGCGATTGCCCGGGCGATTGCCTCGCACCCGAAAATCCTCCTGCTCGACGAACCGCTGTCGGCCCTCGATGCCAAGCTGCGCGAATCGATGCAAGTGGAGATCCGCCAGCTTCAGCAACGCCTGAACATCACCACCATCATGGTCACCCACGACCAGCGCGAAGCCATGACCATGGCCGATATCGTGGTGGTGTTGGGGCAGAATCGGGTGCAGCAGGTCGGCACGCCGATCGAGATCTACCGGCATCCGGCCAACGAGTTCGTCGCCGACTTTATCGGCTCGGGGAACATTTTCCCGGCCACCGCATTGGGTGACGGCAAAGTCGGTTTGCCCGGTGGCGATGCGCTTCAGGTGCCGATTTGCAGCAGCATCGTGGTGGGCGAAAAGGTCAAGATGCTGGTGCGTCCAGAAGACCTGCAGCTGTCGCACCCACAGGCAACCGCCGGTAATCGCTTGCTGGGCAGGGTGACGTTCGTGCGCGATATCGGCGCGACCATCGAGACCACGGTCGAGTGTTCCGGGGTGTCGCTGACGGCGTTGAGCACGCCGTGCCAGGGCATCGGCCTGAGCATCGGCAACCCGGTGTCGGTGACCATTCCATCCGAAGCCTGCCGCGTACTCGGCGCCTGACCTTAGAGCTGGGTTGCCATTACCGGCCTCATCGCGAGCAAGCTCGCTCCCACAGGTGATCTGTTGTGTTCACACATTCTGTATTCACAGAAGATCCAATGTGGGAGCGAGCTTGCTCGCGATGAGGCAGGCACAACAAACACAAATCTCAGCTAAACACTCATCCGCAACCGCGCCAGATCCCGCAACGGCGGCGCGCCAAACAGCCGGCTGTACTCGCGGCTGAACTGCGAGGGGCTTTCGTAGCCCACGCGGTAGCCCGCCGCCGAGGCGTCGATGCCCTCGGCGAGCATCAAGCGCCGCGCCTCTTGCAGACGCAGTTGCTTCTGATACTGCAGTGGACTCATTGCCGTCATCGCCTTGAAGCGATGGTGCAGGGTCGACACGCTCAGGTTCACTTCCTTCGCTAATTCATCAATGCGCAACGGCTGCTCGTAGTTGCCGTTGAGCCATTTGATCGCCTGACCGATGCGATGGCTCTGGCTGTTGGCGACGGCGATCTCATACAGCCGGTGCCCCTGCTGGCTGCGCAACAAGCGATAGAGAATCTCCCGACGAATCAGCGGCGCGAGCATGGCGATGTCTTTCGGGGTGTCGAGCAAGCGCGCCAGGCGCAGCACGGCATCGAGCATCGGCTGATCCAGTTGTTCGACATACAGGCCACGTCCGGCAGGACGGGTGGGCACGCCAATGGGCCCGGCGTCGGCGATCAATGCGGTGATTTCCGCCGGGTCGATATCCAGGCGCAAGGCCAGGATCGGTTCTTGCGGCGAGACATCGACCACCCGTCCACTGAGCGGCATCGAGACCGAGACCACCAGATAGTTGAGCGGGTCGTAGTTGAAGACTTCGTCGGCCAGCCGGACTTCCTTGCGCCCTTGGGCCATGATGCACAGGGCCGGTTGCGCGAGCACTGGGGCGAAGTCGTGGGACTGGCTGTGACGCGACAAAAACAACGAGCCGATGGTGGTCGCGTAGCTGCCGTCTTCGCTGGTATTGCGACGGATGATTGCCGCGAGCTCCACACGCTGTTTTTCCATGTTGGCGTCCAGCGGGGCGTGGTTGGAATCCAGAGACGGCATGCAAAACATCCTCGGCAAGGAGATGGGATGAGCACAGCTTAAATTTGTGCAAGTCCAGGTGGTAGGCGAATCCTGCGCAAAACTTGCCTGATCCTGCTGTGTGGTCGGATTCAGCATAGAGAACGTGAACATAACGCGGGAAAACTTGCTTGAAACCCCTTTGTCACATTCCAGGATCAGCGCTTGCCATGGCACGGCGATAACGCTGTTTGCGTGCAGGATTGTGCAACAAGCCGGCAGGAATCGACTAACGGGTCTATCGCCCGTCGCTTAATCTCTGTCCCTGTCGCAGCTTCTCTCAGGCTGCCGATCGTCTACATCAGGGAGAGTCGAACATGTCCACGCAGATCCCCGTCAGCCATATGGCTTTTGTCCGTGCCCGCGCAGGCCGCTCGATGGAGTTGGGCGCGCGTTTGAGCAGCCTGATCGAACCGTCGCGTCAGGCCAGCGGTTGCCTGCACTTTGCCTTGCAGCATTCGTTGTGCGATCCCGAACTGTGGCTGGTGTCCGGTTTTTGGGTCGACCAGCAGGCCATGACCGCCTACTTCGGCACCCCGGCCATGCAGATATTTGCCGAGTTGGTGCAGGAGTTGGTGGTCAACAGCCTGGATTTTCACACCTTCAGCGAAGTCTCGGCGGCTCAGGCCCACGGCGAATATCCGCAGTTGAACAGCGCCTCACTACAGCAGTTGGCCAGCTGACGGTTTAGAATGGCCGACTTTCCATTGGCCAGGATCCGTGACATGGCACGTAAAGAGTTTGCGCAGTTCGAAGCTGTTTCCGCCGTAGTACCGGGTGAAGGAGGCTACAGCGCCGCCATCGCCGTCAAAGCCCTGGGTGGCTCAGGCGCCCCGCGTTTTCACAAAATCCTCGATGAACAGAAATTCAAGACCGCCTTCGAAGCCGATCAGGCTGCCGAGCAGAAGCTTGAGCAGTTGACCGACGTCGCTGAAGACGGCGAACTGGTCTGGTAACCCTTTGGCTTATGCCTTGGTCGCCCCCGGGCGAAACATCTTGAACAAGGCCTCAGGCCCCAGCTGGAAATAATCCGCCGGCCCGCCGCCGCGCAGAATCGGTTCTGCCGCGGCGGTGTCGTACACCCCATCCTTGAGCAGCCACTTGGCGATATGCACGGCGACCACTTCGCCGAGGATCAGCCAGCTCGGTACCACTTCTTTATCAGCACGCTGCAACTGAATGATCTGCGTGACCTTGCACTCGAAGGACACCGGGCTTTCGGCGACGCGCGGCACCTGAATGATTTTCGAGGCTGCCGGCGTCAGCCCGGCCAGTTCGAATTCGTTGATGTCGGCCGGGACCATCGCGCAGCTCTGGTTCATCTGCTCGGCCAGCGGACGGGTGGCCAGGTTCCAGGCAAATTCGCCGGTCTGCTCGATGTTGTTCAGGCTGTCTTTACGGCCAACGCTCGAGAACCCGATGATCGGCGGAATGTAGTTGAACGCGTTGAAAAAACTGTACGGCGCCAGGTTCAGCCGGCCTTCGGCGTCCTGTGAGGAAATCCAGCCGATAGGCCGCGGGCCGACGATGGCGTTGAACGGGTCGTGGGGCAGGCCATGGCCCAGGGCAGGTTCGTAGTAGTGAATGTCGTCGGGCATTGCGCGGGTTCCTGTATGCAAGGCTTGGAGGGATGAAGGCCATAGTGCAAGGGCTGATGGCTTATTTCCAGCTGTTATGGGGCATCAAAACAATGAGCGTTCCTGTGGGAGCGAGCCTGCTCGCGATGACGGCTTAAAATTCAACATTGCAGTTGACTGATCGACCGCTATCGCGAGCAGGCTCGCTCCCACAGGGACTGTGTGGCTTCAGACATTTCTTGTTCCCCTAAAACAACTAAGCCCGGCCGAAGCCGGGCTGTGAAGTCTGCCCAAGGTGTTAGCCGATAGCGGCGGCAGTACCGGTGCGATCAAAACCATCGGCGGCGATAGCGTCGGCGGTGCCGGTGTGATCAAAGCCGTCAGATGCAACCTTGGCCGAGCCGGTGCGATCGAAGCCGTCAGCAGCGACTTTGGCGGAACCAGTGCGATCGAAGCCATCAGCGGCGAACGACGCGGAGCCAGTGTGATCGTAACCGTCAGCCGCCACAGTGGCAGAGCGTTCTGCAGTGAAAGCGCCGGAACCGGTGCGGTCGTAACCGTCGGCGGCGAAGGTGTTAGCGGCCAGTACGGAGAGGGTCAGAGCGAAGATCAGTTTGGTTTTCATGATGTGTACTCCAGGTGTGTTTGCGTGTTGTGCGTTGGGTATGGAGCTCATACTACGCAAGTAAATTTGATTAAAAAGCGCAAATAAATGCTAAAAACAATCGATTAAGTAGATATTAAGGCCGTGGCAGAGTATTTCCAGACACTGCTTCGAGGCCTGCATTGTGTATACGCACGAGACGTCGATATGGATTCAAGCGGCGACAGAACCAGAGTGTCGGCAGGGCATTAACGGATCGTTATCGGTTCGTCGCGGGTTTGGCGGGGGGGATTGGTGGTGTGCAGTACAAGTACGCGAGTCGTGGGGCTGCCGAGGTGTCTTGATCGGCTCGGGACCGAGGCGCGGCCATCGCGAGCAAGCTCGCTCCCACATTGGATCGATGTTAGACACAAAGTCTGTGCCTGACTCGGTCATTGTGGGAGCGAGCTTGCTCGCGATGGGGCCATGGCAGTCACCGTTGCAGTGACTGCCAAATGCGGTCAGTCAGTCTCGATCCGCGAGTGCTTGCGGGTGTCCTTCATGGTCACGTACACCAGCAACGACACCGCGATGCAGGCGGTGACATACCAGTAGTAACCGGTTTCCATGCCGATGCTCTTGAACCACAGGGCGATGTATTCAGCGGTACCGCCGAAGATCGACACGGTCAGCGCATACGGCAGGCCGACGCCCAGCGCGCGGATTTCGGTGGGGAACAGTTCGGCTTTGACCACCGCGTTGATCGAGGTGTAGCCGCTGACGATGATCAGCGCCGCCATGATCAGGAAGAACGCGCCCCACCAGGTCTGGATGGTGTGCAGGGTGGTGAGGATCGGCACGGTGAACAGGGTGCCGAGAATGCCGAAGGCAATCAGGATCGGCCGCCGCCCGACTTTATCCGAGAGGCCGCCGATGATCGGTTGCAGGCACATGAACAGGAACAGCGTGGCCGCCGAAATGGTGGTGGAGTCGGAGATGCTCATGCCGACCGTGTTCACCAGGTATTTCTGCATGTAGGTGGTGTAGGTGTAGAAGGCCAGGGTGCCGCCCATGGTCAGGCCGACCACGGTCATCAGTTCCTTGGGATGACGCAGCAGGGTGCGCATCGCGCTTTCTTTGGACTTTTCTTTCTTGGTGAACGACTCGGTTTCCTCCATCCCGCGACGCAGGTACAACGCGACAATGGCACACAGTGCGCCGATGCCAAACGGAATACGCCAGCCCCAATCGTACAGTTGTTCGGTGGTCAGGGTTTGCTGCAGCACGATCAGCACGCCGAGGGCGATGAGCTGGCCGGAGATCAGCGTGACGTACTGGAAGCTCGAGAAGAAGCCGCGACGTTCCTTGGCCGCCATCTCGCTCAAATAGGTGGCCGAGGTGCCGTACTCGCCACCGACCGACAGGCCCTGCAGCAAGCGGGCGAACACCAATAGGATCGGTGCGCCGACGCCGATGGTTTCATAACCCGGGCTCAACGCGATGATCAGCGAGCCAAAGCACATCAGGTACACCGACGCCATCAGCGCCGCTTTACGTCCGGCGCGGTCGGCATACAGGCCCATCAGCCAGCCGCCGATCGGGCGCATCAGAAAGCCCACGGCGAAAATCGCAGCGGTGTTCAGCAGTTGGGCGGTGGTGTCGCCTTTGGGGAAAAAGGCTTTGGCGAAGTACAGCGAGAAGGCGGCGTAGACATACCAGTCGTACCACTCGACCATGTTGCCGACAGAGCCGCTGAAGATCGACTTGATGCGGCTGGCCGTGGTCTTTTCTTTGGCAGGCACAGCGGCCGACCCAAGAGGCAGGGTTTGTGAGTTATCCATGACGGATCCTTCATTTAATTGTTTTTGTGGAGCGCGCGTAAACGCAGCCTGGGAGGGCTATAGCAGGAGCTGTGCCAAGGGGGAGAGGGCTGGTTTAGAGGGGGTTACGGGAATGAGTGAGCGGAAATCCGCTTATTCAGATTGGGTGGTAGGCGAAAAGCCGCTTATCCAGTTCATTGATTTGCGTTGTCTGTACCTGCCTCATCGCGAGCAGGCTCGCTCCCACAGTGGATCGGCGTATTACACAAAATTTATGTACACCCTGGATCAAGTGTGGGAGCGAGCCTGCTCGCGATGAGGCAGGTACAGACACTACAAAAACTCAGCTTTCTCGCAGGAACATCTCTCGACTCAGCCCATGGCGCTGCATCTTTTCATTGAAGGTCCGGCGCGGCAGTTGCAGTTCTTCCAGCACGGCTTTGATATCGCCCTTGTGCCGGGTCAGCGCGGCGCGCAGGCAGTGTGCTTCGAAGGCTTCCTGCTGGGCGGCGAGGGACTGGCCGGGTTCGATGCCGACCGGTTCCGGCTCGCCCAGGCCCAGCACCTGGCGCTCGGCGACGTTCGCCAGTTCGCGCACATTGCCCGGCCAGTCGTGGCTCAGCAACCGACTCAACTGCGGGCCGCTCAGAGGCGGAAAGCTGCGTCCCAGCCGCTGCGCAGCGGCGTGAGCGAAGTGTTCGAACAACAACGGAATGTCCTCACGCCGTTCGCGCAACGGCGGCAGGCGTAACTCGGCAACGTTCAGCCGATACGCCAGGTCTTCGCGAAAACGCCCGGCGCGGGCTTCATCGAGCAGGTCGGGTTTGGTCGCGGCGATGATCCGCAGGTCCACGTGAATGCTCTGGTTGGAACCCAATCGTTCAAGCTTTTGCTCCTGCAACACGCGCAGCAATTTGACCTGCTGAGCCAGCGGCATGCTTTCGATTTCATCGAGGAACAAGGTGCCGCCATCGGCGTATTCAAGCTTGCCGATGCGTTTGCCCTGAGCGCCGGTGAAGGCGCCGCTTTCATGACCGAACAACTCGGCTTCGAACAACTGATCGGGGATCGCCGCACAGTTCAGTGCCACGAACGGCTTGTCAGCGCGCGGTCCAAAATCATGCAGGCAGCGGGCGACCAGCTCTTTGCCGCTGCCGGTTTCGCCGCGGATCAGCACGTTCACCGGCAGCGCCGCAAGGTCCAGCACTTGCCGACGCAGGGTCTGCAAACCACGGGAGACGCCGAGCAGGCTGGCGTCGAGTTTGCTGCGGTTGTCGGCCTGTTCATGCAGGGCGCGGTTCTCCAGCACCAGTCGACGTTTGTCCAGCGCCCGACGCAGGCTGTTGAGCAAGGTTTCCGGGCTGAAGGGTTTTTCGAGGAAGTCGTAGGCGCCATCGCGCATGGCTTCAACCGCCATCGGCACATCGCCGTGGCCGGTCAGCAGGATCACCGGCAAATCGGCGTCCCGCTGTTGCAGCCGGGCCAGCAGTTCCAGGCCGGTCATGCCGGGCATCCGCACATCGCTGAGGATCACTCCGGGGAAATTCGCCGGCAGCTGCGCCAGACATTCATCGGCACGGCTGAACAGTTTGACCTCGAATCCCGAGAGGCTCAGCCACTGTTCGACGGCATCACGAATACTGCTCTCATCGTCGACCACGATCACCGAGTTCAACATTGAATGTGCGCCTCCAGATCGATGGGCAAGGTGAGGGTGAAGACCGCGCCGTCGCCGTGATTGTCGGCGCTCAGGCGACCGCCGAGTTCATGCACGATGGCGAACGATACCGCCAGCCCGAGGCCCAGGCCATCACCCACCGGTTTGGTGGTGAAGAACGGATCGAAGACCTTCGGCAGATCCTGTGCCGCAATACCGCCACCGCTGTCGGCGACGGTCAGGCGCCACAGTTGTTCATCGGCTTCAAGGCGGATTTCGAGACGCTTGACGGGTTTGTCACGCATCGCATCGAGGGCGTTGCGCAGCAGATTGATCAGCACCTGTTCCAGGCGAATCGCATCGCCGCGAACCCAGGCCGGGCGACTCAGGTGCAACACACTGTCGATCTGTTCATCGCGCAGCCGAGCGTCAAGCAACTGCAAGGATTGATCGACCACCGCTGCCAGGTCCAGCCGCTCGCGCAAACCGCTGGGGCTTTTACGGGCGAATGTCTTGAGGTGACTGGTGAGGGCGGCCATGCGCGTCAGCATCTCATCCACCGGCTTCAGCGCTTTATACGCGTCGTCGACCCGGCCGTGATCGAGCAACAGGCGCAAGGTCGCCAGCTGCATGCGCTGGGCAGTGAGTGGCTGGTTGATTTCATGGGCCAGGGCCGCCGACATTTGCCCCAGCGCCGCGAGTTTGGCCGATTGCACCAGACCGTCCTGAGCGGTGCGCAGCTCGCGGGTGCGCTCTTCGACCAAGCGTTCAAGCTCTTCGCGGCTGCGCTGACGCAACCTGGCCAGACGCCAACGCTGGCTGAGGAACAGCAGCAAAAACACCAGCGTCAGCCACACTCCGGCAGCGGCCAGCCCGGCGTTTCGCACATCTTCGAAGGCTACCTGCGGGCGCCGCAACAGGTGCAAGGTCCAGCCTTCGGTGCTCAAGGGCAGCGATTCCCAGAGGTAATCCGCTGTGCCGTCGGGGCCGTCGACGCGGGCCAGGTAACTGTTTTCGTCAAAGCGCCGAATCGGTTGATGGTCGAGCGGGGTCAGCGGCTGCTTGTCGTATTGGCGCGTGCTTTTAAGCTCGGCGCGATCAGTGTCCGATAGCGCGCCCAGCAACCGATAGCGCCATCCCGGCTGATTGGCGATAAACACAATGCCCCGCGCATCGCTGACCAGCAGGGTGTCGCTGCCTTGACGCCATTCGCGCTCCAGTTCCGGAAACTCGAGTTTCACCACCATGGCGCCGAGAAACTCGCCGTTGTCCGCCGTCACCGCGCTGGACAGAAAATAGCCGGGAATCCCGCTGGTCACGCCCACCGCGTAAAAGCGCCCGGCGCCCTGGCTGCGGGTTTGGCTGAAGTAGGGCCGAAAGCCGTAGTTGTGGCCGACATAACTGCTGGGCAAGCGCCAGTTACTGGCGGCCACCGCCAGGCCGGTGTGATCCAGCAGTTCCAGGGTGGACGACTGGGCCGCGCCGTTGATCTTTTCCAGTTTGCGGTTCAGCACGTCTTGCTGCTGCGGGCTGACCGGGCCATCGAGCGCCGAACGCAGTTCTGGGTCCAATGCAAGCACGGCGGGCAGGGCGCGGTAACGTTCGATCAGCGTGTGCAGGGAATTGGCGTACAGCGCCAGCTGCTGATTGGCGCGGGCGGCATCGTCCACCTCGGCCTGGCGTTCGGCGTGGCGCATGGCCAGGCCGGCTGCCAATGCAGCGCCGGCAATGATCAGCAGGGTGTACAGCGTCAAACGTAAAGCACGAGAGGTCACAGGCATGGTGTCAGAAACATGCAGAAAGACGGGCCGGCACCATAGCATGTCGATGATGTGGGTTCCCATGCGCAAACCATCGGGCCGGCTCGTCTCTTGTGGCGATCAGAATCAGGCCGCCCGGTGTTTATTGTGCACTGTGTGTTGATGCAGTAACTCTCTTGCCTTTTGTACGGCGACTCGGGTTTCGCTGATCTGTGACTGAATCTCTGATTTGCTGATAATGCTGGAGTTTCCTGTCTCGATGCTGGGAGTGAGCGCGTCTTTTGCGGTGCTGATGATGGCGCTCAAACCGTCCAGCTCGAACGCTTCGACGCCTAGACGCTGGAACGCTTCATCGATCGTCTGGGCGTCTTTTGCAAAATTGTGGTCCAGTTCAATTAATTCGTTATTGAGTTTTTCAATTTTTCGGGGGGACAGCCCGCTCATCAATTCGGTTGCATCGGCGGCTGATATCAGTGACGAAATAAACGCGTTTGGGAGTTCCATCACCAGTCCGAGCAAGGCCGATCCTGCCAGTCTGATAGACGCCTTGAGACCTTTGAGGGTGCGTAGATCGTATGTTTGAAGAGCATTCTGGGCTTTCTTGTGCAGCGCATAAGGCTTCGTGGTGCCGTCATACAGAATTTTTGCATGACTGATTTGTGTTACTTGCGGGACGAGGGGCGCAAAGAATTTTCCGCTGGTGTCCGTTTTTTCCATGGTTGTTTCAGCGCCATATGAGGCTGCAAATCCGGCAAACAGTGCCGCCGGTCCCAGGAGGGGGGCGGCGGCCAGTGTTGCTGCGCTACCGGCAGCGGTTTTTACACCGGCTTTAATGAAGTTGGCGGCGGTGTTTTTCCCGAGGCTTTTCACGATGTCTTTTTTGTAGAAACTGTTGCTCAACTGATCATTCAGAACTCCCAGGTTTTTTTGTGCAATGAAGGTGATACCGGAGTAATCGGCCAACTGTTGCTTGATCTCGCTTTCTTCCTTGTTGCCGCCGGTGTCATCGAAATAGCGAAGTGGATTATTGCTCACCATCGCATACCGATTCAGCCCGTCCACATCCCCCATTGGATCGGCGCTGATCCAGCGATGCAACCAGGGCGCGTAACACCTGGCGCCATAGTCATAAAGCCCACTGGCATCCATCGCCTTGCCTGAATAGCGAAGGGTCTTTTGATCGGCCTCCACGTGCGAGAGCGCCGCGTACCAGCAGGTGCCGCCGTAGGGGTAATAGAACTCCAGGCTGATCATTGCGCCGCCGCGATCCAGCTCCAGAGCGGTGGAACCCAGATGATCACCGAGGTGGTAACGCAGTTGATCGGGCTCGATGCCGGCGGGTTTTCCTCTGACCCAATGCAGGCAACGCACACTGCCCACGCCGGTCGAGAGGGTGATGACATGCAATTGTTGGCCGTCGTCGCGGGTGCGGATTTCCAGCCCCGGCAGATAGCGTACGTTGTGGAAGTGGTTAGCGGACGGGGTATGCCATACATGGTGTTTGCAGACCCGCACGCCTTGGCTATAGAGACAGGTTTCTTCATCGTCGGGCAGGCCGTTGCTGTGTTTGAGCAAGGTCACTTTGGCCAGTTGGTCACGGGCATTCCAGTTCAGCGGCTGGCCACGTTGCAGCAGCAACTGGTTGCCGTTGGGGTCGAAGAGCTCATCGAAAATCGGCTCTGGATCACCTTCCTCCCAACGCACGCCGCGGTTGCTGTGTTCATCGATGCGCATCTGGCGAGTGAAGGTGTTGCCGTCGCGGCGGTGACACACCGTCGTCAGGTTGTTGGCCCGATCGTATCGGTAATGCTCGGTGTAGTTGAAGCGGCGACCGGGGTCGATGGGCGTGATCAAGTCTGGCAAGCCCGGCTGGAGATTGGGTTTTTCAGCCTCGAAACCGCTCGCCCGTGTCAGCCGGCACAGCGAGTCATAGGCAAACTCGCGATGACCGTCGATGCGCTGATTGGCGAAGAACACCGTGGTCAGTGTGTGGTCCTCGATGCGCAGCACATTGCCCATGCGGTCATGGACATACTCAAGGTTCTGGCACAGCGCTTCACCGGGTTTTCCGGCTTTGAGCATCTGCAGTCGACCGTCGACAGGGTCGTAGCCCCAGGTGCTGATCACGCCGTTGCCAGCGTGCTGTTCGATGATCTGGCCGGCAGCGTTGTACTGCGCGTCGTTGAGAATGTCTTGACGCGGGCTGGCGGTGTCGAGTTGCAGCATGACCTGCTTGAGTTGCCCGGCAATGTCATAGCGCGTGTGCTGCTGATGGGCGCCGGCATCGGTCTGGGTCAGCACCGCGCCGAGGGCGCTGTAGTGTCGGCGGCTGGTGTAACGATTGGCGTCGGAAAAGGTACGGGTTTCACTCAGTGGCTGGCCGAGCAGGTTGAAGCCACTGAAACTCAACACGCCTGCACGATCGACCTGCTCGATCATCTGGCCACGTTGATTGTGCCCGGGGTCGGCAGAGTCGTCGGCGTAGGTAAAGGTTTCGACCTTCGGTTGCGCGTTTTCCTCGACGGCGACCACGCGCAGTTGGTTATCGTGAGTGGTTCGCCAGTGATGACCGCGTTGATCCCAATGTTGAAGCATTTCACCGGCCAGTCCGGCCAGGCTCAGGCGCAGACCGGCGTCGACGCTGTCGACCCTGAGCGCATCGCCCGACAGTCGATAGACTGTGGCCTGGTTAGGTTTGGGGGCCTTGCCGAACAGTCGCGGGTCCCATTGCTCGACCAGCCGTCCGAGCGTGTCATGGCGTTGCCGGGTGATCAGTGTTTCCAGCGCTCCACCAGCGACCTTGCGCAGATAACCGACCCGACGGATCGATAAGCCGCGAGAGTCGTTGGCTTTCAGTTCAGGTGTGCGCCAGTGGACATTTGTGCTCATCGGGTCTGCTCAGGTGTTTTTCTTCAGCATCCTGGCCCTGTCAATTGTCATTGACGGGCTAGGGTCTCATACCGCTGTTTCAAGCGCTCTTCGGGTCCTTGGTTTGGGAATAGGGCGTTGCTCTGATGCAGCTCCCGGCGCCTCGCGCGATACGAACTTGCCGGCTTCATCAATCATCAGGACAACGTTTTTACCCATGTTGCTGGCGGAGTTACCGAGCTCGGTGGCCTGACCCTTGAGTTCTGCCAGGACGTTAGCGGCTTCGGTCAACGCGTTTTGGGCGCTGTCGATTTTTGAGCGCAGGGCGTCATGAATATCGATGCCTCGGCGCATTTGCTCCAGCACTTCAAGTTGATCCAGCGGCGACAATTGCTCCATTAATGAGGTCACGGCTTTTTCGCGGAAATCATCCAGCTTGTTTTGAAGTGCTTCCGGGAGCTTGCCGTTGGCCAGGTCATTGGCGCCATTGGAGAGATCGCGGGTGACATTCCTGATCTGTTCGGTCTGCAACGTTTCGGCGACGCGTATGCCTTGCTTGAAAAAACGGTAACGCACATAGGACGCGAGAAGGCCTCCGATCAAACCGCCCGCCACGCCTCCAATCGCGTTCCCTATGACCGGTGCGAACGTCCCGGCCGCACCTCCTAACGTCGCGCCTACGGTCGCTCCCAAGCCAAAGGCCGACAGACCATTTTTTGAAAAGAGGTACTTGCGAAAGGTCGTGCTGCTTCTGATCTCGGGAGTGACGTGAGCTTCGTCATCAGGGCCATCAAAGTTCTTTGCCGCGTCATCGACTTTACTGCCTACGTCGGCTGCCGTTTTGAACAGGCTGGTGGCTCGTTCCCAGAACCCCGATCTTGCGCCGCCATCGTTGTCGATATAACTCATCGGGTTGTTACCCACCATCGCATACCGGTTCAGCCCATCCACCGCGCCCTTGGGATCGGCACTGACCCAGCGTTGCAGCCAGAGTGCGCAATAGCGCAGCCCGAAGTAACAAAGCCCGCTCACATCCATCTCCTTGCCTGAGTAACGGATGGTTTTGTAACTGGCCTCCACGGTCGAGCGCGCCGCCCACCAGCAGGTTCTGCCGAAGGGGGAGTACAACTCGTGGCTGATCACCGCGCCGTTGCGGTCCAGTTCGAGGGTACTGGAGCCCAGGTGATCATCGAGGCTGTAGCGCAGTTGATCTTGTTCAATCCCGGTGGGTTGGCCCTTGACCCAGTGCAGGCAGCGCACGCTGCCGGGAAGGGTAATGACGTGGAGTTCTTCGCTGTCGTCGAGGGTGCGATTTTCCAGCCCCGGCAAGTAGCGGACATCGCAGCGGTGGCGGACGGCCCCGGCGTGTGTGATCAGCTGTTTGTGTACACGCACGCCATGGCTGTAAGCGTAGGTTTCCTTATCGTCCCCTGTGTCGCGCTTGATCAGGGTGGCGCTGCCCAGCTGGTCGCGATGATTCCAGGCCAGTGGCTGACCTTTTTGCAGCATCAGCTGATTGCCATGATCATCGAAGCCTTCCTCAAACACCGGCTCGGGGTCGTCTTCCTTCCAGGCGAGGCCACGATTGCTATTGGGGGCGATGCGCAGGTGATGGGTGTAACAGTTGCCTTCACGCTGGTGACAGAGCGTCGTCAGGTTGCCACCCAGATCGTAATAGTAGCGCTCGGTGTAATTGAGGAGGCGGCTCGGATCGATAGGCACGATCAACTCGGGCAGCCCCGGGCGGATCGTGGCGCCGGCCACTTCAAAACCGCTGGCACGGATCAGCCGGGACAGCGAGTCATAGGCAAAGTCACGGTGGCCATCGACTCGCTGGTTGGCAAAGAATACCGGTTTGAAACGGTGATCCTCGATACGCAGGATGTTGCCCATGCGGTCGTAGTAATAACCGAGGTTTTGAAGCAGTGGTTGCCCTGGGATTCCGGCCCTTTGATTCGTCAGGCGACCGTCGGCAGGGTCATAGGTCCAGGTGCTGACAACGCCGTTGCCAGCGGTTTTCGTTTCAATTTGAGCGAACGCGTTGTAGGTCAAACCCTGCAATACCGGTTGCAGCAAGTCCTCATCGTTTAGCTGAAGAAAGCTCTGCTTGAGCTGCCCCGCGAGGTCGAAGCGAGTGTGCTGTCGATGGCCGGCGGCGTCGGTCCGGGTCAGTTCCGCGCCATTGGCGCTGTAGTGCCACGAGGTGCTGCAGGCCTTGCCGTCGAGGAACGTTCGGGTTTCGCTCAACGGCGCGCCCAGCAGGCTGAAACCTGCGAAGTCCAGCCTGCCCGCCGGATCCTCCAGAGCCGTTTTCCGACCACGCAGGTTGTGGCCCGGATCGGCCGAATGGTCGGCGTAATTGAGGCGTTCGACGATGGTCTGCGGCTGCCCGGGCGGCTGTTCGTGCAGGACGATCATGCGCAACTGCGGATCGTAATCGGTTTGCCAGTGACAACCGCGCCCATCCCAGCGTCGCAGCGCTTGCCCGGCGACCCCGAGCAGGTTCAAACGCAGACCGGCGTCGACGCTGTCGACCCGCAGTGCATTGCCGGATAACCCATGGACCGTGAAAAGGTTGGGCTTTGGGGCGATACCGAACAGTCGCGGGTCCCATTGCGCGATCAAGCGTCCGATGGGGTCATGGAACTGTCGGCTAACGAGGGTTTCCACGGGACCGTCGATGACCTTGCGCAGGTATTCGACGTGCCGAACGGTCAAACCACGGTTGTCGTTGACCTTCAGGGTCGGTGTATTGCGATGCACCTGAAGGTTCATGGCGTGTTCCGGCCCCGAGGTTTGATGGGCTGCGAGTCATCGGTGTCGTTGAAATCTTCACTGGTTTGAAACCAGGGGTGGTAGGTCTCGCGAGACTCATAGCCTTTGGCATTGATGATTTTGACCGGTCGGCCCAACGGATCATAAAACTGCTGGTCGTGATGACCGAACCGGCGAAACGATGCATCGTTGATGTAGCGCCAGGCGTTGGCAAAGTAGGGGCGATAGACTCGCACGACCAAGCCCTTGTTGTTGTATTCCACCCGTTCGCTGACGCGCCAGCGCGGGTCGGCGTGACGCTCCTGCGGTTTGCCGGTCTCGGGGTCGAGTTCCAGCTCGCCTTGTGACGTGACCGCATAAGCCATGCCCGGCTCAACCAGCTGCTTGGTTTGCAAGGTCCGGCCTAAGCCATCGATACAGAACAGTTGCATCTGGATCTGCTGGCCCGTTTCGGCGTCTGGATAGTCATCGGCGGTCAGCACCAGGCTGTGCACGGGTTCACGCGTAACATGGCGAATCAGCTCCAGCAGCGTCTGCTCATCCGCTGTTCTGGCCTTGAGCCTGGCAAGACGCAGGCGAGCGGAGGCGCGAATATGCAGGGACGGCAGAATGTAGCCTTGTGCGATCCACCGGGCTAACCGATCAGCAGGCTGGCGCGCCGTATCGGGCAACGTGCCCATCCAGCTGAGCAAGTCCTTGCGCAATACACTGGCCGCTCGTTGCAGGGCGGCGACTGGAGCTCCGATGGCGGCGCCAGGGCTTCGATCTTCAGGGAGAAGGTGTTTATCGAGGGGATCGAAACCGACGTGCGCGCCGTTTTCAGTGCCAAAGAAACCCGTTGCCAGCGGTTGCCCGGAGGGTTCATAGAGCGCTTCCTGAATATTCTCGTTGGCATCGATGACGCGTTTTGGCTGGAGTGCGCGGTAGTCGAATTCGGCGCGTGTGATGCAGCCGTCCGGCAACTCGACTGCCGTGGTCAGCAAGTGATAGGGGTCGTAGCTGATCGTGGTAACGCCGTGACTGGCGGTTGCGTTGAATTGCAGTACTTTGTTGAAGCCGTCGAGGTCGTCATAACGGGAAAAACCGTGCAGGCCCGACCAGAGGTTTTCCTGCTGGTCTTGTTCCTTGTCTTCGTCGAGAAACAACGGCATGGGTTTGAAGCCGATGTTCAGCAGTTCCTCCCGGATGTCGAAGGGTGCCGGCAAGGTGTCATAAGCGTCCAGAGCCGTCTTGTCATATTCCGCCCGTTCCAGGGGCCCCGCCAATGCCTGGAGCTGGGCGCTGCCGTCTGGCAACAGGCTGCCGTCGGCAGACAGATAGCTTTGCCGCGATAACTGACTCAACTGCCGCAACGCGTTCCACTCCTTCCACGTGCGGGATTGGTTCAGGCATTCATACGACACTTCTTCGGGCGTGAGCCCGGTAGGCAGCGAGCCTTTGGGCAGCTCCAACACATTGAGGCGTTGGCGCCACGGCAGCCGCAGTCGCCAGCCTTGCGGCGCGTCCAGGTGAATGAACCCGGCAAGCGACTCGCTCAGGTAATAACGTTGTTGAGCTTCATCGTGGGCATCCAGCCACCATTGAGCCTCATCGGGATCTGCAAAGGGGGGGGCGTCCTTTTCGGTTTTGCGCCGTGCATAGTTGACGGTCAATGCGTGAACAGGCGTGCCGAAGCGGTCCCACTGCAGGGTGATTGCATGACGACACAGCGGATCGTCGGCGTGGCGTTCGTACTGGTAGCTGATGTTCTCGACCCGCAACGGCAGGACGATCGCATGGGGATGGTGCGGGGCCATGGGCCTGAGTTCGCGCACCAGATAACGTGACTGCTCCACCGAGTAGGGCATGGCCGCGACGCGGTCTTTGTGTAGCCCGAAGACCTCCACGCGCAGCACCGAGCCACTCAGTGCCCGGGCAATTTCATGCAGAGTGGCTTCGTCAGTGGGTTCGATGAGTTCATCGACGCCGTCGTTCTCGTGGAAGCGACTGATCAGCGTGTCACCCAACCGATGGGCCTGGTCGTCACCCTTGAAGTAGTCCTCGCGAGGCAAGTTCACCATGCGTCCGGTATGGAACCAGGTGCGGGTCAATGTGGGCGCGGTAAAACCGGTATCGCCTTCCTCCGGGCTGGTTTCACTGTCGGTTTGGTGCAGTAATCCGAAGCCGCGAAACTCGCGGTCATGGCTGTCGTAATAGCCATGGAAGTAGCGGAAGAACTGGTTCAGGCAGTTGCCGGTAATCTCATCGAGCTGACTCTGGTGGCTGACCACCCGTACCGGGAACGGCAGGTAGGAGGGCGGCGGTTTATCGGCATCCGGCGATTGTCGTTTTTCATCCAGCCGTTCTTGTGCCGAACTGCGGTAGCGCACGGTGCCACTGCAGCCCATATTGTTATTGGTCGCTATCAGCGCGTAAGGCCGCACGCTGACAAAGTCATAACGCCAGTGCCGTGGCGATGGGTACGGCACGGTGAAGATCAAACTGGCGCAGCCGAGCCCTTGCAGGTCGGCGAAGTTGACCTGGCTCAGGGTGTCGTAGCGCACACCCTCGGGCCAGGCCACGCTGATCGGTGTTTGCCTGAGCCGATTGCCGCCGAGATTGAGGTAGATATCGAAGTGATCCGAATGCAGGTAAATCACCGACGTGGCACCGCAGCCATCGATGTCGACGATTCGCACCCGTGCCGCGTCGAATGTCCCGTACTCGAAGGGCAAGGTGTCCATGACGAACCCTTTGCCGAAACGTCCGTGACCCAGGTTCGGCCAGCATTTGATTTCGTCGTGGCGAATCCGGCACAGGTCCGGCAGGTCGTTGCCCAGCATATGGCCGAGAAATACCAGTTCGCTGCGTGAGTTGCTGAACAATGGCAGGCTGTCGTTCGGCTCATGGGGCACGTCCTCCACGGGACCAAAGCCGTCTTTACGAAGGCTGGGGTAAAGACGCACGCTTTTTGGGCCGATCAGCGCCAGTGAACTGAGGCCGCTGCCCGTCAGGTCGCCGAACTGTGCCACAGCGTTGAAAAACTCCAGGGGAAAGGAGGTGAAAGGGCTGAACGGCGACCAGCTGCGATCAGGGTTGAGGGCATAAAAACCACTGAAAGCCGATCGGGCAACGACCCAGTCGAAAAAGCCATCCCCGGTCAGGTCGTTGAGCGACTGCTTCACCGGTTTGCTGCCATCGGTGACCGGGATGCTCGGCAATTCCCGCCACGGGCCGTAGGTTATTTCATCGGGGTGGTTCGGCCCTCGCATCGGTTCGCGGTAGTACCAGCTCCGATCGTATTGGCAGAGGAAACCGGGTACACCCTCGCCATACAGGTCGATGCATTGATGGTGTTGTCCGTCCTGGATGCCAGGCATGTGTTCAAAAGGGAAGAACGGAGTTGACTGGGTGTTGATGTCAGGCGCTGAGTACTCGAATTCCATGGGCGGCATGTTTTCCACCGCACCACTGGCGTCGTAGGCTTGATAGTGCGCGGCGCGCAGCTGGCTGTAGAACGCCGGCTCCGGGTGATATTCCAGGAGCAGGCGCTTGACCAGTGCGGGGTTTGGCCCCAGCTCGTCGGGGAAGTGGTGAAACATCAAAACCTGCCGGCACAGGCGGCGGGTGCTTAATTCGAAGCTATAGCGATAGGAAAAGAACGAGTCGGGGCGAATCAGCCACTCGCCGATGTCATCGTCCGGTTGTGGAAAAGGTTCGCCAAAGACGGGTTTCTTGTCCCACTCCACCGTACGTTCGCCATAGTCGAACAGCAGATGAAAGTGCCAATCCAGTTCGGCCGGGTTGTCCACGGTCCAGGCATGCAGATGCGCGCTGGCGCTGAAGTTGCCGTAACACACCCGTCGCAGATAACGCTGGGCCCGGTAGTCGTGGGGTTGATCGTCGGGCGGGTCTTCGGGTTTGTACTCGAAGACGATGTGTTCACCATGGGCGTTCATGCTTTCGAGCAGCAGCCAGGCGCCAACCCGTAACCCGTCGTTTGGATCGGCGCGCCGCGAAGCCTCGGTCTTGCCGTAAATATGCAGGCTGCCGTCGGCCCCGTGCACTAGCCAGAAAGGCGGCTGGTTAAGCCTGGTGCTCGATTGCCAGAGTTCGATCCGATCGAAGGCGCCTTCGACCCGAGGCCAGTAACGAACCACCGTGTGTTTGCCAACGGGCTCACCGTTATAGTGATCCTCTGGTCGGAACTGGATGTGACCATCCTTATCGCGCTCGGGCATCCATTCATCACCGCTCGGCCCCACGATGACATCGTCTGCGAGGTAGCGCGGCACGCCTTTGCTGGTCTGGCGAGTAATGGCGTTGATGCTCAAGCGCCAACCGAAGCCGAACGGGCCATTGCCTGCCTGGCTGTCGTAGCTCAGCACCAGTGCCGGATCAAAGCCGCGTCCCGGCGAGATCGGTAACGGTAACTCGAAGGAAGCCTTGCCGCTGGTGCCAATGGCACCCCAGCTTTTGCCAATCGTGGTAATCGCAGCGCTCTTGGTAATCGAAGGCGGGGTGAGGCTTTGGGCGGCTTGATCTTCCATGGTCGATTCTGTTCCAGCCTGACGAGCGGATGACTCACGCTACCAAGTAGGGCACACGACGTAACCTGTCAGACCTGACAGGTGAGAGGGGTTTTTCTAGAACGAATGCGCTTAACTGCAGGATTTTTTATCGCCATCCGTTTGTAGCGCCTTGCGCAAACGACAGGCGAAAAAAAGCCGCACTGTTTTTGCAAACACTGCGGCTTTCTTGACCCGTGGTTAAAGACTTACTGCACTTCTACCGCCAGGCTTTCACTGATTTTCTTCTGCCAGATGGCAGGTCCGGTGATGTGCACCGACTCGCCCTTGCTGTCGACCGCAACGGTCACCGGCATGTCTTTGACGTCGAACTCGTAGATCGCTTCCATGCCCAGTTCGGCGAACGCCACCACGCGGGATTTCTTGATCGCTTGCGCCACCAGGTAAGCCGCGCCGCCCACTGCCATCAGGTAAACCGCCTTGTGGTCCTTGATCGCTTCGATCGCGGTCGGGCCGCGTTCGGATTTGCCGATCATGCCCAACAGGCCGGTTTGCTCGAGGATCTGGCGAGTGAACTTGTCCATCCGCGTCGCGGTGGTCGGGCCAGCTGGGCCCACCACTTCTTCGCGCACCGGATCGACCGGGCCGACGTAGTAGATGAAGCGACCCTTGAGGTCCACCGGCAGGGTTTCACCCTTGTTCAGCATCTCGACCATGCGCTTGTGCGCGGCGTCGCGACCGGTGAGCATCTTGCCGTTCAGCAGGACGGTTTCGCCCGGTTTCCAGCTCTGCACTTCTTCCGGCGTCAGGGTGTCGAGGTTGACGCGGCGAGCCGATGGGCCGGCTTCCCAGACGATTTCCGGGTAAGCGTCCAGCGGTGGCGCTTCCAGCGACGCCGGGCCAGTGCCGTCGAGCACGAAGTGCGCGTGACGGGTGGCGGCGCAGTTGGGGATCATGCACACCGGCAGGGAGGCGGCGTGGGTCGGGTAATCCATGATCTTCACGTCGAGCACGGTGGTCAGGCCTCCCAGGCCCTGGGCGCCGATGCCCAGTTGGTTGACCTTCTCGAACAGCTCCAGGCGCATCTCTTCGATACGGTTCTGCGGGCCGCGCGCTTTCAGCTCGTGGATGTCGATGGACTCCATCAACACTTCCTTGGCCATCACTGCGGCTTTCTCGGCGGTGCCGCCGATGCCGATGCCGAGCATGCCCGGTGGGCACCAGCCAGCGCCCATTTCCGGAACGGTTTTGAGCACCCAGTCAACGATCGAGTCGGACGGGTTGAGCATGGCCATTTTCGACTTGTTCTCGGAGCCGCCGCCCTTGGCTGCCACGTCGACTTCCACGGTGTTACCCGGGACGATCGAATAGTGGATCACCGCCGGGGTGTTGTCCTTGGTGTTTTTCCGTGCACCGGCCGGGTCGGCCAGGATGGAAGCACGCAGGACGTTTTCCGGCAGGTTGTAGGCGCGACGCACGCCTTCGTTGATCATGTCGTCCAGGCTCATGGTCGCGCCATCCCAGCGCACGTCCATGCCTACGCGCACGAACACGGTGACGATACCGGTGTCCTGGCAAATCGGACGGTGGCCGGTAGCGCACATGCGCGAGTTGATCAGGATCTGCGCCATCGAATCGCGGGCTGCCGGCGATTCTTCACGCAGGTAGGCCTCGTGCATCGCCTGGATGAAATCCACGGGGTGGTAGTAGGAAATGAACTGCAGGGCGTCAGCAACGCTCTGAATCAGGTCGTCTTGCTTGATCACGGTCATGAGTCGCGCTCCTCTAAAAGACGGGAACATTCAATAAGGTGCTTGCAGTTGGGGTGCATCGGTCGGCTGCAAACACCTTTACAAGGCACGCCGGGGTTGCTGGCGCGACGCTAAAAAGGCGCGGCAGTATAACGCGGCGCTGAGGCGGATACACGCGCCGGGAGTCGAACGTTGGTCGTAGGTTGCAGGCGGCGGTCAGATGGGGGAGGGGCGCCCTTTAATAAAAAGCACAGCTCAGTGCTGTCTTGATCGTATTGGTTGTTGAACTAAAAAAGCCTTTTCTTATAGCGCAAAGCTATTGAGCACCTGTCATATATGACAGTAGTTGATGTGCTTGTGGATGTGTAGTTTCTTCGATGGAGACTCATTACGGGTCACGGTATCCAATGCGAATAAGGGGCGTGTCATGTTACTTGATCAAATTAGAGATAAAGACAATGTCTTGAGCGTCGGACGTATGAGTTGCATGTTGACTTTTCCTGGTCGGCAAGCATTCGAAACATCGTATGTAGGTCGAGTGAAAGGCGAGAACTTTCAGACGTTGGCGGGTATTGCGAACTATGAAGGTGGCACTCAGGATGGAATATATATCTTTCTTCCTCGGGACTTCACCAGTGGGGTTCACAACATATATCCTTTACAGGCATTTCTCACGCGTGTTGAAAACGGTGGGGTGCCGGAAACTTACTTTGCACTATTTGGTGAGGTCAACGTCGAGCGTTCCGCTGAGGAAGACCGGTTAGTCGGAACGTTCTTTTTTTACACCTCAACTAACGCTGTGATCGACGGAAAATTTGATATCAAAGGGATAGACCCTGCTCGTACATACGAAAAGTCGAGCGGTTAACCCCGAACGCCGCCTTCGCCCCAGTCATCCCTGCATTACGGGTAGCTGCGTAAGGGGGTGGTTAATTTGACAGGTGATGGTGGATCAAGGAAAGGGTTCGACGGACGCTGATCGACAGGTTTTCAGCGTCGAGAAGGGACGGGAGTGGCCTGGTCTGGAATTGAGTAGTCATTTGTGATTCAGATCACTAAAGTGATATTCGGCCTGTAGAGCAGGATATTGCGTCGCTTCCTTTCCCATGGTGAGCCAACGATTGACCCATAACGCTATCCAGAGTCTTTTGCTCAAGCGCTTTATTCTGGCGACGGGCACCTATGCGCTGGCGTTATTGCTGCTGTGGCTGGCGATTCTCAGCGGTCACTATCAAGGGCCGGTGCGCGGTGCGGTGATCGGCACGCTGCTGGTGATACTCAGCCAGTCGGTGCTGTTCGCGGTGTTTTCCTCCGGGCGCAATCTGCGCTTTGCCGACCCGAGCCTGACCGAAGTTCAAGTGCTGCTGGGGCTGGGTTGGCAGACCTGGCTGGTCGCTCATCTGGACTCGGCTCGCGGCGCCTTCCTGGTGTTTTACCTGTTGATTCTGTTATTCGGCCTGTTCCATCTGCCGCGCCGGGCGTTCATCCGATGTGCGACCTTGGTCTTTTTCAGCTTTGCGGGCCTTAACCTCTGGGAAGGCTATCACCTTGAACTGGTCGACCCGGTGCTGGCGGCGCTGCAAGTCTGCGTGTTGTTTATCGTGCTGGTCTGGCTGACGCTGTATGCCAGCTACGTTCAGACCTCGCGCCAACGCATGCGCAAGCGGCGGTTTGCCTTGCAAGCGCACCAAGACACCTTGCGCGGGATGATGCGCCAACTCGAAGACCTGGCGGCCACCGACGAACTCACCGGGTTGTTCAACCGCCGGCATTTTCTACGCCTGGCCTCGCGTGAACTGCGCAGCATGGAAGAGGGTACGGTGCATGGTCTGGCACTGATTGACCTCGACCATTTCAAACGTATCAATGACAGGTATGGCCATGCGGCTGGCGATCAGGTGTTGCAAGCGTTCGCCGGTGTTGCCACGGCCTGCCTGCGTGAAGACGATGTACTGGCGCGTTATGGTGGTGAGGAGTTTGTGTTGTTGCTACCCGATTGTGATCCCGAGCGCCTGACCTCCTGCTGCGAGCGGTTGCGCATTGCCTTTACCGAGGTCGAACTGGTCGGCCTGCCGGTGCTGGACCTGAGCCTGTCTGCCGGCATGACCTTGCTTGAGTCGGGCGACGATCTGGATGGCGCCTTGCAGCGTGCCGATCTGGCGCTGTATCGCGCCAAGCGTGACGGTCGCAATCGGTGCGCTGCCGCTTGGGAAAACGCCGATGCCTGAACTAAGGGTGGGCGAACTTCAGTGGTCGGTGGCAGCGGGCAGCAACCTGCTCGACGCGCTGAACCAGAAGGGCATGCACGTGCCTTACAGCTGCCGCGCCGGCAGTTGCCATGCGTGCCTGGTGCATTGCCTCAAAGGCGAGGTGAGCGACCGCCGTCCCGATGCGCTGAGCGCCGAGCAACGTGAGCGAGGTTGGCGTCTGGCCTGTCAGTGCGAGGTCGTCGATGACTTGCAGGTGGCGGTGTTCGATCCGCTGCGCGACGGCTTGCCGGCCACCGTTGAGGCTGCCGATTGGTTAAGCCCTAGCGTGTTGCGCCTGCGCTTGCAGCCCGAACGTCCGTTGCGTTATCAGGCCGGGCAGCATCTGGTGCTGTGGGCCGGTAACGTGGCGCGGCCGTATTCGCTGGCCAGCCTGCCGCAGGAAGATCGCTTTCTGGAGTTTCACCTTGACTGCCGCTTGCCGGGCGCATTCAGCGATGCGGCACGCTTGCTGAAAATCGGCGACCCGATCCGCCTGGGCGAGTTGCGCGGCGGTGCGCTGCATTACGACCCCGACTGGCAAACCCAACCGTTGTGGCTGCTGGCGGCCGGCACCGGATTGGCGCCATTGTTCGGTGTGTTGCGCGAGGCGTTGCGCCAGGATCATCAAGGTCCCATCCGGGTGATTCACCTGGCCCGTGATGCCAGTGAGCATTACCTGGCCAAACCCTTGGCGGCGCTGGCGGCGCAGCGTCCCAACCTTAGCGTCGAGCTGTTGATGGCGGCTGAGCTGACCGTGGCTTTGGCGCAATTGCGCCTTGTTTCCCGGCAAACCCTGGCCTTACTCTGCGGGCACCCCGACAGCGTCGACGCCTTTGCCCGGCGCCTGTACCTGGCAGGGCTGCCGCGCAATCAACTGCTGGCCGATGTCTTCGTGCCGCGGGGTTGAACGCGAAATCACTTTCACGAGACTCACCATGACGAACGCCATCCTGCTGGAATGTGAGCGCGGGCTGCTGACCTTGCGCCTCAACCGCCCGGACAAGAAAAACGCCCTGACCCGCGCCATGTACAGCCAGTTGGCGGACGCCTTGCTACAGGCCGACGCCGACCCCGAGATCAACGCCATACTGATCACCGGCACCCGTGAATGCTTTACCGCGGGTAACGACATTGCCGATTTCGTCGAAGAACCGCCGAGCGACCTCGCCAGCCCGGTGTTCCAGTTCATGCGCAACCTGCTGGAATGCCGCAAACCGGTGATCGCGGGCGTGGCTGGCGCTGCGGTGGGTATCGGCACCACCTTGCTGCTGCATTGCGACCTGGTGTACATCAGCGCGGATGCGAAGTTGCGCATGCCGTTCGTCAACCTCGGGCTGTGCCCGGAGTTTGGTTCCAGCCTGATCCTGCCGCGCTTGCTCGGGCAGGCCAAAGCCGCCGAACTGTTGCTGCTGGGCGAAGGGTTCAACGGTGAACAGGCCGCCGCCTGGGGTATCGCGACCCAAGCGTTGCCCACGGGTGAGGCTGCACTGGCCAAGGCGCGCGAGATGGCATTGCGCTTCGAAACACTGGCGCCCGAAGCGGTGCGCATCAGCAAACAGCTGATGAAAGCCCCGGACCGCGAGCAACTGCGCACAGTGATCGAGGAGGAGGGCAAGCTGTTTGTCCAGCGGCTGCGCTCGCCGGAAGCGATTGCGGCGTTGTCGGGGTTTATCAACAGATCCTGAATCGTTGTTGACTGGGCCGACGCTATCGCGAGCAGGCTCGCTCCCACAGAGTTAAAGGTTGAATACAACATCTGTGAACACCACAGATCAACTGTGGGAGCGAGCCTGCTCGCGATAGCGGTAGCGCAGGCACCGCAACTGCCAGATTGGAAACCAAAAAGCCCCGCCATTCACATGACGGGGCTTTTGCGTTTCAACGGTCGGCGACTCAGACCCTCTTGGCGCCAACGTGCAGGATCTTCATGCCGTTGGTGCCGGCGAGGCTGCGGGGTTCAGGAAGCGGGCAAGTAGCGCAGCAGGGCTGAGACCGTTTGCCCAATCGCCCACGATCAGCACATTCCCGTCAGCTTGTAAGGTCATGCGGTGTGCGACGGTGTATTGGTTCTCGAATTGGGTGGCGTTCCAGCCTTTCCCTTCGTGGCCAAAGCCCTCATCCAGCATGCCGTTTAGGTGATAGCGAACTACCAAAAATGAAGGGCTACCGTTTTCCTGTGCCAATCTCCCGGACGCGATGATTCTCCCATCAAACAGTCCAACATCCCAAAAACCGACATGTTTTTCGAGGGATTGAAACAGTACCTTACCGCCATTGAATGTTGGTACAAGTTCACCTTGGTCGTTGACGCAAGCCAGCACGCCCTGTGACGAAGACGACGCCGAACCGGCTGCAAGAACAGCGCCTTCGGAATACTGGACAAGCTTTCTGAGCGCGAGACTGGGGTTCTCGAACAGTTTGAAACCTTTGTCGGCGAAGGCTTGGTCGAAAGAACCATCCTCATTCACACGAGCCACCATGCCATGACCTGCCAGTGTTCCGCACACCGTGATTTTTCCGTTATGCACCAAAATGTCCTCGATGGTGCTATTGCCCCAGTGTTGATTGGTAACGGCGACATAACCGGTGTTGTTGAAGGTGGTGTCAAACGAGCCGTCACTGTTGAGGCGGATCAGTAGCGCGACCCGGGCAATCCAGATTGGCATGTACATTTGCATGACCACATAGATTTTCCCATCTGCCACCGTGCAAGGCCCCGAGGCGTCCATGCTGGTGGTCGCCAGCGGTGTAAAATCCAGTCCAAGGTCTTTGGCAAGGTTTTCAGGCTGTTTGACCGTCAGCTGACCGTCCACGCCAAACCCCTCATCCAAACGCCCGTCGAGATGAAGGCGAGCGAGCACAACATCACCTGTTTTTGTATCGATACCGGACAGCAGGATTCTGGGTTCACCGCCGATGGTGGGGAAAAGGATCTGGCGCAGATGGGTGTCTTGCTTGGGGCCAAAAGGCACGACTACAAATCCATCCTTGCCGAACGCCCTATTTAAAGTGCCATTTTTGTGCAGACAGGCGACACCTAGCTTATGGAGGATGTCAAAGCCGTCGACGTTGGCGTCGACGGCGCCGCCAATGAGGATATTGCCCTCATATACAGCAATACATTCGCCTGAAGTATCTCGTGCACCGTGAAAACGCAGAATGACTTTACCGTCTTTGTTTTCACCAAATTCCGGGTCTAGACCATCGGCGGCTCGAGCGGTCAACTCTGTGTACTGGCTCATCGTTCTAATCCTTTAATCGGAGAGGGGTATCCGTAGAAAACTGCCGATGACGAGCCGCAACAGCCAAGCGCGAGTACGCCTTGATGACAGCGATAGCAGCAGTGGACGGAAACGATTAAAGGGGCTGAACGCAAGGGCGTCTACTGTCAAACCTGACAGGTGGGGTGTTGGATCGTCAGCGGTTGTGCACTGTGATCGAGGAGGAGGGCAGCCTGTATGTCCAGCGGCTGTGTTCGGCGGAAGCGATTGCGGTGTTGTCGGGGTTTATCAACAGATCCTGAATCTTTGTTGGCTGGGCTGACGCTATCGCGAGCAGGCTCGCTCCCACAGGGGATTTGTAGTGGACACAAATTGTGTGAACACCTCAAATCAACTGTGGGAGCGAGCTTGCTCGCGATGGCGGCAGACCGGGCGACGCATGTCCAGGGTCAGAAACCAAAAAGCCCCGCCATTCACATGGCAGGGCTTTTGCGTTTCAACGGTCGGTGACTCAGACCATCTTGTCGCCAACGTGCAGGATCTTCATGCCGTTGGTGCCACCGATGGTGTGGTAGCTGTCGCCCTTGGTCAGGATGACCCAGTCGCCTTTCTCGACCACGCCGAGTTTGAGCAACTCGTCGATCGCAGCCTGGCTGACTTGTTCAGGCGGCAGCGATGCCGGGTCGAACGGTACGGTGTAGACGCCACGGAACATGGCCGCGCGGGCCTGGGTTTCGCGGTGCGGGGAGAACGCGTAGATCGGCACCGAGGAACGAATGCGCGACATGATCAACGGCGTGTAGCCACTTTCGGTCAAGGCGATGATCGCCTTCACGCCCGGGAAGTGGTTGGCCGTGTACATGGCGGCCAGGGCGATGCTCTGGTCACAGCTTTCGAAGACTTTACCGATACGGTGGCTGGAGGTTTTGCTGGTCGGGTGCTTTTCAGCGCCGATGCAAATCCGCGCCATGGCCTGGACCGCTTCGAGCGGGTATTGGCCGGCGGCGCTTTCTGCCGAGAGCATCACAGCGTCGGTGTAGTCGAGCACGGCGTTGGCCACGTCGGACACTTCAGCGCGGGTCGGCATCGGGTTCAGGATCATCGACTCCATCATCTGGGTCGCGACGATCACCGCTTTGTTGTGACGGCGTGCGTGCAGGATGATCTTCTTCTGAATACCCACCAGCTCGGCGTCGCCGATTTCCACGCCGAGGTCACCACGGGCGACCATCACGGCGTCCGAGGCCTTGATCAGGCCGTCGAGGGTTTCGTCATCGGCCACGGCTTCAGCGCGCTCGATCTTCGCCACCAGCCAGGCAGTACCGCCGGCTTCGTCGCGCAGTTGACGGGCGTATTCCATGTCGGCGGCATCGCGCGGGAAGGACACGGCGAGGTAGTCGACTTCCATTTCGGCGGCGAGCTTGATGTCGGCCTTGTCTTTTTCAGTCAGGGCCGGAGCTGTCAGGCCGCCACCGCGACGGTTGATGCCTTTGTGGTCCGACAACGGGCCGCCGATGGTCACGGTGCAATGCAGTTCGGTGGCGGTGGCGGTATCGACGCGCATCACCACGCGACCGTCGTCGAGCAGCAACTCGTCGCCCACACCGCAATCCTTGACCAGATCCGGGTAGTCGATGCCGACCACTTGCTGGTTGCCTTCGGTCAATGGATGGCTGGTGGAGAAGGTGAATTGATCACCGATCTTCAGCTCGATCTTCTTGTTGGCGAATTTGGCGATACGGATTTTCGGGCCTTGCAGGTCACCCAGCAGGGCAACGAAGCGCCCGTGCTTGGCAGCGAGGTCACGCACCAGCTTGGCGCGAGCCTTGTGCTCGTCGGGGGTGCCGTGGGAGAAGTTCAAGCGGGCGACGTCCAGGCCAGCCAGAATCAGCTGTTCGAGAACTTCCGGCGAGTTACTGGCCGGGCCAAGGGTAGCGACGATTTTGGTACGACGGACGGACATGCAGAGACTCCTGAGTTCAAGCGCTGGCTGAGGCTACTATGGTCCGATGCTGTAGTCATTGTTCGTTTGCACTACTTTTCATTTGTTTCTTTAAACGAACAATCCTGAAGATTTTCACCAACGGGTCGATACAGAGCACAAGACAGGAGAACCCCCCATGCGATTCGTGCTCATTGCCGCCCTTGCCCTCAGTGCCACGGGCTGCACCCGTTGGTCGATGGACCATCATTTGAACAACGCCTACCGCGCTTATGACCGAGGCAATTGCGAGGACGCGATGCTCGAATTGTCCCAGGTCGATCGCAATAGCCGGGCGCGGCGTTATGTACAGCCGGAAGTGTCGATGCTGCGTGGCCAGTGCCTGGAACGTCAGAAGCTCTATGTCGACGCGGCCCAGACTTACCAGTTCATCATCGCCCAGTACCCGGACAACGAGTACGCGTACCGTGCCCGCGCGCGCCTGGAAACCTTGCAGTCGCTGGGTTGGTATCCGCCGCGCAGCAGCGCCAAAGCCATTCCCGCGCCTTTGTAATGCGGCTTTTAATTTGAAGCAAACATTGAAGTACGCTGCAGGACACCTTCGTAGCAGCTGTCGAGCCCGCGAGGCGGCGTCCGGCTGCGAAGCAGTCGTGAAATCAGGCGGCGCGTTTGTTCCGGAAAAACGCGTACGCAGGGTTGGCGAGGACTGCGTCCGAACGCGGCCCGCCTCGAACGCAGCCTCGCAGGCTCGGCAGCTGCTACAAGGGTTACAGCAGAAAAATGTGTCGATACCCGGACATTTAAAGGCTGGGCGTGTGCCCGCCTTGAGCTAATCTTCGATTAGCGTGTTTTAGAATGTTCAACCTAAACCATGTTGATACCTGTGACCGGCAACGGAATCGGGGAGAGCGCTCCTGTCTGGCAGGTACGTTCCGAAGTATGAGTACGACCCTGCTCAAGGGGCTTGATCGTGATAAACAGCCTGTTCACCGACCGCCGTATCGAGCGGCATCAACTGCCGTATTTTCTGAGAGTGTTCAACAGCATCACCGACAAGCCTGTCGGCTTTATCGGCAATGTCTCCGATGATGGCCTGATGCTGATTTGCCCATTACCGATGATGGTCGGCGCAGCGTTCGACCTGCGCCTGAAAATCCCCGCGAGCGAAGGTAGTGTGCAGGTCATCGACTTGCGTGCCCGTTGCCTGTGGTGTCGTGAAGACGTCACCCCCCACCATTACGACGCCGGTTTCGAGGTGCAACGCGCACCGCCTGAATACGGGCAACTGGTGAGTGCCTTGCACCAGTACTTCAGCTTTTACCCGGTGCCGGCTTCGGCCTGATCTTTCTACGCACCTTCGCGGCCAGAAACACGGGCCCGTAGCAGCTGCCGAGCCTGCGAGGCTGCGTTCGAGGCGGGCCGCGTTCGGACGCAGTCCTCGTAAATCCTGCGTACGCGGTTTTCCAGGACAAACACGCCGCCTGATTTTACGACTGCTTCGCCCGAGCGCGGACCGAGCCGAACGCTGCCTCGCAGGCTCGACAGCTGCTACGGATGTACCTCGCGCCGAGTTTCAAGGTTTTACGGGCGTGTTTTGCGCCGTGTTTCAAGGTTTTGGGTGGAGGCCGGGAAGCCAGCCTCCACCCAAGACGCTTACAACTGCAACCCATACTCGATCGGCTGGATCGGGTACTCGTTATCCAGCGCCTTCTCCACCAGCAACAACCCGTGCTCGGTCAATTGATGGATCGCCAGCGCCAGGTTGCGGTGCTTGTCTTCCAGGTCGTCGGACAGGTCGAGGATCAACGTGCTCACCGAGCAGAACGTCTCGTAGGTGTAGGCCATCAAGGCTTCGTTGTTGATGTCGGGGAGTACGGCGAAGAACTTCAGCGAGCGCCGTTCATAGTCACGCGGGTTACCGGTGCCGGGTTTGAGGTAGTGGTCCAGCGCCTTGTGTGCGGCGGCGTGGAGCTTTTTCGAGTCGAGGGAATCGTAGGGGGAAACGTTGTCGTATTCGGGGGGATTCGGTGTGGCTTTGAACATATTTATTACTCCGTGGTGGAGCTGCCACCGCCTCGCGACTAAACGAAGGGTGGCGGCTGAACGCAGGTTAGTCGACCGGACGGAGTACGAAAACCGGCGCGCCCGAGGGCGCCCTGCGCACAGCCACCATAACGTTCAGGGATAGGGAATACCTGAGCATTTGGTGTGCAGTACACCTTCGTACAACGTCCGAGCGACTAAACCCGATCGCTGATGGGCAGCGACACGAGAACAGTAGAAGCCAGGGCCAAGGTGCACAAGCCGGCGGATTCTGGCGTAACTGTAGGGCGCTGCGCAAGGAGGTGTAGCCGCGGGCTGAGGCGTTGAAAACACGGGGGAATGCTGAGGTCAGCAGGGTTACCGTTTGTCGGGACTGTCAGTTTTTACAGGTGAACTCTATCTGAGTATGAAGTCATAGTTGACGTCAACGAGTCTGTTGAATGCGATGAGACTAATAGGGGCGGCTGTGATGACACACCAGGATGGAAAGTTTCAATCGATTGAAGTCTCAAACGCTGAAGGTGAAATCTCTGGTGAGAAAAGTGATGAGGTTGTGCTTCAGGAAACGTCATCTAATGAGTTGCCCCCCCGCCCCAGTTTAACTACGCCTACGGAGGGTTCAATACAGGAGCCCAGATTGATTATCTCGGGTACTGGTGTAGTCGGAGCTACTGTGTATATAGAACGGTTGTCTGAAGCCGGCAGATACCCTCCCATATGGAACCCCGCCAAAGTTGGATCAGACCGCAAATGGTCGTCAGATCAAGTAGGTACCACTCTGGTGGGGGGGGATCATAAATATAGCGCCTATCAGAAACTCGATGGTCAGTCATCAGAGTTGGCCGACGCCGTTAACTTTACAGTGATGTATATACCTAATATCAACACCCCCGAGGATGGTGACATAGTTGATATTATGCCAAGAATTACTGGCGGCAGTGGTTATCGTTTGAATGCGAAGATAGAGCTGTATAACGACGGGGGGGGGGGTAAACTTGATGAGGGAGGTGTTGTACTAGGAAGCTTCAACTTTGTCGCTAAAAAGCTAGTGACGCCTGGTCCGATATCGATCACTGCATGTAATGTTCTCTCGAATGGGGCTACTTCTCTACGCAGCGCCCCCCGCCTCTTCAAAATCCGCCCCGACAAGCTGGCCGTCACCGTAACGCCACTCGCCAATGAACAAGTGAGATTCTCAGGAGCCGGATACACCGGTGCCACGGTTGAGATCACAAAGATCAGTGGGCCGGGCGCAGCAGTTTTTCTCACCGTCGTAGTGAAAGACAGTTTATGGGAGGTGACTGCCACGAACTGGGTGCCGGGCAACTATGTCCTGTCAGCGATACAAAAAGTTCCAGACAAACCCAGTGGCTGGATCCCGTCGGCGGACTATCGGTTCCCCGTTACCTGGGCACTGCCCATCCCGACTGAGGTGACCTACACGAAGGAGTACACGCCGACCTTCTCCGGCAAAGGGTACAACACTGCCACAGTTGCCATCTCTAATCCGGGAGGCGGGAGCCCTGTCGCACCGGATGTGGTCGTGAGAAATGGAATCTGGTCGAGCAAGGCTTCGCAACAGTTGGGGCCTATGAAAGACCGCAATTTCCATATCAAGCAAGGCCTGAATGGTTTTTGGTCTCCATTGGTTACCATCGAGGTGACCATCCCCCCCTTGGCACCCGACATCACGAGTATTGTCGATAACGGATTGTCGCCAACCATCACAGGCACCTGCTGGCCTGGGGCCGTGGTCGAACTGACGTACAGCGGCAGCGCCACCAAGCATAAACCTAACGTCACGAACGGCACCTGGACCTTTCGACGTGACGACCCCTTTGCACACGATGTCACGCATACGGTCACCGTGACCCAGACCGCCGCCTCGCAAACGTCGGAATCGGCAAGCAAGACATTCACTATCCCGCTCCCCCAACTGGTCATCACGTCACCTGTTCCAGGTCAAAACGAAGAGGTCAGCCGTGATCTGGTCGTTAAAGGTAACAATGGGGTGAAGGGCGCCACGGTGAAAATTCGGGACGTTCTATACAACCGGGATCTGGGTTCTTCGGAGCCTTTAAGCGCTGACGGCCCTTGGTCGGTGACTCCCAATGAGCCACTGGATTTTCGCCAGTACAGCATTGACGCGATACAGAGCAACAGCGTACGGGAGTCGGTGCCTAGCGAGGTGTGCACGTTCAAGGTGGTGATGTTGCCGCCAACGTTCGAGGTGCCGCTGCCAGGAGGCGATCTACCGCGCGTCTCGATCATTTCAGGTAAAGGCCTGCCCGATGCCCGGGTTTCGGTATGGCGCCAAGGCCATGATGCGCCTCTGCTTCGCGAAGTTCTCGTTGACAAAGACGGTCACTGGAAAGGCCGGGTGGAGTTGTTTTTGGTCAGGGAAATAGTCATTTTGGCCACGCAAACCTTTGGACAGCAGACGTCAGAAGACAGCCCCCTGCTGACCTGTAACGTGGTACCGAATGCGCCGGACATGGAAACCCCCGCCTCGGGCGAATTCGTACAGAACAAGGTCATGTGTGCCGGGTTTGGTTATACGGACAATACGGGCGATATGGTCACGGTGGCGCTCGCCGATGATCCGCAAACGGTGCTGGGGCAAACCCAGGTTCTTGCCGACCGGAGCTGGTCGATGCAGATCACGCTCGCCCGTCCGGGCGGCAACCATAAGTTGATCGCTGTGCAATCGCGCGAGGGCTTCACTTCTGCGCCGTCACCTGAACGGCTGATTCGCTTGGGCTCGTTTCAGCCACAGGTCAATGAGCCGGCTGAGGGCCGCTGGGTTACTGAACCGGTAGCGTGCGAAGGCGAAGGTCAGAACGGTGTGGGTAAGGTGGTTGCCTGGTTCGATCCAGAACTGGAACTGGCCGGTGACATCCCGAGCACTGAGGCAGGTTGGCAGGCCACGATAAAAGAGAAGCTGAGGCCGGGTGGTAATCGGGTCTGCTTTCAGCAACGCCTTGAGGAGGGGACGGTGTTATCTCGCTGGGCCGAAGGCCCGCGCTTCGAGGTTGAGCCGCCGAAGCCTCCGTCTGAGTAATCGCCTCCACGGCTTCCGACGAGCGGTCGGCTCTACTGTCAGTAATGACAGTAGACGCTGGCTTCACTCTGGCGCGAAATCCAACCAGTGAATTGAACCCCGCGACGCTCTCGTCAGGCTGTTCAGTGTCCTGTTATCCGTTCAAGGAGTTTCACCATGGCAGCCTCCCAGGATCGCCCCTCTTTGCAACTGTTCAAGCAAGTGTTCAGCGAAGAAGAACAGCGCAACAAGTATGGTGAGCTGAGTGCGTACCTCGGAAAAGGATCGATATTCCCTTTGGTGGAAAAGGGCATGGCGGGGCTGGTACGTGACTTCGGCTTGAGCCCGAGTGACGCGCAAAACTTTCTGCGGCGTGCCAATGCCTTGGCAATCTATGTGCGACGGCAGTATATCGAGCAGGCATTGACCGGCGATAAAACAGACTCCATGAGACCGATGAGCGGGCTTTTATCGTTGGTGACGGGGCCAAGTTTTGAAAGGCTTTTTTATACCCCCTTCGATCGGTTATGCCCGCCTGATGCCCTGGAGTCTGTGACCTCGCCGGTTGCGTATCTGATTGAGCTGCTGATGTGGGTCAGAGACCGTATCGAAGTGCATGGTGACAAACAAAAAATGCCGCTCATGGAGCGGCGCACGGATCTGCCGCAGTTGCTCATCGATCACCATGCGGTGCATCAACCGCTGTCTTCGGTGGAGATCACCGTCAGGGTGCTGGAACAGTTCATCAAGGCCCACGGTCAGGCGGGCGGTGATATCGATGAGGCCCTGAGTCAGGCCCGTTATCCCAACGGGCTGCCCCATAATCAGAAGTGGAAAACGATTGATTTTGTCGCCCGGCACAATGAGCTGTCGGTAGGGGATGTCGTCCATGTGGTCGATCGGTCCTGTCCGTACTTTCTACAACCGAATGCTCTGGGCAGTGAAGGAGATCGGGCTTTGCTCCATGCGTCTCGGTTGGGGCCTGATCAGCGCGATTTGTTGACTGAGGATCCCTTTCTCGGAGGTGACACAGGGGTTTTGAATGCCTTTTATCAGCTGAACTTTGGAACCTCTCCTATCGAGAGGTTGAATATGTTTCAGGTGCGCTTTTTCTGTGAAAGAACAAAACTCGAAGCCCTGGACGTTGAGGCGCTGCTATCGATTCAAAGCTTTGCCCCTGTGCAATCTACCAATGTGCCTCTGAAAAAGGACGAACCGTTAATTCCAAGTGGTGAGCAGTCGGGCTCGGTTTATATCAACGCGGGTGTGAGACCTTCTATCGGTATTGATTTAAGAGGTGGAGCTGGTGGGGCCCTTCACCGGTTAACAAATGTTAGCCACACCCGATTCGACCGAATGAACCGCAAGCTGCGCCTGGACAACTGGCTAGGTCTGCCCAGCGAGCAAGTCGATCGCCTGCTCATGGCGGCAATCAATGCCGGAACCCGTACCCAGGCACCGAAGCACGACTGCTGGATATCGGATCTCACCCTGCAGGCCATCGGCCTGTTTCAAGAGTTACGCGAGCGCTATGGCTGTACCGCCGAGAACTTCGCGGTGTTTATCGACAAGCTGTCGATTTTCGGTCGTGGTGAAGAGCTGTCGCAGTTCGATCGCATTTTTAATGCTTCGGCGCATTTCCCCAGGCCGCTGCAACTCGATAGCCACGATTTTCCGGTGTTTCCGGCGCCGGGCGAGGACGCGTTAACCGTCAACCAACTTTGCAATGGCCTGGAAATTGACCTGCATACCTACCGTCACCTGGCCCAGGCGATTGCCCAGGCCCATGGCCTTGAGAGCACGCTGAAATGCAACTCGGCGATCCTCTCGAGCTTTTACCGCATGGTGAAGCTGCCCCGGATGCTGGGTATCAGCCCGATGGAAGGCATTCTGTTGCTACTGCTCCTGGGGGGCAACGACTGGCTCAATGCGCTGGCCGGCGTGCCCGAACTCAAGTCGAACAAACGCGAAGGCACACCGGATGCGCTGAACATCATCCAGGCCATGGAGGCCTGCGTTCGCTGGTGCAATGAGCGTGACCTGCCGGTGCTCTGGATGCTGCAACAGGCTTCGCAGATTGAGGTTCCGGCGGTGTCCTCGAGTGAGCAGCAGTTGTTCGAACAGCTGCGAAGTCTGCTGTCAGCGGCGCTGTTTTCCGACACGGCCTTACTGATGGCCGGTGTCCCGCCACTGGCCGGCGCAGCGGGCTGGCTGGATTTGCTGACTCGGCTGGTCGACAGCAACGGGCTGGTCCTTGTGCAGTCGGACGCGATTGAACTCGACTACCCGACATTTGCCCGCCGCAGGCTCGATGAAGCGGTGAGAACCGGTATTGGCGAAGGTGATGAGGCTTCGCGCGCGTTGATTGTCGAAAACATGCTGGGCGTATTGCTGCAAGCCAGGGCTGGGCAGGTGTCGGTGGTCAAGGAGTGCCTGGCAGCCTATGCCGGTCTGAAGTCGGAACTGATGTTGCCGGTACTCGCCTGGGCGGGCGGGACGGTGTACCAAGTGCTCAAGTCTGCGCTCGATGGCACGATGCACGATGACGGCACCGAAACCGGACGTCGGCGGCAAGCGGACGAAGGTAATCCGCTGCTCGCGCTATTGGCCGATGTGCGGCGACGCAGTGCTGTGGCGGTGAAGCTGGACCTCAGCGTAGCGCTGCTGGAGGACTACCTGGCCTACGGCTATGAAACCTGGCTGAGCCGCGACAACAAACATGAGTTCACGCTGAGTACCCTGTATTACCTGACGGTGCTCAACCAGGCCTTTGCGTTGGGTCAGCAGCCGCCGGAAAAACTGCTTGCTTACCTGCGTGAGGTCAACGCACTGCCTGATCCCCTCTCCATCGATGCCCTGGCGCTGGCCCAGGAGACTGCGGCGATCAGGCTGGCGGTTTTTTTCGCCTGGAGCGTCCAGGAAGTGCGCGAGTGCGCAAGACGGGTCGACCCGGAAAAGATGCTGATCAAAAACCTGGCGCAGTTGGATCTGTTGATCCGCGTCCGTGAGCTGTCAGCACGCAGCGGCATGGATGCCCAGACGATTTTCCTGATGGGCATGCTCCCGGCAAAAAACGACAAACCGGCTTACGCACTGGCTGCCGAACATGCACTGCTCAGCCTGAATACCCCGCCCGCGCTACTGATTCCCAATGAAGATGAAGCCCTGGAGCACATGGTCAAGCTTACCTGCGAGGTGGATCGTACGGTGCTGGTGGCCAACAAGCCGGGGGAAAAAGCCATCTTCAACGTGACCGTCAAGAACCATGCAGGCAAGGGCTTGAGCGGGGTCCCGGTGTATTGGGATACCTCACTGGGCAGCATCAACCGGAACAATACCGGGATAGATGGAGTGTCGACCGTCGAGTTTATTCCGGGCAACGTCATGGGCACGGAAACGCCACGCTTCTGGCTGGACCAGCATCCAAAACAGCAAGCGCCGAGCGTGGTGATCGGTGCCGATAAAACCACGATGAGATTTCCGGGACCGCTCAAGTCCCAGGTGCCGGATGGCGTTGTGCCGGCTGGCGGGGAAGTCGAGCTGTATGCCGTGATGCAGGACCGTTATGGCAATTGGGGTATTGGCATGCCGGTGAAGTGGAGCAGTGAGGTCAAGTCTGAACCTGGGACCATCATGCCCTTCTTGATTATCCGGGCAGCCGACGGGGTGACCAATCAGGAGGGGATCACGCGAGTTTTCGTCTCCAGTCCCACAGGCGGGACATTCGAGGTCGGCGTTACCAGCCCGGACAGCTCTCAAACAGCGATTTTTGACCTTATTACTTTCGCCGGTCCTACTCCCGTTAAAGAGGATGCCTGACGATCAGACGCCCGCTGCATGACTACATACAACTTGGTGAGATCTCAGGAGCAAGGGTTATGGAAAACAACAAGATCGCCGCACTGCTCGAACAGCGTCGTACGGCATTGGTCGAGTATTGCATCGGGCAGGTCAAAACGGGCTTGCCTCCTGATTTTGACGACAAGTTCAACTTCCTGAAAAGACCGGCGGACCTGCTCGAACTCCTGCGCATGGACCCGCTGGACAGTTACCCGGTGCAGGATTCCCTGGTTTCCAATGCCATCAGTAGTGCCCAGGGCTACATCCATGCGGCGTATCGCAAGCTGGAACCGGGGTATTCAGATTGCGAATTCGATAGACGGGATCTGCAAACCTGGGAGCTCTACAACAACTACCCGGACTGGGCGGCGTTGATGATGATCGGCCTGTACCCGGAAAACTACATCAACCCCTATGTACGCCAGCGCAAGACCAGCCTGTTCAAAGCCCTTGAGAACAATCTGAACCAGACGCGCCTGAGCACTGATTCCGTGCAGGTGGCCTTAAAGGAATACCTGCAAGAATTCGAACAGACCTGCAACCTGAAGGTGATCAGTTGCTATATGGACGGCACCTCGCTCACAGCGCCCCTTACCTCCAGGAGAGCGGATTATTACTTTGTTGCCCAGCAGCGGATTCAGCCTTTTCAGTATTTTTGGCGCAAGGCCGAAGTTGAACTGACGCCCAGTTGCCGGGCGATCAACCCTGCCGCGTGGGGTGAATGGCAGCCGGTCGAGATTCCCGTAGGGGGGCAGGTGCTGGATATACGGGCGGTGTTCTGGGGCGGGCGTTTGTGTCTGGTCTGGGTGGAGTTGCACCCTAAGGTGCTCAATGGTGATGACGTGTCCTTGCCGCAAAAGCTGAACATCAACCTGGCGTTCATGGCCCAGAACGGTCATTGGTCGGCACCGTTTTCCTTGCTTGACCGGGAACAGGGCGGCGACTTTTCGAAGGGGGCTCGGCTGATCGCTACGGTATTGGTCGACAAGCAGCACCCCAAAGGCAAGTTGGGGGTGCTGTTGACTAACCGTAGTCGTCAGGGGGGGGCGCCTCCCGCGAACCCTATCGATGTGTACCTGGCACGTGATGTCCTGTTCCGTGAAATCGCTGAAGATGGGCACTGGCTGGATCCATTGGCAGACCATCGCTTTGTCGATTCAGGCATCGTGCAGCATCCGATCCTGCAACAAAATCTTTCGACTGTTGAGGAGTCCGACGCCCCCGCCGGTACCTTTACGCCTTACTACTCTTTCCAGGCGGTTGTTTTGCGCGTTGACGCGAAGGATGTCCTTCTGGTCAGAGGCCTGTGCGCGGTGAAACCTGGTTCCGCAACAAAAAACTGGACCTTCGATTTAACGTTGCTCAATCCGATTCCGGGAGAGGGGGATCCGGATCCGATCAGTAAACTTTTCCCCGATAATGGTGGCTGGAGTACACCCTGGATGGCCGTTCGCCGGCAGGCGAATGGATTTGTGCACCCCTTCAGTTTTACATTCGGAGGATCTACCGCAGCTGATGGGCTCGGGCGCAAAAAATATGTAGTGACAGTGGCTGCGGCCGCCTCTTTTGTCCCGCCATCTCTGGACAATACCAACGCCCAGGGCGCGCAATTCCTCACCCTCAACCTGCCTGAACTGTACCTCAAACAGGTGCGTCTGAACTCGTTGATGGGCCCCGAACTGGTGCAGTGCGCCAATATTTCGGTCGATGCCGTACTGGATTGGGAAACCCAGCATCTGAAAGAACCGGACCCGGCCGCAGGTCCCATTGACGAGCCGAACGGCCCGTTCGATGGCGCCAACGGGCTGTTCTTCTGGGAGCTGTTTTTCCATCTGCCGCACCTGGTGGCGTCACGGTTGAGCGCTGAAAACCGCTTTCCGGAGGCGCAACAATGGCTGCATTACCTGTTCGCCCCGCAGGCCCCGGCAGATACCAAAACCACACCACCCAAGCCCCTTTATTGGCGCTGCCGGCCCTTGAAGGGGCCTGGCAACCTGGGGTGTGAAGCCGAGGCCCCGACCGACCCGGATGCGATCGGTTATTCGGCCCCTGGGCATTTTCAGATAGTGGCGTTCACCGAGTATGTCAATAACCTGATCGCCTGGGGTGACTGGTATTACCGCCAACTCACCCGTGACAGCCTGGTGGCGGCCAGGTTGTGCTACGTGCAGGCCGAGTCCTTGATGGGGAAGGCCCCTACGGCAAGGACCGTCAACCGCTGGCAGCCGAAAACCGTCGAACAATTGATGGCCAATACCAATGTTCGGCCTGCGCTGGAAGAGTTCGAAGAAAACCTCGCGTTCACCCTCGCGGATGTGCCGGCCGGGGCTAAGCAGGCACCCGCACTCGGGATGCTCGGTATCGAAGGTTTTGAAATACCGATCAACGAGCAATTGCTCGAGCTGTTCGAGGTGCCCGGCATGCGCCTGAGTAACCTGCGCAACAACCTCACGATCGATGGCAAAACAATGGTTATTCCGCTCTTCAGCCCGGCGACGGACCCCAAACGGTTGCTGCAGGATCTGGCGGCTGGCGGCGCTGGTTCGCCACGGCCGATGGGCGGGCAGGTGCAGGTCGTGGCGTTCCGTTGGCGGGTCATGTTCGAAGCCGCGTTGCGTGCCGTGCAGACGCTGCAGGATTACGGTATCCAGATACTGCGCCTGCTGGAACAGCGTGATCGGGCTGAAATGGAAGAGTTGCAGCGCAGTCATCTGGTGGACCTGGGGGCGTACGCCCAGACCTTGCAGGAGCAAATCATCAAGCAAATGGAAGCGAGTGCGATCGCGTTGGAACAGAGCAAGGCGGTGGCGACTGAGCGTGCTGATGCGTATGAGGCCAAGGTTGTGAGCAATGTGAGTGATGCGGAATATGAGGTGATGGATTCCCTGTTGTTGGCGAAAATCTTCAACGGTGTGGGTATTGGGTTCAAAGCGGCGGGAGCGGTTGCTAAAACGATAGTCCCGAATCATGCAGGGGCCGGGCCTGGGGGAGTTTCGTGGGGGGTGTCGAACCCTGGTGGAATAATTGAAGCGGTGGGTAGCGGTTTCGATATTTTAGCCCTAGCTTACTCCCTGAATGCCGAACGAACCGCCACCAGCGAAACCTACCGCCGTCGTCGCGGCGAATGGCAACTGCAAGGTCAGCAGGCGCGAGCTGAAGAGCGCGCACTCACCGAGCAAATCACTGCGCAAAATCATGCCGTCGAAGCCGCCAGGGCCAACCTGCGGCAAACCCTGCGGGCCAATGCCCAGGCACTGACGCTCTACACCTTCATCAAAAAACGCGCAACCAATGCCGAATTGTTCGGCTGGCTGCTGGGTCAACTCAAGGCCTTGCATTATCAGGCCTATGACGCGGTCGTCAGTCTGTGCATGAGCGCGCAGGCGTCGCTGAGCTTTGAGACCGGTGATTACGACTCGCAGATTCCCCTGCCACAGGTCTGGCTGGACGAGCGCCACGGCCTTACGGCGGGCGAACACCTGAAGGTTCACTTGCTGCGCATGGAGCGCGAATACCTGCATCGCCATGAGCGACGTCAGGAGTTGGTCAAGACGATTTCCCTGCGGCAATTGTTCAATGACACCGTGGGGCCGCAAGTGGGCTTCGATGATTGGGCGTCGGCACTGGAAGCGCTGCAAAAGACCGGCAGCCTGGAGTTCTGGTTCACGCAATTGCTCTTTGATCGCGACCATCCCGGTCATTACTGTCGGCAGATCAGCACGGTAGAAGTCGATATCCCCGCGTTGACAGGACCTTACGAAAATATAAAAGCCACGTTGTTGCAGGTCAGCAGCATCACCGCCACCAAGGCATCGACCCGTTCGGTGGAATACCTGCATAAGCCCGCAAACGCGGTGGCCCCGGCGGATGTGCGGTTCAACCTGCGCAGCGGCCAGCAAATCACTTTGTCGGTAGGCATGGGTGACGCCGGTATGACCACGGTGAAACCCGATGAAGGCTTGCTCAACTCCTTCGAATGCACGGGGGCGATATCGCACTGGAAGCTGCACTTCCCGTGGCCACTCAAGGAGCCGCAGAAATCCATGTTGGCTTCGCTGACCGACATCATCGTGCGCATTCATTACACCGCCAAGGTGGGCGACCCGACATTCACCCGAAAAGTCGAGGAGCTGGTCAAGCGTGTCGATCCATAGCGTGCGGATCGAACGCTGATACGTACCGGCTAAACAGAACAGGGACAGGAGTGAGCAGTCATGAGTGAACCGGTCATCCAGGCCAATGCGAGCTTGGTACTCAATGGCGATTTTCGCGAAGGGTATTCTTCTTGGGAAAGTGTCCAGCCCACTCCCGAGTGGGTCAATCGGGTAAGAGTCGGCTATCAGGGCGAAGAGATTTATTGTCTGACGGTCGGGAATGAGGCGTCGGTCAGTCAGATTATCGAGGCGCCAAAGGACCTTCGTGCTGATGCTCGTTACTTCATCAGCTTTCTCTGCGAATCGTGGCATGACAAAGCCGGCAGGGTGGAAATCAGCATTGAAGGGAGCTCGGAACCTGCGCAGGTGGTCCCGCTTCCTCCAGGCCATGGTCAGGTGAACAAGGCGCCTCGTGCGGATGGGCAACCGATGGACTTCGAGCCTGTCAAGTACGAGGTCGAGCTGACACTACCGCTCAAGAGACACGACAAGGTTCGTGTCAGCGTGTTCAGCCCACGAGATGATGACTTTGGGAAGATCATCTACATCACCCGGATCTACATCCACCTGCATCTGGGGCCCTTGGCGTTGCAGCGGTTGACGTTTGACGGCACGCCACAGTCGCCAGATCGTCCGTTGTACCTGTGTCTGGGGGCGACCGGGGATTCTGCTCACAGTCTTGGTTTTGAGCCTGTTGCGGATAATGCCTGGCTGAATACTCATGCCTCCTTGACCAGTGAGGATAATCCGCAGGGTGCCGTGGTGACGACGCCGGCGCTTGGCATCGACCATCCACTCGATTCGCAGTGGGGGGTTGATTGTCCGGTGGTCGAAGACGACGGGCCTCATGCGTTTTCGTTCAGCCTGCTGAACCAGTACACCGCCGATGCTTACCCGATCCAGGCATCGCTTGGGCATCACCGGCTTGAGTTCGGTGAGGTGCTGGAGGCGGCCTATTATCCGGTTTTCGAGTACGAACAGAGTGTTCGGCTGGGCGTTAAAGTGGTGTCGTATTACACCGCGCAAGCGTTGGCCGGGCGGGAAGTGACCTGGAGTGTCAATGGTGAACGGCAGGGGGTAATCCTCCTCACCGATGATGAAGGGAGGGTTTACTTCGACTACACACCGACTGCTGCCGGTAAGTTCATCATCACGGCATCGGTGGCGAGCCTGTACTACCCCAGCGGTATGTTCACTCAATCGTTTGACGTTCTGGTGCTGGCGACCGATCCCTGGAAAGACGTCATGGCCGTTGTTGACGGCAAGCCAACCCCTTGGGACGAAAAGACCGGTTACCCCAATCGCGGCAGCCAATACCCGGTGACGCTGAAACTGCCTGCCGACAGTCCGTTGCTGGGTACCAAGCTGTGGTTGTCTTGGGACGGCGACTCCTCCCCTGCCGAGTTGGGGGTGACGGTGAGTCCCGAGCTCAACGAACCGGTGCCGGTCACTGTCACCGAACTGCTCTGGATGCTGACCTGCGGTGACGACCTCGACGGCAAGTTCGAGCTGCTGCTGGGCTGCTCGAAGCTGTTGCTCCCTTCACGTAAAAAACCAATGTCGCTGGCGCGCAACGTGGTCGAGATCGGAGCGGTGCGAATGTTCAACACATCTCCAGTGGTGGACGAGGGGGGGCGTGCGCTGCTGATGGTGCAGGTGCTGCACGTCCTCGCCAGCGGCCCCGGTGATCCGGTGGTCAAGGCTCTGGTTGAGTGGGAGGGGCCCAATGGCACGGAGTCCACTACCACGGGGGCAGGTGGTTGGGCCAGTTTTTCAGATAAGCCAGAAAATGCAGATCCTTACGCCGTCACCGCGAAGGTCCGGGCACACGCGGACATGTCGCCGATTGAGCGTCAGTTTGATGTGACGCCAGTGGCGAGCAGTTCCTGGAACGGGAAAGCGGAGTTTCATCTGGATGGCGCGTCAGTGGATTTGGCCAGAGTTGGCATTGTCTGCCTGCGGGGCGAGTCGCCTACCTTTCGCGTGACACCGATGGCAGGTAGCCCGGTGGCCGGCAAACCGATGACCTTGACTCGGTCTACCGAGAGCCCAGACCTGGGGCTAACAATCGGGCCGCCGACCGCCACGCCGGAAGGTGGTTGGGAATGGCGGTTGAGCTCTGTGTTTGGTTCCAGCCGCAGCAGTTTGTTCGAGTTTTCGCTGAAGAGCGATGCGTTACCTGAAGCACGGGTGCTGTCCGGGCGTTTACTGTCCAGCGATATGGCCGATGAAGCGAGCGTGCTGTTCGATCAGGTGTCGGCAACGCAGGGTAACCAGACACTCTTCCCGTGCCTGGGCGCTCTTCATCATTTCAACTTTCTGGTTAATGCCCTGAGCCCGCTGATCGGGCTGGATGTAATGCTGACGTGGTCGGGCACGCCGGCCGACGAACTGGACGCAAGCGTTACTCCTGCGTTGCACCTGCCTCAGGTGATCAGCGCGGGGGGCGCGCCCTGGGCGTTGGACTTCATCGTCAGTCAGAACAACGGTCAGTTTGCACTGGCGCTGGAGCTGCCTCAGCTCAAGCTGACCTCTACCGCCAATGAGATGCAACTGGGGCATAACAAAGTCAGGATCGAGGCGCTGCACGAAGCGGCCGTGGACCCGGTTGTCGGGCAGGATCGTGCCTGGCAGTGGGTGCGGGTGATCTCCAGTTTCACCCGGCAGCCGGTAGCGCAGGTGCCAGTGATGTGGACGGCGGGTACTTCGAGCAAGGTGGAAACCGATGAGAATGGGTTGTCCGGCTATGGCTTGCTGCCGACGGCCGCGCAACCGCATAACGTCGAGGTACTCGTCGCTAGCCCTTATGACGGTTATGAGGACAAACGGACCATGACGGTCAACGTGCTGCCGAGCGATCCGTGGAAGGGGCTTGTCGTTAAGTTTGATCGGCAACTCGACCAGCCTTGGGGTAGCAAAACGTATTTCCCGCGCCGCAAGGGTGAGCACCTTATCGAACTGTTTGCGGACGCGGACAGCGCGCTGCGTGACCAAGAGGTGACGCTTGGGTTGACCGGGACCGGCCCTGCTGCACTTGGCCTGAAGTTCTCGTCGGCCCTCGGTGTGCCGCAGCGGTTTAGTGAGGGGACATTAAGCTACACGCTCAAATGTGATGATCTGAAGGACGGGAGCTTTGCGCTGCGCCTGGCGGCGTCGAGGTTGCAGAACCTGTCACCGGCCAATGCCATGTCGTTGGGGACGGGTTCGCAGGTGCTGAAAATCATCGGGAACAACCGCGTTCATCAAACGCTCGACTGGGAACAGGTGCTTCATGAACAGGTCACGGTGGTGTCTGCCATAAGCGGTAAAGCAATGGCCGGTTGGACCGTGACCTGGCGCAGTCCCGATCTGGGTGTGGTTAAAACGCTGACCGACTTCTATGGCGTGGCAAGGATCAGCTTCAAACCGGTAACCACAGGAGCCGGTGAGCTGACGGCAACGGTCGGGGATGAGGTTCACTCGGACTCCGTATCCCTGGCCTTTACGCTGAACGAGCCACGCAAGATCCTTGAGCTCATTGAGGTCAATACTGTTGAAAAAGGTGTTGCCGAGGAGTCAGAGGCTCGTGCGCAGGCAACGATTGTTTCCAGTCATACCGGAAAGCCGCTGGAAGGCGTCGAGGTCATGTGGGACTTCTCGGGGCGAGTGTTGACGTCCTCATTCACCGACAAGGATGGCATTGCAACGTTGACCTTCGCGCTGACTGCAGGAGGTAACGGAGTGCTGACGGCTACGGTAAAGGGCGGTGTGGGTGGATGGGACACGGCACAGTTGCTGTATGGCGGGCTGGTTCCGGTCATCGAGTCGTTGACCAGTTCTAAACCGAGTATTCAACTGGGGCAAGAAACCGATGCTGTGGTGACAGTGGTTTCCCGTGCCGATGGACAGCCTGTTGGGGGGATAAGCGTCCGGTGGGCGTTTGCGCGATTGACCTTGCCGCCAACCGCTACCGAGAAGGATGGAACATCGCGGATAACTTTCACACCGCCGGAGTTGGGGACGCATTCGCTGACGGCGACGGTAGGTTTTGATGTCAGCAAGTCGTTGGTTTACACCGTCGTGCCCCCCCACGAATTAACCGAAATGAAGGTATCCAGTTCAGTGGTAGGTCTTGGCTCGGACTTGACCGCAGATGCTCACGTACACGGTGCGCCGCAGGGGACCGAGGTGCTCTGGAAATTTACGGGGCTGCCGGACACCAAATCGTTAACCAATGCCGAGGGGTGGGCAACGAAGACGTTCACCCCGACACAGGTGCCCGACAGTCATTTTGCTGTGGTGAGTGCTACGGTGAATGCGGGAGTGGGGAATGAGTTGACGCTGTCGAAAAAAGTCTGGGTTTACTCATCGTATGAGGTCATCTGGGTGAATCACAAACCTGTCTTTATACCCATGCTCGTGCCCATGAAGCAGAACCGGGACATTGCAATAGGGATATTCCCGACTGATGAGCACAAGGGCAAAGAGTTTGCAATTTTTAGCGCTCGGCCGGAGGTTACATTTACGCCTCCGGCGGGTGAGTTCCAAAAAGTGGATGACCTGTTTAACTGGACGGTGAACATTCAAGTTCCGGTGGGAAAAGAGTTTGCATTTGTGATCGCCTCCAGGGACTCAACCTTCGCGTGCGGCGTGAGATGTCAAGTGGCCGCGCAAACCCGTGAGTCTGACCCCGACGTTATCATCGAGCCCGACAAGCGCTAAAACACTCCGGCTTTTTTCCAGCTCAAATACCGCGTCACCAACTCCGCGCCCAGTTCACTGGGCCGCACATCCAGCACTGGCACTCCATGAGCACTCAACCGCTCATGGAGTTCGGCTCTGGCGTTCAAGTAGTCCACCGTGCCGCAATAGGCGAGCGCTTCGTCCAGGGTTTGCACCGGTGTTTGGCGCACCGTGTCGAGTACCTCTTCGCGCAAACTGGCGACCAGTACGCGATGCTGTTTGCCCAGGCGTTTGACGGCGCTCAGTAGTTCTTCATCGTCTTCATCACGCAGGTTGGTGATCAGCACCACCAGCGCCCGACGTTTCTGCCGGGCCAGCAATTGGCTGGCGGCGGCCTGGTAGTCGGCCGGGCGTTGGCTGCTGTCGAGGTCATATACGGTGTTGAGCAACACGTTGAGCTGGCCGGTGCCTTTGACCGGGGCGAGGTGGCGCGGGTGTTCGTTGGCGAAAGTACTCAGGCCGACGGCGTCACCCTGACGTAACGCCACGTAGCTGAGCAGCAGGCAGGCATTGAGCGCATGGTCGAAATGCGCCAGTTCACCGTCCTGGCTGCGCATGTGGCGACCGCAATCGAGCAGGAAGATGATCTGCTGGTCGCGCTCGTCCTGGTACTCCCGGGCAATCGGTGTGCGTTGGCGGGCGGTGGCTTTCCAGTCGATCTGGCGCAGGCTGTCGCCTTCGCGAAATTCGCGCAGTTGATGAAACTCCAGACCCAACCCGCGACGCTGCCGCTGGCGCACGCCGAGTTGGCTCAGCCAGTTGTCGACGGCCAACAACTGTGCGCCGTACAGGCGGGCGAAATCCGGGTAGACGCGGGTGCTGTCGGTGACGTTCAGGTAGCGTCGGGCGGACCATAGACCGAAGGGGCTGGGCAGGTTGATTTCGCAGCGCTCGAAGTTGAAGTGGCCGCGCCGCAGAGGACGCAGGCGATAGCTGATCAGGCTGTGCTGGCCGGGTTGCAGTTCGACCGATTGTGGCAGGTGTTCGAAGCTCAGGCCGTCGGGGACGTGATCGAACAGTTGCACGTTCAGTGATTGCGAATAGTCGTGCGCTATCTCCACATGGACTTCACTCCAGCGTCCGAGCGCGAGGCTGCCGGGCATCTGACGTTGCACGCGGGGTGACGGCAGTCGCATGAGCCGGACGGCATCGAGCAGCGCCAGCAATACAAGCGCCAGCAGCAAGCCCCAGTTGATCGACAACAGGCTCGGTGCAACGCTGAAGCCCAGCGCCCTGAAAGTGCCGAGCACGATGCTCAGGCCGAGCAAGACAGCGAGCCAGATCAGCAAGAGGCGGGTGGGTTTCATGGCATGGGATTCTTCAAAGGGCGGCCCACCTGTTTGCAAGGCCTACCCATTGTGGCGAGGGAGCTTGCTCCCGCTGGGCTGCGTAGCAGTCCTGAAACCGGCCAGCGTATTTTTTCAGGCATTGCGCATTAGCTTGATTGCGACCGCTTCGCGCTCGAGCGGGAGCAAGCTCCCTCGCCACAGAGGTGGGTGTCAGCAAGATCGCGATACTCATATCCTTGGCGCCGGAACCTGATCGAGCAGTTGCCTGAGCACCTGATCGACCTCCAGCCCTTCGATGTCCAGCTCCGGGGCGATGCGCACGCGATGGCGCAACACGGCCAGCGCGCAGCCTTTGATGTCGTCCGGAATCACGAACTCGCCACCGCGCAGCAGCGCCCGGGCCCGTGCGACCCGCACCAGGGCAATCGTCGCCCGTGGACCGGCGCCGAGGGTCAGGCCGGGCCAGTTGCGTGTGGTGCGCGCCAGGCGCACGGCGTAGTCCAGGACCTGTTCATCCAGCGGCAGGTCGCTGGCGATTCGCTGCAAGGCCAGTACATCCTTGGCTTGCAGGACGGTGCGCAGCGGTTGCACATCGAGCATGTCGGCGCGGGTCGAGCGGCTGACCTGACGGACCATGTCCAGCTCCTGGGCAGCATCGGGGTAGTCCATGCGCACCTTGAGCATGAAACGGTCGAGCTCCGCTTCGGGCAGCGGATAAGTGCCTTCCTGTTCAATGGGGTTTTGCGTCGCCAGCACCATGAACGGTTGCGCGATGGGCAGGGCGCGGCCTTCAAGGGTGACCTGGCGTTCCTGCATGGCTTCGAGCAGCGCGGCCTGGGTTTTCGCCGGTGCGCGGTTGATTTCGTCAGCCAGCAGCAGGTTGGTGAACAACGGGCCTTTGCGCAGTTTGAACTGCTCGGTTTGCAGGTCGTACACCGCATGCCCGGTGACGTCGCTGGGCATCAGGTCCGGGGTGAACTGAATGCGCGCATACTCGCCACCGAAACAGCGGGCGAGGGCGCGTACCAGCAAGGTCTTGCCCAGCCCCGGAACACCTTCGAGCAGCACATGTCCGCCAGCAATCAGTGCACTGAGCACATCGTCAATGACCACGTCCTGGCCGATGACAGCCTTTTGCAATTCAAGGCGCACAGCTTGCGCCAGTTGGCTGGCGCGCTGGCGCTGTTGGGCGGCATGGGTCTGGCCGGCAGGTTCGATGGAGTCATTCATAAGGCATTCCTGAGGGTTTGCAGGTGGGCGACCAGACGGCTGAACTCAGCGCGGGACAACCGCTGTTCGGGACGCGGGCCAAGTGCCTGGCTGATGGCGCGGGTCGGTTGGCCGGTCAGGCGCGCGAGCACCTGCCATTGTTCGGCAACGCCGAGTTGTTCGAAGCCTGGGTGACGGTGTCGGGCGCGGCGCAGCACATCGTGTTGCAGCGCCAGCAGCAGGCTGCGCTGACCGTTACGCCGCAGCATGAAGTCTGCACTGGCCCGCAAGTGTTCCTGAAGTTGTCGGCGGGCTTTGGGTGCCGGTGCCTGCACGGGGCCCTGACGTAACCCGGCATGCCAGATCCACAGGCCGATCAACGCGACGAGTGCCACCATTGCCTGCGGGAAATAACGCAGCAGCAAGGTCAGCAGGTTGTCGTGATCGATATTGAAGAGCAGGGTCACGCCGGTGTCCGAATACAGGTACCAGAGCAGCCAGGCATTGTCGTATTGGCCGATGTTCGGGTTCTTCCACAATTCGGCGTCGGTGACCACCGTGATCGAACCCAGGCCATAACCGAGTTGCATCATGTGAGTGGCCAACGCGCTGTTGGCCCACGACTGCGCGAGGTTTTTCGGGTCTTCAAGATGGAACTGCGGATCGAAGCTGGCGTAGGCCGGAGCGTCTTCGTCTTCGAGATAGAGTTTGGTCAGGTTCGGGTAAGGATCAGGCTCGGCATCAGGTGGTGGATCCTTGAGGTCCTTGCTCATGGCTTGATGCAGTTGCACCCGGTCGAGCAGCAGGTCGCCGCTCTTGCCGGCTTTTTCATCCCACAAGGCTTCGGCCACAAACAGCAAGCGTCCACCGGCACGGGTCCAGTTCAGCAACTGATCGGCCTGGCGCGGGGTCATGTTGGCGCGATCACCGAGCAGTAACAGGCTCTGCTGATGCGGTTCCAGATACGGCAGGATGTCGAGGCTGTTGGCGTGAGTCACGGTCAGCCCTTGTTGACGCAAAAAGTGTTCGGCTGCCAGATACGGATTGGCTCGGGCTTCCGGGGAAGGACCGTGGTCGATAACTTCCTGATAGGGCGTGGCCTGCTGGTACAGATAAACCGCCAATGCCGCGAGCAGCCCGGCAATCAGCAGGCCAGGGATCAGGCGCCGATTCAACGCGAAGCTCCCGGGCCGAACAACGCCCGCCAGCCTTCACACAGTTCCTGTTGCAGATGCGCCGGTGGCAAGCGATGCCCATAGGCCATGTTCTGCCAGTGCACCGTCAACGTGCTGCTGAAGGTTTGCAGAGCCGGCGCTTGCAACTGCTGGACCCGTTCCAGCACCTGGCCCTCGGTGTCGGCGGATTTCAGCGGGAGGTTGAAGTCGTGCAGCAAGCGGCTGAGCAAGGCCCGGTAGAGCAACCCGAGGGCTTCACGGGGCTGGGTCGGCCAGAGGCTTTCGACACTGGCGGCGATATCGTCCGGCAGGGTTTCCCGGCCAAGATCAAGGCCGAACAGTTGCGCCGGCGCCGGGTGTGCGGGCGGTTGGCGCAGTTTTGGACGGCGGCTGACCAAGGTCCGCAATCCATCGCGGTAACGCCAGATCAGCAGCGCAAGGGCGCCGATGACGCTCGCCCACAGCAGCACCTCGATGACCTGCGCCAGGCCGGCGAAGCGCTGGCTGTCGAACAGTGCGAAAAACGCTTTGAGCCAACCCGGTGTTTGCATGTTGGCAGGTTGATCGGGCGTGTCTTTACCAAAACGATAGTGGGTAACGGTCTGCGGGTTCTTGAACGGTGGCGTGTCGAGTATGGCCTTGATGCTGTTACTGGCGGCCTGGCTGGTCAGCGGCTGCTGGAGCAGGCGCGGGCTGCCGGGGGCGTCGGCGGGTTCGGCGGCCCAGAGTGGCTGCGTGGCGGGCAACCACAGCAGCCCGAGCATCAGCAGGCAGGCAGCGACGTTGCTCAGGCGTTGGCGCAGACGGCGGAACACCAGTTCGATATCCCAGGCTTCGAGTCGGGTGCGACGGTTCAGGTACAGGCTGAAACCGCAGGCGACGTAGATCGGTTCCCACAGGATCAGGATCAGCGCGTAGAGCGCATTGATCAGGTGGTCCAGCCAGAGCCAGTCTTGCTCAGGGGTGGCGATCAGCGTTTGCCAGTTCCAGTTCAGTTCGATTTGTGCGGGCAGCAATAGATAGAACAGCACCATCAGACCGATCCACAGGGCGGCCTCCAGATGCGTGCCAATCAGCGTCAGCCAGCGTGCTGCGCCGCGATCGCGTTGTTGCAGCACGGCCAGGCGCTGCTGGCGTGCCAGACCGCTGAGCGCTTCAAGCTGCACGACCGGCATGATGAAACTGCGACTCAGGCCAAAGCGCCGCCAGGTCAGGCTGGCCAGCAGCTGCGGTTTGAGCAGTCGCGGCCATTGGCGTAGCGCCTGCTTCAAGGTCGGGGTTTCGCCGAACAGGGCGCTGGAGAGGATGTACAGCGGCAATCGTTCGAACGCCGGTTTCAACCACCAGAACAGCAGCACGGCCATTGAGGGCGAGTCCCACAGTAACAGGCTCAGCAAGGCAAACACCGGCAGCGTGACGATGGCCCAGCTGGTCAGCAGCAGGCGGCGATGTTGCTGGCTCAGCAGAACGCCGAGGTCCATGGCTTCCCAGATGGTACGAGGGCGAATGACCACGCTGGCGTCACTCAGGCGCATGGCGTGTACGTCCGGCAACGATCAGGTAAGTCGCCATCACTAACCAGAGGGCTGCGCCCACCAGGTATTTGACCAGCGGTGCAAGCCCGCTGCGGGATGACCAATAGGCCTCGATGAACGCAGCAAGCAGTAGAAACAGCATGACACCGCAGATCATCAACACGCTTTTATGCGCCGCCAGGCGCAGGGCTTCACCGCGTGGCAAGCGCCCGGGGGCGATCAGCGCCCAGCCCAGTTGCAGGCCTGCCGCACCGGCCAGGGCGATGGCGCTGAGTTCGAAGGCACCATGGCCGATGACGAACGACCAGAAGTTTTCCCCGTAGCCGATATGCGTCAGGTGACCGGCAACCGCACCGATCATCAAACCGTTGAAGAACAGGAAAAACACGCTGCCCAGGCCAAACAGCAAACCGCTGGCATAGGTCTGAAAGGCGATGCCGATGTTGTGCATGATGTAGTAACCGAACATGACCCAGTCATCGCTGGCTGCGCGTTCGCCCAGGCGCCCCAGGTGACCGGCTGCCGGGTCGTACATGCCTTGTATCTCGGCAACCTGTTGGGCCGGGACCAGGCTGTAGATCAGCTCGGGGTGCAGGTACACCAGCAAACCGATGCCCGCCAGCGAGCCGAAAAACAGCAGGCTTGAGGCCAGCACGAAAGGCCATTGCTCACGGACCAGTCGAGGAAAACCGGCGAGGACAAAGGCCAGCAGATGGGCACCGACCCGACCGCGATGCCGGTAAAGCTGTTGGTGCCCGCGCAGTACCAGCTGTTGCAAAGGGTCGATCAGGTAGCTGCTGTAGCCGCGCTCCTGTGCCAGCGCGAGGTGCTGGCACAACCGTCGGTAATCCTTGGGGAACGCGGTGCAATCCTCGACATTGGCTTTGCCGCGTTCAAGCGAATCGAGTCGTTGGGCAAATTGATCCCATTCGGCCCGATGGCGATTTTCGAAAAGGCTCTGCTTCATGCTGGCCCCAGCAAACCGCGCGCGATGCCATTGAGTTCGGCAACCGCGTGGGAGGGTGAAACGTGGAGCGGCTCGGCGAGGATGCTGGCCAGCTCATTGACCCGCTCGCTGGAGAGTTCCGCCTGACGCTCGGCGAAACCCAGCACCGCGCGTTGCTCATTGAGAGTTAGCGCAAAGGGCGGGTGCAGTGCCGGCGCCTGCGGAATCTGTGGTCGGGTGACCGCCTGTTCGCGGTAGATCACCAGTGTGCCGGCCGCAATATCGCCCAGCCGTTTGAACGTCGGATGCTGCAGGCAGCTGATGGCACCGAGGCTGTAGCCGAACGGCAGCATGTCGACGAACCGCAGCAGGTTGCGGATCAGCGAGGCCGGCCAGCCAACGGGCGTTCCATCGTCATGCACGACGCGCAACCCCATCAGCTGTTTACCCGGCGAGCGGCCCTGGTTGAGGACCTCGAACAGCACCATGTACCACCAACTGACCAGAAACAGCAGCACCGAGCCCAGCCCGATGCCGACGCTCCCCAGCAAGGCCAGGACAATAAACAGCAAGCCCAGCACCAGCCCGCGCACCCCCAGGTCAATGGCAAACGCCAGTACACGGGGCATCAACCCGGCCGGTCGCAGCGGCAGGTCGATGCCTTCCGGCGTTTCAACCTGATACCGCGTGTCCAGTGGCGGGGGCAGCGTTGCTTTCCTTGGCGGTGCTGACGTCATGCGCATGATCAACCTGGGGTGGATTCAATACCGACTCGATGCTAGCAGCCTTCGCGGCGCTAACGACATAACTATGTATGACAAGGTATCGACGAGAAATGCTTGAATAGCAAGATTGCTGGTCGGCGCCGCGCTTGAGCGCCTAGACTTCGCCCGTCTCAAGTTCAGGAACGCCCCGTGACCTCCATTTTCTGGTACGACTACGAAACCACAGGCATCTCACCGCGCTGCGACCGTCCACTGCAAGTGGCCGGGATTCGCACCGACCTCGAGCTCAACGAGATCGACGAGCCCGTCAATCTCTACTGCCAGCCAAGTGACGACATCCTGCCTCACCCGGCGGCATGCGTGATTACCGGCATCACCCCCGGCCGCCTGGCCAGGCAAGGCCTGAGTGAGGCCGACTTCATGACCCGGGTTCATGCGCAGCTCGCGGCCCCCGGAACCTGTGGTGCCGGTTACAACACCTTGCGCTTCGATGATGAAATGACCCGTTACAGCCTGTACCGGAATTTCTTTGATCCGTATGCGCGGGAGTGGCAGGGCGGTAACAGTCGCTGGGATCTGATCGATGTGGTGCGCGCGGCGTACGCGTTGCGCCCGGACGGAATCGTCTGGCCTGAAGAGGAAGGGCGCGTCACGTTGAAACTCGAACGCCTGACCGCCGCCAATGGCATCGACCATGGCCAGGCTCACGATGCGTTGTCCGATGTGCGCGCGACGATTGCCCTGGCGCGGTTGATTCGCGACAAACAGCCAAAGCTCTACGACTGGCTGTTCAAGCTGCGCAGCAAGCAGAAGGTCATGGATCAGATCCGTCTGTTGCAACCGATGGTGCATATCTCCGGGCGTTTCTCGGCAGCTCGCAGTTATGTCGGGGTGGTCTTGCCGTTGGCCTGGCACCCGCGCAATCGCAACGCACTGATTGTCTGTGACCTGCATCTCGACCCGCAGGGGCTACTTGACCAGGACGCCGAGACCTTGCGTCAGCGTTTGTACACTCGCCGCGAAGATCTGGCCGAAGGCGAATTACCGGTGCCGCTCAAACTGATTCACATCAACCGTTGCCCGGTGGTGGCACCGTTGTCGGTGTTGCGCGCCGAAGACCGGCAACGACTGCAACTGGACATGGCGCAGTATGAAGCGCGCGCACTGCGTCTAAGTGACGCACAGGAAGTATGGCGAGATAAAGTTCTGGCCATTTATGCCCACGAGGATTTCACGCCGAGCGAGGACCCTGAACAACAGTTATACGATGGCTTCATTGGTGATCGGGACCGGCGTTTATGCGAACAAGTCCGACATGCGGACCCGATGCAATTAGCGCAAGAGCAATGGCCGTTCGATGATGAACGTTTGCCGGAATTATTATTTCGTTATCGTGCGCGTAACTTTCCCGAGACCTTGAGTCACGAGGAGCACGAGCGCTGGAAATTATTCTGTCAGCAACGTTTGTCAGACGCGCGATGGGGAGCGCCCAATACCTTGCAGGGATTTAATGAGGCGATGGCGCAGTGGTCACTTAGTGCTACAGCGATTCAGCAACAGGTACTGGACGAGTGGCGCGAGTATGTCGACTCATTACGCAAGCGTTTGGAGCTTTGAAACAATCTGTACAAATACCTGAACGCGAGGCATAAAAAAACGCCAGCGGACGCTGGCGTTTTTGGGTGCTCGCAAATGAACCTGCGAAGCGGGTTGCGGCTTAGCCCAGCAGGGTAGCCCAGCCTTCAACCACGTCACCGCCCCACTTGGCTTTCCACTCTTTCAGCGTCTTGTGGTTGCCACCTTTGGTTTCGATGACTTCGCCGTTGTGCGGGTTCTTGTATTGTTTAACCTTGCGAGCACGCTTGGTGCCGGTAGTTTTTACAGCGCCGCGTGGTGCTTTAACTTTGGACTCTGGATCCAGCAGGGCGATGATGTCGCGCAGGGACTTGGAGTATTCGCCCATCAGGGTACGCAGTTTGCCTTCGAATTCCAGCTCGGTTTGCAGTTTGTCGTCTTGGGACAGGTTCTTCAAACGGGCTTGCAGCTCTTTGATAGCTTCTTCGGTGGCACGGTATTCGTTGATCAAGGACATGAGGACTACCTTATGTTGGGCGCTGGATGACAGGGTACAGTGGCGCAATAATAGTCAGGGTGTTTCATCAAGTAAACATTTAAGCCGGCTTTTATTTAATTTAATTAGAGTGTTCAGCAAAAAAAGCCTCACGCCGCTGTTAAAACATGTCAGGGTTTCATCACAGATACTCACAAAAGCCCGCTTGCGTATTTCGCCAATAGAATATTGTTGAGCGTTCAGAGGCCGCCAATCGGTAGGGCGAGGCAGTGCATTACCGGGCCTGGTGTCAGGAGTACTGCAGTTTTGCTGCGCAATCGCTAGAATGGCGGCCTTTGCGAAGTTCTGGAGTTTCCCCCCCCATGCGCACTTTTCGGCTAGTGATTGCTTGCCCGGACCGCGTCGGTATCGTTGCTAAAGTCAGTAACTTTCTGGCGTCACACAATGGCTGGATCACTGAAGCGAGCCATCACTCGGACACGCTCAGTGGCTGGTTCTTCATGCGTCACGAAATTCGTGCCGACTCGCTGCCGTTCGGCCTTGAGGCGTTTCGTGAGGCCTTTGCACCGATCGCCGAAGAGTTCTCGATGGACTGGCGCATCACCGACACTGCGCAGAAAAAACGCGTGGTATTGATGGCCAGCCGCGAATCCCACTGCCTGGCCGACTTGCTGCACCGCTGGCACAGCGACGAGCTGGACTGCGAAATCTCCTGCGTGATTTCCAACCATGACGACCTGCGCAGCATGGTCGAGTGGCATGGCATTCCTTATTACCATGTGCCAGTGGACCCGCAGGACAAAGAGCCGGCCTTTGCCGAAGTGTCGCGCCTGGTCAAACAGCATGACGCCGAAGTGGTGGTGCTGGCGCGTTACATGCAGATCCTGCCGCCGGAACTGTGCACCGAGTACGCCCACAAGGTGATCAACATTCACCACAGCTTCCTGCCATCGTTCGTCGGCGCCAAGCCGTACCACCAGGCTTCGATGCGTGGCGTGAAGCTGATCGGCGCAACTTGCCACTACGTGACCGAAGAGCTGGACGCCGGTCCGATCATCGAGCAGGACGTGGTGCGCGTGAGCCACAGCGACAGTATTGAAGACATGGTGCGTTTCGGCCGTGACGTCGAGAAGATGGTCCTGGCCCGCGGCCTGCGCTATCACCTGGAAGATCGCGTACTGGTGCATGGCAACAAGACCGTGGTGTTCTGATTGATCGGTACTGATTGAAAAAAACAGGGCCTGAGCGTTCAATCGCTTCAGGCCCTTTTTTTCGGAGTGAGGTAGGGGAGATGGCTGATCCACTGGATAAGGCAACATCCAAAGCCCCTGCGACATTGGGCGAGGGGTGCCTGAGTCGGTACGACCCGGATGAGCTGAGCGATGAAGACGGCACGGAGTTTCCCGGCGCCGCGCAGTTGTGGGAGCAGTTGAAGCCAGACGCTGACGATGAAACTGCGAGCCCTGAAAAGATTCCGAGCACAACACATAACCTGTAGCAGCTGCCGAGCCCGCGAGGCTGCGTTCGGCAGCTGCTACGGATTGCGTACTAGCCTAAGCCTGTTTGAACTTCATCAATTTGTTCAGCAGTGGTTTGCCGGCCATCACCAGGAACACCGGTGCGCCGGCCAGCAAGTAGAAGTAATAGGTCACTGCTCGCCAGATCAGAATCGCGGCCGCCGCCGTCGATTTCCCCACCATGGGCGCCAACAGCGCTGCCGACGTCAATTCCGCCGCGCCGGCACCGCCCGGCAACAGGCTGAACTGCCCGGCGCTGAGTGAGAGCATCTGGATCAGAAAGCTCCAGGCCCACTGAAGATCCGTGCCCAGCCCCCGCAAAGCCAGATACAACACGCTGTAGCGCAGTAACCAGTGCACGCAAGTCAGCGCAAATACGCCGATCAGTGTGCGTGCAGGCAACTTGAGTGTTTGCGTGAAGGCCGCAAGAAAGTGCAGCAGCTTGCGTGCCCAGCGGCGCCGGGTGGCAGCGTTGAACTTGAAGTGCTTGAGCACGCGCCCGCTGAGGCGAATCAGCAGGCGATGGTAGCGTGCCACCACCACGCAACTGAACAGGCCGCCGACCATCGAAATGGCGCTGAGCGTCAGCATCCACTCCAGGTTCTGACTCAGGTGCTGAAACAGCGCATACACCACGATGGCGATCAGCGCGCAGAGAAAGAACAGCAAATCGCTCAACTGATCCATGGCGAACACCGCACTGCCATGGGCCGGGCGTACGCCATGGCGCGCCAGCAGGGCCATCAGCGTCAGCGGTCCACCGCCGCCGCCCGGGGTCGCGCAAATCGCGAACTCGGTGGACATCACCACCCCAAGGCATTTCAGGCGGCCTATCCGGCTGCGCTGTTCACCCAGCAACAAGCGCAAGCGTACTGAGTTGGTGAACCAGCAGAGCAGGATCATGCCCGGCATCGTCAGCAGCAATGCCGGCGGAAAGTGTTGCAGCCGTGGCCATAGTTCATTGGCGCCGAGCAATAGTGGGATCAGCACCGCGCAGAGCAGGGCGGCGACCAGCCACAGGATGCGACTCATGCGGCGCGACCAACCCGAGCGCTTTGCGTGCGCAGCCACCGGGCCTTGGTCATTGGCACTCGGCCGTCATTGAGCAAGCGTTCGAGGGTCTGCAACCAGTAAGTGCGGGAGAACTCATGGCGCAGGTCCACCGGGTGCACACCCAGGCGAATCACCGGGGCGTGCTGCCAGCGCAGTTCGCGTTGAGCGCTGACAATCTTCGACACGCCACGACGCCAGGCACTGCGCGCGCTCCAGACCAGGCCTGGGGCGTTGACCCGGGAGAAATCCGGCAGGCGATACAGGTGCTGCGGATCACTGGTATAGCTCAGCGGTAACTGGCACAGGGCCTGACGCGTGCCTTCGCTCATCAACCAGGCCGGTGCAACAAACCCCTCCAGTGGCCAGTTGTAACGGCTGAACAATTCGATCCCGGCGAGCAGGCGGGCCAGCGCAGCCGGTTGCGAAAGGCTGTAGAACTCGCCTTCATGGGTGTAGACCCGGCGCATGAACCAGTCACGGGGGCGCGCCGTTGGCGGGCTGTCATCGCAATGGTAGTAGCCGTGAAGTGCCAGTTCGTCACCGCGCTCGATGCGGCGGGTCAGCATGCTCCGAAAATCCGGATGGCTATCGAGGTGGTGGTGTTTATGAAAGTCGGGGACGACCAGCCAGGTCATCGGCACTTCACCGAGCGCGTCGACCGCTTCGACAAACGGCTGATAGTCGGCCCAGCTTTGCGGGGTGACGTCATGCAGCACCAGTAGCAGGCTGGGTGTGTTCATGGCATCAGCCGTTGCTCAGCAGCGACAAAGGGGCGCCGAGGACTGCGTAATAGTGACCCAGCAGGCTGTTGACCACTGAATCCCAGGCGTAATGCTGTTCGACATGGCGGCGGGCGGATCGACCGAGATCGTTATGCTGAGCAAACAGTTCGCGCACTGCGTTGGCCATCGCCACTGGATTGTTGGGGGCGCAAAGTATGCCGCAGCGCTCGTTGATGATTTCGGTGAAGGCGCCCGCTGCCACGGCAACCACCGGAATGCCACAGGCCATGGCTTCGAGAACGACCAGGCCAAAAGTTTCCTGATCGCCTGCATGCAGCAAGGCATCGGCGCTGGCCATCAGCCGGGCCACCTGTGGTGCAGGGCAGAACTCATCGATCAGCGTGACGTTATCCGGTACCTGTGCCGACACCGAGGTGCCGACCAGCAGCAGGTGATAACGGTTTCCCAGACGCTTCATGCAATTGAGCAGCACGGGAATGTTTTTCTCCTTGGAACCTCGCCCGGCGAATATCAGCAGTCGAGTGTCTTCGGCGATCTTCAGCTTCGCCCGCAGATCCGGGTCACGGGCGTCTGGATTGAAGGTTTGCAGGTCCACACCCAAGGGTTGGACGTAAACGTTTTTGACCCCAAGCCCCATGAGCTTGTCGGCCATGATCTGGCTCGGCGTCAGCACCCGGTCAAAGTTGCCGTACAGCTTGCGGATATACGCTTCGACATTCGGCGTGACCCAGTTGCCCACACGGTTGCTTGCCAAAAGCGGCAAGTCGGAGTGATAGAAGCCAATCACTGGAACGTCCAGTTCGCGCCGCGCATCCAGCGCTGCCCAGGCTGTCAGGTAAGGATCGCCGACTTCTATCAGGTTCGGTTGCAGGTCGTGCAGGGCATTGCGCCAGGGCGTCAGTCGCAGCGGGAAGCGATAGCCTTTGCCGAAGGGCAGGGCCGGGGCGGGCACCGTGTAGACACCGTCCTGCTCGCTGCGCCGTGCTCCCGGGACCAGCAAGCTGTGACGAATCCCCGGCTTACGGCCCAGGCGGCGGTGCTTGGCATCCAGATAAGTCCGCACGCCACCGCTGGCCGGTGCGTAGAACATGGTGATGTCAGCGATATGCACGATAACCCTCCGTTCTATCCGTTGTTCTCCTTAGGGTTGACCCTTATGAAGAATAGATGGTCGGTTGGGGATGTGTGGCGGGGTGTCAGTGAGGATTTGTGGTGGTTGACTGGCCGTTATCGCGAGCAGGCTCGCTCCCACAGGTTCACGGTGAACCTTTGTGGGAGCGAGCCTGCTCGCGATGGGGCCTTCAAGGGCGCGTCAGATTCTGAAACTACCGACCAACTGCTTCAACCGCGCCGCTTGCTGCTCCAGGTCGGAACAGGCGCGCAACGTCGATTGCAGGTTTTCCACGCCTTCCTGATTCAGCGTGTTGATTTCGGTGATGTCGACGTTGATCGATTCCACCACGGCGGTCTGTTCCTCGGTGGCGGTGGCCACCGACTGGTTCATGCCGTCGATCTCGCCGATGCGCAAGGTCACGCTGTTCAGGCGTTCACCGGCGAGGTTGGCGATCTCGACGCTGTCCTGGCTGTGACGCTGGCTGTCGCTCATGGTGCTGACCGACTCGCGGGCGCCGACTTGCAGCTCCTCGATCATGGTCTGCACTTGCTGCGCCGACTCCTGGGTGCGGTGCGCCAGGTTGCGCACTTCGTCGGCGACCACCGCGAAACCACGTCCGGCCTCACCGGCCCGCGCCGCTTCAATCGCCGCGTTGAGGGCCAGCAGGTTGGTTTGCTGGGAAATGCTGGTGATCACTTCGAGAATCTGCCCGATGTTCACGGTTTTGCTGTTCAGCGACTCGATGTTGGTGCTGGAGGCGCTGAGCATGCTCGACAGCTGATTCATCGCCGCAATGCTGCGGTCGACCACTTGCTGGCCATCTTCGGCCAGGCTGCGCGCATCGCTGGCCTGGTGCGAGGCTTGCGCCGCGTTACGGGCGATCTCCTGAGCCGCAGCGCCCAACTGATTGATCGCCGCTGCCACGCTGTTGGTCCGGCTCGATTGTTCGTCAGAGTTGAGCATTGACGAGTTCGATGCGCTGACCACTCGCAGAGCGACTTCGTTGACGTGCTCGGTCGCCGACGACACTTCGCGGATCGAACCGTGGATCCGCTCGACGAAGCGGTTGAACGCGCTGCCGAGGATGCCGAACTCGTCCTGGCTCTGGATGGTCAGGCGGCGGGTCAGGTCGCCTTCACCGTCGGCAATGTCCTGCATCGCGCGGGTCATGACGTGCAGCGGCTGGATCAGGATACGGATCAGCATGCCGAGCAAGGCGATGATGATTGCCACGGCAATGACCGTGGCAATGATCGCCGAGGTGCGGAAGCTGCTGAGCATCGAGAACGCTTTGTCTTTGTCCACCGACAGGCCGACGTACCAGTTGACCGATGGCAGGCCTTTGATCGGCGTGAAGGTGACGATGCGGGTTTTGCCATTGACCTCGACTTCACTGATGCCGCCACCGATACGTGGGGTGTTCGTCGGGTAAGCCTCGCTGAGGGACTTCATCACCATGGTTTTGTCGGGGTGAACCAGGATCTTGCCATCGGCGCTGACCAGGAAGGCGTAGCCCATGCCACCAAAGTCACGCGCGGTCAGGGTCTCGATCAGGGTTTGCAGGCTCAGGTCACCGCCGACCACTCCCACGCTTTGTCCGGCTTTTTTCGAGGCGGTGGCGATGGAAATGATGGTCTGACCGGTTGCCGCATCGATATACGGTTCGGTGAGTGTCGAGCCGTTGCTGTTTACTGCGCCTTTGTACCAAGGGCGAACTCTTGGGTCGTAGCCGTCCGGCATCTTGGAGTCGGGGCGGTTGATGAACGTACCGCTGGCATCGCCCAGGTACCGGGCCATGAAGGTCGACGCCAGGGCATTCTGCTCAAGCAGGTTGGCGACGTTGCCTTGTTCGGGGTTGAGGGCGATGTTCTGGGCCAGGTTTTCCACCATGAGAATCCGCCCGGCGAGCCAGGACTGGATATTGGAGGAAGTGACATCGCCCATCTCATGCAGGTAATTGTCCAGGTCCTGTCGAATCGCGTTGCGCTGTAGATAGTCGTTGTACAGCGTGAACGAAGCGAAGGCGGCAATGACGATGAGCGCGGCGGCAAGCAGGATCTTGTGGCTGAAGCGCAGGTTTTTGTTCATGGCTTGGGGTGTCCGCTAAGGTCTTATTGTTGGGGCGTGTTGCTTTGAAAAGCGCGCAAACCGGGCGCTGTCGCACATAAGTTGATATTTCCGTCTGTCCTTAGGGAATTATCGGACCTGATTTTCAGTCTGGTCTCTTGCTTGTGTTTATCGGCTGCGCAGGACTAAAGCTTAACCAGGAGCGACGAAATGCCTGACTCATTGCAACTCGTTATCGGCGCAGGCCTTGAAGTCGGCGATGCGACAGGCGGTCAATCAGCTGGGGCGACAACGGGGCCGCGGTTTGATGGGCTCGTTGCCGGGCGGCAGCAAACGCCGCTGACTATCTTTTGGATGCGCACGGTCAAAATGTGGGAGCGAGCCTGCTCGCGATAGCGATTTAACATTCAGCAGAGATGTTGACGGGTAAGCCGCCATCGCGAGCAGGCTCGCTCCCACATTGCCCCAGTTCAGGTCTTGGGTTTGGCGTGCGCCGCCAGGCGTTCCAGTGCTGCGCGCAATTTCGGATCGCTGATACCATCGGCCGTAGCCTGAATGGTCGCCGCCGCATCGCTCGACAGATCCATGGTGTGGCCGGCGGCGCCTTGCTGCACGGTCGGCGGTTGCACCTTGAACAGGATTCGCGTCAGGCTGGCGAACTCGTCGAACATCTGTAATTGCCGTTGCAGACGCTTCTGTTGATACCGTAAGCGGGTCGCCCAGTGACCGTCGGTGACGATCAGCAACAGGCTGCCCTCGCGCCACGACGCCACATGACAATGTTCACGGGCAGCCGGCTGCAGCTGGCTTTCCAGCAAACGCTGTAGATGACCCAGGCGTTGTGCGTGGCCGAAAATGGCTTTTAACGGTTTGGCTTCGCGAAGCAGAACGGCGGGTGCTCTGGCCGTAAGAGGGCGAAATGCCATGATCAGACACCTGAAGTAACAGAGCCGCCATGGTAGCAGAAAGCACTTGATGCGCCCGAGCCATTGCTTTGTGAGCGCTTTGCTCATTAAATCAACGAGTAACTTCTGGCGTGAATGGCTTGAAGTTCAGCAAAAAGCCCTTACTTTAAGTGAGCCCCGTAACAGCGCTGTGCATGCATCGTGGAACAACGCCACTTTCCTCACCATCGTTTCCGGGTAGAATGCTCGTTCGCATGCGGCCATGAGGGCTGCACGGGCGACTCACGGGGCCGCCCTCCATCCCTTTGTGTGGAAGATCCTGCCGATATGTTTGCACCTTTGTTAAAGAAACTTTTTGGAAGCAAGAACGAGCGTGAAGTCAAACGCATGCTCAAGACGGTACAGATCGTCAATGCCTTCGAAGAGCAAATGGTGGCCCTTTCGGACGATCAACTGCGTGCCAAGACCGATGAGTTCAAGGCCCGTATCGCCAAAGGTGAAAGCCTCGACAAACTGCTGCCCGAAGCCTTTGCGGTTGCCCGCGAAGCCGGCAAGCGGATTATGGGCATGCGCCACTTCGACGTTCAGTTGATTGGTGGCATGACCTTGCACGAAGGCATGATTGCCGAAATGCGTACCGGTGAAGGCAAGACCCTGGTGGCGACACTGGCGGTTTACCTGAACGCGCTGTCCGGCAAGGGCGTGCACGTTGTGACCGTGAACGACTACCTGGCTCGTCGTGACGCCAACTGGATGCGTCCGCTCTACGAATTCCTCGGCCTGAGCGTTGGCGTGGTGACGCCGTTCCAGCCGCCGGAAGAGAAGCGTGCTGCCTATGCTGCCGACATCACCTACGGCACCAACAACGAATTCGGTTTCGACTACCTGCGCGACAACATGGCGTTCAGCATGGAAGAAAAATTCCAGCGTGAACTCAATTTTGCCGTGATCGACGAAGTCGACTCGATCCTCATCGACGAAGCCCGTACCCCGCTGATCATCTCCGGTCAGGCCGAGGACAGCTCCAGGCTGTACATCGAGGTCAACAAGCTGATCCCGCAGTTGAAGCTGCACGTCGAGGAAGTCGAAGGCGAAGTGACCCAGGCCGGTCACTACACCATCGATGAGAAGACCCGTCAGGTCGAACTCAACGAAGCCGGTCACCAGTACATCGAAGAAGTGCTGACCCGTATCGGCCTGCTGGCTGAAGGCGAGAGCCTGTACTCGGCGCACAACCTGGGCCTGCTGACCCACGTTTATGCCGGTCTGCGCGCGCACAAGCTGTTCCACCGCAACGTCGAATACATCGTTCAGGACGGTCAGGTCGTACTGGTCGACGAACACACCGGTCGTACCATGCCGGGTCGCCGTCTGTCCGAAGGTCTGCACCAGGCCATCGAAGCCAAGGAAAACCTGAACATCCAGGCCGAAAGCCAGACCCTGGCGTCGACCACGTTCCAGAACTACTTCCGTCTTTACAGCAAGCTGTCCGGCATGACCGGTACGGCGGACACCGAAGCGTTCGAATTCCACCAGATCTACGGTCTGGCGGTGATGGTCATTCCACCGAACAAGCCGCTGGCACGTAAAGACTACAACGACCTGGTGTTCCTCACCGCGGACGAGAAGTACGCGGCCATCGTTGCCGACATCAAGGAAAGCATGGCTCAGGGCCGTCCGGTTCTGGTGGGCACCGCGACCATCGAAACGTCCGAGCACATGTCCAGCCTGCTGGTGAAGGAAGGCATCGAACACAAGGTCCTGAACGCCAAGTTCCACGAAAAAGAAGCTGAAATCATCGCGCAGGCCGGTCGTCCGGGTGCATTGACCATCGCCACCAACATGGCCGGTCGTGGTACCGACATCCTGTTGGGCGGTAACTGGGAAGTGGAAGTCGCCTCCCTCGAGGATCCGACGCCCGAGCAGATCGCCCAGATCAAGGCCGACTGGCAGAAGCGTCACCAGCAAGTGCTCGAGTCGGGCGGTTTGCAGGTGATTGCCTCCGAGCGTCACGAATCGCGCCGTATCGACAACCAGCTGCGTGGTCGTGCCGGTCGTCAGGGTGACGCCGGTTCCAGCCGTTTCTACCTGTCGCTGGAAGACAGCCTGATGCGCATCTTCGCCTCTGACCGGGTGAAGAACTTCATGAAGGCCCTGGGCATGCAGCCTGGCGAAGCGATCGAGCACCGCATGGTGACCAACGCCATCGAAAAGGCTCAGCGCAAGGTTGAAGGCCGTAACTTCGACATTCGCAAGCAACTGCTCGAGTTCGACGACGTCAACAACGAACAGCGTAAAGTGATCTATCACATGCGTAACACGTTGCTGGCCGCGGACAACATCGGCGAAACCATTGCCGACTTCCGCCAGGACGTGCTCGACGCAACGGTCAGCGCACACATTCCGCCGCAATCGCTGCCTGAACAGTGGGACGTTGCCGGTCTGGAAGCGGCCCTGCAAAGCGACTTCGGGGTGACACTGCCGATCCAGCAATGGCTCGACGAAGACGATCACCTGTACGAAGAAACCCTGCGCGAGAAGCTGATGCACGAGCTGCTGGCGGCGTACAACGAGAAAGAAGAGCAGGCGAGCGCCGAAGCGCTGCGCACCTTCGAGAAGCAAATCGTATTGCGCGTACTGGACGACCTGTGGAAAGACCACCTGTCGACCATGGACCACCTGCGTCACGGCATCCACTTGCGTGGCTATGCGCAGAAGAACCCGAAGCAGGAATACAAGCGCGAGTCGTTCACGCTGTTCTCCGAGCTGCTGGATTCGATCAAGCGCGACTCGATCCGTGTGCTGTCGCACGTTCAGGTTCGCCGCGAAGATCCGGTCGAAGAAGAAGCGCGCCTGCGCCAGGAAGCCGAGGCATTGGCCGCACGCATGCAATTCCAGCACGACGAAGCCCCAGGCCTCGAACAGCCGGAGTTGTTGGGTGAGGAGGTCGATGTGGCCCTTGCTGCCGCTCCAGTGCGTAACGAACAGAAACTGGGTCGCAACGAACTGTGCTACTGCGGTTCGGGCAAGAAGTTCAAACACTGTCACGGCCAGATCAACTAAGATTTCTGCCAGACATTGAAATACCCGCGCCGCGACCGGCATCAGCCGTCGCGGCGTTTTACCATTTAAAACACCGATGCCAGGTTAAAAAGAACAGGGCGACGACGGTGCAGACATTACATTAAGAGGAGCGCTTTCATGGCTGTTGGTCTTGGTCCTTTGCCAACGTTGCACCCGGTTGCCGGTTTTGAACTCGGTATCGCTTCGGCCGGCATCAAGCGCCCGGGGCGCAAAGATGTCGTGGTCATGCGCTGCGCCGAAGGTTCCACGGTGGCCGGTGTGTTCACGTTGAACGCCTTTTGCGCTGCGCCAGTGATTCTGGCCAAGCAACGTGTACAAGGCCCGGTACGTTACCTGCTGACCAATACCGGCAATGCCAACGCCGGTACCGGTGAGCCTGGTTTGGCTGCCGCCGAGCGTACCTGTGCCAAGCTGGCTGAATTGGCCGGCGTCGACGCCAGCCTGGTGCTGCCGTACTCCACGGGCGTGATCGGCGAACCGCTACCGGTCGAGAAGATCGAAGGCGCGCTGCAAGCTGCCCTCGACGACCTGTCGGAGAACAACTGGGAGGCTGCGGCCACCGGGATCATGACCACCGACACCCTGCCAAAGGGTGCGAGCCGGCAGTTCCAGCATGAAGGCGTGACCATCACCGTCACTGGTATCAGCAAAGGCGCCGGGATGATTCGCCCGAACATGGCGACCATGCTTGGTTACATCGCTACCGACGCCAAGGTATCCCGCGAGGTGTTGCAGAACCTGTTGCTGGACGGCGCCAACAAGTCGTTCAACCGCATCACCATCGATGGCGACACCTCGACCAACGACTGCTGCATGCTGATCGCCACCGGTAAAGCCGCGCTGCCGGAAATCACCTCTGCCAGCGGTCCACTGTTCGCGGCGCTGAAGCAGGCGGTGTTTGAGGTGTGCATGGATGTCGCCCAGGCGATCGTTCGCGACGGTGAAGGCGCGACCAAGTTCGTCACCGTTGAAGTCAACGGCGGCGGCAATCACCAGGAGTGCCTGGACGTCGGTTACACCGTGGCGCATTCGCCATTGATCAAGACCGCGTTGTTCGCTTCCGATCCAAACTGGGGGCGCATCCTGGCAGCCGTTGGCCGTGCCGGCGTGCCGAACCTGGACGTGAGCAAGATCGACGTGTTCCTGGGTGAAGTCTGCATCGCCAGCCGCGGTGCCCGCGCCGCGACTTACACCGAAGCCCAGGGCTCGGCGGTAATGCAGCGTGAAGAAATCACCATTCGTATCGAGCTGGGTCGCGGTGATTGCAGCGAAACCATCTGGACCACCGACCTGTCCCACGAATACGTGAAGATCAACGCCGAATACCGCACGTAATTACGTTTAGACCATATCGCTCCAATCGCGAGCAAGCTCGCTCCCACAGTGGACTGAGGTGCACACAAATCCAATGTGGGAGCGAGCTTGCTCGCGATGACGGACGACCAGATACTGAAGATTCTGGCCTGTTCCCCCTTACGAAAAGGCGCCTGAACATGAGCTACCACCTGATCATCGGCGACAAACTGTATTCCTCCTGGTCCCTGCGCGGCGCTCTGGCGCTGGAACTGGCCGGCGCGACCTACACCGAAGAACTGATCAAGCTGAACCAGCCGGACACCCGCGAACGCCTGCTCAAGCATTCACCGACTGGCAAAGTCCCATTGCTGAAAACCGAACACGGGACCATTGCCGATTCGTTGGCCATCGCCGAGTACCTGGTCGAGCGTTTCCCGAATGCCAACCTCTGGCCGAAGGACATCGCCGCCCGCGCCCAGGCCCGTTCGGCCTGCGCACAAATGCACAGCGGATTCTTCGCCATGCGTAGCAACATGCCGTTTGACCTGAGCCACGATGCGCCGCTGTCGCCGATGCCGCCTGAAGTGCAGGTGGAGATCGAGCGGATGCTGGCGTTGTGGGCTGAATGCCGCGCGGTCGCAACCGAACCCGGCCCGTTCCTGTTCGGTAGCGTAAGCCTGGCAGATGCCTTCTTCGCCCCCATCGCTGTGCGCCTGCGTACCTATCAAGTCGCATTGCCGGCGGTGGATGCCGCCTATGTCGAAGCGATTTACCAATGGCCAGCCTTCAAGGCCTGGCAGAAAGCCGGTTTAGAGGAAGTAGTGCGGTGAAACGAGTTCATGTAGCAGCGGCTGTCATCCGAGATGCCAGCGGCAAGATCCTCATCGCTCGCCGCGCCGATACCCAGCACCAGGGCGGCCTGTGGGAGTTTCCCGGCGGCAAGGTCGAGGACGGCGAAGCGGTGCAAGCCGCGCTGTCGCGCGAGCTGCAGGAAGAGTTGGGCATTGTGGTCAGTGCCGCTCGGCCATTGATCAAGGTTCAGCATGACTATCCAGACAAGCAAGTGCTGCTGGATGTCTGGGAGGTCTCGGCGTTTACCGGCGAACCTCATGGCGCCGAAGGTCAGCCTCTGGCATGGGTGACGGCGCGTGAACTGCGCGACTACGAGTTCCCGGCCGCCAACCAGCCGATCGTGGCGGCTGCGCGTCTGCCTGGCGACTATCTGATTACTCCGGAAGGCCTGGAAACGCCAGCCCTGCTGCGTGGTATTCAGAAAGCCATCGCCGGCGGGATCAAGCTGATCCAGTTGCGCGCCCCGAATGGCTACGACCCGCAATACCGCGATCTGGCGGTGGATGCCGTGGGGTTGTGTGCCGGTAAGGCGCAACTGATGCTCAAGGGCCCGTTCGAGTGGTTGGGAGATTTCCCGGCCGCCGGTTGGCACATCACCGCCGCGCAGCTGCGCAAATACGCCAGTGCCGGGCGTCCGGTGCCCGCCTCGCGCTGGCTGGCGGCGTCCTGCCACAACGCTGAAGAGCTGAGCCTGGCCGAGCAGATGGGCGTGGACTTCGTCACCCTGTCACCGGTCCAGCCGACCCAGACTCATCCGGATGCGTCACCACTTGGCTGGGAGCAGGCCTCGCAGTTGATTGCAGGGTTCAGCAAACCGGTGTTTCTGCTGGGTGGTGTGGGGCCTGCCGAACGGCAGAAAGCCTGGGAAGCGGGTGCGCAGGGCGTGGCGGGGATTCGGGCGTTTTGGCCTGAGGTCTGACTCTGCTGCGATGCTACCGGCGCCATCGCGAGCAGGCTCGCTCCCACATTGGGATTTGTGTACACCTCGATCCATTGTGGGAGCGAGCCTGCTCGCGATGACGGCCTGATAGGCACCAGATATTTAGCTGACTAAACCTTGGGCTTCGCCGCCGCCTGCCACAAAATCTCCGCAATCCCCTGGCGCTTGGCAATCAGCCGGGCCGCCACAAACAACAGGTCCGACAAGCGATTGATGTACGCCAGGCCAACCCCGGCCAAGGGCTCCAGCGCATTCAGATGCTGACAACGTCGCTCGGCACTGCGCGCCAGGCTGCGGCAGACGTGGGCTTGGGCAATCAATGCTGAACCGCCAGGCAGAATGAAGTTCTCCAGCGGTCCCAGCTCCTCGTTCCAGACATCGATCGCCGCTTCCAGGCGTTCGACTTCCGCGGCATTCAAGGCCTGATACACCGGCATTGCCAGTTCGCCCCCCAAATCGAACAACCGGTGCTGACACGGCTCAAGCACCTCGATCACCTCCGCCAGGCCAGGATGGGCGTGGCATTGCTCGGCCAAGCCGGCCAACAACAATCCCAGCTGACTGTTCAGCGCATCGACTTCGCCGATGGCCTCGACCCGCGGATGGTCCTTCGGCACACGGCGACCGTCGCCAAGCCCGGTTTCACCTTTGTCGCCGGTGCGGGTGTAAATCTTCGACAAGCGAAAACCCATGCTTAGCGCTCCAGTTGTTTGAGTTCGTGAGAGGCGAGCGGAGTAGTGCCCGCCAATGGCAGGCGCAAGGTGAAGCATGTGCCTTGGCCGAGGGTCGATTGCACTTCCATCTGACCCTTGTGGTTATTGGTGATGATGAAGTACGACACCGACAGTCCGAGGCCGGTGCCCTGGCCGATTTCCTTGGTGGTGAAGAACGGCTCGAAGGTGCGTTTGCGCACGTTCTCGCTCATGCCCACGCCGTTATCTTCGACCTGGATTTCCGCCCATGGCGGGTTCAGTCGGGTGCGCAGAATGATGCGTCCCGGCTCTGTGGCGTTTTCGCGTTGGTGAATCGCCTGAGCAGCGTTTTTCAGCAGGTTGAGCAGCACTTGTTCGAGCTCGTTGGCAGTGCCGGGCACTGGCCCCAGCTGCGGGTCGAACTGACGAATGATGGCCTGGCCCTTGAAGTCGAAGCCGATGGCCAGGTCGAAGTCGTTGCTGGCGATCTCCACGGCTTGATCGATCAGTGCCGGCAGGTCGCACGGAGCCATTTGACGGTTGCTGCGACGACTGAAACTGAGCATGTGGGTGACGATCTTCGCTGCCCGGGCGCCGGCCTGTTGAATGCCGTCGAGCAGTTGCGGTACTTCGCGGCTTTGCAGGTAGCGATTGACGCTGTCCAGTTCGATACCGATCTGTTCGGCGGTTTCGATGTTCTTCGGCAGGTCGGCCGACAAGCGCCGGCGAATGTTCTGTACGTTGTGCAGGATCGCTCCCAGGGGGTTGTTGATTTCGTGGGCCATGCCCGCGGCGAGGCCGCCGACCGAGAGCATTTTTTCCGACTGCACCATCATTTCTTCGAGGGACAGGCGCTGGGTAATGTCGTCGATGCGGATCACCACGCCGCGTCCGGCACCGCCCATCAATGGATAAAAGGTCAGCGCGTAATGCTTGGGCTCGTCGTCCTTGACCCAGGTGACGCGCTCGATCTTGACCACGCTGTGTTGCTCGACGGTTTCCTTGAGCTGCGGCAGGAACGGTTTCAGCGGTTCAAAGGCGAGGAAGATCGGCTGGTTCAGCGCTTCGTCCAGGCGCGTACCGGAAAGCGCGCTGGCTTCCTGGTTCCATTGGGTCACGTAGAGCTGTTCATCGAGGGCGATCAGCGCCGAAGGCATCGAGTCGATGATGCTGTTGAGGTAGTTCTGGAAGCCGGTGAGTTTCTTCTCGATCTTGCTCCGCACCTGGACTTCCAGCTCCAGTTTGCGGTTGGTATGACGGGTTTCTTCGGCCAGGCCCTGGGCCTGGTCGTAGGCGGCCTGGGAGTCGTCCCGCGCGCGTTTGAGTTGCTGTTCACGGGCTTCGATACGCGAAAGCATGGTGTTGAACGCTTCGGCAAGGCTGCCGATTTCGTCGTGGTTACCGCGAGATGCGCGCAAGGCGTAGTTTTCTTCGCGAGTTACCTGCCGGGACAATTCTTCGAGTTCATGGATCGGCCGGGTGATCAGGCGTTTGATCTGCCGGGCAATCACCAGCCACAGCAGCACGCTGAAAATCAGAATCCCGAGGCTGGCGGTCAGGGTGCCGGTGTAGAACGCCATCGGCAATTCGCTGCTGGCCACCAGCAGCAGATGGCCGGGTGTCTCGCCGGGGCGCAACAGGGTGATCAGCTGATTGCTGCGAAACTCGGAGGCCTGCCAGGCTTCGATATTGCGGTAATGCTCGGGCAACATGAGTTTTTCGCCGTGCTGCACCTGCGCCAGACGCAGGCCTTTGCCGTCATACAGCGCCGCGGCTCGCAGCGGTGAATAGCTGTTGAGCTCGATGAGCAGCCGTTGGGCTTCTTCGGGAGAGTTGAGCGCCTGGGCAGCGATGGACGGGTTGGCTACCAGCCGGCCGATGGTCTGCAAGGCCTGCGGGGCCATGCTTTCCTGGGAGATCCAATAGGCGGCGCTGATAAAGGTCAGGTTGGCCACCAGCAACACGGTGGTCAACAGCACCAACAGGGCGGCCAGCAGTTTCTGGCCGACCGGCAGGTTTTCAAGGCGCTGGCGCAATGGCATCGGGGTCGTCGCTAAAAAGGAACAGGAAGGCAGCGTAGCCGTTGCTCAGTCGCTGGGCAATCCGCGTGCGTGCAGGTGCGTCATCAGCCGCTGCTGCAATTGGTTGAGGTGCGGCAGCACCAGTTGGTGCCTCGACGCAATGGCGCAGGCGTGCCCGAGCAGGTAGCTGATCTCGGTTCGGCGTTGATTGGCGACGTCCTGGTACATCGACGAGAAGTTGGCCGCAGTCGCTTGAATCACCCGCTCGACTTCCTGCTGCAGGTTTTGCGCGGCTGCGGGCTGACCGCAATGCTCCAGCAGCTCGCTCAGCTCGGCACAGAGGGTGGCGACCTCGCAATGGTGTTGCTGCAAGCCGCCGTTGCGGCAGTCATGCAGCACGGTCAGGGGGTTGATTGCGCAATTGAGCGCCAGTTTGCGCCACAAACGGGTCAGGATGTCCGTGCTCCATTCGTGGGGGATGCCGGCGGCGCTCAGGTCATCCAGCCAGACCGGCGGGGTAGGGTGACTGGCATCGCCGAGCCAGGTGTACCCATGGCCGGCAAACACCACGCGCCAGTCGTCATCGCGAAACGCGCCTTCGGTGCTTGAGGCGAAGATGCAGCGCGCCTGTGGGACGCGTGCGGCGACGGCGTCCTGACTGCCGAGGCCGTTCTGCAACAGAATCAGCTCGGCGTTGGGGGCAAGACGCGCTGCCAGTTGCGCCACCGCGCTTTCGGCGTCGTAGGCTTTGCAGGCCACCAGCAAGCGGTCTATCGGACCCGCGCTGTCGACAGTCTCGCCGGGAATCGCATACTGCTGCGCTTCGCCCTGTTCGACCAAGGTCAGCCCACCGGCGGCCTGATAGGCCTGCAAGCGCGCCGTGTCGCGCAGAATCAGTTTCACCGGCAGGCCAGCCCGTGCCAGGCGCGTGGCCCACAGGGTGCCAAGACTGCCGGCGCCAAGGACGTGCCAGGTGGTCGACATCAGTTTTTTGCTCGGATTGGCAGACGCATGTGAGGCTCGCAGCGTAGGAAGGTAAAGACCCGTTATAATCAGCGCGGATTTTAACCGCAAGCCAGGCGTGCTCCATCACTATTGAGCGTGCCCTTTTTTATTGGAGAGATTACATGCCGTCGTTCGACGTGGTATCCGAACTGGACAAACACGAACTCACCAACGCGGTCGAGAACGCCGTCAAGGAACTCGACCGTCGTTATGATTTGAAAGGCAAGGGCAGCTTCGAGTTCAAGGAAAAGGACCTGACTGTCAACCTGACTGCCGAGGCCGACTTCCAGCTGGAAGCGATGATCGAGATCCTCAAGCTGGCATTGGTCAAGCGCAAGATCGATGTGCAGTGCCTTGAGGTAAAAGACGCCTATGCTTCCGGCAAGTTGATGAAGCAGGACGCCGTGCTCAAGGAAGGCATCGACAAGGAGCTGGCGAAGAAGATCGTTGCTCACATCAAGGACGCCAAGCTCAAGGTCCAGGCTGCCATCCAGGGCGAGCAGGTACGGATCACCGGCAAGAAGCGTGACGACCTGCAGGAAGCCATTGCGGCACTGCGCGCCAAGGAATTTGGCATGCCGCTGCAGTTCAACAACTTCCGCGACTGATCAGTCTTCAGGGAACCTGCGGGCGATATTGACGTCCGAGGCCCATGTAACGGCAGAAACGATTGAACCATCATCCTTGGTTCGGTCTTTCTGCCGTGCAGTTTTTACGTGCCGGGTAGCCGGGAATCAGGAGAGATGAATGGACATAAATGCTGAAGTGGACAACCTGGTCAAGGCTTCCCAGGCCTGGATCCCGATGATCATGGAATACGGCAGCCGTGTGCTGCTGGCGGCCATTACCCTGGCCATTGGCTGGTGGCTGATCAACAAGCTGACCCACAAGGTTGGCAAACTGCTGGCCCTGCGTAACGCCGACCTGGCGTTGCAAGGGTTTATGAGCAGCCTGGCGAACATCATCCTCAAAGTGCTGCTGATGGTCAGCGTCGCGTCGATGATCGGTGTCGAGACCACCTCGTTTGTCGCGGCCATCGGTGCTGCCGGTCTGGCGATCGGTCTGGCGTTGCAAGGCAGCCTGGCGAACTTCGCCGGCGGCGTGCTGATTCTGTTGTTCCGTCCGTTCCGTATCGGTGACGTGATCGAAGCGCAGGGCATTACCGGTACCGTCGACAGCATTCAGATCTTCCACACCTTGCTGCGCACCGGCGACAACAAAACCGTCATCGTGCCCAACGGTAATCTGTCGAACGGCATCATCACCAACCACAACCGTCAACTGACCCGTAAAGTGGTGTTTGACATCGCTGTGAATTACGACGCCGATTTGCAGAAGGCGCGTGAGGTGCTGCTGGAATTGGCCAAGGATGAGCGCGTGATGGCAGATCCTGCGCCGGTAGCGGTAGTGTCGACTCTGGGCGATAGCTCGATTACGGTTTCTTTGCGCGTCTGGGTGAAAACGGCGGACTACTGGGATGTGATGTTCAAGTTCAATGAGCACGCCCGTGACCGTCTGAAGGCAGCAGGGATTGATATTCCGTACCCGCAGCGAGTGATTCGTATGGTTCAGGAAACAGCGTAACCAATACCGGTTTATTACTTGGCCTTTTGGTCAGGTATCGGTAACGAACTCAAGGGGCGATAAGCCCCTTGAGTGTTTTTACAGTCTGCTGTTGTGTTGTTCTGAAAGCGGAATAGAGTGCTGGCTTATTATTAGCTGGCTATTTATTTAAGTTGATTTCGTATTGCGATAAAGCAGGCACAAAAAAAGGCCCATCAGTGATGGGCCTTTTTTATATCAATCGAACAACTGTAGCCGTAGCGATTACAGGATGTTGATTGGGTACTCGGTGATCAGGCGGAACTCGTTGATGTTGCCTTCGCCATCGTCCGTGTTCCCGCGGTGCCAAGCTTGGCGTGCGCGGAAGGACAGATCTTTCAGAGGACCAGCCTGGACAACGTACTTGGCTTCCAGGTTGGTTTCGTGGTGCCGACCATCTGCGCCGTAGAAGCCAACATACGAACCGTTAGGATCCGCGTGGGTGCCGTCGATGCCTTGGCCGTGGACGTAACGAGCCATGAAGCTCAGGCCTGGTACGCCGTATTCAGCCATTTTCAGGTCATAACGTGCCTGGATGGACTTCTCGCCAGGACCGTTAAAGTCAGAGTACTGGATGGAGTTGGCCAGGAAGATCGAGTCGCCGCCACGGTCGGAACGCTCGCCAACACCGACGTAGTCGAATGGTGTATCACCGTGTACCTGCTGGAATGCCAGGGTAAAGGTGTGTGCCTTCAGGAAAGAGTAGGCCGCCGCCAGCGAGTAAGCGGTGTTGTCGATCTTGCCTGCCAGCGATTTACCAGTGTCGGTAGTGTGGTAGACGTTGACGTCGAAGTTCAGAGACTGGTCAGTTGCCAACGGAAGGGTGTAGTTCGTGTTGGCGTAGTACTGGTTCCAGACGTCCTTGAACTTGGAACCGTAGAGGGAAACGCTCAGGTTCTCATTGATGCCGTATTTGCCGCCCAGATAATCGACAGTTCTGACGTCGAGGATGTCGTTGGAGCCTGGGAGGTTGCTAGCGTATGCGGCACGCAGAGGCGCCTGCATCGAAGTTTGGTCCTGGCTGCTGCCAGCGTAGAAGTGACCGGCTTCGAGATCGAGGTCTTTGACTTCGCTGCTTTGCAGTTGGAAACCACGAGCGGTCTGCTGGAACAGGCGGCTGCCACCGAGAGCGAATACTGGAGAAGTGGTAGGCGTCTGGTCGCCGAATTTCAGCTCGGTTTTGGAGATGCGAACTTTAACTGCCGCGCCTGCTTTACCGAAGCTGTTGTTGTTGTCGCCATTGGCTTGGCGGCTCAGGTTGCCGGAGCCAGACTGAGAGTCGGTACCGTCAAGTTTAAAGCCTGCATCGCCGAAGCCTTCGACGCCCACGCCAACAGTCCCTTGGGTGTAGCCGGAACTGAATTTACCCAGAACGCCCTGGGTCCAGTCGATCGAGTCGTTAGCACCGTTTTTCTTGTCGCGGTTGAAGTAGTAGTTCTTCAGTACCACGCCAGCCGAGGCGCCTTCAACGAAACCTTTTGCGCCAGCCTGGTCAGTTACAAACGGTTCGGCCATAGCGACTTGGGTGCCGGTAGCTGCAGTAACAGCCAGGGCGATCATGCTCCACTTCATCACGCGCATCGTGATTTGCTCCTTTGGTTTTAGAAGAGTACTGCCGTCCCACCTGATTTATTATCTGGGCGGCTCTTTCTTTTTGTGTCGGCGCAAACTTATATCACGCCGACAATATTGGCGATACTTGCGTATCTAACCTTTCGGCTTCTTTACGGCCCTGTCGCAAAATGCGCTGTAGAGGTCGTAATTTCACAAATTTTTTGCCTTCGGACTGACAACTTCAATGTTGTTTTCCAAGGCTTCAATATCAGAAAAAGAAATCCTTGTCTTGCACTTGAAGCTCCCTGGGCAGCCATGCCGCTATTGTTATGAGCCTTAAGGTTCCGACTTCCAGCGGATGCCTACAGGCGATGTGTGTACGAATGCAACAAGCGTGCACAAATCGGTTTTTTGTTGCCGATTTTTTCAGAATCCCCTGTCTTGATGACTAAAACCTCATAAAACCGGGGCTTTCAAGGCCGATTTGTTTGAGCTTGACGCCGTGGTTCTTCTAGTGTTGCACCATCAAAGAGCATGGGTATTAGCACACAAATGTTACTGCTTCACCCTCGCGGGTGAGTAGACGGCGGATGCTCGACGTTTTCAGCGTAGACGCACTGTGCAAATTTGGTGCAAAAAATTTTCAAGATTGTACGAAATTCGCACAGTGAAGTCCTCGAATGCAGGTTCACATCCTTGGGTAGGTCGTTGATTTTTTGACGAAGTGCCGAGGTCTGGTGCTGGGTTGGTGCGTTGAGCATGAGAATGTTCAGTGCCGGGGCGCTCGTGCGTTGAACGTTTATATCGGGTCGCCCGGATCGAGGGCTGTGTGCCCTGTTTTTTCGCAGTGATCCGTACCGCGTTCGCGGGTATGCTGCTGTTATATACGGGCGGTTAGCCTTCGGGCTGGGCGCTAAACTGAGTCTCATGCAAAGTGCGGGAGTGCGCGCGGTGTTCGCCTTAGATCCACGACTTGAACAAGACACCCTGCCGATTGGGGATTTCCCTCTAAGTCGGTTGTTGCTGTCCAATGATTCGAATTACCCCTGGTTCATCCTGGTGCCGCGTCGTGATGATATCAGCGAGTTGTTTCAACTGGATGTCGCCGACCAGCAGCAGTTGTGGCGGGAAACAACCGAGTTGGCCGAAACGCTCAAGGACTCGTTCGACGCCGACAAGTTGAATGTCGCGACCCTGGGTAATGTTGTCAGTCAACTGCACATGCATGTGATTGTGCGTAAGCGCAATGATGCCGCCTGGCCAGCCCCGGTTTGGGGCAAACACCCGGCCAAGCCTTACAGTGCCGAAGAAGTCGCAGTAATCCGCGAACGGCTGCGTTTGGTTTTGACCGATGACTTCACGTTTCTGGAGGGCTGAACCATGAACCTGGAAGAGCGCATTACCGAACTGGAAAGTCGTCTGGCGTTTCAGGATGACACTATTGAAGCGATGAATGATGTGCTGGTGACACAGCAGCGAGCGGTCGAGCGCTTGCAGTTGCAAGTGGAAGCGTTGTTCAAGCGCCAGGAAGAAGCGGCCGGGCAGTTCGAGTCTTTCGAAGAAGAGGCTCCGCCACCGCATTACTGAGTGACCGTCAGGGCGACACATCGGCAGGCGATAAAAAAACCGCGATGCAGCTTGGCTGCATCGCGGTTTTTTTAGTGCGGGTGAAGCGGTACTTGAATCAGCGACGCGGCAACGCGGCGATCACGTCTTCAGCTTGCAGGCCCTTGTCACGGTTCATGACAGAGAACTCCACGCGCTGGCCTTCGACCAGGACGCGGTGACCTTCACCACGGATTGCACGGAAGTGCACAAAAATATCGTCTCCGGAATCGCGAGAAATGAAACCGAAGCCTTTGGAGGTGTTGAACCATTTGACGGTGCCGGTATCACGATTGGTCATGTCGTAATTTTGTGTAGCGGCAGCAGGAGAGGATTTATAAAAGCTGATGGCCAGGTGCAGAAGTACGGCGATCAGGGCGACGATGAGGCTAAGCAGGACTGCGGGCTGACCACCAATGACCGGCATCGGTGCGAGGAGGGTCAGGGTTTGCACGACAACGGCAAGCACCAGCAAGGCGCTGACCAGATTTTGCAGTTGGTGACGTGGACCTTTGTTCCAGTAAGGGATAACCGGAGCGAGGGTCAGGTTGAGCAAGCCGAAGAACGCCAGGTACAGCGCGTCAGGTTGTTGCAGGTAAGGTACGGCTTCGGTTCGCAAGCTAGGGATGAAGGACAGCAGCAAAGCCGCTGCGCCCGTTAGCAGGTGGACGATTTTCAACATTTTAATTAACTCACGTTAAGACGGATCACAAGGAAGAGCTGATTGAGCACGGTTCGCTTCTGAACAATGGGAGGCGCTGGACACGTGCCCGGTATCAGCCTATGCGCTGTACCCAGGGAAATAGAGGCAGCGACACGCCTCTATTTAACAGCAAAGCCCAGGCCTTCTCAAATCAAGTGCAGAGGGCGCGGCGATGGGGGAGGGAGGCGGTTTGCGCGGTACTGTCTGCAGGTGTTGCCTGAAGGCTTGTTCTAGAGAGCTCGATCGGCTTTTTGGCTTGCTGCGGGCAGAGAAAACGCCTTGAGTTCGCGGATTTCGGGGGGGCTTTCTTCTATAGGGGGGGAAGAGGTGCGCGAGTGCCAGGTGGTACCCCAGCACCGTCAGTGCTTCCCCAGTCTGTGGTGTGAGGTGCTTCTCTGATAGGGCTATGTCCGAGTCTTTTGCGGCGTCTTTCGCGCTGCGGTTTTGACTTTTCCCGCGCTGAAATTCTGCTTTATAGACAGATGTAGGACCGTGTTAACGGTCTCCCTACAGTTGTTGGCTTGTCCTACGTTGATGGTCATAAAGTCATCTGGATATAACTATCCGCCTGCGTTTCTATAAGGAAACAGAGGGTTGCTCTCGTTGAAAGCAAGTATGACAAAGGAGTGTCAGCAGTATGAGTCAAGGAATAGGGCAGGGGACAATTGAAGTCGCTCGGTTTCAAGATGTAAGGCAAGTGGGGAAGAGAGATCCTTTTGTTCGGGAGTTTGATATGGGGTTGGCGCGTCCATTGTCCCGATCGGTCCGTTTGAATGGATTTGCCACCTGTTTGCGCCTTGAGCAGGTCTATTGGGATATTTTGGCCAGGATGGCGAAAGTCAACTGTTGCTCGGTGAGCGCTTTGCTTTCCTACGTTGATAGAGAGGTGCACCTGCGTCATGGCGGGGTGAAAAATTTCAGCGGGCTGGTGCGGGTGGTGTGCGTTGTACACAGTTTGAATGAGGACGCCTGTAGCGTTGAATGACGTGCCGCTCGGTGATGGGAACGGCTCGTGTGGTCAGGCGTCACCCGAATGAGCATGTGCCTGTGCAGCGTTACGGCTGCACAGGCTCGATTTAATGGATATAATCCCGCCCTTTGCCGCGAAACCCGACGTTTGCGCGGTGATAATCTGATTGCCGAGACAACCCCATGCCGATGTACGACTATCAATGTGCTTCCTGTGGTCATCAGTTGGAAGCCATTCAGAAGATCAGCGCAGCACCGTTGGTCGACTGCCCTGCCTGCCAGGCACCCGAATTGAAAAAAATGCTGTCCATGCCAGGTTTCCGCCTCAGCGGCACCGGCTGGTACGAGACCGATTTCAAAACCGGTTCGAAGAAGAATCTGGCCGGCGGCGACAAAGCTGACTAAGTTGAACGACACGCGTGAGCTCTTGCATCATCAGGCACCTTATTGAAGTGCGGTGGTGCGGCAAGGCCTCCAAACGAATTTCGAATTACGAGAAGTGAAACCACTACCATGATGCGCAGCCATTATTGCGGCCAACTGAACGAAAGCCTGGAAGGTCAGGAAGTTACCCTTTGCGGATGGGTCCACCGTCGTCGTGACCACGGCGGGGTGATCTTCCTCGATATCCGTGATCGTGAAGGTCTGGCCCAGGTGGTGTTCGATCCGGATCGCGCCGACACCTTCGCCGCTGCCGACCGTGTGCGCAGCGAGTACGTGGTCAAGATCACCGGTAAGGTGCGCCTGCGTCCAGCCGGTGCCGGCAATGCCAACATGGCTTCGGGCATGATCGAAGTACTGGGCTACGAGCTGGAAGTATTGAACGAAGCGGAAACCCCGCCGTTCCCGCTCAACGAGTTCTCCGACGTTGGCGAAGAAACCCGCCTGCGTTATCGCTTCATCGACCTGCGTCGTCCGGAAATGCTCGAGAAGCTGCGCCTGCGTTCGCGCATGACCACCAGCATTCGTCGCTACCTGGACGAGAACGGCTTCCTCGACGTCGAGACGCCGATCCTGACTCGTGCGACCCCGGAAGGTGCGCGTGACTACCTGGTGCCGAGCCGTACTCACGCTGGCAGCTTCTTCGCCTTGCCGCAATCGCCGCAGCTGTTCAAGCAACTGCTGATGGTTGCCGGCTTCGATCGTTACTACCAGATCGCCAAGTGCTTCCGTGACGAAGACCTGCGTGCCGACCGTCAGCCGGAATTCACCCAGATCGACATCGAGACCAGCTTCCTCAACGAAGCCGAGATCATGGGCCTGACCGAAGGCATGATCCGCAACCTGTTCAAGGAAGTGCTGGGTCTGGAATTCGGTGAGTTCCCGCACATGACCTGGGACGAAGCCATGCGTCGTTACGGTTCCGACAAACCGGACCTGCGTAACCCGCTGGAACTGGTCGACGTTGCCGACCAGCTCAAGGAAGTCGACTTCAAGGTCTTCAGTGGCCCGGCCAACGACCCGAAAAGCCGTATCGCCGCTCTGCGCGTTCCAGGCGGGGCGAGCATGCCGCGCAGCAAGATCGACGACTACACCAAGTTCGTCGGCATCTACGGTGCCAAGGGCCTGGCGTACATCAAGGTCAACGAGCGCGCGAAGGGCGTTGAAGGGCTGCAATCGCCTATTGTCAAAAATATCCCTGAAGCCAACCTCAATGTGATCCTCGATCGCGTTGGCGCGGTTGATGGCGACATCGTGTTCTTCGGTGCCGACAAGGCCAAGATCGTCAGCGAAGCGCTGGGCGCACTGCGGATCAAGGTCGGTCACGACCTGAACCTGTTGACCTGCGAGTGGGCACCGATGTGGGTTGTCGACTTCCCGATGTTCGAAGAGAACGACGACGGCAGCTTCACCGCCTTGCACCACCCGTTCACCGCGCCGAAGTGCACGCCGCAAGAGCTCGAAGCCAACCCGGCGACCGCTTTGTCCCGTGCCTACGACATGGTATTGAACGGCACCGAGCTGGGTGGCGGTTCGATCCGTATCCACCGCAAGGAAATGCAGCAATCGGTCTTCCGCCTGCTGGGTATCAGCGAAGCGGAACAGGAAGAGAAATTCGGCTTCCTGCTCGACGCACTGAAATACGGCGCGCCGCCGCACGGTGGCCTGGCTTTCGGTCTCGACCGTCTGGTAATGCTGATGACCGGCGCCCAGTCGATCCGTGAAGTGATTGCCTTCCCGAAAACCCAGAGCGCTGCCTGCGTCATGACTCAGGCACCTGGCCTGGTCGATGCCAAGGCGCTGCGCGAGCTGCACATTCGTCTGCGCGAACAGCCTAAGGCTGAGTAAGACTGAGCACCCTGGCACATCGCTCGATGCGCCAGGGTGTCGGATCCAGATTGTGTTGCCCGCTCGCCTTCATGGGCGTGCGGGCATTGTTTTATAGAGAATTGTTTTAAAGAGAATTCGGAGCGAGTTATGGCGGGTCATTCCAAGTGGGCGAACATCAAGCACCGCAAAGAACGTCAGGATGCCAAGAAGGGCAAGATTTTCACCAAGTGGATTCGTGAACTGACTGTCGCGGCCCGTCAGGGTGGCGGTGATCCGGGCTCCAACCCGCGTTTGCGTCTGGCGCTGGATAAAGCCCTTGGCGCGAACATGAGCCGCGACATCATCGATCGCGCGGTAGCTCGTGGTGCCGGCGCTGCCGACACCGACGACATGGTCGAGCTGAGCTACGAAGGTTATGGCCCAGGCGGCGTGGCGGTGATGGTCGAGTGCATGACCGACAACCGCAACCGCACCGCAGCGGCTGTTCGCCACGCTTTCAGCAAGTGTGGCGGCAACCTGGGGACCGACGGTTCGGTGGCCTACCTGTTCGAGCGCAAGGGGCAGATTTCCTTCGCACCGGGCGTCGACGAAGACGCATTGATGGAAGCCGCCATGGAAGCCGACGCCGATGACGTGGTCACCCACGAAGACGGCTCGATTGACGTGTTCACTTCGTTCGCCGGCTTCTACTCGGTTCGTAACGCCCTGGAAGCTGCTGGCTTCAAAGGTCACGACGCGGAAATCGTCATGCTGCCGACCACCAGTGCCGAACTGGACCTGGAAGGCGCCGAGAAGATCCTCAAGCTGATCGACATGCTCGAAGACCTGGATGACGTGCAGAACGTTTATTCCAATGCCGATATCCCGGAGTCGGTGGCCGCGCAGCTGGGCTGATGGGCGACGCAGATCTGGTGTGGGAGTCGGGCTTGCCCGCGATGACGTCGGCAGGCTCGACATTGATGTTGGATGTTCTACCGCTATCGCGGGCAAGCCCGGCTCCCACAGGGTTCTTGGCAGGGCTACAAAATGTGCACCCGGCACAGCCTGCTCTGTGCTGGCCTCACTCTCTAAACCCGCAGGCGTTATGACTTTAATTCTTGGTATCGACCCCGGTTCGCGCATTACCGGTTACGGCGTGGTACGCGATACCGGTCGTGGCTGCGTGTACGTCGCCTCGGGTTGCATTCGTACCGGCAGCGGCGAGTTGCATGAGCGGCTGCAAATTGTTTACCGCGGTGTGCGCGAAGTCATTCAGACCTACGGTCCGGTCACCATGGGCATCGAAAAGGTCTTTATGGCCCGTAACGCCGACTCGGCCCTGAAATTGGGTCAGGCCCGCGGTGCGGCCATCGTTGCCGGCGCCGAGGAAAACCTCGAAATCGCCGAATACACCGCAACCCAGGTCAAGCAGGCGGTGACCGGGACGGGCGCGGCGAATAAAGAGCAGGTGCAGATGATGGTCATGCACATGCTGAAACTGACCAGCAAACCGCAAATCGATGCCTCGGACGCCCTGGCAATCGCCATTTGTCATGCTCACACCCGTTCCAGCCTGTTACCTCATGGTCTGGGGACGGCTCGCAGTCGTGGCGGTCGCCTTCGCCTCTGATCTGATAGCATCAGCCCACTCATTTTATCCGTTGAGCGTTTTGTGCCTGTTTTGTCGGCCGCCACGCTCACTTTGGTACTCGTCAGCCAGATCTGGCCAACGCTTAAGGATTTGAAACGTGATTGGACGTTTGCGCGGCACCTTGGCTGAGAAGCAGCCGCCGCACCTGATTCTGGATGTAAATGGTCTGGGCTATGAGCTGGAAGTGCCGATGACCACGCTTTATCGACTGCCGTCGGTCGGAGAGCCGATCACCTTGCACACCCATTTGGTTGTGCGTGAAGACGCGCAGTTGCTCTACGGCTTCATTGGCAAGCGCGAGCGCGATTTTTTCCGTGAGCTGATCCGCCTCAATGGCGTGGGCCCCAAGCTGGCGCTGGCCTTGATGTCGAGCCTTGAAGTCGATGAACTGGTGCGCTGCGTGCAGGCCCAGGACACATCGGCATTGACCAAGGTGCCGGGCGTCGGCAAGAAGACTGCCGAACGTTTGCTGGTGGAACTCAAGGATCGTTTCAAGGCCTGGGAAACCGTGCCAAGCATGTTCGCCCTGGTGCCGAATCAGCCGGATGCGCCAATGCCCGTGGCCACTGCGGAAAATGACGCGGTAAGTGCGCTGATTTCCCTGGGCTACAAGCCGCAGGAGGCCAGCAAGGCGATTTCTGCCATCAAGGAGAAAGGCTTGAGCAGTGAAGACCTGATTCGTCGCGCCCTGAAGGGAATGATTTAAGTGATTGAAGCTGATCGTCTGATCGCCGCCACGGGTGGCCCCCGTGACCGCGAAGAAGTCCAGGACCGCGCGATTCGTCCCGTCAGCCTGGCCGAATACATCGGCCAGCCGACCGTTCGCGAGCAGATGGAATTGTTCATCCAGGCTGCCCGCGGGCGTAACGAATCCCTCGATCACACGCTGATCTTCGGACCGCCGGGGCTGGGTAAAACCACCTTGGCCAACATCATTGCCCAGGAAATGGGCGTGTCGATCAAAAGCACCTCGGGGCCGGTCCTCGAGCGTCCGGGTGATCTGGCGGCGCTGCTGACCAACCTCGAACCGCATGATGTGCTGTTCATCGACGAGATCCATCGGCTGTCGCCGATTGTCGAAGAAGTGCTGTACCCGGCCATGGAAGACTTCCAGCTCGACATCATGATCGGTGAAGGGCCGGCGGCGCGTTCGATCAAGCTCGACCTGCCACCGTTCACCCTGGTCGGCGCCACCACGCGCGCCGGGATGCTGACCAATCCGTTGCGGGACCGTTTCGGGATCGTTCAGCGCCTGGAGTTCTATAGCACCGCGGATCTGGCGACCATCGTCAGCCGTTCGGCGAACATCCTCGGCTTGCCGCTGGACCCGGAGGGCGCCTTTGAAATTGCGCGTCGGGCCCGTGGTACGCCGCGTATTGCCAACCGTCTGTTGCGCCGGGTGCGTGACTTTGCCGAAGTCCGGGCGAAGGGGCATATCACTAAACCGATTGCCGATCTGGCACTGAACCTGCTGGACGTCGACGAACGCGGTTTCGATCATCAAGACCGGCGCTTGCTGCTGACCATGATCGAGAAGTTCGATGGCGGCCCGGTCGGGGTGGACAGTCTCGCGGCGGCGATCAGCGAAGAGCGGCACACCATCGAGGACGTGCTGGAGCCCTATCTGATTCAGCAGGGCTATATCATGCGGACCCCGCGTGGTCGGGTCGTGACCCGGCATGCGTACTTGCATTTCGGTTTGAATATCCCGTCTCGGTTGGGTGAAATGCCCGTGGTAGACGAGTTTCTTGATGCAGTAGACGAATGACGACCTCTGCGTGCCGATTTATTTCGGCTTTGTGCGGTCCTAGGGGACTGCGATTGCCGATCTTTCGCACGAAAGTCGTTCGAGAATGAAAAACAGTTGCCTGGCCGGATTGGCAACCTGAGGAGTAACCACTAGAGTATGCGCGCGCAAAACGGGCTTGAGCCGTTCGCACATCGTTGTCGCGTTTATTACGAGGACACCGATGCCGGCGGCATCGTGTATTACGTTAATTACCTTAAGTTTATGGAGCGGGCTCGAACCGAGCGGCTACGGGAGCTGGGCTTTGCCCAATCGCAGCTTGCTGGTGAGGACCTGTTGTTCGTCGTGCACTCCAGCGAAGCGCGCTATCACGCGCCGGCGCGACTGGACGACGAGCTTCTGGTAAGTGCAGAAGTAATCGAATTGAACCGCGTCAGCCTGCGCTTTAAACAGCAGGTCAGGCGAGCCGCGGATAATGCACTGCTCTGCGAAGGGCAGTTTTTGGTGGCCTGTGTGCGCACCCATAGTTTGAAACCCCGGGCCATTCCCGAAGCTCTACGCGCGGCCTTTGCCGGCGTGAGCGGCGCGGGTACACACTCAGAGCAGGAGATAAAGCGTGGAAGCTAACGTCGTCGACCATTCCTCCATGTGGAGCCTGGTCAGCAATGCCAGCGTTGTGGTGCAGTTGGTAATGCTGATCCTGGTAGCCGCATCGGTGACCTCGTGGATCATGATCTTTCAGCGCAGCAACTTGTTGCGCGCCGGTCGACGTGCCCTGGAGAGCTTTGAAGAGCGCTTCTGGTCCGGCATCGACCTGTCCAAACTCTACCGTCAGGCCGGCAGCAACCCTGACCCGGATTCCGGCGTAGAACAGATCTTCCGTGCAGGTTTCAAGGAATTCTCCCGTCTGCGTCAGCAGCCAGGCGTTGATCCGGAAGCGGTCATGGAAGGTGTGGCACGTGCCATGCGCGTGGCCATTTCCCGCGAAGAAGAAAAGCTCGAGCAGAGCCTGCCGTTCCTTGCGACCGTCGGTTCCGTCAGCCCGTACATCGGCCTGTTCGGTACAGTCTGGGGCATCATGAACTCCTTCCGTGGCCTGGCAACTGCCCAGCAAGCGACCCTGGCCACCGTAGCTCCAGGTATTGCCGAGGCACTGGTTGCAACGGCCATCGGCCTGTTCGCGGCGATCCCGGCCGTTATCGCTTACAACCGTTTCTCTGCCCGCAGCGAAACCTTGCTCGCCCGTTACTACACCTTCGCCGACGAGTTCCAGGCGATCCTGCACCGCAAAGTGCACACCAGCGAAGAATAAGCAGGTAATTCCCAATGGCTTTAATCGCTCGAGCTCGCAAAAAGCGCAAGCCGGTTGCCGAGATGAACGTGGTGCCTTACATCGACGTGATGCTGGTACTGCTGGTCATCTTCATGGTGACCGCACCGATGCTCAATCAGGGCGTGAAAGTTGATCTGCCCAAGGTTTCCAGCGAAGCCTTGCCGCAAGACAACAACACCCAGGTCCTGACCATTTCGATCAAGGCTGACAAGACCTATTACTGGAACCTTGGCAGCGAAGTCGACACCGATAAGCAGCAGGACAGGGCCATGACCCTGCCGCAGATGACCAGCGCCGTGACCAAAATCATCAGCGCCGGTAATGAAAACGGCAAGCACACCCAGGTCTTCATTCGTGGCGACAAGAGCGTCGATTACGGCTCCGTCATGGGGGCCATGGGTGGGTTGCAGAAAGCCGGGGTCGGTAATGTTGGCTTGATTACCGAGGCGCCCTGATGCAGCAACAGCGAGAGCCGACAGCCTCGGAAAGCTACTTCTGGCCTAGTGTCTGGGCGATCGGCCTGCACGTGCTGGTATTTGGCATGCTGTTCGTCAGTTTTGCCATGACCCCGGAGTTGCCGCCGGCCAAACCGATCGTCCAGGCGACCCTGTACCAACTGAAATCGAAAAGTCGGGCGACTACCCAGACCAATCAGAAGATTGCGGGTGAAGCGCAGAAATCCGCTGCGCGCCAGACCGAAGTCGAACAGATGGAACAGAAGAAGGTCGAGCAGGAAGCGGTGAAGGCTGCGGAACAAAAGAAAGAAGCGGCGGCTCAAAAAGCCGAGGAAGCCAAGAAGGCCGACGAGTCGAAGAAAGCGGAAGAGGCGAAAAAGGCTGATGAAGCCAAGAAAGCCGATGAAGCGAAGAAGACCGCCGAAGCCAAAAAGGCCGAACAGAAACAATTGGCTGATATAGCCAAGAAGAAAGCTGAAGAAGAAGCCAAGAAAGCCGCTGAAGAAGAGGCCAAGAAAGAGGCCGCTGAAGAAGCGAAGAAAAAGATAGTCGAAGACGCGAAGAAGAAAGCCGCGGAAGACGCCAAGAAGGTAGCTGAAGCAAACGAGGCGAAGAAGAAAGTCGCCGAGGAAGCGAAGAAGAAAGCTGCTGCCGATGCTGCGAAGAAAAAATCGCAGGAAGCGGCGCGTAAATCTGCCGAAGAGAAAAAGGCTCAGGCCCTGGCTGATTTGCTTTCCGACACGCCGCAGCGTCAGCAAGCCTTGGCCGATGAGCAGGGCGATGAAACCGCGGGCAGTTTCGATGATCTGATTCGTGCTCGGGCAGCGGAAGGTTGGGCTCGTCCTCCTTCGGCCCGCAAAGGCATGACGGTCGTGCTGCAAATCGGCATGTTGCCCGATGGTACGGTGACTTCGGTCGGCGTGGCCAAGTCCAGTGGCGATGGTCCGTTTGACGCTTCGGCTGTAGCGGCGGTCAAGAATATTGGACGTTTGACAGAAATGCAGGGAATGAAACCGAGCGATTTCGCTCCTTATCGTTCATTCAAGATGACATTCACACCTGAGGATCTAGCCTTGTGAGAAACCTTCTTCGAGGAATGCTTGTCGTTATTTGCTGCATGGCAGGGATAGCGGCAGCAGATGAAAAGAACATTCTGGTCACCAGCGGCAGTGACCGGGCAACACCGATTGCGGTCGTTCCATTTGGCTGGCAGGGCGGTAGTGTCCTGCCGGACGACATGGCGGAAATCATCGGTAACGACCTGCGCAACTCGGGTTACTACTCGCCGATTCCGAAGCAGAACATGATCAGCCAGCCGACTTCGGCCAGCGAAGTCATCTACCGTGACTGGAAGGCCCTGGGCGCCCAGTACATCATGGTCGGCAGCATCGTTCCGGCGGGTGGTCGCCTGCAGGTGCAATACGCACTGTTCAACGTCGCGACCGAGCAGCAAGTGCTGACCGGTAGCGTGTCGGGTGGCGTCGATCAACTGCGCGACATGGCGCACTACATCTCCGACCAGTCGTTCGAAAAACTGACCGGCATCAAGGGCGCGTTCTCCACACGCCTGCTGTATGTAACGGCTGAACGTTTTTCGGTGAACAACACGCGCTACACCCTGCAGCGTTCGGACTACGACGGTGCTCGTGCCGTGACCCTGCTGCAATCGCGTGAGCCGATCCTGTCGCCGCGTTTCGCTCCTGATGGCAAGCGCATTGCCTATGTGTCGTTCGAGCAGAAGCGTCCGCGCATTTTCATGCAGAACATCGACACCGGTCGCCGCGAGCAGATCACCAACTTCGAAGGCCTCAACGGCGCGCCAGCCTGGTCGCCGGATGGTTCGCGCCTGGCGTTCGTGCTGTCCAAGGACGGCAACCCGGACATCTACGTGATGAACCTGGCTTCGCGTCAGATCAATCGTGTGACGGCTGGTCCTGGCATCAACACGGAACCGTTCTGGGGCAAGGATGGTTCGACCATTTACTTCACCTCCGACCGTGGCGGCAAGCCGCAGATCTACAAGACCAACAGCAATGGTGGTGGTGCGGAGCGTGTGACCTTTATCGGTAACTACAACGCCAACCCGAAACTGTCGGCTGACGAAAAGACGCTTGTCATGATTCACCGTCAGGATGGCTTCACCAATTTCCGGGTGGCGGCTCAGGATTTGCAGCGCGGTAGTGTAAAGATCCTGACAGACACCAACCTAGATGAGTCAGCCACTGTTGCGCCCAACGGCACCATGGTAATCTACGCCACCGCCCAGCAGGGCCGGGGAGTCTTGATGCTCGTGTCCATCAATGGACGCGTAAGGCTCCCGCTTCCTACCGCTCAAGGCGAAGTCAGAGAACCTTCCTGGTCCCCTTACCTGAACTGACGCGGCGCTACACGTTTTACTTAACACATTGGGGTTCATTAGGAGTTTCACGATGGAAATGCTGAAGTTTGGTAAGTTTGCTGCGCTGGCCCTGGCCATGGCTGTAGCTGTAGGTTGCTCGTCCAAAGGCGGCGACAACGCCGGTGCAGGCGCTGTAGATCCAAACGCTGGTTACGGCGCTAACACTGGTGCAGTTGACGGCTCCCTGAGCGAAGAAGCTGCTCTGCGCGCAATCACCACCTTCTACTTCGAATACGACAGCTCGGACCTGAAGCCAGAAGCCATGCGCGCTCTGGACGTTCACGCCAAAGACCTGAAAGCAAACGGCGCTCGCGTTGTTCTGGAAGGCAACACCGACGAACGTGGTACTCGTGAGTACAACATGGCACTGGGCGAGCGTCGTGCGAAAGCCGTTCAACGCTACCTGGTACTGCAAGGTGTTTCCCCAGCTCAGGCTGAACTGGTTTCCTACGGTAAAGAGCGTCCAGTTGCTACTGGCCACGACGAGCAGTCCTGGGCTCAAAACCGTCGCGTCGAACTGCGTAAGTAATTCGTCATGCGAACGTGCCGTCGTGCTGTAACTGTTCTGGCTCTCAGTCTCGCACCGCTTGCGGTGTGGGCTGCGGTTCCTGTGGTCGATGACAACTCCGGTTATAACAATAGCGGGAGCAGTTATCCGCCTGCGGGTTACGGTACGAACGGCGCCTATGCCGGGGGAGGGGTTACGGCCCCTGCCTCGGCGCAGGGCGTGCTGTTCAACCAACTGCAACAAATGCAGGAACAAATCGCGCGGCAACAGGGTGCGATCGAAGTTCTGCAAAATGATATAGCGCGCATGAAGCAGGAAAACCTGGAGCGATACCAGGATCTTGATCGGCGTATTGGAACCGGCGGTGCACCCGCTGCGGCTCCTCAAAATTCTCCAGCCGGTGGCGATATGAATAATGCCGCCGGTGCAGCTGCAGGTGCGAGTGCTGCCACTCAAGCCCCTGCGGCCAGCAGCGAACCGGGTGATCCGGCGAAGGAAAAGCTCTATTACGATGCGGCCTTCGACCTGATCAAAGCCAAGGATTTCGACAAGGCCAGCCAGGCGTTTGCGGCATTCCTGCGCAAATACCCGAACAGTCAGTACGCGGGCAATGCCCAGTACTGGTTGGGCGAAGTGAACCTGGCCAAGGGCGACCTGCAAGGCGCGGGTCAGGCGTTTGCCAAGGTTTCGCAGCTGTACCCCAAGCACGCCAAAGTGCCTGACTCGCTGTACAAGCTCGCTGACGTAGAGCGCCGCCTGGGTCATACCGACAAGGTCAAAGGCATTCTGCAGCAGGTGGTTTCCCAATACCCGGGGACTTCCGCTGCTCAGCTGGCCCAACGCGATCTGCAGCGCATGTAAGGCTGTTTGACCCGTTTACAAGAAACCCGCGCTTGCCGCGGGTTTTTTCGTTAGAATTCACCCCCCTTTTTTATGAAACACCGCTTTTAGGGATCTGCGCGTTGGCGGGGTTCCTTTAAGTGCCTGACGGAGGCGGACAGCCTGTTTAGCTGTTACGCCCGTGGCGACTATGCAAGACACATTGAGAATTACCGAAGTTTTTTACTCGTTGCAGGGTGAAACGCGGACTGCCGGGCTGCCCACTGTATTTGTGCGCCTGACCGGTTGCCCATTGCGTTGCCAATACTGCGACAGCGCCTATGCCTTTACTGGCGGCACCATTCGCCCACTCGACGATATCCTCGAGCAAGTGGCCGGCTTTCGTCCGCGCTACGTCTGTGTCACCGGCGGTGAGCCGTTGGCACAACCTAACGCCATCCCTTTGCTCAAGCAGCTGTGTGACGCCGGTTACCAGGTGTCGCTGGAAACCAGTGGCGCCCTGGATATCTCGGCGGTCGATCCACGGGTCAGCCGAGTGCTTGACCTGAAAACACCCGGGTCGAAAGAAGCGCACCGCAACCTCTACGAGAACATCGCCCTGCTGACGGCCAACGATCAGGTCAAGTTCGTGATCTGCTCTCGCGAAGACTACGACTGGGCGGTGTCCAAGCTGATTCAGTACGGTCTCGACCAGCGTGCTGGCGAAGTCCTGTTCTCGCCAAGTCATCATGACTTGAGTGCGCGAGAGCTGGCTGACTGGATTGTCGCGGACAACCTGCCGGTGCGCCTGCAATTGCAGTTGCACAAATATCTTTGGAATGACGAGCCGGGGCGCTGAAATGACTGAACAACTGAACACTGCTGAAAAACGTGCGGTCATCCTGCTGTCTGGCGGCCTGGACTCGGCAACGGTCGTGGCGATGGCTCGTGCTGAGGGCTACAGCTGCTACACCATGAGTTTCGACTACGGTCAGCGCCACCGCGCCGAGTTGCAGGCTGCCGAACGTGTAGCGCGCGATCTGGGTGTCGTCGAACATAAAGTGATTGGCCTGAACCTGAACGGCATTGGCGGCTCGGCATTGACCGACAGCTCCATCGATGTGCCTGAGGCGCCGAGCGAAGGGATCCCGATCACTTACGTGCCGGCCCGCAATACCGTGTTCCTGTCTCTGGCATTGGGCTGGGCTGAAGTGCTCGGCGCGCGCGATATTTTCATCGGCGTGAATGCGGTGGACTATTCCGGTTACCCGGATTGCCGTCCCGAGTTCATCGAAGCCTTCGAACGCATGGCCAATCTGGCGACCAAGGCCGGGGTAGAGGGGAACGGTTTCCGTATTCAGGCACCGCTGCAAAACCTCAGCAAGGCGCAAATTGTCCAGGCGGGCGTGAAGCTTGGCGTCGACTATGCGCTGACGGTTTCCTGCTATCAGGCGGACGATAATGGCCGTGCCTGCGGCAAATGCGACAGCTGCCGTCTGCGTGCAGAAGGCTTCCTGGCGGCCGGAATCAGCGACCCAACCGTTTATTTTTGATTTATTTCAAATTAGGTGTTGAATAGTCCTTAAAAATCAGTATTATACGCGCCACCACACAGCGGGTCGTTAGCTCAGTTGGTAGAGCAGTTGGCTTTTAACCAATTGGTCGTAGGTTCGAATCCCACACGACCCACCATTTTAAAAAATCTGGAAGGCCCACGTAAGTGAGGATTTCCGGGTTTTTTTTTGCCCGCGATTTGAGTCCGGCTCAATCCGGGCGCAGCACCGCGTGACACAGGTCAGAATGGTCTTTTGCATCTCGGGGATATTCTGTAGCCTTGCGCAGCTTCAACGCTGTCCATGCCTGATGAATACTCACTCTCCCGGCGGTACCTTCTGTGGTCCGGAGCCGGGTGTATACTCGACTTTCGCGCGAAAGCGCCCGTAGGTCTTGCGATCATGACGCAAATTTCAGAACGCCTTCTGGTACAAGCCCACCTCGACGCCAAACAGCCCAAACCGCTGAGCGCCGAAGAGCAAGCCCATTACCGCGCCGCCATCGCCGCCGAGCTCAAGGCTCAGGACGCGGTGCTGGTTGCCCACTTCTATTGTGATCCGATCATTCAGGCACTGGCCGAAGAAACCGGTGGCTGCGTTTCCGATTCGCTGGAAATGGCCCGCTTCGGCAACGCTCACCCGGCCAAGACCGTGGTGGTTGCCGGTGTGAAGTTCATGGGCGAGACCGCAAAAATCCTCAACCCGGAAAAACGTGTACTGATGCCGACCCTGGAGGCGACCTGCTCGCTGGACCTGGGTTGCCCGGTCGACGAGTTCTCGGCGTTTTGCGATCAGCACCCGGAGCGCACGGTGGTGGTGTATGCCAACACCTCGGCTGCGGTGAAGGCGCGGGCGGACTGGGTGGTGACCTCCAGCTGCGCGCTGGAGATTGTCGAGAGCCTGATGGATAACGGCGAGACGATCATCTGGGGCCCGGACAAACACCTGGGCACCTACATTCAGCGCAAGACCGGTGCCGACATGCTGCTCTGGGACGGTGCCTGCATCGTTCACGAAGAGTTCAAGGCCAAGCAGCTGGAAGACATGAAAGCCCTGTATCCGGACGCTGCCATTCTGGTGCACCCGGAGTCGCCGACAGCGGTGATCGAATTGGCCGACGCAGTGGGCTCCACCAGCCAGCTGATCGCCGCTGCGCAAAGCCTGCCGAACAAGACCCTGATCGTTGCGACCGACCGCGGCATCTTCTACAAGATGCAGCAGCTGTGCCCGGACAAGGTCTTCATCGAGGCGCCTACGGCCGGCAACGGCGCGGCATGCCGCAGTTGCGCGCATTGCCCGTGGATGGCGATGAATACCCTTGAGCGCACGCTTCAGTGCCTGCGTGAGGGCTCAGGCGAGATCTTCGTCGAGCCGGCGCTGATCCCTCAGGCAATTCGCCCGCTCAAGCGCATGCTCGACTTCACCGCGGCTGCGCGGATGAAGCTGGCGGGTAACGCCTGATCATCTGTGGCGAGGGAGCTTGCTCCCGCTCGGCGGCGTAGCCGTCGTAAAGTCCTGGATGCACTTTTAACCGGCAAATCGAGTTGGCAGTTTTAGGGGCGCTTCGCGCCCCAGCGGGAGCAAGCTCCCTCGCCACAGGGTTTGGCGTTTAGGGGCGTTATTTTTTTTTCTTCGGGATCCGCACCAACTGGCTGTTGGAGTACATGTCGTGCCAGCTGCGTTTCTGCTTGTCGAAGAGCACCCAGAAGAACCCCAGGCCTGCGCACAGCAAGGACGCGATCGACACCACAAAGCGCAACAGCGCCTGCCACAGGCTGATCGCCGAACCGTCGGCGTTCTGTACGCGGATGCACCAGACTTGCATGCCGAGGGTCTGACCGGACCAGGTCCAGAATTTGGCGAAGAAGCCAAACAGCACGAACAACAGGATGGTTGAAAAAAGCGGATCGCCATCCAGTGCGCCGGCCTCGGTCAGGGCGCGCATCTTCTCTTCGCCGATGATTGCCATCTGCACCATCTTGTAGATACCGCCGGTGACGATCAGCAGGGCGGTGCACAGCAGGAAGTCGTAGAACATCGCTGCCAGGCGACGGCCCAGGCCGGCGATGGGGAATTCACCCTGAGGGCTTAGCAGGTGTTTCGACATGGAGTGGCTCTCGGCTGAAAAAAGAAGCCATTTTACGGAATTGCGCGCACAAAAAAGCCCCTGATGTCAGCATCAGGGGCTTTTTCGTTACAGAAGATCAGCCTTCTGCTTGTACTTCGTCAGCTTGCATGCCTTTCTGGCCCTGCACAGCGATGAAGGTAACTTTTTGGCCTTCTTTCAGGCTCTTGAAGCCGCTGCCCTGAATGGCACGGAAATGCACGAACAGATCCGGACCGCTTTCTGGAGTGATAAAACCAAAACCTTTCTCGTCGTTAAACCACTTGACGGTACCGCTCTGACGTTGGGACATTTCTTATTTCCTTTGACGCAAAAATTGATGACAGCCTCTTTCTCATGAAAGAGTACTGGAGCTGGTTGCAGGAGAGTAAGAGGCGTCGAACGGGATGTAGCTAACTTGTAGGCTACTGCCCAGGTCACGATTCCAAGCGACCCATGCAAACACAGTGAACAAACTCTACGCCAACTACGGGAGAAAAAACAAGCCCCGTGGAAGCCGCGTATTGCTTGGCTTGATGGCTGTTTCACAGGATGGATAATGCTGCTTATTCGATAGTGTTGTTCAATTGTTTTCGATTGATATAAGTCAAGTTCATAATCGAAGTGCCTGATCCAGATATGCACTGTTTTATGGCGGTTGCGTTACAGATTAGTGCACTGTTACGCAATCGCGTTACTTATAGGAACAGTCAATCAACCACGATAGTAGCGTTGTGGAACAAATGGCATTTTGCTTACAAGCAAAGGCACCTTTTTCCCACGTACAATCGCCCAAACCTGGGTATCGAGTGCGATGTAAGCACTGTCGAGGTAACCCATGGCCAAAGGACCGCCCAAGGTCGGCCCGAAGCCGCCGCTGCAGACGCTGCCGATGATTTCGCCTGCTTCGTTGACGATTTCCGCACCTTCGCGCACCGGCGTGCGTTCCTGAGGCAGCAGGCCGACGCGTTTACGGCTGACACCGTTTTGTTGCTGGGCGAATACGGTCTCGGCACCCGGGAAACCACCGGCACGCGCCCCGTCGGCACGCCGTGGCTTGGAGATGGCCCACAGCAGGCTGGCTTCGATCGGTGTGGTGTCGGTGTTCATGTCGTGGCCGTAGAGGCACAGGCCGGCTTCCAGGCGTAGCGAGTCACGGGCGCCGAGGCCGATGGCCGCGACTTCCGGCTCGGCCAGCAAGGCACGAGCGAGGGCTTCGGCATCGGCGGCCGGTACGGAGATTTCGAAACCGTCTTCACCGGTGTAGCCCGAACGGCTGACAAAGCAGTCGACGCCGAGCAAGGTCACGCGGGTGAACTGCATGAAGGTCATCTTCGCGACTTCAGGGGCCAGACGCGCGAGCACGGTCACTGCGGCCGGGCCTTGCAGGGCGAGCAGGGCGCGTTCTTCGAACAATGGCTCGATGCTGCATTGATCGCCGATGTGCTGGCGCAAGTGTGCCAGGTCCTGGTCCTTGCAGGCGGCGTTGACCACCAGGAACAACTCATCATTACCGAGGTTGGCGACCATCAGGTCGTCGAGGATGCCACCGTTCTGGTTGGTGAACATCGCATAGCGCTGCATGCCCACCGGCAGGTCGATGATGTCCACCGGCACCAGGGTTTCCAGGGCCTTGGCGGCATTGGCGCCGGTCAGGCGGATCTGGCCCATGTGCGAGACATCGAACAACCCGGCCTGATCACGGGTGTGCTGGTGTTCTTTCATCACGCCCAGTGGGTACTGGACTGGCATGTCGTAGCCGGCGAATGGCACCATGCGCGCACCGAGTTCGATGTGCAGCGCGTGCAGCGGGGTTTTCAACAGTTGTTCGGTGGACATATGCAGCTCCTGAAAATTGCACTGATGCAGATACGTTCGCATCAGCACTCGATAATGTTGACCGCCAAACCGCCACGGGCGGTTTCCTTGTATTTGCTTTTCATGTCGGCGCCGGTCTGGCGCATGGTGCGGATGACCTTGTCGAGGGAGACGAAGTGTTGACCGTCGCCGCGCAGGGCCATGCGCACCGCATTGATGGCTTTGACCGAGCCCATGGCGTTGCGCTCGATGCACGGTACTTGCACCAGCCCGCCAATCGGGTCGCAGGTCAGGCCGAGGTTGTGTTCCATGCCGATTTCGGCGGCGTTTTCCACTTGCTGCACCGTGCCGCCGAGCACTTCGCAGAGCGCGCCGGCAGCCATTGAGCAGGCCACGCCGACTTCGCCCTGGCAACCGACTTCGGCGCCGGAGATCGAAGCGTTTTCCTTGTACAGAATGCCGATGGCGGCGGCGGTGAGCAGGAATCGCACCACGCCGTCTTCGTTGGCACCGGGGATGAAGCGCATGTAGTAATGCAACACTGCGGGGATGATCCCGGCTGCACCATTGGTGGGCGCCGTGACCACACGCCCGCCGTTGGCGTTTTCTTCGTTGACCGCCAGCGCATACAGGTTGACCCAGTCGAGCACCGACAGCGGATCGCGCAACGACGATTCCGGGTTCTTGCACAGTTGTCGATGCAGCGCCGCCGCACGACGCTTGACCTTCAAGCCACCGGGCAGAATCCCTTCGTTACGGCAACCCGCGGCCACGCAGTCCTGCATCACTTGCCAGATTTTCAGCAGGCCGGCACGGGTTTCCGCTTCCGGGCGCCAGGCGCTTTCGTTGGTCAGCATCACCTGGCTGATGGACAGGCCGTAAGTGGCGCAATGGCCGAGCAGGTCCTTGGCGCTTTTGAACGGGAAGGTCAGCGGCGTCGCGTCCTCGACGATACGGTCGGCGCCGGCAGCGTCTTCGTCGACCACAAAACCGCCACCGACCGAGTAATACTCGCGACTGCGGATCTGGATGCCGGCCGCATCGAAGGCGCGAAAGATCATGCCGTTGGGGTGATAGGCCAATGCCTTGCGAATCATTGCCAGGTGCAGTTTTTCATTGAATTCGATGACGTGCTCACCGAGCAGGTTCAAGCGACCGCTGCTGCGAATCTCGAGCAGGCGGGCGGCGATGTTCTCGGTGTTCACGGTGTCCGGGTGTTCGCCTTCCAGACCCAGCAACACGGCTTTGTCGCTGCCGTGGCCTTTGCCAGTGGCGCCGAGCGAGCCGTAGAGCTCGACTTTGACGCAGGTGGTGGCTGCCAGCAGGTTTTCACGACGCAGGCCTTCGACGAAGCGCGCAGCAGCGCGCATCGGACCGACGGTGTGGGAGCTGGAGGGGCCGATGCCAATCTTGAACAGGTCGAACACGCTTAACGACATGGTTGTTCTCCGGTTTCTTGTTATAGGTATTAACGGAATCTGAGGCTTGGCACAGATCCCTGTGGGAGCGAGCCTGCTCGCGATAGCGGACTGACATTCAACAAAGATGTCGACTGATAGACCGCTATCGCGAGCAGGCTCGCTCCCACAAGGGATATGTGGTGTTTTTGAAAGTGGGGGCGGGATTAGCCGCCCCACTCAGGTTTAAGCGTAGCTTTCGATCGACGGGCAGGCGCAGATCAGGTTGCGGTCGCCGAACACGTTGTCGACCCGACCGACCGGTGGCCAGTATTTGCCTTCGATCAACGAAGCCACTGGATACACCGCTTGCTCACGGCTGTACGGGTGGGTCCACTCGCCAACGATTTCCGCGGCCGTGTGCGGAGCGTTTTTCAGTGGGTTGTCGTCCTTGTCCAGAGTGCCGTTTTCCACTGCGCGGATTTCTTCGCGGATGCGGATCATCGCGTCGCAGAAGCGGTCCAGCTCTTCCTTGGATTCGCTTTCGGTCGGCTCGATCATCAACGTGCCGGCCACCGGGAACGACATGGTCGGTGCGTGGAAGCCGAAATCGATCAGGCGCTTGGCGACGTCATCGACGCTGATGCCGCTGCTGTCTTTCAGTGGGCGCAGGTCGAGGATGCACTCGTGGGCGACCAGACCGTTGCTGCCGGTGTAGAGCACTGGGTAGTGTTCTTCGAGGCGACGGGAAATGTAGTTGGCGTTGAGGATCGCCAATTGCGAAGCCCGCTTGAGGCCAGCGCCGCCCATCATGCGGATGTACATCCAGGTGATCGGCAGAATGCTCGCGCTGCCGAACGGTGCCGCGCAGACCGCGCCTTCCTTGCGTTCCATGGCCGCGTGCCCCGGCAGGAATGGCGTCAGGTGCGATTTCACGCCAATCGGGCCAACACCCGGGCCGCCACCGCCGTGCGGGATGCAGAAAGTTTTGTGCAGGTTCAGGTGCGACACGTCGCCGCCGAACTTGCCCGGTGCGCAGAGGCCGACCATGGCGTTCATGTTGGCGCCGTCGATGTACACCTGGCCGCCGTTGTCATGAATGATCCCGCAGATTTCGCGGATGCCTTCTTCGAACACGCCGTGGGTCGACGGGTAAGTGATCATCAGCGCGGCGAGGTGCTCGCGGTGCTCGATGGCTTTGGCGCGCAGGTCTTCGATGTCGACGTTGCCGCGAGCATCGCACGCCGTCACGACCACGCGCATGCCGGCCATGTTGGCAGTGGCCGGGTTGGTGCCGTGGGCCGACGACGGGATCAGGCAGATGTCGCGGCGCTCTTCGCCACGGCTCTGGTGGTAGGCACGGATTGCCAGCAAGCCGGCGTATTCACCTTGGGAACCGGCGTTCGGTTGCAGCGAGATCGCGTCGTAACCGGTGGCGGCGCAGAGCATCGCTTCCAGTTCATCGGTCAGTTGCTGGTAGCCGGCGCTTTGCGCAGGCGGGGCGAACGGGTGCAGGGCGCCGAACTCGGCCCAGGTCACCGGGATCATTTCGCTGGCGGCGTTGAGTTTCATGGTGCACGAACCCAGCGGGATCATGGTGCGATCCAGCGCCAGGTCTTTGTCGGCGAGCTTGCGCAGGTAGCGCATCAGCTCGGTTTCCGAGTGATAACGGTTGAATACCGGGTGGCTGAGGATTGGCGATTGACGCACCAGTTCAGCCGGGATGCGGCTTTGCACCGAGGCGGCCAGCGCGGCGAATTCCGGCAGGGCTTTGCCGTCAGCCAGCACGCTCCACAGGGTTTCGATGTCGGCCTGGCTGGTGGTTTCGTCGAGGGACAGACCCAGGCGCTCGCCATCGACGACACGCAGGTTGATGCGCTGGGCGCGGGCCTTGTCGTGCAGGGCCGCGGTGTTGGCGCCGGTGGCCAGGGTCAGGGTGTCGAAGAAGTGTTCTTGCTCGACTTTCAAGCCCAGTGCGCTCAAGCCTTTGGCGAGGATCGCGGTCAGGTGATGAATGCGGTTGGCGATCTGCGTCAGGCCTTTAGGCCCGTGATACACGGCGTACATGCTGGCGATGTTGGCCAGCAGCACTTGGGCGGTGCAGATGTTGCTGGTGGCTTTCTCGCGACGGATATGTTGCTCGCGGGTCTGCATGGCCAGGCGCAGGGCCGGCTTGCCGAAACGGTCCACCGAGACACCGACCAGACGGCCCGGCATGTCGCGCTTGAACGCATCCTTGGTGGAGAAGTAGGCCGCGTGCGGGCCACCGAAGCCCAGCGGCACGCCGAAGCGTTGGGCGCTGCCGATGGCCACGTCGGCACCGAACTCGCCCGGCGGGGTCAGCACGGTCAGGGCCAGCAGGTCAGCAGCGACTGCGACCAGCGCATTAACCGCGTGGAAGCGTTCGGTCAGTTCGCGGTAGTCGAACAGGTCGCCGTTGCTCGCCGGGTATTGCAGCAGAGCGCCGAAGAACGCGCTGACATCCGTCAGTTCACGCTCGTCGCCAACCACCACGTCAATGCCCAACGGCTCGGCACGGGTGCGCAGCACGTCGAGGGTTTGCGGGTGGCAGTGGCGGGAGGCGAAGAAGGCGTGGCTGCCCTTGTTCTTGCTCAGGCGTTTGCAGAAGGTCATGGCTTCGGCAGCGGCGGTAGCTTCGTCGAGCAGGGACGCGTTGGCGATCGGCAGGCCGGTCAGGTCGCTGATCAGGGTCTGGAAGTTCAACAGCGCTTCCAGGCGGCCCTGGGAAATTTCTGGCTGGTAGGGGGTGTAGGCGGTGTACCAGGCCGGGTTTTCCAGCAGGTTGCGCAGGATCGGCGACGGTGTGTGGCAGTTGTAGTAGCCCTGGCCGATGTAGGTCTTGAACAGTTGGTTCTTGGCGGCGATGGCTTTGATTGAGGCCAGGGCCTCGGCTTCGCTCAAGCCGTCTTCCAGTCCGAGGACGCTGGTGCCTTTGATGCTGTCGGGGATGACGCTGGCGCTCAGGGCTTCCAGCGAGTCAAAGCCGAGGCTGTTGAGCATGGCTTGCTCATCGCCTGCGCGCGGGCCGATGTGGCGCGCGATGAATTCATTGGCGGTGCTGAGATTTACTTGAGTCATGTTGGCGCTCCTCAGGCTTCGGCGTTGGCTTTGATCAGACGGTCGTAAGCGTCTTGATCAAGCAGTTTGGCGACAGCCGAGGCGTCGACAGGCTTGAAGCGGAAGAACCAGCCTTCGCCCAGCGGATCTTCGTTGACCAGTTCAGGGCTGCTGTCCAGCGCCGGGTTCACTTCCAGGACTTCACCGTCCAGTGGCATGTACACGCCGCTGGCGGCTTTTACCGATTCCACGGTGGCGGCTTCAGCGCCTTGTTCGTAGGACTGCAGCTCAGGCAGTTGTACGAAAACCACGTCGCCCAGGGCGTTTTGTGCGAAGGCGGTGATGCCGACCGTAACGCTGCCGTCAGCTTCGGTGCGCAGCCATTCGTGATCTTCAGTAAAACGCAACTCGCTCATGGAAACTCCTAGGGGCCAGATTCGTCTGGTGGACGCGATTGAATGCTCGTGCAGGGCAGAGCTGAATAGCCAGATACATAGCAAGAACGCGGCCAACGTTTTTTATTCGTTATAAATCAATAAGTTGTGACTTGTTGTGGGCGAGGTGAAAAATACGGTTGTAGCGAAATCGCTACAGATTGAGGCGTATAAAAAAGCCTATGGGGATCAAAGCCTTGCGTAGCGCAGTTTAATCGAGAGTGTAGCGAAATCGTTCCGCTGTAGCGCATTCAGTACAGATGGAGGTCGTTTTTGAGTGAGTTTGAGGGTGGGGCAACTGACCTCATCGCGAGCAGGCTCGCTCCCACAGGAGATGTCCTGTGATCCCAGATTTTGTGTACGACACAGATCACTGTGGGAGCGAGCCTGCTCGCGATGAGGTCCTCAAGGTTTGCCGGGAATCCCGTATTTGCGCAATCGATGGGCGATGGCGGTGTGGGAGGTTTGCAGGCGGCTGGCCAGTTGGCGGGTCGAGGGGTAGTTGACGTAGAGCTTTTCCAGCAGGGTTTTCTCGAACGCTTCCACGGCCTGCTCAAGGCTGTCGACATCCACGTCGCTTTCGCGTGCTACCGAAGTGCCGGCGATGTCCAGGTCGCCGATGTCCACCAGGCTGCTTTCGCAAATGGCCGCGGCGCGGAAGATCACGTTCTGCAATTGCCGCACATTGCCCGGCCAGCGGTTGCCGAGCAGGGCCGGGTAAGTGCCGGGCGCCAGGCGACAGACCGGGCGCTGGATCTGTGCGCAGGCCTGCTGCATGAAGTAGCGGGCCAGCAACAGGATGTCCTGACCGCGCTCACGCAGCGGCGGGACTTCGACGTTGAGCACGTTGAGGCGGTAGAACAGGTCTTCACGGAACGCGCCCTCGCTGACCATTTTTTCCAGGTCGCGGTGAGTGGCGCTGAGGATCCGCACGTTGACCTTGACCTCGCGATCGCCACCGACCCGACGGAAGCTGCCATCGTTGAGGAAACGCAACAGTTTGGCCTGCAAGTACGGCGACATTTCGCCGATCTCGTCGAGGAACACCGTGCCCTGGTTGGCCAGTTCCATCAGGCCTGGCTTGCCGCCACGCTGAGCGCCGGTGAAGGCGCCGGGGGCGTAGCCGAACAGCTCGCTTTCGGCGAGGTTCTCCGGCAATGCCGCGCAGTTCAACGCCAGGAACGGCGCACTGTGTCGGGCGCTGATCGCATGGCAGGCACGGGCCACCAGTTCTTTGCCGGTACCGGTTTCACCCTGGATCAGCAGCGGAGCATCGAGCGCCGCCACCCGTTGCGCACGGGCCTTGAGGGTGCGGATCGCCGGGGACTCACCGAGCAACGCATCGAAACCTTCGGCGTGATCGTGGTGCAACGCCGAGAGTTGTTCACCGATGCGATTGGGTTGATACAAGGTCAGCAGGGCGCCGGCATCGGTGATGGGCGTAGCGTCCAGCAGCAAGGTCTGGCCGTTGACGGTGATCTCGCGCAACGGCAGGCGGAAGCCGTTTTCCAGCAACGTATCCAGCAACGCCGGGTCGCTGAACAGCTCGGCGACGCTTTCCCCGGCCGGTTCACGGCCATACAAGGCAATCAGTGCCGGGTTGGCCAGCAACACGTTGCCGGCGCTATCGAGGGCCAGCACCGGATCGGTCATTGCCGCCAGCAGCGCATCGAGTTGCAGGTGCCGACGCTGTCCGGGAAGAATGTCGACCACCGTCACCGCTTGCACGCCGCGCACGCTGAACAGCGCATCGCTCAGCTCTTCGAGCACTTGCGGACTAAGGGTCGGCGCATCGATGTAAACGTTCGGTGGCACCATTTCCACCGCATCCAGGTTGAGATTACGCCCACCGAGCAAGGCCAGGACTTCCTGGGTGATGCCGACGCGGTCGATGAAGCTGACGTGGATACGCATGGGACGGTTCAGTGTTCTGGAGTGCGGAGGATGGCAAGTATGCCTTGGAGGAGGGGGTTAGGTGAAATCCACGGAGGGCCTTCAGAGTAATACTGCCCTCTGTGGGAGCGAGCCGGCTCCGGGCGGCGTTCCGACGATGACGGACTGACATGCGCTATGGATGTCGACTGAAAGACCGCTATCGTCGGAACGCCGCCCGGAGCCGGCTCGCTCCCACAGTGGACTGGTGGGCTCATTGATCTTCTGTGTTGGGGTTATTACAGGTGTTCGGGCTTCACCGGATCCCCGGATTTGATATCAAGCTGCTTGCGTACGTCTTCGAACATTTCGTCGTAGTACTTGTGCAGCGGGCTGATGTTGGCATTCTTGGGCATGCCGTACTTCTGTGCGATGCGCGTGGCGTGTCGGGCAAAGTCGAAGGCCTGGTCCTTGGCCAGGAAGAAGTCTTCCTTCAGGTCCTTGCCCTCGACCGAGCCATGCACCGTAAACAGCATGCCTTTGCCTTCCTTGGGATCTGTGATGACTTCATAGTCAATGCACAGGTTGTAGCTGAAGTCGTCCTGGTTCAGCGCATGGCGCTCGATGTGCAAGTGACCGGGCTTAAATATGGCCATGGACATCTCCTTCAAAGGCATTGAAACGGGGCAGGCTCAAGTCCTGCCCGGCTGTTTTCATTGGTATGTGATACCAGGTTCAGCCGTGCTGATACGGGTGCCGGCGTTGCCCTGGACGATCGCTTCGATGTCCGAGAGTGAACCGATCACCGCGACTTTGCCAGTGTTGCGGGCGAACTCGCAGGCAGCCTGGACTTTCGGTCCCATTGAGCCGGCGGCGAAGCCGATTTTTTCGATGTCGTCCGGGTGGGCCCGGGCGATGGCTTTCTGGGTCGGCTTGCCAAAGTCGATAAACGCAGCGTTGACGTCGGTGGCGATCACCAGCAAGTCACTGTCGAGCTGTTCGGCCAGCAGCGCCGAGCACAGGTCTTTATCGATCACCGCTTCCACGCCCTTGAGCTTGCGGTGCTCGTCGTACATCGTCGGAATGCCGCCACCGCCTGCGCAGATCACGATGCTGCCTTTTTCCAGCAGCCACTTGACCGGGCGGATTTCGAAGATGCGCTTGGGTTTCGGGCTGGCCACCACGCGACGGAACTTGTCGCCGTCCGGGGCAATGGCCCAGCCTTTTTCGGCGGCGAGTTTTTCTGCTTCGGCCTTGGAATAGACCGGGCCGATGGGCTTGCTCGGGTGTTGGAATGCCGGGTCATTGGGGTCGACTTCGACTTGGGTCAGCAGGGTCGCGAAGGGCACTTCGAAGTCCAGCAGGTTGCCCAGTTCCTGTTCGATGATATAGCCGATCATCCCATCGGTTTCAGCACCCAGCACGTCCAGCGGATAAGGGCTGACAGAGGTGTAGGCGGCCGCCTGCAACGACAGCAGGCCGATTTGCGGGCCATTGCCGTGAGCGATCACCAGTTGGTTGCCGGGATGGATCTTGGCGATCTGTTCGGTGGCGACGCGGATATTGCCGCGTTGATTGTCCGCGGTCATGGGTTCACCACGGCGGAGCAGGGCGTTACCGCCCAGTGCAATGACGATACGCATAATGCAATCCTTTCAAAAAGAGAGCGAGCAACTCGTTCTCCTGTGGGAGCGAGCCGGCTCCGGGCGGCGTTCCGACGATAGCAGTGTATCGGCCGACATCCATGCTGAGTTCCAGTCCGCCATCGTCGGAACGCCGCCCGGAGCAGGCTCGCTCCCACAAAGAGCAAACCGTGTTGATCGTTAAATATCCGCCAGCGCCGAGACCAGGATCGCCTTGATGGTGTGCATGCGGTTTTCCGCTTGCTCGAAGGCGATGTTGGCGGGCGATTCGAATACTTCTTCAGTCACCTCAACGCCGTTGGCCAGGTGCGGGTAGCGCGCCGCGATATCCTTGCCGACCTTGGTTTCGCTGTTGTGGAACGCCGGCAGGCAATGCATGAATTTCACCCGGGGATTGCCCGAGGCTTTCATCATTTTAGCGTTGACCTGGTACGGCAGCAGTTGTTCGATACGCTCGTCCCACGCTTCGACCGGCTCACCCATCGACACCCAGATGTCGGTGTGAATGAAGTCCACGCCCTTGACTGCTTCTCTCGGGTCTTCGGTGATCGTGATGCGTGCACCACTTTCTTCTGCGAAGGCTTTGCACTGATCGATGAAGTCCTGATGGGGCCACAGCGCTTTCGGCGCGCCGATGCGTACGTCCATGCCGAGTTTGGCGCCGATCATCAGCAGCGAATTGCCCATGTTGTAGCGCGCATCACCAAGGTAGGCGTAGCTGATGTCATGCAGCGGCTTGTCGCTGTGCTCGCGCATGGTCAGGGTGTCGGCGATCATTTGGGTTGGGTGGAACTCGGCGGTCAGGCCGTTGAACACCGGCACGCCAGCGAACGTGGCCAGCTCTTCGACGATTTCCTGTTCGAAGCCGCGGTACTCGATGGCATCGAACATCCGCCCGAGAACGCGGGCGGTGTCTTTCATGCTTTCCTTGTGGCCGATTTGCGACGACACCGGGTCGATGTAGGTGACGTGAGCGCCCTGGTCATGGGCTGCGACTTCGAAGGCGCAGCGGGTGCGGGTCGAGGTTTTTTCGAAGATCAGCGCGATGTTCTTGCCTTTGAGGTGCGGCTGTTCGGTGCCGGTGTACTTGGCGCGTTTCAGGTCGCGGGACAGGTCCAGCAGGTAGTGCAGCTCGCGATTGGTGTGGTGCATCAGCGAGAGCAGGCTACGGTTGCGCATGTTGAAAGCCATGATGTGGATCTCCTTGGGTTTCGGTTATCCCCAAGGCCGGTGCTCTGTAAGCCCCGGCCAAGGTTTGAAAGTTAGTAATCGATTGGGTCGCGGATGATCGGGCAGGTCATGCAGTGGCCGCCGCCCCGGCCGCGGCCGAGTTCGCTGGCGCTGATGGTGATGACCTCGACCCCAGCCTTGCGCAGTAAGGTGTTGGTGTAGGTATTGCGGTCGTAGCCGATTACCACGCCAGGTTCTATGGCCACCACGTTGTTGCCGTCGTCCCACTGTTCGCGTTCGGCGGCGAAGCTGTTGCCGCCGGTTTCGACGACGCGCAGGGCCTTGAGGTTGAGCGCGGCGGCCACGGTGTCGAGGAAGCTGGTTTCTTCGCGGCGGATATCGATACCGCCCGGTTTGCTTTCGTCAGGGCGCAGGGTGAAGGCCACAATCTGGCTGACCACTTCCGGGAAGATCGTCACCAGGTCGCGGTCGCAGAAGCTGAACACCGTGTCCAGGTGCATCGCCGCGCGGGATTTCGGCAGGCCGGCGACGATCACGCGCTCGACTGCTTTGTGCTTGAACAGGTTCAGTGCCAGTTGGCCGATGGCCTGACGGGACGAGCGTTCGCCCATGCCGATCAACACCACGCCGTTACCGATGGGCATCACGTCGCCGCCTTCCAGCGTGGCGTTGCCGTGCTCCTGATCCGGGTCGCCGTACCAGACCTGGAAGTCGGCGTTGGTGAACTCCGGGTGGAACTTGTAGATGGCGCTGGCCAGCAGGGTTTCCTGACGGCGCGCTGGCCAATACATCGGGTTCAGCGTGACGCCGCCATAGATCCAGCAGGTGGTGTCGCGGGTGAATTGGGTGTTCGGCAGCGGCGGCAGAATGAAACTGGAGTGGCCGAGGAAGTCGCGGAACATTTCGATGGTCTTGCCACCGAAACTGTTGGGCAGGTCATCGGCCGACACGCCGCCAATCAGGAACTCGGCGATCTTACGCGGCTCGAGGCTGCGCAACCAGGCGTCGACTTCGTGGACCAGGCCGACACCCACCGAGTTGGCGGTGATCTTGCGTTGCAGAATCCAGTCCAGCGCTTCGGGGTTGGCAACGATGTCGGTCAGCAGGTTGTGCATTTCCAGCACGTCGATATCGCGCTCGCGCATCTTGGTGACGAAGTCGAAATGGTCGCGCTTGGCCTGGGCCACCCACAGCACATCATCGAAAAGCAGTTCGTCGCAGTTGTTCGGGGTCAGCCGCTGGTGAGCCAGGCCTGGGGAGCACACCATGACTTTGCGCAGTTTGCCGGCTTCGGAATGTACACCGTACTTAACTTTTTCCGTGGTCATTACAGATCCTCCAGATAACAAAACGGTCGAGGGTTACAAGCGGGAGCTACAGGGTCAGGAAGCCGTCGTAGAGCCCATAGGCCGCCACCAGCGCGCCAATGACTACCGCGGTGAAAATCAGCTTCTCGATGTTGGTGAAAACCGCTTTGCCCAACTCGCGCTTGGCCTTGGCGAACAGGATTGCGCCGGGGGCATAGAGCAGGGCGGAGAGCAGCAGGTATTTGGTGCCGCCTGCGTACAGCAGCCAGATCGCATAGATCAGCGCAATGGCACCGATGACCAGGTCTTTCTGGCGTTCGGCCAGGGCGTTTTCGTAGCTCTCGCCGCGCACCGCCAGCAGCAGGGCATAGGCCGCCGACCACAGGTAAGGCACCAGAATCATCGAGGTGGCGAGGTAGATCAGTGACAGGTAGGTACTGGCCGAGAACAGGGTGATGATCAGGAAAATCTGCACCATGACGTTGGTCAGCCATAAGGCATTGACCGGTACCTGTTTGGAGTTTTCCTTACGCAGGAACGCTGGCATGGTGTGGTCCTTGGCGGCGGCGAACATGATCTCCGCACACAGCAGCACCCACGACAGCAATGCCCCCAGCAACGAGATGACCAGGCCGACGCTGATCAGCACTGCGCCCCAGTGACCGACAACGTGTTCAAGCACGGCGGCCATCGACGGGTTTTGCAGTTTGGCCAGTGCTGGCTGAGTCATGATGCCCAGCGACAGCACGTTCACCAGCACCAGGAACAACAGCACGGTGATGAAGCCGATGACGGTGGCTTTACCGACGTCCGAACGCTTTTCCGCCCGGGCCGAGAAGATGCTCGCGCCTTCGATGCCGATGAACACCCAGACGGTGACCAGCATCATGTTGCGCACCTGGTTCATGACGCTGCCCAGGTCAGGGTTTTTCAGGCCCCAGATGTCGGCGGTAAAGATGTCGAGTTCGAAGGCGAAGAGTGCGATCAGGACGAACAACAGCAGCGGCACGACTTTGGCGACGGTGGTCACCAGGTTGATGAACGCCGCTTCCTTGATCCCGCGCAGCACCAGAAAGTGCACGGCCCACAGCAGCAGGGAAGCGCCGATCACCGCCGCAGGCGTATTTCCCTCCCCAAATAGCGGGAAGAAGTAGCCGAGGGTACTGAACAGGAGTACGAAGTACCCCACGTTGCCCAGCCAGGCACTGATCCAGTAACCCCAGGCGGACGAGAAACCCATGTAGTCGCCGAAACCGGCCTTGGCGTAGGCGTAGACACCGCCATCGAGGTCAGGCTTGCGGTTGGCGAGGGTCTGGAAGACGAACGCCAGGGTCAACATGCCCACGGCGGTAATGGCCCAGCCAATCAGCACTGCGCCGACATCGGCACTGGCGGCCATGTTTTGCGGCAAAGAGAATATCCCGCCCCCAATCATGGAACCCACTACCAGAGCGACTAATGCGCCGAGTCGTAGTTTTCCGGAAGATTCAGACATGCATGACTCCATTGCCGGAGAAGAGAGACCACAGCCTAAGTCCGCTCGCTGATAGAACAGCTGATCTGGATCAGTTGATGGTCACATTCCATTGTTAATGACTGATGTGTGAATACTTCCTGAATAGTCTGTGCGTGCCACAAGATGCTTATTCCAGAGCGCTTGGCATGAATTGATCGGCAGTGGTTGCTAATCGCTGCGAGCCTTGAAGCCAGTTGTTATTTCAGAATGTGCACATTTTTGCGCGTCTGTTTTCAGTACAGAATTTATTTATCTGTAATGCCCAAGCAAACCGGCAAAATGCCTTCATGGCATCGATAAGAGCGTCTTCAGTAACAGCTGTTTCTTTGCTGTTAATTGATTAACGTCATGCCCCGCTGCCTGTTTATTGGAACGAACACTTGTTATGGTTTCAAAACATGACAAACAGTCGATTCGAGATGAGAGGTAAGGATGTCGCAACCGGCGCAAACGCTTCGATTCGGCGGGCTGGTGCTGTGAGGCTGTTGCTCGACTATCAGCCGCCTTATGACTGGCCGGCGATGCTCGGCTTTTTGTCGGCGCGGGCGATTACCGGGTTAGAGCGCGTGGCCGATGGCGTGTACTCGCGCAGCATCAGTCTGAACGGTGTGCATGGCACGTTTTCGATTACGCCAGCGGCTGGTGATGCGCTGGCAGTGAGGCTGGATTTTCCTGATGCGTCAGCCACGCCTGAAGTCATTGCGCGGTTGCGGCGGATGTTCGATCTGGACGCAGACTTGCCACGTATTCATCAGCAACTGACGGTTGATCCGTTGATGGCAAGGTTGATTGCCGAGCGTCCCGGCTTACGGGTGCCGGGGACGTGGGATGGGCTGGAACTGGCGATTCGCGCGGTGCTGGGTCAGCAGATCACGGTCGGCGCCGCGATCAAGCTGGCGGGTAAGCTGGTGGCGCAGTATGGCGAACCGTTGTCTGCGCCGTTGTCAGGATTGACTCATGTGTTTCCTCACGCGGCGGTGTTGGCGGCAGCGGATCTGGCGACGTTGGGAATGCCGAAAAGCCGTGGGCGGACGTTGTCGGGTGTCGCGCAGGCATTGCTTGACGATCCCTTGTTATTTGAGCCGGGGCGGGACGACGGCGTCGCGCGATTACTGGCATTGTGGGGGATTGGCGATTGGACGGCGCAGTACATCGCGTTGCGACAGATGCGCGAGATGGATGCATTTCCATCAGGGGATGTGGGATTGATCAACGCGCTGGCGGCGCTGGAAGGCGGGCCGGTGTCACCGCGTGATTTGTTGGCCCGTGCCGAGGCTTGGCGCCCGTGTCGGGGGTATGCGGCGCAAGTGTTGTGGACGTCGTTGGTTCGGGCTGACTGAAATTGTTTCGATAGTTGCGTTGACTGTTCGGTCGTCATCGCGAGCAAGCTCGCTCCCACCTTTGATTTGTGGTGATCACAAATGGTGTGTCCACATCAGACCAGTGTGGGAGCGAGCCTGCTCGCGATGGCGGTCGAACAGTCACCACCACTGCGCCCGATGGGAACCCAATTCCCCGGCCGGAATGGCCCACTGCAACGGTGTACCGGTAACTTTTAGCGGTACATGCAACCGATGTGCCGGGCCCCAAGGAGTCTGTTCAATCACCATTCCCTGATCGTTGTCATCTTCGGGTCGCAAGGCCTCATCCGTTCCCGGTCCCTGTTCAACCAGCAACTTTGCCGTGCGCGCCAGAGACAATCGTGCCGAGCCACTGCGTCCGCTACTCAACCGCTCAGCCAACAACTTGATCGCACTGGCCGCCATCAGGTAACCCGTGGCGTGGTCCAGCGCCTGAACCGGCAAGGGTGTCGGTTTATCCGTCTGCTTCCAACCCATCCCCGCCTCGGCGATGCCGCAGCTCATTTGCACCAGGCTGTCGAAACCCCGGCGGTTTTGCCAAGGGCCGCTCCAGCCGTATGCATTCAGGCAAACGTCGATCAGGCCGGGGGCGAGTTCTTGCCGTTCGGCGATGCCGTAGCCGAGGCGTTCGAGGGCATTGGCGCGATAACCGTGGAGCAGAATGTCGGCGTCCTTGAGCAGGCGTTCAAATACCTCGCGATCGGCGCTGTTGTGCAGGTCGAGTCGGGCGCAGCGTTTACCCAGGGTGACTTCTGGAACTACACCGGGTTCGTTCCATTGCGGCGGATCGATGCGCAACACATCGGCACCCAGCCCTGCGAGGAAGCGGCTGGCAACGGGGCCGGCGAGGACGCGGGTCAGGTCCAGCACCTTGATGCCCGCCAGCGGTTGCGCGACCGAACCGGGCCAGGCTTTTGAGCGCTCACTATTGTCTGCGGAAAAATCAATCAGCGGTTCGGCGTTCACCGCCACCCCTTGAGGGTGGGACTGCCATTGTTGCCATGAGCGCATTTCGGCAGCGCAACCGCCGGCCTCGACTATTGCGTGTTCCAGCTCTCTTTTGCCCCATCGGGCGACCTTGGCGGCCATCGCACTGCGATCAAAGCAGTGTCCCAGCACCTGTTCGGCCGCGCTGCGGTGATGAGGGGCGTTGGTGTGCAGGCGAATCCAGCCATCATGGGTCGCGTAGTCACCTGCGATAGCGTCCCACAGCGGTGGCACGCTCCAGCCGATCGGGCGGATCGAGGTGGCGAACCAGAAGGAGGCGAGGCGACGGTCGACTTCAAGGGTCGGTAACCGACCGGTCTGTTGTTGCAGGAGTTCAGTGATGGCCTGGCCGGCAGCCGCGATGCTGGCGCTGGCGAGGTCCGTTACGGCAAATGCCGAGGGCAGGGCGCCGCTCGAGGTAACGGTGATCGCAGTAGCGGGCAAGCCGAGCGCGGCTTGAATGGACGTCAGGAAATCAGTCATCGAAGGCCCTCCGGAAGAGAGCACGATCATAGTTCAAAAAACTGTCAGCCCGGATGAAATCCCCCTTGTGGGAGCGAGCCTGCTCGCGATGACGGACTGACATACAACATGGATGTTGACTGAAACTCCGCTATCGCGAGCAGGCTCGCTCCCACAAGGGATTGCGTTCCGTCAGGCGAGTTCTGGGGTTGTGGCGTAAGCCTGTTCCAGCAGGACGGTGAAGCGGTTGAAGGCGTCGATGGCGCCTTTTTCGATGTCGGCTTCTTCCTGTGCGGAGAAGGCCAGGCCGTCGAGGGTTTTGACGAATCGTTTCCAGCCTTCGGCGCGGCCACCGGCTGGCTCTGCCAGGTGACGGGCACCGAATGTTTCGCTCAAGCCCAGGCCCACGGCACGCTTGATCAGGAACGCGGCACCGAGTTTCGACCCTTCGGAGACGAAAATCCAGCCCAGGGCCTCGGCCTTGCCCGGGTTGGTCACGGCGCCTGCCACCGGGGCCGGGACGTCGGTTTCCAGGTCGGCGAGGTCAGTCTTGGCGGCGTCGGCGCGGCAACGCTGCGGCAGGTCCGGGACGATGGCGATCAGTTCGGCATTGTTGTACAGCGACACCAGTTCCGACTGGAACAGGTACTGGGCAACTACGAAGCGGGCGAAGTTGGCTTGGGTTTCGAACGGTGCGTGAGCTTTCACCAGTGCGTCGAGCTTGCTGTGTGGCTCGTTAGTGATCTGGTTCAGGCGTTGCGAGCGCAGGCTCGGGCGTTCGGAGGTTTGGGCGGCGGTCATGAAGAAGTCCTTGAGAATGAAAGGCGCGTTGTAACTGGACGAACCAGACGACGCGGCAGCGTAAAAAATCCTCACTGCGCTTTCGTCCAAAAGCGCAGCAAGGCTCCATCAATCAGATGTCCCAGATCAGGTTGATCGCGAAGTTGCGGCCCGGCTCGGTCAGGCGATCAAGGTTGGCCGGGCTGAGCACGGCGGCTTCACCGACGCTGTCGTAACCGCGCACGTTGTCCCACTGCCAGTATTTCTTGTCGGCCAGGTTGTACACGCCAGCGCTGACGGTGACGTCGTCGGTCACTTTGTAGAAACCGCTCAGGTCGACCACGCCATAGCCCGGCGTCTTGAACTGGCTGCTGACGCCATCCGGCGACTTGAAGCTGCTGCTGTCGACGAGGTTCTTCTTCTGCACCAGGGTCCAGCTGAGCAAGGCACCGTAGTTGTCCTGGTCATAACCCAGGCCGAACACGCCGGTCAGCGGGTTGACCGCATTGAGCGGCTCGCCGGTGTCGTTGTTGCGACCGTGGGCATAGGCCACCGAACCCTGGGTGTAGAGGCCTTGCGGCGCGCCGAAGGTGTCGAGGTTCAGGCGGCCTTTGAGCTCGACGCCCTTGATGGTCGCGTGCTTGATGTTGTTGCTCTGGAACGTCAGCTCGTTGTAGCCCGGGGTGACGGCGTCTTCGTTGATGAAGTCGCGGTACTTGTTATAGAACACCGCCACATCGAAGTGACCGGACTCGAAGTTACCGCGCAGGCCGGTCTCGTAGCTCTGGCTTTTTTCCGGCCCCAGATTCGGGTTCGGTTCCACGCGGTAGCCGGTGGTGGTGTTTTCGAAACGGCCATACAGCGCCTTGGCGGTCGGGGTGCGGAAACCTTCGGCGTACTGGCCGTACCAGGTGTAGTGGTCGGTCAGGGCGTAGGTCAGGCCGAACTTGGGCGATACGCGATGCCAGGTCTTGTTCTCGTCGCTGACCGTGCCTTTGCCGTCGGCGGCCACGGTGTTGAGGAATTCCTGGGTGATGTGCGGCTTGAGCTGGGTGTAGTCATAGCGCAGGCCCGGCAGGAAGGTCCATTGGTTCCAGCTGATCTGATCCTGGGCGAACAGGCTGTAAGTGTTGATGGTCGGGTCAGGGAAGTCGCTGGACTTCTTCAGCACATCGCTAGGGCTGATCGCGCCGATCGCTGTGCAACCACGGCCAACGGCCAGGCAGGTTCCGCTACCGCTGCGCGAACCGCTGACTTTTTCTTGCTTGATGGTGGTGCCGTAGGTCAGCAGGTGGTCGGTTTCACCGATGTTGAAGGCCTTATCGAGCTGTGCGTCGAATACCCACTGCTTTTCTTCATAGAGGGTTTCGCGGCTGCGCATCACATTGCGGCTGAACGGGAAGTAGTTTTCCAACGTGCTCTGATCGGTCTTGGCGATCTGGTAGTTCAAGCTCCACTTGAGGTGATCGACCAGCAAGGCATCGAGGGCGAAGCTGTTTTCCAGGCCGAAGCGTTCACGGGTGATGGTGTCGTTGCCGGTGCGCGAGCGGTACATGCCCATGGGCTGGCCATTGTTGAACGGGCCACCGACGGCGCTTCGCTGGTCGGTGTCGCGGTCGTCCTTGTACTTCTCGTAGGTCAGGCCCAGGCGCGCGTCATCGGCGTAATTCCAGCCGGCTTTGGCCAGCACGTTGGTGGTGCGCACGTCTTCCGGGTTGGCGGCGGTGCGATTGAGCCCCGTGCCGTTGTTGCTGCCGAAGGATTCGGTTTCGTGACCATCACGCTGACTGAAGTGCAGCAGGCCGTCGAACTGCTCGGCGCGCCCGGCGACGCTGGCGGATTTGAGCCAGCTGTCGTCGGCGGAGTTGTAGCCGGTTTTCAGGCGGGCGCCGACGTCTTTGCCGGGCTTGATGATGTCATCCGGGTCGAGGGTGAAGTAGCTCACCGCACCACCGATGGCGTTGCTGCCGTAGAGCACCGACGCCGGGCCGCGGAGGATTTCCACGCGTTTGACGATTTCCGGGTCGACGTAGTTGCGCTGGGTCTTGGCGTACGGACCGTTGAAGAAACCGCTGGGCACTTCGACGCCATCGACCTGGGTCAGGACCCGGTCACCGTCGATACCGCGAATGTTGTAGCCGCTGATGCCGCCACGGGTGCCGGTGCCGCCGACCGAAACACCCGGTTCGTAGCGCACCAGTTCCTTGATGGTGTTGACGTTGTCGTGGTCCAGCTCTTCGCGCGTGTGCACGGTGACGGTGCTCGGTACGCTGTCGACGCTCTGCTCCTGACGGGTGGCGCTGATGGTCATTTGTTGCAGGGCGAGGGTGCCACCGACACTGCGTTTTTCCAGCACGATGTTGTGATTGCCCAGCTTGCGATAGCTCAGGTTGGTCCCCACCAACAGGCGATCGAGGGCTTTTTCCGGGGGCAGCGAGCCGTGTACACCCGGCGAGGCGACGCCTTCAGCCAGTTCGGCCGGCAAGCCGACCTGCCAGCCGGTTACGGCGGTAAAGGCATTGAGTGCCGACACCAGTGGCTGCTGGGCAATCGCGAACGAGTAGTCGCCCATGTTACGGCTCGGTTGTTCGACGGTGGCGGCCGAGACCTGTGCAGTGCCGGCCAACAGAATGGCGGCAGTCAGCAGGGACAGCATGCAGGAAGGTGAAGAGGACCGGCGGGTAAGGCGAGAGGACATCAAAAGCGCTCCGTGTCGCACGAATCGTATAGGTGCAGATCTGCATCAAAGATGCGAATCAATTGCATTGGCTATAACGAGACGAACGATGAAACGCTATCGAGTAAAAATAATTCTCATTTAGTTCAGGATCACCAGCGCCGGAAATTCCTCGAGCCTGGCCGAGGTGATGTGGGCCAGCGAGCGAACCACATCCAGCGGTTGGTCGAGACGGTAATTGCCGGTCACTGCGACGTTGGCCAATTGTTCATTGGTGTTGATGATCCAGCCCGGGTAGTAGCGGCGCAGTTCCGCCAGCACCTGGCTCAATGGGCAGTTTTCGAACACCAGTCGGCCCTGGACCCAGGCCAGGTCGGTCGCCGGATCGAGTCTGGCCGGTTGATCGAAACCATTGGGGCCGATACGAATGCTTTCGCCCGCGCTCAAGCGCACGCGGGCGTTGCTGCGGGTGGTGCGCAAGTCGACGTCGCCGCGTTGCACGCGAACCTGTGCGATGCCATCCAGGTAGCGCACGGCAAACGTGGTGTCGCGCACGCTGGCCGTGACCGGGCCGGCGTCGATTTCCAGTGGCAGGCCGCGATTGGCCGCCACCTCGAAATAGGCCTCGCCCTGATACAGGCGGGCGATGCGCTGCTGGTCGTTGATGGTGCTGGAAAACGCCGAATTGGTATTGAGCAGGACTTTTGAACCGTCCTCCAGTTGCAGGCGCTGGCGCTCGCCGACCACGGTCAGATGATCCGCCTGAATCCGCATTGGCAGGTTGCTGAAGCTGAATAGCCCGAGGATCAACACCGCCGCCATGGCCAGCGGTTTCCAGTGCGGGCGCAGGCGGCCAGGTTTTGAGACCTTGCGTTGGGTCGTGCTCAAACCCAGCGCGGCTTGCGCGACCTGTGGCCCGTCCCAGATCGCCTGGGCCTTGGCGAATGCTTCGGCGTTGCGCGGGTCGGCGGCAAGCCAGTCGTGGAATTCGCGGCTTTGTTGCTCGCTCGGACTGTCCAGCACGATCAGCCAGTCCAGCGCCTGGTCCATGGCGCTGGTGCTGGCTGATGAGTCCCGCGCCGGGAGTGGCGGGTGGGAAGGGGGGCTGTCCGTCACGGGTGTTCCTCGGTTGAGTCTGCGCGCGGCTGGTTTTTGATAGGGAGTGTGCAAACGTCGGCTAAGGGTAGCAAAGCCTGAGTCATGACGCCGTTGTGCAAAATAATGGTTGGCAGACTCAGTGCTTGTTGAGGCGATCAGCGACACCGACGCAGATCGCCATGATCAGCTTCAGGTCTTTTTGCACGGTGCTCAAGGACACGCTGAGCTGTTCGGCGATCTCCAGATAGCTGTGCCCGTGCAGGCGGCTGAGGATGAAGATCTGCTGTTGGCGCGGGGTGAGTTGGCTGAGGCTGATGTTCAAGCGTTCGAGCAACTGTTCGGCATGGGCGGCGTCCTCGGCACTGCTGAGCGGCGCGGCGATGTTTTGCACGACGTCCAGCGGAACGTCTTCGAGCATCGTTCGGGACTGAATGCGCCGTGCGCGCAAATAGTCCAGCGCCAGGTTGCGGGCAGTTTGAAACACGAAAGGTTCGAGGTGATCGATGGCCCGCTCACTTAACGCGCGGGCCACTCGCAGGTAAGTTTCCTGCAAGAGGTCCTCGGCAGTGCTGTGGTTGTTGACCATCCGCTCCAGGGTCCGCAGCAGCGAGACCCGCTGCGCGAGGAAGACATGGTTGAAGCGCGATTGACTCACAGTAGGACCTGATCCATTTCAAGCAAATGATAATGCTTATCATCTGCTTGAAAGGTCAAGCGCTACCGGTGAGAATTATTTGCGGCCTTGCAGGTACGCCGGGTAATCGGGGATCCGGTACGCGTGCGGCTGATCCATCAGCGGGCTGCTGAGCAGGTAGTCGGCGCTGCATTCATTGCAGGCCACTGGAATGTTCCAGACTGCGGCGACCCGCAGCAATGCCTTGATGTCCGGATCGTGAGGTTGCGGTTCGAACGGGTCCCAGAAGAACACCAGCATGTCGACCCGCTGCTCGGCGATTCGCGCACCCAGTTGTTGGTCGCCACCCAGCGGGCCGCTGATCATGCTTTCAACGGGCAGGTCCAGGCGCTTGCTCAACAGCATCCCGGTGGTGCCGGTGGCCACAAGCTCGTGTTGGGCGAGCTTGTCCTTCTGCCGCTCGGCCCAGTCCAGCAAGAACACTTTGCAGTGGTCATGGGCAACCAGGGCGATGCGTTTGCGCGCCGCCATGGTTTTTTGGGTAAAGCTGATACCGATCATCGGCGACTCCACGGGCAATCGGCCTTATTCGGCGTTGCACAGGGCGAGGCAGTTATCGAGCATGCGGTTGGAGAAACCCCATTCGTTGTCGTACCAGGCCAGCACCTTGAGCAGCTTGCCGCTGGACTTGGTGTGATTGGCATCGAAAATCGACGACAGCGGGTTGTGGTTGAAGTCGCTGGAAACCAGCGGCAGGGTGTTGTATCCAAGGATCTTCGAGTGCTGGCTGGCTTCTTTGAGCAGTGCGTTGACCTCGCCAGCGCTGGCTTCACGCTTGAGCTGCACGGTCAGGTCCACCAGCGACACGTTGATCACCGGCACGCGCACCGACATCCCGGTCAGTTTGCCGGCCAGTTCCGGCAGCACCAGGCCCACCGCTTCGGCGGCGCCGGTCTTGCTCGGGATCATGTTCTGGGTGGCCGAACGCGCACGGTACGGGTCGACGTGGTAGACATCGGTAAGATGCTGGTCATTGGTGTAGGCGTGGATGGTGGTCATCAGGCCGCTCTCGATGCCCAGCTCGCGGTGCAACACCTGAGCCACCGGGGCCAGGCAGTTAGTGGTGCACGACGCGTTGGAAATGATTTGGTGCGATTGGCGCAGGATGTCGTGGTTGACCCCGTACACCACGGTGGCGTCGGCGCCTTTGGCCGGGGCCGAGATAATCACTTTGCGTGCACCGGCGCTAATATGGGCAGCGGCTTTGGCACGGTCGGTGAACAGGCCGGTGCATTCGAACACGACGTCGACCTTCTCGGCAGCCCACGGCAATTCGGCCGGGTTGCGAATCGCGCTGACCGAAATCCGGTCGCCGTTGACGGTCAGGCTTTCCTGATCGTGCTGCACATCGGCATCGAAGGTGCCGTGCACGGTGTCGTACTTGAGCAGGTGGGCGTTCATCGAGCTATCGCCCAAATCGTTGATGGCGACGATCTGTAAATCCTGACGGTAGCCTTGGGTATACAGTGCGCGAAGGACATTGCGGCCAATGCGGCCAAAACCATTGATTGCAATTCGTAGAGTCATATGAAAAGCGCCTTCGTCATATTTGTTGTTGGAATTACAAGATTATTCGCAAAAAAATAGAAAACAAGCCTTTTTAGTGGCAATATTTTGTTTTATCTACAACGAGTGACCTGAATCAACTGGTCCGAGTGGTCAAGAAAACCGTCAGCGCGTCACGCGTCGATGCCTCTTGATCAGCATAGACACGAACAGGTCGCCACATCCGTTAGCCTGGAGTTCTACACATGCATCCCCGCGTACTTGAGGTCACTGAACGGCTTGTCACCCGTAGCCGCGCTACCCGTGAGGCCTACCTTGCACTGATTCGCGGCGCCGCCAGCGATGGCCCGATGCGCGGCAAGCTGCAATGCGCCAACTTCGCCCACGGCGTGGCCGGATGTGGCACCGAAGACAAGCAAAGCTTGCGGATGATGAACGCCGCCAACGTGGCGATTGTTTCGTCATATAACGACATGCTCTCGGCGCATCAGCCGTACGAGCACTACCCGGAACAAATCAAACACGCATTGCGCGAGATCGGTTCGGTCGGCCAGTTCGCCGGCGGCGTGCCGGCCATGTGTGACGGTGTGACCCAGGGCGAGCCGGGCATGGAACTGGGCATTGCCAGCCGCGAAGTGATCGCGATGTCGACCGCTGTCGCGCTGTCGCACAACATGTTCGACGCGGCGATGATGCTCGGTATCTGCGACAAGATCGTGCCGGGCCTGATGATGGGCGCGCTGCGCTTCGGTCATCTGCCGACGATTTTCGTTCCGGGCGGGCCGATGGTGTCGGGCATTTCCAACAAGGAAAAAGCCGACGTACGGCAGCGCTATGCGGAAGGCAAGGCCAGCCGCGAAGAGCTGCTGGAGTCGGAAATGAAGTCCTACCACAGCCCTGGCACCTGCACCTTCTACGGCACCGCCAACACCAACCAGTTGCTGATGGAAGTCATGGGCCTGCACTTGCCAGGCGCATCCTTCGTCAACCCGAACACCCCGTTGCGTGATGCCCTGACCCGCGAAGCCGCGCATCAGATCACCCGACTGACCAAGCAAAGCGGCAACTTCATGCCGATCGGCGAAATCGTCGACGAGCGTTCGCTGGTCAACTCGATCGTTGCGCTGCACGCCACCGGCGGCTCGACCAACCACACCCTGCACATGCCGGCCATCGCCATGGCGGCCGGTATTCAACTGACCTGGCAGGACATGGCCGACCTCTCCGAGGTGGTGCCGACCCTGAGCCACGTCTACCCGAACGGCAAGGCCGACATCAACCACTTCCAGGCTGCGGGCGGCATGTCGTTCCTGATCCGCGAACTGCTGGAAGCCGGTCTGCTCCACGAAGACGTCAACACCGTGGCCGGCCATGGCCTGAGCCGTTACACCCAGGAACCGTTCCTGGAAAAGGGTGAGCTGGTCTGGCGCGAAGGCCCGATCGAAAGCCTCGATGAAAACATCCTGCGCCCCGTCGCCCGTGCGTTCTCGCCAGAAGGCGGCCTGCGGGTGATGGAAGGCAACCTCGGTCGCGGGGTGATGAAAGTCTCGGCCGTGGCGCCGGAACATCAGATAGTCGAAGCACCGGCAATGGTCTTCCAGGACCAGCAAGACCTGGCCGATGCGTTCAAGGCCGGTCTACTGGAGAAGGATTTTGTTGCGGTGATGCGCTTCCAGGGCCCGCGCTCCAACGGCATGCCGGAACTGCACAAGATGACGCCGTTCCTTGGTGTGTTGCAGGACCGTGGTTTCAAAGTCGCGTTGGTCACTGACGGACGGATGTCCGGCGCGTCGGGGAAAATCCCGGCGGCCATTCACGTCTGCCCGGAAGCTTATGTCGGCGGCCCTTTGGCGCGCGTGCACGAGGGCGATATCATCCGCGTCGATGGCGTCAAAGGCACCTTGCAGCTTATGGTGGACGCCGATGAATTTGCCGCTCGCACACCGGCCAAAGGCCTGCTGGACAACGGCATTGGTTGTGGTCGCGAGTTGTTTGGCTTCATGCGCATGGCCTTCAGCTCGGCAGAGCAGGGCGCCAGCGCCTTTACCTCTGCCCTGGAGACCCTTAAGTGAAACTAGCGCTGGTCGGTGACATTGGTGGAACCAATGCGCGTTTTGCGTTGTGGAAAGACCAGCAACTGGAGTCGGTCCAGGTGCTGGCGACGGCCGACTATGCCTGCCCGGAAGACGCCATCGGCGTCTACCTGAGCGGCCTCGGCCTGGCGCCCGGTTCGATAGGCGCGGTGTGCCTGTCGGTGGCCGGTCCGGTCAGCGGCGACGAGTTTCGTTTTACCAACAACCACTGGCGGCTGAGCCGCAAGGCCTTTTGCCAGACCTTGCAGGTCGACCGGTTGTTGCTGGTCAACGACTTCTCGGCCATGGCGCTGGGCATGACGCGCCTGCAACCGGGCGAGTTCCGGGTGGTCTGCGAAGGCACGCCGGAGCCGTTGCGCCCTGCGGTGGTGATCGGTCCCGGCACTGGCCTCGGGGTCGGCACCTTGCTGGACCTTGGCGAAGGCCGTTGGGCCGCATTGCCGGGGGAGGGCGGACATGTCGACCTGCCGCTGAGCAGTCCGCGAGAAACCCAACTGTGGCAGCACATCTACAACGAGATCGGTCACGTCAGTGCCGAAACAGCGCTGAGCGGCGGCGGCTTGCCGCGCGTCTATCGGGCAATCTGTGCCGTGGACGGGCATGAACCTGTGCTCGATACCCCGGAAGCCATCACCGCCGCTGGCCTTGCAGGCGACCCGATTGCCGTGGAAGTGCTCGAACAGTTCTGCTGCTGGCTCGGCCGGGTGGCCGGCAACAACGTGTTGACCGTCGGTGGGCGCGGCGGTGTCTACATCGTCGGCGGGGTGATTCCACGGTTTGCCGATTTCTTTCTCAAGAGCGGTTTTGCCCGCTGCTTCGCCGACAAGGGCTGCATGAGCGAGTACTTCAAGGGCATTCCGGTCTGGCTGGTGACCGCGCCGTATTCCGGTTTGACTGGTGCGGGAGTGGCACTCGAGCAGGCTTGATATCGCAGTGGCTTCATCGCGAGCAGGCTCGCTCCCACAGGATTGCGTACATTCAAATCCTTGTGGGAGCGAGCCTGCTCGCGATAGGGCCCTGACAGGCACCATAGATCCATGAACGATCAGGCATAATCCGTCCCAACACTAACAACAAGGATGCCTTCGAAGTGAGCTCAGTCAACAAGTCGATTTTGTTGGTCGATGACGATCAAGAGATACGCGAGTTGCTGGACACCTACCTCAGCCGCGCAGGGTTTCAGGTGCGGACCACGCCCGACGGTGCCGGTTTTCGCCAGGCGCTGAACGAGGCGCCGAGTGATCTGGTGATCCTTGATGTGATGTTGCCCGACGAAGACGGCTTCAGCCTGTGTCGCTGGATTCGCCAGCACCCGCGCCAGGCCCAGGTGCCGATCATCATGCTCACCGCCAGTTCCGACGAGGCCGACCGGGTCATCGGCCTGGAACTCGGCGCCGACGATTACCTTGGCAAACCCTTCAGCCCCCGTGAATTGCAGGCGCGAATCAAAGCCTTGCTGCGCCGTGCCCAGTTCGGTCAGGAGCGTTCGGGTGGCGAGGTGTTGGCTTTCGATGAATGGCGGCTGGACATGGTCAGCCACCGGCTGTTTCACACCGACGGCGAAGAAGTGATTCTCTCCGGTGCCGATTTCGCGCTGCTGAAACTCTTCCTCGATCACCCGCAGGAAATTCTCGACCGCGACACCATCGGCAATGCCACCCGTGGCCGCGACCTGATGCCGCTCGATCGCATCGTCGACATGGCCGTCAGTCGTTTGCGCCAGCGTCTGCGCGATACCGAGAAACCTCCGCGTTTGATCCGCACCGTGCGTGGCAGTGGTTATCAACTGGCCGCCAATGTAGTCGCCAGCAATGGCCACTGAGTTCTTCACTCGCCTGATACGGCGGGTGCCGGTACCGCGTTCGCTGCTTGGGCGGATGCTGTTGCTGACCCTGCTGGCGGTGTTGTTCGCGCAGACGCTGTCGAGCGTGATCTGGGTTTCGCAATTGCGTGCCACGCAGCTGGAAGGGCTGGTCACCGCGGCCCGCAGCCTGGCGCATTCAATGACCGCCAGCGTCAGTTACTTTCGTTCCTTGCCGGTGGCGTACCGGCCGCTGGTTCTCGACCAGTTGCGCAGCATGGGCGGTACTCGTTTCGTGGTGACGCTCAACGACAAACCGCTGGAAATGCAGCTGTTGCCGCCGACCCCGCGCAAACAAGCAGTGTTGGCGGCGGTGGATGACGTGTTGCGCGAATCGCTGGGCGCGGACACCAATATCTCTGTGCAATTCGTCAGCCCGGATGATCTGCGGATCTTCAATGGCGGTTTGAAGCTCGATGAATTGCCACGGTCCTGGGCGCACTACGCGCTGACCCTGGAACCGGTCAATCCACCAGTGCTGGTCACCCAGATCAAACTGGCCCAGGGCGAGTGGCTGTACATCGCCTCGCTGTTGCCCGAGCCCTATACCAGTCTGGAAGAGCAGGGCCTGCCGTCGCAGCAGGTCTGGTTCATCGTGCTCACCAGCGGTTTTCTGTTGTTGTTCATCGGTCTGTTGGTGCACTGGCAGAGTCGGCCGCTCAAGCGTCTGGCGCGGGCGGCGCGGGACATGTCGCTGGGCGCCGAAGTGGAGCCGGTGGCCGAGGGCGGTGGCAGTGAAGTGGTCGAAGTCGGCCGCGCCTTCAACGCTATGCGCGAGCGCATCAGCCGCTACCTGACGGAGCGTAGCCAGTTGTTCAGCGCGATTTCCCATGACTTGCGCACCCCCATCACGCGTCTGCGCCTGCGGGTCGAGTTGCTGGAAGATGAGCGGCTGCAAGCCAAGTTCGGGCGTGATCTGGATGAATTGGAGCTGCTGGTCAAAGGCGCACTGCAATGCGTCAAGGACACCGACATCCACGAAAACATCGAGCCGGTGGACCTCAATCATGTGCTCGATTGCCTGGTCGAGCCTTACCTGGCGCCCAACGGCAATGGTCGCGTAACCCAGCAAGGTCGGGCGCTGGCGCCGTATCCCGGCAAGCCGCTGGCGCTCAAGCGCTGCATCGGCAACCTGATCGACAACGCTCTCAAATATGGGCAGAACGCGCATCTGCACATCGATGACGACGACAGCGCATTCATCCTGCACGTCGACGACGAAGGACCGGGAGTGCCTGAGCAGCGACTGGAGCAGGTGTTCGAACCGCACTTCCGGTTGGCCGGCCAGCAGCAAGGTTATGGGCTGGGGTTGGGCATCGCGCGCAATATCGCCCATAGCCATGGTGGGGAAGTGAGCCTGCAGAATTTGCGCGAGGGCGGACTGCGGGTGACGTTGCAGTTGCCTCGCAGTGCTGATTAAAAGACCGCGTTATCGTTCATCGCGAGCAGGCTCGCTCCCACATTGGACTTGTGTACGACGCAAAACTACTGTGGGAGCGAGCCTGCTCGCGATGGCGTCAGATCATTCAGCACGTCACTTTTAGTAAATGTCACAAGTCAGTGACATATCCGACCCCCTTCGTTACCTGCCCGCCACCGCCCGTTGTTTAGACTCTTCCCAGTCATAACAACAAAAACAGGCACCCCATGAACACCACTCCTCCTGCCTTCAGCAGTTGGCTGAACGCACCTGCCCATCAGCAATGGCTGGCCGACGAAGGCCTGCGCCTGCTGGCTTTCGCCAAGGCATCGAAGCTGCCTGAAGGCTTCGGTAACCTGGACGAACACGGCCAATTACCGGCCGACGCCCAGGCCCACACCATGAACACCGCCCGCATGACCCACAGCTTTGCCATGGCGCACATTCAGGGCCTGCCGGGGTTTGCCGAGCTGGTGGATCACGGCATCAACGCCCTCAATGGCCCGCTGCGTGACGCCGAGTTCGGTGGCTGGTTTGCGGCGCCCGATCACCGTGATGGCGATACCGGCAAAGCCGCATACCTGCACGCTTTCGTGGCACTCGCGGCGAGTTCTGCGGTGATTGCCCAAAGGCCCGGTGCAGAGGCGTTGCTCAACGATGCCATCGCGATTATCGAGCAGCATTTCTGGAGCGAAGAGGAGGGCGCAATGCGCGAATCCTTCAACCGCGACTGGAGCGAAGAGGAACCCTATCGCGGTGCCAACAGCAACATGCACGCCACCGAAGCCTTTCTCGCGCTGGCTGATGTTACGCAGGACAGCCGTTGGCTGAACCGCGCCCTGCGGATTGTCGAGCGGGTGATTCACGGGCATGCAGCGGCCAACGACCATTTAGTGGTCGAGCATTTTGATCGCGATTGGCAACCGTTGCGTGATTACAACCAGGCCAATCCGGCTGACCACTTCCGACCGTATGGCACCACGCCGGGCCATGGTTTCGAATGGTCACGACTGCTGTTGCACCTCGAAGCGGCACGCGGGCAGGCCGGTATGCTGACCCCCGGTTGGCTGGTGAGCGACGCACAAAAACTCTTCGCCAATAACTGCCTTCACGGATGGGACGTCGATGGCGCGCCAGGCATTGTCTACACCCTCGACTGGGACAATCGACCGGTCGTGCGCCAGCGTTTGCACTGGGTTCACTGCGAAGCCAGTGCCGCCGCCAGTGCCTTGCTCAAACGGACCGGTGAGGCGCAATACGAAACCTGGTACCGGCGTTTCTGGGAGTTCAGCGACCGCTGCCTGATCGACCGGATTCACGGCAGCTGGCACCACGAACTCGACCCGCAAAACCGTCCGAGCGCCGAGATCTGGGGCGGCAAGCCAGACCTCTATCACGCCTGGCAAGCGGTGTTGATTCCACGCTTGCCGTTGGCACCGAGCATGGCCAGCGCATTAGCTCAAGGCTCTAGTTCGGCACTTATGTAACCATGCAGTGACATTTTGCCGTCGCTTCGTTACCTGCCAAGCGATCTACGCTGTTTAAACTCGTTTGCAGCGCAAGCACCAGACTTGCATGCATAACAACAAGAAAGGTACCGCTAGATGAATGCGATTTCTCGCCTCGCCACTGTCGTTTCTCTTGCCACGCTGTTTCCCCTGACTGCATTTCCTCTCAGCGCACTTGCCGCCGATTCCAAAGGTTCCGTGGAAGTCGTGCACTGGTGGACTTCGGGCGGTGAAAAAGCAGCGGTCGATGTCCTCAAGGCTCAAGTCGAAAAAGACGGCTTCACCTGGAAGGACGGTGCAGTCGCCGGCGGCGGTGGCGCTACGGCCATGACCGTACTCAAAAGCCGCGCCGTAGCGGGTAACCCGCCAGGTGTCGCGCAAATCAAAGGTCCGGATATCCAGGAGTGGGGCAGCACTGGCCTGCTCAGCACCGATGCGCTGAAAGGCGTTTCCAAAGCTGAAAACTGGGACGGCCTGCTCTCGAAGAAAGTCTCCGATACCGTCAAGTACGAAGGTGATTACGTCGCCGTGCCGGTGAACATTCACCGCGTCAACTGGCTGTGGATCAACCCGGCGGTCTTCAAGAAAGCCGGTATCGAAAAAGCCCCGACCACCCTCGAAGAATTCTATGCCGCTGGCGACAAACTGAAAGCTGCCGGCTTCATCGCCCTGGCCCACGGTGGTCAGCCTTGGCAGGACAGCACCGTGTTTGAAGACGTGGTGCTCTCGGTCATGGGCCCTCAGGGCTACAAGAAAGCCCTGGTCGATCTGGATCAGAAAACCCTGTCCGGCCCGGAAATGGTCAAGTCCTTCACCGAGCTGAAAAAACTCACCGGCTACATGGACCCCAACCGCGCAGGTCGTGACTGGAACATCGCTGCCGCCGACGTGATCAACGGCAAGGCCGGTATGCAGATGATGGGTGACTGGGCCAAGAGTGAATGGACCGCCGCCCACAAGGTAGCGGGCAAGGACTATGAGTGTGTGCCATTCCCGGGCACTGACAAATCCTTCACCTACAACATCGACTCCCTCGCGGTGTTCAAGCTCAAGGCCGATCGCACCGGCGATATCGCCGCTCAGCAGGACCTGGCCAAGGTCGCGCTGGGTAAAGACTTCCAGAAGGTCTTCAGCATCAACAAAGGTTCGATTCCGGTGCGCACCGACATGCTCAATGACATGAGCGCGTCGGGCTTCGACTCCTGCGCCCAGGCGTCGGCCAAGGACTTCCTGGCAGACGAGAAGAGCGGCGGCCTGCAACCGAGCATGGCGCACAACATGGCCACCTCCCTGGCTGTGCAAGGCGCGATCTTCGATGTGGTGACCAACTTCATGAACGACAAGAGCGCTGATCCGGCCAAGGCCAGCGCCCAACTGGCATCGGCCATCAAAGCCGCCCAGTAGTCCCAAGTGCCGCAGGTGCGCCTGTGGCCTTTACCTGAGAGTGATTTTCCCTGTGGGAGCGAGCTTGCTCGCGATAGCTGACTGACATTCAACAGAGATGTCGACTGCTATTGCGTCATCGCGAGCAAGCTCGCTCCCACAAGGAATCACTGTGCGCATTCACTTCTTCAACTGGATTATCCCGATGAGCTCTGTGGCGGTTTTCAGCAAAGCCTCACCGTTCGACGCACTGCAGCGCTGGCTCCCCAAACTGGTTTTGGCGCCGAGCATGCTGATCGTCCTGGTTGGCTTTTACGGTTACATCATCTGGACATTCGTTTTGTCCTTCACCAACTCCAGCTTCATGCCGAGCTACAAGTGGGTCGGCCTGCAGCAATACGTCCGGTTGATGGAGAACGACCGCTGGTGGGTCGCGAGCAAGAACCTCGCGGTCTTCGGTGGCATGTTCATCGGCATCAGCCTGGTGCTCGGGGTGTTTCTGGCGGTGCTGCTCGATCAGCGCATCCGCAAGGAAGGCTTCATTCGCACCATCTACCTGTACCCGATGGCGCTGTCGATGATCGTCACCGGTACTGCCTGGAAATGGCTGCTCAACCCAGGCCTGGGCCTGGACAAGATGCTGCGTGACTGGGGCTGGGAAGGCTTTCGGCTGGACTGGCTGGTGGATCAGGATCGCGTGGTTTACTGCCTGGTAATCGCCGCCGTGTGGCAAGCCTCCGGGTTTGTGATGGCGATGTTCCTGGCTGGCCTGCGCGGTGTCGATCAGTCGATCATCCGTGCCGCTCAAGTCGACGGTGCGAGCCTGCCGACCATCTATTTGAAGATTGTCCTGCCGAGCCTGCGTCCGGTGTTTTTCAGCGCCTTCATGATCCTCGCGCACATCGCGATCAAGAGCTTCGACCTGGTGGCGGCGATGACCGCGGGCGGTCCGGGTTACTCCTCCGACTTGCCGGCGATGTTCATGTATTCCTTCACCTTCAGCCGTGGCCAGATGGGCATCGGTTCGGCGAGCGCGATGATGATGCTCGGCGCGATCCTGGCGATTCTGGTGCCGTACCTGTACTCCGAATTGCGAGGCAAACGCCATGAGTAATCAACTTGGCAAACCAGCCTTGAGCTTCAGCCGTATAGCGATCTACGCGACCTTGTTGCTGGCCGCTGCGGTGTACCTGATTCCGCTGGTGGTGATGCTGCTGACCAGCTTCAAATCCCCGGAAGACATCCGCACCGGCAACCTCTTGAGCTGGCCGCAAGTGATTGATGGCATTGGCTGGATCAAGGCTTGGGACGTGGTAGGCGGCTACTTCTGGAACTCGGTGAAGATCACCGTGCCGGCAGTGCTGATCTCGACCTTCATCGGTGCAATGAACGGCTACGTGCTGTCGATGTGGCGCTTCCGTGGTTCGCAGTTGTTCTTCGGCCTGCTGCTGTTCGGTTGCTTCCTGCCGTTCCAGACCGTGCTGCTGCCAGCCTCGTTCACCGTCGGCAAACTCGGCCTGGCCAACACCACCACCGGGCTGGTGCTGGTGCACATCGTCTACGGGCTGGCGTTCACCACACTGTTCTTCCGTAACTACTACGTGAGCATTCCGGATGCGCTGGTCAAGGCGGCGCGGCTGGATGGTGCGGGCTTCTTCACGATCTTCGGGAAGATCCTGCTGCCGATGTCGATCCCGATCGTGATGGTCTGCCTGATCTGGCAGTTCACCCAGATCTGGAATGACTTCCTGTTCGGCGTGGTCTTCGCCAGTGGCGATGCCCAGCCAATCACCGTGGCCCTGAACAACCTGGTCAACACCAGCACCGGGGTCAAGGAATACAACGTTGATATGGCGGCGGCGATGATCGCCGGGCTGCCGACACTGCTGGTCTACATATTCGCTGGCAAGTATTTCCTGCGTGGGCTGACGTCCGGCGCGGTCAAGGGGTAGAACATGGCAACTCTCGAATTACGCAACGTCAACAAAACCTACGGCAGCGGCTTGCCGGACACCCTGAAAAACATCGAACTGAAGATCGATGACGGTGAATTCCTGATCCTCGTCGGCCCGTCCGGTTGCGGCAAGTCGACTTTGATGAACTGCATCGCGGGCCTTGAAAACATCAGTGGCGGGGCGATTCTGGTGGATGACGCTGACATCAGCGGCATGAGCCCCAAGGATCGCGACATCGCCATGGTGTTCCAGTCCTACGCGCTGTACCCGACCATGAGCGTGCGCGACAACATCGCCTTCGGCCTGAAGATCCGCAAAATGCCGGCGGCTGAAATCGACGAGGAAGTGGCGCGGGTCGCCAAGCTGCTGCAAATCGAACACCTGCTCAGCCGCAAGCCGGGTCAGCTTTCCGGTGGTCAGCAACAGCGTGTGGCCATGGGCCGTGCGCTGGCGCGGCGGCCGAAGATTTATCTGTTCGACGAACCGCTGTCCAACCTCGACGCCAAGCTGCGGGTCGAGATGCGCACCGAAATGAAACTGATGCACCAGCGCCTGAAAACCACCACGGTCTACGTGACGCACGACCAGATCGAAGCCATGACCCTGGGCGACAAAGTGGCGGTGATGAAGGACGGGATCATCCAGCAGTTCGGCACGCCGAAGCAGATCTACAACGATCCGGCCAACCTGTTCGTAGCCAGCTTCATCGGCTCGCCCCCAATGAACTTCATCCCACTGCGTTTGCAGCGCAAGGACGGCCGTCTGTTGGCGTTGCTCGACAGCGGCCAGGCGCGTTGCGAGCTGCCGCTGGGCATGCAGGATGCCGGTCTTGAGGACCGCGAAGTGATCCTCGGCATGCGCCCGGAGCAGATCGTGCTGGCGAACGGCGAGGCCAATGGTTTGCCAACCATTCGTGCCGAAGTCCAGGTTACCGAGCCGACCGGTCCCGACACCCTGGTGTTCGTCAATCTGAACGAAACCAAAGTCTGCTGCCGTCTGGCGCCGGACGTTGCGCCGGCCGTGGGCGAGACCCTGACCCTGCAATTCGATCCATCGAAAGTGCTGCTGTTCGATGCCAAGACGGGCGAACGCCTGGGGACGGCTGGTCAAGCGAAAACCGGGACTCACAGCGACAACGTCGCTCAATTCAAAGGGCGCTGAAGATCAAATGTGGGAGCGAGCTTGCTCGCGATAGCTATCTGACATTCAACATTGATGTCGACTGATACACCGCTATCGCGAGCAGGCTCGCTCCCACAGGGGGGATATGCGGCGGGTGGTTTGTCATCCGTCGCAACCGCTGTAAACCGCGTTAGATAAAAACAGTTAATAACAATAAAGACGAGGATGTAGGGATGAAAAAGAAGAACAACGCTCAGCTTATCTGCCAATTGTCAGCTGTTGCGGTGCTGATCATGGCTGGTAACGCACACGCGGCTGACGCATTCAGCGCCGATTCCAAATGGATGACGGGGGACTGGGGTGGCGAGCGGACCAAGCTGATCGACCAAGGTATCGACATCAAGGCGGATTACGTCGGTGAAGTGGGCGCCAACCTCCACGGCGGCTACAACCACGACAAGACCGCTCGTTACGCCGACCAGTTTGGTCTGGGCGTGGCGCTGGACCTGCAAAAGCTGTGGGGCTGGGATAACACCCAGGCCAAGATCCAGCTCACCAACCGTAACGGTCAGAACATCTCCAATGACCGTGTCGGCGATCCGCGTGCCGGCACCTTGAGTTCCTCTCAGGAAGTCTACGGTCGTGGCCATATGGTCCGTCTGACCCAATTGTGGGTTCAGCACCAGTTCCTCGACGGTAAACTGGACGTCAAAGCCGGTTACTTCGGCGAAGGCGAAGACTTCAACACCTTCCCTTGCGAGTTCCAGAACCTGGCGTTCTGCGGCTCCCAGGCGGGTAACTGGGCGACCGGTATCTGGTTCAACTGGCCAGTCATGCAGGCGGCGGTTCGCGTGAAGTACAACATCACGCCTGAGTTCTATGCGCAGATCGGCGCGTACAACCAGAACCCATCGCAACTGGAGCACGGTAACGGCTTCAAGCTCAGCGGCAGTGGTACCAAGGGTACCGTCTTGCCGGTCGAACTGGTCTGGTCGCCGAAGGTCAACAACCTGCCGGGCGAATACCGTGTCGGTTACTACAAGAGCACTGCCGACGCCAATGACGTCCGTAAAGACGACAATGGCGATGATGCAGCGACCACAGGCAAGGCCTTCCGCAGCCACGACAGCAAGCACGGCTACTGGTTTGTGGCGCAGCAACAACTCACCACCCACAACGGTGATGCTTCTCGCGGTCTGAACGTCGCGGCCAACGCTACTTTCCACGACAAGGACACCAACCTCGTCGACAACTACCAGTCGCTGATGTTTGTGTACAAGGGCCCATTCGACGCACGTCCAAAAGATGACGTCGGAATCGGTTTTGCCCGTATCCATGTCAACGATGACGTGAAGAAAAACGCCGAGTTGCTCAACGTCGCCAATGGTGTCAGCGACTACGACAATCCGCTGTTCTCGCCACTGCGTTCCACCGAGTACAACTACGAGATCAACTACGGTTTCCACGTTACCAACTGGCTGACTGTGCGTCCTAACCTGCAATACATCACTCACCCGGGCGGTGTTGATGAAGTCGACAACGCGCTGGTGGCCGGTTTGAAAATTCAGTCGGTGTTCTAACGCTGTTGCGATAAGCTCCTCTCCATGTGCGCATTTTTGCGGACAGCCAAGGCTGTCCGCTTTTTTTTGGGGCGGCGCAGCCCTGTAGCTCCTATTGGTATGGCAATGATTTTCAGGACCGCGGCACATGCTTGAGCATCCGCTACAACGCTTCTTCAAATCCCTGCGCGAGCGCCCGGTGTTTGCCTGGGAGCGCTATCAGCAGCGTGAGGTGCTGGTGATCGACCATCCGCTGTGTCAGGCGGTGTTCAGTCGTCAGGGTGCGCAGTTGCTGCATTTTCAGCCTACGGGTCAAAAGCCCTGGCTCTGGTGCGCGGCGAAGTGGCCGCAGGTCGGGGCGATTCGCGGTGGCGTGCCGGTGTGCTGGCCGTGGTATGGCCGTCATCCAAGCGAAAATGCCTGGCCGTCCCATGGTTGGGCGCGGTTGATCGACTGGAAGCTGATCGATAGCAGCGCCGCTGACGACGGTGTGCGCCTGCATTGGCAGTTGCAGTTGTGTGACTGGCAGGTGGACCTGCACGCGCACTTGGGTGAGCGCATGGATTTGCGCTTGAGCACCGAGCATCAGGACAGCCTGCCATGCCAGCTGAGTCATGCGTTGCACGCCTATTGGCGTATTGGCGACGTTGCCGAGATAGCGCTGTCTGGACTCGATGGCGCGCAAGGTTATGACCAGCTCAAGCGCCAGTTCTGCGAGCAAAAAGGCGAGTTGCGGGTGGAAGGTGGCTGTCAGCGGGTGTTCCAGCACGAGGGCGAATTACAGCTCAAGGACCACGCCTGGCAGCGCCAGTTGTGCATCGACACCGGCGACAGCGCGGACACCGTGGTCTGGCATCCCGGGGCACGGCCACTGCTGGGAGTGAGCTGGAATGAGGTTTCGGAGTTTGTCTGCGTAGAGGCGGCCAGCGGTGGCACCGATAGCCTGAGCCTGGCACCGGGGGAGCGGGCGCATTTGAGTTTGCAGGCGAGGATGGGAGCTTAGTTCAAGATTGCGCTGTTGCGGCTGGCGCCATCGCGAGCAGGCTCGCTCCCACACTGGATCTCGGTGTACACAGGAATTATGTTCACACGAATCAAATGTGGGAGCGAGCTTGCTCGCGATGAGGCCATAACAGCCAATACAGCTTCTGGCCTAACTGAACTCATCCCCAATCGGATACCGGCTAGCGTTGAGGCTTTCCTTGATCTTGCGCAGGTGCGGCTGGAAGTCGACGCCGCGGCGCAGGGTCATGCCGGTGGCGAGTACGTCGAGCACGGTCAGCTGGATGATCCGCGACGTCATCGGCATGTAGATGTCGGTGTCTTCCGGCAGCGGGATGTTCAGGCTCAAGGTGCTGGCCTTGGCCAGTGGCGAACCTTCGGCCGTCAGGCCCAGCACCGAGGCGCCGTTCTCGCGGGCAATGCGCGCCACCTCGACCAGTTCGCGGGTGCGCCCGGTGTAGGAGATGATCACGAACAGTTCGCCGGTGTGGGCCACCGAGGCAATCATCCGCTGCATCAGCACGTCGGCGTGGGCGGTGACCGCCAGGTTGAAGCGGAAGAACTTGTGCTGCGCATCCAGCGCCACCGGGGCTGACGCGCCGAGGCCGAAGAAGTGGATCTGCCGGGCCTGGATCAGTAAATCCACGGCGCGGCTGATCAGGTTCGGGTCCAGAGCCTGACAGGCGCTGTCCAGCGATGCGATGGCGCTGCCAAAGATTTTCTGGGTGTAAGCTTCAGGATTGTCGTCGGCTTCCACCGCACGGCTTACGTAGGCCGCGCCGCTGGCCAGGCTTTGGGCCAGTTGCAGTTTGAGTTCCGGGTAGCCGCTGACACCGAACGAACGGCAGAAACGGTTGACCGTCGGCTCGCTGACCGAGGCGGCCTGGGCGAGGGCGGCAATACTGAAGCGAGTGGCCTGCTGCGGGTTGAGCAGGATCACTTCGGCGACCTTGCGTTCGGCCTTGTTCAGGTCTGCAAGGCGATTCTGGATTTGTTCCAGTAAATTTCGCACGCGGTCCATTTATGTTCCTTAGGTCGGCTATGCAGATTGGGCCTGTGAAGCGGCCCATAATGGTGGCCTATCCTACTGATGGCCCCGACCGACCACCACTCGGAATCTGTATTTTGGAAAAATGTTGTGGTTATTACTACATTTTTCCTTGAGCGATGCCTTGAAAAAAGGTATTTGTAGCTTAACTTGATAAAAGAACAAACATCATGCCTTCGATTACGGTTGAACCGTGCACCTTTGCCTTGTTCGGCGCCTTGGGCGATCTGGCCCTTCGCAAGCTGTTTCCTGCTTTGTACCAACTCGATGGCGCTGGCCTGCTGCACGAGGACACGCGCATTATCGCACTGGCCCGTGAGCCCGGCAGCGAGCAAGAGCACTTGGCCTTTATTGCCCGTGAACTGCGCCATTACGTTGATGCCAAGGAACTCGACGAAGCGGTGGTCGAGCGCTTCCTGGCACGCCTGACGTACCTGCATGTCGACTTCCTCAAGTCTGACGACTACGTCGCCCTGGCCGAGCTGGCCGGGTCGGCGCAGCGGATGATTGCCTACTTCGCGACGCCTGCTGCGGTGTACGGCGCGATTTGCGAGAACCTGGCGAAGGTCGGCCTGAGCGAAAACACCCGTGTGGTGCTGGAAAAGCCGATCGGTTCAGACCTCGAGTCGTCGCGCAAGGTCAACGACGCCGTGGCACGGTACTTCCCGGAAAACCGCACGTACCGTATCGACCACTACCTGGGCAAAGAGACGGTCCAGAACCTGATCGCCCTGCGTTTCGCCAACAGCCTGTTCGAAACCCAGTGGAACCAGAACTACATTTCCCACGTGGAAATCACCGTCGCCGAGAAGGTCGGGATCGAGGGCCGTTGGGGCTACTTCGACAAGGCCGGCCAACTGCGCGACATGATTCAGAACCACCTGTTGCAGTTGCTGTGCCTGATCGCCATGGACCCGCCAGCGGATCTTTCGGCCGACAGCATCCGTGACGAGAAAGTCAAAGTGCTCAAGGCGCTGGCGCCGATCAGTCCGGAAGGCCTGACCACCCAGGTGGTGCGCGGCCAGTACATAGCCGGTCACAGCGAAGGCAAGTCGGTGCCGGGTTACCTGGAGGAGGAGAACTCCAACACCCAGAGCGATACCGAAACCTTCGTCGCCCTGCGTGCCGACATCCGCAACTGGCGTTGGGCGGGCGTGCCGTTTTACCTGCGTACCGGTAAACGCATGCCGCAGAAACTGTCGCAGATCGTCATCCACTTCAAGGAACCGTCGCACTACATCTTCGCTCCCGAGCAGCGCTTGCAGATCAGCAACAAGCTGATCATCCGCCTGCAACCGGACGAAGGTATTTCCTTGCGCGTGATGACCAAGGAACAAGGCCTGGACAAGGGCATGCAGCTGCGTAGCGGTCCGTTGCAGCTGAATTTTTCCGATACCTATCGCAGTGCGCGGATCCCCGATGCCTACGAACGGTTGTTGCTGGAAGTGATGCGCGGCAATCAGAACCTGTTTGTCCGTAAAGATGAAATCGAAGCCGCGTGGAAGTGGTGTGACCAGTTGATCGCCGGGTGGAAGAAGTCCGGTGATGCGCCCAAGCCGTATGCGGCGGGCTCCTGGGGACCGATGAGTTCCATTGCACTGATCACGCGGGACGGGAGGTCGTGGTATGGCGATATCTGAATTCAAACTGCCTCAGGGCGTCAGCGCTCATGAGTTTCGCAGCCCGGTGTTGCTGGCCGAAGGCCTGGCACTGAAGGTGGCCAAGCAACTCAGCGACGCTATCGATGCCCGAGGCGCCGCGACGCTGGTGGTCTCCGGCGGACGCAGCCCGGTGGCGTTTTTCCAGCATCTGGCCAAGCAGGCGCTGGACTGGTCCAAGGTCGTGGTGACCCTGGCGGACGAGCGCTGGGTACCGGTGGAGCACGCCGACAGCAATGCCGGTCTGCTCAAGCGCTACCTGTTGCAAGGCCCGGCAGCCAAGGCGAAGTTTCTCAGCCTCTACAGCGCCACTGCCAACCTTGAACAGGCTGCCGAGCAGGCCGATCGCTTGCTCGCCGAGTTGCCGGCAATCGACGCGCTGGTGCTGGGGATGGGCGACGACGGTCACACCGCCTCGCTGTTCCCCAACAGCCCGAACCTCGCCGAAGCCTTGCGGCCCGACGGCACGCGCCGTTGCTGGCCGATGCTGGCGCCGACGGTGCCACATCAGCGCCTGACCATGAGTCGTGCGCTGCTGGCGTCGGCAAAGTTCACCGTGCTATCGATTTCCGGTCAGTCCAAGTTGACTACCCTGAGTGCCGCACTGGCCGGTGACGATGTTGCCGCAATGCCGATTCGTGCGTTTCTGAAACCCACGTTAGAGATTTACTGGTGCCCATGAACCAAGGATCAGCCGCTATGACAAACACTCAACCGACCGTTTCCATGGCGGACAAAGTTGCCCTGATCGACAGCCTCTGCGTCAAGGCGCGGATTCTGCCGGTGATCACCATTGCCCGCGAACAAGACATTCTGCCACTGGCCGATGCCCTTGCCGCGGGTGGGTTGACGGCCCTGGAAGTGACCCTGCGTTCGCAGTTCGGCCTCAAGGCCATCCAGGTTCTGCGTGAGCAGCGTCCGGAGCTGGTCACCGGTGCTGGCACCGTGCTCGATCGCAACATGCTGGCCGCCGCTGAAGCTGCCGGTTCGCAGTTCATCGTGACCCCGGGCATTACCCGTGATCTGTTGGAAGCCAGCGTCGCCAGCCCGATTCCGCTGTTGCCAGGCATCAGCAACGCCTCCGGGATCATGGAGGGCTACGCCTTGGGCTATCGCCGCTTCAAGCTGTTCCCGGCGGAAGTCAGCGGTGGCGTTGCGGCGATCAAGGCCCTTGGCGGCCCGTTCGGCGAAGTGCGTTTCTGCCCGACTGGCGGTGTTGGCCCTGCCAACATCAAGAGTTACATGGCACTGAAAAACGTGATGTGCGTTGGCGGTAGCTGGATGCTTGATCCGGAGTGGATCAAGAACGGCGACTGGGCACGTATCCAGGAGTGCACCGCCGAGGCGCTGGCCCTGCTGGACTGATTGGTTTTACCGGCTGTTTTTTACGCAGAATCGTTGTTGTTGTGTTCTACGGCTTTACGGCGCACTTGGTCAGTGCGCCGTTTTTTTTGCCTGTGGAAAAGGTGGCTACCCCGTAGCAGCTGTCGAGCCTGCGAGGCTGCGTTAGAGGCGGACCGCGTTCGGGCGCAGTCCTCGAAAATCCTGCGTACGCGGTTTGCCCGAAAGAGAACGTTGTCTGATTTTACGACCGCTACGCGGCCGAACGCAGCCTCGCAGGCTCGGCAGCTGCTACGGGTGTTGGAAGTTAAGGATGTGTAAGAGGCATACATAGTTACCGCAACCCACCCCGGAGATCTGTTTATCCTTTGAGCAACTTATGGAGGAAGGCGACTCATGGAAGAACACGCAACAACCACGGCAACCGGGCCAGTCTGTTTATTGGCCCCTGAACAGATTGCCGGCCCGTACTTCAGAAACCCCAGGTTGATTCGCAGAAATATCAGTGAAGGTGCCAGCGGTATTCCCTTGCTGCTCAAACTGAGCATTGTCGACGTCAGCACCTGCGAACCGGTGACGGATGCCCTGGTGGATATCTGGCAATGCAATGCGCGAGGGGCCTATTCGGGCTGGAGCAAGATCAATCCGGACAAAGAGGTCGATGTCGGCGATATCGGCTCGGTTCCACGTACCGATGACGACACTTATTTGCGCGGTGGGCAATTCACCGATCGCAAAGGTGTCGTCAGGTTTACCACGATTTATCCGGGGTTTTATGCGGGGCGCAGCGTGCACATTCACGTTGCCGTGCGAATCGTTTCCGGCAGTAATTACCTGGACGCGCGGCACGTTGCCTGGGTTGGCCAACTGTACCTTCCAGAGGTGGCGTCACGTTCGGTATTGAATGCCAAAGACTACACCGGACGGGCCGTTTCGCCGCTGCGCAACGACCAGGACGAGCTCTTTACCCAGATGCATGGGGAAGACTCGATACTGAAAATCCACACCATTGCCCGTGATTCCTGGGAAGACGGTTATTTCGGGCAGTTGACCATCGGGATCGACAAGCGCGCGATGTCGGCGCAGATCAAGCCCGAAGACTTCGACATTTACACCGTGTGAACAGCAGAAGCTCCGCTGTTCATCACCTCAACTCAGTTCGATCAGGGCTTGAGCCAGCAGCTGCATTTCCCGTGCGGTGCTGGTCAGGCCCGGTGTGATGCGAATACAGCTGCCGCACGCCGAACCGCTGCGGGTCACGGTGAACAGGTTGTAGTCGTTGAGCAGGCGGTCGACCATCGCTTGTTGGTCGACATGCCGGGTGAAGCGCATCGACGTGATGCCGCAATACAGGCGCGGATCATCCGGGGTCATGACTTCAATGCCCTGCACATCGCGAACAGCCTTGACCCACAGATTGCGCAGGTAGTTAAGCCGTGCACCCTTGGCGGCTGCGCCACCGATGGAGCGATGTTCTTCGAACACCAGCGGCAAGGTCAGTAACGCCGGAATGTTTGGCGTACTGTAAGGCGTGCGCGAGCGGATGTCGGTGAGCGGAAAGTGAAACTCGTCCATGTCCGGATCGATATCGGCCAGACGCTGTGGTGCGATGTAGATGAACCCCAGAGTCAACGGTGCACCAATCCATTTGTGCAGGTTGTAGCCGGCAAAAGAGATGCCCAGGTCATCGAGGTTGAATTCGATCTGACCGAGGGCGTGGGCGCCGTCGAGGATCACGTCGATTCCGTGCTCTTTGGCCGCGGCGGCAATCGCCTTGACCGGCATCACCAGGCCGGTGCGATGGGTGACGTGGGTCAGTGCCATCAGCTTGAGCCGTGGATAACGCACGAACGCCTCGCGGTAGGTCGCCACCAACGTCTCGAAGCTGGCGGGATGAGCATGCTCGATCTCGATCACTTCGACACCGCGATAGCGAGCCAGCCAGCGCATCGCACTTTTGACCGTGTCGTATTCCAGGTCGCACAACAGCACCTGATCGCCCGGTTGCAAGCCGTTGTAGTTGCGAATCAGCGATTGCAGTGCGTCCGAGGCGTTGCGTGTCAGGGCTACCGCTTCGGCGGGCACCTGCAAGAGCTCGGCCAGTTGCCCGCGTATTTTCAGGCTTTCGAGTTTTTCGAAACGCTGGCGCACATGCACCGAGTTGCTGCGGTTGATGAGCTCGATGTTGCGCTGGTACTCCTCGACCACGGTACGCGACATGCGGCCGAAGTAACCATTCTCCAGATTGATCGGACCTGGCTGGACTTCGTAGCGGTCGGCGAACGTTTGCCAAAAAGCTTCATCAAGGGCGCGGCGCGTGTTTTCGGGCATGGGGGCGACTCGTTCTGTGGTTCAGTGGCGTGGCTTGGGTTTGCCATGTTTGGTGCGCAGCGGGTCGAGCAAGTCGGACAGGCCGTTGTGATCGATTTCCTGCATCAGGGCCAGCAAGCCACCCAGTTCACCGTGGGGGAAACCCTCGCGGGCGAACCAGTTCAGGTATTGGCCGGGCAGGTCGGCAATGATGCGCCCCTTGTATTTGCCAAAGGGCATTTCGCGGGTGACCAGCAGTTCAAGCTTTTCGGGATTCATCGATCGCTCGTCTTGATTCAAACAGTCTGGAAAATACAGGCATTCTGCATGCAGGCCAATTGACAGATCATGCAAATAACTCGGGTGCAGATGTTTGCTTAAAAGTTAATGTATTGAAAATTATCGTAAAAACTTCAACTCGAGGGCTGGCACACGAGATGCAGTGTTTTAGGTATCCCTCTTGGTCTGCGAGGAATTGAAAAATGACTGACTTCAATAAAGAAGTGATTTCAGTCCTGAACGACCTGATCGAGATCAGCGAGGACGGTCAGGAGGGTTTCAAGACCTGTGCCCAGGACATCAAGCATCCTGAACTGAAGGCGCTGTTTGTCAAACGCGCTGCCGAGTGCGCCACCGCCGCTGCCGAACTTCAACGTACCGTGCGTTCGATGGGGGGCGATCCCGAGACCAGGACTCGTGTCGGCGGTGATAGGCATCGTCGTTGGGTCGGCGTTAAATCATTGGTCACTGGAAAGAGCGAAGAAGTGGTGCTCAACGAAGCCAAGCGTGGCGAGGACCATGCCCTGAAGGCTTACAAAGCAGCGCTCGAGAAGATCAACGAAGACAATCTGCTGGGGATTCGTGATCTGGTCGAGCGTCAGTATCACGGGGCGCAACGCAACCACGATCAGGTCAAAGCCTTGTGTTACAAGGCTCGTGCCCGCTCGTAAGTCGGTCAAAAACGCCTGGATCAGAGGATCGTTCCCACGTGTGCGTGGGAACGATCCTATATGGGCATCAGCCAATGCTGATAGCGGGCAGTGTCGGCAAGGTCACGGTCTGTTGCTTGCGTGGTGCGAGGATCTCAGCCTCACCGTCCACGACCAGTTCATCGCGCTGGTTGAATACCCGAGTGGCGATGCGCACGCGGAATTTCGGCATTTTTTCGAGGATTTCCAGGCGTACGGTCAGGGTGTCACCGATTTTTACCGGCTTCTGAAAGCTCATTTGCTGACCGATATAGATAGTCCCCGGCCCGGGCAGCTCGCAGGCGACAGCGGCGCTGATCAGCGCACCGCTGAACATACCGTGGGCGATGCGTTCCTTGAACATGCTCGCTGCCGCAAACTCGGGGTCCAGGTGCACCGGGTTGTGGTCCCCGGACATCGCCGCGAACAGCTGAATGTCGCGCTCCTCGACAGTCTTGCTGTAGCTGGCGGTCTGGCCGACTTCAAGGGCTTCGTACGGGGTATTGGTAACCTGGGTCATGTGTCTTGAATCCTGTGACGAGTTAAGTGTGATAACCAAACGTTATTCGGTTCGGGGTGGCCGGCGATGGCTCAGTGCCTCAGCCAGCCATTTGAGCAGGTCCGCGGTCACTTCATCGCGGTTGCTCTCGTTGAACAGTTCGTGCCGGGCTTGCGGGTAGATATTCAGTTGCATGCACTGGTTGCCGGCGCCGCGCAGTGCGTCGGCCAGAGCCTTGAGACGTTTGCCTTCGCTCACCGGATCACATTCACCACCGATCACCAGCAATGGCAGGCCCGGATCGATCTCCGCGAGATTGGACGCTTTGCTGATTTGCTGCAAGCCGCCGAGCAGGTCGATCCACAGCTGGTTGGTGCAACGGTAGCCGCACAGTGGGTCGTGGACGTACTTGTCGACTTCGTCCGGGTCGCGGCTGAGCCAGTCGAACCGGGTGCGATGAGGCTTGAAGGGCTTGTTGAATGAACCGAACGACAACCACTCGATCAATGCACTGCGACCGGTAGGCCCCTGGCGCCAGCGTTCGAAACGCGCGATCAGGCGCGCGACGCGATAGAGCGCAACTGGCTGGAAGTTCGAGCCACTGAGCACGGCAGCGTGCAGGCTGGCGCTGTGATGCAGCAGGTACGCCTGGGCGATGTAGCTGCCCATGCTGTGACCCAGCAGCACGATCGGCACGCCCGGATGGTGTTGGCCGATGTGTTGGTTAAGGCTGGCCAGGTCTCCGACCACTTTGAGCCAACCGTCCTTGTCCGCGAAATGCCCGAGCACGCCGTGTTCGGCGGTTTTGCCGTGGCCGCGCTGGTCCAGTGCATAGACGCCGTAACCCTCGGCACATAAAGCCTGCGCCAGCCGCGCATAACGACCGCTGTGTTCAGCCATGCCGTGGGACAGCAGAATCACCGCCTTCAGCGGGCCTTCAGGCAGCCACTGGTTGACGAACAGCCGACTGTGATCGCTCGCGGTCAACCAGAATGTATCGTGGATCATGGCGATTCCTTTGCACGGTTTTGTTTAGGCGCGGCGTCGTTGCATTGTATAGCTCATCAACCGCAGGGCGTGCGATGTGGGTGTCCCCCAGCAGCAAGATTCACGCTGTCAATGTAGCTGGTACGTATATTTGCCTGAATCACCATAGCTGCTAGTGTCCCAGAAGCCCCGCTTTTCAGCGTCACACAGAGGCGGCCCGGATTCGTTCAGGTAAAGAGGACAAGTACAATGCAACCTGATTTCTGGAATGACAAACGCCCGGCCGGCGTACCCAATGATATCGAACCGGGTGCCTACAAGTCGGTGATCGAGGTGTTCGAGCGTTCCTGCAAGAAATTCGCTGACCGTCCGGCCTTCAGCAACATGGGCGTGACGCTCACCTACGCCGAGCTTGAGCGCTACAGCGCGGCGTTCGCTGGCTACCTGCAAACACAGACCGACCTGTTGCCCGGTGATCGCATCGCGGTGCAGATGCCCAATGTCCTGCATTACCCGATTGCCGTGTTCGGCGCGTTACGTGCCGGGCTGATTGTGGTCAACACCAACCCGCTGTACACCGCGCGTGAGATGCGTCACCAGTTCAAGGACTCCGGTGCCCGGGCGCTGGTGTACCTGAACATGTTCGGGCAGAAGGTCCAGGAAGTACTGCCCGACACCGAGATTCAGTACCTGATCGAAGCGAAGATGGGCGACCTGATGCCGACCGCCAAGGGCTGGCTGATCAACACCGTGGTCGACAAGGTCAAGAAGATGGTCCCGACCTATGACCTGCCGCAGGCGATTTCCTTCAAGAGCGCGTTGCGCCTGGGCCGCGGTCAAGGCATCAAGCCGTTGAAGGTCAGCCTCGACGATGTCGCCGTGCTGCAATACACCGGCGGCACCACGGGTTTGGCCAAGGGCGCGATGCTGACCCACGGCAACCTGGTTGCCAACATGCAGCAGGCCCGGGCGTGCCTCGGCCAGTTCGGCAACGATGGCAAACCGCTGTTGCGCGAGGGGCAGGAAGTGATGATCGCGCCGCTGCCGCTGTACCACATCTATGCCTTCACGGCGAACTGCATGTGCATGATGGTGACCGGCAACCACAACGTGTTGATCACCAATCCGCGAGACATCGCCGGCTTCATCAAGGAACTGAAAAACTGGCGGTTCTCGGCGCTGCTGGGGCTCAACACGCTGTTCGTCGCCCTGATGGATCATCCGGACTTCAAGACTCTGGACTTTTCCAGCCTCAAACTCACCAACTCCGGCGGCACCGCACTGGTCAAGGCCACCGCCGAACGCTGGGAGCAGATGACCGGTTGCCGGATCACCGAAGGCTACGGCTTGACCGAAACCTCGCCAGTGGCCTGCACCAACCCGTATGGCGACAAGTCACGCATTGGCACGGTTGGCCTGCCAGTGCCGGGCACCACGTTAAAAGTCATCAATGATGACGGTGCCGAACAGCCCTTGGGCGAGCGGGGCGAGCTGTGCATCAAGGGCCCGCAGATCATGAAAGGCTACTGGCAGAAACCCGAGGCCACCGCCGAAGTGCTGGATGCCGACGGCTGGTTCAAATCCGGTGACATTGCGGTGATCGACCCGGACGGGTTCGTACGGATTGTCGATCGCAAGAAAGACATGATCATCGTCTCGGGTTTCAACGTGTACCCGAACGAGATCGAAGACGTGGTGATGGCGCACCCGAAAGTCGCCAACTGTGCGGTAATCGGTGTGCCCGACGAGCGTTCCGGGGAGGCGGTGAAGCTCTTCGTGGTGGCGCGTGAAGCGGGGGTCAGCCTTGAAGAGTTGAAGGCCTACTGCAAGGAAAACTTCACCGCCTACAAGGTGCCCAAGCATATCGTGCTGCGTGAGTCGCTGCCGATGACGCCGGTGGGCAAGATTCTGCGGCGGGAGCTGCGCGATATCGCTTGATACCTGAAGGCTACGCTTCGCGCATTCGCGGGCAAGCCCGCTCCCACAAGGTCCGTGTGACCCCCTGTGGGAGTGGGCTTGTCCGCGATGCTTTTAGGGGGCAAGGCCCATTCTACGGGGCTTTCATGGTGTTATAGTATTTTTGCTCTAAAATGACTGTTTGCTGTTCTTGAGTCATTAAAGTGACTGTAGGGGCTCTATTTGGCTCTAGTAGGGCCTTGGCAAAGCTGCTACTCTCGGCGCGCTTTGTGACTTCCCGGCCCAGGTAAAAGCCGGATTCACCAAAATAGACACCAATAAAAAACACACACCCAATAATAATCGCATCAAATGCGGTGACGAATTCGCGTTGCTGAGGAGTGGGCTTCCATGATCGAAGACTTTTGGAAGGATAAGTACCCAGCTGGAATTGCTGCCGAGATCAATCCAGACGAGTATCCGAATATTCAGGCAGTGTTAAAGCAATCCTGCCAACGCTTCGCCAACAAACCGGCCTTTAGCAACCTCGGCAAGACACTCACCTACGGTGAGCTGTACGAATTGTCCGGTGCTTTTGCCGCTTACCTGCAACAGCATACCGATTTGCAGCCGGGCGATCGAATTGCCGTACAACTGCCAAACCTGCTGCAATACCCGATCGCCGTGTTTGGTGCCATCCGCGCCGGCTTGATCGTGGTCAACACCAACCCGCTGTACACCGCGCGGGAAATGGAACACCAATTCAACGATTCCGGCGCCAAGGCGCTAGTGTGCCTGGCGAACATGGCGCACCTGGCCGAGGCCGTGATGCCCAAGACCGGCGTCAAGCACGTCATCGTCACCGAAGTGGCCGACCTGCTGCCACCGCTCAAGCGCTTGCTGATCAACAGCGTCATCAAGTACGTGAAGAAGATGGTCCCGGCTTATCACCTGCCCAAGGCCGTCACGTTCAATGAGGTGTTGAGCAAAGGCCACGGCCAGCCAGTGACCGAAGCCAACCCGGCCAGTAGCGACGTTGCCGTGCTGCAATACACCGGCGGCACCACCGGCGTGGCCAAGGGTGCAATGCTGACCCACCGCAACCTGGTGGCGAACATGATGCAGTGCCGGGCGCTGATGGGGTCCAACCTGAATGAAGGATGCGAAATCCTCATCACGCCGCTGCCGCTGTACCACATCTACGCCTTCACCTTTCATTGCATGGCGATGATGCTGATTGGCAACCACAACATCCTGATCAGCAACCCGCGCGACCTGCCGGCGATGGTCAAGGAACTGTCGAAGTGGAAGTTCAGCGGTTTTGTCGGCCTGAATACTTTGTTCGTGGCGCTGTGCAACAACGAAGCGTTCCGCAAGCTGGACTTTTCAGGCCTGAAAATCACCCTGTCCGGTGGCATGGCCCTGCAACTGGCCGCTGCCGAACGCTGGAAAGCCGTGACCGGTTGCGCCATCTGCGAAGGTTACGGCATGACCGAAACCAGCCCGGTGGCCACCGTCAATCCAAACCAGAACATCCAGATAGGCACGATCGGTATTCCGGTGCCGTCGACCCTGTGCAAAGTCATCGATGACGCCGGCGTTGAACAGCCGCTGGGCGAAATCGGCGAACTCTGCGTGAAAGGTCCGCAAGTGATGAAGGGCTACTGGCAGCGCCAGGAAGCCACCGACGAAATCCTCGACAGCGAAGGCTGGTTGAAGACCGGTGACATCGCGCTGATCCAGCCAGACGGCTACATGCGCATTGTCGATCGCAAGAAAGACATGATTCTGGTCTCCGGTTTCAACGTTTATCCAAACGAGCTCGAAGACGTACTGGCCACCTTGCCGGGCGTGCTGCAATGCGCTGCCATTGGTGTACCGGACGAGAAGTCGGGTGAGGCGATCAAGATTTTCATCGTCGCCAAACCGGGGGTAACCCTGACCAAAGAGCAAGTGATGACGCACATGCGTGCCAATGTAACCGGCTACAAAGTGCCGAAAGCCATCGAGTTCCGCGATGCGCTGCCGACCACCAACGTTGGCAAGATCCTGCGTCGCGAATTGCGCGATGAAGAGCTGAAGAAACTCGGCTTGAAGAAGGTCAGCGCCTAAAACAAAAAGCCCCGCAGATGCGGGGCTTTTTTTCAGATACCTGGATCGTTTTTTGTGGCGAGGGAGCTTGCTCCCGCTGGGGCGCGAAGCGGCCCTGAATTGGGCCTGCTACGCAGTCCAGCGGGAGCAAGCTCCCTCGCCACAGATACTTCTCAGGCCTCCAGACTTCCTTAAGTGAACAGCATTGCCGCATTTGCGGGGCTTTTTGTTGCTTCAGATCTTTTGCTGTCAGAGGCGGAACTGCGCGAAATTGACGTTGGTGCCAGCCGGGCGCATGTCCTGAAGGTACGAGTCCTTGTCAGCGCTCAGTTCCAGGCACAGGGCCGCCTTGCGCTTGCCTTCGTTGCGCACCACCAGGCCTTCGAGCTTCTCGCGCAGGAACACCGTCGGCACTTTCAGGTGCAGCAGTTCGTCGGTGGCGGGTGTGTACATCAGCAGGTGAACCCATTCGTACTGACCAATGGCCAGGCGCGCAACCGGGATATCAAACCACCAGATGTTGCGGTTGCGGTTCAATTCGGCGAAATGGCAGTTGTTGACGCCAAGCACTGCACCGCCGAGTTCCTGGTTTCTGCGGGCAATGGCCTGCTTTTTATCGAGTTTCATAACGTTCCTACGGGATTGGATCTTCAGCGCCACGGCCTGAATACGTTGCGCATTCTCGGGGCAAAGCCTGCAAACATAAAGCCCAACTTGCATGTGCTGATGAAATGACCGAGCGTAAATAAATGAAACTCTGTGCAACGCCTTACGGTCAACCTCTACGTAGTCTCTGACCTTTGAGTGTTCACAGGAGAAATACCATGAGCAGCACTGGCGATAAAGTTAAAGGCCTGGCCAACGAAGCGGTCGGCAACGTCAAGCAAGGTGTGGGTAAAGCCACCGACAATCCCAAGTTGCGAGCCGAAGGCAAGCTTCAGGAGAAGAAAGGCGAAGCCCAGCAAGCGCTCGGCAAGGCTAAAGACGCGATCAAGAAAACCATCGATAAAATCTGACCCGATAACCTGTTTTAGTGCAGTGTGACGGCCATCCGAGGATGGCCGTTTTTCTGTGGCTTATTGTTATGAATCCCCCCCGAAATTGTCCCAAAGTCGCCAAGTAGGTTACTTTGATGTAGAAAACGGCCCCCTGAGTCGCCCCCGACTTCAACCTTTTTGCGGCGAAAGGAGACGCTATGATGTTCCCCGAGTTGAAAGGCTTGCCCTTGCACCGCGTGATGATGCGCACCGTCACCGAGTTTATTAATGACGAGATGTCGACGTATGCCTCGGCGCTGGCCTATCAGATGCTGTTCTCGCTGTTTCCCTTCATTCTGTTCCTGATTGCCCTGATCGGTTTCCTGCACCTGCCGGACTTCTTTTCCTGGCTGCGCCTTCAGACAGAGCTGGTATTGCCGCCGCAAGCGCTGGAACAAGTGAACCCGGTGATCGACCAGCTCCAGCAATCCAAGGGTGGGTTGCTCTCGGTGGGTATCGTCATCGCCCTGTGGACCGCCTCGGCGGGTGTGCGGCTGATGATGAGCGCGATGAACGCGGCCTACGATGTGGTCGAAGGTCGGCCGATCTGGAAGCGCTTTCCGCTGTCGATTTTCTACACCATTGGTGTTGCCGGCATGCTGCTGGTTGCTGCGGCCTTGATGGTGCTCGGCCCGCAGGTGATGGAATGGATTGCGTCGCAGATCGGCATGGAGGAGTTCATCGTCACGCTGTGGACGATACTGCGCTGGCCGGTGATCGTCATATTGCTGATGGTCGCGGTCGCATTGATGTACTACGTGATGCCTGATGTGAAACAGCGGTTTCGCTTCATCACACCGGGCTCGGTACTGGCAGTGGTGGTGTGGATCATCGCTTCGCTGGGTTTTGGTTACTACGTCAAAACCTTCGCCAACTACAATGCCATGTATGGCAGTATCGGCGCGATCATCGTGCTGTTGCTGTACTTCTATATATCCGCTGCGGTGCTGTTGCTCGGCGCGGAAATGAATGCGGTGATCGATCACATGTCGAGCGAAGGCAAGCATCCTGGTGCCAAGAACTTCGGTGAACACGACGAAAAACAACACGTTTCGGGACTGGCCCGGGACCACTCGCTCAACCCGACCACTGACGAAGCCTGACGATGATCCGTGAAATCCTGAAAATGGGCGATGAGCGCCTGCTGCGTATCGCTCCGCCGGTACCGGCCGAAATGTTCGACAGCCCTGAACTGTGGCAGTTGATCGATGACATGTTCCAGACCATGGAAAGTGTCGGCGGCGTCGGCCTGGCAGCCCCGCAGATCGGCGTCGACCTGCAACTGGTGATCTTCGGCTTCGAGCACAGCGAACGTTACCCGGACGCTGATGCCGTACCGCAGACGATCCTGATCAACCCATTGATCACACCGCTTGATCCGACGCTGGAAGAGGGCTTCGAAGGTTGCCTGTCCGTGCCGGGGCTGCGGGGGGCGGTGGAGCGTTATCAGCACATTCGCTATGAAGGCTTCGATCCCAAGGGCGAGCCGGTTGTGCGAATCGCCTCGGGGTTTCACGCCCGTGTGGTGCAGCACGAATGCGATCACCTGATCGGCCGGTTGTACCCGTCGCGGATCACCGACTTTCGCAAGTTCGGGTTTACCGAGGTGATGTTCCCGGATCTCGACCCGGCGGCTGATGATTGATCCGACATTTCACCTCAACCCATGTGGGAGCGAGCTTGCTCGCGATAGCAGTCGCTATCAATATTGACTGTCATGCCCTCATCGCGAGCAAGCTCGCTCCCACCGTTTGAAAACCCATGGCGATCATCGGCTTGTTGCGTTTATAGCGAGCCAGGCGCTCGGCCAGTGCATAGGGCAACAACGGGTCCGCAGTAAAACCATTGCGCTCATAAAATTCGCGCAAGTCCGGGTGGCAGAACAGCCACACCGGCGCCTTGATCTGCACCAGCGCCTGAGCCATCAACGCCCCCGCAATACCGTGTCCGCGCTGGGCCGGGTCGACAAATAACCCTGTCAGCCAAAACCCCTCCGCCATCGGCCGCAAACAGAGTCCGGCGATGATCTCGTCGCGCTTGCCTACCCACAGTTGAGCGTCGCGAACGGCTTTCATCGATGACTGGTGACTGCGGTAAAACTTGTTCAGCAAAGGCCACAGTGGCTCGGCAAGCTGGGTGTACTGGGTGTTGGGCATGTGCGAGAGGGTCACTGCGAAAAATGCGCCTATTATAAAAGAACCAACGCTGCGAGATAGGTGTATACCTGATCTCATATTCCCAGTTGGTGGAGCGTGCATCATGAGCAAAGGCATGGATTCGAAGAAAGCGGCGAAAAAGAAACCGACCAAGACAGCCGTTGAAAAACGCGCTGACAAGAAGGCCAAAAAGGTCGGTGTGTTCGGGCACTGAGCCCGCTTTGACGGAGCCCGGCCATCGGGCTCCGCGTTCATTTTCAACTAAATAACCCATCGATCTGCAAGATTTCCCTGCTTCGTTGCACAGAAGGGGATAAGGCCGACATTTGTCTGTTGGCTTGTCCTGTTCTGAGCCGAGCCATGTCCCATTACCTTGATCAAACCCAACGTGAAGAAATTGAAGCCCTGCGCCGAACGTTTGCCGGTCGCAGCGAATGGCCGACCTGGCTGCTGCTGATTGGCGTGTACGCGGCCTGGTTTGGTGTGCTGCTGGCCAGCGCCTGGCTGGGACTGTGGTTGAGCACGCTGCTGCTGATACCGATCGTGGTGCTGTGGATGTCGGTCCAGCATGAGCTGTTGCATGGGCATCCGACGCGCTTTACCTCGTTGAACAAACTCCTCGGCTACGCACCTTTTGCCGTCTGGTACCCGTACACCCTGTACCGCGACAGCCACCTTTTGCATCACCGCGACGAAGACCTGACGTTACCTGGCTGCGACCCGGAAAGTCGTTACGTGAGCATGCAGCAGTGGCAGGGCAGTTCAGGGTTCGAGCGCAGCCTGCACTGGCTGAACAAAACCGTGCTGGGGCGCTTCGCCATCGGTGCGCCGCTGGCGTTGCTGGCGCTGGCCAGGGAAGAACTCCAGCGCTTGCGCCAAGGTGATCGCCAGGTCTGGTTGATGTGGCTGACCCATGGCGCGTTGACCGTACTGATGCTGACCTTCATCGCGGGCTACAGTGCTGTTCCCGTCTGGCATTACCTGTTCTTGATCAGCGTGCCGGCGTTGTCGGTCGGGGCGATCCGTTCCTACTATGAACATCGCCCGCACCGCGAATCGCAAAAACGCACAGTGCTCAACGAGGCTGCCTGGCCTTGGCGCTGGTTGTTCCTTAACCTGAACCTGCACCTGGTGCATCACGATCTGCCGGGTTTGCCGTGGTTCTATTTGCCGCAGGTCTATCGCGCCCGACGCGAACAATGGCAGGCGCGCAGTGGCGGGTTTCTGGTGCGCGGCTATGGTGAGCTGTTGCGTCAGCACGGGCTCAGGCCTGTGGACAGTCCGCAGCATCCTTTCAGTTGAGAGCCGGCATGATTTCAGGTTTTGCAGAGTTACTGATGTACGTCGCCCCCGAGCCGATACGTCAGGCCAATGAACAGTGGCTGACGCGTATCGTCGAGCGGCTCGACGCCACCCGCTTGAACGCTGAAGGCCTGTCGTTGATGGAGCTTTGGCTGGCCCCGCAATTGCTGTTCACCCAGACCTGCGGCTATCCACTGATGACGACACTGCGCGGACAGGTGCGGGTGATCGGTCGACCGCGTTATGAGCTGCCGGACAGCAGTGCTGGCAATCATTGCAGCCTGCTGCTGATCCGGGCCGACGACCCGCGCCGGACCTTGCCGGCGCTGTTGGGGTGCCGAGCGGTGATCAATGGCGAGGACTCCAACAGCGGGATGAATCTGTTGCGTCAGCGCATCGCTGCGTTGCAACGCAATGGTCAGTTTTTCTCCAGCGTCTCGGTCAGCGGCAGCCACCGTGAAAGCCTGCGCTGGCTGCGTGACGGGCGCGCGGACCTGGCGGCGATCGACAGCGTGACTTTCGCCTATCTGGCGCGCCATGCGCCGCAGGAGGTCGAAGGTTTGCGGGTGGTGGCGCGCAGTGCGTTCAGCCCGACCTTGCCGTATATCGGTGTCGCCAGCCTGACCGATGATCAGGTCGAGCACCTTCGCGAGATGATGAACCAGACGTTGAATGAACTGCCTGAGGTGGTTGAAACCCTGGGGCTCCACGAGGTGTTGCCGGCCACTGAAAGCGACTACCGGATCCTCCTGGATTACCGGCAGGAAGCCGAAGAGCTGGGGTATGGACGCTTGCGTTGAGGGGTGAAACGGTTGCCAGACAATGCGCCTGTATATATTCACAAAAAATATATAAAAATAGTTTTTAAGTATTATTAAAGAATAAGGCTCCTTGCTAGGATTGCTGCACCGGACCACCGGACATCCAGCGCAACCCTATCGATTGGAGCCTCCATGTCCGGCACCGACCCTTCTCACCGTGAATACGTGGGCGGATTGTTCCGCAGCCATTACCCGTGGCTGTGCTCGCAATTGCGTCGCCACCTCGATTCCAGCGCCAGTGCCGAAGACATTGCTGCGCAGACCTTTGAAACGTTGCTGTGCTCACCGCAACTGGTGCCGATCCGCGAGCCCCGTGCGCTGCTTGGCACTATCGCCAAACGCCTGATTTATCGGTCCTGGCGCCGTCGGGGCCTGGAGCACGAGCACCTTGATCAGTTGCTGCATGAGCCGCCTTGCCCAAGTTCGTCACCTGAAGAGCTGATTCAGCTACAGCAGCTACTCAACGGCCTGGAGCAGGCTTTTGAACGCGTGCCGGGCAAGGTCAAGGCAACGTTCCTGTTGTCCCGGCTCGACGGCCTGACGTACCCGCAAATTGCCCGTGAACTGGGTATTTCCCAACGCTCGGTCAGCGTTTACATGGCCCGCTCCCAGGCGCTGTGCAGCCTGTGGCGCGAGCCGTCGCATGTTCATTCATCGTTCAGACAATCCAGTTTTCAGAGGTCCGCATGAGATCCATAAAACCCCTGCTTGGCAGTTTGCTGCTGGCGGCAAGCCTGACCGTGACTCAAGCCCCCGCCGCAGAAAAAGTCGCGCCGATCCACTTCGGCGACATCACCTGGGAAAGCGGCAGCCTGATCACCGAGATCCTGCGCTTGATCGTCGAGAAAGGTTACGGCTACCCGACCGACACGCTGCCAGGCAGCACCGTCAGCCTTGAAGCCGCCCTGGCCAAGGATGATATTCAGGTCATCGGCGAGGAGTGGGCAGGGCGTAGTCCGGCCTGGATCAAGGCCCAGGCCGAGGGCAAAGTGTTCGGCCTGGGCGATACCGTCAAAGGCGCCACCGAAGGCTGGTGGGTGCCGGAATACGTGATCAAGGGCGACCCCGAGCGCGGGATCAAACCACTGGCGCCGGAGCTCAAATCGGTCGCCGATCTGGCGCGCTACAAGGACGTGTTCCAGGATCCGGAAGACCCGACTCGCGGACGCTTCCTCAACAGCCCGACCGGCTGGACCTCGGAGATCGTCAACAGCCAGAAGCTCAAGGCCTATGCGTTGACCGAGAGCTTCGTCAACTTCCGCACCGGTTCGGGGGCGGCGCTGGATGCCGAGGTCAGTTCGTCGATTCGGCGCGGCAAGCCGGTACTTTTCTATTACTGGTCGCCGACACCGCTGTTGGGACGTTTCAAATTGGTGAAGCTCGACGAGCCGGCCTTCAACGCCGAGGCCTGGAAAACCCTGGCCGACGCCAACAACCCACACCCCAAAGGTACGCGCTCGATGCCGGCCAACCTGGCCATTGGCGTCTCGGCACCGTTCAAGGCGCAATACCCGGACCTGGTGGCGTTCTTCGAGAAAGTCGATTTACCGATCGATCTGCTGAACCAGACCCTCGGCCAGATGAGCGAAAAACGCCAAAAACCGCGTGAAGTCGCACAAGCCTTCCTGCGCGAGCAACCGCAGGTGTGGCAGGGCTGGGTACCAACGCAGGTCGCGACGAAAGTCAGCAGCAGTTTGTAGGCGTGTCTTTCACCGGTGATGGCGCTCATGAAGTCGCCATCGCCGGATTGTCAGCGATCAATCTTCAGGCGTGCGCCACTTCCGCCGCCAGCGCCTCGCTCACGGCATGCCGTGAGCCAATCCGCGCCTGAAAACGCTGCAGCGGCGGCCATTGCTTCAGGTCGATATCAAACAAGGAAGTCCACCGCAGCACGGTGAACAGATAGGCATCAGCGATGCTGAAGCGCTCACCCAGCAGATAATCCTGTTGCTCCAGCGTCTGGGTCAGCACGGCAAGCCGCTTGAACAGTTTCTCCTTGAAGAGCGCTTTCACCTGATCAGGGAACTGTGCATTGAACAGCAGTCCCAGAGCGCCGTGAACCTCACTCGAAATGAAGTTCAGGACTTCCTGCAAACGCACTCTTTCCCAGGATCCGCATGCCGGTGCAAGACCGGCTAGCGGGCGAAGATCGGCCAGGTATTGCAGGATGGCCGGTCCCTCGGTCAGCACATCGCCGTTATCCAGTTGCAGCGCCGCGACATAACCTTTCGGGTTGATCGCAAGAAAGTCGGCACCGTCGCCGGTCTTCTTCGTTCGGTTGTCGACGCGGACCAGCTCGAATGGCAGCTGCAGTTCACGCAGAACAATGTGCGGTGCAAGGGAACAGGCTTGAGGCGAAAAATACAACTTCATGATCAGGGTTCCAGGTGAGGATTTTGATCAGTGTCATAGTCGCCTGTGCATGTCGTAAAATTAATCTTTCAGACACCCGCCATAAGGACAGCTACTGCCATGATGAACCTGATGCATTGGCGGATGTTGGTGGCTATCGCGGACACGGGCAACATCACACGCGCTGCCGAGCATGTCGGCATGACTCAGTCGGGGGCTAGCCAAGCGCTGGCCTTGCTTGAGGACATGCTCGGTATTCAACTGTTTGTCCGGGAAAACCGTCAGACCTTGCCGACCGCGGTCGGAGTGCACGTGATCGAACAGGCGCGGGTGATGCTTCAGGCCCTTGAGACCATCCGGGCCACTGCCGATGCGGCGCGGGATATTCAGCGTGGCACGATTCGCCTGGCCAGTTTTCCGATGGTGCTTGCAACGTTTCTGCCGCCGCTGTTGCGCCAGTTCAAGCAACTTTATCCCGGTATTCAGGTGGTGGCGCTGGAGGTCAGCGACAACGAAGTTGAAGCGTTGCTTGGCGCTGGCCTGGTTGATCTGGGGGTGGTGCTCAATCCTCCACCTGAACGCAACGCCGGAATGTTGGGGCGAGATACCTGGGTTGCGGTGCTGCCGATGGCGCACCCATTGGCTCGAGGAAACCACGAGCACGGATTGAGGTTGGAGACGTTGGTCGGGCAGCCGTTTGTGCTGGCCACTGGCGGATGCAGCGTCAATGCCCGCAGCCTGGCAGCGGATGCAGGTCTTGCGCTGCTTGATGTCCGGGTTGAAGTTCGAGAGTGGGGCAGTGCGTTCACGTTGGTTCGGGAAAACGTCGGGGTGACGCTGGTTCCGGAAATGACCTTGCCAGCCAATCGCAAGGGGTTGCGCGTATTGCCGTTGGCGGTGCCTGTTCATCGAGAATTTGCGCTGGTCGCCACACCGCTCAGGGAACCCTCTGCGGCGGTGCAGGCACTGCTGACGATGCTCCATCCTGCGGCGCTCTGACCATCAATAAAAAAGATGGCCTAATGATGGCCTTGCATCCGTGGCGTTGCTGTCTATGCTCACTCGTAGCGACTGATGCCGGTCAACCTATAACGCGTGAACGTCTCGATGCCTCAGCCTGATTATGCTTGAGTCAGCGTCTTGCGGCCGGCTGTCAATTGAATGATCAATAAGAGTGCGCAATTAAAGGCACTGCTCTGAAAGGGAGTGTTTCTTAAAGGGAATTACTTGTGAATGTTGGGTTGGCTCCTGCACGGGGCATCAAGAAAAGGATGGCTTGATAAGAGCGTTGCGTTATGGACACTCCGATTAATCATCATTGATCACCTGACTCTTATCCTTCGTGTAAGGATGCATTTGCCTGTTCTGTGGAAAGTTGTCGTAAGTCCAGTGAAAGACTGGGAACTTCCGTTCATTAAAAGACAGTGCTGAAGGTGATACCACCATGTTCAATCGACACCACAAGTCCGACCTGCTTGAGATAGAGCGATTTAGCTGCGCGTTGAGCGAGGCCAATGCCAAGTTGGCGGCAATCAGCCGCTCCATGGCAATGATCGAGTTTGACCCCTCCAGAGTGATCCTCGACGCCAACGAAAACTTTTGCAAGGCCGTGGGCTATTCCATCGAGGAGCTGCGCGGCAAGCATCACCGGATTTTTTGTGAAGAGGAGTACGCCAAGAGCGAAGATTACCAGCGCTTCTGGCGTGAGTTGGGTCGTGGCGAATCAAACAGTGGCACCTTCTTGCGCTTGAACAAGAGCGGCAAGGAAGTCTGGCTTGAGGCCAGTTATATGCCGGTGATCGGAACTGACCGGCAAGTACGAAGCGTGATCAAAGTGGCCTCGGACATCACGGCTCGAATCAATAAAGAGCATGAAAACCAGAGCGTAGTGAATGCCCTGGGCCGCGCCATGGCGGTGATCGAATTCTCCCCCGACGGCAGGGTGATGACTGCCAACGATAATTTCTTGCAGACCATGCACTATTCGCTTAGCGAAGTAGTAGGTCAGCACCACAGCCTGTTCTGTCATCGCTCGGAGAGCGAGTCGGCGGCCTACAAGGCGTTCTGGGCTTCGCTCAACCGGGGCGAATTCCATTCGCGTCGGTTTGAACGGGTCGACAAACACGGTCGCATGGTCTATCTCGAAGCTTCGTACAACCCGATCTTCGACACCAAGGGCCGCTTGTACAAAGTGGTCAAGTTCGCCAGCGACATCACCCGGCAAATGACTACGTTGCAGACTGCCGCCGAGTCGGCCCATTCAACCTCGGTGCAAAACGACGCGTGCGCCCAGAAAGGTTCGCAGGTGGTGCAGCAGACCGTGCAAATCATCGAAGAGATCTCCAGGGATCTCAACGAAGCGGCTCTCAGCATCGATGCGGTGAGCAAACAGTCCGACATCATCGGCACCATCGTTCAGACCATTCGCGGTATCGCCGATCAGACCAATCTGCTGGCACTCAACGCCGCTATCGAGGCTGCGCGGGCCGGCGAACATGGGCGAGGATTTGCGGTGGTAGCCGACGAGGTACGCAGCCTGGCAGCACGTACCAGCCACGCAACCGTGGAAATTGTAGAAGTAGTGCGCAAGAACCATGACTTGTCCTTGAGTGCAGTGTCGAGCATGCAATCAAGTTTGAGCCGTACTGGACTTGGCGTGGAACTGGCCAATGAAGCGGGCGAGGTGATCCTGGAAATTCAACAGGGTTCACGGCATGTGGTGGACGCCATCAGTCAGTTCAACTCGACATTGCAACTCAGTTGAAACGTCATGCAACTGAAAGGATCTTCGATCAAGTGCAATGACTTGATCGAAGATTCTTTTTGTCCTTCCAGCGACTATTTACGAGTGCACGCGAAGCGGATTGCTCAGGCGACCGACGATATCGAGTGCGCTGTCGAGCAAGCGCATACGCATGAACGATTTGGCCGGCCAGTCCTGTTTCAGCAGGGCCAGGCGCTCGATTGCCCAGCGCTGAGGCTCGACCCGTTCGCGCAGGTGGTCAAAGCAGTCGCTGACCTGAATGGCCAACTCATTCCAGAGTGCATCGTCCGGCATCTTCCAATGCCGGGCACAGAGCAGAACCAGCTCCCCGAGATGGCACATGAAGGTGGTATGCAAGAGCTTGTCGCGCACGAAGTCAGCATCGTCATACAGCGTCATCTGCGGGTCATGCAACTGAAGGTCGAGGCCTTGCCTGTGCAAGGTCTGACGGTGTATTCGGATGTCGCCGAAGTCACGCACCATCAACCGGCTCAACTGTCCTTCGGCATCCATGACCATGAAGCTGTTCTGCTGGTGCGCCTCGAAGGCGACGCCGTAGATCAGGTACAGACCGAGCAGTCCGGGAACGGCGATCGATAGATAGTCACGGAAAAAACGCAGCAGTTCCGGTCTGCCGTCGCCTCCCTGGGCCAACCTGATCCACTGGCGCAGTAACGGTTGTCCGTGTTCATCCAGGGCGAACAGGCTGCCAACGGGAACGGCCATTTCGCCCGGCTGCAACACGCTCGACGGGTTGTCCCGGTAAAGCACCGCCAGGTGCCGGGAGCGTTGGTCATCCGCCGGTTGCGGCGCGTAATGCACGCCAATACGTTCCGGCACGATGTTCAACACGGCTCGAATCTGCGGCTCCTGCTTGAGTATTCGCAGCAACAATCCGCTGACCCTTGGCCCCATGCGTGCCGAGCGTGGTGAAAGGGTGCGTTGCACGCTGGTCAGTCGCAGCGCTACCGGAAGCTTGACCATCGGTGAGCAGCGGTTTGCAGTGGGCACCAGGGTGCGAAACGACATGGTCGGCTGACCGTTGAACGCAATGATGCTGGTCATGACCAGCACGCGGTCGGCAATCTCGCGAGCGAACGAGCGCGGTAGTTCCTCTGCGGCTTGCCATGGATGGACGGGGAGGGGCAGGTAGTCATCCGGGTCGAGACCTTGGGTTAGAAGGTGCTGGATCAATTGTTCGGCCGCGAGCGGGAAATGCCCTTGCCACCAGTCGCGGTAATGCTCGGGTTCGTTCAATGATTCGACGTGAGCCCATTGCCGATGCAAGGCGCACAGGACGACGGGCACGCAGGCTTCGAATTCCGGGGATAAAGCAATGACCTCAGGGGTGCCCAAGCCAAGCTTGGTCTTGTAGTTCGGGTGCCAGGGATGACCCAGCGTGCCCCATTGTTCAAGCACCGATGTCGGGTTCGGGTGGGCGGGGTTGCTCTTGAGCCAGGACAGCAGATTATCGTCATCGGCGAGCTTGAACTGTTCACGCAGTTGCCGGCTCCAGCCATGGTGAAAGGCCTGGCACAAGGTGGCATTGCAGAAGCTGTCATCAAGCTCCTCGCACAGGCGAGCGAGCACTTCGGGTGACGGTAAAGGCTCAAGCTGCGTGCAGAGCAGGTGTAGCAACTGTGAAGGAAACAGCAGTTTTTGTGCTGGGGATTCAGGGCGATGCAGCGTGATGTCGCCCTGTATGTCCCAGCTGTTCATCCGCGTGGGGATGAGTCCTTCGAAGCACAACCGGGCACCATCAAGCAGCGTGAGCCAATGCATCGAGCCCTTGGCTTGCAGGACTTCGGGATTCAACAGGCCTTCGCGCAGCAGCGCCTGCAACAAGCGCTGAAAGCTTGCGCGGGCGCTGAGCTCGAGCGTATCGGCCAGATGGCCAAGGCTTATCCGGCGAGACGTGAACGCTTCGGTCGCCAGGGCTTCGCTCCAGCGTGAGAGTAACCATTGCTGTTTTTGCGGGTCCGTGTGCATGACATAAGACTCCTTGGGGCGGTTAAAAGCAGCTCCAGAGAGGCTACGGCACGCGCAAAAAAATCGATGGCAAGCGTTTCCGACAAATCTGTGGGACGGATCCCAGGGTGTTGGCGGGAATGTCCGAGAGCGGGTTTCCTAGGTACTCTCGCGAACCTTCAACTCAAAGCCCATGTCGACCACCGGTTTGGCGATCGAATTGCCAGCCATCAAGGTCAGCATGTGCTCAGCAGCGCGGCGGCCGATGGCTTCACGCGGGGTGCTGATGCTGCTCAGGCGCGGCACCATGTGCGCCGAGGCTGGCAGGTCGTTGAAGCCGAGGACGGCGACTTGTTCGGGGATCTTGATCCCGTGGCGCATGGCTTCGAGCAGGGCGCCGTGGGCCAGGTCGTCGTTACCGAAGAAGATTGCGTCGACCTGCGGATGGCTTGCCATCATCTGCAGGAATAATTCGCCGCCAAGGCCCACCGAAGAGGGACGCGGTGTCAGCAACTCAAGGTCCGGGTCGTACAGGCCCGCTTGCTGCAAGGCACGCCGGAAACCTTCGCCGCGCAGCAAGGTGCGTTGGTCGAGTTGTGCGCCGATGTAGGCCAGGTGCCGCCGACCGCGGGAGATCAAGTGTTGTGCGGCGGTTTCGCCGGCACTCAATTGCGAGAAGCCGACGCAGTTCAGGCCGGCGCCCGGGTCCAGATCCATCATGTAGACGCAGGGGATATTGCTGGTTTCGATCATCCGGCGGGCACTTTCGGTACGATCGAAGCCGGTCAGCAGCAACCCTCTTGGCTGATAGGCCATGTAGTTGCGCAGCAGGTTTTCTTCTTCATCACGGGAATAGTGGTAGTTGCCGATCAGCACTTCGAAGCCTTTGGGACGCAGCACCTGATGGATGGCTTCAAGGGTTTCGATGAACAGCAGGTTCGACAGCGACGGCACCAGCACCACCACCGAATGGCTTTGGGCCGAGGCCAGGGCGCGGGCGGCGGGGTTGACCACGTAGTTCAGTTCGAGCGCGGCCTGCTGGACCTTTTCAACCAACTCGGTGGCGACGGTGCTGATGCCGCGCAAGGCCCTGGACGCGGTGATTGGACTCACGCCTGCCAGACGGGCGACTTCGTTGAGGGTAGGGCGGCCGGTGGTGCGAGTATTTTTATCGTTTTTAGTGGAGGTCATCGGGCAGCTTGCCAAACAAAATTCAAGGCACTAAGGTAGCGCTGTCTCGATGCGGCTGCAAATGCTTGAGCAGGGTTTGCCTGATCCCTGCTTTTTGGCGTTGGGAAAGAACGTGCTGCAACCCATAAAAATGACAAGAAGGCGTCGGCAATGCCTGCTTTTGCACTAGAGTTTCACGTAGCAAAGGTAGCGCTGTCTGCGCGCTGAGGTGTTACATGAGTCAACCTATCACCGCCCTGGTCATCATGGGCGTGGCCGGCTGCGGCAAGTCCAGCGTCAGCGAAGCCCTGTGCCAGCTCAGCGGCGCAACCGGCATTGAAGGCGATACCTTTCACCCTGCTGCCAATATCGAAAAGATGAGCGCAGGCATTCCTCTCAACGACGACGACCGTGCCGGCTGGCTCGACAGCCTGTGCGATGAACTGCGTCGCGTCGATGCCTCGGGCGCACGCCCGGTGCTGACCTGCTCGGCGCTCAAGCACAGTTACCGTGAACGCTTGCGCAGTGCCTTGCCGGGCCTGGGTTTTGTGTTCCTTGAGTTGACCCCTGAAGTCGCTGCCGATCGCGTGGCCCATCGTCCGGGGCATTTCATGCCGTCGACCTTGATCGCCAGCCAGTTCGCGACCCTTGAATCCCCCGTTGGCGAGCCACTGACCCTGGCGCTCGATGCCTCGAAGCACAATGTCGATGAACTCGCCCGGCAGGCCCACGCCTGGTGGCTCAGCCATGGTTTGAAACTCGCCGGCTGAGTGTTGCTGCAAGAGATAGCGCTGTCCTGACGGCTTCTGAATAACCCGCTTCAATAACAACAACAAACAGGAGATACCCCCCATGTTTGGCATGTCCCACGAGTCGTTTTTGCTGCTTGATGCAGTGATCACCGTGATTGGATTAATCGTCCTGATCACCAAGTTCAAGTTTCACCCCTTCATTGCATTAATCATCGCCGCCGCTTTTCTCGGGCTGACCTCGGGCATGCCGATTGGCACCATCATCAAGGCGTTCCAGGACGGCTTCGGCGGGGTGCTCGGGTTTGTCGGGATCATCCTTGCGCTGGGTACCATGCTTGGCAAAATGATGGCCGAGTCGGGCGGGGCGGATCAGATCGCCCAGACCCTGATTCGCGCGTTCGGCAAAGAGCGCGTGCAATGGGCCATGATGTTTGCGGCGTTCCTGGTCGGTATCCCGTTGTTCTTCGAAATCGGCTTTGTGCTGCTGATTCCGCTGGTGTTCATCGTGGCCCGGCGCACCGGCGTTTCAATCATCAAGATCGGTATCCCGCTGCTCGCCGGTCTGTCCGCCGTGCACGGTCTGGTTCCGCCGCACCCGGGTCCATTGCTGGCCATCGGGGTGTTTGGTGCGGACATCGGTAAAACCATTCTCTACGGTCTGATCGTTGCGTTGCCGACTGCGATCATTGCCGGCCCGATCTACGGCACGTTCATCGCCAAGTACATCCCCGGTCATCCGAACCAGGAACTGGTGGATCAACTGGCTCGCGAGCCTCACTCCAGCACCCTGCCGAGCTTCAGCATCACGCTGATCACCGTGCTGTTGCCGGTGTTCCTGATGCTGCTGAAAACCTTTGCCGACATCGCGCTGCCGGATGGGCATTTCTTCCGCACCTGGATGGACATGATCGGTCACCCGATCTCGGCGTTGCTGCTGGCGTTGCTGTTGTCGCTGTACACCTTCGGGCATCGTCAGGGCATCGGCTCCAAACAGATCCTCAAACTGCTCGACGCCAGCCTGGCGCCAACCGCGGCGATCATTCTGATCATCGGTGCCGGCGGTGGCTTCAAGCAGATGCTGGTGACCAGTGGTGTGGGCGATGTGATCGGCCACATGGCGGTGAGCGCGCAGATTTCGCCGATCCTGCTGGCCTGGCTGGTCGCGGCGGTGATCCGCGTGGCCACCGGTTCCGCGACCGTGGCGACCATTACCGGTGCAGGCATTGTGGTGCCGGTGGTGGGGATGATTCCGGGCGTGAACCGCGAGTTGCTGGTGCTGGCCACCGGCGCGGGTTCGTTGATCCTGTCGCACGTCAACGACGCAGGCTTCTGGCTGGTCAAGCAGTACTTCAACATGACCGTGGCCGAAACCTTCAAGACCTGGACCGCGATGGAAACCATCCTGTCCGTTGTTGCGCTGGGCTTCATCCTGTTGTTGTCGTTGGTGGTTTGATTTATCGCGGTGCCTGCGCGTTGTGCGGGTGCCGGACTGACAGCGTCACCAGAGCCGCGAGAGGATGCTGAGTCCTTGTCGCGGCTTTCTTCTTTGCGATCCTCAATCCCTGAATACCACTCGTCGGCACTGTCAACTTTGACAGGTAGGCGCTGTGTTGTGCCCCGCGTAAAAGTTGCTCATGAATTCGTCACTCATTTATGCGTGCAGGGAGAAAAATCATGACCACCAAAGAATCAGGTGCAACGCAGGCACACCGAAGCGTCATAGTGAGTCAGCTTATCAATGACACGGATCCGGGCACTTTAGTCAACGGTGTTGTATGGGCGAAGGGCGCGGCTGAAAAAACCTATGCGGTCAATAAATTTGATCCCGCCACGCGAGACGATCAGTTGTCCTATGCCCCGGGGCCAGATCGTACGACAAAATATGTGTTCAATAAGTACGCAGACAATGGCTTTAAGTGTTTTGGTTATAGTGGCGATTGGTTGATTGGCGATACCCGTTATGGCAAGGGACCTAGTGAACCTGACCCGAGCTACACCACGGGAGGACGTGGAACCAACTTGGCGAGATTCCTGGGCAAAACCGGGACCTTCCAAAAAATGATTCTCGGTTTTTTAGCCATTGTGGGGGACAAAGGCGTTAATCGGATTCCGATCTACAACTCTCTAGTCCTCTGGGGGCTTGTTAGTCCGCCAGCAATCCCCGGGGAGCCGACGGAGGCTGAATTGGAGGCAGCCGAAGCACAATGGAGTGGGCATGTGAGGTTTATTGATCCCTGGAATGATCTGGCAGCCTATATCAACTGCAATTTTTCAGGGTACGTCAGCGAAGACTATTCAGATCTTTATCGTCCCGAAAAAGCACAAGGCGTGCTGGGGGCTTTACTTCAAATTTATCGGTCTATTCCTGGCCTGGAGCTTTCCCTGAGCCTTGGCGGTTGGTCTATGAGCTATGCCTTTTATGCCGTCGCGCGCGAGCGTGACCCTGCAAAAAGAAAGACTTTTATTGACTCGATTGTGGCTATATTCACAACATTTCCCATGTTCACAAGCATGGATATCGATTGGGAATACCCTGGGGTGAGTGGTAATGAACCTGGGCCGGGTGAAACTTGGTTGGGTAATCCCTACGATGACGATGATGCGGCTTACTTTGCTGAATTGATACGAGAGTTGAAGGCCAGGTTGCCTGCGGTCAAAATAAGCATTGCTTCGATTGCTGCTCCGGCCAAATTGGCCAAATCCAATATTCCGGCACTTATTAAGGCGGGCCTTGATGGTATTAACGTCATGGCTTATGACTTTTTTGGTACGCCTTGGGCGACACAGCTTCAGCACCATTGCAATCTATATCGCAGTAATCCTGATGACATTAACGAGAACTCCGTTGATGCGGCGGTGCAGTACCTATTGGGACTTGGTGTACCCTCCTATATGATTTATGTCGGGTACGCCAACTACAGTCGAAATGCTCAGCAAGCTGAACTGACAAGCGTGTCACCACTGGTGGGGAAATACGAGCAACGCCCGGGAAGCGACGATGTTTCTAATTCGACACCTGGATGTTTTGAGCCTGGCGTGACAGAAATGCCTGGTATGTTGAAACACTATCTTGATCTGGAGACGGGCGAACCCCGGAATGGCTTTATCTTGTATACCGATGAAAGAGCAAACGCAGACTTTCTCTATAATCGAACAACCAAAGTATTTATGTCACTGGATACGCCTCGAACCGTAAAATTGAAAGGTGAATACGTGGTGGAGCATAAGCTTGGGGGGCTATTCAGCTGGATGATTGATCATGACCCAGGTCTGATGAACAACGCTGCGCGTGAAGGGGTCGGCTGTACGTTACTGGAGGAGGTTATCGACATGAAACCTTTCTACTACAAAGGCGCGACTACGTTACAGCCATAACACTAGCGATCAACTCCCCGATACGAAAATGCCCCCGTGAGCGCAATACACTCACAGGGGCATTTTGTTTTCCGTTCAGAAATCCGCGAAATCAGCCGACCGCTGCATCCGCCCGGAACATCCCGCGAATCCCGCGGACCGCCTGACGAATCCGGTCCTGGTTTTCGATCAGCGCAAAACGCACATGATCATCGCCGTATTCACCAAACCCAACCCCCGGCGACACACAAACCTTGGCCTCGGCCAGCAGCTTCTTGGCGAACTCCAGCGAACCCATATGCGCATAGGCTTCGGGAATCTTGGCCCAGACATACATCGAGGCTTTCGGGTTTTCGACCATCCAGCCCAATTCATGCAGGCCCTTGACCAGCACGTTGCGCCGTTGCCGATACTGCTCGGCGATGTCTTTGACGCACTGTTGATCACCTTCCAGCGCGGCGATGGCCGCCACTTGCAGCGGGGTGAAAGTGCCGTAGTCGTGGTAGCTCTTGATCCGCGCCAGGGCGTTGACCAGTTCCGGGTTGCCGACCATGAAACCGATCCGCCAGCCGGCCATGTTGTAGCTCTTGGACAGGGTGAAAAACTCTACCGCGATGTCCTTGGCGCCCGGCACCTGCATGATCGACGGGGCTTTCCAGCCGTCGTAGACGATGTCGGCATAGGCCAGGTCATGCACCACCAGTACGTCGTACTGTTTGGCGAGGGCGATCACCCGCTCGAAAAAGTCCAGTTCAACGCACTGTGCGGTCGGGTTGGACGGGAAGCCGAGGATCATCATCTTCGGCTTCGGAATCGAGCCGCGAATGGCTCGTTCCAGCTCGGCGAAAAAGTCCACGCCGGGGATCAGCGGTACCGAGCGCACTTGTGCGCCGGCAATCACTGCGCCGTAGATGTGGATCGGGTAGCTCGGGTTCGGCACCAACACCGTGTCGCCCTGATCGAGGGTGGCGAGCATCAAGTGCGCCAGGCCTTCCTTGGAGCCGATGGTGACGATGGCTTCGCTTTCCGGGTCGATGTCGACCTGGTAGCGATCCTTGTACCAATTGGAAATCGCCCGGCGCAGACGCGGAATACCCTTGGAGGTGGAGTAGCCGTGGGTGTCTTCGCGCTGGGCGACGGTCACCAGTTTCTCCACGATGTGTGGCGGAGTGGCGCCGTCAGGATTACCCATGCTCAAGTCGATGATGTCTTCGCCACGACGACGCGCGGCCATCTTCAGCTCGGCAGTGATATTGAATACGTAAGGGGGGAGTCGATCTATGCGCGCAAAGCGGCGCGGCGAACCTTGTTCGGCCATTGTTGCCTCGATAACGTAAGCGCCCGGAACCGTCCGAGCGACGCTGGCCACTGCGGTGGCCTGTGGCGGAAGATAAGGGCGCTGATGGCCAATTGTCTAGTGGCGAGGTTCAACTATTTTCCATGACACTGTTGATCGCATACGCAAGTTTTCGCCATCAGCCAGTGCACGCACGCTTCTTGCAGAAGTTGGCACTTACTCAACAACCACTTTTAAACGAGATGAAAAATGGAGTTTTCCAGCGGCTTCTTACTGAGCCTTTCTCTGTGCCTGGACATCGGCGTGGCCAACATTGCGATGATCACACTGGCCATGCAACGTGGGTATTTCCAAGGTTTTGCGTTGGGGCTCGGCACCTGTGTCGGCGACCTGGTATACGCGGTGCTGGCGCTGGCCGGCATGACGGTGCTGTTGCAGTACTCGGCGGTGCGCTGGGTGTTGTGGGTCGGTGGTTCGGCGTTGCTGCTGTACTTCGCGGCGAAGATGATTTATTCGGCGATTTATCACAGCGCCGTGTTGGCGGAAGCGGGTGAGGTCAGTGCCGGCTCCCATCGGCGGGAGTTTTTCCGCGGAATTTTTCTGGCAATGTCGTCGCCCAGTGCGATTCTCTGGTTCGCCGCGGTCGGCGGTACGCTGATTGCCCGTTCCGGGGGCGGTAGCCTGAGCAATGCCGCACTGTTTCTGGCAGGGTTCTTTTGCGCCGGGCTGCTGTGGTGCGTTGCCCTGTGCCTGGCGGCGACCCAGGGTGGCAAACTCTTGGGTGACAAGCTGCTGCGCTATTCTTACCTCGCATCTGCAGCGATCTTCTGTTATTTCGCAGTCTACGTGATCGTTTCTGGCTATCAGGAATTTATCCTTCCGGCGGCTGTTGCAGAACTTCCGGGCCTTTGAGTGGGGGAATCCGGTTTGGCTTCTATACTTGCAGCCGAACCCACCTTCAGTTGCAGGAGTTGATTCATGGATGATCCAAATAAGGGCGAATTCGCTGAGCCGCGCTTCGAAACGGGGCACTTTCTGCTGATCGCAGGGCTTGGTGGGCGGTTTAGCGCAGACACCACCGAAGGCATTCCCAAGCTCTGGGAGAAATTCGTACCGCACATCGGCAACGTTCCAGGGCAGGTTGGGGAGGTCACCTACGGTGTCTGCTGCAACCCGGACGGTAAAGGTGGATTTGAGTACATCGCCGGTGTCGAAATCAGCAAGCTCGATGACCTGCCCGAACTCTACCGCTGGATCGAAATACAGCCCCAGCACTATGCGGTGTTCAAGCACGAAGGTGCGCTGGACACCCTGCCGCAAACCTTTCAGTACATCTGGAAAACCTGGCTGCCAGCGTCGGGTTACGAGGCTGCCGATGCCCCGGAGTTCGAGCGCTACAGCGACGACTTCAACCCAAAGCTCAATACCGGCGTGCTGGAAATCTGGATCCCGCTCAAAACGGTCTGAACGGGTTGAGAGGCGGCGCATTCAAGCGCCGCCGCCACTCGGCATTTGCACTATTTGTCTTTGCTGATTCGCCTCGCTCGCAGCACGTCGATCGTCAGCGTGATAAAGCCGAAAGCACTGATGGTGAACAGCATAAGAAGACCGACCTGAACGCTAGTCATGGTGAGTTTCCCTCTTCATGGCGAAAGACAGGGACAAGCAATAGCCCGAACCTTGCGCGAAAGAAAGCCGCTATACGAAGGCTTTACGGGCGTGTCGATGATCGATATGCCGTCCTTATTAATTTATGATTCGCTCCCTCTTTTTCGCTGATCGGGCCACGCCATGAACTCCCCCACGACTGTCATTCGCCAGGTCACGCCGGCTGATCTGGATCGCTGTTTCGCCATCGAAACCCAAGCGTATGAAGGTGATGAAGCGGCCACGCGCGAGAAAATCGCCACGCGCATCGCCACCTGGCCGCAAGGTTTTATCGTGGCCGAGGTCGACGGTGTCGTTGCCGGCTTTATCAATTCGGGGGCGGCGTATCAGGTGGAAATGGCGGACGAGGCTTTCAAGGAGATGATCGGCCATGACCCGGATGGCCCGCAGGTGGTGATCATGTCGGTGGTGGTGCACCCGGATTTCCAAGGGCTGGGGCTGGCGAAACGGTTGATGAGCGAGTTCATTGTCCGCATGCGGGATTTGGGCAAAGTCCGTATCAACCTGATGTGCAAGGAACGGCACATTCCGCTGTATGCCGGGTTTGGCTTCGTCTACCTCAACGTGTCCGCGTCCGACCACGGCGGCATGGCCTGGCATGAAATGGCGCTGGATCTGTAACCCACAACTCCTTATCAGAACAGTGGAAATCCAGTGTGGGAGCGAGCCTGCTCGCGATAGCGGGCTGACATTCGACATCTACATTGAACGTGAGGGCCTCATCGCGAGCAGGCTCGCTCCCACATGAGGGTGTCGTCGTATCAGGACGGTCAGTAGAGACTGTCGAGTACCCGAGCAGGCGCTTCCCGATCGTACGCCTCGGCATCGAACTGGCCGTCATTCAGGCGCTTGTGAAAGGCGCCCGCGGTGGGCAGGGTCGAGCGGTCCAGGTACTTTTCCGGGTTCCACAAATCCGAGCGGACGATGGCCTTGGAGCAATGGAAATAGGCGGCTTCGACCTCCACCAGAATCACCGTGCGCGGCGGTTTGTCGTTCACTGCAAAGCTATCCAGCAACGCGGGCTCGGCGCTGATCTGCGCGCGGCCATTGACCCGCAGTGTCTCGCCAATCCCCGGGATGATGAACAGCAACGAGATCCGCGAATCAAGGACGATATTGCGCAACGTGTCGATGCGGTTATTACCCGGACGGTCAGGAATCGCCAGGGTTCGCTCATCGATGATCCGTACGAAACCCGGTGTATCGCCACGCGGTGAACCGTCCATGCCGTCGGGGCCGACCGAGCTCAAGATGACCAGCGGCGAGGCGCGCACCATCGCCTGGTAATCGAGGTTGAGAAAGGGGATTTCCTTGCGCACGGCGCGGTCGTGGGGCAGGCCGTAAATTGCTTCAAGTTGTTCGACAGTGGTCAGCATTGTTCACTTCATCCATGAAGGGTTATCGGGTGTTCAGAACGCCAGGGCCATGCGCCGCTCATAGCCGATCCGGCCCTTGTAGGCGTTGCCGCTGTCGACCCAGCCTTGCTTGAGGTAGAGCCCGAGCGCCGATTCGTTGTGCGCATCCACCGACAGCTCCAGCCCCTTGATCTCTGGCCAGGCCTGGCGTGCAGCGAGTGGCAGGGCTTGCAGGAGGGCGCTGCCATAACCTTTGCCCTGGTGGCGGTGATCGACCTGTAGCGCGTGCAGGGTCGCGGTGTCTTCATGGGCCCAGTGCGGCAGGAACGGCGGACGCTTGAGTAGCAGGAACGCTACCGGAACTCCGTCGACGAGCAGGGCAAAGCCCTTGATGCCGTCACGCGGTGCTGACAACAAGGTATGCAGGGCCATGTCGATATCGCCGGAGAATTGCTTCTGCCGGTCAGGGATCTCAATGGCTTCCAGTTGCTGGCATTGAACGGGTGTCAGCTGTTCGTAGGGAACGAGTTGGGTCGTCACTGGCGGTGTCCGTGGTCCGACAAAGGTGAACTGCGGATTTTAGCCAGTTTGCCGCTTCGATATTTATTTTATTTGAGCGGTCGATTTGGCCTGTCGCCAGACGACTAGAAGTGTCCTCACACAGAAGTCCACTGATGTTCAGGCGCTGATCGAGTGGCAGCCCTGATCGTCGGGATGTTCGCCAGATGCTCAATCTGCAGCCATAGTTGATCAGCCTGATGACGGAGAGTCCTATGAAATACCTATGCCTGGTCTACAGCGACGAACGGCTCCTGCATACCTCGCCCGACAGCCCCCATGATGCCGAGTGCATGGCCTACGCCGAGTCGGTTCAGGGCAGCGGCCGGATGCTCGCGGCCGAGGCGCTGGAGTCCGTTCAGACCGCCACCACGGTGCGTATGCGCGGTGGCAAGCTGTCGATCACCGACGGCCCGTTCGCCGAAACCAAGGAGCAACTGGCCGGTTTCTACCTGATCGATGCGAAGGACCTGAACGAGGCCATTCAGGTTGCCGGTAATATCCCTGCCGCCCGGGTCGGCAGCGTTGAAGTGCGCCCCGTCCGTGAGTTGAATCCAGGGTGATCGCAGGTAGGGTGAATTGATGCCGGACGAGTCGGTCAAGGCGCTGGTCGAGGCGGTTTATCGCAACGAATCGCGGCGCATCCTCGCCACGTTGATTCGCTTGCTGGGGGATTTCGACCTTGCCGAAGAGGCTTTGCATGAAGCCTTCTTTGTCGCGGTCGAACGCTGGCAGCGCGATGGCGTGCCCGATAATCCGCGTGCCTGGCTGGTGTCGACCGGGCGTTTCAAAGCCATTGACGGTTTGCGCCGTCGGGCGCGATTTGCGGCTTCCCAAGCGGCGTTGGTGGCACAGCTGGAAGCACTGGAAGAGACCGACTGGAGTGCTGAAGATGTGGAAGACGACCGTTTGCGGCTGATCTTCACCTGCTGCCACCCGGCCCTGGCGGCGGATGCGCAGGTGCCGTTGACGCTGCGTGAAGTCTGCGACCTGACCACAGAGGAAATCGCCCGGGCCTTTCTTGTTGCACCGTCCACCATCGCTCAGCGCATCGTGCGTGCCAAAAGCAAAATTCGTGACGCGAAAATCCCCTATCAAGTGCCTTCCGTTGCCGAATTGCCCGAGCGCCTCGATAGCGTGTTGCGGGTGATTTACCTGGTGTTCAACGAAGGCTATTCGGCGTCGGTCGGCAGCGAGCTGACTCGCGAAGACCTGACCCGCGAAGCGATCCGGCTTGGCCGCTTGCTGATGGAGCTGTTGCCGGAGGCCGAAGTGATGGGGCTGCTGGCGCTGATGCTGCTCAATGAATCGCGACGCCCGGCCAGAACCTCGGCGTCGGGTGAGTTGATCGTACTCGATGAGCAGGATCGTTCGCTGTGGAATGCCCGGATGATTGCCGAAGGCTGTGCCTTGATCGAACGCGCGTTGAGCACGCGTGGCTTTGGACCTTATTGCCTGCAAGCAGCGATCTCGGCGGTGCATGCCGAGGCCGCAACGGCCGAGCAAACCGACTGGCCGCAAATTGTCGGGCTGTATGACGTGTTGCTGCGGGTGCAACCTTCGCCGGTGATTGAACTCAATCGCGCGGCGGCGCTGTCCCGGCGCGATGGGCCGCTGGCGGGGTTGACGCTGGTCGAAGGGATTCTGCAGCGAGGCGAGCTGCTTGACTATCACCTGGCCCATTCGGCGCGCGCCGAGTTCTGTCGGCAGTTGGGACGTGTTGAAGAGGCGAGGGCGGCTTATTTGCGCGCCCTTGAACTGACTCGGCAAGAGCCGGAGCGGCGGTTTATCGAGCGGCGGTTGAGTGAACTCAATTGATGGTCGCACCGCATACCTCATCCGTATCTGTATCCGACCCCCGCATCCCGCATCCCGCATCCCGCATCCACATCTCGCATCCATATCCCGCATCCGTAGCAGCTGCCGAGCCTGCGAGGCTGCGTTCGGCCGCGAAGCGGTCGTGAAATCAGGCAACGCGCTTTTCCAGGCAAACCGCGTGCACAGGATTTGCGAGGACTTCGTCCTCGAACGCAGCCTCGCAGGCTCGGCAGCTGCTACGGATGCGGGATACGAATACGAATACGGATGCGGATGCGGATGCGGATGCGGGATGCAGATGCGAGATGCCCCATGTTTCACTCCAGCATCTTCGCCAACAACCAGCTCCCCGCCGGCCCCGGCGGATGCAGGCGCGACCAAAGGGCATCGACCGCCACCGGTTTTGGCCAGCCGCGAACCTTTAGCTCCTGCAACGAACCCGCACCAAAGCGCTCGACCAGCCAGCGCGGCAAGGGCGCCCAACCAAACCCGCCTTGGGCCATTTCCAGCAGCATCAGGTAACTGGGCGCCGACCACACCCGGCCTTGGGCACGGGTTTCGTAGGGATTGATGATGGTCGCCAGGCGCAATTCACGGTGCTGCTTCAACGTTTCCTTATCGACCTTTTGCAGCGCCGCCAGCGGATGTCCGATCGACACGAACAAGGCAATTTCCGTGCGCTCGTCGACCGTCGCGCTGTTCAGGTCGGCGGGGTAGTCGGACTGCATTTCGGCGAAGGCGATATGCGCGCGCCCGCGTTGCACCAGGGCGATCAAATCGTCGCACTCGGCAATCAGGCATTCGAGTTCCAGGTCCGGGTAGCGCTGTTCGAATTCACTCAATGCCGCTTCAAAACGATCGGACTGGTAGGTGTCGGAAATCGCCACCGTCAGCTTCGCCTCAACGCCTTGGGACAGTTGCGCGGCGGTCATTTCCAGGCGGCTGGTGGCGGCCAGAATGTCTTCGGCGCGTTGCAGCATGACATGCCCGGCCGAGGTCAGGCTGGGCTTGCGGCTGCTGCGGTCGAAGAGTGTCACGTTCAGGTCGATTTCCAGGCTGGCGACGGCCGCGCTGATGGTCGACTGGCTCTTGCCGAGTTTGCGCGCCGCTGCAGAAAACGAGCCTTGGGTCGCTGCCTGGACGAACGCCAGCAGCACTTCATGTGAGACCATGAACTATCGCCTTGATCGATGGTTACTGGTTATGAAGTATCGGTGTGGTGGCGGATGATGGCAACCACATTCACCCAGGGAGCTTGATGATGAGCACCAACAAATCCTTTACCGAACGTGTTTTTCAGGCCATTGGTTTCGAGCTGCTGGCAGTCATGCTGTGTACACCGTTGCTGGCGTGGCTGATGGACAAACCGATGGTCGAGATGGGTGCCGTGACCATTGCCATCGGTCTGATCGCCTTGGCCTGGAACGTGTTGTTCAACGGCCTGTTCGACCGTCTGCTCAAGCGCCTGGCGCTTACCCACAGTGCCGCAACCCGAGTCGTGCACGCCTTGCTGTTCGAAGGGGGGCTGGTGGCGGTCAGTGTGCCGCTGATTGCCTGGTGGCTGAACGTCAGCCTGTTGCAGGCGTTGATTCTGGACATCGGCGTGTTGCTGTTTTTCCTGCCGTACACCTACGTCTACCACTGGGTTTATGACGTGGTGCGTGAGCGACTGGTAATGCGCGAGTCTTGCGAGGGATAAAAGCCGGGATCGTCCGAACCGCGTCCGGACGATCTTTTAATCCTGATTACAAAAACATCCCGCCCGACGCTTCGACCCGCTGCCCATTGATCCACTGACTGCCTGGCGTCAGCAGCAGCGCAATGGCCGCACCAATATCATCGGGTTGGCCGGCGCGACCCAGTGCCGTATTGCTGGCCACCAGTTGATTGATGTCCGCGTTGTCGCGCACCGCACCGCCGCCGAAGTCGGTTTCGATGGCGCCCGGTGCGAGGATATTCACCGCAATGTTGCGCGCGCCAAGTTCCTTGGCCTGGTAGCGCGTCAGCACTTCCATCGCCCCTTTCATCGCAGCATAGGCGCCATAACCCGGCAGGCTGAAGCGGGTCAGACCGCTGGAAATATTGATGATCCGGCCACCGTCATTCAGCAGCGGCAGCAGGTTCTGGGTCAGGAAAAAAGGCCCCTTCAGGTGAATGTTCATCAGCAGATCGAACTGCTCGACGGTGGTGTCGGTGAAGTTCGCGTGCACGCCGACCCCGGCGTTGTTGATCAGAAAGTCGAAGTGCTGGCGATCGAAGTGATTTTTCAGGACCTTCCCGACCTCTGTGGTGAAGGCACCGAAACCTTCACTCCGGCCGACGTCGAGTTGCAGCATCGCAGCGCGACCGCCAAGGCTTTCGATCTGCGCGACCAGCGCCTGGGCTTCATCGGCGCGGCTGTTGTAGGTGCCGATAATGTCGATGCCCTGAGTCACCAGATGCAGGGCGGTGCTTTTGCCGAGGCCACGGCTGGCGCCGGTGATCAATGCGATTTTGCGGTTCATGGGGTGTTCTCCAGAGCAGTGAGTGATGATGGGAGAAAGTTTATTTATCCGCCTCATGGTGATAAACAGGCTGTAATCGGAATCACTGGTCGGAATAACCGAACAATAAAGAGTTTGCCCCATGAACAAACTGGAACTGTTGCGCACCTTCGTCCGGGTCAGCGAAATGTCGAGTTTCACCCTCGCGGGTGAAAGCCTCGGCTTGCCCCGTTCCACCGTTTCCGAACACGTTCAGGCCCTGGAAACCCTGCTCGGTACACGCCTGCTGCAACGCACCACGCGCAAGGTTCAGGCGACTCAGGACGGGCTGGTGTTGTACGAGCGCAGCAAGGATTTGCTGTCGCACATGGATGAAATCGAAGGGCTGTTTCGCCAGGACGAAGCCTCGCTGACCGGGCGGGTTCGCATCGACATGCCGAACATTCTGGCGCGTCGGGTGGTGATGCCGCGCCTGCCGGAATTCATGGCCCGGCACCCTCATCTGGAACTGGAAATCAGCAGCACCGACCGCCGGGTCGATTTGCTCAGCGAAGGGTTTGATTGCGTGCTGCGGGTCGGCGCGCAACCGGATCAAACGGTGGTCGCTCGTCACCTGTGCGACTTTGCCATGGTCAACTGCGCCAGCCCTGCCTATCTGCAGCGCTATGGTGTGCCGCAGCGGCTCGAAGACCTGGCGCAGCATCGGCTGGTCCATTACGTCGGCGTACTGGGCGCGCGCTCGGAAGGTTTTGTGTACGAGGAGGAGGGCAAGCTGCATCGAATGCCGATGGCCGGCAGTGTGACGGTCAATAATACCGACGCTTACGAGTCAGCGTGTCTGGGGGGATTCGGGTTGATCCAGGCGCCGCTGATGGGGATGCAGGCGTACCTGCTCAGCGGTGAACTGGTGGCCGTCTTGCCGCAGTTCAACGCACCGTCGATGGAGGTTTCGCTGCTCTATGCCCGGCAACGGCATTTGCCATTGCGCGTGCGGGCATTCATGGACTGGCTGGGGCAGGTGATCCAGCCCTTGGCCTGAAAAACGACAAATTCCTTGTGGGAGTGAGCTTGCTCGCGATGAGGCCATAACATCCGACATCTATGTCGACTGTTCTGCCGCCATCGCGAGCAGGCTCGCTCCCACAGGGGAGGATGCGTCAGATGTGGAAGTAACCCACGCAGGAATCGAACGGCAGGCGCTTGAGCTCGATCTTGTTCAGGTCGAACACTTCGCGCAGGGCTTTGGTTTCGCCCGGGAAGTTGCGGTAGGCGACTTCGTCCAATACCACGATGGCGCCTTTTGGCATGTACGGCAGGAAGGTTTCCAGCGCGACTTTGGTCGACTCATACAAATCGGTGTCGAGGATCAGCATCGCCACGACCAGGTCCGGACGGGTCTTGACCCACTCCGGCGCGGTCTTGCAGATATCGCCCTTGACCAGTTCGCAACGCGGGATGCGGTTGACCGGACGCAGCAGGTCGTTGGCGTCGATCATGTCCTGGATCAGCGACTGGTCGGTGTCGGAGAACATGGTCTCGTTGACGTCGGCCGGATCTTCATCCTTGTTGATGCTCTGGAAGCCTTCGAAGGTGTCGAAGCCAACGATCGAGCGGTTAATCGCATAGGGTTCGAGGATCATCGACAGGTGCATGTAAAGCATCAGCGAGTTGCCCTTGTACACGCCGCACTCGATGATCGCGCCAGGGATTTCGGCGACCTTCTTGAACAGCTCCATGCGCGACAGCGCAGCGGTCACGCCGATGCGGTTGGCGAACACGTAAGGGGCATCGGCCACGTACTCGGCGTCGACCCGCTTGAGGACGCCAGCGCGGGTTTCGTTGTATTGGGCCTCGGCAGGCGTAATGCGACGCTTGGTCATGATTGGATTCCTTGGAAATTCGAGAAGTCGTGGGCGTGGAAATAGTCTTTGAAGCCGGCGCCGACATCCGGGCATGCGCTGTCGACGTTAATCGCGCCGCGCTTGTGCTTCAGGTCGTCGAGGTGCATCAGGCGGAAATCCACACTGAAGCGGGTTTGTTCGGTGTAATTGGGAACCGTGCCGTGCAGGTGTGAACCCGAGAAAATCAGCATGTCGGCGGTGTTGCCGGCGATGCGGATCTCGGACGCTGCGTCGATGTCCTCGGTCGGCACCGGGTGCTGACGGGCTTCTTCCTTGACGTTGTCCTTGGCGCGCTGGCGTTGCACGCCGATCCAGTCGGAGAGGCTCCACTGCGCCGAGGTGTTTTTCACCGGCTTATCGAAGTACGCCGGGTTGATCATCATGGTCTGGTCCGGCTGGATCGTATAGACCGGCATCCAGGTGTTGATCTGGCAGTCGACGCCGCCGTACCAGGTGTCGCGATGGGGTTTGTAGGCGTAGCTGACGCCGGCGTGCAGGTAATCGTAGTTGGGCACAACGCGAATCCGCGGCACGTCGAAGATGAACTCTTCGGGGGCCGCACCGATTTCTTCGGTGAAACCACGGATCAACTCTTTGGCCCGCAGGCTATTGGTGAACTGGCCTTTGAGCCGGGTCACCAGCACCACGAACTCTTCCACCGGCATCAGGCGGTGCAGGGCCTGGTGGTCAGTCTCGCCGTCAAATGCGGCAGTGATGCTTTCCTGAGCAAAGGCACAGAGTTCTTTGGCTGCAGTGAGCTGGGTGTTCAGGAAGATATCGCCAGCGTAGATGGCGCTTTTGAAGTCAGCTTTCTTCTGAAGCTGATTGATGTACAGATTCACGGTTCCCCCTCCTGAATGCATCGGGTCTCTTAAGAGTCGGCACCAAGGTAACAAACTGAAGCCCGATCCTGCGGGTGCTGAACCAATTAGTGCTTAATCCACTGATTTTGCGACGAAATGCCTGTCGAGTGAGCGCGCCGCTGATGGCTCTTATAAAAAACTCCCGAACCGATTGCCCGGTTCGGGAGTTTTTTTAGTGTTGTCGGGTTCAGAACAGTTGGGTGAACAACCAGTACAGACTCCCCGACAACATAATCGCCGCCGGCAAGGTCAGCACCCAGGCCATCAACAGGTTGCGGATGGTCTTCATCTGCAAGCCGCCGCCGTTGGCCACCATGGTTCCGGCCACGCCGCTGGACAGCACGTGAGTGGTCGATACCGGCAGGCCGAACATGTCCGCCGCGCCAATGGTCAGCATCGCCACGGTTTCTGCCGAGGCGCCCTGGGCGTAGGTCATGTGGGTCTTGCCAATCTTTTCACCGACTGTGACCACAATACGTTTCCAGCCGACCATGGTGCCCAGGCCCAGGGCAATCGCCACGGCGATTTTCACCCACAGCGGAATGAAGCGCGTGGCGTTGTCGATCTGCTGTTTGAACAATTGCAGTTTGCCCGTGGTGTCGGCATCGAAGTCGCCGATCTTGTTCTTGTCCATCAGGCGGATAGTTTCGCTGGTCAGGTACATGTCGTTACGCACGTTGCCCATGGCCTCGGCCGGGACTTTGGAGAGCGAGCCATAACCTTTCACTTCGTTACCGATATTGCCCGCCAGGGCGGCGAGGGCGGGGATCAGTTGCGGTGTCACTTCCTTGCTGCGCACGTATTCGGACAGCACGGGGCGCGGGTCGGCTGGGGCCGGTAGCGGAGCACTTCTGACTAACGCTTGCTGGGTCACTTCGGCGACGGCGGCGAATTGCAACGCCTGGTCGGCCGGCATGGTGCGGTTCAGCGCATAGGCCATCGGCAGGGTGCCGACCAGAATCAGCATGATCAGGCCCATGCCTTTTTGGCCGTCGTTGGAGCCGTGGGCGAAGGACACGCCGGTGCAGGTCAGGATCAACATCCCGCGAATCCACCACGGTGGCGGTGTATTGCCTTTCGGGGCTTTGTACAGCGCCCGATGTTTGACGAAGATGCGCAACGCCAGCAGCAACAGCGCGGCAAATGCGAAGCCGATCAGCGGCGACAGCAGCAACGCGTAACCGACCTTGGTGGCTTGCGCCCAGTCGATGCCGCTGGTGCCGTCGCGTCCGTGCATCAACGCGTTGGCGACGCCGACGCCGATGATCGAGCCGATCAAGGTATGGGATGACGAAGCCGGCAGGCCCAGCCACCAGGTGCCGAGGTTCCACAGGATCGCCGCGATCAGCAGGGCGAAGATCATCGAGAAACCGGCAGATGAACCGACTTGCAGAATCAGCTCCACCGGCAGCAAGGCGATGATGCCGAACGCGACTGCACCGCTGGACAGCAGCACCCCGAGGAAGTTGAAGACCCCCGACCAGACTACCGCGAAATGCGGCGGTAGCGAATGGGTGTAAATCACCGTTGCCACGGCGTTGGCGGTGTCGTGGAAGCCGTTGACGAACTCAAAACCCAAGGCAATCAACAGCGCCACACCCAGCAGCAGAAACGGCGTCCAGGTGGTCACCGTGGTGCCGAGGTCATGCATGTCGTGCATCAGGCTGTAGGCGGTGAACAGCAGCCCCATGGCCAGCACCGCGAAAAACACCACGGCGGTCAATACGCCGGGTTTTTTATCGAGTTGCGGGCCGGCACTGCTGGCGGGGGCGTTGGAGGCGGCGGTCAAGGAAGGCGTAGCCATGGCCGGACAATCCTGTGTCAGGGAGGAGTGCCGGTCATGATCGTTGCCGAATGTTACAGCGAGACTGCTTTGGATCAGTGTTTGGTTAATTGCCGAACTGTTGCTTCGCTTGAGAACCTGTGGCGAGGGAGCTTGTCGGAACGCCGCACCGCCCCGTTCGGCTGCGAAGCAGTCGTAAATTGGGTAAATGGGGTGTGTCCGGGGGAAACAGGTGGCAGGTTTCAGGGTTGCTTCGCAACCCAGCGGGAGCAAGCTCCCTCGCCACAATGGATGTGTGCCCTGAGGCGTTGGATCAATAATCCGCCCGCTTGCGAAACGCCCAACGCCCGGCCAGTACCGTGAACGTCGCGACCAGTGCCACCAGAATCCAGAATCCTTCCGGGTCGCCGGCAAGGGGAATCCCGCCGACGTTCATGCCGAAGAAACCGGCAATGATGTTGATTGGCAGCGCCAACACCGTGACCACGGTCAGGGTGAACAGCGTTCGGTTGCTTTGCTCGTTGAGGTTGGCGGCGATCTCTTCCTGCAACAGCTTGATCCGTTCGCCGAGCGCCGTGAGGTCGTTGATGATCAGCGCGAACTCCTCGGTGGATTTGCGCAGCTCCTTGACGTCGTCCTTTTGCAACCATTGCGGCGGACGGTTGAGCAGACGCAGCAACGAGCCCGGCTCCAGTGCCAGCAGCCGTTGCAAACGCACCAGCACTCGACGATTGGCGCCCAGTTCGGCACGGTTGGTGGACAGTCGCGATGACAGCAACTCGTCCTCAATCTGGTCGACACTCTGGCTGGTCTTGCGCACGATTTGCGTCAGCACTTCGCCCTGGTCGCGCAGCAAATGCACGAGCAGTTCCAGTGGCGAACGAAAGCATTCGCCGGCCTTGACCGAGGAGCGCAGCTTGTCCACCGAGTGCAGGGGTTGCAGGCGTGCGCTGATGATCAACCGACTGCGTGCGCAGACCCAAAGGGTCGAGACGTCTGACGAGACCATGCTGCTGAGGTTGAACACCACGTCGTTGACCACTGCCAGCAGCGCTGAATCGACGTGCTCGATGCGCGTCGAGCGCGAGCCTTCATGCAAGGCTTCGAAAAATTCTTCCGGCAACTCCAGGTGCGTTTTCATCCAGCGCTCGCACGCGGCGTGGGCGAGGTTCAGGTGCAGCCAGAGGAACTCGTCCTCGGCGCCCGGTTGTTGCAGCAGCTGCAGCGCCTTGGCCGAATCGATCTCGCGGCCGCGTTCGCCGGGACGAAAGCTGAAACCGTAGAGCAGGCCGAACAGGTCAGAATCGCGGTGGCGTTGATCGATGCTGTGGTTCATGGAGTCTCGCTGAAGGGAGGCGCCTGTCGTACGTTTCACAGGCTCACATGAGCGGCATCATGGCAACGCTGCTTGACGATTTTGTGACAGTTTGGTGGCGCGAGTAATAGAACTTCTACCGGTGGTCGGATCAGCGTCAAGAAACCGTGGTGCATGCCGATGACGCCTACATTGGCTCAGGCACTTTGGTGTCCGGCCGTATGTTGTCGACAGGGAGGTCCGGACATCTCGCATGCCGTACTGGTGCGAGCCTTATCCCTGTCATGAGTATCACTCGATGTTTTTGCAAAAATCCCTGAGAGCGCAAATCCTCGCACTGCTGGGCGGCAGCCTGATCGCGATGTTGCTGATAGCCCTGGCCTGTTTTCACTTACTCTCCAGCGGGGTGCAGGACTACCGCAACCTCATCGAAGGTCCGTTACGTACCTCGCAACTGATTGACGAAGCCAACCTGCAATTCAAGGCCCAGGTTCAGGAATGGAAGAACGTCCTGTTGCGCGGCAAGCAACCGGCTGAGCTGGACAAGTACTGGAAGCAGTTCGAGGACCGTCAAGGCGACGTACAGAACATCCTCGGTGAATTGACCCGCCAACCGGGCATCGACGCCTCACTTAAAACCCGCCTTGAAAGCCTGCGCGATGCACACCGGGTGCTAGGCGGCGCGTATCAAAAAGGTCGAGAGGCTTATCTGGCAGCCGGTGGTGATCCTTCGGCAGGTGATAACGCGGTCAAAGGCGTGGACCGTGCCACGAGCGAGCAGATGAGCGAACTGGTCGACGAGTTGCGTAAACAGGGCCGCGAGCAATCGACGCTGATCAGCGCCAGTGCCGATCGCACGGTGTTGCTGGGTATCCTGGTGATGCTGGCTTCGGGCCTGTTGATCGGCTTGCTCAGCCTGTGGCTGGTCAACCGCAATCTGGTGGAACCGATCCGCAAGCTGATCGAATACGTCGCGCACTTGAGCCAGGGCCGGTTTGCCGAGCGGGTGGCGAGTGATCGTCAGGATGAGCTGGGCAAGCTGGCGGTGGCTGCGAACACGCTGCGCGATTTCCTTGCCGAGACTTTCAGCCGCTTGCAGCGCAGCGCCTCGGATCTGGACAGCGCCAGCGGTGAGCTGAACTCGATTGCAACCTTGATGGCCCACGGCACCAGCGAACAGTTCAACCGCACAGATCAAGTCGCCACGGCGATGAACGAAATGTCCGCCACCGCCCAGGAAGTCGCCCGTCATGCGGCCGACGCGGCACGGGCCGCCGATGATGCCGACCAGTCGGCGCAGCAGGGCGAGAAGGTCATGCAGGGCACGATTCACACCATCACCCAAATGCGCGGTGAAATCGCCAACACCGCGACGGTCATCCGCCAGCTGGAAACCGACAGCGGGCGCATCGGCAAGGTGCTGGAAGTGATTCGCGGCATTGCCGAGCAAACCAACTTGCTGGCATTGAACGCTGCTATCGAAGCCGCTCGAGCCGGTGAAGCCGGACGCGGGTTCGCCGTAGTGGCCGATGAAGTACGCAGCCTGGCCCAGCGCACGGCGGCGTCGATCATCGAAATCAACCAGATCATCCAGAGCGTGCAGACCGGTGCGGTAGATGCGGCGCAGGCCATCGAAAGCGGTCAGTCGCGCAGCGAGGAAAGCGTCGAGCAGGTCACTCAGGCCGGGGCCATGCTCGAGCGCATTACCGCGTCGGTGGAGGCGATTCGCGACATGAACCGCCAGATCGCCACTGCCGCTGAAGAACAGACCTCGGTAGCCGAAGACATTTCGCGCAATCTGACCGAGATCACCAGCATCGCCAGTACCAATCTGGACAACGTGCAGCGCACTGAAGCGGCGAGCAACAACCTGCACGGGTTGTCGGGACAATTGAACGCAGTGACGGCGCGCCTTGGCGCCTAGCCATCTCAAATGTGTATCGGCACGCTAACCGTGTCGGTACACGATTGATCTCAAGTGTGGGTGTTGTGCGTCGATGATTCGGCCTGGTTGGATGCGCCTTTGATGTTCTTGTCCCATGAGGCGCGTGCCGCCGGTCGGATTCAGGGGCAGAAAAGGCCTTGATTTACCGCCTACCTGTTAGTTCTGACAGTAGACGGGGTGGTGCCCTGAGGGTTGTATGGAACGGTCAGCGCAGCCTGCGCTACCTTTTCTGTCAGGAGCGATCCCATGTCTTTGAGTCTTAGCAAGTTGCAAATTGAAAGCATGACACCGGAGCCCGGTTACGATGGGCAAGTCACAGTGCCGTCTGCCGGAGCAGGTCTGCCCGCTCATGTGGAGGGTGACCAAGGCTATCATGCGGAAGACATTCTGCTGGTGTACTTGAATGACAAGCGTGTGTTTATTCACACGGTCACTAAAGTTGAAGAGCAAAATGGCATCAGCTTTTTTATAGAGAGAGCTTATGTTGTTCCGGGTGATGCCACGGTCAAATACACCATCATCAACGATCAGACCGGGATCCCCTCTGACTCACTTGTACTGTTGCTTAAGGTCATCCCTGAAGAAGAAACAGAAGTAGTCCTTGCGTCGCAACGGTAGACTTGGCCATCCCTCTCATGTTCAAAACGCAAAAAAGCCGCACAACCTCACGGCTGTACGGCTTCTTCTGTTTGATCTACTTGTCTTGCGTGTTGCTCAGCACTTTGCCGTTTTTTGCGTCGAGCTTCACATCCCACTCAACGTTCTTCGCGTCGCGGATTTCGACCTTGTACTCATAAACACTGGTTTTGGCATTGTGCTCCAGCTCGGTGTCGGTGATGTTTGCGGCTGTGCTGCCAGGATGTTCGGCCAGCGCGGCCTGATTGAGTTTCTGCATGTCCATCACAGTGCCGTCCTTGAGCAGACCCGGGATCAGGTCCGGGCGCACATCGGCCATGGCGAAACCGGCGGTCAGGGTCAGGGCCGCGGTGGTGAACAGGGCAGTCAACGTCTTCATTGGGTCATTCCTTGGGTGAGCTGTTTAAGTGGCGTCAGGTTAGCCAGCGCAACTTAATTCATCCTTAAACTCACTTGAGCCTGGTCGTTCCCGCGCAAATCATCATGAGACAGCGTGCTATTGAACACTGCTGAACCTGTAGCAGCTGGCGAAGCCTGCGTTCGGCTCGGTCCGCGTTCGGGCGCAGCAGTCGTGAAACCTGCGCCTGCGGTGAACCTGAAACTCCGCGTTGCCTGATTCTACGACCGCTGCGCGGCCGAACGCAGGCTTCGCCAGCTGCTACAGGTATTGCGTGGCCCCTCAGGTTTTACCGTACCGCCAGTGATGCTCCCGTGTGGGAGCATCACTGGCGGGTGGCCACTCAGAAGCCGTTGTTCTCAAGCAACTGCGCAACGCTGCCCGCTGCCGGGCGCTTGTAATACTTGAGCAGTTCGCTGGCTCGGTTGGTGAAGATGCCATCGACACCGGCGTCCATGACCTTCTTGTAATCCACTGCATCGTCGATGGTATAGACGTGCACCAACATGCCTTTGTCGTGGGTGTACTGGTTCATCCACGGTTGCACCAGGTCCGAATAGCTTTGATCGCCGCCGTTGGTCAGCGCGGCCGAAGGGCCCGTGCCGATAGCGCCCTGAGACTTGGCGTAGTCGACCCATTGCTCGAATTCGGCTTTGTCCTTGGGTTCCTGTTTGGCGTAGTAAGTGGCTTTGTCCTTGTCACCGGATTCGGCAAAGGTCACCTTCGACTTGGGCTCGATGCTGCCTTCGCCCACCCACAGCAGGAGAATTTTCGGCACTTGCGGCATTTCTTTTTGCAGCAGTTCAAGGCTGCTCTTCTCGAAGGTTTGCAGGATCACTTTGCCTTTACCCTGGCCGACGCTCAGTTCGCTTTTGGCCAATTTGGAACCCGCCGGGCTCAGCCAGCCACGGTCCTGAAGCTTGTCCTTGAGGTCGCGCTCGATACCGGGAAACTGCTTTGGTTCTTTGGTTTCGATGTAAAGCCCTGGCTTGTGCAGCGGGTTGCCTTCGGCGATATCGATGATTTCGTCGAGGGTCAGGATTTTCAGGCCGGCGTAACTGGCGCGTGCGCGATCCGGGTGAGCGGTGTTGAACCAGCTGCCGGCATCCAGGGTTTTAAGTTCGGCGATGGTGAACGCATTGGCCGGGCTGTCCTTGCGTTCAGGAAACTTGGTGGCAACGTCGGTGGTGCGTTGCAGGTTGTTGTCATGCAAGGCGAACAGCACGCCGTCCTTGCTGCGTTGCAGGTCCATTTCCAGGTAATCGGCGCCCAGGTCGCGCGCCAGTTTGTAGGAGGCGGCAGTGGATTCCGGTGCATCGAAAGAGGCGCCACGGTGGGCGATCACTGCCGGGTGCGGGATCCCGGTGGCGGTGGCCAGAGCGGTCGGGCTCTGCTGGCTGGTCGCCTGTGCCTGGCCAAGGCCGAGCATCAGACTCAGCAACAGGGCGCTTTTGGTGTAGGTAACAGGCATTGTCGAGGTCCTTTCGTAAGAAGCGATTTCAAAGACCTATCTTTTAACAATTGAGCGCCGGATGCGCTATCGCCAAACCGACATTAACGTGTGTGAGGGGCGATTTTTCCGCGCTTTTGTGCAGCCCTTTGCAGTACGATCCACCTCGGCAAACTCCCCGTCAGAGGGAAATCCCGACACAGCCGTTATCCCGCCCCTGCGTGTAAACCATCGTTCAGCCGTCCTTCGGGACGCATCCGTGAGGTTTACCATGCGCATCACGTCCGAACTTATCTGCCAGGCCGCCGACCAGCTCAAAGGCTTCGTCGGTTTCAATCGCAAGACCGCCCAGTACATCGTCCGCTTCAGCGAAGACGCCTTTGGCATGGACGTCGCAGACGACGCAATCATCCCCGCCAGCGAGTTCGTCTGGGCGCCTGAGGACGGTCAAGCCATGACCCTCAAGCGTGAGCTGATCCGCTTGCTGCTGGAGCAGAACATCGACGACCGGATCAACATCACTGAACCGCTGCGGGTTTATATGCGGCGCGAGGATTTACCGGAAATTAGTGCGCTGCGCCGTCTGGTTCCTCGCGCAGGCCTGGATAAAGGCGTTGACCAAGGGGGGAAGGGTGCCGACTAGTGCAGCGCGTTCGGGCTGGAACAAGGTCGCGACGAAGAACGGATGATTGCTGAGCTCCACGGCCCGTAGATCACCCGCCGAGTCGTGGCCGGTGGCTCTCAGGTTGTGTGTCAGCAGTTGCTCTTCGAATACTGGATTGACGCCGTAGCGGCAGTGATAGCCTTCATGAATCTCTGTGGCCTCGTAGGCGTTGGCGATCAGCGAGCCTTCAATCAACCGGATGCTGTCGACGACTTCGACCAGCGAGCAGGTCAGCGACGTGAGCACGGCGCGAATGGCGTCTGGCGAAGTTTCGCCATGTTCGGCATCAGTCCATCCCAGAACGTTGCGTGCGTATTCAAGCACTGCGTGTTGAAAACCACCGCAAGTGCCGAGGAACGGCCGCTGCTGTTCCCGGGCAAAACGGATCGCCAACAGCGCGCCGTCCATGTTGCGGTAAGGGCTGGCAGGCACGCACCAGAAGCCGTCGAAGCCGGCCAGTTGGGTGTTTGCATTAATGTGGTCAGTGGCCAGCCACTCAATGTGCACATCGACTTCAGCGTGTTGTGCGGCCATGTTCAGCGCCAGGGGAATTGCCTGATGGGCAGTGACCTGCGGGTCGTAGTCACCGATCAGTGCAATACGCAGTTGAGGGCTCGCTTGCATGGTGTCTCCCAAGACTTGTTGATTGCTGGAGCCCACTTTAAATTGGCGTTCACGCAATCAATAGTGGCGTTTACCCAAGTGTTCAATGCAGCAACGCACTATCAGTTGGATTACCCGGACCTCGCCTTGATTCTCGCCTTAGTGCGCGGCGGCTCTCTGGCACGGGCGGCGGCGCTATTGAAGGTCGACGTTTCGACGGTGTTTCGTGCGGTCAGGCGCCTGGAAGCGGCGTTGGGCCAGGCGCTGTTCGAGAAAAGTCGTGCAGGTTATTTACCGACCGCCCTGGCCCGAACACTGTCCGAGCAGGCCGAACGCGCCGAGCAGGCGCTGGAAGCGGCGCGTATTGGCGTGGAGCAGGGCGGTGACGTGATCAGCGGCACCGTGCGCCTGACCTGCACCGATTCGGTGTTGCACGCGTTGCTGTTGCCGGCACTGGCGCAGTTCATGCCGGCGTACCCGGCGTTGACCCTGGAACTGAGCACCTCCAACGATTTCGCCAACCTCAGCCGCCGCGATGCCGATATCGCCTTGCGCCTGACCCGCTCACCCCCGGAGCATCTGGTTGGACGGCGATTGGGGGCGGTGTCGTACCGGGTGTGCGCGAGTGCGGCGTATCTGAATTCGGTCGAGCCGAGTGATCTGACACGGCTGAGCTGGATCGCTCCGGATGACTTTCTGCCCGACCATCCAACCGTGATCTGGCGTCGTCAGCAATTTCCCGGTGTGTTGCCGAGCTATCGCTGTAACAGCATGCACTCGGTCACTGAGTTGGTACGCGCCGGGCTTGGGATTGCCGCGTTGCCGGACTTTCTGATCGACCCCGCGCAAGGGCTGCGCCCATTGAGCGAACCCCTGCTCGGTTACGACACCAGCCTGTGGTTGCTGACTCGTCCGGACTGCCGCGCATTGCGCTCGGTGGTGACGCTGTTCGACGAGTTATCACGCCGGGTGCAATTGCCTGATCAGGGACGTTGCTGATCCTTCAGAACGTGTTGATGCATCTCCGTGGTCAGGTTTTCGATGCGTTCAGTCAGCTCTTTGGTCATTTCGGTCAGTCGGGTGTTTTGCTCAAGCAACGTCAGTAACTGTGCGGAGGTCTTCGCGGCTTGTGCTTGCCGTTCGGTGTTGGCAATCGCCAAGGTCTCGCGGTGTAGCGCGTCGGCTTCGGACTGGGCTTTGTCGCGGGCGGCCTGACGGGTTTGCGCGAGCAGAATCAATGGCGCGGCGTAGGCTGCTTGCAGGCTGAACGCGAGGTTGAGGAGGATGAATGGGTAGACGTCGAAGGTCGTTAACCCCGTGACGTTCAGGGCAATCCAGACCACGACGATGAGGGTTTGCGCGCCGAGGAAGGTCGGGGTGCCGAAGAAGCGTGCAAAGGCTTCGGCCTTCAATGCGAAAGTGTCATTGCCGAACGTCGATGCCAGATGAGCGTGCGGCCGGTGGAAGCGCAAGTGATCGATGGGGGCGGCGGGATCTTTTTCTTCGGGCTTGGTTGAATTCATGATGCTCTCTGCAATGCCATGGGACTGAGGCTCACTATAACCCCCACAGCTTCCAGCGCCCGACTCGCTTTGAAACACTTTGTAGTGTTTTATTCAGCGCTTCGGTCCAGCGGATAAACACGTGAATAGTGTCATTTGTTCCATGTGTCCTTTTGCGTGCCCTTCATGCCTGCCGTTGATAGCAGGCCAGAAACATGTCCAGCGTCGACTCTACAACCGTTGTCTGCATCTCGGGTGACAGTGGTGGACAGTTCAGGGAGATCTGCGGCCAGAAGGCAAATGCCTTGAGCATTCCCTGCACTTGCTGGGCAGCAAAGGCGGGGTCTACAGGCTTGAGCCGACCGTCAGCCTGAGCCGCGCGAATCCAGGTGGTCAGCCCTTCTTCACGTTCGCCAATGCGCTCGACCATGTCCTGGACCCGTTCTGGCGAATGGATGGTGGCGGCGATGGCAACTCGTGCCAGATCAAGGAAATTGGTGTCCCCCAGCAGCTGCAATTTGCAGTGCAGCAGCTGGCCCAACTGCTCGCGCAGTGGCAGGTCTGTGCGATAGCAGTTGTCCTGTTGAGCGGTGACGTTGGCCCACAATCGTTGCAGGATTTCAGCCCACAGCTCTTCTTTGCTGGGGAAGTGGTTGTACACCGTGCGCTTCGACACGCCCGCAGTGGCGGCAATCTTGTCCATGCTGGTGATATCGAACCCGTTGGCACGGAATTCGGCAATCGCCGCCTGAACAATGGCTTCACGTTTACGGTCGGTGAGGCGCTGTGGAGCTGTCATAAATACGCTTCGGCAGAGAAAAGGAAGAATTACACTCAGAAGTTTACTTGCTCACGGCTTTGTTGCAATCTTGAAACTACACTGTTCAGTGTAGTTGAACGGTTGAAAAGTAGGGTTTGCGGCTGACGCGTGCGTGCATTGGCCATTTATCGTCCGAAAAAGAAACGCCGCACCTCGTCGGTTTTCTGGAGTCACTCAAACATGGCCACTTTCTCTTACCAGGCGGATAGCGCCACTGAACTGAAAACGTCCCGGCAAGAGCAGGGGCAATACAAAAATCATGCGGCCGTACCGGGGCAAGGTTTTCGCAAGACCCTGCAGATTTTCTGGAACATGATTTTCCACAAACCGAATAACACGCGACCGACCGGTGTGATTCCGGTTCAAGCGCTGACTCTCGAACAGCTTCTCGACGCACCGAACCACAGCGTATTCCGCCTGGGGCATTCCACTGTGCTGCTGAAACTGCGCGACAAGTTCTGGCTGACCGACCCGGTCTTCGCTGAGCGCGCATCACCGGTGCAATGGGCCGGCCCCAAGCGCTTCCATCAACCACCGATCAGCCTCGAGGCGTTGCCACCGATCGAAGCGGTGATTCTGTCCCATGACCATTACGATCACCTCGATCGTCAGTCGATTCTCAAGCTGGCGGACAAAACCAGGCACTTTCTTGCGCCGCTGGGCGTGGGTGAGACGCTGATCAAATGGGGCGTCGATGCGAGCAAAGTGCGTCAACTGGATTGGTGGGAAGGCACTCAGATCGAGGGCATTCATTTCATTGCCACGCCTTCGCAGCACTTTTCCGGTCGCGGGCTGTTCGATGGCAACAGCACGCTCTGGGCCTCGTGGGTGATGATCGATGGCGGCAAACGGATTTTCTTCAGTGGTGATACCGGTTACTTCGACGGTTTCAAAGCGATCGGCGAGCAGTTCGGCCCCTTCGATCTGACCCTGATGGAAACCGGCGCGTACAACGTCGACTGGCCGCACATTCACATGCAACCAGAAGAAACCCTGCAAGCCCACATCGACCTCAAGGGCCGTTGGCTGCTACCGATTCACAACGGCACTTTCGATTTGTCGATGCACGCCTGGCATGAACCCTTCGACCGCATCTTGGCCTTGGCCTGGGAGCGCAGTGTTTCGATCACCACGCCACAAATGGGCGAAGCGTTCAGCCTTGGCCAACCGCAGCGTGGGGAGGCCTGGTGGCTGGAAGTTGAAGAGACGACCGTTCAGTTGATCGTTAATAGCTAGCGACGTGCGCCTATTCCACGGATTGTTCTGCGCAGATGCTGGTACAGCAGACTCTGCCAGTGTTGGGGGGAAGGGGCCCCAGCGGATGATTGGGTATCACTCAATCATCGCGTAATCCGCCCGTCCCACAGGGTCTGGCGTAGAGCCTCTGACGCTCATGCCTCGGCCCGGCGCAAAGCCTGGGAAGAACACCAGGCCTTCGGCTTCAAGCCGATAGGCGAGGGCCAGGCGGGTGACGTCGAGCACTTCACCGCCCGCTTCAAAACGGCGGATAGCTTCAACGGTAACCCCGGATTCCCTGGAAAACTCCTCCAGCGACCAGCCCAGCATCGTACGGGCCTGTGCGCTGTGTGCGGGGGTGAATTGGAAAAGGGCGATACGTTCCAGGGTGATTTTCATCGCAAGAGAGGCCATGGTTTTCTCCGGGTTCGAAATGGGTTATTCAATGAATACTGTGTTTTTGTACAGTTGTTTTCGGCCCGGATCAAACTCAATTTTTTGATCGATGTTATTTCGGTTCTTCAAGGTAGGCGGTGGGCGCTTGCCCCAGTACCCGGCGAAACATCGTTGAAAACGCCGCAGGGCTTTCGTAGCCGAAATCCACGGCTATTCGCGTCACCGGCTCATCTGCGGCGAGCCGCGCCAGAGCCAGCACGACGCAGGCGCGTTGCCGCCATTGGCTAAAACTCAGCGCGGTCTGTTGACGAAACAACCGGTTGAAGGTGCGAAGGCTGATGTGCAACTGATCGGCCCAATGCTGTGGTGACTGATGAACATCGGGCTGTTGGAGGAAGCTCTGGCACAGTGCGAGCAGTCGATTATCCGCAGGCAACGGAATGTGCAGGGGCAGGTGGGCACTGCGTGCCAGTTCATGCAACAACAAACTGATCAGCACACCGTCGCGTCCCGTTTCAGCGTATTCGAGCGGCAGCTCCACCGCTTCCATCAGCAGTTGACGCAATAGCGCTGAAACCCCGATCACCTGGCAATTGCTGCCCAACGCGTTCATCGCTGCGGGTTCGATATACAGGCTGCGAGTGCTGACCCCAAGCATCAACACTTCATGGGGTACACCCGCTGGAATCCACACCGCGCGCTGCGGTGGCACCACCCAATTGCCGTCGTCGGTGCTGACCTGCATCACGCCCGTGGCGCCGTACAACAGCTGCGACCGACGATGGCGGTGACGCGGCAGCAGGTGCCCATGCGGGTAATCCGTTCCAATCGCCACCACTGTGCGTGGTGTGTGGTCGAGCAAATCAATCGATGTGTTGTGCATAGAGCAAGCATCCAGCGGTTGGCGTAAACGCAAACATTATTGGCTGACTTGCTGAAGCAGGCCAAGCAGCGTCCTTCTATCGTCGAGCCCCCACTCAACCGATGGACGATGCTCAATGTTTTATCTTTTGCTGGCGCTTTTTGGCGGCATGACTGGCGTCACCGCCGTGCTGTTCGGATTTGGTGGCGGGTTCGTCGTGGTGCCTCTGCTGTATCAGATGTTGATGTTCAGCCATGGCGCTGACGACCCGGTCAGCCAATCGGCGATGCACATAGCGGTTGCCACGTCGACCTGCGTGATGATCGTCAATGCCTCGGTCGCCACCGGCAAACACCGTCGCGCAGGTAACCTTGTTCGGCATTACCTGTGGCCACTGGGCGGGTTCATCGGGCTGGGCGCCGTCTTTGGTGCAATCGCGGCGATGTGGATGGACGGCGAAGTGATCCGCTATGCGTTCATCGCTTATCTGGGCGTCACGATTGTGGATTGCCTGCTACGACGCGGTTTTCTCACAGCAGCCGAAGGTGTAATCCCACGACGATTGGGCAGGGCGGAAGTCTCCGGTGGCGGCGTGAGCATTGGCGCGATTGCGACGTTTCTCGGCGTCGGCGGCAGCGTCATGACCGTGCCGTTGTTGCGACGTTGTGGCCTGAGCATGTCCCAGGCGACATCCATGGCCAATCCGTTGAGCCTGCCCGTAGCGTTGGCCGGAACATTGACCTACATGGTCATGGCCAGATTCACACCGTTCGATCTGGGGCCCTGGTTTATCGGCTACATCGACCTGCTGGCTTTCGCACTATTGACCGTGGGTTCAATGCTCGGGATTCGCCTGGCAACGCCCTGGATCGGGCGCATACCGGACCGGGTGCATGCGCGGGTTTACGTCGGTCTGTTGATTCTGGTGCTGCTTGGCATGTGCTTGAGTTGAGCGCGATGTAATCAACCTTCCAACCCCGGCACCTCCCGAATAATGAAGTGATCCAGATTCTCGATGTCACCACTGAACACCCCGAACGTCTGCTCGGGGTTTTTCTTGCTCGGCACTTGCTTCAGCTCCGGCGTCACACCATAGAAGAAGCAATAAAGCTCCCGCTCACTGCCGATGGCGCCCTTTATTTCCTCGAGGAAGGCTTTGCGCTTGCGGTAGTTCTCGATCAGGTTTTTGCTCAGGTAGACGTTCACCGAGTAGGGCTTCTTGTCGAGCCAGACCTTCTTCTCGAAATCGATGCGGAAGCTGGTGTTGTAGTCCTTGATCGCCTTGATCTTGCCCCAGTAAATCAGCCCCTTGTTGTCTTGCAGGTATTCGATTTTCTTGAAGAACGCGCTGTAAGACGCGGTGTACTCGCCAATCTTCAGCGGCATGCGTTTGAGCAGGTCCTTGTTATCGAAATTCGACACGAAGCACTCCACCGGGTGGGCGAAGACGCTGGTCTTGTCCGGTGCCGACTCGCGAGTCGGGTGCTCGGTAGTGCTGGTCGTGGCAGAAGGTTTCGGCTGCTCCCGAGACGCATCGACATCCGGCATTGGGGTGGACGGCTTGCGCACATACTGACGCCGGGTCAGCAGAAGCTCTGACGGAAAGTGCTCCTCCGGTCCGTCGTCCGTTTCTGCACCTTCTGATGCCGGCGCTCTGAGGCTGACATAAGGGCAGCCTTCGATATGCCGGGTGCCGGGCAGGTTCTTGAAGTGCGGCGTGCGGATGTAATTGACGTTTTTCGCGTTGAACGTCCCCAGCCCATTCGCCTCGTCGAACGCCGCGCGACAGTCGTCGTTGGGGCACTGGAAGCGCTCCTTGGCCGAGTCGAAGTCCATGGTCTCGTCGAAGTTCAGATCGCGCACGTCATAGATCGACAGCTTGTCGTCGAGGCTGATGCAGTAGGCGGTGTCGAATTTCATGCGCGCTCGGGTCCTTGAGGGGTAGGTGGCGTATTAATAGCGGGTGGCGCGTGATGGCGCACCTGTTGATTCACGTTTGTCGCATCAACGCCCTCTGCAATTGGACAAGACCCCATAGCCTGACTAGCGTTGTCAGATGGAGCGTAGGGCTCCACGCCTCAGACTGAGGCGCCGTTGCGGGCTGACTATCTGTTGCACCTACAAGGAGGTAAGGATGTTTGGGTCGGTCGTTCTGGACGCGATTCTCGGGATGTTGGCGCTGTTCACGCTGCTGGGTATTTTCGTCACCACCCTCACTGAAATCATTCAATCGTTCTTCCAGAAAGTCCGGGCGAAGTACCTTTATAACGCCCTGAAGCTGTTGTTCACCGGCAAATTAAAGGGGCTGAACGACAGCGACCTGGCGTTCTTCCAGCAGGTGCTCGATCACCCGATGATCCAGTCCATGGCGCCACCGGGCAATCGCCCCAGTTACCTGGACCCGGCGATGCTGGCGCAGGTGGTGATCACGCTGCTGCTGCACAAAGACGACACCACGACCCTCGATATTCCCCTCGACGAACTCAATGCGGCCCTGACCAAAGGCATTGCGCAGGTCCCGTCCGAGCACTTGCGCCGTGCACTGTCGACGATGCTTGCGGCGGCCCAGGCCAAAGTCACCACGGCCCAGGAGCTGCTATGCGCGTTCAAGACCCGGCTGGAGCACTGGATCAATGCGGTGATGGACCGCGCCGAAGGCTGGATGCGGCGTAATGCCAAAGTCGTCTCGCTGGCCTGCTCACTGGTGATTTGCCTGGTGCTCAACGTCAACGCGTTCGACCTCATGCAAGGCATGGTGCGCAATGACACGTTGCACGCAGCAGGCATGCAGATGGCCAACAATCTGGTGACGAACAGCGCATCCGCAGCGCTCGATCAAGCCTGCGCGAATCGGGACGACAAGGCCCAGTGTCAGTTTGATTCGGCATTGAGCAGTTTGCAGGCGCTGCCTCAGGGCGCTATCGGCTGGAATAACCTGCCGGCGTTTTTACACCACGATCAGACAAACAAAGTCGCCTGGTTCGGCTACTGGTTGCTTGGGGTCATGACGGCGGCGTTGGCTGCCTCGTTGGGCGGTGATTTCTGGTTCAAGATGTTGAGCCAGATGATCCGCCTGACGGGCAGCAAAACAGTCCCACAGCCCAAGCCCTGAGCGCGATCGGGCACATCAACTCAGGGAGAGCAGCATGGCGAACAACTGGCCCGACGAGATTAAGCACGTCGTTGTGCTGATGATGGAAAACCGCTCGTTCGATCATCTGCTGGGGGATTACACCAGCATCAACCGCGCGTGCGACGGCATCAACCGTAAAGCGCCCAGCACCAACCCGCTGAAGGATGCCAGTGGCAACACGGCGGTGATCACTCAAACGGCGGAAACACCTGACTACTTTGCCCTGTGGGCACCGCCCGCGCCTTCGCCACCGGCGCTACCGGCCAAGGACAGCGAAGGTTTCGATCTGGGCCATGAGTTCGTCGATGTGGTGAAGCAACTGGACGTGTCACTCAAGACCAGCCTGACTGCACCCAAGCTCGATGGCTTTGCGCAGGACGCCTACGACAAGGCCCGCAACGATCTGAAAGTGTACAAAACTTACGCACAATCCATGGCCCAGCGGGCAATGAACTACATCCCGTTTGGCGCCACGCCTGCCGCCGATCCGTTGCCGGCGATCCAGGGGCTGGCGCGCAATTTCACCGTGTGCGACCGCTGGTTTGCCTCGGTGCCGGGCCCGACCTGGCCAAACCGTTTTTTCGCCATGCTCGGCAGTTGCAACGGCCACTTGCTGATGCCGTCCACGGGCACCGTTCTGGCCGGGATCAAAAGCCTGATCGCGCAATTTGGTGGCGACAGCATTTTTTCGCTGCTGCGCGACAAGGGCCACGACGTGCGCATTTATTCCGACGGCGCGATCCCGCTGGCGGCGCTGGTCAAAGGTGGCTTGCAGCACATGAGCATCGACGACTTCAAGTCGGATGTCTCCGGTAACAAGCTCCCCGAACTGTCCTGGATCGAGCCGAGCTATGGTCTGCTCAACGGTAAGCTCGGGCCTAATGTGTCGCATCATCCACCGGAAGACCTGCGTTTTGGCGATCAGTTTGTCGGTGAGGTGTTCAATGCCTTGTCGGCCAACACCGACCTCTGGAGCAAAACCTTGTTCGTGCTGCTGTACGACGAGCACGGCGGCTTCCATGACCATGTGGTGCCACCGACTTGCGTGGCGACGGGGTCAACGGTCGATGTCGACTGGCCCAATCCCTTCACTCGGCTCGGTATCCGCGTACCGGCGATCCTCGCTTCACCTTGGCTCAATCCGGGTCTGATTCCGTGGACCGACAATCTCCAGGCGCAACATTACGATCACACCAGTCTGCTGGCCTTTCTCTGCGATCATTTCCAACTGCCGCGCAGTGCCCTCGGTGCAAGGGTGGTCGCGGCCCAGCACTTCGGCAACGCGCCGATCTGGCGCACAGCCGCAAGCACTGCACCTGCGCCGAAACTGGCCGCCACCGCCGTGCCAAGCCGCGCCGGGCTGCCCTTGATCGAGTCCCAACTGGCGACCCAAAGTCGGCAGGTGGTGGACAGCGCCACCGGTTACCTCGACGGCCTGGATCCGGAGCAGATCTGGAAAAACAGTGCCCAAGGCGTCAGCAGTTTCCTCGACAGCCGCACCCGTGCACTGGTTGATCCCGGCCAGGCCGCCCTCACGTCCGCCGCGCCCAGTGCCGACAGCCTGGAAGCGAAACTGCGGCGCCTGCAGGATTTGATGGCCACCGCCCACGGTCAAACGGTGGCTGCCGTTGGTGCGCCTGCCGTCAAAACCTTGCAAGCAGGGGCGGTACCGGCTGTTGTGCCCGCGCAACTGCGAGTCCTGTGCTTGCCGGGTGTGGGATTCACGCCGCCCGCCAATGGGCAGGGCAGCACCGACGCGAACTGGCAGGAACAATGGCGCACGCTGATCCGTAGCCAACTGGCGCAGAACGGTCGCGTCATCGACGATCAGGACATCGACTTTCTGCCCTTCGATGATCAACTCAAGGATGGACCGGACTTCGCCCAGATCACCCGCGGCCTGGCCATGCTGCGGGACGACGCGAGGGGCAAGGCCGACGAGGATTTCGGCAGTTGGGGCCTGCCGGTCAATCAGATGCTGCGCACCACCGTCGGCGCCATCGTGCAATGGATCGAAGACGCCGATTTACGCACCGCACTGACCCAACATCTGCTGGAAAAAATCGACGCGTTCAACCCGCAGATCATCTTCGCCCAAGGGCTGGGCAGCCTGATCGGTTACGACGCCTTGCGCCGTTCGGTGGCCAAGAAAGGTTCGGCGCTGAAACTCGTCGATGGCCGGGTATTCGTCAGCTTCGGCTCGCCCATCGCACTGCCATTGGTGATGCGCGAAGTGTGGGGCGGGCGGGTGATGCGCCTGAGTGAAAACGGCCGAGGCATTCGCCGCTGGTTCCACCTCTACAACCCTAACGACGGCTTGCTGACCCGGCCGATCACCTCGCCAGACTCGGCGCGGGTCGACCTGCAAACCGAGTTCAGCGTGCCGCTGCGTGATGACCTGCTCGACCTTAATCACGCAGCGCAAGCCTACTTGTCGTCCGCCACCAGCCAGACCGGCCTCTGGCCACAACTGGCCCGCGACGTGGTGGCGGCAGGCGCTCTGGAAGTGCCGGCGTTCCTGTCCCGCAGCGGCCAACGCAAACGCCGCGCCCTGGTGGTCGGCATCAACGATTACCCCGAACCCGGCGCACGCCTCGACGGCTGCATCAACGACACCTACCTGATCAGCCGCATGCTCCAGGAAAGCGGCTACGACGCCGGCGACATTCGTTTGCTGCACGACGCCCGAGCGACGCGGGCAAACTTCGTCGAGCGCCTCGAATGGCTGGTGGAAGGCGCCCGCGCCGGCGACGAGCGCGTGCTGTTCTATTCCGGCCACGGCACCCAACTGCCGGCCTACAGCAGCAGCGGCGAAGCCGACCGCATGGACGAAACCCTGGTGCTCTACGACTTCGACTGGGACGACGAAAACACCCACTTCACCGACAAACTGTTCCGCCAGTTCTACAGCCACCTGCCGTTCGACCCGAACGGCCACGGCGCCAAACTGACCGTCATGTTCGACTGCTGCTACGCCGGCGGCATGACCCGCGGCAACGGCCGCGTGCGCGGCATCACCCCACCCAGCGACATCCGCCACCGCATGCTGCGCTGGGACCCCTACGCCGGCGACTGGGACCGCCGGGTGTACGCCGCCGACAGCGACGGCCGCGACTTCAGCGAACACGACCACACCTCCCGCGGACTCACCCGCACCCGCAGCACCCAAGGCGCCGCCACCGGCCTACGCCCCGAGAAAAAGGCCCAACTACAGCGCCAAGGCAAACTCTACGGCCACCACGGCCCCTACATGCCCCTGATGCTCTACGCCGCCCGAGAAAACGAAAAAGCCAACGAATATGAGGTGGGCTCCACCAGCTACGGCGCCTTCACCTACGCCGTGGTCGAGCAACTGCGCAAACTGCACCAGGAAAATGTGACGTTGGGGTTTGATAAGTTGATCGATCAGGTCGGCAAAGTGCTGAGCGCGAGGTCGCTGGGGCAGACACCGGAGATTGTTGGACCGAGTGGGGTGAGGGAAGCGGTGTGCCCGTGGAAGATTAGTGGGCTGGGTAAGTGAGGGAGGAAGCTGAGTTGAACGCTGACGCTTTCAAATCCTGAGTTCGACTCAACCTCCCAGGTCGCAGTCATTCGCCCCGACAACTCGGTCAGTCCCTTGCCCCTCTGGGGTGAGGGACAAGTCCAGAGAGCAGCATAGATGCTAGTGGTTGCTAGGACAGGTTTCCAAGCTAAGGGGGCAGAGGTACCCCGTTTTGGGAAAACACGTCAGTGCTTTGAGCGAAGGATCAGCGCTGGAGCTCATTCAGCAAAAAACTCTCGTAGCAGACCATGGTGCCCGCTGATATGGTGTACATGCATACAGCGAACTTGCCGAATCATGTAGCTTATCTCTGCTCCATTGGGCTGGTCAGAATGCCTGACTGCCCTTCAGCGAAGGTATCCTCTAAGATAGCGACCAAATCTCGCCTGTTCGGATATCAAGAGCGCCAGCCAGGAATGCAACGAGGAGGCTGTAGGAAAGGAAATGGCAGAAACACAGATCGAGTGGACTGACTCTACCTGGAATCCAGTGGCAGGCTGCTCAATCATCAGCGCGGGCTGTAAAAACTGCTACGCCATGGAAATGGCGAGACGACTCGAATCGATGGGCATGGCCAAGTACACCGGTCTGACGCGTAAGAAAAACAAGCGCGTGGTCTGGAATGGGAAGATCATCGAAGATCGGGAATCTCTCTCCATTCCCTATCGGTGGAGGAAGCCTCGTAAGGTGTTCGTTAACTCGATGAGCGACTTGTTCCATGAGCAGGTAAGTGACAACTTCATCCAGGACGTCTGGAAGGTGATGCGTGATACGCCCCATCACAACTATCAGATTCTGACGAAGCGGCCTGAGCGGATGAAGCAAATCCTGCAGGAGATCATTCGGGAAGTCCTACCAAACGTATGGCTCGGTACATCCATAGAAAACAGCGATACAGCGGCCAGGGCGGAGTACCTCAAAGAAACGCCTGCTCATATCCGATTCATTTCATTTGAGCCATTGATTGGCCCTGTTGGGGCGATCGACCTTTCTGGCATAGATTGGGCGATCGTGGGGGGCGAGAGTGGGAACAAAGCTCGCCCCGTAAAAGAAGGTTGGATAGACGAGATTTACACCCAGTGCCTTGAAAGTGACACGGCGTTCTTTTTCAAACAATGGGGAACGTGGGGTGAGGATAATATTCGCCGATCTAAGAAAGCGAATGGCCGCGAGTACAGGGGCAAGACTTGGGACGAAATGCCTATCAACATCATAGGCGCGTCACCTCAGTAGAAATACAGCGAACTGTGATAGGGATATTGGAATGGCAGTTAAGCAGTACGAGTGGGAGGACGGCGCTGTTCTCTCTGACCACTCCAGGAAGAAACATCAAATCCTTCGAGAGTATTTCTTTCAGTACGTTATTACTCGTTGCCAGCTTCCTAAGAGGGAGCGGTTTCGTCTCGCTGTAGTCGATGGTTTTGCTGGCGGTGGACGATATAAATGCGGTTCACCTGGCTCACCTATCATTTTTATCGAGGAGCTGAATCGCGCGACCAGGGCGATCAACGTGCATCGGGCGATGCAAAACCTCGCGCCAATTCATATTGAATGCTTTCTGATCCTGAACGACTTTGAACAGCCGGTGCTCGATTTGCTCAAACAGCATGTGACACCAGTGTTGATAGAGCAAGTCGAGCCCAACGCTCACCTAACCGTCCATATCGAGTACCTCAATACCACCTTCGAATATGCATACCCGAAGATAAAAGAGCTGCTGCAACGGAGTAAACTTCGAAGCGTAATTTACAACCTGGATCAGTATGGTCACAGCCATGTGACTAGGGACACGCTACTCGACATCATGAGCTCGAACACATCGACGGAAGTGTTCTACACCTTCATGATTTCGTCTCTACTGACTTATCTACAGAAAGATAATGCGAAGGCCTTAGAAAGCCAACTGGCTTATTTATCGCTGAACAAGTTTGATCTGGATGCCCTGTCCGAACAGATGAGCAAGCGGGTCTGGCTCGGAACTGCCGAGCACATCGTGTTCTCTGCCTTTCAAAAGTGCGCCCATTTTGTCAGCCCATTTTCTATCAACAACCCAGGCGGTTGGCGCTATTGGCTCATTCACCTTTCAAACTCTTACAGGGCTCGTCAGGTGTATAACAACGTTCTGCATGAGAACAGCCAATCGCAGGCGCACTACGGTCGTTCTGGCCTGAACATGCTTGCCCATGACCCTCAGGAGGAAGGCACGCTGTACCTGTTCGACACCTCAGCACGAGACGAAGCAAAAGGCCAACTGCATGACGATATCCCGCGTGTCGTTTCCGAGTTCGGCGACGCATTGAGCATGGGTGACTTCTACAGTCGGATCTACAACCATACACCAGCGCATAGCGACGATATCCACTTGGCAATGATCGAAAACCCCGACATTGAAGTGATTACCAAAGCCGGCGGGCCTCGCCGAAAAGCAACAAAGATTGATGTGTCTGACACGATCAAACTCAAAAGCCAAACGAGCTTCTTCTCCATATTTCAGGGAAAAAACTAGGTTTACCTAAGAAAGGGGTTGGCGTTCACCAGTTTCAAGCATAGGTAAAATCAGCGCAGCAATTCGACCCGACAACTCGGTCAGTTCCCTAGCCCCTGGGGAGAGGGCTAGGGTGAGGGGGGCCATTCCACTGATGCCTACTTGGTATGAAGTTGCGCTGGTCCGTTAGGGTTCCATTACCAGTCGCTTCACCTTCTTATAGAGTGTCAAAGTGAACTCGACTTTGTCGCTCGAAAGGTGACAGCGTCGATGACAATTCGGGCACAGCGCGACGGCGTTAGTAATGCAATCCGAGCCTTTCTGCGCCAAATGCTTAACGTGATGAACCTCAAGAAACGGCAAACCATCGGCTTCAAACGGCGCTTTCTGGCCACAGCCTTCGCAAATCCCTTTGGCTAAATCAGCAACCCAGGCTCTAACCTTCGGGTCTCGGACATAGGACGTGGTGACGGTGCTAGCTTGTTGTGGGTTCTGATTGCCCGCAGGCTCAACCTTAAGCCCTTGCTTCTGCAATTTGGACGCTCGGCTGATCAACATCTCATGGTTTGAGGTCGGAGCATATTCACCGGCATCGGGGACCACTTTATTGGCCAACACCTTGCGAATCCGCTCGCCAACCCCAGCGCCGATATTCTTGGCGGGCCTGTAACCTTTAATTTGCGGTAAATCCAATTGCTCCAGCACCGCAGAAATGTTCTGCATACGATACTCAACCGAAGAGGCGCTACGTTTGCTCAACGGCCCTTCACGCAAAAGCTGATTCTCAACGGACTTCTTAAATGTCTGGCCGCTTTGCTCAAGGCCCAGCATTTTCAGATAAGCATCGACCGAAGCCTCAAGCTCCTGATCAGTCCAGCTACTTTTTTCCTTTGGGGTATCCATGCGATCGCCGAGGGTTGAAAACCCTCGGACGATACTGAGTGGCCATTACGACGTCTACGAAATTTCCTACAGGAAAGACCAATTTTTCGCTCGATTGCTCCTACGCAAGACTCCGTCGCGCTAATCTGCCGATGCTTTGGACCACTGAAACCAATCCATCACCTTCCGCCACCAGGGCCTGACCACCGGCACTCGCCGCCGCGTACGGTTCAGCAGCAAGTAAGGCATGTCTCGCAACCGAATCCAGCCTTCATCTTGCCAATGCAACAGACTCAGCGACATCTCCGGCCAATCCAACAAGCTCAACATTGGTCTATCTGCGTTTTTCGACTGCCGCGCATCACGCAGCCCTGGCACCACCTGATGAGTCAACCACTCGCGCAACAACCGATGCCCCGGCGCGTAGTGATACACCAGTAACGCATACACCCCGGACTCGCTGAGCATCAACCTTTTCTCCGGCTGCCCGTGGTAACGAATCGTCAGTGTATGCCGCTGATCCCCGTCCAGCTTGCTGACCATCCGTTCGTTCAGATCAACGCCCATCAATCGACCCAGATCGCGGGCGCAGAACCATGGCTGGTTTTCCAGGAGGAGGGCGTGCAGATGAAGGTTGTGGCGGGTGAAGACCATGGGGATATACGGATTAGACATGACAGACCTCCGGGATGGAGGTCGGGAGCTGAAATTGTATGTACATACTCCATATTCTCTGCGTTTGAGTTGGATTGACGTATACCCAACGCAGATAGGGATGGTTAAGAAATCCCATCCGTATAAGCCGACACTCAGTTTGAATTACGCAGGACCAGAGGCCGACTGACGCATTCGAATCTTGATAAGTGATGCTTGCTTCTACGTTGGGTGTTTCTTAGACACCGACATATCTATTAGAGAGAATGATTCTTGAGTGCGATGTCATCCTGGGACGTATTCTTTGTGGGAAAATTCATAAACTTGATCTTGAAGATAAAAGGTAATCTATACAGTAGCGGCTTTTTGCCATATTCTGGTTTTTTAGGGCTTTGAACAGGGAGTTTGTACATGAGGGAAATAAGTAAAGTGAATTTAAGGTTTTGTGGGTTTTGATGCTGGTAGGTGTTTGTGATGTATTGATGGTTGTTTGTTTTTTATATGGATTTTAGTTTAGGGAGATTCAAGATGCAGGATACTTCTTTGGCCATAAATAGTGTTTATGAAGATGCGAAGGATTTCTTAATTATCGGATTGACCGGTCGCACCGGTTCTGGCTGTTCCACTGCTGCGAAGAAACTATGTGGTATGAGCTTAGATGTGCCTAGCGAAGGTTATGATGGTTTGACTCGGAATGAGTTTAAGAAACATCAGATAATCAAAAAATATATAGATGGGAGTGACTGGGAGCCATTTTATAAGATAGAGGCTAGCAGCATAATAACCTATCATCTAATGACACTTTCCAGTTCCGAGTTTGTAGCGTATTTTACCCATGAGTCTTTTGCTAAACCACTTGCGGAAGACGAGGTTGCAAAGTTTTCTTCATTGTTTGATGCGTCTCGTGTAAAAAATCAGGCTCTCGGCAATAGAAAGAATAATTTAGATAGTCGGGAAGTGGATGCATGGTTTGAGCTTTATTTTTTTGAATTGCCTGAGCTAACAAAACTCATTTTGGACATGCTTGGTAGGGCTAGATTTACGCAGTTTTATCAGCGGGCGGGGGATAATATTAGAGCCTCCGGGAAAGCTAATAACTCGATTTTTGATTCTGAGCAACTATTTAACTTTCCAAAGCATCTAAATTTTGTAATAAAGTTGGCGCATAAGAAAGCTCGTGCGGCCAATAAGCCATGTAGGATTGTAATTGATGCGATAAGAAATCCTTATGAAGGTTTCTTTTTGAAAAGGCGTTATGCCAATTTTTATCTTGTGTCAATCAATACCTCCAATGCGGAAAGGTTGCGTAGCCTTAGAGAGTATAGGAAGCTTTCAGATCATGAAATTAAAACTCTCGATGATAAAGAGTATCCCAGTAAAATTTCAGGTGCTAAAAAGTTTATAGCGCAGAATATTCAAGAGTGTATCGAGGTTTCTGATATACATATTCATAACTCTAAAAGTAGTGAGTTTACGCACAATGATCTAGTTAGCCAGCTAGCGTGGTACGTAACGCTGATGATGCATCCTGGACTTGTTATGCCTACTTCGATAGAGAACTGCATGCAAATTGCTTATACAGCTAAGCAAAATTCAGGTTGCATCTCTCGACAGGTTGGGGCTGTGGTGACGGATGATGCATACAGTGTTAAGTCTGTCGGATGGAATAGTACGCCTCAAGGTCAAATACCGTGTTTGTTAAGGAGTGCAGAGGATCTTGTTGAAGGAAAAAATAAATCCGATTTTAGCGAGTATGAGTTAAAAAACCCGGTATTTAGGGAGGCGTTAAATAGTAAGTATTCTAACTTGATTGCGGTAAATAAGAGCTCGAATAGGAATTTTTCATTTTGTTTTAAAAGTATCCAGAATGAAATTGAAGGTGAGAAGAATCAAGTTCACACTAGGGCGCTTCATGCTGAGGAAAATGCTTTTATGCAAATCGCTAAGCATGGTGGTCAAAAATTGTTGGGTGGCGTGTTATTTACAACAGCTAGTCCTTGTGAACTCTGTGCGAAAAAAGCTTATCAGTTAGGTTTGAAAAAAATAGTTTATATTGATCCTTATCCAGGTATTGCAACGCAGCACATATTGTCTGCAGGGCAAAATAAGCCGGACTTGGAACTTTTTCGCGGGGCAGTAGGCCGGGCGTTTTATCAGCTATATCAGCCTTTGATGCCATATAAAGATGAGATGGAGTTGGCTTTTCATATTCCAAAGTTTCATAATCCAGAAAGCCCATCCAAAGACTCCTTGCAGAAGGAAAATGCGGCTCTTGCTGAAGCCAATAAAGTATTGCAGATGGAGTTGGATCAACTAAAGTCGTTGATGAAGGTGTAAGCAGGAGGAGACAAAAAAAGGCTGCCTTTCGGCAGCCTTTAGATTGAATTTTATGGTTCGCCAGAAATCAATCCCAGCTCAACGCCCCACCAGTCTGATACTCAATCACTCTTGTCTCAAAGAAATTCTTCTCTTTCTTCAAGTCCATGATCTCGCTCATCCAAGGGAACGGGTTAGTCGTCCCTGGATATTCCTCTTTCAAACCGATCTGCGACAAACGACGGTTAGCGATGAACTTCAGGTAGTCCTCCATCATCGCCGCGTTCATGCCCAGCACGCCGCGAGGCATGGTGTCACGAGCGTATTCGATCTCCAGCTGAGTGCCCTGCAGAATCATCTGCGAAGCTTCTTCCTTCATTTCAGCATCCCACAGGTGTGGGTTTTCGATTTTGATCTGGTTGATCACGTCGATGCCGAAGTTCAGGTGCATGGATTCGTCGCGCAGGATGTACTGGAACTGCTCGGCGACGCCGGTCATTTTGTTGCGGCGGCCCATGGAGAGGATCTGGGTGAAGCCGCAGTAGAAGAAGATGCCTTCCAGAACGCAGTAGTAGGCGATCAGGTTGCGCAGCAACTCTTTGTCGGTTTCGACGGTGCCGGTTTCGAACTTCGGATCGGAGATCGAACGGGTGTACTTCAGGCCCCAGGTGGCTTTTTTAGCGACCGATGGGATCTCGTGGTACATGTTGAAGATCTCGCCTTCATCCATGGCCAACGATTCGATGCAGTACTGGTAGGCGTGGGTGTGGATCGCCTCTTCGAACGCCTGGCGCAGGATGTACTGGCGGCATTCCGGGTTGGTGATCAGGCGGTACACGGCCAGCACCAGGTTGTTGGCAACCAGGGAGTCGGCGGTGGAGAAGAAACCGAGGTTGCGCATCACGATGCGGCGCTCGTCGTCGGTCAGGCCTTCCGGGTTTTTCCAGAGGGCGATGTCGGCGGTCATGTTGACTTCTTGCGGCATCCAGTGGTTTGCGCAGCCGTCCAGGTACTTCTGCCAGGCCCAGTCGTATTTGAACGGGACGAGTTGGTTGAGGTCGGCGCGGCAGTTGATCATGCGCTTTTCGTCGACCGCAACGCGGGCAGAAGCGCCTTCGAGTTCGGCCAGGCCTTCGGCGACGTCGAGTTTGTCGAGGGCGGCCTTGGCGCGAACGATCGCAGCCGAGTCGGTGGCGGTTACGGCGCGAGCTTCAAGGGCTGCGGCACCACCGGCGCTGTCGAGGCGGTCCATGTTGGCTTCAGTAGCGTGGCCAGCATTGGCGCCTTTGGCGACAACTTCGCCGTCTTCTTTGTCGAATTCGTCCCAGCTCAGCATGACGTGTCGTCTCCTGCGTGAGGGCCTGTCGCCCGTGTGAAAACACTGATGGTCGGTTTTTCACACGGCTCGGTGGCCGCGTTGTCTCTAAAAGGAATCGTTTGTTGCAGCAGTACGCAGGCAAAAAACAGAAATGTGTACGGGTGTCCTGAAGTCGCTAAGGGCGGAGATAACGTCGTCAGCTCCTGCGGTGGCCTCAGCGTCCTGCATCCTCCTGTAAGGGGATGTTGCAGGCCCGATTTACGGGCGCATTATAGGTGTTTTTTCACGCTTGTGGTGCGACGAAGTGGCTCAGAGAACCCTCGGCAGGGCGCGTAATCAAGGCGGAGCAAGGGTTTACAGGGCTTTGGCCGATGAAGATTTTTTTTAGCGTTTTTTGGCGACTCGGCAGCGCTGATGACGCCGGTGTTTGTTGTCAAAACGCCGCAAGCCCGATGGGATGGGACTTACAGGGGAGATGGGGTGTTTTTCGGAGCGCGATTGTGTGCAGTTTCGACTGGCAATTGTTGATCGGATGATCTGTTCAAAAAACAACCAAAAATCGCTTTTTACACTACATGTAGTGTTTTGCTCCGGATTTCTGTGTCCCCAGACACAACGACGCCCGACGAAGGTCGGGCGGTGATGTCGGGTTCGGCAATCAGCCAAACCTCAGCGTTGATGATCAGCCGTTGGAGCAGCCGTTACCCATTACGCTGTAGCGCAGAATATGCCGTTGACCCTTCGAGTCTTCATATTCCATGCGGGCCGGTACAACTTCGCAAACGCTGGGTACTTCGCTCATGGAGATAACTTTGGCGATGTCCAGGTGAGTCGAGTAAGTGTATTCCTCTACCGGTACGGTGTTGTTGGCGACATCAGTCGGGATCTCGTCTGCCATGGCGGTTGCGCACAGACTGCTGAGGGCCAGAACCAATAAAGCTTTCATTTCAATTTTACCTTTCAAAGGTCGAGTGGGGTCACGCAACCTTTTTGGGGTTGCGTGTGGAACTTGACGACTAAGTGTTGGATTAACTGCCTTCGTGGGGGCTGCAACTGGGTTAATCACGTTTGCCGTGTTGGCGAGGCTGATTTTAGGGGGCCGAGTTGCACGCATATAGGTGTGCTTTTGATAAAGACTTTTGGCATATCCTGTAACAATCCCTTAAAAACGACCTCGTATGCTTCAGGGCCGGCTTTCTCGAAATGCCTGAAAGCCAATGAAGCCGCGGTGTCTGAGCGGTTCGCTCGGTAAACACGACGTTTTGTAGGGGCTTGTTACTACCATCGTCGAATGGTTCTATAGGCCCGCCCTGGGCTACAACGGGGCCATACAAAAACAACTATTCCACCGAGGTAAGAAAGATGAGTGCGGCTTCTCTGTATCCCGTTCGTCCCGAGGTTGCAGCCAACACGCTGACTGACGAGGCGACCTACAAGGCCATGTACCAGCAGTCGGTCGTCAACCCGGACGGTTTCTGGCGCGAGCAAGCCAAGCGCCTCGACTGGATCAAGCCTTTCACCACGGTGAAGCAGACTTCTTTCGACGATCACCATGTCGATATCAAGTGGTTCGCCGATGGCACCCTGAACGTTTCCTACAACTGCCTGGACCGCCATCTCGCCGAGCGTGGCGATCAGGTCGCGATCATCTGGGAGGGCGATGACCCGGCCGAGAGCCGCAACATCACCTACCGCGAGTTGCACGAACAAGTCTGCAAGTTTGCCAACGCCTTGCGCGGCCAGGATGTGCACCGCGGCGACGTGGTGACTATCTATATGCCGATGATCCCCGAAGCCGTGGTCGCCATGTTGGCCTGTACCCGGATCGGCGCGATTCACTCGGTGGTGTTCGGCGGCTTCTCGCCGGAAGCCCTGGCCGGTCGGATCATCGACTGCAAATCGAAAGTGGTGATCACCGCTGACGAAGGCCTGCGTGCCGGCAAAAAGATCTCGCTCAAGGCCAACGTCGATGACGCGCTGACCAACCCGGAAACCAGCAGCATCCAGAAGGTCATCGTGTGCAAGCGCACCGGTGGCAACATCAAGTGGAACCAGCACCGCGACATCTGGTACGAAGACCTGATGAAAGTCGCGGGCACCGTGTGTGCACCGAAAGAGATGGGCGCCGAAGAAGCGCTGTTCATCCTCTATACCTCGGGCTCCACCGGCAAGCCGAAGGGCGTGCAGCACACCACCGGCGGTTATCTATTGTACGCCGCGCTGACCCACGAGCGCGTGTTCGACTACCGTCCGGGCGAAATCTACTGGTGCACCGCCGACGTCGGCTGGGTCACCGGCCACACCTATATTGTCTATGGCCCGCTGGCCAACGGCGCCACCACCTTGCTGTTCGAAGGCGTGCCGAACTACCCGGACATTACCCGGGTGGCGAAGATCATCGACAAGCACAAGGTCAACATCCTCTACACCGCGCCGACCGCAATCCGCGCCATGATGGCGCAGGGCACCGCGGCCGTTGAAGGCGCTGATGGCAGCAGCTTGCGTCTGCTGGGTTCGGTCGGTGAGCCGATCAACCCGGAAGCGTGGGAGTGGTACTACAAGAACGTCGGCCAATCCCGTTGCCCGATCGTCGATACCTGGTGGCAGACCGAAACCGGCGCGACCCTGATGAGTCCGCTGCCGGGCGCTCATGGGCTCAAGCCTGGTTCGGCGGCGCGGCCGTTCTTCGGGGTGGTGCCGGCGTTGGTCGACAACCTGGGCAACATCATCGAGGGCGTTGCCGAGGGTAATCTGGTGATTCTCGATTCGTGGCCAGGTCAGGCGCGTACGCTGTACGGCGATCACGACCGCTTCGTCGACACCTACTTCAAGACCTTCCGTGGCATGTACTTCACCGGTGACGGCGCGCGTCGCGATGCCGATGGCTACTGGTGGATCACCGGGCGGGTGGATGACGTGCTCAACGTTTCCGGTCACCGTATGGGCACGGCCGAGATTGAAAGCGCGATGGTCGCTCACCCGAAAGTCGCCGAGGCGGCGGTGGTCGGTGTGCCGCATGACATCAAAGGGCAGGGCATTTATGTCTACGTCACCCTCAACGGTGGCGAAGAGCCGAGCGAAGCGCTGCGCCTGGAGCTGAAAAACTGGGTGCGCAAAGAGATCGGTCCGATTGCCTCGCCGGATGTCATCCAGTGGGCGCCAGGCCTGCCGAAAACCCGCTCGGGGAAAATCATGCGCCGCATCCTGCGCAAGATCGCTACGGGTGAATACGACGGGTTGGGGGATATCTCCACCCTGGCCGATCCGGGTGTGGTGCAGCATTTGATTGATACGCACAAGACCATGAGTGCCGCGTAACAGCGGTTCTTGAGTCATCGAAAGCCCCGCCCGGTGTTGAGCCTGGTGGGGCTTTTTTTGTGGTGATCGGGTTTGGAATCTCTATTGCTTGGGCTGGCCTCATCGCGAGCAAGCTCGCTCCCACATTTGATTGGGCTGTGGCACAGAAGGTGTGCTCTCCCGCAGATCCAATGTGGGAGCGAGCTTGCTCGCGATGGCGGTCTGGCAGGCACCACATCAACAACCAATAATTATCGACTTCATCTGCCAGCCAATTCCCGCTGTTACCCGGTCGGTCTCAAGTAACTAAATGTGTAACCGCCCGCCCGCTTTCGAGGCATTGGGAAACGCCAAGCCCCATTCCAGGGCCTCCTCAGGCCACCTAAAAAATAAGACACAACGCTGCGCTTGCCGGATTAGAAGGCTTTGCGAATAATAGGCCCGCAATTTGCAACATAGATCGGTTCACTGTCTTTTGCTCTTGCATGAATTTGCAGGGCTGTCAATGCGCTCGGTCGGGTTTCTCAGTGCTTCTGTAATTTGTTGTCGCATTGAAGAAATATCGGCTTCGGGCCTGTCGTTAGAATGCCGATCACTCGCTCGCCGTTGCCTGCGTTGAAATCAAAGCTGAACTCAACGCAACAATCCTACGACGCAGCGCCGCTTTCAATTTCCACCCATTCGCATATTGGGCTGTCGCTCACTCTGCCGTTTTCGCCCTATACCGATGGAGTCCTAAGATGAAGAAACTCGTGCTTCTTGGCGCCCTGGCACTGTCCGTGCTGTCCCTGCCAACGTTCGCCGATGAAAAGCCTCTGAAAATTGGTATCGAGGCGGCTTACCCTCCGTTCGCGTCCAAGGCGCCGGATGGCAGTATCGTTGGTTTCGACTACGACATCGGCAACGCCCTGTGCGAAGAGATGAAGGTCAAGTGCGTTTGGGTCGAGCAAGAGTTCGACGGTCTGATTCCAGCACTCAAAGTGCGCAAGATCGACGCGATCCTGTCGTCCATGTCGATCACTGACGACCGCAAGAAGTCCGTGGACTTCACCAACAAGTACTACAACACCCCGGCACGTCTGGTCATGAAGGCCGGTACGCAGGTCAGCGACAACCTGGCCGAACTCAAGGGCAAGAAAATCGGCGTGCAGCGCGGTTCGATCCACAACCGTTTCGCCGAAGAAGTCCTGAAGCCGCTGGGTGCTGAAATCAAGCCGTACGGCTCGCAGAACGAAATTTACCTGGACGTGGCTGCCGGTCGCCTCGATGGCACCGTGGCCGACGCTACCTTGCTGGATGACGGCTTCCTGAAAACCGACGCTGGCAAAGGCTTCGCCTTCGTTGGCCCGGCCTTCACCGACGAGAAATACTTCGGCGACGGCATCGGTATTGCCGTGCGTAAAGGCGACAAGGCTGAGCTGGACAAGATCAACGCCGCCATCGTCGCCATTCGTGCGAATGGCAAGTACAAGCAAATCCAGGACAAGTACTTCAACTTCGATATTTACGGTAAGTAAATAGTCGCGGCTGTCAGTCCGAAATGGCGCAAGCAACAGGATCTCTGAGGTTTGCGCCATTTTTTCATCCCAACTTTCGAGGACCTGAATCATGTTGAAAGGCTACGGGGCTGTCATCCTCGATGGCGCATGGTTGACGCTTCAGCTCGCCTTGTCGTCCATGGCCTTGGCCATTGTTCTGGGTCTGATCGGGGTCGCATTGCGCCTGTCGCCGATACGCTGGCTGGCCAGGCTGGGCGATCTGTATTCCACGGTGATCCGCGGGATTCCCGATCTGGTGCTGATCCTGCTGATTTTCTACGGCGGTCAGGACTTGCTCAACCGTGTTGCGCCATTGCTCGGTTATGACGACTACATCGACCTGAATCCGTTGGTCGCCGGTATCGGCACCCTGGGTTTCATCTTCGGTGCGTACCTGTCGGAAACCTTCCGTGGGGCCTTTATGGCGATCCCGAAAGGCCAGGCAGAAGCCGGTGCGGCGTACGGCATGAGCAGTTTTCAGGTGTTTTTTCGGGTATTGGTGCCACAGATGATTCGCCTGGCGATTCCTGGCTTTACCAATAACTGGCTGGTGTTGACCAAGGCGACTGCGCTGATTTCGGTGGTCGGTCTGCAAGACATGATGTTCAAGGCCAAGCAGGCGGCAGATGCCACCCGCGAGCCTTTCACCTTCTTCCTCGCAGTGGCCGCGATGTACCTGGTGATCACCAGTGTCTCGTTGCTGGCATTGCGTCACCTTGAGAAGCGCTACTCGGTAGGCGTAAGGGCGGCTGATCTATGATCTTCGACTACAACGTCATTTGGGAGGCCTTGCCACTGTACTTCGGCGGCCTGGTCACCACCCTGAAACTGCTCGCGCTGTCGCTGCTGTTCGGTTTGCTGGCCGCCTTGCCGCTGGGCTTGATGCGGGTTTCCAAGCAGCCGATCGTCAACATGTCAGCCTGGCTCTATACCTACGTGATCCGCGGCACGCCGATGCTGGTGCAGCTGTTCTTGATCTACTACGGTCTGGCGCAGTTCGAAGCAGTACGTGAAAGCTTCCTCTGGCCGTGGCTGTCCAGCGCGACATTCTGTGCGTGCCTGGCCTTCGCGATCAACACCAGCGCCTACACCGCGGAAATCATCGCCGGCAGCCTGCGCGCTACGCCGAACGGTGAGATCGAGGCGGCCAAGGCCATGGGTATGTCGCGCTTCAAGATGTACAAGCGCATCCTGCTGCCATCGGCCCTGCGCCGGGCGCTGCCGCAGTACAGCAACGAAGTGATCATGATGCTGCAGACCACCAGTCTGGCGTCCATCGTGACCTTGATCGACATCACCGGTGCCGCGCGTACCGTGAACGCTCAGTACTACTTGCCGTTCGAAGCCTACATCACCGCAGGCGTGTTCTACCTGTGCATGACGTTCATTCTGGTGCGCCTGTTCAAGATGGCCGAGCACCGCTGGCTGGGCTACCTCGCCCCGCGCAAGCACTGAAACCACTGACTGACTGTTTTTGTGAGAACCGACAGCATGTACAAACTTGAAGTCCAAGACCTGCATAAACGCTATGGCAGTCACGAAGTGCTCAAGGGCGTGTCCCTGAAAGCGGCGGCCGGCGATGTGATCAGCATCATCGGTTCCAGTGGCTCCGGCAAAAGTACTTTCCTGCGTTGCATCAACCTGCTTGAGCAACCGCACGCCGGCAAGATTCTGCTCAACAACGAAGAGCTGAAACTGGTGGCGAACAAGGACGGCGCGCTGAAAGCCGCCGACCCGAAACAACTGCAACGCATGCGTTCGCGGCTGTCGATGGTGTTCCAGCATTTCAATCTGTGGTCGCACATGACCGCAATGGAAAACATCATGGAAGCGCCGGTTCACGTCCTCGGCATGTCCAAGGCCGAAGCCCGTGAAAAGGCCGAGCTGTACCTGGCCAAGGTCGGCGTATCCCATCGCAAGGATGCCTACCCTGGCCATATGTCCGGCGGTGAGCAACAGCGTGTGGCGATTGCCCGTGCGTTGGCGATGGAACCTGAGGTGATGCTATTCGACGAACCGACCTCGGCACTCGACCCGGAGCTGGTGGGCGACGTGCTGAAAGTGATGCAGGCGCTGGCCCAGGAAGGTCGGACCATGGTCGTGGTGACGCACGAAATGGGCTTTGCCCGTGAAGTGTCGAACCAGTTGGTGTTCCTGCACAAAGGCGTGGTTGAAGAAAGCGGCAACCCGCGTGAAGTGCTGGTCAATCCACAGTCCGAACGTCTGCAACAATTCCTCTCCGGCAGCTTGAAATAATCAGGACTGCCGTTGTGCACAAGGATAGTGCATGCTTCCCGATCCCTGTGGGAGCTGGCTTGCCAGCGATAGCGGTCGGCCAGTTTGCATCTCTGGCATAGGCATACCGCCATCGCTGGCAAGCCAGCTCCCACAGGGGATCTTTGCTGGTTTTGAGATTTGTGTTCGTTTACGGGCTAGCATTGGCCCGTGCCTTCATCACTGTTTTCGTTTCGGACTGCCCGCCATGACTGCCCATCGAATTGGTTTCCTGATTTGGCCCAGCACTAAAGCCTTGACGCTGGCGCTGGCCGAGGAGGCCTTGCGTGTTGCTCAGCGCGTGCATCCGGACGTTGTTTACGAACTGTCGTTTCTGCAGGCTGAAACGCCTGCCGAAGGGGCCTGGCAATTGCCGGGTGAGGCGTGGACCGGCAAGCTGGAAAACTTCCAGAAGCTGTTTCTGCTGGCTGATGAGCCGCCGACCACGTTGGCACCAGCGCTCAGCAGCGCACTCAAGCAACTGGTGCGTGCCGGTTGCGTGATTGGCGGTCTGTCGGCCGGTGTCTATCCGCTGGCCCAACTCGGTTTGCTCGATGGCTATCGTGCAGCAGTGCATTGGCGCTGGCAGGATGATTTCGCCGAGCGTTTCCCCAAGGTCATCGCTACCAGCCATCTGTTCGACTGGGATCGTGATCGCCTGACTGCGTGCGGCGGGATGTCGGTGCTCGATCTGTTGCTGGCAGTGCTGGCCCGTGACCACGGTGCTGAACTGGCCGGCGCGGTGTCCGAAGAACTGGTGGTCGAACGCATTCGTGAGGGCGGTGAGCGTCAGCGCATTCCGTTGCAGAATCGCCTTGGCTCCAGCCATCCGAAGCTCACGCAAGCCGTGCTGCTGATGGAAGCCAACATCGAAGAGCCGCTGACCACCGACGAAATCGCCCAGCATGTGTGCGTGTCCCGTCGGCAGTTGGAGCGGATTTTCAAGCAATACCTCAACCGCGTGCCGAGCCAGTACTACCTGGAACTGCGCCTGAACAAGGCCCGGCAGATGTTGATGCAAACCAGCAAGTCGATCATCCAGATCGGCCTGTCGTGTGGCTTCTCTTCGGGGCCGCATTTCTCCAGCGCCTACCGCAACTTCTTCGGCGCCACGCCGCGGGAAGATCGTAACCAGCGGCGCAGCAGCAGCCCGTTCGAGTTGTCTTCGGTGCCGTCGGAGCGTGGCTGATCCGGCACGTCACGCCCTGAGGTTTTACTCGTCGACTTCGGAGCCGTCAGTGGACGAAACGTCCAATTCGCCTCGATCAATCACCTCTTGCACACCGAAATCCATACCCGTGCGTTCGAAGTAACCGATCAGCCGTAGCAGGCTCTCCTCGGAAAACGGATTGCTCCTTAACGTGATGTTTTCGGCGATATCCACCGGCAGTTCCAATACATCGCTCGGAACTTCAGTGATGGCGTTGCCACTGAGATCGGCCCAGTCCAGCTCTGTCATGTGCAGCAGGCCGTGCGGAATTTCGGTGATGCCGGTTTCATTCAGCAGCACGGTCGCCAGCCCTGTCATCTGGCTCAGGTCAGGCGTTCGCCCCAGAGGATTGCGGGCCAGATCGAGATAATCGAGCTGTGCCATTTCCGCTAACGCGTTTGCCGATTCTACTGACAGGCTGACGCGGCATTCCGGGAGCGACAACGACTGCAGTTGCCCCATCTTGAACACGGCGTCGGGAATGTTGCCCAGGTTGCAGTCGCGAAGCCTGATGCTTTTGAGCTTGGGAAAGGACTCCAGAAAACCCCCGATGCGGGTTATGCCATCGGTGCTCAATATCTCCAGCGACGTCACATGGCTGAAGTCGGCGCTCAGGGTCGGCAGATCTCCATTGATGAGGAGGGGGATGGCGAGTTCAAACGTGGGCTCAAGCGCCTCATTAAAATCATCCAGGTCGGTTTCACGTCGCCAGCACTGTTCCAGCAATTGCTTGAACTCGTCGCGACTCGAGTGCTCGATGAGTTGTTGCTGTGCATCGAACGGTTCACCGGTCAACGGGTGGCGGGCCGGCAGGTCGGCCGTCCAGGCAGACAAGTCGGTGCTGAGTCGGTTGAGCTCTGCTTCCAGGCGTGCCAGTTCGAGCCGGCCGTCATCGAGTGTGCCGGGCAGTTCGTACACAAAGTCGCTTGCCTGTTCGACCTCCATATTCGGGTACAGCGCCTTGACCCGCGCGATATCCGCCTCAGGGGCATAGACCCCCAGGTCATAGAGGCTGTCCAGGTAGCGCTGCTTGATCAGTTGTCGCGCGCTGTCAGAGAGCGGGTTGCGGGTAAGAAACACGCCGTGTTTGTTGTAGACCGGACTCTCGAACAATCCGCCAGGTAGCTCGCTGATGCTGTTGTTTGAAAGTCTGGCGGTGTCGAGTTTGGGGTGATGCATGATGCTGGCGGGGAATTCGCTCAGGCCGGTTTGGCTCAGATCCAGGTGAACGAGTTCGGGCATCGTTTCGATGCTGGGCACCACACTGAACGGATTATTGAACAGGTCGAGCATGACCAGTTTGTCCAATGAAGACAGTTTCGACCAGGCGACAGCGTCGAGCTGGATGCCGCAATCACTGAGCACCAGTGCGTCGAGGTTCGGCATTCGGGTAATGGCGTCGGGGAGGGTGGTCAGGGAGAAACGGCGCAAATCGAGACGGTGCAGGCCCTTGAAGTTTTGCAGAAATCCATGGACGCCATGTACCGCACGACTGCCTTCCAGAGACAGCAGTGACACATGACTGAAGTCGGCAGTCAGTGTCGGCAGGTCGCCGAGTAACGGTTCTGCGAGCCTGAGCACATACCGGCCGGTGCCATCCGGGGCGTCAAAGTCCCGATCGGATTGTCGGCGCCAGCTACGCTGGATTTCCTGAGCCAGTAACCGGCGATTGTGTTGTGCGACCTGTTGCTCCAGATCGCTTAGCGCAACCCCGGTTTCGGGGTGGACGGTGGGCGTATCGTTTACCCAGGTTCCCAGGTCCCGATGCAGCTGTGCGAGCTCGCTGGCCAAGCGTGAGAGCTCGACGCGAGCGCCGTTCGGATGGCCTTGTAATGCAAGGACGGTCGACTCGATTTCTTCCGGTGAAAGGCTGGGGTAAACCTCGCGAACCCTGTCGTTGAGGGTGGGCGTCGTGCGGTTGTTGCGACTGTAACCCTGTGTGCCACCCGGCAGGCGCATGGTTGTCGGGTCGTAGAACGGTTTTCGATGAGGGTGTTTTGCGAACAGTGTGCGTAACGTCGGTTGGTCCGCCGCGTGTTCGGCAATGCGCTGTTTGAGGGCCTCGCCGTCTTCGAGGGTGAAGCCCAGTGCAGTGCGATCTGCATCCGGCAGGGCTTGAAGGATGGCGTGATAAAAGTCACCGGGCAGTTGCTTGTCCTCGTGAACCTGGTAAGTGAAGTCATCAGCACGCACCAGCGTTCTCAGGGTCGACGCGTCGGCCTGGCCAATGCTGTCGCGCAAGGTGCCGACGTGCGAATAATCCCTCACCTCGATGCGCAGATGGGCGGGCCAGCCGGGCAACGATTCAAGGCTATGCAACGCCAGTCGGTGGGTATCTGCCGACTCCATGTCTGCGAGATAAAACCCTTCATAGGCTCTGGCGACACGTACGGCCTCCATGGCTTTTAGCGCCACGTTCTTGAGTCGCTGCGGCACTTGACCGTTGTGCAGGCTCATCAGCTCGGTGCCTGTTGCATTGCTCACCAGTTCTTGCGCGATGTCTGTCGGTAAGTTCTGTACTGCACCGAGCAGTAGCTGAACGTCCTGATCATCGGTTTTTTCAAGTTCACGGTAGCGAGATTCGAACAGCGATTTGCGCTGGTTCAGGGCCTGGTAATGTTCGGGTCGGTCGCTGCTGGTCTGCTCGATCAAGGTCTGAATGTCCCGATCGATCTTGAAGCGCTTGATCGTGTCAGTCAGCAGCGAAGGCGGGCGATAATTTTCGACATGCGTTTCGCGCAATACGTTGTCGTGAAAGCCGCTGATCCGCAGGATCTGTTCGCGCTCGACGCTGCTGAACGACTCGACGCTATGGCCGAGGCGACGCATGACGGTTTCCCGGTCCCAGCTCAGCGGTTGTTCGAGTCCAGTCTGCCAGGCACCGTAGTTGTTATGCCGCAGGGGCGGCTGATAAGCGTCGGCCCGACTCGGATGCTGAAGCTGAAACTGCCCGGTCTCGCTATTCAATCGCACCGCATAGAGCTTGTCTTCAAGGGGTAGAAGGGTCTTGCCCTGATGTTGATACAGGCCGAGGTGATCGGGTTTGACTGCTGTCGGGATGTTGGTGGTGTGCTCATAAGGCGTCAGGTCCGGTTTCCAGTAACGGGTTTTGCTCTCGGTCACTTTGACGGGAGTGAACCGGTCGAACAGCGCCAGCGTGTCGCGGGACAGCAAGGGTTTGATCTCTCCAACAGCAATGACGCCTCCCACCGCGAATGTCCCCAGTTGAACGAGCGACTCGACGACGCCCATCAGGTGTCCGAACGCTTCTGTTTTCAGGCCTTCGGCCCAGTCGACGATGCCTTCGAACGCTTCGTCGAGTAACTGGTAGGCCATATAGGCCAGCGTCAGTTCGCCGAGGAATGGAACAAAGGGCAGGGCAACGAACTCGGCCGCTTGAAGGATTGTCGAGGCGACTTTGCTGAAAGCGTCCCACTGCGCCCATCGTGCGTTCCGGTCGGCGCTGGCGGTGGAGACGGCAATGGTGCGTGCGTCGTTGAGGATCTTGTTCAGTTGCCGCTGATAGAGGTGAGCCCATAGGTCGGCGTTGATCGGGGCCAGCGAAAATCGCAGGTTGGGTCTGTCGATGGGCGTCTCTCGCCAGCTGGGCAGCGGGTCGCCGTGCTGATGCTGGTGCCAGGTCACGGCGCTGAGGCGGCGGTTGAGGTCGGCGAAAAAATGCCCCCTCTCCTGATGGTCGACGAACTGGCTGAAAAAGCGCTGGTAGGCGGGTGAACGCAATTTGCGGGTCAGCTCGGTCATGAACGCCAGCGTGTCGGGATACTGCTTGACGGGATGCTCGGGGTCTTCCGGGATATAGGCCACGATCCGCGTTGCCTGGCGAGAGTGCTCAAGGTTGGGGGCGAAAATGACAATGCCGGTCAGCGCTGAAGACATCATTGTCAGGTCGTTGCAGTGCAACGCTTGGTTGCCCGGCTTCATGCCCGGGCGTCCTTCCAGGAGACCGAGAATCGAGTCGCAGGTGTCTTTCTCAATATCCTGTCGCAGCAGCCCCTGATGCAGCGCCGACTTGAGTGCGGCGTGCTGCGCGTTCCTGACGCTTGGCTTTAAAACGGCGCTGACCAGCGGGTTGGTCACGCCCAGGTTGTCGTTGAGGTAGGCGCTGTACTGGCCGCCGATATCCAGTTCTCGGCACAGCCGGGTGAACCTGGCGATGCTGATGTGCTGCTTGATCGTTGGCAGCGTGTCGAATTGTCCGGTGGGGGAGGGTTCGGTGATAAAGCTCGAGGCCGGCTCAAAGGCGTCTACCTCCGTCTCCGATGCCTGAAAATTGTGCAGGGCAGCGTCGAGCAATGACACTGTCCAGGTGCGTGCGGCACCGGATTTGACCGGGAACCAGGGGATGGTCTGAGGGATGTACAGGCGCAGGAAGGTGGTCTTGACGTCCAGTTCCAGGCCGAAGCGGGTTTTCAGTGCCTCGCTCAGCAGCGGCTCGGCGAAGGCGCGGGCGTTTTGCAGTTTGCTCAGCATCTGCTCCAGCGGGTTTCGATGGGACCAGTGTTCGGTGTTGAGTGCGTTCAGCGTCTGCTGTTGCTGGCGGGTCGCGTTGCGATACCAGTGAGGCGTTTCGAGCCTGGCGTTTTTCAGCGCGTTGCGCGTCTCGGGCGACGTTTGCAAGATCCAGGTCGGGAGGAGTGTGGAAAGGTGTTGGTAGTGGCTGGCCGGATGAGCGGCAAGCTCGTCGTGTTGATTCATGCGCAAGTCCCTTGGCGTTTGGAGTAGACGCAAGGAAAACAAACGGCGATGCGCTCCGTGCAGTACATAATTACCGTCCGGCTGGACAAGCCTGCCTATAACGTACTCCGGCAGTTTAAACTGCGCCTTTGCGACGCTATTTGTCGCATTGCCATAAACCCGGCTCAAACCTGTGTTTGCGCTATAAGAAGTTGTCGCTTGGCGGCAAGGCCGGGCTGAAAACTGTCCTTACAATCCCCCTCATCGCTCGCCAGTTTCAGGCGAGTGTTTCTCATCAGGAGACTCCGATGTCCGTTGAGCACGCTGCGGTACAACGCGCCGATTTTGACCAGGTAATGGTTCCCAACTACGCGCCTGCCGCTTTCATTCCGGTACGTGGCGCCGGTTCCCGCGTTTGGGACCAGTCTGGCCGCGAGCTGATCGACTTCGCTGGCGGGATTGCGGTTAACGTCTTGGGCCACGCCCACCCGGCGCTGGTCGGTGCCTTGACCGAGCAAGCGAACAAGCTGTGGCACGTGTCCAACGTGTTCACCAATGAGCCGGCTCTGCGCCTGGCCCATAAGCTGATCGACGCGACCTTCGCCGAGCGCGTGTTCTTCTGCAACTCTGGCGCCGAAGCCAACGAGGCCGCCTTCAAGCTGGCCCGTCGTGTTGCCCACGATCGTTTCGGTTCAGAGAAATACGAAATCATCGCCGCGCTCAACAGCTTCCACGGTCGTACCCTGTTCACCGTGAACGTCGGTGGCCAGTCGAAGTACTCCGACGGCTTCGGTCCGAAAATCACCGGCATCACGCACGTCAAGTACAACGATCTGGACGCGCTCAAAGCGGCCATTTCCGACAAGACCTGCGCGGTAGTACTGGAGCCGATCCAGGGCGAGGGCGGCGTATTACCGGCTGATCTTGCGTACCTGCAAGGCGCCCGCGAGCTGTGCACCGCACACAACGCGCTGCTGATCTTCGACGAAGTACAAACCGGCATGGGCCGCAGCGGCGAGCTGTTCGCCTACCAGCATTACGGCGTGACGCCGGACATCCTGACCAGCGCCAAGAGCCTGGGCGGCGGTTTCCCGATCGCGGCGATGCTGACCACCGAAGACCTGGCCAAACATCTGGTCGTCGGCACCCACGGCACCACTTACGGCGGCAACCCGCTGGCGTGCGCCGTCGCTGAAGCGGTGATCGATGTGGTCAACACCCCTGAAGTGCTGAACGGCGTCAAAGCCAAGCACGACCTGTTCAAGACTCGCCTGGAGCAGATCGGCGCCAAGTACGGCCTGTTCACTCAAGTGCGTGGCCTGGGCCTGTTGCTCGGTTGCGTCTTGAGCGAGGCCTGGAAAGGCAAGGCCAAGGACGTGTTCAACGCGGCTGAACGTGAAGGCTTGATGATTCTGCAAGCCGGCCCGGACGTGATTCGCTTCGCGCCAAGCCTGGTGGTTGAAGACGCGGACATCGAAGAGGGCCTGCAGCGCTTCGAGCGCGCCGTGGCCAAACTGACTCAAGCCTGATAGTCCCTTCGACGCCTGATCATTCAGGCGTCGAACCAAATTCTTATGCCGGGCCCAGATCAAAGTGGGAGCGAGCCTGCTCGCGATGAGGGCCTGACAGCCAACATCATAGTTGTCTGACAGGACGCCATCGCGAGCAGGCTCGCTCCCACAGTGTCTCAAGGATTGGCCCGGCTATTTTTTCCTCTGTGTGTTTTTCGAGAAAGGAGTGACACCATGCTGGTGATGCGCCCCGCGCAAATGGCTGATCTGGGCGAGGTACAGCGTCTGGCTGCGGACAGCCCGATTGGTGTCACCTCCTTGCCGGATGATGTCGAACGCTTGAGCGACAAGATCGCCGCAAGCGAAGCGTCGTTTGCTGCCGAAGTCAGCTTCAACGGTGAAGAAAGCTATTTCTTCGTTCTCGAAGATACCGCCACCGGCAAACTGGTGGGCTGCTCGGCCATCGTCGCGTCGGCCGGTTATTCGGAGCCGTTCTACAGTTTCCGTAATGAAACCTTCGTGCACGCCTCTCGCGAGCTGAAGATTCATAACAAGATTCACGTGCTCTCCCAGTGCCACGACCTGACCGGCAACAGCCTGTTGACCAGCTTCTACGTGCTGCCGGAGCTGGTCGGTTCGCCTTGGTCGGAACTCAACTCTCGCGGTCGCCTGCTGTTCGTTGCCAGCCATCCGGAGCGTTTCGCCGATTCGGTGGTCACCGAAATCGTCGGCTACAGCGACGAAAATGGCGACTCGCCGTTCTGGGATGCCATCGGTCGCAACTTCTTCGACCTCAACTACGCTGAAGCCGAACGTCTGTGCGGGCTCAAGAGCCGGACTTTCCTCGCCGAACTGATGCCGCATTACCCGATCTACGTGCCGCTGCTGCCGGACGCCGCCCAAGAGGCGATGGGCCAGGTGCACCCGCGCGCGCAGATCACCTTCGACATCCTGATGCGCGAAGGCTTCGAGACCGATCACTACATCGACATTTTCGACGGTGGCCCGACCCTGCACGCACGTGTCTCGGGGATTCGTTCGATCGCCCAGAGCCGTGTGGTGCCGGTGAAAATCGGTGAGCCGGTCAAGGGGGCCGGTCGTCAGTACCTGGTGGCCAACGCGCAGTTGCAGGATTACCGCGCGGTATTGCTCGAGCTGGATTATGCGCCGGGCAAACCGGTAACCCTGGATCTTGAAGCCGCCGAGGCCTTGGGTGTCGGTGAAGGTGCCAGCGTGCGCCTGGTGGCAGTTTAAGGGCCGATTTCAGGCTTAAGAGCAGAGAGTTTTACGGGTGGCCTGAGCGACCCGTTTGAGGAGATAGCATGATCGTTCGTCCCGTACGCAGCAGCGATTTACCCGCGCTGATCGACCTGGCCCGCAGCACCGGCACCGGCCTGACCACCTTGCCGGCCAACGAAGAGCGTCTGGCTCATCGGGTTGGCTGGGCTGAAAAGACCTTTCGCGGCGAAGCGGGGCGCGGCGACGCGGACTACCTGTTCGTGCTCGAAGACGATAACGGTCGCGTGGTAGGGATTTCCGCTATCGCCGGCGCTGTCGGCCTGCGTGAGCCTTGGTACAACTTCCGGGTCGGTCTGACCGTCAGCGCTTCGCAAGAGCTGAACATCTACCGTGAAATCCCGACGCTATTCCTGGCCAACGACCTGACCGGCAATTCCGAGCTGTGCTCGTTGTTCCTGCACGCCGATTACCGTTCCGGCCTCAACGGTCGCATGCTGGCCAAGGCGCGGATGCTGTTCATCGCCGAATTCCCGCAGCTGTTCGGCAACAAGATCATCGCCGAAATGCGCGGTGTGTCCGATGAAGCCGGCCGCTCGCCGTTCTGGGAAAGCCTGGGTCGGCACTTCTTCAAAATGGAATTCAGCCAGGCCGATTACCTGACGGGCGTGGGCAACAAGGCGTTCATCGCCGAGCTGATGCCGAAGTTCCCGCTGTACACCTGCTTCCTCTCTGAAGGCGCGCGCAATGTGATCGGCAAGGTTCACCCTGACACCGAGCCAGCGCTGGCGATGCTCAAGAGCGAAGGCTTCAGCTACCAGGGTTACGTCGACATCTTCGACGCCGGTCCTGCCGTTGAATGCGAAACCGGCAAGATCCGCGCGGTCCGCGACAGCCAGGCGCTGGTATTGGCCATCGGCACCCCGGGTGACGACGCCACGCCATTTCTGATTCACAACCGCAAACGCGAAGACTGCCGGATCACTGCCGCTCCCGCACGCTTTGCTGCCGGTACGCTGGTGGTTGACCCGTTGACCGCCAAACGTCTTCAACTCAATGCCGGCGATCAAGTACGTGCCGTGCCGTTGTCTGCTGCTCGGGAGTCGAAATAATGAATTCGCTTTATATCGCCGGTGAATGGCTGGCGGGCCAGGGTGACACGTTCGAATCGCTGAACCCGGTCACCCAGCAAGTGCTATGGTCGGGGCAGGGCGCCAGTGCTGCTCAAGTCGAAAGCGCCGTGCAAGCTGCGCGTCAGGCCTTCCCGGCCTGGGCCAGACGCTCCCTGGAAGATCGCATCGGCGTGCTGGAAGCCTTTGCCGCCAGCCTGAAAAAACACGCTGACGAACTGGCTCACTGCATCGGTGAAGAAACCGGTAAGCCGCTGTGGGAAGCCGCGACTGAAGTGACCAGCATGGTCAACAAGATCGCTATTTCGGTGCAGAGCTACCGCGAGCGTACCGGCGAGAAGAGTGGCCCGCTGGGCGACGCCACTGCCGTGCTGCGCCACAAGCCTCACGGCGTGGTGGCGGTGTTTGGTCCTTACAACTTCCCTGGGCATTTGCCGAACGGTCACATCGTTCCGGCGCTGCTGGCCGGTAACAGTGTGCTGTTCAAGCCAAGCGAGCTGACCCCGAAAGTCGCCGAGCTGACGGTCAAGTGCTGGATCGAAGCCGGCCTGCCTGCCGGCGTGCTGAACCTGCTGCAAGGCGCGCGTGAAACCGGGATCGCCCTGGCGGCCAATCCGGGTATCGATGGCCTGTTCTTCACCGGCTCCAGCCGTACCGGCAACCACCTGCATGCGCAGTTCTCCGGTCGCCCGGACAAGATCCTCGCGCTGGAGATGGGCGGCAACAACCCGCTGGTGGTCGATCAGGTCGCAGACCTCGACGCTGCGGTGTACACGATCATTCAGTCGGCGTTCATTTCTGCCGGTCAGCGTTGCACCTGCGCCCGTCGCTTGCTGGTACCGCAAGGTGCCTGGGGCGATACGCTGCTGGCGCGTCTGGTGGCGGTCAGCGCAACGATCGACGTCGGCGCGTTCGATCAGCAACCCGCACCGTTCATGGGCTCGGTGGTTTCTCTGGCCGCTGCCAAGGCACTGATGGATGCGCAGGAACACCTGCTCGCCAATGGCGCCGTGCCGCTGCTGAAAATGACCCAGCCACAGGCCAACGCAGCATTGCTGACCCCGGGCATTCTTGATGTGAGCGCGGTTGCCAATCGTCCTGACGAAGAGCTGTTCGGCCCGTTGCTGCAAGTGATTCGCTACGCGGATTTCGAGGCGGCGATCGCGGAAGCCAACAACACCCAATACGGTCTGGCCGCAGGTTTGCTGTCGGATTCGCAGGCGCGTTATCAGCAGTTCTGGCTGGAAAGCCGCGCCGGTATCGTCAACTGGAACAAACAGCTGACCGGCGCCGCGAGCAGCGCGCCATTCGGCGGTGTGGGCGCCTCGGGCAACCATCGCGCCAGTGCCTATTACGCGGCGGATTACTGCGCGTACCCGGTGGCCTCGCTGGAAACCCCAAGCCTGACCTTGCCGGCCGCCCTGACGCCTGGCGTAAAAATGGCGTGATGCCCAATCGCGAGCAGGCTCGCTCCCACAAGGGCGATGAAATCCCTGTGGGAGCGAGCCTGCTCGCGATGGCCGCGCCTCGGTCTTGAAGAACAGTTACTGAAGCCTATAACAACAGATTCTCGTGGAGCCTCGCTGATGAAATCCTATGAAGTCAATTTTGACGGTCTAGTGGGGCCGACCCATAACTACGGCGGTCTGTCTTACGGCAACGTCGCGTCCCAGAGCAACAGCCAGCAGTCTTCCAACCCCAAGGAAGCGGCGCTGCAAGGCCTGGCGAAAATGAAAGCGCTGATGGAAATGGGCTTTCAGCAAGGCGTTCTCGCGCCGCAAGAACGCCCGGATGTCGGCGCGCTGCGCAGCCTGGGCTTCAGCGGCACCGACGCTCAAGTGATCGAGCAGGCCGCCAAACAGGCGATGCCGTTGCTGGTTGCCAGCTGCTCGGCGTCGAGCATGTGGGTGGCCAACGCCGCCACCGTCAGCCCGAGCGCTGATACCGCCGACGGTCGCGTGCACTTCACCGCCGCCAACCTCAACTGCAAATATCACCGCAGCATCGAACACCCGACCACCAGCCGTGTGCTGGGGGCGATGTTCGCTGACCAGAAACACTTCGCCCACCACGCAGCGTTGCCTGCCGTGGCGCAGTTCGGTGATGAAGGCGCAGCCAACCACACGCGCTTCTGCCGTGAATACGGCGAAGCCGGTGTCGAGTTCTTCGTGTTCGGTCGCAGCGCGTTCGATACCCGCTACCCGGCACCGCAGAAGTACCCGGCGCGTCAGACCCTTGAAGCCTCGCAAGCGGTTGCCCGTCTGCATGGCTTGAGCGATGACGGCGTGGTGTACGCGCAGCAGAATCCTTCGGTGATCGACCAGGGCGTGTTCCACAACGACGTGATTGCGGTGGGTAACGGCGAAGCGCTGTTCTATCACGAGGACGCGTTCCTCGACACCGAGCAGATGCTGGCGGAACTGTCGGCCAAGCTTGCCAAGCGTGGCGGCCAGTTCAAGGCGATCTGCGTACCGCGTTCCCAGGTGTCGGTCGAAGACGCCGTGCGTTCTTACCTGTTCAACAGCCAGTTGCTGTCGCGCGCTGACGGTTCGATGCTGCTGATCGTGCCGCAAGAGTGCCAGAACAACCCGCGCGTCTGGCAGTACCTGCAAGAGCTGACCAGCTCTGGCGGCCTGATTCGCGAAGTGAAAGTCTTCGATCTCAAGCAAAGCATGCAGAATGGCGGTGGCCCGGCTTGCCTGCGGTTACGTGTCGCACTGAATGAAACCGAGCTGGCGGCGGTCAACCCAGGGGTTATCATGACCCCGCCGTTGTATGGCACGCTGACCCAATGGGTCGACAAGCACTACCGTGACCGCATGACCGAAAGCGATCTGGCGGACCCACAATTGTTGCTTGAGTGCCGGACGGCACTGGATGAACTGACGCAAATCCTTAAACTGGGCGCGGTTTATCCATTCCAGATCAATTGAAAGCCCGCGTCCTGCTCATGAAGAGCCGGACGCGTTGCTTTATCTCCCAATGAGAACGTAATAATGAGCGATACCCTGCAGCTGATTCTTGAAGACACCGACGGCACTCAGCTGGAAACCTCTTGCACCCGCGTTGCGGTCATGTGGCAAGGCAAAGAGTTGTGGATCCAGCACGATGGCCGTGGCCAGCTGCTGATTGGTGTTGACGTCGAAGAAGGCGATGCCGAATACGCGAACCTGCTGCTGCGCCCATTGGCGACTAACCTGGTAAGTCTGCAACTGGAAATGGAACCGGCTGAAATCGGTGACGAAGACCACGTGCACGGCCCGGATTGCAAACACGATCACTAAGGAATTCGCTCTATGCTCGCCCTCGGCAAACTGCTTGAACTGACCCTCGCCGGTCGTGAACCGGCGGAGAAGACTCAACTGACTGTCGAAGGCGTGCGGATGCGCTGGCTGAGCGAAGGGGCGCTGGAAGTCCGGCCACCCGAGGCTCGCGACAATGGTCTGGACTTGCTGTTGTCGGCCGGCATCCACGGTAACGAAACAGCGCCGATCGAGTTACTCGATCGCCTGTTGCATGACATCGCCCGCGGAGAGTTGAAGCCGCGCGCACGTATTCTGTTCCTGTTCGGCAACCCTGACGCCATGCGTCGCGGCGAGCGGTTTATCGAGCAGGACGTCAACCGGTTGTTCAACGGCCGTCACGAACTCAGCAGTGGCTCTGAAGCGCTGCGAGCCTGTGAGCTGGAGCGTCTGGCGGCGACTTTCTTCAATCTGCCCGACCGCGCCCGGTTGCACTACGACCTGCACACCGCGATCCGTGGCTCGAAGATCGAGCAGTTCGCGCTGTATCCCTGGAAAGAAGGTCGCCAGCATTCCCGTCATGAGCTGGCTCGCTTGCGCGCCGCCGGCATGGAGGCGGTGCTGTTGCAGAACAAGCCCTCCATCGTTTTCAGTTCGTATACCTACGACAAGCTCGATGCCGAGTCTTTCACCCTTGAACTGGGCAAGGCCCGGCCGTTCGGGCAGAACGACGGGGTCAACGTCTCGCGCCTTGAAACCCTTTTGAAGCAGATCATCGAAGGCTCCGAGCCGGAGTCAGCAGAACAGAGCCTGGATGGTTTGCAACTGTTCAGCGTGGCGCGGGAAATCATCAAGCACAGCGACAGCTTCCACTTGAACCTGCCAGCGGACATCGAGAATTTTTCGGAGTTGAAAAAGGGTTATCTGCTGGCCGAGGACATCGCCCAGACCCGCTGGATCGTCGAGGAGGAGGGTGCGCGAATCATCTTCCCGAACCCGAAGGTCAAGAACGGCCTGCGCGCCGGCATTCTGATTGTCCCAACCACCGACGAAAACCTGGTCTGAGACCAGAACCTCGATCCCGACAAAAATCTACTGTGGGAGCGAGCCTGCTCGCGAAGCGGTGTATCAGCCAACACAGTCGTCGGCTGATGAGCAGTTATCGCGAGCAGGCTCGCTCCCACAGGTTTTGTGTTTAGACGGCTACCGCGCGGTGTTCAGTGCGACGCAAGGCACGCATCTTGTGCAGCGTGTCGGCGCAGGTCTTTGCCGCTTCCTGGCCCTTGTGCACGAAGTGCTCGAAGAAGAACTTCTGGTGCTCTTCGCCGGCATGGAAGTGGTGCGGGGTCAGCACGACCGAGAACACCGGCACTTCGGTTTCCAGCTGAACCTGCATCAGGCCGCTGATCACCGACTGGGCAACGAATTCGTGACGGTAGATGCCACCGTCAACCACCAAGCCTGCAGCGACGATCCCGGCATAACGGCCAGACTTGGCCAGCAGCTTGGCGTGCAGTGGAATTTCAAAGGCGCCGCCGACTTCAAAAAAGTCGATATCCGATTCCTGATAGCCCTGGGCGACCATCTCGCTGACGAAGCCCTTACGGCTCTGATCAACGATTTCCTTGTGCCAGCACGCCTGGATAAACGCTACGCGCTCACCCTGATGGTTTTTGCTTTTGCTATCGATTGCGGTGGGTTGCATCTGTTCTGACTCCTGTTTGTGTGAAAAACAGGGCGTTATGAATCGAATGGGATTTAAGGGTACGTGCAGGTCAGACGTGCAGAGTATGCGCGTTGCCCACGGACGGCCCTTTGGTGCCAATCCCGTTCTCTCTTCATCCGGACTATGACCGTCGGCCCCGGGATCACACCGGGTCTGCTGACCTTGCCGTCACCTGCTGCCGAAGCATCAGTGACACCAAGCGCTCGCGGGCTATGCGCATTGCGCGCAATTACCGCCGGTGGGGAGTTGCACCCCGCCCTGAGAACGTTTTGCTGCCAGATTTTCTGGCAGCGGAGAGTTTTTAACACATATTTGTGGGCTGCGCATCGCTGCTTTCTGATGATATACATCGGTTTTTCCGTTGGCTTGAACCGGCTTTTCCGGTTCGGGCCTTGATTAATTGCGGCGTTGGCCGCAGTAATCCCCTTCGAAAGAGATTTCCTTTATCAGCAGCGACGTTAGCGTCCTATTCCGAGGCCTGATTCATGAGCGTTATCGATCTTCGTAGCGACACCGTCACCCAACCGACCGCAGGGATGCTCGACGCGATGGCCAACGCGGCCACCGGGGATGACGTCTACGGCGAAGATCCGACGGTCAATCAGCTTGAGGCCGAACTGGCCAGGCGTCTGGGCTTTGCAGCGGCGCTGTTCGTGCCGACAGGAACCATGAGCAACTTGCTGGGGTTGATGGCCCACTGCGAGCGCGGGGACGAGTACATCGTCGGCCAGCAGGCGCACACGTATAAGTATGAAGGTGGCGGGGCCGCGGTGTTGGGCTCGATCCAGCCGCAACCGCTGGACGTTCAGGCCGACGGTTCGCTGGACCTGGCTCAGGTGGCAGCGGCGATCAAGCCGGACGATTTCCACTTCGCCCGGACCCGTTTGCTGGCACTGGAAAACACCATGCAAGGCAAGGTATTGCCGCTGGAGTATCTGGCGCAGGCTCGCCACTTTACCCGTGAGCACGGCCTGTCGCTGCACCTGGATGGCGCGCGGTTGTACAACGCAGCGGTCAAGTTGGGCGTCGATGCACGGGAAATCACCCGGCACTTCGATTCGGTGTCGGTGTGCCTGTCCAAAGGCCTCGGCGCGCCGATTGGTTCGGTGCTCTGTGGTTCGGTCGAGCTGATCGGCAAGGCCCGGCGCCTGCGCAAGATGGTTGGCGGTGGCATGCGTCAGGCCGGCATTCTTGCGGCGGCAGGCTTGTATGCGCTGGATCACAACGTGCAACGCCTGGCAGATGACCATGACAACGCGCAGTTTTTGGCTGAAGGCCTGCGCGCGGCGGGGTATAAAGTCGAACCTGTACAGACCAACATGGTTTACGTGCAGATGGGCGATAAGTGCGAGGCGCTCAAGACGTTTGCCGGTGAGCGCGGGATCAAGCTCAGCGCCGCCTCACGTCTGCGCATGGTCACTCACATGGACGTCAACCGGGCGCAGATCGAGCAGGTGATCGCCACTTTCGTCGAGTTTTCTCAAAACTGAAGGTGTTAGCCGTCCAATTGACTGTCTGTATCGTACAAACACACTGTACCTGCACACTAACGCCGATATAATGCGGCCCTTTGCCGTCGCTTCGTCTGTTGACGATTCGTACAGGCCTTTGGCCGCAGTCTCCGTGGAAGAACCTAATGAAAAGCGCAGAAATCCGTGAAGCCTTCCTTCGCTTCTTCGAAGAGCAAGGCCACACCCGTGTAGCCTCCAGCTCTTTGATTCCGGGCAACGACCCAACCCTGCTGTTCACTAACGCGGGGATGAACCAGTTCAAGGACTGCTTTCTGGGCCAGGAAAAGCGCGCCTATACCCGCGCCGTCAGCAGCCAGAAGTGCGTTCGCGCCGGTGGCAAGCACAACGACCTGGAAAACGTCGGTTATACCGCTCGTCACCACACCTTCTTCGAAATGCTGGGTAACTTCAGCTTCGGTGACTACTTCAAGCGTGATGCGATCACCTTCGCCTGGACCTTCCTGACTTCCGACAAGTGGCTGAACCTGCCGAAGGAAAAGCTCTGGGTCACTGTCTACGCCAGCGATGACGAGGCCTACGACATCTGGACCAAGGAAGTCGGTGTTCCGGCCGAGCGCATGGTTCGCATCGGCGACAACAAAGGCGCGCCGTACGCGTCCGACAACTTCTGGACCATGGGCGATACCGGCCCGTGCGGTCCTTGCACCGAGATTTTCTACGATCACGGCGCCGACATCTGGGGTGGCCCACCGGGTTCGCCAGAGGAAGACGGCGACCGTTACATCGAAATCTGGAACAACGTCTTCATGCAGTTCAACCGCACCGCCGATGGCGTGTTGCACCCGTTGCCAGCGCCGTCGGTGGATACCGGCATGGGCCTGGAGCGGATCAGTGCCGTGCTGCAGCACGTTCACTCGAACTATGAAATCGACCTGTTCCAGAGCCTGCTGAGCGCTTCGGCCAAGGCCATCGGTTGCACCAACGACAACCAGGCTTCGCTGAAAGTCGTGGCTGACCACATTCGTTCCTGCGGTTTCCTGATCGCCGACGGCGTGCTGCCGTCCAACGAAGGTCGTGGCTACGTGCTGCGCCGGATCATTCGTCGCGCTTGCCGTCACGGTAACAAGCTGGGCGCCAAGGGCAGTTTCTTCTATCAGATCGTCGGCGCACTGGTTGCCGAGATGGGTGAAGCCTTCCCTGAGCTGAAATCCCAGCAGGCGCACATCGAGCGCGTGCTGAAAGCCGAAGAAGAGCAGTTCGCCAAAACCCTGGAGCAGGGCCTGAAGATCCTCGAGCAGGATCTGGCCGAACTCAAAGGCGATGTGGTGCCAGGCGACGTGGTGTTCAAGCTGTACGACACCTACGGTTTCCCGATGGACCTGACCGGCGACATCGCGCGTGAGCGCAACCTGACCATCGACGAAGAGGGCTTCGAGCGCGAAATGGAAGCGCAGCGCGTCCGTGCCCGTTCGGCCAGTTCCTTCGGCATGGACTACAACAGCCTGGTCAAGGTTGATGTGGCCACCGAGTTCACCGGTTACACCGCCCACAGCGGTTCGGCAAAAATCGTGGCTCTGTATAAAGACGGGCAATCGGTCGACGTATTGAGCGAAGGCGAAGAGGGCGTGGTCGTTCTCGATCAGACGCCGTTCTATGCGGAATCCGGCGGTCAGATCGGTGACTGCGGTTACCTGCAAGCAGGCGCTGCGCGTTTCGACGTGCGCGACACCACCAAGACTGGCGGTGCGTTCCTGCACCACGGTGTGCTGGATTCGGGCAGCCTGACCATTGGCTCGCCGGTTCAGGCCCAGGTGGATGCCGAGGTGCGTCACGCCACTTCGCTGAACCACTCCGCCACGCACTTGCTGCACGCGGCATTGCGCCAGGTGCTGGGCGAGCACGTTCAGCAAAAAGGCTCCCTGGTCGACAGTCAGCGTCTACGCTTTGACTTCAGCCACTTTGAAGCGATCAAGCCTGAACAGCTGAAAGCGCTGGAAGAAATCGTCAACGCCGAAATTCGCAAGAACTCCGAAGTTGAAACCGAAGAAACCGATATCGACACCGCCAAGCAAAAAGGCGCCATGGCGCTGTTCGGCGAGAAATACGGCGACAGCGTGCGCGTACTGAGCATGGGCGACTTCTCCGTCGAGCTGTGCGGTGGTATCCATGCTAGCCGCACCGGCGACATCGGCCTGCTGAAAATCATCAGCGAAGGCGGCGTGGCTTCTGGCGTACGTCGTATCGAAGCGGTGACAGGCGCTGCGGCACTGGCTTACCTGAACGCTGCGGAAGAGCAACTCAAGGAAGCGGCCAACCTGGTCAAGGGCAGCCGCGACAACCTGATCGACAAGCTGTCGGCTGTGCTTGAGCGCAACCGTCTGCTGGAAAAGCAACTCGAGCAGTTGCAAGCCAAGGCCGCCAGTGCGGCGGGCGACGACCTGTCGGCTTCTGCCCAGGACGTCAAAGGCGTGAAAGTACTGGCCGTGCGTCTCGACGGTCAGGATGGCAAGGCGCTGCTGGCGCTGGTCGATCAACTGAAGAACAAACTCGGCCGCGCAGTGATCCTGCTCGGCAGTGTCCATGAGGAAAAGGTCGTACTGGTTGCGGGTGTAACCAAGGACCTGACTGGCCAACTCAAAGCCGGTGATTTGATGAAGCAAGCCGCTGCAGCAGTGGGCGGGAAGGGCGGTGGTCGTCCGGACATGGCGCAAGGCGGCGGTATCGACGCTGGCGCACTGGATGCTGCATTGGCCCTGACCGTGCCGTTTGTAGAGCAGGGTATTTAAGGCTGCGTGCCGAGTCCGTCGTCTAGTGGCGGGCTTCGTAGCTGTTTGAGTGATTAATGGGCGCCCTTCATGGGCTGAGGCGGCTTTGAAATGGCTTTGATCGTACAGAAATTTGGAGGCACCTCAGTCGGCACTGTCGAGAGAATCGAGCAGGTCGCCGACAAGGTTAAGAAATTCCGCGAAGCCGGCGATGACCTGGTGGTCGTGCTGTCTGCAATGAGCGGCGAGACCAACCGTCTGATCGATCTGGCCAAGCAAATCAGTGGCGACGATCAACCGGTTCCGCGTGAGCTGGATGTCATCGTCTCCACCGGTGAGCAGGTGACGATTGCACTGCTGGCCATGGCGCTGATCAAGCGCGGCGTACCGGCGGTGTCGTACACCGGCAACCAGGTGCGGATTCTGACGGATAGCGCGCACAATAAAGCGCGTATCTTGCAGATTGATGACCAGAAGATTCGCGGTGACCTGAAGGCCGGTCGCGTGGTGGTTGTCGCCGGTTTCCAGGGCGTCGACGAGCACGGCAACATCACCACCCTTGGTCGTGGCGGTTCCGACACCACCGGCGTGGCGCTGGCAGCGGCCCTGAAGGCTGATGAATGCCAGATCTACACCGATGTCGACGGCGTCTACACCACCGACCCGCGCGTGGTGTCCGTGGCTCAGCGCCTGGACAAGATCACCTTTGAAGAGATGCTGGAAATGGCCAGCCTCGGTTCCAAGGTGTTGCAGATCCGCGCGGTCGAGTTCGCCGGTAAATACAACGTTCCGCTGCGCGTACTGCACAGCTTCAAGGAGGGTCCGGGCACCCTCATTACTATTGATGAAGAGGAATCCATGGAACAGCCGATCATTTCCGGCATCGCTTTCAACCGCGATGAAGCCAAGCTGACCATCCGTGGCGTGCCAGACACCCCGGGCGTGGCCTTCAAGATTCTCGGCCCGATCAGCGCCGCGAACATCGAAGTCGACATGATCGTGCAGAACGTTGCGCACGATAACACCACCGACTTCACCTTCACTGTGCACCGCAACGACTACCAGGCGGCGCAGACCGTGCTGGAAAACACCGCTCGCGAGATCGGTGCCCGTGAAGTCGTTGGCGACACCAAGATCGCCAAGGTATCGATCGTCGGCGTCGGCATGCGTTCTCACGCAGGCGTTGCCAGCCGCATGTTCGAAGCGCTGGCTAAAGAAACCATCAACATCCAGATGATCTCGACTTCGGAAATCAAGGTTTCCGTGGTGATTGAAGAGAAGTACCTGGAATTGGCCGTGCGCGCTCTGCACACGGCTTTCGAACTGGACGCACCGGCCCGCCAGGGCGAGTGATGCTCCTCTAAAGGGCGCGGTCTGACCGCGCCCTTTGTTTTTTTGAGCGGCGCGACTGAAATCTGTTCTTTTGCTCGTGCTGGTCAATACTTAGGCGTGTAGGGCTACGATCGTTCTGGTTGTAGGTCGAACGCCTTTTTTTTGCAGACTGTTGTCCCTGAAATGAAATGCGTGAGGAGAAAGGTATGCTGATTCTGACTCGTCGGTGCGCAGAAAGCCTGATTATTGGTGATGGCGAAATCACTGTGACCGTGCTTGGCGTCAAAGGAAATCAAGTGCGTATTGGCGTTAACGCGCCGAAAGAGGTGGCTGTTCACCGTGAGGAAATCTACCTGCGGATCAAGAAAGAGAAGGACGACGAACCAAGCCATTAATTTTTATCGTTTTTTATGTTTGCAAACGGGGAAAAGGTTGGTTAAGATACGCCCCGTGTTGCGGAGAGCTGGCCGAGTGGCCGAAGGCGCTCCCCTGCTAAGGGAGTACACCTCAAAAGGGTGTCGGGGGTTCGAATCCCCCGTTCTCCGCCATTATTTGTTTAGTACGTTGTAATCTGGCTTCTTCGGTAAGTTGTTGAAATTACTAGAAAAAGTGCTTTACAAAAAGATTTAACGGCCTATAATGCGCGGCAACAAATGCACTCGTAGCTCAGCTGGATAGAGTACTCGGCTACGAACCGAGCGGTCACAGGTTCGAATCCTGTCGAGTGCACCATTTAAGGGTTGTTTGCAGTAATGCAGGTAACCTGGCTTCAACCAGTTGTGATCTGGTCTAAAAACACAAATTGCACTCGTAGCTCAGCTGGATAGAGTACTCGGCTACGAACCGAGCGGTCACAGGTTCGAATCCTGTCGAGTGCACCAAACACCAAAAAGCCTGCGTCTAACGCGGGCTTTTTGCTGTCTGGGATTTGCCTTTTACGCATCCCTTCTCATCGAACACGATTTGCGCGCTACGACCTTTCTTGCTGTCGTAACGATAATTCGTCGTCGCGTTTCGAATGCTGACCTTGTCTGGTTTGCCCAGCGCACTTTCAACTTCCTGCTGGCTCATGCCTGGAACGATCCGCTGATTGATGATTGCTTCGCGACGCTCCTTGGCACTGAGCAAATTTCCGCATTTGTCATTCATTTGGCCGATAACGACCGGATCTCTCGGTGTGCTTTTAATTTCTGATGTTTCCTGATGGTTGGCACCGGGGAGTATTGCCTCGAATGTGAAAACGCTTGGGTTGTAAATATTCTGTCGCGACAGTGCCTCTCCAGGAGGGCAACTCAGTGTCGTGTAAGTGATGCGGCCCTTGGCGTCTTCACATCGATGCACAGTCATTGCAGTGGCCTGTGGGGGCGGGCAGAGCAGGGTGATCAACAGGGTTGTGAGTGTTTTTCTGAGCATTGGACGTCCTCCATGACGGTCACGATCAAGGGTAGTCAGTACATTTCTCCCTGGGGGTGTGTTTTCTTTTCAGGATGAGTCGTCGCAGTTTCACGGATGCGGACAGCGCTCAGGTTTATCTCGCAAGCGCTTGTTTCAGGCTGGATTTTTTAACGTTTAAAACCCTCGGGCGGTGTATGATTGCGCCCGTCAGCCCCGCCGGGGCTTGTGGAATACCTCCATGGACTTACCCAGTAGTTACTCAGTACCCCGTTTTACCAATCATGAATTGACTGATTGATCCTTCCGGCGTGCCCCGCTGCTGGGAGTGGAGTTCGCCTATGACCGAAGTTGAAGTAAAGAAAACGCAAGAAAGCCTGCAAGACCGCCTTGCTCAAGTCGTTGAGCTGCTGCATCGCCAGCGGGTGGTCGAAGACCTGACTCATCGCCAGGAAGGTCATCATCACGATCTGGTCGAGAACCTGGTCCACCGGCAAAACCTCGTCGAGTTGCAGCGCAAACTCGATGATCTGCACTCCGCCGACGTTGCCTACATTCTTGAAGCCTTGCCGCTTGCCGAGCGTCTGACTGTCTGGCAGTTGGTCAAGGCCGAGCGCGACGGCGACATTCTGCTTGAGGTGTCCGACTCGGTTCGCGAAACCCTGATTGCCGACATGGATGATCAGGAGCTCCTGGCGGCGGCCAAGGAGATGGACGCCGACGAACTTGCTGACCTGGCCCCCGAGCTGCCGCGAGACGTCGTCCACGAACTGATGGAAACCCTTGATGGTCAGCAGCGTGAGCGCGTTCGCTCCGCGTTGTCCTATGACGAGGAGCAGGTCGGTGCATTGATGGACTTCGAGATGGTGACGATCCGTGAGGATGTCAGTCTTGAAGTGGTTCTGCGTTACTTGCGTCGCCTCAAAGAGCTGCCCGGTCATACCGACAAGTTGTTCGTGGTTGACTACGATGGCGTGCTCAAGGGCGTGCTGCCAATCAAGCGACTGCTGGTCAACGATCCTGACAAGCAGGTCTCGGAAGTCATGGCCAGCGATCCGGTGAGTTTTCACCCGGATGAAGACGCCTACGATGCCGCACAGGCTTTTGAGCGTTACGACTTGATTTCGGCCCCGGTGGTCGACAAGAACGACAAGCTCATTGGTCGTCTGACCATTGACGAAATGGTCGACCTGATTCGTGAAGAGAGCGAAAGCGAAGTTCTCAACATGGCGGGTCTACGTGAAGAGGAAGATATTTTCGCGTCAGTCTGGAAATCCTTGCGCAACCGCTGGGCCTGGCTGGCGATCAACCTGATTACCGCGTTTGTTGCATCGCGGGTAATCGGTTTGTTCGAAGGTTCTATCGAGAAGCTGGTAGCTCTGGCAGCGTTGATGCCAATCGTTGCTGGTATTGGCGGTAACTCCGGCAACCAGACGATTACCATGATTGTGCGTGCGATGGCACTCGATCAGGTCAGCACCGGCAATACCTCACGTCTCATGCGCAAGGAACTGGCGGTTGGTTTGATCAATGGCCTGGTCTGGGGTGGGGTAATCGGCGTGGTGTCTTACATGCTGTACGGCAGTTGGTCGCTGGGCGTGGTGATGACTGCCGCGATGACCTTGAACCTGTTGCTGGCAGCGTTGATGGGGGTTTTGATTCCGATGACCCTGGCGCGCTTCGGACGCGACCCTGCAATGGGGGCGAGCGTCATGATCACGGCCATGACCGACAGCGGTGGTTTCTTCATCTTCCTCGGGCTGGCGACAATCTTCCTGCTCTGAGTTTCTATTGCGCGGCCTTGCTCAAAGCAGCAGGCCGCGCACCTTCATTTTTCAATCTATGAGCGTAATGTCGATGGCAACTGGGCTTGCCGTTGAGTAAGCGATTGGCTGAATTTCAGGCAAAAAAAAGCCAGCACATGGCTGGCTAGAACTTACGGGATGCAATCAGGAGGCGTCTGCGGCCATTTCAGCGTCATGGGCAATCAGCGAAACCAGTGCGTTTTGCTGGCGGTGGGAGAGTTGGCGGAAACGTTGAAGCAGTTCGCGTTCGTGCAGTGACAGCTCAGGGCTGTCCAGGCGCATGCTCAATTCTTCGCCCAGCGCGCCTTCCTGAATAAGACTCTGCTCAAGGCGGGCGATGATCTCGGAATTCATGCTGCGGTGATGATTGCGAGCCACCTCGGCAATGCGTTCACGCATCCCGTCTGGCAGACGTACGACGAACTTGTCAGCCGTACGGCTGGAATAAATTGCCTGTTTCAATGGGCGCATATATTTAACCGGTTAGTTCAGGGGAGCGGTTCTCGGAATTGGCCGCAGGATGTCATGTAGGACAAGCCTCGTCGCCAAATGTTCAACCTGAATTGATATGAGGCCCGCATCATGCCTCAAATTTGCCAGATCATTGGCGTCAATTCTGTGACAAATATTGAACTGGAAGCAGGCGTTATGCCAGCACCAATTATCAGAAATGCGGACTGGTTTGAAAACACTTACCGGGCCCGTACATCTGACCGCGTCCTCTTTGCCCGACAGGTGGGTGCTTGGGCGCCCCTGAGCGTGCATGCTATGCGGATACGATCTTCGTTCCTTACGAGATACAGAATAGTGGCAAATGGCCGATTTACTAGGGCGGGCACGCAATGGGGGTGATATAGCGATGCGCGGCAGACTTATTTATTTAATGGGGCCATCCGGCTCCGGCAAAGACAGCCTGATCGATGCGGCCCGCGACTCCTTGCTTGGCCTTGATTGCGTTGTGGTGCGCAGGGTGATTACCCGGTCGGCTGAATCGGTCGGCGAAGATGCCTTGGGTGTTTCCAGGGAGCAATTTGCTCAAATGAGGCACGAAGGCGGCTTTGCGCTGTGCTGGCGTGCCAATGGGCTTGATTACGGCATCCCGGCAGAGATCGATCGCTGGTTGAGTGACGGTCGCCATGTGCTGATCAACGGCTCAAGAGGTCATTTGTCTGAAGCCATGGCGCGTTATCCGACGTTGTTGCCCATAGTGCTGACGGTAAAGACCGATGCCCTGCGCAAACGCCTGGAACGGCGAGGGCGTGAGAGCACTGAGGAAATCGAAGCCCGACTTGAGCGCAATGCCCTGTTTGCAACGGATGCTGCTCAGGAGAACTGGGAAGGGATTTTTCAGCTGGATAATTCTGGTGAGCTTTCCACTGCCGTCGACAACTTGCTGGCTCTATTGATGCTAGAGGGTATCAGCGCAAAAGCGGGTCAAATCTGAGCCCGTGATCGAAGCCGGCGTTTGCCTACACTTAATAAGCCTTACAGACGACATGACAAAACCGGGCCTGCCCGTTAACATGCACGCCGTCCATCGCGCCGCATGTCCTTGCGGCCGACATGTGTCTCAGTAGCTCAATTGGATAGAGCATCCCCCTCCTAAGGGGAAGGTTGGCAGTTCGAACCTGCCCTGGGACACCACTAACACACGATGTTTCTTCACGCGCTCCGACCTCTTTATATTATCGGGACCGCTGCGTAGCCGAAAACAACATCGAAAAACCCGCTCAGGATTACCTGGCGGGTTTTTTTTTGAGGTGTTTTTGCAGTGCGCCTGCATCAGCCCACAATTTGTGCCGGCCCCTATAAGGGAACGCCACAACTGGCCGATAACCCGATGGGCCGTTGTCCTGCACGACGCCCCTATGGGCGGCGAAGTTGAGCTGGTCCCTGCATTTGTCTTTGGGTTCATCTTCTTAATTGCCTGGAATCTTCGATGCTGGCGTACCACCAAAAAAGCTTTTTGATCGTCGATGATTTCTCGGATTTCCGTAGTTCGGTCAGGTCGATGTTGCGTGAGTTGGGTGTCAAGGATGTCGACACTGCCGACACGGGGGAGGTGGCGCTGCGCATGTGTGCGCAGAAGCGCTACGACTTCATCTTGCAGGATTATCACCTTGGCGATGGCAAGAAGAACGGTCAGCAGGTGCTTGAAGACCTGATGGTCGAGAAGCTGATCAGCCATGAAAGCGTGTTTCTGATGGTCACTGCCGAGAGCAGTCAGGCGATGGTGCTCAGTGCGCTCGAGCATGAGCCGGATGCGTATCTGACCAAGCCTTTCAACCGCGCTGGCCTGGCCCAGCGGCTGGAGCGACTGGAGCAGCGCAAGACGTTGCTCAAGCCGATTCTGCAAGCGCTGGATCGGGGTAAGCCGGTTGAAGTCCTGAATGCCTGCATTGAGCTGTGCAAGCAGGACCCGCGCTATTCGCCGCTGTGTCTGCGCTATCGTGCCGATGCGCTGCGTGACATGAATCAGAATGAGGCGCTGGAGCGCTTGTACAACAGCATTCTGGCGGATCGCCCGTTGCCTTGGGCTTATGTCGGTCTGGGGCGATTGATGTTCAAGCGTGGCCAGGTCGCTCAGGCCAAAGCCGTCTACGAAAAGGCACTGAAGGTTTTCCCGATGATGCCGGCGTTGTATGACGGACTGGCCGATGTGCTGGTTGCTGAAGGCGACACCAAGGCTGCGCAGAATGTGCTGGAAGAGGCTGTTCGCCTGTCGCCATTGGCGGTGCGCAGGCAATCGTTGTTGGGCAAGTTGGCGATGACCAACGAAGACTTCGAAGGTGCGGCGAAAGCCTATCGTCAAGCGGTCTCCCAAGGGGCGCAGTCACGTTTCAAAGACCCTGAAAGCAATCTGGGCCTGGCTCATGCGCTCATCAGTAAAGGCAGCGAAAAAGGTCTGGATACCCGCACTCGACTGGAGATCAACCAGACCCTGAGTGCCGTCGCCAAGGAAAACATCAACGATCCGGGATTGCAGATCCGGGCGCGCTTGATGAAAGCCACCAGCCTGCTGCTCAACGATGCCGAAACCGCTGAGAAGCTGACGGAGCAAGCACTGGCCCGTCTCGATGGCATGGAGCAGTTCATGAGCGCCGAAGCGGCGTTGCTGGTTGCCAAACAGTTGAAGATGCTGGGGCAGGCTGACGCCGGTAATTCGATGTTGAAAAACTGCGCCGAGATTTACGGCGACGACCCGGTGGTGATGCAAGGCATTGCCCAGCAGACCGACGACCCGGCGATTCTCAACTCCGGCAATGCGGCGGCGGATCTTAACCGCCAGGGCGTGCGCAGTTACAAGGCGGGCGCGTTGCCCGAGGCGCGGGAGCTTTTCCGCGGTGCACTGTTGTTGCAGCCGAAGAACATCAGTATTGCCCTCAACATGGCGCAATCGCTGTTGCATGGGGCCGATGCCAGCCTCGATTCAGCGCTGCTGGAAGAGTGCCGTACGTGCCTGAAAATGGTGGGCATGATGCCCGAGAGCGATGCGCGTTATCCGCGTTATCAGAAGCTGCGAAGCAAGGCGTTTGGCGAATGAATGATGTTGACGAGGGGCTCGACTTTTCCACGGTGATTGCCTCCACCGTACACGACATGAAGAACTCCCTGGCGATGCTGATGCAGGCCCACGGACAGTGGCTTGCGCGCTTGCCTGCGGCTCAGCAGCACACTGCCGAGCAGGGCGTGATCGACTATGAGTTCGCTCATCTGAACGGCATGCTGGTGCAGTTGCTGGGGCTCTACAAGCTCGGCGTCAACCAGTTGCCATTGCGCCCGGACTATCACGAGCTGGACGATTTCATCGAAGCGCAGTTGGCGGCGCATCAGGACGTGTTCAAGAGTCGCGGCCTTGTGGTGACTTATGAGATCGATCCCTTGAGCCCTCTTGGATTCTTCGACCGGGAGCTGATTGGAACGGTACTGGCCAATGCGATCAACAATGCCATTCGTCATGCCCGGCATTCGCTATTGATCAGCATCGGTGAGGAAACCGGGCAGTTGCTGTTGTCGATCAATGACGACGGCGAGGGTTTCCCGGCCCAGATGATCGAGCGTCAGGCGGATTACGTGCAGGGCATCAATCCGGCCAGTGGCAGCACCGGTCTTGGTCTGTATTTCGCCGCGCGTATTGCACACCTGCATCAGCGCAGCGGCGTGCACGGGCGTACCGAAATCCGCAATGGCGGCCCATTGGGAGGCGGGTTGTTCAATCTTTACCTGCCTTGATGACCGCCACCCCGAGCGCCATTTTTGTCGGACATTTTTATGTCCCGGTGCTTGATATTCCGAACAGCTGGTGCCTATTTTGTACATGTCGCCGTTCGCGGCTTGCACAACTTCAAGGATAGAGTCATGACGACCGATGGCCAGCGTTCACTCGCACAGCGATTGACGGGCATTGATGAGATTGAATGCGTCACCCCGGATCTCAATGGCGTGCCGCGTGGCAAGGTCATGACCGCAGAAGGATTCCTTGAGGGGCGGCGTTTGCAGATGGCACGTGGCGTGCTGCTGCAATGCATCATGGGCGGTTATCCGCCGGCAAGGTTTTACGGCAGTGATGACGGCGACCTGGTGCTCAATGCCGATCCGAAACAGATTCATCGTCTGCCCTGGAGCAAGCCGCCCCGCGCGTTGGCCATTTGCGATGCCGATGAGTTGAGTGGGGAAAGCTCGCGTCTCTCGACTCGCGGTCAGTTGAAAGCGGTGATCGCCCGTTATGCCGCCCGTGGTTTGGCGCCCGTGGTGGCAACCGAGATGGAGTTCTTTGTTTTTGCACCGAACACCGACCCGACCCAACCCTTCCAGCCGCCGGTTGGGCTGGACGGACGTCGCGAGGAAGGTCATTCGGCATTCAGTGTCAGCTCCAACAACGGATTGCGCCCGTTCTTCAATGAGGTCTACGAATGCATGGCGGCCCTCGGTTTGCCGCGCGATACCTTCATGCACGAGATGGGCGTCAGCCAGTTCGAAATCAATCTGCTGCACGGTGATCCGCTGCTGCTGGCCGACCAGACATTCCTGTTCAAGCACCTGCTCAAGGAAGTCGCGCTCAAGCACCACCTGACCGTGGTGTGCATGGCCAAGCCACTGGCGCATACGCCGGGCAGTTCGATGCACATTCACCAGAGCATCGTCGAAGCGGGCACGGACCGAAATGTGTTCAGCGATGACGCTGGACAGCCGACCGCAATCTTCCGTCATTTCATCGGTGGCCAGCAGGCAGGGATGGCAGATTTCACGGCGTTGTTTGCGCCGAACGTGAACTCTTACCAGCGTCTGTGCCATCCTTACGCATCGCCGAATAATGCCTGCTGGTCTTACGACAATCGGGCGGCGGGTTTGCGGATTCCAGCCAGCTCGCCAGAGGCGCTTCGGGTCGAGAATCGTCTGCCGGGCGCCGATGCCAATCCATATCTGGCGATTGCCGCCAGTCTGGCGGCCGGGTTGTATGGCATTGAAAACGAGCTGGAGCCGACGCCGGCCATTCAGGGCGAGTTTGAAGTGCCGGACAGTTTGTCGTTGCCGTGTACCTTGCATGCTGCTCTTGAGCGTCTGAACCGTAGCCAATTGGCGAAGGAACTGTTTGGCAAGGAGTTCATCGAAGGCTACATCGCTTCGAAGACCATGGAGTTGAGCAGTTTTCTTGATGAAATCACTCCCTGGGAGCGGCGCGTTTTAGCCGCCCAGGCCTAACCGATTCGTCGCTGTCGGGCTATCGTTGTCGGTAGCCCGGTACTCACTGCAAGGAGCCGCTCGGAACGCCGATGCGCCAAATCCTGAAATCCTTTCGAGCGCTTTATTTCGCCTCGCTGATGATGTTGATCGGCTCGGGCCTCCTCAGTACTTACCTGGGCTTGCGCCTGGCAGCGGACCATGTCGACAGCCTGTGGGTTGGTGCGCTGATGGCGGCCAACTATTTCGGGCTGGTACTGGGCGGAAAAATCGGCCACCGGTTGATCGCCCGGGTCGGTCATATCCGGGCCTACTCGGCCTGTGCCGGGATCGTCGGTGCGGCGGTGCTGGGGCATGGCCTGATCGACTGGCTGCCGGCGTGGTTGGTGCTGCGGATGGTCGTCGGTCTGGGCATGATGTGCCAATACATGGTCATCGAGAGCTGGCTGAACGAGCAGGCCGAAGCCAGGCAGCGCGGGGTGGTGTTCAGCGGCTACATGATCGCTTCGTACCTGGGGCTGGTGCTGGGTCAGTTGATTCTGGTCATGCACCCGTCCCTGGGGCTGGAATTGCTGATGCTGGTGGCGTTGTGTTTTGCTCTGTGCCTGGTGCCGGTTGCGCTGACGCGGCGGATTCACCCGGCGCCCTTGCACCCGGCGCCGATGGAGCCGCGCTTTTTCATGAAGCGGGTTCCGCAGTCCCTCAGTACGGTGCTCGGCGCTGGCCTGATCGTCGGTTCGTTCTATGGTCTGGCGCCGTTGTACGCATCCCAGCAAGGGCTTTCCACTGAGCAGGTCGGTTTGTTCATGGGGAGCTGCATCTTTGCTGGGTTGCTGGTGCAGTGGCCGTTGGGCTGGTTGTCGGATCGTTATGATCGGGCCGTGCTGATTCGCAGTTTTGCCTTTTGCCTGGCGCTGGCGGCGTTGCCGTTGGCGATCATGCCGCAGGTGCCGCTTGAGATGCTGTTTATCGCGGGCTTCGCCTGCTCGCTGGTGCAGTTCTGTCTGTACCCGTTGGCGGTGGCATTTTCCAACGACCACGTCGAGGGTGATCGGCGGGTGTCGCTGACCGCCATGTTGCTGGTGACCTACGGTGTGGGGGCGAGCATCGGGCCGCTGGTGGCGGGTGTGCTGATGAAGTTGTTCGGCAGTCAGATGCTGTATGCGTTCTTCAGTTTCTTCGCGTTGGTACTGGTATGGCGCATTCGGCCGAAAGCGGTGACCAACCTGCATCAGGTGGAAGACGCGCCGCTGCATCACGTGGCAATGCCGGAAAGCATGTCGAGTTCGCCATTGGTGGCGGCGCTCGATCCGCGGGTCGATGAGCAGGTCGTGCATGACCAGATGCAAAATGGCGCGAGCCCTGATCTGGATCCTGAGCGGGATGCAAAGTCCGATGCTGAGGATGTCGGCGGCTCTGATGAGCAGCCTGATGATCCGGGGGCGGAGCACCCGAAAAGCTTTACCGAGGCCAGACCTTAGGAGCAAAAAAACGGGCAGTCACCGAAAGGGACTGCCCGTTTTTTTCAAGCGTCTGGATCAGAAGTCGTCTTTGTCGAAGCGGCGCGCTTCGCGTTGCAACTGATAGACGAAGCGCTCGACCTGACGCTGCACCAGTCCGCTCATGTTGTGAAAGCGTACGCCGGCGAAGGTGGTGTCGATTTTCTCTTCGTGGTGCAGATAACGCAGCTCGACCGGTGCGGTCATGCTGCCGAAGGGCAGGGCGGCGATGAAGCGTTCATAGACCTGACCCAATTGAAGTCCGCTGGTGATGTCGCCATCAAAGCGCAGCTTGCAACCCGTCGCAGAGATATCCAGCAGTTTGCCACTGATAGGCGTCTTGAGCTTGTCGCCACCGAGTTCGATGTTTACCAGTTGTGCCAGTTTCAAGGCTGCGCGAAACGCGTTGCGACGCTGGTGGTAAACCACTTCATCGGGCAGCGTCCCACGGTAGCAGCGGTCGCCGCTGGACTCGTCGATGGTCAGCGCGCCGTTGCTTTCCCAGGCAATGCGTACACCCTCATGAAAGCCTTCAACCCGATAAGCTTCGCCGGCAAGCAGGTAGCGTTCGCCATCGCGAGGGATCATTTCGTCCAGGGCGATCATGTTGCTGTCGCGATCGACGTCGATCAGGTAGCTCTGAAAGCGCTGGCTGCGTTCATGGAACGTGATGATCAGGGGATCATGGCTCTCTTGCAGCATCCGCAGGTTGCCGGTGATTTCCAGCGGAGTGCTGAGCACCTTGGGTGGCTGCGGAGCATCTTCCGCGCTTGAGGCGTTGAACACGGTTTATCAATCTCCAGACAGAATACGATCACATGCAAGAGCCAGCATTCTGCCAGCATGTTTGGTGCCTTGATAGAGCACGCTGATTTATGAGTTCAAGCCTGACTGAGCGCGCGTGGCTTCGCGAGCATGGAGGTTGATCCACGGGCATCATAAAGCGCTGGAGGCTCGCCACCATTAAGGATTTTCAACTGATTGGCGGTGGTGGCTTGTTGCACCTGGATCGAGCGGCCGTTGAGCTCGTTGGCGGTTTGGCAATCTGCAAGCAGTCGGGTCAGGGCGTCGCTTTGGGTCAGCAACTGATCGCCGATACTTGAGTGGGCGGCGAATTGCTCCAGCCCTGCGCGGTTGGCAGGAAGGTTCAGGCTCGCGAGAATTTCGCTGCGTTTGCGGCCATGCTGTTCCAGCAGAATGATCAGTGCCTGTTTCTGCGCCAGAATATCCTCGAGCAGCGGCATGTCGCGGCCGTGCAGGGCGAGGGATTCGGTCTTCAGCAGCTCCAGCAATTGTTGAGCTGGAGCAAAGTCATCGGTGATCAGTTGCAGTAAATTAGTGTCGTGCATGGCTGGCCTTGGGTTTTAAGCGTCCAAAAGCCTGGCGCAGGCCTTTGGCTAGCGCTGGGCTTCGAAGTTGAGCAGTTTGCTGGCTACACGGTTGCTGTCGACCTTATAGCTGCCATCGGCAATCGCTGCTTTCAACTCGGCCACGCGGGCGTTGTCGACGGCAGGCTGATCGCGCAGCTTGTCTGTGATCTTCTGCAACTGTTGAGCCTCATTGCTGAGGTGTACCGATTCCCCGCTTTGGGTGGCACCGACCTGTTCGGTCGAGGTGCTCAGCGGCGCGGATTTGCCGGCATCGCCGGTGTCCTTGCTGACGCTGGTCCGCGTGCTGCTTGCGAGCGTGGGGGAGCTGTTTAAACGGCTGAAATCGATGACCATGATAAAAAAACCTCTGGGAATTTGGACGCTTGCCATGTTTTCGGCCATACCCGGGAAAACTTTAGGCTCAATAGTCGATGAGCTCGGGCGCGTCGGTATTTGCCCTGCGTGAGGCACAGTTTAGGGAACAGGACGGTTGTGCGCCAGTTATCTACATGGAGACTTCCACCTGGCCCGGTGCCGTGACCTGCGCCTTGATGACTCGTTGTGAGTTGAGGTTTTTGACTCTGATCTGCTCGCTCAGGCCGCCATTGGACAGTGCTTCACCCGGCATCCGCACGCTCAGTGTGCCGCTACGGGCGGTGATGACCACCTGATCGCCCTTGCGCACGACTTCTGCCTGCTCCAGATGAACAAGCGTAATCACTTGATCGCTGACCATTGGTCGGACAAGTTTTTGCCCGATGGCTTGATCGACGTTTGTCAGATATCCCTGATTGATCAGGCTGATATCGCGCTCACGCAGCATCACATCCGAAGGGTCGATGATTCCGGCCCGCTTGAGGGGGCGGGTGGTCGTGACGACCTCGCGAAACAGGCGGACTTGAGCGGGTACGAAGACGGTCCAGGGGGAGGCGCCTTCGCAACGGACTTTCACCGTGACCCGGCCCAAAGGTATGGCTGGGCGGTCCAGTGTCGCTGTCAATTCCTTGTCGCACGCCGGCATGTACATGCGCGGGTCGAGCCTGTTGACTTCGATTTCGTAGCGCCCTGCGGTTTGACTGGTGGCCAGATAGTCTTCTACGGTGAATTCAAGAAAGCCCTGAGTGACGCCGATAAGTAGATCAGGCAAGGTAACCGGGTCGGCAAAGGCAGGGCTGCCAACGTTCAACAGGCATACAGCTGACAGGGCGCCGAGGAATTTACGGCACATTGATGTCAGGCGTCGGGAAAATGTCGTTTTTGTGTTCATGGCAGTTAAAAAGCAAGCGCCGTGCCGTTTAGTGATGAATGTGCGTCGCAACACACTTAGCGTTGGTGTAGGAGTCTGGGCATGGCTGGTGTAATGGATTCGGTTAACCAGCGCACGCAACTGGTAGGGCAGAATCGCCTGGAGCTGTTGTTGTTCCGTCTCGACGGCCAGCAGCTTTACGGGATCAACGTGTTCAAGGTTCGGGAGGTGCTGCAATGCCCCAAGCTGACCCTGATGCCCAAGTCCAGTCCTGTCGTGTGCGGTGTGGCGAATATTCGGGGGGCAACCATTCCGATTCTGGATCTGGCAATGGCGACCGGCTCAGGCGGGTTGCAGGATCAAAGCAATCCCTTCGTGATCATCACGGAGTACAACACCAAGACCCAGGGGTTTCTGGTGCGGTCGGTCGAGCGGATTGTCAACATGAACTGGGAAGAGATCCATCCGCCGCCCAAGGGCACGGGGCGCGATCATTACCTGACCGCTGTGACTCGAGTCGACAATCAGCTAGTCGAAATCATCGACGTGGAAAAGGTCCTGGCGGAAGTTGCGCCGACATCGGATGCGATTTCGGTTGGCGTGATCGATGCCGATACCCAACACAAGGCAATCTCCTTGCGAGTGCTCACGGTCGATGACTCGTCGGTGGCGCGCAAGCAGATCACGCGTTGCCTGCAGACGGTGGGGGTTGAAGTCATTTCGTTGAACGACGGCCGGCAAGCGCTGGATTACCTGCGCAAACTGGTCGATGAGGGCAAGAAGCCGGAAGAAGAGTTTCTGATGATGATCTCCGACATCGAAATGCCCGAAATGGACGGCTACACCCTTACGAGCGAGATCCGCAGCGACCCTCGCATGCAAAAGCTCCATATCATCCTGCATACTTCGTTGTCAGGTGTGTTCAATCAGGCGATGGTGAAGAAAGTCGGTGCCGATGACTTCCTTGCCAAATTCCGTCCTGATGACCTGGCATCCCGGGTAGTCGACCGGATCAAAGCAGCAGATATCAGCTAGTGGCCTTCGCTACTGGCGGTCAACACGATTTAAGAGGCGGCATCATTGTCTACGGGTAATTTGGATTTCGAACAGTTCCGGGTCTTCCTGGAAAAAGCCTGTGGCATTCTGCTCGGTGAGAACAAGCAGTATCTGGTGTCGAGCCGTCTCAACAAACTGATGGAACAGCAAGGCATAAAGTCCTTGGGTGAGTTGGTGCAGCGGATGCAGACCCAACCGCGCAGTGGTTTGCGCGAGACGGTGGTGGACGCGATGACGACAAACGAAACCCTCTGGTTTCGTGACACCTATCCGTTTGAAGTCTTGAAGAACAAAGTGCTGCCTGAGTCCATCAAGGCCAGTCCCGGGCAGCGCCTGCGGATCTGGTCGGCGGCGTGCTCGTCCGGGCAGGAACCGTATTCGCTGTCGATGTCGATCGACGAGTTCGAGCGGGTCAATATGGGGCAGTTGAAGATGGGGGTGCAGATTGTTGCCACCGACCTGTCCGGGACCATGTTGACCAACTGCAAGACCGGCGAATACGACAGCCTGGCGATCGGTCGGGGTCTGTCGCCGGAGCGTCTGCAACGTTACTTCGATCCGAAAGGGCCGGGACGTTGGGCGGTCAAGGCACCGATCAAGAGTCGGGTGGAGTTCCGCTCGTTCAACCTGCTGGACAGCTACGCCAGTCTTGGCAAGTTCGACATCGTGTTCTGCCGCAACGTATTGATCTACTTCTCAGCCGAAGTGAAGAAAGACATTCTGCTGCGGATTCACAGCACGCTGAAGCCAGGCGGTTATCTGTTCCTGGGGGCTTCCGAGGCGTTGAACGGTTTGCCGGATCACTATCAGATGGTTCAGTGCAGCCCGGGGATCATCTACCAGGCCAAGTGATTGGACGGTAATCGGTACTGCATGAAAACGGGAGCCCTCAGGGGCTCCCGTTTTTTTTGCCCGCCAAATTCCCCGGCACCCGCCCCCCTTTGTGGGAGCGAACCTGCTCGCGATAGCGGTGTTGCAGGTTGCATTGATGTTGACTGACACGACGTCATCGCGAGCAGGCTCGCTCCCACAAGGTCCGGTGTTGTTCTCTCGGGAAGCGGCAGAAAAGCGGCAGGCGCCGGAAATCCGTTGCCGCTTTTCTGGCATTGCCGCTTTGCCGTCGCCCGCAAAGCCCCGGTTTATGGGGTTTGAGAAGCTGGCACGGGGCTTGCTATACCCCTGTTACGAAAAATCAGGTCACCCAAAGGTTTCCGACATGAGCATCAGCTTCGATAAAGCGCTCGGTATCCACGAACAAGCCCTGGGCTTCCGCGCTCAGCGCGCCGAAATCCTGGCCAACAACATTGCCAACGCCGATACCCCGAACTACAAGGCTCGGGATCTGGACTTCTCGTCGGTGCTGGCCGCCCAGAACGACAAGAACAAGAACGGCACCTTTGCTTTGAACATGACCAATAGCCGTCATATCGAAGCCCAGGGCATGAGCAGTGGTGAGGAGTCGTTGCTGTATCGCACGCCGATGCAACCGTCGATTGACCAAAACACCGTGGACGCCCAGCTGGAACAGTCGAACTACGCGCAAAACGCGGTCGACTTCCAGGCCAGTTTCACGCTGCTCAACAGCAAATTCAAAGGGCTGGTATCAGCCCTGCGCGGGGAGTAATCCATGTCTCTGTCCAGTGTTTTCAACATTGCCGGTAGCGGCATGAGTGCTCAAACCACTCGCTTGAACACCGTCGCCAGTAACATCGCCAACGCCGAGACCGTCTCTTCGAGCATCGATCAGACCTACCGTGCCCGTCACCCGGTGTTTGCCACCATGTTCCAGGGCGGTCAGTCCGGTGGCAGCAATTCGCTGTTCCAGAATCAGGATGCCGCAGGGCAGGGCGTGCAGGTACTCGGCGTAGTCGAAGATCAAAGCAACCTCGAAGCACGCTACGAGCCGAACCATCCGGCGGCTGACGCCAAGGGTTATGTGTATTACCCCAACGTCAACGTGGTGGAGGAAATGGCCGACATGATTTCCGCCAGTCGTTCGTTCCAGACCAATGCGGAAATGATGAACACCGCCAAAACCATGATGCAGAAGGTCCTGACCCTCGGTCAGTGATAAGGGGCGATTTTTATGAGCGTTACCGATTCCACCGGCGGCCTGAGCATGACCGACCTGCTGGCGAACTCCTCGGTCAAGAGCACCGGTACGGCCGCGAATGGCCTTTCCGCAGCAACCAGTAGCGCGACCGGCGGCAAGGCGTTGGGCAAGGACGCGTTCCTGCAATTGCTGGTGACCCAGCTGAAGAACCAGGACCCGCTTTCGCCACAGGACAACGGCGCATTCGTGGCTCAACTGGCGCAGTTCAGCAGCCTTGAAGGGATTACCTCCCTCAATACGACTGTGAGTTCCCTTGCCAGTAATTTCAGCTCTTCCCAGGCCTTGCAGGCTTCTTCTCTGGTCGGCCGTTCGGTCATTGCGCAAACCAGCACCGCGCAGATCATTGACCCGAGCAAGGGACTGACCGGTTCGGTGAACCTGACCTCGTCCATTGCCGATGGCACCGTGACTATCAGCGATGCAAGCGGAAAGGTTGTGAGAACCCTTAACCTGGGCAACCGGCCGGCCGGCAGCGCCAGCTTCACTTGGGACGGCAACGACAATAGCGGCGCCGCAGTCGCTGCGGGCACTTATACCTTCAAGGCCAATGCGCCGATCAACGGCACGGCGACCGATCTGGCGACCTACCTGCCGGCAACGGTCAACAGCGTGACGCTGAGTCAAACCGGCGGCGAGCTGATGCTCAATCTTGCAGGTCTGGGCCCTATCGCCCTGTCCAAAGTTCAAACCATTGGTCTATAGAGCCGGCTAACGCGGCATAAAGGAGTGGAATATGTCTTTCAATATCGGCCTTAGCGGTCTCTATGCAGCCAACAAACAACTGGACGTGACCGGCAACAACATCGCCAACGTTGCGACCGCCGGTTTCAAGTCCTCGCGCGCCGAGTTCGCGGATGTCTACTCGGCAACCAAGCTGGGTAGTGGCAGTAAAGTCGTCGGCAGCGGTGTAAGCCTGGCCAACGTATCCCAGCAGTTCACCCAAGGTGATATCAACAACACCGGCAACGTGCTGGACATGGGCATCAATGGTTCGGGTTTCTTCACTCTGAGCAATAACGGTTCGACGACCTACACCCGTGCCGGTACGTTCAAGGTCGACAAGGATGGCTTCGTCACCAATACCAATCAAACCGCCCGTTTGCAGGGTTATGGTGTGGACGCCAATGGCAAGATCATCAACGGCGTGTTGACTGACCTTAAGATCGACACCTCGAACCTGGCGCCAAAACCGACGTCGACCGTGTCCTCGACGATCAACCTGAACTCGACGGCTCCGGTGATTGACGACACGGTGGCCACCGGTACTCCATTCGACCCAAACACCCTCGCCACCTACACCAAATCGTTCAGTACGCCGATTTATGACAGCCAGGGCAACTCGCACGTCATGGATCAATACATGGTCAAGACCGGCGCCAACACCTGGAAGACCTACACCCTGGTAGACGGTCGCAACCCGGATGCCACCGGCAGCGACCCGAAAATCACCCCTCCGGTCGCCACGACCATGACGTTTGATTCGGCCGGCAAACTGGTCTCGGTCGCCACGCCTCCTGCAACACCGGCGGCACCTAACGCAAACAACGCCATAACATTAGCTGGCTGGGTACCAGGCAAGGTGACCAACGGTGTGTGGGCGGCCAACGGCGCGGCACCAAGCGCTAGCGGCATGGTCATTTCGATGACCAACACCACGCAGTTCAATGCCGACTCCGCCCGCTCTATCCCGGCTCAGGACGGTTACGCCACTGGCCAGATCACCAACCTGACCATCGACGGCACCGGCACCCTGTTCGCCAACTTCAGCAACAACCAGAGCAAGGCCATCGGCCAGGTTGCGCTGGCCAGCTTCACCAACGAACAAGGCTTGCAAGCCGTAGGCGGCACCAGCTGGAAAGAAACGTTCGCCTCGGGTATCCCTGGCTACGATGCTCCGGAAACCGGGACCCTGGGTTCGATTCAGTCCAACTCCCTGGAAGAGTCCAACGTCAACCTGACCAACGAACTGGTCAACCTGATCAAGGCGCAGAGCAACTATCAGGCGAACGCCAAGACCATCTCCACCCAGAGCACCATCATGCAGACCATCATTCAGATGACCTGATGCTGGTTGGTTGATAGCGCTACACAAGAAGCCCCTCGGAAGAGGGGCTTTTTTGTGGTCGGGATTTGTGTCGGCAACTGAGGCTCTGGTTGCCTGTACGGTCACCACTTTCCTGGAGGCAAAAGAAAACCCCCGATCAATCCTGGGGACTGATCGGGGGTTTCAGGTAGGCACCTTGCGGCGCTTACCGGCTCAGCTTATTGGCAAGCTTCGCAATCCGGCTCGTCGATGGCGCAGGCCTTCGGCACTGGAGCTGGACCGGCGGGAGCTGCCAGGACCGAGTCGTCACCGTGGTTGCCGCCGCTGGAAACAGCGTTCAGCTTGCCGGTGTTGATGGTCGACTTCTCGGTGCTGGTCGCGGCCAGGGCACGGAGGTAGTAAGTGGTTTTCAGGCCACGGTACCACGCCATGCGGTAGGTCACGTCGAGCTTCTTGCCCGATGCGCCGGCGATGTACAGGTTCAGCGACTGAGCCTGGTCGATCCACTTCTGACGACGGCTGGCCGCGTCAACGATCCACTTGGTGTCGACTTCGAAGGCAGTCGCGTAGAGCTCTTTGAGTTCTTGCGGGATGCGTTCGATCTGCTGCACGGAACCGTCGTAGTACTTCAGGTCGTTGATCATGACCGAGTCCCACAGACCGCGAGCCTTGAGGTCGCGAACCAGGTACGGGTTGATCACGGTGAATTCGCCCGACAGGTTCGATTTCACGTAGAGGTTCTGGTACGTCGGTTCGATCGACTGCGAGACGCCAGTGATGTTGGCGATGGTCGCGGTCGGTGCGATGGCCATGATGTTGGAGTTACGAATACCTTTTTGTACGCGAGCACGCACCGGTGCCCAGTCCAGGGTTTCGTTCAGGTCAACGTCGATGTACTTCTGGCCACGCTGATCGATCAGGATCTGTTGCGAATCCAGCGGCAGGATGCCTTTGGACCACAGCGAGCCCTGGAACGTCTCGTAAGCGCCACGCTCGTCAGCCAGGTCGCAGGAAGCCTGGATCGCGTAGTAGCTGACCGCTTCCATCGACTTGTCGGCGAACTCGACAGCCGCGTCGGAACCGTAAGGGATGTGCTGCAGGTACAAAGCGTCCTGGAAGCCCATGATGCCCAGACCGACCGGACGGTGCTTGAAGTTGGAGTTCTTCGCTTGTGGCACCGAGTAGTAGTTGATGTCGATAACGTTATCGAGCATGCGAACGGCGGTGTTCACGGTACGTTCCAGCTTGGCGGTGTCCAGCTTGCCGTTGACGATGTGGTTCGGCAGGTTGATCGAGCCCAGGTTGCAAACGGCGATCTCGTCCTTGTTGGTGTTCAAGGTGATCTCGGTGCACAGGTTCGAGCTGTGGACCACGCCAACGTGCTGCTGTGGGCTACGCAGGTTGCATGGGTCTTTGAAGGTCAGCCATGGGTGGCCGGTTTCAAACAGCATGGAGAGCATTTTGCGCCACAGGTCTTTGGCCTGGATGGTCTTGAACAGCTTGACCTTGCCCGGGTACTCGGTCAGGGCTTCGTAGTACTCGTAGCGTTCTTCGAAGGCCTTGCCGGTCAGGTCGTGCAGGTCCGGAACTTCGGACGGCGAGAACAGGGTCCACTTGCCGTCATCGAAGACGCGCTTCATGAACAGGTCAGGGATCCAGTTGGCGGTGTTCATGTCGTGGGTACGACGACGGTCATCACCGGTGTTCTTGCGCAGCTCGATGAACTCCTCGATGTCCATGTGCCAGGTTTCCAGGTAAGCGCAGACAGCGCCTTTGCGCTTGCCACCCTGGTTAACGGCCACAGCGGTGTCGTTGACTACTTTCAGGAACGGCACGACGCCCTGGGATTTGCCGTTGGTGCCCTTGATGTACGAGCCCAATGCGCGAACCGGGGTCCAGTCGTTGCCCAGGCCGCCAGCGAATTTCGACAGCATGGCGTTGTCGTGGATCGCGTGGTAGATGCCCGACAGGTCGTCCGGCACGGTGGTCAGGTAGCAGCTGGACAGCTGAGGACGCAGGGTGCCGGCGTTGAACAGGGTCGGGGTCGAGGACATGTAGTCGAAGGACGACAACAGGTTGTAGAACTCGATCGCACGGTCTTCCTTGTTCTTCTCTTCGATCGCCAGGCCCATGGCCACGCGCATGAAGAAAATCTGCGGCAGTTCGAAACGCACGCCATCCTTGTGGATGAAGTAACGGTCGTACAGGGTTTGCAGGCCCAGGTAAGTGAACTGCTGGTCGCGCTCGTGGTTGATCGCCTTGCCGAGTTTTTCCAGGTCGAAGGTCGCCAGGACCGGGTTCAGCAATTCGAATTCGATACCCTTGGCGATGTAGGCAGGCAGGGCCTTGGCGTACAGGTCGACCATCTCATGGTGAGTTGCGCTTTCAGCGACTTCCAGGAAGCTCAGGCCTTCGGCGCGCAGGGTGTCCATCAGCAGGCGCGCGGTCACGAACGAGTAGTTCGGCTCACGCTCGACCAGCGTACGGGCGGTCATCACCAGTGCGGTGTTGACGTCGGTCAGGGCCACGCCGTCGTAGAGGTTCTTCAGGGTTTCGCGCTGGATCAGGTCGCCGTCGACTTCTTCCAGACCTTCGCAGGCCTCGGTGACGATGGTGTTCAGGCGGCCCATGTCCAGAGGGGCAAACGTGCCGTCGGCACGGGTGATGCGGATCGACGGGTGAGCCTGCACCGCTTCCTCGGCAGGCGCGCGTACTGCGCGCTCTTTGGAGCGGGCGTCACGGTAGATCACGTAGTCGCGAGCGACTTTCTGCTCGCCGGCACGCATCAGGGCCAGTTCGACCTGGTCCTGGATTTCTTCGATGTGGATGGTGCCGCCCGATGGCATGCGACGCTTGAAGGTCGCGGTGACTTGTTCGGTCAGGCGGGCAACGGTGTCGTGGATTCGCGACGAGGCAGCAGCGGTGCCGCCCTCAACTGCGAGAAACGCTTTGGTGATGGCGACGGTGATTTTGTCATCGGTGTAAGGAACGACAGTGCCGTTACGCTTGATCACGCGCAGTTGGCCTGGCGCGGTGGCGGACAGATCCGAATTCGAATCAGTGGCCATCGGCGCGGTGCCCTGCGGGTTCTCGCGAGTTGTGTCGGTTTGCATGGGTGTCTCCACGTTCTCTATGTTTGTTTGGGCACCATGAAGGCGCCCACCGTTCCGTCCTGAAGCACTACAACCGGCAAGCGCCGGGCATAACAACTTCGGGACAGTCAGGAAGGGGCTGGTGAGCGCCGCTTCCTTGCCGAAGTCTTTGGTCTCAAGCCTGGGGCCGAAAACCGAATTCCGTTTGGGTGACAGTGATTGACTGCAACACCCGTACCGTTTTCGCCGGTGGCGGCTGAAAAACAGTAGCCATCCGCAGGTGCGGTTTGGGCTTCTGAAAATACGTTTGGTTCAACCAGACAGAGGCAATAAAAGCGCTTGAATTTGGTGTCTGATTTGTGTTTGGTTTTTTGCGCAAACCCCTAGATGTAGGGTTTTTTTTAGCGCGAGCTACAAGATAATGCGTTTTGGGGGGTGATTGCAACGTACTACCTGTGGATAAAGCTGTGCGTAAAATGTGTATGAAACTGTCAATCGGCGTGTAGGCCGCAACCCTGCTGGGGTGGACCGTTTGTCACGGAATTTTGCCCTGAAAAATAGCCTTGGGCGGATTTTTGAGGGCGCGAACCCTATCACAAAAAAACGCAGTTACCGAGCGCATTTGCCAGCTTGTGTTCTCAAGGGAAGGCGTTGCTACAATCGGTCACTGCATACGCAGACTTATCCACTCCAATCATTACAAAAAGACGAGTGGAGCCTTCCTTAATAGCGTTCTGGCAAGTAGAGGTCACCCGTGGAGCAAGAAGCCTGGCAGGTATTGATTGTCGAGGATGACCAGCGCCTGGCCGAGTTGACCCGTGAGTATCTCGAAAGCCACGGTCTGCGGGTCACCCTCGAAGGCAATGGAGCGCTGGCGGCGGCGCGGATTATCAAAGAGCAACCGGACCTGGTGATCCTCGACCTGATGCTCCCCGGCGAAGACGGCCTGACGATTTGCCGCAAGGTTCGTGATCACTACGACGGACCAATCCTGATGCTCACGGCGCGCACTGACGACATGGACCAGATCCAGGGCCTGGACATGGGCGCCGATGACTACGTGTGTAAACCGGTGCGCCCGCGTTTGCTGCTGGCGCGTGTCCAGGCCTTGCTGCGACGCAGTGAAGCACCCGAGCCTGCGGCACCGGAAAAACTCCGTCGCTTGCAGTTCGGCCCGCTGGTCGTCGACAACGCCCTGCGTGAGGCGTGGCTGCAGGACACTGGCATCGAGTTGACCAGTGCCGAGTTCGATCTGCTCTGGCTGCTGGTGGCCAATGCCGGGCGGATTCTGTCCCGCGAGGAAATTTTCACGGCGTTGCGAGGCATTGGCTACGACGGTCAGGATCGTTCGATCGATGTGCGGATTTCGCGTATTCGACCGAAGATCGGCGATGACCCGGACCATCCGCGACTGATCAAGACCATTCGCAGCAAGGGCTATCTGTTCGTTCCTGAAGCCTGTGTAGATCAGCCCCTGTGAATTCGATCTTCCTGCGCATTTATGGCGGCATGTGCGCCGCGCTGATTCTGGTGGCGGTGCTCGGCGTACTGGCCTTGCACCTGCTCAATCAGGTGCGCAGCGAGCAATACCGCGAGCGCCTGGCCCACGGTACGTTTTCCTTGATGGCCGACAATCTGCAACCGATGAACGAGACCGAGCGTCATCGCGCGTTGCTGGTGTGGGAGCGTTTGCTGGGCATTCCCTTGAGCTTGCAGACGTTCGCCCAGACCGACCTCGACTTGAGCCAGCGCACGCGGGTGCTGCACGGTCAGGCATTGGTGGAGCAGACCGGCCCGCACGCGGCAAAGGTCTACCGCTTGGTCAGCGATAAAGAACAGCTGGTGCTGACGGGGGAGGTGCAACAGATCAGCGAGCAACTGGCACGGGCGACCATTTACCTGTTGGCCGATGAGTTGGTGCGTTATCCGGTGGCCGAGCAGCCCAAGCGTCTTGAGGCGTTGAAGAAAGACAAGGGCTTCGGTTTCGAGCTGCAACTGATTACGGTCGATCAGGCGGACATGGACGAGGACCAGAGCCGTCGGGTCTCTGAAGGCGACACGGTGATGGCGCTGGGCAAGGGCGGCGATTCGATCCGGGTGTTTGCCGGGATGGTCGGTACGCCCTGGGTGCTGGAAATCGGCCCGCTGTATCAGATGAACCCGTACCCGCCGGAGTGGCTGGTCTTGATCGCTGCATTGGGCCTGAGCCTGATCGGGTTGATCGTCTATTTACTGGTGCGCCAGTTGGAGCGTCGCTTGCGAGGTCTGGAGTCGGCCGCCACGCGGATCGCCAAAGGCAGCCTGGAAACCCGCGTGCCGGCACGTGGTGCGGATTCGGTGGGGCGATTGGCGGCGGCGTTCAACGGCATGGCTGAGCACTTGCAGCAACTGCTGGCGATTCAGCGCGAACTGGTGCGCGCGGTGTCCCATGAACTGCGCACGCCCGTGGCGCGGTTGCGTTTCGGACTGGAGATGATCAGCACGGCGAGCACGCCACAGGCGCGGGAGAAATACCTCGAGGGCATGGATCACGACATCCAGGACCTCGATGGCCTGGTGGACGAAATGCTCACGTATGCGCGGCTGGAGCAGGGTTCACCGGCGCTGGACTTCCAGCGCGTCGACCTCGATGCCTTGGTCAATCAGGTGATCGGCGAACTGGCACCCTTACGCGCCGATGTGACGGTGCATCGCGGCCTGTGCCTGTCGGCGGCCGATTGCGATGGGGCCTGGGTCGAGGCTGAGCCGCGTTACCTGCATCGGGCGTTGCAGAATCTGGTGAGCAACGCGATGCGTCATGCCCAGTCCCAGGTGTCGATCAGTTATCAGGTGGGGCAGCAGCGTTGTCGCGTCGATGTCGAAGACGATGGGCCGGGCGTGCCGGAAAGTGCCTGGGAAAAGATCTTCACGCCATTTTTGCGTCTGGATGACAGCCGCACCCGGGCGTCTGGTGGGCACGGCCTGGGGTTGTCCATCGTGCGCCGGATCGTTCACTGGCATGGCGGCCGGGCGCTGATCAGCAAGAGTAAAAGCCTGGGGGGCGCGTGTTTCAGTCTGAGTTGGCCACGCAATCAGGAAAAGCCCTGAGATCTTTACCGTCTGTAAGGCCGTCATCGCGAGCAGGCTCGCTCCCACATTGGATCTCCAGTGTTCGCAAATGATGTGTTCACCGCAGATTTAATGTGGGAGCGAGCCTGCTCGCGATGACGGCCGAACAGACACTGAAGACCCTCAGGCCTTGATGCTGACCAGGCTCAGCAACTGTCCATCGTGCACGCCAAATTGCGCATCCAGTTCCGTGCCGTAGTGCCATTCGCTGGAGAGGTCGGTCAACAAGCGCAGGCGCACGTGCCCGCTGTCGGTCCACTCCAGCACCTCGGCATGCTCGAAATAGAAGCGCTTCTGCACGATGGGGTAGAGCGCCTTGAACAGACTTTCCTTGACCGAGAAGGTCAGGGTTACCCAGAGCGCCAACTGATCTTGACGGCCCGCGGCCATGCGTTCGAGCTCGGGCGGGGTCAGGATCTCGCCAGCCAGACGCTCGGCACGTTCGGCGTTCAGCAGGTTTTCCAGGTCCATGCCCAGGCTGCGCCAATGGGTCTTGCGCGCAACAATAGCGGCGGCCCGGCCGGTGCTGTGAGTGATCGAGCCACAGATATGCGCCGGCCACACGGGCGCACGATCCTCGCCAATCGCTGGAATGCAGTCCAGACCTTCCAGTTGCTGCAAAGCAGCCCGGGCGCATACCCGTCCGGCGAGAAACTCGGCCTGACGTTTGGCGACCGAGCGCTGGATGCTGGGGGGCGGTTCGATGATGCTGCGCCGGAAGTCATCGAACACCAGCAACGACGGATCGAAACGAGTGCTGAGCAGCACCGTGTCGGGCAGCGCATCAGGCAACGGCCAGTGGGCGTCGAGCGGCGTGCAGCAGGCGGGGAGAGCGGGGAGCGGGTTCATCCCGGCATTTTGCCGGGTTGACCGGGAGCTGGGTAGTGGCCGCTTTGTAATCATCTGGCGCGCAGTGCTGTTGTGGCGAGGGAGCTTGCTCCCGCTCGATGGCGTAGCCATCGCAAACCCTGCGTACTCGGTACATTCGAGTGAATGCGTATGCAGGTTTTGGGGGCAGCTTTGCGACCCGGCGGGAGCAGGCTCCCTCGCCACAAGGCGGGAGCAGGCAGCGATCAGCCAAAGATTTTTTTGAGGAACGCCTTCATATCTGCCCACGAGCTTTCATCGGCGGCTTTGTTGTAGCCGATGTCCGGGCCGCCGTGATCGCCGTGGCTCAGGCGATCAGCGTCCGGATTGCTGAAACCATGCTTGGCCCCCTTCAGGCTGACGAACTTATAGTCGGCGCCAGCCTTGTCCATTTCGGTTTTGAACGCTGCCACTTGATCCGCGGTGATCATGCTGTCCAGAGCGCCGTGTTCCACCAGTACCTTGGCCTTGACACTGCCAGGCGTCGCCGGCGTTTTGGTCGCCAATACGCCGTGGAAACTCACCACACCCGCCAGCGGTGCCCCTTGGCGGGCGGCATCGAGGACAATCCCGCCGCCGAAGCAGTAACCGATCGCCGCGAGTTTTTTCGGGTCGGTCTGCGGTTGTTTTTTCAGCAGGTCAAGCCCGGCATTGAAGCGGGCACTGGCCGTCGCGCTGTTTTTCAGCGCTTCATTCATGAACGCCATGGCATCATTCGGGTGCTCGGTGTTTTTGCCTTTGCCATACATATCGATCGCCAGCGCGCTGTAGCCCAGCCCGGCGAGGTCACGCGCCCGGCGCTTGGCGTAGTCGTTGAGCCCCCAGAACTCATGGACCACCACCACGCCCGGGCGAGCCCCCTGAATGCTGTCGTCGTAGGCGTAATAGCCGATCATTTCAGTCCCGTCGGCACTCTTGTAAGGGATCTCCTGAGTTTTGATTGCCGCTTGGCTGAGGCCGCTCAGGGCGAATAAAACGAGTGCGATCAATACGCGCATGGTTGATGCTCCTTTATAAAGACGTCCAGACAGCCTAGTCGATCCTGTTCAGTCCGAGTTCAGCGGGTGGTGGTTAACCTACAGTCACAATTGTGGTATCGGTTACTTCGTCAGGGTTGTCCGGGATGATGCAGCAGGTTTCGCCAAACACCTTGGTAGAACCAGGTTACCGTTACTGGCGTATTAGCAATCGAGGTGCGAGGTACCTGTGGAGATGTTGATTTTGCCTGGGAGAGCGTTATGAAACTGCTGGTCGTCGAAGACGAAGCGCTGCTGCGTCATCACCTGCAAACCCGCCTGACCGACAATGGCCACGTGGTCGAGTCCGTGGCCAATGCCGAAGAGGCGTTGTACCAGACCGGGCAATTCAACCATGACCTGGCGGTAATCGACCTCGGTCTGCCGGGCATGGGCGGGCTGGACCTGATTCGCCAGCTGCGTGCGCAAGGCAAGACCTTTCCGATCCTGATCCTGACCGCGCGCGGCAACTGGCAGGACAAGGTCGAGGGCCTGGCCGCCGGTGCCGACGATTACGTGGTCAAGCCGTTCCAGTTCGAAGAGCTGGACGCGCGCCTCAACGCCTTGCTGCGCCGCTCCAGCGGTTTTACCCAGTCAACTATCATTGCCGGGCCGCTGGTGCTGGACCTCAATCGCAAGCAGGCGACCCTCGACGAGCAGCCGTTGGCATTGACCGCCTACGAGTACCGGATCCTCGAATACCTGATGCGTCATCACCAGCAGGTGGTTGCCAAGGACCGCTTGATGGAACAGCTTTATCCGGACGACGACGAGCGTGATCCAAACGTGATCGAAGTGTTGGTTGGCCGCCTGCGGCGCAAGCTGGAAGGGCCGACCGGCTTCAAGCCGATTGATACCGTGCGTGGCCTGGGTTACCTGTTCAACGAGCGCTGCCGGTGATTCGATCGCTGCGCCTGCGTCTGATGCTCGCCGCCACGACGCTGGCGGTGCTGTTCATGCTGGCCTTGTTGCCGGCCATGCAGGGCGCGTTCAGCCTGGCGCTGCAAGACTCGATCAAGCAACGCCTGGCCTCGGATGTCACCACGCTGATTTCGGCGGCGCGGGTTGAAGGCAACCGATTGCTGATGCCCACGCAGTTGCCGGACGAACTCTTCAAGCTCACCGACAGCCGCTTGCTGGGCTACATCTATGACCGTGACGGTCATCTGGTCTGGCGCTCGCGGGCGACGCATGACGAGGACATCAGTTACCGACCGCGTTACGACGGACATGGCGATCAATTCGCGCGGATTCGTGAGGCCAACGGTCAGGAGTTCTTCGTCTATGACGTCGAGGTCAAATTGCTCGGCGGCAAAAGCGCAGCGTTCAGTATGGTTGCGCTGCAGCCGGTGCGTGAATACGAGCAGACGCTCGACGGCCTGCGGGAAAATCTCTACCTGGGGTTTGGCGCCGCGTTGCTGGTGTTGCTGTCGCTGCTGTGGATCGGCCTGACCTGGGGCTTGCAGGCCTTGAAACGCTTGAGCCAGGAACTCGACCAGATCGAGAACGGTGCCCTTGAAAGCCTCAGCGAAGAACACCCCCGCGAATTGTTGCGCCTGACCGGCTCGCTGAATCGTTTGCTGCGCAGCGAGCGTGAACAGCGCAGTCGCTACCGCGATTCTCTGGATGATCTGGCCCACAGCCTGAAAACCCCGTTGGCGGTGTTGCAAGGGGTCAGTGAAGACATGGCCCAGCGGCCGGAAGATCGGGAGCAGGCGTGGGTGCTGCAATCGCAGATCGAGCGCATGAGCCAACAGATCAGCTATCAGTTGCAGCGCGCAAGCTTGCGCAAAAGCGGCCTGGTGCGTCACCAGGTGCGCTTGCGGCCGGTGCTGCAAAGCCTTTGCGACACACTGGACAAGGTCTATCGCGACAAGCAGGTACGGACCTCATTCGACCTGCCGGACCCGTGCTACGTACCGATCGAGCAGGGCGCCTTGCTGGAAATGCTCGGCAACTTGCTGGAAAACGCCTATCGCTTGTGCCTGGGTGAAGTGCGCGTCAGCCTGCGGCAAACCATGAGTGGTGTTGAGCTGTGTATCGAAGATGACGGCCCGGGCGTGCCGCCGGATCAGCGCGCGCGGATTCTCCAGCGTGGCGAACGGCTGGACCGCCAGCACCCGGGGCAGGGCATCGGCCTTGCGGTGGTCAAGGACATCATCGAGAGCTACGGCGCACAGTTGACCCTGGGGGACTCAGCCTTGGGCGGCGCGGCATTCCGGATTCACTTTCCGGTGGCTTGACCGGAAGGTGCGAAATGCTTTTGGGGCTCCATCGCGAGCAGGCTCGCTCCCACATTTGATCTCTGGTGTTCACAATTAGTGTGTTCACAGCAGATCCCCTGTGGGAGCGAGCCTGCTCGCGATGGGGTCGGTGAGAGCATCCAAAAAGTTAGCCCTGAAACTCAATTCTCCTGTGCGCGATAGGCGCCTGGCGTCAACCCAGTCCACTTCTTGAACGCCCGGTGAAACGCCGACGGCTCGGAAAATCCCAGCTGTTCGGCGATCTGTTGCAACGACAGGTCGGCACGCCTCAAGTGATAAATCGCGATGTCGCGGCGCAGTTGATCTTTCAATTCCTGAAAACTCGAACCCTCTTCACGCAAGTGTCGACGCAAGGTCTGCGGGCTGATGTGCAGGTGTGCGGCGACCGCTTCCAGGTCTGGCCAGCGCGCACTTTCGCGGCTGAGCAGGCGCCGTAGCTGGCTGCTGAGGCTATCGCCGTCATCCGGGCGCGACAACAGGTCGGCGGGCGAGCGTTCGAGGAAATGCTTGAGGGTTCGTTCATCCTGCAGCAACGGCATCTGCAGGTAACGGCTGTGAAACAACAGGCTGCTTTGCTCGGAAGAAAACACCATCGGGCAGGGGAACAACAGGTCGTACTCGGCAGCGTGCCCGGGTTTCGGGTAGCTGAAACAGGCTTGTTCCAGGCGAATGCGCTGACCGATCAGCCAACTGCCCAGTCGATGCCAGATCACCAGCTGACATTCGCTGAAAAAGTGATCCGGGTCCCACAGCCGAGCATCATCCAGGCTCAAACGCACCATTTCACCTTCGCGGGTCAGGGTCAGGCGCGGAGCGTCGGGGAATAGGCTATAAAATAATAAGCCGCGACTGAGTGCTTTCTCGAGGGTGCGGCAGTGAATCAAGGCATGGCACATCATGGCGAAGGTGCCACGTTTGCTTGGGCCGCGGGCAAAGCCCAGGTATTCGTCATCCAGCGCTTGCCAGAGCCCTTGCAGCAGGCTGGTGAACTGTTCGGGCGCGATCCTGGCGCGAGGTTCGTCGAGCAATTCGACGCTGATCCCCAACTGTTGCAGCAGGCCCGAATAGTCATAGCCGCGCCGGCGCGCGCCACCGAGGGCCGCACGAGCAAAATGACTGGCGATGGTACGTTCGCGCATTGGGGGCTGGTCCGTCCATTGAGTGGCGGATCTTAGCCACGGCCTGGTGGCGGGACAAGGCGGATATCCGCCAAATTGCAGGACGAGAGTCGGTTGATGGGCGGGAATCCGCCACTTCGGTCGGCGGGTCAAGGGATGAAAAAAATCCGGCAGCCCTGATGGCAAAAGGCTTTTGGAGGATTTTGGCAAGGTGGCACGGGCTTTGCGATAAGGGCGAGAGGTCTGCCAGCGCGCAGCTCGACAAAACAAATCCCTCCGGTGCAGGAGGGTTCGCACTTTAGGTGTCGTCTGCGTCAGATGATTGATTGCAGCGCGGTGCTCTTGAGGAACTTTGTAATGACGACTCGTCAGCCACTGTACAAATCCCTGTATTTCCAGGTGATCATTGCCATCGCTATCGGCATCGCGCTCGGTCACTACTACCCGCAAACCGCCGTGGCACTGAAGCCACTGGGTGACGGGTTCATCAAACTGATCAAAATGGTCATCGCACCGATCATCTTCTGCACCGTGGTCAGCGGTATCGCGGGCATGCAGAACATGAAATCGGTCGGCAAGACCGGCGGTTACGCGCTGTTGTACTTCGAAATCGTTTCGACCATCGCGCTGCTGGTGGGTCTGGTGGTGGTCAACATCGTGCAGCCAGGTAATGGCATGCACATCGATGTCAGCACCCTGGATGCTTCCAAAGTGGCTGCTTATGTCGCTGCCGGTGCGGATCAAAGCGTCGTTGGCTTCCTCCTGAACATCATACCGGCCACCATCGTCGGTGCGTTCGCCAACGGCGATATCCTGCAAGTGCTGATGTTCTCGGTGATCTTCGGTTTCGCCCTGCATCGCCTGGGTGCCTACGGCAAGCCAATCCTGGACTTCATCGATCGCTTCGCCCACGTGATGTTCAACATCATCAACATGATCATGAAGCTCGCGCCAATCGGTGCCCTGGGCGCCATGGCTTTCACCATCGGTGCCTACGGCGTTGGCTCGCTGGTGCAACTGGGTCAGTTGATGGCGTGCTTCTACATCACGTGCGTGGTGTTCATTCTGGTCGTGCTCGGCGGCATCGCTCGCGCTCACGGTTTCAGCGTGCTGAAAGTGATTCGCTACATCCGTGAAGAGCTGCTGATCGTGCTGGGTACTTCCTCTTCGGAATCGGTGCTGCCACGCATGCTGATCAAGATGGAGCGTCTGGGCGCGAAGAAATCCGTCGTGGGTCTGGTGATCCCGACCGGTTACTCGTTCAACCTCGACGGGACTGCCATCTACCTGACCATGGCTGCGGTGTTCATCGCTCAGGCGACCGACACCCACATGGACATCACTCACCAGATCACCTTGCTGGTTGTGCTGCTGCTGTCCTCCAAAGGCGCCGCCGGTGTGACCGGTAGCGGCTTCATCGTGCTGGCCGCCACCCTGTCGGCGGTCGGTCACCTGCCGGTTGCCGGTCTGGCACTGATCCTGGGTATCGACCGCTTCATGTCCGAAGCCCGCGCCCTGACCAACCTGGTGGGTAACGCGGTTGCCACCCTGGTCGTGGCCAAGTGGGTCAAAGAGCTGGATGTCGACCAGATGCATGAGGAACTGGCTTCCGGTGGTCGCGCAATCACCAATACGCATGGCGAAGACGATGTGCATGTGGCTGAAAGCCCAGCCCCGACTTCGGTGAAGTAATTCTTCGAGTTGATGAAAAACCCGCTTCGGCGGGTTTTTTATTGCCGCAGGTTTGAGCGCAAAGGTCAGTCCGGCTGATGGTTAAGGTGATTGCTGCCAGGTCATCGGCTGCCTAGGCTTTAGGTATCGCTGACGGAGAATGACCATGCAAGGCCCACTGGCATCACTCAAGGTTCTGGATTTTTCGACGCTGTTGCCGGGGCCGTTCGCCTCGCTGTTGCTGGCGGACATGGGGGCCGAGGTGCTGCGGATCGAATCGCCGACCCGGATGGATCTGGTGCGGGTTCTGCCACCCCACGATCAGGGTACTTCTGCCAGCCACGCCTACCTCAATCGCAACAAGCGCAGCCTGGCGCTGGACCTCAAGCAGCCGGCAGCGCTGGAAGTGGTCAAGCAACTGCTGCAGGACCATGACATCCTCCTCGAGCAGTTTCGCCCGGGAGTGATGGAGCGCCTGGGGCTGGGGTATGAGGCCCTGAAGGCGATCAATCCGCGGCTGATTTACGTCTCGATCACCGGCTACGGCCAGACGGGCCCCTACAAGGACCGCGCCGGTCACGACATCAACTATCTGTCACTGGCCGGCGTGTCCAGCTATACGGGGCACGAGGATAGCGGGCCGTTGCCGTTGGGCGTTCAGGTCGCGGACATTGCCGGTGGTTCGCTGCATGGGGTGATCGGCCTGCTGGCGGCGGTGATTGCCCGTGAGCACAGTGGCCAGGGGCAACACCTGGACGTGAGCATGACCGATTGCGCATTCAGCCTGAACGCCATGGCCGGCGCGGGGTATCTGGCTTGTGGCGTCACACCGGGGCGTGAAGATCAGATGCTCAATGGCGGCAGCTTCTACGACTATTACCGCACTCGCGATGGTCGCTGGATGTCTGTCGGCAGCCTGGAACCGGACTTCATGCAGCAGCTGTGCACGGCGCTGGGTCAGCCGGAACTGGCGGTACTGGGTTTGTCGCCTGTCCCCGAGCAGCAAAAGGCGCTCAAGCTGGCGTTTCAGATCGAATTCGAAAAACATGACTTTGCCGAACTCTGCACGCTGTTTGCCGGGCTCGATGCTTGCGTTGAGCCGGTGCTGAGCCTGGCTGAGGCGGTCGAGCACCCGCAGTTGAAGGCTCGGGATCTGGTCACCCAGGTACCACGCGGAGACGGCACCGCGCAGGCGCAGATGGCTTGTCCGTTGAAATTTTCAGAGGGCTTGCCGGAGCCACGACATATCGGCGCGGCGTTGGGTGAGCATACCGATCAGGTGTTGGGTGAGTTGGGGTATAGCGCTGAGCGGATTGAAGCGTTGCGGCGCGCCGGGATGGTTATTTAGCGCCGGTCAGGGCGCTATCGCGAGCAAGCTCGCTCCCACAGGGGATTTGTGAACGACGCAGATCAAATGTGGGAGCGAGCTTGCTCGCGATGGTGTCGGTATGGACGCTACACATCCCGCTACTCGACCCGCGACTCACCGGTAAACACCAGCGTCTGCCGGCAACGCCGGCACAAATACCGTCGTCCTTGACGCACCAGGCTATGGCGCTGGGCCGAGAACGGGAAATCGCTGTTGGCGCAGGGGCAGCGGTAGATGTAGCGGGTCACGCTGCGGCGTTTGATGGCGTAGGTGTGGCAGCGGTTGGGCGGCAGTTCGTACACCCCGCGCATGATCAATTGCCATTCTTCGCCATGCGGCTGTATGCGGTCGCCGAACAGTTGATGGGCGATCAGGTGCGCGACTTCGTGAGCCACGGTCTGTTTGAGGAAGTCTTCGGCGTTTTCCCGGTACAGCTGCGGATTGAAGCGCAGCAGGTTTTCATGCAGGTGTGCTACACCGGCCTTCTGGCCGCGCAACTTGAGGCTGACCACCGGGCGTTTGAAGGAGCGTTTGAAAAAGGATTCGGCTTGTTGGAAGCAGTCTTCGACGCGGGAATTGAGTTGCTCGGGCATGCTTGGCGGATCTCCAGAGGCGTCGAGTATGCTGCAAACCGTGCTCATTGCGAATCGCCCTGGCGCCGAATGGTCGTCGCGCAATAGAGAAGGCCGCCTTGCGGCGGCCTGTGTTGGCAGATCCCTGTTTGTTTTATAGGCAGCGTCCTTCGCCCGCTTCATTTGCTCGGTGTAAGTTGCCCGTACTAGTTGGTATAGACCGGGCCGACGCCCAGGCCCCAGACAATCACGGTGAATGCCATGATCGCAACCAGCACCACCAGCCCTACGGCGAGCACTGAACTCGAGAACAGAAAACCTTCGTCCGACGGAATGTTCATGAAGGTTGGCAGCCCCACATACAGCAGGTACACGGTGTAGCAGATGGCTGCGGTGCCGACGACCATGCCCAGCCACATATGTGGGTACAACGCCGCCAGACCGCCGATGAACAGTGGCGTGGCGGTGTAGGTGGCAAACGCGACACAGCGCGCCAGGCTCGGGCTGGCGTCATAGGTGCGAGCCATCCAGTGAATGAACGCCCCCATCACTGCGACCCCGCCGAGCATCGCCAGGTACGACATGATAGTCATCCAGAGCGCGCTTTCCTGGGTCAGCATGACCGGCGCGCGGCTACCGATGACCCAACCGACCTTGGTGGTGCCGATAAACGCCGAGATAGCCGGTATTGCCGCCAGAATCAGCGTGTGGGTGAGGTACATGTGGCTGATGCTTTCCTCTTGGTCGCCACGGATTTCTTTCCATTCTTGATCAGGGTGGGTGAAAAGCCCCACGACGTGATGGATCATAGTCAGTCACTCCTTCGTGATTGCTATCGCCCCCCAGCGGAGCGCCTACGGGCCAGTGGCCAAGTCGGTAGAGGTCTGAAATGCATGCGACCTTATGTCGCAGTATAGAAAGTACTGGCTGCCAAAGGTGGGGGGCTTTAGAGCAAATCGCGCTGTAAACCCCGGGGCTAATCGCATCGCCGCATGACAACGCATCATTTGTGGCCGGTTTCATTCCTGTGGCGAGGAGGGGCATCCGCTCGGCTCTTCGCCCCCGAAGGGTTTTTGCGTAAAATGTCGGCCTTTCGTCACACCTCGCGGATTTCAAGCGCCATGGGCACTCTTTCGGTCAACCAGAACAAACTGCAGAAACGTCTACGCCGACTAGCCGGTGAAGCCGTCGCCGATTACAACATGATCGAAGACGGCGACAAGGTCATGGTCTGCCTGTCCGGTGGCAAGGACAGCTACACCATGCTCGACGTGCTGATGCACCTGCAGAAGGTGGCGCCGATCAAGTTCGAGATCGTCGCGGTGAACATGGACCAGAAACAGCCGGGTTTCCCTGAGCATGTGCTGCCGGCCTACCTGAAAGAGCTGGGCGTGGAATACCACATCGTCGAAAAAGACACCTACTCGGTGGTCAAGGAACTGGTCCCGGAAGGCAAGACCACCTGCTCGCTGTGCTCGCGCCTGCGTCGTGGCACGCTCTACACTTTCGCCGACGAAATCGGCGCGACCAAAATGGCCCTCGGTCATCACCGCGACGACATCGTCGAGACGTTTTTCCTGAACATGTTCTACAACGGTTCGCTCAAGGCCATGCCGCCGAAGTTGCGCGCCGACGACGGCCGTAACGTCGTGATCCGCCCGCTGGCCTACTGCAACGAGAAAGACATTCAGGCTTACTCGGACTTCAAGCAGTTCCCGATCATCCCGTGCAACCTCTGCGGCTCCCAGGAAAACCTGCAACGTCAGGTGGTCAAGGAAATGCTTCAGGAATGGGAACGCAAGACGCCGGGCCGCACCGAAAGCATTTTCCGTGGTTTGCAGAACGTCATTCCGTCGCAGTTGGCGGACCGCAACCTGTTCGACTTCACCAACCTGCGTATCGACGAAACCGCAGCGTCGCGTTTTGTGAACGTGGTGAATCTCTGATTGCTTGACCGTTCTGACTTAACGGCGCTCGCGGGCGCCGTTTTTATTTCATTGCTCAGGAGAGGGCATGCGCGATTACAAGTGGCTGCACGAATACTGTCTGAACCGTTTTGGTTCGGCGGCCGAACTGGAAGCCCATCTGCCCGTGCCCAAGACTCCGGCACAACTGCGCAAGATCAGCGATGATCGCTACCTGTCGACCTTGGCGTTGCGGGTCTTTCGCGCAGGCCTCAAGCACAGCCTGGTGGACGCCAAGTGGCCGGCATTCGAAGAAGTGTTCTTCGGGTTCGATCCGGAAAAGGTCGTGCTGATGGGCGCCGAGCACCTTGAGCGACTGATGCAGGACGCACGGATCATCCGCCACCTGGGCAAGCTCAAGAGTGTGCCGCGCAATGCGCAGTTCATCCTGGACGTGGCGAAAGAGAAGGGCAGCTTCGGCGAATTGATCGCCGAATGGCCGGTGACCGACATCGTTGGCCTGTGGAAATACCTGGCCAAACACGGGCATCAATTGGGTGGGCTATCGGCACCGCGGTTTCTGCGGATGGTCGGCAAGGACACCTTCGTGCCGAGTTATGACGTGGTCGCGGCGTTGAATGCGCAAGAGATCATCGACAAGGTGCCGACCAGCCTGCGCGATCTGGCGACGGTGCAGAACGCCTTCAACCAATGGCACGCCGAGAGTGGCCGGCCGATGTGTCAGATTTCGATGATGCTGGCTTACACCGTCAATCATTGAAACCGAGGCGCCTTCATCGCGAGCAGGCTCGCTCCCACAGGGGATTTGTGAACGACGCAGATCCAGTGTGGGAGCGAGCCTGCTCGCGATGGCGGTGTGTCAGGCGACGGAGATCTCGCCTTCGCCGGCCAGCTTACGGTTCAACTGAAACCGCCAGCGCACATACAGCAGTGCCGAGCAGAACACCGCCAGGCTCGCGGCCATTTCCAGCAAACCAAACACCTGCCGATTCGGGTCGAACGCGGCAGTCGCGCCCTTGATGAAATACAGGTTCACCACAAAGCACATCCATGAATGCCCGCGCGGGCTGCCGCTGAGCATGCCCGGTGCCAGCACCAACAAGGGCACCAGTTCAATCAGCAGGATGACCCACGGCCGTGCACCATGCAGGTCGGCGATCATCAGGTAATAGACGCAGAGCAATCCTGCCAGGCCGAAGTAGCACAGCAAGCTGATGACGCGCATCGCCCGAACTCGCGGTTCGAGCCAATCGATGGAGGGCAGCACCTTCGGCTTTTTGGCCACGTTAGCGCTCCAGTTTCAGGGCGGTTTTCGCCAAGCGCAGACCCAGGGCCCGGCACAAGGCGACTTCATGCTCGTTCAAGCCGCTTTTGCCGTCAGCACCGGCGTGATGGCTGGCGCCGTAAGGCGTGCCGCCACCACGGGTCTCGAGCAATGCCGATTCGCTGTAGGGCAGACCGGTGATCAGCATGCCGTGGTGCAGCAATGGCAACATCATCGACAGCAAGGTGGTTTCCTGGCCGCCGTGCAGACTGGCCGTCGAGGTGAAGACCCCGGCCGGTTTGCCCACCAGTGCGCCGGTCAGCCACAGGTTGCTGGTGCCGTCGAGGAAGTACTTCAGCGGCGCTGCCATGTTGCCGAAGCGGGTCGGGCTGCCAAGGGCCAGGCCCGCGCAGTTTTTCAGGTCGTCGAGGCTGGCGTACAGCGCGCCTTCGTCGGGAATGTCCGGTGACACTGCCTCGCATTCGCTGGAGATTGCCGGCACGGTGCGCAGGCGCGCTTCCATCCCGGCCTGTTCCACGCCACGGGCAATCTGTCGGGCCATTTCATTGGTCGAGCCGCTGCGGCTGTAATACAGAACCAGAATGTACGGCGCACTCACGGCAGAATCTCCAGCAGGTTCTCTATCGGACGGCCGATGACGGCTTTGTCGCCGACTTCGAGAATCGGTCGCTCCATGAGTTTCGGATGCTCGGCGATGGCGGCGATCAATTGCGCTTCGCTCAGGCTGCTGTCAGCCAGGTGCAGGGCTTTGAATTCGTCTTCGCCGGTGCGCAGCAATTGGCGGGCGCTGATGCCGAGTTTGCCCAGCAGGCTTTGCAGCTGCGCGGCGTTCAGCGGGGTTTCCAGGTAGCGGACCACGGTTGGCGTCAGGCCACGGGCTTCCAGCAGTTCCAGCGCACCGCGGGATTTCGAGCAGCGCGGGTTGTGATAAAGCGTCAGATCGGTCATGTGCGGTTCGCATCTTGCGTAAGGTGGCGGCTATTCTACCTGTGCAGCGAGCAGTCCTGAACCTTGGGAGGCGATGGGTCGCAGCAGAACCTGTTTTTTTGAGTAAGGATGACCCCCATGACAAGGCAACTGACAGCAGCATTGGCCCTCTTCGCAACCTTGCTGCTTGGCGGCTGTGGCTATGACTACGGCAGCGATCAACTGGGACAGAAAGTGGCGTCCGAGCGGTTGGATGGCCGATGGTTTGTGCTTAATTACTGGGCCGAGTGGTGTAGCCCGTGCCGTACAGAAATTCCACAATTGAACGTTTTGGCTGAACAGCTCAAGGGCCAGAAGATCAGTGTGTTCGGGGTCAATTTCGACAATGTGCAGGGCGAAGAGCTCAAGAGTGCCAGTGAAAAGCTCGGGATTACGTTCACCGTGCTGGCCCAGGATCCGGCCGACCGCTTCGAATTGCCACGCAGCGAAGCGCTGCCGGTGACCTACATCATCGATGACAAGGGCAAGGTGCGTGAGCAGTTGATGGGAGAGCAGACGGCGGCAGGGGTGATGGAGAAGCTCAAGGCGTTGCAGGCGATGAATTGAAGGGGCGTTTTTCTGAAGTCTGCGTCGACCTTTAGATCCACCCCTCACCCCAACCCTCTCCCCACGGGGGAGAAGGGGAAAGGGAGCCGATCTTCATTGTTCTCAAGATCTGAGTTCGACGTGATCTTTCAGGTCGCAGAATTTCGAATAAACAACTCGGTCAGTCCCCTCTACCCTTGGGGAGAGGGTTAGGGTGAGGGGGGGCGATCAACCTTCCTCAAGCCACCAGCGCAGCGGCTTGCCTTCAGCGGGCCAGAAGCGTATTTGCTCGATTGGCGAGATGTCCCAGCGCTGCACGGATTCCAGCGCTTGCAGGAAGCGTTTTTCCTGTTCCATCAAGGCCGGGGCGCACATTTTGCGGGTGCTGCCGACTTTGCCGAAGCTCAGCTTGTCGCCGTCCAGCGTGTAGGGCGCGAACCAGTGGTTGCAGCCACCATTGCCATAAGCGCGACCGTCTTCACCCAACGTGATGGTCAGGTGGCTGTAGTCGATCAGCGGGCGTTCGCCGATCCACTCCAGCACATAGCTGTGATCCTGTTGCAGTTGCACCGGCTCAGCGGCGCAGCCCAGCAGACTGGCGCCCACCATCGCGGCCAGAACGAGGTGTTTCATTACACGGGCTCCTGGCATTTCGGGCACAGGTGCTTCTCGCTGGCGGTGGTCCAGCCCAGTTCGGCAATCCGTGCGGTGGCAGCCGGTTTTTCGGCCTTGTTGCCCAGCTTGGCGTCGACCGCGAACTCGAATTTGAGCTCTTTGGCGCAGCTGTCGCAGTTCACTTGCCAGTTGTGAATCGCCAGTTCACCAAACACCGGACCATTGGCCACGGCAACCCACTGGCCCATGGGCTTGAGCAGGTGGCGAACGTTTTCAACGGTCAGGCGCATGGACAGGTCCTTGCTGCCTTTGAGGGTGACCAACAGCACATCATCGGCGCGGATCGAGCCGCCGTTGCCGGTGACTTGATAGCGCCCCGGCGTCAGCGCGCGGCATTCGGTCAGGGTGTGTTGAGGGTTCATCAGGCTGTAGCGGAAATCGTGTTCGACCATGGGTCCTCCAAATATGCGCGATATGCTAGCACGCGAAAGAATCGGGCATGGTCCATGGTTGCGACCTTCGATCAGACCAAATCAGCTTTCGACCTGATTGTGAGGTGTGCCAGCGGCCCAATCGATGATGTTCTGCAAGGTGGTCGTGGCAATGGCGGCCAATGCTTCGTGGGTCAGGAAGGCCTGGTGCGCGGTGACGATCACGTTGGGGAAGGTCAATAGCCGCGCCAACACATCGTCTTGCAGCGGCCGGTCGGAGCGGTCCTCGAAGAACAGTTGGGCTTCTTCTTCATAGACGTCCAGCCCCAGATACCCCAATTGACCGCTTTTCAGTGCGTCGATCAGCGCGGGTGTGTCCACCAGGCCGCCACGCCCGGTGTTGATCAGCATGGCACCGGATTGCAGACGCGCCAGCGACCGGCTGTTGATCAGGTGCTTGCTCTCGGCGGTCAGCGGACAATGCAGGCTGATGATCTGCGCTTCGGCCAACAGCTCAGATAACGGCAGATAGCGGGCACCGAGGGCCTGAACCGCAGGATTGGGGCAGGGGTCGTAAGCCAGCAACTTACAGCCAAACCCGACCATGATTTTCGCGAAGACGGCGCCGATCTGGCCTGTGCCGACCACGCCGACGGTCTTGCCGAACAGATCGAAACCGGTCAGCCCGTGCAGGCTGAAATCGCCTTCGCGGGTCCGGTTGTAGGCGCGGTGCAGACGTCGGTTCAGGGCCAGGATCAGCGCCACTGCGTGTTCGGCCACCGCATGAGGCGAGTAGGCCGGCACGCGGACGATGCTCAACCCCAGGCGTTTCGCGCACGCCAGGTCAACGTGGTTGTAACCCGCCGAGCGCAGGGCGATCAGGCGCGTACCGCCGGCGGCCAGTTGTTCAAGCACCGGCGCGCTGAGGTCGTCATTGATAAAGGCGCAGACCACTTCATGTCGCTCGGCCAGCGCCGCCGTGTCCAGGCTCAGACGCGCAGGCTGGAAGTGCAATTCGATACCGGCGGGCACTTTGGCGGCGAGAAAGCTCTCGCGGTCGTACGTCTGGCTGCTGAAGAGAATCGTGCGCATGGCATCGTCCTTGTGCTTGAGTGCGCTGAGTTTAACCCTCAACGCCCGCCGCGCTATTGCGCTGGGTCAAGCGCCAATACGCGCTTGCGAGGCCAGGCGGTTGATCGCCCGCTCAAGCTCTTCCAGCGCCACCAGGGCTTTGGGGTCTTGTTGCTTGAGCAGGGTTTCACTGCGCTGGCAGGCCGCACGCAACTGCGGAACGCCGCAATAGCGCGTCGCCCCGTGCAGGCGGTGGACCCGTTCGATCAGGGCATTCTGGTCATTGCTTTCACGGGCGACGCGAATCGCCTCGCGGTCGGCTTCCAGTGAGGCAAGCAACATCGACAGCATGTCGGCCGCCAGATCGGCTTTGCCGGCCGCCAGGCGCAGGCCTTCATCGGGATCGAGTACCAGCAGGTCGCTGGTGTTGCCATAAACATCGGCGCGCTCCGGACCGAGGTTGCGCAGGGCCAGCCCGGTCCACTTCAACACCACCTGCGCCAATTGGCGTTCGCTGATCGGTTTGGTCAGGTAATCGTCCATGCCACTTTGCAGCAAGGCGCGCTTTTCGTTGGCCATCGCGTGGGCGGTGAGGGCGACGACCGGCAGCGGCGTGCAATGCCGTTCGCTTTCCCATTGGCGAATCGCTTCGGTGCTCTGGCGTCCATCCATGCCCGGCATCTGCACGTCCATCAGCACCAGGTCGAAAGCTTCGGTCTGCACGGCCTTGATCGCCGCGGAACCGCTTTCGACCGCCAGCACCTTGGCGCCCATGTCTTCGAGTAGCGTCTGCACCAGCAACAGGTTGGCCGGGTTGTCGTCGACGCAGAGTACTTTGGGCGCGCGACTGGAAACCGGTTCGCCCGGCTCGTTGCGCAACTGACGCGGGTTGACCAGATCCGACAGCGCCCGACGCAACTTGCGGGTGCAGGCGGGTTTGGCCTGCAACTGGCTGTGAGGGTTGGGCACCGAGAGATGGAACAGCGTCTGCTCAGTAGTCGGGCACAGCACCAGTACTTTGCAACCCAGGTGTTCGAGGTCCCAGATATGCTGATTCAGCCGCTCCGGCGGCATGTCGTTGGAGGTGATGCCGAGCACGGCAAGGTCGATCGCCTGCTCGGTCTGATGCGCACCGGTGACGCCATTGGTCAGGCTTTCCAGGGTGTTGAACGGGGTCACTTCAAGGCCACAGTCTTCCAGTTGATGCTGCAAGGCCTGGCGTGCCAGTTCGTGGTTTTCCAGCACCGCAACGCGCCGTCCGAGCAACGGTGGTCCTGGCAGGTCTTCGGCATCGTCGCGGGTTTTTGGCAGGCTCAGGCTGACCCAGAATTCCGAGCCTTCGCCCGGCGTGCTGTCGACGCCGATCTCGCCCCCCATCTGCTCGATCAACCGCTTGGAAATCACCAGCCCCAGACCGGTACCGCCCGGTTGCCGCGACAATGAATTGTCGGCCTGGCTGAAGGCCTGAAACAACGCACGCACGTCCTGATTCGACAGGCCGATGCCGGTGTCCTGAATGCTGATGCGCAGTTGCACGCTGTCTTCGTGTTCTTCTTCAAGCATGGCGCGGGCAACGATAGTGCCTTCGCGGGTGAACTTGATCGCGTTACTCACAAGGTTGGTGAGGATCTGCTTGAGCCGCAGCGGGTCGCCGACCAGCGACAGCGGAGTGTCGCGGTACACCAGGCTGACCAGTTCGAGCTGTTTGGCGTGGGCGGCCGGGGCGAGGATGGTCAGGGTGTCCTGAAGCAGATCGCGCAGGTTGAACGGAATGCTGTCGAGTACCAGTTTGCCGGCCTCGATTTTCGAGAAGTCGAGAATCTCGTTGATGATCCCCAGCAGACTGTCGGCGGACTTTTCGATCGTGCCCAGGTAGTCGAGCTGACGCGGCGTCAGTTCGCTTTTTTGCAGCAAATGGGTGAAACCGAGGATGCCGTTGAGCGGCGTGCGAATCTCGTGGCTCATGTTGGCGAGGAACTCGGACTTGATCCGGCTCGCTTCCAGGGCTTCCTTGCGCGCCAGATCCAGCTCGATGTTCTGGATCTCGATGGTTTCCAGGTTCTGCCGGACGTCTTCGGTGGCCTGATCGATGCTGTGCTGCAGTTCTTCCTGGGCGTTTTGCAGGGTACTGGCCATGCGGTTGATACCCGAGGCCAACTCGTCCAGCTCCTGGCTGCCGAGCGGGGGCAGGCGGGTTTCGAGATGGCCGTCCTTGAGTTGTGCCACGGCCTGCTTGATCAGGTTCAGCGGTGTATTGATGGTGCGGCCCATGCGCAATGCCAGCAGCGCGGTGCCGACCAGACCTGCGGCGATCAACAGCACGCTGGCGAACAGGCTGCGGTAACCGCGCAGCAACATGCCGTTGTGGGAGAGTTCCAGCTCGACCCAGCCCAGCAAGCGATCGGATTCATCGGGGATCAGCTCGCCGGCCAGGTTGCGATGCCTGCCAAACACCGGCAGCAGGTAACGGGTGGCGTCGCTGCCGGTGCGTTGCAGCATATGCGCGCTGTCGCCGGTGGGCGGCTGGTTGAGCATCAGCGGCCCGGCGTGCGCCAGTTGCGTGCGGTCCGGCGCCAGGAACGACACGGCGCGCACGTCCGGTTGCTCCAGTGACTGGGTCGCGATGCGTTCCAGCAGGTCGTCATTCTTGTGGCCCATGGCCGGGGCGACCAGAGGTGCCAGCTGTTCGGCGATCATTTCGCCGCGTTGCAGAAGTTGGGTTTGCAGGTCGGACTGTTGCATCCAGGTGAAGTAGCCGCCCAGAACCAAGGCCATCAGGCTGGTCGGCAACAAGGTCAACAACAATACGCGACCTTTGATCCCCAGTTTCTTCAGCACGTCACTCTCCTGCTATCACGCTGTTTATAGATGACCGTGCGTGCATCCGGCACGCGCTACCCGCGCAGTGTAGCGATTTGCTGGCAGGCAATCCCGGCAAATTATCCAGGGCTTTGTGACGGTTTGAACCTTACCGGGGGCGGCGACGAAAGTCGCGGGTTGCTCACTGCCGGGCAATCTAGAATAATCAGTGATTGAGAATGACTTGCAGAAGCTAATGACTCCCGTATCTGTTGTCCCCCCGCGTATCCTGGCGATTGAAGACGACCTTGTAGTGGGGGCACATGTTCATGAACATCTGGGGCGCTGTGGTTTTCAGGTGACCTGGTGCCAGAACGGCGAGGACGGGTTGGCGATCGCTCGCGAGCAGACCTTCGATATCGTGCTGATGGATATTGTGCTGCCAGGCATGGATGGCCTGGCGGTATTGACCGACCTGCGGACCCGCGATTCCACCCCGGTGCTGCTGATGTCGGCGCTGGGCGCCGAAGCGGATCGCATCAACGGTTTTCGCCTGGGTGCCGACGACTACCTGCCCAAGCCTTTCAGCATGGCCGAATTGCGGGTGCGCATCGAAGCGATCCTGCGGCGTGTGGCCCTGGACCGTCGACATACGCTGCCAGCGATCAACAGCGACGTTCACAGCCTGCGTTTCGATGATGAACTGTCTGATGTTCGCTATGGTGGGCAGTGGGCCGGGCTGACTCGCAGCGAATACCGGCTGCTGGAAACCTTGAACCGCAATGTCGATGAAGTGCTCGGCAAGGCCTTCCTTTATCAGCAGGTGTTGCAGCGCGGCTACGCGCCCCACGACCGCAGCCTGGACATGCACATCAGCCAGATCCGCCGCAAACTCAAGGTCATCGGCTATGGCGAACGCAAAGTGCGCACGGTCTGGGGCAAGGGTTATGTAATGAGTGCCGTTGATGAAGTGGTCTGAGCGGGTGGTGCCTTTGAGCAACCTGGATCAACAGGCCCGCGCTTGCGATCAAATGTCCAGCGCCGTGGCCCAGCAGCAACAACTGCTGCGCGACTTGTCTCATGAACTGCGCACACCGTTGAGCCGTCTGCGGGTGGCCAGCGAAAGCGAAGAGGATCTGCTGCAACTGCGCGAGCGCATCGGTCGCGAAATCGATGGCATGCAACGGTTGGTAGAAGACACTCTGCAACTGGCCTGGCTCGACGCGGAGCACTCGCCATTACCGGACGAGGCGATCCAGATTCAGGCACTTTGGGAAATGCTCACGGAAAACGCCTGCTATGAAAGCGACTGGGCTGCCGAGCGATTGCACTGCGCGGTGGAGGCTTCATGCTGGGTTCGCGGCCATCTGAATACCTTGGCCCAGGCGCTGGAAAACATCCTGCGCAATGCCATCCGCCATTCTCCGGTCGGAGGCAGCGTGCGCCTCGATGGCCAGCGTGACGGCGATTATTGGCTGCTGTGGATCGAAGATCAGGGCGGCGGTGTCGCCGAAGACGATCTGGAGCGTATGTTCGACCCGTTTATCCGACTCGACGGCTCACGCCCCGGTAATGGCGGATTTGGCCTGGGGCTGAGTATCGCGCGCAACGCGGTGCAACGTCAGGGCGGGCGCTTGTGGGCGGAGAATACGGGGCAGGGGTTGCGGCTGAATATGCGGTTGTTGGCTGATCTTGACGGTGTCAGTGACGACGCCATCGCGAGCAAGCTCGCTCCCACATTGGTACGGTTCCAGCCGCAAAAAGTGTGAGCAACACGAACCCTGTGGGAGCGAGCCTGTTCGCGATGGCTATCTCAAACCACCACAAAACCAACTCTTATTCCCATAAGCCATAAGCACCGCACTTTGCGTGATATGGCCTGCGCACGTTTGCCGGTATGATGGTCGCCCCCGCAGTCTGGATTGCGAATACGCCATGACCTTGCAGTACCCCACCATCGCCGATTGCGTCGGCAACACTCCGCTGGTTCGTTTGCAGCGCCTGCCCGGCGCCACCAGCAACACCCTGCTGCTCAAGCTCGAGGGTAATAACCCGGCGGGTTCGGTCAAGGACCGTCCGGCGCTGTCGATGATTACCCGTGCCGAGCTGCGTGGGCAGATCCATGCCGGCGATACGCTGATCGAGGCGACCTCCGGCAACACCGGGATTGCCCTGGCCATGGCCGCGGCGATCAAGGGTTACAAGATGATCCTGATCATGCCCGACAACTCCAGCGCCGAGCGCAAGGCGGCGATGACCGCCTATGGCGCGGAGCTGATTCTGGTCAGCCAGGAAGAGGGCATGGAAGGTGCTCGCGACCTCGCCGAGCGGATGCAGGCTGAGGGGCGCGGCAAGGTACTCGACCAGTTCGCCAACGGCGACAACCCCGAGGCGCATTACACCGGTACCGGCCCGGAAATCTGGCGCCAGACCCAGGGCACCATTACTCATTTCATCAGTTCCATGGGCACCACGGGCACCATCATGGGTGTCTCGCGTTACCTGAAAGAACAGAATCCGGCCGTGCAGATCGTCGGCCTGCAACCGATGGAAGGCTCGGCGATTCCGGGTATCCGTCGCTGGCCGCAGGAATACCTGCCGAAGATCTATCAAGCCGATCGGGTTGACCGCATCGTCGACATGGCCCAAAGCGAAGCCGAAGACGTAACCCGTCGTCTGGCGCGCGAAGAGGGCATCTTCTGTGGCGTGTCCTCGGGCGGTGCTGTAGCTGCGATGCTGCGCCTGTCCAAGGAAGTCGAAAACGCGGTGATGGTCGCGATCATTTGTGACCGTGGCGACCGTTACTTGTCGACCGGCATTTTCGACGCGCCCAACTGATGGCAAAGCAAGAGAGAGGCCTGCGCTTCCAACCGACTGGCGGCAGCAAGACCCCGCAAGTCCCGACCGGCAAAAAGCAGCGCTTGACCATCGAGCGCCTGGCCAATGACGGTCGCGGTATCGCGTTTTTCGAAGGTCGTACCTGGTTCGTCATCGGTGCATTGGCCGGTGAAGAAGTCGAGGCGCGCGTCCTGGGTGCCCATGGCAAAGTTGTCGAGGCACGCACCGAGCGCGTCTTCGTCGCCAATCAAGTGCGTCGTCCGGCGCCGTGTGCCCATGCCGGGCGCTGCGGTGGTTGCAGCGTGCAGCATCTGCCCCACAGTGAACAGCTCGCCCTGAAACAGCGCATGCTCGCCGAGCAGTTGTCGCGGGTTGCCGGTGTCGAACCCGAGCAGTGGGCAGAACCCTTGAGCGGTCCTGAGTTCGCCTACCGACGTCGCGCCCGGGTGGCGGTGCGTTGGGATGTGAAGACGAAAAAACTCGACGTCGGTTTTCGTGCCGCCGGCAGCCAGGACATCGTCGGTATCAACGATTGCCCGGTGCTGGTACAGCCCTTGCAGCCGATCATGAGCGGCTTGCCGGAAATGCTCCGGCGTTTGAGCAAGCCTCAAGCGTTGGGTCATGTGGAGTTGTTCGCCGGTTCATCCCTGGCCTTGTTGTTGCGCCACATGGCGCCACTGTCTGAAAACGACCTGAGCATCCTCAAGGAATTCTGCGCATTCCATGATGCCCAATTGTGGCTGCATGGCGAAGGCGAGCCGCAACCGGTCGATGCCGATCAGGCGTTGGGTTACCGCCTTGAGCAATGGAATCTTGAGCTGGCGTATCGCCCGGGTGACTTCATTCAGGTGAACGCCGGGGTCAACGAAGCGATGGTCGCCCAGGCTCTGGAATGGCTGAAGCCTGCCGCTGACGAACGCGTGCTCGATCTGTTCTGCGGCCTGGGTAACTTTGCCTTGCCGCTGGCGCAGAATGTCCGTGAAGTGGTGGCGGTGGAAGGCGTGCAGACCATGGTCGAGCGCGCGGCTGCGAATGCCGCTAGCAACAATCTGCATAACGCGAAGTTTTTTCAGGCCGATTTATCCCAGCCTTTGGCTGATGCCAAATGGGCCAGCGAGGGCTTTTCTGCGGTACTCTTGGACCCACCGCGCGACGGTGCTTTCGAGGTGGTGCGTACACTCGCATCGCTGGGTGCCAAGCGCTTGGTTTATGTGTCGTGCAACCCGGCAACTTTGGCCCGCGACACGGTCGAATTGATCAAGCAGGGCTACCGGTTAAAACGTGCCGGGATCCTCGATATGTTTCCTCAGACGGCACATGTCGAGGCCATGGCGTTATTTGAAGCGAGCTAGGATGGCTCGTCAGGTCCGACCAGACCGCTCATGCATCAGCCGCTCAGCCCAGCGAGGGCGCGTGGGCAACGAAGGTCAGCGATTTGACGCATTGAATCTGCGTCGTAGGGAAGGTAAGCAAGATGGTACAGGTGAGAGCACACCAGCCGATCAATACCGACGGCAGTATCAATCTCGAGGCTTGGCTCGATCATGCGGTCAGTGTCGATCCGGCACTGGATCGCGAAGCCTTGAAAGAAGCCTGCGAGTTCGCTCGTCAGGCCGAACAGCAAGACAAAGCGGCGAAGAATCTCTGGTCCGAAGGCACGTCGAGTTTTCGTACGGGCCTTGAGATCGCAGAGATCCTCGCCGACCTCAAGCTCGATCAGGATTCGCTGGTCGCGGCGATCCTTTACCGTGGCGTACGCGAAGGCCATATCCAGCTGCCGGCCGTCAGCCAGCGCTTTGGTCCGGTGGTCGCCAAACTGATCGACGGCGTGCAGCGCATGGCGGCGATCAGCGCCAGCCTGAGCCCGCGCCAATCGTTGGTGCTGGGCTCTCAGGGCCAGGTGGAAAACCTGCGCAAGATGCTCGTGGCCATGGTCGACGACGTCCGTGTTGCGCTGATCAAACTGGCCGAGCGCACCTGCGCGATCCGTGCGGTGAAAACCGCCGATGACGAAAAGCGCAACCGGGTCGCCCGGGAAGTCTTCGATATCTATGCGCCGCTGGCTCACCGTCTTGGCATTGGTCATATCAAATGGGAACTGGAGGACTTGTCCTTCCGTTACCTGGAGCCTGAACAATACAAGCAGATCGCCAAGTTGCTGCACGAGCGGCGCCTTGATCGCGAACGGTTCATCAGTGATGTGATGAATCAGCTGCAGGCCGAATTGCAGGCCACCGGCGTCGATGCCGACATCAGTGGCCGGGCCAAACACATCTATTCGATCTGGCGCAAAATGCAGCGCAAGGGTCTGGAGTTCAGCCAGATCTACGACGTGCGTGCGGTGCGCGTGCTGGTGCCGGAAATGCGCGACTGCTACACCGCGCTGGGCATCGTCCACACCTTGTGGCGGCACATCCCGAAAGAGTTCGACGACTACATCGCCAACCCGAAAGAGAACGGCTACCGCTCGTTGCACACGGCGGTCATCGGTCCTGAAGGCAAGGTGCTGGAAGTGCAGATCCGCACCCACGCGATGCACGAAGAGGCCGAGCTGGGCGTTTGCGCGCACTGGCGCTACAAGGGCACCGACGTCAAATCCGGCTCCAATCACTACGAAGAGAAAATCTCCTGGCTGCGTCAGGTGCTCGAGTGGCACGAAGAGCTGGGCGATATCGGTGGTCTGGCGGAACAGCTGCGGGTCGATATCGAGCCGGATCGGGTGTACATCTTCACCCCCGACGGTCACGCGATCGACTTGCCAAAAGGCGCCACACCGCTGGACTTCGCCTACCGCGTACACACCGAAATCGGTCACAACTGCCGGGGTGCGAAGATCAACGGGCGGATCGTTCCGCTCAACTACAGCCTGCAGACCGGTGAGCAGGTCGAGATCATCACCAGCAAGCACGGCACGCCGAGCCGCGACTGGCTGAACCCGAACCTGGGCTACATCACCACCTCGCGGGCGCGGGCGAAAATCGTTCACTGGTTCAAGTTGCAGGCGCGCGACCAGAACGTCGCGGCCGGTAAAACCCTGTTCGAGCGCGAACTCAATCGCCTCGGTCTGCCGCAGGTAGATTTCGAAAAGCTGGCCGACAAGGCCAACATGAAAACCGCCGAGGACATGTTTGCCGCCTTGGGGGCCGGCGATTTGCGCCTGGCGCAACTGGTCAACCTGGCACAGCAACTGGTCGAGCCGGAACGCGGCAACGAACAGCTGGAGCTGATCCCGCGCAAAGCCACTGGCTACAAGCCGGGTAAACGCGGCGACATCCAGATCCAGGGCGTCGGCAACCTGATGACCCAAATGGCTGGCTGCTGCCAGCCGTTGCCGGGCGATGCGATCGTCGGTTACATCACCCAGGGCCGTGGCGTCAGCATTCACCGCCAGGACTGCGCCTCGGTGCTGCAACTGGCCGGGCGCGAGCCTGAGCGGATCATCCAGGTCAGTTGGGGCCCGGTGCCGGTGTTGACCTATCCGGTGGACATCATCATTCGTGCCTACGACCGTTCCGGTCTGCTGCGTGACGTGTCGCAAGTGCTGCTCAACGAGCGGATCAACGTGCTGGCGGTCAACACCCGCTCGAACAAAGAGGACAACACTGCGTTGATGTCCCTGACCATCGAGATTCCGGGGCTGGACGCATTGGGGCGGTTGTTGGGGCGTATTTCCCAATTGCCGAACATCATCGAAACCCGGCGTAACCGCACCCCGTGATGATCGGTGTGGAAGCTGCTTTATGTGGGAGCGAGCCTGCTCGCGATGGCGGTTGTCCAGTCAACAGTTAGGCTGGATGTGCCGGCCCTATCGCGAGCAGGCTCGCTCCCACATGGGTTTTGTGAAGAGATTGATAGATGTATTCACTTCAAGACTTGCTACACCTGATGAACCGGCTGCGGGATCCGCAGTTCGGCTGTCCGTGGGATATCAAGCAAACGTACCAGACCATCGTCCCGCACACCCTGGAAGAAGCCTATGAGGTGGCCGACGCCATCGAGCGTGGCGACTTCGATCATTTGCAGGGTGAGTTGGGCGATCTGCTGTTCCAGGTGGTGTATTACAGCCAGTTGGCGCGGGAAGAGGGGCGTTTCGAGTTCGATGGCGTGGTCGACAGCATCACCCGCAAACTGATTCGTCGTCATCCCCACGTATTCCCGACCGGCGATCTGTACGCACCACTGGATATCCCGCGCCTCAGTGAGGAGCAGGTCAAACAGCGCTGGGAGGAAATCAAGGCCGAGGAGCGGGCCGAGAAGTCCCAGGCACCTGAACAATTGTCCTTGCTCGATGATGTGCCGGCAGCGCTGCCGGCGTTGTCCCGTTCGGCCAAGCTGCAAAAGCGTGCGGGGCAGGTGGGTTTCGACTGGCCGGACGCGTTGCCGGTGCTGGATAAAGTCCGCGAGGAGCTTGATGAAGTGCTCGAAGCCATGGCGGATAACGACGCGACAGCGATCAGTGACGAAATCGGCGATCTGCTGTTTTCCGTGGTCAACCTGGCGCGTCACCTCAAGGTCGATCCCGAAAGCGCATTGCGCGGCGCCAACAGCAAGTTTGAAAGACGCTTCCGATTTATCGAACAGGCATTGCGCGACACCCGCCGTCCCATAGAAGATTGCACCCTCGAAGAGTTGGACGCCTTGTGGGGCGAAGCCAAACGTCAGGAAAAGAATTTGCCCAGCTGCGGCTGAGCTGTTGCCTAAGTGAGTAAGCACCATGAGCCTTTCCCTTCGCGACCAGTTGCTCAAAGCAGGGCTGGTCAACCAAAAGCAGGCCAAACAGGTCGGCAAAGAAAAACAGAAGCAGCAACGCCTGGCCCATAAAGGCCAGATCGAGCTCGATGATTCCCAGCAGCGTGCGGCCCAGGAGGCCATGGCCGAAAAGGTCAAGCGCGACCAGGAACTCAATCGCCAGCAGCAGGAGAAGGCCGAGCAGAAGGCCCGTGCCGCGCAGGTCAAGCAATTGATCGAAGTCTCGCGCTTGCCGAAGTTGACCTCCGAGGATTACTACAACTTCGTGGACGACAAGAAGGTCAAGCGCATCAGCGTCAACACCTTGATGCGCAACAAGCTCAGCAGCGGTTCCCTGGCGATCGTGCATCACGCCGGCGGCTATGAAGTGATTCCGCGTGAAGCGGCCCTGAAGATCCAGGAGCGCGATCCACAGCGCATCGTGCAGCTGAATGTGAAGACAGAAGAAGTCAGCGCCGAAGACGATCCGTACGCGGCCTATCAGATCCCTGACGATCTGATGTGGTAAGCCTTTAAAGGTTGCAACAACGACAAACCCCGCTCATTGGCGGGGTTTGTCGTTTTCAATGCTGTCATTACACGGATCGGGCGTCTCGTTGCTGTTCCAGATTTTCCAGTTCGGCCTTGTAGCTGTGGGCATCGCTCTCGGAGTGGAACATCCCCACCAGCATGTCTTGTTGATAGACGTCCCAGATCCGGATGCCGGCGGCTACGCCTTCGTGGGATTTATGTGAATCGTCGCGTTCAGTTACTTTTACAGTCATCTGCTGGCTCCAATCTCAATGGTTCTGCAGCAAGGCGTGTGCAGGCCTTTGTTATATGTTTTGTTAGCTTGCTAAGTAAATGCTCGCGCTCGGTAATGATCTTTTGCAGAAACTGAAAAAATCCTGCAGCCCTTGCAGGCCGTGACATTCGGTCGCAGGGCGCCGGGTTTCATGACAGAAGTTTCATGTTTCCAACGGCTTGGGCACAAACCGGCAGGCGAAAAAAAGCCCCGCAATTGCGAGGCTTCTTCATTTCGAGCTGCTTGCTTAGCTGCCTTTGACAGCCTTGCCGTCAACCGTACCGTCGAGGAGCATGATGTTGTACTCCTTGCCGTCGGTCTCGACCTGGCGCAGGGCTACCAGGATGTAGCCCCAGTCCTTGGCGAACCACATTTCGGTGATGCGCTTGTTCTGTGTCGGGTCGCGAACACGTTCGACCTTGATCGCATCGACCGAACCGGCTTTGGTCTGGACTTTCTCCTGGCCAATCACGCGGAAGTCGTAGGTGTCGGTGTCTTCACCTTCGACCACTTGGTAGCTCATGCTTTTTTTGCCGGCGGCTACATCGCGCTGCAGGGCCAGTTGGTAGGTGGACTTGTCCAGCATGCCGGTGTTGAGCGGTACCTTGACCGGGTCGCCGCGATCAGTGCCGGTGACCATCTTGGTGGTCCAGTCGAAGTCCAGATTGACCTTCTTGGCTTTGCCCAGGCCGCCGCGTTCGAAGCGATATGACTGGGGCAGCAAGGCGTCCTTGTCCAGCTTCAGGGTGCTTTCTTCGGTCAGGCTGGCGACCAGCATGGAGGCCTTGAAATTCAAGGTCCAGGAGCCGTTGTCATTTTTCGACAGGCTGCGTTCGGCCGAGCCGCTCATCGGGAGCTGCTTCCAGTCGGCGGTGTAGCTGGCGGAGAACGGTTGAAGGTCTGCCGCCTGCGCAAGGGGCAGGGCGAGCAGAGCACAAGCGAAGAGCAGGGCGCGACGCATAAAATCTCCTAGTTTCGAATCAAGTGACCGCTGGCCGCGAGTAACTGACCATCCAGTAAAGCACCCTGTTCGCCAAGGCTCAGTCGGCCCTCGGCAAACCAGCGTACGGCCATCGGGTAAATCTGGTGTTCGCGGGCGTGAACCCGTTGCGCCAGACTTTGCGGCGAATCGTGCAACTCTACCGGTATTACTGCCTGTACGACCAGTGGTCCGCCATCGAGTTCCTCGGTGACGAAGTGCACGCTGCAGCCATGTTCGGTGTCGCCGGCTTCCAGCGCTCGCTGATGAGTGTGTAACCCTTTGTATTTGGGTAGCAGCGAAGGATGGATATTGAGCAGGCGACCCTGATAGTGACGGACGAAATCAGCGCTGAGAATACGCATGAATCCGGCCAGTACCACAAGCTTGGGTTGGAAGGCGTCGATCAATTCGATCAAGGCGGCATCGAAGGCCTCGCGACCTTCGAAAGCCTTGTGATCCAGGGTGCGGGTGTCGATACCCGCGTCCCTGGCGCGCTGAAGGCCATAGGCATCAGCGCGGTTCGAGATCACCGCGCGAATGCGCACAGGGTTGTCCGCGTTCTGCGCGTCGTCGATCAAGGCCTGCAAGTTACTGCCGGTGCCGGACAACAGCACCACGACATCACAGGTTGCGGGCATTTGCTCTTGCATTAATGCGCCTTGAGGTTCTTCAGTTCAACCTGCGCAGCACCTTCGGCAGCGGTAGCGATCTGACCGATGACCCAAGGCTGCTCGCCGGCTTCACGCAGTACGTTCAGGGCGGTTTCGACGTGTTCCTGAGCAACGCAGATCACCATGCCGACGCCGCAGTTCAGCACGCGGTGCATTTCGGTTTCGTCGACGTTGCCTTTCTCTTGCAGCCAGTCGAATACGGCCGGACGGGTCCAGCTCGCTACGTCAACCACAGCTTGCGCGCCTTTTGGCAGAACGCGCGGGATGTTGTCGAGCAGGCCGCCGCCAGTGATGTGGGCCATGGCCTTGACTGCGCCGGTGTCTTTGATCAGCTTGAGCAGCGGCTTCACGTAGATACGGGTTGGCGCCATCAGCAGGTCGGTCAGCGGCTTGCCGTCGAGCTGGATGTTTTCGATGTCTGCACCGGACACTTCGATGATCTTGCGGATCAGCGAGTAGCCGTTGGAGTGCGGACCGGAAGACGGCAGGGCGAGCAGGGCATCACCAGCGGCGACTTTCGAGCCGTCGATGATTTCCGACTTCTCGACCACGCCCACGCAGAAGCCGGCCAGGTCGTAGTCTTCGCCTTCGTACATGCCAGGCATTTCAGCGGTTTCACCGCCCACCAGCGAGCAACCGGACAGTTCGCAGCCAGCACCGATACCGGTGACGACTTGAGCGGCAGTGTCGACGTTCAGTTTGCCGGTGGCGTAGTAGTCGAGGAAGAACAGCGGTTCAGCACCGCAGACCACCAGGTCGTTGACGCACATGGCAACCAGGTCGATGCCGATGCTGTCATGCTTGTTCAGGTTCAGAGCCAGGCGCAGCTTGGTGCCAACGCCGTCGGTGCCGGATACCAGCACGGGCTGCTTGTAGCCAGCCGGGATTTCGCAGAGGGCGCCGAAACCGCCCAGGCCGCCCATGACTTCCGGGCGCGCAGTGCGCTTGGCGACGCTCTTGATGCGTTCGACCAATGCTTCACCGGCGTCGATGTCTACACCGGCGTCCTTGTAGCTCAGGGAGGGTTGCTTGCTCATGATCCAGGCCTTTAGGGGGGATTCAGGGGTAACGACCGAGTTCGGCAAGTGCACTGAAATGTGTGTGGCGCGATTGCCGCGCGAGCATTTCAGCGTACCCAGCCGTTGCCGGTCTACGAAGGCGCGCGATTTTATCAGGCTTGAGGGGCAGCGGCCATCCTCGGGCCGACGGGCAGAGGCATATCGTGTTAAAAAAACCGAAAATGCCCGTGCTGGTGAGCTCGCTCGTGGCTGTATAAGGTATAGCCGTTAACCGGCTATCGTTATGACAGAGTGAAAACTTCCATCGATTGCGTGAATGTTTTGCGCAGGCCGGCGGTCACAGCCTTGCTCAAGTCTGTTCATGCGGTCTGTTCCAGCCGCTTTTTGTCGACGGGAATCCTCCATGCGTTTGTGTAAGTTTCTTTTTGTGGGCTGTTTGTCGTTGGTCAGCTTGGCGAGTCATGCCCAAACCGTTAACGGTCTCTACCAAGTGCGCGAACCGGTCAGCAGTCAGGCCCCGGAGGAGCGCGATAAGGCCACTCAGCGTGCGCTGGAAACCCTCGTGCTGCGTCTGACCGGTGATGCCAAGGCCGCGCAGAATCCAGGGCTGGCGGCGATTCGCAAGGACCCGCAGCAGATCATCAGCCGATACGGCTACGACGCCGGGCCACCGGAAAGCCTGCAAGTCGATTTCGATCCGGTCAGCACCGATCGGGCGCTGCGTCAGGCCGGGCTGGCCTTGTGGGGCGCCAATCGGCCGTCGATTCTCGGTTGGTGGCTGAACGATTCGGCCGAAGGTTCAAGCCTGGTCGGCGACGGTCAGGCCAGTGCTGCGCCATTGCGGCGTGCGGCACAGCATCGCGGTCTGCCATTGCGTTTACCACTGGGTGACCTGAACGAGCAGATCGTCGCTACTGCGCCACATCTGGAAAGCAATGATCCGGCGCCGCTGCATGGCATCTCCGAGCGTTACGGCGCGGATGCTCTGTTGGCCGTGCATGCGCGGGAGGAGGGTGGTCAGTGGCAGGCCAAGTGGCATTTATGGCTGGGTGACCAGCGCGAGCAAGGCAGCGTGCAAGGGGCCGACAGTGCGGCCGTGGCCGATGCGGTATTGCTGGCGGTGAGTCAGCGCCTGGCGACACGTTTTGTTGCCAGGCCGGGAGCGTCCACCGAGCAGGTGCTTGAGGTGCAAGGCATGAACCTGGAGCGTTACGCGGTGCTGGGGCGCTTGCTTGAACCGTATGGTGTGCACCTGCAAAGTGTCGATGGTGACCGGATCGTGTATCGCGTTAACGGCAGTGCCGATCAGCTGCGAGCACAGTTGAGTCTGGCGAATTTGCAGGAAGTGCCGGCGGGCGTTGCGCCTGCAGCGGTTCAGCCAGCGGTCGGCGGTGCAGTACCTGCGGTCGCCCCGGCACCCGCGCCCAAAGCGCAGTTGAGTTTCCGTTGGTAGATTTTCTTTCCTTATATAGAAGCTGGAGTGATTCATGGCCGATACACGGCGTTGGGTGTGGCTTGGTGGGGTAGCCCTACTGTGCGCATTTGTGTACCTGTTGCATCCGATCCTTACACCGTTCCTGGTGGCGCTGTTGCTGGCCTATCTGTTCGACCCGCTGGTGGATCGCCTGGAGGCATTCGGCCTGTCGCGAACCTGGGGGGTGGTTGCAGTGTTCGCGCTGTTCACCCTGGTCGTCATGACACTGTTACTGGTGTTGGTGCCGATGCTGGCCAAGCAGCTGTTCCGCTTGTATGAACTGGCACCACAAATGCTCGATTGGTTGCAGCACACGGCGATGCCCTGGGCGCAGTCGAAGCTCGGGTTGACGAATGGGTTCTGGAAGTTCGACAAGGTCAAGGCTGCGATTACCGAGCACATGGGGCAGGCCACAGACATCGTCGGTATCGTGCTGAGCCAGGCCACCGCATCGGGTTTGGCATTGATCGGTTGGCTGGCCAATCTGGTGTTGATCCCGGTGGTGAGTTTTTACCTGTTGCGCGACTGGGACCTGATGATGGCGAAGCTCCGTAGCCTGTTGCCACGTAATCGCGAAGAGCAAGTGGTAGCGCTGGCGGACGAGTGTCACGAGGTGCTCGGCGCATTTGTTCGTGGGCAGTTGCTGGTGATGCTGGCATTGGGAGTGATCTACGCGGCGGGCCTGATGCTGGTCGGGCTGGAGCTGGGGCTGTTGATCGGCCTGATTGCCGGTCTGGCAGCGATCGTGCCGTACATGGGCTTTGTGATCGGGATCGGCGCGGCGTTGATCGCCGGGTTGTTTCAGTTTGGTGGCGACCTGTATCCGATGATCGGGATTGTCGCGGTGTTCATGGTCGGTCAGGCGCTGGAAGGCATGGTGCTGACGCCGTTGTTGGTGGGGGACCGGATTGGTCTGCACCCGGTGGCGGTGATCTTTGCGATTCTGGCGGGGGGAGAGCTGTTCGGTTTCACCGGGATCCTGCTGGCGTTGCCAGTCGCGGCGGTGATCATGGTGCTTGTTCGTCATGTCCATGATTTATATAAAGATTCTGGCATGTACAGCGGTGTGGATAATTCGGATTGATCAGCCCTGTCGACTGAGTACTCAAGGATGCCCGGCACATTGCCGGGCAAGCCTGTAAAACTCTCCCGGCTGTCACATACGCCGTCAAACAAACCTCGGCGATCCTCGCAAGTTAACGCAAACCTTTGATTTTGCTTATGGTCTGCTGCATTGTGCGGCTGGCGTCACGGGTATAAACTTTGCAAACTTTACACAGAGGCCACTAACGGTTCGTTTGAACTGTTCAGTCAGCATGAAACCGATTCAGCTGCCCCTAGGTGTGCGTCTGCGTGATGACGCTACCTTTATCAACTACTACCCTGGCGCCAATGCCGCTGCACTCGGCTATGTCGAGCGGCTGTGCGAAGCCGACGCCGGCTGGACCGAAAGCCTGATCTATCTCTGGGGCAAGGACGGCGTAGGGCGTACGCACTTGTTGCAAGCCGCGTGCTTGCGCTTCGAGCAGTTGGGGGAGCCGGCGGTGTACCTGCCGTTGGCCGAGTTGCTGGATCGCGGTATCGAAATCCTCGACAACCTTGAACAGTACGAACTGGTCTGCCTGGATGACTTGCAGGCAGTCGCAGGGCGGGCTGATTGGGAAGAGGCGTTGTTCCATCTGTTCAATCGCCTGCGAGACAGCGGTCGGCGCCTGCTGATCGCCGCTTCGACCTCGCCACGCGAGTTGCCGGTAAAACTGGCTGACCTCAAATCCCGCTTGACCCTGGCACTGATTTTTCAGATGCGGCCACTGTCCGATGAAGACAAGTTGCGTGCGCTGCAATTGCGCGCGTCACGTCGCGGTCTGCACCTGACCGACGAAGTCGGGCATTTTATTTTGACGCGCGGTACTCGCAGCATGAGCGCGTTGTTCGAGCTCCTTGAACGCCTCGATCAGGCCTCCCTGCAGGCTCAGCGCAAGCTGACGATCCCCTTTCTCAAAGAAACCCTGGGCTGGTAAAACCGCGGCCTGTAGTGCGTTTCGGCATCTTTCAGGCGTCAGAAAGCCCGCTTCCGGAAAGGTATTCACGGCGCGTGCAGATTAAAATGGGCTTAAGCGCTTAGATGTTAACGAGAAACCGATAAGTCACATTTAGATCGATTGAATTTGCAAATGAGGACGATAGAAGGCATAGTCTCGCCTTCTTTACAACTTCAGCCACGGTCGTGCCCATGCTAAATCGCTTCGCACCCCTCGTGCCTCTCGCACTTGTCACCCTGCTTTTTGGTTGCGCGGTTCATTCCCCGGTCTCGCAACAACAAAACGATCAGCAGATTAAAAATTCAGCGACTGCCCAGTCTTCCGTTATTTATCAGGAAGAGCTGGCTACCGAAAAAGAACTGGCAGACTTTGCCAGCAACAAGCCTTACCAGCTTCCGGTTCTGGCCGACAGCATCCTTGAGCGTGGCCTGTCCCTGGTCGGTACCCGTTACCGCATGGGCGGCACCTCTGAAGCCGGTTTCGATTGCAGCGGTTTCATCGGTTATCTGTTTCGTGAAGAGGCTGGCATGAACCTGCCGCGCTCCACTCGCGAAATGATCAACGTGAATGCCCCATTGGTCTCGCGCAACAACCTGAAGCCTGGCGACTTGCTGTTCTTCGCCACCAATGGTCGTCGCGGTCGCGTCAGTCACGCCGGGATCTACCTGGGTGATGACCAGTTCATCCATTCCAGCAGCCGCCGCAGCGGTGGTGTCCGGGTCGATAACCTGGGCGACAGCTACTGGAGCAAGACCTTCATTGAGGCCAAGCGAGCACTCGCCATGGCACCAACGACAGTCACGGCACGCAAGTAAGCGGACTTTTTGTAAGGCCAACTTAAAGTCTTACTTGAAGTTTGGCGCGTAGCCGCTAGAATCCTGATCTATTGTTGACTAACTAACCGCGTAAGCCCTGCTTACGCGGTTTTGTTTTCAGCCGCTCGGCAGAGAAAGCCGCTGCCAGATCAGGATGTTCTGCACATGACGATGTCGGCCCGCCTCGCACTTATCTTCCTCGCAGCGCTGCTCAGCGCCTGTGCCAGCCGCACTCCGCCGCCTGTCAAAGTCGTTCGCGCCCCGGTTTTCGCTCCCGCCCAATCGTTCTCGCCTGCCGCTGAAGACGTGCTGATTCGCGCGCTGGGTCTGGTCGGCACGCCTTATCGTTGGGGTGGCAATACGCCGGATTCAGGTTTCGATTGCAGCGGCCTGATCGGCTACGTCTACCGCGATGCGGCGGGTATTTCCTTGCCGCGCTCGACTCGCGAGATGATCGGTATGCAAGCGCCGAACATTGGCCTGGAGGCTCTGCAAACCGGCGACCTGATCTTCTTCGCCACCAATGGCGGCTCGCAAGTCAGCCACGCCGGGATCTACGTCGGTGAAGGTCGCTTCGTGCATGCTCCCGCCACGGGTGGTACGGTGAAGCTCGACAGTTTGTCCAAGGCCTATTGGCAGAGAGCCTACCTGAGCGCCAAGCGTGTTATCGAGCCTGAGCATCTGGCGCACAATTTCTAGTTCGCAGAGGTTGTCATGACCGCTCGCACACTCAATCTCGACGATTCCCTTTATAACTACCTGCTCGACGTTTCCTTGCGCGAAACGCCGCTGCAGCGCCGCTTGCGTGACGAAACCCAGGCGCTGCCCATGGCGCGCTGGCAGGTGGCACCCGAGCAGGGCCAGTTCCTCGCCTTGCTGGTCAAGCTGACGGGCGCCAGGCGCTTGCTTGAAGTCGGCACCTTCACCGGTTACAGCGCCTTGTGCATGGCGGCCGCCTTGCCGGATGACGGTTCGTTGATCTGCTGTGACATTCCCGGAGACTACAACGCCACTGCGCGCCGTTACTGGCAAGAGGCTGGGCTCGCCGGGCGCATCGATTTGCGTTTGGCCCCCGCGTTGCAAACCCTGGCTCAACTTGAGCAGCAAGGACAGGGCGGTTGCTTCGATCTGATCTTCATCGATGCCGACAAGGCCAACTATCCGGCGTATCTGGAAAGCGCTTTGCGGCTGCTGCGAAGTGGTGGGCTCGTGGTATTCGACAACACGCTGTGGAGTGGGCGAGTACTGGAAGAAAATCCCGCGAGCGAAGACACCCGAGCCATCCAGGCGCTTAATCGGGCCTTGAAGGATGACTCGCGTGTCGATCTGTCGTTGTTGCCGCTGGGCGATGGTTTGACCTTGTGCCGCAAGCGCTAGACCCTGATTGGCCTAAGGTTCAACCTGTCAGCCGCGAGCCTCTTTGAGCAGCAGTGCGATGCCCGGATGGTAGTTGCCGGCTTCGTTGTGCAATTTGCGGTAGGCGTAGGGGAAGTACCAGGCCACGGCGCAGGTGTGTTCCTTTTGCAGGTCGTCGACCATGTCCTGGAGTTCTTCCGGCGTAGGACTGTGCTGGGTCTTTTGCGGGGCAACGAACAGGCAGCCGAGTTTCAGGTCACTGGCATAGCTGATTTTTTTCGCATCGCTCACGACGTCGTGCAAGGCCTGGGTCAGATTAAGGTTGTTGACTCGCGGCCAGCGTTGCGTGGCTTGAAGGTAGGCGCGTTCTTCTTTGCTGGCGATAAACAGGTCGGCGCGGCCATTGCGCTCGCCTTCCTCGATCTGCTTTTTCGTCGGAGTCTGTTCGAGGGTGACCATTTCAGCCATCCACGCTGCCGCCGAAAGCAGGCTCAGGTTGGCGCGTTCGTCAAACCAGTAAGGGCTTTCGTTATCGCCGCGTACTGCGTTGTAGCGGTCGATGCACTCGAACCAGCGCTCCAGCACCGGGCGCAGGAATTCCAGCTTCGGGTTACTGATGATCATGCCTTGCATGTTGCTCCCCCTCTTTGTTCTTGTAATGTAAGGTTGTGGCTCTTTGATATCATCGCTTTCAGTGTGGCACAAGATTGGCGCCAGTTTATTGATCGGGGTCGGTTTCTATCTGTCGATGAGCCCCCGGCTTTAATTGACGCTCCACCCCCAACCCTCTAACCTTCGCGACTTGTTTCAGGTGCTCTGTGACCCAGTGGTCGACCGAGTGAAACAGGGAAGCCGGTGAGGGCGCGTTCTTTGACAGAGCGGGCGACGATCCCGGCGCTGCCCCCGCAACGGTAAATGAGTAAAAACTGCGCTTTGAGCCACTGTGTCGAAGGTCGATATGGGAAGGCGCGCAGTCAGGCGCAAGCCGCTCATGAGCCCGGAGACCGGCCTGATCCATCCAGCGGCATCACGGTGGGCGATGCCAGGCTTCTTGCCGTCTATTTCTATGCCTGCCCGCCGTTTCCAGCCTCAACGGAGAGCTCCCCCATGACTGATTCCCCCGATCGTGACGAACGCCACCTGGCACGCATGCTGCGCAAGAAAGCGGTGATCGATGAGCGTATTGCCAACTCGCCGAATGAATGCGGCTTGCTGCTGGTCCTGTCCGGCAACGGCAAGGGCAAAAGCAGTTCAGCGTTCGGCATGCTCGCCCGGGCGATGGGCCACGGCATGCAGTGCGGCGTGGTGCAGTTCATCAAGGGACGTAGCAGCACTGGCGAGGAGCTGTTCTTCCGGCGCTTCCCGGAGCAAGTGCGCTTCCACGTGATGGGCGAAGGTTTCACTTGGGAAACCCAGGATCGCCAGCGCGATATCGCCGCCGCCGAGGCCGCATGGGACGTCTCCCGCGAATTGCTGCGTGACCCGAGCATTGGTCTGGTGGTGCTCGATGAACTGAATATCGCCCTCAAGCACGGTTATCTGGATCTCGATCAGGTGCTCAGCGACTTGCAGGCGCGTCCGCCGATGCAGCACGTGGTGGTCACCGGTCGTGGTGCCAAGCCGGAAATGATCGAACTGGCCGACACCGTTACCGAAATGGGCATGATCAAGCACGCTTTCCAGGCCGGGATCAAAGCGCAGAAAGGCGTTGAGCTGTGAGTGAGCCGCGCTTTTGTCCGGCGGTACTGATTGCCGCGCCGGCTTCCGGCCAGGGCAAGACCACCGTCACTGCCGCACTGGCCCGTTTGCATCGCAATCAGGGGCGCAAGGTCCGGGTATTCAAATGCGGTCCGGACTTTCTTGACCCGATGATTCTCGAGCGCGCCAGCGGTGCGCCGGTCTATCAATTGGACATGTGGATGGTCGGCGAGCAGGAAAGTCGTCGACTGTTGTGGGAAGCCGCCGCTGAGGCTGATCTGATTTTGATCGAAGGCGTCATGGGCCTGTTCGATGGCACGCCGTCCAGCGCCGATCTGGCGCGGCACTTCGGCGTACCGGTACTGGGTGTGATCGATGGCACCGCCATGGCCCAGACCTTCGGCGCGCTGGCGTTGGGGCTGGCGCGTTATCAGCCGGACCTGCCGTTTGCCGGTGTCTTGGCCAACCGCGTCGGTACCTTGCGTCACGCGCAATTGCTCGAAGGCAGCCTCACCGAAGGCCTGCGCTGGTATGGCGCTTTGTCCCGGGAAACCGGGATCGAACTGCCAAGCCGTCACCTGGGCCTGGTCCAGGCCAGTGAATTGAATGATCTCGATCTGCGCCTCGACGCAGCGGCCGAGGCGTTGGCCAGCAGCTGCGAAGTGGCGTTGCCACCCGCCGTCGAGTTCGCTGCACCCGACGTGATTGCCGCCGAGCCATTGTTGGCCGGTGTGCGAATTGCCGTGGCGCGAGACGAAGCGTTTGCCTTCACGTATGGCGCGAGCCTCGACTTGCTGCGGGCGATGGGCGCGGAGTTGCGATTCTTCTCGCCGATCCATGACCGTGAATTGCCAGAAGCGGACAGTCTGTATCTTCCCGGTGGTTATCCGGAATTGCACCACGTCGCGTTGGCTGAAAACCGCACAATGCTCGATGCCATTCGCGCACATCACGGCGCTGGCAAACCGTTGTTGGCTGAATGCGGCGGCATGCTGTACCTGCTCGACTCACTGACCGATGTCGATGGCACGCGTGCCGAGTTGGTAGGGCTGCTGGCCGGTGATGCCGTGATGCAAAAGCGTCTGGCCGCGCTGGCCTTGCAAGCGGTCGAGTTACCCGAAGGCGCGTTGCGCGGCCACACCTACCACCATTCGTTGACCAGCACCGAGCTTGAGCCGATCGCTCGCGGCCTGAGCCCTAACGGCGGGCGCGGTGCCGAGGCGGTTTACCGTGACGGGCGGATGACGGCGTCTTATGTGCACTTTTATTTCCCGTCCAATCCGCAAGCGGTGGCGGCGTTGCTCAAGCCATGAATCCTGAAGATCTGGCGTTCAGCGCCGCCGAGCGCGAAGCGGTTTATCGCGCGATTGCCGAGCGTCGCGACATGCGTCACTTCAGTGGCGGCAGCGTCGAGCCCGAACTGCTTCGGCGTTTGCTCGAAGCGGCGCATCGGGCGCCGAGTGTCGGTTTGATGCAGCCCTGGCGGTTTATCCGCATCAGCGACCGAGCGTTACGCGGCAAAGTCCAGCAACTGGTGGAAGAGGAGCGGGTACGCACCGCCGAAGCGCTGGGCGAACGCTCCGACGAATTCATGAAGCTTAAAGTTGAAGGCATCAACGACTGCGCCGAAGTACTGGTTGCCGCGCTGATGGATGATCGCGAGCGGCATATCTTTGGCCGTCGGACCTTGCCGGAAATGGACATGGCGTCGTTATCCTGCGCGATCCAGAATCTTTGGCTGGCGTCCCGTGCCGAAGGTCTGGGCATGGGCTGGGTCTCGTTGTTCGAACCGCAGGCATTGGCGGATCTGCTCGGCCTGCCGCCAGGGGCCAAACCGTTGGCGGTGTTGTGCCTGGGACCGGTCAAGGAATTTTACCCGGCGCCGATGCTGGTCCTTGAAGGCTGGGCGCGGGCGCGTCCGCTGAGTGAACTGTTGTACGAGAATTTTTGGGGAGTGAGTCAATGAGTGTGGCGTTGCTGAGTGTCGCCGGCGTAGCGCTGGATGCGCTGCTGGGCGAACCCAAGCGCTGGCATCCGCTGGTGGCGTTCGGCCGTTTTGCCGATCGTATCGAGCAGCGTTTCAACTCTGCCGGCCGTGGCTGGCGCAGTCATGGCGTCACGGCCTGGGTGATGGCGGTGCTGCCGCTGACCCTGTTGATCACGGCATTGTCCTGGTTGCCTTACATCGGCTGGGTCGTCGAGATTCTCGCGTTGTATTGCGCGCTCGGTCTGCGCAGCCTTGGTGAGCATGTCGAGCCGGTGGCTCAGGCCTTGCGCAGCGACGACCTGGATGAAGCGCGCAAGCGTGTCGGCTATCTGGTCAGCCGTCAGACCAGTGAGCTGGACTCGACCGAAGTGGCCCGCGCGGCCACCGAATCGGTTCTGGAAAACGGCAGCGACGCGGTATTCGCCGCACTGTTCTGGTTTGCTGTCGCCGGTGCGCCGGGCGTGGTGCTCTATCGGCTGAGCAATACGCTGGATGCCATGTGGGGTTATCGCAATGAACGCTTTGAGCGCTTCGGCTGGGCGGCGGCGAAAATCGACGATGTGCTCAACTATATTCCGGCGCGTCTGGTGGCATTGACTTACGCGCTGCTGGGTAAAACCCGTTTGGCACTCAAGTGCTGGCGCACTCAGGGGCCGACCTGGGACAGCCCGAACGCCGGGCCGGTGATGGCCGCTGGTGCGGGCGCTCTGGGCGTCGAGTTGGGCGGGGCGGCGATCTATCACGGTGAGCTGCATCAGCGTCCACAGCTGGGCGAAGGCGTACCGGCAGACGCCAACTCCATCGATCGCGGCTGGCAACTGGTTCAGCGCGGGGTATGGCTGTGGTTGCTGATTCTCTGTGTGGGAGCCGAGTTTTATGCTTGAGCACGGTGGCCGCTTGCGCAAGGCGGCGTTGCGGTACGGCATCGCCGAAACCGATTGGCTCGACTTGTCCAGCGGTCTGGCACCTTGGCCGTGGGCGATCCCGGACATCCCGTTACGGGCCTGGGCACGCTTGCCGGAAACCGATGACGGCCTGGAGCAGGCTGCACGCGAATACTACGGCGCCTCGCAGGTGCTGCCGGTCGCGGGCTCCCAGGCGGCTATCCAGTTGCTGCCACGCCTGCGTCGTGCCGGCAAAGTCGGCGTGCTCTCGCCATGTTATGCCGAGCACGCCGAGGCCTGGCGTCGCAACGGCTACATCGTGCGTGAAGTGCTGGAGCAGGAAGTCGACTTTTTCCTCGATAGCCTCGACGTGCTGGTGGTGGTTAACCCGAACAATCCCACCGGCCTGAGCCTGACCCCGGAACGCCTGCTCGACTGGCATGCGCGGCTGGCGCAGCGCGGTGGCTGGCTGGTGGTCGACGAAGCCTTCATGGACAACACCCCGCAACTGAGCCTGTCGTCTTATACCGATCAGGTCGGCTTGATCGTCTTGCGTTCGTTCGGCAAGTTTTTCGGCCTGGCCGGGGTGCGATTGGGTTTTGTACTGGCCGAGCGTAAGTTGCTCAAACTGCTCGCCGAGCAGGTCGGTCCTTGGGCGGTCAGTGGGCCGACCCGGGTAGTGGGTCAGGTCTGTTTGCGTGACACCCAAGGCCACGCTCGCCAGCGTCTGCGCAGTGAAGAAGCGAGCCAGCGTCTGGCTGAAGTCCTCGAACGCCACGGCTTCAAGCCGCACGGCGGTTGTGCGTTGTTTCAGTGGTTGATCATCGAGCGCGCAGAGCATCTGCACGAATTCATGGCCCGGCGCGGCATCTTGCTGCGCCTGTTTACCCACAACAGCAGCCTGCGGTTCGGCTTGCCAGCCGATGACGCCGATTGGCAGCGTCTCGAGCACGCTTTCGAAGCCTACGCCAAGGAAACCCCATGAGCACGTTGATGGTGCAAGGCACCACCTCGGACGCCGGCAAAAGTACCTTGGTAACCGCGCTGTGCCGCTGGCTGACGCGCCAGGGTGTTCGCGTGGTGCCGTTCAAGCCGCAGAACATGGCGCTCAACAGTGCGGTAACTGCCGACGGCGGCGAAATCGGCCGCGCTCAAGCCGTGCAGGCCCAGGCGGCCAACCTAGAGCCACACACCGACATGAACCCGGTGCTGCTCAAGCCCAATAGCGATACCGGCGCGCAAGTGATCATTCACGGACGTGCCGTGACCACCATGAACGCAGTCGCCTATCACGACTACAAAGCCATCGCCATGCAAGCGGTACTCGCCTCTCACCAACGTTTGAGTGCAGCCTATCCGGTGGTGATGGTCGAAGGCGCGGGTTCACCCGCCGAGATCAATTTGCGTGCCGGCGACATTGCCAACATGGGGTTCGCCGAAGCGGTGGATTGTCCGGTGGTGCTGATCGCGGACATCAATCGCGGCGGGGTATTCGCGCATTTGGTGGGCACGCTGGAGTTGCTGTCAGCCACTGAGCAGGCGCGGGTCAAAGGCTTCATCATCAACCGTTTTCGCGGCGATATCGCCTTGCTGCAGCCGGGCCTCGACTGGCTGGAAGAGCGCACCGGCAAACCGGTGATCGGCGTGCTGCCGTATGTCATGGATCTGCATCTGGAAGCCGAAGACGGCATCGATCAGCGCCAGGCCGATAAGGTCGAGCAGGTGCTCAACGTCGTGGTGCCGGTATTGCCGCGTATCAGCAACCACACCGACTTCGATCCGCTGCGTCTGCATCCACAGGTCGATCTGCAATTCATCGGGCCGGGCCAGCCGATTCCGCCTGCCGACCTGATCATCCTGCCGGGCTCGAAGAGCGTGCGCAGCGACCTGCACTACTTGCGCGCCAACGGCTGGGACGCGGCCATTGCCCGCCATTTGCGTTACGGCGGCAAGCTGCTCGGCATTTGCGGCGGCCTGCAAATGCTCGGCGAGCACGTGCACGACCCGCTGGGGCTGGAAGGCGCGGCGGGCTCCAGTGCCGGTCTCGGCTTGCTGGCGTTCGAAACCGTGCTCGAAGAAGAGAAACAGCTGCGCAATGTGCGCGGACATCTGACGTTGGAAAACGCCGAGGTCAGCGGTTATGAAATTCACGCCGGGGTCACCACCGGTAGTGCTTTGGAGCAGGCAGCGGTGTTGCTGGATGACGGTCGCAGCGACGGAGCCCGAAGTGCTGACGGACAGGTGCTCGGTACGTATTTGCACGGCCTGTTCGAATCCCCGGCAGCGTGCAGTGCGCTGTTGCGCTGGGCCGGTTTGCAGGACGTACAGGACGTCGATTACCACGCCTTGCGCGAGCGTGATATCGAGCGGTTGGCGGACCTGGTGGAGAAGCATCTGGATACTGGGTTGTTGCGTGAGCTCTGTGGGTTTTGAGGTGGTTGTGCCGGCCGCATCGCGAGCAGGCTCGCTCCCACATTGGATGTGAGGTGTTGCTCCATTTTGTGAGCAATACAACTCACCCTGTGGGAGCGAGCCTGCTCGCGATGACCTCGGTTGTCACTCCGCCATTTAGAGGTTTATGACCATGTTGCAACTGATCCTCGGCGGCGCCCGTTCCGGTAAAAGCCGTCTGGCTGAGAAGCTCGCCAGTGAAAGTGGCCTGGCGGTGACGTACATCGCCACCAGCCAGCCGCTGGATGGCGAAATGAATGCCCGGGTCGCGCATCACCGCGAGCGCCGCCCGCCTGAATGGGCACTCATTGAAGAACCACTGGAATTGGCCCGGGTGCTGCGTGAAACCGCCAGCATCGAGCGTTGCCTGCTGGTGGACTGCCTGACCTTGTGGCTGACCAATCTACTGATGCTGGAGGATCCCGAGCGTCTGGCGCATGAGCGTGAAGCCCTGCTGGAATGCCTGGCGTCACTGCCGGGAGAAATTGTTTTTGTCAGCAACGAGACCGGTCTGGGTGTCGTGCCGCTGGGCGAATTGACTCGCCGCTATGTCGATGAAGCCGGTTGGTTGCATCAAGCCCTGGCTGAGCGCTGTCAACGTGTCGTATTGACTGTCGCCGGCCTGCCCCTGACTTTGAAAGGTACTGCGTTATGACTCATTCCTGGTGGTTGAACCCGTGCAAGCCGATCAATGCGCAAGCCCATGAGCAAGCGGCGGCCCGACAGCAGCAACTGACCAAACCGGCGGGCTCCCTCGGGCAGCTGGAGTCGGTGGCGGTGCAACTGGCAGGGTTGCAGGGTCGGGTAAAACCGAGCCTGAATCAGCTGTGGATAGCGATTTTTGCCGGTGACCACGGGGTGGTCGCCGAAGGCGTTTCGGCGTTCCCGCAGGAAGTCACCGGGCAGATGCTGCACAACTTCGTCAGCGGTGGCGCGGCGATCAGCGTATTGGCGCGGCAACTGGAGGCGCGGCTGGAGGTGGTCGACCTTGGCACCGTCACGCCTTCGTTGAATTTGCTGGGCGTGCGCCATCTGCACATCGGTCCGGGCACTGCGAACTTCGTTCACGGTCCGGCGATGACGCAAATCCAGGGCGAGCAAGCCTTGCAGGCCGGCCGCGACAGCGTGCTGCGGGCGATTGCTGAAGGCTCCGAGCTGTTTATCGGTGGCGAGATGGGCATCGGCAATACCACCGCCGCCAGCGCGTTGGCCTGTGCATTGCTTGATTGCCCGGTGGCGCAACTGGCCGGGCCGGGTACCGGTCTGGATGCGGCAGGTGTCAGCCATAAATCCCAGGTGATTGAACGCGCTTTGACGTTGCATGCAGCTCAGCGTGGCGACGTGTTGCAGACGTTGTTCAACCTCGGTGGTTTTGAAATCGCCGCGCTGGTCGGCGCCTATCTGGCCTGCGCTCAAGAAGGGTTGGCGGTGCTGGTCGACGGCTTTATTTGCAGCGTGGCAGCATTGGTCGCAGTGCGCCTGAATCCGGCATGCCGCGAGTGGTTGCTGTTTGGTCATCGCGGGGCTGAACCGGGCCATCGGCATGTCCTGGAAACGCTGAACGCTGAACCTTTGCTGGATCTCGGCCTGCGTCTGGGCGAGGGCAGCGGTGCCGCAGTGGCGGTGCCGTTGCTGCGTCTGGCCTGCAATCTGCACGGGCAAATGGCGACCTTCGCTGAAGCGGCCGTGGCCGATCGCCCGGCATGACGTTGCGTCTGGATCTGCTGCGTCACGGTGAAACCGAACTCGGTGGCGGTTTGCGCGGCAGCCTGGACGATGCGCTGACCGCCAAAGGTTGGGAGCAGATGCGCGCGGCAGTGATTGATCAAGGTCCATGGGATCGCCTGGTCAGCTCGCCGCTGCAACGCTGCGCGCGTTTTGCCGAGGAACTGGCCGAGCGGTTGAGCTTGCCGGTCGCGCTGGACAAGGATCTGCAAGAGCTGCACTTCGGCGCCTGGGAAGGGCAGAGTGCAGCGGCGCTGATGGAGACCGATGCCGAAGCGTTAGGCAAGTTTTGGGCTGATCCCTACGCATTTACGCCGCCGGAAGGCGAGCCGGTGACTGCGTTTTCCGCGCGGGTGCTGGCAGCCGTCGAGCGCTTGCATCGGGCCTATGCCGGCGAGCGGGTGTTGCTGATCAGTCACGGTGGGGTCATGCGTCTGTTACTGGCCCGCGCACGCGGATTGCCGCGCGAGCATTTACTCAACGTTGAAGTCGCTCATGGTGCGCTGTTTTCGTTGCGCGTCGAGGCTGATGCTGTGCTCACGGAAGAGGGCTGAACATGCTGCCGTTCTGGATCGCCTTGCAGTTTCTCAGCAGCTTGCCGATTCGTCTGCCAGGTATGCCGGCGCCTCAGGAACTTGGGCGCTCGCTGCTGTTTTATCCATTGGTCGGGCTGCTGTTTGGCGGTCTGTTGTGGGCGCTGAACGGGTTGTTGCTCGGTACGCCAGCGTTGTTGCATGCGGCGTTGCTGTTGAGTGTCTGGGTGATACTCAGCGGTGGTTTGCACCTCGACGGTCTGGCCGACAGCGCCGACGCCTGGCTCGGCGGTTTTGGCGATCGCGAGCGCACCTTGAGCATCATGAAGGACCCGCGCAGTGGGCCGATTGCAGTGGTGACGCTGGTGTTGGTGCTGCTGCTCAAGTTCACGGCGTTACTGGCGTTGATTGAACAGCATTCCATGGCCAATTTGATCCTCGCCCCATTGATTGGTCGCGGTGCCTTGCTGGGGCTGTTTCTGAATACACCTTACGTGCGCTCTGGCGGCCTGGGGCAGGCGCTGGCCGATCATCTGCCGCGCAAGACCGGTCAGCAGGTGTTGTTGCTCAGCGCGCTGGCGTGCGTGCTGATCGGCGGCTGGAGCGGTGTTGTTGCGCTGGTGCTGGCGGCCCTGATGTTCTTCTGGTTGCGCCAGGTGATGTTACGGCGTCTGGGCGGGACCACCGGCGATACGGCAGGGGCGTTGCTGGAACTGCTGGAAACGGCGGTGCTGGTGGGTTTGGCGCTGCTCTGAGGGTGACCTTCGACGTGCGCGGCCTAACAGTCGTTTGATAATCAAACTTGCTTTAACTTTATCGCGGGTATATACACGCACCATGCTAGCCTCTCAATGTTTATGCACCAACCTGCGTCGCGCCGCTCGTGGCGTCAGCAGGCATTACGACGGCGCCCTCGACGGCTTCGGGATCAACGTTGCGCAGTATTCTTTGCTGTGCAATTTGCAGCGCCTCGATCAACCGAGCATTTCGACCCTGGCGGAAGCCATGGGCCTGGATCGCAGCACGTTGGGGCGTAATCTGCGGGTGCTCGAGGGGGAGGGGCTGGTGAAGCTGGTTGAAGGTGAAGACCAGCGCAATCGCATCGTGCAACTGACCGAAACCGGGCATGAACGCCTGGCAGCAGCCTTACCGGCCTGGGAAGCGGCGCAGCAGCGGCTGATCGATCGTCTGGGTGCAGAGAAGCGTGCGACCTTGCTGGCCTTGCTGGATGAACTCGCCTGAGGCGGTGGGCTTTTCCGAATTTAGTCCGAACTTAAGCGGGTATATACCCGCTACCGGAGAACAAGAATGACATCGATGTGGCGTACCAGTGGTTGGGTTCTACTTGGGAGCGCGCTGATTCTTGCGCTGTCGCTTGGCGTGAGGCATGGTTTCGGGCTGTTTTTGCCGCCGATGAGCGCGCAGTTCGGCTGGGGGCGCGAAGTGTTCGCCTTTGCCATCGCGCTACAGAACCTGATCTGGGGGCTGGCGCAGCCATTTACGGGGGCCTTGGCGGACCGTTTTGGCGCGGCGAAAGTGGTGCTGGTCGGTGGCGTGCTGTACGCCGTGGGTCTGGTGTTCATGGGCTTGTCCGATTCGGCCTGGACGCTGTCGTTGAGTGCCGGCCTGTTGATTGGAATCGGTCTGTCCGGTACCTCGTTCTCGGTGATTCTTGGCGTTGTAGGGCGTGCCCTGCCGCCGGAGAAACGCAGCATGGGCATGGGTGTCGCCAGTGCTGCCGGCTCCTTTGGCCAATTCGCCATGTTGCCTGGCACGCTGGGTTTGATCGGCTGGCTCGGTTGGTCGACAGCACTGCTGGTGCTGGGAATGCTGGTAGCGCTGATTGTGCCGCTGGTCAGCATGCTCAAGGACAAACCGCTGCCCGTGCTCGGTCATGAACAAACCCTGTCCGAGGCGCTACGCGAGGCGTGTTCGCACTCGGGTTTCTGGTTGCTGGCGTTCGGCTTTTTTGTCTGTGGTTTCCAGGTGGTGTTTATCGGCGTGCATTTGCCGGCCTATCTGGTCGATCAGCATCTGCCTGCCAGCGTTGGTACCACGGTTCTGGCGTTGATTGGCCTGTTCAATATCTTCGGTACCTACACCGCGGGCTGGCTCGGCGGGCGCATGTCCAAACCGCGTCTGTTGACAGGGCTCTACCTGCTGCGTGCGGTGGTGATCAGTCTGTTCATCTGGGCACCGGTCACGCAGACCAGTGCTTATCTGTTTGGCATGGCCATGGGCTTTCTCTGGTTGTCGACAGTGCCTTTGACCAACGGCACGGTAGCGACGCTGTTTGGTGTACGAAACCTCTCTATGCTCGGTGGTATCGTTTTCCTTTTTCACCAGTTGGGCTCGTTCCTCGGCGGCTGGTTGGGTGGGGTGGTCTACGACCGGACAGGCAACTATGACTTGATCTGGCAGGTGGCGATTCTTCTCAGTCTGTTGGCGGCAGTCTTGAATTGGCCTGTACGCGAGCGTCCCGTGGCACGGTTGCAAGCTCAGGTGAGTGTGGCATGAGCAGGATTGCAGCCTGGTTCGCCGCTGCCGGGGCTGGCGCGTTGTTGTTGGCGCTGGCCTGGTGGGGCTGGCATCAGGGGGGGCTGGCACTGATGCAGCTCGGTATGGGTGCTTGCTGAGTCACACCCACTAAAAAGCCCCGCCTCTGTGCAAGAGAGCGGGGCTTTTTCAATTCAGCGAGTGAGCTGTTCAGGCTCGCCGTGAATCAGAAGCGGTAGGTCGCGCCGACACCAAAACCATTGGAGCTGTTTTCGTACTTGGCGCTGTAGCTGTCTACTGCGTTGGAGTGATTAACCGTGACAGCTTCTTCCTTGAGGTAGGAATAGGCGACGTCGATGGTCAGATCATCGGTGACGTTGTAACCAGCGCCAAGGCTGAAGATAGTGCGGTCACCGGTAGGAATACGTGGTGAGCGGTCAGTATTGTTGGTAGGCGACTGGTCAAAAGTCAGGCCGGTACGCAATATCCACTGCTTGTTCAGCTTGTAGGAAGTACCGATGGCGTAGGCCCAGGTATTGTGCCAGTTCTGCTCTTCCGTAATGGTGCCGAACAAGGCTGGGGACAATACACCGCCCTGTGCCGCAGTGACGCCTTCGTTATTGACGGTGATGTTTTTCAGGCGGCTCCAGCGGGTCCAGGTGGAACCTGCATACACGGTCCACGCATCTGTCAATTGTTGCGTCACGGAGAAATCGACCGATTCAGGCGTTTCGATTTTCAGCGAAGCGTCGTATCGATTGCTTTGCAGGAAGGCGGAAGGAGCGTTGGCGCCTGCGGTGATATCGGTATGACCTTCAAGCTTGTAATTCACTTTCGAGTGATAGGTCAGGCCGAGGCGGGTGGTATCGGTTGCTTGTACCAGAACACCGAAGTTATAGCCCAGAGCGGTGTCGTCGCCTTTGATCTTGACGTGGGTATCGCCAAAAAGAGGTACATCCGACTCGAGAGTGCCGCCAATACGGTTAATGGTCGGGCCGAAACCGATCGATACCCTGTCGTTGAAGGCATAGCTGACGGTAGGTTGGAAGGTCACAACCTTGACTTCACTCTTGCTGCCGAAGCCGCCGCCCTGGAAGCCACTTTCATAGTTGGTAATCAGACCAAAAGGTGCATAGACACCGAGGCCAAATGCCCAGTGATCATCGATCGGTTTGACGTAATAGCCCATCGGAACGGCTGTGAATGGCACCATGTCGCCCTTGTTGGTACCCGGATGGGCGCCGTGGGCGTCTTTGATATCACTTGAAGCGTCGATAGCTGCCAGCCCGCCAGTGACTTCCTGGCGCTTGATACGCGACATGCCGGCAGGGTTGCCAAATACAGTACTGGCATCCTCGGCGGACGAAGAGCGTCCCGCAAAACCAGTCCCCATCCCACTGATGCTCTGTTCGTTGAGGGCAAAGCCACTTGCGAAGATCTGGGTGGATGCCAAGGTAACGGCGAGGCTAAGGGTGGTTTTGAGCATTACTCTTTTCATTATTAGAACTCCTGGTGATCACCGGGGCGAAAATTACCAACATTTTCGTTTCAGCGCTATAGGCTGTATGGCTTGAGATAGAGCGCTTTTGTAGGACAATCAGACCAAATTCGCGTCTAGATGCACGATCTTGCAAATTGCCCGGTTAACAGGCGACCTGATTCAGCGGTGATACACAGGTTTGCCAGGCGCAGGTGAAGTCTCGCAGACGACCTTGCGGCTGGAAGGTCTGGCGCCAGATTCGGGCCATGCCCAGCAGGTCATCGGCTTCGGGGAGCGGGGTATTCTGTTCTTCTATTAATAGCCAGGCGATGGCGGTGGCATAGCGCAGGTTGACGGTCAGTTCGAGGTGCGGCCCGCTGAGGAATGCATGCTGGCTGGCGAGGCCGCGAACCAGGCTGGCGCGTTCCGGGTCCAGCGCCAGGTAGTGATCCCAAAGCGCCTGGTGACGAGGTTCGGCAATCCGGTACAGACCATGCCCGCGGCGGTCATGCAGGGCGGAGCCGAGAGCGGACTGACTGGCCGCAACACCCAGTAGCAGGGATTCGGCAATCGTGCTGTGGCGTCCGAGGTAAATCAATGTCGGACGGATCACATAACGGCACAGTTCGCTGGCGGCGATACCCATAAAGCCCTCGAAACGTGAAGTGGGCGGCGATTCCTGAAAGGAGGGGCTTGGCAGCGGTGGATCGGTTCAGGATCGCCGGAAGCGGATCAAGCCGCTTGAGTTGAAGTGTAGTGTCATATTCGTGCCGTAAAGGCCTGTTTTTAAAATATTTCCGGCTTCGAGTTATAACCGTTATATCGCTTGGTGCTTAAGCCGGTACAGCGAATGGAGAAATATCAGGCAATAAAAAGCCCTGCTTTTCAGGCAGGGCTTTTGAGGTTTTTCAGCCTTTCTGGCGTTTCAGGCAACCAGTGCCTGACGGGTACGCTCGATCACGGCCTGCAGCGGCTCGGCGCTGGAGTATTGATCGGGGTACAGGCGTTCGCTGTGACGAGCGATGCCGTGTTCATTGACCAGAGTGAAGCTGAAGCAGCCTTTGCGAGCAGCCATGATCAGGCAGTTCATTGGAGCAAAAGCGTTGGTTAGGGTGCGAATGGCATCCTGAGTGTGGATTTGAGTAGACATGGTTATTGGGTGTTCCTACAAATGACACGGATAAGAACCGTGCAACGTTAAAACGTTCCAGTAACGTCGATCACCATTGATCGAACGAAGAACCCGACTGGAACAAAGCAGCCAGTTGAAGCGCTATGATTTTTGCGCGCTTGGGCCGGCAGGTAGGTACTTAGGAGGGCAGGCAACACATCAAGGGCAAAGGTTCTGGGCCCGGGGTGAAGATCCTGATCAATTTGCAGGTTGGTTCGGTCAGAGTAAGTGAGCTTCGCAACACCCTTTGCTTTCGATTCAAAGGCTGTGTTGTCGCAAGCGTTACCTGGAAACCATCGAGGTGGTCGGTCCCGTGATGTCGGTAGAGGCTTCTCTTTAGGGAAGGTATACCGCAGGAGTTGTTCGACCAGAATTGACTTTCAGCTTGGTACTAACGCCGCGGATACTAACGGATTGAATTCGAGAAAGGAAGTGTGTTAGGAAAAAAACTTTTGCATGAGCTTGAATCGCTCTGCTCGCTGGCGGGAATTTGCCGTACCCGGAGCATTTGCAGTCACAGGTAAAACGTCGCGACGAAAGTAAAGCACACAATTGGGTCACCAGCTATCCAAAGGCATGAGCCATCACCTCGCTTGAAACGCAGGTACAGTGAGGCTCGTTGCGACTGATTGACTGCAAAACGCACGAAAAAAGGGCGGTGATATAACCACCTCAAAGGGACTTGTGCACATTAGTTGCGTTAGCTGTCACCCGCCTGTCATTTCACCTTCAAGCACAGTGGGTGCCTGTACTGGAAATTTAAGTCAATGAAAAACATCGCTTTTTTTTACTGGTGAAAAAATCGTCAGTTTGACTGCGAGCCCCATTCCACAGGGCTTCTGGCGAGTTCAGGGCGGGTTGTCCACTGAGTTATCCACAGCTTCTGTGGATTGTCCCAAGCGCTTGCTCTAGGACGGCTGTGCAGGCTTTTTTCGACTTTACCCGTACGAAAAAAAGAGTAGAGTGGCGCGCCTTCCGATTTGTCCCACAGTGCTTTATGAAGTTTCGCTCAGTACCAACCACTATTACCTCCATCACCTCAGGTGTTACTCCACCCAAGCGTTTTTCGATACGGGTCGCCGAATGGTTGCTCGACAGTCCACGCCTGGGCGATAACGCCAATATCAAGCATTTCGCCGGGCGCTTGCTCAAGGCTCCAGCCCGTGAAGGGGTGGTGGCTGCGCAAAGTCGTCTGGGGCTATTGATGTGCCGCGAATGCGGCAATGCCCGGGATCGGCGCATTGGCCAGGACCTGCTGCGCCAGGCCGCGCGTGCCGGCGACCGGCGTGCCCGGCAGGAACTCGGTCAGATCGAAGACTGAGCTGTCCAAGCCCCGACGGCTTGGTTAACCTTCGCGCTTTAATTCATCGGCAGGAGTCGTCATGGCTATGGACGTGACCAGTGTGTTGCTCGGTCTGGCGGGTGCTGCGCTACCGTTATTGATGCTGATGTGGCAGCTACAGCGGCGCCTGAGCACCGCGCAATCCGAGCTGCCGCTGCTTGAAGAGCGCTTGGGGACTGCGCAATTGGCACAGGATGGTCTGAATGCGCAACTCGATGCCTGCCGTGATGAAATCAGCGACCTGAGTCAGGCCAATGCGGCCAAGCAAGCCGATCTGGCTGCCGTGCGTCGTGAAGTCGAGCTGTTGCAGATCGAGCGTGACAACGCCCGTGACGCGGCCCATGCCTGGAACCTTGAACGCAGCAGCAAAGAGGCCGAGTTGCGGCGGCTGGACGCGCAGGCCGCCTCGTTGAATGCCGAGCTGCGTGAGCAGCAGGAAAGCCATCAGCAACGCCTGAGCGACCTGCAGGGCTCGCGAGACGAGCTGCGTGCGCAGTTTGCCGAGCTGGCCGGGAAAATCTTCGATGAGCGCGAACAGCGCTTTGCCGAAACCAGCCAGCAGCGTTTGGGCCAATTGCTCGACCCACTGAAAGAGCGCATTCAATCCTTCGAAAAACGCGTCGAGGAAAGTTATCAGGCCGAAGCCCGCGAGCGCTTCTCGCTGGCCAAGGAGCTGGAGCGTTTGCAGCAACTGAACCTGCGCTTGAGTGACGAGGCAACCAACCTAACGCGAGCACTCAAGGGGCAGAAAACCCAAGGCAACTGGGGTGAGTTGATTCTCGAACGAGTGCTGGAACACGCAGGCCTGGAGAAGGGCCGTGAGTACCAGACTCAAGTCAGCCTAAAGGGACCGGATGGCGAGCGCTTCCAGCCCGACGTGCTGATTTATCTGCCGGGTGACAAGCAGGTGGTGGTCGACTCCAAAGTCAGCCTGACGGCCTATCAGCAATACGTGGCGGCAGACGACGACGTGATTGGCCAGGCGGCGCTCAAGCAGCATGTGCTGTCGTTGCGTAATCACGTCAAGGGCCTGTCCGACAAGGACTATAAGCGCCTGGACGGTCTGCACAGCCTGGATTTCGTTTTACTTTTCGTGCCCATCGAGGCGGCTTTTTCCGCGGCATTGCAGGTCGAGCCGAATCTGTTTCAGGAAGCGTTCGATCGCCATATCGTCATTGTCAGCCCGACCACTTTGCTGGCGACGTTGCGCGTCATCGACAGCCTGTGGAAGCAGGAGCGCCAGAGCCAGAACGCTCGGGAAATCGCCGAGCGTGCAGGTTGGCTATATGACAAGTTCGTGCTGTTTATTCAGGATCTGGACGAGGTCGGCAATCGCTTGCAGCAACTGGATAAAGCCTACAGCGCCGCACGCAACAAGCTGACGGAAGGCCGCGGCAATCTGGTCAGTCGCAGCGAACAGCTCAAATTGCTCGGCGCACGGGCCAGCAAGAGCTTGCCGGCCGATCTGCTGGAGCGGGCGATGACCGACGTCGATGGGTTGGCCGAGTTGCCGGAGTAGCGCCTACAACGGCAAATGCCGACTCAACAACGCGCGCAATGCCGCCGGTTTTACCGGTTTCGGCAGGTATTCCAGGCCTGCTGCATGCACTTGGGCAACCATCTCTGGTCGCCCGTCAGCACTGATCACCACGCCAGGCACCGGCTCACCGAGTTGAGAGCGTAGCCAGGCCATGAGCTCGGTGCCGGTTTCGCCATGGTCGAGGTGATAATCCACCAATGCCAGTTGCGGGCGCATGCCATCGCTGAGCAGCGCAGTGCACTCATCGCGATTGCGCGCGGTATACACCTGACAGCCCCAGCGCGAGAGCAGGCTGTTCATGCCAATCAGAATGCTGTCTTCGTTATCGATACACAGCACCTGCACGCCTGTCGGCAGTCGGCCATTAAGCTTGGCAGTTTTACCGGGCGCACCGGTCTGAGCATGGGCCAGAGGTACGCTGACACTGAACACACTGCCTTTGCCTGGCCAGGAGCGGACTTGCAGTTGATGACCCAGCACCCGGCACAAGCCATCGGCAATCGCCAGACCCAGGCCCAGGCCTTTTTCGGCACGGGTCTGGTGGCTGTCGAGGCGCTTGAACTCTTCGAAAATAACCTGGCGTTTGTCTTCAGGAATTCCCGGGCCACGGTCCCAGACCTCCAGGCACAGCTGATCGCCCTTGTGTCGTACGCCCAGCAGCACGGGTCCTTTGGCATAGCGGAAGGCGTTGGTCAGGAAGTTTTGCAGAATCCGCCGCAGCAGTTTGATATCGCTGTCGACCCGTAGGCGACTGCCGCGCAGGCGAAATTTCAGCCCTTGCTCCTGCGCCAGCGCCTTGAACTCGGCGCCGAGGGTGTCGAACAAATCATTCAGCACAAATGGCTTGCGATCCGGGTTGATCTTGCCGTTTTCCAGGCGCGAGATGTCGAGCAGGTCACTGATCAAGTCCTCGGCCGAGCGTAGCGAACTGTCCAGATGCTGCACCAGTTGCCGGGTCTCGGGGGAGAGATCGTCGTTCTGGTGGGAGAGGGCGGCCGAGAACAGCCGCGCGGCGTTCAATGGCTGCATCAGGTCGTGGCTGACGGCTGCAAGGAAACGGGTTTTCGACTGGTTGGCCGACTCGGCGGTACCTTTGGCTTCGGTCAGCGCGATGTTCAGCTGCGACAGTTCATGGGTGCGCTCGGCGACGCGTCGCTCCAGGCCCTCGTTGGCCTCGGTCAGCGCCTGCTCGGCTTCGCGAAACGCGGTGATGTCGGTGAAGCTCATGACAAACCCGCCGCCCGGCATTGGATTGCCGATCAGCTCGATCACCCGGCCGTTGGGGAACAACCGCTCCGAGGTGTGGGCGCGCCCTTGGCGCATCCAGTGCAGACGCCGGGCAACATGAACTTCCGCTTCGCCGGGGCCGCACAGGCCGCGTTCGGCGTTATAGCGAATGATGTCGGCAATCGGCCGGCCGACACTGATCAGGCCGTCCGGGTAGTTGAACAGTTCAAGGTAGCGACGGTTCCAGGCCACCAGCTTCAGCGACTGGTCGACCACGCTGATGCCTTGGGTGATGTTCTCGATCGCGCCTTGCAGCAAGGCGCGGTTGAATTGCAGCACTTCCGAGGCTTCGTCCGCGATACGTACCACATCCTCGAGCTGCATTTCCCGGCCTTCAATGGCCGCTTTTACAACGGCGCGGGTCGATGAAGCCCCGAGTACACCGGCGAGCAAACGTTCGGTGTGGGCAATCCATTCACCGTCGGCATTCTGATTCGGGTTGAAGCCTTTGCCTTGGCGGTAGGCGAAGCGGATGAAGCTCTGGCGTGCCCGTTCTTCGCCGACAAAACGTGCCGCGAGTTGCAGCAGGTCGTCGATTTGCACCGCCAGCATCGAACGCGCGCTCGGCCGCGTGCTGATCTCCTGACCAATGAAACGTCCGGCCTGCCAGTGTTCCGAAACCCGTGTACGGGACAGCACCGACACCCAGGCGAACAAGGTGAAGTTACCGGCCAGTGACAACACCACGCCTTGGGTCAGCGGGGAAATCGGCAGGTTCAGCGGATTGCCGTGCAGCCAGCCCAGCCCTGGGAAGCTGTGCAGCGACCAGCCCAGGCTGTTGGCGGCGATCGGCAGAATCAAGGTGTAGAACCAGAGGAATGTTCCGGCGGCGAGACCGGCGAATACCCCGCGGCGGTTGGCCTGCTTCCAGTACAGCGCGCCGAGCATCGCCGGCGCCAGTTGGGTCACGGCGGCAAACGCGATCTGCCCGATGGTTGCCAGACTGGCGGTCGAGCCGAGCAGGCGATAGGAAACATAGGCCAGCAGCAGAATGGCGACGATGCTCACCCGTCGCACCGATAGCATCCAATGGCGGAACACCTCGAACGGCCGCTCGGCATTTTTCCGGCGTAGCAGCCATGGCAGCAGCATGTCGTTGGAAACCATGGTCGACAGCGCCACGCTGGCAACGATCACCATGCCGGTGGCGGCCGATGCGCCGCCGATAAACGCCAGCAGCGCCAGTGCCGGATGGGCCTGGGCCAGTGGCAGGCTGATCACGAAGGAGTCGGGCAGTACCGAGCTTGGCAGCATCATTTGCCCGGCCAGCGCGATCGGCACCACGAACAGTGCGGCCAATGCCAGGTAAGCCGGGAACACCCATTTTGCCAGGCGCAAATCCTGTGGTTCGATGTTCTCCACCACGGTCACATGGAACTGTCGTGGCAGACAGATGATCGCCATCATCGCCACGCCCGTCTGCACCACCATCGATGGCCAGTTAACGGTTTCTTTCCAGTATTCTTCCAGGCGTGGCGCGAGCATGGCCTGATCGAACAGGTCGTCGAAGCCGTCGTACAAACCATATGTGACGAAGGCGCCGACGGCGAGAAAGGCGAACAGCTTGACCAGTGCTTCGAAGGCAATCGCCAGCACCATGCCACGGTGGTGCTCGGTGGCATCGAGGTTGCGGGTGCCGAAGACGATGGTGAACAGTGCCAGGATCAGCGACACAATCAGCGCCGTGTCCTGGGCACGGGTGCCCATGGCGTCGGGGCCTGCGCCGATCAACAGATTGACCCCCAGGACGATGCCTTTAAGTTGCAAGGCGATGTAGGGCAATACGCCGACCAGACAGATCAGCGCCACCACCACTGCCAGCGATTGCGACTTGCCGTAGCGGGCGGCGATGAAGTCGGCAATCGAGGTGATGTTTTCCTGCTTGCTGATCATCACCATTTTTTGCAGGACCCACGGCGCGCACACCAGCAGCAGGATCGGTCCCAGATAAATCGGCAAAAACGACCAGAGTTGTTCGGCGGCCTGACCGACCGCACCAAAGAATGTCCAGCTGGTGCAGTAGACCGCCAGCGACAGGCTGTACACCCAGGCACGCATACGCGCCGGCAGCGGCGCGCTGCGCCGGTCACCGTAAAAGGCGATGGCGAACATGACGGCCATATAGGCCAGGGCGACGGTGGCAATCAGCCCGCTGGACAACGACATGGTAACTCCAGGCAAAAGACACCCGGGACGCAAACCCGGTCTGACAGTCTCGCACGACCACTTCGGTTAGTCAGTGTCGACCAAGGTCGTGGCGCGGCGGGGTGTCGCAGGGTGGAGGCCGGTTGGATCTTTAGTGCATTTGCGGGCCTCTTCGACTTGCTCGCGAAGGCGTCGTCACTGATTCAGCGCAATATCGATCAACCGATGCAACTCTTCAACCTCAAGCGCCGCCGACGCGAACAGGATGCGGAACACCGTCGGCGCCACCAGCATGTTGATCAGTCGGTCGACACCGGGCTTCGGCTGATTCGGATAGCGGTCCAGTATCGTCTGCAACTGCTCGCTGAGAATGCTCACGCAATACCCCGGCGTGGCGCTCGATTGCACGTCGCGCATCATGTTGCGGCCGGGCTCCGAGCTCATTTCGTCCAGATACTGCTCGGCCCAGGCGCACAGGTCACTACGCAGGCTGCCGGTGTTGGCCGGTTCGCTGTCAGGACGCATGCGTACCAGCGCGACGTCAGCCAAGAGTGCCGACAAGTCGCCCCAACGTCGGTAGATCGTCGACGGCGTAACGCCTGCGCGGGCGGCGATTTGCGGCACGGTCACGCTTGAACGCTCCTGCTCTTGGAGGAGTTCGCGCACTGCCGAATGAATCGACTCTTGCACCCGAGCACTACGACCGCCCGGGCGTAAACCTTCTTTAATAGCCATGTGCCGAACCTTAACACAAAGAATTTGCTTTAAGCGGAAGCCGGTAGCACACTCCGCAAAAGCAAAAAATTAGCTTTTGCGGAGTGTGCCCATGTCCAGTTCTGTCTCAAACCGTTCCAGCCTGGTGTTCCTGGCGATCACCTTACTGAGTTTTCTCGCCGCTTCCAGTGCACCAACACCGCTTTATCACCTGTACCAGGAGGCGCTGCAGTTTTCTCCGGCAACCCTGACGCTGATTTTCGGGGTGTATGCCTTTAGCCTGCTGGCGGCGCTGCTGACGGTCGGCTCGTTGTCGGATCATCTGGGGCGCAAACCGGTGATCTTCGCTGCGTTACTGCTGGATATGCTGGCGATGTTGCTGTTTATCAATGCCGACAGTGTGGCTTGGCTGATCGCTGCGCGGGTGCTTCAAGGGTTCGCCACCGGCATGGCCACCAGCGTACTCGGTGCGGCGTTGCTCGATACTGACCGGCAGCAAGGCCCGCTGGTGAATAGCGTTGCGCCGCTTCTGGGCATGGCGTTTGGCGCATTGGGCAGTGGATTGCTGGCGGAGTACGCACCGCAACCGTTGCGATTGACCTACTGGATTCTGTTCGGGTTGTTCACGCTGCAAGCGCTGTACGTCTGGCGTCTGCCGGAAAGCGTCACTCGGCTAGCCGGCGCCTGGGCGTCGCTGCGCCCCACCTTGCATGTGCCGCCACAGGCACGACGAGCGCTGTGGCTGGCGCTGCCGGTGGATGTGGCGGTCTGGGCAGTGGGCGGCTTCTTCCTGTCACTGGCGCCATCGCTGGTTCGTACGGCGACCGGTTCGACTTCGAACCTGATCGGCGGAGGTTTGGTGGCCGTGTTGACGGTCAGCGGCGCGTTGATGATCTTCTCGTTGCGCAATCGCCCGGCAGACAAAATCCTGCGTTTGGGAGCGAGCTCGTTGGCGATCGGCATCGCACTGATTCTGGCCGCCGTGCACAGCGCCAGCCTGCCGCTGTTTTTCTTCGCCACTCTGGTGGCCGGCAGTGGTTTTGGTGCCGGTTTTCTCGGTGCCTTGCGCAGCGTGGTACCGCTGGCCTTGCCCCATGAGCGCGCCGGGTTGATGTCGGCGTTCTACGTGCTGAGTTACCTGGCGTTCTGCCTGCCGTCGCTATTGGCAGGCAACCTGACCCGGACCTTCGGCCTGATCGCCACCACCGATGGCTATGGCGCGGTATTGATCGTGCTGTCGTTGGGGGCGTTGTTGGGGTTGATGCGTCAGCGGCCGGCCAGACTTTGCGAGGCCTAGCATGGTCAAGACGTCTTCGGGCTCATGCGTTAGTCTTGGTTCTGATCGTAACCGCTCTGTTCCTATTCGAAGGATTGAACCCTCATGAAGATCATCCGCAGCAAGTCCTTCACCGGTGATCGCGCCTGGGCGGCGCTGGATATCGCCAACATGAACGGCATCACCACCCGTTTGCACTGGACCGATCAGCCCTACAAATGGCACGTCAACAACGGCCAGGAAGTGTTCGTGGTGCTCGATGGTCAGGTGCAGATGCGTTATCGGGAGAACGGCGTCGAGCAGGCTGCGCTGTTGGAGGTTGGTGACATCTTCTATGCAGCGGTTGGCACTGAGCATGTTGCTCATCCACAAGGCGCGGCTCGGGTATTGGTGGTTGAAGCGGAAGGCAGCGTTTAACGTGTATATCTGTAAAACAGATAACAGTTAGAGAAATTACCCGTTATATAGATATTCGATTCAGTTCTACCATGAGCTCTACCTCACCCGAGGACAGGAGTTCACGATGCAATGCCCCAACAGCAACAAAACCGCTAACCGGCCTTTGAGCCATTTGCAGCACCCTCGCGAAGCGATTCGTCAGTTCACCCCGAACTGGTTCGCCGCGACCATGGGCACCGGGGTCCTGGCCCTGGCGCTCGCCCAATTGCCGGTGTCTGTTCCCGGCCTGCATGCCTTCGCTGAAGGCCTGTGGATGTTCAATATTTTCCTTTTCCTGCTGTTCAGCGGGTTGTACGCCGCGCGCTGGGCGTTTTTCTTCGATGAAGCGCGGCGGATTTTCGGCCACTCCACGGTTTCGATGTTTTTCGGCACCATTCCCATGGGCCTGGCGACCATCATAAATGGCTTCCTGCTGTTCGGCATGCCGCGTTGGGGGGAGGGCGTTGTGCACGTGGCCGAGGTGTTGTGGTGGCTGGATGTCGCGATGTCACTGGCTTGTGGTGTTTTGATCCCGTACATGATGTTCACCCGTCAGGAGCACAGCATCGACCAGATGACCGCTGTCTGGCTGTTGCCGGTGGTGGCTGCGGAAGTCGCGGCGGCCAGCGGTGGTTTGCTTGCACCGCACCTCGCAGACGCTCACTCGCAACTGGTGGTACTGGTGACCAGCTACGTGCTGTGGGCGTTCTCGTTGCCGGTGGCGTTCAGCATCCTGACCATCCTGCTGCTGCGCATGGCCCTGCACAAATTGCCCCACGAAAACATGGCCGCGTCGAGCTGGCTGGCGCTGGGGCCGATCGGCACCGGGGCGTTGGGCATGTTGTTGCTGGGCAGCGATGCACCGGCGATTTTCGCCGCCAACGGCTTGCCGGGTATCGGTGAAATTGCCGCCGGGCTGGGGCTGGTCGCAGGCATCACGCTGTGGGGCTTCGGCTTGTGGTGGATGTTGATGGCGGTGCTGATCACCTTGCGTTACCTGCGTGGCGGGATTCCCTTCAACCTCGGCTGGTGGGGGTTTACCTTCCCGCTGGGTGTCTATTCGCTGGCCACATTGAAGCTGGCAAGCACCTTGAACCTGACTTTTTTCAGCCTCTTTGGCAGTGTCTTGGTGGCTGCGTTGGCGATCATGTGGCTGATCGTCTCCAAGCGCACCGTTCAAGGCGCCTGGCGCGGAGAGTTGTTTGTTTCGCCGTGCATTGCCGGATTAGCGAAATAATTCGCAAAGTTTAGGTAAGGTTGTGGCCTGGATCGCGGTACGACATTCCAATAAGAGCATCCAAGCCACACAGGGACATGGAAGATGAGCCACCCTTCGCAGTTCACCTTGCTTCGCAAGCGGCGGTTTCTGCCGTTTTTTGTTACGCAGTCCCTCGGGGCGTTCAACGACAACATCTTCAAGCAATCGTTGATCCTCGCCATTTTGTACAAGCTGACCATCGAGGGTGACCGTTCGATCTGGGTCAACCTGTGTGCGCTGCTGTTCATCCTGCCGTTTTTTCTGTTCTCGGCGCTGGCCGGACAGTTCGGCGAAAAGTTCGCCAAGGACGCGCTGATTCGTCTGATCAAGCTCGGTGAAATCGCGATCATGGCGGTCGGCGCAGTCGGCTTCCTGTTCGATCACCTGTCGCTGATGCTGGTGGCGCTGTTCGCCATGGGCACCCACTCGGCGTTGTTTGGCCCGGTGAAATATTCGATCCTGCCGCAGGCCCTGCATGAAGAAGAGCTGGTGGGCGGTAACGGGCTGGTGGAAATGGGTACCTTCCTGGCGATTCTGGCCGGGACCATCGGCGCCGGGATCATGATGTCGTCCAGTCATTACGCACCGATCGTCTCCACGGCGATCATCGGTGTCGCGGTGCTGGGCTATCTGGCCAGTCGCGGCATTCCGCGTGCCGCGGCGTCGACCCCTGAACTGCGGCTGAACTGGAATATCTTCAGCCAGTCCTGGGCGACTCTGCGTCTGGGGCTGGGGCAAACACCTGCGGTGTCGCGCTCGATTGTCGGCAACTCGTGGTTCTGGTTTGTCGGGGCAATTTACCTGACGCAAATCCCGGCCTACGCCAAAGAGTGGATGCACGGTGACGAGACGGTGGTGACGCTGATTCTGACGGTGTTCTCGGTCGGTATCGCGCTGGGTTCGATGCTCTGCGAGAAACTCTCCGGACGCAAAGTCGAGATCGGTCTGGTGCCGTTTGGCTCCTTTGGACTGACAGTGTTTGGCTTGCTGCTGTGGTGGAGCTCCGGGGGTATCCCGCAAAGCCTTCAAGGTCATGGCTGGATCGAAGTGCTTGGCTTCGGTCAGGCGTGGTGGGTGTTGTTCGATATTCTCGGGCTGGGGGTTTTCGGCGGTTTCTACATCGTGCCGCTGTACGCGTTGATCCAGTCGCGTACCGCCGAAAACGAGCGGGCGCGGGTGATCGCAGCCAACAACATCCTCAACGCACTGTTCATGGTGGTCTCGGCGATTGTCTCGATTGTGCTGCTGAGCATCGTCAAGCTGTCGATTCCCCAGCTGTTCCTGGTGGTGTCGCTGCTGAACATCGGTGTAAACGTCTACATCTTCAGCATCGTTCCCGAATTCAGCATGCGCTTCATGATCTGGCTGCTCAGCCATTCCATGTACCGCGTGCAGCATCGCAACCTTGAGCTGATTCCCGATGAGGGCGCGGCGTTGCTGGTCTGCAACCACGTGTCGTTCGTCGATGCTTTGCTGATTGGTGGCGCAGTGCGTCGGCCGATTCGCTTTGTGATGTATTACAAGATCTATAACTTGCCGGTGCTGAACTTCATCTTCCGTACGGCGGGGACCATTCCGATTGCCGGGCGCCAGGAAGACAGCCAGATTTACGAAAAGGCCTTCAAGCGAATCGCCCAGTACCTGAAGGATGGTGAGCTGGTGTGTATCTTCCCTGAGGGCAAGCTGACCGTCGATGGTGAGATCAATGAGTTCAAGGGCGGGCTGACGCGGATACTGGAAGAGACACCGGTGCCAGTGATTCCACTGGCCTTGCAAGGGTTGTGGGGCAGTTTTTTCAGCCGCGATCCGAACAAGGGATTGTTCCACCGTCTCTGGTCACGGGTGACCCTGGTGGCCGGGCCGGCGGTGGCGGTTGAAGTCGCTAAGCCTGCGCAGTTGCAAGCGCTGGTCGGCGAGTTGCGTGGCACCGTTAGATAGTGGGTGTTTTGGTCGGCCTCATCGCGAGCAGGCTCGCTCCCACATTGGTTCAGTGTCGTTCACAGATCATGTGTGGGAGCGAGCCTGCTCCGGGCGGCGTTCCGACGATGGCGGTAGAGGCCTAAGTACTGACTTTAAGCCCGACCAACCCGGCAATGATCAGCGCGACACTGGCCAGGCGGAACAGCGCCATGGATTCACCAAACAGGATGATCCCGGCGATAACCGTGCCCACGGCGCCGACGCCAGTCCAGATCGCGTAGGCAGTGCCCAGCGGCAGATCCTTCATGGCCAGGCCCAGCAGACCCAGGCTGATCACCATGGCGCCAACCGTCAGGACGGTGGGAAGAGGGCGGCTGAAGCCGTCGGTGTATTTCAGGCCAACGGCCCAGCCGACTTCAAACAGGCCAGCGAAAAACAGAATGATCCAAGGCATGAAGACCTCCATCGATTGATGGGGTCGTCCCCAGATTAGTAGCTCGATCGAGCCGCGAGGTCGTCCTCGCGATGCGCAGTATAGTGCCCACTAATAATCCGGGGATCAAGTTCCCGGGTCACTCGGTTGCTTGTCGGGCGGCCAGCTCGCGGTCGTGTTTCTCGCTCATCCGGCGGAAATACGTCGAGAGCAACGCCCCGGAAATGTTGGGCCAGACACTGAACAGTGCGCTCGGCACAGCCGCCAGTGGCGAGAAGTGGGCACTGGCCAGCGCGGCGCCCAGCCCTGAGTTCTGCATGCCGACTTCCAGGGCCAGGGATTTGCGTTGCGCCAACGGCAGCTTGAATACGCGTCCGGTGAAGTAGCCCAGCAGGAAGCCAAAGCTGTTATGCAGCATCACCACGGCCATGATCAGCAGGCCGGATTCGGCAATCTTTGCCTGACTCGCCGCGACAACGGCGGCGACGATGATCACGATGCTCACCACCGAAACCAGCGGCAGCACCTCTACCGCGTGGCGCACCCGATCTCCCAGCAGGCGCTGGGCGACCACGCCGAGCACGATCGGCAGCAACACCACTTGCAGGATCGACCAGAACAGTTCCATGAACGATACCGGCAACCAGGCCGAGGCCAGTAACCAGATCAGGGCGGGCGTCAGCACCGGAGCGAGCAGGGTGGTGACGGCCGCAATCGCTACCGACAGCGCCAGGTCACCGCGGGCCAGCCAGGTCATCACGTTCGACGAGGTGCCGCTTGGGCAGCAACCGACCAGAATCACCCCGACGGCGATTTCCGGTGGCAGGTGAAACGCCTGGCAGAGCAACCATGCCACGCCGGGCATGATCACGAAATGTGCGACCACGCCCAGTGCCACGCGCCACGGATGGCGGGCCACTTCAGCGAAGTCTTCAAGTTTGAGGGTCAGGCCCATGCCGAACATCACCAGCCCCAGCAACGGCACGATCGCACCTTTCAAACCGATGAACCACGCCGGTTGCAGGAAGGCCACCACGGCGAAGATCAAGACCCAGTAAGCGAAAGTGTTACCGACAAAGCGGCTCAGTGCTGCCAGTGCACGCATGACCTGTTCCTTGTTATTCAAATGAAGCCAAGAACCAATGTGGGAGCGAGCCTGCTCGCGATGAGGGACTGACATTCAACAATGATGTTGACCGACACTCCGCTATCGCGAGCAGGCTCGCTCCCACAGTAGATATCACAAGCTTTTAGATACCTTGCGGAGTCTCTTCACCGCCCAAGGCCTCAACCAGCGCCGGGAGGAAGTCGCCGAAGGTCAGCATCATCAGCGTGAAGCTGGCGTCCAGTTGGCCGAGGGCTTCATCGCCACCGTCCTGCTCTGCCTGATCCTGCAGCAGGTCTTCGAACTTCAGGCGCTTGACCACCATCTTGTCGTCGAGGACGAACGACAGTTTGTCTTGCCACGCCAGGGACAGCTGAGTAACCACTTTACCGGTGCTCAGGTGCAACTGGATTTCTTCGCTGGTCAGGTCCTGACGTTTGCAACGGACGATGCCGCCGTCTTCGTGGGTATCGCGCAGTTCGCACTCATCCAGTACGAAGAAGTCGTCAGCGGCTTTCTGGGTGGTGACCCACTCAGTCATGGTCGCGGTCGGGGACATTTTTACAGTCAGCGGACGTACTGGCAGCGTGCCGATCACTTCACGCAGAGTCGAAAGCAGGTCTTCGGCGCGTTTCGGGCTGGCGGAGTTGACCAGGATCAGCCCCTGTTTCGGTGCGATGGCGGCAAAGGTCGACGAGCGACGGATAAAGGCGCGCGGCAGGAACGCCTGGATGATTTCATCCTTGATCTGATCACGTTCCTTCTTATAGACCTTGCGCATTTGCTCGGCTTCGATCTCTTCGACCTTTTCCTTGACCGCGTCGCGCACGACGCTGCCTGGCAGAATGCGTTCTTCCTTGCGTGCGGCGATCAGCAGGAAGTCTCCGCTGACATGTACCAGAGGGGCATCTTCGCCTTTGCCAAACGGCGCGACGAAACCGTAGGTGGTCAACTCCTGGCTTGCACATGGGCGCGCCAGCTTGGTGGCCAGTGCAGTTTCCAACGCCTCAGCATCAAAAGGCAGATCTTGGGTCAGGCGATAGATAAGCAGGTTCTTGAACCACATGGGGTGAGTCTCTCCTTTATACAAAGGGGGGCATTATTCTCCGCGCAGCGTCATAGGCCAACCCTCAGCTAAGCCTTTGGAAGGCCTGAAAAAATTATTTTAAAAAGTGCTTGCCAGAGGTGGGGCTGCTCCGTAGAATGCGCGCCACACCGAACGTGAAGGGTGATTAGCTCAGCTGGGAGAGCGTCTGCCTTACAAGCAGAATGTCGGCGGTTCGATCCCGTCATCACCCACCATTCGCATTCAGTGTTACGCGCAGCGGTAGTTCAGTCGGTTAGAATACCGGCCTGTCACGCCGGGGGTCGCGGGTTCGAGTCCCGTCCGCTGCGCCATATTCGGTAACCTGGAACACTGAACGCCAGGTCACCACGGAAAGCCCGCTAACGCGGGCTTTTTGCTGTAAGAGTTCCATGCGATGTGCACTGTTTCATTGAAATTCAGCTTTTTTAATATTTTTCTTAATTAAATCAGCACGTTATGAATTTTTGTGGCACAATGCGCCCCGCAACGAAGGTAAAGGGTGATTAGCTCAGCTGGGAGAGCGTCTGCCTTACAAGCAGAATGTCGGCGGTTCGATCCCGTCATCACCCACCACTTACTTTCAACGCTACGCGCAGCGGTAGTTCAGTCGGTTAGAATACCGGCCTGTCACGCCGGGGGTCGCGGGTTCGAGTCCCGTCCGCTGCGCCATATTCGGTAACCTGGAACACTGAACGCCAGGTCACCACAGAAAGCCCGCTTAATGCGGGCTTTTTGCTGTCTGGGGTTTTATCAAGTCATTGCTCCGATAGAAAAGCGACCCTTGGGTCGCTTTTTTCGTTTATGGGTTACTGTTCGGCATTGCGCGTGTGTCGGTAATCGCTGACCGCTTCGTACACCGCTTTACGTAGCCGATTGATACCGCCGATAGGGCGATGAGCTTCCAGGCCAAACCAGGGGTTGAAGGACTGGTTATCGCATTGCAGGTTCAGCGCTGGCGTGTCGAAGTCCTGGGCAGGGATCCGGATTCGTGCCACGGTTTCGAATGGCGCATCGCTTTCGCGCCATTCGATGCTGGTGTCTTCGATCGGCATGTACCTGGTCGGGTCCTGGCGCTGGATCTGCAAGACAAAACACGCGGGCACCCGATCCGTCGACAACTGTTGATTCAGTGCGCTGCGCAAAAAGTTTGGCAGCGCTTGATTTTGCGCAGGCAGGGTGTAGTTGGGGCAGCTGTCGGGGTCTGGCGCGACACGAAACTTGGCGTTGGCCGTACCGAATTTATACGGCGAGACGGAAAAGTAAGTGGTCTGGGTCGGGCTGGCCGGTGCTGGCGCCAGCGTCGCCAAGGCAATAAACAGGTGACGAACCTGCCAGCTGCGCGGATCCCAACTCGGAAAGAACGCCATGACCTGTTTGCCATCCGCCTGGGCCGCGACGTTCTGACGGTACTCGGCGACATTGCTGACGAAGAAGTTCGGATGGCTGAACATCACGAAGTCCTGCTCGCTGCGGCTCTGCTGATCCTTGAGTAGCTGCGTTCCCGGTACATCAAGCAATTTGATCGCCATGCCTCGGGCATCGCGGACGCTGTCGAATTGTGGATAGGCGTTACCGTTGGACAGGCGCAAGACAGCTTGCCAGGTCTTGCCGGTTTCGCTAAAGACACCTTGGCGCAGTTCAGGCGCCAGGTCGGCCAGCACTTGAACCTCGGCTTTTACACAGCCATGCGCCTTGGCGTGGGCATCGCGCAGGAAGCGAGTGTTATCGCGGTGCTGGTCGACGATGCGCACGGCGGTCTGGATGATCTCCTGCGTCATTGCCGCTTCACCGGCCGGAATGCGCTCGTTTGCGGAGACCGGGCCGCTGTGATGCCAGGCGAACCAGGCCGTCGCCACTGCCCAGCCCAACAAGCCGAGTCCCAACAGGAGCAGCAGGGCTTTGCCTAGTAGTACGCCGATGCGCAGCCAAAGTGTGATCAACATGCACGAATCCTTTTTGCTGCGGTGATGGTCATGGCAGTTGCGATTCCAAAGGACCGCCGAGCACTTTCAGGTATTCCAGTAGCGCCCAGCGCTCTTGTGGTTGCAGCAGACGGCCGATGACCCCGTTGCCTCGTTCGCCTGCACGAAATTCGTGACCGCCGTTGTGGTTGCCGGTGATTCGCGTGTCGAACTCAAAACCGTTGCTGAAGGCTTCAGTGTGATAACCCAGGTGCTGTGGGTCGTATTCGAACGTGCCTTTATAGAAGGTGGTTGCGCGCTCATCCTGCGGCGAGAGCAGTTGGTAGAGGTTCGGCACCGAACCGTTATGCAGAAACGGTGGCGTCGCCCAGACGCCCGCCAGCGGTCGTGCCTTGTAGGCACGTAGTTCACGAACGCCAATCGGCAGGCCGTATCCATCCATGTCGGGGCGCTCTTCAGGTGTGACGTTGGCGTCACGGTAAGCGCGGTTTTCGACGAAGGCCGTTACGTAAGCCAACCCTTTGGCAACCGAAAGTTTGCTCAGGTCCAGTGGCCCGGTAGGTGTCGGGTGCAGTTTGACGTCCAGTTTCGCCAGTTCGGCCAGGTCCCATTTCAGCGCGCTCAGGTCGAAACGGTGGTCGGCGATGTTGTTGGCGGCCCCCGGGTCGGTGCCTATGACGTCCACCGGCAACATCTTCAGTTTCTGTTCTGGCCGGCCGTTGGTTACCGTCACGTTCGGTACATGGCAACCGGCGCAGTTCTCGGCGAACAGCGTGCGGCCCTTGGCGGCCAGCGGCTTGTCGATGCTGCCGAGCAATGCTTCGGGCCAGGCCGGAGGTTTGAGTCGCTTCAGGGTTTCTTCGATCAGTTGCAGGTCACGTACTCGCACACTGGAAGGGTAGCGATCGTCGCCCTTGAGCGGCTGGCCGGCGGCATCGAAGAAGTTCAGCGTCGCGCCGACACCCAGGGCTTCGCCGATGTTGCGTGCCATGGGTTGCTGGGCTGAGCCGTTCCATTGCACCCAGTCGAAACTCCAGATATCCCATAGCTGGGGGTAGTCCACGGGCGCATTGGCCACTCGGTAGTTGTTCGGCGAAATGGCGTCGCCGAAACTGGCATTGGCGATACGGCCGAAAGCGTCGGTACGGCCTGGGCCTTCTTCGGTGGGGTAGAGGCCGCGGTGGGTGTCATTCCAGGCAGCACGCAGGAAGGTATCCAGCGACGTTTTGAAGTCCTGGCGCAGTTGTGAGTGCTGGGCGTCATAGTCCTGACCGAGTACATTGCGTGCGAAGCGCTCGAATTTCCAGGGGTTGTAGTAGGTCGAGGCGAGGCTTGCGACCAATGCCTGACCGAAACTGCCGCCGCGCAGAGTGGGGACACTGGAAGGCAATACGTGCTGCGCCGAGCCACCGTCGATGCGTACTGCCTGGCCTTTAAAGCGCAGCTCGCCGGTATGGCAGGCGGCGCAGGTAACATCCAGAAACTCTTCTTTACTGCCTGGATTCTGATGACGGGCGAAGCCGACGGGCAGGTTGCCGGGGTTGTTCGGCGTGGCTTTCTGGGCGGGATCCACCAGAAAACCAAAGCGCGCCAGGTATTCGGGCGTGGCAAAGCGTTGCTCCGAGAACGGCAGTTCAAGTGCTGTGAACCAGTTGTAGCGCAGGCCTTTGACCTGCGTACCCTGCGGTGTGAAGTAGTAGGTCTGGCGGTCGGCGGCGTCCCACTGCTCGAGGTAGTTCACCTGCTCGACTGGCGTATAGGCCGGCAGCTTCGGGTTGGCGACGTAATACAGGACCACCGCCAGAGCGACTGCCAGCAGGGTGATTATCAGTAACAGCACACGGATCAAGAGGCGCACGTTAGACTTCCTTGTCGATTTATAGCGTTGTTATGCCTTAGCTTCGGATGCGCGGCAAGTGGCCATTACGCTGGACGCTGTAGGAACCGGCGTTTATTGCGCTGAGAAGAAGCTGACAGAAGCTTCATGACCACCCCTCGCAAAATGCGTTAAAAGACCTGAACTTATCGGAGCTTTCCTGCTCTCATGCCGGTAGCCATTGGTCGTGGCGGCCTGATAAGCTCGCGGCTTTATTCGATTGCCCTTTAGGCGCATGAACAAGGAAATAGCATGAAACAGCATCGGTTGGCGGCGGCGGTGGCCCTGGTTAGCCTGGTACTTGCGGGTTGTGACTCGCAGTCCAGCGTCGAGCTGAAAACCCCGGCGCAAAAAGCTTCCTACGGTATTGGCCTGAACATGGGCAAGAGCCTGGCTCAGGAAGGCATGGATGACCTGGATTCCAAAGCCGTAGCCCAAGGCATCGAAGATGCCGTTGGCAAGAAAGAACAGAAACTGAAGGATGACGAACTGGTCGAAGCTTTCGCTGCGCTGCAAAAGCGCGCTGAAGAGCGTCTGGCCAAGATGAGCGAAGAGTCGGCAGCTGCCGGCAAGAAATTCCTCGAAGACAACGCGAAGAAGCCGGGTGTCGTTACCACGGCTTCGGGTCTGCAGTACGAAGTGGTCAAGAAAGCCGACGGCCCACAGCCTAAGCCGACTGACGTAGTGACTGTTCACTACACTGGCAAGCTGACCAACGGCACCGTTTTCGACAGCTCCGTCGAGCGCGGCAGCCCGATCGATCTGCCGGTCAGCGGCGTGATCCCGGGTTGGGTTGAAGGTCTGCAACTGATGCACGTTGGCGAGAAGTACAAACTGTACATCCCTAGCGACCTGGCCTACGGCGCACAAAGCCCTAGCCCGGCAATCCCGGCCAATTCGGTGCTGGTATTCGACCTGGAACTGCTGGCGATCAAAGATCCGGCAAAACAAGACGCCGCCAAGTAATCCGCGTCTGTTATAAAAACAACGCCCCGTTCATGCGGGGCGTTGTTGCATCTGGCGTTCAGTGATCGACAATTCAAGCGAACGGACGCAGTGGAGTGGAGTCACAGCATTGAGGGTGCCGCAGCTAAACGCAGCAGGTTGCCAAGTCAATGAAATATTGGGTTTTTTTATGTGAGTAAAAAACGCCCGATCTGAGCCGGGCCCTTGTAAGACGGGGCCTTCAGGCGTGAAAAGCGGCTCTGTTCACAAGGTTATCCACAATTTGTGTGGATAACATTTCAGCGAGAGAGATGATGAAAGCACCCTGGAATTTCGCTCGATTTCTACCCTTGGCGGGAAGGTTGCTCAGTCGTGGGCGATTACCGGCCCTGTTGTTTGCCGTCGCCAGAAAAGGCGCGAGCCAGGGTAATCGTTTGGGCAAGCTTAAAGACGACCTGCGATTGCTGCAGGCATTGTGCCTGGCGTACTGGCGCGGCGAGTATCGGGACATCAGTCGCAAGTCGATGCTGACCGTGGTGGCGGGGCTGATGTACTTCCTCAGCCCGCTCGACGCGATCCCGGATTTCATCCCGGTATTTGGCATGCTCGATGACATCGCCGTGCTGGCCTGGGTGATGAAAACCCTCGATGACGAACTGAACGCTTTCCGTGCCTGGCGCGACCGCCAGAATCCAGAAAAGCTTGCGGTCGTGGAGCGCTTGCCTGATACGCCGGAGCAATTACAACTGCAAGGCCCGAAAAAAACCTGATTTGAATCAGGTTCATCCACAGATTGATCGCCCCTCGCGACCTTGGCGGCTGTTAGGATTACACTTCTAAGGAAAAGTGCTGACTCGCTAAGTGTTGTTGTCCTACGGGGTAGTCATGGATATTCAGATAATTGCACGTGATGGCGAACCCGAATATGCGGTTCTGCCGTGGGCTCAGTATCAAGCGTTATTGAAAGCAGCAGGCGTCACTGAACAACCACCGCGTGAAGCGACAGTCCGTCACGCGGCCGCAGCAGACCAGGTTCTTCCGGGTCTGGATCAACTACGCAGTTTGCGCGAAGGGAAGGGCATCGCCATCGAGGCGCTGGCCCGCACGGTAGGCATCAGCCCGTCTTACCTGGCCTTGATCGAAAGTGGCGAGCGTCAACCTGACGCAGCGATTCGCCGCAGCCTGGCCTGGGAATTGACGGTGCCGGGATGGAGGGATGAATCGTGAGCGTACGCATCAGTCGTCAACATTGGGACGGTTTAATCGGCGAGCTGGATCAGGCCCGTCGTCAGCGGCATCTTCTGACTTATCGCGCTTTGCTTGAGCGTTTGCAGTTGCCGAGCCCGGCCATGCAAACCCTGACTGCCGCGCTTGAGCACCTGGCGGCTCTGGATGCACGGGCCGAGCAGCCGCTGCGCAGTTCGCTGGTCATCAGCCAGGGCGCCAGCCGTCTGCCGCGCACCGGGTTCTTCGAATGCGTCGAGCGGCTGGGGCGTTTCTCCGGGCCTTCCGATGGCGTGGCTGCCGCGTCCTGGCATGCGTCGGAAGTGGTGCGGGTGTTTGAGTACGAATACCCCGAATCTGCGGAGGCCTGAATGCTCTGGCGACTCAAGGCCCGTGCCAGTTACTGGCTGGCACGCAGGCTGTTTCATTGGTCATGGTTTGTCCGCCAGCCACGCGGCTGGAGCTGGCTTGAAGGCCAGTTCGCGCGCATGGCGAACCTCGGTGATGTCGGTGCGCAAAGCTTCTATGGCCACATCCTGACGTTCCGTGGCCAAGGTCTCGGCGCCCGTGAAGAGGGCGTACGTTTGTTGCGCCTTGCCGCATTGGCGGGGGACGCTAAAGCGGCTTATCAGGTCGGGGTGATCAGCCTTGCCGGAACACCGGGCAAGGCCCCTGATGCTGCCGAGGCGGCGCGCTGGTGGCAGATGGCGGCCAAAGCCGGACATCCGCTGGCCGAGATCAAGCTCAAGGAACTGGCGTCACGTGATGCTTGACGGCCACTCTCGCACCGGCTGATCCGGTTTGCCCGCGAGTGCGGGTTAACCTCTTTCCTACAGGCGTTTGTAACCTACTCGCCGACCAAGCAGTGCCCGTTCTGCTTGATTGAGCCATTCCCTCCGCTTTAGCGAAATACCCTACATCATCCTCCGTTTGTCCTGACTTCATTCCCCGCGCAATCCCCGCACAGTCTCGCGTCCCACAGCGACCGCGCGAAGATTGCGAATGCTCGATCCAAAAAAACTGCAGGCCTTGAACACTGCCATTGGCCATCTGGTCATTGCTGCGCTGAACCCGAAAGACCCGGACATTGCGGCCGTCTTCAATGACTTTCGGCACTGCCTCAGCGACTACGATTCCTGGGCCGAAAGTTTCTGGACGGGCGCAGCGCTGGATGTCGAACAGGTGTTCAAGGTCGGTAACGACGTCAGCCTCAGCGCCCCGAAAAACTCGACCACACCGATCAGTGCCACCGTTGCGTCCTGTCCGGCCGGCGGATCGTTGACCCTGGTGCACATGTTCGACACTGCGCGTTTCGTGCCGATCGGCAATACCCCGGTGATGCTCGAAGCATTGATCGACGGGCCGGGAGGGGATGAGGTAGTCGGCGAGCCGGTCCACGCAGTTATCGGCCCTGGCGGCATCCTTGAAGTCCCCGAATGCTGGCGTGGCCAGCGGCACCGAATCACCTTTTACCCCAACGTCTCTCAAGACCACGTCAAGGCGCTCTACGCCTCCTATCAAACCACCATTGCCGAACTTGAGGACTGGCTGCGAAGCGAGTGGACGAACGAGTTTCAACCGCTGTGGGCGAGCTTTTCGCAAAGTGGTTTTCTTGAGCGCTACAACGCGTTGCAGCAGGCTGATCGGCGGGGTGTCGAAGGTGCTTTGCTCGACCTCTGGGACGATGTTCAGCAGCTCTATCAACTGCTGGCCGACCTGCAAGCCAACAGTGAAAAACTTCTCGAGTACCTGACCCAGGCCGAGCTCGAAACCCTGCTCAACGCTTCCACGGAAGCGATTGCCAATGGCTTGCTGGTGCTCAGCGATGAACCGTTGCTGTTCATCTATCTGACGGCCGTCACCAGTTGGTTGCGGATGTTGCCGCCGCAGTACGAAGCCGAAGTAATGGCCGAAATTCGTACAGGCGTGTTGGTCGGATTGCTCCTGGCTTGCGTGACCGGACCGATGGGCGTTGGGGCCGGTGTGGGCACCAAAGTATTGGGGAAGATCAAGTCGCAGCGTGCTCGACAGTGGCTGGCAGCCTTGAGCATCCGGTTGGCGCAAGTGTCGAGCAATCAGCGTTTCAGCAGTCATGCCGATGCGCTCAAGCCGCTGATGGTGAGTGCCCGAAATGCGTCGCTGGCGCCAACACCCCGGGGGCCGCTGAAGATTACCCCTGGCGAAGCGCCGATCCTTTACGTGAAAAACCCTGCGGCCATCGCCCGCGACAAGTCTGGACCCAAGACTAACCTGAGCAAGCAGGAACATCACGACAACGCCCCGGATCAGGCGAAAAACCCCAACGGCGACAGCGCCGATTCGGCGGATAAAACCGCCACCCACAACTGCCCGGTGTCGATGGTCACTGGCGAAGAACTGCTGACCCTCACCGATGGCGAACTCGACGGTGTGCTGCCGTTCGCCTTCACCCGGTTGTACCGCACCAGCGCGGTGGAGATCGACAGCGGATTGGGCTTTGGCTGGAGCCATTCGCTGGCGCATCGCCTGGAAATCGACGGCGACAACGTCGTCTGGATTGACCACGAAAATCGCCGCACACGCTTCCCAAGACCCAGTGCCGAGCGTCCGGCGATCCATAACAGTTTGTCCCGTGCAGCGATTTATCTGGGTGACGACGTCGATGAACTGATCCTCGCCCAGGCCGGTGAGGCGACACGGTTCTACCATTTCCGTGACGGTAACCTCACGGCCATCAGCGACCCTTACAACAACCGCCTGCGTATCACCCGCGATCGCCAGGCGCGGATCAAACGTCTGGACAACGGCGACGGTCGCGCCTTGCTGTTGTGTTACGACCGGCGACATCTGATCGCCGTCGACTATCAAGTCTATCGCGCGGCGGCGAGTGCCGATGAAGCCTGGCAGACCGAGCAAACGTTGGTCGCCTATCGCTATGACGACTGCCATCGGCTGATCGAAGCCATCAACGCCGCAGGCGAAAGCGAGCGTTACGACTACGACAATCAGGCGGTGATTCTCCAGCGGCAACTGGCTGGCGGCGCGAGTTTTTTCTGGGAATGGGAGCGCGAAGGCAAAGCCGCCCGATGCGTGCGGCACTGGGCGAGTTTTGCGCAGATGGACGCCCGTTATACCTGGGACGATAACGGCAGCGTCACGCTGCACAACGCCGATGGCAGCCAAGAGGTTTACGTCCACGACCAGCAGGCGCGGCTGGTGCGCAAGGTCGAGCCGGACGGTGCCGAGCACCTCAAGGCTTACGACGATAACGGTCAGTTGGTGGCCGAGAAAGATCCTCTCGGCGGTGTCACCCAATACACCTATGACGACGCCGGGCGGTTGCTGGCGGTCATTCCGCCAGAAGACGAACCGACTTACTACGAGTATCACAACGGTTTCGTTCGAGTGATGCGTCGGGGCAAGGCGCGTTGGAAGTACCAGCGAAACATCCAGGGCGATATCACCGAGCAAATCGACCCTGATGGGCATGTCACCCATTACCAGTACGATGATCGAGGGCGACTGCTGTCGATCCGCTATCCGGATAACAGTTGTCACCTCCTTGTCTGGAACAACCTCGGGCAACTGACCGAAGAGCAACTGCCGGACGGTGGCCGGCGGTGTTTCGCTTACGACGCGTTGGGCCGGCAAAGTCGTCGTCAGGATGCACAGGGTGCGGTCACCCACTATCAATGGGACGTTCTCGGCCGGCTGATCCAGACCACTTTGCCTGGAGGTGTCACCCGCGCCTTCAGCTACAACGCCTACGGAAAACTCATCGCCGAACGCGATGAGTCGGGCCAGGTCACGCGCTACGAATACGCCGATGACCTGCATCTGGTCAGCCGTCGCATCAATGCCGACGGCAGCCAGTTGCACTATCGCTACGACAACGCGCGGTTGTTGCTCAGCGAAATCGAAAACGAGGTGGGCGAAAAGTATCAGTTGGCGTACGGCGCCAACGGGCTGATCGAGCAAGAAACCGGCTTTGATGGTCGGCGCACCGCGTACCGCTATGACCTCAACGGCCATCTGCTGGAGAAAACCGAATTTGGCGATGACGGCTCAGCGCTGATCACCGCTTACCAGCGCGATGCGGCGGGGCGATTGCTGGTCAAGACCTTGCCCGATGGCCAGAAGGTCGACTATCGCTACGACAGCCTTGGTCGTCTGGTCAGCGTCGATGACGGTCGCGACCACCCCTTGGAGTTCGAGTACGACCAGCAAGACCGACTGATCACTGAGCATCAGGGTTGGGGCACCCTGCGTTATCGCTACAACGCTTGCGGTCAACTCGATCACCTGCGCCTGCCGGACAACAGCACCCTCGACTACCACCACGCCAAGGGCGGGGCGCTGACGGCCATCGACCTCAATGGCACGCGGCTGACCACGCACGTCTTTGACGCGGGACGCGAGCGGCAACGCCAGCAGGGCCAATTGCTCAGTCGGTATCACTACGATGAGCAGGGTCGATTGCACGCCCACGCGGTTTCTCATGCTGAGCAGCCATGCCTTCGCCGCGATTACGCCTACAGCGCCAACGGCAACCTCGACTTCATCGCCGACAGTCGTCATGGCCAACGCAACTATCGTTACGATCTGCTGAACCGCCTGGTTCGTGTCCGCCACTCTCGCGATCCACAACAGGAAAGCTTCGCCCATGACCCGGCCGGCAACCTGCAGATGCACGATCGCCCGGGCCTGGCGACGATCAAAGGCAACCGCCTGCTGCTGCAAGGCGACCGCCATTACGACTACGACGCCTTCGGCAACCTGATCTTTGAGCGCCGCGGCACTGGGCAGAAACTCGTCACCGAATACCGCTACGACTGCCAGCACCGGTTGATCGGCGTCACGCTGCCGGATGGCAGAACCGCCAGCTACCGCTATGACGCCTTCGGCCGGCGCATCGCCAAAACCGTCGACGGCCACACCACCGAGTTCTTCTGGCAAGGCGACAACCTCGTCGCCGAAAGCAGCAAAAAACACTACCGCAGCTACCTCTACGAACCCGGCAGCTTCCGCCCCCTGGCCCTGCTCGACGGCAAAGGCCCGCGCAAGGCCTGCCCGTTCTACTACCAACTCGACCACCTCGGCACCCCGCAGGAACTGACGGATTACAGCGGCGAAATCGTCTGGTCGGCGACCTACAAGGCCTACGGAAAACTCGCCAGCCTGAAGCACTTTGGCGAAGAACAGCTTGAGCAACCGTTGCGCTTTCAGGGGCAGTATTTCGATGCTGAATCAGGCCTGCACTACAACCGGCATCGCTACTACAATCCGGACATTGGCCGCTACCTGACGCCGGATCCGAGCAAGCTGGCGGGTGGGGTTAACGGGTATCAGTACACCCCGAATCCGACGGGGTGGGTGGATCCGTTGGGGTTGTCATGCCGATGCCCCGGAGAGATAGAGGCGGATGGACCATTTAGCGAGATTGTTCCGGGTGGAGGTTTAGCGGCACATGAGGCTCAAGGAGGGCATCTTATTGCGAGGCATATTGGTAGAACGGATGTGCAGTTGGCTGAAAGGCTAAAGGCAGAGCCAAATATCCCTGCGGCTTCAACATTTCCTGATCGAGCTACTGCTGAGTCGGCTGTTGCAAGAGCGTTAGCTGTCAATGGAAAAAAGATCGAAAAATTCCTTAATGGGGGGAAGGCGAAGACGACTATTACTCATCACTTCCCCGAACCAGTAGGAGTCAGTTTACCCAGCGGGCGTACTGACTATGTGCCAGCATCGAAATTGTTGTTGGTATTGATAAAGGATGCCCGAAGACCTGAGGGATATTTCTTGCTAACAGGATTTCCAGAGATATGAACAGAGAGTTTCCCGAGCTGCACGATTTTTTTGGAGCGTACTTTCATCAAGATTGGACGGTCGAACATGAGACTGCTGAGCAAGTAATTGATGCTTTTTTAGCCGATTCTGACCCCGAGGATCTAATGGTGGTGCGGCAAGAGCTCAACGCGCTGCTTAACCAGAAGAAGGATGAATTGGAATTAAGGGAGTATTTGTTGAAGGAACTGAGCTGTTACTACTGCTACTGGAATGCGTGGGAGTCAGGTGAGTTATGGTTGAGGCATATTGCTAGTCGTATTAAGTGACAAAGAAGGAACGGAACGTGTAAACGGGGCTGATTTATTTACAACACGTTCAAACTATCAATCACATAAATACTCCCCCCCTGCACATTCTTCGCATGATGCTTGGCCTGTGAGGCCATTTCTGCGAGTTGGCTGGCGTCGAGTTGTCCACAGGCCTGCGGGTGTAGATGCACCACGCCAATCGACAGCGACAGCAGCGCAAATTCCTGGCGGACGCCCTGACGATTGGGCGCGATGAAGCAGCTGGCTTCCAGGTGTTCAGCGCGGTAGAAACGTCGGCATTGGCTATGGAAGTCCTCGAGCAACTGGTTCAGGCGCTTGTGCCAGTCTTCCGGGCCGAGGACCAGCAGGAAATCGTCGCCGCCGATATGGCCGACGAAATCGCGGCTGGGGTCGACGCGGTCGTTCAGGCATTGCGCCAGGCACAGCAGGACTTCATCACCACGGCCGTAGCCATAGATATCGTTGAAAGGCTTGAAACTGTCGATGTCGACGTAGCAGATCACCGACTCGCGGCTCTGCTGTAATAGCCGGGTCAGGCACTGCTGGATCGGCACGTTGCCCGGCAACAGAGTCAGCGGGTTGGCGTAGCGGGCTTGCTGTATCTTCAGTTCGGTAATCAGTTTGAGCACGTCGATCACCCGACCCAGGCCGAGATAGCCGCCGTTGAGGGTGATGATGAAGTCCTCTTCGATGCGTTGCCGGGCGCGGCTGGTGATCAGCCGGCTGACCTGTTGCAGCGACTGGCTGAGCTCGACGGCGAGGAAGTCATCGCTCATCAGCCGGCTGATCGGCTTGCGTGCGAACAGATCGGTAGCAAACGGCTTGAGCAGCGCATCGGACAGCGAGTGACGGTGGACGATGCCACAGGGCTGACCGAGTTCGTCGAGCACTGCCAGCGAGTTCAGGTTGGCCTGACGACGGAAAGCCTCCAGCACGTCAGCGGTAGGGGTATCGCGGTGCACAGCCGGATGTTCGTTGAGCAGGGCGCTGAGGTCGCTGCCTTCATCGTTGAGCGCCACTGCGCTGCTGTCGTGCTTGGGCATCATCGTCCGGGCGTCCCGTGGCGGGTGCTCCTGCGGACGGCACAACAGATAGCCCTGCACCAGGTCGACCCCCATCTCGGTCAACACCGCGAGTTCTTCCGGCAGTTCGATACCTTCGGCAATGACCTGTGCCCGCGAAGCTTTGGCGATCTGCAGGATCGAGCCGACGAATTCGCGCTTGAGCGCGTCCTGATGAATGCCATCGATGAAATGCCGATCGATCTTCACATAGTCCGGACGCAGTTCAGACCAGAGTCGCAGGCTCGAATACCCGGCCCCCAGGTCATCCAGTGCAATCGAAAAGCCCATGGCACGGTAGTGATGCAGCGCGTTTTGCAGCAACTGAAAATCGTCGGTCGGGGTTTGCTCGGTCAGCTCGATCACCACCTGACTTGGCGGAATGCCGAAGTCCTGGAGCATTTGCAGGGTTCTACCAGGTTGATGACCCGCTTCGAGCAACGATTCGGGAGAGACGTTGAGAAACAGTTTGCCCGGTAACTGCTGTTCATTGAAGCGGCGGCAGGCGCTGTGTCGGCAGGCCATTTCCAGTTCGCTGAGGCGGCCAGCCTGGCGGGCCACGGCGAACAACGCAATGGGCGAATGCAGAGGGCTATTGGAAGGGCCGCGACTGAGGGCTTCATAGCCGAGGATGCGTCGTTCGGACAGCGAAACGATCGGTTGGAACAGACTGTGCAAACCACTTTGAGCCAGGATTGAACTCAAGGCACTCAGCTGTTCGGTCGTGGTCATGGCGATCTCTGGCGATAAAAAAAGGACCGGGCCCGCTCTTTTTCAGAGAGCGGGCCCGGTCCTTTATTTCACGACAGAATGATGACTGTTTGATGACGATCCGGGGATCGTCAGCATTAAATTGCCATCACTTTTTGTTGCTGGCGACCGCGGTGTTCAGCTTCAAGTAATCCAGCAGGATGCGCCCGGTTTCGCTCAGGTAGGCATCGTCTTCCGGTTTGGTCTTTTCTGGCTCGGCCGCGATGGCATCTTCGTCTTCTTTCTTCAGTTCTTTGAGCGGATCTTCGCCCTTGGCCTTGCGGCGGATGTTTTCCATCACCAGCTGCTTGGCTTCTATATCGGCGTGTTGCGCGCGACGTTCGGCTTCATTGAGGCTGACGGTTTTTTCCGCCATCAGCTTCTGGGCCAGTGCCAGCTTGTCGCGAATGAACACAAACTCCGCGTCCTTGGCCGAACGGGCGTCATGCTCGGACTTGAGCTGTGCCAGGTACGGTTTGAACGGGTCGACTGCCGGCTTGATGGCCGGGCGAATGGTGTCCCACGGCATGGATTCCGGCAGGGCGCTCTCGCCGATTTCCTTGGTGTCGATGATCGACGGGAAGTCGACATCCGGCAGCACGCCCTGATGCTGGGTGCTCTGTCCGGAAACCCGGTAGAACTTGGCCAGTGTCAGTTTCAGCTCGCCATGGTTCAGCGGCTGGATGGTTTGCACGGTGCCTTTACCGAAAGTCTGGCCGCCGATGATCAGCGCGCGGTGATAGTCCTGCATGGCGCCGGCAAAAATCTCCGAAGCCGAAGCAGACAGACGGTTGACCAGCAACGCCATCGGGCCTTTGTAGAAGGCGCCCGGGTTTTCGTCTTCCAGTACATCGACCCGGCCGTCGGCGTTACGTACCAGCACGGTCGGACCTTTGTCGATGAACAGGCTGGTCAGCTCGGTGGCTTCCTGCAAGGAACCGCCGCCGTTGTTGCGCAAGTCGATGACCACACCGTCGACCTTGTCTTTTTGCAGTTCGGTCAGCAGTTTCTTGACGTCGCGGGTGGTGCTCTTGTAGTCCGGATCACCGGCGCGGAACGCCTTGAAGTCCAGGTAGAAGGCCGGGATCTCGATGACGCCGAGCTTGTAGTCCTTGCCGTCCTGTTTGAGGTTTAGGACCGACTTCTTCACCGCCTGATCTTCAAGCTTCACCGCTTCGCGGGTGATCGAGACGATCTTGGTGGTCTGGTCGTTTGGCGCATTGCTGGCCGGGATCACTTCCAGGCGTACCACAGTGCCTTTCGGTCCACGGATCAGCTTGACCACTTCGTCCAGGCGCCAGCCGACGACGTCGACCATTTCCTTACTGCCTTGGGCAACGCCGATGATCTTGTCGGCCGGTGCAACCTGTTTGGTCTTGTCCGCCGGGCCTGCCGGCACCAGGCGCACGACTTTCACCTGGTCGTTATCGCTCTGCAACACGGCGCCGATGCCTTCCAGCGACAGGCTCATGTTGATGTCGAAGTTCTCCGCGTTATCCGGTGACAGATAGTTGGTGTGCGGGTCGTAGGACATGGCGAAGTTGTTGATGTACGCCTGGAAGATGTCTTCCGGACGGGTCTGGTCCAGGCGCGACAACTGATTCTTGTAGCGCTTGGTCAGGGTGTCCTGAATCTGCTTGGGGTCTTTGCCGGCGATCTTCATCCGCAGCACTTCGTCCTTGACGCGTTTGCGCCACAGGTCGTCGAGCTCGGCAGTGGTCTTCAGCCAAGGGGCGTCCTTGCGATCGACCAGCAAGGTTTCCCTGGTGGTGAAGTCCATCTTGTCGACGCCTTTGCTCAGCTCGACCAAGGCGAAGTCCAGGCGTGCCTTGACGCGGTCCAGATAGCGCTTGTAGATGGTGAACCCGGCGTTCAGGTCGCCGCTTTTGAGGAACTCGTCAAACTGGTTTTTCCATTTGTCGAATTCGGCGATGTCACTGGCCATGAAATAACTGCGCGACGGATCGAGCAGCTTCAGGTAGCTGTCGTAGATGATCGCGGAACGTGCGTTATCGAGCGGCGGCTTGCTGTAATGGTGGCGCTTGAGCAACTCGACGACGTTAAGGCTGGCAATCACCTCGTCACGATCGGGCTGAAGGTTGTCCCAGCTATTGGCTGCGAACGTAGTGGGCGACAGCGACAAGCTGCCCAAGCCAATGGAAAGCGCAAGTGCGGTGCTGGAGAACAAATGCTTCATGCTGATTCGACGCGGGGGCAATTGATAACGCATATTAGGCCGTCTTTAAAGTCGCCGGTTCCACAAGGCTCTACGCAAACTGCTCGCGTATCGATCAGGCTGGGTTAAAACCGTCTGATCGCCACTCGGCGAATTTTCGTACGACCCTGGGCCGGTCGCATAATGCAAAAAACCCGGCGCTACAGCATCGGGCTCAGTCCAGACTCACTATGGAGGCACTGTGAAAGCATTGCAAGGCGTTGAAGGTCGAGTGGAGTGGGTTGAAGAGTCCAGTCCGACGTGTGACGTAGGACAAGTTCGCATTCGAGTGGCGGCAGCGGGCCTCAATCGAGCCGATTTATTGCAAAAAGCAGGGCTCTATCCGCCACCGCCGGGAGCCAGCCAGGTGCTGGGCCTTGAGTGTTCTGGCGTGATCAGCGAGGTCGGTGCCGGGTCGTCCTGGCAGGTCGGAGACCGGGTCTGCGCACTGCTGGCGGGTGGCGGGATGGCCGAAGAGGTGGTGGTCGATGGCCGTCACGTATTGCCTGCGCCCGAAGGCTTGTCGCTGGTCGAAGCGGCAGCGTTGCCTGAGGTCTACAGCACCGCCTGGCTGAATTTGTTCCAATTGGCTGCGCTCAAGCCGGGTGAGAAAGTTCTCCTGCACGCCGGGGCAAGTGGGGTTGGTTCAGCTGCCATTCAGCTGTGCAAGGCATTCGGCAACCCGTGCTGGGTCAGCGTCGGTTCGGCTGACCGATTGGCCTACTGCGAGGCGCTGGGGGCACAAGGCGGGGTGATACGCACCGATGGGCTGGAGGGGCTGCGTGACCTGGGGCCATTCGATGTGATCCTCGACCCGGTCGGCGCCAACTACGCCGCGCTGAACCTGAAGTTGCTGGCGCTCGACGGGCGTTGGGTGTTGATCGGCTTGATGGGCGGCCGTGAAGCGCCGCTGGATCTGGCGCAGGTGCTGGCCAAAAGGATTCAGTTGCTGGGGTCGACCCTGCGCAGCCGTGACGAGCAGTTCAAGGCCGATCTGTTGAGTGATCTGCGCCAATATGTCTGGCCGCTGTTCGCCGAAGGGCGCCTGAGCCCGCAACTGGCCAGGACCTTCCCGATCAAGGACGCTGAAGCGGCGTTTGCCGAGCTTGCGACCAATCGGGTGTCGGGCAAGTTGGTGCTGGTGATCGACGAAAGCCTGGTCTAAAGGGCTTCACTGAACCCGTGGGAGCAAGCCTGCTCGCGATTCAGGCGACGCGGTCTACCTGTGAGACCGCGTTATCGTTCATCGCGAGCAGGCTCGCTCCCACAAGGATTGCGTCGAGCTTGCTCGCGATGAAGTTGACGCGGTGGCGCTACTTCCAGAGATGGATCGGCCAGCCGGCCTTTTCGGCGTGTTCGAGCAGCACCGGATCCGGATTGACCACATGCGGATAGTCGACTTTGATCAGCAACGGCAGATCGTTGCGTGAATCGGAATAGAAACTCGCGCCTTCAAGGTTCTCCTCTTCGGCGTCCAGCCACTCCAGCAAGCGCGTGATCTTGCCTTCGCGATAGGTCAGGATACCGACCGTGTTGCCGCTGTAGACCCCGTGAGTCACTTCCAGCTCTATAGCGAGGATCTCGTCGATGCCCAGGCGTTCGGCGATGGGTTTGACCAGGTGTGTACCCGAAGCGGAGATCACCAGGATCCGGTCGCCGGCCTTGCGGTGCTCGGCAATGGCTTTGCAGGCGTCGCTGAAGATGATCGGCTCGATGAAATCTTCGACCCACGGCGCCACAAGGTGCTCGACTTCTTCCGGGGTGCGTCCGGCCATCGGCTCCAGGCTGAAAGCCATGTAGTCCTCCATGGCCAGGTGACCCCTGCCGTAGGAATCCATCAATTCCTTGTCGCGGCGCAGGAACGATTCGCCGTCGACCCAACCGAGGCGGACCATCTGCTCGCTCCACAGTGAGGCGCAGTCGCCATGGATCAGGGTTTCGTCCAGATCAAAAATTGCCAAAGCCATCAGTGCTGCTCTCTCTTTAACAGTGTGCACAGCGAAAACATCAGGCTACCTCACACAGGGCCGTCGGATCGATGGAAAGTGCCAGTCGCTGACCGTCGGCATGCAGGTCAGCCGCCGAACGGTTCAGCACGTCCACCACCAGTTCTACGCCGCGAGCCTCGACCCGATAGCGGATCACGTTGCCCAGCAGGCTGTGGCTGCGGATAAGCGCATCCGGTTCGCCATTGCGGCTCAGTTCGATAGCTTCCGGGCGAATCGCGATGCGGCCATTGATCGGACGTTGCAGCAGCTTGCTGGCGCTGGCGGCATCGAGCAGGTTGTAGTTGCCGATGAAACCAGCGGCAAACACATCAACCGGTGCGGTGTAGAGCGTTTCAGCATCGCCGCTCTGGACGATCTTGCCCTGGTTCATCAGGAAGATCCGGTCGGACATGGTCAGGGCTTCTTCCTGATCGTGCGTCACGAATATCGTGGTCAACCCCAGCTCGCGCTGGATCTGCCGGATCTGCTCACGCAGGTGTTTGCGGATTCGAGCATCGAGTGCCGACAACGGCTCATCGAGCAGCAGCAAGCGGGGGCGGGTGACCAGCGAGCGGGCGAGAGCCACGCGTTGGCATTGGCCGCCCGACAGTTGATGCGGGTAGCGGCTGGCGAAGTCGTTCAGCTCCACCAGTTGCAGCACTTCGAGCACGCGCTTGCGGCTGTCGTCGGCGTTGACCTTTTGCATGCGCAATCCGAAGGCGACGTTCTGCTCCACGGTCATGTTGGGGAACAGTGCGTAACTCTGGAATACCATGCCGATCCCGCGTTTCTGCGGGCTCAGCGGCACCAGGTCATGGCCGTCGAGCAGGATCTTGCCGCCATCCACCGCGGTCAGCCCGGCGATGCAGCGCAGCAGGGTCGACTTGCCGCAACCGGACGGGCCGAGCAAGGTGACGAACTCGCCTTTCTGGATTTCGCAGTTGATGTCGCTGAACACCGGAGTGCCGGCGGAGCCTGTTTGCGAGTAGCTTTTTTGCAGGTGTTGGACGCTGACATAGCTCATTGGCTTTTGTCCTTGTTCAAGATATTGGCAGCCCAGGTCAGAACCAGCACAAAGAAAAAGTAGGAAATCACCAGCGCGCTGGTGAAGTGACCGCTGCTGTTACGCATGTTATTGAGATAGACCTGCAGGGTTTCGTAGCGCGTACCGACGAGGATGTTGGCGAACACGAACTCGCCGAAGAGGAACGAGAACGACAGCAGCAACGCGACCATCAAGCCCTTGCGCAAGTTTGGCAGCACCACCAGGAACGCCGCTTGCCAGGTGCTGGCACCGAGCAGTTGGGCGGAGTCCATCAGGTCACTCAGGTTGATCGCTTGCAGGTTGTTGGTGATCGCCCGGTACATGAACGGCAGCGCCACGGTGAAGTAGCAACCGACCAGAATCCACGGTGTACCGACCATCGCGAACGGCCCCGAACCGTAGAGCTGCAACAGTCCCACCGAAGACACCACGGGCGGCACCGCGAACGGCAGCAGGATCAGGATGTTCATCAGCGCGTCGAGCTTCGGGAAGTGGTAATGCACCACGAACAGCAGCGGCAGGATCAACACCACCGACAGAATCAGCGCACCCACGCAGACCAGCAGTGACTGGCCAAAGGCACCGAGAAAACGCGGATCGCTCCACAGCTGGATGTACCACTTGAAGGTAAAGCCGCTGGGCAGAACGGTGGCCGACCAACTGCTGGCGATCGAGTAGATCAGCGTCCCGGCCAGCGGCAGCAACAGAATGGCAAACAGCAGGTAAACCACGACCCGGTGATAGACACCGACGGGGCCCAGTTCAGCGCGAGACATGGTAGCTCCTCTTCAACAGCAACTGATGGACCACGGTCACCAGGGTCATCAACGTCACCAGCACAACGGCCAGGGCACTGGCCATGTTCGGGTCCAGGGAAATGTCGCCCGAAACCATCGCCGCGATGCGGATCGGCAGCACGTTGAAGTTGCCGGTGGTCAGGGCGTAGACCGTGGCATAGGCGCCGAGGGCGTTGGCCAACAGGATTACGAAGGTGCCGAGCAAGGCCGGGGTCAGTACCGGCAAACCGATGTGCCGCCAGAACTGCCAGCCGTTGGCGCCGAGCAGGGACGCCGATTCGCGCCAGTCTTCACGCAGGGCGTCGAATGCCGGGTAAAGCAGCAGCACGCCAAGGGGAATCTGGAAGTAGGTGTAGAGGATGATCAAGCCGGTTTTCGAGTACAGGTTGAAGTCCTGAATAATCCCGGCCTGCTTGAGCATGATGGTGAAGCTGCCGTTGAACCCCAGCAGGATGATGAACGCAAAGGCCAACGGGACGCCGGCGAAGTTGCTGGTCATGTTGGCGAAGGCGTTGACGAAGTTGCGCAGCTTCGAATCGACCCGGCGCAGCGAGTAACTGCCGAGGATTGCGATGACGATGCCGAACACGCTGGACCAGAAGCTGATCTCGAGGCTGTACTGGATCGCCTGCATGTAGAACTTCGAGCTGAAGATCTTGTTGAAGTTGGCCAGGCCCCAACCGAACTCTTCCGATTGCACACTGTTGATCAGCACCCAGCACAGCGGGGCGATCTGGAACACGATAAAGAAAATGGCGAAGGGCACCAGGCACAACGCCGCCAGCCACTTGCCGCGGGTGATTGAATTCACTTGAGCAGCTCCTGGCAAACAGGCTTGTCGTGGGCAATACCCAGCAACTCGCAGACAGTGCCACACAGTTCGGTTTGTCTCGGGGCTGCATGGGGATTGAAGCTGAAGGCATCGCCGATGACGAACAGCGGTACTTCACGTTCTTCGGCCAGCAGGCCGTTGTGGGAACGGTCGTTGTTCATGCCGTGGTCGGCGGTCACCAGCACCTGATAGCCGGCGTCGAGCCAGCCTTGCAGGTAGTCGGCGAGAATGATGTCGGCCGAGCGGGCGCTGTTGCGGTACTGCGCCGTGTCGAGGCCGTGCTTGTGTCCGGCGTCGTCGATGTTCATGGGGTGGACCAGCAGAAAGTTCGGCGCATGACGCAGGCGCAGGTTCTCGGCGTCGGCGAACAGGTGCGAATCGGGGTAGTGATCGGACCAGTAGAAATGCGCGTGCTGGATCGGTAGTTCAGTGTTGTCGGTATGGCGGTCGCGGGCCGCCACGAATGGCGAACGGTTATACAGCTCGCTGACCCAGTGGTAGGCCGCAGCGGCGGTGCTGAGCCCGGCGGCGGTGGCGTAGTGGAACACGCTGCGTTGGCTGGACAGGCGCGACACGTTGTTGTGGACGATGCCGCTGTCGATCGGTGTGACGCCGGTCAGGATGCATTCATAGAGCGGGCGCGACAGGGACGGCAGTTCGCATTCGAGTTTGTAGAGGGCTGCGCGTCCTGCGCCGACATAAGCCTGAAGATGTCCCATGGCATGCCGCGCGACCTCGTAGTTCAGGCCATCGAGCACCACAAGGATGACGTTGTGCTTCATGGGGGCAAAAACTCCGCAAAACAGAAATCTTGAAATCAACTCAATCTACTGTGGGAGCGAGCCTGCTCGCGATCGCTGTCTGACATTCAACACATGTGTCGAATGTTAAGCAGCCATCGCGAGCAGGCTCGCTCCCACAGGGATCCTCATCAGAACACCCCGTGGGGAGCTACAGCATTACTGCATATTGATGATGACTTCTTCCTGCCACTTCTGCGGCAGGGCCTTGGAGGTTTTTTCCCAGGCATCGGCGTCGGTGATCGGCTTGGGCTTGGCGGCTTCGTACTGCGCGGCCGGGATCAGGTTTTTCACCACATCCGCCGGTAGTTTCAGGTCTGTTTCAGCACGAATCGGGCGGGCGTTACCGCGCGCCAGGTTTATTTGGCCGGCATCACTGAAAATGTACTCTCGCGCCAGTTTGGCGGCGTTCGGGTGCTTGGCGTATTTGTTGATGATGGTGGTGTAACCGGATTTCACCGAACCATCGGACGGGATCAGCACCACATAGTCATCCGGGTTGACCATCTTGGCTTTATAGCTCAGGCCGTTGAAGTCCCAGACCACGCCGACTTCGACTTCACCCTTTTCCATGGTGGAAATCGTCGGGTTGGCCAGCGACAGGCGACCTTGCTTGGCGATCTCGGCGAACATCAGCAGTGCAGGCTGAATGTTCTTTTCATCACCACCGTTGGCGATAGCGGCGGCCAACACACCGTTGGCAGCTTGTGCAGCGGTGCTCACATCACCGATGGAGACCTTGTATTTACCGGTCTTCAGGTCAGCCCACTTTGTCGGGGCTTCGGAACCGTGCAGCAGCTTCTTGTTGACGATGAACGCGATGGTGCCGGTGTAGGCCAGTGCCCAGTTGCCGTCCTTGTCCTTGGCCCAGTCCGGAACGTGCGCCCAGGTGCTTGGCTTGTACGGTTGAACCACGCCCTGCTTGACCGCAATCGGGCCGAAGGCCGCGCCGACGTCGCCGATGTCAGCACTGGCGTTGTCTTTTTCGGCAGCGAACTTGGCAATTTCCTGAGCCGAGCTCATGTCAGTGTCGATGTGCTTGAGGCCGTACTTTTTGGAGAGGTCTTCCCAGGTACCTTTCCAGTTGGCCCAGTCATCGGGCATGCCGACGCTGTTGACGGCGCCTTCCGCTTTTGCAGCGGTCTCCAAGGCTTTTAAATCGGTATCAGCCGCCATGGCTGCGGTGCACATGGCAATGGTCGAGCCTAACAGTGATGCCAGGAAAAGCTGTTTCATCCGAAGCTCCTTTGGGCGTATTCAACGCTGCGCTTTTATCTACGTTTGCAGTTGGGTTGGTCTAGGTCAGCAATACCTGAGCCAATTTAGGTGAGCTGGATGACACTTTGATGTCGGTATCAGGCGCGCTCGCATTCTTTTCGCTCGGTAGTGGTGGCTGCGAAGTAAGCGTAGACCATGGCCGGAAGGCCGGTTTGCAAGGACTTGGCCGCTTATTTGCACAGGTCTGGATCAGCCGTTCGGCGGCTTTGTCATTGATCAGTCATATGTATTGCCTAGGCTTGCAATACGTTTCAGGACGCGTTTTTTGGCGCCGTCCTGCCCCGAAACAGTGCTGGTCTAGTCCAGATAGGTAACGTTGATGCGTGAAGAGGCAACGAAAGCGGTGACAGCCATCGGTCAGGTGCTCCAGGAGCAGATCGACCACGGTCTGCTGGCGCCCGCGAGCAAGCTGCCGGCCGAGCGCAAACTCAGTGAGTTGTTCGGGACCACGCGGATCACCGTGCGTGAGGCGTTGTTGCAACTGGAAGCACAGGGGCAGATTTATCGCGAGGAGCGGCGCGGATGGTTCGTCTCGCCACCGCGTCTGGCGTACAACCTGATGCAACGCAGCCACTTTCACGCGATGGTCAGTGCGCAGGGGCGGGTGCCGTCGACCGAGGTGATCTCGGCGCGGTTGCAACCGGCGTCAGCGGCGGTGTGTGCCTGGTTGCAGCTGCCGGCGTTGTCGAGCGTGATTCAGATCTGCCGTTCACGGCGTATCGATGGGCGGTTGGTTTTGTATGTCGAGCACTATTTGAATCCGCAGTTTTTTCCGGGGATTCTGGCGTTTGATCTCAATCAGTCGATTACCGAGTTGTATGCGCGGCATTACGATTTGCACTATGGGCGGGTGCGCTTCGAGATTGTGCCGACGGCGTTGTCGGTGGATGCGGCGGCCGCACTTCGGGTGTCCGTGGGCAGCCCGGGCTTGCGGATTGCGCGGGTCAATTATGATCAGCATGGGCGGTTGATCGATTGTGATCTGGAGTTCTGGCGGCATGATGCGATTCATGTCGGGGTGGATGTTGCCTGAGTTCTGCTTTTAATAAGGTGCGGTGGGTCACGCTGGTGAAGCGTTATGGGTATTAACTAAATATTCTGAAATTATAAGTTCGTTAGTTGTTCTGTTTGGAAGTGCCGATTTTATGTAGGGTGGTCCTGAGTCGCTCTTGTGTTGCGGCTTTTGGATGTTTACTTATATAAGGATATTGGTATGTTTGGATACGGGCACGATGATCGCAATGAAAACCTCAGGGGTACCATGAGTATTTTGGGGAAGCCGGTTTCAGTCATTCGTTCAAGTGAAATTGGAACTCAGCGGTCTCATGTTGAACCGACCCTGTTTTATTTTTATGGCGGTGAAGGTAAATACAGCATCTCTGCTGGGGATATCGCAGATAAAAAATATGTTGCCCTGGATAAAGAAGGCTACCTGTGTATTGGGGGGCGTGCCGAACCGTTCACCCTGTTGGATTCCAATGATAGGCCCCTACAGAACAACCGTCCTCAAGGCGAGGTGGTGATTAAAATGTATGCGTCCTATTCCGCAGCTGTTCTGCAGTTTGGTGGGGACGAGGCTTTTGATGATCGGGATACACTCTACAATTTCTTGATCGCCGGACGCAAAGTCGAGGGTGTAGATAGACATGGTGATGCTTATTATCTGGTGCCGACGGGTGACGGTTCGTGGAAGAAACACCCCGCCGATAAGCCCTTTGCACATAAGCCGGTGCCTATCGTATTGAATATCAAATAATCGTCAGCGCAGGTTGTCGGTTTTACGTCGCCATCTGCTCGACTGATATCAAGCATTTTGAAGTGAATGCAGCTCGGGAGGAACCCGAGCTGCATTTGTCGGCTATTCCTTCTCCAATCCACCACCTGCTGCCGTCACCACCTGAATACTCATCCTCGGCGTTGCCAGATCCAGCCCGGCTTCATCCAGATGGCGTTTGAGCGACAGGTTGAACGCGCGCGACACTTCCCACTGTTTGATCGGCGCGGTCTTGAACCGGGCGCGAAGGATTGCGCTGCCGGACTCGAAACTCTCGACACCCTGGATCTCCAGCGGTGACCAGATGTTGCGACGTTGTATCGGGTCGGTGCGCATCTTCTGGCCGACGTCGCGCATCAATTTGATCGCGTCATCGATTTCCATGTTGTACGGCACTGCCACGCGGAAGATCGCGTAGCCGAATTCCCGTGAGTAGTTCTTGATGCTTTTGATTTCACTGAACGGGATGGTGTGCACGATGCCGTCGATGTCCCGCAGCCTCACGGTGCGGATGGTCAGGCCTTCGACGGTGCCCAGGTGGCCGCCGACGTCCACGTAGTCGTCGATGGCCAGCGAGTCTTCAATGATGATGAACAGCCCGGTGATCAGGTCGGCAACCAGCGACTGTGCGCCAAAACCGATGGCCAGGCCGATCACGCCGGCACCTGCCAGCAGCGGCGTGACGTTCATGCCCATGTTGGCCAGGGCGACGATCAGCCCGATGATGAAGATCGCCACGAACAGCACGTTGCGAATCAGCGGCATCATCGTTTGCGCCCGCGCATTGGCCTGGCCTTTGCGTGAGCGGGTGAGGGCGTGGTGCACGGCGGTGTCGCTGAGGATCCAGATCAGCCACGCGAAAATCAGCGTACCGCCCAGGCTGAACAGTTTGACGCTGACTTCATGGCCTTCGCCTTCGGTGAAGCGGATCAGCGACATGCCCCAGACCCGCAAGCCCAGTTCGATGAACACCAGCCACACCGCCAGATGCGCGAGGGTATAGAAGAAGTTCTTCAGGCGCTCCGAATACAGCGCGTGACGCTTTGCCCCGCGTTGCGGCTTGAGCGCGTGGCGGCGGACCAGGCCGTTGATGACCATGCACAACACCAGCAGCACGGTGCAGATCAGTGATTGGCGCAGCGCGGTGCTGGTGTCGCCGGCGGAGACGAAGGTGGCGAACAGCGAGATCCCCACCAGCACCAGCGCAGGCAAGAACCAGAAGGTCCCAAGAATCTCGATCGTGTCGCTCAGCGCACGGCGGGTCAGTCGCCGCGACAGCGGCTGGTTGCGGATCAGGTGGGCAATGGGCCGACGGAATCGCAGAATGAACAGGCCGGTGAAAATTGCTGCCAGCACATTGGCGATGGTCGCGGTGATGTGGGCCAGGTGAATGCCGAGGCTGGTCACCAGCCGTGGGTCGTTCAAGGCTTCGCCGAAGGCCGCAAAACTGCCGATCAGCCACAGTGGGCGAAAGGCCTGGTGCCGCAGGATGTACAGGGCACGATGACGGTGCGGGCCGTCGAGTACGGAGAACGCGATCACGCAGATCGCCGAGAAGCAGGTACCGACCACCAGTGCATAAGCCAGCACCATGGCCAGGTATTTACCCAGCGATGAGGGCAAGGCATAGCTCATGTAGACGGTAATCAGTAGCGCGATCAGCCAGGGGCCGAGCTTACGCAGGGCAAAGCGCAGCATGTCCCAGGTCTTGGGGTGTTGCGGCAGTTCTTCAGTCAGGCCGAAGCGCGTTCGAACGCGATGACCGAGCCAGATCAGCGCAGCGGCGAGCAGGCTCCAGAGCATCAGGATCAGGGCGAAGGCAAAGAGCATCGGCAGCCATTCGCTGGCCGGCAGCATCAGCGCGCTCAGTTCGTCCTTGGCCAGGTCGAATTCGTCAGACCAGCGAGTGAGCGGGCTGTCAGCGCCGGAAAACTGTTTTTCAAGGTTGGCCAGGGTGCCGCCGATCAAGCCGAGTACGCCTTCTTCGGTCGGTGTCTGGGCTTTTTTGCTGACGTCGCGCAGTTTCTTCAGGTCAGCCAGCAACCTGGCTCGTTGCTGATCGTTTTCCAGTGATTTGATCACTTCGTCCAGCGATTGCCCCAGCGGTGCGGTCGCTTCCGGTTGGGCCTTTGGTGAGCCGTTGAGCAGGCTCGGCAGGCCGACAGCCTGAGCAGGCACCACGGGAAGCAGCATCAACAGGCAGATGAACAGCGCAGACGGCAGGGCAAAAAGACGAGCGAACACTAGGCGGTCAACCTCAACGGGTACAGGTCGAGCGAGTGTACGAGCGGGGCAAAACCAATGCGAGCGCAGTGAATGCTTTTATTCGTTCAGCTTGGCGAGGATTTTGTAAATCACGGTGGCGAGGATCAGCAGCATGCCGATCCACATCGAGAGCACCCCGGCGTTCTTGTCACGAAAGTTGAAGCCAATGGCCAGCAGGATCATTCCCGAAAGAATCGGAATGAGCATGGAGTTGAACACAGACATCGAGATCATGACGACAGCCTTGTCGGGGAAGGTGATGTAAGTCTAGGTGGCTTTTGTTGGATCGGGGGTGATGGGTGTCAGAAATGGTTCAGCAGCATCCCGTAACTACAGTGGCGAGGGAGCAAGCTCCCTCGCCACAGGGGTTGCGTTACGGCAATTCGCGACTGGCGTAGAAAGCGCTCAGCACTTTGACCAGGTGTGCCAGGTCATGGCTGCCACACAGTTCGCGGATCGAGTGCATGGCAAACGTCGGCAGGCCGATGTCCACGGTGCGCACGCCCAAATGACTGGCGGTGATCGGGCCGATGGTCGAGCCACAGCCCATGTCGCTGCGCACCACGAAGCTTTGCACCGGGACTTCTTCGGCCATGCACAGATGACGGAAGAACCCTGCGGTTTCGCTGTTGGTGGCGTAGCGCTGGTTGCTGTTGACCTTGATCACCGGGCCGGCATTGAGTTTCGGGCCGTGATTGGCGTCGTGCTTGTCGGCGTAGTTGGGGTGCACGCCGTGGGCGTTGTCAGCCGAGACCAGCAGTGATTTCTGAATGGTGCGGACGAACTCGTCACCTTCAGGCAGCAAGCGCCGCAGGGTTTGTTCGAGCATCGGGCCGTCGGCACCGCATGCCGAGCAGGAGCCGACTTCTTCGTGGTCGTTGCACACCAGCACGCAGGTTTCATCGGTTTCAGCTGTCAGCAGGGCTTGCAGGCCGGCGTAGCATGACAACAGGTTGTCCAGGCGCGCACCGGCAATGAAGTCGCCGTGCAGGCCAATGACGGCGGCACTTTGGGTGTCGTAGAAGCTCAGCTCGTAATCAAGCACCACGTCGGCGTTCAGGCCATGTTCCCGGGCCAACTGATCGGTGAGCACGGCGCGGAAGTCCACACGCTCGTCACCGGCAAATTGCGCAAGGATCGGCGGCAGTTCGGTCTGTGCGTTGATCGCCCAGCCCATGTTGGCTTCACGGTTGAGGTGAATGGCCAGGTTGGGAATGGTGGCGATCGGTGCCTTGAAGTCGATCAGCTGGCTTTCGACCTTGCCGTCGCGGCGAAAGGTCACACGACCGGCCAGCGACAGGTCACGGTCAAACCAGGGGGCGAGCAATGCGCCGCCATAGACTTCGACGCCCAACTGCCAGAACCCCTGACGTTGCAGTTCAGGTTGTGGCTTGACCCTCAGGCAAGGGCTATCAGTGTGGGCGCCAACCAGGCGGATACCATCGTGCAGAGGGGAATTGCGGCCCATCTTGATCGCAACGATCGAGGAGTCGTTGCGCGTGACGTAGTAGCGACCATTGGCTTCGGTGGTCCAGGGCTCGCGCTCGTCAAGGCGCTGATAACCCGCCGCTTCCAGACGCTGAACAAGGCTGGCGGTGGCATGGAATGGGGTAGGGGAGGCCTTGAGGAAGTCGATCAGGCCTTGGTTCAACTCTTCGCGCATAAGTAGCTCCAGACAGCAGTGCCGCGAGTTTAACGTATTGATCGAATAAAGTGCGTCAGGTGCGGAACCTGTGGCGAGGGAGCTTGCTCCCGCTGGGCAGCGAAGCTGCCCTAAAACCAGTTGCCGCGTTCCGTCAGACGGAGCGCTTTTGGCCGGAGTTACGACTGCTTCACCCGAGCGCGGACCGGCCGGTGGGAGCAAGCTCCCTCGCCACAAGGGCTGCCGCAACCGTTAAAACGGTGCCGGGCACTCGAAGCGCAAGCGTTCGCCACTTTGCGGGTGGGTGAAGCTGAGCATGCTGGCGTGCAGGCACAGGCGTGGCCAGGCCGCCAGGGCTTGCGGGTGAGCGTAAAGCCCGTCACCCAACAACGGATGGCCGATGGAGAGCATGTGCACGCGCAACTGATGCGAGCGGCCGGTAATCGGCGTCAGTTCCACCCGGCACCAATCGCCGCAACGTTCCAGCACGCGCCAGAAGGTCAGCGCATGTTTACCGAACTCATGGTCCACCACGTGGCGGGGTTTGGTCGGCGGGTCGTAGCGCAACGGCAGATCAATGCTGCCGCTGTCCAGTTCCGGTTGGCCCCAGCACAGTGCGGTGTAGGCTTTTTCGGTTTCGCGGTCGTGAAACTGCCGAGACAGCTCGCGATGGGTATCGGGATCGCGGGCCAGCAGGATGATCCCGGAGGTTTCCCAGTCCAGTCGATGGACGATGCGCGCTTCCGGGTAGCCGTTTTCTTGCAGGCGGGTGATCAGGCAGTCCTTGTTGTCATCGGCGCGACCGGGCACGGAGAGCAGCAGGGTAGGCTTGTCCACCACCAGTACGGCGGCGTCCTGATGAATGATGCGGATATTCGACAGCGGCATTAAAACAGCCTCGTAACAAACGCCAACGGCGGCTCAGGTCCTCTCCGTTGCTGGAAAGGACCTGAGCCGCCGTGGCTCCAGCCGGATCGACTCAGCGATCAGGCAGGGTGATATTGAGTTCCAGAATCGAGCAGCTGCCCTGGTTTTCCAGTGCGACGTGCACGTCATCGGACCCGATATTGACGTACTTGCGAATTACCTCGACCAGTTCCTTCTGCAAGGCCGGCAAGTAATCGGGGGTACTGCGTTGGCCGCGTTCATGCGCCACGATGATCTGTAGACGCTCTTTCGCTACCGACGCGGTGCTTACTTTTTTGTTGGCACGAAAGAAGTCAAAAAGATTCATTATCTACCTCCAAACAGGCGCTCGAAGAATCCCTTCTTCTCAACGTCAAGGAACCGGTGTTCCACGGTTTTGCCCAGCAGACGATCGACGGCATCGCTGTACGCCTGACCGGCGTCGCTCTGGTCGTCGAGAATCACTGGAACGCCTTGGTTGGAAGCTTTAAGTACGGCTTGCGACTCTGGAATCACACCCAGCAGGGTGACCGCCAGAATTTCCTTGACGTCTTCGACGCCGAGCATTTCGCCATTGCTGACGCGCGCAGGGTTGTAGCGGGTCAGCAGCAGGTGTTCCTTGATCGGGTCTTCGCCGTTTTCGGCGCGACGCGACTTGCTCGCCAGCAGGCCGAGCATGCGGTCCGAGTCACGAACCGAGGAGACTTCCGGGTTGGTCACGACAATCGCTTCATCCGCGAAGTACATGGCCAGGTGAGCGCCTTTCTCGATGCCCGCCGGAGAGTCGCAGACCACGAATTCGAAGTCTTCCTTGAGCTGCATCAGGACCTTTTCCACGCCTTCCTGGGTCAGCGCGTCTTTGTCGCGGGTCTGACTGGCGGCCAGCACGTAGAGGTTTTCCAGGCGCTTGTCTTTGATCAGGGCTTGCTGCAGGTTGGCTTCGCCGTTGACCACGTTGACGAAGTCGTACACCACGCGGCGCTCGCAACCCATGATCAGGTCGAGGTTACGCAGGCCGACGTCGAAGTCGACGATAACTGTTTTGTGACCGCGCAAAGCGAGGCCGGTACCGATAGCGGCGCTGGTGGTGGTCTTACCCACACCACCCTTGCCGGATGTAACCACGAGAATCTTGGCCAAGGTGTTTCACCCCTAAGGAAAAAGGACTTTTAGCCCCTGAAAAACATCTCCTGAAAACTACTGCAGTCGGACAGCCTTGGCTGGAATCCGGTGTTGGGCGGGGTTTACCTCGGGTAAACGCTGCCTTGCGCCATTTTCCTACTTCGTTTGAGCCGTTTTCGCTACGTTTTAGAGATGCTTGGAAAATGCGGCAGTATCCGTTAAAGCCGAATGATGTTCAACACGTCACCCGACAGGCTGACTTGTACACCGGCGCCCCACAGCGGATCGCGGCGCAGATCTTCGGAAACCTTGTAGTGACCGGCGATGGAGAGTAGTTCAGCGCTCAATTGCTGACAGAAAATCCGTGCCTTGGAGTCACCCTTTACACCGGCCAGCGCACGACCGCGCATCGGTCCGTATACATGGATGTTGCCATCGGCGAGAAGTTCCGCCCCCGGACTGACCGAGGAAACCACTACCAAATCGCCACCCTGGGCATAAATTTGCTGGCCACCACGTACTGGCGAAGTGATTATTCGGGTCGGTTTGATGGTCGGTTCAGGCGGTTTTTCCGGCTTTTTCCTGATTTCGCCTTCGTGCGGGTCAAGTGCACGCTCGCGTGCGCCAGACGGTGGCAGCACCGGCAGGTCGACGGCAATGGCGGCGGCGATGTCTTCGATGCGACTGGCGCGGATGGCCAGCGTGCGCAAGCCATGGTGGCGGCAAACACGCATCAGCGCAGGCAGGTCGACCGCGCCTTCAGTGGCCGGGAGTTTGTCCAGGGCCAGCACCAGCGGCGCGTTGCTGAAAAAATTAGGCGCCAGGGCGACCTTCGCAGCCAACTGTCGGTCGAGGCTTTCAAGGTCATTGCGGGCCAGTTCCAGCACCGTAATGGCGAGCATGCTGCCCTTCAACTGGAACACGGGATCTTGGTCTAGCGGTTCGGTTTGGCTCATGGTCGGCATAAAACGGCTTGTCACTAAAAGTGCCGAGACTTATAACGAGAACGCCCGTAAGCCGCAAGCCGGGTCGAACCGATGTAGAATGCGCGGCCTTGTTGTCTGTCCGGAATCGTTAATGGATCGCCCGCAATTTCGAGCTGCATTTTTTCATCCGCGTTTTTGGCTGCTATGGTGCGGTCTAGGGCTGTTGTGGCTGGTCGTTCAGCTGCCGTATCCGCTGCTGCTGCGCATTGGTCGCCTGCTGGGTAGCGGGATGTATCGGGTTGCCACCGATCGTCGGCGCATTGCCAAACGCAATCTGGAACTGTGTTTCCCGGAAAAGACACCTGCCGAGCGCAAGCGTCTGCTCAAGGAAAACTTCGCTTCGACCGGGATTGCCTTCTTCGAGATGGCCATGAGCTGGTGGTGGTCCCGCGCGCGCCTGGCACGCCTGGCCCATGTCGAAGGGCTGGAGCACCTCAAGCAGGCTCAGCGCGACGGCAAGGGTGTGATCCTGATGGCGTTGCACTTCACCACGCTGGAAATCGGCGCGGCGTTGCTCGGCCAGCAGCACACCATCGACGGCATGTACCGCGAACACAAAAACCCGCTGTTCGATTTCATTCAGCGGCGCGGTCGTGAGCGGCATAACCTCGACTCGCTGGCGGTAGAGCGCGATGACGTACGCGGCATGCTCAAGTTGCTGCGCGCTGGCCGGGCCATCTGGTACGCACCGGATCAGGACTACGGCGCCAAGCAAAGTATCTTCGTGCCGTTGTTCGGCATTATGGCGGCAACCGTTCCCGCCACCAGCAAGTTTGCCAAGCTGGGCAAGGCGCTGGTGGTGCCGTTCACCCAGGAACGCCTGGCCGATGGCAGTGGTTACCGTCTGGTGATCCATGCGCCGCTGAACGACTTTCCGGGTGAAAGCGACGAGGTCGATTGCCTCCGGATCAACCAGTGGGTTGAACGTTGCGTGCGCGATTGTCCCGAGCAATACCTCTGGACCCATCGCCGCTTCAAGAGCCGTCCGCCTGGCGAGCCGAAATTGTATGCCAAGCGTGGTTGAATCCATTTCGTCAGACTAGATTGAAAGCCCAGGCACCATGGAGCGTTGCGATGAGTTCAGCTGAGCCGGTTACAGGTTTGATTCTTTCCGGCGGCGGGGCTCGGGCGGCGTATCAGGTCGGGGTGCTGGCAGCGATCGCCGAGCTGCTGCCGGCAGGTTCCGCCAATCCGTTCCCGGTGATCGTCGGCACTTCGGCCGGGGCGATCAATGCGGTCAGCCTGGCCAGCGGGGCGACGGACTTTACCGCCGCCATCCAGCGGTTGACCGCGTTCTGGCAGGGCTTTCGCAGCGACCTGGTGCTGCGCAGCGATTGGCCGGGAGTCATTAGCCAGGCCACTCGGTTCGTCAGTCACAGCCTGTTGGGGATTGGCGCAAAAGTACCGGTGGCGCTGGTCAACAGTTCCCCGCTGCGCGATCTGTTGAACGATAACCTGCACCTGTCCGGCATCAATGAATCCATTGCACAAAAACAACTGCATGCGGTGGCCGTGACCGCATTCGGTTATGAGTCCGGGCAAGCCGTGACCTTTTATCAGGGGGGCCGGAGTATCGATGCCTGGCTGCGCCATCGGCGTATCGGCATGCCGACTCAATTGACGGTCGACCATTTGCTCGCGAGTTCGGCGATTCCGTTGTTGTTTGCGCCCGTGAAGATCGGCAACGAGTACTTCGGCGATGGTGCGGTGCGTCAGTCGGCGCCGATCAGCCCGGCCCTGCACCTGGGGGCGAGCAGGGTGCTGGTGGTGGGCGTCAGTGGTAACCCGCGCGGCGTTGACCCCGATAATCCGTTGCAGCGCACCTACACCGGTCAGCAACCCTCGTTGGCGCAGATTGGCGGGCACCTGCTCAACAGTACGTTCATTGACAGCCTTGAGAGTGACATCGAGCTGTTGCAACGCTTGAACCAGTTCAGTCACTTGTTACCAGCGAGTACCGCAGCCCGTAGCCTCGGCGTGGCACCGGTGGAGGTGTTGGTGATTGCTCCGAGTCAGCCGATCGATGAAATCGCCGCGCGGCATCGGCAAGAGCTGCCAGCCGCGTTGCGACTGTTCTTGCGTGGGCCGGGTGCGACCCGGACCAGCGGTGCCGGGGTGCTGAGTTATCTGCTGTTCGAGGCGGGGTATTGCAGCGAGTTGATCGAGCTTGGCCGCCGCGATGCATTGGCCAAGCGCGAAGAGTTGTGCGGATTTTTGGGGTTGGAAGAGCCTGTAATCCTGGCTTGAGGACTGTGGCGCGTCCTTCGCGAGCAAGCTCGCTCCCACAGGGGATCGTTGTCGTGCACAAATACGGTGTGCACTGAAGATCAAATGTGGGAGCGAGCCTGCTCGCGATGGCGTCCTTGCAGACGATGCAAAACTCAGGCGGTCAACCGATCATCGCGAAAATCACGCAACGCCTGTTCAATCTCCTCCCGGGTATTCATCACGAACGGTCCGTACTGCACGATCGGCTCACCCAGCGGTTTACCGGCGATCAATAGCACTCTGGCGCCGGACTCGCTGCTCAGTTGCAACTCGCCTTCATCCGACAAACGGACCAGTTTGCTGACGCCGACACTCTGGGTTTGCCCCGGCAATTCAACGCTGCCGTCATACACATAGAGCAGTGCCCGATGCCCATCCGGTAGTTTCGGCGTGATGCTGGTGCCGGCCGGTAGGTGGAAATCGAAGTAATACGGTTCGGTGTCTGGCCGTTGTACCGCGCCGGTTTGCTTGACGGTGCCGTCGTCGAACAGACCGGCGATCACCACCACCTCGACGCCTTGTGCGGTTTTCAGTCGTGGAATGTCCGCCGGCTGAATATCCCGATAGCTGGCCGGATCGAGCTTGTGCTTGCCTGGCAGGTTCAGCCACAGCTGGAAGCCGCGCATCACGCCTTTTTCCTGCTCCGGCATTTCGCTGTGGATGATGCCCTTGGCGGCAGTCATCCATTGCACGCCACCGCCTTCCAGCAAACCGACGTTACCCAGGTGGTCCTCATGGCGCATGCGCCCTTCGAGCATGTAGGTCACGGTTTCGAAGCCGCGGTGCGGATGGGGTGGGAAGCCGGCAATGTAGTCGTCGGGATTTTCCGAGCCGAATTCGTCGAGCATCAGGAACGGGTCGAAGCGTTCGACACCAGCCCCTCCAAATACCCGGGTCAGCTTGACCCCGGCGCCATCGGACGCGGGTTGGCCGGTATGCAGGCTAAGCACTTTGCGAAATTGAGTCATCGGTGCAACTCCTCGATCAGAGTGGAATGGCGCCATGCTATGCCAGACGGACTGATCAATGGTTGCGAATTTTGCGGGGGTTTAATCGGGAAGTTCGATGTGTTGGCGGCAAAGCAAAAGACCGCAGCCGGCGCCGGCCCCTGCACTCGATGCGCTTATGTAGGAGCTGGCGAAGCCTGCGATCTTTCAACCCTGGATCAGAAGTGGTACTTCACCAGCAAGCTAGTTGCGCTCTGATTGGTGGTGAAGTCCTTCGTGTCTTCGATGGCGTACTTGTTCTTCCAGTAGTCGTACTCGATACCGACGTACAGCTGCTTCTCGCCCCAGTGCAAGGCTTTGCCCAGGTCGTACTTGATCTGCGGGTTGAAGTGCAGGTTGGCGTGGTAGGTGCCTTGGCTGTTCTTGTCGTTGTCGACCACCCAGTCCATGAACCCATCGATCAGCACGCTGGAGCTGCCCACCGGGATGGTGTAGGACCATACCGGAGTGATCTGCCAGATGTTGTTACCCGGGCGTTTATCGTCGGTGTGGCGATTGTAGAAGTTCAGCTGGAAGTAATCGAAACCGGGAATGGCCAGGTCGAAGCCCGGACCGATCAGGTAGGAGTTGACGTCGCCTTCACCGGTCTCGTAGGTCATGGCCAACAGGACGTCCTTGATCGGGCCGAATTCGAGTTTCCGGTCGAAGATCTTGCCGAACGACAGGCGCGGGCTGAACTCACCGTAGTAAGTGTTATTGCCGAGGTAGGCGTCAGGTTTGCCGTTGTAGAAAATCTTGTCGATGAACAGGAAGTTGTCCCCGTATTTCCAGGCATCGGCGTGCTCGAAGGTCACGGTTTGCTGGATACTCGGGTTGACTTTGAAGTCTTTGCCGTAGAGATAGGTCAGGCTGTTGTTCTGCCACTGCAGCAGATCGCCGGCCATTGCCTGGCCCCCCGCCAGCAAGGATCCAGCGAGCATCAGGCTAGTGCACGTACGGTTCATTCGGTTGCTCCCAAAGTAAGTGGTTCCACGTTTTTTTTTGAGTCGGCGCTCTGCTGTGGCGCCTGTTTTTCGTTGCCGTAAAACGTTATCCAGTCGGTCGGTTTCAGCGCTCCGGCAAGCGCTGGGCCGAGGCTTTTCAAAAGCAAAAGAACGCCCGTTCGGCTGTTCGAAAACAGTCGATCAAGCGTCCATTCGGTTTTTGTTGAAGTGTGCCGTGTGACCGTCCAGAGCCGGGATAAGCTGGCTATCTGGTCAGGAATTAAATCCGGGCTTTTTTTTAGAGCCGATTCAGGCGGCCGCGGAGAATACTGACTCCCGGGCCATGGCTCAAGCGCCCCGCAATGGAGCGCTGCTATCAGGTTTGTCATCGTGTTGCTCCTCGATTGTTTTTATTGTTAAGGCGCAGGCAGCCGCTGACGGCGACCGGGCATATCGCCGGCCGGTCTGTCATGCGGGTATTTCGTGTCACGGGTGAAACCGGATAACGATGGAAGGACGGGCGGACCGTCCGGTCATCCGTCAGTGCTGATGAGCGTGGCACTCGTTGTTGGTGGCTCGTTCTGCGCCGCCGAGGATGTTGAACAGCAGGTTCAACGAGAGGGCGCTGAGGGTCGCCATGGCAATGCCGCTGTGGGTGATCGGGCTCATCCACAACGGCAAGTGGGCGAAGAATTCCGGTCGAACCACCGGGATCAGGCCCATGCCGATACTCACCGCCACCAACAGTTGGTTGCGACGGTCGGCGATGTCGGCTTCCTGGAGGATCTTGATCCCGGTAGCCGCGACCATGCCGAACATGGCAATCGCCGCGCCGCCAAGTACCGCCGGTGGAATCGATGCCACCAGGAAGGCCGCTTTGGGCAGCAGGCTCAGCACCACCAGCAGACCGCCGGCAACGATGGTCACCGAACGGCAGCGCACGCCGGTCATTTGCACCAGACCGATATTCTGGGCAAACGAGGAATGGGTGAACGTGTTGAATAACCCGGCGAAGAATGATGCACCGGCATCACACAGCAAACCGCGGCGGAGCATCCGTGGGCAGACTTCCTGGCCGGTAATCTTGCCCAGGGCGAGAAACATTCCGGTGGACTCGACGAAGATGATCACCACCACCAGGCACATTGAAAGGATCGGCGCGAGATGGAATTGCGGCATGCCGAAATGCAGCGGGGTGACGATTTGCACCCACGGCGCCTGCGCCATGCCGCTGAGGTCGACCATGCCGATCAGGCCGCAGAGGATGTAACCCAGGCCCATGCCGATCAGTACCGAAATGTTCACCCAGAAACCGCGCATGAAGCGGTGGATCAGCAAGATGGTGCCTAGCACCAGCGCGGCGATGGTCAAGTAGACGGGGGAGCCGAATTGCGCGGCAGCGTTGCCGCCACCCGCCCAGTTCACGGCCACGGGGAACAGCGACAAACCAATCGAGGTGATGACGGTGCCGGTCACCAGCGGCGGGAAGAAACGCACCACCTTGGACATGAACGGCGCGATGAGCATGCCGAAGAACCCGGCGGCGATGGTCGCGCCGAAGATCCCTTGCAGGCCGATGCCAGGCATGCCAGCCATCGCCACCATGCTGCCGACCGCCGCGAAACTGGCGCCCATCATCACCGGCATGCGAATGCCCATGGGGCCGATGCCCAGTGATTGCACGACGGTGGCGATGCCGGCGACCAGCAGGTCGGCGTTGATCAGGAAGGCGATTTCTTCACGACTCAGGCCAGCGGCCTGTCCGATGATCAGCGGCACCGCGATGGCTCCGCCGTACATCAGCAGAACGTGTTGCAGGCCGACCAGAATCAGTTGCAACAGCGGCAGTCGTTGAATCACGGGTGCGTCGGGGATGCGTGCTTCGGATGACACGGACATGCAACACCTCGGATCTTTTTTATTCTTGTGATTTTGTGCATCAGGTGGACCTGTGGCGAGGGAGCTTGCTCCCGCTGGGGCGCGAAGCGGCCCCGCTTTTCTCCAGGAAGAAAGGGGACTGCTGCGCAGTCCAGCGGGAGCAAGCTCCCTCGCCACAAAAGCCCGCTTGTCACAGGCTTTTGTATTGCTTAATTGGTTCGGGCTCCCTGGTTGATCCAGGCGCCGATCAGGTCGCGTTCCTGCTGGGTCATCTGCGTGATGTTGCCCAACGGCATGATCTGGCTGGCGACAGCCTGGGCCTGAATCCGCGGGGCCAATTGCTGGATCTGTTGCGGGGTATCGAACATCACGCCGGCCGGTGCCGCGCTGAACAGCGGGCTGGTCGGTTTGGCCGAATGGCAGACCGCACAACGTTCCTGAATCACGCTGTGTACCTTGCTGAAGTCCGGACCGCTTGCCGTCGAAGCTTGCGCGGGTGCAGCAGCGGCGGCCGGGGCAGCAGGCGCTGCTTGCGCGGGTTTGGCACCACCGCCGAGGGCGGTTTCCGGCAGCGGCTGGTACTCGATCTTCGCCGGTGCCTTGGCCACTTCCGGGGTGTTCATCGGCGCTGGGCCGGTGACGTACGCCAGGCAGATCATGCCCACTGCCGCGACGGGCAGGGTCCAGGCGAACTTGTGGCTTTCGTGGCGGGTGTTGAAATAGTGACGCACCAACACCGCGAGTACCGCGATCCCGGCCAGGATCAACCAGTTGTACTGGCTGCCGTAAGTGCTCGGGAAGTGGTTGCTGATCATGATGAACAGCACCGGCAAGGTGAAGTAGTTGTTGTGCCGTGAGCGCAGCAGGCCCTTGGCCGGCAGTGCCGGATCCGGCGTGCGGTTCTCGGCGATGGCCGCCACCAGTGCCCGTTGAGCCGGCATGATGATGCGGAACACGTTACCGACCATGATGGTGCCGATCATGGCGCCAACGTGCAGGTACGCACCGCGACCGCTGAACACTTTGCTGAAGCCGTATGCGGCGCCAATGATCAGCACGAACAGAATTCCACCTAGCAGGGCAGGGCGTTTGCCCAGGGCCGAGTCGCACAGAAAGGAGTAGATGAACCAGCCGATGAACAGCGAGCCAAGACCGATGGCCACGCCTTCAGGGCCGCTCAGGCTGCTGCCCGGTGCCAGCAGGTACAGCGTCGGGTTGGAGTAGAACACCACGCACAGCAGCGCGATCCCCGACATCCAGGTGAAGTAGGCTTCCCATTTGAACCAGTGCAGGTTGTCCGGCATGGTCGGTGGAGCCAGTTTGTATTTCTCCAGGTGGTAGATCCCGCCACCGTGAATCGCCCAGAGATCGCCGGCCAGGCCGTTTTTCGGGTTGACCCGATTGAGGTTGTTTTCCAGCCAGACAAAGTAGAACGACGCGCCGATCCAGGCCACGCCAGTGATCATGTGAACCCAGCGCACGCTCAGGTTCAGCCATTCCAACAGATGTGCTTCCACAGTCTTTACCTCTCGCCTGTCACTCTTGTTGTCGAGTGATCAGACCTTCTCTTATTGGTGGGGGGCGAGGATCAAACGCTCATCCTCTTTGAAAAAATGCTCATCGCAGTTATTGCCTGTGCCACTGCGATCAACCACCAGGAAGTCATCCCGCTTTTCGATCGTCAGCACCGGGTGGTGCCAAACGCCGCGATGGTAATTAATGCCCTGCCTGCCGTTGGTGACGAAGGCGCGGACCAAGCCTGATACAGGTTCATCGCCAAGTGGCGCGACCACGATCAGAAAGGGGTTGCCAAGCAGCGGAATGAAAGCCTGGCTGCCCAGCGGATGGCGCTCCAGCATGCGGATGGTCAGCGGCATGTCCTGCGCGTCGGCGCGGAAGATGCTGATGATCGCCTTGTCTTCTGGCGTGGCGGTTTCCACCGTCGCCAGTTTGTGAAAGCGCATGGTCGAACCGTTGTTGATCATGAAGTGATCGCTGCCATCGGTTTCGATCACGTCACCGAAAGGGGCGAAGGCTTCTTTGGTCAGCGGTTCAATCGTCAATGTGCGCATGCTGGTCTTCTTGTCCAAAATTCTGTGTTGTTTATTGTGGCGAGGGAGCTTGCTCCCGCTGGACTGCACAGCAGTCCCGATTCTTTTTAAACAAAGAGCGGGGCCGCTTCGCAGCCCAGCGGGAGCAAGCTCCCTCGCCACAGGTTCAGCGCTTACTTGGCGACTTTGCCTAGTACCCGCAAGCGGCTCACGCCACCGTCCGGGAACACGTTCAGGCGGATGTGGGTGATCGGACCCAGGGCCTTGATCTGCTCGGCGAAGGTGTGTTCGGCGTGCATTTCCAGTTTCTGCGCTGGCAGCAATTCGCGCCAGAACAGCGATTGGGTTTCGATCTGGCTGTCGGTACCGCCCTTGACGAACGCGCCCTGGATCGAACAGGTGTCCGGGTAGTTGCCCTTGAAGTGCAGGGTATCGACGATGATTTTTTCGATCTCGCCCGGGTGGCCCAACGCGACGATCACCCAGTCATTGCCCGGGGTGCGACGACGGGCGGTTTCCCAGCCGTCGCCCATGTTGATGCCACGGCCCGGGTTGAGGATGTTGCTCATGCGACCGAAGTGTTCGTCGGAGCAGGCCAGGGCGCGACCGCCGTTCAGGGCTGCGGCCAGGTCAATTTGCTCGTTGTCGCCCACCGCCGACCAGTCGCGGAACGGAATGCCGTACACGCGCAGACGGGCGACACCGCCGTCCGGGTAGATGTTGAAGCGCAGGTGGCTGAAGGCCTGGTCGTTGTTGATTTCGTGGTAGTGGTGGCTGTTGCCTTGTAGCTCGACCGCCGACAGCACTTCAGTCCACTGGGTGTTTTCGTCCGGCTCGCCCGAGGCCAGGAAGCAAGCTTCCAGGGAGGCCGATGGCGGGTAGTTGCCGGTGAAGAATGAAGTGTCGATGTCTACGCCCTTGATCGAGCCCGGCACGCCGAGACGGATCACGGCGCTGTCGTAGCCTTCGAAGCGCTTGCGGCGCGATTCCCAGCCATCCATCCACTTGCCGTTGTCATCGAACACGCCTTCTTTCCACACCGCCGGGGTCGGCTGGAACAGGCGGTTGGCATCAGCGAACCAGTCATCGGTGACCGAGATGATTTTGGTGCCCAGGCGGGCGTCGGCCAGGTTGACGAACTTCTCGAAAGGTACGGCGTAAGCTTTCATTCTTCTTGTCTGCCTTTAATTAAAGTGGCTTGGGATGCTTGCAGGGCCCCGGGCGTTTTTCACGTTCATTCACGCTAGGGCCAAGTTCGCTAAAGAGTCAGTAATCGGAACAGGGCGATCTTGTTGATCTCCGCCAGCGCGCATTTGAATTCGGTGTCTGCCGAGTTGTGGATGCGCGTTTCGAACGCCGCGAGGATCTGATGCCGGTTGCTGCCTTTTACCGCCATGATGAAGGGAAACTTGAACTTGGCTTTGTAGGCGTCGTTCAACTCGGTGAAGCGCTGGAACTCTTCGCTCGTGCATTGGTGAATACCGGCGCCAGCTTGCTCGTTGGTACTGGCTTCGGTCAGTTGGCCCTGGACGGCGGCTTTGCCGGCCAGGTCCGGGTGAGCGTTGATCAAGACCAGCTGGCTGGCGTGATCGGCACAGAGCAGGATATCGCTCATGCGCTGGTGCAGGGTTTCAATCTCGTCGATCGCCGCGTCCTGGCCCAGGTCGAAGGCTTTTTCGGCGACCCATGGCGAATGTTCGTAGATGTCGGCGAAGGCGTTGACGAAGGCGTCGCGGCTCAGGGTCGATGGCTTCAGGGTCTGGAAAGCAGTCATTTCGAAGCCTCTGGGTACGGGTGGGTTTCGTGCCAGTGGCGGGCGATATCGACCCGGCGGCTGAACCAGACCTGCTCATGGCTTTTTGCGTATTCGATAAACCGCTTGAGTGCGGCCAGGCGAGCAGGGCGACCGATCAGGCGGCAGTGCAAACCGATGGAGAGCATTTTTGGCGATTCGGCACCTTCGGCGTAAAGCACGTCGAACGCGTCCTTGAGGTACTGGTAGAAATCGTCGCCCTTGTTGAAACCCTGAACCTGGGTGAAGCGCATGTCATTGGTGTCCAGGGTGTACGGGATCACCAGGTGCGGTTTGCCGGTCGGGTTATTCGGTTCCCAGTACGGCAGGTCATCGTCGTAGGTATCGCAGTCGTACAGGAAGCCGCCTTCTTCCATCACCAGCCGACGGGTGTTCGGCCCGGTGCGGCCGGTGTACCAGCCCAGTGGGCGCTCGCCGCTGATTTCGGTGAGGATGCGGATCGCTTCGAGCATGTGCTCGCGTTCCTGTGCTTCGTCCATGTACTGGTAGTCGATCCAACGATAGCCATGGCTGCAAATCTCGTGGCCGGCTTGAACCATGGCGCGGATCACGTCCGGGTGGCGCTGGGCGGCCATGGCTACGGCGAAGATGGTCAGCGGAATATCGAATTCCTTGAACAGCTTGAGGATCCGCCAGACGCCGGCACGGCTGCCATACTCGTACAGCGACTCCATGCTCATGTTGCGCTCGCCTTGCAACGGCTGCGCCGAGACCATTTCCGAGAGGAAGGCTTCCGACTCTTTATCGCCGTGCAGGATGTTGCGCTCGCCGCCTTCCTCGTAATTGAGCACGAAGGACAAGGCGATGCGGGCATTGCCCGGCCAGTGTGGGTGGGGAGGGTTACTGCCGTAACCGATCAGGTCGCGTGGGTAGTCAGCGCTCACTGCAGTCTTCCTTCTTATTCGGGGTTACTTATTCGCGATAAGGGTGGTGTGGCGGCCTGATGGTGAGGTGACAGGCTGGCGTCACAGCGATGGGCTGATTGTATACAACTTTATATTCACTTTGTAAGCCTGATTTTTTGCATTTTTCATCAACTGTCATCATTTCAGTGTGTAGCAAGAAACCTGCCTGAGTGGTCAGCTAATGGATGGAAGGTCCTCTGATCTTATGGTTTGGCGTCGGATTTGTAGAGAAACCATGGATGGCGGAGGTGGTGGTAAAAAATGTCGTTTTTATTGTGTACAATTTTTTTGAAAAGTGTCTTAATCAGTCGCTCGCCGCTGCTTTTCGTGCTCCGAAAAGGTGCGGTCTCCTTTTTAACTGACTCCGGGAGGCGCGAGGCCTGACTGCTGCAAACGCAGGCAGGCGCGCAGAATCAATGGGACGCTTGACTACACACGTTTTGGACGCAGCACACGGTTGCCCGGGCAGCTCGATCAAGGTCGAGTTGTACCGCGTTGAGGGTTCGCAGCTGGAATTGGTCGCCAGTGCACTGACCAACAGCGACGGCCGTTGCGACGCACCCTTGTTGCAAGGCGATGACTACCGTTCCGGGGTCTATCAGTTGCAGTTTCATGCCGGCGATTACTACCGCGCGCGCGGTGTGCAGCTGCCGGAGCCGGCCTTTCTGGATGTGGTGGTGCTGCGCTTCGGCATTTCGGCAGAGCAGGATCACTACCATGTGCCATTGTTGATTTCGCCCTACAGCTATTCGACCTACAGAGGAAGCTAGGACTTTCCCCAGCTATCTTTCTCAGAAGCGACTGCGCATATAGCTTCTTTGGTCTTTCGCCCGCTCACACTGCGGGCTTTTTTTTGTCTTGAGAAATGTGGTGCCTGTACCGACGCCATCGCGAGCAGGCTCGCTCCCACAGGTTTTGTGAACACCACAATCCAATGTGGGAGCGAGCCTGCTCGCGAAGCTTTTGCTCTTTAGCGGCTCAACAGGGAGGCTGCCCCGGCACCACTGAACAACCCGGCGCTGATCCGGTTGAACCAGCTCTGGCCCTTGCCGCTGCGCAGGTACCGCGCTGCACCATGAGCGCCGAGGCCGTAGGCCACCTTGCAGCACAGATCCAGTACGGTCCAGGTGGCGATCATGATCAGCAACTGCGGCAGAAAGGGCTGCTGTGCGCTCAAGAACTGCGGCAGGAAGGCGGCGAAGAACAGAATGTCTTTCGGGTTGCTGGCGCCCAGTACAAACGCGCGCCCGAACAGTGCACGAAAGCGCGGTGTCGGCGCGGTCTGGGGCACTTCGGCGCCGGTCGATGGCTGACGCGATTGCTGCCAGCTTTGCCAGGCGAGGTAGAACAGGTACAGCGCGCCGACAATCTTCAGCGCACTGAAGAGTTGCTCCGAAGCCAGCAGCAGGGCGCCCAGACCCAATGCCGAAGCACTGAGCAGGCAGATCGAGGCAAATACGCCGCCAAGAAACGCCGGGTAAGAACGCCGCAGACCGTAATTCAGACTGTTGCTGATCATCAGCAACGACAGTGGCCCCGGGATCAGGATCACCACCAGTGCAGCGCCGCTGAACAGCAGCCAGGTTTCCAGACTCATCACTTTCCTCCCTATGTGCAAAAGCCCCACCCGACGGGGTGAGGCTGGTTTGAAACGCGTACCGCTTACAAGAAAATGAACTTGGCGATAAAGATCGCGCAGAGCACCCAAAGACTGATGGAAATTTCCTTGTGTTTACCCGTACCGGCCTTGAGCACCACGTAGGTGATAAAGCCCAGCGCGATACCGTCGGCAACCGAGAAGGTCAGCGGCATCATGATGGCCGTGACGATCGCCGGAATGCTGTCGGTGGCTTCGCTCCACTTGATGTGCTCCAGGCCGCTCATCATCAGCATGGCCACGTAAATCAGCGCACCGGCGGTGGCGTAAGCGGGGATCATGCCAGCCAGCGGCGCGAAGAACATCGCGGCAATAAATAGCACACCTACGGTCACTGCGGTAAGACCGGTACGACCACCAGCAGCCACACCCGCGGCACTTTCCACATAACTGGTGACCGGCGGTACACCGACCATCGCCCCGAACACGCTCGACGCACTGTCGGCTTTCAACGCGCGGGAGAGGTTTTCGATCTTCCCGTCTTCGCCGACCAGGCCTGCCCGTTGCGCAACGCCCATCAGGGTTCCGGCGGTGTCGAACATGTGCACGAAGAGGAACGCCAGCACCACGCTGATCATGCTGATGTTGAACACGCCGGCGATGTCCATGGCCATCCAGGTCGGTGCCAGGCTGGGCGGGGTCGACATGATGCCGCTGTAGTGCACCAGGCCCAGACCCCAACCGGCGAGAGTCACGGCGATGATGCTGATCAGGATTGCACCGAACACGCGGTGGTAACTGAGTACCGCAATCATCAGGAAGCAGACGGCGGCCAACAGCGGGCCAGGCTCACGCAGATTACCCAGCTTGATCAATGTGGCCGGGCTGGCGACGATGATGCCGGCGGTTTTCAGGCCGATGATCCCGAGGAACAAGCCAACGCCTGCGCCCATGGCGAAGCGCAAGCTCACCGGAATACTGTTGAGCAGCCATTCCCGCACGCGCGACAGCGTCAGGAACATGAACAACACACCGGAAATGAACACCGCGCCCAGCGCAGCTTCCCAGTGGTAGCCCATGGTGCCGACCACGGTGTAGGTAAAAAAGGCGTTCAAGCCCATGCCTGGTGCGAGGCCGACAGGCCAGTTGGCGTACAGACCCATCAACAGGCAACCAAGTGCAGCGGCGATGCAGGTCGCGACGAAGGCGGCGCCGTGGTCGATCCCGGCGTCCGCCATGATGTTGGGGTTGACGAAGATGATGTAGGCCATGGTGATGAAGGTGGTAATACCTGCGATCAACTCGGTCTTCACCGTGGTGCCATGCAAGCTGAGTTTAAAAATGCGCTCCAGCCAGCCAGTGCGTAACGGCGGCGAGAGTTCCAGCGTCGAGGCTTCGGATTTGCGGCTTTCCACAGCGAGTACTCCTCAAGAGTTTTATTGTTATTTCCAGAGCCGGACACATGAGGTGGGCAGCGGCTCTTTGAGGTACTTGCGAATTTGTTGACCGCTTGGTCAGGAACTCGCACGAAACGGATTATGCTTTTGTATACAAATAAAGCAAATAATGTTTTTGATTTTGTAGACGAAAAGTCTGGAGGGAAAGCTATATGCAGGGGATAGGGCTGTTCCGTAGCAGCTGGCGAAGCCTGCGTTCGAGCGCGCAGCGGTCGTAAAATCCACCTCTACGGTTTATCGGGGGGAACCCTACGACTGCTTCGCAGCCGGACGCAGGCTTCGCCAGCTGCTACAAAAGCCTGGTTTAGCGGTTTTCGCCCAACGCCTTATTCACCGCCAACCAGCCATCCACCGCCGCCTCGCCAGCCTCGGCAAACACTCGCTCAAGCAATTTCACTTGCTCACGTCGCAGCGACTCCTCGAACCGTGCGCCGTCGACGGTCAGTTCCAGCAGGCGTTTACGCTTGTCGGTCGCTGACGCCACGCTGTCCACCAGGTGCATCTCCACCAATTGGCGCAGTGGAATGTTCAGCGCCTGTTTGCTCACCCCGAGTAGCGCGAGCAATTCCTTGACGCTCAGGGCCGGGTAGCGGGCGATGAAAAACACGATGCGCTGATGCACGCGGCTCAAACCGCGCCGCTCGAGCATTTCGTCGGCTTTGGCGGTGAAGGCCTGGTAGCCGAAGAAGAACGCTTCCATGGCGGCTTGCTGGGTGGTCTGGTTTTTAAGGTCAAGCATATTGACGTATCTGCTCGCGCTGTCGTAATTTCGGTCAAGTAGTTTGACTTAATTTCCTTGGCCTTCGCTACCGGTGACCCCCATGGCTTTTTCCGAACGTGTCTCGCGCCTTAAAAGTTCTTTGATTCGTGAAATCCTTGCCGCGGCTCAGCGCCCGGAAGTGATGTCGTTTGCTGGTGGCCTGCCTGCCGAAGCCATGCTGCCGAAGGTCGAGTGGGCTGACATGCCGTTGTCCATGGGCCAATACGGCATGAGCGAAGGCGAACCGGCATTACGCGAAGCGCTGGCAGCTGAGGCCCGGGCCTTGGGCGTACCGTGTGAGGCGAGTCAGGTGTTGGTGGTCAGCGGCTCCCAGCAAACCCTGGATCTGGCGGCCAAGCTGTACATCGACAAAGGCACCGAGATCATGCTCGAAGCGCCGACCTATCTGGCCGCGCTGCAAATCTTCCAGCTGTTCGGCGCTGACTGCCTGACCGTGCCGCTTGCGGCCGACGGCCTGAACCTGAATGAGCTGCGTGCGCGGCTGGAAAAACATCACCCGGCGTTCATCTATCTGATCCCGACGTTCCAGAACCCCTCGGCCGTGCGCTACAGCGAAGCCAAGCGCGATGCAGTGGCAGCGTTGCTCGATGAGTTTGGCGTGACCCTGATCGAAGACGAACCCTACCGTGAACTGACCTTTGATGGCGGCAGCGCGACGCCGATCGTCAGTCGCTTGAAGAAGGCCAGCTGGATCTACACCGGCACCGTGTCCAAGACCTTGCTGCCGGGCTTGCGCGTCGGCTATTTGATCGCCAGCCCGGACCTGTTCCCACACCTGCTGCGACTCAAGCAGTCGGCAGACCTGCACACCAATCGGGTTGGCCAATGGCAGGCGTTGCAATGGATTGGCACCGAGAAGTTTCGCGATCACCTGAGTGAACTGCGGGACTTCTACCGGGTTCGGCGTGACGCTTTTCAGTTGGCGCTGGAAACCCATTTCTCCGATCTGGCCGAGTGGAATGTGCCGCAGGGCGGGCTGTTTTTCTGGTTGACCCTGAAGCAGCCGTTGGACACCCGGACCTTGCTGAACGCGGCATTGGCGCAGGACGTGGCGTTCATGCCAGGGGAGCCGTTCTTCTCTGAACCGGACAACAATCCGGGCCATCTGCGGCTGAACTTCAGCCACATCGATCCGGCGCGGCTGGACGAAGGGCTTAAACGATTGGCTGGGGTGGTGCGTCAGGCGCAGGCTGCGGAGGCTGCGTGAGGGAAGGCTAAAAGCAAATAAACCGGCGAATGGGCCGGTTTATTTTTGTTTGGGATTTGCGGTGATTGTGTGGGCCTCATCGCGAGCAGGCTCGCTCCCACACGGGATTTTTTTTGAGCACAAATCTTATCCACAACACAAAACCACTGTGGGAGCGAGCCTGCTCCGGGCGGCGATCCGACGATGGCGTCCGTCAGATCACTACAAAAAGTCAGGCTGCCGCAAAGCGCTTGTCCAGATAATCAATGATCACCTTGGATTCATACATCCAGGTAGTCTGGCCATTCTCTTCGATACGCAGGCACGGCACCTTGATCTTGCCGCCTTGCTCAAGCAGGGTCTGGCGATCCTGTTCGTTGTTCTTCGCATCACGCAACGCCACCGGCACATTCAGGCGGCGCAGGGTGCGGCGGGTTTTCACGCAGAACGGGCAGGCGTGGAACTGATACAGCGTCAGGCCCTTCGCTGCGTTTTCGACCTGGGCCTGAGCAGCGGCGGGGCGCTTCTTTTTGCCCGGGCGGGTGAGGAAGTCGATGAAGATGATCAGCTGGCCGAGGCCGACACGAAGCGCTTTCACTAACACGGTATAAGCCTCTCGGGCGAATGAAGAAAGGCGCGCAGCTTACCTGATTTTTCACAGGCGAAAAAAAACCGGCGATGAATGCCGGTTTTCTTCGTACAGCGGATTACTTGATCAAGCTGAGAAACTCGCTGCGGGTCGCCGCGTTTTCGCGGAACTCACCGAGCATCACCGAGGTGATCATCGACGAGTTCTGTTTCTCTACACCGCGCATCATCATGCACATGTGCTGGGCTTCGATCACCACCGCCACGCCCAGGGCGCCAGTCACTTGCTGGACCGCCTCGGCGATCTGCCGGCTGAGGTTTTCCTGGATCTGCAGGCGGCGGGCGTACATATCGACGATCCGCGCGACTTTCGACAGGCCCAGCACCTTGCCACTCGGAATATAGGCAACGTGGGCCTTGCCGATGAATGGCAGCAAGTGGTGTTCGCACAACGAGTAGAGCTCGATGTTCTTGACCAGCACCATTTCGCTGTTGTCGGAGCTGAACAAGGCACCGTTGGTGACTTCTTCGAGCGTCTGCTCATAACCGCGGCAAAGGTACTGCATGGCTTTGGCGGCACGTTTCGGCGTGTCGAGCAGACCTTCGCGGGTGGCGTCTTCGCCAAGCTGGCCGAGGATCGCCGTGTAATTCTGTTCCAGGGACATGAAACTACCTGTGGGATTTTACGCAAAGGACAAGGGTACGGTGGCGGACACGGCGCTGCAAGCGTAGCGCATCAGCTTTACTCGTCACGACCTTCCATCATGGTCCGTTTGAGCATCACGTAAACCGCTCCGGCACCGCCGTGTCTGGCCTGGCACGAGGTGAAGCCGAGCACCTGTGGATGCTGACGCAGCCACGTGTTGACGTGACTCTTGATCATCGGCCGCTTGCCATCCAGGCGTACAGCCTTGCCATGGGTCACGCGCACGCAGCGGATTTCGAATTTTGTCGCTTCGGCGAGAAAAGCCCACAGCGTCTCGCGGGCTTTTTCGACGGTCATGCCGTGCAGGTCGAGGCTGCCTTCGAACGGGATCTGCCCGACCTTCAGCTTGCGCATCTGACTTTCCTGCACGCCGTCACGCGCCCACATCAGCTCGTCTTCCGGACCGACATCGATCACGAACTGATCGGACAGACCGTCAACGGTGGTGGCATCGGTGCGCACGGTGGCGGCTTGACGCAGCTTGGCGATGTGTGCGCGGTCAGCCTTGGGTTTGCCGGTTTCGGCGCGATCGTGCTTGATCGGCTTGACGCCTTGGATCGCGCTTTTGAACAGGGAAAAATCGTCGTCTTGCATGTCAGCCTCCGCGAAGGGTGGCCAGTTTACCCAAGTCGAGGTGAATCGGGCGCGTCAAAACGCAACGCGCACCACTCAGTCATGTTTTTTCATCAAGTGCGGAGCCAGGTTCAGCTCGCGCGGTTGGCGCATCCGACGGCGGCAGCGACGCCACAACGCAACACCGACATACAGCAGCAACAGGCCTATCGCCAGAACCACCGCCGCGCCGGCCGGGCTGGCGTTCAACTCGCCGAGCGCCGGCGGGTGGCCCAGCAGGCTGGCCGCACCGGCCATCATCAGCAACACGCCGAGGGTTGCCAGCAGCGCGGAAAATGCCGCACCAAAACGATAACGCCAGTTGCGTGGGCCTTTGGGCCGCAAGCGGCGAGCGTCAAAACCATCGGATTTCTTCATTCCGACCTTCCTCAATGGGTATCGGCCCTTCGACCGGGAGTTGACCGGGTGGTTCCTGAGGCTAAGGCAATTGCAGGGAATGAGAGGTTTTTGCGGATGAGCGGCTGCGTTGGCCGCTCATCAAGCGCTCGATCAGATCAGGTCCTGAGTCTGGGCGAGGGTCGCGAAGTTGTCGGCCATGATCGCCATTTCAGTCTGCTGGACATGTTCGGCGCTGAGGACTCCGCCTTTGTGAGGCAGGTCCCGGGTGGCACAGGCGTCTTCGACCAAGGTGCAGCGAAAGCCCAGGTTCTTCGCGGCGCGCACGGTGGTGCTGACGCTGGAGTGACTCATGAAACCGCAGACGATCAGGTCCAGCGAGCCGAGGTCTTGCAGGCGTTTTTCCAACGGGGTGCCGTGGAACGCGCTGGGCAGCAATTTACCGATGACGGTTTCGTCAGCCAGTGGTTCAAGGCCGGGGATGAACTCACCGCGTTCGCCTTGTGGGTCGAACAGGCCACCGACGGTGCCGAGGTGGCGAACATGGACGATCGGCCGACCCGCCTTGCGGGCAGCCGCGAGCAATTGCTTGATGTTGTCGACAGCGGCGTCCATGCCGGAAAGGGCCAGGGGGCCGCTCAAGTATTCTTTCTGGGCATCGATGATCACCAGCGTCGCATGGGCCAGATTGGCCGGCGCGTAACCACGACCGCTGAGTTGAAACATCGTTTTTGGAACGGACATTCTGGGGCTCCTTCGAGTGGGGCTTTTGCGACATTGTCCTCTGGCTGAGCGCTTCTGTGAATCGCTACCATCGTAGGCACCGTCGTTGCTGGCCTGCAGCCTGTCAAGAGCTGAGCAGATGTTCAATCAAAAGCTGAAAATCAGGATCAATCCTACATTCGTCCGGTGATCTTTCTTGCGTCGTCGGGGCGGGTTTAGGCTGTTAGAATCGCCAGTCGTTTTTTCAGGAGTTTGCCCCGTGATCACTTCCCGCCTGCGCACCTTGCGCGACCACATTCGTTGGGCTGTCAGCCGTTTTCATGGGGAGGATCTGTTTTTCGGCCATGGGACCGACAACGCCTGGGACGAAGCCCGTCAACTGGTGTTGGGGGCGTTGCACCTGCCGTGGGAAATTGCCGACAGCTACCTGGACTGCCGTCTTGAAGACGACGAACTGGTCAACCTGCAGCGCTTGCTCAAACGTCGAATCGAGGAGCGCATCCCGACGGCATACTTGTTGGGCGAAGCCTGGTTCTGCGGGATGTCGTTCATCGTTGACGAGCGTGTATTGATTCCGCGTTCGCCGATTGGCGAACTGATCGAAAAACGTTTCGAGCCGTGGCTGGGCGCCGAGCCTGCACGGATTCTCGACCTGTGCACCGGTTCCGGTTGCATCGGCATAGCCTGCGCCTACGAGTTCCAGAACGCTGAAGTGGTGTTGGCGGACCTGTCTTTCGAAGCGCTGGAAGTGGCCAATCAGAACATCGAGCGCCATGGCGTCGATGAGCGCGTGTACACCGTTCAGGGCGATGGCTTCGACGGTTTGCCAGGGCAGCGTTTCGACTTGATCGTGTCCAACCCGCCTTACGTTGATGCCGAAGATTTTGCCGACATGCCGGACGAATACCAGCATGAGCCCGAGCTGGGTCTGGCCTGCGGCGACGATGGTTTGAACCTGGTGCGGCGCATGCTCGCCGAAGCGGCGGATCACCTGACCGAGAAGGGCTTGCTGATCGTTGAAGTCGGCAACAGCCAGGTGCACGTCGAGGCGTTGTACCCGGAAGTCGATTTCGCCTGGCTGGAGTTCGAGCGCGGCGGTCACGGTGTGTTCATGCTCAGCGCCGAACAATGCCGCCAGCATCAGGCGTTGTTCGCTGCCAGGGTTTAATGTGGTGAACGTGGCGAGGGAGCTTGCTCCCGCTGGGCTGCGCGGCAGCCCCCGACCTTGTTATCTCAACGATGAGGTAACAGGATTGCGAGCGCTTCGCGCTCGAGCGGGAGCAAGCTCCCTCGCCACAAGAGCCTCAGCAAACTCCCTTGCCAGAAGAACCACAGCAAACTCGGGTTTTTAGCGGTGCGTAGCGATCCAGATCAGCAGTCCCGCCTGGAACACCGAAAACGCCACCAGACAAGTGATGGTGAAGCGTAGCCCGGTGTCCTCGCGTTTGTATTTGCTGACTTTCTCTTCCTGCTTTTGCAGTTTGACTTCCTGCTCCGCCAGATTCTGCTCGGCTTGCTGCAGCATCTGCGCGGCTTCGAGGATTTCCACGAACTGCAGCTTTTCGGAGTTCCAGTCGCCGAGCAGGTCGCCGACTTTTACCTCTTTGACGCTGCCCTTCAAATGCTGGGCGTCGGCGTAGGCCACGTCAAAGCCGTGCACCCGCAGGAAGTGGTCGCGGCGCAGGCGGGTGTCTTCGTTGAGGGCGTCCTTGTTGTTCAGGTCCGCACCGTCGACGGTGTAGTTCGACCACTTTTTCTTCGCCCACGTAATGCCTTGAGCCGCCAGAAAACGGCCAATGCCGCGGTTCAGCGGTTCAATCTGCAGACCGCTGTCGGGGCCGAAGTGCACACGACGGGTCTCGTGATCGACCCAGACATCCAGGTGATTCTGTTCTTTGCGCACCCGTTGGCCAGGCAGCGAAATGCTCATGCGCAGCAGGCTGCGTTCTTTGCTGTTGCGCTCGGCATAGCCGAACTCGACAAAGCGCAATGGCCGCCCGCCGGTCGCTCGATCGGTTTTCAGCGGCGCCAGGCGAAGCATCTTGTGGTGCTCGGCCTGGACGTCCGACCACGGCAGGTCGACCACTTCAGTGGCGGCGGTTTCTGGCGCGATGTCGGGTGAATTCTGGGTATCAGTCATAACGGCGAGATCCTGTCCAAGCCCTGCTTGGCGGCAGCCAATGGGCTGCCGACACCGGCTTATCGGCCGTTTTTTCCAGGACTGGAGGGTAACACCGGCTTAACTGGCGCGAAGTCCGTCAATAAAGCTCAAGATCTGAGTCCCGAGCTCGACGGCGAGGGGCAGTTGCGGGTCTTTGTAGGAGGCCAATTGACGCTTGATGTCGTTGGGCACGATACGCATCACGTGGTTCATGCCTTCGATCAGCGCCAGTTGGGCATCCGGTTTCGCCGCTTTGAGCATCTGTGCGTCACCAACACCGACCTGCATGTCGTTGCTGCCCTGGATGATCAGCGCCGGCATTTTCAACTTGGCGAAAGCCGCGGCCGGGTCCTGGCGAAACAGGCTGATCAGGTACGGTTGCACGCTGGGACGGAAGATCACCTGCAACGGCGTCGGAACATGTTCATCGACGTGCCCGGCCTTGAGGCTGTCCAGCAGCTCATTGCTGCGCAGCAGCAGATCGGGTGGCATTCGATTGCTCAATTGTTGACGCAAGACCTGATCGACCGGGCGGGCGCTGCCGGACACGGAAATCACTGCGGCGGCATCGACTTGCGGGGCGGCGAGTGTAGCCACCAGCGCACCTTCACTGTGTCCGAGCAGAATCAGCGGCCCCATACGCGGGTCGGACTTGAGTTTCTGACCCCAGGCCACAGCATCGGCTACGTAGGCTTCAAGGGTCAGATTGCGTTCATCCGGGGTTGCCGCAAGGCTGGCCGCCACACCGCGCTTGTCGTAACGCACGCTGGCGATGTTGTGTTTGGCCAACACCCAGGCCAGGCGCTTGAGGCTGTCGTTGTTGCCGCCTTCCGGATTATTGCCGTTACGATCAGTCGGGCCCGAGCCGGAAATGATCAGCACGACCGGCACCGGGTTGTCGGACTTTGGCAGCAACATCGAGCCGAAAAGCTCACCGGTGCCGGTATCCAGACTGATTGGCCGTTGCAGAACTACAGCGGCCTGGACTGCATTGGAAAGCAGGCCGGTAAACAGGGTAAGGCTCAAGGCAATAACTCGCAGCATCATCACGCCATCATTCAGAAGGTGTCGGTTGGACTCGAAGGCACCAATAAGGTTCGAGGATGAACTAGTTGGATAGCCTGCGTATACTCGCCGACATTACATTTTCAGGTTGAGTCACTCAGCGAATTCACGGAGCGTCCTGCATGTCCGGCAATACCTACGGCAAGCTGTTCACTGTCACCACCGCGGGCGAAAGCCATGGTCCGGCGTTGGTCGCCATTGTCGACGGCTGCCCGCCGGGCCTTGAGCTGTCCCTGGAAGACTTGCAGCGTGATCTGGACCGCCGCAAGCCCGGCACCAGCCGTCACACCACCCAGCGTCAGGAAGACGACGAAGTCGAAATCCTCTCCGGCGTGTTCGAGGGCCGCACCACCGGTTGCGCGATTGGTCTGCTGATCCGCAATACCGACCAGAAGTCCAAGGACTACTCGGCGATCAAGGACCTGTTCCGCCCGGCCCACGCCGACTACACCTATCACCACAAATACGGCGAGCGCGATTACCGCGGCGGTGGTCGCAGTTCGGCGCGGGAAACCGCCATGCGTGTGGCAGCGGGGGCGATTGCGAAAAAATACCTGGCCACCCAGGGCATCGTCGTTCGCGGCTACATGAGCCAGCTCGGCCCTATCGAAATCCCGTTCAAGACCTGGGACTCGGTCGAGCAAAACGCCTTCTTCAGCCCGGATCCGGACAAAGTGCCAGAGCTCGAGGCCTACATGGATCAGCTGCGTCGCGATCAGGATTCGGTCGGCGCGAAGATCACCGTGGTCGCCGAAGGCGTGAAGCCGGGTCTTGGCGAACCGATCTTCGACCGTCTCGACGCCGAACTGGCCCATGCACTGATGAGCATCAACGCGGTGAAAGGCGTGGAAATCGGTGCCGGTTTCGCCAGTGTCGCCCAGCGCGGCACCGAGCACCGTGACGAAATGACCCCCGAAGGTTTCCTCAGCAACAACGCGGGCGGGATTCTGGGCGGCATCTCTTCGGGGCAACCAATCGTTGCGCACCTGGCGCTCAAGCCAACGTCGAGCATCACCACGCCGGGCCGTTCGATCGATATCCACGGCAACCCGGTGGACGTCGTTACCAAGGGCCGTCATGACCCTTGCGTCGGCATCCGCGCCACGCCGATTGCCGAAGCGATGATGGCCATCGTGTTGATGGACCACCTGCTGCGCAATCGCGGGCAAAACGCCGACGTGCGCGTCAGCACCCCGGTGCTGGGCCAGCTGTGAAGCCGTGCCCTGACGTCGCCGCGGTCTGACGGCCGTGGCGGCGCTTCCATACTGGCGGTTGTCCAGTTTCTATCTGTTCTATTTCGCCTTGCTCGGTTCGACCGCGCCGTTCCTGGCGCTGTACTTCGATCACCTGGGGTTTTCCAGCGCGCGCATTGGCGAACTGGTGGCGATCCCGATGCTGATGCGCTGCGTGGCACCGAATATCTGGGGCTGGCTCGGTGACTACACCGGCCGGCGCCTGGCCATCGTGCGCTTCGGTGCGATCTGTACGCTGCTGACCTTTTCGCTGATCTTCGTCAGCAAAAGCTACGCCTGGCTGGCGATGGTCATGGCGTTGCATGCGTTCTTCTGGCACGCGGTATTGCCGCAGTTCGAGGTCATCACCCTCGCGCATTTGCAGGGCCAGACTTCGCGCTACAGCCAGATCCGCTTGTGGGGATCGATCGGTTTCATCATCACCGTGGTTGCGTTGGGGCGGCTGTTCGAATGGTTGAGCCTGGACATCTACCCGGTGACGCTGGTGGTGATCATGGGCGGGATAGTCGTCAGCAGCCTCTGGGTGCCGAACGCCCAGCCGGCGCAAGGCAACCGGCAGGTGGGCGAGGGCTTTCTCAAGCAACTGCGCAACCCCGGCGTGTTGGCATTTTATGGCTGCGTGGCACTGATGCAGATGAGCCATGGGCCGTATTACACCTTTCTGACCCTGCATCTCGAACACCTGGGTTACAGCCGTGGCGTGATCGGCATGCTCTGGGCGTTGGGGGTGGTGGCTGAAGTCGTGATGTTTATATTCATGAGCAATATCCTGGCGCGCTTCTCGGTGCGCTGGGTGCTGATGGCGAGTTTCCTGCTGGCGGCGTTACGCTGGCTGCTGCTCGGCTCGTTCGCCGAATTCCTGTGGGTGCTGCTGTTTGCGCAGATTCTGCATGCAGCAACCTTCGGCAGTTTTCACGCCGCTGCCATCCATTTCGTGCAACGTAGCTTCGGCGCACGCCAGCAAGGGCAGGGCCAGGCGTTGTACGCAGCACTGGCCGGCACCGGCGGTGCGTTGGGCGCGTTGTATTCCGGTTACAGCTGGAATGCCCTGGGCGCTACATTGACCTTTAGTATTGCCAGCCTCGCAGCGTTCGCTGCAGCCGTTATCATTGCCACACGTATGCAAGAGGACAGGCCATGAGCCTTACCCGTGAACAGCTCGCCCAGCAAATCATCGACGCCGGGCGTTTTTTGTATGGCCGTGGCTGGTCGCCCGCCACCAGCAGCAACTATTCGACGCGATTGTCGGCCACCGAAGCCCTGTTGACCGTTTCCGGTAAACACAAAGGGCAGTTGGGGATGGATGACGTGCTGGCCACGGATATGTCGGGCAACAGCCTGGAACCCGGCAAGAAGCCGTCTGCCGAAACCCTGCTGCACACCCAGTTATATAATTGGCGTGCCGACATCGGTGCGGTGCTGCACACCCATTCGGTCAATGCCACGGTGTTGTCGCGGCTGCTGCAGGGGCCGGTCATTACGTTTGAAGACTACGAACTGCAAAAAGCCTTCAGCGGGATCTCGACTCATGAGTCCAAGGTGCGGGTGCCGATCTTCGACAACGATCAGGACATCGGGCGTCTGGCGTCCAAAGTGCAGCCATGGCTCGACGACGATCCCGACTGCGTCGGTTACCTGATTCGCGGTCATGGCCTCTACACGTGGGGTCCGAAGATGAGCGATGCGTTGCGGCAGATCGAAGCGTTTGAGTTCCTGTTTGAATGCGAGCTGAAAATGCGCGCGTTGATTAACCGTTAAGGCCTACTTCACCTGAAGTCGCCAACCGCCTGATGAAACGCGTTGCCTGACCGGCCGGTAAAAGCCGGACGGCAGCGCCGCTAACGAGGAATTGCCAACATGAGCAGCCTGTCCGTTTACCACGTTTCAAGCCCGGACCTGCCGAACAAGGTCCTGACCCACTTCGACGATATCGCCTCGACCCTGGCCGAAAAAGGCGTGCGCTTCGACCGTTGGCAAGCCGCGGCGAAGATCCAGCCGGGCGCCAGCCAGGAAGAAGTGATTGCCGCTTATCAGGTGCAGATCGATCAATTGATGACCGAGCGCGGTTACATCACCGTCGACGTGGTCAGCCTCAACAGCGATCACCCGCAAAAAGCCGAATTGCGCGCCAAGTTTCTGGAAGAGCATCGCCATGGCGAAGACGAAGTACGATTTTTCGTCGCGGGCCGTGGCCTGTTTACCTTGCACATCGACGACTACGTGTACGCCGTGCTCTGCGAGAAAAACGACCTGATTTCGGTGCCCGCCGGCACTGCACACTGGTTCGATATGGGCGAGCACCCGCACTTCGTGGCGATTCGCCTGTTCAATAACCCTGAAGGCTGGGTGGCCAACTTCACCGGCGACGACATCGCCAGTCGCTTCCCGCGTCTCGAGGACTGATGGCATGACGATCAAAGCCATTCTCACCGACATCGAAGGCACCACCAGCGCGGTGAGTTTTGTGTTCGACGTGCTGTTTCCCTATGCCGCCAGACATTTGCCGGATTTTGTCCGGCAACAGGCGCAACGGGCCGATGTTGCCCGGCAGATCGACGCCGTTCGCCAGGACAGCGCCGAGCCTGGCGCTGACGTTGAACGGGTGATTGAAATCCTGCTGGGCTGGATTGCCGAAGACCGCAAGGCCACGCCACTCAAGGCATTGCAAGGGATGGTCTGGGAGCAGGGCTATCAGGCCGGGCAGCTGAAAGGGCATGTTTACCCGGACGCGGTCGATGCGCTGAAACGCTGGCATCAGGCTGGTTATCAACTGTTCGTTTACTCGTCCGGTTCGATCCAGGCCCAGAAGCTGATCTTCGGTTGTTCCGAGACCGGTGACCTGACGCCACTGTTCAGCGGCTACTTCGACACCACCTCGGGACCCAAGCGTGAGGCGCAGTCCTATCAGCGCATTACCCAGGCCATTGGCTGCGAGCCTGCGCAGATCCTGTTTCTCTCCGACATCGTTCAGGAGCTGGATGCCGCCCGTGAAGCCGGCATGGCCACCTGCGGACTGGTACGCGAAGGCGGTGAGCTCGCCGGGCATCTGAACGTCAGCAGCTTTTCACAGATCGATCCCGCCACGTTCTGAGTGGCTACGGCTGACTGCAACTCACGCGGTCAGCCGACTTTCCATCACGGACTAACATCACGGCCAACGCACGTCTGTAGGACGTGTAGGAAGTTGCCTGTTGATAAGTCGGCCATGCCTGTTTGTGGTTTTCCTTACTTGTTTAATCTTGTTCCTGTGTAACTCTGCGGCCCTTAAGTTTGTTCGCTTATCCAGGCACCTTTCGCGCTTGGCAATGGTGCGGACTCCTGGTGAGAGGGCTAAGGATGAAAACACCAAAGCGACAGCGTCCGGATCCGGCAGGCAAACCGCTGAGCGAAAAGGAACTGGAGATTCTGTATTGGGCCAAGGCCGGGAAAACGGTCTGGGAAATCAGCGTGATTCGGGACATTTCCGAGGCGACGGTGAAGTTTCACCTGAGCAATATCTACTCCAAGCTCGAAGTCACCAACCGTGCCCAAGCGGTCGGCGAGGCGGTTAATCGCGGCTTGTTGAGCTGACCTCAAAACGCACTCAGGCCGTGCAGCGCAAGGCTTGCACGACCTGAAAGGTTTGAACGGTTGGTGCTTATCTCGAGTGATAGGTCGGCAAGGCGAAACGCTGCTGGCTTTGCAGCATTGAAATCTGCGGCAGTTCGCTGGCCTGTTCGGCCAAGTCACGGCGAATGGCACTGATGACCCAGGACAGTTGATCGCCGGCATGCAATTGAGCGTATGAAATCGAGCGTTTGAACACTCGGCCATCGCTGCTATTGAGCGTCAGCAGAATACCGCCGTCAGGGCGTGCTTGCGTGGTGACGTCGAAGTTGGAGAACAGGGACGAAAATTTTTCCTGGATCAGGCTCATGTCGATCAGCTCCGTTTGCACTTGAATGGCAAGCATGGAGTGATAGGTGCACTGATTGTGCCAGTATGAGAGTTTATAAAAATTCTTATAAATCAATAATATAGAAATAATGATTTTTCTCGGCATCGTGCATTCTGCATGAATGGCCATCGTGCATCCTGCATTTTGCGCGCTCGCCGCAGTAGCGGCCCGGATACAAAACATTTCAAAAACCGCGTGTACAGCGAGACGAATGCGGGCGTACTTTTTGGCTTGAATCAACGCTTCCACGTTCATTTTTATCTCTAGCCAGAGGTGATCTGCCGTCTCTCATCCAGGGATGAAGTTGCCTCAACACCTGCGACCAAATGTTCGCCCGACAATAACAAAACAGGCCTGATATCAAGGGCCGAACGGGAGCAACCATGAGTCTCGCGTCAAACGACATGATCACCTGGGGCATGATGCTCCGTAAGTTGCCGTCCATTGCCAAGGCCCTGCCACGGGTGGTCAAGGGGCTCAAAGTCGCCAATGTCAAACAGCCGGATCAACCCTGCGGCCTCGGTTGGAGCTTCGAGCAAGCGACACAGCGTAATCCCAATGGCCCGGCGCTGCTGCAAGGTGAGGTCAGACTGAGTTATGCACAGGTCAATCAGTGGGCCAACCGCATTGCTCACTACCTGATTGCCCAGGGCATTGGCAAAGGTGATGTGGTCGCAATCTTCATCGAAAACCGCCCGGAACTGCTGGTCACAGTGTTGGCGGTGGCCAAGGTTGGCGCGATCAGCGCCATGCTCAATACCTCGCAAACCCGACAGGCGCTGGTGCACAGCGTGAATCTGGTGGCTCCGGCGGCAATCGTGGTGGGTGAGGAGTTGGTCGAGGCGTATTCGACGATCCGCGAGCAGGTTGCAATCGATACCGCGAGAACCTGGTGGGTGGCCGATCAGGACACTTTGCGTGACCCCGGTGAAGCTCCATCGGACTTCATCAACCTGATGCGCGCCAGCACCGATTGCCCGAGCGACAACCCGCTCAGCAGCCAGCAGGTGTACCTCAACGACCCTTGCTTCTATATCTACACCTCCGGCACCACCGGATTGCCCAAGGCCGGAGTGTTCAAGCATGGCCGCTGGATGAAGACATCCACTGTTTTCGGCTTGGTCGCCCTGGATATGCGCCCCGACGATGTCGTCTATTGCACCTTGCCGCTGTACCACGCCACAGGACTGTGTGTGTGCTGGGGCTCGGCAATTTGCGGGGCCTCGGGCTTTGCCATTCGGCGCAAGTTCAGCGCCAGCCAGTTCTGGAACGACGCGCGCAAATACCGGGCGACCACCATCGGCTACGTTGGCGAGTTGTGCCGTTACCTGATCGATCAACCGCCAAGCGCCACCGACCGTGATAACGCAGTGCTGAAGATGATCGGCAACGGCTTGCGCCCTGGTGTCTGGAGCGAGTTCAAGCAGCGTTTCGGGGTCAATCACATGTGTGAGCTGTACGCCGCCAGCGACGGCAATATCGGTTTCAGCAACATCCTCAACTTTGACAACACCATCGGCTTTTCGCTGATGTCCTGGGCGTTGGTCGAGTACGCCCACGACAGCTGTACGCCGATTCGCAACAGCAAGGGTTTCATGGAGAAAGTCGGTAAAGGCCGACAAGGCCTGTTGCTGGCAAAGATCGATGACAAGGCGCCGTTGGACGGCTACACCGATCCGCAGAAGACCGAGCAAGTTGTGCTCCACGATGTCTTCGAGAAGGGCGATCGCTACTTCAATACTGGCGACTTGTTGCGCAGCATCGGTTTTGGTCACGCCCAGTTCGTCGATCGCCTTGGCGATACCTACCGCTGGAAAGGCGAGAACGTGTCGACCACCGAGGTCGAGAACATCCTCTTGAAACACCCCCAGATTGCCGAGGCGGTAGCCTATGGCGTCGAGATCAACAACACCAATGGTCGCGCGGGCATGGCTGCGATTACCCCGGCTGAATCCCTGGCGACCCTGGACTTCCGTGAGTTGTTGGGCTTCGCTCGCCAACATCTGCCGGCCTATGCGGTGCCGTTGTTTTTGCGGGTGAAAGTGAAAATGGAGACCACCGGGACCTTCAAGTACCAGAAGACCCGTCTCAAGGATGAAGCCTTCGACCCGCACAAAACCGGCGACGATCCGGTCTACGCCTGGCTGCCGGGCTCGGACACTTATGTGCAGGTCACCGAACAGGTACTGGCGGATATCCACGCTGGCAAGTTCCGTTATTGATTCTGGCTATGGCCGCACGAGAGAAAAAAGGGGTGACAGGTATCACGCCGCTTAAGGAAACTAGCGGCTTTGCGATTGACCGAATGTGGAGTCCCCATGACAGACAAATCCCGCCAGATGACCCCGGAAGAAGCCGCGGAGTTTGCCGAGCAGGTATTCAACAAGGCCCGTGATGGCGACGCGGCGATGCTCGCCGCACTGCTGAGCAAAGGCCTGCCGCCGAACCTGCGTAACCACAAGGGCGACACCTTGCTGATGCTGGCCGCCTATCACGGCCACGTCGATGCAGTGAAAGTGCTGCTTGAGCACAAGGCCGATCCAGAGATCCGCAACGAAAATGGCCAAAGCCCGATTGCCGGCGCGGCGTTCAAAGGCGATCTGGCAGTGGTGACCGCCCTGGTTGAAGGTGGCGCCGAGATTGAAGGCTCGTCCTTTGATGGGCGCACGGCGTTGATGATGGCCGCGATGTTCAATCGCAGCGCAATCGTCGACTACCTGATCAGCAAAGGCGCTGATCCAAAGGCCAAGGACGCCAACGGCATCAACGCTCTGGACGCGGCCAGGACTATGGGCGCGGCAGACACCACGGCACAGCTGCAGAAGCTGCTCGGCTGATCCGTGGCGAGAAGCGCGCCGCATGACCTTGTAGCAGCTGCCGAGCCTGCGAGGCTGCGTTCGGCCGCGCAGCGGTCGTAAAGTCAGGCAATGTGGTCTGCCTGGAGGAGCGCGTTAGCTGATTTCACGACCGCTGCGCGGCCGAACGCAGCCTCGCAGGCTCGGCAGCTGCTACGGATCACGTAGGAGCGTGATTGCGCTCCCTTGCCACAAGTCTGTGCTCCGACTCCCGGGCTCGGTATCCATTCGCGAATGCGCTATCCTTCGCGCCCTCAAAACTCCCTCGCTACAGGATCCGCCCATGAAAGCCGCACTCATCGAACTCATCAGCAAAATCAGCTCCGGCTGCATGAGCGAGGCGGAAATTGTGCAGATCGCCGATGAAGCCGCCCAGGCCTATGCCGACCCCGAGGCGTTTCTGGCGGCCAACCCGGACATCAACTACGACGACACTTTCCCGATCCCGTTGGGTGAATGGGTGGTAGTCGGCAGCCTGCCGGAAACCGTGCTGTTCCAGGCCGACACCTACATGGACCTGTTCGAGCAGATCGTTGCGTCTTTCGGCCCGGGCGTGGCGTTCAACATCAAGCCCAAGCAACTGGCCAAGACCGAAGCGTTGACGGCACTCAACCGCATCCAGATCCAGATGGGCAGCATGAACCCGGAAAATGGCGGCTACACGCTGATGAACTTCAGCCAATTGCTCGATGACGAGATTCAGACCGTGCTGGTCTATGGCAATGATGTTCCGCGGGTTCTGGAGTTGTGTGCGCAGATCGGGATTGCCGCGGCGCCGTCCCTGGAAGCGCTGAAAGTGGCGATCCACGTTTAAGGCGCCAACCGTAATAAATCAGAGCCCTTGTCAGGCCCGACTATCCTAAGGGGGAAATTCTTCTCCTGGGAGCGACACCATGGGTTCCACCTTCAATGGCCTGGTTGGCCTGATCATCCTCGCGCTGGATATCTGGGCGATCATCAACGTGCTTAAAAGCGGTGCAGAAACCGGGATGAAAATCATCTGGGTGTTGCTGATTCTCCTGCTTCCGGTACTGGGCCTGGTGATCTGGGCAATTGCGGGCCCCCGGGGCAACGTGCGGTTCTGACACCGCCCTTTATGTCGACACATCACCCTGTGGGAGCGAGCCTGCTCGCGATGCGGGCGCCGCGGTTTGTCAGTTAAACCGCGTCATCGTTCATCGCGAGCAGGCTCGCTCCCACAGGGTTCACTGTTTACTCGAATGATCTTTGGTTCGACGAAGGTTCGACCTGTCATGTTCGGCGACGTAGAATGCGCGCCTTTCCGTGGTCAATCACCTGCCCAGCGCCTGCGATTGTCCATCATGGGCGGGTAACCGTCCGTTGCCACCAGCATTCACCGGGGGACTTCCCATGAGCACCACCAACACCTGCGAGTACCTGGAAACCCTCTACGAAGGCTACGGCCAGCGTTTTCGCATGGAAAAACTGCTGCACGAAGTGCGCACCGAGCACCAGCACCTGGTGATTTTCGAGAACCCGCGCATGGGCCGGGTCATGGCGCTGGACGGCGTGATCCAGACCACCGAAGCCGACGAGTTCATCTACCACGAGATGCTCACTCACGTGCCGATCCTGGCTCACGGCTCCGCCAAGCGCGTACTGATCATCGGCGGTGGCGACGGCGGCATGCTGCGTGAAGTGGCCAAGCACCGCAGTGTCGAACACATCACCATGGTCGAAATCGACGGCACCGTGGTCGACATGTGCAAGGAATTTTTGCCGAACCACTCCAAAGGTGCGTTCGATGATCCACGCCTGAACCTGGTGATCGACGACGGCATGCGTTTCGTCGCCACTACCCAGGAAAAATTCGACGTGATCATCTCCGACTCCACCGACCCGATCGGTCCGGGTGAAGTGCTGTTCTCGGAGAACTTCTATCAGGCCTGTCGCCGTTGCCTGAACGAAGGCGGCATTCTGGTGACCCAGAACGGCACGCCGTTCATGCAGATCGAAGAAGTGAAAACCACCGCCGGCCGCTTGCGCAGTCTGTTTCCGGACTGGCACTTCTATCAGGCCGCGGTGCCGACTTACATCGGCGGTGCCATGACGTTTGCCTGGGGCGCGACCAACACGGCGTACCGCAAGCTGTCGCGCGAAACCCTGAGCCAGCGTTTTGCCGGCAGCGGCATCATCACGCGCTACTACAACCCGGAAATCCATATTGGCGCATTCGCTCTTCCGCAGTACGTGCTGCAAGCGGTGAACAAGCCCGGTAATGATTGAGTGGTACTGATGCGAAAGGGCCGCAAGGCCCTTTTTTGTGTTTCCAGATATGCGTTGTACGAAATTTTCACAAACGCTCCAAGACAATTGACCCATGCCGATTTAACACTCACCCCCCTGTGACTCTTGTTCCAGAGCCCTGGAAGCCGGGCTTTGGGGGTTGCTTGCCAGTTATGAATGGCAATGCCGGGAGTGATCGTGCAACATTTGCGCATCGCGCAGGTTCCCGGCCACTTCCTCAAGTAACCGCAATGAGAGGGCAGGGCACCGCAACATCTTTAAAACTTCAACTTCCAATGAGTCCTATAAACGACATGGCTATCCCGGACGCCCTGAGTCAGCAGCGAGCTTCGAATCGCTTGCTGCAACCGACCGTCAAATCGCATCTGGCATACACACTGCTCTGTGCCGTGGTCATGATGGTGATGCTCTCCCTGCTGCGCGTTGCGCTGCTGGTGTACAACCGGGAGATGATCCTCAACACTCCCGCCTCGACTTTCCTCGAAGCGTTCGCCAACGGCTTGCGTTTCGACCTGCGTCTGGTGGTCTACTTCAGCATTCCGCTATTGCTGGCCCTGTTCAGTGTTCGGGCGATGGCTGCCCGTGGTCTGTTCCGGTTCTGGCTGACCATTGCCTCGAGCATTGCGCTGTTCCTCGGCCTGATGGAAATGGACTTCTACCGTGAGTTCCACCAGCGCCTCAACGGCCTGGTCTTCCAGTATGTGAAGGAAGACCCGAAAACCGTCATGAGCATGCTCTGGTATGGCTTCCCGGTCGTCCGTTATCTGTTGGCCTGGGCCGTTGGCACCTGGTTGCTGAGCCTGGCGTTCAAGGGCGCCGACCGTGCAACCCGCCCACGCGGCCCATTCAGCGGTGGTGCCATCAGCACTCGTCAGGTCGCCCCGTGGTACGCGCGCATCGTGGTATTCGTGGTTTGCCTGTTGATCTGCGTCGTGGCTGCCCGTGGCACGTTGCGTCAAGGCCCACCGCTGCGTTGGGGTGACGTTTACACCACCGACTCGAACTTCGCCAACCAGTTGGGCCTGAACGGCACGCTGCAGCTGGTTGCTGCCGCGAAGAGCCGCATGTCCGAAGAGCGCGACAACATCTGGAAGCCGACGATGGAGCAGTCTGAAGCCCAGAAAATTGTTCGCGATATGCTGGTGATGCCCAACGACAAGCTGGTTGATGCCGATATCGCTGCGGTACGCCGCGATTACACGCCACCGGCCGACAAGACGCTGCCGATCAAGAACGTCGTTGTGATCCTGATGGAAAGCATGGCCGGTCACTCGGTTGGAGCCTTGGGCGCGCCTGGCAACATCACGCCCAACCTCGACAAATTGTCGAAAGAAGGCCTGTTGTTCGATCGCTTCTTCTCCAATGGTACGCATACCCACCAAGGCATGTTCGCCACCATGGCCTGCTTCCCGAACCTGCCGGGTTTCGAATACCTGATGCAGACCCCGGAAGGCAGCCACAAGCTGTCCGGCCTGCCACAGTTGCTCAGCGCCCGTAAATACGACGATGTGTATGTCTACAACGGCGATTTTGCCTGGGACAACCAGTCGGGCTTCTTCAGCAACCAGGGCATGACCAACTTCATCGGGCGTAACGACTACGTCAACCCGGTGTTCTCCGACCCGACGTGGGGCGTGTCCGACCAGGACATGTTCGACCGTGGCCTGCAGGAGCTCAAGGCGCGCGAAGGCAAGCCGTTCTATGCGTTGCTGCAAACCCTGTCCAACCACACCCCCTATGCCTTGCCGACGCCATTGCCGGTCGAGAGAGTGACTGACCGTGGCAGCCTGAACGAGCATTTGACGGCCATGCGTTACGCCGACTGGGCGTTGGGACAGTTCTTTGAAAAGGCCCGTAAAGAGCCGTACTTCAAGGAAACCCTGTTTGTTATCGTGGGCGACCATGGTTTCGGCAACGAGCGTCAAATCACCGAAATGGACCTGGGCCGCTTCAACGTGCCTATGCTGATGATTGCACCGGGTATCCAGGAAAAATTCGGTCAGCGTGACCACACCGTGGGCACTCAGATCGACATCGTGCCGACTATCATGGGTCGCCTTGGTGGCGAAGTGCGTCAACAGTGCTGGGGACGAGACTTGCTCAACCTGCCGCAAGGCGACACCGGTTTTGGCGTGATCAAGCCATCGGGTACCGAGCAGACCACGGCCATCGTCACGGCTGACCAGATCCTGATTCTGCCCAAGGAAAAGGAAATGGACCCGAAGATGTACCAGTACCAGCTGGGTGCCAACCCGCATGCTGAAGTGGTCCCGAATGCACCGCGCACCGCTGAGCTGAAGCTCAAGCTGGAAGCGTTCCTGCAAACGGCGACCAAGAGCTTGCTGGATAACACCGCGGGTGTGACCGAAAGCATGCAGACCCAGTAAAACGTCAATCAAAAAGAGGCCCGCAAGGGCCTCTTTTTTTGTCTGCTGAATCTGACAGCGGTCAAATCTTGCCAAGCAACAACAGAATCAATAAGACAATCACTACCACGCCGAGTATGCCGGACGGACCATAGCCCCAACTTCTGGAGTGCGGAAAAACCGGCAGACCACCGATCAACAAAAGGATCAGAATAACGAGAAGAATGGTGCCCATATCGAATTCCTTATTGGAGTGTTATGGAAAGTCGCAGCCGTTCAATGACAGGTTCGACTGCAATGAATCCGAGCGGCTTAACAGTTCCGACTCTTACAAGTGAAAGAAAATTCAACGTTTTTTTACTGCTTTTTGGTCGCGGGTTTATTTCGTTTTTTAGTGGAACAGGTTTTCGGCTACATGGCTCAACCGCTGCGGTTTGCCTGGGGTATTCAGCAGTTTGATGGTCATGGGTGTAGGAAAATCCTTCGCTACACTGCGAGCATCTTCCCCCGGAACAACAAGGCAACTCCCTATGCAAAATCGCATGATGATCACTGGTGCCGGGTCCGGCCTGGGTCGCGAAATCGCTCTGCGCTGGGCTCGAGAAGGTTGGCGGTTGGCATTGTCCGATGTCAGCGAGCCGGGCTTGCTGGAAACTCTCAAGCAGGTCCGCGAGGCCGGTGGTGACGGTTTCATTCAGCGTTGCGATGTACGCGACTACAGCCAGCTGACCGCCTTCGCACAAGCCTGTGAACAGAAGCTGGGCGGCGTCGATGTGATCGTCAATAACGCAGGCGTCGCCTCGGGCGGTTTCTTCAGCGAGCTGTCGCTGGAAGACTGGGATTGGCAGATTGCGATCAACCTGATGGGGGTAGTCAAAGGCTGCAAGGCGTTCCTGCCGCTGCTGGAAAAGAGCAAAGGCACGATCATCAACATCGCCTCGATGGCGGCGTTGATGCAAGGTCCGGCCATGAGCAACTACAACGTGGCCAAGGCCGGTGTGGTGGCGCTGTCCGAGAGCCTGCTGATTGAACTGGCACAGCAGGAAATCGCTGTGCATGTGGTCTGCCCGTCGTTCTTCCAGACTAACCTGCTGGACTCCTTCCGTGGCCCGACTCCGGCCATGAAAGCCCAGGTTGGCAAGTTGCTCGAAAGCTCGCCGATTACCGCCAGCGATATCGCTGACTACATCTACCAGCATGTTGCCGCCGGCGAGTTCATGATCCTGCCCCATGAGCAGGGCCGTACGGCCTGGGCACTCAAGCAGAAGAACCCGCAACTGCTCTACAACGAGATGACCGTGATGGCCGACAAGATGCGCGCCAAGGCCAGGCAAAGCGCCAGCTGAGCTTGCGAGTAGCGGGCTGCGTCGTTAGGGTTGCCGCTTCTGGCCGCCCTGACGAGATGTGTGCATGCTCAATTACCTGTGGTTTTTCCTCGCGGCGCTGTTCGAAATCGCCGGCTGCTTCGCTTTCTGGATGTGGTTGCGGCAGGGCAAGAGCGTCTGGTGGGTGGTGCCGGCGCTGCTCAGCCTGACGCTGTTCGCACTTGTACTGACCAAAGTCGAATCGACCTACGCCGGCCGCGCTTACGCGGCCTACGGTGGCATCTACATCATTGCGTCCATCGGCTGGCTCGGTGTGGTCGAGCGGATTCGACCGCTGGGTTCGGACTGGCTGGGCGTTGCGTTGTGCGTATTAGGCGCGAGTATCATTCTGTTTGGACCACGCTTCACTACACCTTGAGTCATTGGTGTTGCCGTGAAAGGGAAGTCTGTAAGAGGAGTCGCTTTGCCGCGTAGGGGGGGACTGTTTTGCCGCCGTTGCATTGTAGACCCGGCGTCAGCCGGTCATCTTCAAGGCCCGGTAACCTCAAGGACTAGAGCCATGCTCGTACTCAGCCGCGTTGTGGGCGAAATGATCTCCATTGGCGACAACATCTCTGTGCGTATCCTCGCCGTGAACGGAAGCAACGTTCGCTTCGGTGTCGAAGCCCCGCAAAACATCAATGTGCATCGCGCCGAAGTCTACGAGCGCATTCAGGCCAAACGGGTACGCGGCAAACGCAGCTGAAGCCCTCGGTCAAATGGCTGCTCAATCAAACAGGTGCTTGGGCACATCGTGCTTGAGCATCAGTTGGCATTGCTGGCTTTCAGGATCGAACACAATCAGCGCCTGACCTTTGCTCAACGCATGGCGCACCCGCAATACGCGGGTTTCCAGCGGGGTTTCGTCGCCATTGTCGGTACCGTCACGGGTGACGAAATCTTCGATCAGGCGGGTCAGGGTGTCGACTTCAAGTTGGTCGTGGGGAATCAGCATAGGCACCTCGGGTCATCAATCCGGCGATCCTACGGCGCTTCACGCCGCAGGACCAGCCTGCTCGCCTTGATCCCGTCATCACGAACCGCGAATCAGCTTGCGCAAGGCAAACCGGTTCGGATGGCAGGCCTCGGCGACGCTTCTGGGCAGGGGCAACGGTTCGTTGTCCAGCCACGCCGCCAACAACTCGCCGGACAGCGGCGCGGTGATCAGTCCGCGTGAGCCGTGCCCGCTGTTGACGTACAACCCGTCGAGCCATGGGCATGCGATGTCCGGCACTTGTCGGGCATCCTTGCCCAGCACGGCGTAGGCCTGGGCGAACGCCTGGCTGTCAGCCAATGGGCCGACGATTGGCAGGTAGTCGGGGCTGGTGCAGCGGAACGCGGCGCGACCTTGCAGTTGTTCCGGGTCCAGCTGTCTGGTGTGCAGACGAGTGACCAGGTCGCTGGATATCTCCTCGAGCAGTTCCAGGTTGCCAAGGTGTTCGGCAGTCGTCGGAGTCAGGTCGTCGCTCTTGAAGTCGAAGCTGGCGCCCAGGGTGTGTTCACCCAAGCGTGCGGGGGCGACGTAACCTTCAGCGCAGACCACCGTCCCCAGACACTGGCTCTCAGCGGTTTGCGCCAAGCGGGTGATTTGCCCGCGAATGCGCTTGAGCGGCAGCTCGGCACTGTGTGCGAAGCGTTTGATTTCCGCCGCGCCGGCCAGCACCACCACAGGCGCACTGGCGAGCAGGGTTTCGCCGTCCCAGGCTTGCCACTGATCATCGACCTTGCGCAATTCCAGAACGTCGCGGTGCGTCAGCAGTTGGACATTGGGGTGCGATGCTTGCCACTGGCACAGGGCCGGCGGATGAACCCAACCACCTTCTGGATAGAAGAGCCCGCCATGGGCCAGTTCGATTCCGGCCTGGGCCTGCGCGTGCGGCTGGTCCAGCAGGTGCAACAGGTCGGCGGGGAAGGCTGCCGCCAGTTGCGCCTGACGCTCGGCTTCCTTGGCATTGAATGCCAGTTGCAGCACCCCGCAATCGTCCCAATCGACGCCGCGCTGCAAGTGTTCGAGCAAGCGCCGGGTGTGCCCGAAACCGCTGACGATCAATTGCGAAAGTGCGGTGCCGTGGGCCGAGAGTTTGAGGTACAGCACGCCTTGCGGGTTGCCCGAGGCTTCCTGCGCCAGGTCGGCATGCCGTTCCAGCAGGCTGACCTGCCAACCGCGCGCGGCGAGGCTGGCGGCGCTGGCGCAACCGGCCAGCCCGGCGCCGATCACCAGCGCACGACGTTCGCCGCTCAGCTGATTCGGGCGAGCAAACCAGGGCTTGGCGGTTGCCGGGGCCGGTGTTTCCTGCGGCCAGCCGACGAACTCACCCCGCAGGATTTCCCATTTGTGGCCGATGCCCGGTGTGCGGCGCATTTTGAAACCCGCCGCATTGAGCAGGCGACGGACCCAGCCGGTGCTGGTGAAGGTGCTGATGGTCGAACCGGGCGCCGACAGACGCGCCAGTTCGGCAAACAGTTCGGCGGTCCACATGTCGGGGTTTTTCGCCGGAGCGAAACCGTCGAGAAACCACGCGTCGATCTGCGCGTCCAGCTGTGGCAGTTGTTCCAGTACGTCACCGATCAACAGCGTCAGGGTCACGCGGCCATTGTCCAGCACCAGCCGCTGAAAGCCCTGGTGGATGGCGACATACTGCGCCAACAACTGATCGGCAAACGGCTTGAGGTCAGGCCAGAGTGTCAGGGCCCGTCGCATATCTGCCGGGCTCAGCGGGTACTTCTCGACGCTGATGAAATGCAGCCGTGCGTCAGCCACAGCCTGTTGCTCGAACAGCTGCCAGGCGCAGAGAAAATTCAGTCCGGTGCCGAAACCGGTCTCGCCAATCACCAGCCTTCCGCCGGCCGGCAGTTCGGCAAAACGTTCGCTCAGGCGGTTTTGCTCGATGAACACATAACGGGTTTCATCAAGGCCCGACTGGTCGGAGAAATACACGTCGTCAAACACCCGCGAGCGCGGGCGACCTTGGTCGTCCCAGTCGAGCTGGGCATGCGGTACGGGGGGCGGCAGTGTTTCAGGGTTCATGGTCGGCTCAAGCGAGGCTAGGTGGCCATTCTAGCCGATCGCGACACAAGCGATTGATCCATGGCAAAGCGCAAGGGATGGTCCAGACAAACACTCGGTCAATCCGCTAGTCTTGGACAATCTTGGAAGGGAGTCGCTCATGTTCGAATCTGCCGAAATCGGTCATGTGATTGATAAAGAAACCTACGATGCGGAAGTGCCGGCATTGCGTGAGGCCTTGCTTGAAGCTCAGTTCGACCTCCAGCAGCAGGCACGATTTCCGGTCATCGTGTTGATCAACGGGATTGAAGGCGCGGGCAAGGGCGAGACGGTCAAGTTGCTCAATGAGTGGATGGACCCGCGATTGATCGAAGTGCGTACCTTCGATCAGCAAACCGATGAAGAGCTGGCGCGACCACCGGCCTGGCGCTATTGGCGGATGCTCCCGGCCAAGGGGCGGATGGGGGTATTTTTCGGCAACTGGTACAGCCAGATGCTGCAAGGCCGAGTCCATGGTCTGTTCAAGGATGCGGTGCTGGACCAGGCGATCAACCAGGCCGAGCGTATGGAGAAAATGCTCTGCGATGAAGGCGCGCTGATCTTCAAATTCTGGTTTCACCTGTCCAAGCAACAAATGAAAGCGCGCCTCAAGTCCTTGCAGGACGACCCGTTGCACAGCTGGCGCATCAGCCCGCTGGACTGGCAGCAATCGCAGACCTACGACAAGTTCGTGCAGTACGGTGAGCGCGTGATTCGCCGCACCAGCCGTGACTACGCGCCCTGGCATGTGATCGAAGGTGTGGACGCCCATTACCGCAGCCTGACCGTGGGCAAGATCCTGCTCGAAGGTCTGCAAAATGCCCTCAAGCGGCCCAGGATCAACCCGGACAAAGTCAGCGCTGCGCCGCTATCGGCCAGCGTCGATCACTTGAGTTTGCTCGGTAGTCTGGACATGAGCCAGCGGCTGGAGAAGGACGATTACGAGGAGCAACTGATTACCGAACAGGCACGGTTATCCGGCCTGATGCGTGACAAACGCATGCGCCGCCACGCACTGATCGCGGTATTCGAGGGTAACGACGCAGCGGGCAAGGGTGGGGCGATTCGTCGTGTGGCCGCCGCACTCGACCCGCGTCAGTACAGCATCGTGCCGATTGCCGCGCCGACGGAGGACGAACGCGCCCAGCCGTATTTGTGGCGTTTCTGGCGACAGATCCCGGCGCGCGGAAAATTTACTGTCTTCGACCGTTCCTGGTATGGCCGGGTGCTGGTGGAGCGCGTCGAAGGCTTTTGCAGCCAGGCAGACTGGCTGCGCGCCTATGGCGAGATCAACGACTTCGAAGAGCAGATCAGCGCCTCCGGGGTGATCGTCGTGAAGTTCTGGCTGGCCATCGACAAACAGACTCAGCTGGAGCGTTTTCAGGAGCGCGAAGCCATTCCCTTCAAACGCTTCAAGATCACCGAAGACGACTGGCGCAACCGCGAGAAGTGGGACGACTACCGGACGGCTGTCGGCGATATGGTCGATCGCACCAGCACCGAGGTTTCGCCCTGGACCCTGGTGGAAGCCAACGACAAACGCTGGGCCCGGATCAAAGTGCTGCGCACCCTCAACCGTGCGCTGGAAGAGGCCTTCGAGAAATCCGACAAGCGCGAGAAGAAGCTGAAGAAGGACAAGAAGTAGCCCGATGGGTTTGCATACGCGGGGTGAATGATTGTCGCGGTCGGCCGGGAGCTGGATTTATGCTCGATCCACTTCCTGAACGACAACAACAATGAGGTCTGCCATGCGTGAAGTAGTGATCGTCGATAGCGTGCGAACCGGCCTGGCCAAATCCTTTCGCGGCAAGTTCAATCAGACGCGGCCGGACGACATGGCGGCCCATTGCGTCAACGCGCTGCTGAAACGCAATGACATCGACCCGGGCAGCGTCGAGGACTGCATCGTTGGCGCCGGCTCCAACGAAGGCGCCCAGGGTTTTAATATCGGGCGCAACGTGGCGGTGCTTTCGAATTTGGGCATCGGCACCGGTGGCATGACCCTCAACCGCTTCTGCTCCTCGGGTTTGCAGGCGATTGCGATCGCGGCCAATCAGATTGCTTCGGGTTGCAGCGAGATCATCGTTGCGGGCGGTGTCGAGTCGATCAGCCTGACCATGAAAAGCGTCAACACCGACAACCTGATCAACCCGTTGCTCAAGGAGCAGGTGCCGGGCATCTACTTCCCGATGGGCCAGACCGCAGAAATCGTCGCCCGTCGCTACAACGTCAGCCGCGAAGAGCAGGACCGCTACGCCCTGCAAAGCCAGCTGCGTACCGCTCAGGCGCAGACTGCCGGATTGTTCAGCGATGAAATCGTGCCGATGGCGGTGAAGTACAAGGTCGAGGACAAAAACACCGGCCAGGTGCAGATCCTGGAAGGCATTGTCGATCGCGATGACTGCAACCGCCCGGACACCACCTACGAAAGCCTGGCGGGATTGAAACCGGTGTTTGCCGAAGACGGTTCGGTCACTGCCGGCAATTCCTCGCAACTGTCTGATGGCGCTTCGATGACCCTGGTGATGAGCCTGGAAAAAGCACTGCAACTGGGTCTCAAGCCGAAGGCCTTCTTCCGTGGTTTCACCGTTGCCGGTTGCGCGCCGGACGAAATGGGCATCGGTCCGGTGCTCTCGGTGCCAAAACTGCTCAAGGCCAAGGGCTTGCAGGTGGCGGATATCGATCTGTGGGAACTCAACGAAGCCTTTGCTTCGCAGTGCCTGTACAGCCGCAATCGCCTGGAAATCGATAACGAAAAATACAACGTCAACGGCGGCTCGATCTCCATCGGCCACCCGTTCGGCATGACCGGTTCGCGTCAGGTCGGCCATCTGGTGCGTGAGCTGCAACGGCGCAACCTGCGTTACGGCATCGTGACCATGTGCGTGGGCGGTGGGATGGGCGCTACGGGGTTGTTTGAGGCTGTGCGGTAAGTGGCCTGGAATGTGTAGCGCTTGTTAAATCGCCATCGCGAGCAAGCTCGCTCCCACAGAGAATCACACTCTCCTGTGGGAGCGTGGCTTGCCCGCGATGCAGGCGCTACGATCATGCGTTCGTGCGCGACAACTGCATCCGCTCGACGTACGCACGAATCTCCCGCTCAGCCGCTTCATGGTTGCTGAACGGTCCTTCCTGGGTGTTCTCCCGGGTATTGAAATACAAATCACCGTTCACCCGACACAACCGTTCACTGCGAAAGTGCGTGGCAGGGGCAGTGTCGTGGGCGCGCATGCCGTACATGACGGTCTCCTTGGGCGGATCCGGGGAGGTCGGGACAAAATCAGCTTATGTCTGAACGACATGGCGCGCCTGGTCAACTGATCAGCGGTCAACCGTCAATTTATCGGTGCGACCGATACAGTCTCATTTACGGCCTTTCGCCAACTGTCCCTGTGTGATGCCTCGAGGGCGGCCTAGAATGGCTTCTCTCGTCGTTAGCCTTTGGGGTTCCCATGCACATTTCGTCCGGTCGCTGGGTTTATGGTCTGTTTCTCGCCTTGCTGACCGCGTTTTTGTGGGGAATCCTGCCGATCAAGCTCAAGCAAGTGCTGCTGGTGATGGACCCGGTCACGGTGACCTGGTTTCGACTGATGGTCTCCGGCGGTTTCCTGTTCCTTTACCTGACGGCGACCAAGCGTCTGCCGAGCCGACAGGAGCTCGGGCCTAAAGGTGGCTGGCTGGTGCTGATGGCGGTACTCGGGCTGGTGGGCAATTACGTGTTGTACCTGATGGGCCTGAACCTGTTGAGCCCGGGCACCGCACAGTTAGTCGTGCAGATGGGGCCGATCCTGTTGCTGATCGCCAGCCTGTTTGTGTTCAAGGAGCGTTTCAGCGTGGGGCAGGGGATTGGCCTGCTGGTGCTGTTGTTGGGCTTCGGTTTGTTTTTCAATCAGCGGCTGAGCGAGTTGCTGACGTCTTTGAGTGATTACACCGCAGGCGTGTTGCTGGTACTGGCGGCGTCGACCGTCTGGACCTTCTATGCGCTGGGCCAGAAACAACTGCTGACGGTGTGGAATTCGTTGCAGGTGATGATGGTGATCTACCTGTTTTGCGCCTTGTTGCTGACGCCATGGGTGCATCCGCTGGAAGCCTTGCAACTGAGCCCGCTGCAAGGCTGGTTGCTGCTTGGATGCTGCCTGAACACGCTGATCGCTTACGGTGCCTTTGCCGAGGCGCTGGCCCATTGGGAGGCGTCGAGGGTCAGTGCGACGCTCGCCATCACACCGTTGGTGACGTTCGCTGCCGTGGCGCTGGCCGCCTGGTTGTGGCCCGAGTATGTACAGGCCGAACAGATCAACAGTCTGGCGTATGGCGGTGCGGTGCTGGTGGTGCTGGGGTCGGCGCTGGTCGCGTTGGGGCCATCGCTGATCGCCGGGCTCAAGGCCCGGCGGATGCGGGCTGCGGTCAGCCGATAACCGCGTTATCGTTCATCGCGAGCAGGCTCGCTCCCACATTGGATTTGTGATGTATGCAAAACCACTGTGGGAGCGAGCCTGCTCGCGATGACGGATTGCCAGGCGCTAAATAACGTTCAGATTCACCCCTGCTTCCCAGCCTCCAGCATATTCTCCGGCCGCACCCAGGCATCGAACTGCTCATCCGTCAGATAACCCAACTGCAACGCCGCCTCACGCAGGGTCAGCCCTTCGGCATAGGCTTTCTTGGCAATCTCGGCGGATTTGTCGTAGCCGATGTGCGGGTTCAGCGCCGTCACCAGCATCAACCCGCGTTCCAGATGCGCGGCCATCTGCCCGGCATCCGGCTCAAGGCCTGCGATGCAATGCTGCTGGAAGTTACTGCAGCCATCGCCGAGCAAGCGGATCGATTGCAGCAGGTTGTGAATGATCACCGGTTTGAACACGTTCAGTTGCAGGTGACCCTGGCTGGCGGCGAAGCCAATCGCCACGTCGTTGCCCAGCACCTGGCAAGCGAGCATCGACAGCGCTTCGCACTGAGTCGGATTGACCTTGCCGGGCATGATCGAACTGCCGGGTTCGTTGGCGGGCAGCTTGACCTCGGCGAAACCCGCTCGTGGTCCGGAGCCCAGCACGCGCAAGTCGTTGGCGATTTTCATCAGGGTCACGGCGAGGGTTTTCAGCGCGCCTGACAGCGTGGTCAACGGTTCATGTCCGGCCAGCGCAGCAAACTTGTTCGGCGCGGTGATAAACGGCAGGCCGGAGAGGGCGGCCAGTTCAGACGCAATCGCCTCGCCAAAACCATGTGGCGAATTGAGGCCGGTCCCCACTGCAGTACCGCCCTGAGCCAGCTCGCAGACGGCCGGCAAGGCGCTGCGGATCGCACGTTCGGCGTAATCGAGCTGGGCGATGAACGCCGATAGCTCCTGGCCGAAGGTGATCGGCGTGGCATCCATCATGTGCGTGCGACCGGTCTTCACCAGTTTCATGTGCCGTGCGGCCTGCTCGGCCAGACCGGCGGAGAGTTCAGCGATGGCCGGCAACAGATGCTGTTGCACGGCCTGCACCGTGGCGATATGCATGGCAGTGGGGAAGCTGTCGTTGGAGCTTTGCGAGCGATTGACGTGGTCGTTGGGGTGCACCGGAGCCTTGCCGCCACGAGGGTTGCCGGCCAGTTCGTTGGCACGGCCGGCGATCACTTCGTTGACGTTCATGTTGCTTTGGGTGCCACTGCCGGTCTGCCAGACCACCAGCGGAAACTGGTCGTCATGCTGACCGTCGAGCACTTCGTCGGCGGCCTGTTCGATCAGCCGGGCAATGTCGGCCGGCAGATCGCCGTTGCGACTGTTGACCCGTGCCGCGGCCTTCTTGATCAGGGCCAAGGCGTGCAGTACGGCCAGCGGCATGCGTTCATTGCCAATGGCAAAGTTAATCAGCGAGCGCTGCGTCTGAGCGCCCCAGTAGGCTTCATCCGGGACTTCCACTGGGCCAAGGCTGTCGGTTTCGATACGGCTCATCGGTTACATTCCTGTAGGTCTGATAGCGCAGTTTAGGCCGTGAATGATGTTTGGGGTTCCATCAGTCGTTTTTTTAACCGTTCGGCCCTGAAAATCAGGCCTGGCAAGGGGGAGGGGTTGAGCGCATGAGTTTTTTAGGCGCAGAATGGGCCCCCTTGGGGTTTTACCTCGCCTGCTAGAAAAGGAAACTCGATGACTCGTCTTCGTGCCATCTGTACCGCGGTTGCTCTGGTATGTGCCAGCGGCCAGGTTTTCGCCGATACCGCCAGCCACAACGCCAGTGCCGAAGCTTTCCTGACCCTGGCGCATGCTGACAAACTGGGCACACCGGTGTACATGCAAGTGCAGCAAATGTTCGCCCAGCGTTTTGAACAAACCAAAGCGCCGGAATCGAAAAAAGCCCTGCTGGAAACCTACCAGGCCAAGGCCAACGCCGCTCTGGACCAAGCCATTGGCTGGAACAAACTGAAGCCGGACATGGTCAAGCTCTACACCACCAACTTCAGCGAATCCGAGCTCAAGGACCTGGTCGCGTTCTACCAGTCGCCACTGGGCAAGAAAGTCCTGGAAAAAATGCCTCAGCTGACTCAGCAATCGGCCCAGATGACTCAAGCCAAACTGGAAAGTGCGGTGCCTGTGGTCAACAAGCTGCTGTCTGACATGACTGCCGAGCTGACGCCGAAAGACGCTGCCGCTCCAGCCAAGAAAAAGCCTTGAGCGGAGCCCCGCAATGACCATGCAACAACGTATTGAATCGGCACTGGGCGCGTTGCAACCTGCGCATCTGGATGTGCTGGACGAAAGTCATATGCACAGCCGTGGGCAGCAAACCCACTTCAAGGCCGTGGTGGTCAGCGAGCAATTTGCCGGGCTCAACAGCGTCAAGCGTCACCAGAAGGTCTACGCCACGCTGGCTGACCTGATGGGCGAATTCCATGCGTTGGCGCTGCATACCTATACGCCTGAGGAATGGGCAAAGACCGGCGCGGCACCTGCCTCGCCGACCTGTGCTGGCGGTAGCAAGCACTGATTCTGATGGTTGTGAGGGGCTGTTGTGGCGAGGGAGCTTGCTCCCGCTGGACCGCGAAGCGGTCCCAAAACCTGCAAAGGTGTACTGTCTGAAAGCGTTCAGTTGCCAGCATTACGACCGCTTCGCCCGAGCGCGGACCGACCGGCGGGAGCAAGCTCCCTCGCCCCAGGTGAAACACCACAGTCCTAAAACCACAGTGTTTTTGTTAGAATCCGCAACGCGCCGCTTAGCCGGCGCGTTTTTTTTTCGCATCCGGTTCACCCCTTACGCGGGTAGCCACCTGGAGAATCACCCATGACACAACAGATTGTCGTGGCGGCACTGTATAAGTTCGTCACCCTTGAAGATTACGTCGCCCTGCGCGAGCCACTGTTGCAGGCGATGGTCGACAACGGCATCAAAGGCACCTTGCTGATTGCCGAAGAAGGCATCAACGGCACGGTTTCCGGAAGCCGTGAAGGCATCGACGGGCTGATGGCCTGGCTCAAGAATGACCCGCGCATGGACGACATCGACCACAAAGAGTCGTACTGCGACGAGCAGCCGTTCTATCGCACCAAGGTCAAGCTCAAGAAAGAGATCGTCACCCTGGGTGTTGAAGGCGTTGACCCGAACAAGAAGGTCGGCACCTACGTTGATCCGCAGGATTGGAACGCGTTGATCAGCGACCCTGAAGTGCTGCTGATCGATACCCGCAACGACTACGAAGTGTCGATCGGCACCTTCGAAGGCGCGATCGATCCGAAGACCACCAGTTTTCGCGAATTCCCCGACTACATCAAAGCCAACTTCGACCCGGCCAAGCACAAGAAAGTCGCGATGTTCTGCACCGGTGGCATTCGCTGTGAAAAGGCATCGAGCTACATGCTCGGCCAGGGCTTCGATGAAGTCTTCCACCTCAAGGGCGGAATTCTCAAGTACCTCGAAGAGGTGCCGCAGGAAGAAACCAAATGGCAGGGTGACTGCTTTGTGTTCGATAACCGCGTCACCGTTCGCCACGACCTGAGCGAAGGCGACTACGATCAATGTCATGCCTGTCGTACGCCGGTGAGCGTGGAAGACCGCGCATCCGAGCACTACGTCGCCGGCATCAGCTGCCCGCATTGCTGGGATAAGCTGAGCGAGAAGACCCGTCGCAGTGCGATCGACCGGCAGAAACAGATCGAACTGGCCAAGGCTCGTAATCAGCCGCACCCGATTGGTTACAACTACAAGCAATCCAACACCGAGGCCTGAACCATGTCCGCGCGCCTGCTCTATGTAATGGATCCGATGTGCTCCTGGTGCTGGGGTTTTGCTCCGGTGGCCGAGGCGCTGGTCGAGCAGGCGCAGGCCGCGGGCGTTGACGTGCATCTGGTTGTCGGCGGTTTGCGCACCGGCAGTGGTGCGGCACTGGAACCCACCACGCGGCGCTACATTCTCGAACACTGGCAGGCGGTTGCCGAAGCCACCGGCCAGCCGTTCAAGTTCGAGGGCGCGCTGCCCGACGGTTTTGTCTACGACACTGAGCCGGCCTGCCGCGCACTGGTGACGGCGCGCAGCCTGGCACCGGATTGCGCCTGGAAACTGCTCAAGCTCATCCAGCAGGCTTTTTATGCCGAGGGGCGTGACGTCACCCGTGCCAGCGTGTTGGTGGAGTTGGCCGAACAAGCCGGTTTGCCGCGTATCGAGTTCGCGGCAGCGTTCGACCGTGCGGATCAGCATGCGGCGACGGCGGCAGACTTCACCTGGGTTCAGGATCTGGGCATCGCCGGCTTCCCGACCTTGCTCGCCGAGCGCAATGGTCAATTGGCGCTGTTGACCAATGGTTATCAACCGCTCAGCGAACTGGCTCCGTTGCTCGGCCGTTGGCTGGAGCGCGCAGCCTGTGCATGAGCAAGCCGATGATGCACCACAACCCAAGCGGGTCGATCGGCTGAGTTGGGCGGAAATCCGTCGACTGGCACTTCAACATAAAAAATCCTTGTGGATCGCCAACGGTGTCGCCGTATTGGCGACCCTGTGCAGTGTGCCAATCCCTTTACTGCTGCCATTGCTGGTGGACGAAGTGCTGCTGGGGCATGGCGACGCCGCACTGAAAGTCATGAACCACGTGCTGCCCTCCGGCTGGCAACGTGCTGCCGGTTACATCGGCTTGATGTTGCTGGTGACCTTGACCCTGCGTTGCGGTGCGTTGATGTTCAACGTCTTGCAGGCGCGTCTGTTTGCAGGTCTGGCCAAGGACATCGTCTATCGTATTCGCGTACGGCTGATCGAGCGGCTCAAGCGTATTTCCCTTGGCGAATACGAAAGCCTGGGTAGTGGCACGGTAACCACGCACCTGGTTACGGACCTGGACACGGTCGACAAATTCGTCGGCGAAACCCTTAGCCGTTTTCTGGTGGCGATGCTCACACTGGTCGGTACGGCGGGGATTCTGGTGTGGATGCACTGGAAGCTGGCGCTGCTGATCCTGTTGTTCAACCCGCTGGTGATCTACGCCACCGTGCAGTTGGGCAAACGGGTCAAACACCTGAAAAAACTCGAGAACGACAGCACTTCCCGGTTCACCCAGGCACTGACCGAAACCCTGGATGCAATACAGGAAATCCGCGCAGGCAATCGTCAGGGGTTCTTCCTCGGACGGCTCGGATTGCGGGCGCAGGAAGTGCGCAACTATGCCGTCAACTCACAGTGGAAAAGCGACGCCTCGAGCCGTGCCAGCGGATTGCTGTTCCAGTTCGGCATCGATATCTTCCGCGCCGCCGCCATGCTCACCGTGCTGTTTTCTGACCTGTCCATCGGACAGATGCTGGCGGTGTTCAGCTACCTCTGGTTCATGATCGGGCCGGTCGAGCAACTGCTGAACCTGCAATATGCCTATTACGCGGCGGGTGGTGCGCTGACGCGAATCAACGAGCTGTTATCGCGTGCCGACGAGCCGCAGTACCCAGGCGGCGTTGACCCGTTCAAAGGGCGCGAGACGGTGGGCATCGAGGTCCAGGGCTTGAGTTTCGGCTACGGCGGTGAGTTGGTGCTGGATCAGATGAACCTGTCCATCGCACCCGGCGAAAAAGTCGCGATCGTGGGCGCCAGTGGTGGCGGTAAAAGCACGCTGGTGCAATTGCTGTTGGGGCTCTATACACCGCAATCGGGCAGCATCCGTTTTGGTGGCGTCACTCAACAGGACATCGGCCTGGAAACCGTGCGCGAGAATGTCGCCGTGGTGTTGCAGCATCCGGCACTGTTCAACGACACCATACGGGCTAACCTCGCCATGGGCCGCGAGCGCAGCGATGAAGCCTGCTGGCAGGCACTGGCAATCGCCCAGCTCGAGGCGACGGTCAAGGCGTTGCCGCAAGGCCTGGATAGCGTGGTTGGTCGCTCCGGTGTGCGCTTGTCCGGCGGGCAGCGCCAACGCCTGGCGATTGCGCGCATGGTGCTGGCCGAACCCAAGGTCGTGGTCCTCGATGAGGCGACTTCGGCGCTGGACGCCGCCACCGAATACAACCTCCATCAGGCGCTCGCGCGGTTTCTCAGCGGTCGCACAACACTGATCATCGCTCACCGGTTGTCGGCGGTAAAACAGGCAGACCGCGTGCTGGTGTTCGATGGCGGGCAAATTGCCGAGGATGGTGACCACCAGCAACTGATTGCCGAGGGGGGACTGTATGCCAAGTTGTATGGGCATTTGCAGCAGCATTAGCCATCTTGAGTTTTGCCCGGATTTCTGTGCTTATTGATCAGCCATCCTTTTTGGGAATCGGCCTTATGGCCCCTTTGATTGTTGCGTTGTCCCTAAATCGAGCTTGATCGAAGCCTGGTGTCTTCGAAAAATCGAAAATTAGCCTAGTCTGTGCTGCTAGGAGCGGAATTCTCTCGGGTGTTCATCAGGCAGCGCTTGTGCAAGGGATCTCATGAAGCAAAAGCGGACTCTCGGAACGCCACGGTTGTTGGGCATCGTCTGGCCATTTATCGCCGTCGTGTTGTTTCAGGCCTTGTTGGGCGGCGTCAGCCTGTACGTTTTGTCGGCGGTTCGCGGCTATGTTGCCGGAGAAAGCCTGTGGTCCAAGGGCCAGAAAGACGCTATCTATTACCTCAATCTGTACGCTGACAGTCGCGACGAGTCGATTTTCCTCAAGTACCAGAAGGCTATTTCAGTGCCCCAGGGCGGGCATGAACTGCGGGTCGCGCTGGATCATCAACCGCCTGATCTCGAAGCCGCCAGGCGGGGCATCCTCAAGGGCGGCAACCATCCCGATGACGTTTCAAGCCTGATTTGGCTGTACCTGAACTTCCGGCATTTCAGTTACCTGGAAACCGCTATCGATCGTTGGACGGTGGGTGATGCCTACCTGATGCAGCTCGATAACGTGGCCCTTGAAATGCATCAGCACATTGCCAGCGACCAGGCGAGCGACGCCGACATTCAGCGCTGGAAAGCCCGGATATTTGCCATCAACGAAGCGGTGACACCCGCTGCCAAAGCATTCAGTGATGCACTGGGCGAGGGTTCGCGGCTGATTCTGCGGTTGTTGCTGTTCACTAACCTGGCCACGGCGTTGGGGTTGATTGCCCTGGCGCTCTTGCGCACCCATAAGCTACTGGCTCAGCGCCACGCGTTTGCCAATGCCTTGCAGCTGGAAAAGGAGCGCGCGCAAATCACCTTGCAGTCCATTGGCGATGGCGTGATCACTACCGACGTTGAAGGCGCCATTGCTTACATGAACCCGGCAGCCGAGGAGTTGACCCACTGGAAGGCTGAGCAGGCAATCGGGCTACCGCTGGCAGCCTTGTTCAATCTGCTGGATGAAAATGCCCAGGCGGATGGCTTCACGCTGATCGAGCATATTCTCAGCGGTCAGCTCAGCGGCGGCAGTGAACATTCCAAACTGATTCAGAGGCTTGATGGCAGCACGGTTTCAGTCACGCTGGTGGGTTCGCCGATTCGTAATGCGGGTAAAGTCAGTGGCACGGTGCTGGTGCTGCATGACATGACCCAGGAGCGGCAGTACATCGCCAATCTTTCCTGGCAGGCCACTCACGACGCACTCACCGGGCTGGCCAATCGCCGCGAATTCGAATATCGCCTGGAGCAGGCGTTGCACAGCCTGACCCGCCAGCCGGCCCGACATGCCTTGATGTTCCTCGATCTGGATCAATTCAAACTGGTCAACGACACCTGCGGACATGCGGCGGGTGATGAGCTGCTGCGGCATATCTGCGCGCTGTTGCAGTCGGGGTTGCGCGAAGGTGACACCCTGGCCCGATTGGGTGGCGACGAGTTCGGCATTCTGTTGGAAAACTGCTCGCCGCAAGCCTCGGAAAAAATCGCCGAGGGCCTGCGCCAGACGGTACAAAACCTGCACTTTGTCTGGAAAGGCCGGCCATTCGTAACCACCGTCAGCGTCGGTCTGGTGCACATCGTTCAAGCTCCGGCCACCCTTGAGGCTTCATTGCGTGCTGCCGACATGGCGTGCTACATGGCCAAGGAGAAGGGGCGCAATCGGGTTCAGGTCTATCATGCCGACGACTCCGAGTTGTCCCTGCGCTTTGGCGAGATGGCCTGGGTCCAGCGCCTGCACATGGCGCTCGAGGAGAACCGCTTCTGCCTGTACTCACAGGAAATCGCTGCGCTGGGGCATACAGAACGGGGCGGTGGGCATATCGAAATCCTGCTGCGTCTGCACGACGAAGCCGGGCGGATGATTCTGCCGGACAGCTTCATTCCTGCTGCCGAGCGTTACGGACTGATGACGTCCCTGGACCGTTGGGTGGTCGAGAATGTTTTCAGGATTATTGCGCAGGGCATCGCGCAAGAGCGTAATGGGCCGTTGGCCATGTGTGCGATCAATCTGTCAGGCACTACCATCGGGGATGAGGCTTTTCTGCACTTTCTGCGTGAAAAGTTCACTGCCTATGCCATCCCGCCTGAAATGATTTGTTTTGAAATCACTGAAACCAGCGCGATTTCCAATTTGGGTAGCGCAATCAGATTTATTAATGAACTCAAAGGGTTAGGGTGCCATTTTTCGCTGGATGATTTTTGCGCCGGTATGTCCTCATTCGCTTATCTGAAACATTTACCTGTAGACTTCTTGAAGATCGACGGGAGTTTCGTAAAGGATATGCTGGACGACCCGATTAACCGTGCAATGGTCGAAGTGATCAATCACATCGGTCATGTCATGGGTAAGCGCACCATTGCCGAGTTTGTTGAAACGCCCCAGATCGAGCAGGCATTGCTGGAGATCGGGGTGGATTATGCTCAAGGGTATGTTATCGAACGCCCGCAAATGTTTACCTGTGACAGCCTGCATTGTCGGCCCACCAGGCCGCAGCCACTGTTATTCAAGGCGCCTGGCACGTTCCGTTGAAGTCTCTTGCTGATCCGTACAATCACAATCAAAAGGAGTGCGACAGTGATCGATACATTCAACAGGTCCGGCCCGCTTATGGAAGCCGCAAGTTACCCCGCCTGGGCTCAGCAACTGATCCGGGATTGCAGCGAGAGCAAGCGTCGGGTTGTCGAACATGAACTGTATCAGCGGATGCGTGACAACAAACTCAGTGCAAGGACCATGCGTCAGTACCTGATTGGTGGCTGGCCGGTCGTTGAACAGTTCGCGTTGTACATGGCGCAAAACCTGACGAAGACCCGCTTTGCCCGCCATCCCGGCGAGGACATGGCGCGTCGCTGGCTGATGCGCAACATTCGGGTTGAGCTCAATCATGCCGATTATTGGGTGCACTGGAGTCGTGCGCATGGCGTCAGCCTCGATGATTTGCAGGCACAGCAGGTTGCACCTGAGCTTCATGCGTTGAGTCATTGGTGCTGGCATACCAGCTCGGCGGATTCGCTGATCGTGGCTATTGCGGCAACCAACTATGCCATTGAAGGGGCGACCGGGGAGTGGTCGGCGCTGGTGTGTTCCAGTGGGGTCTATGCGGCAGCGTTCCCTGAGGACGACCGCAAGCGCGCGATGAAATGGCTGAAAATGCATGCTCAATACGATGATGCCCATCCGTGGGAAGCCCTGGAAATCATCTGCACGCTGGCGGGCCTGAACCCCACCAGATCCCTGCAAGCTGAACTGCGTCAGGCGATCTGCAAGAGCTACGACTACATGTACCTGTTCCTGGAACGCTGCATGCAACTGGAGCACTCGGAAAGGGTTCCGGTAGCCCGGGAGCGGATGGCGCTGGTCGAAAGCTGATCCATTAATTCAAGACAACGCAAAACCATTGTGGGAGCGAGCCTGCTCGCGATGAACGATAACCCGGTTTTCCAGTTAAACCGGGTTGCCTGCATCGCGAGCAGGCTCGCTCCCACATTTGGTTTGTGTGGTTGCTGGCAATTTAACCGGCCATCGCCAACCGGTTACGCCCCTCGCGCTTGGCCACATACAGCGCACTGTCGGCACGTCGCAACAGGCTGTCTGCAGACTCGCCCGGCAGCAGCGTCGAGCATCCAAGGCTGACCGTTAAACCGATCAGCGTCCCATCCGCCGAATACTCCCCGGCTTGCGCGGCATGGCGCAGGCGTTCGCCTATCATCGCTGCGGCTTCGCGGTTGGTGTTGGACAGCAGAATCAGAAACTCTTCTCCGCCGAAGCGAAAGACCATGTCTACGTTGCGCAACTGGTCCTTGATCGAGGTTGCGACAGCCTTCAACACGTCATCGCCGGCACTGTGACCGTAGTTGTCATTGATCTGTTTGAAGTGATCGATATCGAGCATCAACAACGACAGCGGCTGCATGTGTCGCCGGGCCATGTCGATCTCCCGTTGCAGGGTCTGATCCATGGCAATGCGATTGCCGGTGCCGGTCAGTGGGTCGCGCATTGCACTTTGAGTGGCCGCTCGATAGAGCAGGGCGTTGCGCATCGGGAAGAGCAAGGTGGATAGCAGGGATTCGAGGTTACCCTGATCCTTTTCGCTGAAGCGCTGATTGCGACGGAACACCAGATCGCCCAGGTGTGTGCCTTCGTGGCTCAGGCTATAGCTCACCGAGTGATGCCCGCGCTGGCCGAACTCCAGGCGTAGATCGCTGGTTTTGTGTTGATAGTTCAAGGCGTCCAGTGGCACAAGGCGCTGAATTTCGCGGAAAAACAATCCCAGAATGCGCTGCGGCTCAAGGCTGGTTTGCAGTTGCAGGCCCAGTTGCTGGCGCAATTGACCGAGGCTGGCAGGACGCTCCAGGAGGGGCGGCAACTGGCCAAAGCCCAGTCGCTGCATTTTGGCGCTATCGAAGTCGATTGCGTTAGTCTGGGTTGGAGATTTCATATGGCGTGAGCCCCTAAGCAGGAATGCTGTCTTACAGGCTGGGTGAGAGCGGCTTTGGGCTGCGCGTCATACTGGTCCATCAGTCCCGTAGGACATGTGGCTAGATTTTAGTCCGCTTTGTCGAGCAAACGTAAGCTCGACATGGCGCTGCCCGATCGCTAACACGCTGCGTGTTTCAACAGGGTTAGAGCGAAAGTCGTGCCATTCGGTTCAAACGAATAAAACTCGTTTTAAATCAGCTTGTTGGCTCTTGAGTCGGTTTCTGATGGCTGATTCGGCGACATTTGATTGACTTCAAACAGGCGCTTGAAAGGGGGAGGCGCGTGCCGCGACAGTATGCCGTCGCGGCAGCGGGGGGCGGCGAGGGCTTACTGAGCGTTGAACGCCTGACCGTTGATGCCGGTGCTGTCCGGCCCCATCAGGTACAGGTAGACCGGCATGATTTCTTCGGGTGTCGGGTTATTGGCGGGGTTTTCGCCCGGGTACGCTTGAGCGCGCATGCTGGTGCGGGTAGCGCCTGGGTTGATGCTGTTGGAGCGAACCGGCGCGACGTTGTCGACTTCGTCGGCCAGGGTTTGCATCAGGCCTTCGGTGGCGAACTTCGACACGCCATAAGCGCCCCAGTACGCACGACCTTTGCGGCCGACGCTGCTGGAGGTGAAGATCACCGAGGCGTCCTGAGACAGCTTGAGCAGTGGCAGCAGGGTGCTGGTCAGCATGAACATGGCGTTGACGTTGACGTGCATCACGCGCATGAAGTTTTCGCCGGAGAGTTGCTCCAGTGGCGTGCGCGGGCCAATGATCGAGGCGTTGTGCAGCAAGCCATCAAGGTGACCGAATTCGGTTTCGATCATGGCCGCCAGTTCGTCGTATTGATGCGGCAGGGCGGTTTCCAGGTTGAACGGAATCACTGCAGGCTGTGGATAACCGGCGGCTTCGATTTCGTCGTAAACCTGAGTCAGATTGGCCTCGGTCTTGCCCAGCAGCAGTACGGTAGCGCCGTGAGCGGCATAGGTTTTTGCCGCCGCAGCGCCGATACCACGACCGGCGCCAGTGACCAGGATGACCCGATCCTTGAGTAATTCAGGGCGGGCGGAATAATCAAACATAGAAAACCTCTACATAATTCAACAAACAACGCCGGCAGCCTATTGTGGCGAGGGAGCTTGCTCCCGCCGGCCGGTCCGCGCTCGGGCGAAGCAGTCGTAAATTCGGTTAACGCGCAGTGCCTGAACGAATGCGGTTGTCAGTCCAGGGGTCGCTTCGCGGCCCAGCGGGAGCAAGCTCCCTCGCCACGAAAAGCTGCCTCCAAGGAGTCCGCTCAGCAGCGGCACAGCGCGTTATCGAGCACCTTGCGCAACTCCGAAGGGTGGTCCACCACCACATCCGCGCCCCAGTTTCGTGGGTTGTCATCGGGGTGAATGTAGCCAAAGGTCACCGCGGCGGTCCGGGTGCCGGCATCGCGGCCCGACTCGATATCGCGCAGGTCATCGCCCACGAACAGCACGCTGGCCGGGTCCAGGTCGAGCATTTTGCAGGCGAGGATCAACGGCTCCGGGTGCGGCTTGCTGTTGGTCACGTGGTCTGGGCAAATCAGCAGCGCCGAGCGCTCGGCCAGTCCCAGCTGTTGCATGATCGGTTCGGCGAAGCGTAGCGGTTTGTTGGTCACCACGCCCCAGATCAGATTGGATTTCTCGATGTCGGCCAACAGCTCGGCCATGCCATCGAAAAGTTTGCTGTGAATCGCGCACCCCGTGAGATAACGCTCCAGGAACTCCAGTCGCAGTGCCTCGAAACCCGGCGATTCCGGGTCCATCGAAAAGGTTACCGCCACCATGGCTTTCGCCCCGCCGGAGATCTCGTCGCGGATGTGTTTGTCCGGGATCGGCGCCAACCCACGATCAGCCAGCATGCTTTGGCAGATGGCAATGAAGTCCGGCGCGGTGTCGAGCAGGGTGCCGTCCATGTCAAAAAGAACTGCTCTGATTGCCATCGGCTTACTCCTCGCGCAGCGTCTGGATCATGTAGTTGACGTCAACGTCGGCGGCCAGCTTGTAGTGCTTGGTCAGCGGGTTGTACGTCAGACCGATGATGTCCTTGACGCTCAGGCCGGCCTGGCGGCTCCAGGCACCCAGTTCGGAAGGGCGGATGAATTTCTTGAAATCATGCGTGCCGCGCGGCAGCAGCTTCATGATGTATTCGGCGCCGACAATAGCGAACAGGTAAGCCTTCGGATTGCGGTTGATGGTCGAGAAGAACACCTGGCCACCCGGTTTTACCATACGGAAACAGGCACGAATGACCGACGATGGATCGGGCACGTGCTCGAGCATTTCCAGGCAGGTGACCACGTCGAATTGCTCGGGCATTTCTTCTGCCAGGGCTTCAGCGGTGATCTGCCGGTACTCGACGCTGACGCCGGATTCCAGTTGATGCAGTTGCGCGACTGCCAACGGCGCTTCGCCCATGTCGATGCCCATCACGGTAGCGCCGCGTTGTGCCATGGATTCGCTGAGGATGCCGCCACCGCAACCGACGTCCAGAACCTTCTTGCCGGCCAGTTTGACGCGCTCGTCAATCCAGTTGACCCGCAGCGGGTTGATATCGTGCAGCGGCTTGAACTCGCTTTCGCGGTCCCACCAGCGATGAGCCAGGGCTTCGAATTTGGCGATTTCAGCGTGGTCGACGTTGCTCATGGGTAATCCTCTAAATCTAAAAAATTCTGCTGTCAACCTTGAGGTTCGGCTCAAGGCGCGTTCTATTCGGCATGTCCGCTGATGCGCCGGCCCCAGGCGGTGGCCGTGGCGCATAGCTGTTGTTCATCGAGACGCGTCAGGCGCCGGTCGTCGAGCAATTGCTTGCCGGCGACCCAGAGGTGTTTCACACAGTCCCGGCTGGTGGCATAGATCAGCTGCGAAACCGGGTCATAAACCGGTTGCTGGGCCAGGCCAGACAGGTCGAAGGCCACCATGTCCGCGGCCTTGCCGACTTCCAGCGAGCCCACTTCGGCTTCCAGCCCCAGCGCACGGGCCCCGTTGAGGGTCGCCATGCGCAAGGCGCGATGAGCGTCCAGTGCCGTGGCCGAGCCGGCAACGGCCTTGGCCAGCAGGGCGGCGGTACGGGTTTCGCCCAGCAGGTCGAGGTCATTGTTGCTGGCCGCGCCATCGGTGCCGACCGCCACATTGACTCCAGCCTGCCACAAGCGCTCCACCGGGCAAAAGCCGCTGGCCAGTTTCAGGTTCGATTCAGGGCAATGAATCACGCTGGTGTTGCTTTCTACCAGTAACGCCAGGTCTTCTTCGCTGATTTGCGTCATGTGGACGGCCTGGAAGCGCGGTCCGAGCAGGCCCAGGCGACCGAGGCGGGCCAATGGCCGCTCGCCACGCTGTTCGACTGATTGCTGGACTTCGAAGGCTGTTTCGTGGACGTGCATGTGAATCGCTGCGTCCAGCTCCTCGGTGATTACCCGGATTTTTTCGAGGTTTTCGTCACCGACGGTGTAGGGTGCATGAGGACCGAAGGTGATTTTGATGCGCGGATGATGCTTGAGGTCGCTGAACAGTTCGACGCCCTGACGGATAGCTTCATCTGCATCGCTGGCGCCGGGAATCGGGAAATCAAGGATCGGGATGGCGATTTGCGCGCGAATTCCGCTGTTGTGCACGCGTTCGCTGGCAACTTTCGGGAAAAAATACATGTCCGAGAAGCAGGTGATGCCACCTTTGATCTGCTCGGCAATGGCCAGGTCGGTGCCGTCGCGGACGAAGGCCTCGTCGACCCATTTGGCCTCGGCTGGCCAGATGTGCTGCTCAAGCCAGGTCATCAGCGGCAAATCATCGGCCAGGCCACGAAAGAGTGTCATCGCCGCATGTCCGTGGGCGTTGATCAGGCCCGGGCTGAGCAGCATGCCCGGCAGTTCGCGGACTTCGCTGGCCTTGAGCTTCAAGGCTTCGCTGCGCGGGCCGATGAAGGCAATACGCCCGTCGCGGATACCCAGGCCGTGCTCCTTGAGGACTACGCCAGCGGGTTCGACAGGTACTAACCAGGTCGGCAGCAAGAGTAAGTCGAGCGCAGCGGCAGGATTCGGCATCGAGGGTTCGGTCCAGTGCTTTTATAAAGGATGGCGAAGTATACCCGAGCGTCTTCGCGGGGGGATCGCTATAATCGGCGGCTTTTGTTCATGAGTGCGGGGTGAGGGATGCGCGATCGACTGTTGGCTGCGGAGAAGGTGAAGGCCATCGATTGGCGGGACGGCGCCCTGTACCTGCTGGATCAGCGCATTCTGCCATTCGAGGAAACCTGGATTGCCTATACCAGCGCAGCGGGTGTGGCTGAGGCAATCCGCTCGATGGTGGTGCGTGGTGCTCCGGCAATTGGTATCAGCGCCGCCTACGGCGTGGTGCTGGCGGCGCGCGCTCGGTTTGCTGCGGGTGGCGACTGGCAGGCCGCGCTGGAAGAGGATTTTGCCCTGCTCGCGGATTCACGGCCGACCGCCGTCAACCTGTTCTGGGCGCTGGGGCGCATGCGCGAACGCCTGGAGCGGCTCAAGGATCACCCCAATCCATTGGAAGTGCTTGAGGCAGAGGCCTTGGCAATCCATGAAAGTGATCGCGAAGCCAACCTGACCATGGCGCAATTGGGTGTTGATCTGATCCGCAAGCATCAGGGCAATGCCCAGGCTGTCTTGACTCACTGTAATACGGGGGCGTTGGCGACTGGCGGTTTCGGCACTGCGCTCGGGGTGATTCGTGGCGCGTTTCTGGAAGGCATGATCGAGCGGGTTTACGCCGACGAAACCCGGCCTTGGCTGCAAGGCTCGCGCTTGACCGCCTGGGAACTGGCCAACGAAGGCATTCCGGTCACCCTGAACGCCGACTCGGCCGCTGCGCACATCATGAAAACCAAGGGCGTGACCTGGGTGATCGTCGGTGCTGACCGAATTACTGCCAACGGCGACGTGGCGAACAAGATCGGCACTTACCAGTTGGCGGTCAACGCCATGCACCACGGCGTGCGTTTCATGGTGGTGGCACCGAGCTCGACCATCGACATGAACCTGGCCAGTGGTGACGACATCCCGATCGAAGAGCGTGATGGCAGCGAGTTGCTGGAAGTAGGTGGCAAGCGGGTGGGGGCTGATGTTGATGCCTTTAACCCGGTGTTCGATGTCACGCCGGCTGACCTGATTGACGCCATCGTCACCGAAAAAGGCATCGTCGAGCGCCCGGATGCCGCGAAGATGGCACAGCTCATGTGCCGTAAGCGGTTGCATTGACGATCTCGGGCGTCTGATAAATCGCTTTCGCGAGCAGGCTCGCTCCCACACTGACCCTATCTAACTGAAGAACTCGGTCAATTGTGGGAGCGAGCCTGCTCGCGATGGGGGCCTCAAGGCCAACAAATCAGCCTGAGACGGACCTGTGATTTGCCTCAGAGCCTCTCTCGTCGCCTTTACGCCTGTCACCGGTCAACTAACTATGCTCCATGCGCATCAGGGGGATAGGTGCGTGGCGGCTCTTGTGATAACATCCGGCGGTTTCCAAGGCAGCCCGATGTGGTTGCCTTTACTGCGCAGATCCATGGCATAACTCGTTGATTTGTCGTAAGTCGGTGCTGGCACTCAGCCTGCAGCGGCGAGCTTCGTTCGTCCCATATGGATGTGACGAAGTTTCACCAGAAAAAGGAATCAGGCTTCTCATGGGCGAACTGGCCAAAGAAATCCTCCCGGTCAATATCGAAGACGAGCTGAAACAGTCCTACCTCGACTACGCGATGAGCGTAATTGTCGGGCGGGCACTGCCTGATGCGCGCGATGGCTTGAAGCCCGTGCATCGGCGTGTGCTGTTCGCGATGAGCGAGCTGGGTAACGACTTCAACAAGCCGTACAAGAAATCTGCCCGTGTTGTCGGTGACGTGATCGGTAAGTATCACCCGCACGGTGATACTGCGGTGTACGACACCATCGTTCGTATGGCACAGCCATTCTCGCTGCGTTACCTGCTGGTAGACGGTCAGGGCAACTTCGGTTCGGTCGACGGCGACAACGCCGCTGCGATGCGATACACCGAAGTGCGCATGACCAAGCTGGCGCACGAGCTGCTGGCTGACCTGCATAAAGAAACCGTGGACTGGGTGCCGAACTACGACGGCACCGAAATGATCCCGGCGGTCATGCCGACCCGCATTCCCAACCTGCTGGTCAACGGCTCCAGCGGTATCGCCGTGGGCATGGCGACCAACATTCCGCCGCACAACCTCGGTGAAGTCATCGACGGTTGCCTGGCACTCATCGACAACCCCGAGTTGACTGTCGATGAGCTGATGCAATACATCCCTGGTCCGGACTTCCCGACCGCCGCGATCATCAACGGTCGCGCCGGCATCATCGAAGCCTACCGTACCGGTCGCGGCCGCATTTACATGCGCGCCCGTTCGATCATCGAAGACATCGACAAGGTCGGTGGCCGTCAACAGATCGTCATCACCGAACTGCCTTACCAGTTGAACAAGGCGCGCCTGATCGAGAAGATCGCCGAGCTGGTCAAAGAGAAGAAGCTGGAAGGCATCACCGAACTGCGCGACGAGTCCGACAAGGACGGTATGCGCGTGGTGATCGAGCTGCGTCGTGGCGAAGTGCCTGAGGTCATCCTCAACAACCTCTACGCCCAGACCCAACTGCAAGCGGTATTCGGTATCAACATCGTTGCGCTGATCGACGGCCGTCCGCGGATCCTGAACCTCAAGGACCTGCTGGAAGCCTTCGTTCGTCACCGTCGCGAAGTCGTTACCCGCCGTACCGTGTTCGAGCTGCGTAAAGCCCGCGAGCGTGGTCATATCCTCGAAGGTCAGGCAGTTGCGCTGTCGAACATCGACCCGGTCATCGCCCTGATCAAGGCCTCGCCAACCCCGTCGGAAGCCAAGGAGGCGCTGATCAGCACGCCTTGGGAATCCACCGCGGTGGTGGCGATGGTCGAGCGTGCCGGTGCAGATTCCTGCCGTCCGGAAAACCTCGATCCGCAATACGGTCTGCGCGACGGCAAGTACTTCCTGTCGCCAGAACAGGCGCAAGCCATTCTGGAGCTGCGTCTGCACCGCCTGACCGGCCTGGAACACGAAAAACTGCTGGCCGAGTATCAAGAGATCCTCAACCAGATCGGCGAGCTGATCCGCATCCTCAACAGCGCCACGCGCCTGATGGAAGTGATCCGCGAAGAGCTGGAAGTGATTCGTGCCGAGTACGGCGATGTGCGTCGCACCGAAATTCTCGATGCGCGTCTGGACCTGACCCTGGGTGACATGATCCCGGAAGAAGAGCGCGTCGTGACCATTTCCCACGGTGGCTACGCCAAGACCCAGCCATTGGCTGCGTACCAGGCCCAGCGTCGTGGCGGTAAAGGCAAGTCGGCTACCGGCGTCAAGGATGAGGACTACATCGCTCACCTGCTGGTCGCCAACAGCCACACCACGCTGCTGCTGTTCTCCAGCAAGGGCAAGGTGTACTGGCTGAAAACCTACGAAATTCCTGAGGCATCCCGCGCTGCCCGTGGTCGTCCGCTGGTCAACCTGCTGCCGCTGGACGATGGTGAGTACATCACCACCATGCTGCCGGTCGAGGAATACACCGAAGGTCACTACATCTTCATGGCCACCGCCAACGGCACCGTGAAGAAGACCCCGCTGGAATCCTTCAGCCGTCAGCGCAGCGTTGGCTTGATCGCGCTGGAGCTGGACGAAGGCGACGTGCTGATCAGTGCTGCCATCACCGATGGCGAGCGTGAAGTCATGCTGTTCTCCGATGGTGGCAAGGTTACCCGCTTCAAAGAGTCCGACGTTCGCGCCATGGGCCGTACCGCTCGCGGTGTCCGCGGCATGCGTCTGCCGGAAGGTCAGAAGCTGATTTCCATGCTGATCCCGGAAGAAGGCAGCCAGATCCTCACCGCTTCGGCGCGTGGTTTCGGCAAGCGTACCGCCATCACCGAGTTCCCTGAGTACAAACGTGGCGGTCAGGGCGTTATCGCCATGGTCAGCAACGAGCGTAACGGCCGTCTGGTCGGTGCAGTCCAGGTGCTCGACGGCGAGGAAATCATGCTGATTTCCGACCAGGGCACCCTGGTGCGTACTCGTGTCGATGAAGTATCCAGTCTGGGTCGTAACACCCAGGGCGTGACCCTGATCAAGCTGGCCAACGATGAAACACTGGTCGGCCTGGAGCGGGTTCAGGAGCCATCGGAAGTCGAAGGCGAAGAGCTGGAAGGCGAAGAGGGCGCCGAACTCGAAGGCGTCGTGCTCGATGCCGGCACCGAGCCGGACGATACTGTCGAAAGCCAGCAGGCTGAAGCAGCTGACGAAGAAGAGTCGCAAGACTAACCAAATCGTAGCAGGGCAGAGTGTTTGCTCTGTCCGCTACCGTGAATGCATAGCGAGAGTGGATGTGAGCAAACGAGCCTATAACTTCTGCGCAGGTCCTGCTGCGCTGCCTGAAGCTGTCCTGTTGCGTGCCCAGTCGGAGTTGCTCGACTGGCATGGCAAGGGTCTCTCGGTCATGGAAATGAGCCATCGCAGCGATGAGTTCGTGTCCATTGCAACCAAGGCCGAGCAGGATCTGCGTGATCTGCTGAATATCCCCTCGAACTATAAAGTACTGTTTCTGCAAGGCGGCGCCAGCCAGCAATTTGCTCAGATTCCTCTGAACCTGTTGCCGGAAAACGGCAAGGCCGACTATATCGACACCGGTATCTGGTCGCAGAAAGCCATTGAAGAAGCGCAGCGCTACGGCCACGTCAACGTTGCCGCGACCGCCAAGCCTTACGACTATTTCGCAATTCCCGGCCAGAACGAATGGAAGCTGTCGCAAGACGCGGCCTACGTGCACTACGCGCCGAACGAAACCATTGGTGGCCTGGAATTCCAGTGGATCCCGGAAACCGGTGATGTTCCGCTGGTCGCCGACATGTCTTCGGACATTCTCTCGCGCCCTGTGGATATCTCGCGTTTCGGCATGATCTACGCTGGCGCCCAGAAAAACATCGGCCCGAGCGGCATCGTCGTCAATATCGTGCGTGAAGACCTGCTGGGTCGTGCCCGTTCGTTCTGCCCGACCATGCTCGACTACAAGGTCGCGGCCGACAACGGCTCGATGTACAACACCCCGCCAACACTGGCCTGGTACTTGTCCGGTCTTGTGTTCGAATGGCTGAAAGAGCAGGGTGGTGTTGAGGCCATTGGCAAGCTCAATGAAGTCAAGCAGCGCACGCTGTATGACTTCATCGATGCCAGCGGCTTGTACAGCAACCCGATCAACAAGGCTGACCGTTCGTGGATGAACGTGCCGTTCCGCCTGGCTGACGATCGCCTCGACAAGCCGTTCCTGGTCGGTGCTGAAGCGCGCGGCCTGCTGAACCTCAAGGGTCACCGTTCGGTAGGCGGCATGCGTGCCTCTATCTACAACGCCGTCGACATCAACGCAGTCAATGCGCTGGTGGCGTACATGGCAGAGTTCGAGAAGGAACACGGCTAATGTCTGAGCAAGAACTCAAGGCACTGCGCCTGCGCATTGATGCTCTGGACGAAAAAATCCTCGAGCTGATCAGTGAGCGTGCACGCTGCGCCCAGGAAGTCGCGCGAGTAAAGATGGCTACGCTGGCCGAAGGCGAAGTGCCGGTGTTCTATCGTCCTGAGCGTGAGGCTCAGGTGCTCAAGCGCGTAATGGAGCGCAACCAGGGGCCGCTGGGCAACGAAGAGATGGCGCGGTTGTTCCGTGAAATCATGTCCTCGTGCCTGGCGCTCGAACAGCCGCTGAAAGTGGCCTACCTCGGCCCTGAAGGAACCTTCACTCAAGCGGCGGCCATGAAGCACTTCGGTCACGCGGTGATCAGCAAGCCAATGGCGGCGATCGACGAGGTGTTCCGTGAAGTGGCTGCCGGTGCGGTGAACTTTGGCGTGGTGCCTGTGGAAAACTCCACCGAGGGCGCAGTCAATCACACCCTCGACAGCTTCCTCGAACACGACATGGTTATCTGTGGCGAAGTTGAGTTGCGCATTCACCACCACTTGCTGGTGGGTGAAAACACCAAGACCGACAGCATCAGCCGCATTTATTCCCATGCCCAATCCCTGGCGCAGTGCCGCAAGTGGCTGGACGCTCATTACCCGAACGTCGAGCGCGTGGCGGTATCGAGCAATGCCGAAGCGGCCAAGCGGGTCAAGGGTGAGTGGAACTCGGCGGCGATTGCCGGCGACATGGCGGCAGGCTTGTACGGGTTGACCCGTCTGGCCGAAAAAATCGAGGATCGCCCGGACAACTCCACGCGATTCCTGATGATCGGCAGCCAGGAAGTGCCACCGACCGGCGACGACAAGACGTCGATCATCGTCTCGATGAGCAACAAGCCCGGCGCGCTTCACGAGTTGCTGGTGCCGTTCCATGACAATGGCATCGACCTGACGCGAATCGAAACCCGTCCATCGCGCAGCGGCAAGTGGACCTACGTGTTCTTCATCGACTTCGTCGGCCACCACCGCGATCCGCTGATAAAAGCGGTGCTGGAGAAAATCAGTCAGGAAGCGGTAGCACTTAAAGTGTTGGGTTCCTACCCGAAAGCAGTTCTCTAAAGGCGTTGATAATGAGTGGCGACTTCCTCGCTCTGGCACAGCCGGGCGTGCAACAACTTTCGCCTTACGTTCCGGGCAAGCCCGTGGACGAACTGGCCCGCGAGCTGGACATCGATCCGGCAAAAATCGTCAAGCTGGCGAGCAACGAAAACCCGCTGGGTGCCAGTCCCAAGGCACTGGCGGCGATTCGCGAAGAACTGGCTGAGCTGACCCGCTATCCAGACGGCAACGGGTTTGCGCTGAAAACCCTGCTGGCTGAGCAGTGCCGGGTCGAGCTCGATCAAGTGACGTTGGGCAACGGCTCCAACGACATTCTCGAGCTGGTCGCGCGTGCCTATCTGGCGCCGGGCCTCAACGCAGTGTTCAGTGAGCATGCGTTCGCGGTCTACCCGATCGTCACTCAGGCGGTGGGTGCCGAGGCGCGAGTGATTCCAGCCAAGGACTGGGGTCATGACCTGTCGGCCATGCTTGAAGCCATCGACAGCAACACCCGCGTGGTGTTCATCGCCAACCCGAACAACCCGACCGGAACCTGGTTCGACGCCGAGGCGCTGGACGAGTTTCTGCAGGACGTGCCGGAGCGCGTGCTGGTCGTGCTGGATGAGGCGTACATCGAGTACGCCGAAGGCAGCGACCTGCCGGATGGTCTGGATTTCCTCGCGGCGTACCCGAACCTGCTGGTTTCCCGGACCTTCTCCAAGGCCTACGGTCTGGCCGCGCTGCGTGTGGGTTATGGCTTGTCGACCGCAGTGGTCGCTGATGTGTTGAACCGTGTGCGTCAGCCATTCAACGTCAACAGCCTGGCCCTGGCAGCGGCCTGCGCAGCGTTGCAGGACGATGACTACCTGGCTGAAAGTCGTCGCCTGAACGAGTCCGGCATGCAACAGCTCGAAGCGGGTTTCCGTGAGTTGGGGCTGAGCTGGATTCCTTCCAAAGGCAACTTCATCTGTGTGGATCTGGGGCGCGTTGCGGCGCCGGTTTTCCAGGGCTTGCTGCATGAGGGCGTGATCGTGCGTCCGGTGGCCAATTACGGCATGCCGAATCACTTGCGCATCACCATCGGTCTGCCGGCTGAAAACAGTCGCTTCCTCGAGGCGCTGGCCAAGGTTCTGGCTCGTGGTTGATGTCATCGCCGTGCAACCCGCTGTGCCTATGATCGGTCGCCTGGTGGTGATCGGTCTGGGGCTGATCGGAGGTTCGTTCGCCAAGGGCCTGCGTGAAAGCGGGTTGTGCCGCGAAGTGGTTGGCGTTGATCTCGATCCGCAATCGCGAAAACTGGCCGTTGAGCTAGGCGTGGTGGACCGTTGTGAAGACGACCTCGCTGTCGCCTGCCGCGGTGCGGACGTGATTCAGTTGGCGGTGCCGATCCTCGCGATGGAAAAACTGCTGGCGCTGTTGGCTGGCATGGACCTGGGGGCGGCGATTCTGACCGATGTCGGTAGTGCCAAAGGCAATGTGGTGCGCGCAGCGACCGAAGCTTTCGGTGGTATGCCGGCGCGCTTCGTTCCGGGGCATCCGATCGCGGGGTCCGAGCAGAGCGGAGTCGAGGCTTCCAATGCCCAGCTGTTCTGTCGGCACAAAGTCATTCTGACGCCGCTTGAGCAAACCGATCCGGCTGCCCTGGCAGTTGTCGACCGGCTCTGGCGCGAATTGGGTGCCGATGTCGAGCATATGCAGGTCGAGCGTCACGACGAAGTGTTGGCGGCGACCAGTCATTTGCCGCACTTGCTGGCATTCGGTTTGGTCGATTCGTTGGCCAAGCGCAGTGAAAATCTGGACATCTTCCGTTACGCTGCGGGCGGTTTCCGCGATTTCACGAGAATCGCCGGCAGTGACCCGGTCATGTGGCACGACATCTTCCTCGCCAATCGCGAAGCTGTCCTGCGCACACTCGATACATTTCGCAGCGATCTCGACGCCTTGCGCGACGCGGTCGATGCAGGGGACGGGCACCAACTGTTGGGCGTCTTTACGCGCGCCCGGGTTGCCCGCGAGCATTTCAGTAAAATCCTGGCCCGCCGGGCCTATGTGGACGCTATGAACTCCAACGATCTGATTTTCCTGGCAAATCCTGGTGGCCGCCTGAGTGGGCGGATTCGTGTACCAGGCGACAAATCGATTTCCCACCGTTCGATCATGCTCGGCTCCCTCGCTGAAGGCGTTACCGAAGTCGAAGGTTTCCTCGAGGGTGAAGATGCCCTGGCGACCTTGCAGGCCTTCCGTGACATGGGTGTCGTGATCGAAGGTCCGCACCATGGTCGCGTGACCATTCATGGTGTTGGCCTGCATGGCTTGAAACCGGCTCCCGGCCCGATCTATCTGGGCAACTCGGGTACGTCGATGCGTCTGCTGTCCGGCTTGCTGGCCGCGCAGGACTTCGACAGCACCTTGACGGGCGATGCGTCGCTGTCCAAGCGTCCGATGAATCGTGTGGCCAACCCGCTGCGCGAGATGGGCGCGGTGATCGAGACGGCGGCAGAAGGTCGTCCGCCGATGACTATTCGCGGTGGCAACAAGCTTAAAGGCCTGACTTACACCATGCCGATGGCCAGCGCGCAGGTTAAATCCTGCCTGCTGCTGGCGGGGCTGTACGCCGAGGGCAAGACTACCGTCACCGAGCCGGCACCAACCCGTGACCACACCGAGCGCATGCTGCGTGGCTTCGGCTACCCGGTTACTGTCAACGGCGCCACCGCTTCGGTCGAATCCGGCCACAAGTTGACCGCGACGCACATTGAAGTGCCGGGCGACATCTCCTCGTCGGCATTCTTCCTGGTGGCAGCGTCGATTGCCGAAGGTTCGGAGTTGGTGCTGGAGCACGTGGGTATCAACCCGACCCGTACCGGCGTGATCGACATCCTGCGCCTGATGGGCGCCGATATCACCCTGGAAAACCAGCGTGAAGTCGGTGGCGAGCCAGTGGCTGACTTGCGCGTGCGGGCGGCTAAGCTTAAGGGTATCGAAATTCCGGAAGCGCTGGTTCCGCTGGCCATCGACGAGTTCCCGGTACTGTTCGTGGCTGCAGCCTGTGCCGAAGGTCGGACCATTCTGCGTGGTGCGGAAGAGTTGCGGGTCAAGGAATCGGATCGTATCCAGGTGATGGCGGATGGTTTGCTGGCGCTGGGCGTCAAGTGCGAGCCAACCCCGGACGGCATCATCATCGACGGTAGCCAGATTGGCGGCGGCGAAGTGCATGGTCACGGCGATCACCGGATTGCCATGGCGTTCAGCGTTGCGTCGTTGCGCGCCAATGCGCCGATTCGTATCCACGATTGCGCCAACGTCGCGACCTCCTTCCCGAACTTCCTCGCGTTGTGCGCGCAAGTCGGTATTCGTGTGGCTCAAGAGGCTCAGTCGTGACCAACCATGCTCCGGTAATCACCATTGATGGGCCGAGCGGCTCGGGCAAGGGCACCATCGCCGGAATCCTTGCCAAGCGCCTGGGCTGGTGCTTGCTGGATTCCGGTGCGTTGTACCGTTTGCTGGCATTCGCTGCGCGCAATCATGGTGTCGACCTGACCAACGAAGAGTCGCTGAAGCTACTGGCTGCTCATCTTGATGTGCAGTTCATCGGGGCGACCGAAGGTCATCCGCAGCGCATCATTCTCGAAGGTGATGATGTCACTGACGATCTGCGCAACGAGCAGGTCGGTGCCTGGGCCTCGCAAGTGGCGGCACTGCCTGCGGTGCGTGACGCTTTGCTGCAGCGCCAGCGGGCATTTCAGGAGGCGCCGGGGTTAGTGGCCGATGGTCGCGACATGGGTACCGTTGTATTTCCCGACGCGCCGCTGAAGATTTTTCTGACTGCCAGCGCCGAGGAGCGGGCGCGCCGTCGTTATTTGCAGTTGAAGGGCAAAGTCGAGGGTGTTAGTCTGTCGAGTCTGCTAGATGAGATTCGTGTGCGCGATGAGCGCGACACCCAGCGAGCGGTAGCCCCGCTCAAGCCGGCGGTCGACGCCATACAGCTGGATTCCACGGAGTTGTCCATCGAGCAGGTGCTGGAACGCATCATGAGCGAGATCGCCATTCGCGATATCGCCGGGTGACCAAGAAGCACCGCAGGGGACCAGTCATAGTCCTGCGGCGTTTCTTTTATATAAACGTAACCCACATTGTCTGGGATGTGGCAGATGGGCGTATTCTTCGCCCTTATCAACAGGAATTAAAATGAGCGAAAGCTTTGCGGAACTCTTTGAAGAAAGCCTAAAAACCCTGAACCTTCAGGCAGGCTCCATCATCACCGGTGTTATCGTTGATATCGATTACCAAGCTCGCTGGGTAACCGTTCACGCTGGCCTGAAGTCTGAAGCACTCATCCCGCTTGAGCAGTTCTACAACGACGCTGGCGAACTGAATATCAACGTCGGTGACGAAGTTCACGTTGCGCTGGATTCGGTTGAAGACGGCTTTGGTGAAACCAAGCTGTCCCGTGAAAAAGCCAAGCGCGCTGAATGCTGGATCGTTCTGGAAGCAGCCTTCGCAGCCGAAGAAGTGGTCAAGGGCGTTATCAACGGTAAGGTTAAAGGCGGCTTCACTGTCGACGTTAACGGCATCCGTGCGTTCCTGCCAGGTTCTCTGGTTGACGTCCGTCCAGTGCGCGACACCACGCACCTGGAAGGCAAAGAGCTGGAATTCAAGGTCATCAAGCTCGACCAGAAACGCAACAACGTTGTCGTTTCCCGTCGTAGCGTCCTCGAAGCCGAGAACTCCGCTGAGCGTGAAGCTCTGCTGGAATCCCTGCAGGAAGGTCAACAAGTCAAAGGTATCGTCAAAAACCTCACCGATTACGGCGCATTCGTCGATCTGGGTGGCGTCGATGGCCTGCTGCACATTACCGACATGGCTTGGAAGCGTATCAAGCATCCTTCCGAAATCGTCAACGTTGGCGACGAGATCGATGTCAAGGTTCTGAAGTACGATCGCGAGCGCAATCGTGTTTCCCTGGGCCTCAAGCAACTGGGCGAAGATCCATGGGTTGCTATCAAAGCCCGTTACCCAGAAAGCACTCGCGTTACCGCTCGTGTAACCAACCTGACCGACTACGGCTGCTTCGCTGAGCTGGAAGAAGGCGTTGAAGGTCTGGTACACGTTTCCGAAATGGACTGGACCAACAAGAACATCCACCCTTCGAAAGTCGTACAAGTCGGCGACGAAGTGGAAGTTATGGTTCTGGACATCGACGAAGAGCGTCGTCGTATCTCCCTGGGCATCAAGCAGTGCAAATCTAACCCATGGGAAGATTTCTCTGGCCAGTTCAACAAGGGCGATAAAATCTCCGGCACCATCAAGTCGATCACCGATTTCGGTATCTTCATTGGTCTGGACGGCGGCATCGACGGCCTGGTTCACCTGTCCGACATCTCCTGGAACGAAGTGGGCGAAGAAGCCGTACGTCGTTTCAAGAAGGGCGACGAGCTGGACACCGTTATCCTGTCGGTTGACCCAGAGCGCGAGCGTATCTCCCTGGGTATCAAGCAACTGGAAAGCGATCCGTTCTCCGAGTACGTTCAAGAGAACGACAAAGGCGCAATCGTTAAAGGCATCGTGAAAGAAGTTGACGCTAAAGGCGCCATCATCACGTTGGCTACCGATATCGAAGCTACTCTGAAAGCCTCCGAAATCAGCCGTGACCGCATCGAAGATGCGCGCAACGTTCTGAAAGAAGGCGAAGAAGTTGAAGCCAAGATCATCAGCGTTGACCGCAAGAGCCGTGTAATCCAGCTCTCGATCAAGTCGAAAGACGTTGAAGACGAGAAGGAAGCTATCCAGAGCCTGCGCGACAAGCCAGCTGCTTCGGATGCTCCAGTTGACACCACTCTTGGTGCTCTGCTGCGTGCACAGATGGAAAAACAGAACTAAGTTCTGTCAGACCATAGAAAAAGGGCGACTTCGGTCGCCCTTTTTTGTGGCTGAAATTTGAGTCTATTGGAGGCGCAGGGAAACAAAGTGGGGAGGAGGTGGTCTCTTGTTCGGGTGTATCAATTGCCTATTTGGAGCTAGGCTTTAGCTTGAATCGAGCACTGGTCGAGTGTGATTCCTGGCATAAGGAAGGGAATGAACAGGTTCATCGTTACGTTGGCAGTCCTGGTTTTGGTGGGGTGTACGACAAATGCCAAAACTCACGTGGTGCGTGGCGTGAGTGGTATCGAGATCGATTGTTCGGGGCTCGGATCGGGTTGGGATAAGTGTTACAAGCGCGCTGCAAGAGAGTGTGGGGTGGAGGGCTACAAGGTCATTGGCAGATCCAGTGATGCTAAAGAAGAGGGGGAGGATTATCTGTTTGGGTGGAACCCGGCCGGATACCTTACTCGTGTCATGTTGGTGGTTTGCAGGTGATGGTTCGGTTTGCCTCTGTGGTGTGGAAGGGCGGGATGCTGGTCTCCGGGAGGTGAGCTTCGCGGTATCTGTCAGGGCGTGCAGATAAGTCAATATATAGGCTGTTCAAAACCCTTGGAGCATGCTAAAACCTTTGAAGCGCTGACCTAGCTGCTTGAAAAAGAAGGGAAAAATATGACGAAGTCGGAGTTGATCGAACGAATTGTCACCCATCAAGGGCTACTCTCATCCAAGGATGTGGAGCTGGCCATCAAGACCATGCTTGAGCAAATGTCCCAGTGCCTGGCGACCGGCGATCGAATCGAAATCCGTGGCTTTGGCAGCTTCTCTCTGCACTATCGTGCGCCACGCGTCGGTCGTAACCCAAAGACCGGCCAATCCGTCAGCCTCGACGGCAAATTCGTTCCTCATTTCAAACCGGGCAAAGAGCTCCGGGATCGGGTGAACGAGGATGAGGAGGAGGGGCTTTGACAGTCGTCATTCAAGGAGCGATTCATGCGTAATCTCAAGCGCGCACTCCTCGGAGTCTTTGTGTTGTTGCTGGTTTTAGCGGTTTTGGCATTCGTGCTGGAGAATCAGCAGTCAGTCTCATTGTTATTCCTGGGGTGGGCAGGGCCACAGTTGCCTGTATCGCTGGTGGTGGTTGTTACGCTGCTCATCGGCATGGTCATCGGTCCGATTCTGGGCTGGTTTCTGGGGCGTACGTCGAGAGCTTCACGCAAGCGTCTTGTCTGATTGCGGCAAACGCAAGACGCGCATCGAATTTGCGGCACAGCTTGTCTATATCCATTAGTAAAAGCTTCATTAAGCTGTAAAATGTTCCGCTTGTCCGATAGTGGCACATTCCCATATTGGTTCAGGTTGATTCTGTCAGAGGCTTCGGCCGGGTTGACGGCTTTTACATTCATGGATTAGACAGCGCTCGGTTGGCGGCCCTGTCAGTAACTCAAGGGTATGGTTTCGCGTGAAAATTCTAGTAACCGGCGGCGCTGGATTTATCGGCTCGGCAGTCATTCGTCATATCATCTCCAATACTGCAGATTCCGTAGTCAACGTGGATAAGCTGACCTACGCTGGTAATCTCGAGTCATTGGCTGAAGTTAGTCAGAATTCGCGTTATGTATTTGAGCGCGTCGACATCTGCGATCGCGACCAGATAGACCGTGTCCTGCGTGAACACCAACCGGATGCGATCATGCATCTGGCCGCAGAATCTCACGTTGATCGTTCGATCTCCGGTCCGTCCGAATTCATCCAGACCAACATCATTGGTACTTACACCTTGCTGGAAGCTGCGCGCCACTATTGGGCAGCGCTGGATGACTCGCGTAAAGCCAACTTCCGCTTCCACCATATCTCGACTGACGAAGTCTACGGAGACCTCGAAGGTCCGGAAGATCTCTTCACCGAAACCACGCCGTACCAGCCAAGCTCGCCATACTCGGCCAGCAAGGCCAGTTCCGATCACCTGGTTCGCGCCTGGAGCCGTACCTATGGCCTGCCGACCCTGGTCACCAACTGCTCGAACAACTATGGCCCGTGCCACTTCCCTGAAAAGCTGATCCCGCTGATCATCCTAAATGCGTTGGAAGGCAAACCATTGCCGGTCTACGGCAAAGGTAATCAGGTGCGTGACTGGCTCTATGTTGAAGACCACGCCCGCGCACTCTACAAAGTCGTGACCGAAGGTGTGATCGGTGAGACCTACAACATCGGTGGCCATAACGAAAAGCAAAACATCGAAGTGGTGCACACCCTGTGCGCACTACTCGATGAGCTGCGTCCAGACTCCGCTCATCGCCCACACGCCAGTTTGATCACCTACGTTCAAGATCGTCCGGGCCACGATCAGCGTTACGCCATCGATGCCAGTAAAATCCAGCGTGAACTGGGCTGGGTGCCGGAAGAAACCTTCGAAACCGGTATTCGCAAAACCGTCGAGTGGTATCTGAACAACACTGAGTGGGTGGCGCACGTGAAGAGCGGCAGTTATCAGCAATGGATCGACCAGAACTACGCGGATCGTTCGAGCAAGGCATGAAAATTCTCCTGCTGGGAAAAAACGGCCAGGTAGGCTGGGAGCTGCAACGCTCCCTGGCACCGCTTGGCGAGTTGATTGCCCTTGATCGTCATGCCGTCGATGGTTTGTGCGGTGACCTGTCCGATCTCGATGCATTGCGTGCAACGATCCGCCAGGTCAGCCCCGACGTCATCGTCAACGCTGCGGCCTACACCGCTGTCGACAAAGCCGAGTCAGAAACCGAACTGGCCGACCGCGTGAATGGTCAGGCAAGCCGGGTCATGGCTGAAGAAGCCGCTGCTCTAGGCGCCTGGCTGATTCACTATTCGACCGATTACGTCTTCAGTGGCCTGGGTTCTACGCCATGGCAAGAGACAGATGCAGTCGCCCCGGTGAATCACTACGGCGCCAGCAAACTGGCCGGCGAACAGGCGATCATTGCTTCAGGCTGCAAGCACCTGATATTCCGTACCAGTTGGGTCTATGGTGCTCGCGGCAACAACTTCGCCAAGACCATGCTGCGACTGGCCAAGGATCGCGAAACACTTAGCGTCATCGCTGATCAAATTGGCGCCCCGACGGGCGCAGATCTGATCGCCGACGTGACGGCGTTGGCGATTCAGCAGGTCTTGCTGCGCCCTGAACTGGCGGGCCTGTATCACCTCGCTGCCGGCGGCGAAGTGTCCTGGCACGGCTATGCCAGCCATGTGATCGGTTTCGCTCAAGCCAATGGTGAGCAACTTGCTGTGACGTCGATCAATCCGATCGAAACGACCGCTTATCCAACACCTGCACGTCGTCCTCTGAATTCACGTTTAAATACTCAGAAGCTGCGTGACAATTTTTCTCTGCACTTGCCGGATTGGCAAAGTGGCGTAACCCGAATGCTTATGGAAGTTCTCAATAAATGATCAACACGACAAACCGTAAAGGCATCATCCTCGCCGGCGGCTCGGGCACTCGCCTGCACCCGCTGACCCTTGGGGTGTCGAAGCAGATGCTGCCGATCTACGACAAGCCGATGATCTTTTATCCGCTGTCGGTGCTGATGCTTGCGGGCATGCGTGAAATCCTGATCATCTCTACGCCTGAAGACTTGCCGTGCTTCCGCAAGCTGCTGGGTGACGGCAGCCAGTATGGCATCCAGCTGACTTACGCAGAGCAACCAAGCCCGGATGGCCTCGCGCAAGCCTTCATTATTGGCGAGGAGTTCATCGGTAAGGATCCTTGCTGTCTGATCCTGGGTGACAACATCTTCTACGGTCAGCACTTCTCGGACAATCTGCGTTCCGCCAGCTCTCAACAGCATGGCGCTACCGTATTCGGCTACCGCGTGTCTGATCCGGAGCGTTTTGGTGTGGTTGAGTTCGATGCCTCCGGCCGTGCCCTGAGCATCGAAGAAAAGCCGCTTAAACCAAAATCCAGCTATGCGGTCACTGGTCTGTACTTCTACGACAATCAGGTTGTCGAGATTGCCAAGAACATCAAGCCGTCCGAACGTGGCGAGCTTGAAATTACCGACGTCAACCGTGCTTACCTCGAACAAAAGACCCTCAATGTCGAAATGTTAGGCCGCGGCTTCGCCTGGCTGGATACCGGGACTCACGACTCGTTGCTGGAAGCCAGTCACTTTGTGAATACCATTGAGCAGCGTCAAGGCTTGAAAGTGGCTTGTCTGGAAGAGATCGCTTACCACAGCGGCTGGATCACGGCCGAGCAACTGAGCGCTCAAGCCGAAGCGCTGAAGAAGACCGGCTATGGCCAGTACCTGCAAAAGCTGCTGGATTCGCCTTCCCACTAAGGCGGCCAAGTTACCTTTGAGCGGCACGTTCGACTCGTTTAAGCAGGAATGGCATGCTAGTAAAACATCCAAAGGTTGCGGTTTTGCTGGCAGCCTACAATGGCATGCAGTGGATCGAGGAGCAGTTGACCTCGATCCTCGGTCAGTCAGGCGTCGACGTAACCGTCCATATCAGTATCGACCCCTCCACTGATGGTACCGAAGTCTGGTGCGCGGCTTACGCTGCTGAGCACTCCGAGGTTTTGGTCCTGCCGGCTGCCGGTAGTTTCGGTGGTGCATCACGTAACTTTTTCCGGCTTATCCGTGATGTTGACTTTGATAGTTACGACTTTGTTGCCTTTGCCGATCAGGATGATGTCTGGCACATGGATAAGCTCCAACGTGCTATCGATACCATTCAAACCCGTCAGGTTGATGCCTGCTCCAGTAACGTCAGGGCTTTTTGGCCAGACGGTAAAACCCATTTGTTGGACAAGGCACAGCCTCAGGTCGCGTGGGATTTTCTGTTCGAAGCTGCGGGGCCTGGCTGCACCTATGTAATGAGCAAAAGCCTCATGGGCGCGCTAAAGGTTTCGATGCTCGACAATTGGCAACAACTACAAGCTGTCAGTTTGCATGACTGGTATTGCTACGCCTTTGCCCGTAGCCATGGCTATCGCTGGTATATCGACCCGGTGCCGTCCATGGAGTATCGCCAGCACGAGAGTAATCAGGTGGGAGCCAACAAAGGCTTGAGCCCACTGATTGCCCGATACAAAACTATCCATGACGGTTGGTGGTTTAACCAGGTTCGAATGATCGCACTGTTAGTCGGGCAGGGTGATGATCCGTTTGTGAAAACCTGGTTGCGATTACGCCGTCAGCAGTTGATGAAGTTGTCCTTCAGCGCCTGGAAATGCCGGCGGCGGGTACGCGATAAAGTGTTTTTCTTTTGCATTTGCTGGGCCACCGCGTTGTTAGGGAATAAAGCTGAATGAAAGCCCTGAAAGTAGTGGTGACAGGGGCAAGTGGATTTGTCGGCGAAGCAGTTGTTTTCAGATTGTTGCGGGATAAGAAATTCGTCCCGGTTGCGGTAACACGTGGTGCCACACGCTTGCACGGTTTGTGTTCCGTTGTGCCTTTCGATCTGACGAGCTCGGATACGCTGCCCGTACTCGATGATGTACAGGTTGTCATTCACGCAGCTGCACGCGTACACGTAATGAGCGAAACGGCCGTGGATGCGTTGGCGGAGTTCCGTAAGGTCAACGTGGACGGTACGATTAACCTGGCACGACGCGCAGCGGAGTCAGGTGTAACGCGTTTTATATTTATCAGCTCGATCAAGGTCAACGGTGAGAGCACTGCCCGGGGCAGGCGGTTCAAGGCTGATGACGCTCCGGCACCGCTTGATCCTTACGGTGTATCCAAATACGAGGCCGAAGAAAGGTTAAAACAACTCAGTCAGGAGACCGGCATGGAGGTTGTCATCATTCGTCCACCTCTAGTGTACGGTCCCGGCGTCAAGGCCAATTTTCTGAGCATGATGCGTTGGCTGAGCAAAGGCATCCCGTTGCCATTGGGTGCGATCGGTAATCAGCGAAGCCTGGTTGCGATCGGCAACCTGGTGGACCTGATTGTTACCTGCATCACTCATCCTGCAGCGGCTAATCAGGTCTTTTTGGTCAGTGATGGTGAGGATTTGTCCACAACACTACTGCTGCGGCGTCTGGCTCAAGCGTTGGGTAGAAAGGCTTGGCTGCTCCCGGTGCCTGAAGGATTGTTGATGCTTGTAGCCGCCCTGCTGGGCAAGCGTGCCGTCGCTCAACGCATTTGCGGGTCGTTGCAGGTCGATATAGATAAAAACCGCGAGCTATTAGGGTGGGCTCCCCCGATCAATGTGGACAAAGCCATGCGTCAGACCGCTGAATACTATTTGGATAAGCAAACGAAATGATTTTTTGGTGGCTATTGCTCACGGCGTTTTTGGTTTCCTGGTTGTTGACGCTAATTCTGCGTCGATACGCATTGGCAAAAAGCCTTATGGATATACCAAATGAGCGCAGTTCCCATTCGGTTCCCACGCCGCGAGGGGGCGGGGTGGCCATTGTTTTCGCTTTTTTGGCAGGTTTGCCTGTTTTGGCTTTGCTCGGACTGCTAAGCCCGGCGCTCATGTTCGGATTGTTTGGGAGCGGCCTGCTGGTTGCAGTTCTCGGATTCGCTGATGACCATGGTCATATCGCTGCCAGATGGCGACTTCTTGGGCATTTCACTGCCGGCGCATGGGCGCTTTTCTGGGTGGGGGGCTTGGCCCCTGTTTCATTTGCAGGTGTGACGGTTGATCTGGGATTGGCCGGTACGGCACTTGCTTTGATTTATCTGGTCTGGATGCTCAATCTTTACAACTTCATGGATGGCATTGATGGTCTGGCTAGCGCAGAAGCCATCTGCGTCTGTCTCGGGAGTTGCGTAGTCTACGGCCTGACGGCTCATATCGAGTTGATGTGGGTGGCGTTGACTTTATCGGCTGCGGTAGGAGGTTTTTTGTGCTGGAATTTTCCGCCCGCTCGAATTTTCATGGGTGACGCAGGAAGTGGCTTTTTAGGGCTTGTACTGGGTGTGATATCTATTGCCGCGGCGTGGACGTCACCCGAGTTGCTCTGGAGTTGGCTGATTCTGTTTGGGGTATTTGTAGTCGATGCGACCTGGACGTTGCTCAGGCGACTGTTGGCAGGGGAGAAGGTTTACGAGGCCCACCGCAGTCATGCTTATCAATATGCATCCAGAAAATACAGAAGCCACAAAGCAGTCGTTTTTGCGGTGATTGGCATTAACCTCCTTTGGTTGATGCCTCTAGCAATAGTAGTAGGGAAAGGGCTTGTCTCAGGTGTTGTTGGTTTGGGGATCGCCTACACCCCACTGATCGCGATCGCGTGGATGCTCAATGCAGGGGGGCGCGAGGCGGCTTCGAATACGACGAGCTGACGCTTTTCTATCTTCGGCGCTCAGTCTGCTGTGATGTCACTGAGAGCAATGCCTGCGGCAAACAACCGCTTGAATGCTTGGTTCGCTCGCCTGGTCGGTGTTTTGGTAGGGCGCAGGCGGTGGCAGGTAATGGGCCCGCTTCAAGGATGCATCTGGCAATGGGGGGGAGCGCGCAGATGATGTTATGATTTGCGGCTGTCAGGAGCGATATGCGTGACTTTGAGGCGCTAACGCCATGAAGGCCCCTATCGGATTCATTTTTTGCAGTTACTAATACTTTTTGGCAAAAAAAATCATGTCAAGCTTAATCAGCACCGGAGTGGGAATAGATGCAGCATAAAGATAATAATTTAAATTTGCTACGGCTCATAGCCGCGCTGATGGTTCTTTATGCGCATTCCTTTGCTTTTTATGGTAACCCGCCAGCCAGTTTTCTTGGTCTCACCTCTTATGGTGGGTTGGGTATCGATATATTCTTTGTTATCAGTGGATACCTCATCGTTAAAAGTTGGGACTTCAATCCATCGCCAGTCAATTTTTTGATGAAACGATCTCTGAGGATATTTCCAGCATTGATTGTTGTTGTGTTGATTAGCATGTTTTTGCTGGGGCCGATATTTTCGACTCTGGGCGTAAAGGAATATTTTGCCCATCCACAGTTCTCGTCCTACTTTAACAATATAATTTTGAAGCCTGTTTTTTATCTTCCAGGAGTACTGGAGCACGCCAGGATAGCAAATGCGGTCAACGGTTCTCTGTGGAGTCTGCCTGTCGAATTCTTCATGTATCTGGTGGTCATGGGTCTTGGTTTGTTTTTTAAGGGTGGCCGAAAGGTCTATGCGGCCGCAACGGGGCTGTTTGTTCTATTGGTAGTGTTCTGGTGCTGGAGAGATGCTCCTCTAATCGTGATATACGGCACTGATGTTCGGAATGTGTTTCTGACAGGTATCTATTTCATGATCGGTGCCTGCTATGCGAAGTTCAAGCTGGAGCGATGGTTCAGCCTGTCAGGTGTATGTGTCTTAATCATGGCCACCATTGTGTTGGCTCCTTATGCAGCTGTTTCGAAATTTTTATTGTGGGTCACCCTGCCTTATATAGTTCTGGCTTATGGGCTGTCTCGGAGTTGGTTGGGTAGTTGGGTAAATAAAGTCGGTGATTGCTCATACGGTGTCTATATTTATGCATTCCCTGTGCAGCAATTCATATTGTTGCAATATCCGGATATTACCTATTCAACATACTTGTTTGTTACCGTCTTGATTACGATGATTTTGGGCTACGGTTCCTGGCATCTGATTGAAAAGCGAATCTTGAAGTACAAGCCAAAAGATAAAAGCCGTTCGGAATCGAATGAGGTCGGGAAGAAAGAAGTGCCGACACCTCAATTGAGTGAGAGTCTGAAGCCGATGGCTCCAGACAGTTGATAGGCTTTGCTGTGTTTTGCTTTTGGTTAAGGGTAGGTGTCGTGAGCGTCGCGACACAAGGAGCGTTTTTATGAGTTGTCCAAGTGGGCTTGACTCTCTCTGTCAGGTTGCTGATGCAATGTTCGAGGTGATTTTGTTGACTGAAAAATCTAGTTCGTACTTGCGTGACTTTATCTTTATGTTGCAAGGTCCTGGCTGCGAAGCTCATGCAGGACAAAGCTTTGGGCGTGCTGTCAAGCACTTGCACATTTCAGAGGTGTTTTTCTGATGCAAAACTTTTCAGCAAGCCCAAGAGAGTTAATTGCAAGTTTTTGGCGGCATCGAAATCTGATTAAATCATTTGTTCAACGAGACGTTCTTGGCCGCTATCGTGGTTCATTCATGGGGATCCTTTGGTCCTTTCTGAATCCGCTTTTCATGCTGGTGGTTTATACATTTGTATTTAGCGTGATTTTTAAAGCTCGTTGGGGCACGGGAAGTGATTCTAAAACGGAATTTGCTCTTATTCTTTTTGCAGGATTAATGGTTTTTAGTCTGTTTGCCGAGTGTGTTAACAGAGCGCCAGGGCTGATTCTTGGAAACCCAAACTATGTAAAGAAAGTAGTCTTTCCCCTTGAGGTTTTACCTTGGGTGAATCTGGGCTCCGCTCTTTTTCATGGGGCAATCAGTTTGAGTGTCTGGATGTTGGCGTATGTTGTTTTCTTTGGCGTGCCTCATCTTACGGCTCTCTATTTGCCGCTCATTCTCTTGCCGCTGATTTTCTTTATCATGGGGTTGAGTTGGGCGCTGGCATCATTAGGCGTCTATTTGCGAGATGTGGCTCAATTTGTTGGGATCGTTACAAGCACGCTGATGTTTCTCTCACCGATTTTCTACCCGGTTACTGCGTTGCCTGAACGTTACCGCGGTTTGCTTTATCTGAATCCGATGACGCCAGTAATAGAGCAGTCGCGAGATGTTCTGTACTGGGGTAAGGCGCCGGATTTCTCCATGCTTGGAATGTATCTAATAGTGACTGTAATCATTGCGTGGTTGGGTTTTGCCTGGTTCCAGAAGACGCGAAAGGGGTTTGCTGATGTCCTCTGAAATATCTATAAAAGTCGAAAATTTGAGTAAGTGCTATCAAATTTACGAGCAACCTCGCGATCGCCTCAAACAGTTCGTCATGCCTCGCATGCAACGCATTACCGGGCAAGCCACGAAGCAGTATTTTCGTGAGTTCTGGGCGCTCAAAGATGTCTCGTTCGAAGTGAAAAGAGGTGAAACGGTCGGTATTATCGGGCGCAACGGCAGCGGAAAATCAACGCTCCTGCAAATGATATGCGGCACGCTTCAGCCAACGACTGGCAGCGTGACAACAGTAGGCCGGATAGCTGCATTGCTGGAACTCGGTTCGGGTTTTAACCCGGAATTCAGTGGTCGTGAAAACGTCTATATGAATGCTGGCATTCTCGGCTTGACCAAGAGTGAGATAGACGAACGATATCAGGCTATTCTGGATTTTGCCGAAATTGGTGAGTTCATAGAGCAACCTGTTAAGACTTACTCCAGTGGTATGTATGTCCGTTTGGCGTTTGCAGTGATCGCTAATGTTGATGCTGATATATTGATTATTGATGAGGCATTGGCCGTGGGTGATATATTTTTCACCCAGAAATGTATGCGTTTCCTAGCGGAGTTTAAAAAACGCGGAACTATTCTATTTGTAACGCATGACACCAATAGTGTAATGAGCCTATGTGAGCGGGCAGTTTGGCTGCAATCCGGGGATCGCAAGGCCTACAGTGACTCTAAAAGCGTCTGTCAATCTTATTTGGCGGAATACTATGCTTCTTCGGCACCAGCCAAGACTTCGTCGAAGCCCAAAGAGCAGCCGCAACAGAAGTTGGAAGATTATCGAGACGTCAGGCAGGACTTTATCAATGCTTCTGTAATCCGGAACGATCTGGAAATTTTCAGGTTCTCTGATGCGGGAGAGAAATTTGGGTTAAGCAAGGCGCACGTTCTGGATGTATATCTGGGCGGTGCTTCGGGTGAACCCATATCCTGGTTCGTTGGTGGTGAGCTTGTTGAGCTTGTAGTCAAGGTGCATGCCGAAGTCCTATTGGATCAGCCCATTGTAGGGTTTCTGGTTAAAGACAAAAACGGCCAGCACCTGTTTGGTGACAACACTTATCTTACTTATGTCGATAACGCTGTGATTATTGATAGCGGTGTTGAATTTACTGCCAGATTCAAATTTAGAATGCCGATGATGCCGGCGGGTGATTACACAATAGGTGTGGCAGTTGCAAATGGCACTCAGGATAACCACGTTATTCATAGCTGGGTGCATGATGCAATAGCTTTCAAGTCTCATAGCAGTAGCGTATCGACGGGCTTGATTGGCATTCCTATGATTGATATCGAGTTACAGACCAATGGATAAAAAGTACAATTTTTCTTATGAGCCAGTCAGCGTATATGCCAGCGCCATGGAGCTTATACGAAAATTTTCCAGCAAAGGTGCTATACACATCGATCTGGGGTGCGGGTACGCAGCTATTGCTCGTCAGATCGAAAATGATGGTGCTCGCTATGTTGGATTTGATGCTAATAGTGAAAGTGTCGAAACGTTAAAGCAGAACGGTATCGAAGCCTACGAGCTGGATCTGACCCAAGTAGACGTCGTCGTCTCTCAGTTGAAACGATTGAGCGAGGATTATTCAATCGTCACTCTATCGATGCTGGACGTTATTGAACATCTGGACTTCGATTGTGGTCTGTTGGGGCGCCTGAAAGAGGCTTTTTCCAGCGAGCAGCAACTGTTCCTCATTCTCTCGGTTCCGAACTCATCGCATATAGATGTCGCGATTAAACTGTTCTCCGGGGCTTACGATTATTTAGATACCGGCCTACTGGACAGAACGCACACCGTAGTCTATACAGAAAAGAACTTGTCTAATGTTACTGAGAAGAATGGTTGGAAACAGGTTGCAGCCAACGATTATCATCTTGAATTTAGTGAGCAGTTTCTGGAGTATCCAGTCATTGCCTTGAATCGGGACGGTGGTATTGGTCGCGATTTTAGAAGGCTAAAAGGTATTCTCGACCCCAACTGTGATGTTTATCAGTTTGTACGTGCATATATACCTGCTGCCGCTGTTGATGGAAAGCATGATACTTATTCCGAGCCGACAGAACTCTCGGTTTCTCTTGTTTTTCCAGAGAACGTTAAGGCTAATGAAGTTCTAACGCTCGCTGTAGCGCTTTCTACTGCTGCAGTTCAACACAAAATAGAGTTGGTGTTGCCTGAAAAAATCTTAACCGCAGACGATCTGAATTCTATCATTGGTGGCGGCTTGGCTGTTTCATGCTATCAACACTCGATGCTAGATGAGTTTGTGCAGTCGTCACTGAATACGCGGTACTGGACGTTCGTTACGGAGCCCTTGGGTGTGTGTGTTGACGCACTGATCGGCCTGTTTGATAACTTCGATGGATCGCGTGGCACACCGTTGATTGAGTTGGCAAACCTCAAGCGCTCTGATGTCACGGCCAATCAATTTGAATTGTTTGCTTCTCTTGATACAAACACCCCATGGAATATTATGATTCCGACCGGTTATGCCAGTCAGTTTCATGATTTGCCATTATTAAACGAGCCTGAAGGCTGGCTTGGGTTTGTAAGGCGCGCGGTAGTTGCTTGTGGTGCGAATCGGATTTGCGTTGAGTTTGTCGGGGAACAGGCTACTTCTACTTGTTCGATAAATCGACTGTCCGCGCTCTCATGTATTTTTACCGACCCAAAATTGCAGTCATATGTCATGCGTTCTGATGACTGGGCCCATGCCCTTCGTAACGAGCTACAAGGTTTGGCTGCTGAAATACAGGGTTTGACTGCTGACAATGAAGTCTTTCGAGAGAGTAATATGGGTCTCCAGCGGGATCTGGGCAAACTACAGGTCGAACTGAGTAGTCGCGAGGCCAACCTGGAGGAAATCATCAATAGTAAATCATGGACGCTCACCAGGCCGCTCCGCGTTTTTCGACGTACTGCTTCAAGGTTTGTTGATGTAGCGCGTGCTTTTCTCCGTAGGGACAGAGCTTCGATCAGAGGCTATGCTCGTGCCATTTATCTAAGGTTTCCGGTTTTGAAGTTTGTTTGGTCTTTTTATACATATAGAAAGATGAAGCTGATGCGGGGCTTCCATGATAAAACGTTTTCGAGTGATAATATTCAGTCTTTGAATGCACTGTCTCATAATCGATCTTCTGAGATTGCGAATTTAAGTACGCCCGCAGAGCTAACTGTTTTTCCGGATGTCGACATCTCTGTTGTCGCTTACAATAGTTCTCGCTGGGTTCATAAGTTTCTTGAATCGTTGGCCTCGCAAAATTATCCGCTTTCAAATATTCATTTTAAAGTCGTTGATAATGGCTCATCTGACAATACAGTCGAGTTGTTCCAGGAGTACCTGAGCGCGCATGGTCATGAGTTTGCAAGTGCAGAGGTTATTCAGCAGGAGAACTTGGGCTTTGGTTTGGGGCATGATCGTGCGATTCGCAAAGGCCAATCGGATTATTGCTTAATCGTAAATCTAGACCTTGAGTTCCTTCCGGACTCGATCGTCAAAGCAGTCACGGCTGCTGTTAATGATCGCAACCCGGCGTCGGCAAGCTGGGAGTTCCGTCAGGTACCGTTTGAACATCCAAAATATTACGACCCGGTTACGCTAGAGACCAATTGGTCTTCTCATGCCTGTGTCTTGCTACGGCGCGACGCTTACCTGCGTTGCGGCGGTTATGATCACGCTATCTTTATGTACGGTGAGGATGTAGAACTTTCCTATAGATTGCGTTCGTATGGCTATGTGTTGAGGTATTTGCCCAGTGCGGCAGTAATTCACCATACTTATGAAGAGGCGGGGGAAGTCAAGCCATTGCAGTTCGCGGGTAGTGTCCTGGGTAATACATACATTCGCTTGCGCTATGGCTCATACACCGACCGCTTTGTAGCTTTGGCATTGTATGCCGCTCTTTTTGTGTACCCCTCACAATTTCCGGGTTCCAAGAAAATGCTGCTTCGGAATGTGCCTAAGTTGTTGAAAAATATTCCGCACTTTCTAAGGGGTAAAGGAACTGCTCCGGCAAAATTTCCGTTTCGTGGTTATGACTATGAGCTTATAAGGGATGGCGCTTTTTGGCAGGCCAAACCTTTTGATTCTTCAAGTTCTGTTCCTAAAGTTACGGTGATTACACGTACTTATAGAGGGCGTGGCATGTTTTTAAAGCAAGCCATGCAGAGTGTCTTTCATCAGACTTATCCAAATATTGAGCTTCTGGTAGCAGAGGACGGTGGCAATTCTCAGTTGGAACTGGTGGAGTCTATATCCAAGTGCGCGCCTTCAAATGTGACTGTGAGGTTCCTGGCAAATGAAAAGATAGGGCGCTCAGGTGTCGGTAACGCTGCAATGGCCGTTGCGCAAGGGCAGTACTATATGTTTCTGGATGATGACGACTTGTTGTTCTCTGATCACGTTGAGACACTCATGCAATGCTTGTCTGCCGATACTTCCCTCGACGCTGCCTACAGTTTGGCCTTCGAAGTAACTACTCACGTTAATGATGATAAAAGTTGTTATGTTGAGGAGCTTTTCTATACGCCTCCTGTGTTTCGCCAAGTATGGGATTATAAAGTAATGCAGCATCACAACTTTATTCCTATTCAGTCAATAATGTTCAAAAAAGAACTTTATCAGCGCTGGGGAGGATTCGACGTCGCATTGGATCAGCTTGAAGATTGGAGTTTGTGGCTGCGTTACGGGTATGAGGGTAATTTCCGCTACATTGAGAAGACGACATCGCTTTTCCGAACGCCTGCAGACACTAGCGTTCGTGCCGATCGCCACGCTCTTTTGCATAATGCCTATGAGATGGCAGTTAGAAGTGCTAATGAGCGTATTGCTGAAAAAGTTGGAAGTGCGCAGTAGTCAGTTCGGATGCTGATTGGATGCCCGGCTCTTTCGGATTGGTAATACCTGTCCTGGGTATGAGGTCCGATTGAGCCGTTGGTGTTGGTTGTGAGGGGAGGGATGGAGCCTCATCCCATTGCTTGGCCCCAGAGCCAGCACCTTCTCTTGTAAGCATGCGGCGAGTTCGCGTATAGGTAGGTCGTACCCATGCGACTGATCTGTAAGTGCTCCATGAACCCCACATTCAAAGCAATTAATTTGATCCCGGATGCTGTGCTTCCGATTCCCTCGGGAGCCAGCCCGCCATGATGAGACCCGACGCCAAAGTCGAAAAAGTCTATCTCTACCCCAAGCCCGTCGACTTTCGAAAATCCATTGATGGCCTGGCCGCACTGGTCGAGCTGGATATCAAAGTCGCGGTATTCGATCCCGTGCTTTTCGTTTTCCTCAACAAGCCGCGCAGCCATGTGAAGATTTGTATGCGATTCATGAACCCCACATTTAAAAGGTGGGGCGTATAGCTATCTTGGTATTTGCGGCGTGCAGTTCCACGGCAGCAAGGCTTCGAAGTCTTCTACTGCGGCGGCTAGCGGCAACCGTTCAAGTGCGTGGCGCAGCCACGCATAGGGCTCTTGGCCGTTGGCTTTAGCCGTCTCGACCAAACTGTAAAGTTGAGCGCTGGCCGCCGCGCCTTTGGGCGTGTCGCTGAATAGCCAGTTCTTGCGCCCGATCACGAAGGGCCTGATCGCACGCTCTGTCGCGTTGTTGTCGATTGGCAAAAAACGGGCTTCTGTGTAGCGGGCTAACTTGTCCCAGTTGCTGACCAGATAACTGATGGCTTTGCCCCGCGCGTTTTGCGCGGTCACCTGAGGCTGCGTTTTCTCCAGCCAGGCGTGTAACTGCGCCAGGACCGGCAGGCTGTTTTGCTGTCAACCTTCATGGCGATGTTCATCGCCGACTTCTTTTAAATCTCGCTCGATACCGTACAGCTTGTTGATCAGATTCAGGGCTATATCGGCACGCCCGGTTTTGCCCTTGGGTTGCACTTTTTGCGCCTCGACAAACTTGCGTCGCGCATGTGCCCAGCAGCCTAAACGTTCGACACCAGCCTGCACGCCCGAGGCGTTATAGCCAGCGTAATCGTCGGTCATCAGATAGCCGCTATGACCTTCGAGCAGGCGCGACGGCACCTCTTGCGCTCGGCTGGTCGAGTAATCAAAAAGGATCACTGGCTGATTCGGCGGTCCGCCGGTTTGTGCCCACATCCAGGACTGACTGCTCGGCTCTCGATCAGGCTCTTTCATCACCTGGACACGCGTTTCGTCGCAGTGGATTACGCGACTTTCCAGCAGCCTGTCACGCATCAAGTTGAAAAGCGGTTGCAGGTATTCGCCGCACTGGATGACCCAACGTGCCAAGGTTTGTCGTGGAATATCCACACTGTGGCGACCGAGTACTTTTTCGAAGTGATGCAGCGGCAGACCGTCGACGTATTTGGTGGTCAGCAACATCGCCAACACACTAGGACTGGCCATGCTTTTTTCAATCAATTGCGCTGGTTTGTCAGCGGTGACCGGTGCGGTTTCACAGCAACGGCAGGCGTAGACCTTGCAGATGTCTTTGATCACGCGAATCTGCATCGGCACGATTCCAGCTGCTCGCTGGTTTCTTCGCCGATGGCGTGCTTGCGGCAGCCGCGAGCACAAGTCAGCTCGTGCACTGGCAGCTCGTGGATGACTTCGATACGGGGCAAGTCGGCGGGCAGAGGCTTGCGTTTGCCACGGCGTTTGGTTGGAGCAACGACTTCTTCCTCCGCCTCTTCGGCGGTAGGTTCAGCGACACTTTCGGCTTCATTAAAAAGAGCCAATTGCGGGGTCGCTGGATCGACTGTTTGTTCGGATTTACGCCCGAAGAGGCGCTGACGGAGCAGCGCATTTTCTTCTTCGAGATGAACGATCTTGCCCTTATCCGACTCGCGCTCACTCAGCATTTGCTCAAGCAGTTGCTTGAGCAAAACAGGGTCATCAGGAAGATTTTCGGGCATGGAAATCATGCCGCGGATTATACCGAATCAGGCGACGAATCGAGGCGTCAAAACTTGATGCGGACGGTTGCGCCACAAATCAAAACCGTCCAATAACCAGTTGAGTTCTTGAACCGTCAGCACGATGGCTTCATCCGAACAATTCGGCGATGTTTTGAAGCGCTCGGATTCCAGGCGCTTTAGCCAAAGGCAAAAGCCGTTGCGCTCCCAATACAAAATCTTCACGCGGTTTCGAGGCTTGTTGAGGAACACGAAAAGCACCGGGTCAAACACCGCGACCTTGATGTCCAGTTCGACCAGAGCGGCGAGGCCATCAATGGACTTTCGGAAGTCGACGGGCTTGGGGTAGAGATAGACTTTTTCGACTTTTGCGTCGGGACGCATCATGAGGTGCTGGCTCCGGAAAGGAATCGGAAGCACAACATTGGGGATCAGGTGGCGGCTTTGAATGTGAGGTTCATGGAGCGTTTACGATGTTTTGAAGCGTTCGGATTCAAGGCGTTTAAGCCAAAGGCAAAAGCCGTTGCGTTCCCAATACAAAATCTTCACCCGATTGCGGGGTTTGTTGAGAAAGACGAAAATCACCGGATCGAACACCGCCAATTTGATATCCAGCTCCACCAGTGCGGCCAGACCGTCGATGGATTTTCGAAAGTTGACGGGCTTGGGGTAGAGGTACACTTTTTCGACTTTGGCATCGGGACGCATCATGGCCGCTGGCTTCTGAAAGAGATCCGGAGCACAGCATCAGGCATCAAATCGCGGCTTTGAATGTGGGGTTCGTGGAGCAGTTACAGTTCACCATAATGGCGTGTCGTGTTGATAACGGCGCCAGAGGTTATGATGTGCTTCCGTATAAAAAGCTCTGCGGGTAAATTCCTATATTGTATTTTTTATGGATTTTGTTGCGCAGAGCCGGTGCTGATAAAGTTGGAAAAGACTATGACTGCTTACGAGTTATATCTCGAAAGGCTATAAGCTTATAGAAAAGGAAGGTGCTGATCATAGGCAATGCAACAGCGATTGCATGAGCAATTTCCTTTGAGTACGAATAGAAGCCAAGAACATACAGGCCGTCATTTATTTTCAGTGCTGAGAACCAAACAACCGGAAAAGACAGTAGGTTCATAAAAATAAAACCTTTCGCTTGTTCAGCCATTGTCTTTTCAGATTGCTTGAATACTAATACTCTGTTTAGCACAAATGCAGTTGCCATGCCTATCATATATGCAAATACGATAGCTAACGAAAAAGGCAGCCAAAGGCTGAAAATTATTCTTGTAAGCCAATTTAAAAATGCAGCAAACCCACCGACAGCCAAGAATTCAAGGAACTGTCTAGTAAATATATATTTGATCATTCAATCGCCTGCATTGCCAGATTTCTGCCGAAACCGATACTTTCAGAAATTCCACGATCTTCCGGATAATAATATGAAGTATCCGCTACCCATAGCCCCTTTATGGGTAGAGATGTAGAAGGGAGCCTGTTCAGGTATTCAGGGTCACATATCGGTTGGGCGTAGCGATAACGGCTCGCATGTAGCTCCAGAAAATCTTCATCTAACAATTCAGGGTTTATTTTTTTCAGATATCGACGAACTTTTTCAAAAAAAATATCATTCGAGTCTTGGAACTTAGGATGTTCTCCCGGTAGATAAAATGGGATATAGACAATGCTTTGGTTTAGTTGGCGTAAGTTGCTATATTCGACCAGTCCGGGAATGTCCATTTCCGGATCGTTGGTGTTTAGCCAAAAATTTTCAGTTAATGGCTTTTTTAGCTTGACGATGACACACACTACCGCAATATTTTTTAATGATTTGAAGCGATTCAGGATTTCCTCGGGTAGATCCGGGATCAATTTCGGGATGTAAGGCAGAGGGACGGTACTAATTACCTTTTTAAATTCCAATAATTCCCCGCCTACTTTTAAGCCTTGGACGACCCCATTATGAATGATGACTTGTTCGACAGGGGAGTTGAGTCTGATTTCGCCGCCGTTAGCCTCTATGTCTATCTTCACTGCATCCAGAAGTGTCTGCGAGCCACCCTCAAGGTAGCCAAGTTTCTCCTTAAACAAACTGTAGCGTGATCTACCAATACGGCGGATACGGCTCCAGATCCAAGCAGCGGACAAATTATCACTGTATGCATAAAACTTGTAGTCAAACAAACGGCGCCATAACACTTCCCAGGCCTCTGAGCCAACCCATTTACGGATCCACCCGGTAGCTTCGACTGAGTCTAACGGCCTCCAGTCGTTACGTTTGGTACATAGAAATGCAAAAAGCCCGTAGCGGAGTTTCGCCAGCATACCAAGGCCCCGGAATTTTAGAAGAGCTATAGGGTTCCCCCAGGGCTGTAGTTCGTTTTGGTACCAATAGCCCATCTTGGTTTCTATCCAGCGCATTTTTTCTGCCAGACCGAGTTCGTCTAGGACTTTCAAAAAATCATGATCGGAGATGCAATGAAAGTGGTAATAGCGTTCTATTGTCAGGCCTGAGAAATCAAAGGATGCGGTCATCCCACCTATACGGTCGTCAGCTTCGAATATAATCGGAGTGTGCCCATCTCTGGCGAGCTGATAAGCAACAGCTAATCCCATAGGCCCTGCGCCCAGTACGGCAATACGTTGCCCCATTATTAAAACTCCAGCTGGATTTTACTGTAAATCGGATGATTGAATGTTTCGTCTATAGCTGTGGTAAATGGGGTATACGGTACGCCAAAAAGCGTCGGCCAGTCGATAACCTCAAACTCATCTTTAGTGCTCAGTGCCGCCAGTTGTTGAGTAGTAAATGGAGGGTTTTTGTCAAATACCCCCCAGAGCCAAAGTAAAGAGTAAAAAATACCGTACGGGATTTTCACAATTGTCGTCTTCGAGCGCGTTACTCGTTTTATTTCACGGATGATATCGATGTAATCAATTTTTTCATGTCCGGAAATGTTAAAAACACCTTGTTTTTCATGTTGTTCTATACAGCTAATTATTATATTGGAGAAGTCGCCCGCGTACAGAGGCTGGCGCATAAAACGGCCGTGACCTGGAATTGGGTACACCGGCGTTTTACTCATGAAGCGTGCCAGCCAGCCTAAGTGCTTTCGGTCAAACCAGCCGTACATTAGTGTCGGGCGTAATATGGGACAAGGAATATTACTTGCCAGCACTAACTCCTCTTGCTCTCGTTTCGATCTCGTATAAAAGTCATCGGCATTAGACTCTAGTACGGATGAGCTAATATGAACAAGACGCAGTTTTTGGTTTGCTTTAATTATGTCAAGGATAAGGCGTGTTGATTCAACGTTATTGCGCAGGAATTCCTGATAATCATTGCCGCCAATTTGGGCTTGCAGCATAACAACCACGCCCGAATCAACAAAGTGGCGATCCCAATTGCCTTTTTTCGAAAGTTCCGCGTACTCGATGGTTAGCTCGGGATGAAGAGATTTTAAAACATTTAAATTGGTTTGGTGTTTGTCGAGCACAACGATATCGGTATACCCTCGACTTTTCAGTTGGGCGACTAGATTTTGGCCAACGAGCCCTGCTCCACCAGGAAGTATGATTTTCATGTTGGCTCTCCTTGTGATGCCAAAGCATTTGAATTAAAAAATATTTTTTTACACCAACTGATGCAGCTTACAAAACCTATACTCAGGAAAATGCAGAGTATAGGTAATAGTGCCAGCATTTCTTTGAACCTAACGCCTAGCAACATTGCGGAGGAGCTTACTAGCAAAATAATAGACAGGGCCAACATGCTTGCAGAGAAAATAGTTCTATTGTTTTGTGTTTTGAATATTGCGAAACACGAAGCTAAGGCTAGGAGGGTATAAAGCCAAGATGGAGGTGTTAGAAGGCTGAGCCGTTCAAAAAAGACCATACCCCTATATCCTGCTTCCTCAGCAGGGTTCCAATAAAGCATATGCTGAGGTATACGGCCCTCTGGTGTTGAAATTTTAACATTGCCCTCTGAGTTTGTTGCCTTTCCAATATTCATGCCCAAACTGTCTGAGTTGAATGGTGTTAGCTGAAGTTTTTTGCCAATGAAAAAAACAGACCAGCCAGATACCAACCTCTCTATATGCTTCAAGGGTTGTGTTATTAGCGATTCTTTATAAACCGATATACCTAAGGCGTCTGCTTGTGGGAGACCAATATAGTAATAAGCCGGGATTGCGGAAACTGACATTACGAAGTTGTTCGGCAAGTGATTTTTGGTCGTGAAGTCAACCAAGTCGGCGCGCGATGCGTTCATCAGATAGTTATACTTTTCAAGATAGGGGGCTTTGATGTCTTTCGGTGCTCCCCAGTCTACTTCTTGATAAGCAGCCGCTCTAAAGTAGTCTTGAGGTAAAATCGAGCCAAGAGCCCGCCATCTTAGGGTGTTTATACCAAGTTTATTAGGGTCTTGAGTAATATAGTCTTTCGGTATCGCATCGATCAGGACCCATGCGTGATCGTAGCTTAGTTGTCGAGTGCCCGTAGAGGGGTAATGGAACGACTCAATAAACATAAAGCCCAGAGTCAGACTGACTGCACAGGTGACGATGGAAGTAACGATTTTCCAGATCCAGGCCTTATTGTCGCAAATTAATAGAATTGCGATCACTGGAGCAATAACTAGTGAGTTGAATTTTACGAGATAGGCACAGGTAAGCACTGTCGCTGATAGCGTATAGAGAAGGATTTTGGCATGGTTATCTATCTTAAATGCCCATAGACCTGTGATTAACGTTATCGCCAACAAATCGCCTTGCAGCCAATCCGGACCGATGGAGTTGACCCCCCCCATGAAAAATACGCTGCCACCCCATGCTAGGCACATGAGAGCTGCCGAAAGTCTTCCGAATACTTTGCTGCATATAAATGTGCAAATAAAAATCGTGGACAAATGAAAATAAAATTGAATTAATTGTAGTTGATGTAGCCAGCCCAAATCAAGTATGTCGCTTCCGTTGGGGATGCCGACTGTATCTAAGGCAATTCGCGCGCCCAACGCATAACCGCTCGCGTGGATGAGATTTGATACGCCGGAAAAAATCATTCCTGCGTAGTTAGGGTAGTCGAACGCGGCGATATTTACCGGGTACGTATATAGGTAGCAAAAATTCAGCAGTGAGACTATCATTAAGGTGATTGGTAATAAACACATCTGTGCTAAATCACCCGGTGATTTTATCGCTATCATTAGTGCATCCCTCCCTCGGTAACGCTGGATGTAAATATAGTTTTAGTATGAAGTTAAGAATTTATAGGTTATAAATTCATTCGTTTGAACATGAAGCTTGGTAGAAGCTTGATGATTAACATTATGAGTGACCAGAATTTAGGTGTGTAAAGTGTGTTGGTTTTACGCTCAATTGCGTTCACAATGTTTAACGCTACTTTTTCGGGTTGTGCTATCAATACGGTTGGCAACTGCAATCCTGCTGTCATAGGTGTTTCTACGAAGCCAGGCTTTATCGTAGTAACTGATACACCAACTTTGAATAGTCTTACCCGTAGTCCTTCGCAGAAGGTGGAAACTGCAGCTTTAGCCGTGCCGTATAAGTAATTTGATGGGCGCCCTCGATCTCCTGCTACTGAGGAAATTACTGCCAAGGCGCCGTATCTCTGAGTCTCGAACTGGTTTGCTAGCAAAGTAAGCAGTGCTATTACTGATATGGCATTGTTTGACATTTCGTGTAATGCAAAATTTACGTCTTTTTCGCATAGTTGTTGGTCGGGTAATGTGCCATGAGCAATTAGTGCGATATCGATTTGCGTCAAGGTTGAAATGCATTTATCAAGCATCGCTGGATGTGCGGCGATATCGTTGGCATCAAGGATATGACTGGTTACTGCTTTTGCGCCGCGTGCCAGTAGGTCGTCAGAAACTTGCGATAATTTTTCGGAGTTTCGTCCCACCAAAAAAAGCTCTGCACCCTCTTTGGCCCAGATCCTTGCACAGGCTGTGGCGATAGCTGAGGTTGCCCCGATTATTAATACACGTTTCATAAAGATACTCTTTTCCAAAATCGGGATTTAATGGCTGGGTCGCGCAAGGCTTCCACTTGCTCCCACGCAGGATAGAAGCATCGAAAGTAATCACCACTCATATGAGCATCTTTGGCTGGATACAACCGGCCACCGGAGGCTGCAACAATGGCATCTAGCTTGCGAAACAGGTTTGGTTCTAGTCCGGTTTTCTGCGAAAAGTCCAGCGCTAAAGAGGTACCGGGTAATGGAAAGGACAATAGACCTGGCGACGTAACGTCGCCGCAGCGTTTTAAAACCGCAAGAAATGAACCTTCGCCCGCTTTTGCGATTGCGCTAAGTAGTTCATGTATTGCCGGCTCTGCGTTTACCTCTGGGATAACGCACTGGAATTGTTGAAATCCCTTGGGGCCATAAATCCGGTTCCAGTTCAGAATGCCATCAAGAGGATAGAAAAAGGGCTCGTAGTGTACATTCTGCCGAAACTTTTTTTCAGGCTGCAATTGCCAGTATGCTTTGTTAAACCAATTGAGCGTGTAACGGTTTATGGGTGAGAGTGGTGGTGTAATCGGGACATTGAGTTTTGAATTTTTTCTTACTGTCAGTTGGCCGTACTTGGCGTGGTCACCGACAATATAAACGCCACGGCCGACTTCGCTCCCTTTTGCAAGGCAGTCGATCCAGGCAACACTATATTCATGTTGATGATCAAGTTCGGTTGACAGTGCAAAGAAATCACTTAAATTACTAAAGCGTACTTTAGTGCTGTCAATGGCGCTGGAGGTTATTGGGAGTAAACTTATGTCGCACCAAGTAATGATGCCGGTGAGACCAAGCCCTCCGATAGACGCTGAATAAAATTTAGTGTTCTCTTCACGTGAGCAAGTTAGATGTCCTTCGTTACTACGCAGCAGGCCAAAGCTATTTACGTGGTTACCAAATGTTCCACGGCGGTGATGGTTTTTGCCGTGTACGTCGTTCGCGATGGCACCACCAACGGTAACGAACTGCGTTCCCGGTGTTACAGGTAAGAACCAACCTAGTGGTATAGCAACTTCAAGAATTTGAGCGAGTGTTATTCCGGCCTCAACAACAATACGTCCCTTCTTCCAGTCTGCCTTTATGAGTCGGTCCATCGAGCGTGTGACAATAACTTGATCGCTTGTTGCCAGACAGCTGTCACCATAGCTGCGCCCGCTTCCATATGGAAGCGTCTCCTCGAATCTGTCCCGCATAGATATCAAAGTTGAATGCAGTTCGGATCTCCAGCTACAAAAACTCCCTGTCTGGGGGTGATTGGGATAGCGACCCCAGGAGAAGAGATTGGAGTTCATGCTGCGCCCCAAAATACAACGCAGAATAAAGTCCCAACCATAAGACTGACCCTGTCACGGATAGCGAATACCACAGGGTCTTCGTGGATCAGGCCTCTGTGTGTCAACATCCAGACTCGGGTAATCCAAAACAACAGCAGGGGACAGGCCAGCCAGATGATCTGGGGATGTGAATAAAGATTGATCGTCGCAGGGTCATGTATATAGAGTGCAAGAACCATAACGGCGAGATAACCCGATGATGCTCCTAGTGAAGAGATCATTTCTAGGTCATCTGGATAGTATCCACGCCCACGTGTTTTTCCTGTGCGCCCTTTGACTCTGGCTTCACGTAACTCTGCGTAGCGTTTGACCAGCGCTAGGCTTAAAAACATAAACATCGAGAAAGCCAGCATCCAAAAGGTAAGTTCCAGTTTGAAGGCTGCAGCGCCCGCAATAATTCTAAGCGTATAGAGTGTTGCCAGCGCTATTACATCCACGGCCATTTGCCGCTTTAGATAAAGGGAGTAAGCAAGCGTTAGAAAATAATAAACAAGAAGCACGGCTGCGAATTGCCAAGGCAGCAAAAAAACTGCGCCGATAAATGCGGAGCCTAATAATAATGGAAATGCGACAATTCCCGTTTTGATTGATAAATTGCCGGATGCGAATGCTCTGCTTTTTTTTGAGTGGTGATGGCGGTCGTCTGCTAAATCCAGCAGATCATTTAATATGTATACACTAGATGCGCAAAGTCCAAATAATATGAACGCAAGCACTCCCTGCCATACCAGTGTCGGATTGGTTATCTGGTGCGCTGCAAGGAGAGGTACAAAAATAAGGCTGTTCTTCATCCATTGATGGATTCTGAGCGCGGAAATCCAGGTTTTTAGAGGTGCAGCACTGGACCGTATTGTTTGCTTGACGTTACCCAGTGCCTGCGCCCTGCGCTCTACACCGCGCTCCGGATCAACGACATATGCATGTCTTGCTGCTGACCAGACTGAAATGTCGTCACAGGAATTTCCAACGTAGTCAAATCCGAACTCACCGAAGTGTTCGATTAATACGCCCCGCTTGATGAGCGCTGATAGGTTACGCTCATCGTTTGTCGCTAGAACAAGATCAAATAGTTGCAGGTGCTCAGCAATTTGCTCTGCAAGAGTGTGATGGCTGGCGGTAGCCAGTACGACCGAGCGTTTTTCGTCTCGTGCTTTTTTTATCAGCTCAAGTACTGCCGGATTGTAGGGGAGGACAGTAACGTCTATGTGGGTAGCGCGGGCCAAACGCGCCTTTAGTACAGTCTTGCCTTGTGCTAGCCATCCGATCGTTTTGTAGGATTGAAATGGGTGGCTGCGCAGGAATGCCATGCCGGTTTCGACCAATAGATCCGAGCGTAATAAAGTTCCGTCGAGATCAACCACGAGAGGGTGAGTCACAAGATCTGTCCTTGAATGCTGGACTGAGGAATCAGCTTTTAATAGGTCAACGAAAGCCGTTGACAATGATGTGGCCATTACTATGGTGGCCAGACCGTCTTCGGCATTAAATTTTGCGTTGCACGTTATCATAGAGCCGCGTTCCAGTCATGATTCGTCTTCGGGTTTAGGTGTCGCACCTTGCAGCAATCAGGCGATTGGTTGGGCTTTAGGGGGAGCCATTGATCCAGGGCAAACGGTCCGGTATCGCGGTGGTGCGCTTCCCAAATTGGGGGAACGGCCGGCTGACATCGAACCGCCGATACGCTTTGTGCTGATGATTTTTCTGGGGAGATTTGCCGTTTGACTAGGAGATCGGGGGGGGATAAATGCGTTCGGGTTGCTGGTGATACTGCATTCAGCCCATTTTGCTCCGGGGCGCATGTGTGATTTGATCCGAGCTGGCTGTGATGTCCAATTCAGGGAAGCACGAGTGCGTTGATTAGATCTGAGTAATATTGGCCATCAATCAGGTTTATAGTGTGAGGCTTGGGCTATAAAATTCACTCAATTGTCGTTGCCGCCGAATGGAGCTCTCCTGGGTGTTTGATAGGATTATGGAAAGGATAAGGTTGTTTTTGCTGGGGTTACCGCGTCGGCAAAAAAGACTGCTACAGGTCGTCACAGACGTCGTTTTGGTATGGGCTGCTCTGTGGCTGGCCTTTATTGTGCGATTGGGGGTTGACGAGTTGGTCAACCCTTTCAAGGTTCACCTGTGGCTGTTCGTCTGCGCTCCCGTTGTCGCTATCCCTCTGTTCATCCGCTTCGGCATGTACCGTGCCGTCATGCGCTACTTCGGCAGTGACGCCCTCATAGCCATCGTCAAGGCCGTAAGCCTCTCTTCACTGATCCTGGCAGTCGTTGTCTATTGGTACAGCAATCACCAAACCGTCGTACCACGCTCCATCATCTTCAACTACTGGTGGCTAAGCCTGGTCATCATCGGCGGTCTGCGCCTTTGCATGCGCCAATATTTCATGGGCGACTGGTTTACCGCCGCTCAGCACGTACCGTTCGCCAATCGCGACGATGGTTTGACCAAGGTCGCCATCTATGGCGCGGGGGTCGCGGGCAATCAGCTTGTCGCGGCGCTTCGCATGGGGCGGGTGATGCGGCCTGTGGCCTTCATCGATGACGACGCGAGTATCGCGGATCGCTCTATTTCTGGTCTGCAGGTCTACAAGCCCAAGCACATTCAGCAGATGATCGACGTCACTGGCGCGCAGGAAATTCTTCTGGCACTGCCGTCGTCGACTCGTGCGCGGCGTAGGGAGATTCTCAATATGCTTGAGAGTTTCCCATTGCACATACGAAGTGTTCCGAATTTCACTGACCTGGCCAGTGGTCGGGTGAAGGTCGAGGATATCCAGGAAGTCGACATTGCCGACTTGCTGGGGCGTGACTCGGTACCGGCTCAGCCTGACTTGCTGGAGCGTTGTATCAAGCGCAAAACGGTCATGGTGACCGGTGCGGGTGGCTCTATCGGTGCGGAGCTTTGCCGGCAGATTTTTTCTCTTGGTCCTACGACGCTAATCCTGTTTGAACACAGCGAGTTCAATCTTTACAGCATTCTTTCCGAGTTGGAGAAACGAGCCTGTCGTGAGTCCCTGTCTGTTCGTCTGCTGCCTATCCTCGGTTCTATCCGGCATCAGGACAAGCTCCTGGATGTGATGAAAACCTGGAAAGTGGACACGGTTTACCACGCAGCGGCCTATAAGCATGTGCCAATGGTCGAGCACAATATCGCCGAAGGCGTGTTGAACAATGTGATGGGGACGCTCAATACCGCACAAGCCGCCTTGCAATCAGGTGTTGCCAACTTTGTGCTGATCTCCACCGACAAAGCCGTGCGTCCGACCAATGTGATGGGTAGCACCAAGCGCTTGGCCGAAATGACGCTGCAGGCGCTTAGTCGTGAGATTGCGCCGGTACTGCTGGGTGACAAGGCCAATGTATCGCGCGTCAACAAGACCCGGTTCACGATGGTGCGCTTTGGTAATGTGCTGGGCTCCTCCGGTTCGGTGATCCCGTTGTTCCATAGCCAGATCAAGTCGGGCGGACCATTGACAGTCACTCACCCGAAGATCACGCGTTACTTCATGACCATTCCCGAGGCAGCGCAACTGGTGATCCAGGCGGGCTCGATGGGGCAGGGCGGCGATGTGTTCGTGCTGGACATGGGGGAGCCGGTGAAGATTGTCGAACTGGCGGAAAAAATGATTCACCTGTCCGGTTTGAGTGTGCGCTCGGAGCGCAATCCTCAAGGCGACATCGCCATCGAATTTACGGGCCTGCGCCCTGGCGAGAAGCTTTACGAGGAGTTGTTGATCGGCGACAACGTCGCGGCGACTCAGCACCCGATGATCATGAGTGCCAATGAAGACCATCTGCCTTGGGACGTACTCAAGACGCGGCTCACCGAGCTGCTCGGTGCTGTCGAGCGGGATGACTATTCACGGGTTCGTCAGTTGTTACGCGAAACCGTCAGCGGCTACGCCCCGGATGGTGAAATCGTCGACTGGATCTACCAGCAACGCCGCCTCGAGCCCTGATTGTTACACACCCTGTAACCGATACATTTTTGACAGGCTCACGGCATGACCTAGGTTTGGGAGGCAGCTTCGGAAAAGCTGCTTCTTTCCTATCGATGTCATGGAGCGTCACTTATGCGTACAGGCTATTTCTACTCTCTGGTTTTTGCCCTGCTGACCAGCGCCTCTATTGCCGCTATCGCTGCACCTGCGACAAACACGGAGGCTGTCACGGCGCCATTGGCAGTACAGGTTGCGCCGTCCGGGGAGTCTGCAAAAGTGAATCTCAATGCAGCGGATGCAACGACACTGCAGCGGGAACTCGCCGGAGTAGGTGAGGCCAAGGCCAAGGCGATTGTTGCATATCGTGAAAGTAATGGACCGTTTGCATCACTGGATGAGTTGTTGGAAGTCAAAGGCATCGGCAAGGCGATTCTGGACAAGAATCGTGACAAGCTTGAGGTGAACTGATTCGTAGAAGCTAGTGCCAGAGGCCGGTCATTGACCGGCCTTTTTCGTTGGAACGCCCAATTGTTTCTGGCAGTGGGTATTAGGGAGCAGTGGGAGAAGGTCCAGGTGGCGGTGCCCGCAAAACTTTCATCTTGCTCCGTAGCGCCTATGATTTGTGTGGGCGGTCGAGCCCTCTGGTATCAGTCATTTTTCAACGTTTCATTAGTGGAAACCGGTCCCATGAAAACGATGTTTGGTAGCCTGATACGCAACATTGGCCTGGTTTTCCTGGGCAGCGTGCTGATTGCCACTGCTGCTCTGGCCGAGGAGGCACCGGGTATGCGTGTCGGCGTGCGCGGTGAAATCACCGGGGTGTCCGAAGAGGTCTTGAAGGTGCATGCCAACACGGGTGAGAACGTGGTCATCCAGTTGACCAAGGACACCCAGGTTCGCGCCGTAACGCCGGCCAACATCGAAGACATCAAGCCCGGCAGCTATATTGGATCTGCGGCAATACCGCAAGACGATGGCACGCTCAAAGCGTTGGAAGTGCATGTGTTTCCGCCTGAAATGGCCGGAACCGGCGACGGTCATCATCCATTCGATCTGGTCAAGGGCAGTAGCATGACCAATGGCATCGTCGCTGATCTGGTGGTCAGCAATGGTCGAGTCCTGACTGTCAATTACAAGGGTGGCCGGCAGACCATCCTGGTGCCGGAAGATGTGCCGATCGTCAACCTGACACCGGCTGACCGCAGCCTGCTCAAAGTCGGGGTCAAGGTCGTGTTGTTCGCTACCCAAAGCGCTGACGGCACCCTGACGGCACAATCGATTTCGGCCGGCAAGGATGGCGTGGCGCCACCGATGTAGAGTTTTTTTGTGACGAATGCTTCGGGCTGGTCGCCAGGCTCAAGAACCACCCCTCACCCTAACCCTCTCCCGGAGGGAGAGGGGACTGACTGAGGTGTTCTTTCGAGTTACATCGACCTGAAAGTCCGAGTTGAACTCAGGTTTTGAAAGGCTTGGATATCTGCTCCCTTTCCCCTCTCCCCGTGGGGAGAGGGCTGGGGTGAGGGGGGATTTCGGATCAGAACAGAGCATTCAGGCGCTGAGTTTTCTTAACTGACCAGCATTAACCCGCAGGTCGCCTTTTCACTTACTGCCCGCTATAAATCTGGTCGAAAACCCCACCATCGTTGAAGTGGGTTTTCTGCACGGTGCGCCAGTCACCGAAGGTTTTCTCCACCGACAGGAAGTCGACTTTCGGGAAGCGGTCGGTGTGCTTGGCCAAAACGGCCGGGTCACGCGGACGCAGGTAGTTGGCGGCGGCGATTTCCTGGCCTTCCGGCGACCACAGATACTTCAGGTATTCCTCGGCGGCAGCGCGGGTGCCTTTCTTGTCGACGACTTTGTCGACCACGCTCACCGGCGGCTCGGCTTCGGCGGAGACGCTTGGGTAGATGACTTCGAACTGGTCGCGGCCGAACTCACGGGCGATCATTTCCGCTTCGTTCTCGAAGGTCACCAGCACGTCGCCGATCTGATTGGTCATGAAGGTGGTGGTGGCTGCGCGGCCGCCGGTGTCGAGTACCGGGGCTTGTTTGAACAGCTTGCCGACGAAGGCCTTGGCCTTGTTCTCGTCACCGCCGTTTTTCAGCACATAACCCCAGGCTGACAAATAGGTGTAGCGGCCGTTGCCCGAGGTTTTCGGGTTGGGCACGATCACCTGCACGCCGTCCTTGAGCAGGTCGGGCCAGTCTTTCAGGGCTTTCGGGTTGCCCTTGCGTACGATAAACACGGTGGCGGAAGTGAACGGCGCGCTGTGGTCCGGCAGGCGAGTCACCCAGTTGTCTGGCACCAGTTTGCCGTTGTCGACCAGGGCGTTGATGTCGGTGGCCATGTTCATGGTGATGACGTCAGCCGGCAGGCCGTCGATCACTGAACGAGCCTGTTTGCTGGAGCCGCCGAAGGACATCTGCAAGGTGATGTTTTCGTTGTGCTCGGCTTGCCAGTGTTTCTGGAAGGCAGTGTTGTAGTCCTTGTAGAAATCGCGCATCACGTCATAGGACACGTTGAGCAGGGTCGGTGCGGCCTGGGCCACGCTCGCGAGGGTCAGGCCGGCGGCCAGAAGTGAGGCGCCAAAGATCTTTTTCACTGCACATTCCTTTTGTTCGAGATGAAGGCAATTTGCCGTCGACTATAGCCGGGGCTACATATCCCTTTAAAGATTAAAAAGTACTTTGCTTATTCTATTTTCTTGAACAGTGCATTACCGCAGCGTGAGCAAAATGCCGCGCTGTGTTCATGCTGGTTTTTGCGGCACACCGGGCAGTCATGTTGCAGCTGTTCGCCGCGCATGGCGTTGGCCAGTTCGGCGGTAAAAATCCCGGTGGGGACGGCGATGATCGAGTAACCGGTGACCATCACCATCGCCGAGATGACCTGCCCCAAAGCGGTCTTGGGCACGATGTCGCCGTAGCCGACGGTGGTCAGGGTGACGATAGCCCAATAGATCCCTTTGGGAATGCTGGTAAAGCCATGCTCCGGGCCTTCGACCACATACATCAGTGTGCCGAACACCGTTACCAGCGTGCAGACGCTGAGCAGGAATACGATGATTTTCTGTTTGCTGCCGCGCAAGGCGTCGAGCAGGTAATGGGCCTGCTTCAGGTAGGGGAGCAGTTTGAGCACGCGAAAGATCCGCAGCATACGGATGATCCGGATGATCAGCAGGTACTGCGCGTCGCTGTAATACAGCGCAAGGATGCCTGGAACAATCGCCAGCAAATCCACCAGCCCGTAAAAACTGAAGGCGTAACGCAGCGGCCTGGGCGAGCAGTACAAGCGCACTATGTACTCGACCAGGAAGATCAGGGTAAAGCCCCACTCGATGTACGCCAGGGTGTTGGCGAAGTTCTGATGAACGTCATCGATGCTGTCGAGGATCACCACCACCAGGCTGGCAAGGATGATCAGCAGCAGCGTTTTATCGAAGCGCCGCCCGGCCACCGTATCGGTCTGGAAAATCATCACGTACAGGCGCTTGCGCCACGTGTCGTTGCTGTCCATTCAAATCGCCTTGGCCATAAATCAGCGCAGCCTAGGTTGATTCTCCGAGGTTTGGCAAGGCGCACTGTCTGTGGTCGCTTGGCGCAGCAGGCGGATACCCGAACGCAGCAACCAGCAGGCGAGGATGAACGGTGCAGTCAGGGTCGCCAGCCCCACGGCAGCGAAAGCCGGTGTGAGGAGGATCGCCAGTGCGATGCCCAGCAGCGGCAGCCAGGGTTGACGGGGTTGTTGACTGAGGGCGAGGGCGGCCAGTGCCGGGTTGTAGCCATACAGGCCGAGCAATGCGCCGGGAGTCTCGTTCAGCCACAAGGCGCAGAGCAGACCCGCGGCGCAACCCACCAGTGCCCAGAGCGCGGCGCGGCGATTGGCGAGCAGCAGACCGGCAGCGATCAACACACCCGCCAGGGGATGGTCGAGGAAGATGACTTGGCCCAGGCCTTTGAATTCGGCGCCGAGCAGGCTAAGGGCGTCGAGTTCCGGCAGTGGCGCAGGTGCCGAATGGGCCGGGGCAGCAATGCTCAGCAGTATCCAGCCCAATCCCACGAAAGGTGCGGTGTAGGCGGGCAGAAAATGCTGGTCGCGAGTTCGCTTGAGCCATTGCTGGGTGACGATCGCACTCAGTCCGCTGCTCGCAATGATCAGTGGCGGCAGCATGGCCGACCAGTTGAACTGCAGGCTCAGCAAGAGGCCGAGCAAGACGCCGTTGTAGCTGAAGAGCCCGGCTTGACGATCAGTCTTGGCGTAGCCGCGACGTTGCGCGGTGAGCAAGCCGGCCACGCCACCCAAGAGGGCACCGCCGAGCAACGTCGGAGCGGTAAACAGGATGGCTAACAGGCACAGCAGGCCGCACAGCGGATGGCGCTGGAGGAAAATCTGACTGAAGCCGTTGAGCAGGGCAGTGGCCCAGTCGGGGCAGTGGGTGTTGAAGTGGTTGGAGGGCATTTTGAGTCTATGTCTGGTAAACCGAGGCGCCCCCATCGCGAGCAAGCTCGCTCCCACAGTTGATCTGTGTTGCTCACAAAATCAATGACTGAACAGAGATCCAGTGTGGGAGCGAGCTTGCTCGCGATGAGGCCGGAACAGGCGCTAAATCAACGTCTCTATACGCAACGAGTTAGTGGACCCCGGCTGACCGAAAGGCACGCCCGCAGTGATCAACAACGTGTCGCCACGCTTGGCCATGCCTTGCGCCTGGGCGATTTCCAGCGCGGTGGAGCACACCTCGTCGACTTGCCGCAAACGATCGTTGACCACCGAGTGCACGCCCCATGCCACGCTCAAGCGCCGCGCGGTTTGCAGGTTCGGCGTCAGGTTGAGGATCGGCACCGCTGGCCGCTCCCGCGCCGCACGCAAACTCGAACTGCCGGATTCGCTGTAGTTCACCAGTACCGCCACCGGCAGGATGTTGCTGATCCGGCGGATCGCACAGCTGATGGCGTCTGAAGTCGTGGCTTCGGCTTTTGGCCGGCTGACATCCAGTTGCGCCTGGTAATCCGGACCGCTTTCGACCTGGCGGATGATCTTGCTCATCATCTGCACCGCTTCGAGCGGGTAATCGCCAGAAGCGGTTTCCGCCGAGAGCATCACCGCGTCTGCCCCTTCAGCTACCGCGTTGGCGACGTCGGTTACTTCGGCCCGTGTCGGCGCCGGAGAGAAGCGCATCGACTCAAGCATCTGGGTCGCCACCACCACCGGTTTGCCGAGCTGGCGGCAGGTGCTGATGATGTCTTTCTGGATCTGCGGCACGCTCTCGGCCGGCACTTCCACGCCCAGATCGCCACGAGCGACCATGATCGCGTCGCTCAGTTCGGCGATTTCGTGCAGCTGTTCAACAGCCGACGGTTTTTCGATTTTCGCCATCAAAAAGGCTTTGTTGCCGATCAGTGCGCGGGCTTCACGAATGTCTTCTGGGCGCTGCACAAATGACAGCGCGACCCAATCGACACCCAACTCCAGACCGAAACTCAAGTCGCGACGATCCTTGGCGGTCAACGGGCTGAGATCGAGCACCGCTTGCGGTACGTTGACGCCTTTGCGGTCCGACAGCTCGCCGCCATTGAGCACCGTGGTATCGATGGCATCGGCGTACTTGGTCACCACCCGCAAACGCAGTTTGCCGTCGTCCAGCAGCAGGTCCATGCCGGGCTCCAGCGCGGCGATGATTTCCGGGTGCGGCAGGTTGACCCGACGCTCGTCACCCGGCGTGGCGTCGAGGTCCAGGCGCAGGGCCTGACCGCGCACCAGTTGCACCTTGCCCTCGGCAAACTGGCCGACCCGCAGTTTCGGGCCTTGCAGGTCCATCAGAATGCCGAGCGGATAATTGAGCTGGCGCTCGACTTCACGAATCCACTGGTAACGCTTGGCGTGGTCGGCGTGATCGCCATGGCTGAAGTTCAGGCGAAAGATGTTCACCCCGGCTAGTACCAGCTCGCGGATGTCATCAATACCGTCGGTGGCGGGGCCGAGGGTGGCGAGGATTTTGACCTTTTTGTCAGGCGTCATGTTCAGGGCTCTCGAGGATCAGGATGGCGCGGAAGTCGTTGACGTTGGTGCGCGTTGGCTCGGTGACGATCAGCCCGTCGAGCGCTGCGAAATAGCCATAGCCATTGTTGTTGTCCAACTCGTCGCTGGCGCTCAAGCCCAGGGCGGCAGCGCGGGTGTAGCTGTCCGGGGTCATGATTGCGCCGGCGTTGTCTTCGGAGCCGTCAATGCCATCGGTATCGCCGGCCAGCGCGTAAACACCGGGCAGGCCTTTGAGGTTGTCGGTCAGGCTCAGCAGGAACTCGGCGTTGCGCCCGCCACGGCCATTGCCGCGGACGGTGACGGTGGTTTCGCCGCCGGAGAGAATCACACAGGGCGCCGCCAACGGCTGACCGTGCAGCACCACTTGGCGCGCGATCCCGGCGTGGACTTTCGCCACTTCGCGGGATTCGCCTTCCAGATCGCCGAGGATCAACGGACTGAAACCGGCCTGGCGGGCTTTCACCGCTGCTGCTTCCAGGGATTGCTGCGGGCGGGCGATCAACTGGAAATGGCTGCGGGCAAGGCTCGGATCGCCGGGTTTTACCGTCTCCGATTCAGGGCTCTGCAACCAGCTGCGCACCGACGCCGGAACCTCGATGGCGTAGCGCTTGAGGATCGCCAGGGCTTCGGCCGAGGTGCTCGGATCGGCCACGGTCGGGCCGGAAGCGATCACGGTGGCGAGGTCACCCGGGACATCGGAAATCGCGTAGGTGTAAACCGTCGCTGGCCAGCAGGCCTTGCCCAGACGGCCACCCTTGATCGCCGAGAGGTGCTTGCGCACGCAGTTCATCTCGCCGATGGTCGCGCCGGATTTGAGCAGGGCTTTGTTGATCGCCTGTTTGTCGGCCAGGGTGATACCGGCTGCGGGCAAGGCGAGCAGGGCCGAACCGCCGCCCGAGAGCAGGAAGATCACCCGGTCGGTTTCGTTCAGGTTACTCACCAGCTCCAGCACCCGTTTGGCCACGGCCAGACCGGCTGCATCAGGCACCGGGTGGGCGGCTTCGACCACTTCGATTTTTTCGCAAGGGGCGCCGTGACCGTAGCGGGTGACCACCAGGCCAGACACTTCGCCCTGCCAGCAGCGCTCGACCACCTGGGCCATGGCCGCGGCGGCTTTGCCGGCACCAATGACGATCACCCGACCGCTGCGATCTTTCGGTAAATGGGCTTCGAGGACCTGCTGCGGATGGGCCGCGTCGATGGCTGTGGCAAACAGCTCGCGCAGGAATTGTTGCGGATCGACCGACATGGCGGGCTCCCGGAATTCTTGTTATTTGGAGGGCAACTCGGTTCCTTGTGGGAGCGAGCCTGCTCGCGATTCAGGCACCACGGTGTTTCAGGTGTATCCGCAGTGACTTCATCGCGAGCAGGCTCGCTCCCACAGGTTTTGTGCAGGGCTTACTTATCGCGAATCGAGAAGTTCGCCATGTGTTCCAGGCCCTTGATCAGCGCCGAGTGGTCCCAGTTGCTGCCGCCGAGGGCCGCGCAGGTGCTGAACACTTGCTGGGTGCCTGCGGTGTTGGGCAGGTTGATGCCCAGCTCGCGCGCACCGGCCAACGCCAGGTTGAGGTCCTTCTGGTGCAGGCTGATGCGGAAGCCTGGATCGAAGGTGCCTTTGATCATGCGCTCGCCGTGCACTTCAAGGATCTTCGAGGAGGCGAAACCGCCCATCAACGCTTCACGCACCTTGGCGGGATCGGCACCGTTCTTCGAGGCGAACAGCAGCGCTTCGGCCACGGCCTGGATGTTCAGCGCCACGATGATCTGGTTCGCCACTTTAGCGGTTTGACCGTCACCGTTGCCGCCGACCAGGGTGATGTTCTTGCCCATGCTCTGGAACAGTGGCAGCGCACGTTCGAACGCATCACTGTCGCCACCGACCATGATGCTTAGGGTCGCGGCCTTGGCGCCGACTTCACCACCGGACACTGGAGCGTCGAGGTATTGCGCGCCTTTCTCGTTGATCTTCGTCGCGAAGGCTTTGGTCGCGGTCGGCGAGATCGAGCTCATGTCGATGACCACTTTGCCTTTGCCAGCACCGGCGGCGACGCCGTCGGCACGGAACAGCACGTCATCGACCTGCGGGGTATCCGGCACCATGATGATGATGAATTCGGCTTCCTGAGCGACTTCTTTCGGGCTCGCCAGGGCGACTGCGCCAGCGGCGACGAGGTCAGCCGGAGCAGGGTCGTGGTGCGCCGACAGGAACAGGCTGTGACCGGCTTTCTGCAGGTTCAACGCCATTGGGTGGCCCATGATGCCGGTGCCGATAAATCCGATTTTAGCCATGAGAAAATCCTCTTGTTTTTATGTTGCTCAAGCAAATAGGGGAGCGCTGCTTTATGTGGGAGCGAGCTTGCTCGCGATAGCGGTGGAACAGGCAACAGTGATGTCGAATGTTATGGCCTCATCGCGAGCAGGCTCGCTCCCACAGGGGAGTCACGTCAGATTGCGTTATGGGTTTTCAACCAGCCAAGGCCTGCTTCCGTGGTGGTCAGCGGCTTGTATTCACAGCCGACCCAGCCCTGGTAACCGATGCGGTCCAGGTGTTCGAACAGGAAGCGATAGTTGATTTCACCGGTGCCCGGTTCGTTGCGGCCCGGGTTGTCGGCCAGTTGAATGTGGTTGATTTCTTCCAGGTGCGTGGCCATGGTGCGGGCCAGGTCACCCTCCATGATTTGCATGTGGTAGATGTCGTACTGCAGGAACAGGTTGGCGCTGCCCACTTGTTCGCGAATCGACAGGGCCTGGGCGGTGTTGTTCAGGTAGAAGCCCGGGATGTCGCGGGTATTGATGGCTTCCATCACCAGTTTGATGCCCACCGCTTGCAGCTTGTCGGCGGCATATTTGAGGTTGGCGACAAAGGTCTTTTCCACGGTGGCATCGTCGACGCCTTGTGGGCGGATACCCGCCAGGCAGTTGACTTGGGTGTTGCCCAGGACCTGTGCATAAGCGATCGCCAGATCGACGCCGGCGCGGAACTCTTCCACGCGATCCGGATGGCAGGCGATCCCGCGCTCACCTTTGGCCCAGTCACCGGCCGGCAGGTTGAACAGCACTTGGGTCAGACCGTTGGCATCCAGTTGAGCCTTGATCTCGGCGGAGCTGAAATCGTACGGGAACAGGTATTCGACACCGCTGAAGCCGGCTTTGGCGGCCGCTTCGAAGCGGGCAAGAAAATCCTGCTCGGTAAACAGCATGGACAGGTTGGCTGCGAAACGCGGCATGGTGGTCTCCTGTAAAAAATATGTGCCTGTAGCAGCTGCCGAGGCACGAGGCTGCGTTGGGCTGCGAAGCGGCCCCCGACGGAGGTCCTGCGGACACGCAACGCAGCCTCGTGCCTCGGCAGCTGCTACAGGTGACAAGTCATTCTTAATCCAGCAACGAAATCGCTGTCGGTGCGTCGCTGCCGACCAGCGCCAGGTCTTCGAATTCGTTGACGGCGTTGATCTCGGTGCCCATGGAAATGTTGGTCACGCGCTCCAGGATGATCTCGACGATCACCGGAACCTTGAACTCCTCGATCAGCTCCTCGGCCTTGCGCAGGGCAGGGGCGATGCCCGCCGGTTCGAACACGCGCAACGCCTTGCAACCCAGGCCCTCGGCAACCGCTACGTGGTCCACCCCGTAACCATTGAGCTCCGGTGCGTTGAGGTTGTCGAAGGACAATTGCACACAGTAGTCCATATCGAAACCGCGTTGCGCCTGACGGATCAGACCCAGGTATGAGTTGTTCACCACAACGTGGATGTACGGCAGTTTGAACTGCGCGCCCACCGCCAGTTCTTCGATCATGAACTGGAAATCATAGTCGCCCGAAAGTGCTACAACCTTGCGGCTCGGGTCAGCCTTGACCACGCCCAGTGCTGCCGGAATGGTCCAGCCCAAGGGGCCGGCCTGACCGCAGTTGATCCAGTGCCGCGGTTTGTAGACGTGCAGGAACTGCGCGCCGGCAATCTGCGACAGACCGATGGTGCTGACGTAGCAGGTGTCTTTGCCGAACACCTGGTTCATCTCTTCGTACACGCGCTGCGGTTTGACCGGCACGTTGTCGAAGTGAGTCTTGCGGTGCAGGCTGGCCTTGCGCTGCTGGCAGTCTTGCAGCCAGGCGCTGCGATCCTTCAGTTTGCCGGCGGCTTTCCACTCGCGGGCGACTTCGATGAACATTTTCAGTGCGAGGCCAGCGTCGGAAACGATGCCTTGATCTGGAGTGAACACGCGACCGATCTGGGTCGGTTCGATGTCGACGTGAATGAATTTGCGGCCTTCGGTGTACACGTCGACCGAACCGGTGTGACGGTTGGCCCAACGGTTACCCACGCCCAGCACCACATCGGACTTGAGCATCGTCGCGTTGCCGTAACGGTGCGAAGTCTGCAGGCCAACCATGCCGACCATCAGCGGGTGATCGTCCGGGATCGTGCCCCAACCCATCAGGGTCGGGATAACCGGAATACCGGTCAGCTCGGCGAACTCCACCAGCAGATCGCTGGCATCGGCGTTGATGATGCCGCCGCCGGCTACCAGCAATGGACGTTCAGCCTGATCGAGCATGGCCAGGGCTTTCTCGACTTGCTTGCGGGTTGCCGCGGGCTTGGCCAATGGCAGTGGTTCGTAGGCGTCGATGTCGAATTCGATTTCGGCCATCTGCACGTCGAACGGCAGGTCGATCAGTACCGGGCCAGGACGTCCGGAGCGCATTTCATAGAAGGCTTTCTGGAACGCGTAAGGCACCTGGCCCGGCTCCAGAACGGTGGTCGCCCACTTGGTCACCGGCTTGACGATGCTGGTGATGTCGACGGCCTGGAAGTCTTCCTTGTGCATGCGGGCGCGGGGTGCCTGGCCGGTGATGCAAAGAATCGGGATCGAGTCGGCCGAGGCGCTGTAGAGCCCGGTGACCATGTCGGTACCGGCAGGGCCGGAAGTGCCGATGCACACGCCGATATTGCCAGCCTTGGTGCGGGTGTAACCCTCGGCCATGTGCGAGGCGCCTTCAACGTGGCGAGCGAGGACGTGATCGATGCCGCCGACCTTTTGCAGGGCGGAGTACAGCGGGTTGATTGCAGCGCCGGGAATGCCAAAAGCGGTATCAACCCCTTCACGGCGCATCACCAGAACGGCGGCTTCGATTGCTCTCATTTTGCTCATGGTTTTGTGCCTCTTTACGTTTTGTAATTGTATACAAGTGGCTTTGCGCAGAGTGTATTCACGGCGGACGGCGCAGGTCAATCCATTTTCTCAAGCGGCTGTTTCATTCGTCGGAGGGCCATAAACACTGTGGCGTTTCGTCGCATGAGCTGCTTTTCGAGAATTATTGTATACAAAAAAATAATTCATTGTGTTCTATTTGTTGCATCGGGCTTCTCAAAAAGCGGATCCCCAAAGGCTTTCCCATAACAAGATAAGGACGGCACCCATGAGCGCTTTAACCTTGAAAGTCGCAGTCAGCCTGACCAATCAGGCCATCGCCTCCGGGCGCAAGATCGCCGCGGCACCGCTGACCATTGCAGTACTCGATGCGGGTGGGCATTTGCTGAGCTTGCAACGCGAAGACGGCGCCAGCCTGCTTCGTCCGCAGATCGCCATCGGCAAAGCCTGGGGCGCGATCGCGCTGGGCAAGGGCTCACGGCTATTGGCACTGGACGCGCAACAGCGCCCGGCATTTATCGCCGCGTTGAACAGCCTGGGGCAGGGCAGCGTGGTACCCGCGCCGGGCGGGGTGCTGATTCGTGATCAGGACGGGGTTGTGCTGGGGGCCATCGGCATCAGCGGCGACACCTCGGACATTGACGAGCAATGCGCGATCAGCGCCATCGAAGAGCAGGGGTTGCGGGCGGATGCGGGGGTGACGGCTTGATTTGAGTTGCCTGATCTACCGCTATCGCGAGCAAGCTCGCTCCCACAGGGGAATTGTGAGCACAGGAGATCCAATGTGGGAGCGAGCTTGCTCGCGATAGCTATCTACCAGACACATCCAGCTAAAAGTCTGCCTCTCTGTCATTCATTCGAACAACTAGCCTTTTCATGAGTTCATCATGAAAGGGGCAAGGGAATGCCTGATTTACCCGCTTCACATCGCTTGCGCATTGGCCGCTATGCCGAACAGAACCGAATTTACCTGCTAACCACTAACACGCTCGGCCGAAAATCTGTATTCGAGGATTTCGCTTCAGGCAGATTGGTCGTTGATCAATTTCGAAGTGCGCAGGATCAGGGATGGGCGAACTCATTGGCGTGGGTTGTCATGCCCGATCACTTTCATTGGTTGATCGAGTTGCAGCAGGGGTCGCTGAGTGGACTGATGCGAAAAACCAAATCTTTGAGCACGCAAGCTGTGAACAGGGCTACCGGTCGCAAGGGCAGTCTCTGGCAGCAGGGCTATCACGATCGTGCGCTGCGGCGAGAGGATGACTTGGTAAAGCTTGCTCGTTATGTCGTTGCAAACCCACTGCGGGCAGGGTTGGTCGAGCGACTGGGCGATTATCCGCTGTGGGATGCTATCTGGATTTGACCGAAAACCGAGTTGCCTCCATCGCGAGCAAGCTCGCTCCCACAGGGGATTTGTGAACACAGGAGATCAAGTGTGGGAGCGGGCTTGCCCGCGATGGGCGCGCCGGGGGGCTAACGATCCGGCTCGCAGCCCTTGAGCACCAACCGAATAATGGTTTGCGCCGCCGCTTCGTAGTCGCTTTCATCCAGCTTGGCCTTGCCGGTGACGGCGGAGATCTGCCAGTCGAAGTCGGCGTAGGTCTGGGTCGCGGCCCAGATGCTGAACATCAGGTGGTTGGGCTCGATCGGGGCGATCTGGCCGCGATCGATCCAGGTCTGGATGCAGTCGATGTTGTGCTTGGCCTGGGCGTTGAGCTGTTCGACCAGGTCGGCGCTCAGGTGCGGCGCACCGTGCATGATCTCGCTGGCAAACACCTTGGACGCGAACGGCAGGTCACGGGAGATACGGATCTTCGAACGAATGTAGCCGCTGAGCACTTCACTCGGCACGCCGTCGGCGTTGAACGGTGTCGAGGCCTGGAGAATCGGCTCGATGATGCTTTCCAGGACCTCGCGGTAGAGGTTTTCCTTGGATTTGAAGTAGTAATAGACGTTGGGCTTGGGCAACCCCGCCTTGGCCGCGATGTCACTGGTTTTGGTCGCAGCGAAGCCTTTGTCGGCAAACTCTTCACTGGCGGCACGCAGGATCAGTTCTTTATTGCGCTCGCGGATAGTGCTCATAAACCAGGTGATTCCTTGCCGATACTGGCGGTTGCGCATGGTAGCACCGGCCTCGCGCGGCGCTCAAGAATGCCGCCTGCTGCGCCTTATCGTTTGCGCCTGTCTCAGGGCTGAACAAACGGCTGGATGGGCGAGTGAATGGCAGGCGCACTGCTAGAGTTCAAAGGAGCGATCAGGCCTTTTGGCCATTTCTTGGGTAAACGGTCCGGCACTCACTTCGCATCGTTGCGTTTGGTGTTCAGTCCGTTTGAGTGAGAAACCGTGGTGAGGAGCAGGCGAGGTAAATTTGCTCTGGTGATCGGGGCTGTGCTGCTGGTGTTGTTGGCCGCCGCCCTGTGGATTTACCGCGAGAGAGGACAACACAAAGGCAAGCCGCCTGCGCCTGCCGAGCCGGTGGCGGTTGCGGCGGTGACCTTGCAGGATATCCCGGTGTACATCGATGCCCTGGGGACGGTCACGCCCACCCGCAGTGTGACCGTGATAACGCAGGTCAACGGCATTCTCGCCTCGGTCGAATTCGAGGAAGGCCAGCAGGTGCGCAAGGGCCAGGTCATCGCACGGATCGACGACCGGGCGCTGAAGGCGCAACTGGCGGTGGCCAGAGGCACGCTGGCTCATGATCAAGCGCTGTTGAGTAATGCCCAGCGTGATCTGGCGCGTTTTCGCGAACTGATCAAGATCGGTTCCACCAGCCAGCAAACCCTCGACACCCAGGCGTCCCTGGTGCAACAGCAACAAGGCACGGTCGCTGCCGATCAAGGCAGTGTGCAGAACCTCGAAGTCCAGTTGAGTTACTGCACCATTACCTCGCCGGTCGATGGCGTGGTGGGTTTGCGGCTGGTCGATCCGGGCAACTACGTGACCACGGCCACTACCACGGGCATTGCGCTGATTACCCAGATGCGCCCGGCGACGGTGGTGTTCGCGGTGCCTGAGGATGATTTGGCGGCGATCCATCAGGCGATGGCCAAAGGGCCGGTGACGGTGCTCGCCTACGACCGTAACAAGCACGGCCTGCTGGGTACCGGCAGCCTGCTGGCGCTGGATAACCAGGTGGACACCAGCACTGGCACGATCAAGGCCAAGGCACAGTTCGACGACTCCGGCAATGCGTTGTTTCCCAACCAGTTCGTCAACGCCCGGCTCAAGGCTGACACGTTGAACCAGGTGCCGGTGACACCGACCACGGCGATTCAACACGGCAGCAAAGGTGACTTCGTGTTCGTGGTCAACGCTGACAAGGCCAGCCTGCGCAACATCAAGGCCGGCCCGTCGATGGGCGACGTCACGGCGATTCTCGATAATGGCCTCAAGCCGGGTGAGCAAGTGATCACCGAGGGCGCGGACAAGCTCGATGATGGTTCGCCCGTGAAGGTCGTTGCCCAATGAACAGCCGGCAGCCATGAACGTCTCGCGGCCCTTTATCGAGCGGCCGGTCGCCACCACGCTGTTGATGGTGGCGGTCTTGCTGCTGGGGATGCTCGGTTATCACTTTCTGTCGGTGTCGGCACTGCCCGAGGTCGATTACCCGACCATTCAGGTGTTTACCCAATACACCGGCGCCAGTCCGCAGGTGGTCAGCTCGTCGATCACCGCGCCACTGGAGCGCCAGCTCGGCGAGATGCCGGGGCTCAAATCGATGAGCTCCACCAGCTCCGACGGCGCCTCGGTGATTACCCTGCAATTTGATCTGGCGTTGTCGCTGGATATCGCCGAGCAAGAGGTGCAAGCCGCCATCAACGCGGCCGGGACGTTCCTGCCGACGAACCTGCCGTACCCGCCGGTGTACAGCAAGGTCAATCCGGCAGACGCCCCGGTACTGACGCTGTCACTGACCTCCGACGTGTTGCCCCTGACCAAAATCGAAGACCTCGCCGACACCCGACTGGCGCAGAAAATCTCGCAGATCACCGGCGTCGGCCTGGTCACCATCAGCGGCGGACAGCGCCCGGCGGTGCGGGTTCAGGCCAATACCTCGGCGCTGAACAACCTGGGACTGTCACTGGAAGAGCTGCGCACGGCGCTGGGCAATGCCAATGTCAATCAGGCCAAAGGCAACATCGATGGCAAGTTCCAGGCGTACTCGATTGGCGGCAATGATCAGTTGCAGTCGGCCGATGACTATCAGGATCTGGTGATCGCTTATAAAAACGGCGCGCCGATTCGTCTGGCGCAAATCGCCAGTTCCTTTCAGGGGCCGGAGAATCCGCGTCAGGCGGCCTGGACCGACAGCACGCCCTCGATTCTGCTGAATATCAAGCGCCAGCCCGGGGCCAACGTGATCGATGTGGTGGACCGGGTCCAGCGCCTGTTGCCGACACTGCGCGCCAGTCTGCCGGGTACGTTGAAAGTCGCTGTGCTTACCGACCGCACCCAGACCATCCGCGCTTCGGTCACCGACGTGCAGTACGAATTGTCGGTCGCGGTGGTGCTGGTGGTGCTGGTGATTTTCCTGTTCCTGCGCAAGATCCCGGCGACGGTAATCCCCGCCGTCACGGTGCCGCTGACCCTGATTGGCACGCTGGCGGTGGCCTACGCGTTGGGGTTCTCGCTGAACAACCTGACGCTGATGGCGCTGACCATCGCCATCGGTTTTGTGGTCGATGACGCCATCGTGATGATCGAAAACATCACGCGCTACATCGAGGCCGGAGAGCCGCCCTTGCAGGCCGCGCTCAAGGGCTCGGCGCAAATCGGCTTCACCATCATTTCGCTGTCGGTGGCGTTGATTGCGGTGATGATCCCGCTGCTGTTCATGGGCGATGTGGTGGGCCGGTTGTTTCGCGAATTCGCCATGACCGTGGCGGTGACCATCATTATTTCGGCGCTGATCTCGCTGACCCTGACACCGATGATGTGCGCGCGGATGCTCAAGCCCCGGCAGCAGGAGCGGCGGGTCGACTTTTTCGACCGGATCAATGGCCATTACCTGCGTGGTCTGGACTGGGTGCTGGAACACCAGGTGCTGACACTGATCTCGGTGGTGTGCACCGCGTTGCTGACCCTGTTGATGATTGTGGTGATGCCCAAGGGCTTTTTCCCCGAGCAGGACACCGGACTGATTCAGGGCATCTCCCAGGCCTCGCCGACCATTTCGTTCCAGCAGATGCAGCTCGAGCAGCAGCGACTGGCCGCGAGGATTCTGCACGATCCGGCGGTCGAGAGCCTGTCGTCCTTTGTCGGGATCGACCAGACCAACCCGACGATCAACCAGGGCAACCTGCTGATCAACCTCAAACCCCATGGAATGCGCGACAGCAGCGCGGCGGTGATCCGCCGGCTGTCGGATGCAAACAGCGATGACGCCGGCATTCGTCTGTACCTGCACGCAGTCCAGGACCTGACGCTGGATGCCACGGTGTCGACCACCAGCTATCGACTCGGCCTGCAAGCCATCGATCCACAGGTGCTGGCGCTGTGGACCGGCAAACTGCTGACAGCGCTCAAGCACGAGCCGATGTTCACCGACGTGCAAAGCCAGGCCTTGCAGTTCGGCAATCAGATCCAGCTGACCTTCGACCGCGCCACCGCTTCGCGCCTGGGCATTACGCCGCAAGCCATCGACGATGTGCTGTACGACGCCTTCGGCCAGCGCCAGGTGTCGACCCTCTACACCCAGCTCAATCAATATCACGTGGTGCTGGCCACCGATCATCCGCCGCGCAACCTGGCCGATCTGCTCACCGGTCTTTACGTGAACATTCCGGGGGGAGGGGTGGCGCCGCTGTCGAGCATGGCCAGCATGCAAGTGGTGCGCACGCCGATCACCATCAACCGGCTCGGACAGTTTCCCTACGCCGACGTGTCATTCAACCTGGCGCCCGGCCAGACCCTGGGCGCAGCGGTGAACCAACTCAAGGACATCGAGGCGCAACTCGGCTTGCCGCCGACCGTGCAAGCGTCGCTGGAAGGGGCGGCGGCGACCTTCGAGGCGTCATTGTCCAATCAGGTGTTTCTGGTGATCGCGGCGATTGTCGTGGTGTACCTGATGCTGGGGATTCTCTACGAAAGCTTCGTACACCCGGTGACGATTCTCTCGACCTTGCTGTCGGCGGCGCTGGGCGCGTTGCTGGCGCTGCTGATCACTGGCACGCAGTTCGACATCATTGGCCTGATCGGCATCGTGCTGCTGATCGGCATCGTCATGAAGAACGGCATCATGATGGTTGACTTCGCCCTGGAGCTGCAGCGCAAGGGCGGTTTGAGCCCGCAGGCAGCGATCCGGCAGGCGGCCGAACTGCGTTTCCGGCCGATTCTGATGACCAGCATGGCCTCGCTGTTTGGTGCAGTGCCGTTGGCGCTGGGCACCGGGATCGGCTCCGAGCTGCGGCATCCGCTGGGGATTGCGATCATCGGCGGGCTGCTGCTCAGCCAATTGCTGACGCTGTTCTCCACGCCGGTGATTTTCCTCGCCATGCATAAACTGGAACGCCGTTTTAGTGGGCGACCTCCGGTCGTTGAGGGCTGACGGCGATGAACCTCAGCGCGCCGTTCATCCAGCGCCCGATTGCCACCACCCTGTTGGCGGCAGGCCTGGCGCTGGCCGGTGTCCTGGCGTTTCTGTTGCTGCCGGTGGCGCCCTTGCCCGAGGTGGATTTTCCGACCATCAGCGTCCGTGCATCGCTGCCCGGAGCCGACCCGAGCACCGTCGCCAGCTCGGTGGCAACGCCGTTGGAGCGCCAGTTCGGACAGATCGCCGGTGTCACCCAGATGACTTCGTCCAGCACCTTGGGCGCGACCCGGATCAACCTGCAATTCGATTTGAATCGCGACATCAACGGCGCCGCGCGGGACGTGCAGGCGGCGATCAATGCGGCGCGGACCAACCTGCCGAGTGACTTGTCGGGCAACCCGACCTACCGCAAGGTCAACCCCGCCGATTCACCGATTCTGGTCATCAGCCTGACCTCGGACACCGCCACACCGGGGCAAATGTACGATGTTGCCTCGACCCTGCTGGAGCAACGCCTGCTGCAAACCAAAGGCGTCGGCGATGTCATCGTCGGTGGCGGCGCCTTGCCCGCGGTGCGCATCGAGCTGAACCCGGACCGGCTCAACCGTTACGGCGTCAGCCTGGAACAGGTGCGAGCGGTGATCGCATCTTCCAACGCCAACCTGCCCAAGGGGTCAGTGGCTGTCGGGGCACAATCGCAAGGCATTGCGGCGAACGACATGCTCTACACGATGGACGATTACGCGCCGCTGGTGGTCAAGCAGCACAACGGTGATGTGGTGCGTATTTCCGACCTCGGCTATGTACGCGAAGACGTCGAGGACTTACGCAATTTCGGTCTGTCCAACGGCAAATCGGCGGTGCTGCTGGTGGTGTTCAAGCAGCCGGGGGCGAACGTCATCAGTGCCGTGGATGCGGTGAAAGCCGAACTGCCGTTCCTGCAGAGTTCGATTCCGGCGAGCATCAAGCTCAATATCCTTATGGACCGCACCACCACCATTCGTGCGTCGCTGCACGATGTCGAGTTGTCGCTGATCGCCTCGATTGTGCTGGTGACGCTGGTGACGTTCGGCTTCTTTCGCGATTGGCGCAGCACCCTGGTACCGGCCATTGCGGTGCCGTTGTCGCTGCTGGGGACCTTTGGGGCGATGTATTTCCTCAGGTACAGCCTGAACAACCTGTCGCTGATGGCGCTGACCATTTCCACCGGGTTCGTGGTGGACGATGCGATCGTGGTGGTCGAGAACATCATGCGTCACCTGGAAAAAGGCGAAAGCCGTCTACAGGCCGCTCTGGTGGGTGCGCAGGAGGTCGGTTTCACCGTGCTGAGCATCAGCGTATCGCTGGTGGCGGTGTTCATTCCATTGCTGTTGATGGGCGGGATTGTCGGGCGGCTGTTTCGCGAGTTTTCGATCACTTTGTCGGTGGCGATCATGATTTCCATGCTGATCTCGCTGACGGTCACGCCGATGCTCTCCAGTCTATTGCTGCGCACTCAGGAGCCGGCGGCGAAGGACAGCGATCAACCCGATTCGCGATTTCACCGGTTTTACGACCGTACCCTCGGCTGGGTCATCGAGCACTCGGTGCTGATGGGCCTGCTCACGCTGTTGGTGATTGCGTTCGCCGGCGTGTTGTATGTGCTGGTGCCCAAGGGCTTTTTTCCACAGGAAGACACCGGGCGTTTGTCCGGCAGCATCGTCGCGCCACAAAGCGTTTCCTACGTGACGATGCAACGCAGTTTCAGGGAGATCAACCAGAAGGTACTGGGCAACCCGAACGTGCTGACGGTGGGCGGTTTTGTCGGCGGTGGCGGGGCGATCAACACGGCGCAGTTGTTCATTGCGCTCAAGCCGCTGGCCGAACGCCGGGACGGCGCCGATCAGGTGATTACGCAAGTGCGCCGCACCCTCGGCGAGATGCCGGGCACGCGCCTGTATTTGCAGTCGTCCCAGGACATCACCGTCGGTGGACGCCAGAGTGGTGCGCAGTACCAGTACACGATGACCGCCGATGACCAGAGCGCGCTGGATGAATGGGTGCCCAAGGTGCTGGCGGCGTTGCATGCGTTACCGCAACTGACCGACCTCAACACCGATCAGCAGGACAACAGCCTGCGGGCCAATATAAAGATCAACCGCGATGTGGCGGCACGGCTCGGAGTCAGTATTTCGGCTATCGACCAGACACTGTACGACGCCTTTGGCCAGCGCCAGGTCTCGACTATTTATCGCGCGGCCAATCAGTACCACATCGTGATGGAGGTGGCGCCACCGTACTGGACTGACCCGGCAACGCTCGGCTCGATCTATGTGCCGGTCGGCACGCTCGCGGTGAGCAGGGGCCGCAGCGTTGTGCCGAACCTGAGTGCCAACGCCAACCCGCAGTTGGTGCCGTTGTCGGCGCTGGCCGATTACTCGGTGGATCGCACGGCCATTTCCATCAGCCACCAGGGCACGTTCCCAGCGGTGACAGCGTCGTTCAACCTGGCGCCCGGCGTGTCCATCGGCCAGGCCACGGCATTGGTCGATAATGCCGTGGCACAGCTGCGAATGCCCGCCAGCGTGGTCGGGCAATTCGCCGGGACGGCTCAGGTGTTCCAGTCATCGGTGGCCAGCGAGCCGTTGCTGATCTGTGCAGCGCTGTTGTCGGTGTACATCGTGCTGGGCATCCTCTACGAAAACCTGACCCACCCGTTGACCATCCTGTCGACCTTGCCGTCGGCCGGCGTCGGCGCGCTGATTGCCTTGTTGTTGACTGGCACCGAGCTGTCGATCATTGCCTTGGTGGGCGTGATTTTGCTGATCGGCATCGTCAAGAAGAACGCGATCATCATGATCGATTTTGCGATCACCGAGCGCCGGGAGCAGGGGCTCGGCGCCAAGGAAGCGATTCGCCGGGCGTGCCTGATCCGCTTCCGGCCGATCATGATGACGACGCTGGCGGCGATCCTCGGTGCGTTGCCGCTGGTACTCGGCAGCGGCTATGGCTCGGAGCTGCGTCGGCCGCTGGGCATTTCGATTATTGGCGGGCTGGTGTTCAGCCAGATGCTGACGCTTTACACCACCCCGGTGATCTACCTCTGGCTCGATCGGGCGTCCCGGCGCCTGGGGAGACGTGAATGAGCAGTGAACGCAAATCCCTTGTAGCAGCTGGCGAAGCCTGCGTTCGATCGCGCAGCGGTCGCCAAAAGGCTGACGGCGACTTCGTCCCCGAACGCAGGCTTCGCCAGCTGCTACAGGTCAGCGGCGTCATGCTTTGGGTGGTACTTGGTGGTTGCATGGTCGGCCCGGACTATCAAAAACCGGCCATTGATTTGCCGGTGAGCTTCAAGGAGGGCGCGCAATGGCAGCGTGCGCAGGCCAATCCGCAGGGCGCGCTGGACAGCCAGTGGTGGCTTTCATATCAGGATCCGATCCTCAACGATTTGATTGCGCGTTCAGCCAGGGCCAACCAGTCGATCATCGCCGCTGAGGCTGCCTATCGATTGGCGCAAGCCCAGGTGGCGTCGAGCCGGGCCGGGCTGTGGCCGACGGTGGGTGTCGGGTTGTCCGGATCGCGGGGTGTTGGCGCAAGTAGCGGCAGTAGCAGCACTGGCAACAGCACCTCATCTGGCAGCAGTGCTGGCGGTGTCGTGCAAACGGTCAGTGCCACGTTAAGCGCCAGCTGGGAGCCGGATCTGTGGGGCCTGGTGCGGCGCGGCATCGAGTCGAGCCAGGCGTCGGCCCAGGCTTCCGATGCATTGCTGGCGGGTGTGCGCCTGTCCATCAGCGCCAGTGTCGCCAGTAACTACCTGGGCTTGCGCCAACTGGACATCGACGTCGGCTTGTTGCAACAGCAACAGGCGATCAATCAGCAGTTGCTGACGATGATTCAGGTGCAGACCGTGCAAGGCACCGCGACCAACGATCAATTGCTGGTGGCCCAGGATCAACTCACCAGCGTGGTCGCCGCCTTGCAAACCGCACAGCGTTCGCGTGAGCAGTTCGAACATGCGCTGGCCGTGTTGGTGGGCGTGGCGCCGGCGCAATTCAATCTGCCGCCTACCGCGAACTATCGCTTCGTGCTGCCCATGCCGCCGCTGAGCCTGCCGTCGAGTCTGTTGCAGCGCCGTCCCGATGTGGTGTCCGCCGAGCGTGCGGCAGCGGCGGCGAATGCGAAGATCGGCGTGGCCGAGGCGGCGTTTTTTCCGACGCTGAATTTGACCGGTCAGGTTGGCTATCGCGGTACAGCGCTGGGTGGCCTGTTCAGCGTACCGAACCGGGTCTGGACCCTCGGCCCGGCGCTGGCTGAAACCCTTTTCGAGGGAGGTGCCCGGGAAGCCGCGGTGCAGCAGGCGCGGGCCAGTTACGATCAGGATGTCGCGAACTACCGTGGCACGGTACTCAGTGCGTTGCAAAACGTTGAAGACAACCTCTCGGCGATCAACCACCTGCATGCCCAGGCCCAGGCCTTTGAGCAGATCTACCAGCGCAACCGGCAATTGTTTGGCAGCCAGGAGGCGCAAAAGCGCGCGGGCACTGTCAGTCAGCAAACCGTGCTGACCCAGCAGTTGGTCCTGCTGCAAGCCGAGCAGAACCTGCGCGATACCCAGGGTTTGCTGAGTCAGGGAAGTGTCGCGTTGTTCCAGAGCCTGGGCGGAGGCTGGCAGGTGCAGTCGACAGCTCAAACCGATCATTGAGGTGTCTCGCTTCCCCCGCGCCGGGCGCGTTATGCTCCGCGCACTTTTTATTTGTGTAGGGAAGCTTTACCCATGGCTGGAAGCAGTTTGCTGGTGTTGATCGACGATATCGCCGCCGTACTCGACGACGTCGCGCTGATGACCAAGATGGCCGCGAAGAAGACCGCTGGCGTACTCGGCGACGATTTGGCGCTCAACGCCCAGCAGGTATCCGGTGTCCGCGCCGAGCGGGAAATTCCGGTGGTCTGGGCCGTGGCCAAGGGCTCGTTTCGCAACAAACTGATCCTGGTGCCATCGGCGCTGGCGATCAGTGCATTCACTCCGTGGCTGGTCACACCCTTGTTGATGGTGGGGGGGGCCTACTTGTGTTTCGAGGGCTTCGAAAAACTTGCCCACTCGTTTTTGCATAGCAAGGCTGAAGATCAGGCGGAACATGCGCAGTTGGTCGAAGCTGTCGCTGATCCGGCGACAGACCTGGTGGCGTACGAGCAGGACAAGATCAAAGGCGCGGTGCGCACCGACTTCATTCTTTCGGCTGAAATCATCGCCATCACCCTCGGCACCGTGGCCGGTGCAACGCTGATGCAGCAAGTGATCGTGGTGTCAGGCATCGCGATCGTCATGACCGCCGGCGTTTATGGCCTGGTGGCGGGTATCGTCAAGCTCGACGACCTTGGCCTGTGGCTGACCCGCAAGCCCGGGCAAATGGCCAAAAGCGTCGGCGGCGCGATCCTGCGCGCCGCGCCGTACATGATGAAAAGCCTCTCGGTGATCGGTACGGCGGCGATGTTCCTGGTCGGCGGCGGGATTCTCACTCATGGCGTGCCGGTGGTTCATCACTGGATCGAAGGTGTCAGTCAGAGCGTCGGCGGCTTGTCGTGGATCGTGCCGGGCTTGCTCAACGCGGCGGCAGGGATTGTTGCCGGTGCGGTGGTGTTGGCGGGTGTGATGGTCGTCAGCAAAATCTGGAAAACAGCCAAAGGCTAAAGCCAGGACACTATCCAGAGGCAACAAATATCCAATGTTGGAGCGAGCTTGCTCGCGATAGCGATCTAACCGTCAGCATCGATGTTGAATGTTATGGCCTTATCGCGAGCAAGCTCGCTCCCACAGTGGATTTTTGGTGTTTGAGGGACCGATGAAAAAGGCCATTCGATTTACCTCGAATGACCTTTTTTTGTTACCCGCTGAATGCCTTACTCGGCGATCTGCAACTTGCGCGCTTCGGTGTACACGTAACGCACCTTCTCGTACTCGAACGGCGAGTTCAGCTGGCCGTAGCGGAAGTTGGTCTGATAGCGCTTGTCGATGCTGCGCAGGACCCAGATTTCCGGGTGGTTTTCGCTGACTTTCGACACGTTCAGGTAGTTGATTGCCGACTCCGCCGTATAGTCGACCGCAAGGCCTGCGGTATCGCGCAGGTTCGAGGGGCCGAGGATTGGCAGTACGAAGTAAGCGCCGCCCGGAACCCCGTAGAAGCCCAGCGTCTGGCCGAAGTCTTCGACCTGGCGCGGCAGGCCCATGGCGGTGGCCGGGTCCCACAGGCCGCCGATGCCGAGGGTCGTGTTGAGCAGCAGTCGCCCGGTGATGTCCAGCGAACGCTGGCCCTTGAACTGCAGCAGGCTGTTCACCAGATTGGGTACGTCACCCAGGTTGTTGAAAAAGTTGCTGACGCCCGTGCGCAGGAAGCTTGGGGTGATGTAGCGATAACCGTCGACCACCGGCAGGAACACCCATTGGTCGAAGCGGTAGTTGAAGTGGTAGACCCGACGGTTCCACGACTCCAGCGGGTCATAGACACTCAGCGCGTTCAGGGTCGAGCGTTCGAACTCACGCTGGTCCAGCCCCGGGTTGAACTTGAGTTTGGTCATCGGCTCGGTGAAGCCGTCCTGATCGACCACCGTCGTGGAGTTGGCCTTGCTGTTGTCGGCATGGGCATAGCCGACTGCGCCAAGCAGTGCAGCGAGCAGAAGGAGGTGTTTAGCCACGGAAGAACTCCAGCATGGCGTCGGCATTGACGCGGTAGTTGAGGTTGCCGCAATGGCCGCCGTGAGGGTAAACCGTCAGGCGATCGCCGAAGGTTTTACGCAAGAAACCGAGGTCGCCCGGGCCGAGGATCATATCGTCGGCGTTGTGCATCACGGCAATTTTCGGGCTGTCGTGCAGGTAGTCCTTGAGCGCGTAGAGGCTGACCTGGTCAATCAGCTGCAAGATGCTGCCGCCATCGGTCCGGGCGCGCCACATCGGGATCACCTGCTCGGTGAGGTAGCAGTCGAAATCACATTGCAGTGCCCGCTTGAGAAACGGCGTGAGGCTGGTGCCTTCGGTGATCGGAAACCTGGGCGGGGTGATCAGGCCGCGTCGGTTGATCAGGTCCGAGGTGAAGGTGATGTCGGCAGCTGAAAAACGGAACGAGGTGCCGATCAGCATGGCCATCTGTTCGTTGCTCAGGTGCTGTTTCGATTGCTGGAAGTCGTAGACCAGCGCGTCGTTGAGGTCGATGTAGCCTTTTTGCTGGAAGTAGCGCGTCAGCTTGTTGAGCATCAGTTCATAGAACGTGGTGCTGTTGTTGATGCCCTTGACCTCGGTTTGCACCAGTTTGTCGAGGTTGGTGACAGAGGTGTAGAGGTTGACCGGAGGGTTGAGCAGCAAGACTTTCTTGAAGTTGAAGCTGCGTCGGGTTTCATCCAGCTTGCTGACAAACGCCGCATCCAGTCCGCCCAGGCTATAGCCGGTGAGGTAGTAGTCGGTGATCGGCAGCTTCGGGTTTTGCGCACGCACCGCTTGCATCACGCGGTACATGTCCTCGGCGTCTTCCTTGGACACGCCAGGGGTGGCGAAGCGAGAAGCCGCGCTCATGAAGTCGAAACTGGTCGGTGAGGACAGCTGTACGACGTGATAACCGGCCTTGTAATAGAGCTTTTTCAGGTATTCGTTAATGCTGCTGTCGAAGCGTGCACCGGTGCCGGAAATCAGGAAAATCAGCGGTGCGGCGTGATCCTGCGTGGCCATGCGATAGGTGAGCTTTTTCACTGGCCAGAAATTGTCCGGCAGGTCGAACTCGCGTTCCGGGCGCAGTTTCAGGGTGTAGTCGGATTGATGGATCGCGTCATCGGACGGCAACTCGGGACGCAACTCCGGCGGGGTCGTGGCTATGGTCGCCTCGAACGGGTTGGTCAAGGGGTAGCCATAACTGACGGCGTCGATGTCTGCCGCCAGTGCGGACGCACTCAAAATAACGCCGCCTATCAAGGCAGCAAAGCGCAAGGAACGGAGCATGACTAAATCCCTTAGAGGAAGGTACCTAATGAGGTTCGCAGGCTATGACCACCGCTGTTGCGCCAAAGTGCCATGCGGCGGCACCAAAGAGGCTGAATTCGGATCAATAGCGGCTGAACGATACACTTTGCAGCGATTGTCTGAACAGATTTCTGATGGTCTCGCTTGCTTACGGCTGGCGGGCGATTAAGCTGGGCGCCGTTTTCGTTTATCGGAGTGCTTCATGTCCCGCCGTCTGCCCGTCATTATTTTGCTTATCGCTTTGCCGCTGTGGCTGGCCGCCAGTTATGGCCTGCGTTATGTCCTGATGGAGGACGCCCAGTGGGTGGGTCTCTGCGTTGATGAGGCAAGCCGTTGGGAATGCCAGGCGCGCTCGACCCTCGGCTTGATGATTCATTTCAAGGTGATGGGCGGGGCTGCATTGGCGGCAGCGGTGCTCGGCTTTGTGGTGCCGGGCCGGGCGGGCTGGTGGCTGGCGGTGTTGGCGCTGGTGTTCGGGTTTCCGGCATTGGCGTTGTACAACACCGGCATTGCGGTATTTGCCGTGGTGATTGCGGGGTTGCGGTTGGTGCGGGCACCGCGCGCACCCTGATAGACCGTCATCGCGAGCAGGCTCGCTCCCACATGGATTGCACAAACCTGTGGGAGCGAGCCTGCTCGCGATAGCACCGATAGGTGCTCTATACAAATTAAATGTTGCGAACCCGCAAACTGCGCCACAACGCGGCAACCATCAGCAGGCAAACCAGCGCCCAGCCCCAGGCTTGCTGGTTGAACAGGCCTTCGCGGTACAGCTGCGGGGCGATGCTGGCGCCGATGATGAAAGTCAGCAGTGCAATTTCCCGGCGCGGTGCGCTGACCGGGCGAATCAGATAGACCAGCGCTGGCAGCAGCAGGGCGGCGCTCGGGAAGCTGCGATAGCGCGGTTCGAATACCAGCCCCAGCATCATCACTGCGCCAGCGAATCCTGCGGCAGCGAGCAGCCAGCCAGCGCGACGTTCCAGTGCATTGAAGGCGCGCTCACGCCAACCGGTTCTGGTGCTGAGGAACAATGCCGCGTGGGCCAGTACCAAAAAGTTCAGGCCGGTCAGTAACGCGGCCCAGATCCACTCATCGGCAAAGCGGCTGGTAACGCGAGCCAGTTCACCCCAGGTGCCAATGGAACACGCAGCGACCGCACCGAGCAGTGGCAGCGTCAACGCTGCGCGAGTGCTGCGTACACGGCCGCCCAGCATCAGCGTACCGAGGAAGATCAGGCCACCGACGGCCAGCCATTGCGGCCAGAACGGCAGGTTGGTGACGGGGCCTGCCAGTACGCCCTTGTCCTGACGGTTTGCATCGAACAGCCCCCAGTAACCGCCGACCGCTCCTTCACTGGCGCGTTTCCACGGTTGGTCAAAGGCTTCGATCAGGTTGTAGTGCCAGCCTTGCTGCTCGGCCATCGCCACAAAACCACGAATGAACTTGGCTTCATTGACGCGGCTCGGTACAGCGGTTTCCCGTTGACGGCCTTCACTCGGCCAGCCGGTTTCGCCGATCAGCACGTCCTTGGGCGCGAAGCGGCTGCCGAAGATCTGCCGAACCTCGGCAACGTGCTGCAGGGCGGCGTCGATGTTGGACGGTTCATCTTCCCAATACGGCAGCAAGTGAATGGTCAGGAAGTCCACCGCCGGGGCGACTTCAGGATGCTTGAGCCAGAACTCCCAGACGTCGGCGTAGGTCACCGGCTGTTTGACGTGGCTCTTGACGTGGTTGATCAGCTTGGCCAATTGCGCGCCGGTGACTTCCTTGCGCAGCAGGGTTTCGTTGCCTACGATCACTGAGCTGACCACGTCCGGGTTGGCGTTGGCTTCGGCGATCAGCAGTTCGATTTCCTTGGCGGTGTCCACCGGATTGCTGTTGACCCAGGCGCCGATCATCAGTTTCAGGCCATGCTTGCGCGCCAGGTCTGGCAGCGCTTCGAGACCGGTCATCGAATAGGTGCGAATGCATTCAAAGCGGGTTGCCAGGAGCGCGAGGTCGGCGTCCATGCGTTCAGGGCGCAGTTTGAACGGCTGATCGAATGGCGATTGATCCTTGTCGAACGGTGTGTACGAGGCGCACTGCAATTTATGCGTGGCGCTGGCCACGTCCGGCAGCAGCACCGGTTGACCGAGCCCGTACCAGTAACCACCAAGGGCAATCAGGCCAAGCAGGCAGGCGAATAGATAAGCGAAGAAGGGGAAGCGCGAGGTGGCGGGCATGGTCAGGCCGTCTGGGAACAAAGCCGCGCATCTTACCTGCATTTGTCCCGTGCTTGGTGACCTGCATGGTTTTGACATGCAAAGTTCAGGCGGGATTCGCAGGGGTATTTTGGCAGGGCGCGATTACTGGCGTTCTGATGTCGTTTCTCGATGCCTTGAGGTCGCAGGCAGAGCAGGTCGCCTTAGGCGCGAGGTTGATTATCGACTCGTCAGTACTCCGCTGATGTTCGAACGGGTTTGCGGTGAGGCGTGATGGGGGCGCTGGGCACCATAACAATACATTGACGCTGCTCGGCATCCGTCGGGCGCAGCACTTTCGGGGAAGTAACGATGAAGATGCGACTACTCTTGGGCGCAGGTGCAGCTTTGGTGCTGGCGATCAGTTCTACTGTGGCCAGCGCCGAAAGCAAGGCAGTGACGATCGGTTATGTCGATGGCTGGTCGGACAGCGTCGCCACCACCAACGTGGCTGCGGAAGTGATCAAGCAAAAGCTCGGCTATGACGTGAAACTGCAAGCTGTGGCCACCGGGATCATGTGGCAGGGTGTAGCCACCGGTAAACTCGATGCAATGCTGTCGGCCTGGCTGCCAGTGACCCATGGCGAATACTGGGCGAAGAACAAGGATCAGGTCGTCGATTACGGCCCGAACTTCAAGGATGCGAAAATCGGTCTGATCGTGCCGGAGTACGTCAAGGCCAAGACCATCGAGGATCTTAAAACCGACGATAGCTTCAAAGGTCGTATCGTTGGCATTGACGCCGGCTCAGGCGTGATGCTCAAGACCGATCAGGCGATCAAGGATTACGGCCTGAGCAACTACACCCTCAAGGCCAGTTCCGGTGCCGGCATGATTGCCGAGCTGACCCGTGCCGAGAAGAAAAACGAATCCATTGCAGTCACCGGCTGGGTACCGCACTGGATGTTCGCCAAGTGGAAACTGCGCTTCCTGGAAGACCCAAAAGGCGTTTATGGCGCAGCTGAAACCGTAAACAGCATCGGTAGCAAAGAGCTGGCAACCAAAGCGCCGGAAGTTGCGAAGTTCCTGAAGAACTTCCAGTGGGCGTCGAAAGACGAAATCGGCGAAGTCATGCTGGCCATCCAGGATGGTGCCAAACCTGAAGTGGCAGCCAAGGACTGGGTAGCCAAACACCCTGCGCGCGTCGCCGAATGGACTAAATAAACCCGGATAACGCTTCATCCCTGTGGGAGCAGCCGGGCGGCGTTCCGTCTGCTCGCGATAGCGGTGTAACAGTTGACAGATAGGTTGACTGATGCGGCGCCATCGCGAGCAGGCTCGCTCCCACATTTATTTATATGCTGAAAATTGGCGAAATCGTCATGTCGTTCTAATACTAAGGTCGTCTGGAACCTGTTCTGCAGCCGCATAGAGTGGATACGTTCCAACTAAAATCTGTGCTGCGAGGATAAAAACAATGAACGACAGCATTTACCTCTCGATTCAAAACAGCCCGCGCTTCAAGGAGCTGGTTCGCAAACGAGAGCGGTTCGCCTGGATTCTCTCGGCGATCATGCTTGGGCTGTACTCCGGTTTCATTCTTCTGATTGCTTACGGGCCGCATCTACTGGGGGCGAAGATCAGCCCTGAGTCATCGATTACCTGGGGCATACCGATTGGTGTAGGGCTGATTGTGTCGGCCTTCGTCCTGACGGCCATCTACGTACGACGCGCCAATGGCGAATTCGACGACCTGAACAATGCGATTCTCAAGGAGGCTCAGCAATGATCCGGCGTCTATTGGCAGCTTTAGGCATTGCAGCCTTCGCACCGGCCGTTTGGGCGGCCGAAGCGCTTACTGGCGAAGTGCATAAACAACCGCTCAACGTCTCGGCGATCCTGATGTTCGTGGTGTTCGTTGGTGCAACGCTGTGCATCACCTACTGGGCCTCCAAGCGCAATAAGTCGGCGGCTGACTACTACGCGGCGGGTGGCAGGATCACCGGTTTGCAGAACGGCCTGGCGATTGCCGGTGACTACATGTCGGCGGCGTCCTTCCTGGGGATTTCCGCACTGGTGTTTGCCTCGGGCTACGATGGCCTGATCTACTCGATCGGCTTCCTGGTGGGCTGGCCGATCATTCTGTTTTTGATCGCCGAGCGTCTGCGTAACCTGGGTAAGTACACCTTTGCCGACGTGGCGTCCTACCGCCTCGGGCAAACCCAGATTCGCACCTTGTCCGCCTGCGGTTCGCTGGTGGTGGTGGCGTTCTACCTGATCGCGCAAATGGTCGGTGCCGGCAAGCTGATCCAGCTGCTGTTTGGCCTGGATTACCATGTTGCGGTGATTCTGGTGGGGATCCTGATGTGCCTCTATGTGTTGTTCGGCGGCATGCTGGCGACCACTTGGGTGCAGATCATCAAGGCTGTGCTGTTGTTGTCCGGTGCGTCGTTCATGGCGCTGATGGTGATGAAGCACGTTCACTTCGACTTCAATACGCTGTTCTCCGAGGCGATCAAGGTTCACCCCAAAGGTGAAGCGATCATGAGCCCGGGCGGTCTGGTGAAAGACCCGATCTCGGCATTCTCCCTTGGCCTGGCATTGATGTTCGGTACCGCTGGCCTGCCGCACATCCTGATGCGCTTCTTCACCGTGAGTGACGCTAAAGAAGCGCGCAAAAGCGTGCTGTATGCCACCGGCTTCATCGGTTACTTCTACATCCTGACGTTCATCATCGGCTTCGGCGCCATCCTGCTGGTCAGCACCAATCCGGCCTTCAAGGACGCTACGGGCGCGCTGTTGGGCGGCAACAACATGGCGGCGGTGCACCTGGCCAATGCGGTGGGCGGCAGTATCTTCCTCGGCTTCATCTCGGCGGTGGCGTTCGCCACCATTCTGGCGGTGGTTGCCGGCCTGACCCTGGCCGGGGCCACGGCGGTGTCTCACGACCTGTACGCCAGCGTGATCAAGAAGGGCAAGGCCAACGAGAAGGATGAGATCCGCGTTTCGAAGATCACCACCATCGCCCTGGGCGTGTTGGCGATCGTTCTGGGCATCCTGTTCGAAAGCCAGAACATCGCGTTCATGGTGGGCCTGGCGTTCTCGATCGCTGCCAGCTGCAACTTCCCGGTGCTGCTGCTTTCCATGTACTGGAAGAAACTGACCACGCGCGGTGCGATGGTCGGTGGCTGGATGGGGCTGGTCAGTGCGGTGGGCCTGATGGTGCTGGGCCCGACCATTTGGGTGCAGATCATGGGGCACGAGAAGGCGATCTTCCCGTATGAGTACCCGGCGCTGTTCTCGATGGCCATTGCCTTTGTCGGCATCTGGTTCTTCTCCATCACTGACAAGTCCGCAGCGGCTGACAATGAGCGGGCGCTGTTCTTCCCGCAATTCGTTCGTTCGCAGACCGGGTTGGGGGCGAGCGGGGCGGTGTCGCACTAACGTATAGGGCTGTATAAGCGTCTATATATAAGCAGCGTTAAACAGAAATGCCCCGGTCGAGAGATCGGGGCATTTTTTATGAGGAGTACGCTCTCCGTAGCAGCTGCCGAGCCTGCGAGGCTGCGTAGCAGTCGCAAATCAGGCGCGTCGGTTCTTCGGGGGCATCGTGTATGCCGGGTTTACGGCCGCTGCGCAGCCGAACGCAGCCTCGCGGGCTCGGCAGCTGCTACAGGCGGGGTAAACAAAAACGGCCTCTGCTCTTGTATCAGAGGCAGAGGCCGTTTCCGGTGCAACCAAGACGTTATCGCAAGACAGGTCTTACTTGCGGTCTTCCAGTTTGGTGATGTCACGCGACTCGTAGCCGGTGTACAGCTGGCGTGGGCGGCCAATCTTGTACGGGCTGGAGAGCATTTCTTTCCAGTGGGAGATCCAGCCGACGGTCCGCGCCAGGGCGAAGATCACGGTGAACATGCTGGTTGGAATGCCGATCGCCTTGAGGATGATCCCCGAGTAGAAGTCGACGTTCGGGTACAGCGAGCGTTCGATGAAGTACGGGTCGGTCAGGGCGATCTCTTCCAGGCGCATGGCCAGTTCGAGTTGCGGATCGTTCTGAATGCCCAATTCCTTGAGCACTTCGTCGCAGGTCTTTTTCATGACGGTGGCGCGTGGGTCGCGGTTTTTGTAAACCCGGTGACCGAAGCCCATCAGTTTGAACGGATCGTTCTTGTCCTTGGCCTTGGCGATGAACTTGTCGATGTTCGAGACATCGCCAATTTCGTCAAGCATGGTCAGCACGGCTTCGTTGGCGCCGCCGTGAGCCGGGCCCCAGAGTGCAGCGATACCGGCAGCGATACAGGCGAACGGGTTGGCCCCCGAGGAACCTGCCAGGCGTACGGTGGAGGTCGATGCGTTCTGCTCGTGGTCGGCGTGGAGGATGAAGATCCGGTCCATGGCCTTGGCGAGTACCGGGCTGATCGGTTTGATCTCGCACGGGGTGTTGAACATCATGTGCAGGAAGTTTTCCGCGTACGACAGGTCGTTGCGCGGGTACATCATGGGTTGACCCATGGAGTACTTGTAAACCATCGCTGCCAGGGTTGGCATCTTGGCAACCAGGCGGATCGCGGAGATTTCGCGATGCTGCGGGTTATTGATGTCCAGGGAGTCGTGGTAGAAAGCCGAAAGAGCGCCGACTACACCGCACATGACGGCCATTGGGTGGGCGTCGCGGCGGAAGCCGTTGAAGAAGGTCTTCAGTTGCTCATGAACCATGGTGTGGTTCTTGACGGTGCTGACGAACTGGGCCTTCTGTTCTGCGGTCGGCAATTCGCCGTTGAGCAGCAGGTAGCAGGTTTCCAGATAGTCCGACTTCTCGGCGAGTTGCTCGATCGGGTAGCCGCGGTGCAACAAAATGCCGTTGTCGCCGTCGATATAGGTAATCTTCGACTCGCAAGAGGCGGTCGACATGAAACCCGGGTCAAAAGTGAAGCGGCCCGTGGCCGTCAGGCCCCGAACGTCGATTACATCGGGACCAACGGTGCCGGTTAAAATGGGCAGCTCGACGGGGGCTGCGCCCTCGATGATCAACTGCGCTTTTTTGTCAGCCATGTGGCCTCCTATTTATGCTTGAAATCATCAGACAGACCCCCCACGCAGGGCCCGCACCACTATAGTGAGATAAATTCGAATGTCAATTTGCCTAAAGTCTTGCTCCAGAAGGCTTTAACTGGACTTTTTCCTCGAAATTGCCTGCCGTTTACGCCTTTTATCCCGCTTGCGCAATGAGCTATTAGGGGAAGGTGAACGCGTTGTCATTAGTAGCCTAACTGTCTATACTCGGCCACCGACCGCCAGGGGCTTTTGGGCCTGCTTTATTGGGGGTCGCATCCCTGGGTGGTGGTTACCTGACCAGTGCACTCCCCAACAACTTTGCCCTGATTGTTAGGGGCTCTTCAGTGTGAAAAAAAAGCCGTGAAAAGCCAACGACCTGTAAACCTAGACCTAAGGACCATCAAACTCCCCATCACCGGCGTTACGTCGTTTCTTCACCGTGTTTCCGGCATCATCCTCTTCCTGGGCCTTGGCATCATGCTGTATGCATTGAGCAAATCCCTGGGTTCCGAGGAAGGTTTTGCCGAGGTGAAGGCATGCTTGACCAGTCCGCTGGCCAAGTTCGTAGCATGGGGCCTTCTGTCCGCCTTGCTGTATCACATGGTGGCCGGTGTACGCCATCTGATCATGGATATGGGCATCGGTGAGACGCTGGAAGGCGGCAAGCTGGGCTCGAAAATTATCATCGCCGTTTCCGTGGTGTTGATCGTTCTGGCGGGAGTTTGGATATGGTAACCAGCGTTACGAACCTATCGCGTTCGGGCCTCTATGACTGGATGGCACAGCGTGTGTCTGCGGTCGTTCTCGCGGCTTATTTCATTTTTCTGATCGGGTACCTTGTTGCGCACCCTGGCCTTGGCTACGCCCAATGGCACTTGCTGTTCGCAAACAACTGGATGCGCATCTTCAGTCTGTTGGCCCTGGTTGCCCTTGGCGCTCACGCCTGGGTCGGCATGTGGACCATCGCGACCGACTACCTGACGCCAATGGCGCTGGGCAAGTCCGCGACTGCAGTACGTTTCCTTTTCCAGGCGGTATGCGGCGTTGCGATGTTCGCTTACTTCGTCTGGGGTGTGCAGATTCTCTGGGGTATCTGATTCATGTCTAACTCAGTAAATACGCTTTCGTTCGACGCCATCATCATTGGCGGCGGCGGTGCCGGCATGCGCGCTGCGCTGCAACTGGCACAAGGTGGTCACAAGACCGCCGTAGTTACCAAGGTTTTCCCGACTCGTTCGCACACCGTATCCGCACAGGGTGGCATCACCTGCGCCATCGCGTCCGCTGATCCGAACGATGACTGGCGCTGGCACATGTACGATACCGTCAAGGGTTCCGACTACATCGGTGACCAGGACGCTATCGAATACATGTGTTCCGTAGGTCCGGAAGCGGTCTTCGAACTCGAGCACATGGGCTTGCCGTTCTCCCGTACCGAACAGGGTCGCATCTATCAGCGTCCGTTCGGCGGTCAGTCGAAAGACTTCGGTAAAGGTGGCCAGGCTGCCCGTACGTGCGCCGCTGCCGACCGCACCGGTCACGCACTGCTGCACACTCTGTACCAGGCCAACCTGAAGGCCGGCACCGTATTCCTCAACGAATACTACGGCGTCGACCTGGTGAAGAACGAAGACGGTGCCTTTGTCGGCATGATCGTCATCTGCATCGAAACCGGCGAAACCTCCTACGTCCGCGCTAACGCCACCGTTCTGGCGACTGGCGGTGCAGGTCGTATCTACTCGTCCACCACCAACGCCCTGATCAACACCGGTGACGGCGTCGGCATGGCTCTGCGTGCTGGCGTGCCGGTACAAGACATTGAAATGTGGCAGTTCCACCCGACCGGCATCGCCGGCGCCGGTGTACTGGTTACCGAAGGTTGCCGCGGTGAAGGCGGTTACCTGATCAACAAGCATGGCGAGCGTTTCATGGAGCGTTATGCTCCGAACGCCAAAGACCTTGCCGGTCGTGACGTGGTTGCTCGCTCGATGGTTAAAGAAATCATCGCCGGCAACGGTTGCGGTCCGGATGGCGACCACGTGATGCTGAAGCTCGATCACCTCGGTGAAGAAGTGCTGCACAGCCGTCTGCCAGGCATCATGGAACTGTCCAAGACCTTTGCTCACGTCGATCCAGCCGTAGCGCCGATCCCGGTTGTTCCAACCTGCCACTATATGATGGGCGGCGTTGCCACCAACATTCATGGCCAGGCAATCACTCAGGACGCCGACGGCAAGGACCAGATCATTCCTGGCCTGTTCGCGGTAGGCGAAGTGGCGTGCGTATCGGTTCATGGTGCCAACCGTCTGGGCGGCAACTCGCTGCTCGACCTGGTGGTATTCGGCCGTGCCGCCGGCCTGTTCCTGGAGCAGACCCTGAAAGAAGGCGTCGACTACGCTCGCCCTCGCCAGTCCGACATCGACGCAGCCCTGGCGCGTCTCGATGGCCTGAACTCGCGTACCGAAGGCGAAGACGTCGCTACCCTGCGTAAAGAGCTGCAAAGCTGCATGCAGAACTACTTCGGTGTATTCCGTACCGGCGAATACATGCAGAAGGGTATTGCTCAACTGGCTGATCTGCGTGGCCGTATCGCCAACGTCAAGATCAACGATAAGAGCCAGGCGTTCAACACTGCTCGTATCGAAGCGCTGGAACTGCAAAACCTGCTGGAAGTGGCCGAAGCTACTGCCATCGCTGCAGAAATCCGCAAAGAGTCCCGCGGCGCTCACGCCCGTGAAGACTACGAAGATCGCGACGACGAAAACTGGCTGTGCCACACCCTGTACTTCCCGGGTGAAAAGCGCGTTACCAAACGTGCCGTGAACTTCTCGCCGAAGACTGTTCCGACTTTTGAACCTAAGATTCGGACTTATTAAGGGTGGCCGCCATGTTGCAAGTCAGTGTTTATCGCTACAACCCTGATCAGGACGCCGCGCCGTTCATGCAGGAATTCCAGGTCGACACCGGTGGTAAAGACCTGATGGTGCTGGACGTGCTGGCCCTGATCAAAGAGCAGGACGAGGGTTTCTCCTATCGTCGCTCTTGCCGTGAAGGTGTTTGCGGTTCCGACGGCATGAACATCAACGGCAAAAACGGTCTGGCCTGCGTCACGCCGCTGTCTGCTGTCGTCAAAGGTAACAAGTTGATCGTTCGTCCTCTGCCAGGTTTGCCGGTTATCCGTGACCTGGTCGTCGATATGAGCATCTTCTACAAGCAATATGAAAAGGTTAAGCCTTTCCTGCAGAACGACACGCCGGCTCCGGCCATCGAGCGTCTGCAGACTCCTGAAGAGCGTGAAAAGCTCGACGGTCTGTACGAGTGCATCCTGTGCGCTTGCTGCTCGACCTCTTGCCCGTCCTTCTGGTGGAACCCGGACAAGTTCCTGGGTCCAGCTGCTCTGCTGCAAGCCTACCGCTTCCTGGCAGACAGCCGCGACACCAAGACTTCCGAGCGTCTGGCTTCGCTGGATGACCCGTTCAGCGTATTCCGCTGCCGCGGGATCATGAACTGCGTCAACGTATGTCCGAAAGGCCTGAACCCGACTAAGGCTATCGGTCACATCCGTAACATGCTGCTGCAAAGCGGCGTGTGATTCAGCTGTTGTACCCGTAGAACTGCTGTACCCGTAGAGGCTAAGGCGCGGGCTTCAACCCGCGTCTTGGCTATAACCAGAGTGGCAGCCCACAAGGCTGCGGCTCTTATTTTGAAGAAATGAGACAAGCAGGGGCATCCGGGCTGGTACCCGGACTATCAGCGTGATCCTAAGTGGCTTGTTTTGGTCGCTGCATTCGGACTTCTGCAAGCTTGCTCGGTGTCTTCGCCGATGGTGTTCCCCTAACCGAGGGTGACCAAGCATGCAAGAAAGCGTGATGCAGCGCATGTGGAACAGCGGCTATCTTTCAGGTGGTAACGCTGCCTATGTGGAAGAGCTTTATGAGCTCTACCTGCACGACCCTAACGCTGTGCCAGAAGAGTGGCGCACCAAATTTCAGACGTTGCCCGCTGACGGCAACGCTGCCACCGATGTATCGCACTCGACGATTCGCGATCATTTCGTGCTGCTGGCAAAGAACCAGCGCCGCGCCCAACCGGTTTCCGCCGGCAGCGTGAGCAGTGAGCACGAGAAGAAGCAAGTTGAAGTACTGCGACTGATCCAGGCCTACCGGATGCGTGGCCACCAGGCAGCCCAGCTTGACCCGCTGGGACTGTGGCAGCGTCCTGCACCTGCAGACCTGTCGATCAATCATTACGGCTTGACCAATGCCGATCTTGATACGACCTTCCGTGCCGGCGACCTGTTCATCGGCAAAGAGGAAGCGAGCCTACGCGAAATTCACGAAGCGTTGCAGCAGACATATTGCCGCACCATCGGCGCTGAATTTACTCACATCGTCGATTCCGAGCAGCGCCAGTGGTTCCAGCAGCGTCTGGAAGGTGTGCGCGGTCGTCCGGTGTATTCGGCCGACATCAAGAGCCATCTGCTTGAGCGCGTCACCGCAGGCGAAGGTCTGGAAAAATACCTGGGTACCAAATACCCGGGCACCAAGCGTTTCGGCCTGGAAGGCGGCGAGAGCCTGATTCCGATGCTTGACGAGCTGATCCAGCGCTCCGGTTCCTACGGCACCAAGGAAATCGTTATCGGCATGGCCCACCGTGGCCGTCTGAACGTGCTGGTCAACACCTTCGGCAAGAACCCGCGCGAGCTGTTCGACGAGTTCGAAGGCAAGAAGAAGGTCGAGCTGGGTTCCGGTGACGTTAAATACCACCAGGGCTTCTCTTCCAACGTGATGACCGCAGGCGGCGAAGTCCACCTGGCCATGGCATTCAACCCGTCCCACCTGGAAATCGTTTCGCCAGTGGTCGAGGGTTCGGTACGTGCCCGTCAGGATCGTCGTAACGATCCGACCGGTGAGAAGGTTCTGCCGATTTCCATCCACGGTGACGCGGCATTCGCCGGTCAGGGTGTGGTCATGGAAACCTTCCAGATGTCGCAGACCCGCGGTTTCAAGACCGGCGGCACCGTGCACATCGTGATCAACAACCAGGTTGGTTTCACCATCAGCAACCCGCTGGACTCGCGTTCCACCGAGTACGCCACTGACGTTGCGAAAATGATCCAGGCACCGATCCTCCATGTGAATGGTGATGATCCGGAAGCCGTATTGTTCGTGACCCAACTGGCTATCGACTACCGCATGCAGTTCAAGCGCGACGTAGTGATCGACCTGGTCTGCTACCGTCGTCGCGGTCACAACGAAGCGGACGAGCCAAGCGGCACCCAGCCTCTGATGTATCAGCAGATCACCAAACAGCGCACCACGCGTGAGCTGTATGCCGATCGTCTGACCCAGAGTGGTGTGCTTGACGCTGCGCGTGTTCAGGCGAAAGTCGACGAATACCGCAACGCGCTGGACAACGGTCTGCACGTAGTGAAAAGCCTGGTCAAGGAGCCGAACAAAGAGCTGTTCGTCGACTGGCGTCCGTACCTGGGCCACGCCTGGACTGCGCGTCACGACACCACGTTCGATCTGAAAACCCTGCAAGAGCTGTCCGCCAAGCTGCTGGAAATTCCGGAAGGCTTCGTGGTTCAGCGCCAGGTTGCGAAGATCTACGAAGACCGTCAGAAAATGCAAGCCGGCGGCCTGCCGATCAACTGGGGTTACGCCGAAACCATGGCGTACGCGACCCTGGCGTTCGAAGGCCACCCGATTCGCATGACCGGCCAGGATATCGGCCGCGGTACGTTCTCGCACCGTCATGCGGTATTGCACAACCAGAAAGACGCGGGCACCTACATCCCGTTGCAACACCTGTACGAAGGCCAGCCACGTTTCGACCTGTACGATTCGTTCCTGTCCGAAGAAGCCGTACTGGCGTTCGAATACGGCTACTCCACCACCACTCCTGACGCGCTGGTGATCTGGGAAGCCCAGTTCGGCGACTTCGCCAACGGTGCCCAGGTGGTTATCGACCAGTTCATCACCAGCGGTGAGCACAAGTGGGGCCGTCTGTGCGGTCTGACCATGTTGCTGCCACACGGTTATGAAGGTCAGGGTCCGGAGCACTCTTCGGCTCGTCTGGAGCGTTACCTGCAGCTGTGCGCCGAGCACAACATTCAGGTGTGCATGCCGACTACGCCGGCCCAGATCTACCACTTGCTGCGTCGCCAGGTGATTCGTCCCCTGCGCAAACCACTGGTAGTGCTGACTCCGAAGTCGCTGCTGCGTCACAAGCTGGCCATCTCGACCCTGGAAGATCTGGCCGAAGGTTCGTTCCAGACCGTTATTCCGGAAATCGATGCGCATGATCCGAAAAAGGTCACTCGTCTCGTGCTGTGTAGCGGCAAGGTCTACTACGACCTGCTGGAAAAACGCCGTGCCGAAGGTCGTGACGACATCGCCATCGTGCGTCTTGAGCAGCTGTACCCATTCCCTGAGGACGACTTGATTGAAGTCCTGGCTCCTTATTCCAACCTCAAGCATATCGTTTGGTGTCAGGAAGAGCCGATGAACCAGGGTGCCTGGTACTGCAGCCAGCATCACATGCGCCGCATCGTTGGCGGTCACAACAAGTCTCTCGTACTCGAGTACGCGGGCCGTGACGCTTCTGCTGCACCTGCATGTGGTTATGCATCGATGCACGCCGAACAGCAGGAAAAACTGCTGCAAGACGCCTTTACTGTTTAACGCCTTCGCGCACCTGAAACCGAATTTAAGGAACCACAGACAATGGCTATCGAGATCAAAGCCCCCACTTTCCCGGAATCGGTTGCCGATGGCACCGTTGCCACCTGGCACAAAAAACCGGGCGACGCGGTCAAGCGCGACGAACTGATCGTCGACATCGAAACCGATAAAGTCGTACTGGAAGTGTTGGCTACCGCTGATGGCGTACTGGGCGCTATCGTCAAGAACGAAGGCGACACCGTTCTGTCCGACGAAGTCCTGGGCTCCATCGGCGAGGGCGGTGCTGTTGCCGCCGCTCCGGCTGCTGCTGCCGCTGCGCCTGCACAGGCTGCCGCTTCGGCCGCTGTTGGCGAAGACGATCCTGTTGCTGCACCGGCTGCTCGCAAGCTGGCTGAAGAAAACAGCATCAACATCGCTTCCGTTGCCGGTACTGGCAAAGGCGGTCGTGTGACCAAGGAAGACGTGGTTGCTGCCGTTGCTGCCAAGGCCGCTGCTCCGGCTGCCGCACCTGCCAAGGCTGCTGCCCCGGCTGCCGCTGCTCCTGTGTTCGCCGCTGGCGACCGCACCGAGAAGCGCGTACCGATGACCCGCGTGCGTGCAACTGTGGCCAAGCGCCTGGTTGAAGCCCAGTCGAACATGGCGATGCTGACGACTTTCAACGAAGTCGACATGACTGAAGTCATGGCCCTGCGTTCGAAGTACAAGGACCTGTTCGAGAAGTCCCACAACGGCGTGCGCCTGGGCTTCATGTCGTTCTTCGTGAAAGCGGCCACCGAAGCGCTGAAACGCTTCCCGGCAGTCAACGCTTCCATCGACGGCGGCGACATCGTGTACCACGGCTATGCTGACGTCGGCGTTGCCGTGTCCAGCGACCGTGGCCTGGTGGTGCCGGTTCTGCGTAACGCCGAACTGATGAGCCTGGCTGAAATCGAAGGCGGCATTGCCAACTTCGGCAAGAAAGCTCGCGACGGCAAGCTGACCATCGACGAAATGACTGGTGGCACGTTCACCATCACCAACGGTGGTACATTCGGCTCGATGATGTCGACCCCGATCGTCAACCCGCCGCAAGCGGCTATCCTGGGCATGCACAACATTCTGCAGCGTCCGATGGCGATCAACGGTCAGGTTGTTATCCGTCCGATGATGTACCTGGCTCTGTCCTACGATCACCGTTTGATCGACGGCAAAGAAGCTGTGACCTTCCTGGTTACCATCAAGAACCTGCTGGAAGACCCGGCTCGTCTGCTGCTGGATATCTGATTTCGTTGCACGGGCCGCTCAGCGATGAGCGGCCCATCTGTAATGACCAGCTTCGTCCCACGACGGTCCCCTGAACGGGATCGTCCGGTTTGATTCGAGAAGGAATGACACATGACTCAGAAATTCGACGTGGTAGTGATCGGTGCGGGCCCTGGCGGCTATGTAGCTGCCATTAAAGCGGCGCAACTTGGCCTTTCGACTGCCTGCATCGAGAAATACACCGACAAAGAGGGCAAACTGGCCCTCGGCGGTACTTGCCTGAACGTCGGTTGCATTCCGTCCAAGGCGCTGCTGGACAGCTCCTGGAAGTTTCACGAAGCTCAAGACGGCTTCGCGATCCACGGCATCAACCACGCTGGCGTGACCATGGACGTGCCAGCAATGGTCGGCCGCAAGGCCAACATCGTCAAAGGCCTGACCTCTGGCGTTGCCACCCTGTTCAAAGCCAATGGCGTGACCTCCCTGCAAGGCCACGGCAAACTGCTGGCCGGCAAGAAAGTCGAACTGACCAAGCCTGACGGCAGCGTCGAAATCATCGAAGCCGAAAACGTGATTCTCGCTTCGGGCTCGCGTCCGATCGACATTCCACCGGCTCCGGTTGACCAGAAAGTGATCGTCGATTCGACGGGCGCTCTGGAATTCCAATCGGTTCCAAAACGTCTGGGCGTGATCGGCGCTGGCGTGATCGGTCTGGAACTGGGTTCGGTATGGTCCCGTCTGGGCGCTCAAGTGACTGTCCTGGAAGCCCTGGACACGTTCCTGATGGCTGCTGACACCGCCGTTTCCAAGGAAGCGCTGAAAACCCTGACCAAACAAGGTCTGGACATCAAGCTGGGCGCGCGCGTTACCGGTTCCAAAGTCAACGGCGAAGAAGTCGTGGTGACCTACACCGACGCCAACGGCGAACAGACCATCACCTTCGACAAGCTGATCGTAGCCGTTGGTCGCCGTCCGGTGACCACCGATCTGCTGGCTGCCGATAGCGGCGTGACCATCGACGAGCGTGGCTTCATCTTCGTTGACGACCAGTGCGCGACCAGCGTTCCAGGCGTTTATGCGATCGGTGACGTGGTTCGCGGCATGATGCTGGCGCACAAGGCCTCGGAAGAGGGCATCATGGTTGTCGAGCGCATCAAGGGCCATAAAGCCCAGATGAACTATGACCTGATCCCTTCGGTTATTTATACTCACCCGGAAATTGCATGGGTGGGTAAAACCGAGCAGGCCTTGAAAGCTGAAGGCGTTGAAGTTAACGTCGGCACTTTCCCGTTCGCAGCCTCTGGCCGTGCCATGGCAGCCAACGATACCGGCGGTTTCGTCAAAGTGATCGCCGATGCCAAGACTGACCGCGTATTGGGCGTCCACGTGATTGGCCCGAGCGCAGCAGAACTGGTACAGCAGGGCGCAATCGGCATGGAATTCGGCACTAGCGCCGAAGACCTGGGCATGATGGTTTTCTCCCATCCGACCCTGTCCGAAGCCTTGCACGAAGCAGCTCTGGCAGTGAATGGCGGCGCCATTCACATCGCCAACCGCAAGAAGCGTTAAGACAATAAGAAACCACGGCGGAATGGCCCGTCGTGAGCCTTGCCTGCAAGACTCACCGCGGAATATCCGCTGGACGCAGTCTTGCGTAGCTGTACCGGGTATCCGGAAAGGCTACGCAAGCAGCAGTCACAGGTGGTGCGGCACTTGAATGAGTGCAGCACCGAATGCGCAGTACCTAACGAAGACGGTAATAAGCATGAATCTTCACGAGTATCAGGGTAAGCAGCTGTTCGCTGAGTACGGCCTGCCAGTATCGACCGGTTACGCGGTAGACACCCCGGAAGCAGCAGCAGAAGCTTGCGACAAAATCGGCGGCAGCGAGTGGGTTGTCAAAGCCCAGGTTCACGCCGGTGGTCGCGGTAAAGCGGGCGGCGTCAAGCTGGTTCGCAGCAAAGAAGACGCTAAAGCATTCGCTCAACAGTGGTTGGGCAAGCGTCTGGTGACTTACCAGACTGATGCCAATGGTCAGCCAGTCACCAAGATCCTGGTTGAATCGTGCACTGATATCGCTAAAGAGCTGTACCTGGGCGCTGTCGTTGACCGTTCGAGCCGTCGCATCGTGTTCATGGCTTCCACCGAAGGTGGCGTGGACATCGAGAAAATCGCTCACGACACCCCTGAGAAAATCCTCAAGGCCACTATCGATCCACTGGTTGGCGCTCAGCCATTCCAGGGTCGCGAGCTGGCATTCCAGCTGGGTCTGGAAGGCAAGCAAGTTGCTCAGTTCGCCAAGATCTTCGTAGGTCTGGCCAAGCTGTTCAAGGATCACGACCTGGCTCTGCTGGAAGTGAACCCGCTGGTGATCAAGGCTGACGGCGATCTGCACTGCCTGGACGCGAAGATCAACATCGACGCCAACGCCATGTACCGTCAGCCTAAGCTGAAGACTTTCCACGATCCGTCGCAAGACGATCCGCGCGAAGCGCACGCTGCCAAGTTCGAACTGAACTACGTAGCTCTGGAAGGCAACATCGGTTGCATGGTCAACGGTGCTGGCCTGGCCATGGGTACCATGGACATCGTCAACCTGCATGGCGGCAAACCAGCCAACTTCCTCGACGTGGGCGGCGGTGCTACCAAAGAACGCGTTACCGAAGCGTTCAAGATCATCCTGTCCGACACTAACGTCGCTGCAGTATTGGTCAACATCTTCGGCGGCATCGTTCGCTGCGACATGATTGCCGAAGGCATCATCGGCGCTGTGAAAGAAGTCGGCGTGAAAATCCCGGTTGTTGTTCGCCTTGAAGGCAACAACGCTGAGCTGGGCGCTAAAGTACTGGCAGAAAGCGGTTTGAACATCATCGCTGCTACCAGCCTGACCGACGCTGCTCAACAAGTCGTTAAAGCTGCGGAGGGCAAATAATGAGCGTCCTGATCAATAAAGACACCAAAGTTATCTGCCAGGGTATTACCGGTTCGCAAGGTAGTTTCCACACCCAGCAAGCCATCGAATACGGCACCAAGATGGTTGGCGGCGTAACTCCAGGCAAAGGCGGCACCGAGCACCTGGGCCTGCCAGTGTTCAACACCGTGAAAGATGCTGTAGCTGCCACTGGCGCCACCGCCAGCGTGATCTACGTTCCAGCTCCTTTCTGCAAGGACTCGATCCTGGAAGCAGCATTCGGCGGCATCAAGCTGATCGTTTGCATCACTGAAGGCATTCCTACCCTGGACATGCTGGATGCCAAGGTCAAGTGCGACGAACTGGGCGTGATCCTGATCGGCCCTAACTGCCCAGGCGTGATCACTCCAGGCGAATGCAAGATCGGCATCATGCCAGGTCACATTCACTTGCCAGGCAAGGTCGGTATCGTTTCGCGTTCCGGCACCCTGACCTACGAAGCTGTGAAGCAGACTACTGACGCCGGTTTCGGTCAGTCGACTTGCGTCGGCATCGGTGGTGACCCGATCCCGGGTTCGAACTTCATCGACATCCTGAAACTGTTCCAGGAAGACCCGAAGACCGAAGCGATCGTCATGATCGGTGAGATCGGCGGTTCGGCTGAAGAAGAAGCGGCTGCCTACATCAAGGCACACGTGACCAAGCCGGTTGTTTCCTACATCGCTGGTGTGACTGCTCCTCCGGGCAAGCGCATGGGCCATGCTGGCGCAATCATCTCTGGCGGCAAAGGCACTGCAGACGAGAAATTCGCTGCTCTGCAAGACGCAGGCGTTAAAACCGTGCGTTCGCTGGCAGACATCGGCAAGGCCCTGGCCGAGCTGACTGGCTGGGCTGTCAAGTAAGCCTCGCGCTTAGCTGACGCTCCACCAGACAAAGGCCACCTTCGGGTGGCCTTTGTCGTTTTTGATGTTTATATGGTGTCGGTGAGGGCCTCATCGCGAGCAGGCTTACTTACTGTCGACAACCATTTAGATGCAAAAACACGACATGGATATGTCGCGCATCGGATAGTTCGCCCTGTAATAGTGCGTTTGTCAGACAAATTCGTTACGCTAGCCGCCATTTTGCGTTTGCTGCCCACAAGGACGCTGCGCGCTAAACGGGTCAGTCCTATACGGACCGACAGCATTTCCCTCACCCATAAGGGAAATCCCTCTCTAAATTCCGATTCAGTAGTGTGGTATTTCCTTAATGAAAGTGTTGAAAGGCCAGGACATTCTGGCACTCGGCTTCATGACGTTTGCCCTGTTCGTCGGGGCTGGCAACATCATCTTCCCGCCTATCGTCGGTCTGCAGTCCGGGCCTAATGTCTGGATGGCGGCGCTGGGCTTTCTGATCACTGCCGTCGGTTTGCCGGTGATCACCGTTGTCGCGCTGGCCAAGGTCGGTGGCGCCATGGACACCTTGAGCAGCCCGATCGGCAAAATCGCCGGTGGCGTGCTGGCGGCAGCGTGCTACCTCGCTGTGGGCCCGCTGTTCGCCACCCCGCGGACCGCGACCGTGTCCTTCGAAGTGGGCCTGGCGCCGCTGACCGGCGAAAGCCCGCTGGCGCTGCTGCTCTACAGCTCGGTCTACTTCTTGCTGGTGTTCTTCATCTCGCTGTACCCGGGCCGTCTGCTGGACACCGTGGGCCGTTTCCTCGCGCCACTGAAGATCATCGCCCTGGCCGTGCTCGGCATTGCCGCGTTCGCCTTGCCGGCGGGTGACATCGGCACCGCCACACCTGAGTACGTTGCGGCACCGTTCTCCCAGGGGTTCATCAATGGTTACCTGACCATGGATACCCTTGGTGCTCTGGTGTTCGGCATCGTGATCGTCAACGCCATTCGTTCTCGCGGCGTCGAGTCGCCAGTCCTGATCACGCGTTACGCGATCATCGCCGGGTTGATTGCCGGTGTCGGTCTGGCGCTGGTGTACGTGAGTCTGTTCCGCCTGGGTTCGGGCAGCCATGAAGTGGCCGTCGGCGCTACCAACGGCGCAGCGGTATTGCACGCGTATGTGCAACACACTTTCGGTTCCCTGGGCAGCGGCTTCCTCGCGGTGCTGATTTCCCTGGCCTGCCTGGTGACGGCAGTCGGTCTGACCTGTGCTTGCGCCGAATACTTCAGTCGCGTGCTGCCACTGTCCTACAAGACACTGGTGATCATCCTGGCGGCGTTCTCGCTGCTGGTGTCCAACCTGGGCCTGACCAAGCTGATCGCGTTCTCGATCCCGGTACTGACCGCGATTTACCCGCCTTGCATCGTCTTGGTGGCGCTGAGCTTCTGCAAGGATTTCTGGCTGGAGCAAGGTCGCATCGTTGGCCCGGTCATGCTGGTGTCGTTCCTGTTCGGCATGATCGACGCGCTTAAAGGCGCGGGTCTGGCGGACTGGATGCCGACTCAATTGGCACACTTGCCGCTGGCTGAGCAAGGTCTGGCATGGCTGGTGCCTTGCTTCTTTACCCTGGTGGTTGCATGTGCGTGCGACCGCTTGCTGGGCAAGCGCAGCGAAGCCCTGGCCTGACGCTTCAAGGCCCGCCACAAGCGGGCGTTGAGCAACAATAGAAATGCCCCGTATCAATCGATACGGGGCATTTTTATGGGCGAGTGAAAATCTAATGTGGGAGCGAGCTTGCTCGCGAAGAGGGCATAACATTCAATAGGCGTGCTGACTGAAAGTCCGCTATCGCGAGCAGGCTCGCTCCCACAGGTTTTCGGTATACCGCTCACACACCACAGGGATACGCATGTCGTTCATCCACACCAATCTGATCCACATTCTTGCCGCGCTCTGGTTTGTTATCTGCTGGGGCGGTTATACCCGTTACGCTATCTGGAAGGGCCGCGATACCGCGTGCCTGGCCAGTGTGCTGCATTTGTATCGCGAAGACTGGATGCGCCGCATGCTGCTGCGCGACAACCGCATCGCTGACGCCAGTGTGGTGGGCAACCTGGAGCGTAACGCCTCGTTCTTCGCTTCGAGCACCTTGATCATCCTTGCCGGTATTCTCACGGTGCTGGGCTCCTCTGAGCGGGCGCTGTCGTTGCTGGCGGACATTCCGATGGTTCAACAGGCTTCCCAAGGCATGTCGGAAATCAAGCTGCTGTGCCTGGCGCTGGTGTTCGTCTACGCCTTCTTCACCTTCAGTTGGTGCATGCGCCAATACAACTTCGCGGCGATCCTGATCGGCTCGGCGCCGATGATCGGTGAGCGCCACGTGTCCGAGCAGGAGCGCAAGGCCTTCGCTTCGCGCGCCGCGCGGGTGATCTCGATGGCGGCCAACCAGTTCAACTTCGGCCTGCGTTCTTATTACTTCGGCATGACCATGCTTGCCTGGTTCGTCAGCCCGTGGCTGTTCATGCTGATGAGCGCGGGAGTGGTGCTGGTGTTGTATCGCCGGGAGTTTCACTCCGACGTGCTCGACGTAATGGTCTATACCCCTACAGAGGCGCCATTGCCTGAGGCGATCAAAGAGGTAGCCTGATGAGTATCCCTTTCTGGTGCGTGTTTATCAGTGCCTTGCTGATTTTTATCGCCCGCATACCGGTGGCCAAGGCCATGAAAGAGCAGGGTGGTTACAACAATCACCTGCCACGTGTGCAGCAAGCACAGCTCACAGGCTTCGGCGCTCGCGTGCTCTCCGCGCATCAGAACAGTTTCGAGGCCTTCCTGTTGTTTGCGGTCGGGGTGTTGATGGCGCACACCACGCAAACGGCGGGGTGGCTGATTGACGGGTTGGCAATCATCTTTGTGATTGCCCGGGTCATCTACTTGCTGTGCTACTGGGCAGACCTTGCCTGGCAACGAAGTCTGGTGTGGTTTGTCGGCTTCGTTTGTTCGTTGTTGCTGATGATCAGTCCGACTTTCCGCACGGTGTTGCTCTAACGCTTTAACGGCGAACACAATAAAGCCCGCACTTGGCGGGCTTTATTTTTGCTGCTCTAAAACCGATTAGTTGGTTTTAGGAGCGGCTTCTTCAGTAGCTGCTTTGCTCGAATCTACCTGAGCTTTGGCAGCATCGGCGGCTTCTTTCGCTGCGTCGTTCACTTTATCCTGAGCTTCGCCAATTTTTTGCTGGACTTGTTCAATTTTTTGGGTGGTTTCTTGAGCTTTGTCCTCGGGTTTTTTACCGCAGGCAGCGATGCCGAGGGAAGCGGTCAACATCAAGGCAATAGCTAAAGTCTTACGCATGGGGTGTTTCTCCTGGTGGAAAATATCTACTTGCCCTTTCGAACGCAGCACCATGGGTTAAGTTCCATGTTTCCTACAGATATATAAGATTTATCTTGGTTGGAACTTTTTCTTAGTTCCTCAACTGCTATGCAACGACACTAAAAAGAGCCTTTATCGAATGACCAGCAACACCATTTTCGAGCGTGCGACACGGTTTTTAACGGCGCTCAGGCATTGCCAGGTGCTCGGGTTGCGTGTGCACAGCGCGAGCAATGACGGGCTGACAATCACGTTGCCGTACAGCCCGCAGATCGTCGGTAATCCGCAAACCGGGGTGATTCATGGCGGGGCCATCACCTCGTTGATGGACACCGCGTGCGGCATGGCAACGCTCTGTGTTTTGCCGGAGTTCGAGGTTTGCCCGACCCTGGATCTGCGTATCGACTACATGCATCCGGCCGAGCCGCATAAAGAGGTGCATGGCTTTGCCCAGTGCTACCGGGTGACGACCGATGTGATCTTCACGCGCGGGTTTGCTTACCAGGATGATCCGCAAAAGCCGATCGCCCACGTAGTCGGGACCTTCATGCGCATGGGCAAAGGTGTCAAAGGCACCAAGGGTTTTGGTGGCGTCATCAGTGGTGGGACGAAATGACTGATAACTTCAAAGAGCAATTGCAGCAGGCTCACGAGCGTGGCGATTACGCCTCGCTGCTGCAGCTGATTCCCTACGCCAAGCTGATTGGCGTCGAGTGCTCGCGACTGGGGGATGAGCTGCTTTTTCGTTTGCCGGCGAACAAGGACAATATTGGCAACCCTTTGCTGCCCGCGATTCATGGCGGGGTGATAGCCGGGTTCATGGAACTGGCGGCGGCCCTGCATTTGCTGATCTTCACCGGTTCCCCCGGTGTACCGAAGATCATCGACTTCTCCCTCGATTATCTGCGTGCCGGGCAGTTTCGCGACACCTACGCCAAATGCCTGGTGTGCCGTCAGGGGCGGCGGGTCGCCAACGTTGCGATAACCGCGTGGCAGAGCACTCAAACCGAGCCGATTGCCACGGCGCGGGCGCATTTCAAAATTGAAGAAACGCCAAGCCCTTGAAATTCTGGGCATAGCCCCCAACTCTGATGACATCCCGCCGTCACCCCTTCAGGGGGCGGCCACTGCCATCCAATCGGAGTTTGATGACCATGAGCGTGGAAACTCAAAAGGAAACCCTGGGCTTCCAGACCGAGGTGAAGCAACTGCTGCACCTGATGATCCATTCGCTGTATTCCAACAAGGAAATTTTCCTTCGCGAACTGATCTCCAACGCCTCCGACGCTGTCGACAAATTACGTTTCGAAGCCCTGTCCAAGCCTGAGTGGCTGGAAGGTGGCGCCGAACTGAAAATCCGTGTGAGCTTCGACAAGGACGCCAAAACCGTCACCCTCGAAGACAACGGTATCGGCATGAGCCGTGACGATGTCGTGACCCACCTGGGCACCATCGCCAAATCCGGCACAGCCGATTTCATGAAACACCTGTCCGGCGATCAGAAGAAAGATTCGCACCTGATCGGCCAGTTCGGCGTGGGTTTCTACTCTGCCTTTATCGTTGCCGATAAAGTCGACGTGTTCAGCCGCCGTGCCGGCCTCGCTGCCAGCGAAGGCGTGCACTGGTCGTCCAAAGGCGAGGGCGAATTCGACGTCGCCACCATCGACAAGGAAGACCGCGGTACGCGCATCGTCCTGCACCTGAAGCCCGCTGAAGACGAGTTCGCCGATGGCTGGCGTCTGCGCAACATCATCAAGAAGTACTCCGATCACATCGCGTTGCCGATCGAACTGCCGAAAGAAGTGGCAGCCGCCGAAGGCGAAGAGAAACCAGCCGTTGAATGGGAAACCGTCAACCGCGCCAGCGCTCTGTGGACCCGTCCGCGTACTGAAGTCAAAGACGAGGAATACCAGGAGTTCTACAAGCACATCGCTCACGATTTCGAGAACCCGCTGAGCTGGAGCCACAACAAGGTCGAAGGCAAGCTGGAGTACAACTCGCTGCTTTACGTACCGGCCCGTGCTCCGTTCGACCTGTATCAGCGTGAAGCGCCACGTGGCCTGAAGCTGTACGTGCAGCGCGTGTTCGTCATGGACCAGGCTGAGTCGTTCCTGCCGCTGTACCTGCGTTTCATCAAAGGTGTGGTTGACTCCAACGACCTGTCGCTGAACGTCTCGCGGGAAATCCTGCAGAAAGACCCGATCATCGACTCGATGAAGTCGGCGCTGACCAAGCGCGTTCTGGACATGCTGGAAAAACTGGCGAAGAACGAGCCTGAGCAATACAAGGGCTTCTGGAAAAACTTCGGCCAGGTCATGAAAGAAGGCCCGGCTGAAGATTTCGCCAACAAAGAGAAAATCGCTGGCTTGCTGCGTTTCGCCTCCACCCAGGGTGAAGAGGGCGAGCAAGTGGTCTCGCTGGCCGAATACCTGGCTCGCGCCAAGGAAGGTCAGGACAAGATCTACTACCTGACCGGTGAAACTTATGCACAGGTCAAGAACAGCCCGCACCTGGAAGTCTTCCGCAAGAAAGGCATCGAAGTGCTGCTGCTGACCGACCGTATCGACGAGTGGCTGATGAGCTACCTCAGCGACTTCGACGGCAAGAGCTTTGTCGACGTGGCGCGCGGTGATCTGGACCTGGGCAACCTGGACTCGGAAGAGGACAAGAAAGCCGCAGAAGAAGTCGCCAAGAGCAAAGAAGGTCTGGTTGAGCGGATCAAGACTGCGCTGGGTGAAACCGTCAGCGAAGTGCGGGTTTCCCACCGTTTGACCGATTCTCCGGCGATTCTGGCGATCGGTGAGCAGGACCTGGGCCTGCAAATGCGTCAGATCCTCGAAGCCAGCGGTCAGAAGGTTCCGGATTCCAAGCCGATCTTCGAATTCAACCCGGCTCACCCGCTGATCGAAAAACTCGACGGTGAGCAGAGCGAAGAGCGTTTTGGCGACCTGTCGCACATCCTCTTCGATCAGGCAGCCCTGGCTGCCGGCGACAGCTTGAAAGACCCGGCCGCCTATGTGCGCCGTCTGAACAAGCTGCTGGTTGAACTGTCGGTTTAACCACGTTGTAGAAAAACCCGCTTCGGCGGGTTTTTTCATTCTGGCGTTTCTTTACGGGAGTGAGTCATGAGCCAAGTTACTGTGCGTTCCGTGGTCTATCAGATTGATGGCCAGTCTTACGAGGGTCGTCTGGCGTTCGACGCCGGCCACACAGGCCCGCGTCCGGGCTTGCTGATGGCGCCGAACTGGATGGGGGTCAGCGCCGGTGCCGAGAAGATTGCCCAGGAAGTTGCCGCCAAGGGTTATGTGGTGTTGATTGCTGACCTGTATGGGCAGTCGATTCGCCCGCAGAATGGCGACGAGGCGGGCGCGGCGATGATGCCGCTGAAGAATGATCGTGCGTTGTTGCGCAAGCGCATGCAGGCGGCATTTGCTGCGTTGCAGAGCCAGGGTGAAGCAGCGGTCGATACTTCGAAGCTGGCAGCGTTCGGTTTCTGCTTCGGCGGTTGCTGTGCTCTGGAGCTGGCCCGTACCGGCGCGCCGCTCAAGGCTGCCGTGTCGTTCCACGGTACGCTGGACACACCGAACCCCGCCGATGCGAAAAACATCAAGGGCTCGGTGCTGGTGTTGCACGGTGCTTCCGATCCATTGGTGGCGAAAGAGCAACTGCCGGCCTTCGAAGCTGAAATGAACGCTGCGGGCGTGGATTGGCAGTTGCTCAGCTACGGCGGCGCGGTGCATTCCTTTACCGACCCGCACGCCAATGTGCCGGGCATGATGATGTACGACGCCAAAACCGCCAAGCGGGCCTTTGTGTCGATGCATAACTTGCTGGATGAAGTGTTCAACGGCTGAGTGCTGTTTCTAGCCCTGGCACTGTCGGTGTCAGGGCTGGCCTCATCGCGAGCAGACGGAACGCCGCCCGGCTGCTCCCACATTTGACCGAGACGTACACAAGATCAACGGTCGACACCATTCCAGTGTGGGAGCGAGCCTGCTCGCGATGGCGGTGTGACTAACACCGAAGGTCTTAAGGGAGTTCGATCCGCTCGCTCTCACCCGGTACGGTTGGCCAATCACCGGCCGCCCAGCGTCGGCGGGCTTCATCGATCACCGCGGGATCGCTGGCGACGAAGTTCCAGTTGATCCGCCGCGGTCCGTCCATGGGCGCACCACCGAACAGCATGGCGTGGCAGTCGCTTTCGGCGAACAGGTCCATTTCTTCCCCGGCAGGCAGCACCACCAGCGAGTGCGGTTCAATCGGCTCGCCATTGAGCTGGGCCTCACCGTCCAGCACGTACAGCGCGCGTTCTTCATGCTCGGTGGGGATCAGCAAGGTCGTCGCCGTTTTCAGCTCGAGCTCTGCGTACAACGTAGGGGAAAGCACCGGTACCGGTGACTCCAGGCAAAAGCCTTTGCCGGCAATCATCCTGATCTTCACCCCGAGATTATCGCTGACCGGCAGGCTGGCGGCCGGGTGATGGCTGTAATGGCCGGGACCTTGTTCGTGCTCTTTGGGGGAGGCCAGCCAGATTTGCAGGCCGTGCATCTTGAAATCGGTATCCCACTGGGCTTTTGGAGTGCGCTCGACGTGAGCAATCGCACTGCCTGCGGTCATCCAGCTGACGTCGCCCGGTTTCACGATCTGGTCGGAGCCCAGGCTGTCCTTGTGCTGGAGTTCACCTTCGAACAGGTAGGTGAGGGTGGACAGGCCGATGTGCGGATGCTGGCGGATGTTCATGCCCTGGCCTGCCGGATAGCGGGTTTCAAGCATGTGATCGAAAAACACGAATGGCCCGACACTGCGGCATTGAGCTGACGGCAGCGGGCGCAGGATTGGTTGGCCTTCGACATCTTCGGTGCGCGGGCGGATCACGAGCGGGCTGTTCATGGTGCATTCCAGGCTGTACGAGTGATGCTGCCGAGCATAACCCGCACAGCCTGTGTTTGCCGCTATTGGCTGAAGGCGCCTTCAGACAGGTGGGTCTCGATGGTCACTTCGCTGGTGGTCATCAGCTTGTGGATCGGGCAGCGGTCGGCCACGCGGTGCAGCTCTTCACGCTGGGCGTCGGTAAGTACGCCTTTGAGGGTCAGTTTGACGTGCAGGGCGTATTTGCCTTTCTGCTCCTGGCTGTTGTCGTGTTTGACTTCGACCGTGACGCCGGTCAGCGGGATTTCCTTCTTCTGTGCGTAGAGCTTGAGGGTCAGGGCCTTGCAAGCCCCCAGGGCTGCATCGAAGTAATCGTGGGGTTCTGGTGCGGAACCTTCGCCGCCGAAGGCTTTGGGCACGTCGGCGAAGAGTTGATGGTCGTCGATCTGGATGCTGTGACGAAAACCTTCGCTGGATTCGGTATTGACGGTAATGGTCATGACAAACCTCATGGGCAGTAAGAAAGAGTGCGCGTCAGGAAAAGACCTTGCAGTTATAGAGCATCTGGCGATTCAGGTGTTCCACTGGCTTATCGATCGCCCAATAAAAAACGCCCCGAACCAGTCGGGGCGTTTTCATGTGCAGCGAAGCAGCGGGGCTTACTTGCCCTGCCAGCGCTTCAGGACCAGGGTGGCGTTGGTGCCGCCGAAGCCGAAGCTGTTGCTCATCACGGTGTTGATGGTGGCGTCTTCGCGAGTCTTGGTCAGGATTGGCATGTCAGCCACTTCCGGGTCCAGTTCTTCGATGTTGGCAGAACCTGCCATGAAGTTGCCTTCCATCATCAGCATGCAGTAGATCGCTTCGTGAACGCCGGCGGCGCCCAAGGAGTGACCCGACAGGCTCTTGGTGGAGCTGATGGCCGGAGCCTTGTCGCCGAAGACTTCACGCACACCTTTCATTTCCATCACGTCGCCGACCGGAGTCGAAGTGCCGTGGGTGTTCAGGTAGTCGATTGGCGTGTCGACGGTGGACATGGCCATCTGCATGCAGCGGATGGCGCCTTCGCCGCTTGGCGCGACCATGTCGTAGCCGTCGGAAGTCGCGCCGTAGCCGACGATTTCCGCGTAGATCTTCGCGCCGCGGGCCAGAGCGTGTTCCAGCTCTTCGACCACGACCATGCCGCCACCGCCGGCGATGACAAAACCGTCACGCTTGGCGTCGTAGGCACGGGAGGCTTTTTCCGGTGTCTCGTTGTACTGGCTGGACAGTGCGCCCATGGCGTCGAACAGGAACGATTGGCTCCAATGCTCTTCTTCACCGCCGCCGGCGAACACGACGTCCTGCTTGCCCATCTGGATCTGTTCCATGGCGTTACCGATGCAGTGAGCACTGGTGGCGCAGGCAGAAGCGATGGAGTAGTTCAGGCCCTTGATCTTGAATGGCGTGGCCAGGCAAGCGGAAACCGTGCTGCTCATGGTCCGCGTTACGCGGTATGGGCCGACGCGCTTGACGCCTTTTTCGCGCAGGATGTCCAGCGCTTCCATCTGGTTCAGGGTCGATGCGCCACCGGAACCGGCGATCAGGCCGGTGCGAGGGTTGGAAACCTGCTCTTCGGTCAGGCCGGAGTCAGCAATGGCGTCTTTCATGGCCAGGTAGGCGTAAGCCGCCGCGTGGCCGACGAAGCGATAGATCTTGCGATCGATCAACTCTTCGAGTGGCAGGTCAATGGAGCCGGAAACCTGGCTACGCAGACCCATTTCGGCATATTCCGGGTTGAACCGGATGCCAGGGCGGCTTGCACGCAGGTTAGCGGAGACGGTCTCTTTGTCATTGCCCAGGCACGAAACGATGCCCAGACCAGTGATAACGACGCGGCGCATGCGGATAACCCTTAGAAGTTGTCAGTGGATGTGAATACGCCGACCCGAAGGCCTTCGGCGGTGTAGATCTCGCGGCCGTCGACGGTGACCGAACCATCGGCGATGGCCAGGTTCAGCTTGCCCTTCAGGACGCGTTTGATCTGGATGTTATAGGTAACTTTTTTGGCGGTCGGCAGAACCTGGCCAAAGAATTTCACTTCGCCCGAACCCAGGGCGCGGCCGCGGCCCGGCAGGCCTTGCCAGCCGAGGAAGAAGCCGACCAGCTGCCACATGGCGTCGAGGCCCAGGCAGCCCGGCATCACCGGGTCACCTTCGAAGTGGCAGGCGAAGAACCACAGGTCCGGAGTGATATCCAGCTCGGCGACCAATTCACCTTTGCCGTACTTGCCACCCTCTTCGCTGATATGAGTGATGCGATCCACCATCAGCATGTTCGGGGCGGGCAGTTGCGCGTTACCAGGGCCGAACAGCTCACCGCGACTGCAGCGCAGCAGGTCTTCCCGGGTAAAGGCGTTTTGTTTGGTCATGCGAGCTCCTCAATAGTCCCATGCGGCAGGTGGGGCAAATCTTCCCGGCCGATCGAAGCGTTCATGCTTCGAACCGGCAGCCTACTCATAGACTATTGCGTTGTGGTGAAAGTCACAGCACAAGGGACATGAATGTACACTTGTGCACTGAAATTATTTTTCAAGCCCGATTCCGAGCTGTCAAGGTGCCTAAGACTGCCGCACTTTCGCCTTTCACGCCAGTCGCAGATGGTCGATCGCTCTCCACTACCGTACCCAACGTTGCAGAATTTGCTGCAGATCGGTGCGTTTGAAAGGTTTGGCCAGATAATCGTTCATCCCCGCCGACAGGCAGGCCTCGCGGTCACCCTGCAACGCGTTGGCGGTCAGGGCGATGATAGGCAGGTCGGTGCAGCCGGGCAGTTGACGGATCTGCCGGGTGGCTTCGTAACCATCGATGACCGGCAGCCGGCAATCCATCAGAATCGCCTCGAAAATCAGGCTCTCGGCACTGCGTACCGCCTGCGCTCCATCGGTCGCAACGCTGACAGTAAAGCCCAGGCTGCGCAGCATCGCTTCGATGACGGTCTGATTCACCGGATTGTCCTCCACCAGCAGCACATTGCGTCCCTCGCCGTGGTCGTTGCCGGCAGGCGTGCGCGGTACCAGGGCCGGTGGTATCTGCCTGGACAGCGCCAGCGGAATTTCCAGGGTGAATACCGAGCCTCGGCCTTCCTCGCTCTGGGCGCGCAGTGTGCCGCCCATCCGCTCGGCCAGCGTACGTGCAATCGGCAGGCCCAGGCCGGTGCCGCCGTAACGCCGGGAGATCGAGCTGTCGGCCTGCTGGAAGGCGTTGAACATCAGCTCCAGGCTTTCGGCCGAAATACCAATCCCGCTGTCGCGCACGGTGCAGGTGAACCACAGCAATTCGTGGTCCAGCGATTGCCACTGCGGCTCGATCGTTACCCGGCCTTTCTCGGTGAACTTCAAGGCATTGCCGATCAGGTTGACCAGGATCTGCCGGATCCGCGTCGGGTCGCCCTGTACCTGCAAGGCCTGCATGTCGTCCGGGATCTGCAGCTCCAGGCTCAGGCCGCGTTGCATCGCGCTGTGCTGGAAAGCCTGGGCGCAGCTGTTGATCAGCTCGGCCAGGTTGAACGGGATGTGCTCCAGCTCCAGGGCCGAGCGTTCGATGCGCGAGAAGTCGAGAATGTCGTTGATGACCTTGAGCAAGTGCTCGGTGGACTCCGAAGCCAGCGCCGCGTACTCGATCTGTTCCTCGGTCATGTCGGTGGTTTCGAGCAGTTGCAGCATGCCCAGCACGCCATTCATCGGTGTACGCAATTCATGGCTCATCATCGCCAGGAAGTCGGACTTGGCGCTGTTGGCCTTTTCCGCTTCTTCGCGGGTCTGGATCAGTTGCGCCATGGCCTGATGCTGCTCGCGGCTGGCGAGCTCAAGGCCATCGGCAAGGTTGTTGATGTGGCGCGACAGGTCGCCCAGTTCGGAATCGTCGACGATCGGCAGCGGTGTTTTGTAGTTGCCTTGCTGTATCGCCTTCACCGCATTGCCCATGGCGCTGATGGGCTCCGACAGGCTGGCGGCCAGGCGCCGCGCCAGCAGGAAGGTAAAGAGCAGGGCGAACAGTGCGAGGATCGCGGCCTTGAGCAGGATCTCCTGTTGCCGTTGGCTGAAGGCATCGTTGGACATGCCGACGACGACGCGCCCCAGATAGTCTTCGGAAGGGCCGATGGCGGGTGGCGGCCCCTGCAGGAAATCGTCGTTGAGCCTGATCCGTTGCAAGCGCACCGGTGCTTGAAACACTTCGATCTGTTGTGAGCGTTGGCTGCTTTCCGAGGGCTGCTCGACGTGCACCAACACCTTGTTGGCGTTGTCCTGAACCTCCAGAAAACGCACGTGCGGCGTTGTCAGCGAGGCTTTCATCAGGCTTTCGAGCACCTCATTGTTGCCGGAAATCACCCCGTATTCGGTGGCCGGGGCCAGTTGATTGGCGATCAGTTGGCCGGTGTGGTTGAGCTCCTGGCGCAAATCCTGAATTCGCACGACGGTAAAGAAACTGATCAACAGCAACGTCAGCAGCAGCGCCGGGCCGAGGCTGATGATTTGGGTGCGGGTATTGATGCCCCAATGGTGGCGCAGGTTCATGGGCGGTTTTCTCCTTCGGCCAACTGTGTTGCAACAGCCGTGGGGTCAATCTGTTCGATGCCTAAGGAACGAGCGACTTGCGGGTTACTTAATACCTTGAAGCGCTGCGGGTAGAGGGTGCGCGGCCAACTGGCCGGCGGACGATCAAGCAAGCTGTCAAGAATGGCCAGCCAATCGCCCTGATCGCTGTAGGTGCTGGCCAGGCTGCCGGCCTTGACGAACCCTGCGTTGGGGCCGATCAAGGCAAGTTGTCGGCCATAGCTGCTGAGCAGCAGGTTCTTGGCGGTCTTGGGGTTGTACAGGTCAGGGTCGTCGAGTCCCAACAGCACGTCGCTATTTTTCAGCAGCGCCTGCAAAGGCCGGCTGTCACTGGTGTTGTCCCAGCGTTCGGCGACGATCTCCAGCCCCAGCCGGTGCGCGGCATGGTGCAGCTCCTTGAGCAGGAATTCGCTGTTCGTCCCGTACAGCACGCCGACCCGGCGGACTTGCGGCAACAGGGCCTGGATCAGGTGAAGTTGGCGGCTCAGCGGTGGATCACTCCACAGCAGGCTCAGGTGCAGGGGCAGGGCATCACCCAGGCGCTGACTGGCTTGCAGGCGGCTGATGCGCAGCACCAGCGTCGCCGGTCCCTCGCTGTCTTGCAGGCGCCAGTCGAGGCTCGGCAGGTCAAGCAGGATCAGCCGGGTCGTGTCGGGTAGCCGGGACGGCGCGGGGAGGTCGGCAAGGCGTGCGAAGCGCACCGTGTCTTCCGGTCGCTGCTCGGCCAGGGCGCGGGTAAAGGCCCGTACGCCGGGGCTGTCTTCCGCGCCGGTCAGCAACACGTCGGCAGCGCGGACGGGCAGACTGCCCAGGCAGACAAGCAACAATCCCCAAACCCAAGGCCGGCGGCTTCGGGGGGAGCGGGTGCGTGTCTGGATGAGGCCCATGTCAGAACTCTAACTCGGCGCTGAAGTAGAGCGCATGGCGCGAGTCATAGTTGTTGTCGACGAAGGTGGTCGGCTGGTTGTCGAGGCGTTGTTGCAGGATGCCGGCCAGTTCGAGGTTGGCCTTGCCCAGCGCGATGCGTTTGGCGATGCGTGTGTCGACACGTTCGAAACGGTAGCCATTGAGTGCATCGTCACCATAGTAGAACAGTGCACTGTTCCAGCCATTGCCCCAATCGCGCAGCCAACCGGCGGAGCCGCTGTTGCGTGCGCTGAATTGTTCGTCCAGAGGATTACTGGCCCTGGCATCGACATAGGCGTAGGTCAGGCGCAGCCGGTCGGCGTCGCTGACGCGCCAGTCAAGCTGGGTTTCAGTGCCGCTGAAACGCGAGGCATTGCTGTTGCTGGCGATGTACTGATTGTTGCGCAGCGGCTCGCTGATCATGTCGGTGATTTCGTCGTAGAACAGTTTCACGTCGACGTTCAGCCCAAGGTCAGCGAAGAAGCCGTTATACCCCAGTTCGCGCGAGCGCATGTGCTCTTGAGCGAGGTTGCCGGGACCTCGCGTCTTGACGAAGTAGCGGGCACTGGATTGACCGTAGGCGCCGGGGCTGAGGTTGGTCACCTGATAACTCCAGTTGACGTTGTTCTCGAACATGTCGGGAGAGCGGATGGCCTCCGAATACACCGCACGCAGGCCGTGGCGCGGGTTGATCAGGTAATTGATTGCGACTCGTGGAGTCAGCGAGTCACCGATCAATTCGGTTTTTTCGTACATCGCACCGCCTTGCAGCAGCCAATGCTCGCTGGCACGCCACTCCAGTTGGCCGAACAGCCGCCAGATCGAGTCGTCGAGGGTGCCATTGAAGTACGTTTCGGAGTCGGCCCGGTCGTATCGATAGTTCATGCCGCTGACCAGCCGCAGGCTGTCGGAGAGGCTCAGGGTGTCTTGCAGTTCAAGGTCGTAGCGCGACTCGCGGGCGCTCTGGTCGATGTCACCGCAGACCGTGCGGTTGGCGCCACCTTTCCATTGATCGAGCACCTGGTTGGCCAGTGCCTGCTCGGTCGGCGTGCCATGCGGTGCACCGGTGCCGGTATAGCTTTCCATGTGCCGCGCCAGGCGCTCGGCATAGTTGGGGTTGAGCTGCCAGAGTTCGGTGAGCTGCGGGCTGAACGACACTTCGGCGTCGCACGCGCGCCAGACCTGCTGGCGATCCCACTGCTGCGCCGACCCCTGGACGTAAAGGCTGTGATCCGGGTTGAGCTCCAGGTTCCAGCGCAACGAACCGGCGTAATCCTTGGCGATCACGTCAGAGTTGTCGCCAGCCGAAGTAATCCCGGAAAACACCGGACGGTAGGTATATGGCCGCTGGTTGGTGCCGTCTTTGGCATTCAGTTGCCAATCGATGCTTTGCTGCTCGTTGAGCGTCTGGCTGACGGCCAGGTTGACGCGGTTCAAGCGGCGACCGTCGCGGTAGTCCGCTCCCAGGCGGTTCGAGTCGAAACCGTTGTCTTCCTGGCCGGACAGCGACAAGCGCAGGTCGCCGGTTTCCCAACCGGTGCCCTGGCTGGCGTACCAGTCGTTGATGCCGCGCTCACCGCGAGTGACTTTCAGCCGCGTGCCATGGCTGTTGGCCGGTGCGCGGGTGATGATGTTGACCACCGCCATCAGTGCGTTGGCGCCATAGCTGACGGTGTTCGGGCCACGGAACACCTCGATGCGCTCGATGTCTTCCATGGCCACCGGAATGTCGCTCCAGTCCACGGTCGCCAGACCTGCGCGGTACACCGAACGGCCGTCGATCAACACTTGCATGCGTCGCGCTTCGCTGGCGTTGGTGCCGTGATAGTTCACCGCAGCCTGGTTGCCGCTGACGTTCCCGACCATCATCCCCGGCACCAGCCGCAGTAATTCGCTGATGTCGCGGGCACCGCTGGCCTTGATCAGTTCGCTGTCGATTACCGTCATGCTTCCGGGCACGGCGGCCGCCGACTGTTTGAGTCGGGTGGCAGTCAATACCTGGGGCAGCGCGGTGTTGTCGAGAAACAGGTCATCGGCCAATAACGGGTCGCTGAGCATCAGCGCCAGAACCAGCGAGGAGCGAAGGTGAGGAGGGCCAACAGACACGGTACAGCCTTGATCGCAATTGATTGCCGCGCATGTTAACCGAGCTGTTCGAGTTTTCCAGTCACGATGCCGGCATTTTCCCAGGTTTTGGAGGTCTGCTTCCTACAAGTGCCGCTAATTGATAGAGGGGCTGGCCGACGCTGGACCGCCCCGTATAATGCGGCTATCGCCACTGGTATGGATTAACGGATTGCATATGACTGAACAGCGCCCGATTGCGGTCCTGGGAGGCGGAAGTTTTGGTACCGCCGTGGCTAATTTGTTGGCCGAGAACGGTCATCAGGTCCGGCAGTGGATGCGCGATCCTGAACAGGCCGAGGCCATTCGGGTCAACCGCGAGAATCCACGCTACCTCAAGGGCATCAAGGTTCACCCTGCGGTGGAGCCGGTCACCGACTTGCTTGCCACCCTCAATGAGTGCGACCTGTGTTTCGTCGCATTGCCCTCCAACGCCCTGCGTTCGGTGCTCGCGCCCTTTGCCGAGCGCCTGAGCGGCAAGTTGCTGGTGAGCCTGACCAAAGGCATCGAGGCCCACACCTTCAAGCTGATGAGCGAAATTCTTCAGGAAATCGCACCACAAGCGCGCATTGGCGTGCTGTCCGGGCCGAACCTGGCCCGTGAGGTGGCCGAACATGCGCTGACCGCCACAGTGGTCGCCAGTGAAGACGAAGAACTCTGTCAGCGGGTCCAGGCGGCATTGCACGGTCGGACCTTTCGCGTGTACGCCAGTGCCGACCGTTATGGTGTGGAACTGGGCGGGGCACTGAAAAACGTCTACGCGATCATCGCCGGCATGGCGGTGGCGTTGGGCATGGGCGAAAACACCAAGAGCATGCTGATCACCCGGGCATTGGCGGAAATGACCCGCTTTGCGGTGAATCAGGGAGCCAACCCGATGACGTTCCTGGGGCTGGCCGGGGTGGGCGATCTGATCGTCACCTGTTCGTCACCGAAAAGCCGCAACTATCAGGTCGGTTTTGCCCTTGGTCAGGGCATGAGCCTGGAAGAGGCGGTAACGAGCCTTGGTGAAGTCGCCGAAGGCGTCAACACCCTCAAGGTACTCAAGGCCAAGGCCCAGGAAGTCGGGGTTTACATGCCATTGGTCGCCGGTTTGCATGCGATCCTGTTTGAAGGACGCACGCTCAATCAGGTGATTGAGCTGTTGATGCGCGGCGAGCCGAAAACCGATGTCGATTTTATCTCCACCAGCGGTTTCAACTGAGTACCCCATTTACAGGGGCAGGGAGCGAGACATGAACGATCCAAAAGTAGCAGCCAAGTACGAATCCATCCTGCTGCGCGTGCTGTGGATGCTGGTGTATGTGCTGGTCTGGCAAGTCGCGCAATTGATCCTCGGCGCCGTGGTGCTGGTGCAGCTCATCTATCGGTTGATCTATGGGGCACCAAACGCCGGCCTGATGAATTTCGGTGACAGCCTCAGCCAGTTCCTGGCGCAGATCGGTCGCTTCGGCAGTTTCCACAGCGATCAGAAACCGTGGCCATTCGCCGATTGGCCGACTCCGCGTGCACCGGAAGGCGAGGCCCCGCACGCTGTACCGCCAGCGCCGCATCCGGCCCGTGATGAGGAGCCAAAGCTATGAAGCTCTGGGTGTTGCGCCACGGTGAAGCCGAGTCTCACGCCCGTAGCGATGCTGAGCGGGAGTTGACTGCACATGGCCGCGAAGAAGTGCTGCGCAGTGCCGCGCAACTGATCGGCCAGCCGATTCAGGCAATCATCGCCAGCCCGTACATGCGGGCGCAGCAGACTGCGCAACTGGTGCGTGAGGTGCTGGGTTTTGAGCCGGAGATCCGCACCGAGACCTGGCTGGCGCCAGACAGCAATCCGTTGACCGTCGTCGATCGGCTCGACACGGAGGATAACGTCCTGCTGGTCAGCCATAACCCGCTGGTGGGGAGCTTGATCGGCTACTTGCAGCACGGTCATTTGCGTGCGCCGCAGCCGATGAGCACGGCCAGCCTGGCCGAGCTTGAAGCTGATTTGCCGTTGGCTGGGGGCATGACGCTCAATAGTGTCAAGAACCCGTAATCCGGGTTTTGTGGGAGCGTGGCTTGCCCGCGATGGCATCAACACGGCATACCTGATGCACCGCGGTGTCTGCATCGCGGGCAAGCCACGCTCCCACAGGTAAGGAGTCGCTCTTGATTTTCTGTATGAAATAGCCAACCAAGCAATTGCTTGGTTGGACTACGCTTGCCGCCATACCGAACAAAAAGGAGCGCATCGCATGTCCGCCGCTTTTCGTTTGCCGCTGCAAGTGTTCTACGAGCGTGAAGCTCGCCATCCCCGCCAGCGTTTTCTGGTCCAGCCGGTGGGCGGTGGTCAGGTCGAGACGCTGACCTGGGCCGACGTCGGCCACCAGGCGCGGTGCGCCGCTCACTGGCTACGCGCCCGGGAACTGCCTCAAGGCAGCCACATTGCACTGATCTCGAAAAACTGCGCGCACTGGATCATTGCCGACCTGGCGATCTGGATGGCCGGGCATGTCTGCGTTCCGTTGTACCCCAACCTCACCGCCGACTCGCTGGCCCAGGTGCTCGAACATTCCGAAGCCGCGCTGGCGTTTATCGGCAAGCTGGATGATTGGCCAGGCATGTCCAGGGGCGTCAGCACCGATCTGCCGACTATCAGTCTGCCGTTGTGCCCGATGGGTGACTTTGATTTCAGTTGGGCCGATCTGCAACGCAGCTCACCGATTCAGGACGACCCAACACCCGACGCCGAGCAGTTGGCGACGATCATCTACACCTCCGGTACCAGCGGCTTGCCCAAAGGCGTGATGCACAGTTTCGGTAACCTGGGTTTCGCCACGACTCACGGCACGCAGTTGTTTGGCCTCAATGAGTCGGACCGGTTGCTGTCGTACCTGCCGCTGTGCCATGTCGCCGAGCGGATGTTTGTCGAGCTGGCGTCGATCTACACCGGGCAAACGGTATTTTTTGCTGAAAGCCTCGACACGTTTCTCAGCGATTTGCAGCGTGCACGACCCACGGCGCTGTTCGGCGTGCCGCGCATCTGGAGCAAATTCCAGATGGGCGTGTACAACAGGATTCCGGCAAAGCGCCTGGATTTCCTCCTTGGCTTGCCGATCATCGGCAAGCGGGTCGGGCACAAGGTGCTCGCAGGTCTGGGGCTGGATGCCTTGCGCATCGCCTTGTCGGGCGCCGCGCCGGTGCCGCCGGCGTTGCTGCACTGGTACCAGCGCCTTGGACTGGAGGTGCTTGAGGTCTATGGCATGACCGAAAACTGCGGCTATTCCCATATTTGCCGGCGGGGCCAGAATAAATCTGGCTGGATTGGCCAACCGTGTCCGGAGGTGGAGGTGCGGATCGAGGAATCGGGCGAGGTGCTGGTGCGCAGTGGTGCAACCATGCTCGGCTATTTCAAGGAACCGCAGAAAACCGCCGAGACGATCACCGAGGACGGTTTTCTGCGCACCGGTGACAAGGGCGAGCAAGACGCCGAAGGCAACTTGCGCCTGACCGGGCGGCTCAAGGAAATCTTCAAGACCAGCAAGGGCAAGTACGTCGCACCGGCGCCGATTGAAAACCGTCTGGCGGTACATTCACGTATCGAGCAGGTGTGCGTGGTCGGTGACGGCCTGAGTGCGCCACTTGGTCTGTGCGTGCTCTCGGCAGTGGGCCTGCAGGACGCCGCCAGCGTGGCGCGCAATGCCTTGCAGTCGAGCCTGGAAAGCTTGCTCGAGGAGGTCAACAGTGCCCTTGATAAACACGAACGCTTGCGCCAGCTGGTGGTGGTCAAGGACAGTTGGGCGGTGGAAAACGGCTTTCTCACGCCGACCTTGAAGATCAAGCGCAACGTGATCGAGGCCGTGTATGGCGCACGGTTTGAAGAATGGAGTGCACGCAGCGAAGCGGTGCTGTGGCAGGATTGACCCGAAATAAAACCAGGAGAGGAAGTAGCGATGAGTCTGTGGCGTACCGTTCCCAACATTGAACAGCTGAACGCGATTCAGAAAAACACCATTGGCGAAGTGCTGGATATACGCTTCGAGGCGTTTGATGACGAGTCGCTGACCGCCAGCATGGTCATCGACCATCGCACCCACCAGCCCTACGGTTTGCTGCATGGCGGCGCCTCGGTGGTACTGGCCGAAACTGTCGGCTCCATGGCCAGCTTCCTGTGCATCGACACCAGCAAATTCTATTGCGTGGGCCTGGAAATCAACGCCAACCACTTGCGCGGCTTGCGCAGCGGTCGGGTAACGGCGGTGGCCAAACCGATTCATATCGGCCGCACCACGCACGTCTGGGATATTCGCTTGAGCAGCGATGAAGGCAAGGCCAGCTGTGTGTCGCGGTTGACCATGGCGGTGGTGCCGCTGGGTGAAACGCCGCCGGCTCGTTGATTTGTGATCGAGTAAGACTCGGTGATGAGAGGGTTTACTGTGGCGAGGGAGCTTGCTCCCGCTCGGCGGCGCAGCCGTCGTAAACCTGATTGACGCGGAGTGTCTGTCGATATGCGAGCAAAGGTTTTGGGGGCGCTGCGCACCCCAGCGGGAGCAAGCTCCCTCGCAACAACAGCTCGCACGGGACTGAATTGCCCATAGCCTTGGCCTGACTGTCATCATTCCTGGCAGTTACGGTCATTGCTGTAGGCTTGCGTCTTACGGACAATCAACACCTGATTTCGTTTATGGACGCGCCGTCATGCCGCAGCAGATCTTTTTCGCCCATGCCAATGGCTTTCCTTCAGGCACCTACGGCAAGTTGTTTGCCGCGCTGGCGCCGGAGTACCAGGTCGCGCATCTGCAGCAGCACGCCCATGACCCGCGGTTCCCGGCCGACGATAACTGGCACAACCTGGTCGACGAGCTGATCCATCACCTGAAACAGCAACCCGAGCCGGTGTGGGGCGTTGGCCATTCCTTTGGTGGCGTCTTGCACCTGCACGCGGCCTTGCGTTGCCCAGAGCTGTATCGTGGCGTGGTGATGCTGGATTCACCGGTGCTGACCCGCCCCGATCAATGGGTTATCCGCGCTGCCAAGCGTTTTGGCTTTATCGACCGCTTGACCCCGGCCGGCCGCACATTGGGGCGTCGCGAGGAGTTCGCCGACCTGGAATCGGCGCGCAGCTATTTCGCCGGTAAAACCCTGTTTCGCGGTTTCGATCCGGACTGCCTCGATGCGTACCTGCAACACGGCCTGCACAAGGTCGGTGATCGCCTGCGTTTGCGCTTTGATCCGGCCACCGAGATCAGCATCTACCGCGGTGTTCCGCACACCAGCCCAGGTCGTCCTCGCCAGTTGAAAGTACCGCTGGCGGTGGTTCGTGGCCGGCAGAGCCGGGTGGTCATGCGCCATCACGCCAGCTTCGTCGGCCGCATGCCGCAAGGCGAGTCGCTGACGATGCCCGGCGGCCACATGTTTCCCCTTGAACGTCCGCAAGACACCGCGACGTTGCTGAAAAACCTGTTCAGCCGTTGGCAAGGGCACAGCGAGCGGAGTTGCGCATGAGCAGCGTCGAAGAAGTCCGTCTGAGCCTGCCGCACATCGAATTGGCTGCGCACCTGTTCGGTCCTGAAGACGGTCTGCCGGTGATTGCCTTGCATGGCTGGCTCGACAACGCCAGCAGCTTTGCGCGCCTGGCGCCGAAGCTTGAAGGTCTGCGCATTGTCGCGCTGGACATGGCCGGCCACGGGCATTCCGGGCATCGGCCATTGGGTGCCGGTTACGCGCTGTGGGATTACGCTCACGACGTGTTGCGAGTCGCCGAACAGTTGGGCTGGAAGCGGTTTGCGCTGCTGGGCCATTCCTTGGGCGCAATCGTTTCGGTGGTACTCGCCGGTGCCTTGCCCGAGCGCGTGACGCACCTGGCGCTGATCGACGGGGTGATTCCGCCCACCGCCGCTCACGATAACGCCGCCGAACGCATGGGCATGGCCCTGCAAGCACAGCTGGACCTGCAAGAAAAGCGCAAGCCGGTCTACACCACCCTGGATCGAGCCATCGAAGCGCGCATGAAAGGCCTGGTTGCAGTCAGTCGCGAAGCTGCCGAGTTACTCGCTCAGCGGGGTTTGATGCCCGTGCCGGGCGGCTACACCTGGCGTACCGACAGTCGCCTGATGCTGGCGTCGCCACTGCGCCTGACCGATGAACAGGCGATGTCCTTCGTTCAGCGAATCAGTTGTCCTGCGCAACTGGTGGTCGCGGCTGACGGCATGCTCGCCAAACACCCGGAATTGCTGGAGCGTCTACCCTTTAGCCGTGAACAGCTGCCCGGCGGCCATCATTTGCACCTGAATGACGAGCCCGGCGCCGCCCTTGTTGCAGACTGTTTCAATCGGTTCTTCGCCGTTCCTTGACTTGCAGCGGGCAACTGTCGAGGCTGGGCGGGTTGAAAGGGGAGACAACCATGATAGATCTCTACACCGCTGCGACTCCGAATGGCCACAAGGTCTCTATCGTGCTCGAGGAACTCGGCATGCCCTACACGGTGCATGTCCTGAGTTTCGACAAAAAGGAACAAAAGGCTCCAGCGTTTCTCAAGATCAATCCCAATGGCCGGATTCCGGCGATTGTCGATCGGGACAACGGTGATTTCGCCGTGTTCGAATCTGGCGCGATTCTCATCTACCTGGCTGAACTGAGCGGAAAACTGCTGCCCAAAGACCCGAAAGGGCGTTCGGTGGTGATCCAGTGGCTGATGTTCCAGATGGGCGGTATTGGCCCGATGCAGGGACAGGCCAACGTGTTTTTCCGCTATTTCCCGGAAAAGCTCCAGGGCGCCATCGACCGCTATCAGCATGAAACCCGGCGTTTGTATGAAGTGCTGAACACGCGCCTGGAAACTGTCGAGTACCTGGCCGATGACTACAGCATTGCCGACATCGCCACTTATCCGTGGGTCCGTGGTCATGAGTGGTCTGGCGTTTCGGTAGACGGTTTACCCGCCTTGCAACGCTGGATGGCGGCGATGGAAGCTCGCCCGGCGGTGCAGCGTGGCTTGCAGATTCCGCCGCGTAACGACGACGCGAATGTCGTCAAAGGCGCTCAGGCCATGCTGATCCGATGAGAGTACCTTCAAGGTTGAACAGCATGCGCTTGATCTGTTGGTTGGGGCTGGGGTGTTTCAGTTCGCTGGTGTTTGCCGCCGATGTACCGGGAAGTCACGATTTGCCGCTGGTGCCGCGTCTGGCCGATGCGCAGATCGTCGACTATCGCCCGCTTGCGGAGCTTGAACGGATCTATCCCATGGGTTCGATCCGCAAAATCAGCGGCCAATTGCGTTTCGATGGCCAGGTCAGTGCCCGTGGAAAAGTGACTTCGGTGACCTACGAGTTGCCGCCCGAGCATTCGTCCACCGAGGCCTTCACCCTCGCTCGCGAAGCCTTGCAGAAACAGGGCGCCGAACTGTTGTTCTGGTGCCAGGCCCGCGATTGCGGCGAAAGCAGCCTGTGGGCCAATCAAGTGTTCGGCAACGCCAAACTCTATGGTGCCGACGATCAACAGGCTTATCTGCTGTTGCGACTTGCGGCACCGCAGGACAACTCGCTGTTGGCGCTTTACAGCATCACTCGCGGCAATCGAAAAGCCTATCTGCACGTCGAACAATTCGACGCCAGCACGCCATTGGGCGAGTTGTTGCCGACCTCGGCGACCCTGTTGCGTCAGCTCAAGGACACCGGTGTGCTGGACCTGCCGCGGCTGACGGGCGATCCGCAACCGGTGTGGCTGACATTGCTGTCGCGCGGCTTGAACCTCGATACGACTTTGCGCGTCAGTGTTTCCGGAGCCAACGCCGAAGCCTGGCGTCAGGCGCTGGTCGGGCAGGGCGTGCGTGCGGCGCGGATGGAACTCGGCAACGTGCCGGCAACCGGCCTGCACATCGAGTTCCTGCGATAAGCTTTTCCCTCGGCGAACGTGCCATTGGCCGTTCGCCTACTCTTTGTTGATTGACCTTGCTCGAGATTTTTCATGATCAATAACGATCGCCTGTTGGTGCAGATCCTGCTCCTGGTGTTGTTCGGTGCGAGCTTCTGGGTGATGGCGCCCTTTTGGTCGGCGCTGTTCTGGGGCGCGGTGCTGGCATTCGCCAGTTGGCCGCTGATGCGCTTGTTGACCCGCTGGCTCCACGGGCGCGAATCCCTCGCGGCGGCGTTGCTGACGCTAGGCTGGATGGTGCTGGTGGCGGTGCCGTTGGTGTGGCTCGGTTTTAACCTGGCCGATCATGTGCGCGATGCAACGGTGTTCATCAAGGACGTACAGGTTGACGGCTTGCCGGCGGCACCGTTGTGGCTGGCCGGGATTCCGCTGGTTGGCGAGCGGCTGGTTGGGCTCTGGAACAGCCTTGATCAGCAAGGCGCGGCGCTGTTGTTGGCGGTCAAACCCTATCTGGGACAGGTCGGCAACTGGTTGCTGGCACGCAGTGCGCAGATCGGCGGAGGGATCCTCGAGCTGACCTTGAGCATCGTTTTCGTGTTCTTTTTCTACCGCGACGGCCCGCGCTTGGCGATGTTTGCTCACCGTCTGCTGGAACGGCTGATCGGCGAGCGTGCCGGTTATTACATCGAGCTGGTCGCCGGAACGGTGCAGCGGGTGGTCAACGGGGTCATCGGCACCGCCGCCGCCCAGGCGATCCTGGCGCTGATCGGCTTCCTGATTGCCGGTATTCCGGGAGCACTGGTGCTGAGTATCGTCACGTTCCTGCTCAGCCTGATCCCCATGGGCCCGCCGCTGATATGGATTCCGGCGACGGCCTGGCTGGCCTGGAAGGGCGAGTACGGCATGGCGGTGTTCCTCGGCATTTGGGGCACGTTCATCATCAGCGGCGTCGACAACGTACTCAAGCCCTACCTGATCAGCCGTGGCGGCAACTTGCCGTTGGTAATCGTGCTGCTTGGGGTGTTTGGCGGGTTGATCGCCTTTGGCTTTATCGGCTTGTTCATCGGTCCGACCTTGTTGGCCGTGGCGTACAGCCTGTTGACCGACTGGAGCAACAGCCAGGCGCGGGTTGAAGAAAAGCGTTGATCAGTTGTGGCGAGGGGGCTTGCCCTAATGCCGATCAGTTAAGCCGAATACTGAACCTGTGGCGAGGGAGCTTGCTCCCGTTGGGGCGCGAAGCGGCCCTAAAAATGGGACTGCTACGCAGTCCAGCGGGAGCAAGCTCCCTCGCCACAGGTTATGGGTTCAATAGCCTCAGGCCGCGGCGCTCAGGTTTTTGCTTGAGTTCAGGGTATTGGCCTGCGAGTACTGCTGATTCATGCTGACGATCAACTTGCTCAAGGCCTCGGCGACTGCGCCTTGATCGATGGTCCCGCTGTTCTGGCTGCTGCCCGTCTGCAGAGCCGCTTTCAATTCGTTGCTGCTGACACCGCCGCTGTTGTCCGTGTCGAGCATCTTGAGCAGGGCCGCACCATTGTCGGTGCTGCTGGTGGACGAGGTCGCGTCCAGGGCGCTGCTCAGTTCGCTGCTGCTGATGCTGCCATCACCATTCGTGTCGAGCTGGCCAAACAGGGACTGGCTGGACAGTTGCTGCGGCGGCTGAGGCGGCGTGAGGGCGGCAACCAGCTCGTCCTTGCTCACGCTTCCGTCGTTGTTCGTGTCCAGCGCCGCAAACAGGCTCTTGCTGTCGGCAGTACTGCCGGCTTTCGTCAGGCCCGCGCTCAGTTCATCGCTGCTGATGCTGCCATTACTGTTGCTGTCCAGAAGACTGAGCATGGTGTCGGCCAGTTCGGTGCTGGGCGGCTGATCGTGAGCGTGGTGTTGCGGCGGCGTCATGGCGGCCATTTCCTGGCTGCTCAGACCTCCACTGTTATCGGCGTCCAGGCTGCTGAATTGCTGGCTCAGGCTGTTCAGTACGCGGCTGTCGCTTTTTTTCGCCAGGGCGCTGTTCAGCTCATCCTTGGAAACGGTTCCGTCGCCATTGGTGTCGAGCTTGGCGAACAACTCTTTCTGACGCTGCTGAAGTCGTGCGGTGTACGCCGCACTGGTGGCGCTGGTATAGCTGGAGTTACTGCTGACGCTGCCGATCATGGGCTCACTCCCTGGATGGATAAAACCGGTGAAGGCACCGGCCCATGCAGCCTCGGGGGAGCAGTTGTCGTGGGTATGTGGAATTTGTACGAATCAGCACACAGAGTCTGTTCAGGCCCGTGGCAGGCATACCACGGCAGTCAGGCCGCCGCCCGGGGTTTCTTCCAGGCTTAACGCGCCGCCAAGCCGTTCGGCGGCTTCGCGTGCGATGGTCATGCCCAGGCCTACGCCGCCGGAGTTGCGATTGCGTGAGCCTTCGAGGCGATAGAAGGGCTCGAACACCGCTTCGCGTTTCTCTGCGGCGATGCCGGGGCCATGATCGATCACTCGAATGATCAGCTGTTCACGGCTGTCTTCAAGGGTAATCAGTGCCTGGCCGGCGTACCGCAAGGCATTGTCCAGCAAGTTGTTGATGCACGACCGCAGGGCCATCGGTTGAACCTGCAACGGTGCACAGTGCCCGCTGGCCTGCACGTCGGCGCCCTGGTCCTGGGCGTTTTCGCAGAGTGATTCGATCAGCGCCTGCACGTCCATCCACTGCAGGGCTTCGCTGGTACGTTGTTCGTGCAGGTAGCTGAGGGTCGCATCGAGCATGCGAATCATGTCGTCGAGGTCCTGCCGCATCTGCCCTTGCAGCTTGATGTCGTCGATCTTCTCCAGGCGCAACTTGAGCCGCGACAGTGGCGTACGCAGGTCATGGGAAACGGCACCGAGCATCCGCGAGCGCTGCTGCACCTGCTCACGGATGCGCTTCTGCATCAGGTTGAAGGTGTGCGCCGCCTGCCGTGACTCTCGGGGGCCGGACTCATCAAGCGGTGGGCTGTCGAGGTTTTCGCTGAGGCTCTCGGCGGCCGCGCTCAAGCGTTGAATCGGCCGGGAGAGCAGTTTTGCGCCGTACCAGGCGGCGATTACCAACGAGATGAGCTGAAAGGTCAGCGGTACGACCGGGCCGCCAAACCAGGGCCGCGGTGGCCTGTGTTTGAAGGGCTGCGGCGGTTGCCCGTTGAGCCCGGCGGAAAACTCCGGCGGTGGAGGGGGCGGGGGATGGCCGTAATGATGAAACCAGAAGAACGCCAGAAGGTGCGCCAGGATAATCGCCAGCAACAGCACGCCGAACAGGCGGCCGAACAGCGTATCGAAGCGCGCACGCATCAGCCGATGTCTCGGGCGTCGAACAGGTAGCCTTCGCCGCGAACGGTTTTGATCAACTGAGGCGATTTGGGATCATCACCGAGTTTTTGCCGCAGGCGCGAGACCAGCAGATCGATACTGCGATCGAACGCTTCGATCGAGCGTCCACGGGCGGCATCCAGTAATTGCTCACGGCTGAGCACCCGTCGCGGGCGTTCGATGAATACCCAGAGCAAACGGAATTCGGCGTTCGACAGCGGTACTACCAGACCATCGACGGAGATCAACTGGCGGAGCACGCTGTTGAGGCGCCAGCTGTCGAAGCGAATGTTGGCGCGTTGTTCGGTACGGTCATCGCGCACGCGGCGCAGGATGGTTTGAATCCGTGCGACCAGCTCTCGTGGCTCGAATGGCTTGGCCATGTAATCGTCGGCCCCCAGTTCCAGGCCGATGATCCGGTCGGTGGGTTCGCAGCGGGCGGTGAGCATCAGGATCGGGATGTCCGATTCGGCGCGCAACCAGCGGCACAGCGACAGACCGTCTTCGCCGGGCAGCATCAGGTCCAGCACCACCACATCGTAATGCTCCGCTTGCAACGCCAGGCGCATGGCGGCGCCGTCGGTAACGCCGCTGGCGTGGATATTGAAGCGGGCCAGGTAGTCGATCAGCAGTTCGCGGATCGGAACGTCATCGTCAACGATCAGCGCGCGGGTGTTCCAGCGTTTGTCGTCGCCGGCTGCGGGGGCTTTTTGATCGTCGTTCAGGGGAGCAGGGCTGTTATGCATGCGTACGTTCATCTGCCAGAGAGGCTGCCAACCACAAAAGATGGGCTGCGAGGTTGTGGCTTCAGCATAGGCGTCCGGCCGTGAGGCGGGAAGTGCTGTAGGAAGTCTTGCGGTTGGCGAGGGTAGTCTTGGGCGGTGTTGAGGGCGTGTCGTGAGTGTATCTGTTTCGACACAATTGCCGGGCGCGCGGGGTTTATCATCCGGCAACCGGCACTGTTGACGATGATTTACCGATCATCGGGTCCCGGACGGGCTCGCGTTCCGCTACAATGCGCGCCGATTTCGACTTGCCTGAGAGCCCACTCATGTCCGCCTGCCAGACTCCTATCATCGTCGCCCTGGATTTCCCTACCCGTGACGCCGCACTGAAGCTGGCCGACCAGTTGGACCCGAAACTGTGCCGGGTCAAAGTCGGTAAGGAGCTGTTCACCAGCTGCGCTTCAGAAATCGTCGGGACCTTGCGTGACAAGGGCTTCGAGGTGTTTCTCGACCTTAAATTCCATGACATCCCGAACACCACCGCGATGGCCGTCAAGGCGGCTGCGGAAATGGGCGTGTGGATGGTCAACGTGCATTGTTCCGGCGGCCTGCGCATGATGGCGGCCTGTCGCGAAGTGCTCGACCAGCGCAGCGGTCCAAAACCGCTGTTGATCGGCGTGACCGTGCTGACCAGCATGGAGCGTGAGGATCTGGCCGGGATTGGCCTGGACATCGAGCCACAAGAGCAGGTATTGCGTCTGGCGGCACTGGCAGAAAAAGCCGGGATGGATGGCCTGGTATGCTCGGCACTGGAAGCCTCGGCGTTGAAAGCGGCGCATCCGTCGCTGCAACTGGTGACGCCGGGGATCCGTCCGGCGGGCAGCGCCCAGGACGATCAGCGTCGCATCCTGACACCGCGCCAGGCCCTGGATGCCGGTTCCGACTATCTGGTGATTGGCCGTCCGATCAGCCAGGCAGCCGATCCGGCCAAGGCCTTGGCGGCAGTGGTAGCCGAACTGGCCTGATCAAACGCTGAAGATCCAAATGTGGGAGCGAGCTTGCTCGCGATGGGGCCATAACAGTCAGCATTGATGTTGAATGTCAGTCCGTCATCGCGAGCAGGCTCGCTCCCACATTGGTTTGCGTTAAACCTTTAGCACCAGCTTGCCAAAATTCTCACCGCTGAACAGCTTCATCAGCGTTTCCGGGAATGTCTCCAGTCCTTCGACGATGTCTTCCTTGCTTTTGAGCTGCCCCTTGGCCATCCACCCGGCCATTTCCTGCCCGGCAGCAGCGAACTGCGCGGCGTAATCCATCACCACAAAGCCTTCCATCCGTGCGCGGTTGACCAACAGCGATAGATAATTGGCCGGGCCTTTGACCGCTTCCTTGTTGTTGTACTGGCTGATGGCGCCGCAGATCACCACGCGGGCCTTCATGTTCAGGCGGCTGAGCACGGCGTCGAGAATGTCCCCGCCGACGTTATCGAAATACACGTCTACGCCTTTCGGGCATTCGCGCTTGAGGCCGGCAACCACGTCTTCGTGCTTGTAGTCGATGGCGCCGTCGAAGCCCAGTTCGTCAATCAGGAACCTGCACTTGTCCGCGCCGCCAGCGATGCCCACCACGCGGCAGCCTTTGATTTTGGCAATCTGCCCGGCAATGCTGCCCACTGCACCTGCCGCGCCCGACAGCACCACGGTCTCCCCGGCTTTCGGTGCACCGACGTCGAGCAGCGCGAAGTAAGCGGTCATGCCGGTCATGCCCAGCGCTGACAAATAACGCGGCAATGGCGCCAGTTTCGGATCGACCTTGTAGAAACCTCGAGGCTCCCCAAGGAAGTAATCCTGCACGCCCAGCGCACCGTTGACGTAGTCGCCCACGGCAAAGCCCGGGTTGTTCGAGGCAATCACCTTGCCCACGCCGAGGGCGCGCATGACTTCGCCGATGCCCACGGGCGGGATGTAGGACTTGCCTTCGTTCATCCAGCCACGCATGGCCGGGTCCAGCGACAGGTACTCGTTTTTGACCAGGATCTGGCCCGCCGCCGGCTCGCCGACAGGGACTTGCTGATAGGTGAAGGTCTCGCGGGTCGCAGCTCCCACCGGGCGTTTGGCGAGCAGGAATTGACGGTTGATCTGGGCAGTCATGGCGGGCACTCAAGGTTGAATGAAGTCTGATTGATAGACCCTCATGGTGGTTCTCGCAAGGTTTGCTGATGCAGCGAATACAGCCCGATCCAAAGGAGTGATAGTTGCGCGGGGATCTTCATCACCGCAACTCATAAGCAATCAACCGGCCCTCTGATAGTGCTGCCGTGTGACGGGGCAGGGTGCCTAGACTGCGAGAACGAGATCACTCACATCTTTCGAGGACATAACAATGAGCATGACGTTTTCCGGCCAGGTTGCGTTGGTGACAGGGGCTGCCGCCGGTATTGGCCGCGCGACTGCCCAGGCGTTTGCCGCCGAAGGCTTGAAAGTGGTGGTCGCGGACCTTGATGTGGCTGGCGGCGAAGGTACCGTCGAGCTGATTCGGGCTGCCGGTGGCGAAGCGGTTTTCGTGCAGTGCAACGTGACCCTGGAAAGCGACGTGCAAAACCTGATGGCCAAAGCAGTAAGCACTTATGGCCGCGTCGACTACGCCTTCAACAATGCCGGAATCGAAATCGAAAAGGGCAAGCTCGCCGAAGGCACGCTCGATGAGTTCGACGCGATCATGGGCGTCAACGTCAAAGGCGTCTGGTTGTGCATGAAGTACCAACTGCCGCTGATGCTGGCGCAGGGTGGCGGCGCGATCGTCAATACCGCTTCGGTGGCCGGGCTTGGCGCGGCGCCGAAGATGAGCATCTACGCGGCGTCCAAGCACGCGGTCATCGGCCTGACGAAGTCGGCAGCCATCGAATATGCGAAGAAGAAAATCCGCGTGAATGCAGTCTGTCCGGCGGTTATCGATACGGACATGTTTCGCCGTGCCTATGAAGCCGATCCGAAGAAAGCCGATTTCGCCGCCGCCATGCACCCGGTGGGACGTATCGGCAAGGTCGAGGAAATTGCCAGTGCGGTGCTGTATCTGTGCAGCGATGGGGCGGCGTTCACCACCGGTCACTCGCTGGCGGTGGATGGCGGGGTGACGGCGTTCTGAGGGGGTGCCTGCGACGTAGCGCCGGGCATTGTGTTTCAAAGGGTTAGAGGAGGGTGTTTTAGCGGCGTTGTCGCACATTGTGATGACAGCGCCTGTGCTTAACTGGCTCCAGAAAAACAGTTGGAGTGGGTCTCTCATGGAATTGAGAATCGATCGACAGGCGCTGGTGCCTGTCGTGCAGCAAATTGTTGATGCCCTTGCTGGCTGGATTCGCCAAAGTGCCGTCGAGCCTGGAACGCGTTTGCCGTCCATTCGACAGCTGGCCCGGGAAAACCTGCTCAGTCAGTCCAGTGTCATCGAGGCATATGAGCGCATGGTCGCCCAAGGCGTGCTGGCGTCGCGTCATGGCTCGGGTTTTTTCGTTGCCGGGCCTTTGGTCACGACACATCGTTGCGCTGACCCCTCAGGCTCAACGGTGGCTGGTGCAAACAGTGTCGAAGTGGTCGACGACCCGTTGGGCATGTTGCCGCTGGGACGTGGTGGTTTGCCCGAAAGCTGGCGCGAGAGCGACGATCTCAGTTATGCCATTCGCCAGGTTTCGCGTACCGACATGGCCGGATTGTTCAACTACAGCCCTTCATACGGGTTGCCGGTCTTGCGCCAACAGATCCTCAAGCGCCTGCAACAGATGAGTATTGCCGTCGATGAGAGTCAGGTTCTCACCACGACGGGGGCCACTCACGGGCTTGATCTGATCGTACGGGCGCTGCTCAAGCCGGGTGATTGCGTGGTGGTTGAAAGTCCGGGGTATTCGAATCTGTTCCAGCTGCTCAGGTTGCATGGCGTCAGGTTGCTGGAAGTACCGCGGACCTCTCGCGGCCCCGACATTGAAGTCCTTGAATCCTTGTTGAGCGCGAACAGTCCCCGTGCGTTGTTCATCAATAGCCTGTTCCACAATCCGACCGGCAGTAGCCTGGCACCCGCCGTTGCGCAACGGATTCTGCAATTGGCCAAGCGTCATGAGTTAATCATCGTCGAGGATGACGTCTACGCTGACTTCCAGGGCAGTGCCGGCAGCCGTCTGGCGGCAATGGACGCGTGTCAGAACGTGATCTATGTCGGCAGCTTTTCGAAAACCCTCAGCAGTTCGCTGCGGGTCGGTTATGTCGTGGCCAGTGCCGCAATCATTGCGCGCCTGGCAGACATGAAGATGATTACCAGCCTGGGGGCTTCGCGGTTTTGCGAGTCGGTGGTGAGCAGTCTGTTGGCCAATGGCGCCTATCGCAAACTGGTACAGCGCCAGCGTCAGCGATTGAAGCGGGATATGGCGGCGACATTGCTGGTGCTTGAGGACGCCGACTGGGAGGTGTTCGGCAAGCCTGCGGGCGGGTTGTACATTTGGGCCCGACCAAGAGAGCACGAACCGGCGCAGGTGCGCATGCTGGCTCACTCATTCGGAATCGTGCTGTCCTCGACGACGGCCTTCAGCCCCAGTGGTGAAACCGGCGACTGGCTACGCATCAATGTGGCCTATGCCAGCGATCCTCGGGCACAGGCGTTTTTTCAGGCCTGCGCATTACCGGATCGACTTCAACCGTTCTGAAAACGACTCGCGCGTAGCTTTTTGCCATTATTGCGGCGCCAAAGACTTGTGCTTGGGTGCACCCCATTGCGAATCTGCAACAACAGAAAATGGTCGTGTTGCCATTGAGTACGGGAAGGGGGTTACGAGCAATGATTTCGGCCGTGCAAGGACGTTTTGCCAACCTCGGTATGGCAAAAAAACTGGGTGTCGGTTTTATTCTGGTCCTGATGTTGACGGCCGTGGTGGCTGCTATCGGCGTCTGGTCCTTGCAAACCATCAGCCAGCGCTTCGACGGGCTCAAGCAGATGTCGTCGCTCAACAGTGGTTTGCTCAAGGTGCGTTTGCTTGAGCAGGAATACGCCTTGCACAGTGATCCGAAAACCGTCGATGCCTTGCACAAGGGTGTTGACGCGTTGGTCGCCCTCGCAACGCAACTCAAGGCACAGTCGGCGGCTAACGTCCCGATGATGAATGATGTCGAGCAGTCACTGGGGGCGTACCGCAAAGCCTTCGATGAGTTCGTCGAGCTGACCCAGTCCAAGGAACTGGCGCTGGAAATGGCCAGTTGGTCGGTGTCCAGCGTGGCCAATAACCTTGATGTGCTGCAGGGCGGCCTTGCCGACGATGGCGCTTATGCGCTCAAGGATACGCAAGGTAAGGAAGGCGCGGAGGTTATCGAGCAAGCCAACCAGGTCAGTCAGGTGTCGAGGCTGATGTTGCAGGCCATGAATGAGGCGCGAGTGCGCCTGGATCAAAGCCGCAAGGCCAGTGACGAAAGTGCCGAGCAAGGAAAGATTGAACAGGCCGACCAGGCATTGACCCAGGTTGAGGCATTGAAGAGCGCGGTCAAGGACTCGGGCTACCAGACAGTGCTCAACGAAGTGGCCGGGCATATCGCCAGTTTCAGCGAAAAACTTGCCGAGTACACGGGGCTGCTGAGTCAGGAGAAAAAGGTCTATCAGCAGTTGCATGAGCGTGCCGCCGAAGTGGTGCAGCGGGTCGACCAGGCTTACGCGGCCGAGGACCGGTCGATGCAGGCGGAGCTGAAGAAGAATTCGGCGCTGATCATTGCGTCCTCGGCGCTTGCGCTGTTGGTCGGGCTGATCGCCGCATGGGTGATTACCCGCTTGATCGTTGCGCCACTGCGCAGTGTGATTCTCGTCGCCCAGCAAATTGCCGCGGGCGATCTGAGCGCGACCGTGCAGGTGACACGGCGTGATGAAATCGGCCAGTTGATGCAGGCCATGCAGCAAATGGGCGCGGGGTTGAGCAGTATTGTCAGCGGCTTGCAGGCGGGTATCGAGCAGCTTGCGAATTCCGCGCAATCGCTCTCGGCAGTGACCGAGCAGACCAATCTGGAAGTCAGCAGTCAGAAGGAAGAAACCGAGCAAGTTGCCACCGCGATGAATCAGATGACCGCGACCGTGCACGACGTTGCGCGCAACGCCGAGGAAGCGGCATTGGCGGCGCAGACCGCAGACGGCAAGGTCGAGACCGGTCAGCAGGTTGTGCGTCAGAGCATGCAGCGTATCGAGCAACTGGCTGACTCGGCGACGTCGGCCAGTTCCAGCATCGAAAGTCTCAGTGCAGAAATCCAGAACATTGGCACTGTCCTCAGCGTGATCAAGAGCGTCGCCGAGCAAACCAACCTGCTGGCACTCAATGCGGCCATCGAGGCTGCGCGAGCGGGTGAGCAAGGCAGGGGCTTTGCCGTGGTGGCCGATGAAGTCCGTGCCTTGGCCAAGCGTACCCAGCAATCAACAGAGGAAATCGAGCGTCTGGTGAGTGCCTTGCGTTCAGCCGCGCAGGCTTCGGTGCAGCAAATCCAGAGCAGCGGTGAGTTGGTCAAGCTTGCCGTCAGTGATGCGCTACAGACCGAGAGTGCGCTGGGCAGTATCGCTGCGGCGGTCTCGCTGATTCAGCAGATGAACCAGCAGATTGCTGCTGCGGCCGAACAACAGAGTTCGGTTGCCGAAGAGATCAATCGCAGCGTGACCAGCATCCGTGCCAGTGCCGATCAATCTTCAGTCGCCATGCAAGGCAATGCCGCGTCGAGTATCGAGCTGGCACAGTTGGGGGTTGAGCTGAAGGGGATGGTGGGGCATTTCAGGTTGTAAGCGTGTGTGGCGAGGGCGCTTTGCTCCCGTCAGCGCGGTCAGTGCTCGGGTGCAGTAGTCGTAGAGCGGTACTTGCGGTCTGACTGAACTGAGCGAAGGGGGAGGGTCGCTTCGCGACCCAGCGGGAGCAAGCTCCCTCGCCACGGGTGTTGTGCGGCTTTGCACATCACCACCCTCAGTCGTAGATAGCTTTCTTCTTCCAGTCTGCGTCGGCTTCCACTTCCTTGAGGCCTTCGGTCAACTCGTTAACTTCGCCTTCCACCGGTGCAATGTTGGTCAGCACCATGGAGTTGGCGCGCGCCAGCAGTTTTTCCAGGTACTGCAACTGCTCGCTGTAAACCTGCGGGTCTTGCTGTTTACGCAAGTACTGCACGCCACGTTCGAACGCCAGGCGGGCTTGCCCGGGTTGTTCCTGCTGCAGTGCATGTTGGCCGAGGTTGTTGAAGAACTCGATGTGCAGCAATACCAGGATGTGGCGAACTTCACGAATCCAGCGCTTGGCTTCGTTGGTTGGCAGGAAACCGTCCTGTGCTGCGCGAGTGATCTGGCCATGCAAGGCTTCAAGCAAAAAGCGTACGTCCTTGGCCTTTGCTTCAGTCTGGATCGGTGCCGGCGGGTTGTTGACCGGAATCGATTCACCTCGTGCGACCAATGCACTCAGTTCCTCTATGCGGGCTTTGGCCGTCGAATTGGTTTTATCCAGATTGAGCAGGCGCTGGCAGACGTTGAGTTCCAGTCGCGTCAGCAGCAGCTTGAGCGTCGGAGTCATCAGCTGGCCAGGGAAGGTCTCGGTGATTTCGCCACAGCGGCGCAATCGATCATTGAGTTCGACCTTGGTGCGGGCCTTTTCCAGTTTATTGTTTTCCACCACATGGTTCATGTAGCCAATGGCGATCAATATTGCGATCCCGACTATTACTAGCAGGGTGATCATGAGTGGTGTCACCGTGAAGACCTCTTTATAGGGTTTGCGTGCGAGTGTAGTGGCTAAGCCTGGGGGCGCATAGGGTGGCGCGACGAGTTGAATCGAGCCTTTGCGCTGTCTATATAGGCAATGTGTGGATGGGCGCACATTGCCATCATCTGTTGGAGAGGACTATAGCGCCTTGGCGAGTGACAGAATATAGGCGTCAAACCCCGGTCGGACGAAAACCCGGAATTGCCCCTCAAAGGGGGGCGAAGTCATTGATTTAAATAAATTTATAGTTGGGGGTTGACGACCCCTCAATCCATCCATAGAATGCGCGCCACTTACAGCGGAAAGCACACAGCGAAACGCGGTAGGGAGTGAATGTTGTACGTGTGTCCCCTTCGTCTAGTGGCCTAGGACACCGCCCTTTCACGGCGGTAACAGGGGTTCGAGTCCCCTAGGGGACGCCAATGCGGGAATAGCTCAGTTGGTAGAGCACGACCTTGCCAAGGTCGGGGTCGCGAGTTCGAGTCTCGTTTCCCGCTCCAATTTTAAACGGCTTTGCTTTCGGGCAGGGCTGAGTGAAACCAGAACCAAGTCTTCGGATGCGGGTCTGGACACCGAAACACACACACCATGTGTTCCGGGTAGCGTGTCCCCTTCGTCTAGTGGCCTAGGACACCGCCCTTTCACGGCGGTAACAGGGGTTCGAGTCCCCTAGGGGACGCCATTGCGGGAATAGCTCAGTTGGTAGAGCACGACCTTGCCAAGGTCGGGGTCGCGAGTTCGAGTCTCGTTTCCCGCTCCATATTTAACGAAAACGCCGCTCACTGAGCGGCGTTTTTGTGTGCGCGTTATAAAAGTCCCTCAGCCTCCCAGGCTATGGATCAGGTTATCCAGCACTTCAGCGGTTGTTTCATCCAGCTCTGCAACTACCGACGCTCTAAGCTGCTGGTGCGCCAAGCGGTATTCGCTGGGTGTGCAGTTGGCGAAATGCTTGAAAGCCCGAGCGAAGTAGGAAGGGTCCTTGAAACCGGCTTCATAGCCGATGCTGGTGATGGGCATCTGGCTGTTGCCGAGCAATTCCTTCGCAAAATTCATGCGCTTGTTCAAGATGTAATCCATGAAGCCAAGACCGTAGGCTTCCTTGAACAGGCGGCTGAAGCGAAAGGTGGTCATGCCGCAGCGTTTAGCCACATCCCTCTGATCGATGTTGTCCCGAAAGTGCTGATCGATGTACAGCAGCACATTGCTCAACGCCTGGTGTTTTTGGTGTTCCGGCGTCATCCGGATACTGCCCGGAAGGGTCGGGGAATGGTCGATCTGCAACGTCTTGCGTTGGTCGCGAACATTGCGGCGCAGCTCGTGCAACTGAACGACAGCCGCCAGGTAGCGATTCTTTTCGGCGGCTGAAAGGGGCAGCACCATGTATTCCCAGACACAGGAACGCATCGCCCATACGGCCAGCTCTTCGGAGTGCTGCACGGTGAACATGGTGATCGGAATGGCCGGTGCGGTGCGTTTGATCTCCAGCAGCATCCTCAGGCCGGGTGTGTCGGGGCGATCAAAATGGATGCAGATCATGTCGGCCTGCATCCCGCTGGAAAATGCGGAGCCTTTCGCCAGTTTGCAGTCGCAGGCGTGTTCGAACTGCGCCATGAGTTCTGGGGTGGACCGATCGTGGGTCCGATCGAACCAGAGTAGTGATGGTTTCCTGATCACGTTTGACGTCATGTGTTTGGCTCTGGCTTCTGAGGTTCTTCGTGCCTCTATCCGCTGAGTAGTATTGTCAATGTGATATCGCTTTGCAGACTAAATCCTGATAAGAAAACCCGAATTTAGTTCTATGCGCTCTATGGTTTGCCTGTCAGTCAGTGTCGGGCGGTTATTTATTGGCGTGTTGGCGGCGGATATATGGGGGCAACCGTTCGTCGCTTGTGAATCTAGGGTAATGGCCTTTGCCCGCCGTTCCTTGTTTAGAGCCTTTCCTTTCCCTTCTTTCCCTTCTGCGAACACCCACTACCCGCTAGTTGGCGGTGCCCGCAAAAAAGTCCTAGCGATGCGCAAAATCCTCCTAACCCCCTTGGGGATGCCCTGACTAAGGTAGCTACAAGCAGTGCAAAAAGTGCTGCTCCCCGGAAGAACAACATTCGAGTGAGGTGGGCAAAATGACTCTGCAAACTATCAAGGCTTCGGTACTGAAGTTCGCCAAAGATGAAGACGGTCTGACCATTGTGGAATACGCAGTGGCCGGTGGTTTGATTACGGTGGCTGTCGCTGCAGCGTTCGTGACCCTTGGAGGTCATGTGAATACAAAAATCGTTGCGCTGTGCACTGCGGTTAACGGTGGTGCTCCCTGCTGATAACGATAGTTCTCGTTGGAGGATGTGGCGATGCCCATGGAGCAGGCGGTTACTTCAATTTTGTTGATGAGGTTACCGGGCAACTTTCTTGATGGGCTTCGCGTTGTCTCTACCAAAGTATGTTCTGAGCGGTTTGTCCGCTGGAGTGAGGTGAGCAAAATGACTCTGCAAACAATTAAGACGTCGCTACTGAAGTTCGCCAAAGACGAGGATGGCCTGACCATTGTGGAATACGCAGTGGCGGGTGGATTGATTACGGTGGCTGTCGCCGCAGCGTTCGTGACTCTTGGTGGTCAGGTGAATACCAAAATCACGGCGCTGTGCACTGCGGTTAACGGTGGTGCTCCCTGCTGATAACAATAATTCCCGGTCGGGAGGCACGCCATGTCCACGGAACTGATGGTATCGACTGTTTTACTGATAGGACTTTTGGGCGTGGCGGTGGTGAGCGATCTGCTTCGCCACCGTATTCCCAACCTGCTGATTCTGCTGGGACTTGCCTTGGGATTGGTCGCTCAGACGTACTCAGGGGGAGTCAGCGGATTGGGAGACGGCCTGTTGGGCATCCTGATCTGTTTTGCACTGTTTCTGCCCATGTATGCCTCGGGTGGCATGGCCGCCGGTGACGTCAAGTTGATGGCCATGGTCGGCAGTTTCCTACCGTTCCATTACGCGTTGTGGGCTGCTTTATTCAGCCTGATCGCCGGTGGCGTGTGCGGTTTCCTGATAGTGCTGGTTCGCGGTCAATTATTACAGACCCTGGGGCGCTATTGGCTGATTTTGAGGGCGCAGTCTTATCTGGCGCCGACTTCAGACGAGGTGGCCAGCAAGCCTTTCCCTTATTCGATTGCCATTTTGCTTGGCACTTTAAACGCCGTTTACTGGCAACTCTTTGCCAGTGGGTTGGGAGGTTAGTCATGCACGTCATTGTCGAGAGTGATGCCTGCCACAATGAGCGAGAAGCGGTGCAGCGTCTGGCTCCCCAACCTTGCACTATCAGCGAGACGGGGCTGACGGACAGTTTTCTCGGTGAGTTGGTGTGCAAGCATTTGTACGACGCCGGTGTGCTGGACATGTCGCGGCTGGTAGAGCGCCTGGCGCTGACCGGAGCTGTAATGGAGGAGGTCCTGGCGTTTCTGCGCAAGGATGGTCGTGTCGAAGTGCTTGGGCAGATGGGCGCGCAAATGGGAGGTGGCTCGCTGCGCTATGGCCTGACTGACCGTGGACGCAGTGCCGCCCGCGATGCCCTGTCACGTAGCGGCTATATCGGCGCGGCACCGTTCCCGGTGAGTGCCTACCGCTCCCTGCTCAAGCTGCAGACCATTCACCATGGACGCATCGGTGCGCACGATATGCGCACGGCGCTCAACGGCGTAGTGCTCACTGAGGGGATGCTCGATCAACTGGGTGTGGCGCTGAACTCCGGGCGCGCGATCATGATTTATGGCCCAGCGGGGACGGGCAAGACCTATGTCAGCAGTCGGCTGATCCGCCTGTTCGGCGAGGCCATCTGGGTACCCCATGCCATTGTGATCAACGAGTCGGTGATCGAGATCTATGACCCGCAGGTACACCAGCGGCTGGATGATGGCAGTCCACAGAACAATCTGATGCTCAACGAAGGGATCGACCGTCGGCTGCTGCGCTGCAAACGCCCGATCGTCATTACCGGCGGTGAGTTGAGCATGGAACAGCTGGACATTCGCTATGACCCCTTCACCCGTCAATACCAGGCTGCCTTGCAGCTCAAGGCCAGCAATGGCCTGTTCATCATCGACGACATGGGGCGCCAGCGCATGCCGCCCGCCGAGCTGCTGAATCGCTGGATCGTCCCGATGGAAGAGAAGCGCGACTTCCTCAACCTGGGCGGCGGGCGGCATTGCGAGTTGCCGTTCGATCTGATTCTGGTGTTCTCCACCAACCTCAATCCCCTGGAGTTGGCTGATGAGGCCTTCCTCCGTCGGATCGGCTACAAGCTGCAATTCGGCTACCTGAAGCCCGAAGAGTACGAACGGATCTGGCAGCAGGAGTCCGAGCGTTTGGGCATTCGTCATGACCCGCTGCTGGTGCGCTTTGCACTACAGAAACTTTACGCCGTCGAAGGCATGCCGTTGGTGCCTTGCCATCCCCGCGATCTCCTGAACATGGCGCTCGATCGCCAGCGTTACCTGGGCGGTTCCGGGCCACTGTCGCCGCAGGAGCTTGAATGGGCGTGGAGCAACTACTTCGTCCAGCTCGACTTTCTTTGAGTAGGAGATACAGACATGAGCTCTCGTACTGCAACGCTGATTGGTATTTCGTTGGTCATGGGCCTCGGCGCCGCATGGATGGCCAACTCCTGGTTGAGCGCACGGCTCAATGCCAGCCCGGATGATCACCTTCGAAGCGTGGTAGTGGCCACGGTCGAGATTCCTTTCGGGCAGATGGTCGAGGCACAGCAGGTCACGACCGTGCGCATGCCCATGGATACGATCCCGGACGATGCTTTCGATTCCAGCGACAAGGCGGTGGGCAAGATCGCCACGTTCGACATCCTGCGCGGCGACATCGTGCGGGGGGCGCGCCTCAGTGAACACTTGGGTGGCAGCACCCTGGCCTCTTTGATTGCTCCCGACAAACGCGCCATTTCGGTACGGGTGGACGATGTGGTCGGGGTCGGCGGGTTCCTGTTGCCGGGTAACCGGGTCGATGTGCTGGCAACCAAGCACACCGACGGCAGCAGCAACAATGCCGTGTCGCGGACCATCCTCGAGAACTTGCGCGTGTTGGCGGTGGATCAGACCGCAGGCACCGACAAGACGCAGCCAGTGGTGGTGCGTGCCGTGACACTGGAAATGACCACCACCGAGGCGGAAGCCCTGGTCACCGCGCAGACCGAAGGGAAGTTGCAACTGGCCCTGCGCAACCCGCTGAACCTCACGAAAAAACCGACCCCCGCACCGGTAGCACCTGCTGCGCCTGTTACACAGACCATTGCCATGGCCACCGAAACGGCGCCAAGACGCGTGGTACACCGTGGCGGCGGTAACGGCGGGGCTGTCACCGTTATTCGTGGCATCGAATCCCACGTAGTCAATGTGCGCTGACAAGGCGCAATGGGTACCCAGGTAGTGGCGGAGCCGATTCGGGTCCGTATCGGCAAATGAGGGCTTGATCATGAATTCTCGAATTCAACGGCCGTTTCCGGTAACGCCAAGGCGCCAGCGGGGATCGGTGACCATCTTGATGGTGATCGCGTTGGCGGCGATCGGCATGATGGCGGCATTGGCGCTGGACGGCGGCCACATGCTGCTAAACAAGACCCGCCTGCAAAATGCAGTGGATGCCGCCGCCCTGAGCGGCGCCAAAACCCTGAGTCAGGTCACCGGCGGTACCAGCATTGCCAGCACAACGCGCACTGCCGCACTGAATACGCTGACACTGAATGCCAATGCCACGGGCAACGCCGAACTGGCGACAGCCATCGGTGGCAACGCAGGCGCTTTCGCAGTGGTGGAACTGGCCAACAACGTTTACGGACCGTTCTCCTACCCAGGGCCGGCGAATGCCACTTACGTTCGGGTAACGGTACCGAACTATAGCCTGACCGGTTTTTTCTGGAGCTTCATCCAGGCATTGGGCGGTGGCGGTCTGGGCAACAAGGCGGTGGCGGCAATGGCTACCGCCGGCCCCAGCCCCACCAGCCCCTGCGATCTCGCGCCACTGATGGTGTGTGGTAACCCGAGTCAATACAACCCGAGCGCCGGGGTGTTCTGGGGCTATCACTTTGGCGATTTACAGGATTTGAAGTCGGGCGCTGGCAGTACGTCCGCCATTGGCCCAGGTAACTTTCAGTTGCTCGATTTTGGTTCGGGTGGGAGTACGGTCAGGCAGGATATGGCCGGAGGCGGCTCGGTGTGCCGCAGCGTCGGGCAAAATGTCACGACCCAACCGGGCAACCAGGTCGGTCCGGTGTCCCAAGGTTTGAACACCCGCTTCGGCCAATACAGTGGAGGGCTCAAAGCCTCGGATTATCCGCCAGATATGATCGTTAGCTCCAGCACACCCGCGATCACCTGGAACAGCTCAAGCTCGCCGCCGCGGGCGGAGTACAAGGGCCAGCCCGTGACATCGAGCAACGGCAATCTCTCCGCCGGCAGTACGGCACTCTTGGACTACAACGACTGGGTTGCAAGTGTCGCCGCGTGTGTTGCCGGCTCGGGCAGTGGCTGCCAGAGCGGTGGGGTTTTTGAGCGACGGATGCTGAAAATCGTGATTGGCGACTGCACCGGGAAAAATAATGGTGCCACTTCGATTCCAGTCCTGGGTTTTGGCTGCTATTTCGTGGTGCAGCCGGTCAGCAATGGTGGAACTACCTCGGAGATCTTCGGGCAGTTCGTCCAGGAGTGTGAAGGAGACAACGTGCCCGGCCCTAATCCTTCAGGTGATGCCGGCCCACGGATCATTCAGCTCTACAAAACCTATATCAATGGCAGCGGCACTCCGAGCACTGACTCGTAGGAGGCGTCATGAGACTTCACGCATTCAAAAAAACGCAGGGCCAGCAAGGCATGGCATTGGTGGAGTTCACCCTCGTCCTGCCGTTGATGCTGCTGCTGTTGCTGGCCCTCGGTGAGTTTGGTCGCATGCTCTTTCAGTACAACACCCTGTTACAGGCCAGTCGTGATGCCGGCCGTTACGTCGCCAGCCAGGCCTGGAACTCGACGCTCGGCGCTGTTGCGCTAAGCAGCACGCTGCAGACCCAGACGAAAAACGTCGCGGTCTATGGCGTGCCTGCCAACACCGGGACGCCTGTGGTGTCAGGGTTGACGACCGGTAACGTCGCGGTCTCCGCCGTGGGCACCGACCATGTGCAGGTCACCATCACCTATACCTTCTGCCCGGTGATTGGTGCAAGTACCTGTACCGGATCGATTACCGGGCTTTTTGCAAACTCGATTGCACTGAGCATTCCACTGGTCGCCACAACTGTCATGAGGGTTCTGTGATGAATCGCAAACACATGCGCGGCGTCTATGTGGTGGAGTTCGCCTTCATCGGCTTGCTGGTGTTCGTCCTGTTGTTCGGTGTGCTGGAAATGGGCCGCCTGTACTTCACGGTCAATGCCCTCGATGAATCCGCGCGGCGCGGTGCGCGCCTGGCGGCGGTGTGCAACATCAGCGATCCGGCTGTGTTGCAGCGGGCAATCTTCAATCCCGCGGGCAACACCGGCACCAGCCAGCTGATCACCAATCTGGGCACTGGCAACCTGACGCTGACTTACCTGGACGCGAACGGTGCGCTGGTGACCAACCCCACCGACACCGTTAGCGCCACCGGATTCCGTGCCATCCGTTATGTCCGGGTGAGCCTGCAAAGCTACGTATTCAATCTGTTTATCCCCGGGTTTGGCGTGCCCATTACGTTGCCCACCATCAGGGCAACCTTGCCACGCGAAAGCCTTGGGCATCATTCCGAGTCAGGGGAGGTCACCCCATGCTGAATATAAAGGAAACATCGTTAAGCACCGCGACGACCGGCAAGCCCGGGCTGCGATTGCTGATCAGCAGCCGTGATGCCACGGCACTGCGTGATCTGCAAAGCGTTTGCCAGCGGATGCCGAGCCTGGAAGTGAGCACGCGCCTGGTGAGTAATGGGCATGTCGACCCGCTTTATGGTCTGGAGCGGATGCCCGATCTGTTATTGGTGCGTGTCAGCCATCTGTGGCGTGAGGAGCTGGCGGCACTGTTACAGCATCCGGCCCATGAGCGTCCGCCGCTGCTGGTGTGTGGCCTGTTGAACGAGCAGGACGCCATGCGCCTGGCGATGCAGGCCGGCGCCCGTGATGTCTTGCCGGAACCGATAGCCGAGACAGAACTGGTTTCAGCCTTGAGTCGTCTGGTCACAGAGGTCCGGGTTAACAGTGGGGTAGAAGGGAAGCTGATTGCCGTGATGGGCGCCAAGGGCGGCTCCGGCAGTACCTTGCTGGCCTGCAACCTGGCTCACCAGCTTAGCGTCAAGGGCGGCAATACCCTGCTTTTGGACATGGACCTGCAATTTGGCAGCGTGACGCATTACCTCGATGTGGCGCAGTCGCACAGCCACCTGGAGGTGTTGCAGCAGGTCGAAGACATGGACAGCGTTGCGCTACGCGGTTTTTGCAGCCACTTCAGCCCGACTTTGCATGTGCTGGGTGGGCGGGCCGGTGAGTTGTGTCTGCCGCAGGATGCCCAGCCCGAGCAACTCGATGCCCTGTTGCAGTTGGCCCGCGCCAGCTATGACTGGGTGGTGGTCGACCTGCCACGGCAAATCGACCACCTCACAGGCTCCGTGCTGGAGCAGGCGGATCGGGTGTACGTCGTGGTGCAGCAGAGCGTCAGCCATCTACGCGATGCCAGCTCCCTGACGCGGATTCTTCGCGAAGACCTGGGCGTGCGCGGGGATCAATTGCAGGTGGTGGTCAACCGCTATGACAAGGCGGCGGCCATCAGCCTCAAGGATATCGGCGAGGCGCTACGCTGCGCGAACCTGTTGAAATTACCCAACGACTTCAACCTGGTCAGCCAGAGTCAGAACTCTGGTGTGCCGTTGGGGGTGCAAGCACCGCGGGCTCCGATCAGCGTCGCCGTACGCCAGATGTCCGAGGCGTTGGTCGGTAAGCAGATGACCGGGAACAAAGGCTTGTTCAAACGTGCCTTCAACCGTTTTTTCGGGGGATAACCCATGATCAGCGACTTTCGTAACCGCTTGCGCAAACAGTCCGGTAAACCCGCCGCATCGTTGCCTGGTCAGCCGGGTGACGACCTGCTGGACCCGGCCGAGGAATTGATGGCGTGGGAACATTCGGTTCCAGACGTTATTTACGAAACCCGGAGCCAGGTCACCCCGGTGGAGGCCGAGTGGCGGGAAAAAATCTACCAGCAGTTGCTCAAGGTCATGGACCTGTCCTTGCTCGATTCCCTTGAGCAGGCCGAGGCCACGCGGCAGATTCGCGAGATTTGCCAGCGTTTGCTGGATGAGCATTCAGCCCCCGTGAGTTCGGTCAGCCGTCAGTTGATCATCAAGCAGATCACCGATGAGGTGCTGGGCCTTGGCCCACTGGAGCCGTTACTGGCGGATCACACCGTGTCGGACATTCTGGTCAACGGCTTTGCCTCGGTGTATGTCGAACGTTTCGGCAAGCTGCAAAGGACCGATGTGCGCTTTCGCGACGATCAGCATTTGCTGAACATCATCGATCGCATCGTTTCCAGTCTGGGGCGGCGCATCGATGAGTCCTCGCCGTTGGTGGACGCCCGGCTCAAGGACGGTTCGCGGGTCAACGCAATTATTCCACCGCTGGCCATCGACGGGCCGAGCGTATCGATCCGTCGTTTTGCGGTGGACCTGCTCAATACCGATAGCCTGATCCAGGTGGGTACCTTGACCCCGGCCATTGCTTTGCTGCTCAAGGCGATTGTTCGCGGACGCTTGAACGTGCTGATTTCCGGCGGTACCGGCAGCGGCAAGACCACCATGCTCAATGTGCTGTCCAGTTTCATTCCGCAAAACGAGCGTATCGTCACAATCGAAGACTCGGCCGAACTGCAACTGCAGCAGCCGCATGTGGTGCGTCTGGAAACCCGTCCGTCGAACATCGAGGGGCGTGGCGAGGTGAGCCAGCGCGAATTGGTGCGCAACAGTTTGCGGATGCGCCCCGACCGCATTGTGATCGGCGAAGTGCGCGGCGCCGAGGCGCTGGACATGCTGACGGCGATGAACACCGGCCACGACGGTTCGTTGACCACGATCCACGCCAATACCGCGCGTGATGCGTTGGGGCGAATCGAAAACATGGTGTCGATGACCGGTGCAACTTTCCCGATCAAGGCCATGCGTCAGCAAATCGCTTCGGCCATCGATGTGGTGATCCAGCTGGAACGTCAGGAAGACGGTAAGCGGCGCCTGGTCAGCGTGCAGGAGATCAACGGCATGGAAGGCGAGATCATCACTATGACCGAGATTTTCTCGTTTGCACGCAGCGGCATTGGCGAACACGGTGAAGTGCTCGGCGATTATCGGCCCAGCGGCATGATCCCGGCCTTTCGCGACGTGTTGGCCAAACGTGGCATCGAGTTGCCACTGAACTTGTTCAGGCCTGAATGGATGGAGGCACGGCAGTCATGAGCCATATATCCGGTGAATTCATTCTGGTCTTTCTCGGCATGGTGTTTATCGCCGTCTTCCTCCTGTCCCAGGGCGTGGTGGTGCCGGTGTTCGGTGAGGCGGGCAAGATGCGCAAGCGCATTCGCGGCCGCCTGCATGTGCTGGAGAAAGCCAACAACCTGCCCAACATGCAGACGGTGCTGAGGCAGAAATACCTGACACGCTTGTCGCCACTGGAGGCCTGGCTTGAGCAACTTCCATTTATGGCGAGCCTGACACAACTGATCGAGCAGTCCGGGCATGAATATCGGGCTTATCGGGTGTTGTTTCTCGGGATCGCCATGGGGGTTGGTGCAGGAGCTCTGGTCTTCTTGTTCTCGTCACTCTGGTGGATGGCGTTGGCGGTGGCCTTTGCGGTGGCTTGGCTGCCGCTGCTGAAAATCCTCCGTGACCGCAACAAACGCTTTGCCGAGTTTGAGGAAGGTTTGCCGGATGCGCTGGATGCCATGTGCCGGGCGTTGCGCGCCGGGCATCCGTTCAACGAAACCCTGCGTCTGATCGCCGAAGAGCACAAAGGGCCGGTGGCGCATGAGTTCGGTCTGACCTTCGCCGATATCAACTATGGCAATGATGTACGTCGGGCCATGCTCGGCCTGCTGGAGCGTATGCCGAGCATGACGGTGATGATGCTGGTGACCTCGATCCTCATCCATCGCGAGACCGGCGGTAATCTGACTGAAGTGCTGGAGCGTTTGAGCCGATTGATCCGGGGGCGCTTCCGCTTCCAGCGCAAGATCAAGACTCTGTCGGCCGAAGGACGAATGTCGGCCTGGGTGCTGGTTTCAATTCCCTTCGTGCTGGCGGCGGTGATTCTGGTCACGACCCCCAGCTACCTGCCTGTGCTGACCAATGATCCGCTCGGCCACAAGCTGATCATCGGGGCTTTCTGCGCGATGCTGGTCGGGATTGTCTGGATCCGCAAAATCATCCGGATTCAGGTTTAAGCGGTATTCGCCACGTGGAGGTGCAGGTCATGGACTATTTGCTCGGGTTATTGAGTCGGGTGACGGGTAATGAGGTGCTGGCGCGCCTGTTGTTCGTCAGTGCGATAGGGGTGAGTACGGTGCTCGCTGTCGCCACCGTGGTATTGCTGGTGTTGGGGCTTCAGGACCCGATGCAGCGTCGCCTTGCGCTGATCAAACGGGGGCATTACGGGAGTGCAGGGGGGCCAGACGCGCCCGGTAATCTGCAACTGTTGCTGGAGCGGGTCGGCCAGCGTTTTGGCTCTGCCGAAACGGCTAAGGCGTCCGAAACCCAGCTGTTGTTGATGCACGCGGGGTACCGCTCGTCTTCAGCAGTGCAGATGTACTGGGCGGTGCGCTTGTTGTTGCCGCTGATATTGGTTGGCATTTCGCTGCTGGTGTTGCCGCTGATTCCCGGTGTTTCTCTGACCCTGGGCCTGCTGCTGGTGCTCATGGCGGCCGCTGTCGGTTGGCTGTTGCCAGCAATGTATGTCGGCAAGCGCAAACAGCTGCGTCAGGCCCGGCTGCGTGTCGCGTTTCCGGATGCCCTGGATCTGATGGTGGTCTGCGTGGAATCGGGTCTGGCCTTGCCCACGACCATCGAGCGGGTGGCTGAAGAGATGGCGGTCAGTCAGGTCGAACTGGCGGAGGAGCTGGCGCTGGTCAATGCGCAAATCCGTGCCGGCATCACCAGTACCGCGGCGCTCAAGCAACTGGCCGTGCGCACCGGGCTGGAAGACGTGCAAGGGTTGGTCAGCCTGTTGGGGCAGAGCATCCGCTTCGGTACCAGCGTAGCCGATACCCTGCGCATCTATGCCGATGAGTTTCGCGACCGGCGTACGCAGGCAGCCGAAGAGATGGGGGCGAAAATTGGTACCAAGCTGATATTCCCACTGATCTTCTGTCTGTGGCCGAGCTTCTTCCTGGTCGCTATTGGACCGGCGTTGATCGGGGTGCTCAAAGCGTTCGGGTGAGATAAGCGAGGGGGACTGCCAAGCAGGATGGCGGCTCCTGTCGGAGCACAGGGTGGAGCAAATATAAAGTGGATCAGGCCCGGCGCCTGATCCACTTTTATCCTTTTATTCGTTTAACCACGCACGTTCCTGGCCCTGACGTTCTTGCCAGGTAACGTTGGTCTACGCCAGAGGATCGCCCACTGACGTGGCTCATTTGCCGCCGTTGCTCATGCTACCCGCTGCCTTCTGGTCAAAATGTTCAGGAATCGGGTGGGTGAAACTATCCAGCCAGCGTTGCATGGAAAGGTCACGCTCGGCGGCCGAAACGCTCTGCAGTCGAGGGGACGCCACTACGCCGCGAATCTGTAGTTGCATCCATTGCTCGGTGCCTTGTTGCGGCACCGAAGAGGGCCCCGGCTCAATAGCCCAGGCGGTCGTGGACAGGCAAGCCATGCACACTATCAACAGCCTCTTGGTATTCATTTGCGACTCCTCGTCTTGTCTACTTGATCGCATTGGCTGAGGCATCGACTACCTCTGTCATGCCTTTACCCTCGGTAGCCACCACTTTTTTGGCCGGGGCCTTGAGTCTTTCCGCGCGAGCTTGGGCATCCGAGACTTGCTTGGAACTCAGGCTGGCGCGGTTTGCGAGTTCGGCAGCCTGCTTCCAGTTGTCCTGATAGATCAGCAGCGTCACCAGATTGAGTGCCGCCAGCGAATCCGACGGCTTGAGTTCCATGGCGGTCATAAACTGAAAGCGTGCCTCATTGGGCCGATGCTGGTTGAGGTAGACGACCCCCAGGTCATTGCGGATTTTGTCGTCGGTAGGGGCCATCCTCATTGCACGTTCCATGTGATCGGCCGCGGCTGCGTTATCATTTCTGGCCACGGCCATCTGGCCCAGACCATGCTCGCCTTCAGCGGCCAGGCATGTGCCGAGCAGACTCTTGTACAACGGTTCGGCGTCGTTACGGCCCAGCAGACGCAGTACTCGAGCCTTGCGCAGGCGAACCTGCGGCAGGTCATCAGACAGCCCTTCCAGATTCGCCAGGCTGGCATACAAACGGCCATCGTTGGTCATGTCGTCGGCCAGGTTCAGCGACAACTGCTGATCCGAACCAGGCGCCGAGCAACTACTCGGTCGCGAAGACAGGCCATTGGTGGCACACCCTGCGAGCATCACCGACGCGGCTATTGCCATGAGCGCTTTCATAGAGTGTCCTCTGGCTACAACACCTTGAACCAGGCTCATTGGGAGAGCCCCATGCGGCTGTCGAAGTCACCGTTGTCGAGGAAGTACATGCGGTAGAAGTTCGGGTCGTAATTGCGCAGTTGTTCACCCGGCAATGACGGCAGTTGTGCGTTGACCGCCAGCGGTTGAACCAGGTGCGGAGTAACGATCATCAACAGTTCGCGCTCTTCACGGTTGATGGAGTTATTGCGGAAAAACGCGCCGAGAATCGGGATATCGCCCAACCCCGGAAACTTGTTCACCTGGGAGCTGTTGCTGGTACTGATCAGGCCGCTGATGACGAAGCTTTCGCCATCGGCCAGGGAAATGCTGGTATCGGTACGGCGCACGGTAAATGCCGGGACCACGGTGCCGGCGATTTGTATGGCCTTGGTGAAGTCCAGCTCGCTGACCTCGGGTGCCACCTTCAGGGCAATGCGTCCTTTGTCGATGATGGTCGGGGTCAGGGTCAGGCGGACACCGAACTCCTTGTACTCGATGGAGATGTTGTCGCTGCCTGAACTGGGCACCGGAATCGGCACTTCACCACCGGCCAGGAAGCTTGCGCTCTGGCCGCTGAGGGCCACCAGGCTCGGCCGCGCCAGGGTGTAGGCAAAGCCACTGCCTTCCAGCGCATTGATCATTCCCAGGACATTGCCGCCGCCAAAGCCGATATTGAACGTACCGTTATTCAGCGGGACGTTTGGCGCCAGGCTACCTATGTGGCCGGGAGTCACCGTCACCCCGGGCACAGTGCCCGGCGAGCCGAACAGAAAATTGCCGCTCTTGCCGAAGATCGACGTGCTGGCCTCTTTCAATTTGGTGCGGCTGACTTCGACGAAGCGAATATCGGTCTGCACCTGGCTCGGCAACAGCGGGTCTGCAGAAGGCACCGTCACGCTGGTCAGTGCTGCGGTGGCCCTGCCTTTGACGAATACCATGCTTTGGCGCGGCGTGGGTGAACAGGCGGTCCAGACCATCAGGCTGGTGGCGCCGGGCGCTATACCTGTGAGGATGAAGGAGTTGCTGCTACTGGTTTGCACGTCGGCAACTTTCGGGTCGCCCACTGCCAGTTGCTTGATCGGGACTGGCATGCGCAACTCATCCTGAAGCCCTTGGCCGACCTCGAACACGGCGGGCAGACTGGCCAGTTGCGAGCAATTGTTCGCCGCGGCCTGAGCCGCATCCACACCAAGGCCCATCCACAACAGGCCATGGATAATCTGTTTGAAAGCGGGCACGGTACGATAGCTCATTAAGTGCATCCTCGCTGAATAGGCCATCTGCGGGCTAACCTGGTTACCCTGGATCGCTTCAAGGCGCCCGGGCCGGCCCTCCACTTCACCAGACCACTAACCATTAATGGTCCTGGCAATATTGCTGGGTGCTGCGCGCTAACAGGTGCAATACGCGGGTCTGACTGACCTGCGAGCGACCTGCGCTAAAACTGTCGTTAGTGATCCAGATACCTGGTCTCGGGGCACACGAGGTTTTTTGCCAACCTTGTTGGGTTCGCACAGGCTACCGACCGGAGCGATATGCACAGGCTCGACAGCAGCTGTGGCTATAAACAGGGCTGTCAGCCGACGCGGTTCCCCCAAAAAACAACTGGCAATCAGGCCACAAAGCAGAAAAACGCCAGCCAGGATCATAGTGAGGTATCTCCTTCTGCCAATTCGCTATCTGATCGCTGAACAAAACGTGGACAACTCAAAACCCTATGATTTGCTCTTTGCTTGAAGGTAGTTCAACCGAGGCAAAGCGCCATTGTTTAGAAGAAAAACTTCTGTGCAAATGTGGGGGCGCTGCCGTTTTTCGAGCTGTGCACTCACCCACGAGCTGACCCCGCGACGGGGTATTTCCACACGTAATGTGTCCTTTCAAATTGTTACCGGATGCACCAACACGGCGCAAAAACGTGGCTCCGGTAACATCCACGAAAGCGGCCCGGTCACCCTCAATATTTTTTTGATCATTCCAAAAGCCCCGTGCCAGACGCCTTCCTGTTGCTTCAATAGCTTTCTTCAGCTGCCGTTCAGCGAGTTGGCTGGTTGATTGCATATGCTTGTATGTACAAGTAAGTGTGTGTGCGTAAGAGTCTCCAGTAAACGGTGACGCACAGCATTGCCTTGAGGTTTCGGTTCAGGTTCACAGCGTCACCCGCATTCCAGTAACAGCACCCATGCGCGACAAGCGCCCGTAGTGGTTTTAGGAATTGATAATAATGAAAAGAACATTGCTGACCCTTTCTGCTTTGACTCTGTGCATGGCCGCAGGCGTAGCCACCGCCAAAGAGTACAAAGAGCTGCGTTTTGGGGTTGACCCTTCCTACGCTCCGTTCGAGTCCAAAGCGGCCGACGGCAGCCTGGTGGGCTTCGATATCGATCTGGGTAACGCGATCTGCGCCGAGCTGAAGGTCAAGTGCAAATGGGTCGAAAGCGATTTCGACGGCACGATTCCAGGCCTGAAGGCCAACAAGTTCGACGGCGTGATCTCTTCCATGACCGTGACTCCGGCCCGTGAGAAAGTCATCGACTTCTCCAGCGAGCTGTTCTCCGGCCCTACCGCTCTGGTCTACAAGAAAGGCTCCAGCGTTTCTGACGTGGCCTCGCTCAAGGGTAAAAAAGTCGGCTACGAGCAGGGCACCATTCAGGAGGCCTACGCCAAGGCTGTATTGGACAAAGCCGGGGTAGAAACCAAGGCCTACGCCAACCAGGACCAGGTTTACGCGGACTTGATGTCCGGTCGCCTCGACGCCACGATCCAGGACATGCTGCAAGCCAAACTGAGCTTTTTGAAGTCGCCGCAAGGGGCTGATTACGAGGTCAGCCAACCGATCGACAGCGAGTTGTTGCCCGCTAAAACAGCGGTGGGTATCGCCAAAGGCAACACTGAGCTCAAGGCCCTTCTCGATAAAGGCATCAAGGCGATCCACGATGACGGCACCTACGACTCGATCCAGAAGAAACACTTCGGTGATCTGAGTCTCTACAGCGGCAAGTAAGGCCCCGGTGCCCGTCCTCGGGACGGGCGCTTTTTTATCGCGATAGGTTCCTGAATTATGTTCGAAGCACTTTTGCAGACACTCGGGCTCTCCGGATTCAGCTTGAAGGGGTTCGGCCCTCTGTTGCTGGAAGGCTCCTGGATGACCGTCAAGCTATCGATACTGTCGCTGTTGTTGAGCGTTCTGCTCGGCCTGATCGGCGCCAGTGCCAAACTGTCCAGCGTCAAACTGTTGCGGATTCCGGCCCAGCTCTACACCACGCTGATTCGCGGCGTGCCGGACCTGGTGCTGATGCTGCTGATTTTCTACAGCCTGCAAACCTGGTTGACCAGTTTCACCGAGGTGCTGGGCTGGGAATACATCGAAATCAACCCGTTCGCCGCCGGGATCATCACCCTGGGTTTCATCTACGGCGCGTACTTCACCGAGACCTTTCGCGGCGCGATCCTCGCTGTGCCCCGCGGACAGATGGAAGCCGCCACGGCCTATGGCTTGAGCCGTGCCCAGCGCTTTCGCTTCGTGGTGTTCCCGCAAATGATGCGCTTCGCCCTGCCGGGCATCGGCAATAACTGGATGGTGATCCTCAAGGCCACCGCGCTGGTGTCGATCATCGGCCTGGCGGACCTGGTCAAGGCCGCTCAGGACGCCGGTAAAAGCTCCTATCAACTGTTCTTTTTTCTGGTGTTGGCCGCGCTGATCTATCTGGTGATCACCAGCGCATCGAACTATGTCCTGCGCTGGCTCGAACGGCATTACGCGGCAGGTTCCCGGGAGGCGGTACGATGATCGAATTACTGCAGGACTACTGGAAGCCTTTCCTCTATAGCGACGGTTACCACATCACCGGCCTGGCCATGACCCTGTGGCTGCTCAGCGCCTCGATCTTCATCGGTTTCCTGGTGTCGGTTCCACTGTCGATTGCCCGGGTTTCCAACAAGCTTTACGTGCGCTGGCCGGTGCAGTTCTACACCTACCTGTTTCGCGGTACGCCGCTGTATATCCAGTTGCTGATTTGCTACACCGGGATCTACAGCCTGGCCGCAGTCCGTGCGCAACCGCTGCTCGATGCGTTCTTTCGCGATGCGATGAACTGCACCATCTTAGCCTTTGCCCTGAACACCTGCGCCTACACCACGGAGATTTTCGCCGGGGCGATTCGCAGCATGAACCATGGCGAAGTCGAAGCGGCGAAAGCCTACGGCCTGACGGGCTGGAAGTTGTATGCCTACGTGATCATGCCATCGGCCCTGCGTCGCTCGTTGCCGTACTACAGCAACGAAGTGATCCTCATGCTGCACTCGACCACTGTAGCCTTCACCGCCACCGTCCCGGACATTTTGAAAGTGGCGCGGGATGCCAACTCGGCGACCTTTCTGACCTTTCAATCGTTCGGCATTACCGCGCTGATCTACCTGTTGGTGACCTTTGCGCTGGTCGGACTGTTCCGCATTGCCGAACGTCGCTGGCTGGCTTTTCTGGGCCCGGCTCACTAGGACTTAGCGCTCTGTACGGCCACTCATCAGGCCACGGGCTTTGTCGCCGCTTGCGACGTCTACGCAGCGGCGACCCATTTTCCCTTAGAGGATGCTTGCGCACATGTACAAATTGACTGTTGAAGAACTACACAAGAGCTACGGTAGCCACGAAGTGCTCAAGGGCGTTTCCCTGAAAGCCAAGACCGGTGACGTGATCAGCCTGATCGGCGCCAGCGGCTCGGGCAAAAGCACCTTTTTGCGCTGCATCAACTTTCTCGAAACGCCCAACGACGGCGCGATGAGCCTGGACGGCAAGCAGATCCGGATGGTCAAGGACCACCATGGCATGCATGTGGCCGACGATGCCGAGCTGCAACGACTGCGCACCCGGCTGGCGATGGTGTTCCAGCACTTCAACCTGTGGGGCCACATGACCGTGCTGGAAAACATCACCATGGCCCCGCGCCGGGTGCTGGGTGTCAGCAAGAAAGACGCCGAAGATCGCGCCCGTCGTTATCTGGACAAGGTCGGCCTGCCGGCCCGCGTGGCGGAGCAGTACCCGGCGTTCCTCTCGGGTGGTCAGCAGCAGCGGGTAGCGATTGCCCGCGCACTGGCGATGGAGCCGGAAGTCATGCTGTTCGACGAGCCGACCTCGGCGCTGGACCCGGAACTGGTGGGCGAAGTGCTCAAAGTGATCCAGGGCCTGGCCGAAGAAGGCCGGACCATGATCATGGTGACTCACGAAATGAGCTTCGCCCGCAAAGTCTCGAATCAGGTGCTGTTCTTGCACCAGGGGCGGGTAGAGGAAGAGGGCGCGCCTGAAGACGTACTGGGTAATCCGAAGAGCGAACGGCTGAAGCAGTTCCTCAGCGGCAACCTGAAGTAAGCACTGCCTCCGTTGTCGAGTTTGCGAGGACTTCGTCCTCGAACGCAGCCTCGCAGGCTCGACAGCTGCTACGAGTGTAGCCCTGGACCGTATTTCAAAGTTGTGTAGTTTCTTTGTGGATTGGGATCAGTGCTTGCTGTCCTGGTTCGACAGGGTCAGCAGTTGTTTTTCCTGATTCCAGTCGAACGGTTCGTCGTTCTGTTCGGCTTCGTAACGACGTTCTTCCAGTGCCTGGTACAGGGCGATTTCATCATCAGGCATGTAGTGCAGGCAGTCGCCGGCGAAATACCACAACAGGTCGCGAGGGACCAGGTGGGCAATTTGCGGATAACGGGTGATGACCTGACAAATAATGTCCTGGCCCAGGTATTGGCTTTCGATCGGATCGATTGGCAGCGACGCACGCAGTTCGTCGAAGCGCTCCAGGAACAAGGCATGACTTTCGTCTGGAACCTGCTCGGCTTCACCGACAGCGACCAGGATACTGCGCAGGAGGTCGAGCTGGACGAGAGTTTGGTCGAGCATAACGGGAGTCCTCTAGATCAAAAGCAAAACGGGCGCCGGAGTATATAGCTCCAGCGCCCGCTTTTCATCATTGACCCGCCGGACGAGCCACCGCGTTAGCGGGTCTTGCCCTGCGCCAGTTCAAGTTGCTCCTTGGAAAAGTCATCGACGTCGATCACTTTGCGCCGCGCCGCCTCGGCTTCATGCAGGGTATGCGCTTCTGCGGCTTGCAGCACACCAGCCTCCAGGGCAGCGTCGATGACGTGCTCCCCGGCCTCTGGTTTGAACTGCCCGTTCTTGAGCGCAAAGTGCATTTTTTTCTGCAGCGGTTGTGCGGCGCTCAGCAAGTCGCAGGCATGTTGCAGGGCACCGACCGGGTCCTCGACCGATTGCGGCCGGTAACAGCCTCCCAGCAACTCTTCGAGCGTCGGGTCGCCCTTGGCCCGGCCAATGACTGCTGCCACTTCGGCACCGAGTGTGTCCGATGGCCCTTTGTGACAACGGCCGAACGGGAACACGATCACCCGCAACAGGCAACCCAGCACCTTGCTCGGGAAGTTGCTCAGCAGTTCATCCAGCGCCCGTTCCGACTGGCCGAGACTCTCTTCCATGGCCCAGGTAAACAGCGGCGCCATGTGTTCGGGTGAGTCAAGGTCGTGGTAACGCTTGAGGGCGGCGGAGGCCAGGTACAGGTTGCTCAGTACATCGCCGAGTCGGGCCGACAGGCGCTCGCGACGTTTCAGTTCCCCGCCCAGCAACATCATGCTCAGGTCTGCGAGCAGGGCGAATGCCGCGGCCTGACGGTTGAGGGCGCGGAAGTAGCCCTGGCTGAGTTTGTCTCCAGGTACCTGTTCGAAATGCCCGAAGCCGAGGTTCAGTACCAACGTGCTGGCGGCGTTGCTCACGGCGAAACCGATGTGCTTGAGCAGCAGGCCGTCGAACTCCTTCAGTGCCTGGTCCTTGTCTTCGCGGCTGGCGAGGGCCATTTCCTTGAGCACGAACGGATGGCAACGGATCGCGCCTTGACCAAAGATCATCAGGTTGCGCGAAAGGATGTTCGCGCCTTCCACCGTGATGAAGATCGGCGCGCCTTGCCAGCTGCGCCCGAGGTAATTATTGGGCCCCATGATGATCGCCTTGCCACCGTGCACATCCATCGCGTGGCTGATGCATTCACGACCGCGTTCGGTGAGGTGATACTTGAGAATCGCCGAAAGCACCGAAGGTTTCTCGCCGAGATCCACCGCGTTGGCGGTGAGCATTCGCGCGGCGTCCATCATCCAGGCGTTGCCGCCGATACGTGCCAGCGCTTCCTGAATCCCTTCGAAGGCCGACAGCGGCACATTGAATTGCTCGCGAACCTGAGCGTATTGACCGGTCACCAGGCTGGTGAACTTGGCTGCGCCGGTGCCGACTGCCGGCAGCGAAATAGAACGCCCGACCGACAGGCAATTCATCAGCATCATCCAGCCTTTGCCGAGCATCTCCTGGCCGCCGATGAGGAAGTCCAACGGCACGAATACATCCTTGCCGGAGTTCGGGCCGTTCATGAACGCGGCGCCGAGGGGCAGGTGGCGTCGACCGATGTCCACACCGGCGGTGTCGGTCGGGATCAACGCGAGGCTGATGCCAAGGTCTTCCTCGTCACCCAGCAGATGATCCGGGTCATAGGCCTTGAACGCCAGGCCGAGCAGGGTGGCGACCGGGCCGAGGGTGATGTAGCGTTTTTCCCAGTTCAGCCGCAGACCCAGGACTTCCTGGCCTTCCCATTCACCTTTGCAGATCACCCCGGTGTCAGGCATGGCGCCCGCATCGGAGCCAGCGAGTGGACCGGTCAACGCGAAACACGGGATGTCGTCGCCACGCGCCAGGCGGGGCAGGTAATGGTTGCGTTGTTCATCGGTGCCGTAATGCAGCAACAGTTCGGCCGGGCCGAGGGAGTTGGGCACCATCACGGTCGATGCCAGGTCGCCGCTGCGGGTGGCCAGTTTCATCGCCACTTGCGAGTGGGCGTAGGCGGAAAACCCCTTGCCACCGAATTCCTTGGGGATGATCAGGGCAAAAAAACCATTCTGCTTGATGTGCGCCCAGGCCTCGGCCGGCAGGTCCATCGCCTGGCCGATCTGCCAGTCGCTGACCATGGCGCAGAGCTCTTCGGTCGGGCCATCGATGAACGCCTGCTCTTCTTCGCTCAATTGCGCTTTGGGATAGGACAGCAGTTTGTTCCAGTCCGGACGCCCGCTGAACAGCTCGCCATCCCACCAGACGGTGCCGGCATCGATGGCGTCGCGTTCGGTTTGCGACATCGGCGGCAGGGTTTTCTGGAACCAGTTGAACAATGGGGCACTGAAATATTTGCGCCGCAGGTCGGGCAGCAGCAGGGGCGCCGCGACGACGGCCAGCACGACCCAGAAAATCAGCAGCAGCCAGCCTCGAGCGTGGCTGAAGATTCCCATCGCCAGCAGATAGACCGCCACGATACCCAGGGCGGGCAGGGGCGCGATGCGGCGGTGAGCCAGCCAGGCAATTCCGACCACCAGAACCAGTATCCACAACAACAGCATATTCAATCCTCCGTGAAGCCAGGGTCAAAACCACCTTCAGAGCTTAGACGGCATCTGCAAAACGGGGTGGTCAGAGCGATGTGTTTGAAATCGTGGGAAACAGCGGTGAGTTTCGTGAGTGATAGCGCTGACGGACGCTGTAAAAAAGCTCCGCTGAATGTGCGACAAGCGCTGATGTTTGGCCGAAACGTCGTTATCTCTGTGCTGGGTCTGCCGATAGACTCACGGCTTCTCCAGGAGATTGTTCTCATGCACGAGTACCTGAGCCCCGGCCGCTTCATCGATAGTGACCACCCCGCGGTGGTGGAGTTCGCTGAGCGGCATCGCGGCAATAGTCGTGAGCCGGTCGAGCAGGCGGTGAGCCTGTATTACGCCGTGCGTGAAGCGGTGCGCTACAACCCCTACACCTTCAGCCGTGATCCCGCGACCTTGTGCGGCAGTTATGCACTGGCCTCCGGCGAGAGCTACTGCGTGCCCAAAGCCACGTTGCTGGCCGGTTGCGCGCGGCACTGCGGAATAGCGGCGCGGATCGGTCTTGCGGATGTGCGCAATCACCTGTCGACCCCGCGCTTGATCGAGTTGCTCAAGAGTGACGTGTTCGCCATGCACGGTTACACCGAGTTGTATTTGCAGGGCCGCTGGGTCAAGGCCACACCGGCGTTCAACCAGAAACTCTGTGAGCTGTTCGATGTAGCGGCGCTGGAGTTCGACGGGATCAATGACAGCGTCTTCCACCCGTTCAATCGCCAGGGGCTGCAATCGATGGAGTATCTGGTCGACCATGGCCAGTTCGCCGATGTGCCCGAAGTGTTCTTCTTCGAGTACCTGGAAAAACTCTACCCGCATTTGTTCGGTGAGCAGTCGCCAGCCCTGTTGGGCGACATGCAGAGCGATTTGAGTCGCGGCTGATCCGGGGCGTAGACTGCTCCGGCATTCATCCATCGGGGAGCGGTCATGCTGAAAATCTGGGGTCGGAAAAATTCGTCGAATGTCAGAAAGGCACTGTGGTGCGCCGAGGAGCTCGGGCTGGCCTACGAAACGCAGGATGCGGGCGGGGCTTTTGGTGTGGTCGACACACCGGAATATCGCGCGATGAACCCCAATGGCCGCATACCGGTGATTGAAGACGACGGTTTTGTGTTGTGGGAATCCAATACCATCGTGCGTTACCTGGCTGCCCGTCACGCGGCGGGTTCGAACTGGTTCCCGGCCGATGTGCAGGCCCGGGCGAGCGCAGAAAAGTGGATGGACTGGACCACTTCGTCGTTTGCCGAACCTTTTCGCCAGGTGTTCTGGGGCGTATTGCGCACCCCGGCCGATCAGCAGGATTGGGTCGCGATCAACGCGGCGCAGAAAAACTGCGAGCAATTGCTGTCGATGGTCGACCAGGCATTGGCGCAGAAGCCTTATTTGTCCGGCGACGAGATCGGCGCGGGCGATATTCCGTTGGGCAGCTTTATCTATGCCTGGTTCGAGATGCCCATCGAGCGAGCGCCAATGCCCCATCTGCAAGCCTGGTATGCGCGACTGAAGCAACGTCCGGCTTATCAAAAAGCGGTCATGACCGCGTTGACTTAATACTGACTATCAACACACTTGACTGTACTTGTGCGGCGTCGCCAAGCACCATTGCGTTTATGCGCCGCGGTTGCTTGGCTCGCCGCCCGCTCTTGTTTATTCCTGACTTCCCTTCTTGGTGCGTAAATCCGATATGAGTTCTGCTCTGTCCATCCGGCAGCTAACCAAAACCTACGGCAACGGTTTCCAGGCCTTGAGTGGTATCGATCTGGATGTCGCCGAAGGTGACTTTTTCGCCTTGCTCGGCCCCAACGGCGCCGGCAAATCCACGACCATCGGCATTCTCTCGACCCTGGTGAACAAGACCAGCGGAACGGTGAATATCTTTGGCCACGACCTGGACCGCGACCCGGCGGGGCTCAAGCGCTGCATCGGCGTGGTGCCGCAGGAATTCAACTTTAATCAGTTTGAAAAGACCTTCGACATTGTCGTGACCCAGGCCGGTTACTACGGTATCCCGCCCAAAATCGCCAAGGAACGCGCTGAGCAATACCTGACTCAGCTCGGCCTGTGGGACAAGCGCGATGTGCCGTCACGCTCACTGTCGGGCGGCATGAAGCGTCGACTGATGATTGCGCGTGCGCTGGTGCATGAACCTCGCCTGCTGATCCTCGACGAACCGACTGCCGGCGTGGACATCGAACTGCGTCGCTCGATGTGGACCTTCCTCACCGAGCTGAACCAGAAAGGCATCACCATCATCCTCACCACGCATTACCTGGAAGAGGCTGAGCAGCTGTGCCGCAACATCGGCATCATCGACCACGGCACCATCGTCGAAAACACCAGCATGCGTAACCTGCTCAGCCAGCTGCATGTCGAGACGTTCCTGCTGGACCTGAAGAACGACATGACGGTGGCGCCGCAGTTGATTGGCTATCCGACTCGTCTGGTCGATAGCCACACCCTGGAAGTCCAGGTCGACAAGGCCGTCGGCATCACCGCGTTGTTCGGTCAGTTGGCCGCGCAGCACATCGAAGTGCTGAGCCTGCGCAACAAAACCAATCGCCTCGAGGAGTTGTTCGTGTCTCTGGTGGAGAAAAATCTGGCGAAGGTGGCCGTATGAGTTCCGAACTGAAACCCAACCTCATTGCACTCAATACCATTGTTTATCGTGAGGTCCGGCGTTTTACCCGGATCTGGCCGCAGACCCTGCTGCCGCCGGCCATCACCATGGTTCTGTACTTTGTGATCTTCGGTAATCTGATTGGCCGGCAAATCGGTGATATGGGTGGCTTCACCTATATGGAATACATCGTGCCGGGCTTGATCATGATGTCGGTGATCACCAACGCCTACGGCAACGTGGTCTCGAGCTTCTTCGGCAGCAAATTCCAGCGTTCCATCGAAGAACTGATGGTTTCACCGGTTTCGCCGCACACCATTCTGATCGGCTACACCGTGGGCGGAGTGCTGCGTGGCCTGGCGGTGGGCGTGATCGTGACGCTGCTTTCGCTGTTCTTCACTCACCTGCAAGTTCACCATTTGGGGATTACCCTGCTGGTGGTGCTGCTGACGGCAACGATCTTTTCGCTGCTGGGGTTCATCAACGCGGTGTTTGCGCGCAACTTCGATGACATTTCGATTATCCCGACGTTCGTGCTGACACCATTGACCTACCTGGGCGGGGTGTTCTACTCGATCAGCCTGCTGCCACCGTTCTGGCAGACCGTGTCGCTGGCCAACCCGGTGCTGCACATGGTCAACGCTTTCCGTTACGGCATCCTCGGTGTTTCGGACATCAAGATCAGCATCGCCATTACCTTCATGCTGGTAGCAACCGTAGTGCTGTACATCGGTTGCGCACGGTTGCTGGTCAGCGGACGCGGGATGCGCACCTAACCTGCGGCAAACTCGATCCTTGTGGGAGCGAGCTTGCTCGCGAAGGCGTGATTGCCAGCATTGCAAAAAATGCGTACTACACAAAAAACGGCCTCCCAAGTGGATAATGCTGTTCACTTAAGCCGATGTTTCAGGCACATCCGCAGTTGTGGCGAGGGAGCTTGCTCCCGCTGGGGCGCGAAGCGGCCCTGAATTGGGCCTGCTGCGCAGTCCAGCGGGAGCAAGCTCCCTCGCCACAGATACTTCTCAGGCCTCCAGACTTCCTTAAGTGAACAGCGTTGCTCCCAAGTGGAGGCCTTTGTTTATTGATGATCGTTCCCGCGCGGGAACGATCAGCGTGTTGGCGTGCTACTGCGGTGAGTCCGGTGGATCGAGGTGATCCAGCGCCCGATTCACCGCCAACTCGGCCAGCGAAATCATCTGTTGAATCGCCAGCGCGGTATTGCGTTTGGGGCCTTCGAGCTCAAACGCCAGATCGCTGGCCATGACATTGACCGAGGCGAGGGTCTCGCAGGCGTGGGCCAGCAGGGTTTCGCTGTCGACGTCGGGGGCGATGACAAAAATGCAGCCGGGACGTCGGTCGGCTAACAATGTCTTGGTCTCGGGCAGTACCAGGTAATGATCAAGCGCACGGTGCGCGGCGGCGTGGAGTTCTTTTGAGTTGAGGGAGGCGTAGGGAGAAACCGGATCGGTTTCGGGTGGATTTGGAGTTGGTTTGAACATGGTAAATATCCTTGGAAGTGAAGCCGTTACCTGTCGCTGCTAAACGATGGGTGGCAGCTGTACGCGGGTTAGCAGACCGGACCAAGGAGTATCCCGGCGCACCGAAGTGCCCCACGCACAGCCGCCATAATGCAGAACAACTAGCGCTAGAAAAGTGCTGGCTGATCGAGAGGCGGTACTGGCGTGCCTTGGTCCGAGCTGCTAAACCCGACCGCTGAATTGTCAGCGGTACGGAAACAATAGAGGCCACGACCAAGGCGCACAAGCCGGCGGATTCTGGCGCAGGTGTAGTCCGTGACGCAAGGCACTGTAGCCTCCGATGGGCACAGCGTAGGCAAGCTTAAACACCCTTCGTAGCAGCTGCCGAGCCCGCGAGGCTGCGTTCGGTCTGGGCCGCATCCGGACGAAGCGGTCGTAAAATCAGGCAACACGTTCGTTCAGGAAAACCGCGTACGCAGGATTTGCGAGGACTGCGTCCTCGAACGCAGCCTCGCGGGCTCGGCAGCTGCTACGACGGGTGCGGTCCTGTAATTGGCTGTTTGATCGTTCTTGGGGACGCGGAGCGTCACGGGCTCGACAGCTGCTGCATCCGGCTTCGCCTGCGCCGCGTCCATTGCCGACCGACCCACCAGCGCCAGTAGATCATGGTCAGGCAGTAGGCCAACGCGCCGAGCACCAGGCCAGTCACCACCGAGCCCAGTAGAAACGGTTGCCAAAGAGTCGACAGCTCACCGCTGATCCATTCCCAGGTCAGCTCATCCGGCAGGCTGCGGGCGGGGACATCCATCAGCCAGGCGCCGGTCTGATAGGTGCAGTAAAACACCACGGGCATGGTGATCGGGTTGGTCAGCCAGACCAGGCTCACCGCGATCGGAATATTGCCGCGCAGCCAAATGGCAAGCATTGCCGCCACCAGCATTTGCAACGGAATCGGTAGAAATGCGGCGAACACGCCAATGGCCATGGCGCGCGCAACCGAATGCCGATTGAGGTGCCAGAGGTTCGGGTCGTGCAGCAGCGTGCCGAGAAAGCGTAAGGATTTGTGTTCCCGGATGCTGGTCGGGTCTGGCATGTAACGTTTGAATAAGCGCCGGGGCATAAGGCTTCTCGGTCGGTTCAAGCGGCAAGTATGCCCGGATTCTACGGAGCGCCCGTTCAGACTTTGTGACAATTAATAAACGCGGACTTTGGTAACTCGGCTAATCCAAGAGAGGGGACTCTCAAGGACAGGCTAATGCGCACAGGGATGTTGGCGCTCGCGTTGGGTCTGTTGGCCCTGCGTTTTTTACCGGTGTTGCCACCGCTCGGGCTGCTGCTGTTGTTGCCCGTACTGGCATTGATGCTGTTGCCATTTCGCACGTACCCACTGGCGTTTTTTCTGTTCGGTTTCAGCTGGGCGTGTGCCAGTGCGCACTGGGCCTTGGCGGATCGTTTGGCGCCGGACCTCGACGGGCAAACCCGCTGGGTTGAAGGACGAGTCGTCGGCTTGCCGCAGAACGCGCAAGGCGTGGTGCGTTTCGAGTTGGCCGATAGCGAGTCGCGGCGCACACGCTTGCCGGGTTTGATGCGGTTGGCCTGGTACGACGGTCCGACGGTCAACAGCGGTGAGCGCTGGCGACTGGCGGTGAAATTGAAGCGCCCCACAGGCCTGCTCAATCCGCAGGGCTTTGATTACGACGCTTGGCTGTTGGCACAACGCATCGGCGCCACGGGAAGCGTCAAGGACGGGCAGTTGCTCCGGCCTGCACAAGGGGCCTGGCGTGATGCTGTTCGCCAGCGTTTGCTGGCGGTTGATGCGCAAGGGCGAGAGGGGGCGTTGGCGGCACTGGTGCTGGGCGACGGCTCCGGATTGAGCAGCGAAGACTGGCGCGTGTTGCAAGACACCGGCACCGTGCATTTGCTGGTGATTTCCGGGCAGCACATCGGTTTGCTGGCCGGAATGGTTTATCTGCTGATTGCCGGATTGGCGCGTTATGGATTGTGGCCGCAGAGGTTTCCCTGGTTGCCGTGGGCCTGCGGCATGGCCTTCGCGGCGGCGCTCGGTTACGGGTTGCTGGCCGGTTTCGAGGTGCCGGTGCGTCGGGCCTGCGTAATGATCGGTCTGGTGTTGTTATGGCGTCTGCGGTTTCGTCATCTGGGTGCCTGGTGGCCTTTGCTGCTGGCGTTGAACTCGGTGTTGTTGCTTGAGCCGCTGGCCAGTTTGCAGGCGGGGTTCTGGTTGTCATTTGCAGCGGTGGCGGTGCTGATTTTTACCTTCGGCGGCCGCCTGGGCGCCTGGCGCTGGTGGCAAACCTGGACGCGGGCGCAATGGCTGATCGCGATTGGTTTGTGTCCGTTGCTGCTGATACTCGGTTTGCCCATCAGCCTCAGCGGTCCGCTGACCAATCTGCTGGCGGTGCCGTGGATCAGCCTGGTGGTGCTGCCCCCGGCCTTGCTGGGGACATTGTTGTTGCCGCTGCCTTATGTCGGCGAAGGGCTGTTGTGGCTGGCCGGCGGCTTGCTCGACGTGCTGTTCAACGGTCTGGCGTTGGTGGCCGGGCGGATACCGGCATGGGTTGCCCCGGCAATTCCCCTTTGGGTCTGGGGGATAAGTGCGTTTGGCGCTTTTCTACTGTTGTTGCCCAAAGGCCTGCCCATGCGGCTGTTGGGCTGGCCGATGCTGCTGTTGATGGTGTTCCCGCCACTCAGAACCGTACCTGACGGCATGGCTGAAATCTGGCAGCTGGATGTCGGCCAGGGCTTGGCCATTGTGGTTCGCACGCGTCATCACACGTTGCTCTATGACGCCGGTCCGCGTTTCGGTGATTTCGATCTGGGCGAGCGGGTGGTGTTGCCGTCGTTGCGCAAGCTCGGCGTAGGCAAGCTGGAGGTGATGCTGATCAGTCACGCCGATGCCGATCACGCCGGTGGCGCGCGCTCGGTCGCACGCGGATTGCCGGTGGCGCAGGTGCTCAGCGGTGATCCCGAAGCGCTGCCGACCGAGTTGCACGCGCAAGCCTGCGAGAGCGGTCAGCGCTGGGAGTGGGACGGTGTGAGTTTTACGCTCTGGCAATGGTCCGGAGCGAGCGAAAGCAACCAGAAGTCCTGCGTCCTGCAGATCGAAGCCAACGGCGAGCGTCTGTTGTTGACAGGCGACATTGACGCCCGGGCCGAGCAGGCGTTGCTGGAAAGCCCGCTGGCGGTCACGACCGACTGGCTACAGGCGCCGCATCATGGCAGTCGCAGCTCATCGTCGATGACCTTCCTCACGGCGTTGGCACCCAAGGCCGTGTTGATTTCTCGTGGGCACGACAATTCGTTCGGTCATCCTCATCCGCAAGTGCTGGCGCGTTATCGCAAGCTGGGTATGCAGGTTTATGACAGCGCCGAGCAGGGCGCCTTGCGTTTGCGTCTGGGGGCGTTCGAGGCGCCCGAGTCACTGCGCCAGCAACCACGTTTCTGGCGTGCACCGCCGTTGGTCAGCCAATAACCACCGGTCATCAGCGCGGCGCGCCATGCGACACACGGTCTGTGGCGTGTCGGGTCTCTCTGTCGAGTCTGTATGTTAAAGTGGCGCACTTTTTCGAGGGGACTGTCACTGTGTGGGAATTGGTCAAATCCGGCGGCTGGATGATGCTGCCGATCATTCTGAGTTCCATCGCGGCAATGGCGATCGTTGCCGAGCGTCTCTGGACCTTGCGGGCCAGCCGTGTAACCCCGGAGCATTTGCTCGGGCAGGTCTGGGTCTGGATCAAGGACAAGCAACTCAACAAGGAAAAACTCAAGGAACTGCGCGCCAACTCGCCGTTGGGCGAGATCCTCGCGGCGGGCCTGGCCAACTCCAAGCATGGTCGCGAGATCATGAAAGAGTGCATCGAAGAGGCCGCTGCCCGGGTGATCCACGAGCTGGAACGCTACATCAACGCGCTGGGCACCATCGCCGCCATGGCGCCGTTGCTTGGCCTGCTCGGCACGGTGTTGGGCATGATCGACATCTTCAGTTCGTTCATGAGCACCGGCATGACCACCAACGCTGCGGTACTGGCCGGCGGTATTTCCAAAGCCTTGATCACCACGGCTTCGGGCCTGATCGTCGGTATCCCGTCGGTGTTCTTCCACCGGTTCCTGCAACGGCGCATCGATGAACTCGTCGTGGGCATGGAGCAGGAAGCCATCAAGCTGGTTGAAGTGGTGCAGGGCGACCGAGACGTCGATCTGGCTGAGGGCAAAGCGTGAAATTCCGCCGCAAGCAACGGGAGAACGTGGACATCAACCTCGTGTCGCTGATCGACGTGGTGTTTGTCCTGCTGCTGTTCTTCGTCGTGACCACCACCTTTACCCGGGAAACCCAGCTGCGCGTCGACCTGCCGGAAGCCGTCAGCGGGTCGCCTGCCGAAGACCAGCAGGCCAAGCAGCTGGACATCGCCATCAGCGCCGACGGCGTGTTTTCGGTCAACAACCAGTTGTTGCCGAAGAACGATCTGGCCAGCCTGATCGACGCCTTGAAGAAGGAGTCGAATGGCGACACAAACTCGCCGCTGTCGATCAGCGCCGATGGCAAAACCCAGCATCAGGCCGTCGTCACGGCGATGGATGCCGCGGGCAAGCTGGGTTTCACCCACTTGCGCATGACCACCGTTGAGGCGGCGCCGGCACCCTGATGGCCATGTCCGATCGTTTGCTCGCCGCCTGGTATGCCGGTCATCCGGCGCTGAAACTGTTGCAGCCACTGGAGTGGCTGTACCGGCGCGTGGTCACGGCCAAGCGCGAACGGTTTCTGGCCGGCCAAGGCGAGATCTACCAGCCACCGGTGCCGCTGATCGTGGTTGGCAACATTACGGTGGGCGGTACCGGCAAGACGCCGTTGATCCTGTGGATGATCGAACACTGCCAGCGCAGTGGCCTGCGGGTGGGCGTGGTCAGTCGCGGTTATGGCGCCAAACCGCCGCAATTGCCCTGGCGGGTCGAAGGCGGGCAGAGCGCGGCCATCGCGGGCGACGAACCGCTGTTGATCGTCCAGCGCACCGGCGTGCCATTGATGATTGACCCCGATCGCAGTCGCGCCGTGCAGGCACTGCTGGCCGCTGAGCCGCTGGATCTGATCCTGTCTGACGATGGCATGCAGCATTACCGTCTGGCACGCGATCTTGAGCTGGTGTTGATCGATGCCGCACGCGGACTGGGCAATAAGCGCTGCCTGCCGGCGGGCCCGCTGCGTGAGCCGGTCGAACGCCTGCAAAGCGTCGATGCGCTGCTCTACAACGGTGCCACGGCAGATCGCGACGACGGCTTTGCCTTCCAGCTGCAACCGACCGCGCTGGTCAACCTGCTGACGGGCGAACGGCGCTCGCTTGAGCATTTCCCCGCTGGCCAGGCCGTGCACGCGGTGGCTGGAATCGGTAATCCGCAACGTTTCTTCAACACCCTTGAAACGCTACACTGGCAGCCTGTTCCACATGCTTTTGCCGACCACGCCGAATACAGCGCGGCGGCCTTGAATTTCACACCGTCGCTACCGTTGGTGATGACCGAGAAGGATGCGGTGAAATGCCGGACCTTCGCGGCCGCTGACTGGTGGTATCTGACGGTCGATGCTGCGCCATCGCCGGCCTTCGTGGCCTGGTTCGATACGCAGTTGATGCGGCTGTTGCCCGCGCGGCTTTTGCCTTAAAACGCTTTTATCCAGGGAATGCTCATGGACACCAAATTGCTCGACATCCTCGCTTGCCCGATCTGCAAAGGTCCGCTCAAGCTCAGCGCCGATAAAACCGAGCTGATCAGCAAAGGCGCCGGTCTGGCCTATCCGATTCGTGATGGCATTCCGGTGATGCTCGAAAGCGAAGCGCGCACCCTGACGGCAGAAGAGCGTCTGGATAAATGAGCACTGCCTTCACCGTCGTGATTCCGTCGCGTTTTGCTTCCACCCGTCTGCCGGGCAAGCCTCTGCAAATGATTGCCGGCAAGCCGATGATCCAGCACGTTTGGGAGCAGGCGAGCAAAAGCAGCGCGCAGCGGGTGGTGGTTGCCACGGACGATGCGCGCATTGTCGAGGCCTGCAAAGCCTTTGGCGCTGAAGTGGTGATGACCCGCGAGGACCACAACTCCGGCACCGATCGTCTGGCTGAAGTCGCTGCCCAACTGGGCCTGGCGCCGGACGCTATCGTGGTCAACGTGCAGGGCGACGAGCCGTTGATTCCGCCGAGTGTGATCGATCAGGTTGCGGCCAACCTGGCGGCCCATACCGAAGCGCGCATGGCGACCCTCGCCGAGCCGATCGAAGACGTTGAAACCCTGTTCAACCCCAACGTGGTCAAGGTCGTCAGCGATCTGAATGGCTTGGCGCTGACGTTCAGCCGCGCCACGTTGCCGTGGGCGCGGGACGACTTCGCCAAGAGCCGCGAGCAATTGCCGGCTGGCGTTCCTTACCGTCGGCACATTGGCATCTATGCCTATCGCGCCGGTTTCCTGCATGACTTCGTCAGCTGGGGCCCGTGCTGGCTGGAAAACACCGAGTCGCTGGAGCAACTGCGTGCGCTCTGGCACGGTGTGCGGATTCACGTTGCCGATGCACTGATTGCACCGCCACCGGGTGTCGACACGGCGGAAGACCTCGAACGCGTTCGTCGCCTGCTGGAGGCCTGATGCGGGTTCTGTTCGTCTGCCTGGGCAACATATGCCGTTCACCCACGGCTGAAGGGGTGCTGCGACACAAACTGCGTGAAGCCGGTTTGGCCGATCAGGTCGAAGTGGCTTCTGCGGGCACCGGCGACTGGCACGTCGGCAAGGCGCCGGACAAGCGCAGCCAGGCCGCCGCGTTGCGCCGTGGTTATGACCTGTCCGCGCAACGTGCCCAACAGGTCACGCGCGCCGATTTTTCCCGCTATGACCTGATCCTCGCCATGGACCACAGCAACCTGCGCAACCTCAAGGCGTTGCAACCGGCCAAGGGCAGGGCGGATCTGGATTTGTTCCTGCGCCGCTATGAGTCGAGCGTGGATGAGGTACCGGATCCTTATTACGACGGCGATCAAGGTTTCGAGCAGGTGCTGGACCTGATCGAGCGTGCCAGTGATTTGCTGGTGATTGAATTGAAGGGACGCTTATGACTTTGCACCTGCAATCGCAGGTTTCGCTGAAGCCGTACAACACCTTTGGCGTGGATGTGCGTGCGCAATTGTTCGCCGAAGCCCACAGTGATGCCGATGTGCGCGAGGCGCTGGCGTATTCGGCCGCGCACGCCGTGCCGCTGCTGGTGATTGGCGGTGGCAGCAACCTGTTGCTGACCGCAGACATTACCGCGCTGGTGCTGCGCATGGCCACCCGTGGCATTCGGGTGTTGAGCGACAACGGCAGTCAGGTGGTGATCGAAGCCGAGGCCGGCGAAAGCTGGCATCCGTTCGTTCAATGGACACTGGCGCAAGGCCTGTCAGGCCTTGAGAACCTCAGCCTGATTCCCGGCACCGTCGGTGCCGCGCCGATGCAGAACATCGGGGCCTATGGGGTCGAGATCAAGGATGTGTTCGCCGGTCTGACCGCGCTGGACCGCCAGACCGGTGAACTACGGGATTTCACGCTGGCCGAGTGCAACTTTGCCTACCGTGACAGCCTGTTCAAGCAGCAGGTCGGTCGCTGGCTGATCCTGCGGGTTCGTTTTGCCCTGAACCGCGTTGAGCATCTGCATCTGGAATACGGCCCGGTTCGTCAGCGCCTGACCGAGCAGGGCATCGATCATCCCACCGCGACCGATGTCAGCCAGGCGATTTGCAGCATTCGCAATGAGAAGCTCCCTGACCCGGCGGTGCTCGGTAATGCCGGCAGCTTTTTCAAGAACCCGTTGGTGTCGGCAGCGTTGGCGGCACAAATTCGCCTTGAGCATCCGGGCCTGGTCGGTTATCCACAAGCGGATGGCCGGGTGAAACTGGCGGCTGGCTGGTTGATCGAGCAGGCGGGCTGGAAAGGTTTTCGTGACGGTGACGCCGGCGTGCATCGTTTGCAGTCGCTGGTGCTGGTCAACTACGGCACGGCCACCGGACTTGAGTTGCTTAACCTGGCACAGCGGATCCAGAGAGACATCGCCGAGCGCTTCAATGTCGAGCTGGAGATGGAGCCGAATCAGTATTGAGCTACGCTTGATCGCTGAATCCAGAGCCCTGCACACCTTCCTTGGTTGCAGGGCTTTTTTGTTAATGCTGAGTTAACTTAGCCTGCTAACGATGCAATCATTTGCTCCATAACTCTACCTATATGCGGGCGTGCCCATGATTACCCTGAAGCTCAATGGTCAAGATCATCAACTCGACGTCACTGAGGACATGCCGCTACTCTGGGCAATCCGTGATGTGGCCGGTTACAGCGGCACCAAATTCGGTTGTGGCATGGGCCTGTGTGGCGCTTGCACGATTCATATCGACGGCGCCCCGGCGCGCAGTTGCATCACGCCTATCGGTTCGGTGATCGGGCAGGACGTCAGCACCATCGACAATTTGCACAGCGATCCGGTCGGCCAGGTCGTCCAGCAAGCCTGGCTCGACACGGCAGTCGCCCAGTGCGGTTTTTGCCAGGGCGGACAGATCATGTCGGCCACCGCGTTGCTCAAGACCAATCCCAATCCCAGCGATGAACAGATCGAACAGGCGATGGTCGGCAATATTTGCCGCTGCGGCACGTACAACCGCATCAAGACCGCGATCCGCCAGGCCTCCACTCATCTGCAGGAGCGCAAGGCATGAGCCAGCTACCGAATGATTTCGCCCTGAGTAATCTCAGCCGTCGTGGTTTTCTCAAAGGCGTGAGTGCGACGGGTGCGCTGGTGCTCGCCGCCAGTTGGGGCTGGCAGGACGCGTTCGCCGAAGAGAAGAAATTCGGTGCCGCCGGAATGCCCAACGGCTGGATCGATGATCCCAAGGTCTACGTGAGCATTGCCGCCGACGGCAGCGTGACGGTGGTCTGTAACCGTTCGGAAATGGGCCAGGGCGTGCGCACCAGCTTGAGCATGGTGGTCGCCGATGAACTGGACGCCGATTGGGCTATGGTCAAAGTCCGGCAGGCGCCGGGTGATGAGGTGCGGTTTGGCAACCAGGACACCGACGGTTCGCGCAGCATGCGCCATTGGTACGAGCCGATGCGCCGTTGCGGTGCCGCTGCACGAACCATGCTGGAACAAGCCGCAGCCGATCAGTGGAAAGTCCCGGTTGGCGAATGCCGCGCGCAATTGCACAAAGTTATCCACCAGCCCACCGGGCGTGAACTCGGCTACGGTGCGCTCGCCGTTGCTGCGGGGGCGCTGGCCGTGCCGGCTCGTGACAGCCTGCGGCTCAAGCAGCCGTCGGAATTCCGTTATATCGGTAAGGAAGGGACTAAGGCGATCGACGGTGCGGACATCGTCAATGGTCGTGCGGTCTACGGTGCCGACGTGCACTTTGATGGCATGCTCTTCGCCACCGTGGCGCGGCCGGCGGTGTATGGCGGCAAGGTCAAGTCCTTCGATGCCAGCGCGGCGCTGAAGGTCCCGGGTGTGGTCAAGGTCATCCAGATTGAAAGCCGCCCGTTGCCTTCGGAATTCCAGCCGTTGGGTGGGGTGGCGGTGATTGCGAGCAATACCTGGGCGGCGATCAAGGGGCGTGAAGCGCTGAAGATCGAATGGGATGACGGTGCCAATGCCGGTTACGACTCGATTGCCTACCGCAAGGAGCTGGAAGCCGCAGCCCTGAAGCCGGGCAAAGTGGTGCGCAGCACCGGCAATATCGAAGAGGCCATGAACAGTGCCGACAGCAGTCTGGAAGCGGTCTACTATCTGCCGCATCTGGCGCAGTCGCCGATGGAACCGATGGTTGCCGTTGCGCGTTTCAAGGATGGCCATTGCGAAGCCTGGGCGCCGAGTCAGGCCCCGCAAGTGACCCGGGAGCGCATCGCCGAGCGTTTGGGTATCCCATTCGACAAGGTCACGGTCAATGTCACCTTGTTGGGCGGCGGTTTCGGTCGCAAGTCCAAGCCGGACTTCATTCTGGAAGCAGCGATCCTGGCCAAGGAGTTTCCCGGCAAGGCTGTGCGCGTGCAATGGACCCGTGAAGACGACATCCATTGTTCGTACTTCCATACCGTCTCGGCGGAATACCTCAAGGCCAGCCTGAACAAGGACGGCATGCCGTCCGGCTGGTTGCACCGCACCGTAGCGCCCAGCATCACCGCGTTGTTCGCGCCAGGCATGAATCACGAGGCGGCCTTCGAGTTGGGCATGGGCTTTACCAACATGGCCTACGCGATTCCCAATGTACGCTTGGAAAACCCTGACGCGGCGGCGCATACCCGGGTTGGTTGGTATCGCTCGGTGTCGAACATTCCTCACGGTTTCGCGATTCAGAGCTTTGTCGACGAGTTGGCACACAAGGCCGGACAAGACCCGCTGAAGTACCAGATCAAGCTCTTGGGGCCGGACCGTCAGATCGATCCGCGAACCCTGAGCGAAGAGTGGAACTACGGCGAATCCCCTGAGCGTTATCCGATCGATACCGCGCGGCTGCGTGGCGTTCTGGAAGCGGCGGCCAAGGGTGCCGGCTGGGGGCGAAAACTGCCCAAGGGTCGTGGTTTGGGCCTGGCGGTGCATTACAGCTTCGTCACCTATGTGGCGGCGGTCATCGAGGTTGAAGTCAAGGATGACGGTACGCTGATCGTGCACAAGGCCGACATCGCGGTCGATTGCGGCCCGCAGATCAACCCGGAGCGGATTCGCTCGCAGTTCGAAGGCGCCTGCGTGATGGGCCTGGGTAACGCGGTGCTGGGTGAAATCAGCTTCAAGGACGGCAAGGTCCAGCAGGACAACTTCCATATGTACGAAGTGGCGCGCATGTCCCTGGCGCCGAAAGAGGTGGCGGTGCATTTGGTCACGCCACCCGGCAATGTGCCGCTGGGCGGTGTCGGTGAACCGGGCGTGCCGCCCATCGCTCCGGCGCTGTGCAATGCGATCTTCGCTGCCACCGGCAAGCGTATTCGCAGCTTGCCAGTTCGCTACCAGTTGCAAGGCTGGCAGCAGACCAAAGCCTGATGCGCAGCGTCGAGCAGGGTATGAAGCTGGGCGCGATCATTCTTGCGGCGGGGCAGGGTAGTCGTTATCGACTAGTGGCAGGTGCCGATCAGGACAAGTTGCTGGCGATGTGCGAAGGGCGCGACGGCAGTGTGCGACCGGTGATCGAACAGGTACTGCGCAATCTGCCGATGGGCGTGGGCACCCGGTTGTTGGTGACGACGCCGGATCGTCCAGAGGTTGCACGGCTGGCCCGGGCTTATGGTTGCCAGGTGCTGGTATTGGCGTCGGCGGGCATGGGCGACAGCATTGCGGCGGCGGTCGCTGCGTGTCCGGCGCTGGATGGCTGGCTGGTGGTGTTGGGGGATATGCCGTTTATCTTGCCGTCGAGTATCGAGCGGATTGTTGAGGGGATAGCGGTCGATACCATCAGCGTGCCCGTGCAGGGTGGCGAGTTTGGGCATCCGGTGGGGTTTGGGCGTTCGCTGGGGGCGGCGCTGATGGCGTTGTCCGGCGACCGCGGGGCCAAGCCGTTGTTTGCGTCAGCGAAAGTGGTAGAGGTGGCGGTGGATGATCCGGGGGTGTTGTGGGATGTGGATGTGCCTGAGGCGTTGGTCTTCAAGTAGCTCCGGCGCAGATCCCGTGTGGGAGCAAGCCTGCTCGCGATAGCGATTTAACATTCAGTATTGATGCAAGCTGATCCTCCGCTATCGCGAGCAAGCTCGCTCCCACATTGGTCTTGCGGTGTGATCACTGGCGAACCCTGTGGGAGCGAGCTTGCTCGCGAATGCAGGCGACTCGGTATATCAGAAATGCTGAATAACCAGCATAAAAAAGCCCCGCCTGGGTTACCAGGCGGGGCTTTTTAGTGGCTGATGGAATCAGGCGAGGGGTTTAGGCTCGTGTTCTTTTTCCAGGGCCTCAGGTTTGTGCTCTACCACTTCTTCGACGGAACGCAGGTTTTCGTCGATGGCTGGGGCAGCAGGCTCGACAGTCACTTCGGCGGCCGGGGCAGGGGCTGCCTCGACGACTTCAGCAACAATCGGGGCTGGCTCGGCAGCAACAGCCGGTGCAGCAGCGGCAGCCAGTTCGGCTTCCTTCTGCAGGCGCTCCTCTTCACGCTTGCGGCGACGCACTTCACGTGGGTCGTTTGGCGCGCGGCCACTTGGCGTCAGGGCGCTGACCGGGGCGGCTTCGACAACCGGTGCAGCCACTTCGGCGACAACCGGAGCTTCAACCACCGGAGCAGGCTCGGCAACAACAGCCGGGGCTTCAGCGACTGGCGCTGGAGCCTCGACAGCTGCAGTTTCTGCAACCCAGTTGAATGCAGTTTGCTCTTCGCGAACCTCAGGCGCTTTTTCAGCGACCGGGGCTTCGACCACAGGCTCTGCAGCGACTACTGGCTGTTCGGCAACTACGGCTGGTTCAACAGCCGCGTGAACTTCAGGCTGTGCTTCACGAACGGGAGCTACTTCAACGGCAGGAGCGACTGGCACTTCGACCGGGGTGGTGGCTTCCACGACTGGCGCTTCAACCTGAGCAACTTTCTGAGCCGCTTCTTCAGTCACGGCAGCAGTAGCGCGTTCAGCTTGCTGATGAGCCTGGGCTTCAGCAGGAGCGCTGATCACAGTGCTGGCAACAGCGGCGGTAACGGCCAGGCCGGCAGCCAGTTCAGCGCCGGTTGGCTCTTCGCTGGTTTCGGACTCTTCCGAGCCTTCGATCACGTTGCCGTTGGCATCGCGTTGACGCTCGCGACGGTTGCTGCGACGACGCTGGCCACGGGAGCGGCGGCGTGGACGATCGCCTTCGGCGTTTTCCTGACCATCTTCCTGCAGTTGCTCTTCGCTGGTTGGCAGCTCTTCTTCAGCAACGGCAGCAGCGGCTTGCTCGGCACGTGGTTGACGTTCTTCACGCGGTGGGCGTGGAGCGCGCTCTTCACGTGGCTGACGAGCCGGACGCTCTTCAGCAACAGCCGTTACAGCGGCGGCAGCGGCTGGCGCGGCATCCAGAGGTTCACGCAGTTCACGAACCGGGCGCTCTTCACGCTCGCCACGTGGCTTGCGATCTTCACGAGGAGGACGTGGAGCGCGCTCCTCACGCGGAGGGCGCGGTGCGCGTTCTTCGCGAGCGACTGCTGGAGTCTCTTCACGGGCTTCGCGTGGTTGACGCTCTTCACGAGGCTCGCGCGGTGCGCGTTCTTCACGAGGGGCACGTTCTTCGCGTGGTTTGCGTTCTTCATCGCGGCGACCGTTACGGGTGCGGCTCTGCTGACGACCGTTACGACGCTCTTCGTTGCGTGCCGGACGCTCGACGGCTGGTTTTTCAACCACAACCGGAGCCGCAGGCTCTTCCTTGGTGGCGAACAGGCTCACCAGCGACTTCACCAGGCCTTTGAACAGGCTTGGCTCGGGCGCTGCGACCGGAGCGGCAACCGGGGCAGCAACGACTTCGGTCGGAACCGGAGCGTTGGCGCGGGCAGGAGCAGTTTTCACGGCAGCTTCCTGGCGAACCAGGGTGCGGGTGGCGGCGGCCGGTTGAACTTCTTCCACTTCAGCAGCGGCAGCAGCGATTTCGTAGCTGGACTGGTTGATGTGGGCTTCCGGGCTGTCATCGCGCAGGCGCTGAACTTCGAAGTGCGGCGTTTCGAGGTGATCGTTCGGCAGGATGACGATGCGGGCGCGGGTGCGCAGTTCGATCTTGGTGATCGAGTTGCGTTTTTCGTTCAGCAGGAACGCAGCAACCGGGATCGGCACTTGTGCACGAACTTCGGCAGTGCGGTCTTTCAGGGCTTCTTCTTCGATCAGGCGCAGGATCGCCAGCGACAGCGATTCAACGTCGCGGATGATGCCGGTGCCGTTGCAACGTGGGCAGACGATGCCGCTGCTTTCGCCCAGCGATGGACGCAGGCGCTGACGGGACATTTCCAGCAGGCCGAAGCGCGAGATGCGACCGACTTGCACGCGAGCGCGGTCGGCTTCCAGGCATTCGCGGACTTTCTCTTCCACGGCGCGCTGGTTCTTGGCGGGGGTCATGTCGATGAAGTCGATGACGATCAGGCCGCCGATGTCGCGCAGGCGCAACTGACGGGCGATTTCTTCGGCGGCTTCAAGGTTGGTCTGCAGGGCGGTTTCTTCGATGTCGCTGCCTTTGGTGGCGCGCGCCGAGTTGATGTCGATGGACACCAGGGCTTCGGTCGGATCGATAACGATGGAGCCGCCGGAAGGCAGTTCAACGACGCGCTGGAAAGCGGTCTCGATCTGGCTTTCGATCTGGAAACGGTTGAACAGCGGAACGCTGTCTTCGTATAGCTTGATCTTGCTGGCGTACTGCGGCATCACCTGGCGGATGAAGGTCAGGGCTTCGTCCTGGGCTTCAACGCTGTCGATCAGCACTTCGCCGATGTCCTGGCGCAGGTAGTCGCGGATCGCGCGGATGATCACGTTGCTTTCCTGGTAGATCAGGAATGGTGCGGAACGATCCAGCGAGGCTTCTTTGATGGCGGTCCACAGTTGCAGCAGGTAGTCGAGGTCCCACTGCATTTCTTCGCTGCTGCGGCCAAGGCCGGCAGTGCGCACGATCAGACCCATGTCGGCCGGGGCAACCAGGCCGTTCAGGGCTTCACGCAGTTCGTTGCGCTCTTCACCTTCGATGCGACGGGAGATACCGCCGGCACGCGGGTTGTTCGGCATCAGCACCAGGTAACGACCGGCCAGGCTGATGAAGGTGGTCAGGGCGGCGCCCTTGTTGCCACGTTCTTCTTTTTCGACCTGAACGATGACTTCCTGGCCTTCGCTCAGGACGTCCTTGATGTTGACGCGGCCTTCAGGGGCTTTCTTGAAGTATTCGCGGGAGATTTCTTTGAGGGGCAGGAAGCCGTGGCGCTCAGAGCCGAAATCGACAAAGGCAGCCTCAAGGCTTGGTTCGATGCGAGTAATCCGGCCTTTATAGATGTTGGCCTTCTTCTGCTCGCGTGCACCGGACTCGATGTCCAGGTCGTAGAGGCGCTGGCCATCTACCAGTGCAACACGCAACTCTTCGGGTTGAGTTGCGTTAATCAGCATTCTTTTCATGTAGTACCGTCGGTTTCCGGGCTGCCGGAAACGGCGTTCGGCACACACGACTTCTCACGGTCGGTGTCAGGTGCGTCAGGAGTGGTTGGCCACTCCAGTGTCTAGCGAGGTTCGACCAATTGGGCCGGAGTCGCGACGTACGCGTCCTGCTTGCTGTGGCTACTTAAGCACTCAGTCAGGAGGAGGAATCAACCGGCGACTGTGGACGAGATGAAGCGTCTAAATATAAGCCTAGTGCTACACAGTCCGACGGTTGTGCATCTCCACCCTACACGTATCCCTGATAATTCGGGTGCTGCCGCGCGCAGAATCCGCAGCGGGTTGGCATTTACCGTGTTCTCCAATGGGGAGTTCACGCTCATGGCTACACAAGACTGGGCGAGAGCTGTTTGGCTAACACTCAGCTTGTAACAGGCGTTGTTTCCGAAGCATTCGCTCAAGGGCTGGTTCGGGACTGACTGCACTTTGTGAACTGGCCGTAAATATCGGCGCATCAGACGAGTGGTTGCTCTGTTGCTGCGCTCGCTTCAGGCCTCATGTCACCTGCGCTTGTTACAATCACGAACCTTCCAATCGTTGCGAAAGCCCCGTAGGACGGCCTCGCGTCCTGATGAATTGCGTTGGTCAGGGCCGGCAGTTTGCCGTTTGTCCTCTGTCCAGGCCGCTTTTGGCGGCGTTCGCGACTATAGCAGCAATGATTAAGTGCTTCAATTCCATAAAAAATTGTTATCATTCGCGGCATGACGACTACTGCCCCCTCGACCCCAGGCGTACAACTGCTTGAGGTCTCGCCGGAATATGCCGGCCAACGTATTGATAACTTTCTTCTCGCTCGGCTCAAAGGCGTGCCCAAGACCTTGATTTACCGCATTTTGCGTAAAGGCGAAGTGCGAGTGAACAAAGGTCGGATCAAGCCCGAATACAAGCTGCAGGCGGGCGACATCGTGCGCGTGCCGCCGGTGCGTGTGCCGGAGCGCGACGAGCCGGTGCCATTGGCGCAAGGTTTGTTGCAACGCCTCGAGGCCTCGATTGTCTTCGAAGACAAGGCGCTGATCGTGATCAACAAGCCTTGCGGCATCGCTGTTCACGGCGGCAGCGGCTTGAATTACGGCGTGATCGAAGCCTTTCGTCAGTTGCGTCCGGATTGCAAGGAGCTTGAGCTGGTTCACCGTCTCGATCGTGACACCTCCGGCCTGCTGATGATCGCCAAAAAACGCAGCATGCTGCGTCACTTGCACACCGCATTGCGCGGCGATGGCGTCGATAAGCGCTATATGGCGCTGGTCCGCGGTAACTGGGCTGCCTCGATCAAGCAAGTCCGTGCGCCGCTGGGCAAGAGCAATCTGCGCTCCGGCGAGCGCATGGTCGAGGTCGACGAGGAGGAGGGCAAGGAGTCCGTGACCGTGTTCAAGGTCCTGCGTCGCTTTGGCGACTTTGCCACCCTGATCGAAGCCAAACCGATCACCGGTCGAACTCACCAGATTCGCGTCCACACCTTGCACGCCGGGCACTGCATTGCTGGCGACACCAAGTACGGCGATGACGACTTCAGCAAAGAGATTCGCGATCTGGGCGGCAAGCGCCTGTTTCTCCATGCCTACATGCTGAACGTGCCGCTGCCTGATGGCAGTGAGCTCAAGCTTCAGGCACCAGTGGATGAAATGTGGGCCAAGACCGTGGAGCGCCTGAGTGCACCCTGATTACAAGTTGCTGATTTTCGATTGGGACGGCACGTTGGCCGACTCCATTGGTCGGATTGTCGAGGCGATGCATGTGGCGTCGCAGCGGTCCGGTTTTCAGTTGCGCGATGATCTTGCCGTCAAAGGCATCATTGGCCTGGGGCTGCCGGAAGCGATTCGCACGCTGTATCCGGAGATTGGCGATGACGAGCTGGTGGCGTTCCGTCAGCACTATGCGGATCACTACATCGCCTCGGAGGCCGTGCCTTCGCCGTTGTTTGGCGGTGTTGTCGAGTCGCTTGAGGCGTTTCGTGCCGAGGGTTATCACCTGGCGGTGGCTACCGGCAAAGCGCGGCGGGGGCTGGACCGTGTGCTGAAGTCTCACGGCTGGGAGGATTATTTCGATATCACTCGCGCTGCCGATGAAACCGCCAGCAAGCCGCATCCGCTGATGCTCGAACAGATTCTGGCCCATTGCGACGTACGCCCGGAGCAGGCGTTGATGGTGGGGGATTCGTCGTTCGATCTGCAGATGGCGCGCAACGCCGGGATGGATTCGGTTGCCGTCAGCTATGGTGCTCAATCGATGGAAGCCTTGCGTATGTTCGAACCGCGCCTGGCCATTGATCATTTTTCGCAATTGCACGCCTGGCTGGGTCAGCGGGCCAATTAAGTTTTTGTTGGGGTGGATGGAATGACCGACGAATGGAAGGCGCCAGCCAAGGCCAGTGCCGAAGAGGGCGAAGACAAGAGCTGGAAGCTGCTTGAGAAAACCCTGCTTGCGGGGGTGCAGGAGCAGCGTCGCTCACGGCGTTGGGGGATTTTCTTCAAGCTGCTGACCTTTGTTTATCTGCTCATCGCGTTGGTCCTCTTCACGCCGCTGATGGATATTGAAAAAAGCGCGACTCGCGGGTCGAGCTACACCGCGTTGATCGAAGTGACCGGGGTGATTGCCGACAAGGAATCGGCCAGTGCCGACAACATCGTCGGCGGTTTGCGCGCCGCGTTCGAAGATCCGAAGGTCAAGGGCATCGTGCTGCGAATCAACAGTCCGGGCGGCAGTCCAGTGCAGTCGGGTTATGTCTACGATGAAATTGGTCGTCTGCGTGCCCTGCATCCGGCGATCAAGGTGTATGCGGTGATTTCCGATCTGGGGGCTTCGGGGGCGTACTACATCGCCAGCGCAGCGGACCAGATCTACGCCGACAAGGCGAGCCTGGTGGGTTCGATTGGCGTGACGGCGGCCGGTTACGGGTTTGTCGGGACTATGGAAAAGCTCGGTATCGAGCGTCGGACCTATACGTCGGGTGAGCATAAGTCGTTCCTCGATCCGTTCCAGCCGGAAAAGCCGGATGAAATCAAGTTCTGGCAGGGCGTTCTGGATACCACTCACCAGCAATTTATCAACAGTGTCAAAAAGGGCCGCGGTGATCGCCTGAAAGACAAAGAGCATCCGGAGCTGTTCTCCGGGCTGGTCTGGTCGGGCGAGCAGGCGCTGCCATTGGGCTTGATCGATGGTTTGGGCAGTGCCAGTTCGGTGGCGCGTGACGTAATCGGCGAGAAAGAGCTGGTCGACTTCACGATTCAAGAGTCGGCATTCGACCGCTTCTCGAAAAAACTCGGCGCCAGCGTGGCTGAGCAGTTGGCGATGTGGATGGGCTTTCAGGGCCCGGCATTGCGCTGATTCTCGGGCAGTACAAAAAAAACCGGCCCGCGTGGCCTAATGCCTGTCAGTTAAGGCGCAAACCTGTGGGAGCGAGCCTGCTCGCGATGACGACATAACATTCAACATCAATGTTGACTGACCCATCGCTATCGCGAGCAGGCTCGCTCCCACATGGATTGCGCTTAACTGGCTGACATTGGGCTGCGCGGGCCGGTTTTTTGTGTCTGGCGCAATTCGTAGCGGCCTTCGGCAGCTGCTACAGGGGGGGCGATCAGGGAATCTGCACGCCTTCAGCCAGCAGCATGTCCACCAGGCGAATCAGCGGCAGGCCGACCAGGCTGGTGGCGTCCGGGCCTTCGGTGCTTTGAAACAGGCTCACACCCAAGCCTTCGGCCTTGAAGCTGCCAGCGCAGTCGTAGGGCTGCTCGGCGCGCAGGTAACGTTCAATGCGTGGCTGATCCAGTGTGCGCATGTGTACGGTGAAGGGGATGCAGTCGAGCTGGCAATGGCCGGTCTGGCTGTTGAGCACCGCCAGGCCGGTCAGGAAGGTCACGCTGGCGCCGCTGGCGGCCAATAACTGATCGCGGGCCTTCTCGAACGTGTGGGGTTTGCCAATAATCTGTCCGTCGAGCACGGCGACCTGGTCCGAGCCGATAATCAAATGGGCGGGATGACTGCCGGCCAGTGCCTGGGCTTTTTCGCGGGCCAGGCGTTTTACCAGTTCGATGGCTGACTCTTCCGGTTGATGGCTTTCGTCGATATCCGGTGAGCTGCAGGTAAATGGCAGTTGCAAGCGGGTCAGTAATTCGCGGCGATAGACCGAGCTTGAAGCAAGTAATAAAGGCAGCATACGGCTCTCCAAAAGTCAGTCGCAAATTCTAGCGGGGCTTCCAAGTGACGGACAGGGCTGAATTTCCTTTGACATGGCTGGGGGCATCCCTATAATGCTGCGCCTATGTTGAATGACCCGATTCCACCTCACGTTGACCCGCGCAAATTGGCTGATCGTGGCACCACCCTTCAAGGTGAAATGCTGCTGGCCGATTTGGAGAGACTCTGCGACCCGCTTTCCGACACTGTCGGTACGGTGCAGGCTAAATTCGTTTTTGAACGAGATGAACGTAAATCTGTGGTTATCCACAGCTTTATCGACACTGAAGTCAAAATGGTTTGCCAGCGTTGTCTTGAGCTGGTCACCCTGCCGATTCACAGCGAATGCAGTTATGCTGTGGTAAAGGAGGGTGCGAATACCCAGTCGTTGCCGAAAGGTTATGACGTGCTGGAACTGGGCGAAGATCCTTTGGATCTGCAGTCACTGATCGAGGAGGAGCTTCTGCTCGCCTTGCCCATTGTGCCTGCTCATCATCCGGAAGAATGCCAGCAGCCGGCGGGTCTCGATGAGCCCGAACCGAGCGAGGACGAGGTAACGCGGTCCAACCCGTTCAGTGTATTGGCGCAGTTAAAGCGTGACCCAAACGTTTAGGAGTTAATCAATTATGGCTGTTCAGCAGAACAAAAAATCCCGCTCCGCCCGTGACATGCGTCGTTCGCACGATGCTCTCGAGGCAAGCACCCTGTCCGTAGAAAAGACCACTGGTGAAGTTCACCTGCGTCACCACGTATCGCCAGAAGGCGTATACCGTGGCCGTAAAGTGATCGACAAGGGCGCTGACGAGTAATCCTTGTCCGCTCAAGTCATCGCGATTGACGCAATGGGCGGGGACTTCGGTCCCCGCAGCATTGTTCAGGCCAGCCTTGCTTGTCTGTCTGCTACGCCCTCGCTGCACCTGACCCTCGTTGGTCAACCCTCCCTTTTAGAAGAATTGATCGCCAGCCAGTCGGCTGTGGATCGCGCGCGCCTGACGATTGTGCCGGCCAGCGACGTGATTGGCATGGACGAAAAGCCTTCCCAGGCCCTGCGTGGCAAGCCGGACTCTTCAATGCGGGTTGCGCTTGAGTTGTTGCGTGATGGCAAGGTTCAGGCGTGTGTCAGTGCCGGCAATACCGGTGCGCTGATGGCGTTGTCGCGTTATGTGCTCAAGACCTTGCCGGGTATCGATCGACCGGCCATGGTGGCGGCGATCCCGACGCAACGTGGTTATTGCCAGTTGCTCGATCTGGGGGCGAATGTCGATTGCAGTGCCGAGCACCTGTTCCAGTTCGCGGTGATGGGCTCGGTGGCGGCTGAAACCCTGGGCATTGCTCGGCCGAAGGTCGCATTGCTGAACATCGGCACCGAAGACATCAAGGGCAATCAACAGGTCAAGCTGGCGGCGACGCTGCTGCAAAACGCTCGCGGGCTGAATTACATCGGCTTCGTCGAGGGTGATGGCGTGTACCGCGGCGAGGCTGACGTGGTGGTGTGCGACGGTTTTGTCGGCAATATTCTGCTCAAATCCAGCGAAGGGCTGGCGACCATGATCGCCGGGCGGATCGAGGCGTTGTTCAAGCAAAACCTGGCGTCGAGAATGGTCGGGGCTCTGGCGTTGCCGCTGATGAAGCGTTTGCAGGCTGATCTGGCGCCTGCGCGACATAATGGCGCAAGCTTCCTCGGTTTGCAGGGGATCGTCGTTAAAAGTCACGGTTCGGCCGGTGTGCAGGGCTTTCAGAGTGCCATTCAGCGCGCCTTGATCGAGATTCAGGAGAACCTCCCGCAGCGGCTTCATGGTCGCCTCGAGGATTTGTTGCTTTAGGCATTTTCGCTCGACAATGCTTAAATGTGACCGCTCAGTTCAATTAGCCATCCAACTGTCAGTTTCTTGCGTCCAGCAGTACAGGACGTCAATTCTCCGACGACAAGATCATTAGGGGCTTGTTACATGTCTGCTTCCCTCGCATTCGTCTTTCCAGGACAGGGTTCGCAGTCCCTCGGCATGCTGGCCGAGTTGGGCGCGCAACATCCGTTGATCCTCGAAACTTTCAAAGAAGCTTCCGATGCCCTGGGTTACGACCTGTGGGCACTGACCCAGCAAGGGCCGGAAGAGCAGCTCAATCAAACCGACAAAACCCAACCGGCGATTCTCACCGCTTCGATCGCTTTGTGGCGCCTGTGGCTGGCTGAGGGCGGTGCACGCCCGGCTTACGTTGCCGGTCATAGCCTGGGTGAGTACAGCGCGCTGGTCGCGGCTGGCAGCCTGAGCCTGGGCGACGCGGTGAAGCTGGTAGAGCGTCGCGGTCAGCTGATGCAGGAAGCGGTGCCGGCCGGGCAGGGCGGTATGGCCGCCATTCTCGGTCTGGACGACGCTGATGTGCTGGCTGCCTGTGCCGAAGCGGCGCAAGGTGAAGTCGTCAGCGCGGTCAACTTCAACTCGCCGGGCCAGGTGGTGATCGCCGGTGCCAAGGCGGCTGTCGAGCGCGCCATTGAAGGCTGCAAGGCGCGTGGTGCCAAGCGCGCCATGCCGCTGCCCGTCAGCGTGCCGTCGCACTGCGAACTGATGCGCCCGGCTGCCGAGCGCTTTGCCGAGTCGATTGCTGCGATCAACTGGCAGGCTCCGCAAATCCCGTTGGTGCAGAACGTCAGCGCTGATGTGGCTCCGGACCTGGAAACCCTCAAGCGCGATCTGCTCGAGCAACTCTACAAGCCGGTTCGCTGGGTTGAGTCGGTCCAGGCGCTGGCCGCCAAAGGTGCTACTCAACTGGTTGAATGCGGTCCGGGCAAAGTCCTGGCTGGCCTGAACAAGCGCTGCGCCGAAGGCGTGTCGACCTCTAACCTGAACACCCCGGATGCTTTCGCTGCTGCTCGTGCAGCGTTGGCCTGAACTTAGGAGAAGCCTGCATGAGTCTGCAAGGTAAAGTTGCACTGGTTACCGGCGCGAGCCGTGGTATTGGCCAGGCTATCGCACTGGAACTGGGTCGTCAGGGCGCTATCGTGGTGGGTACCGCGACTTCCGCTTCGGGCGCTGAGCGCATCGCGGCCACCCTGAAAGAAAACGGTATTCAAGGCACCGGTCTTGAGCTCAATGTCACCAGCGACGAGTCCGTAGCGGCTGTGCTGGCGAGTATTCAGGAGCAGTTCGGTGCGCCGGCGATTCTGGTGAATAATGCCGGTATCACCCGCGATAACCTGATGATGCGCATGAAAGATGACGAGTGGCATGATGTCGTCGATACCAACCTGAACAGCCTGTTTCGCCTGTCCAAGGGCGTTTTGCGTGGCATGACCAAGGCGCGTTGGGGTCGAATTATCAGTATTGGTTCGGTTGTGGGTGCCATGGGCAACGCAGGCCAAGTAAACTATGCAGCCGCCAAGGCAGGTCTGGAAGGTTTCAGCCGTGCTCTGGCGCGTGAAGTGGGTTCGCGCTCGATTACGGTCAACTCGGTGGCTCCAGGGTTCATCGATACCGATATGACCCGCGAATTGCCAGAAGCGCAGCGTGAAGCCTTGCAGACGCAAATTCCGCTGGGCCGTCTGGGGCAAGCTCAAGAGATCGCGTCCGTGGTCGCTTTTCTTGCGTCGGACGGTGCGGCTTACGTTACTGGGGCTACAATCCCGGTGAACGGCGGGATGTACATGTAATTCAAATGTGACGGATTGCTTCAAAAAAATGTCATACGAGCTGTCTAAAATCCGTTATAAAGCTGCAATCTATTTATAGGCAGAGGGTCGTCAGGGTTTGAGGAGTGAAGCTTTCAGTTGAAAAACTGAAAAGCCTTTCTATACACTTACCCACTGGCCAGCTGCCTGAATTTGTCCATTAGGAGTGAAAACAAGGTATGAGCACCATCGAAGAGCGCGTCAAGAAAATCGTTGCTGAGCAACTGGGCGTTAAAGAAGAAGAAGTTGTGAACACTGCTTCCTTCGTTGAAGACCTGGGTGCCGACTCCCTTGACACCGTTGAGCTGGTGATGGCTCTGGAAGAGGAATTCGAGACCGAAATTCCTGACGAAGAAGCTGAGAAGATCACTACTGTACAAGCCGCCATCGACTACGTTACTAGCCATCAGGCGTAATAGTTTGTAGTCGTTGTTAGCTGTCATGGAAAAACCGCACTGCCATCACGGCGTGCGGTTTTTTCCTTTAGGCCTGATGCAAAGTCGTCATTTGAAAAAAGGAGAGTGCTGTGTCGCGTAGACGCGTCGTAGTCACCGGTATGGGTATGTTGTCGCCACTGGGCACGGATGTGCCGAGCAGCTGGCAGGGTATTCTGGCTGGCCGCAGTGGCATTGGTCTGATCGAACACACCGACCTTTCTGCCTATTCCACCCATTTTGGCGGCTCGGTAAAGGGCTTCAATGTCGAGGAATACCTGTCGGCCAAGGAAGCTCGCAAGCTCGACCTGTTCATTCAATACGGTCTGGCGGCAGGGTTTCAGGCAGTGCGTAACGCTGGCCTGGAAGTCACCGACGCCAATCGTGAACGCATCGGCGTGGCCATGGGTTCGGGTATTGGCGGTCTGACCAATATCGAAGAAACCAGCCGCACGCTGCATGAATCGGGGCCACGGCGGATTTCTCCGTTTTTCGTGCCGGGCTCGATCATCAATATGATTTCCGGTTTCCTGTCCATCCATCTGGGTACGCAGGGACCTAACTACGCCATTTCGACAGCCTGTACCACCGGTACGCACTGTATCGGTATGGCGGCGCGCAACATTGCCTACGGCGAAGCCGACGTGATGATTGCCGGTGGTGCCGAGATGGCCGCTTGCGGTCTTGGCATGGGTGGCTTTGGTGCTGCTCGTGCGTTGTCGACCCGCAATGACGAGCCGACCCGCGCCAGCCGTCCATGGGACAAGGGCCGTGATGGCTTCGTGTTGTCCGACGGTGCCGGTGCGTTGGTGCTTGAAGAGCTGGAGCACGCCAAGGCGCGTGGTGCGACCATTTACGCCGAGCTGATCGGCTTTGGCATGAGTGGCGATGCGTACCACATGACCTCGCCGCCGGCCGATGGCGCAGGCGCTGCACGTTGCATTGTCAACGCACTGCGTGACGCCAAGCTGAATGTCGATCAGGTCCAGTACATCAACGCCCATGGTACGTCGACCTCGGCCGGCGACCTCGCCGAAGTCTGCGCGATCAAGTCGGTGTTTGGCGATCACGCCTACAAGCTGGCGGTCAGCTCGACCAAGTCCATGACCGGTCACCTGTTGGGTGCGGCGGGCGCGGTCGAAGCGATTTTCAGTGTGCTGGCAATCAACGGCCAGGTGGCGCCACCGACCATCAACCTCGATGAGCCGGATGAAGGTTGTGATCTCGACTTCGTACCGCACACGGCGCGTGATACGAAGATCGATGTGGTGCTGTCCAACTCGTTCGGTTTTGGCGGTACCAACGGCTCGCTGGTGTTCCGTCGGTTCGCTGATTGATGGAAAGCTGGGTCGACGGTCAGCCGGCTGACGCACTGTCGCTAAAAGACCGCGGCCTGGCGTATGGCGATGGTCTGTTCGAGACCATCGCCGTCAAGGGTGGGCAGCCATTGTTGCTGGATCGACATTTGAGTCGTCTGGCCGATGGCTGCTCGCGCTTGGCGATTAACGCGGATCATGCATTGATTCGCAGTGAGCTACTGGCCTACGCCACCGCCCTTGGCGAAGGTGTGCTCAAGCTGATGCTGACCCGTGGCGATAGCCAGCGTGGTTACGCGGCCGATCCTTCGGTGTCGCCGCGACGTATTCTTCTAGGCAATCCTCCAGCGGCTTATCCTGCCGTGCACGCGCAGCAAGGTATTCAGCTGTTTCCCTGCGTTACCCGACTTTCCGAGCAGCCGCTACTGGCCGGCCTCAAGCACCTCAACCGTCTCGAACAAGTCATTGCCCGTTCCGAATGGCAGGATACCGAGCACGCCGAAGGCTTGATGCTGGATCTTCAGGGGCGGGTGATCGAGGGTGTTTTCAGCAATCTGTTCCTGGTGCGTGATGGCGCGTTGTTGACGGCTGATCTGAGCCGTTGCGGCGTTGCCGGGGTGATGCGCGCCGAACTCTTGTCCCAGGCCGAGAGGCTGGGGATTGTCACGCAGGTCACTGACATCAGCCTTGATCAGCTGCAACAGGCTGATGAAGTTTTCGTCTGCAACAGCGTGTACGGCATCTGGCCGGTACACGCTTATGCTGCACTGAGCTGGCCGGTTGGGCCGCTCACCCGTAAACTGCAAGGCATTGCCCGCGCGCTACTGGATGCTTGATTCGTGAGACGTAAATTCTTGCTGCTGCTGGAAACCGGACTGGTTCTGGCGGGGCTACTGCTGGGCGTTTCGGCCTGGAAGATCAACTCGGCGCTGGAGCAGCCACTCAAGATTACTCAGGAAGAGTTACTCGATGTACCGAACGGTGCGACACCGTCCGGGACCTTCAATCGCCTCGAAACCGACGGCGTGCTTCAGGACGCCTTCTGGCTGCGCCTGTACTGGCGCTTGAACCTTGCCGCGCAGCCGCTGCACAGCGGTGAATACCGCATGCTCCCGGGGATGAATGCACAGGGCTTGATCGGTCTTTGGCAGCGCGGTGAAGTGGTTCAGTACAGCCTGACGCTGGTCGAGGGCTGGAACTTCCATCAGGTCCGTGCAGCGCTGGCAAAAAATGACAAACTCCAACAAACCCTTGCGGGGCTGAGCGACAGCGACGTGATGGACAAGCTCGGTCACGCCGGAGTGTTTCCGGAGGGCCGGTTTTTCCCCGACACTTATCGTTTTGTGCGGGGCATGACCGATGCCGAGTTGCTGGAAAAAGCGTATGAGCGCCTCGACGACGTCCTCGCAAAAGAGTGGAACAAGCGCTCCCCTGACGCACCCTATACCGAACCCTATCAGGCGCTGATCATGGCCTCGCTGGTCGAGAAGGAAACCGGTGTGCCGCAAGAGCGAGGGCAGATTGCCGGGGTGTTCGTGCGGCGCATGCAGATCGGCATGTTGTTGCAAACCGATCCGACGGTGATCTATGGTCTGGGTGATCGCTACAACGGCAAATTGACCCGCGCCCACCTGAAAGAACCGACACCCTACAATACCTATATGATCGCTGGGTTGCCGCCGACGCCGATTGCCATGGTCGGCCGTGAGGCGATTCACGCGGCGCTGAATCCGGTGTCCGGCACCAGTTTGTATTTCGTGGCGCGCGGTGACGGCAGTCACGTGTTCTCCGACGACCTGGATGCCCACAACAGTGCTGTGCGCGAGTTCCAGATCAAACGGCGTGCCGATTACCGTTCCAGCCCTGCGCCGGCCAATGGGGCCGTAGCGCCCGATGCGCAGGCACCGACTCCTCCAGCGTCGCCCGACACGGCACCAGAGGCGGCACCGCAACTGCCGTCATCGCAACCGGCCCCGGCTGCCACTCCGGCACCGAGTGCCGATGAGCCGCAAAGCCCGCAATGACTCTGACTAAGGACTGCCTGTGACTGGCTTGTTTATTACTCTGGAAGGCCCGGAAGGCGCGGGCAAGAGCACCAATCGTGAATACCTGGCCGAGCGTCTGCGTGCCGAGGGTATCGAAGTCGTGTTGACTCGCGAGCCTGGCGGCACGCCGCTGGCCGAGCGAATCCGCGACGTGCTGCTGGCTCCGGTCGATGAGGTCATGAACCCGGATACCGAGCTGTTGCTGGTGTTCGCGGCGCGCGCGCAGCATCTGTCCGAGGTCATCCGCCCGGCGCTGGCGCGAGGCGCGGTGGTGTTGTGCGACCGCTTTACCGATTCGACTTACGCCTATCAGGGCGGTGGTCGCGGATTGTCGCTTGAGCGTATCGCGACCCTGGAAACCTTCGTTCAAGGCGATCTGCGCCCGGACCTGACGCTGGTGTTCGACTTGCCGATTGAAATCGGCATGGCGCGTGCCAGTGCTCGCGGTCGACTGGACCGGTTCGAGCTGGAAGGGCGAGTGTTTTTCGAGGCGGTGCGCAGCGCGTTCCTGAAGCGTGCCGAGGCTGATCCGGCGCGTTACCTGCTGGTGGACGCCTCGCAGCCGTTGGCGCAGGTTCAGCAGTCGCTGGATGCCTTGCTGCCGCGTCTGTTGGAGCGGGCCCGTGGCTGAAGCCTATCCGTGGCAAGACAGCCTTTGGCAGCAACTGGCCGGTCGCGCCCAGCACGCCCATGCCTATTTGCTGCATGGTCCGGCCGGGATCGGCAAGCGTGCGTTGGCCGAGCGGCTGATGGCCAGTTTGCTCTGCCAGCATCCAACCGCAGAGGGCGCCTGTGGCGAGTGCAAATCCTGCCTGCTGCTCAAGGCCGGTAGCCACCCCGACAACTACATCCTGGAACCTGAAGAAGCCGACAAGGCAATCAAGGTCGATCAGGTACGTGATCTGGTCAGCTTCGTGGTCCAGACCGCGCAGATGGGCGGGCGCAAAGTCGTGCTGATAGAGCCTACCGAGTCGATGAACATCAACGCCGCCAACGCCTTGCTGAAAAGCCTCGAAGAACCCTCGGGCGATACGGTGTTGCTGCTGGTCAGTCACCAGTCCAGCCGTCTGCTGCCGACCATCAAGAGTCGTTGCGTGCAACAGGCCTGTCCGTTGCCGAGCGAAGCCATGAGCCTGCAATGGCTGGCCAAGGCCTTGCCCGATTGCACCGAAGAAGAGCGTGCCGAACTGTTGACCCTGGCTGCAGGCTCGCCGCTGGCGGCGGTCAAGCTGCAAGGGCAGGGTGTGCGTGAGCAGCGTGCGCTGGTCGTCGAGGGCGTGAAGAAGTTGCTCAAGCAGCAACAGTCGCCGACGCAACTGGCCGAGGAGTGGAAATCCATCCCGATGTTGCAGCTGTTCGACTGGTTCTGCGACTGGTCGAGTCTGATTCTGCGTTATCAGCTGACTCAGGACGAAGCCGGGCTCGGCTTGGCGGACATGCGCAAAGTGATTCAGTACCTGGCACAGAAAACCGCCCAGGAAAAAGTCTTGAATATTCAGGACTGGATTCTCGCCCAGCGGCAGAAAGTGATGAGCAAGGCCAACCTCAATCCGGCGTTGTTGCTGGAAGCGCTGTTGGTGCAATGGGTGTCCTTGCCTGCCCCGAAGTGAGCATCTGTGCCTAGACTCTGATCATCAGCCATGGAGGTCAGCATGAATGAATTCGTCAGCCCGGGCCCGCGTAACGGCATCCTGTCCCTGACCATCAAGGACAAATCCGTGCTGTATGCGGCCTACATGCCGTTCATCAAGAACGGCGGTCTGTTTATCCCGACCAACAAAAGCTACAAGTTGGGCGACGAGGTATTCATGCTGTTGCACTTGATGGATGAACCGGAAAAAATTCCGGTGGCCGGTACCGTGACCTGGATTACCCCCAAAGGTGCTCAGGGGAATCGCGCCGCCGGTGTCGGCGTGCAATTCAATGAAGGCGACGACACCGCCCGAAGCCGAATCGAAACCTACCTGGTCGGAGCCCTGAAGTCCGATCGTCCCACTCATACGATGTAGTTGCCGTCTTTTATGCTCGTAGATTCCCATTGTCACCTTGACCGTCTCGACCTCGCCGCACACGACGGCTCGCTGGATGCGGCGCTTGCCGCTGCTCGTCAGCGCGGGGTGGGGCACTTTCTGTGTATCGGCGTCAGTGTCGACAACGCCAAGGACGTCAAGGCCCTTGCCGAGCGTTACGATGACGTCGATTGTTCGGTGGGCGTGCACCCACTGGATGTTCAGCCGGGCGCCGCGCCGGCGCTGGACTGGCTGCTGCAGGAGCTCAATCACCCGCGGGTGGTGGCGATCGGTGAAACGGGTCTGGACTACCACTACGAGCCGGAAGCGGCCGAGTTGCAGCAGGAGTCTTTCCGTTTGCACCTGCAAGCGGCCCGGCAGACCGGCAAGCCGGTGATTGTCCACACCCGTGGTGCCCGCGCCGATACGCTGGCGTTATTGCGTGAGGCGGCGCTGCCGCAGGCCGGGGTGTTGCATTGCTTCACCGAAGATTGGGACATGGCCAAGGCAGCGCTGGATCTGGGGTTCTATATTTCGTTGTCGGGGATCGTGACGTTCCGCAATGCCGATGCCTTGCGCGATGTGGCCCGGCAAGTGCCGGCAGACCGCCTGCTGGTGGAAACCGACTCGCCGTACCTGGCGCCGATTCCTCATCGCGGCAAGCCGAACCTTCCGCAGTACGTGCGGGATGTGGCGGAGTTCCTGGCCATGTTGCGGGGCGAATCCTACGAGCGCTTTGCCGAGCAGACGACGGAGAATTTCAAGCGGCTGTTTCCGTTGGCGCACGTCAAGTCGATTTGACAGGTTGAGCCGCTGGCTCAAATCGCAGGCAAAAAAAACCCGGGTTCTGGGGGGGGAATCCGGGTTAAGACCATTAGGAGTAAAACAAAGGTACGCGGTCCTTTGGTACCTTCATCGGCGCAACACTTGGGGGAGATGTCACGCCGACAGTTCAAGTATTGATCACTATTGCGCCGAGTCCAGTTTGCCCCTGCTGTTTCTTAAACATATTTGGAATACAGGCGCTTCGCTTGGGTTCTCACTGCTTGGCGATCGACGCGACAATGGCGACAGTTTCGTCAATCACGCGCTTTTCGGTGTAGAAGTGCGGTGAAAAGCGAATGCCTGGGCCGCGCGGGATGCAGACCACCTGTTGGGCTTTCAGCGCCTCGTAAACAGCCTGATTATCGATGCCATCGATACTGAACGAAAAAATCCCCCCGCGCCGGGCCGGATTCAGCGGGCTATGCAGTCTGACGCCGGGAATTGCGCTCAGGCCGTCCTGCAGCCATTTCACGCGCTCGGCGATCAATGCGGCGATTTGCTCCATGCCGACTTCTTCCAATAACGACAGGCTGGCTTCCAGCGCCATCGCCCCGAGCATGTTCGGGCTGCCGCATTCAAAGCGTCGTGCACTCTTGGCCGGTTCCCAGCCGGTGCGAGTGTAATCGCCCATGTGTTCGAGCATGTGCCAGCCAAATTCGTGCAGTTTCAGTTGTTCACGCAGTTCGCTGCGCACATAGAACACTCCCAGACCTTCTGGTCCGAGCAGCCATTTGTGGCCGTCGGCCATGGCGAAGTCGCATTGATAGCTCTGGACGTCGAAGGGCAGGGCTCCCAGTTGCTGGATGGCGTCGATGCAAAACAGCACGTTCTGTTGTTTGCAGCCGGCACCCAGGCGTTGCAAGTCGAGGCGCAGACCACTGGCGAATTGCACCGCGCTCACCGACATCAACCGGGTGCGCGGTCCGCAGGCTGCCAACAGGGCGCCTTCCGGGTCATCGCCGGTGAGACTGGCCTGCACCACTTCCACGCCCTGTGCCGCCAATGCTTCCCAGACAATGCGATTGGAAGGGAATTCCTCATCGCTGATGACGATCTGGTCGCCGCTTTGCCATGGCAGTCCGAAGGCGACAAAAGACAATGCTTCAGAAGTATTTTTGACCAGCGCCACATCATCCGTCGACGGTGCATTAAGCAGGCGCATCAGCCGTTCACGCAGGCGTTGTTCAAGTTCCATCCAGTCCGAATAGTCCCGCGCGCCCAGTAAAACGTTCTCTTGAGCGAAGCGTGTCACCGCCATGGCAGCGCGATTTGGCCAGGGTGCAACGGCTGCATGATTCAAATAACGCAGGCCCGGAGCCTGTACAAATTCATCAAGAAACATAGTCATGGTCGGATGATCCGTGCAATTTGGCGCAAGTTAGGCATAATACGCGGCTTCGTATTTTGACCCCTACAGACCTTTTCTTATGCATAAAGAACCTCGTAAGGTCCGTGAGTTTCGTCGCCGCGAGCAAGAAATTCTCGACACCGCGCTCAAGCTGTTCCTCGAACAAGGTGAAGACAGTGTCACCGTCGAGATGATCGCTGATGCCGTGGGTATCGGCAAAGGCACCATCTACAAGCACTTCAAGTCCAAGGCGGAGATCTATCTGCGCCTGATGCTCGATTACGAGCGTGACCTGAACGAGCTGCTGCACTCTGCCGATGTCGATAAGGATAAGGAAGCCCTGTCCCGGGCCTATTTCGAATTCCGCATGCGCGATCCACAACGTTATCGGTTGTTCGATCGCCTGGAAGAGAAGGTGGTCAAGGGCAATCAGGTGCCGGAGATGGTTGAGGAGTTGCACAAGATTCGCGCCTCCAACTTCGAACGCCTGACCTTGTTGATCAAGGGCCGCATCAGCGAAGGCAAGCTTGAAGACGTGCCGCCGTACTTCCACTACTGTGCTTCCTGGGCGCTGGTGCACGGCGCTGTCGCGCTGTATCACTCGCCGTTCTGGAGCAATGTGCTGGAAGATCAGGAAGGTTTCTTCCAGTTCCTGATGGACATCGGCGTGCGCATGGGCAACAAGCGCAAGCGCGATACCGACACGCCGAGCAGCTGAACCATTCAGATGCCTTATTGCGCCATGTTTTCTCTGTATGGCGCAGTGCCCCAGGAATATACTCAGGCTTAGGTATTGCTAAAACTTGATTTGTGAGTCAAGTTTTAGCGCTTCCGAATCTACTTCCGCCGGAGTGATCCATGATCGTTGATCGACAAGGCAGGCAGTTCCGCAATTTGCGGGTCAGTCTGACCTCCGCCTGCAACTACGCCTGTACCTATTGCGTGCCCAATGGCAAGCGACTGGTGGCTGCGCAGGATGAACTGTCGGCCGAGGCCATGGCGCGCGGTGTTGCCTATCTGATCGAAGCCGCGGGCATCGAGCGCTTGCGCATCACCGGTGGCGAGCCGCTGGTGAGCCCAAAGCTGGAAACCTTCATGACGGCTGTCGGGCAGATGGGCCTTGCCGACATCAGCCTGACCACCAACGGTCAGCTGCTGGCGAAAAAACTGCCCTTGCTGGTGGACGCCGGCATTCGGCGGATCAACGTTTCCCTCGATACCCTGGACGCCGATGCGTTCCGCAGCATTGCGCGCGGTGGTGATCTGGCGACGGTGCTCAACGGCATGGACCAGGCTCGCGCAGCGGGCATGAAGATCAAGGTCAACATGGTGCCGTTGCGCGGGCAGAACCTCGATCAAGTGATGCCGTTGCTCGATTATTGCCTGGAGCGCGGTTATGAATTGCGCTTCATCGAGCTGATGCGCATGGGCCATCTGGCCAGCGATTCAAACGCATTCCTGCAGCAGTTTGTCAGCCTCAAGCAGTTGCTGGGCCTGATCGGTGAGCGTTATGAGTACCTGCAGGCCGACGCGCCGGTGGATGCCACGGCAGTGCGTTACGAAATTCCGGGGCGCGGCTATTTCGGCGTGATCGCCAATGAAAGCGTGCCGTTCTGCCGCACGTGCTCGCGCTTGCGACTGTCCTCCACTGGCTGGCTGCATGGCTGCCTGTCGTCGAGTAACCGCCACTATGTCGGTGACTTGCTGGACAAACCCCGTCATCAAGCATTGCCGGCGCTCCAGCGTCTGCTGGTGAAAGCTCTGGGCGACAAGCAGGAAGTGGCATTCTCTGGCGGCGCAACAATCATGAAGATTATCGGCGGCTGATAAATCTCTGTGGTGAGGGAGCTTGCTCCCGCTGGGTCGCGAAGCGGCCCTGAAAACATATCCCCGCGATCTGTCGGGCACACCGCATTTACCTGTTTTACGACGGCTGCGCCGCCGAGCGGGAGCAAGCTCCCTCGCCACAGGTCCTCATCCTCAATCTGGAAATGTTCGAGTCCTCAAGGACTGGCGCGGAAGCTGCATCCTGCCGACATTCGCCGGTTTTCCGTCACCGGCCTCTGGAGGATAGGATGCGTAGCCTGGTTTTGCTGCTGGCCGTTTTGGCGCTTGGCGGCTGCATGAATGTCAGCGACATGGGCGAGGGGATTCACTACCACATGAGCGACGCAGGTCTGCTCGATCACAGCGACAGCCGTCGTGTGAATAATCTGCGCATTCAGCCAGACTCGTTTATCTACATCGCCCAAGGTGCTTTTGCGCCGCCGGGCAGTGCCTATCCGCGGCCGAACGTGGTCGCTGAAGAAGCCTTCAACGGTTTCATCGAATATTTCCCGATGGTTCGCCGTGCTCGCGCCCCCGAAGGTCTCGACACCGCCATGGGCGAGGCGCGTGCGGCTGGCGCGCATTACCTGCTTTACACGCGATTTGCCAAGGCCGACGACCGTATCGGCAACTCGGATGAATTGCTTGATCAGGGCGCCGTGGATCGCCTGGGGATCGACAGTGGAGTGATTCAGATCATGCTGATCGAGACCAGCACCCAGTATTTGATCGATACTGCACGAATCAAGAGCCGTGGCGGTTTACTGACGTTCCACGACAACAAACCAGAAGACTTGATCGCTCAGCCGCTGGCGCAATACGCTCGTAGCCTGCTGGGCATGAGCGATCAATAGTTCACCAGGAGAGCCGCATGAATGGTCCGCAAAAAGCTAACGATCTGTTGGGGCAAATCCCCAAGTCCAAAGGCTTGCCGCCGGTCCATTTGTGGAACCCCGACTTCTGCGGCGATATCGACATGCGCATCGCCCGCGACGGTACTTGGTATTACCTGGGCACGCCGATCGGGCGCAAGCCGATGGTCAAGCTGTTCTCCACCATCATTCGCCGCGACGGCGATGATTACTTCCTGATTACTCCGGTCGAGAAGGTCGGGATCAAGGTCGATGACGCGCCTTTCATTGCCGTGACGCTGGAGGTCGAAGGCGAGGGCGAAGCCCAGTTGTTGCGCTTCACCACCAATGTTGATGAGCAGGCCGAGGCGGGCGCCGAGCATCCGTTGCGGGTAGTGATCGATCCCGTTACCCAGGAGCCTGCGCCTTACGTGCATGTGCGCACCAACCTTGAAGCGCTGATCCATCGCAACGTGTTCTATCAACTGGTTGAACTGGCCGTGACCCGCGAAATCGACGGGCAGCGCTGGTTGGGGGTCTGGAGCGGCGGCGAGTTTTTCCCTATCGGCCTTGAGCCGTAACGCGCCGAGCTTCTGTACGCTGGAAAATGGCCCGGTATTTAAACCGGGCCATGGCCGATGGGCTTACAAGCCCTTGCTCTTGAGCCGGGCGGCATGTTCCAGATAGAGACTGACCGGGCTCACGTTCCAGCTGGTGATCCCGGCCATTTGATTGACGGCGTCAAAGTGGTCCATGGGGTAATCCGAGCGGATCACTTTTCCCAAGTGTGAGCTGTATCTTCCGACCAACCCATCGTTGGCGTTTTTCTCTTTATAAAATAACTTCGACAGCACAATGCAGTTGATGTGGGTCGGATCGAGTATTTGCGGGGTTTGGAAGTTCTGCAGGATCCCGCTCCAGGAGTAGTAATACACGCCGTTTTCGATTTCGTTGCCTTCACCGCCCCAGACTTTCGGCACCCCTTGCGGGTACTTGCGATTGAATTCAGCCAACCCTGCGCTGGTCAGCGATTCGAACGCCGCTTGAGGGTCCTGAGGGTTTTGCGGGTGGCCGCTGATCAGCGAAATGAACGTGCCGACTGCGCTGAACAAGGCCAGCACGAACGCTTCGGGCAACTCTCCGGGTGTCAGCGCCTTATGCAATTGGTCGGCAATCTCGGAGCCGTGGTTGGGACAACTGACAGAGGTGACCGACGCGACCTTTTCCGGGTGCAGCGCTGCTACGTAACGTGCGGCCAGCGGACCTTGGCTATGGCCGATCAGATTGACCTTGGCCGCGCCTGTTTCCTGCAAAATGCGGTTGACCTGTTCGAGCAGTTTTTCACCGCGCTCCTCATTGCCGTTGACGGCTGGAATATTGACCGTAAACACCCGAGCGCCCGCGTGTTCCAGGGCTTCCTTGATATCGAAGAAGTACGGATAACCGGCAATCGTATCGAAGCCGAAAAGGCCGTGAACCAAAACAATCGGGTATTGCGTAGACGCATCCATGTTCATGCTTATACCTGTCGATAGCGGATTCAAGTGGAACAGATGCTATTGACTGCTTGATCTGTCGCGGCTAACCGTAGTTTACAAAGCACGATGGTACAAATTGCTTCGGGCGGAGCAATGACACCAGGTCGTGCTGGATGGTCAGCCGATTTCTTCGATGAATTCGTCCATGAAACGCTTCAGGCGTTCATGACGCAACTGAGCCAAATGCTTGCCGGTTGGTGTCTGGAAGCCATTGGCGAGGTGCAACAGCTTGGTCTGGAAGTGGTCGAGGCAAAAGCGTTTGTCGTCGTACTCGCGGGATATCGCCGTGGGATCCTGCGGATCATACAGCGTGCTGCCCATGCGCCCGGCGATGTAAAACGTGCGGGCAACGCCGAGCATGCCAAGGGAGTCGAGGCGGTCGGCGTCCTGGAGGATTTGCGCTTCCAGAGTCGTCGGCGTGATGCTCGCCGAAAAACTATGGGCCTCGATGGCGTGAGCGACTGCTGCGCTTTTGTGCTTGGGCCAATTCAACTGGCTGAGGATTGCCGAGGCTTTTTCCGCGGCCAGTCGCGAGGCCTGAGAGCGCAAGGGTGAATTTTTTTCCACCGCCACGCAGTCGTGCAGTAACACCGCTGCCAGCAGTACTTCAAGGTCACCGCCTTCTTCGGTGTGAATCCGCTGAACGTTGCACCACACCCGTTGCAAGTGCGACAGATCGTGGGCGCCATCCTCGGACGGCTCCAGCGCGTGGGGCAGCAAGGTTGAGGCGAGGTTTTGCAGTGGGGCGAAGGCAGTGAGGCTCATAACAATCCTTTTGTGCGGAGCGCTTTTGTGGTGATGCCCGTAGATCAAGTTTTGAAGTGGCATGTGACGAGCGCTGATCGCCGACATAGTATGGCGGTTTCAACTGTTCACAAGGCACGTCCATGTCGATCGAAATCCGCCCGGCCACCCCCAGCGATGCGCCACAAATTCTCGCGTTCATCACCGAACTCGCCGACTACGAACGCGCCCGGCATGAAGTCATCGCCAGTGTCGCCGACATCGAGCGCAGCCTGTTCAGCGAAGGCGCCACCGCCCATGGCCTGATCTGCCTGCGCGACGGCTTGCCGATTGGTTTCGCAGTGTTTTTCTTCAGCTACTCGACCTGGCTCGGCAGCAACTGCCTGTACCTCGAAGACCTCTACATCACCCCCGAACAACGCGGTGGCGGCGCCGGCAAACAACTGCTGCGCCACCTCGCAAAAATCGCCTGCGCCAACGACTGCGGCCGCTTCGAATGGAGCGTGCTGGAATGGAACACCCCGGCCATCGACTTCTACAAATCCCTCGGCGCCCAGCCGCAGGAAGAGTGGGTGCGTTATCGCATGGATGGAGCGGTGTTGCGGGAGTTTGCCGAGGGCAGTTGATCGCTAGCGGCATCTGTCAGAGATCGCAGCCTTCGCGGCTCCTACACCGATTCGTAGGGGCTGCCGAAGGCTGCGATTTTTTTGGGGGGGCGAGAGCGCTCAAAACCATATTTGAATTCAATAAATCCCAATATATGGGAGTGATATTTATATATTGAGATATGTACGTGTCCAGGTTTATAGTCCAGCTCACTCACTGCCAAAAACAAAACAGGTGAAGCGATGCTGGCGCAATTGATCGCGCTCGATTGGGGGACGACGTCCCTTCGTGCGTACAAGCTCGGCCCGAATGGTTGTGTTCTCGACCAGCGCTCGCTGGCGTCGGGGATCATGCAGTTGCCGAAAGCGCCGCGGGTGATCGCCGGCCAGTTGTGCACTGACGGATTTGAACTGGCGTTCGATGAGGCCTGCGGTGACTGGCTCGATGCGCAGCCCGGTCTTCCAGTGATCGCCTGCGGTATGGTCGGCAGTGCGCAGGGCTGGCGTGAAGCGGCTTACTGCGATACGCCGGCGAATGTCGCCAACCTCGGCACGTCCCTGCAAAGCGTGCGCAGCCTGCGCGGCGTCGATGTGCATATCGTGCCCGGTGTGATTGAGCGCTCGCGGCTGCCGAATGTGATGCGTGGCGAAGAGACCCAGGTACTCGGCGTGTTGCAGAGTCTGCCCGTCGGCGCGGGAGGCAAGCTGTTGATCGGCTTGCCGGGTAGCCATTCGAAATGGGTGGAAGTGGCCGACGGCTGTATCGTGCACTTCGACACGTTCATGACCGGCGAGCTGTTCGCTGTGCTCAGTGAGCACAGCATTCTTGGGCGTACCCAACAGCGCGGTGCGCCCTTTGACGGCGCAGCGTTTGATCGCGGTGTGCGGGTGGCGCTGTCCACTGACGGCGACATCGGTCCTCTTTCGACGTTGTTCAGTGCCCGCAGCCTTGGCCTGACAGGCGAGCTGAGCCCGGCCGAGCAAGCCGACTATCTGTCGGGCCTGTTGATCGGCCATGAGCTCTCGGCCCTTGTCGGCGTACAGCGTCGTCGACGCCACAGCGATCAACAGCCCTCGATCATCCTGATCGGCAACTCCCAACTCTGTGCCCGCTACAGCCGGGCGCTCGATACCTGCGGTTTTGCTCGGGTGAGCCTGGCCGAACAGGCCACGGAACGTGGTTTATGGCACTTGGCCGAAGCGGCCGGGCTGCTCGGCTGAACCGTCAGCGTTCAACTACCAAGAGGTCTGACATGCTCAAGCAAGCACTGGCGAAAAACGGTCTGATCGCAATCCTTCGCGGCCTGCGCCCGCAAGAGGCGGCGGCCATCGGGGAAGTGTTGTATCAGGCAGGTTTTCGCGTCATTGAAGTGCCACTCAACTCCCCCGAGCCGTACGAAAGCATCCGCATCCTGCGCAGCATCTTGCCCGCCGATTGCCTGATCGGCGCCGGTACGGTGTTGACCCCGGAACAGGTCCTGCAAGTGAAGGCGGCCGGCGGCCAACTGATCGTTATGCCCCACAGTGATCCCAAGGTGTTGCGTGCGGCCAGGGCGGCGGGTTTGTACTTGTCGCCTGGCGTTGCCACGCCGACCGAAGCCTTTGCCGCACTGGCCGAAGGCGCGGATGTCTTGAAGATGTTCCCGGCAGAGCAAATGGGCCCGGCGGTGGTCAAGGCCTGGTTGGCAGTGCTGCCGGCCGGGACCGTGCTGCTGCCGGTAGGCGGGATTACTCCAGACAACATGCAGGCGTTTGTCGAGGCGGGCGTCAAAGGCTTTGGCCTGGGTTCCGGGTTGTTCAAGCCGGGACTCACGCCTGAGGAAGTAGCCGTTCGGGCCAGGGCATATGTCGCGGCCTGGAACGCGCTGCGCTGAGATTTGTCTGGCGCCGCGTGCGCTGTATCCATCAAGACTGCATTAATAAAAAGAGAGCAGAAGATGAAAATCACCAAACTGACGACCTTCATCGTTCCGCCGCGCTGGTGCTTCCTCAAGGTCGAAACCGACGAGGGCGTGACCGGTTGGGGCGAGCCGGTGGTCGAGGGTCGCGCCCATACCGTCGCAGCGGCGGTGGAAGAACTTTCGGATTACTTGATCGGTAAAGACCCGCGCAATATCGAAGACATCTGGACCGTGCTCTATCGCGGTGGTTTCTACCGTGGTGGCGCGATTCACATGAGCGCCCTGGCCGGGATCGATCAGGCGCTGTGGGACATCAAGGGTAAAGCCCTCGGTGTGTCGGTGAGCGATCTGTTGGGCGGTCAGGTTCGCAACAGGATTCGCGTCTATTCGTGGATCGGCGGCGACCGCCCGGCCGACACCGCCAGGGCTGCAAGGGACGCCGTCGAGCGTGGTTTCACCGCGGTGAAAATGAACGGTACCGAAGAGCTGCAATTCGTCGACAGCTTCGAGAAAGTCGATCTGGCGCTGGCCAACGTCGCCGCCGTGCGTGATGCGGTGGGACCGAATGTGGGCATTGGCGTGGACTTCCATGGCCGGGTCCACAAACCGATGGCCAAGGTGCTGATGAAGGAACTCGACGCCTACAAACTGATGTTCATCGAAGAGCCGGTACTCAGCGAAAACTACGAAGCATTGAAAGAGTTGGCGCCGCTGACCAGCACACCGATTGCGCTGGGCGAGCGGTTGTTTTCCCGTTGGGATTTCAAGCGGGTGCTCAGCGAAGGCTATGTCGACATCATCCAGCCGGATGCCTCTCATGCCGGCGGTATCACCGAAACCCGCAAGATCGCCAATATGGCCGAAGCCTACGACGTGGCGCTGGCGTTGCATTGCCCGTTGGGCCCGATTGCCCTGGCGGCGTGCCTGCAACTGGACGCGGTTTGCTACAACGCGTTTATCCAGGAACAGAGCCTGGGCATCCATTACAACGAAAGCAATGACCTGCTCGATTACGTCAAGGATCCGCGGGTGTTCGACTATGACCAGGGGTTCGTGAAGATCCCGAACGGCCCGGGCCTGGGCATCGAGATCAACGAGGAATACGTGATTGAGCGCGCCGCCATCGGCCACCGCTGGCGCAACCCGATCTGGCGCCATGCCGATGGCAGTTTTGCCGAGTGGTGATAGTGGTCTGACCCAACACCGTTCCCCTGTGGGAGCGAGCTTGCTCGCGAAGACGGCGGCATGTGCAGCGAGGATGTTCAGGCATACCGCGTCGGCCCAATCGCGAGCAAGCTCGCTCCTACAAGGTATCAACACAAGTCTTTGTATCGCCCTCAATAATCATAAGAAGAGGCACCCCATGCATCCCGAGACTTTCACCGGGCAGGCGTCGTTGGTGACGCCGAGCCGCAAGCGTTTTTTCATCATGGTCCTGCTGTTCATCACCGTGGTGATCAACTACCTGGACCGCAGTAACCTGTCGATTGCAGCCCCGGCGCTGACCAGCGAACTGGGTATCGATCCGATCCATGTCGGGCTGATCTTCTCGGCGTTCGGCTGGACCTACGCCGCCATGCAGATCCCCGGTGGCTGGCTGGTGGACCGGGTGCCGCCGCGCATCCTCTACAGCGTTGCGCTGCTGCTGTGGTCGGTGGCCACGGTGATGCTCGGTTTCGCCGCCAGCTTCATCGCGCTGTTCGTTTTGCGCATGGCCGTGGGCGCGCTGGAAGCGCCTGCCTATCCGATCAACAGTCGGGTGGTGACCACCTGGTTTCCCGAGCGTGAGCGCGCGACCGCTATCGGCTTCTACACCTCCGGGCAGTTCGTCGGGCTGGCCTTTCTGACGCCCGTATTGGCCTGGCTGCAACAGAAATACGGTTGGCACATGGTGTTCGTCAGCACCGGTGTGGTGGGGATTCTCTGGGCGGCCTTCTGGTACGCGGTGTATCGCGAGCCACGGGATTTCAAGGGGGCCAATCTGGCGGAAGTCGAGCTCATCCGTGAGGGCGGCGGGCTGGTCGATATCCAGGCCGAGACGGCTCGGCGCAAGGCACCGTTCAGCTGGACGGACCTGGGCACTGTGTTGAGCCAACGCAAGTTGTGGGGCATCTACCTCGGACAGTTCTGCCTCAATTCGACGTTGTGGTTTTTCCTGACCTGGTTTCCGACCTACCTGGTGAAGTATCGCGGCATGGACTTCATCAAGTCCGGCCTGCTGGCGTCGCTGCCGTTTCTCGCGGCGTTCATTGGCGTGCTCTGCTCGGGGTTCTTCTCTGACTGGCTGATCCGCCGCGGCGCGACGATCGGTTTCGCCCGCAAGTTGCCGATCATTGGTGGGTTGCTGATTTCCACCTCGATCATCGGTGCCAACTTTGTCGAATCGACGCCGTGGGTGATCGCCTTCCTGGCGCTGGCGTTTTTCGGCAACGGGCTGGCTTCGATCAGCTGGTCGCTGGTCTCGACCTTGGCACCGGCACGCTTGTTGGGGCTGACGGGCGGGGTGTTCAACTGCATCGGTAATCTGGCGGCGATCGCCACGCCGATCGTGATCGGCTTTCTCGCCAGCGGCGACTCCTTCGCCCCGGCGATCACCTACATCGCCGCGCTGGCGTTGATCGGCGCCCTGTCCTATGTGTTGCTGGTGGGCAAGGTAGCGCGGATTGAGCTATAGCAAGCGCAAGACCGGGCGACCATAATGCCGCCGGTTCCCTCGCTGATTGTTGAAGGCCAGATATGCAGGAAGACGTCGCAAAAAACGCCAAGGACGCCGCGCCGACGGGTACCCAGACGCTGCTACGCGGCCTGGGGGTGGTTCAGGCCGTGGCCAGTGGTGCTCGCGACCTCAAGGAAATTGCCCGGCTGATCGGGACCACCCGCAGCACCACCCATCGTCTGGCCAGTTGCCTGGTGGAGGAGCGCTATCTGCGGGTCGTGCCGCAAATCGGTTACCTGCTGGGGCCCAAGCTGATCGAGCTGGGTTTCCAGGCGCGCGAAGCGCTGCCGCTGGTGACCCTGGCCGGGCCGTATCTGGACGAGTTGTCGGCGTTGACCGGCGATACCATTCACCTGGCGATTCGTGAAGACGATGACGTGCTGTACCTGCACAAGAATCCCGGGCGCAATGGTCCGGAAATGCGTTCGCGGGTCGGCCATCGCATGCCCTTGGCGCGCACCGGGATCGGCAAGGCGCTGATGCTCGATGACTCGCCGCAGGAGTGGCAGCGCCTGTACCGGATCAGCTTGCCGGCGGATGGGCAAAACCAGTTATGGCCACAGCGCCCGGAGCCATCCTGGGAGCAATTCCAGCAGCGCATGCTGGAGTACGTGGCGGGCGGCTACGCCTTTGACCTGGAAGACAATGAACCGTCGATCCGCTGTGTCGCGGCGCCGGTACGCGATGCCAGCCGGCGAATCGTCGCCGGGATCAGCATCGCCAGCACCGTACCCTATATGCCGCTGGAGAAAATGGCCGAGCTGATTCCGCTGATCAAGCAGGTCGCCGCCCGGCTTTCCGCCGAGTTGGGGGCCAAGGCCTGAGCCGGGCCTGCGTTACAGCGGGGTAAGGACATTCATCACGGTATCCAGAGCGACACGGGTGTCGTCAAGTTGCACCAGCGAGGCATGCCGGGCACCGAGGGCGTCACGATTCTTGATGGCGGTCAGTATCGCCTTGTGCCGGGGCAGGCTGAGCCTTTGAATGTCGGGGCGCCGGTTGGTGATACTGATTGACTCGCGCAGCGGCAGCGAAAGCATGTTGCACATGTAGGCGAGCAAGTCGTTGCGGGTCGCGTCGGCGATCGCATGGTGAAAATCCAGGTCCGCCTGCAAGAGGTTCTCGTGGGTCTGAGCCGTTTCCATGGCCTGGTAGGCTTTTTCGATGATCGCGATGTCGGCATCGGTCGCCGTAATGGCGGCCATGGCGGCGATTTCCGGCTCAAGGATGCGGCGCACGCCCGACAAGGTGTTGAAGAACTCGCTGTGAGGTGTGGACTGCATCAGCCAGGACAGCACGTCGGGATCCAGCAAGTGCCATTTCGAGCGTGGGCGCACCAGCGCGCCGACCCGTGGCTTGGAGTACACCAGCCCCTTGGCGCTCAGCACCCGGGTGGCTTCGCGTAGCACCGACCGACTGACCTGATAGGTCTCGCACAGCGTTGCTTCCTGGGGCAATCGTTCTTCCGGCTTGAGGCGTCCGGAGACAATGTGCATGCCCAGTTCCTGGACGATCTGGGCATGCATGCTCTTGCGTGGCTTGGGGGACTGCTGATCCATGACAGGGGCGCTGCTCTGACGAAATACACGGCATCATAACATCGCTGCCGCCTCTATCAGGCGCTCCTGTACGCCTGAACCGATTCACTATCAGTGTGAATGACGCGGCACCTCGGCGCCGCGGCAACCCACCAGAAAGTCGAAGTCGCAGCCCTGGTCCGCCTGTAGCACGTGGTCGATGTACAGCTGGCGATAGCCGCCCACGATCAGGTTCTGTGGCGCTTGCAGGTCGGCCATGCGCGCCGCCAGCTCGGCGTCCGGGATATCCAGGTGCAGACGCCCATTGGCACAATCGAGTTCGATCCAGTCGCCTTCTTTCACGGCGGCCAACGGTCCGCCGGCAGCTGCTTCCGGGGCAACGTGCAAGACCACGGTGCCGTACGCCGTGCCGCTCATGCGCGCGTCGGAAATCCGCACCATGTCGGTGACGCCCTGGGCCAGCAATTTGGCCGGCAAGCCCATGTTGCCCACTTCCGCCATGCCGGGATAACCCTTGGGACCGCAGTTTTTCATCACCAGGATCGAGTCGGCATCGACGTCCAGCTCCGGGTCGTTGATCCGCGCCTTGTACATGTCGAAGTTCTCGAACACCACCGCACGGCCGCGATGCTGCATCAGTTCGGCGCTGGCGGCGGAAGGCTTGAGCACGGCACCGAGAGGGGCCAGGTTGCCACGCAGCACGCAGATGCCACCGTCCGCTCGGATCGGGTTGGAGAGGGGGCGGATCACTTCGTCCTGGCCGTAGATCGGTGCCTCTCTGGTGTTGTCGCCGATCGACTTGCCATTGACGGTCAAGGCGTCGGGATGGGGAATCAGGTTGGCTTCGCCGAGGCGGCGCAGGACGGCCGGCAGGCCCCCGGCATAATAGAACTCTTCCATCAGGAAACGCCCGGACGGTTGCAGGTCGACAATGGTCGGCATGCCGCGACCGATGCGGGTCCAGTCATCCAGTTCAAGCTCGACGCCGATGCGCCCGGCGATGGCTTTCAAGTGAATCACCGCGTTGGTCGAGCCGCCGATGGCGGCGTTGACGCGAATGGCATTTTCGAAGGCTTCCCTGGTGAGGATCTTCGACAGTTTCAGGTCTTCGCGAACCATCTCCACCGCGCGCATCCCGGACATGTGCGCCAGGACATAACGGCGCGCATCCACCGCCGGAATCGCCGCGTTGTGGGGCAGGGACGTGCCCAGTGCCTCGGCCATGCAGGCCATCGTGGAGGCGGTGCCCATGGTGTTGCAGGTCCCTGCCGAGCGAGACATGCCGCCCTCGGCCGCCAGGAAGTCGTCGAGGCTGATGGTGCCGGCCTTGACCTGTTCGCTGAGTTGCCACACCACGGTACCCGAGCCGATGTCCTGACCCTTGTGCTTGCCGTTGAGCATCGGCCCGCCGGTGACGACGATGGCGGGAACGTCGCAACTGGCGGCGCCCATCAGCAGCGCCGGCGTGGTCTTGTCGCAGCCGGTCAGCAGCACCACACCGTCGATCGGGTTGCCGCGAATGGCTTCCTCGACGTCCATGCTCGCCAGGTTGCGGGTGAGCATGGCGGTGGGGCGCAGGTTCGACTCACCGTTGGAGAACACCGGGAACTCCACGGGAAAGCCGCCGGCCTCGATCACCCCGCGTTTGACATGCTCGGCAATCTGGCGGAAGTGCGCGTTGCACGGGGTCAGCTCCGACCAGGTGTTGCAGATCCCGATGATGGGCTTGCCATGGAACTGATGGTCGGCAATGCCCTGGTTCTTCATCCAGCTGCGGTACATGAAGCCGTTCTTGTCGGCGGTACCAAACCACTGGGCGGAGCGCAGGTCGGGTTTTTTATCAGGCATGGCTAGATCTCTTATAGTAAGACTATATTGTTCTTTTCCGGCCCTAACTTAAGCGCAAAATCTCGGATTTGGAAGTCTTGTTGAGTAAATAGTAATACTATATAGTCGTTTGCAACTGAGGTATGACCCTGGCGGTTTTCCGCGAGAGGCGTCCCCGAGCTTCCATAAAAACAACAATTGGAGATCGATCCCATGGGTCAGGAGCTGCGACCGATTCGTCGCATCACGCTGAAACCAAAGCTTTTCCTGAGCCCGCGATCAGGAGAAGGTTCATGCGTTTAGTTCAGTTCGAATTGAGTAACGGCGAGCGCCGGGTCGGCGTGGTCGAGGACGGTCTGGTCCGTGAAGTGCAGTCCGTACGCACGGTGCGTGAGCTGGCGCTGGCCGCCATCGAGACGGGCGTCGATCTGCGGCAGCAGGTCCAGCGCCTCGGCCTGGGTGGCAGTCACGATTATGCGCAATTGCTGGCCGAACTCAGGATCCTGGTGCCACTGGATCACCCGGACCCGGCGCATATGCTGGTCAGCGGCACCGGTCTGACCCATCTGGGCAGCGCGGCGGCACGGGACAAGATGCATCAGCAGGCCGGTGACGACAGCGCGATGACCGACACCATGCGGATCTTCAAGTGGGGCGTGGAAGGCGGTAAACCCGCTGCCGGTCAGGTCGGTGTGCAACCGGAATGGTTCTACAAGGGCGACGGCAGCACTGTCGTGCGTCCGGGGCAGGCATTCGCGCTGCCGCCATTCGCCGAAGACGCTGGCGAAGAGCCGGAAATCGGCGGCCTGTATGTCGTCGGCCACGACGGCAAGCCTTATCGCCTGGGGTTTGCGGTGGGTAACGAGTTCTCCGATCACGTGATGGAGCGCAGGAATTACCTGTACCTGGCCCACTCCAAATTACGTAATTGCAGCTTTGGTCCTGAACTGCGGGTCGGTGAACTGCCCCAGCACCTGGCCGGCAGCAGCCGCATTTTGCGTGATGGCAAGGTCGTGTGGCAGAACGAGTTCCTCAGTGGCGAAGCCAATATGTGCCACAGCCTGGAAAACCTTGAATACCACCACTTCAAATACCGTCAGTTCCTGCGACCGGGGGATGTACACATTCACTTCTTCGGCACCGCGACCCTGTCTTTCGCGGACGGTATCCGTACGCAGCCGGGCGATGTGTTCGAAATCAGCCAGGCGGAGTTCGGCGCGCCCTTGATCAACGGTATCGCCAGCGGCGACGCGGAGCTGGCCCCCGGTCAAGTAGGCACACTTTAAGGAGACAGGCATGACTCGGATTCTTGGTCACAACTACATCGGCGGCCGACGCAGTGCGACCGGCACCGTGACCCTGCAGAGCTTCGACGCGCAGACTGGCGAAGCATTGCCCCATGCTTTCCACCAGGCGACGGCGCAGGAGGTCGATGCCGCCGCCAATGCTGCCGCGACGGCCTACCCGGCCTATCGAGCCTTGAGTGCGCAGCGTCGCGCGTATTTCCTGGCGTCAGTGGCCGATGAACTGGATGCGCTGGACGATGAGTTCATCGCCCTGGTTTGCCGTGAAACCGCGCTGCCCGTTGCCCGCATCCAGGGCGAGCGCAAGCGTACCAGTGGCCAGATGCGCCTGTTCGCCGACGTGCTGCGTCGTGGCGATTTCTACGGGGCGCGCATCGATCGGGCGCTGCCTGATCGCCAACCGTTACCGCGCCCGGATCTGCGTCAGTACCGCATTGGCCTGGGGCCGGTGGCGGTGTTTGGCGCGAGCAATTTTCCGCTGGCGTTTTCCACTGCCGGCGGCGACACGGCGGCGGCGCTGGCGGCCGGCTGTCCCGTGGTCTTCAAGGCGCACAGCGGGCACATGGCGACCGCCGAACGGGTCGCCGATGCGATCATCCGGGCGGCCGAGGCAAACGGAATGCCCGCCGGCGTATTCAACATGATCTATGGCGCCGGGGTCGGTGAGGCGTTGGTCAAGCATCCGGCAATCCAGGCGGTCGGTTTCACCGGCTCGCTCAAGGGCGGTCGAGCGCTGTGCGACATGGCGGCGGCACGCCCGCAACCGATCCCGGTGTTCGCCGAGATGTCGAGCATCAACCCGGTGATCGTATTACCCCAGGCGCTGCAAGCGCGGGCAGACACCATCGCCCGTGACCTGACCGCCTCGGTGGTGCAAGGCTGCGGTCAGTTCTGCACCAACCCGGGCCTGGTGATCGGCATCGGTTCGCCGCAGTTCACTGCGTTCACTCGGCAGGTCGCACAACTGATCGGCGACCAGCCCGCCCAGACCATGCTCAACACCGGCACCTTGAGCAGTTATGGCAAAGGCTTGCAAAAGCTCCTTGCGCACCCTGGCATCGAGCACCTGGCCGGCCATCCACAAGCGGGTAATCAGGCGCAGCCACAGTTGTTCAAGGCTGATGCGAGTTTGCTGATCAATGGCGATGAAGTGCTGCAGGAAGAAGTGTTCGGTCCGACCACCGTGTTTGTTGAAGTGGCTGATCAGGCGCAACTCAGCGCCGCATTGCACGGGCTGCACGGCCAACTGACGGCGACGATCATTGGCGAATCCGCGGACTTCACGCAGTTCAGCGAGCTGACGCCGTTACTGGAGCAGAAGGTCGGTCGCATCTTGCTCAACGGTTATCCGACCGGTGTCGAGGTCTGTGATTCGATGGTGCATGGCGGGCCATTTCCGGCGACCTCGGATGCCCGTGGCACGTCGGTGGGGACCCTGGCCATCGACCGTTTCCTGCGCCCGGTGTGCTTTCAAAACTACCCCGACAGTTTGCTCCCGGATGCATTGAAAAATGCCAACCCGTTGCGCATTCAACGTCTGGTGGATGGACAGCCGTCGCGTGACCGGCTGTAACGCGCGCAAGCTCGTCAGCGCCCGAAAAACAGTAACTATCCAGGAGGCTTCATGGTGTGGACCGCAGTGACCGAACACCGTGCGCAACTGGGCGAGAGTCCGTTCTGGGACGCGCCCGGCCAGGCCCTGTATTGGGTCGATATTGCCGGCCAACAGGCATTACGCCTGAGTGGTGAAAACCTGCAGGTCTGGCAATTGCCGGAGCCTGTGTCGGCGTTCATTCCCTGCGAAAGCGGCGATGCGTTGGTGACCCTGAGCAGCGGCGTGTATCGCCTTGACCTGAGCTCCACGCAAGCGGCGCCGCGCCTGACCTTGCTCTGCGTCGCCGATTCGCAACCGGGCAATCGTCCCAACGAGGCCCGTTGCGATGCCGGCGGCAGGCTCTGGCTGGGCACCATGCAGAACAACATCGGGGAGCAGGGCGAAGACCTGCCGGTCCTGCGGCGTTCCGGTGGTTTGTTCCGTATCGACGCCGATGCGCGAGTCACGCCGCTACTGCGTGGCCTGGGTATTCCCAATACCTTGCTTTGGAGCGAGGACGCCACGCAGGTGTATTTTGGCGACAGCCTGGACGGCACGCTGTATCGGTATTCGATCGGTATCGACGGCCAACTCGGTCCACCCCGGAAATGGTTCGGGCCGCACCCGCGCGGTGTACCGGACGGTTCGGCCATGGACGCCGAAGGCTATCTCTGGAACGCCCGCTGGGACGGCGGTTGCCTGCTCAGGTTGGCGCCCGACGGCGAGGTCGACCGCGTGATCGAGCTCCCCGTCCGCCGACCCACCAGTTGCGTGTTCGGTGGCAAGGATCTGCGAACCTTGTACATCACCAGCGCCGCAAGTCCGCTCAATCATCCGCTGGATGGGGCGGTGCTGGCCATTGAGGTCGATATCGCCGGGAAAATCTGTCACCGATTTGCAGGATAAATTTCAAGCATCAGGCTGCACTGGTTCACAGCTCGTACTCACAAAAACAACAAGGAGTCACCTTATGAATCGTCGTCATCGTGTAATCCGTTCCCTGTGCAGTATCGCCCTGGCGGCATCGGCCGTCAGCATGAGCAGCCTGTTGCTGGCCGCCGCCGAGCCCGCGAAGATCGGGTTTCTGGTCAAGCAAGCGGAGGAGCCCTGGTTCCAGACCGAATGGGCTTTCGCTGAAAAGGCCGGTAAGGACAAGGGCTTTACCGTGATCAAGATCGCCGTGCCGGATGGCGAGAAAACCCTCTCGGCCATCGACAGCCTCGCCGCCAACGGCGCCAAGGGCTTCGTGATTTGTGCGCCGGATGTGTCCCTGGGCCCGGCGATCGTGGCCAGGGCCAAGGCCAATGATTTGAAAGTGATTGCGGTGGATGACCGCTTCGTCGATGCCGGCGGCAAGTTCATGGAGGACGTGCCCTACCTCGGCATGGCTGCCTTCGAAGTGGGCCAGCAGCAGGGCGCCGCCATGGCTGGCGAAGCGAAGAAGCGCGGTTGGGACTGGAAAGACACCTACGCAGTGATCACTACCTACAACGAACTCGATACCGGCAAGAAACGTATCGATGGGTCAGTCAAATCCCTTGAAGACGCCGGCCTGCCGAAAGACCACATCCTGTTTGCGCCGCTCAAGACCCTCGACGTGCCGGGCAGCATGGACGCCACCAACTCGGCACTGGTGAAGCTGCCGGGTGCGGCGAAAAACCTGATCGTCGGCGGCATGAACGACAACAGCGTACTGGGCGCGGTGCGCGCCACCGAAAGCGCCGGTTTTGCCGCCGCCAATGTCATTGGTATCGGTATCAATGGCACCGACGCCATCGGCGAATTGAAGAAGCCCAACAGTGGCTTCTTCGGCTCGATGCTGCCCAGTCCGCACCTTGAGGGCTACAACACCGCGAGCATGATGTTCGAGTGGGTCACCACCGGCAAGGAACCTGCGAAATACACCGCGATGGACAAGGTGACACTGATCACGCGCGACAACTTCAAGCAGGAACTGGAAAAGATCGGTCTGTGGAACTGAGGTCGGTTGTTTTCCTCGGCGGCCTTGGTGACAAGGCTGCCTGATCGGTGTGATGAGGTGGTTATGCATGCGCAATTGAACAAACAACAGCACAGTGCCAGCGGCAGTCTGTGTTTCAACGGCATTGGCAAAACCTTTCCCGGGGTCAAGGCGCTGGACGCTATCAGCTTTACTGCCCACCCGGGGCGGGTGCATGCCCTGATGGGCGAAAACGGCGCAGGCAAGTCGACCTTGCTCAAAGTCCTCGGCGGCGCCTACAGCCCCAGCAGCGGAAGCCTGCAGATCGGCGAGCAGACGATGGTCTTCAAGTGCGCCGCCGACAGCATTGCCTGCGGGGTGGCGGTCATCCACCAGGAGCTGCACCTGGTGCCGGAAATGACCGTGGCGGAAAATCTGTTTCTCGGGCATTTGCCGACCCGTTTCGGTGTGATCAACCGCCGTGCGTTGCGCGAGCAGGCACTGGCCTGTCTCAAGGGACTGGCCGATGAAATCGATCCACTGGAAAAGCTCGGCCGTCTGTCCCTGGGGCAACGGCAGTTGGTGGAGATCGCCAAGGCGTTGTCCCGTGGCGCCCATGTGATTGCCTTCGACGAACCCACCAGCAGCCTGTCGGCCCGGGAAATCGAGCGCTTGATGGCGATCATCGGGCGCCTGCGGGATGAGGGCAAAGTGGTGCTGTACGTTTCCCATCGCATGGAGGAAGTGTTCCGTATCTGCGATGCGGTGACCGTGTTCAAGGACGGTCGTTACGTGCGCACGTTCGAGGACATGAGCGAGCTGACCCACGATCAGTTGGTCACCTGCATGGTCGGTCGCGACATTCAGGACATCTACGACTACCGCCCTCGTCAACGGGGCGAGGTGGCGCTCAAGGTCGATGGGCTGTTGGGGCCTGGCTTGCGCTCTGCGGTGAGTTTCGAGGCGTATAAAGGCGAGATTCTTGGCCTGTTCGGGCTGGTCGGTGCCGGGCGCACCGAACTGCTGCGCCTGCTTGGCGGTCTTGAGCGCAGTACGGCCGGAAGCCTGCAGTTGTGCGGTGAGGAACTGAAGCTGCGCTCGCCGCGCGATGCCATTGCCGCCGGGATCCTGCTGTGTCCCGAGGACCGCAAGAAGGAGGGCATCGTGCCGCTTGCAAGCGTTGCCGAGAACATCAACATCAGCGCACGCAGCGCTCATTCCCGGTTTGGCTGGCTGTTGCACGACAGTTGGGAGAAGAGCAACGCCGAGAAGCAGATCAATGCGTTGAAAGTGAAAACGCCCCATGCGGCGCAGAAAATCATGTACCTGTCGGGGGGCAATCAGCAGAAGGCCATTCTGGGTCGCTGGCTGTCGATGCCGATGAAGGTGCTGCTGCTCGACGAGCCGACACGCGGTATCGATATCGGCGCGAAAGCCGAGATTTACCAGATTATCCATAACCTGGCCGCCAGCGGGATTGCGGTGATCGTCGTGTCCAGCGACCTGATGGAAGTGATGGGCGTCTCGGACCGCGTCCTGGTGCTTTGCGAAGGCGTGATGCGCGGCGAGAAGAGCCGCGAACAGGCCAATGAATCCAACTTGCTGCAACTGGCCTTGCCGCGCCAACGCGCTGACGGCCAGGTGAACTGAGAGGTGACTATGACAACCCAAAACAACGCGTTGCCGACGACGCACAAACCCCTGGATGTGCGCGCCCTGCTCGATAATTGGGCGATGCTGTTGGCGGCGCTGGGGATCTTTGTGCTCTGCACCCTGCTCATCGACAACTTCCTCTCGCCCCTGAACATGCGCGGTCTGGGGCTGGCGATTTCCACCACGGGCATCGCCGCGTGCACCATGTTGTATTGCCTGGCGTCCGGACATTTCGATTTGTCAGTGGGCTCGGTGATTGCCTGTGCCGGGGTCGTTGCCGCGGTGGTGATGCGCGACACCGACAGCGTGCTGCTCGGTATCGGCGCGGCACTGCTGCTGGGGCTGCTTGTCGGGCTGATCAACGGGATCGTGATTGCCAAGCTGCGGATCAACGCGCTGATCACCACGTTAGCGACCATGCAAATCGTGCGTGGCCTGGCCTATATCTTTGCCAACGGCAAGGCCGTCGGCGTGTCCCAGGATCAGTTCTTCATCTATGGCAATGGCCAGTTGTTCGGCGTGCCGGTGCCAATCCTGATCACCATCGGCTGTTTCCTGTTTTTTGGTTGGCTGCTCAATTACACCACCTACGGGCGCAACACCATGGCCATTGGCGGCAACCAGGAAGCGGCGCTGCTGGCCGGGGTCAACGTCGACCGGACCAAGATCATCATCTTCGCCGTGCATGGGGTTATCGGTGCCTTGGCCGGGGTGATCCTGGCTTCGCGCATGACCTCCGGCCAGCCGATGATCGGCCAGGGTTTCGAATTGACGGTGATTTCCGCCTGCGTGCTGGGTGGGGTGTCGTTGAGCGGCGGGATCGGCATGATCCGGCACGTGATTGCCGGGGTGTTGATTCTGGCGATCATCGAGAATGCGATGAACCTGAAAAACATCGACACGTTTTACCAGTACGTGATTCGGGGTTCCATCCTGCTGCTGGCCGTGGTGATCGACCGCATGAAACAACGCTGATCGCGGTTGTTCAATGTGGGATGTTCTATGCGTTCAATGTAGGAGCTGTCGAGCCTCACTAAGTCTCGACAGCTCCTACAGGTTCAGGGGCGTTCCGGGTCAGGTTCAGTCGGCCGAGAACTTCAGGACGGTGTTCTGGGCATACGTCTGGCCTGGATCCAGCCGTGTGCTAGGGAAGCCCGGCTGGTTCGGCGAGTCGGGGTAGTGCTGGGTTTCCAGGGTGAATGCACTCCAGTGTCCGTAGGCCTTGCCAGCCTTGCCCTTGACCGAGCCGTCGAGGAAGTTGCTGGTGTAGAACTGCACCCCGGGTTCGCTGGTGTAGAGCTGCAAGCGACGGCCGGATTGCGGGTCGCGCACATCGGCGGCGAGTTGGCTGACATCACCCTTGGCATCCAGGACCCAGTTGAAGTCAAAACCGCCTTGTTTCGGCTCGGCGAATTTGAGTTGCGGATGATCATCCTTGATGCGCTGGCCGATGGCGGTCGGTTGCCGGAAGTCCATCGGTGTGCCGGCTACCGGGGCCAGTTCACCGGTTGGAATCAAGGTGCCGTTGACCGGTGTGTAATGGCTGGCGTGCAAGGTGGCGAGCTGTTTGAGCACGTCACCGTTACCGGCCCCGGCGAGGTTGAAGTAACTGTGGTTGGTGAGATTCAACACTGTGGGTTTGTCGGTGGAGGCCTTGTACTCGATGCGTAGCTCGTTATGGTCGTTGAGGCTGTAGGTGACCTCGACCTTCAGGTTGCCGGGAAAGCCCATCTCACCGTCTGGCGACAGGTAGCTCAAGGTCACGCCCACCGAGTCCTTGCTGTTGAGCGGTTGTGCTTTCCAGACGCGCTTGTCGAAACCCAGCGCACCACCGTGCAGCGAGTTGGGGCCATCGTTGAGCGGCATCTGGTAACGCTTGCCGTCCAGTTCGAAGGCACCCTGGGCCAGGCGATTGCCGTAGCGTCCGATGGTCGCGCCGAAGAATGCCTTGCCGCTCTGATAACCCTGGACATCGTCAAAGCCCAGTACCACGTCTTCGAACTTGCCGTTCTTGTCCGGCACTTTCAACGATTGCAAGACGCCGCCGTAGGTAATGACCGTGGCTTGCATGCCATGGCTGTTGCGCAACACATATTGCTCGATGGCGGTTCCATCATGGGTCTTGCCAAACGCCTTGTGTTCGCTGGACAGGCCACCGGCCTGGACGCCGAGGCTGGCCATCATCAGGGAAAGGCCGAGGCCGGAAAGCAGGTGTCGGGATTGCGGCATGGTTGAACGTCCTTTTGTTGTTTTGAGTTTAATAGTTCTACTAATTAGCGATATTTTGTCGAAACAGCAGTAAATTTATAGTCTGAAAGACCGTATTTGCAATATAAAGTAAGACTAATTTGGTGGCTGGCGAAGATGATCCATGAGTGCCCGAGCGCACCTTGAGTCCCGCTGCTTGAATCGAAGTGCCTACTGTGGAGTAACCGTCATATGACTAATGAAACGGGCGCCGGCGTGCCGGCCGTGTACACCGACCTCAAAGATAAAACCGTATTGATTTCCGGCGGTGCCTCGGGGATCGGTGAGGCCATGGTTTGCGCTTTTGCCCGGCAGGGAGCAAAGGTTGCGTTCGTGGACATGGCCAAAAGCCAAGGTGAGCAGTTGGCGGCCCAGTTGTTGGCTGAGGGCCATAGGGTCGAGTTCGCTCACTGTGATATCACTGACGAGAGCGCTTATAAGGAGGCGATTGGACGCTTTGCGCAGACCCTGGGGCCTGTGACTGTCCTGGTGAACAATGCCGCCAATGATGTCAGGCACACCTTGGATGAAGTTGACTCGGAGACTTTCGACAAACTGATTTCCGTCAATTTGAAGCATGCTTTTTTTGCCGCCCGGGCAGTGGTCCCCATGATGAAGGCCGCCGGAGAGGGCGCGATCATCAATCTGGGCTCCATTGGCTGGATGATGGCCTCCAGTGGATACCCGGTCTACGCGGCCAGTAAAGCGGCAACCCACGGTATGACCAGGGCGTTGGCACGGGAGTTGGGCCCATGGCGTATCAGGGTCAACACCCTGGTTCCAGGATGGGTGATGACAGAAAAGCAGCTCGCGTTCTGGGTTGACGATGCCGCCAGGGAGTTGATTAGCCGCAGCCAATGCCTGCCAGGTAATGTGGAACCTTTCCATATCGCAAACATGGCGCTTTTCCTGGCCTCCGAGGCGTCTTCCATGTGTTCGGCGCAAAACTTCATCGTCGATGGTGGTTGGGTCTAGGTGTTTGGGGGGCAGCCTCAAAAAAACGGCTGCATCAAGGGCAATGAACGAAAGTCCCCTAGCTCCGCCGATAGCCGAGCCGTGACTCCTTTGATCAGGGGAATCAGCTCGGCTATCGGCGGAGCTAGGGGCCAGGGTCTAAGCCACTGGAGTCTGTTCAGAGTTTCAAGGTCGCCATGTCGATGACGAAGCGGTACTTCACGTCACCGGCGATCATGCGGCTGTAAGCCTCGTTGATCTGGCGGATGTCGAGCATTTCGATGTCGCAGGTGATGTTGTGCTCGGCGCAGAAATCCAGCACTTCCTGGGTTTCTGCGATACCACCGATCAACGAGCCGGCCAGCACTCGACGACCCAGTACCAGTTTGGCGGCGTGAATGGGCGGGTCGATCGGCTCGATCAGGCCGACCAGGATGTGCACGCCATCGAAGCGCAGCGTATCGAGGTACGGGTTGAGATCGTGCTGCACCGGAATGGTGTCGAGCAAAAAGTCGAACTGTCCTGCAGCAGCCTTCATCTGCTCGGCATCGGTGGAGACGATCACGTGGTCCGCGCCTTGGCGGCGACCTTCTTCAGCCTTGCTCGCCGAACGGGTGAACAGCGTCACTTCAGCGCCCATGGCTTTGGCAAACTTGATGCCCATGTGACCGAGGCCGCCCATGCCGAGAATCCCGACTTTGTCGCCGGCTTTCACGCCGTAGTGTTTGAGCGGTGAGTAGGTGGTGATGCCTGCGCAGAGAATCGGTGCAGCGCTGGCCGGGTCGAGTGTCTCGGGGATACGTACGACGAAGTGCTCGCTGACCACGATGCTGTCGGAGTAACCGCCCATGGTGTTGCTGCCGTCGACCCGGTCCGGGGTCGCGTAGGTCAGGGTCGGACCTTCGAGGCAATATTGCTCGAGGTCGGCATGGCAGGCTTCGCAGTGGCGGCAGGAGTCGACCATGCAGCCGACACCGACCAGATCACCCACCTTGTGGGCGGTGACATTGGCGCCGATGGCGGTGACTTTGCCGACTATTTCGTGGCCTGGCATCAGCGGGTAAACGGCAATGCCCCATTCGTTGCGGGCCTGGTGGATGTCGGAGTGGCAGACGCCGCAGTAGAGAATCTCGATCGCTACGTCGTCGGCACGCGGGCTGCGACGTTCGAAGGTCATCGGGGCGAGGGGGGTGGTGGCCGACTGGGCGGCGTAACCGATGGCGGTGTACATGGTGAACCTCGCAAAAGCAGTGACGGGTGAGGTGGGGGATTTTCCGCGCCGTCCGCTTCACGGGCCATGACGATTCCTCCGCGTCTTATGCCTATTCCTCCGGCATCCTCGGTGGAGCGGTCGCATTGGCGCTCAGACCTGCGATGATGCTTTCATCCCTTTTTTCGCGAAGTTTTTGCCATGTTGTTAACCCGTCATCTCGATGCCAATGCCGCGTTGGTTGCGCTGATTCAGCCGTTGGCGACCCGTGATGGTTTCGTGCCGACACGCTTGCCCGGTGTGCACGTACTCAGAGCCAGTTGCGATGTGGCGCGTGGCCCGCAGATCTATGAGCCGAGCCTGATGATCATTGCCCAAGGCAGCAAAGTCGCCTATCTGGGTGCGCGTACGCTGGAATACGGTGCCGGGCATTACCTGATTCAGGCACTGCCGGTACCGTTCGAATGCGAAACCTTTGCCATGGCTGATGCGCCATTGCTCGGGGTTTCGATTGCCATCGACCGCGCGCTTTTGGGCGAACTGGTGTTGGCCATGGGGTTGGTGCATGGGCGCAATACGCCTGCGCAAACACCCGAATCCATGACCTCGGCGGTACTTGATGACGGCATGCGTGGCTGTGTCGAGCGCTTGTTGCACTGCCTGCACGATCCGCTGGAGTGTCAGGTCATGGGGCAGGCGCGGTTGCGTGAGTTGCTGTTCGTGGCGTTACGCGGTCCGCAGGCTGATGTGCTGCGGGCGTTGGTCGAGCAACAGGGACAATTTGCCCGGATTGCGGCGTCCTTGAGTCATTTGCATGCGCACTTCACCGAGCCGCTGAACGTCGAGACGCTGGCCAGTTGCGCGAACATGAGTACGTCGACCTTTCATGAGCATTTCAAGCGCAGCACCTTGTTGTCGCCGGTGCAGTATTTGAAGCGCTTGCGTTTGCTCAAGGCGCAGCAGTTGTTGCTGTCGGAAGGGCTGGGGGTGGCGCAGGTTGCGCATCGGGTGGGCTATCAGAGCACGTCGCAATTCAGTCGCGAGTACAAGCGCTACTTTGAGCGTAATCCGGGGGATGAGCGGGTGGCATAGATTTCAGGCGCCGCGAGGTCTCCGTAGCAACTGGCGGTGTGTTTGCTCCAGGCAACAAAAAGGCCCCCATTTCGGGAGCCTTGATGTTTGGCAATTTGACTTACATGTTCGGATAAGTCGGGCCGCCAGAGCCTTCCGGCGTTACCCAGGTGATGTTCTGCGCAGGGTCCTTGATGTCGCAGGTCTTGCAGTGCACGCAGTTCTGGGCGTTGATCTGGAAGCGCTTCTCGCCGTCTTCCTTGGTGATCACTTCATACACGCCAGCCGGGCAGTAGCGTTGAGCGGGCTCATCGTACAGCGGCAGGTTCTTGCTGATCGGGATGCTCGCGTCGGCCAGCTTCAGGTGGCAAGGCTGTTCTTCTTCGTGGTTGGTACCGGAGATGAATACCGAGCTGAGCTTGTCGAAGCTGAGTTTGCCGTCCGGTTTCGGGTAGTCGATCTTCTTGCTGTCGGCCGCGAGCTTGAGGCATGCGTAGTCCGGCTTGGTGTCATGCAAGGTGAACGGCAGTTTGCCGCCGAAGATGTTCTGGTCGAGCCAGTTGAAACCACCGCCGACGATAGCGCCGTACTTGTGGATCGCCGGGCCGAAGTTGCGGCTGGCGAACAGTTCTTCGTAGAGCCAGCTGGCTTTGAACGATTCAACGTAGCTGTTCAGTTCATCAGCGCCTTCGGAACCTGCGAACAGGGCGTCGGCCACGGCGTCAGCGGCGAGCATGCCGGACTTCATCGCGGTGTGGCTGCCTTTGATCTTGGCGAAGTTCAGGGTGCCGAGGTCGCAACCGATCAGCGCGCCGCCCTTGAAAACCATCTTCGGCAGCGAGTTCAGGCCACCTTTGCAGATAGCGCGGGCGCCGTAGCTGATGCGCTTGCCGCCTTCCAGGTACTGCTTGAGCACCGGGTGATGCTTGAGGCGCTGGAACTCGTCGAACGGCGACAGGTAAGTGTTGCTATAGGACAGGTCAACGATCAGGCCGACTACAACCTGGTTGTTTTCCAGGTGATAGAGGAACGAGCCGCCGGTGTTTTCGGTGCCCATGATGTCCAGCGGCCAACCGGCGGTGTGCACCACCAGACCTGGCTGATGCTTGGCCGGATCGATTTCCCAGATTTCTTTCAGGCCGATGCCGTAGTGCTGGGCGTCGGCATCAGTGTCCAGGTTGAAGCGCTTGATCAATTGCTTGCCGATGTGGCCACGGCAGCCTTCGGCGAACAGCGTGTACTTGCCACGCAGTTCCATGCCTGGGGTGTACAGGCCTTCTTTTGGATTACCTTCACGGTCAACGCCGAGGTCGCCGGTGATGATCCCGCGAACCACGCCGTTTTCGTCGAACAGCGCTTCCTGAGCGGCGAAGCCTGGGTAGATCTCTACGCCCAGGTTCTCGGCCTGCTGGGCCAGCCAGCGGCACAGGTTGCCCAGGGAGATGATGTAGTTGCCTTCGTTGTGCATGGTCTTGGGCACAAAGAGGTCTGGAATCTTGATCGCGCCATCGGCGTTCTTCAGAACGAAGATGTCATCGCGAGTGACCGGAGTGTTCAGCGGTGCGCCGAGTTCTTTCCAGTCCGGGAACAGTTCGTTCAGCGCCCGAGGTTCGAACACCGCGCCAGACAGAATGTGAGCGCCGACTTCGGAGCCTTTTTCGACCACGCAGACGCTAATTTCCTTACCGGCTTCGGTGGCCTTCTGCTTCAATCGGCAGGCAGCGGAAAGACCAGCGGGGCCGGCACCGACGATGACCACGTCGAATTCCATGTATTCGCGTTCCACAGGTTATCTCCTACTCAAGGCTCAACAGTTTTTTTTCTAATTGGAGGTTTGGTGTCGCATCCATGAATCCCTGCACAACGCAGGGAGAGGACAATCGATGAGCCACCTTTCTCTCTAGGCGGCGCATTATATCTACACCACTCCTAGCGTCCAATACAAACGTTTGTTTGAATTTGCTCCAGCCCAGAGAAATCAAAGAAGCGCGGCTTATGACTGGCCATTTTGGCGTATTGACCGGAATAGGTGTTCCGGTCAAGATACGGGCGGTTTTGCGCTCGCCGTAGGCTGACTGTTGGTTTCAAGAGCACCTCTAAAGACAGGGCGAAGGCAGTACAAGGTGACGCGCAGCGCAGGTTTGGCGCGAAGTTTACACGTCGCGACACAGAATGACTCGTTAGTCACCACTGACGAACGGTCATTACGCTTCGTGAGCTGGGTCACCCAGTACAAATGCCGGCGTTTTTAGAGGTGCCCTTGTGCCCGATGAGCATCAACCGCCAGGTTCGCCTAGGCGACTTTCTTTTCACCGGAGAGTAACGAGGAATCCATGAAGGTTCTTGTAGCTGTCAAACGAGTGGTCGACTATAACGTCAAGGTTCGCGTCAAAGCGGACAACTCCGGCGTCGATCTCGCTAACGTCAAGATGTCGATGAACCCTTTCTGCGAAATCGCAGTGGAAGAAGCCGTACGCCTGAAAGAGAAAGGTGTTGCGACTGAAATCGTCGTCGTCTCCATCGGCCCGTCCACCGCTCAAGAGCAACTGCGCACCGCGCTGGCTCTGGGTGCCGACCGCGCCATCCTCGTCGAATCCGCTGAAGACCTGACTTCGCTGGCCGTTGCCAAGCTGCTCAAGGCTGTTGTCGACAAGGAACAGCCTTCGTTGGTGATCCTTGGCAAACAAGCCATCGACAGCGACAACAACCAGACTGGCCAGATGCTCGCTGCACTGAGCGGTTACGGCCAGGGCACCTTCGCCTCGAAAGTCGAAGTCACTGGCGACAACGTTGCCGTGACCCGCGAAATCGACGGCGGTGCGCAGACGGTTTCGCTGAAACTGCCGGCCATCGTCACCACCGACCTGCGTTTGAACGAGCCGCGCTACGCGTCCCTGCCAAACATCATGAAAGCCAAGAAGAAGCCGCTTGAAGTGCTGACTCCTGACGCTTTGGGCGTTTCCACCGCCTCTACCAACAAAAACCTGAAAGTCGAAGCGCCGGCTGCACGCAGCGCAGGCATCAAGGTCAAGTCGGTGGCTGAACTGGTCGAGAAACTGAAAAACGAAGCGAAGGTAATCTGATCATGACTATCTTGGTAATCGCCGAACACGACAACAAAGTAGTGGCCCCAGCCACGCTGAACACCGTGGCGGCTGCCGCCAAAATCGGTGGTGACATCCACGTTCTGGTTGCCGGTCAGGGCGTTGGCGCTGTAGCTGAAGCGGCCGCGAAAATCGCTGGCGTGGCCAAAGTGCTGGTCGCCGACAACGCTGCCTACGCACACCAACTGCCAGAAAACGTTGCACCGCTGGTAGCAGAGTTGGGCAAGGGCTACAGCCACATCCTGGCTGCTGCCACCTCCAACGGTAAAAACATCCTGCCGCGCGTTGCCGCTCAGCTGGACGTTGACCAGATCTCCGAGATCATCTCCGTTGAAAGCGCTGACACCTTCAAGCGCCCAATCTATGCCGGCAACGCCATCGCTACCGTTCAGTCCAACGCTGCGGTAAAAGTCATCACCGTGCGTGCTACCGGTTTCGACCCGGTTGCAGCCGAAGGTGGTTCGGCTGCCGTTGAAGCAGTTGCGGCTGCTCACGACGCTGGCACTTCCAGCTTCGTTGGCGAAGAACTGGCCAAGTCCGATCGTCCGGAACTGACCGCTGCCAAGATCGTCGTTTCCGGCGGTCGCGGCATGCAGAACGGCGACAACTTCAAGCACCTGTACGCCCTGGCCGACAAGCTGGGCGCTGCTGTTGGCGCTTCCCGCGCCGCGGTCGACGCAGGTTTCGTACCGAACGACATGCAGGTCGGTCAGACCGGCAAGATCGTTGCACCGCAGCTGTACATCGCCGTCGGTATCTCCGGCGCGATCCAGCACCTGGCCGGCATGAAAGACTCCAAAGTGATCGTTGCGATCAACAAGGACGAAGAAGCGCCGATCTTCCAGGTGGCCGATTACGGCCTGGTGGCGGACTTGTTCGAAGCCATCCCCGAGTTTGAGAAGCTGGTCTAATCCAGCGGCTTGACTTATAAAGAGCCCGGCCTTTTGGCCGGGCTTTTTATTGTCTGTGATTTGAGTGTGGGGAAATACGCCATGGATTTGCGTCGCTTGAGCGGCTTGTGGGGGCTGCTGAGCCTGCTGGCTTTGCCCTCGCTGTCAGTCGCTGCGGGCAAATGCGAGCGTCTGGTGGTGACCGGCAGCCCCGATGCACCACCGTATCTGTGGCGAGACCCGCAAGACCCGACACACTTGATCGGTACCAGCGCCGACTTGTTGCAGCAGATGGCGGGGGAGTTGGGGATCAAGGTCGAGTTGCTGTACGCCGGCAATCGATCTCAAGCGCTGGATGAAGTGCGCAGCGGGCGTATCGACATGCTGGCCGACGCGCCTCTGATGGACAATCAACTCGAGTCACTGGACTACATCCAGCCGCCGTTGCTGGAAAACGACTATCTGGTCTGGACCCGCAAGGGCTCTGCATTGGTCTACAACGCGGCGCAGGATTTGCGTGGGCACGTTGGTGCAGTCTCGGCAAAGGCTCGTTTGACACAACCGTTCGAGGCGTACGCACAAGAGCAATTGACCTTGATGAGCCTGCCGAACCTGACACAGGCTTTTCAGAAGTTGCTACTGGGTGAGGCGGACTATGTGCTCGCCGGGCGTTATACCGGGATGGCCATGGCACAGACATTGGGTATGGCCAACGATGTGCAGGCGTATCCGCAGCCGATCGATCGACCGGGGCTGTTCCTCGCCATTTCCCGCAACTCTGCCTGCAACGATCCATGGTTACGCGGACAGTTGTCGAAAAAGATGACAGAATTGCCCGCGTCCGGCCTGACGGAGGCCGTGCTGCAGCGCAATCTGGAGCGCTGGAAAGCACACATGCAGCAACCCGTCAGCACCCCAAAACAGTAGGGATTTTTAGTGACTCTTCGACCTCTTTTCGCTGCCATGGCCGTTATGGTTCTGGCGGGTTGTGCTGCCGATCCGGCGCCGAATGAACAATTGCGTTTGACCGAACGGGCCCTGGAACAGGCCGCCGCTGTCGGGGCAACGACTGAAGACGTGCCTGAACTGAAACTTGCTGAAGGCAAGTTCGCACAGGCTAAGGCCGACATGACCACTCAAGCGTTCAAGGATGCGCGCATGCAAGCCGAACAGGCAGAGTTGGACGCGCGTCTGGCCGAGGCCAAGGTTTTGACAGTGAAGAGTCAGGAAAAACTGAACGTGCTCAACACCCGCATCACTCGTCTGCGCAAGCAACTGGGAGATGCCCAATGAGCCTGAAAAACACCATTCTGGGCGGTTTGCTGCTGGTGGGTTGCGCGGGGCTTGCCGGCTGCGCAGGTCAACACAGCGCGGCGGCTTTGCAACAGGCCAGCGCTGATTTTCAGAAGGTCAAGGAAGATTCGAATGTGCTGCGCATCGCGCCCAAGGACGTGATTCGGGCGGGTGAGTCCCTTGCCCGGGCTGATCGCCTGTCGACCTACTGGGGCAGCGGCCCGGATGTTAAGCATTACGCTTACCTGAGTCAGCGTTACAGCGCAATTGCCCGCCAGCACACAGAGCAAGCGCTGAATGACGAACGTGGGGCCAAGCTTGAGCTGGAGCGTCAGCGCCTGCAGTTGGCGTTGCGCGAGAACAAACTGCTCAGCGTGCAACAACAGGGTAAATGGCTGGAAGAGCAAATCATCAACCTGGCGACGACCCAGACTGATCGCGGTCTGGTCATGACCCTTGGGGATGTACTGTTCGACACCGGTGAGGCCGAGCTGAAAAACTCGGCAAATCGCACCGTATTGAAAATTGTCCAGTTCCTGCAGCTCAACCCCAAACGTGTGGTGCGTATCGAAGGTTATGCCGACAGCACCGGCGGCAAGCAGGACAACCTCAATCTGTCTCGCGATCGCGCCCAGTCAGTGGCGGACATGCTGATCGATCTGGGGATCGAAGATAAGCGCATTCAGGTCGAAGGCTACGGCGATGAATACCCGGTAGAGGCCAACGCTTCCGAGCGAGGGCGTGCGCAGAACCGCCGGGTCGAAATTGTGTTCTCCGACGAAAAAGGCCAGCTCGGCGCTGCCCGCTAAGGTCAGCGTTACTGGAAAACCCGGCCCCTTAGTGGTGCCGGGTTTTTTTATACCTGCGAAATGGCTCTCAAAACAGTACAGTTTTTGCTGTCACTGCACTGTACGGTCGACTATTGTGGCAACTGTCCCAGTACACTTCTAAACTGTTCCGGTAATGTTTCACACAAGAATAAAATGCCCGTGAAATCGAGTGCTGCGTCATGACCAATCTCTTGCTCTATCAACGTATCGCTCAGCAATTGGCTGAGGATATCCGGCGTGGTGTCTATCAGCCTGGCGAGCGCGTGCCTTCAGTGCGCAAGATGAGCTCGCAGCTCAATGTCAGCCATGCGACGGTGCTTCAGGCGTATGCCAACCTCGAAGACCAGGGGCTGATTCGTGCACGCCCGCAGTCGGGTTACTACGTTCACCAGACCCCGGCGCTCACCGCGCCGACGCCGGATATCGCGCGTGTCGAACGCCCCGGCCTGGTCACGCGCAGCAGTATCATTCAGCAAGTGTTGGTCGAGTCGCGCCGCGAAGGGGTGTTCCCGCTGGGCGCGGCGGTGCCCAGTGTCGACTATCTGCCGGTACGGGCACTGCACCAGCAATTGGCCAAGGTCACGCGGTTCCACAGCCCGCGGGCGTTCAGTTACATGTTCAGTCCGGGTTTTGAGCCGTTGCGTCGCCAGGTGGCGATTCGCATGCGTGATGCCGGTGTAGTGGTCGACCCATCGGAAGTGGTCATCACCCATGGTTGCGTCGATGCGCTGCAAATGTCGTTGCGGGTCCTGACGCGTCCCGGTGATCTGATCGCGGCTGAGTCGCCGACCTACTACGGCTTGTTGCAGCTCGCCGATTTGTTGGGTTTGAAAGTCATCGAGATCCCCAGTGACCCGGCGACGGGCATGAGCCTGGAAGCCTTGCAACTGGCGGCCAACCAGTGGTCGATCAAGGCGTTGGTGCTGACCACGCGCCTGAGCAACCCGCTGGGCGGCACCATGCCGGAAGAGCGGCAAAAACAGCTGCTGCGTCTGGCTTCGGACTTCGATATCCAGATTGTCGAAGACGATATCTACGGCGAATTGATGTTCGAGCAAGGCCGCACCAAATCGTTGAAAGCCTATGACCGGCTGGATCGGGTCATCTATTGCTCCAGTTTCTCCAAGACCCTGTCGCCCGGGGTGCGCATCGGCTGGATGATTGCCGGCAAGTACCAGCAGGAAATCCAGCGCCTGCAGACCTTCAGCACCCATTCGGCGTGCAGCGTCACGCAGATGGGGATTGCGGCCTATCTGGAGAACGGTGGCTACGATCGCCATTTGCGCTACATCCGCCAGGAGTACCGCAAGAACCTCAGCGCTTTTCAGTTGGCGGTGCAGCAGTACTTCCCTGAGGGAACGCAGATAACCCGGCCCACAGGCGGCTTCATTCTGTGGGTCAGCCTGCCGGGGCGGGTCAATACGCAGGAACTGCATGTCCGTGCGTTGCAGCAGGGCATCAGCATCGCGCCGGGGCTGATTTTCAGTAACACCGAGCAATTCAATCACTGCATTCGCTTGAACTGCGGCACACCGTGGAATCGTGAAGCCGAGCGGGCGCTGATGACGCTCGGGATGCTGGCCACTCAACTTTGTCAGGAGACGGCAAGCGGCTTTTGACGCGCACCGGGGGCTGGATTGCTATGCGAGCTTGTCAGGGACCTTGCAACAAGCGAGCATATGGCCCTCTGCCGTTAGCGCTGTAGTGTTCATGAAAGCGATTTTCCCTGCTGGTTTGATGTTGGCGTGCCTCTTGAGTGTTTTCATTCCTGGCAGCGCGATGGCTGCGACCGCTCTGGATAAGGGGCGCGTCAGCACGTCTGAAGCAAAAGTGAAGCCCGTTGCACCGGCCAAAAAACCTGCTCCGGTCAAAAAAACCAAAGTGGCAAAGAAGCCGACGCCTTCGAAAAAACGCCCGCCGGTTGCTTCAAAATCAAAATCCGCGAGCGAAGTGGTCAGAACCACGTACTTGCCACCGGCCACGCTGGATTTGAGCCTGCCATCGGACATGGTCAAGCAGTTGCAACCTGTTGGCACCGTTCCGCTGGTCAAACATGCTCCTTTACTGCCGCCCATGTTTGGTGAAAAAACCAGGGATGACAGCCCGTTCCAGCTCAACGGTCGCCTGCTCAGCAACGAAATGCAGTTGCAAATGCGCAAAGAAGAGCATCGGGAAGTCGAAGGTGCGGCGCTGGAATTTCAGTTCAAACAGTAAAACTTGCATTGATCTGTGACCCACGCACCTGACGCTTTGTCGGAGACTGGTCAGTCACGCGTGTTTGAGCGAAAAAACCTCTATCCGGCCAATTTCAAACGGCTGTTTTAGCGGGTACTCTAGTCCACGTTATTCAACACATTACCCGTCGCCAGGAGCGTGTCGTCATGAACTGCCGTGAAGGCTGTGGCGCCTGTTGCATTGCCCCTTCCATCAGCACACCCATCCCAGGCATGCCAAACGGCAAGGCGGCGGGAGAACGTTGTGTGCAACTGTCTGTCGATAATCTGTGCAGTATTTTCGGCAAGCCTGAACGGCCGGCGGTATGTAGCGCGTTTCAGGCGGATGTCGAGGTGTGCGGCGACAGCCGGGAAGAAGCCATCAAGTTGATCGGTTGGTGGGAGCAAATGACCGCGGCGTAGTGTGTTCAACGAACGGAACTTCAACAATAAGGAATAAGACTATGGGTTCGCTGCATCGTGTCGCTGTGTTGTGTGGTTTGACCGTTCTGCTGGCCACGACAGCCCAGGCTGGAGACTGGAAAACTGCCAAGGATGAGGACGGAATCAAGGTTTCCCTGAGTGAAGTCGCCGGGTCTCAGTACAAGGCCTATCGCGGTGTGACCGTAATGAAGACCTCCGTGGCCAAGTTGCGCGCGCTTCAGGAAGACGTGCCCGGCGCGTGTGCCTGGATTCATGAGTGCAAGGTGCAGAAGTTGCTCAAGCACGAAGGCGATCAAAGCTGGACCTACACTCAGTTCAGCACCCCATGGCCGGTGACTGCGCGTGACTCGGTATTGCACGTGACTACTGTCGAAGGCGCCGATGGCAGCCTGACGCGTAAGCTTGAAGGCGTACCGACCTACCTTCCTGAAGAAAAAGGTTTTGTTCGTGTGACCCAGGTCCAGGGTTTCTGGAAACTTGTTCCAAAAGGCGCGGACCAGGTCGAAGTGACCTATCAGGTTCACACCGAACCAGGTGGTAGCGTGCCGTCCTGGCTGGCCAACAAGTTTGTGGTCGACGCACCCTTCAATACCTTGAAAGCCCTGAAAGCACGCGCCGAGAAGTAATCCCGTGCTCTTTGCAAATAAGGCTGCCAATCGGCGGCCTTTTTCATGTCGAACCGATGGGGTCAGGAGGAACGATTTTCCGGTGTTCGGGGTCCAGATGTTGTAAGCCCATCTGTGGGTTTTACCAAGGAGGCACCGATGCAAAAGTGGGAAGTCACCTTCGTTGATGATCACGGTGTGCAGACCGTGGAGCAATTCGATTGCGAACAAAAACCCACGATGGAGCGGGCCGCGCAATTGATTCGGGCAAAACTCCTCCCTGTTCCGGCCGAGCTCGATCTCAATGATCTGGAGGGGCGAACGGATGACCCGACGGTCAAAAGCCTGAAAGATCAGAACAGCATTGAAATTCTCAGTATCACTCCAATTGCATAACCACTTGATGCGACTCGCAAACAGGCCTTGGCAGCAGCTCGGACTTGGGGCTACTCTGCAATCGAGATCAGCGAATGGATCGCTAAGGTCTGGTCTTGTCAGCTACATGCTTGTTTCCCGGCGGCAATCTGATTGCCGTATCGCCCTCACCATTCGGTTGCGGGCGCAGGGAGTACGGAAAGTCTATCCATCAGTTTGAGGAGGACGTTTCATGAGCACAGCCTATCAAGAAGACATCAGCAGCAGTGTGCTGCGCCGCATGAAAGAAGGCGGTTTTGACTTTTCACGGTTCCATCCCATCGAGTTCTACGCCATTTTTCCGGATGAGGAGCGGGCACGCAGGGCGGCAGGGCATTTTCGCGGTGAGTCCTTGAATGCACAGGTCAGCGTGCGTGATGACGGTGCCTGGCATTTGGAGTTGAGCAAGGTGATGTACGCCACTTATGGCGGCATCGGTGACTTTGAACAGGACTTTGAGGCGGTGGTCGAGCCTTTGGGGGGGATTATCGAAGGATGGGGCGTCAAGCAGGAGGTACGAGGGCTACTCGCATAACACTATGAACAGCGACAACACTCAGCAACGGCTGACCTCAGGGTTGGCCGTTTTCGTTTTCGGACATTGAGAAGTCAAAGGATCGCAACCGCACACAGGCCGTGAAACCAACTCTGGCTATGCCGGTAATGACCATGAGCATTGCTTCGCAATGAAGCGGGGGACGAACGGGTTGAGGCATTGGCTGCACAGGATTGGTGCGGCGTGTCTTCGACGATTAGCCAACCGATTGATAGTAAAGCGTTTATGCCGCTGGCACGGGCCTTGCGAAGTCCAGGTGTCCGGGTGACAAGGAGTACGGCATGATCCGCACCTATTTTGATGAAATGTACGACGCTGGCGGCCTGGTCCGTCCGCACTATCGGGAGTTCGCCCGTTGGTTAGCTGAAACGCCTGACGAGCTTTTGGCACAACGGCGACGCGAGGCCGATCTGTTATTTCATCGTGCCGGGATAACCTTCACGCTCTATGGTGATGAGCAGGGGACAGAGCGCCTGATTCCCTTCGACACCATTCCCCGCAGCATCCCCGCCAGTGAATGGCGGATCGTCGAGCGTGGCTGTATTCAGCGGGTCAAGGCATTGAACATGTTCCTCGCCGACCTGTATCACGAGCAGCGCATCATCAAGGCCGGCATCATCCCGGCCGAACAAGTGCTGGCCAACGAGCAATACCAGCTCGCCATGCAAGGGCTGGATCTGCATCGCGATATTTATTCGCACATCTCTGGCGTCGATCTGGTGCGCGATGGCGATGGCACGTACTACGTGCTCGAAGACAATTTGCGCACGCCCAGCGGCGTCAGCTACATGCTCGAAGACCGCAAGATGATGATGCGGCTCTTCCCTGAGTTGTTCGCCGCCCAGCGTATTGCGCCCATCGATCATTACCCGAACCTGTTGCTCGACACGCTGAAAAGCTCCAGCCCGCTGGACAATCCGAGTGTCGTGGTACTGACTCCCGGGCGCTTCAACAGTGCGTTTTTCGAGCACGCGTTTCTGGCGCGGGAGATGGGCGTGGAACTGGTGGAAGGCGCGGACCTGTTCGTACGTGACGACAAGGTGTTCATGCGCACCACCGACGGGCCGAAAGCCGTCGACGTGATCTACCGTCGCCTCGACGATGCTTTCCTCGATCCGTTGGCGTTCAACCCGGATTCGATGCTCGGCGTTCCAGGACTGCTGTCGTCCTATCGCTCCGGCAATGTGGTGCTGGCGAATGCCATCGGCACCGGTGTCGCGGACGACAAGTCGGTTTATCCGTTCGTGACCGAGATGATTCGTTTCTACCTGGACGAAGAACCGATCCTGAAGAATGTGCCGACCTGGCAGTGTCGCACCCCGTCAGAACTTTCTCACGTGCTGGCGAACCTGCCTGAGCTGGTGGTCAAGGAAACCCAGGGTTCCGGTGGTTACGGAATGCTGGTCGGGCCTGCAGCCACCGCCGCCGAGATCGAGGCGTTTCGCGCACGCATCAAGGCCAAGCCCCACGCGTATATCGCCCAACCGACGTTGTCCCTGTCGACCTGCCCGACGTTTGTCGAAAATGGTATCGCGCCGCGGCACATCGACTTGCGTCCGTTTGTCCTGTCTGGCCGCGAAACCCGGGTTGTACCCGGTGGCCTTACCCGTGTAGCCCTGCGCGAAGGATCCCTGGTGGTCAATTCGTCCCAGGGTGGCGGAACCAAGGATACCTGGGTGGTCGAGGATTGAAGGAAGCCTGCCATGTTAAGTAGAACTGCCTCGGATTTGTACTGGATGTCGCGTTACCTGGAGCGGGCGGAAAACCTCGCACGGATGCTCGACATCAGTTATTCGCTGTCATTGATGCCGCAGGATGGGCGCGGCGATGGTCTGCACGAATTGGCGATGCCCTTGCTGATCACCGGCACGCTGGACGATTACCTGGAGCGCCACGGTCAATTGCACGCCGAGCGCTTGCTGCACTTTTTCGCCCTGGATGCAGCGAACCCGGCCAGCATCTACAGTTGCCTCGGCGCCGCGCGGGTCAGCGCTCACGCAGTACGTGGGCGAATCACCGCCGACATGTGGGAAAACATCAACGCGACCTGGCTGGAAATTCGCGGTATCGCCGAACAGGGCCTCAGCCGCTATGGCATGAGCCGTTTCTGCGAGTGGATCAAAGAACGTTCCCACCTGTTCCGGGGCGCGTGCTACGGCACCATCATGCGCAACGATGCCTTCCGCTTCATTCGCCTGGGGACCTTTATCGAAAGGGCCGACAACACGCTGCGCCTGCTCGATGCCCGCTACGAAATGGCCGGCGATCAGGCCGAGGCGGTCAGCGATGGTACGGCCCACGCGTATTACCAGTGGAGTGCACTGCTGCGAGCCTTGTCGTCGTTCGAGGCGTACACCGAGATCTACCGCGACGCCCCTGGCGCGCGGCAAGTCGCCGAGCTGTTGCTGCTGCGTGCCGACGTACCGCGCTCGCTGCGTGCCTGCACTGAAGAAATCGACCAGATCCTCGCCAGTCTGCCGGGTGCCAACGGCCGTCCCGCGCAGCGTCTGGCGGCAGAAATGGATGCGCGGCTGCGTTACACCGGCATCAACGAAATCCTCGCCGAAGGCCTGCACGCCTGGCTGACCGAGTTCATCCCGCTGGTGCGCCAGTTGGGCAACGCCATACACAGTTCCTATCTGGAGGCTGCATGAAACTTTCCATTAGCCACGAGACCACCTATCACTACGAAGATCAGGTGCGGGCAAGCATCCAGTATTTGCGACTGACGCCTCACGACAGCGAGCGTCAGCACGTACTGAGCTGGCAGCTCGACCTGCCACGGCCAGTGCGCGCGCAACTCGATCCGTTTGGCAACATCCTGCATGTGCTGACAATGGACGAGCCCCATGAGGCAATCATCATCGGCGCGCGGGGGCAGGTGGACATCGATGAGTTGCGTGAGGCTGAGCATGAGAGCCAGTCGGCGCTGCCGTTCTTGCGTTTCACTCGACTGACCGAGGCGGATGAAGCGTTACGTGCATTCGCCGAGAAGCAATGTCGCCAACGGCGTGATCGCACAGCGTTGATCGACTTGATGCATGGCCTCAACCAGCACATGACCTACGCGCCGGGTTCCACCGAAGTCGAGACCAGCGCCGCTCAAGCGTTCGCCGGGCGCGCCGGGGTCTGCCAGGATCACGCCCATGCGTTTCTTGCCTGCACGCGTAGCCTGGGGATTCCTGCGCGATATGTGTCGGGTTATCTGTACAGCGAAAACAGCGAACACCTGGCCAGTCACGCCTGGGCTGAAGCCTGGCTCGACGACGCGTGGTACAGCTTCGATGTCACCAATGAACTGGCCAAACCCGAGCGTCACCTGAAGCTGGCGGTGGGCCTCGACTATCTCGATGCCTGCCCGGTACGCGGCATGCGCCGTGGCGGTGGTGGGGACCAGATGCACGCCAAGGTGTTCGTCGCGCCGACGCCGGTGATCTCGGTGCAACAGCAGTAATTGGGGATACCGCATCGCGAGCAAGCTCGCTCCCACAGGTCTTGTGAACACCGCAGATCCAATGTGGGAGCGAGCCTGCTCGCGATGGGGCCCGCTCAGGCGCCACACCTCTCAAGCTATCAAGGCTGCTGCTTACGCCCCGCCATATGCTTCAAATACCCCACCAGCAACGTCAGCTCCTCATCCGACAATACCGCCGTCGAGAACCCCGGCATTTTTGCCTGTGGCCATTGGCGCAAGCTTTGCGGGTCGCGGATATAGCGCTTGAGGAATTCAGCGCCAAAGTACTCGGTAGGGCTGAAAGGAATGTTCAGGTCCGGACCAAACTGCGCGTCCCCTGCGCCGTTCAGGCGGTGGCATGCCAGGCAGTTTTTCTGGAACAACGCATAGCCTAGATTCACCGGGTCATTGGCGGCGAGTGCCGGGTCTGGGAGCAGGGCAGGGAAGCGTACGCCGACCGCCGCCAGGCGTTTGATGCTGGCGATCTGGAATGGCCATTGCTCGGGGCTGATATGGCCGGCCTGAGGGTTGGTCCAGACCAGATAAAACGGTCCGGCGCCGGGTTTGCCTTCTGCCAGCGCTGGCCAAGGGTTGGCCGGGTCTTCGATGGCCAGCCACGCCTGTGCGCCCGCCGTGTTGAGCAACGGCGCGGCAGCCAGTTCGGCAGCGAAACCGTCCAGGGCCACGGCTTGCAAGTGCTCGTCAGCCTTGATGCCGGTCAACAATGCCGCCAGCGGCACCGCGCGATAACTCATGTTCCTTTTGTAGGAAACATCGTCGGTGATCTGAATCGTCTGGACCTGAGGATGCTTGAGCAACTCCTCGGTTTTCCAGGTTCGGCTGCCGGTGCCCAGGTCGAGCACCAGCTGTGCGGCATACGAGGGCGTGCTGAGCAGCAAGGCCCCAAGCAAAAGTAGAGCTTTCAAGTGATCGCCATCCTGTCGAAGGTATGCCGTAAAGGTTGGCACACGCACGCCGACCCGGATAACGAGCGAGTCAGTTTTTTAGTGAGGCGTCGTCAACAACCACGCCTGATTATCCGATCACTTTGGTGAGGTTCGGCAAAATCAGTAACAGCGTAGTGGCGAATAAAATGAGCCCGGCTTGACGCACTTTCGAATGTTTGAACATGGCTGTTTGCCTTTTTTTGTTATTTCCTGAGCGTCGAATGCTTGCCTGCATTTCTCCATGACGGCAAAGCGCTGTAATTCCTTTCTCACGGGCGCCTCGGCAAAACCCGACGACAACCTCGTAAGGTTTACATTAGGGGCCCCGCAGGCTGTGCTTTAGATCCATTTCGTATCAAGTAAGAGCAAACTGCTTCTAAAAAGCTATGAGGCATACTGCCATCTGCTTTACCGGCCTTTTGCTAGACCGTTCCGTGACCTGCATCGATTAATCCGATAGCTCACTACCGTTCGTCTGAGCGTGACCGTCAAGGCCGTTGAGCGCTTCGGTCATTGAATCCGCCGCTGCTGAGCCTAAGGTGAGAACTCGTCAACTATTCACCTGCCCAGCGGTACGAGGACGTCATGACCCAAGCTTTGATTTTCGACGCGTTACGTACGCCCCGTGGCCGTGGCAAGGCTGATGGCGCCTTGCACAGCGTCAAACCGGTGAACCTGCTGGCAGGCTTGCTCGGCGCTCTGCAACAGCGGACGCAGCTCGACACCCGCGAGGTCGATGACATCGTGATCGGCTGTGTCACGCCGATTGGCGATCAGGGCGCCGATATCGCCAAAACCGCAGCGCTGGTGGCCGACTGGGACGTTAGCGTCGCGGGTGTGCAAATCAACCGCTTCTGCGCGTCCGGACTGGAAGCGGTGAATCTTGGGGCGATGAAAGTGCGTTCCGGCTTTGAGGACCTGGTGGTGGTCGGCGGCGTCGAGTCCATGTCGCGGGTGCCGATGGGCAGCGACGGTGGTGCCTGGGCGCTGGATCCGCAGACCAACCTGCACAGCCATTTCACCCCGCAAGGCGTGGGCGCCGACCTGATCGCCACGATTGAGGGCTTCAGCCGTCAAGACGTCGATACTTACGCGCTGCACTCTCAACAGAAGGCTGCGCGGGCGCGGGCGGACGGCTCGTTCAAAAAATCCCTGGTGCCGGTGCAGGATCAGAACGGCATCGTCCTGCTGGATCATGATGAGTTCATTCGCGCCGAATCGACGCTGGAAGGTTTGGGCAAGCTCAAGCCGAGCTTCGAGATGATCGGGCAAATGGGCTTCGACGCTACCGCGTTGCGGGTCTACAGCCATGTGGAGCGAATCAATCACGTCCACACGCCCGGAAACAGTTCGGGAATTGTCGACGGCGCGGCGCTGATGTTGATCGGCTCCGAAGCCAAAGGTCGGGCACTGGGCTTGCAGCCACGGGCGCGGATCGTCGCCACGGCGGTCACCAGCACCGATCCGACCATCATGCTCACCGGTCCGGCGCCGGCCACTCGCAAGGCCTTGGCCAGGGCGGGGCTACGGGTCGAGGACATCGATCTGTTCGAGGTCAACGAAGCGTTCGCCTCAGTGGTGCTCAAGTTCATCAAGGACATGGCCATCGATCCGGCCAAGGTCAACGTCAACGGCGGCTCCATCGCCATGGGGCACCCGCTGGGCGCCACCGGTTGCGCGATTCTCGGCACCTTGCTCGATGAACTGGAAGCGCAGCAGTTGCGCTACGGCCTGGCAACCCTCTGTGTCGGCGGCGGCATGGGCATCGCCACCATCATCGAACGCCTCTGAGCCTCCGACTTCAAGGAAAATTGCCATGACCGATGCCATTCGTTATGAAAAAGCCCAGGATCAGATCGTCGTCCTGACCATCGACATGCCGGGCCAGAGCGCCAATACCATGAACGCGGTGTACCGCGAGGCCATGGCTGGTTGCGTTGCTCGTCTGGTGGCCGACAAGGATTCGATTGCCGGAGTGATCATCACCTCCGCGAAAAAAACCTTCTTTGCCGGCGGCGATCTCAACGAGCTGATCAAGGTCGGCAAGCCTCAGGCCAAAGCCTTCTACGACATGGTGCTGACACTCAAGGCCCAGCTTCGGACGCTGGAGACGCTCGGCAAACCGGTAGTCGCCGCGATCAATGGCGCGGCGCTGGGTGGCGGTTGGGAAATCTGTCTGGCCTGCCATCACCGCATTGCGCTGGACAATTCGTCGGTGCAGATCGGTTTGCCGGAAGTCACGCTGGGGCTGCTGCCGGGGGGCGGTGGGGTGGTGCGCATGGTGCGTCTGCTGGGGCTGGAGAAGGCGCTGCCGTATCTGCTCGAAGGCAAGAAAGTCCGGCCGCAGCAAGCACTGCAAGCCGGTTTGATCGATGAGCTGGCGGCGGATCGAGATGAACTTCTGGCCAAGGCACGAGCCTGGATTGTTGCCAACCCGACGGTCAAGCAGCCTTGGGATATGAGCGGTTACCAGATTCCCGGCGGCACACCGTCGAACCCGAAAGTCGCGCAGATGCTGGCCATCGCGCCGTCGATTTTGCGCAGCAAAACCCAGGGTTGCCTGCCGGCGCCGGAGAAGATCCTCTGCGCCGCGGTTGAGGGCGCTCAGGTTGATTTCGACACGGCGCAGTTGATCGAAACCCGCTACTTCACCGAGCTGACTACCGGCCAGGTGGCGAAGAACATGATCGGTACCTTCTGGTTCCAGCTCAACGAGATCAACGCTGGCGGCTCGCGTCCTGCGGGTTTTGCGCCGCACGTGACGAAAAAACTCGGAGTGCTCGGCGCGGGCATGATGGGCGCCGGGATTGCCTACGTCAGTGCCGTGGCCGGTATCGACGTGGTGCTCAAGGACATCAACCTGGCGGCAGCCGAGAAGGGCAAGGCCCATTCGGCAGCACTGCTGGACAAAAAAGTCGCCCGTGGTCAGCTAAGCCCGGAGCAGCGTGACGCCACCCTGGCGCGGATCCAGACCACCGAGCAGGATGCCGATCTGGCGGGCTGTGACCTGATCATCGAAGCGGTGTTCGAAGACCGCGAGCTGAAAGCCAGGGTCTCGTCCGCCGCACAAAAAGTCGTCGGGGCAGACGCGGTCATTGCTTCCAACACCTCGACCTTGCCAATCAGTGGTCTGGCGACCGCCGTGCCGGATCAGTCGAAATTCATCGGCCTGCACTTTTTCAGCCCGGTCGACAAAATGCCGCTGGTGGAAATCATCAAAGGCGCCAATACCAGCGATGAAACCCTGGCCCGTGGTTTCGATTTCGTCCTGCAAATCAAGAAAACCCCAATCGTGGTCAACGACAGCCGTGGCTTCTTCACCTCGCGAGTCTTCGGCACGTTTACCAATGAAGGTATCGCCATGCTCGGCGAGGGCATCTCGGCACCGATGATCGAGACCGAGGCGCGCAAGGCTGGAATGCCGATAGGTCCGCTGGCGATCTCCGATGAAGTTTCCCTGAGCCTGATGAGCCATATCCGGAAGCAAACCGCCAAGGACCTGCAAGCCGAAGGCAAACCGCTGCCCGCGCACCCGGCATTTGCGGTGATCGATCTGCTGCTAAACGAATGCCAGCGTCCCGGTAAAGCCGCGGGTGGCGGTTTCTATGAATACCCGGCCGGTGGACAGAAACATTTGTGGCCAGAGCTGAAAACCCGTTTCGAGAAAGTTGACGGGCAGATATCGCCACAGGATGTACGCGATCGCTTGCTGTTTGTGCAAGCCATCGAAACCGTGCGCTGTGTGGAGGAGGGCGTGCTGCTGTCGACGGCCGATGCCAACATCGGTTCGATCTTCGGCATTGGTTTCGCCGCCTGGACCGGCGGGGCGTTGCAGTTCATCAACCAATATGGCGTGAAGGACTTTGTTGCCCGCGCCCAATACCTGGCCGAGCAGTACGGCAAGCGCTTTACGCCGCCGGCTTTGTTGCTGGAAAAAGCCGCGAAGGGCGCGTTGTTCTGAGGGAGTCGCTCTGACGGATTGGCGGTGCGCACCGGGCTTGCCTGACCCCGCGTTTCAAGGCAGGCTCTGGGTGTGCACTATCGCCTCTATCGTGTCAGGTATTTTTTATGTCGTTACGCATCTGCATTCTGGAAACCGACATCCTGCGTCCAGAGTTGGTCGATCAATATCAGGGTTACGGGCAGATGTTCCAGCGTCTGTTTTCGCAGCAACCCATCGCTGCCGAATTCACTGTCTACAACGTCATGCAGGGCGAATACCCAAGCGATGAGCTGAGTTTCGATGCCTATCTGGTGACCGGCAGCAAGGCTGATTCGTTCGGCACCGACCCATGGATTCAAACCCTCAAGACTTACCTGTTGTCGCGCTATGAGCGCGGCGACAAGCTGCTGGGCGTGTGCTTCGGCCATCAATTGCTGGCGCTGCTGCTGGGTGGCAAAAGCGAGCGCGCGACCCAGGGTTGGGGGGTTGGCATCCACAAGTACAAACTGGCCGCCAAAGCGCCGTGGATGAGCCCGGTGAAGGAAGAACTGACACTGCTGATCAGCCACCAGGATCAGGTCACCGCGCTACCGGAAAACGCCACGGTGATCGCTTCCAGTGATTTCTGCCCGTACGCCGCGTATCACATCAACGACCAGGTGCTGTGCTTCCAGGGTCACCCGGAGTTCATTCACGATTACTCGCGGGCGTTGCTGGAAATCCGCCAGCAGCACTTGGGCGAACAGGTCTATCAGAAAGGCGTGGAAAGCCTGACGCAAGAGCACCACGGCACCACCGTTGCCGAGTGGATGATGCGGTTTGTGGCCCACAAACCCGAGACAAAATCCGTTTAAACCCTGAAAGCATTGCGGGCAAGCCACGCTCCCACAGGTACACCTAAACCCTGTGGGAGCGTGGCTTGCCCGCGATCGAGCGCGAAGCGCTCGCCATGCATCCTGCCGTTATAACCACCCCGACCGCTTGAAGCTCGCCCACAACGCGAAACATCCCACGGCCATAAACCCCATCACCACAAAATAGCCGTAGTGCCAGCTCAGCTCCGGCATGTTCTGAAAGTTCATCCCGTAGATCCCGGCCACCGCCGTCGGGAACGCCAGAATCGCCGCCCAGGCCGCAAACTTGCGCTGCACCACGCTTTGACGGGCCGCTTCCAGCAATACGCCAATCTCGATGGTCTGGCTGGCAATATCACGTAACGTCGTCAGGTCTTCCATCTGCCGCGTGACATGGATCTGCACATCACGAAAGTACGGGCGCATGTTCTTGTCGATGAACGGGAAGTTCAGCTTCTGCAGCTCTTCGCTGATCTCCACCATCGGCGCCGCATAACGGCGCAGGCGCAACACGTCGCGCCGCAAACCATGAAGATTCTGAATGTCCTTTTCGTTGAGCGTGCTGCACAGCACGTTGCGCTCCAGCTCATCGATCTCGCTATGGATCGCTTCGCCCACTGGCTGATAGTTTGCGATGACGAAATCGAGCAGGGCGTAGAGCACGAAATCTTCGCCGTGCTCAAGCAACAACGGACGCGCCTCACAGCGTTGGCGTACATGCGCGTAGGACGCCGAGTGACCGTTACGACAGGTGATGATGTAACCCTTGCCGGCAAAGATGTGGGTTTCGATGAACTCCAGTTTGCCTTCATGGCGCACCGGCGAGTACGTGACGATAAACAGCGCATCGCCAAAGGTTTCCAGCTTCGATCGGCTGTGTTTATCCAGGGCGTCTTCAATCGCCAGTTCGTGCAGGCCGAACTGGCGTTGCAGGTTGGCCAGCTCCTGGGCGTTCGGCTCTTCGAGGCCGATCCATACAAAGTGACCGGGTTTTGCAGCCCAGGCGGCGCCCTCATCAAGGGTGATATCGGTGACTCTCTTACCGGCACTGTAGACCGCAGCCGCAACGACTCTACCCATAATTCTTATTCACTTCTTCTTGGCAAATGGCAATGACAGGCAATGAGCAGATTATCCTGCTCTTAAGCTTGAGAGTCAGCAAAATCAGCGAAGTTCGCCGGCAAAAAGAAGCCCGCACGAGGCGGGCTTCATTCAGGCTGCTTGCAGTTGTCGATCCATCGATTCAATGCACTCGCGCATCTGTTCGCGGCACTGGGCGATCAGCATCGGCATGTCGTCCATGCTCAATCCGGCGGTAGGAATCGCCGGCAGCGAGCGGATCAGGATCTTGCCGCTGCGCCAGCGGTTCAGACGCATCTGGTTGATGTAGCTGCTGACGCACACGGGCACGATTGGCACCCCGGCAGCGATGGCCATCTGGAACGCACCTTTCTTGAATGGCAGCAACTCTTCACCCAGGTTGCGCGTGCCTTCCGGGAACACCCAGATCGAGGTGTCCTTGTGCTGCAAGGTGTTGGTGGTGGTGAGCATCGACTGCCGAGCCTTGTGCGCATTGCCACGGTCGATCAGCACATTACCCGCCAGCCAGAACAGCTGCCCGAACAACGGCACCCACTTCAGGCTTTTCTTGCCGATGCACACGGTGCGGTGCGGCACCACATTACCCAGCACGAACAGATCGTAGTTGGACTGATGGTTGGCGATCACCACGCAGCTTTGGGTCTTGTTCGTCAGCCCAGCGACGTCGGTCTTCACCCGCAATCGCAAAATGCACATCGCCGGCCAGGCATAAAGGCGCGCGCACAAACGACTGTTATCCGGATTGAACGGTCGGCACAGGCCAAGCACCACACCGAGCACACCCGCTACAGCAAAATGCAGACCCATCAATAACATGCGAAACAGATACAGCATCTACAGGCCCGCCGGGACAAAAGGTGGCGCAGTGTACGGATGTGCACTGTTTTCGGCAATTGCCGCTATAGAGGTAGGAGATAGGCGATGTTTAAGCGCATGTTTCAGACGGATAGCGTCAGATGCGGAGTAGAGCGGCTGAAGGACTCTGAACAGATCAGGCAAGAAAAAGCCCGACTCGGCGGTCGGGCTTTTCGTTGCAGCGCTTTCGGGATTAAACCAAGTGTTCCTGATCGAGGATGATCGCGTTGTCCAGCGTCTCCAGCAGGGCCTTGCGTACTTTGAGCTTGGTGTTCTTGTGCGCGGTCATGTTGATCTTCTTCAACTGACGCGCCATGGCCAGTGCTGCACCTTGCAGCTCTTCGGCAGAAACGACCTTGTCGAGGAAGCCAGCATCCACAGCGCTCTGCGGATCAAACATCTCGGCGTTGATCACCGAGCGGTGGAACGCCGACTTGCGCAGACGATCACGGGCCAGCTCGATGCCGGCGTGGTGCATGGTCATGCCGATCTGCACTTCGTTCAGGCCAATGCTGAACGGGCCGTCGACACCAATCCGGTAATCAGCCGACAACAGAATGAACGCGCCCTTGGCCACCGCATGCCCAGGGCACGCGACGATCACCGGGAAAGGGTGCGACAACAGACGACGGGCGAGGGTCGAACCGGCGGTCACCAGGCTCACGGCTTCTTTAGGGCCGGCCGTCATCACCTTCAAGTCATAACCGCCCGACAGAATGCCTGGCTGACCGCTGATGATCACCACCGCACGATCCGTCACCGCCTGATCCAGCGCAGCATTAAACGCGGCAATCACGTCCGGCGAGATGGCATTGACCTTGCCATTACTCAAGGTCAGGGTCGCGATACCGTCTTCGAGGTGGTAGGAAATCAACTCACTCATGACGCTATTCCTTGTATTGAAGTGGGGCAGACGTTACCCACCGTCGTAGGCCAGGTAAAGCGCCATGACTGACCGGCCAGTCAGCCAATTCGCGCCCGCCCAGCGTAGCCGGCCATACGTACCGCGCATTGCCCTCTATATAGAAACATTCACCCGGCCGAAGATTGGCAGGTTTGCCATGCCTCCAAATCCGCCTGAACTCACAAATCGCTTAACCGCATGAAAATTCTGAAAAAAATATTTGCCATCGGAAAAGCTTTCGACTACATTAGCGCGCCTCGACAGACAGAACATGTTTGAAGAGATACGGTGAAGTGTCCGAGTGGCTTAAGGAGCACGCCTGGAAAGTGTGTATACAAGAAATTGTATCGAGAGTTCGAATCTCTCCTTCACCGCCAAATTCTGAAAACGCAAACCCCTGATTTTCCTAGAGAAAGTCGGGGGTTTGTGGTTTTTGACGTCTGAAAAATAGCCATATGGGACAGATCTGGGACAGATGCTCTGTTTTGGTGCGTAAATTGAAGCCTAGTGAATGAGTGTGTGGGCGATCTCATCCAGCCTCGGCCTGCTGCGAGATGAGCTAGCCTTTCCGGATACCACTTCAAGGACGACTTCCATGCCAGATAGCTCAGACTGCAACATTGCCACGGCGGATGCGCTGACGTTGCTCCTACACAACCAGCATGCCCTGGGTGCGGCAATAGAAGAATTTGCCAAATGGCTTTCAGAGAATGGCGTAGAGGGTGTCGCAGATAACGCAGTCATGGCCTTGGAAACCCTGGACACAAATGCAAAAGCGATTACAGATGCGATTATGCGATTACGGCAGTTCTAGGGAATCTCCATGGCAGGCAGCAATCGGCCATGAGCGGACCTTCGTCTGGGGGTAGGGCCCAGTAAATATCGGTCATTTGAGGCGTCTACGAAATTTGGGGCGATTCAATTTGGGAGCTGTTTTTTATCGGTTGATGAACTAGCATTTTTGCGGGGCATTGGCCTCGTAATTGCCCCCCCCACGTCAAACCCAGACTTCAGCAAGGACGATTTGTATGAAACCGCTCATGAGTTCATTGGCACTCGCTGTCGCAATCATCACGTTGGCCGGTTGTTCAACGACTTCGCAACCCGACAGAAACACCCCCCTGGGCGAAGAAAACCTCAATGGCTCGGGTTTCCTTTCCGACGTCTACCCGCTGATGAAAGAAGGCAAGGACGGCGAAGCACTGCGCGTGTACCGCAATCCGAAATATGCCTCCACGGCGAACTTTACTCGCTTCACCAAAGTGCTGCTCGATCCGGTCAAGCTGTACGCCGGTTCCAAATCGAAATTGAAGGATGCCCCACAAGACGAGGCCAAAGCGATTGCCCAAGGCTTCTATAATCAGTTGCATGAGCAGTTCGGCAAGGACTATCAGATGGTCCAGACTCCCGGCCCGGATACCTTGCGGATCTCTGTAGCGATCGTCGATGCCGAAGCCTCCGACACCTCGCTCAAGGCCGCCTCGTACATTCCGCTAGGCATTCCGGGAGCGAAAGCAGTAGCAATGAAAGCGGCAACGCAAACCACCGGCCAACCGCTCGCCACTGGTCAAGTGACCGTCGAAGGCAAGATGTACGATTCACAAACAGGTGAAATCGTCGCAGCCGTAATCGACCGCCGCACAGGCTCGCGTCGCCCAATTATTGGTCTGTTTGAAAGCAGCACATATGACAAGTGGAGCGACGTGACGGCGGCAGAAAAGTACTGGGCGGAAAAAATGCGTTATCGCCTGTGCATGCGCCGCGCAGCGACCAACTGTGTTGATGCTGTCGAGTAAGTCAGCTCACCAGCATGCCATGACCCGCAATCCGGCTATCGCCGGGTTGTGTAGGGCTTTAACGACTATAGTTCATCAGCCTCGCAATAAGACGAGACTCTGCGTATCCAGTCATGGCCCGGATGCAGTAGAGTTAGATGCTGAGCCAACCATTACCGTTCTTCTGACGATAGCTACGGCAGAGCCCGACTGAAATCACGCTGATCTTTGAGACGGGTATTTTTGGCCGATTGCGGCCTTTGACGACCGGTACATTGAACGCCATTTATGTTCAACAGGCCCCCACACCTTGCCCAGGTGTAGGGGCCTTTTGGTTGGTCCCCGGATACCAGACTCCCATGGACTGGTACACCGGGCCAGGGGAGTCTGGTTTGTAACCGTTCGGCCAACACATCTTCCTGATCCCCGCGTTTAAGGCTATGGGGTCTGCCTTTGTCGATGTCAGCTACGCGGATCGAGCTTCGGCTCTAGATAGATCTACGGAAGCTCTGATGGCATCAATTACGTCTTGAGCGAGCGCCATAACTGTCGTTGTACTGATTTCAATCCGACTGATAATGTCTTCTCTCGGGCCCTGTTTCCAGGCAGCGCTTGCGTAAAACGCATCTTGAGATACTTGGCGATGGCTCTCGCTTTCATAGGCGCGAATCAGGTGATAGCTGTCACAATCATGTAATGAGCTGCCATAAGACACGACATCTATGCCAGCTTCTAGGTGAAGCGGAACACTTACATTCTGCATTATTTGATGAAAGTCCAGTCCCGATCCTGGCTTTAAGGTGTACATCAGGATTTCAATAATTCGAGTCATTCCAAGTCTTCCATGTGGAGTTTCAACGTGAGCATCCGTACATCCCAGATTACGTTATTAGGCGGGAGTCCAGCTAGATGACTTGGCCGGACGGATACTCTGGTTTGCTAAAGCTTTAATGCTAACTGCAGCATCCCGACGACATCTGGCCCGTCCTCATTGATCCACGTCCCGTAATGCTGGCGAATCATGTTCCCGTTGGTATGCCCCATCTGTTCGGCTATCCAGTCGATCGATGTTACACCGGTGGTCAGCAACTGACTGGCGTACGTGTGCCGGCACTGACCAGGTCCGCGATAGCGAACCCCGGCCGCGAGCAAATGAGCCTTGAAGAACCTGTCTCGTACCACGAAGTCGTTCACGTGCGGCAAACCGCTTTTGGTGTTCAGGAAGACAAAGTGCAGTTTGTGCTGCCGTACCGTCTTGTTGTCCCGCTCGACGATATCAACGGTTTCCGCCTTCCTTTTCCGATTCAACGCGTCGATCTTCTGCAGTGCATCCCACGCGGGGGCGAGTAGGCGAACCCTACGCGTCGAACGCCGGGTTTTCGTCACCCGGTAAGCCCCGCGCACCTTGGACCTGCGGAAGGTCACCGTGCCTTGTTCCAGGTCGACATCCTCCCAGGCCAGGGCGATGGTCTCGGATACCCGGGGGCCGGCCCAAATCATGAACTGAACCATCAACAGCTCTTGCGTGCGACTGGTAGGGGTTTCGAGGATCTGTTTAATTTCCGCCCTGGTGAATGGGTCCGGTGCCTCGGGATCCGGCAGGCGCACCATCAAGCCTTCGGTTGGGTCATGCGCGACTTTCATTCTGGTGCGGTACAGCCTGAACACCTGGCGCACGTTGCTGATGATGTCGCGGATGGTTTTGTTTTTGAGCGTTTTAGACAGGGTTCCCTGAATCCACTCCTGCAGGTCCAGGTGATCGATGTTTTGGATCTGTACCTTTCCCCAGCGCGGCCGCACATGAACTTCTGCCTTGTTGGCATAGCCCCGATAGCTCGACGCCGCCACGCTATTGGCTTTGATCTTTAACCATAGGTCCAGGTAGTGCCCGAAAGTGTTTTCGACCAGCTTGGCCGAGTTGGGAAAGTGCCGCGCGTAATCGAACGTGCCGGCCTGGATTTCGTATTCGATGATGTCGACCAGGCGCTTTCCCTGGGCCACGATGGCAGGCGTGTTGCCACCCGGGATTGCTTCCCGGCATTTTTCCCCGTTGTATTGAAAATAGATTCTCACGGATTTCCCGCGAGCTTCGACCCCACTCATGTAATCCCCTAACGCTGTACTCGTATATCGACAGTCTGACGATCGGAAAAAAAAAGGCCCGTTTCCGGGCCAAGAATCTAGATGCGCATCTTCTGGTGGACGCGGCTTATGGCTTGGGCTTGTGGTTGCGCAGATGGGTATTCAGCAACTGGCGCCGCCGACTGCAATTCAGATGGTTGCCCTGGGCGCGCCACTTGCCGCATTGGTCGCAAACGCTGGTGTAATCGATGTTCCAGGGAAAGCGCCGTACTGGCGTTGCTGCAGGACTGTTAGACATTGCACGACTCGCCCCGGATTGCAGGTATAGCGAGCAACTGGGCGACTACTGCAGCGTCCGTTTCGCTCAGTTCACCCAGGGTGCTGGCCATCTGGCTGAGGCTTTCGAGGCGCATGCGTGATTCAGGGGTTTTGTGCACCAGGTAGCCAATGACGGCCGCGCCGATAATCGCGGTGGCCACAAGGTGCCGCGCCGGTGTGGTAGCCTTCGTGCCGCTGCTGCTTTGGTTCTGTGCTTGCATGGTATAGCCCTCGGTGGTGGTTAGGTGTCGGGGAGCTGCAACTCCTCGGCACTGCTTCTTACAAGGTCAGTCTTTACGGGCTAGGTGGATCACCAGGCCGTCAAAGTTCGGCTCATGTTCAACACATGATTGCCACTCCAAAACCCTCAAAATCTGTTGCCTGCTGCAGTCGTCCACCAGGATTTCGCGCTGGCCACCTGCTGCCCGGACTTCCAGGATCTCCAACAAGCCATCCTCCCCATACGCACCGGCCTGGATGATCGGCGCGCTTTCTCCCGTGAAGTCCAGACGGTCCTGAACTGACTGGAGCTTGCTTGCTTTGCCGTCGCCGGCACTGCCCATAAACACTTGGATTTGCATCGGTCTTGCTCTCCTTTACGCCTTGAATGTCCAGCACTTCACTGTGGTCGGCCGGGGTTGTGAACAGGGGTTACGGTTGTTGAACGCGGCGCGTACGGCGCTGTGTACGGCCTTGTTGCTATCCAGGAACTTGCGGGAGCGGGACTCTTTGAGCAGGTCGCGCAACGTGGCCACGTCGGCCAGCTTCTGTTTGTGTTCGGCGGCGCGTTCACAGAATTCGTTGAGATTGATAGCAATCACGGTCGGGTCGCTGCTGTGGTCCACCACCGGATCCTCGCTCAAGGATTCGAGGTAGTCGTAGACCTCCCAAAACTCGGCCACGGCCGCATGGTCGGAGCTGATCGACGCCTGGCGCTCGATGGCCATCCGCACGATCTGGCGCTGGGTAGCGGCGACTTGGGGATCACTTAGTTTGAGAACCAGGCGAAGGCCGTCCAGCAGCGAGAGCAGTTGCGCGTGGTTCTTGCTGATCCGCTCGACACGGATGTACCCGCGCAAGTCATAGCCGCAACTGCTGCAGTTGCCCTGGTCGCTGGTATAGGCCGTGCTGCAGGCGAAACAGTGGGTATGTAACCGACGCAGCTTCGCTTCGTGTTCGGGCATACGCTGGGCGAACAGCTCAAGCACCGCGGACTCTTTGCCCACGGCCCGCAACAGGAAGTGGCTGAGGGTACCGCCGTCCAGCGCGTTGAGCTGATCAGCTGCAGCACGGCTTTCCGGTGTGACGGTCGGGCGCACAAAATGCAGTTTTACGATGCGCGTCATGATCGCTTCATGGGCGACCACAGCCGCGTTTTGGCTGATAGCGATGGTTCCCCTGAATGGGGGCTCGTACGTCTCGTTACCGGCCGTCTTGACGCCTTTCGTAGCCAGGGTGCCGCCGCCGTAGAAGTCTTTCAGCTCGTCCCATTCAAAGGTTTTAGCGTGTGCCCGATCATCGCTGTGGCGATCGGCTTCCAGGAACACCACCGGCATGCCGGAGACCTGGCCCATCAGGCGAGAGCGCCCGGCCTTGGTGGATTTCATCGGGTCGAATCCTTCATAGCCTTCGCGGCCGAGTAGTTTCCAGAGCAGGTTCAGCAGGGTTGTTTTGCCGGCACCGGCCTCACCGGTGGCTTCCAGAAACGGGAATGACTGGTAGCGGGCGCGGATCTGTTCGCAGAACAGCGAGCCGAAGAAGAACACCAGGGCGACTAAGCCCTGGGCACCGAAACAGGTCCACAACAGCTGCAGCCACTTCTCGTCAAAACCCTTTGCTTCGCGCTGCAGCTTGATGGGGACGCCTTTCTGCAGGGTTTTCAGGCGCAGCTTGCCAAACTCGAAATAGTCTTCGCTGTTGACCTTGTAGATGGTGCCGTCCTTGATCGCGATATCACCGTAGACGTAGCAGGTGTACTCCTTGCTGTAGCCCACGTAGTCGATCGTCGAAACGGTTTTGATGCCGAACAGCTGATCTTTCATGAGCTTGTCGAGCTGCTGGCCACTGCCGGTAAACATCGCACCTGCCGCCATGCCGAGCAGTCGCTTTTTGAATTCGCTCGCGGCCGACAGCTGTCCGCTGGTGAAGGTGTTTTTCACGCTTTCGGAATCGTGGGGGAAGTCCACGCGCAGGTAATACCAGGACTCGTCCGTCACCTCGTTGCGCTGGAAATACAAGGCTTGGGGGTAGCAGTTGGCAATCTCTACGACACTGCCGGACTGCTGCAGCGCCTTCTCGCGCTGTTGGGCCTGGTTCAGCAACTGATCGTCGTGGTTCTCGCTGTCCTCGATGTCGGACATAGCCCGGTTGAATTTCTCCATGTCCAACTTGAACCAATACAGGCGGCTCCCAAAGCCCAGGTGAAATTCCCCGCGCTTGTTCCAGTCGTACATGAGCAAGGCCTTTTCCGCTGCGCTCTCTGCCAGCAGCAACGCTCCCTGGTGACGGGCTTGCTTGAGGTCGGTGGCGATCTGCTCGACACGTTTCGTGTCGTCTTGGATGAAGCTCCAGCGCTGATGGAGATCGTTCCAATCAGCCTTACGGCCGTCGCGTTGCGGGATCTGTGCTGACTCGCAGACGAAGCCCAGGGCCCGGGCTTCACGCACCCAACGCCGGGTGTATGCGTTAGCGCTGGGCTCGTTATCAAGGGCCCACACCAACTTAGGCAGCTTCCCTCCCTCGCGGGTCTTAACCAACGCCTTGAGCGAGTCCCCAGGGAACGCTGTCGAGGACATGGCCGATACGGCCGCGATGTCGTTGTGTACCAGGGCGATGGCGTCGAAGATCCCTTCAACGATCCAGATTTCCTTGGCTTCAAGAAGGTCGACGCAAGGTGGGCACCACCAGACGCCGCGATAGCTGTCCTTGGACTTGAAGCGAGCCTTCATCTTGCCGAAACGGTGTGGCTGATCGATCAGGCGTTCCCACCAGCCGCCTTTTTCCAGGGCGAAGCGCACAGTGGCGCTGCCGGCGTTGTGTTCAGGGGAGTAGAAACTTTCCTGAGTGAACCAACCCTGGATCAGCTCAAACCGAAAGCCCCGGGCGAACTCCAGGTAGGCACGCGCAGTGGCGCTCGGGTGCTGGTCTGTAGCGGGCGCACGCTTGCTCCAGTCTTCGAACAGATCGTCGTACAGCTCTTTAACGTGCAGGGTGTGACCACATTTTTCAGGTCGGCCACAGATCACCATCCATGGCGTGTCAAACCTGGAATACAGCTCTTTCTTTTTACACTTGGGGCAGGTGCCGCCGCGCATGTAGTCGGTGCCTGTGCGGTGCTTGAGTCCGAAGTCGGACTGGAGGCGTTGCAACACGTCGTGGCGAAGATCTTCTTTCATGGGGTTACTTCACTGCTTTGAGGCTGTGGGACAGGGCTGCCATAAGGCGTTTTTGCGCAGCCATTGCCGGGACGTGGGCGAGAATCGCGCCGTGGCGCAGACCGTCCGCAACAAAGCGGAATTGGTCGGCGTACCAGTGCTCATTGAGGCTCAAGCGATACTGTTCACGTAGGGCGGCCAGTAACGCTTTGGCCTCTGCCGGTGGCAGTTGAGTGGTGACAATTACGGCGTTTGCCATCGTGAAACCTCGATTTCAGGCGCAGCTCACCCAAACCCACGGTGGTGGGACAGGCGATTTATTGGGTGTGTATTACGACGCGGTGACGCGGAAGCGTCCGTTGTCCGGTGCGATGAGAATGCGTTCGTAGATCAGGCTGACCGGGATTGCCCAGGCGTTGCCGGTGGCTGTGTCGATGATGACGGTGTGCGTGGACGTGCTGCTGACAATGTCTAACCGCTGCCGATCGCTTACCGCCGACATTTCGCTGTTGGCCAGGTGCACCAACCTTTCGGCGGTCTGAGTCAGGACGTCGTAATCAGTAACCAGGTGCTGCACGGTGCGATCGAACAGTTGCTGATCGTCACCCAGGTGTTCGCACCGGTGCCGCTCAAGGAACACGAGAGCCGCGGCTTTGAGCATGTCCTGATATTCCTGTGCAGCAGGCAGATTGTTCATTGGCCATTCCCCGGTTTGATGCGGTACAGGTCGATAGCTGCCAGCACTTCGGCGTGCCGTGCGGCCATGTGGAGGTTGTGAGCGTTGAGGATGATTTCGGCTTCTTCTTCGTTGATCGAGCCGTCTTCCAATGCCTGGGCAATCGCTTGGTCAACGCAGCCGCGCTTCGCTGAAACCTGAACCGATCGGGCATACAACTCGACGTTATCCAGTGTTTCGGGGTCGGCGACCGGGACAAACAATCCGCCGTACATCTGCGCAACATAGTTCGGAAAGTGGCTGGTGCCGCTGATTTGTTCCAGCATGTAAACCTGAGCATCACTCAGCGGACTGCAACCCGCACTTTCATAGGCGTGGTTGTCGAACTTTTTGACGTTCATTCCCAAGCGAACTGCAGCGCCTTCGCGTCCATCGGGGTAGCTGCGAATGATCTCGCGCATCGTTTCCTTGCGTGTCTCTAGAACCGGGCTTTTCATCTTCTACTGTTCCCTGTTGGTCAGTGCCGTTACTGTTCGATAACGCCGTCTTTGATACCCAGTAGTACGGCGGCGCGATGTGCCTCCCCACGGCGACAATGGCTCTGACCACTCAGCACCGCGTATACGGTGCTGGGATTCAGGTTGTGCTGATCAGCAAAGTCCTTTGCGGATTGACCGCGCTTCTCTAATGTTTCTCTCGCTTGTTTGCGGGCTTGCTCGTTGATGCTTGTGTTGGGCATAGTGCAGATCCGTGCAATTTCATGTGGTGTGGAATGCACAATGATGCACTTCTGTGCATTTGTAAACCTATTGGATGAATAATTTTGCATCTTTCCGAAGAGATAGGATCCCGCCTGCAGGACGAGCGGAAGCGATGCGGTAAGACGCAGAACGAGATTGCTGAGGCGATCGGAGTTGCAAAGCGAACGCAAGCAAACTACGAAGCCGGTACGAGTGATGCGACGGCGTCTTACCTGAGCAAAGTCGCGCTCCAGTTCAGTTTTGACATCCCTTACATCCTCACCGGCGTACGAACCACCTTGGCTGAGGCTGCGCTGAGCCAGGTTGAGGACTGCCTCATCAATCAGTTCCGCGCTATTCCAGAAGATGACCAAAAGGCGATTCGGCGAATCATGAAAGCTATGGCCGACGATGCTGCCCGCGACAGGAATTAGCTTGTAACAAAGCATGTGGCGCATTCGCCACCTATCCGTTCCATAGCCATTTCCTGCCCCGATAACGTCGCTTCAGCAATGCACGTTATGGAGTAGTAAGCATGTTGGATCGCATCAAAAAAGAACCTGTTTGTGTTGGGATTGCCGAGTGCGAATGGCATGGCCTGAGCAAAGCGGAACGCCGTCTCATTGGCCACTACCGGTCATTGAGTGAACAGGAGCAAGGTCAGCTCCGCCGGTTTTCCGAGGTTCTTGCCGCCAATCCAGAAGAGTCAGCCAACAGCTGATGTCCCGATCGCCTAAGCACGGTTTGGTGTAACCAATCGCCGACGTTTCTGAGTCGGCGGTTTGTGCTTCACGCCACCCCTTGCGCCCCGAGCTGTTCAAACAGTTCCCGCTGTTTCGCTCTGGGCATCTCTTTCAAACGATCGAGCAGCATCCTCTCGAATGATTGAGCCGACGGGCTCAGTGTGTGAGAAAACGTCAGCTCCGCCACCCACGTGTGCCCGCACTTTGCATCAAGACATTGGCAGTAAAGCTTCGCGAAATCCGTGGAAAATTCCTCTCTAGAAGAGATCCGTCCTTTGTGTCCGCACTTGCATACAACTCGCATTGTGTCCCTCCCCAGGGCATCCAATCGCCACTATCTTGCCACAATATGCAGTGGCAATCTCTTAGCTAGGCACTAGATGTAGTGATGTCCACTGCTTCCTTGTGTTCTTTCCAGGTGAATCGTCTATCTTCCCGCAGCGAGTCATTGAGCTGGTTGAACAGCTGGCAGATCGGTCGGATCTCGTTACTCGTATACACCCGATCGATCTTTTCGATATCGCCAAAGCCGGCGCTGTTTTCCGGGATGATGCCGGCTAGCGCCGGGTTCATCCGCCAGGCGGCAATCACGTCGTTACGGGTGATGTTCTTGACCTTCTCCAACTCGTCCTTGGCTTGGAAGTCACCCACCGGGATGATCTGAATTGCCTTCTCAGCACCGCCGGGGATGTTCACGAACATAGAGCGGAAGTTGCCCACACCCTTGCTCGCGCTGATCTGGTCACGCAGAGACTCCTCGTCCTCCTCGGACAGGTTCGGGTCGTTGGTGTAGAAGATGTAGCCCGCGTGTGCGCCGTTGCTGTAGTAGCGCCGGCGGAAGAGGGTGGCGGCCTCGTTGAGCAACAGCGCTTGCATGCCGCCCAGGTAGTCGGGCACGCCGTAGATGTTCTGTTCCACGTCGTAGTTCATGACGTGCTCGACTTCATGCTCTTCGAATTCCACCTCCTTGCCGTCCGGCAGCAGCATCACAAACCCGCCACCGACCCTGACCCGCATGTTGATTGCCGGCAGGTGTTCCATTTCCAGCACTTGACCAAAGGCATTCCGGTTGCGCTGGAAATACGCCTCCCCGAACACGTTGAAATCGAGCCCTGCGCGGCTCATCGTTTGGATCGAGCAACCCGGGGAGGGTATGAACTCACGCAGCAGCAGGTTGCGCTTGAACCCTGGAATGGCGCCGTGGTGGGCGTTGGCGCGTAATAGCTTGGCTAGGCCTTGGCGCGACACTGGCGGCGTGTAGGTCCGCCCGTCGTGGCTGGCGAATACGCCCAGGTAATGCCCGATGTTCTCGGTCAGTACCTGTTCTGGTGCACCGAATGAAAACGCTCGCATCGGACCTGGTGCCGGTTTTTGCTGCTGTTTTTTTGCTGGTTTGCCCATTGGTGCTTGATCCGCTGAGTGTGTAGCGGCTGCGCCGCTGCTTGTTGGTGTTGAGGGGTTCATGGGCCAGGGCGTGCATGATCGCCCAGGCAATATCGGCGTGGCCGGAGGCGTCCGTGCGAGACGCGCTGTAGGTGACTTGCCCGCCGCCGGTGGTGCCGCGCTTGATCGTCAGGAATGCCTGAGCGATGTCGTTCCAGCCGGCGTCCCACTCGATGCGGCTGCCTTGGATCGTGTCCTGTGCCTTGAGTACCAGAGTGTTTTTGGTTTCAAGGCTGTAATGGATCGAAGTCGCACGCGGATAGAAATCGCGCACCAGGTCGAACACGCCGTAGCCGATGCCGGTGGTATCGATACCGATGTGCTGCACGTTGAAGCGCTCGGTGAGTTTCTTGACCTGCTCGGCCTGGTACTTGAACGACTGTCCACGCCAGCTGTGTTTTTCCAGGATCCGGAACTTGCCACCGTCCTCGAGCGGCGGGGCGATGACCACGCAACTGGCGTCGTCGCGGGTGCGGCTGGGGTCGTAACCGATCCAGACGGGACTGTTGCCGAAGGGACGCGGGTCGTCGGGGTCGTAGTCGGCCCACAACGACAGATCGGAGTAGCAGCGCTCCAGATCGACCAGGGAAAAGGCGCTCTGTGTGCTGTCGATGAACTTGCACATGAACAACTGCTGAAACTTGTCTTCGTCGTACTCCAGCTGCAACTGCTCGAGGTCGAACAGATTGCAGCCGCCGGCGATGGCGTCGAGGATCGTAATGACCTTGCGCCATTGCCCGTCCGGACACAGCGATCCCGCAGCAGCTTGGGCCTCGCTCGGCCACGGATCCTTGGCGTTCTTGCGCTTGCTGTTTCGGAACTTCTCGCCGGTCCAGAACGGGTAGGCCTGGTGCGACACGGCGCTCGGTGTCGAAAAGTAGGTCTTGCGCCACTTTTTGTGTGTGGCCATGGCACTGGCGACGGTGTTCAGTTTTTCGAAGTCGCGGATCCAGAAATATTCGTCAACGTAGACGTGCCCATGGTGACCCTGGGCGGTGCTGCTGTTGGTACTGAGAAAGCGCAGCTCGGCCCATGGCTTGCCATCTTTGCTCAGTACGATCGGGTTACCGGTCAGCTCCAGGTCAAACCACTCCTGGGCGAAGGCGATGATGTAGCTGCGAAAGATCTCGGACTGGGCGCGGCTGGCCGACAGGAAAATCTGGTTGTCACCGGTCAGCACGGCGTCCATGAACGCCTCGCCGGCGAAGTAGTAGGTCAGGCCGACCTGGCGGCTTTTGAGAATGTTGCGGATCCGTGCCGTCAGCGGGTTCTGCTTCGCGGCAAACAGCTCTTTCTGGTAGCCGTACATTTTGCTGATGAACTTGTCGAGAAAGTCGACTTCGGTCAGCTCGCCGACTTCGTTTTTGGCTTTCTTCTCGCGCTTCTTTCCGCCCTTGTCACTGCGATCGCCTCGGTCCCGGCGCTCGCTGCGCTGTCCTTCCCGACGCGGGCCATCGTCCGCTGGTAGATCTCCGATCGCAGCCGGTCCCGGTTTCGCGGATTGCTTTAATAGCCGATCGCGAACGGTGATCAACCGGTCGAGCTCGTCCAGATCGGACTTGGTTAGCGACGTGGATTTGTCCAGGAGGAGGGTGATCCGCCGGCCAACGGCCGTCAGTGGTTCTTCGTCCGAGAGCATGTCTTCCCAGCCGCCCTGGCGGATCCAGTAGTAGACAATCCGGATGTTGGGCAGGTTGAGTTGGGCCTGAATTTCCTTGGCCTTACAGCGGCGCAGAAACAGACGTTTGGCGGCTTCTTTAACTTCGGTCGAGTAGTACATGGGCCGCAGTCTATGCGGCGAAAACGCTGGAAACGTGGGGTTAAAATCCGCCTTCCACCTATATCGGCGATATAGGACCAAAGCAAAAGTTAACCGTTTGTTTGGTGGTCTGCCGGTGCCTATCGTGGCGGCTCAAATCACCGATTGAGCGCAGTTATCGCCCATGCCCCGTTCCCTTGTTTCGTTCTGGAAACGTGTCGCCACCAGCGGCCCGACCGTAGATGGCCGCGAGATCCTTCCCCAGGAACTGCGTGATATCGCTGAGACCTACAAAGCCGCCACTTACACGGCGGTGATCTGGTGCGAACACGAACGGTGGTACGGCTCCCACGGCACTGTTTATGCGGTGCGTCTGGTGGAAGAGGGCGACGACCTGGTCCCGGGACAAATCGCCCTTGAGGCTCAGCTGAAGCCCAACGACAAGCTGCTTTGGCTCAACGACCAGGGCGAAAAGCTGTTCACCAGCATCGAGATTACCCCCAACTTCGCGAACACCGGAAAAGCCTACCTGACCGGCCTGGCGGTGACTGACGAACCCGCCAGCCTGGGCACCCAAGAACTCTACTTCTCGAAGAAGACCAGTAAGGCCGCGTATTTCGCCGCCTCCCTCGAGCTTGGCCCCCTACGCGACGACCAGCCCCAAGGCGAGTTGGCCAAGCTCCTGGGCATGTTCACCGGGCTGTTCAAGCGCTTCGGTATCGAAGAAACCCCAGCAGACCCGCAAACCCCCACCGAGAGCAAACCCCCAATGGATGAAGCTACAGCCAAGGCCGTCAAGGCCCTGATCGAGCAATTGATGATTGTGGCCGCTGGCCTGCAGGTATTGATTGAGCCGATCGTCACTGAAGAAGAGCCGGACCAGGCGCCAATTGATGACGTGCAAACGGCGGTCGACGCGATCGTCACCACGGCCGAGGAAGAAAAGAACCTCAGTCGCCAACACTCCGGCAACAAAGCCGTCCTGGCTAGCCTGGCGCAACTGCAAAAGCAATTCGCTACGTTGGCGAACACCCCTCAAGGTCGCCAGCTGCCACGCTCCACCGGCCCCGCCGGCACCAAAACGCGGGTGCTGTGATATGAGCCAACAATCTCTGTCCAACCGCGCTCTGAAGCAGTACGCCGCACTGCGTGAGGCGATCGGCGAAACCTATAGTGTCGACGTAACCCGTCAGTTCAACGTCGAGCCGAGCATCGCCCAGGAACTGAACGACAAGATCACCGAACGCGCCGATTTCCTTGAGCGCATCAACGTTGTGCCGGTCACTGAAATCAAGGGCGAAAAGGTTATGTTAGGCGTGAGTGGTCCCGTGACCAGCCGCACCAACACCAAGACCACCGACCGCGAAGCCAAAGACGTTTCCGACCTCAACGGTCTGGGCTACGAGCTGTTCGCCACCGAGTCCGACGTGGGCCTGCCGTTCGCCAAGATCGACAGCTGGGCCAAGTTCCCGGACTTCGCCGATCGCTACTCGGCTGCGGTGCAGAAGCAGATCGCCCTGGATCGCATCATGATCGGCTGGCACGGCGTAACGGCTGCCATCCAAACCGATCTGGTCGCCCATCCGATGCTGCAGGACGTCAACAAGGGTTGGCTGCAACTGGCGCGCGAACAAATTCCTGAGCAAGTGCTTCACGAAGGCAAGACTGCTGGGAAAATCACTCTCGGCGTCGGTGGCGACTACGAAAATCTCGACGCCTTGGTGCACGACACCAAGCAAATGATCAGCTCCGTTTTCCGTGACGGTGGTGACCTGGTGGCGATCGTCGGCAGTGATCTGTTGGCAGCTGATAAGGCCAAGCTGTACTCGAGCCAGGCTGGGAAGCCGACCGAAAAAGAGCGTATCGAAAGTGCCCAGGTCATTGCGACCTACGGCGGTCTGCCGACCTTTACCGTGCCGCATTTCCCGGTCAACGCCGTGGTGGTCACCAGTTGGGACAACCTGTCGATCTACTTCCAGGACAGCAGCTGGCGTCGTCACCTGCTCGAGAATCCGAAACGCTCCCGTGTTGAGGATTACAACGGCCGTAACGAAGGCTACGTGATCGAGCAGCTGGAAAAATTCGCAGCTGCTGAAAACGTGGAGCTGATCTGATGAGTCTGGCACTGGCGCACAAGCGCCGCGTTCAGGCCGAAGGGCCAGCCGCTGCCGGCGCCGGTGCCGAAGCGGTGGCGTATTCATCCGCCACCGCGCTGTCCAGCCCTGCCAATGGCAAAAAGCACCTGAAGCTAATGGAAGACGCATTGGCTCAGGATCTGGAGCGAATCAGCGCAATCAACAGCCGCGAACTGCGTCAGCAGCTCAAGCGTGACGAACTGCTGCCCAAGTACCTGGACTACGTGCAGCGCTACCGCGATTCCGGATTGAGTTTCCCGAACTCGGTGGTGATGCAGGTCCTGGTTTGGTTGTTCGACACCGTGCAATTCGAAGCGGGTCTGGACCTGGCGAACTTCGCCATGGAACAAGGCCAGGCCATGCCTGAGCGCTTCAAGCGTGATGTGCCGACGTTTGTGGCTGATGCGGTGATCGAGTGGGCCGAGGCCGAGCAAAAGGCCAATCGAAGCCCTGAACCGTATGTCTCCGATCTGCTTCCGCGAGTCGATGGCGACTGGCAGCTGACCGAGCAGATCCCGGCCAAGTACCACAAGTTGCTTGGCATCCGGGCCATGGCTGCCAAGGAGTGGGCGAAGTCCATCAGCCACTTTGAGCGTGCCACGGAACTGCACGCGGCCATCGGTGTGGGCACGCGCCTGGAAGGCGCTCGCAAGGCCCTGACAAAAGAACTGGCTGAGAAAGCCGCCGAATAACCCGACTACCCCCCCGGCGAGAAACTGTGGATGTGAGCCAACCATTTATGGCCTGACCCACTGAAACAGTTTTCCCGCCCCTATTTGAGTGGCCAGCAATGAGCTTTTCCGGGAAACCCACCACCTTTGTGGAACAGATCATCGAGAACGACGGCTTTTGGCCGGACCTCTCCCTGGCTGAGTTCCAGAAGGGTTACCGCCTGCCGGCGGAGTACCTGAGCGAAATGCTGGTCACTGACTTGAACACCGCGATGATCGAGGTCAATCGCGATCTGGCCAGGCGAAAAAGCCAATGGCAGAGCGCAGGCGTTACCACCGTGAAATCTGCTGACCCTATGGTGCTGCCTGAGCGCACATTTCACACAGCGACGTACAAACGCGCCGTGTACTGCCGCGCCAAGGCCAGCTTGCTGACTCAGTTCGCCACCGTCACCCGCCGTGAAAGCGCGGAAAACACCGGCAAAGAACTGCCCGAGCGTGGCGAAACGTTCCTGGAGTTCAGCCAACAGGCTGTCCGCTCGTTGCAAGGTCGCAGCCGCATCACGGCGGTGCTGCTGTGATCAAGCTCCAGGCGCTGACCGCCTACCTGCTGGAACGCGAGCTGGTGGCCGCCGAGGATCTGGACAGCTGGACCGAGCAGGTCACCCTTGAACTGGTGTGGAAGCCCGACGTGGACGGCATGCACATGGCCGACATGCGCTATCGCGCCGCCATCGTGCTGGAGCGCTTCGCCGACCATCCGGGGCGGCTGATGGCCCTGGTCGGTAGCTGGTTGGAAAACCACGATCCGGAGCGAGATCGGCACGAGTTGCCAGCGCCGTTGTTCGCGGTTGAACCGCTGGATAACGATTTGTTCGACGTGGACATCACCCTCGAGTTCGTCGAACCGCAATACCTGGCCGAAGACCCTGCCGGCGAGATCCAGGCCTTTGGCAAGACCTGGGCATTTGTGCCGTTTGACCTGTGGGTCGCGGAGCGAGGCGAGGTGGCCACCCATGGCGCGGCGTAGCACCTTCGAACTCGACGCACGCGGTTACCTGGCCGTGGACGCGCAACTGGCGCTGCTCGCTTTACCGCCGCAGCTGCGCCGGCGGCTGCTGAACAACGTCACCAAGCGGGTGCGGACGATGAGCCGCCGGCGTGTGCGCGATCAGCAGAACCTGGACGGCTCGCCTTTCGAGGCGCGCAAGGGATCGGGCAAGGGCAAAAAGAAGATGGAGGCCGGCCTGGCCAAGCTGATGGTGGTGACCCGTGTCAGCGCTGACGAAGCGGAACTGGGTTGGAAAAACGCCCTGACTCGCTGGGTCGCCGCGCAGCAACACCATGGCGTCAGTGAGCGCCGCACCGCTGCGCAGATGCGCCGCTGGAACAAAACCCCACCCGGCCTGGCCGCCACCGACAAGCAAGCCAAACGCCTGCGCCGGTTGGGCTTTCGTGTGCGCCAGGCGGGAAAAAAGACCCTGGCCCGGCCGTCAGTGGCGTGGATTCAAGAGCATGTGAACTACGCCAAGGCGGGGCTGTTGATCCGCATCCTCGACGACGAGCGCAGCGAATCCAGCGGCGCGCAGAGCTGGGAAATCACGTTGCCAAAACGCCAGTTCATCGGCGTCAACACCGACCGCGACACCAGCCTGCTGATTAACCAGGTGTTGCAACAAATCCTACATTCACCCCGCTAACGAGGCACTGCATGGCACTCGGTCAAGTCACCGTCGACAATCTCAATCTGGGCCAGGGTGCCGTTACAGAGATTGAGCGCTACTTCCTTTTCATCGGCCCGGCCGGCAAGAACGTCGGCCAGTTCATCCCGCTGAACACCGACAGCGACCTGGACGCCACCCTGGGCGTCCCGGCCAGCGATCTGAAAACCCAAATCACCGCCGCCCGCCTCAACGGTGGCCAGCGCTGGGCCTGCGTGGCCGCTCCGATCGGCGCCGAAGGCAACTGGTCCGAGGCACTGGAAAAAGCCCAGCACCAGGGGTTTTCGGTCGAGGCCGTGGTGATTACCAAGCCGGTGGCCAAGGCGGACGAGCTGTCGGCCATGCACGATGCGGCCATTACGCTGAACAACACCTTCGGCCGCCGCGTCTTTGTAATGGCGTCCACTGCCGGCATCACCGCCGACCAGACCTGGGCGCAGTACGTGAGCGGGCAAAAGACGCTGGTGGACAGTCTGGCGGCGCCGCGTGTCCTGGTAGTGCCGCAACTGCATGGCAATGACCTGGGTGTGTTAGCGGGTCGCCTGGCGAACGCCTCCGTGAGCATTGCCGATAGTCCGATGCGCGTGGCCACCGGTGCCGTGTTGGGCCTTGGCCCGGTGCCGATCGATAGCGACAAGCTGCCCTTGCCGTCGGCGGTGCGTAGCGAACTGGATCGAGCGCGGCTCTCCGTTTCGCAGACCTATCCCGACTACCAGGGCGTGTACTGGGGCGACGGCAACATGCTCGACACCCCAGCGAGCGACTTTCAGGTCGTTGAACACCTGCGCATCACCGACAAGGCAGCGCGCCTGGTCCGAGTGCTGCTGATCCGCCGTGTGGCCGATCGCCGCTTGAACAGCACCCCCAACAGCATGGCGGTCAACACCAACCAACTGATGGCGCCGCTGCGCGCCATGGCCAAGACCACCACCTTTAACGGTGAAGTGTTCCCCGGCGACATCGAGCCGCCGAAAGACGGTGACCTGGTGCTGAGCTGGCTGAGCAAAACCAAGGTCGTGGCCTACATCAAGCTCAAACCCCTCAACTGCCCGAAAGACCTCACGGCGAACATCGCCCTGGACCTTTCCACCGACAAAGCGGAGTAACGCCCAATGGCAAAAATTGGCGGTAAGAACTTCGACGTGAGCCTGGGCGACATCTCGCTGCACGTCGAGAACTGCACCCTGGATATCACCGACAACTCGGCGGTGGCGCAAACCCGGGGCGTGCCGGATGGCTTCGTGGATGGCGATGTCGCCGCTGCCGGCGAATTCGAACTGGACACCACCAACTTTAACTTGCTGATCGACGCTGCTCGATCCGCTGGCAGCTTTCGATCCCTGAAGCCGTTCGACGTGGTGTTCTTCGCTAAGGCCGGTGAAGACGAGGAACTGCGCGTCGAGGCCTTCGGCTGCAAGGTGAAGATTTCCAGCTTGCTGGGGATCGATCCGAAGGGCGGCGAAAAGAGCAAACACAAGGTGCCGTATGAAGTCACCAGCCCGGATTTCGTCCGCATTAACGGCGTGCCGTACCTCGACGCCAAAGAGACCGAGGGGCTGCGCTGATGGGGGATTGGTTCGAACAGGCCTCGAAGCTGGAGCTGCTGGAGCGTGAACACGCGATCAAGGCTCAGCGTGCGCGGCCGCGTCCTTCAGGGCCGAGTCGCATCCACTGCCTGGACTGTGAAAAACCAATCCCTGAACTGCGCCGCGCCCTGGGCGGAATTCTCCGCTGCACACCCTGTGAATCCATTTCAGAGCGGAGAAGCCGCTGATGACAACTCAACACCCCATCGAACCGTTGTCTGAAGCGGCGCGCCTTGGATGGCTTGAGCGAAAAATGGCCGTGATCGAACACCGATTAGGTGACATCGAGGAGCGCCACGAAACCGTGCCGACGCGCGTCACCAAGCTGGAGCAGCAATTCGAACATATGGCGGGCCAACTCTCGGAACTGAACGTCGGCCAGCGAGCACTGACTGTGGCAGTCAACGTGATCGGCTCGAAGGTGGGCCGGCTGTTGACCATCCTCACGTTGGTCGGTGCGGCGCTGCAAATGATCGTGCCAGCGCTGCTGCGAGCGTGGTTCCCATGAGTCTGCGCGGCAAGATCGCCGCCGGAGCCATTGCGCTGTGCAGCACCTCGTTGGTGGTGTTCCTGGGCATCTGGGAAGGGCAGGGCCAGAACGTCGTATACGCGGACAAGCTGGCCCGTGGTCTGCCGACCGTGTGCCTGGGCATCACCCGTTACACCAGCCCGTTTCCGGTCGTGTTCGGTGACTACTGGTCTCCCGCTCGATGCGACCAGGTCGAGCAGTTGGTGATCCAGAAAGGACAGTTGCAGCTCGCTGACTGCATCACCAATCAGCAAGTGGGCCAGAACACTTTTGACGCCTTGAGCAGCCATTCCCACAACGTCGGCGTGCCCAGTACCTGCGCCAGTCGAGCGGTGGGCTTGATCAACGCCGGCCGTATCGCCGAGGGCTGCAAGGCCTTGGCCTGGGCACCGGACGGAAAAACGCCGGTGTGGGCGTTTGTCACCAATGCCCAGGGCAAAAAGGAGTTCGTCCGGGGCCTGCATGCGCGGCGTTTGACGGAAGCGGATCTGTGCAGGACGGGCTTGTGATGCCGCGTGATGCCTTGTTTTTCCTGTTGTTGTGTGGGGTGGCCTGGTTCGGTTTTGACCTGTTGGAAGGTCAGCGCGACACCGCCCGCCGCGAACGCGACAGCGCGCAAGCCGAAGTGAACGGCCTGCGCGAAGCGGCCCGAATCAGCGGCGAGATGTTGGCCGAACGGGACACGATCGATCTTGAACGCACCACGGATCTGAACCATGCACGCACTGAAATCGAAGGCCTGCGCCGCGCTGTTGACGATGGCCGTCAGCGGTTGCGCGTTAAAGCCATCTGTCCTGCCGCAGTGCCCGCCAATCCCGGCGCCGGCGGCCTGGCTGATGCAGGCACCGCCGAACTCGCAGCAGACGCTCGACCGGATTATTTCACCCTCAGAGATCAGCTTGCCCTGAGCAAGCAAATGATCCTGGGCTTACAGCAACACGCCCTGAAGGTTTGCCGGCGTTAATCGGCACACCAGGGCAACCCCTTTTTAACCTCAACAGAGAGCCACCGCATGAACGAGCAAAACGCAGAAATCACCCTGGAAGTCGGCGAGCAGGAATTCACTTTCACCCTGACCCCGCCAGACGTCACCAAGTACTTCAACGCGCTGACCCAAACCAACAAAGTCGCCCCGGGCAACAACCTGCTGATGACCACCGTCAAGCAGGAAGAAAAAGCCACCCTGAAACCGCTGCTGGCCAACCCGGTGATGGTGATGCAGCTCGCCGGTGCGCTGCTCGAGGAGTACGGGCCAAAGGTTGAGGTGATCGTAAAAAAGCGCTCGGCCACGCTGAGCGCCTGACCGAAAACGGCTTGGGCCAGTTGGTGGCCCTGACGAACCACTGGCTGCCTGGAGCCGAGCCCACGCCTGAAGCGATGGGCACGGCCAAGTGGCTGGAGGACGAATACTGGAGACGCATGGAGATGTCCGTAGCTAACGGCATCGCCGTTGCGCTGAACGGGTAACGACAGTGGCAGACCGTAGCGCCAGCCTGGCTTTCATCTTGAGCCTGACCGACAAGGTCACCGCGCCCCTGGGCAAGGTGAAAATGGGCTTTTCCGACCTTGCCGAGCAGAGCGAAAAGCACATCAAGACGATAGGCCTCGGCCTGGGCGGAGTGACGGCGGCCGTGGTCGGGATTCAGCAATCCATGGCGCCGGCGCTGGAGGTCAATCGCGCCCTGGGCGACGTCCGATCGTTGGGCGTGGCCGAGGATGCGTTGACCGCGCTCAACAGCAAGTCGCTGGAGTTCGCCGTGAACTACGGCGAGAACGCCCGGGAGTTTGTCGCCTCGGCGTACCAGATCGATGGCGCGATTAAAGGCCTGGCCGGCAGTCAGTTGGCCACGTTCACCAACACCAGCAACCTGGTGGCCAAGGCTACCAAGACCGACGCCGCGACCATGGGCGAATACGTCGGCACCCTCTACAACCTGCAGAAGTCCCAGGCCGACGCCATGGGCAAAGGCGCGTGGGTGGAAAAACTCGGCGGGCAGACGGCGCTGGCGGTGCAGTTGTTCCGCACCAGTGGCGCCGCCATGAAAGACGCGTTCAAGGAAGCCGGTGCGATCGCCACCACGGCCGGCGTAGACCTGGCCGAGCAGATGGCGGTGATCGGTACGCTGAGCAGCACCATGGAAGGCGGCGATGCCGGCGGGCGCTACAAAGCGTTTTTCGAGAACATCGGCGCCGCCTCGGAAAAGCTCGGCATGAAGTTCACCGACCAGCAGGGCAAGATCCTGCCAATCATGTCGATCCTGGACAAGCTCCAGGGCAAGTTCGGCGATCTGACCAGCGCGTCGGCCGGGGCCAAGCTGATGGAGGCCTTCGGCGGCGAAGGTGCCCAGGTGATTGGCGCACTGGCCAAAGACACCGGGCGCCTGCGCGACAGCCTCGATCAGTTGGGCAAGGTGCGCGGCTTGGAGAAGGCCGAGCAGATGGCCCAGGCCATGGTCGATCCGTGGCAGCAATGGGCGTCCCTGGTCGAGGTGATGCGCGTGGTGTTTGGCCAGGTGCTAATCCCGGTGCTGACGCCATTCATGAACAAGATGGTCGACATCGGCAAAACCCTGGTGCGCTGGTCGCAGCTGTTCCCCAACATCACCCGCGTGATCGGCATCACCGCGTTGACCATCATGGGGATTGTCGGCGCCATGTCCCTGCTGACCCTCACCGTGGGGATCGCAAAAATCACCTGGTTGGGGCTGGTGACGGTCTGGAAGATCCTCAACATGACCGGCCTGCGCAGCGTGGCGATGTTCCTTTATCACACCGTGGTCGCGCTGGTGTTCATTGCGCAGATCATCCTGATGGTGACCTGGCTCGGCCTGGTCAAAGTGGCGATGCTGCTGTGGCAGGGCGCTGTCTGGCTGGTCAACGCGGCACTGCTGGCCAACCCGGTGGTGTGGATCATCATCGCCATCGTGGCCCTGGTCGCCATCGTGGTGGCCGCCGTTTACTACTGGGACGAATGGACCACGGCGCTGCTCAACAGCGAGGCGTTCAAGTTCGTCAGTGAGCAATTCCAGAAACTGGCCGACTGGTTCAACTCCATGGGCGGCTGGTCCGGCATGGCCCGCGCCGCGTGGGACAGCATCGTCAGCGTCTTTCACAAGGCCGTTAACGGCCTGATCGAGCTGATGAACAGCATTCCCGGCGTGAACATTGAGGCACGTTTCGGCGGCATGCCCGAGGTGCCCGGGATCGACGCCGCGACCAGTGCCGCCGACACGGCCAACGCTGCGCAGAAAGCCCAGCAGACCATCAACTCGGCTATTCCAAGCCTTTCCCCGACGCGCCCGACAGCGGTGCCGCCCGGTGGCTTGCTGACCAGCATTCAGAACACCAACAGCAGCCAGAACAAGGGCGTGCATGTGGAGAACATGACCATTCAAAACAGCAATCCGATGAATCCCCTGGAGATGGAAAACATGATGGCCATGGCGGTGGGCGGATGAGCGAGTACGTCGACCTGCTGATCATCGATAACGACCTGGCGCTGGACCCTTCGCACCAGCCGCGGCTGATCGATGATCGCGCCTGCATCGCCCAGGACATCGCGCACATGATCCGCGACAGCGGGCTGCTGGTCACGCTGGTGGCCGAGCGCGATCGCCTGCGTCAGCGCGACTGCATCCAGCAGCTGGAACTGATGGTGGAGAACGACGAGCGCCTGGTGCCCGGTACAGCGCACATCTCGCAGCTGGAGCCAGGCCAGTACCTGGTCACCGCCAAAACCCTGAAGTTCGGACTGATCGAGGTAAACCTGTGAGCGAGGTTGATTTTAAACAGGTGATCGCTGATGCCGGCATCCCGACCACCGAGGCCGGGTTGAAAGCCGCCTGGGAAAAGGAAGTTGCGGCCCAGGGCGCCAAGGTGGCCAACACCAGCAGCTATTCCCCGTTCTGGCGGGTGATGACGGCCCTGGTCACCAAGCCGGTGCTGTGGCTGCTCGATTTCCTGTGCCTGACCATCCTGCCGAACTTCTTTGTGAAAACGGCGGGCGACGCCTGGCTGGACATGCTGGCCTGGGCGGTCAACGTCGAGCGCAAAGGCGCGACCAAGGCCCGAGGCACATTGCTGTTTACCCGGGCCACGCCTGACGGCGTGATGGAGCTGGAAAAGGGTATCGCGGTGCAGTCCGCCGCAATCAACGGCAACGTCTACCAGTTGACCACAACGGCCGCCGCCACCTTTCAGCAAGGACAGTTGCAGCTGGAAGTGCCGGTGGAAGCAGAGAGCGCCGGCAGTGGCTACAACCTGGCCCCGGGTTACTACGCCATATTGCCCGAGCCAATCCCTGGCATTGTCCAGGTCACCAACCCGGCCAACTGGCTGGCGTCACCAGGTGCCGATCCCGAGCCCAATGATCAGTTGCGCTTGCGTGTGCGCAACCAGTTCTCGGCGGTCAACCAATGGCACACCGACGCGGTCTATCGCGCCATGATTTCCGCCTTCCCGGGCGTGCGTCCGGACGGCGTGTATTTCGAGCACGGAGCACCCCGGGGCCCGGGCAGTGCTAACGCCTATGTGCTGTTCGACGCCGGCGTCCCGGCTGACTCGTACCTGGAGCAGATCAACGCGCACATCCGCGACGGTGGCAACCATGGCCACGGCGATGACCTGCTGGCCATGGTCATGCCTGAAGTGCCGGTGGTCCTTCTGGTCAATGTCTGGCCCCGGGCCAATCTGACGCCCGCCCAGGTGATCGATCTGCAAAGTGAAGTCGAGTTGTTCGTGCGAGCTGCGTTCCGTGAAAGCACGCCCCGGGACTATCAACCGACGCTGACTTACCCACAGTCACGGTTCAGTTTCAGCCGATTGATTGAGGAACTGCACGGCCAGTTTCCTGACATCGAGTCCCTGCGAATTGCGCCGGCAGACGACATCGTCAGTGGGCTGAGCATCCCCCGGATCGAGAAACTGACGGTGGCCATCCAGTGATCAAACTCAAACTGCCGTTCTGGCTCGCCGGTACCGAACTGTCGAAGCTGACCGCCGCCGCACAAGCCTGGTGGGAAACCGTCACCGGCTGGTTGCGCTGGCCGTATTCGCAGATCGATCCGGACCACTGCCACCTGGCCATCCTCGAATTGTGGGCTTGGCAGCGTGACGTGACCCGCTTCAAAGGCGAGCCCGAGAGCCTGTACCGGTTGCGCGTGAAGTACGCCTTTATCAACTCCGTGGACGCCGGCAGCACCGCCGGCATGAAGCGCATTTTCGAGCGCCTGGGCGTGGGCTACGTCGAGATCGAGGAGCGCCACCCCGATCGGGATTGGGACGTGGTGCTGCTCAAGTTCAGCAACGCGCAGCTGTCGCTCAACCCCGAGCTGCTGCGCGTGTTGATTCAGCAGTACGGCCGGACCTGCCGGCGCTATGACTTCGTGACCATCACCCCCATGGCGCTGCAAATCGCCTTGATCGACTTCAACGACGACCAGCAAACGCTGGTTGCCACCCTGTAGGAGCGCAACAGTGAGCGCCAGTATCACCTTGGCCGGCGAAAGCCAGATTGCCCTGAAGCAAAGCCAGAAAAAGCCGCTGATCATCAGTACATTCATCTTTGCCAACGTGCCCGGGCTGGACCCGGTGACGCCGATCGATCGCGCTGCCGGCAAACCTCCGGCGGGGCAGATCGTCCATGTCCACACCATCCCCAAAGAAAACGCCGGCTACGTGAACCCCAACCAGGTGGTGTATAGCGCGCAGCTGGGGTCGGACATTGGCGACTGGGATTTCAACTGGGTCGGCCTCGAGGACGAAGACGGTGTGCTGTTCGCCGTGTCGTCTGTGCCGTTGCAGCAGAAGCGCAAGAACATCCCGCCGTTGCAGATTGGCAACAACGTCACCCGCAATTTCCTGGTGGCGTTCGACGGCGCCCTGGAGCTGACCGGCATCACCATCGACGCCAGCACCTGGCAGCACGACTTCACCGTGCGCCTGGCCGGCATCGATGAGCGCGAGCGCCTGAGCAATCGGGACGTGTACGGCAGAGTCTGCTTTTTTGGGGACTCATTGCGGGTACAGAAAGTCGGTGATGCCTATTCGCTGAAGCCCGGTCGGGCTTATATCGAAGGCATCCGCGTGGAACGTTCAGACGCCTTGGTATTCACGCCGCCGGCACTCCCGACCAATGTTTGGTTGGATGTTTCCCTGCAGCGGGAATTCAGCGATGTGGTTGGCAGTTACCGTGTGGCTTACGGCGCGACGAACCCTGACTACATCGACAGCGCAGGCGTACAACATTACTGCGTAATCATCGGCTCAATAAATGCGCCCGATCAGATTGATGATCTGCGCAGCTTCGCTCCTCGTCATGTCGAGCCCATTGTGGGGTCACTGGTACAGCATTTCGCGGCGCGGGACGGTGACTACAAAGACTTGCGCGCACGCGGTACGACCAAGGAGGACGTAGATCTTGGCAACTTGCCCAACGCCAAGAGCGATGATCCAGCGACCAACAGCAGCGAGATCCTGGCCACCACCGCAGCGCTGAACAAACTCCAGCAGCAAGTCGGCGATTCGCTGGTGGGCATGGTTGCCAGTTTTGATATGCCCAGCGCACCGCCGGGCTGGCTCAAGCGTAACGGCGCGGATGTGTCGCGTACCGCCTACGCCAACCTGTTTGCGGTGATTGGCACCCGCTACGGCGCAGGGGATGGCACCACCACCTTCAATGTCGGCGACAGTCGTGGGGTGTTTGTTCGCGGCTTGGATGAAGGTCGCGGCGTGGACCCTGGGCGGGTGCTGGGCAGTCTGCAACAGAGTCAGAACCTTTCTCATGCTCACGCGGCTTCTGCGGCAGCGGCTGGTGACCATGTCCACACGGCCTGGACCGATGCCCAGGGCGAGCACGCGCACTCCATCCATGACCCTGGGCACTCGCACGTTAGTAGTGTGGGGGCGGTGCAGGTGAGCGGTACTGCCCCCGGCGCCGGCTATGGTCCCTATAACGGGGGCATGAACTCCTTCGGCACCGATCACCGCGGAACCGGCATTGGCATCTACCCCGCCGGCAACCACGCCCACAACGTTGGCATTGGCTGGGCGGGTAACCACTCCCACGGCATCACGGTAAACGCTGACGGTGGCAACGAGGCGCGTCCGATTAACCAGGCGCTGCTGATCTGCATCAAATATTGAGAGTGTCCATGAACAGTAAAACCGTCTACCAAACCAATCACCTGGGCATTTACGTCGGACCGGTGACAGCGGATGAATCCCCTCTAGAACCCGGGGTACTCCTGATCCCGGGGGGCTGCGTGACGACTCCACCACCGACAGTGCCGGAGCACAAAGCGGCCTGGTGGAACGGTAAAGCCTGGCAGTTGCTCGACTACTTCGGTGGGGTGGTCGTCTACAGCATCGAGACCGGCGAGCCGCGAACCCTTGAGGGGTTCGAACCGGTGCCGGCCGGCTACACGATGAAAAAGCCGGGGCCGAACCAGATCTGGAAGAACGGCGAATGGGTGGACGACATCAACGCCGTGCTGGCCGCGCTGCATCAGAAAAAGCTGGAGGCGATCAGCGCTGACAGTGCCCTCTACATTGAAGGCGGCTTCACCTCTGACGCCCTGGGCGAGCCTCTGCGCTATGGCAGTGAGATTGCTGACCAGCTCAATCTGACCGGCCTGGCGCTGCTCAATACGGACGCTGATTACCCCTGCTACGACGCCGACCAGGTGAACGCCTTTCGCCCGCATACCGCCGCCCAGCTGTTGCAGGTGGGCCAGGACCTGGCCCGCTTCAGACAAACCGCGCTGAAACACACGGAAGGGCTTAAACAGGCACTGGCCAAAGCCCTGAAAGACAAAAACCTCAAGGCCATGAAAGCCATCACCTGGACGGCGCCGGCATGAGCTGGGCACCGGTGACGATGCGCTGGCCAGAACAGGCCACACAATGGATGGGCGAACTGTCCGCCGCCAAGGATCTGGCCAGCGGCGAGCTGGCCAGTACCGCGTTGCGCCTGACCGGCCTCGACGGCTTGGCCAGCACCAACCCGGGGCCGGTGGGTGACGCCGCCAAAGGTGCAATTGCCGTCGGCCGTGCGGCCTTGGCTGAGCAGTTGGGCCAGGCACCGGCGTGCCTGGTGGTGACGCCGTTTCAAAGCGGCATTGGCCAGGGCAGTGGCTACCAGCGTTTCCTGTCGGCACCGAACCTGCTGGAACACCTGGCGAAAAAGTTGGACGACGTGACCGACGGCGGGCGCCCGGCTGGGCCGCAATACGCGCTGTCGATTCTGTTCCTGGGCACGCGCCTCGATCAGTTGGCCAGCAGCTTGTCGCGGTTCAACGCCTTGCTGCCGATCCCCGATCTGGTCCGCACAGAACGCCGCGCCCAGCACCTGGTGAAGCTGGAAACCGAAAAATGGGAGATCCCCGGTGCCGGCCCGCTGCCGCGCTGGCAAGCGCTGCCCCTGGAGCGCTGCACGGTGGTCAAAGCCGCGAAGCAATCCATGGCCGGCCAACTGGCAGTGCTGGAAAGTTACGCGGCCGACAGCTCGCCACTGGGCGACCTGGCCGCGCTGGCCACCCGTAAAGCGGCTCAGCAGCAAGGCCGTGACCAGCAGTTGGACGACCTGAAAAGTCTGCTGGCTGGGGGAAACCCTGATATCAGCATGCGGGCGCGCCTGATCGGCCCAGGCAACACCAGCGAATTGCGGCGCGAGCTACTGAGCGGCGATGCCCCAGGGCACGAGTGGGTGCTGTGCGCCGGCGTGCTGCTGGTCGGTTCGAAGGAAGGTTTGAGTTTTGTGCAGGAGCTGGTCGGCCTATGACGCTGTTACTCGATGGCCACAAGGTCCAGGGCAAAAACCTCAAGGTGACCGCGAACCTGCGCATTGAAAGCGGCGATATGTCGGGCCAGACCAGCAACACCGACAAGGCCCACAAGGGCTTCAAGCCCAAGACCCTGACCGTCTCCCTGATGATTCCGTTTGTGGATAAATCCCAACTGGTCGACCTGATGCGCCTGGCCGAAGCCACCGCCGGCGGTGGCCAGCTGCACCTGTATCGCGTCGTCAACGACTCGGCCGAGGCCTTCGGCGTGCGCCAAGTCGAGTTTTCGGATGGGATCAGCGCACGCGAAGACGACTCCCTGCGCGCCTGGCTGGTCCAGTTCACGCTGAGCGAACGCCAGTCCAACCCAGAGAAAGTGGAAGGCCGGCGCGCCGGCAACAAGGTCAACGCACAAGGCGGGCAGGGGAGTGCGGTCGGTGGCGATGGCAAGGATTCAACAACTGACAACCCGGCGTTGAGCGGCTTTGAAAAGGTGCTGGGCCGCGTAGACAAGTGGCTCGGCGGGAGTGAGCAGAAGTGAAGCTGCACAAGGTCTTGGCGATCAATGGCGCGCCGTTCGCCCTGGTGAAAGAGGATGTTCGGCTGGACGCCACCAGCCCCGGGCGGGCGACGTTCACGATCAAGTCCGCGGAATCGGTCAAAGGCCTGGTCACGCTGGATATCGGCTACAACGAAGGCACGTTGCAACGGCACTTTATCGGTTACGTCGAACGCTGCACCGCCGCCAACGGCATCGAGCAGGTGCTGTTCTGCCGCGAGCTGGCGGCTGTTCTGGCCAATCCGTTGCCGCTGAATCTGCGTCACGCCGATCTGCGCGCCGTGCTGGCCCAGGTCAGTGAACAGACCGGCCTGCGCTTCCGCGTTCCCGATCGGCCTTACGCCAGTGTCAAAGCGCCGTTCTTTTACAGCCTGGCTGCCGGCTTCCAGGCGATGGACAGTCTGGCCCGGGTGTTCAGCATTCCCGACTTCACCTGGCACCAGCTGGGCAACGGTGAAGTGTTTGCCGGCAGTTGGGCCGACAGCTTCTTTGGTGCTCGAGCACCGCTGCAAATCCCCACGGAGCTGTTCGACGGCTACCAGGGCAACCAGAGCGCAATGGTCGCGGCCCTTCCCGGGTTACGACCAGGTGCAATGATCAACCATGGCGAGCGCATCACCAGTGTGGCCCTTGCCAATGACCAGATGGCCATCCGATGGAAGATGCAATCCGCCGCGCTGTAGAACGGCAATTCCCCGAACTCACCGGTGGTTACCACCTCCCGCGCTTTGCCCGGGTTGTCGCCGTGGCCGATGCCCCAGGCGGCGCCGGGATCTGCGACGACTTCCGGCCGCGTTATGCCGTGGACATCGAAGTACTCGGTCCGGATGGTGAAGCCGATCCGCAGCTACCCCAGCTCGCCGGCGTGCCGCTGCCGCTGCCCACCGGTGGCGAGGAAATGGGCATCTATGCTTTTCCGGAGGAGGGCACTCAGGTGGTGGTGTGCTTCGCCTACGGCTTGCCGAACAAGCCCTATATCCAGACGATCCTCCCGCACGGGTTGAGTATGCCCAAGGTGCCGAAAGGCGATCAGGTCTGGCAGCACAGCGAGGCCGCCCAGCAACGCGTCGACGCCGATGGCAACTGGTTGCGCCAGACCGACGGCAAGATCACAGACAAGGCGATCGAGCGCGACGTGGAAGCCCTGGACAACCGCGAGCAGTTCCAGAGCCACACCAGGACGGTCGACGACCATTCGACCGAGTCGGTGGGCGGCGTCAAAAAGATTGAAGCACTGGGCGCGCTCAAGTTGCTGTCGGGCGGATCGGCGAGCCTGGCGGCGGTGGACGATCTGCACCAGGCGACCGGCCGGGATCTGAACCTGGTGGTGGGGCAGAAGCACAACGCCACGGTGGGCGGTGATATGCAGGAGCGGATCGAGGGCTTGCGTAAGAGTGTGGCGGGTATCAGTCAGCGTATGCAGGCGCCGAAAAGCTGGATTGGGTCTGCGGACGTGAATTTATTCAAGGTCGTTTGCGACACGCTTGATCTGCTGGAACAGATGAATACACAACTTGCTGGCCATACGCACGGCGCAACCCCTGTTCCCTCTAACTCTGCCGCCTTTACCGCTCAAGCTGGAGTCTCAAAGGGCCTAAGTCTTCAGGTTAAATCCGCAAGTCTTTAATATATCAATTCACTTAGTGTCGGAGGTGAGTTTATCAATATCTTCTTTTATTGCGATCAAAAGTTCGCCAAGTTCACGTGTCATAAATTTTAGTCCGTTCGCGGTTCCACCCATTCTGAGCTGCTTGGCTTCTTGTTTAACATAAAAATCGTGGTATTCATTGATTTTTCTTGCCCCTTCCTCATCAATGGCTAGACCGTCAGAAATCGCCTTGTTTACTAAGTTCTGAGTCGCATAGCGCCCGGCATTAAAGACGGTTTGACAATCTGCGTTGTTGAGCTTAATCATTGTGATTAAGCCCTTCACCCTCACATAGATACGTACAATTTTCGCAGAAATCGAAGGATCCACATTTGCCAGGCATGGCGGCGCCGAATCATAAATTGGGAAAGGGTTGTCGCCTATTGGCAACATTATAAGATATGGAGTATCGTCCGGCACAAGGAATAACCCTTTCCCATACTCAAACATGTAGATGTCCCATGCCGTTGTGAGTTCTGCCCTTATTAATCGTAGCGTGTTGTGAGTTATTTCCACTTCCTCTTTTTTAGATTTCTGAGTCGCAAGCTCATGCGCTCGAAGCGTCGCCTTGCTTGTAGCTCTAGCACCGATATATGCAGCTGCGAAGGCTATAGCAACCTCTTTAGATAGCAGAGCCTCAAGTAACCCCTTCATAACTTCAATGAACTGCATATCTCATCTCCAAGCGGAATCCGCCATCATTATCTAATAGCCTTGCACCCCTAGAGACTGCAATATTGGCCTGCGGGGGTCGCCGAGTTTTCGTGATATCTCACAAAAGTACGCCGAAACCTCTAAATCCTTTTGATCGACTCCAGGCCAAAAAAAAGGGACATTTTGGTTTTCGAGACTTTCAATGAACATTATATGAACTAGACAGATGAACACTCTGACAAAGTTAGCCGGGTTCTTGAAGTTGTTTTTGATTAAGTGCATTATGATGTGGCGATTAAAGCCATCGACTTCGCCATAGCTAGGCTTATAAAGAACATTCTTGAAGTAAAGCCTAAACGCATTAATCACATCTGATTGCGGGCAGATATGTGTGAGAAAGTCGATCTCCACCATCGGGCTATAGTTTAATCCCGGATGCCACACGTACGCCCCTAACCTTCTCCGTCCCCAAGTAACTATCAACTCCCTAAGGTAACGCTCAAATTTCTCACCGCTAACATTGTTTGGCTCGGTTTCCAATCGCGAGTCTTGAATGTTTCTTAATCCAGCCTCAAATACTGGTATGAGAGACATGATCGCCACATGATCCATGCCGATATAGTAGGCTTCAAGCGCTTCAAAAACGATCAATCGATAGTCTTTTAGCGATTCACTCTTCGAGAAGAATTTATTGAAGTAAGTGGCTGCAATCTCGGGGGCGAAGTATTCGTTCAGCCAAAAGTCCGCTGCTTCTTTTGGATTTTCAGCACGATTAATTTCATGTATTGCTTCAATTAACCCTCCTTCACCTACAACATGAAGAGGCACTGGAAAAGACAAAGGTAAAGCTCTTTCTTGAAGCCCAGTTACCCGTCCCCACCTTTCGTTGTAATATTTTATCGGACGTTCCGTGACAAAGCACAGACCCACATCGGTCGCGATCTCAAACCCTGGCTTACCTATATCTTTTTTGCAAACATCTACATCTATATTCTCATGCTTATTGAATGCCGCAATTATTAAATCTTCCGTCAGCTTTGGATGTCCACTCAGCTTTTTCAGTGTTCTTTCATACTTCATTCCGAAATCCCTTTTGACGAAGAGTGAGCTTTATAGGTTGTGGGGCTGGAATCACCCTTCGCGACACCACCATGATTGAGCATAGGCACAACCATCAATGTATTCGATTCCACTGAGAACAAATCCGGTTACGGCCATTCCTGCGAGGGTGGCATCCAGCAGCGGCGGCAGTGGGTCAGGATCGAGCGGCATACCCACGTCAACCCGGGCCATATTGGTAGCGCGGCCCAATTGTTCACAGACCGTAGAGTTCACCATGACATTCCCCCGGATCGCTGGATAGCGGCGTCGTTCTCTGGCATCGAGCGCAACACCTCGTACACGCATCGGTGTGACTAGTACACGCATTGACGCCCCCTACAGTTCAGTGTCGATATCAAGCAGCGATTCGACAGCGTAAGCCAAAGCCGCGTCCGCCATCTCCAAGAGATCACATAGATCGTCGGCATCAATCACATGGCCCTGGTGCAACGCATGCGCCTCTCTGAGCAACGCTTTGTGATGGGCACCGGGCATTGCAAGTAGCGCCACTTCATCGCGCAGCATGACGTGCCAATGCGCTACCGCTAACGCCTTCGCGTTTTTTGCTTGCGCAAGTTCTATGTTCATAGCGAGCACCTATCCAACTCAAACACTGTATGCATGAACAGTATATCGATCCTCAGGCTGCTCACATCAACCGGACGACTGACGGCGCCTGTCCGCACCTGGAAAAACTCTCGTCATCAAAAAAAATGGCTGAAAAAGCACTTATCCCCCTCCCGCCGACGGGCTCTGCGTCCCTTTTTTGTGCAAAGGCCAGTAGGGGTGCAAACACTGGCTCTGCCCAAGCCCGCTGCGGGGTCTGTGGGCGTTGTCGCGATTGCACGTAGTGCAAGGTTTTGCAAAAAAGTGCAGCGGCGTTGCACAACGTTATGGAGCGGCGACGAATTGGTCAGGGGAGTGAGACGCACGGCGTACAGGGGCTACGGCTTGGAAAACCATCTGCAGAGGGCGTTTTCGTTTTCGGAACTGTTCGCACCAGTTGCGAATCCGTCACCGCCCAGTCCGCTTGCAAAGCAGCTGTAAGGCTCAGCCTGCGCGGCTCTCCGGTGTTCTGCGGCATTGCACAGCATCACCAAGAGTTTCCTGGCTGTCAGTGCCGATTTGAAGGGCGCGAAAAAACGCCAAAAGGCAATGCCGCTTGGCCATTTTTCAGACGTGGGCTGGGGAAAAGGTAATTTTGGTAAGCGAGGGGTAGAACTGGGCTACAGCCCTTATGGTGCTTGGCTTCCAGTCATTACCTCAAAGGGTAATTTTAGGTAAGGGTAAGGGTAATATTTTCTGAAGTGCCCTATTTTACTGGGTTTGAGGGTTATGAAGGATTACTCATGTGAAAGGTAATTTTCTAACCAAATACTTACCTCATTATTACCTTAACAAAAACCGATCAACGCCCCGGCTTTAAAGGCTTCTACCGGCATTACCTCACCGTATTACCAATATTACCTTTTTCCCATGGCTCAACATAAAACGCAAAAAAGCCCGTAACGACCCTTTTCTGCGACCTGGTGCGTTTTACCTCTGGGACAGCCATGGGACAGATCTGGGACAGATTCTGCGAGTAGCACCGGGCTGCAGCCCTTGTAAACCGGGGCCCTTGGTTTCGAAAATCACAAACGGGTAGTTTCGAATCTCTCCTTCACCGCCACATTAAGTAAACACAAACCCCCGATTTTCCTAGAGAAAGTCGGGGGTTTGTGGTTTTTGGCGTCTGGAAAAAGGCGATATGGGACCACTATGGGACTAGAGCTCTATTTCGACGCGTAAAAAGCAGGCTCTGACAAGAAGGCTTTGGAGTTTCCAATAAACGAGGGTGAAATTCCTGCGTTTCAGCGGTTCCCTTTGATTATGATTCTGCGCGATAGTGGCGTTTTGTTATCGCCTTCAGGAAGAGCTACTTACCTGGAAGCTCATCGGCAGTTCAACGCAGGGAAGCGCAGTGAAGACAGTTGTCACGATGGTTCTATTCTTGGGGTTGTGCGGCTGCGGTTCCAACTTTCGCAGCTCTGCGCCGACACTCTGGACAGATGGCATCATGCTGGAGCAGAAGAAGGTCACCGTAGATGATCAACACGCCAAAGTGATCATGCAGGCATCAGGCGATACGGCCAACCCAGTCGATTTTGAAGTCGTCCGAGGTAACGACCCGGATACACGTCCCGATCAACTGGGGACAGTAGTCAAACCGTTTCGCAGTAAAGTCGGCGCATGGTTCAGTCGTCTCAACAGCGCGGTCTCCAAGCATTTCCCCCAGCTGGAAATACAGGCCGACCCCGGCCAGATTTTGCAAGTGGGCGGGTCATCGACGATCAATAGCCGGATTCCGGCACCGGGTTATCGGACGCTTTACAACGAAGACTATGTATTCAACCAGTCGAAGAACAAGTTTGAGAAAAAGGTAACCGCCAATCCGACCGTCTCGTCGTATTACACCTGTGGGCCGATCACAAGTGCCTTTATTCCCGAGAAGCAAAAGGTCTATCTGGCGGAGTTTGTCTTCGTAGATCGGGGGGAAGGGTGTGAACTGCAGGTCTATGACATCACTCAACCCGAACTACGTGTCCCGGTTGTTACCATCAAGGGCACGCAGCCCTCGTCCCGCAGGTCGTACAGCTCCCCATAGGCTCTGTAGGAAACCTGTTTGATCGCCGCTCGGCGAGTTTTCGTAACGACCCTAATGAGCTTGAGAGGCACCTTGGTAGAAGGTGTGATGCTTGGCAAAACGTAGGTGTTGCTGTTGATCCGGAAACGGCCCCAAATACCGAAATTTCACTGACCTGAGCTGAAGCTTCGACTCTCTCCTTCACCGCCAAATTCGAACTTATGTGCATCCAGCCACCCGGGCACTCAGTCATGTACGTATTCAGCAATAGCGCCTTCACCTGCGTCTCCCAGTCTCAAGCCTCGATCAGGATCGAACGACTCGTTCAGTCTATTCACCGTTCGTGACTTCTGGGTTGCGCATCGGTAGCCTAGTTATCGTTAATTCTTTTACACCGAACTATCGCCATCAAGCTGATCTCCAGAGGACAAAGGACTGCCCCATGATTCCCACTCAAGACTTAGTCGTGTTCATTGCCGCCGCGCTGCTCATGGTACTCACCCCCGGGCCGAACATGATCTACCTGATTTCCCGCTCGATCTGCCAGGGCCGCAGAGCCGGCGTCACTTCTTTGCTGGGGGTGGTGGCGGGTTTCTTCGTGCATCTATTTGCTGCCGCCGCAGGTTTGACCGCAGTGTTCCTCGCCGTACCGATGGCCTATGAAGTGCTGAAATGGGCCGGTGCGCTGTACTTGGGGTGGCTGGCATGGCAAGCGCTCAAACCCGGGGCTCGCTCGCCGTTCGAGGCCCAGCAGCTGCCGCCGGACTCGTCGAAGAAACTGATCCTGATGGGGTTTTTCACCAGCGCCCTGAACCCGAAAATCGCGGTGTTCTACCTGTCGGTATTTCCGCAGTTCATCAACCCCGAGCACGGTTCCGTGTTCACCCAGAGTATCGTCCTCGGCCTGACCCAGATCAGCGTAAGCTTTTCGGTCAACCTGCTGATCGCGCTGTTCGCCTCCGGGATTGCCGCGTGGTTCGTCCACAACCCATTGTGGCTGGCGGTGCAGCGCTACTTCATGGGGTTTGTGCTGGCGGGGCTCGCGGTACGTTTAATGCTCGAACAGCATCGTACTGCGTGATTTCCTGATCGTCCCCACGATCCAGATGCACACCCTGGCTGCGATTTAAAAAGGCCCTGTCTCTCAATGAGAGACAGGGCCTTTTTTCGGGGCTGTTGCCAACAAATCCATCCCGGGAAAATCCGCTGCGAAAGCCGTTTTGTCGGAGACTCCGTCCCGTCTTCGACGCCGCGCGATGTGTTTAACGCTAAGCGTTGGGTGCCGGAGGCCCGAAAGCTGAATTCAGGTGTATCAGTTGGCTGATGGTCTGGCCGACCTTGCTCACGGCCATTTCGATTTTTCGATTAGGTGCGTTGGCGAAGTTGAGCCGAATGCAGTTGCGGTATTTGCCGGCCGCCGAAAAGATGTTGCCGTTGGCGACTTGTACGTCCTGGGCTTCGAGCAGGCGGTTGAGGGAATAGGTGTCGAAATCTTCCGGCAGTTCGACCCACAAGGTAAAGCCGCCCTGCGGCTGGCTGACGCGGGTGCCCGCCGGGAAGTAACGGCTGACCCATTCGGTCATCAGGTCGCTGTTGCGTTTGTATTGCTTGCGCATGCGTCGCAGGTGCAGCAGGTAGTTGCCCTTGGCGATGAATTCGGCGACGGCTAGTTGTGGCTGGGTCGCGGTGGTGCCGGAGCCGATGTATTTCATGTACAGCACTTGTTGCAGGTAGCGCCCCGGTGCAATCCAGCCGACGCGCAGGCCGGGCGCCAGGGTCTTGGAAAATGAACTGCACAGCAGCACGCGGTTGTCTTCGTCAAAGGACTTCAGCGTGCGCGGCCTTGGATAACGATGGGACAGGTCGCCATAGATGTCGTCTTCAATGATCGGCACATCGAAGCGTTGGGCCAGGCGGATCAGGGTGCGCTTGCGGTCGTCGGGCATGATGTAGCCCAGCGGATTGTTGCAGTTGGCGGTCACCTGGATGGCTTTGATCGGCCACTGTTCGAGGGCCATTTCCAGGGCTTCCAGGTTGATGCCGGTCACTGGATCGGTGGGAATCTCCAAGGCCTTCAAACCGGTGGCATTGAGGATTTGCATCATCCCGTGGTAGCTCGGCGAGGCGATGGCAACGATGTCACCCGGCACGCAAATCGCCCGGATGGCGGTTGACAGGGCTTCCTGGCAACCGCTGGTGACGATGATCTCGGTTGGGATCAGGCGGCAGCCGGAGTCGATGGCCAGCCGGGCGATTTGTTCGCGCAGGACCGGCACGCCCTGGATGTGATTGTATTGCAGGCTTTGGCTGTCGCTGCGCCGATTGATGCGCGCCATGGCGGTGAGCAGCGGCTTGAGGGTAGGGGCGGTGACATCCGGCATGCCGCAACCCAGTTGCACGACGTTGGCGCTTTGTTCGAAGCGCATTAGCTCCTGCACCATGTCCCACTGGGAAATGTCCACCGGCCGCAAGGTCGGGCGGCCCATCTGCGGCAGTTCCGGTATGCGTCGGTCGGCCGGCACGAAGTAACCGGACTTGGGGCGCGGTATTGCCAGCCCGGAACATTCAAGTACGCGATAGGCCTGTTGCACGGTGGTCAGGCTGACGCCGTGTTCCTGGCTTAGCGTGCGCACAGAGGGCAAGCGCTCGCCGGGTCCATAAAGGCCCTGCTCGATGCGGCTGCTGATGAATTCGGCGAGGTTCAGGTAGAGAGTCATGGCTCTGACTGTAGCGCGTCATCTGTAACTTAAGAAGCTACAGATTGGACTTATTTTGAAATATTTTTCGCAAAAAAAAGCAAACTGTATTAAAAAAAATAGCCCGAGCTGTATCTGCAATACACCCAGACACCTTGGGATGATAGCGCCCCTGGGGTCCGCGAATGTCCAGTCAAGGCAGCACCCCATGTCTTAGGAAAAATCCTACAAATTCAGACGTCTGGCAGCGGCTTAGCACGCTTCCGGCATATGAGCAGCGATTACTGACGAGGATGAAGGCGGCATGACTGCAAGGATGACACTCACTCCGCAAATGGCTGAATACGAGCAAAAGTTCACGGATGGCGGCGAAGTTCGTTGGTTACCGTATTTGATGTATTTCCATCCGGCCAATCACCGCTCACCGGTGGTCAACACCGACAGTTTGGGCTTCCGCTACTCCGAATCTCTGGGCGTCGAGTATTCGGCGGCCGATTGCGACAAAAGCGGCAGTGTTCGCCTGTTGGCTGGCAGTTCTACGGTATTCGGTATCGGTGCCAGTTCCGACAGTTGCACCTTGTCTTCGCGCCTGTCGGCGAACGATCCGCGCGGTCAGCGCTGGCTGAACTTCGGCGGTCGCAGTTTCAACTCAACCCAGGAACTGATGCTCTTCACGCTCAACCGTCACCTGCTGCCAAAGGTGGATGAGATCGTGCTGTTTTCCGGGTTCAACAACCTCGGCCTGGCACGCCAGCCAAAGGAGTACCGTGGCGAGCACGGGGCCTTTTTCAACTGCCATCAGTTCTTCAATGCGTTCGCGCCCGAGCAGCCAACGCACAGCTCGTGGAGCCTGACCAACCTGTTTGGCAAGACCCAGGAGCCAGAGCCACCGGCTCCGCCGTCGATGGGAGAGCAGATCGACTACGCGGCCAACCTGACGCTGCAACAATTGGATATCTGGCGCGCCCTGGCCAAGGATATGGGCGCGAAGCTGACCTTCATTTTGCAACCGCTGGCCGGCTGGATTCGGGCAAAAGGTTGCAGTGAAGAGGAGCAACTGTTTGCCGAACTGGATCAGGCCGGAAATTTCACTGAGATGTATGGCGATATTTTGCAGACCCGTGTGCGTGAAGCCTATGCCGCGCAATTGCGCGAAGGGGCGCACAAAATGGGTGTGGGCTTTGTCGATATCACGCCGTTGATGACTGAAGCGCTGGGCCCGAATGACTGGCAGTTCGTCGACCGGATTCACTTCACCGACAAAGGCAATGACCTCGTTTCAAAGCTCATTCTTGATGCCACTCACTAAAAGGAAACTGTGATGAAATCGATCAGAAAATTTATCCAGCGCCTCTTCGGTAAAAAGAAGAAAAAGCCGGATTCCTCCATTTATCCGATGTTCTGACGCTTGCTTATTAACGTCACTTGCTCTGAACAGGATGTTGGCAATGGATGGCTCGGTTTCAAATCGCGCAAGGGCGGGGGATGTGTGGCGCCAGCTGTATCGCTCGGCGATCAGTCCCGAAAGCTTCCTGGATGACGTGCATCTCAAAAGCCTGATGCAGGCGTGCGTGCCGGCTACCGGTGAAGCCAGTCCTGGCTTGTGGGAGCTGGCGCAACAGATCGACCGCTGGCGGGTCGAACAGGGCACGGCCTATAGCGCCGTGGCCGCTGCCGCTGCGCAACACGGGAATGCCAAGGCATTTGCCCAAGCGCTGGCTATTTACTCGGCGCCGATGGCGTCGATTCTGGGTTGCTGGCTGCAAGGCATGAGTGCGCCCGGGGTCTTCGAAGACAATGCACAGCTGAAAATCATGCAGCTGTTTGCTCATGACGTCGGCGTGGGGCGTCCCCAGGCCTCACGCGCCGATCACTTCAAGGCGTTGCTTGGTCAGCTGGAGCTGAAGTCCTATGCGGTAGCGCCTTTCGAACTTTCGATGTTACCGGACTTAAGCGATGAGGCCTTTGAGTTGCCCGCGCTGTTGCTGGCCCTCAGTCGTCGCAGCGATGAGTTTGGCGATGTGCTTTGCGGCATTGATTGGGCGCTGCGGACGGTTGGCCTTTGCCCTGGCTGGGCCGTCTTGGGGCAGATTGAAAACCTGCCGTTGGACGCCCGGCGGCTGGACTTGAGCGAGCCGTTCGGGGGGCTGGACGAGACCTCGCCGCTGGCGATCGCGCAGTGGATCAGCAAGCAGGTCGCCGCTCAAGGCGAAGCCCGGCATACCGAATTGATAAGGGGCGCCACCTGGTTGTTCTCGGCGCTGCGGCGCTGGAATGCCCAGCTCTACAACGCGGCACTGGCAGCCTCGTCACCGCAGCATGCGATGGCACAACTGATCCAGCGGCTGGCTCGGGTTGGTGCGGTTTATCACCAGAATTACCTGGTGGAAGGACGTAGCCTTTCCGAGTGGCTCAAGGATGCGCAAACCGATCCGTTGCCGCTGTTGGACGTCCTGTCGCGCAGCCGCTTGATCGTGCCCGGCAATGCGCAAAAAAGTATCCTGGTCACCAGCCTGGTTGCGCCGACCGGGCGCATGTTCCGGATCTTCAGCGACGCCGACCTGAGCGTGATTCGTAAATGGATCGACTGGCTGCCCCAGGCAGCACACAGCGAACCCTTGCCTCGCCAGTCAATCATCAACCCTACCGATGCAGGCGCTATCCACACCCTGGCCGAAACCCGCCACGCGTCTCTCGGTCACTGGCCGCAAAGCCTGCGCGAGGCCTATTTTGTCTTGCAGGGGCGCGCGCTCGGGCCAACCACCCAAGCCTTTGCCCACGCCTACGTGACGCGATGGCTGGAGCGCTCAAGCCGTTCGCTGGAGACTTCCGGGCGTCGGCTACCAGAGTACTGGGGCGCGAACGTGTTGCGCTCCTGGTTGCTGGACAAACATGACCAGAACGGCGAGCAGTTCGATGAAAGCGACCCGGAACAAATGCCGACCCGCGAAGAAATTGTCGAGTCGACCCTACAGTTGGCGCCCCTGACGCTAATCGACGGCGCTTGGTTGCAGGGTTTCACCGACCTTGACCTGGCGTCCTCGCCTATTGGCTATGCGCTGTTTCAAACCTATTGGGATGAACTGGGCAACGGCGTTTACGCATTGAATCATCCAAAGATTTATCGCGACGGTTTGCGTCAGATGGGGCACGAGCTGGCACCGACCGGCAGTCGTGAGTTTGCCCAGGACCCGCGTCTGGACGAGGAGTCGTTCCGCTTGCCGGTGTATTGGCTGTGCCTGGGCAAATTGCCGGTGACGTTTATGCCGGAGACGCTCGGCATGAACCTGGCGATGGAATTATCCGGCGTGGGCGGCAGTTACCGTTTGGCGCGGCGTTTCCTGCGCCATTACGGTTTCAGCACGGCCTTCGTGGATTTGCACAACACCATCGACAACGTTTCCACCGGGCACTCGGCCTGGGCCGCCGATGCGATTGACGCCTACATGCGCAAGATTGCCGCAGGTGGCGCGCAGTCGTTGGCCGAGCACTGGCAGCGGGTGCGGGTGGGCTATGAGTCCCTGGCACCGATGCCGGGCAAGTGGACTTCGGTGTTGCGCCGGCTGGGAGTCGGGTCCGCTGGGGGCGTATTGCCGCGGGCCGGACGCCGGGCCTCGTCGCAACAGCTCTTCCACCATTTGCCGATTACCCGCGAAACATTGGAAGAAGTGGCCGGCTAATAAAAACTACAAGGAGCAACACATGTCTCTGGTCAATGTGCACAACGAGTGGGATCCCCTCGAAGAGATGATTGTCGGCGTCGCCCATGGCGCGCGGGTACCACTGCCTGATAAAGGCTTGTTCGCCCTCGACTATAGCGAGCACCACACCGATCAAGAGGACATTCCTTCCGGCCCGTACCCAGAGCAAGTGATCGAGGAAGCCACTGAGGACCTCGATGCCTTCGCCGCGTTCCTGGTCTCCCACGGCGTGACGGTGCGCCGGCCGGAGACTTCCGATCACGCAGCGGTATTCGGGACTTCCGAATGGCAAACCGATGGTGAATACAATTACTGTCCGCGCGATGTGTTGCTGCCGATCGGCCAGACCATCATCGAAGCGCCGATGGCCTTGCGTAGCCGGTATTTCGAACCCTTCGCCTACCGCAAGCATGTGCAGGATTATTTCGCCAGCGGCGCCAACTGGATCTCGGCACCCAAGCCGCAATTGGCCGATTCCACTTATCGGGTCAACCCCTCCGAGGGGTCGATCATCGCCAACGACGAGCCCATTTTCGATGCCGCCAATGTGCTGCGGATCGGGCGCGACATTCTTTACCTGGTGTCACGCAGCGGCAATCAGCAGGGTTACGAATGGCTCAAGCGTGTGCTCGGCGATCAGTATCGGGTGCACGCGGTCAGCGGGATTTATGACGGCACGCACCTGGACACGACCATCACCCTGGTGCGTCCAGGGCTGGTGGTGTTGAACCCCGAGCGAATTCGCGAAGACCAGGTTCCGGAAATTTTCAAAAACTGGGACATCATCTGGTCGCCGGAAATGGTCGATACCGGTTATTGCTGGTCCTACCCGCGCGCGTCGATCTGGCAGGGCATGAACTTCATCATGGTCAACCCGTCGCTGGCGGTGATCAACGACCAGCAGGTTCCGTTGATCCGCGCGTTGGAAAAACATGGTGTTGATGTGGCGCCATTGAAGATGCGCCATGCCCGCAGTCTGAGTGGCGGTTTCCATTGTGTGTCGGTCGACATCCGTCGGCGCGGGACGCTGGAAGATTACCGTTGATAAGGGGGTGACGATGCAAACCCTGGATTACTACTCGATCATTTTGTTTGTCATCGCCACCTGCGTCACGCCGGGGCCTAACAACGTCATGTTGATGTCGTCGGGAGCTAACTTTGGCATCGGGCGCACGATGCGCCACGTGGCGGGGATCAATATCGGTTTTCCACTGATGCTGATTGCCGTCGGAGTGGGGGCCGGAGCGGTTTTTCAACAGTACCCCAGGCTTCACGATGCGTTGCAGGTAGTGGGTGCGCTGTACCTGTTGTACCTGGCCTACCAGATCGCCAGCGCGCCGACCGTGGACCTTGACGACAAGTCTGGAAAGCCCTTGGGCTTCACCCACGCGGCATTGTTTCAGTGGATCAACCCCAAGGCCTGGGTGATGGCGGTGGGTGCCGTGCTGACGTATACCTCGCCGGCCGATGCCTACGGTTTTCAGATTTTGCTGATCGCGCTGCTGTTCTTTTTGTTCGGCTCGCCGTGCTCGATGGTCTGGGTGTTTTTTGGGCAATACCTGCGGCGCTTCTTGACTTACCCGCAGCGTTTGAAGGCGTTCAACATCACCATGAGCCTGGTGCTGGTGGCGTCATTGATACCGGTATTGAAAAGCTTGCCGTTCGGCGAGTGGTGGTCTTGAAGGTATTTATAAAGGCAAGAGTTACCGAGAAGCCAGTAGATGCGGCTGGCGGAAGGGATTCCATGTATTGGCATGATGCTAAGAGGATGCACGTTTAAATGGCTATTTATGTATTAGGGATCTCTGCCTTCTATCACGACAGTGCTGCTGCCCTGGTGAAAGATGGCGTCCCGGTTGCAGCTGCCCAGGAAGAGCGTTTCACCCGCGTGCGGCACGACGCGGCATTTCCGGCCCAGGCGATTCAGTATTGCCTGGATGCCGAGGGTATTACCCTGGATGACCTGGAGGCCGTGGTCTATTACGAAGACCCCCAGGAGAAGTTCTCACGGGTCATTTCCTCCTTTGCCAGTGGCGGCATCGGTGGCGCGCGAACGTTCATCAACGCGATGCCGGAATGGATTCGTTGGAAGTGGAACGTACTCAAGTTCGTCGATGAAAAACTCGAAGAGCTGGAGCGGGGCAAAGCCCCGCGCACCCAGGCGTCCCAGCACCATCGCTCCCACGCCGCTGCGGCGTTCTACCCGTCGCCCTTCGAGAACGCCGCGGTACTGTGCATCGACGGTATCGGCGAATGGCACTCGACCACTATCTGGCAGGGCGAAGGCTCCAGGCTTGAGCTGAAGAACTCGATTTCGTACCCGCATTCGGTGGGCCTGTTCTATTCGGCGATGACCTATTACTGCGGCTTCAAGGTCGATTCCGGCGAATACAAACTGATGGGCCTGGCGCCTTACGGTCAGCCGATCTACGCCGACAAGATTCGCGATGAGCTGATTAATATCCGCCCTGACGGCTCGTTCACCCTGAACATGAAGTACTTCGAATACCTGCGCGGCGAGCGCATGGTGGGCGAGGCCTTTGAAGAGCTGTTCGGTGGGCCGATCCGTAAACCGGAAAGCCCGATCTCCCAGCGTGAATGCGACCTCGCGGCTTCGGTCCAAAAAGTCACGGAAGAGGTGGTGCTGGGGTTGGCGACCGCTGCGGTCAAGCAGACCGGTCAGCGTAATCTGTGCCTGGCCGGAGGCGTGGCGCTAAATTGCGTGGCCAACGGTGTGCTCAGCCGTTCCGGGCGTTTCGACTCGATCTGGATCCAGCCGGCGGCCGGCGATGCCGGTTGCGCGCTGGGGGCGGCGATGGACTATTCGGTCAAGCATACCGGGCGTCCACACCTGACCGGGAGCAAGACTGACGCCATGAGCGGTAGCCTGCTGGGGCCAGGATTTGGCGACGAAGAGATCGAAGCGTTCCTGCGCGAAAACAACTACCCCTACACCCGCTACGAGGATGCCCAGCTGTATGACCAGGTCGCCAGCCGCCTGGCTGACGGTGCGGTAGTCGGCTGGTTCCAGGGGCGTATGGAATTTGGTCCGCGGGCCTTGGGCGCACGTTCGATTCTCGGCGATGCACGCAACCCCGAGATGCAGCGCACCATGAACCTGAAGATCAAGTATCGCGAATCGTTCCGGCCATTTGCGCCAGCGGTCCTGGCTGAAGACGCCAAGACCTATTTCGATATCTGTGAAAGTAGCCCGTACATGTTGATGGTTGCGCCGGTGACCGACTCGATCAAATCCGAGACTTCGCTCAAAGAGGGCGGTCCCGCGCGTGGGTTGGGCAGCATCAACAATATTCGCTCGCAGTTGCCGGCGGTGACTCACGTCGACTTATCGGCTCGGGTGCAAACCGTGACCGAAGAAAATAACGCACCGTTCACACATCTGTTGCGCAGTTTCAAAGCGCGTACCGGTTGCTCGGTGTTGGTCAACACTTCGTTCAACGTGCGTGGCGAACCCATCGTGTGCAAGCCGCAAGAGGCTTATGCCTGCTTCATGCGTACGGAAATGGACGTGCTGGTGCTCGGCCGTTTCGTGCTTGAGCGTCCTGGTCAGCCAGCGTTCGTTGAAGAAGTCGACTGGCGCAGCGAAATCCCGCTGGATTGATGTTCACCTTCAACAATAAGGAGATTTTTTCGTGCTCAGGTTCCTCGCGTTTCTTATGTTCATCGTTGTACTGCTGCCCATTGGACTGACCCGCTCGGTCTTTCACTCATCCCGTTTTGGCCGGAATTTTCACCTGGCCCCGACGGCATGGGATCATCCGGCAAAGGGAAAATAGCCCCAACAGCCCAAGGACTCACGCCCATGTCAAAGGTCATTTACAAAAACCTGAACACCTCACCGATCCTCGCCGTCAAAGGGGCCGGTGTCTGGCTTGAGGATGCTTCAGGCAAGCGTTACCTCGATACCTGTGGTGGCGTAGCGGTGTCGAGTCTTGGGCATGCGCATCCGCGTATCGCGGCAGCTTTCGAGCGCGAAGCGAAAAAGCTCGCCTGGGCCCATGCCGGCAGTTTCACCACGGCAGCCGCCGAAGAACTGGCTGAACAGCTGGTGGACGCTTCCGGTGGCTTGGCGCGGGCGCAGTTTCTGTCGGGTGGTTCGGAGGTCATGGAGTTGGCGATGAAAATCGCCTACCAATATCAATGTGAGCGTGGCTTGCCCACCAAGTCGACGTTCATTTCGCGGCGCCAGAGCTATCACGGCAGCACCTTGGGCACCCTGAGTATTTCCGGGAATGCCCAACGTCAGTCGGTGTTCGGGCCACTGTTGCCGCCCGCTGAATTTGTTTCGCCGTGTTATGCCTATCGCGAACTGCGCGTAGGCGAGAGCGAAGAGCAGTACGCCACGCGTCTGGCCCAGGAGCTGGACGACAAAATCAACGCGCTGGGCAGCGAAAATGTCGCCGCGTTCTTCGCTGAAACCGTTGTCGGCTCGACCAACGCGGCGGTTCCTCCCGTCCCCGGCTACTTTCGCAAAATCAAGGAAGTCTGCGAGCGTCACGACGTTCTGCTGATCCTCGATGAAGTGATGGCGGGCATGGGCCGCACCGGCCAGATGTACGCCTATGCCGACGACGGGATCGTGCCGGACATGGTGGCCGTGGGCAAAGGTCTTGCGGCCGGTTACATGCCTATTTCAGCGTTGCTGGTTAGCGACCGGGTGCATTCGGTCATGGCCCAGGGTTCCGGGGTGCTGGGCAACGGCCAAACCCATGTCAACCACCCGCTGGCGTGCGCGATTGCTTTGGAAGTACAGAAGGTCATCGCTGAAGAAAACCTGTTGGCAACGGTTCGCACCCGTGGCGAGCAATTGCGCAGTTGGCTCAAGGAAAGCCTGGCTGATGTTGAGACCGTCGGCGATGTGCGGGGCCGTGGTTTGTTTGTCGGCCTCGAGTTCGTCGAAACCCGCACGGGTAAAGAGCCGTTTCGTGGTGGCGGGGCGTATGCCGCCGCCCTCAAGCAGGAAGCCTTGAGACGCGGTCTGCTGATCTATCCCGGCAGTGGAACCGTCGATGGCACTCACGGCAATCATGTGCTGTTTGCGCCGCCCTTTATTTCCAGTGAGGCCGAAGTCGCCGAGATGGTCGAACGTTTCAGTGCAGTTGTAAGGGCCGTCGGTCAATGACGGTTCGCCCTTTTTGCGCAGGCGTGAGCACGTTCGCGACAGTCGCTCAGCGCTTGCCGGTTTCACCGTTACTACTCGTTGATGGGGAATAGAAGATGCAGATGATTGAGCCATGCAAGGACAAAGTCCTCCTTTCGGTGTGCACCATGGACTGGTGCGATCACGGAGTCGAGTTCGCCAAAACCGTGTTTTCCAACCTTGAAGTGTTCTGCTGGGATCCCGGCGATCCTTATCCCTATCACCTGGATGACTGGGAAGGCGATTGGATCATTTCCTATCGCGGCGACTTTATCTTCCCGGAAAGTATCTATAAGAACGCCCGCAAGGGCGCGATCAACCTGCACCCGGCTCCGCCAAAATACCGTGGGCTGGGCAGCCAGCACTATGCGATTTACTACAACGATGAAACCTACGGTTCGACTTGCCATCACCTGGCGCCATCGGTCGACAGCGGGGAAATCATCCATGTCGCGCGCTTTAACGTTGCTCCGGCCGAGACGGCGTCTTCGCTCCGTTTGCATGTGGGCGCGTATTGCTTGCAGCAGTTTATTCATCTGCTCACCGATTACATCCTGCAAGGGCGGTCGTTGCCGGTTTCACCGGAGCGCTGGGGCGAGCGGCTGTACAAGCAATCCGAGCTGAAACCCTGGATGGAAAAAATTCGCGCCCAGGAGCCCGATCATCGTTGCTTCAAATAAGTGCTTTTTTTGGGGGGGGCTTCAGGCCGATAGCGGCCTGAAGGGTGTGCATTGCGCGCGTTGGTGCGACTGATAAGAGACCGTCATATGTTTGATCTTTCGAGCTTCGGAGCCGCGCTGGCGGTCTACGTCATCGGCACCGCCAGCCCCGGTCCGGGTAACCTGGCGATTGCCAATACCTCCCTGAATTTTGGGCGTACGCCCGGGCTGGCGTTGGCGGCGGGGGTCATTTCCGGTTCGCTGTGCTGGGGGGCAATGACCGCGGCTGGGGTATCGGCGTTGCTGCTTTCCTACACGCAGATTCTGGTTTGGCTGAAAGTCCTTGGCGCCTGCTATTTGTTCTTTTTGGCCTACAAGTCGATTCGCGGTGCACTGGCACACAATGCCACCACGGTTGCGCGAGCTCGCACCAAACAGACCAGGAACATTGGGTATTATTTGCAAGGACTGGGTATTCACCTCACTAACCCAAAAGCTGCCTTGACCTGGTTCACCGTGACCACGGTCGGGCTTAGCGCGAATGCACCGGCCTGGGCCAGTTTTGTCCTGGTGGCCGGTTGTGCCGTACTCGGGTTTCTGATCTTCAGTACTTACGCCTTGGCGTTTTCAGCCCATTCGGCTGAACCGTTTTTCACTCGAACGCGAAAATCGTTCGGGATGATCTGCGCAGCCTTCTATTCGATCGTTGCCATTGGGTTTATCAGCTCGTTGTTTTAATGCTGATGCAAAAACCGGATGTCACGCCGCATTCTTCACGCCTTCCTGACCCCGACGCCAAAGGCGGTGGTGTCCAGCTGAATTTGGACTGCACCCCAACGGTTAGACATAACCGATGGGGTGTTCCATGGGAAAGTACACAGGGCAGGCAATGCGTTCAGCGGTAGGTGGATCAGCGTTGGCGATCCGCGAGAATGCTTACGCTGGCATTGTCCAGGATTGCAGCGTGTAACCCTCTTGGCTCAACTCGGTGCGCACCTCTTCCAGCAGGCGTTCCAGCTGCGTCGGGTCGGAATAGGCACTGCTTGGAATCAGTTTGCGACAAATACGCGTGTTGGCCGGGTCGATGACGCTCAGGCTCAGTTCGCCATTACCGTCTTGCGGAGCCCAGGCGACACATTGAAAAGGTTTGAATGCGTGGCTGGCAATCAAAAGTGCTTCGTTGATGCGGAACGGGGTGATCACGGGTCGTCTCTCCTTGTACCCAAACAAATAATGTGTCGCCAACTTTCATTGCTTTACATAACTGCCTGGCGCCGGCTCCAGAGGCGGGAATTTTTCGTTCCCGGTGTGCGCAACCGCGGGTTGGCGCTCGCCGGAGTGTCCCGCCAGCCAGTTGAACCAATCATTCCACCAGCTACCGGGTTGCTGCTCGGCATTCTTGAACCAGGTCTCCGGGTTTTTCGTGACCCGATTGTTGGTCCAGTAATGGCGCTTCTGCTTGGCGGGTGGATTGATGACACCGGCGATATGCCCGGAAGCGCCCAGTACAAAACGCTTGGTCCCGGAGAGCAGGTTGGTACTGGCGTAGGCGCTTTTCCAGGGCACGATGTGATCGTCATGGGTGGCGAGGATGTAAGCGGGAGCGTCGATTGCACGCAAATCCAGCTTGACCCCACAGCACTCAAGCTCACCTGATTTCAAATCGTTCTGCAGATAGGTGTGGCGCAGGTACCAGCAGTACATCGGGCCCGGCAGATTGGTGCTGTCGTTATTCCAGAACAGCAAATCAAGCGGAATCGGCTTCTGCCCCTTGAGGTATTTGTCGACGTTGTAGTTCCACCACAGCTCGTTGGGGCGCAGCAGGGAGAAGGTATTGCCCATGTCCTCGCCACGAAACAGGCCGATGGGGCCATTCATGCCGCCGATGGTGCGCTCTCGATAGGCCACCAGTTCTTCGTCGACGAAAATGTCGATGGGACCGGTATCCAGGTAATCAAGGAACGTGGTCAACAGGCTCACGCTGGCGATCTCTCGATCACCACGTGCAGCCAGTACGGCCAGCGCGGTGCTCAACAGGGTGCCGCCGATGCAGAAACCCACGCAATTGAGTCGCTGCTCGCCACTGATCTCACGGGTCACTTGCAGGGCGTCGATTACCCCGTGCTCAATCAGGTCATCCCAAGTGGTGCCCGCGTGCTCCTCGTCAAAGTTGCGCCAGGACATCAGGAATACGGGATGTCCCTTTTCCAGCAGATGGCGGACCATCGAGTTGTCCGGGCGCAGATCAAGGATGTAGTACTTGTTGATCGACGGCGGTACGACGAATACCGGATGTCGGTACTGGGTCTCGCTTTGCGGGTAGTACTGAATGAGCTGGAAGAGGTGATTCTCGAAGACGATTTCGCCCGGGGTATTGGCCAGGTCGACGCCAACCTTGAAGGCACCGCTATCACACTGGCGCATTTTGCCTTCGTTCATGTCGCTGGCCAGATGCTGCAGACCGGTGAGCAGGCTGGCACCTTTAGTCTCAACCGCACGCTGGAGCGCATCAGGGTTACTGACCAGAAAATTGCTGGGTGCACTGGCGGCAATGGCTTGCTCCACCAGATAGCGCAGGCGTTGGCGCGGTTTCTTGTCGTCGATCAGCAGCTTGTCGAGCAGTTTCAGGAGAAAGCTGGAGTTGAGCAGGTAAAACGCAGCGAGGGAGCCGAACACCGGCTCACTCCAGTTGCCGCTGGCGAAACGTCGATCATCGAAGCTGAAGGATTGGCCGGTCAGCAGTTTTTGGCCGAGTTGGCCCCATTCAACCTGGTAGTCCGCTTGAAGGCTGTCCAGCGTTTCGCGAGGCAGCTCGAACCAGGCGCTGTGCTCATGTCCGGAAAACCAGGGATTAGTGCTGACCCATAGGCGCAATTGTTGCACTGCCAAGGACGCGATGAACGGAACCTGGCCTGACCAATAGGTCTTGAATGTATGCGCGTTGTTGTCCATTAGAGTTCCTTGCCCATACCGATGAGCCGGGCAGAAAAAAGCCGCGCTTTGCCGGACTCCGGCGTAGCGACGGCAGGAATGCGGGCAGTTTTGTTTGACGCCAGCCTGATGCGCGGACCAAGTTCCCAGGTCCGCGCATTGGCTACTCGGATGCCGTTGGTTAGCGCTCGATAGCCAGGCCGACGCCTTGTCCGCCACCGATGCACAAAGTGGCCAGACCCTTCTTGCCGTCGCGACGGATCAGTTCGTGTACCAGCGACACCAGAATCCGTGCCCCCGACGCGCCGATCGGATGGCCAAGGGCGATCGCACCACCGTTGACGTTGACCTTGCTGGCGTCCCAACCCAGCTCTTTGCCAACGGCCAGTGCCTGGGCGGCGAAGGCTTCATTGGCTTCGATCAGGTCCAGGTCCTCGACGTTCCAGCCGGCCTTTTTCAGGGTCAGACGCGTAGCCGGGACCGGGCCGATGCCCATGATCGACGGGTCCACACCGGCGCTGGCATAGGCTTTGATCCGTGCCAGTACCGGAAGGCCCAGCGCTTGTGCTTTAGCGGCGCTGGCCAGCAACAGTACGGCGGCGCCATCGTTGAGGGTCGAAGCATTGCCGGCGGTCACGCTGCCGTCTTTCTGGAAGGCCGGTTTGAGTTTGGCCAAGGCTTGCGCAGTACTGTCGATACGCGGCTGTTCGTCGGTGTCGAAGACCAGTGGTTCGCCCTTACGCTGAGGAATCAGGATCGGGGTGATTTCGCTCTGGAATCGCCCGCCTTCAATGGCAGCGGCGGCCTTCTGTTGCGAGGCGGCGGCGAAGGCATCCTGCGCTTCACGAGAGATCTCGTACTTTTGCGCCAGATTCTCAGCGGTGATCCCCATGTGGTAGTCGTTGAAGGCATCCCACAGGCCATCCTGGATCATGCTGTCTTGCAGTTGCGCATGACCCATGCGCAGACCCGTGCGTGCCTTGGGCAGAACGTAGGGAGCCAGGCTCATGTTTTCCTGACCTCCAGCGATCACCAGTTCCGCGTCGCCGCAACGGATTGCCTGGACGGCGAGATGGACCGCCTTGAGGCCCGAGCCGCAGACCTTGTTCAAAGTCAGGGCAGGCGTGGTATGTGGCAAGCCGGCCTTGATCGCTGTCTGGCGGGCCGGGTTTTGCCCAGCGCCGGCAGTGAGTACCTGGCCGAGGATCACTTCATCAATTTGAGCAGCATCGATACCCGTCTGCTCCAGCAAGCGGCGAATCACTGCGGCACCCAGTTCGGTCGCGGGAATTGCAGACAAAGCACCCTGGAAACTGCCGATGGCGGTACGAGTAGCGGCAACGATTACGACTTCGTTCATGCGTGACCTCATTGAAAAGACAAAATTCGTCGAGCACACCAGGGCATTCATGCCCTGGTTGGGCTTACTGCATGTTCATGCCGCCGTTTACCGAGAAGTCGGCACCGGTGCTGTAGGCGGACTCATCGGAGGCCAGCCAGGCCACGATCGAGGCGATCTCTTCGGGTTGGCCAAGGCGACCCACCGGAATGCCGGCAATCATGCCGTCCAGAATGTCCTTGCGGATTGCCGCCGTCATGTCGGTCTGGATATAGCCTGGGGAGACGGTGTTGACGGTCACGCCCTTGCCGGAAACTTCCCGGGCCAGTGCCATGGTGAAACCGTGGATGCCAGCCTTGGCGGCCGAGTAGTTGGTCTGACCGAACTGGCCACGCTGGCCGTTGATCGACGAGATGTTGATGATCCGCCCCCAACCCTTGGAGAGCATGCCTTCGATGACTTGCTTGGAGGTGTTGAACAAACTGTTCAGGTTGGTACCGATCACCGCGTTCCAGTCTTCCGGGGTGAGCTTGCGGAAGGACGCGTCACGAGTGATGCCTGCATTGTTGACCAGTACGTCGATCGGCCCGAAGTGTTCGCGCACCATCTCAAAGGCCTTGCGGGTCGATTCCCAATCGGTGATGTCGGTTTCGACGCATTCGAATTGATAGCCTGCTGCAAGCTGTGTTGCCATCCAGTCATCCTTGCGGCCGGAATTGGCACTGCAGCCGACAATAACTTTGAAGCCTTCCTTGTACAGACGTTGGCTGATGGCTGTACCAATGCCGCCCATACCACCTGTTACTACCGCAATACGACTACGCGACTCCATATTTCTACTTCCCTTCTTTTTGCGCTGCAGGAGAGAAGATTGTTCGATATCAACGGTTCGTGCGGAAGTGTTGGTAGGTGACGTATTCGTGTCCATCGGTGCCACACAGGCGTTTTAGACGGCTTGCAAAAAATGAGGAGTACCTATACTGGGATCAATACTTGAAATGGAACGGATAATTAATATTCGTGAAACATGGCTGAAATATGTTCAGCGTAGGTCAATATCGGCTCCGGACAGGATGTTCGGTTCCACAGGTTATTGAGGGCGCTATGTATAGAATGAGTTCAGGTTATGCAGGCATGCTGGCGAATACGCTTTTGGCTCAGGGGCTGGACGTTACCGGTCTGTGCCAGGAGGCGGGACTGGACGTCGAGTTCGTGAATAAACCTGGAGCATACTGCGAGCGAAGCGTTATCTATCGTCTTTGGGATCTGGCTGCTCAGGCCTCGGATGATCCGAACATCGGTTTGAAAGCCTACGGGAGCTTCCACCCCGGCGTTTTTCAGATCGTGGGCTACACGATGATGTCCAGTTCGAATCTAAAAAGGGCGCTCGAACGCCTGGTTCGTTTCAGCCCGTTGATCAGTACCGGATTCAGCCTTTTTTTTGTCCAGGAGCAGCAACATTTCCGTCTGGCCAGCCTCGATCATCAGCAATGTGGCTCGGTCAAACCCCGGCAATATACGGATGCAGGCCTGGCTTCGCTGCTGGGTTTCTGCCGCTGGCTGGCGGGTGGCAAGTCGCCGCAGCCGTTGAGTGTAGAGTTCGCTTATCCCGAGCCTGAAGATACGTCGGAGCATCAGCGGCTTTTTGGCTGCCCGCTGCGTTTCGGGGCGGCTTATGACAGCATCCTGTTCGATGGCGAGGAGCTTCTGAGTCCTTTGAGTATGGCCAACGAGGCGCTCGCCGTACTCCATGACAGTTTTGCCGAGGCTCAACTGGACCAGTTGTCCGGCGGCTCTATTGTTGGCAGGATTCGTGCGCTGATTATCGAGCGCTTGAGCCAGGGGCAGGGCCAAGGGCAATGTGATATGGAATCGATTGCGGCGGCACTGAACATCAGCAAGCGAACGCTTCAGCGAGGCCTTGAGAAGGATGGCACGCAATTCAAGGATGTCCTGAACGATGTGCGCCGGCAGCTGGCCGACTTCTATTTGCGCCATTCTCGTTTCAACATGAAGCATGTGACGTATCTGCTCGGCTTTCATGATCACAGCAGCTTCCATAAGGCATGCACCCGTTGGTTCGGCATGCCCCCCGGTCAGTATCGAACCGATGAGTCGTTGTTTGCGCTCGAGGAAGTCGAGGCCGTGCCGGTGCCGGTCCGAGCCATGAACTCCGTCGGTCTGCGCAGAGACCATAAAATTGCAGGCTTCGCCAGCGCCTACGCCGAACGGATACACCGCTAATCCCTATGGCGGGTCATTGAGGCTTTGGACCTTTTGTCGCTTTGCGCTTTGGGGCTTTAACGACGATTGCGGGAGCGGGCAGGGGGACTTCGAGCAGCGTGTGCAGTTCACGCCAGAATTCGCCTTCGGTTCCAGCAGTCGAGAGCAATTCAGGCATTAATTGGCCAACGGCTGTCAGTACCTGTTGGCGTTCCTTGGCCTCGGGTAGCAACAAGGGCAGGCTGCGCAAGCTTTCTTGCGGGTGGGCAAAAACCAGCAGGTTCTGCAATCGGATGGCTTCGCGCAGGGCTGTGGGCTCAGTGCTGTAGTCCTGGACCAGCAAGTGCACCTGCTGGATCAGTTTCTCTATGCTTTCCTTGCCCGCCTTGTCGCTGTTGCGGCCCAACAAAAACAGAATCCGCACCAATGCTTCCAGGGGGCCGCCATGGGGCAGCGCATCCTGCAGGCGTTCGACCAGGGCCTGGTCCTGCTGGTCGGCATGTGCCTGGAGATTTCGCACCGGCTTGTTGCTGGTGAGGGCACCCAGTGCGCCGTAGATTCCGTAAAAACACAGCTCCTGAGTGGCGTCACGCACATCGCGATAAGCATTCAGGGCGTCTTGTATCTGGTTGGAGAACAGCTCTTGCCACGCCAGCAACGGGTTGTCCTGGCGTGCGGGACGACGATCACTGCTCACTTGGGAGGCGGCCCCGGCTAACCACCACAGCGCCGGATTCAGGCTGCTCCATAGCACTTGCTGCTGATGGAAGGGGTGCATCCTGCGCATCAGTTCGGCAATGGGCTCGTTGACGACCTGACGCAGCCACGGGCGTATGAACCCGTCGTAAAACTCGCTGTTGATTTCAGAGGCATGCTCCACCAGAGAAAATTCGCGATCGTCATCACGGGCTGGCTCGACGTCATCATGGATATCAGCGATTCGCCTTGATTCGAAACTCACGCTGTATTGCACGTCACCGCTGCCTGAGGGGGCCGGCAGATCGTCGATCAGCATTTCGTACAGCCCTGTCGGCAGCGCATTGATGGCTTCGACCGCACCGAGCAATCCACGGTGTTCACGCCGCGCCACCTTGCCGGAAACAAAGATGCCCAAATGGCCGATGCTGGCGTGTCGCAGGTAGACGATGGTACGTCCTGCATCATGCAAGGCGAGATCGCTGGGATAGACATCGGCGATCCAGTTCAACGCTTGCTGGGGAGGGGTGATGTTGTCGCCGTAGGAGCAGAACACCACCACCGGTACTTCGATCCGTTTCAGGTCAATACCGGAGCTCTTGCGGCCAAGGCCGCCGGACAACCGGTTGCCGATGAAAAGGTCATCGACAATCATCTCGATCTCTTCGCCATTGAGCAGGGTCGGGCTGCCCCACCAGCGTTCGAAGTCGAGAAAGCGCGCAGCCTCACTGTCGATCTGGCTGAACAACTGGTAGTACTTGCCCCAATAGGTGTTGGCCGGGTCCAGGTTTTCGAAATTGCTGACCAGCCAGGTGCCGTCGAAACGGTTATTGCCCAAGTCGCTGCCCAGGCGAGCCATCCAGCCGCCACCCAGCAGGCCACCGGTGTAACGCATTGGATTGCGTCCATTGACACCGGCCCAGTACGACAAGGGGGCACCATTGATAATGATCAATCCCGGCAGTTCCGGCCGTGTTGCCGCCAATCCCATTAAGGCCCAGCCGGCCTGGCAGTTGCCGATAATGATTGGCTTGCTGTTGGCCGGGTGAAGGGCGCTGACGACCTCGATGAACCGGGCCTGGGCTTCGACGATATCGGCCAGGGTTTGCCCAGGCTGTGGTGAGTGGCTGAAAGAGATGAAATACGTAGGGTGGCCGGCTCTGAGGCTTTCGCCTAATACCGAATCCTGTTTGAAGCCGCCGATTCCCGAGCCATGGCCGCCGCGTGGGTCAATGATGATCACTGGCTGGCCATTGCTGTCGATTTTTTGCTCGGGCCCCAGGAGGATTCGCAGCAGTGAATAGTTGACCGGGCGCGGGAGATCGGCGCCTGCGATCAGGGTTTCATGATCGAACTTGAGCAGCAGCGGATACCCGGCGCGTTCATGGGCCAGCGTATTGTCGCCGCGCTGGCGCAAGGTGTCCCAGAACAACAGGCAGCGTTGGCCAAGGTCGGTGACATATTCCTGCCATTCAGCGGGCGTAGGTTGTCTGAGTTGACCCTGCTTCAGCGGCGCGAGGGTTTTTTCCTGGCGCTGGCGCAAAGCATCAAGGATGTTCAGCGTATTGAGGTGCTGCAGATGACTCAGGTGTTCGAACAGGCCGCGTTGAGAGAAGGGTTTTTCATATTGCAATGCAATAATATCTTCCTGGCCCATGGTGATCTCCTGAGGTTATGCATGCGAAGCAGCGGCCTGCGGCTCATTGATGAACGAGACCTTGGCTGTCCGCTTGATGTCAGGAGTCTATAGCGAATATCAGCAGTGGTGGAAAAACTTTTGTGCGCCGCACAAAAAAACCATTGCCAAAAAAATTTGTGCGCTGCAATATTAAATCTAGCGCGATGACCGGCAGGATCGCTATCGCGTCCTCAGGCCCAAGTCGGCCTTTCAGAATCAGGAGATTCAAGCATGTCTTTTTTCAATTCGGAAAAATTGCAAGACGCTCAGAAAGCCAACCTAGACCTCCTGCAGCAAATCAGCGGTAAAATCTTCTCCAGTGTTGAACAGCTCAGCCAATTGCAGTTCAAGACACTGCAGGCCTCCACCGAGGAGCAGTTCGAAGTCTTTCGCAAGCTGCTGGCGGTCCGTGATCCACAAGGGTTCGCTGAGCTCCAGGCTTCTTTCACCCAGCCAAATGTGCAAGCCGAACGCCTGGCTGAGTTCAATCGCCAGGTGCAAGCGTTGATTGTCGGCACTCACTCGGAAATCACCAAGCTGGCCTCGCGTCAGGTCGAGGCGGGCACCCAGCAGGTGCAAGAGTTCGTTGACGTGATCAGCAAGAATGCACCGGCAGGCTCCGAGCCTGTTGTGGCTGCATTCAAGTCGTCGCTGGCGAATGCCGGTACCGTTTTTGAAAGCGCACAGAAAGCCGTAAAACAGGCTACTGACGTTGCCCAGAGCGGTTTTGAGGCAGCGACCGCAGCAGCCGGCAAAGCTGCTCCAGGTGCCAAGGCTACAAGCGGCAACAAGTAAGTCACATTAGAGCGGTTGAACGGATGGCGATGGGTTTACTCCCCATCGCCATTTTTTTTCGTCCCGCCTCCGGCCCCCGGCTTGCCTGGTGCCATGCCGCCGAACAGGCCGAAGAGGTTCTGAGTGTTCAGGTAGAGGGCTTTTGACTGGTCGACATACTGGCGCATCAAATCCTGCATGACCGGTGCTTGCTGGTGCATGAACTCGCTCCAGGCTTCAGAGGACTGGGCTCCGGTCTGGGACTGGATGTCGATGACCGTCTGGATGCTTTTATCCAGGTAGCTGCCAAGGACGCTCTGATAGGGACCGTAGAACTGGATGATCCCCATCAGCATCTCACTGGAGAATATCGGCTCACCGCCACTTTCGGCTTCCAGAATGACCTGCAGCAAAATACTTCGGGTCAGATCCTCGCCGGTCTTGGCGTCGACCACCTCGAACGGGATTTTATCGACGACCAACTGGCGTATATCCGCAAGGGTCAAATGACTGCTGGTGTGCGTGTCATATAGGCGGCGATTCGGGTACTTCTTGATCAGACGGGTGGTGTTCCGACTGTTATCTGTCATGCGGGGCTACTCATGGCGAGCCTGATTTACAGGCATCTTATCCTACTCTGGCCACTGCTACTCCAATGCGTCGCCTCACGCGGCACGCGCTGGGTGTTCGGAGTAAGAACTTGCTTCGTCATCCCGCACAACGCCGTGTGTTACGCACTTTTTGATTCGCCCGTTGTTCCAGGGAAAAGGCCGTCAGGCTGGGAGGGGGCTACTCAATCCTCGGTTGCAAACAAAAGGCCCGTAGCGATCCACGCTAGGGGCCTTTTGTTTGTGTTTTCTTTTTGCAGGCGTTAACCGAAGTGGCCTACCGCTCGATCGTCTTGCTCCAACGCGCATTCCATTCCGGCCGCCGTTGGTTGACCTGATCCCAATCGATAGAGATGGCCGTCTCAAGGTATTTGTTCATGGCCTCGACCCGGCCCCGGGTCTTGTCGGTGGTTGGGGTTTTCGGGTTGGACGGGATCTGGTCGCCTTCTTCCAGCGCCGGTGCTTGTGCTTGCGGGGTCAACAGGAAGGCCGCCAGTTTCTGCGCCAGTTCCGGTTGGTCGTTGCGGGCAATGGTGCATTCGGCGACGTTGAGTACCACGGCGCCTTCTTTGGGTTGCGCGTATTCAACCGGCACACCGAGCAGTTTCTGGGTGGTGACTTGGGTCGGCGTCAGCGGGAAGATCGCTGCTTCATCGGTTTGCACCATTTCGGAAATCTTCGCCGAGCTGGCAATGTATTCCAGCACGTTGGGGCCAACGGTTTTTGGCCAGGTTTTGAAGCCCGGCTCGACGTTGGATTCGTTGCCGCCCTGGATGCGGTTGAACATCAGGAAGCCGTGCAGGCCGAAGGTCGACGAGGCCAGCGACTGGAACACCACCTTGTCTTTAAAGCGGCTGTCGGCCAAATCCATCCATGAGGTTGGCGGGGTCCAGCCCTTTTCCTTGAACATTCGCGTGTTGTACGCGAGACCGGTCACACCCAGTGTGACGGCGACGGCCTCATCCTTGATCCTGGCTTTTGCCGGAATGTCCGCCAGTGGCGGGCTGTCCTGCAGCTTGTCGCACAAGCCCATGGAAATGGCGCGATACATGATGCCGTCGTCGAGGAACATCACATGCATTTGCGGGTTGTCTTTGCTGGCCTGGACCTTGGCCAGAATGTCCGAGGAAGTGCCGGGTACGATCACCACCTTGACGTGATTGGCTTTCTCAAACGCCGGCAACACTTTGTCGGCATAGACACGTTCCATGGTGCCGCCGTTCATGCCCAGATACAGCGTCGGCTCGGCATGTGCCGGGGCCGTGAGCAGCAGGCTGGCCAAGGGCAGGCAAGACAGGGCGATACGATTGACGTTCTTCATTGGCGCGACTTCCTCTAGGCAATTGAATGACGGTCCCCGCTGACGGCGGCCGGAGTGGATAAAAAACGACGGATTGAAAACGCGTCGATGGGGTGCGTTGCGTGACCTGCACAGACCAGCTCGGCCAAGGCTTCTCCCACCGCTGGGCCAATCTGGAAACCCGCCCCGGCGAAGCCGAAGCCATGCAGCAAACCGGCTTGGGTGGTGCTGGCGCCGATCACCGGCTCCCGGTCTGGCAGATAACCTTCGGTGCCGCTCCAGGTTCGAATCGCCTGGGCACCCGCCAAAAACGGATACAGCTCGGCAGCGTTGCGCAGGATTTCGAGCACTGCCGCCTGTCCTGGCCGAGCCTGCTCCGGGCCAAGGGCAAAACCCTGGCCACCGCCCAACACGCAATTGCCGCGTGCAACCTGGCGCGCATAAATGCCGCCGCCTTCGACACCGGTACTCACGTCCATGACCACAGGCAGTGGCTCAGTCACGAGCATCGCCGGATACCCGGAATGCATCGGTACCGACTCACCGAACTTCGCCGCAACGCTGCCAGCCCAAGCACCGGCGCAATTGAGCAGCCACGGCGCACGGACCTGAAGACCATTGGCGCTGAGCACCTGGAACGCCTGCCCGTCGTGCTCGACCTGGATAACCTTGGCCTGCTCGAACACTTGTGTGCCCAGGCGTTGCGCGGCGCGGGCGAAGGCCGGAGAAACCAGGCGTGGATTGGCGTGGCCGTCGTCTGGACACAGCGAGGCACCGACCGCGACATCACCGACCCACGGGAAACGTGCGCGCAACTCGGCGTGATCGAGCAGTTGCAGTCCCAGGCCAAAGCCGCGACAGGCCTCGGCGTAGGCGTGCAGCGCGGTCATGTCCGCATGACTGCGAGCGAGCTTCAGATGCCCCGAGCGCACATACTCGCCGTCAATCCCAATCAGTTCATGCAAGTTGCCCCAGATCTCGTGGGCACGCTGGGACAGTGGCAATTGACTCAGTGGCCGACCCTGACGACGTACGCCGCCGTAGTTCACGCCACTGGCGTGCGAGCCACAAAAGTCGCGTTCCAGCAGCACGACCTGCTGACCCTTGCGCGCGAGCATCAAGGCCGCCGAAGCACCGACAATACCGCCACCGAGAATCACCACATCAGTTTCTATCAGCGTGCTCATGACTCGACCTCCACACCGAACGGCAGCGGCTTGATCGGTGCCTGGCCGCGCAAACGGCCGATACTGGACAGCGCCCGGCCACTGCGCTGGGCGACGATCTCTGCCGCCGCCGCGCCGCACATCCGACCCTGACACCGACCCATACCGACCCGGCACTGGGCCTTGACCCGGTTGAGTTCCCAATGGCCTTCATCGACTACGGTCCGCACCTCACCGGCCGAGACTTCTTCGCAGCGACAGATGATCAGTTCGTCCGGTGCCTGCGCCGCCCAATCGGCCGGGAAGGGGAACGCTGTTTCCAGCCCATGCCGAAAGCGTTCGATGGCGACAAGTTTTTGTTCCAGATGCTGGCTGCGGGCGCTATCGACCGGGTGTCCGCAGTCTTCGAGCAGCGCCAGGGCGGCGCGCTCGCCCGCCATTTCCGCGGCGTCGGCGCCCATGATCCCGGCGCCATCACCGGCTAAATACACGCCCTCGACCGTGCTGCGTCCGGCACTGTCGCGAAGCGGTAACCAGGCTCGGTTCAATTCGCTCCAGTGGAACTCACAGGCCAATAGATCGGCCAGTTGCGTCTCACTGCGCAGGGCGTGGGCGAACGCCACCGCGTCGCATTCCAGCCGTTGTTGGTGCCGGCGTTGACGCCAGGCTACGGCGCTGACGCGCTGCTCACCGTCGATGCGTTCGAGGGTTGCGCCCTGATGCACCGGGATGCCGTGAGCGGTCAACCAACTGCGGTAGTACAAACCTTTAGCCAAGATGCCGGGCTGACCCAGCAAGGCAGGCAGGGCTCGGCATTGGGCTGTGAACGGTGCGCTGTCCAGCACTGCCACGACCTTTGCGCCGGCCTTGGCGTATTGATAGGCAACCAGATACAACAAAGGCCCGCTGCCACAAAATGCCACGCGCTCCCCGATGGCGCAGCCTTGGTACTTCAACGCGATTTGCGCAGCACCGAGGCTGTACACCCCCGGTAAGGTCCAGCCCGGTACCGGGAGAATGCGGTCGGTGGCGCCGGTGGCGACGATGACTCGGGAATACTCCACAACCCCGCTGCGACCATTGCTCAGGGTATCCAGGCGAGCATTTTCGGCATTCCATACCAGCGTCTCGGGGCGGTAGTCGATCTGCGTCGCCAGTTCATCGACGGTACGATGAATCGACTCGGCTTTCGAGGCCTCGAAGCCATACAGCTGCTGCGCCGAACGGCGAAAATTTTCCGGCTGGCGGCGATAAACCTGGCCGCCGCCGCGTGGCGCTTCATCCACCAGACACGGTTTGACGCCGTGCGCCAGCAAGGTTTGCGCAGCACGAATCCCGGCGGGGCCAGCGCCCACGATAACGACGCTCATGGCTTGCGCCCCGGTTCACGGCTGACAACCTGTCCCGCTTCCAGCAGGGTCGAGCAGGCGCGCACGCGGCGCCCATCTTCCAGGCGCACCCAGCAATCCTGGCACGCGCCCATCATGCAGAAACCTGCGCGTGGTTCGGCGCTGAAATCGCTGCCACGCAAGTGCTCGGTGCAGGTCAGCACTGCCGTCAGCAGCGTGTCGCCCTGCAAGCCCGTGGCGGGTTGACCGTCGAGGGTGAAAGCCAGCCTCGGTCGATCCTGTTCGGCCAGTCGTTTGAGCAACGCCATCTCAGTCCTTTCCTTTCAATGTTTGCCGACCAGGACCCGGTCCAGGCCATAGACCCGGTCGAGCAGAATCATGGTCGCTGCGGTCAGTGCGATCACCAGCGCCGAGACGGCGGCCATCATCGGATCAATGGATTCGGTGGCGTAGACGTACATGCGCACCGGCAGTGTCTGGGTCGCCGGCGAGCTGACAAAAATCGACAGGGTGACTTCGTCGAAACTGTTGATGAATGCCAACAGCCAGCCACCGGCGACCCCTGGCAGAATCATTGGCAAGGTAATCTGGTGGAACAGCGTGAAGCGGCTGGCGCCCAGTGATTCGGCGGCCTGTTCGGCGCTGCGATCGATCCCGATGGCGGCGGCAATGACCAGCCGCAACACGTACGGCGTGATGATGACGACGTGGGCCAGCATCAGCCAGGTGAAGCTGCCATTGACCCCCATCAGGGCGAACAGGCGCAGCAGGGCGACGCCCAGCACCAGGTGCGGAATGATGATCGGCGACAGGAACACACTGTTGAGAAAATCCCGGCCCGGGAACGTGTAGCGAGTGATCGCCAGTGCGGCGGGCACCGCGATCAGCGTCGCCAGGGACGCTGCGACGAAAGCCAGGATCAGGCTGTTGTAGAACGCGTGGATAAAATCGGCACGTTCGAAGACGGCTTTGAACCAGCGCAAAGAGAAGCCGGAAGTGGGCAGGCTCAAGGTGTTTTCCGGGGTGAAAGCCACCAGGCAGACCACCACCAGCGGGGCCATCATGAACAGCACCACCAGCGTATGGAAACCCAGCGACAGAGGACCGTTTCTGGACATGCCTTATTCCCCCAAGGTTTTTTTATAGCGGCTTTCGACCATGCGGTTCCAGGTCAGCATGATCAGCAGATTGGCCAGCAGCAGCGCCACCGCGATGGTCGCGCCCATGGGCCAGTTCAGCTCCGACAGGTATTGGTCGTAGACCACGGTGGCGACCATCTTCAGCCGTCGTCCGCCGAGCAGGCCGGGGATGGCGAAGGAGCTGGCTGACAGGCCGAACACGATCAGCGTCCCCGAGAGCACGCCGGGCATCACTTGAGGCAACACCACCAAACGCATGACCTTGGCCTGGCTGGCACCGAGGGATAGCGCCGCCTGTTCGGCGGCCGGGTCGAGTTTTTGCAGCGAGGTCCAGATCGGAATGATCATGAACGGCAGCATCACGTGCACCAGCGCAATGATCACCGCGAAGGAGGTATAGAGCAGCTTCACCGGACGCCCGCCGAGTCCCTGAATGGCTTGATTGACCAAGCCGTCGGCACCGAGCAACAGGCTCCAGCCGAAGGCCCGTACCACCACCGAAATCAGCAACGGGGTCAGGATCAGGATCAAAAAGATCGAGCGCCACGGTGTCCCCATGCGGCTGAGAATGTAGGCCTCGGGCACGCCGATCAGCACGCATAGAAAGGTCACCACGGCGCTGATCCAGAACGTGCGCAAGAAGATCTCGTAGAAGTACGAATCGCTGAACAGGCCAATGTAGTGGGAGAGGGTGTAGGCGCCGCTTTTCACTCCGAGCTGGTAGTCGAAGACGTTGAAGGACAACACCAGCGTCAGGCACAGCGGCAGGACCAACAGGCAGACGAACAACAGCATTGCCGGCATCGACAGCAGGTAACCGCGCCCGCCTTGGCGCATGGCGGCGAGGGTGCTCATGCCGACACCTCATCGGCCGCCAGCACGCGCAATAGCTCGGCCTGCCAGTCGAGCCCCACCGCAGTGCCTTGGGCCAACGGCGCGCTGCCGTCGTTTCGGCGGACCACGGTCAGCTCACCGACGGCGGTCTCGATGCGATACAGCCATTGGCTGCCGAGAAAATAGCGGCTCAGGATGCGCCCTTGCAGACGACCGCTGCCGGCGTCGAGCATGTCGATCTTTTCCGGGCGCAGGCTGAGGGTCAGTTCGCCATCGCCGCTGCTGTGACGCACTTGCGGGCAACCCGCCGTGTCGAAGTCCCCGGCCAACATATTGGCCTTGCCGACGAAGCCGGAAATGAAGCGGGTGCGTGGGTGTTCGTAGAGCTTGTACGGCTCGTCGATCTGGGTCACACGACCGGCCTGCATGACCACCACGCGATCACTGATCGACAGCGCTTCGGCCTGATCGTGGGTCACCATCAGGGTCGTGATGCCGACTTCGCACTGAATGCGACGAATCTCGAACTGCATTTCTTCGCGCAGGTTGGCGTCGAGGTTGGACAGCGGTTCATCGAGCAACAATACCGGCGGTTCGATCACCAGGGCACGGGCCAGGGCGACACGCTGGCGCTGTCCGCCGGACAGTTCTCGTGGATAGCGTTCGGCATGTTGGGTAAGGCGCACCAGCGCCAGCACCGTGGCCACCCGCCGGGCAATGTCGGCTGCCGGGACCTTGCGCATGCGCAGGCCAAAAGCGACGTTGTCGCGCACCGTCATGTGCGGGAACAGCGCATAGCTCTGGAACACCACCCCCAGGCCACGGCTGCTCGGTTTGGCGTGGGTGATGTCGCGACCGTCCAGCACGATGCGCCCGGCCGTGGCGTCGACGAAACCGGCGATCATTTGCAAGGTAGTGGTTTTGCCACAACCGGAAGGGCCGAGCAGAGAAACGAATTCGCCTTTTTCCACCGCCAGATCTGTGGCGATGACAGCGTCGATTGCACCGTAGCGTTTGCTGAGACCTTCGAGTTGGAGAAATGCCATGCCTGCGTTCCACCTGTATTTATTGGACGCGTCGAAACGCGCTTTTTTGTGATGGGCAGATGCGAAGGGATACCGCGGGTGCGCTGGCGCTCGATCGTAAGTCGGCTGCCAAATATTGTTCGAATCGCCCCTGTGGACTCAGATTAGGACGAAGATTAGGATGGGTGAAAGCGCTAATTTCACTGAAAGGAGTATTTCTGCAGTTTCTTTCAATGATCGAATTTTTATAGAGAAATATTCAAAATGAATTCCACTGATCGGAATGAAGGCGGCAAAGAAGTCGGCGTTGGTAGCGTTTCGAGGTTATTCGCCGTGCTGCGAACGCTTGGCTCGGCCCCTGAAGGTGGTGAGCGGGTGACTCAACTGGCGCAGCAGGTCGGTTTGTCGCAACCGACGACTCATCGCTTGCTGCGCAGCCTCATGGACGAAGGCATGGTCGAGCAGGATGGGCGCAGCAAGCGTTACCGCCTGAGCCTGGAGTTCTTTGCCTTGGCCGCCCGCGCGGGCAACACCGGTAACCTGCGCGATCTGGTCAGGCCGAGCATGCTGCGGCTCAGCGCTTCGCTGGGCGATTCGCTATTTCTGCTGGCACGCAGCGGCTTCGATGCCATTTGTCTGGACCGCAGTGAAGGGCCTTATCCGATCCGCACCTTTACCGGCGACATTGGCGGGCGGGTGGCTTTGGGGGTGGGGCAGGGCAGTCTGGCGATTCTGGCGTTCCTGCCCGAAGATGAGCGCGAGACGGTGATCCGCTACAACCTGCCCAGGCTCAAGGACTTCCACCTGTATGACGAGGTGTTCCTGCGCTCGGAGGTGGAAAATGTCCGTCGTCTGGGTTATGCCGCCCGCAACACGGGGGCATTGCCAGGCATGGCCGGTCTCGCCGTTCCCATCCTCAACCGCGACGGACATGCCGTGGCCGCGCTTAGCGTGGCAACCATCAGTGACCGGTTGGGGCCGGACCGACTGCCTACCGTCGTGGAAATGCTCAAGCGCGAGGCCGCGGCCATCGGGCCGAAGATCAACCCGTTCGATCCGACCCTGCGTCGGCCTTCACAAATATTCGGTGGGCAGGGCTGATATCTCATTCCGCGTGTATAGAAATGATGCGAGCTTTCAGGTCGTCCATGAACGTCTCCAGCTCGTTCGAAACGCTATTTATCCAGGGTATTCAACGATAGAGCGACATGCTGTTTTGGATCCAATCCAATCGAGTTGGAATAATGCAACTCATTGTTATTAAAGGAATTTCTAAGAAAACACAGCTAACCTTTTCCTGATGCCTGCCGATGGCACTGTTACAGGACACAGGGAGCTGCAGGAATGAGAAACAACCAACCCGTTACGCAACGTGAAATCGCGCTTGCACCTCAACAAAAACTGATCTCGACAACCGATGCCCGAGGCGTCATCACTTACTGCAATGACGCCTTCGTCGAGATCAGTGGTTTCGACCGGGCCGATCTGATTGGCGCCCCTCAAAACATCGTTCGCCATCCTGATGTGCCACCCGCCGTTTTTGCCCATATGTGGGGGGCTCTCAAGCAAGGCAATCCCTGGATGGGGATCGTCAAGAACCGCTCCAGGAATGGTGATCACTACTGGGTCAACGCTTACGTCACACCGATTTTTGAAGGTAGCCAAGTGGTTGGTTTTGAGTCGGTCCGGGTCAAACCTACCGCCGAACAGATCCACCGCGCCGAAGCCCTCTACAAGCGCATCAGTCAGGGAAAACCGGCCATTCCCACTCGAGACAAGTGGCAACCTGTCCTCGAGGAATGCCTGCCGTATCTGGTTATGGGGCTGGCGGGCACTGTGGGAGGGATGTTCCTCAATTCCACGCTGGCTTTTGTCGTCGCGGCAGGCGTTTCGGTTCCTCTCGGCTTGATGACGTCCCGCTGGCAAAAGCAAAGTACGCTACGTCTGTTGCAGATGGCTGAACCTTCCACGTCCGATCAACTCATCGCACAGATGTACAGCGATGAGCGCGGGTCTCAAGCACGATTGGAAACGGCCTTTGTCAGTCAGGACGCGCGCCTGAAGACCTGCCTGACGCGTCTTCAAGACACCGCAGAGCAACTCAGCGGGCTTGCCGGAAGATCCAACGTTCTGGCGTCCGATAGCTCACAAGGTCTTGATCGCCAGCGTGTCGAAACCGAGCAGGTGTCCGCCGCGGTCAATCAAATGGCGGCGACTACGCAGGAAGTCGCGAGCCATGTCCAGCGCACCGCTGACGCCACCCAGGAGGCTAACCAGCTGACCGGGCGCGGACGCGATGTGGCCAGAGACACCCGCGAAGCCATCGAGCGTCTTTCCGCCGTGGTCGGTGAAACCGGGCAAACGGTGGCGCAGTTGGCCAAGGACAGCAATGAAATCGGCACAGTCGTCGACGTGATCAAGGGCATTGCCGATCAAACGAACCTGCTGGCCCTGAATGCTGCGATCGAAGCGGCACGTGCTGGCGATATGGGTCGAGGCTTCGCCGTGGTGGCTGACGAGGTTCGTCAGCTGGCGCAGCGCACGTCCGAGTCAACGACACAGATCCATGGCCTGATCACCAAGCTCCAGGCGTCCTCCAATGACGCTGTGCAGACGATGGAAAACGGTCATCGTCAGGCCGAAGAGGGCGTAGCGTGGGTGCTTGAGGCAGACCGGGCATTGGTGGGTATCAGTGAAGCGGTAGCCAATATCACCGACATGACCACGCAGATTGCGGCTGCGACGGAAGAGCAAACCGCCGTCGCTGAGGAAATCAGCCGCAATATCAGCACCATTGCTCAACTGGCAGATCAGACTTCAGAGCAAGCCCATCACTCGGCAGAGCTCAGCAACGAGCTGACTAAAACGGCGGCGACTCAGTACTCACTGGTCGAGCGGTTCAATCGATAACCGACCTCTCTTTGCGTATGGCAACAGTGCCACGCTGATCCCGAAGCAGGTGGGGTTGGCGTGGCACAAGACGCGCACAGGGCAGGTTCGATTGGATTGCGCGCTGGAGTTCCATGGATTGATTCTCACAGGGTGATGAGTGATGGGTTGCCGATCGGTTTCAGTCTGAGTTGCTCCAGCCCCCTCCCAGTGCCACGACCAACCCGACACTCGCCTGCAATTGCCGGGTCTGTAGATCCTGCAAGCGTCGCTGCGCCTGAAGAGCGGCGGTTTGTGCGGTCACCACATCCAGATAATTCACGGCCCCGGCTTCGTAGCTGTTCATGGCTAATGCCTGGGTCGTTTGCGCGGCGTTGACCGCGGCCTGCTCATCCTCAGCCTCGCGCTGCAGGTCACGCATTTGCGCGAGGTTGTCTTCGACTTCGCGTACCGCTCGCAACACCTGACTGCGGTAATGGGCGGCCGCTTCTTCGAACTCGGCCTTGGCCTGGCGCTCGTTGGCATCCAGGCGACCGCCGTCGAAAATCGGCAGATTGACCAACGGCCCAAGCGCCCAATAGCGGTTGCCGGCAGCCAGCAGATTGCCGCTGCCGGCGGTTTGCCCTCCGAGCAGCCCCGTCAGGCTGAAGTCCGGGTACCAGGCCGCTCGGGCGACACCAATTCCGGCGTTGGCGGCAAAGACTCTTCGCTCGGCTGCTGCGACATCCGGGCGCCGTTGCAACAAGCTGCTCGGAAGCGCGCCGGGTATCGATGGCAGATTCAGGGCCTGGCTGTTTGCGTCCAGATGGAAATCACTGGCCGGTTGGCCAACCAGCTCACCGATCGCATGTTCGGTCAGATTGCGTTGCGCGCGGACATCGTCCAGTTGCGCCTTGGCCTCGGCCAGTTGGCTCTGGGCTCGGGTCAGATCGAGTTCCGAGGCGATTTCTCCCTGATAGCGGTCGCGGGTCAGCTGCAGGGCCTGGCTGTAATCATCGAGGGAGCTGGTGAGGATCTTGCTCTGGGCATCAAGGCCATTGAGCTGGACATACAGCGTTGCCAGTTGATGTTGCAGGCTCAAACGAGCGGCGGCTAGGTCGTCGGCAGAGGCCTGGGCCTGGGCATCGCCTGCGGCCACCTGGTTGCGAATGCGCCCCCACAGGTCGAGATCGAAGCTCAGTGCAAAGCCTGCGGTATCGCTGTTGTACACCGACGGTTGGGTGGCCCCGCGTAAGGGTCGGTTGTCCGACTGGCGCTGGCGCAGCGGCTGCGCACTGGCGGTGACCTGTGGGAACAGCCCGGCATGCAGTTGGCCGGCATAAGCCTGCGCCGCATCAAAGTGCGCGAGGGCTGCCGCCAGGTCCGGGTTGGCCTTGAGCAGTTGCTGTTGCAGGGTGTCCAGACGCGGGTCCCGGTACAACTGCCACCATTGCGAAGACAGCTGTGCGGCGGGTTTGGCCATGTGCCAGGGACCGTCGCTGGTCTGTTCGCGGTATTGCGCGGGCAAGTCGATCGGCGGCGCCTTATAGCTTGGCGCCAGTGAACAGCCCTGCAGGGCCAGCGCCATGGCCAGCACTGCGGCGAGAGGCTCAAGCCTTGGGCGCATGAGTACCTCCGGCGTCGGCCAGTTGTACGGTGTCGCCTTCACGCAACGCATCCGGCGGGTTGTCGACGACACGGTCGGCAGGCTTCAAGCCCTGGTCAATGACCAGCCGTGCGCCCAGGTCCAGACCGATATGAATATCGCGCAAGTGCACACGGTTATCCGGGTCGAGTACTGCCACTTGAGTGCCTTGGGCGCGGAAGATCAGCGAGCTGGCGGGAATGCTCACGCCATGGGTGTCGGCCGGAATCTGCAGGGTGGCTTCGGCATAATCGCCGGGCAGCAACGCCCCGTCGGGGTTGTCGGCGACAAACTGTGCGAGCAAGGTCCCGGATAGGCGGTCGACGGCGGTGGAGTCACCGATCAGTCTGGCGCTGAAGTGCTGGCCGGGGTGTTCCGGCACGATCAGTTGGGCTTGCATGCCGGGGCGGATCACGCTGGCGTAGTTCTGCGGCACCGGCACATACAGGCGCAGTTGATGAGTATCGGCGATGTCGAACAGCTCCGGATCGCTGTCGTTGTCAGCCTTGATCAACTGGCCGATATCGGTGTTGCGGGCGGTGATGGTCCCGGCGAATGGCGCACGGATGGTTTTGTAGTCTTCCAGCGCCGAGAGCCGAGCGTAATCGGCGGCGGCTGCCTGAGCGTTGGCCCTGGCTGCTGCTGCATTGGAGCGTTTTTCATCCGCTTCCTGACGCGACACCGAATGCGTCGCCAGCAGGTTTTGCCAGCGGGTCGCGGTGGTTTCGGCAAGGCGTGCGTTGGCTTGCTCCTGGATCAGCCGCGCATGGGTCTGTGCGACTTGTTGATCGAGGTCCGGGCTGTCGATTTCGCCGAGGATCTGCCCGGCTTTGACCTGAGTGCCAATGTCGGTTTTCCAGTCCTTGAGGTAGCCGCTGACCCGGGCATGAATCGGTGCCTTGCTCCAGGCTTCCAGATGGGCCGGCAGACGCAGGCTGTCGCCGTGAACGTTCTGTTGCGGCTGGAACACGCTGACTTGCGGTACGGCTGCGGTTTCGGTCCAGGCGGCAACGGCTTTTTCATGGCGGGTACGGGCGGCCAGGCCGTTGGCGACCAGCAGCGCGGCCAGCGTCAGGCCTCCGATGCCCACCAGCATCAGGCGTTTGCGCGACGGTTTTTGATCAGGCGACATGAGAGCTTTCTCCAGCAAAATTTTCTTCAGCAATAGCGCGAGATTGACGTCCGTGGACCAGGCTGAACACCACCGGAACGAACAGTAGAGTGGCAGTGGTCGCGAGGATCAGGCCGCCGATGACGGCGCGGCCCAGTGGCGCGTTCTGTTCTTCGGACAGGGCCAGCGGCAGCATGCCGATGATCATCGCCAGGGCCGTCATGCACACCGGGCGAAAGCGCGTGTAGCCGCCTTCCAGCGCCGCCTTGAGGGCATCGCCATGTTCCGCCAGGCGTTCGCGACAGAAACTGACCACCAGAATCGAGTTAGCGGTAGCCACCCCCATGCAGAGGATTGCCCCGGTCAGTGCCGGCACCGATAACGAGGTGCCACTGAGAAAGAGCATCCAGACTATCCCGGCGAGCGCCGCGGGCAGGGCGGTGATGATCACGAACGGATCGACCCAGGACTGAAAGTTGACCACGATCAGCAGATAAATCAGCACCACCGCACCCAGCAAGCCGAAGCTCAGCCCACTGAAGGCTTCATGCAGCGCGTCGATCTGCCCGTGCAGGCTGATCACCGAACCCTTGGGTCGCAAGGAGGCGGTGTCGTCCAGAATTTTCTGGATGTCCTTGGCCACGCCGCCGAGGTCACGGCCCTGCACGTTGGCGTACAGGTCCAGGGTCGGCATGACGTTGTAGTGGCTGACGACCGCCTCGCTCTGCCCCCGGGAAATGTTCGCCAGGCCGCCGAGGATCTGAGATCGCCCGTCACTGCCGGTGACCGGCAAGGCTTCCAGCGATGGCAGGCTGTCCAGGCGATATTGCGGGGTGGCCGCGACCACTCCATACGACACGCCGTTGGCCGGGTTTAGCCAGAAGGTCGGCGCGACCTGGGAGCTGCCGGCCAGGGACGCGACCATGCTGTTGGTCACGTCACGTTCGGTGATGCCCAGGCCATTGGCCCGCAGTCGGTCGACCTTGACTTGCAGCGACGGATAACCGGTGGACTGCTGGATTCGCAGGTCGGCAATACCGGCCACATGTTGCAGGCGTCGCTCCAGTTCCACCGCGTAGGCACGGTTGGCGTCGCTATCGGGTCCGGAGACTTTCACGTCAAGCGGCGCCGGTGCACCGAAGTTGAGGATCTGGCTGCTGATGTCCGCTGGCAGAAAAGCGAAATGGCTGCCGGGGAAGCTTTCGGGCAAGGCCTCGCGCAGCCGCTTCACGTAGTCGGCGGTGGGGCTGTGTTCCGTTTTGAGGGTGACTTGAATGTCACCGTCCTGGGGACCGATGGTGCCGCTGTTGCTGTAGGCCATGTCGATACCGCTCAGCGGAATACCGATATTGTCGACGATCGTGTCCAGTTGCCCGGCCGGAATGATCTCGCGAATGCGTGCTTCGATCCGGTCGAAGGCCGCAGCGCTTTCCTCGATCCGCGTGCCCAGCGGCAAGCGCACGTGCAAGGACAGCGCGCCGGCGTCGGTGGCCGGGAAAAAGTCCTGGCCCAGGCTCGGTAGCAGCGCAAAGGAAGCCAGGACACAGGCCAGAAACCCCAGCAGGAATCGCTTGCGGTATTCCAGAGCCAGTTGCAGCAACCCGTAGTAGGTGTCCCGCAGGTTTGAAAATCGCTGTTCGAATCCCTGCTGGAAATTCAGCAGCGCTTGCAGCAACGGGTGGCGAGGCGTGTGGTGATGTTCACCTTCATGATGATTGATGAATTCATCTTCCGGGTGATGCCCCGGACCTTGCTCGGGCACGTGGGGTTTGAGCAGGAACATTGCCAGGGTCGGTACCAGCGTCCGCGAGAGGATGAACGAACTGGCCATGGCGAAGATCACCGCCAGGGCCATCGGCCGGAACAGGTATCCGGCGATGCCCTGCAGCAGGAACATCGGCACGAACACGATGCAGATACACAGCAGCGACACGAAGGCCGGACCGACAATCTGTTTCGCACCGTCGAGGATCGCGGTCTTCACCGCCTTGCCTTGTTCCAGATGCCAGTTGATGTTCTCGATGGTCACCGTGGCATCGTCCACCAGAATCCCCACCGCCAGCGCCAGCCCTCCAAGGGTCATGACGTTCAGGGTCTGGCCGCTGGCGGCCAGCAGGGCGATGGCCGACAGCACCGCCAGCGGAATCGAGGCTGCGATGATCAGGGTCGAACGCCAGCTGCCGAGAAACAGCAGGATCATCGCGCTGGTCAGCAAGGCGGCGATGATGCCTTCCCGGGCTACGCTGCCCACCGACTGTTTGACGAACACCGAAGCATCGCCCAGCAGTGAAGTCTTGAGCGATGGCGGCAGGGTTTCATTGATGCGTGGCAGCATCTGGCGAATGCCGTCGATGATCGACAGGGTGGAGATGTTGCCGTTCTTCAACGCAGGCATCAGCACGGCGCGTCGGCCGTCGACTCGCACGATATTGGTCTGTGGCGGTGAGCCGTCACGCACGTGGGCCACCTGGCCGATGGTGATCAGCGCGCCGTCGACCGTCTTGATCGGCAGGTCGTTGAGTTCGTCGATGGCTTGCGGGCTGTTGTTGAGCAACACCGTGTATTCATTGGGGCCGAGCTTGGCGGTGCCCACCGGGATGATCTGGTTTTGAGCCGCCAACGCGTTACCCACGTCCTGCGCCGAGAGCCCCTTGGCGGCCAGTGCCTGAGGGTCGAGGTCGAGGGTGATCTGGCGCTGCTTGCCGCCCATGGGAGTGGGAATCGCCAAGCCCGGGACCGAAGTCAGTGGCAGGCGGATACTGTTCTGCACCAGGTCGCGAATTTTCGCTTCCGACAGGGTCGGGCTGGAGAACGCCATCTGTAGGATTGGCACCGTGGAGGCGCTGTAGTTCAGGACCAGCGGTGGGGTAATCCCCGGGGGCATCTGTTTCAGGACTGTCTGTGACACCGCCGTAACCTGGGCATTGGCGGTACGGATATCGACGCCTGGCTGGAAGAAAATCTTGACGATGCCCATGCCCGGCAGCGATTGCGACTCGATATGTTCGATGTCGTTGACCGTGGTGCTCAGGGAGCGCTCATAGGTATAGATCACCCGTCCGGCCATATCCTGCGGGGCCAGTCCGTTGTATTGCCAGACCACTGCAATCACCGGAATGCCGATGTCAGGGAAGACATCGGTCGGTGTGCGCAGCGCAGCCATGGGCCCGATGATGCAGATGAAAATTGCCAGCACGATAAACGTGTAGGGCTTTAGCAGTGCAGTCTTTACCAGCCCGAGCATGCCGTAAACCTCCGAGGAGTTGAGTTGCAATCCTCGGCAGTCTTGCGGTTGCAAACTAACAATTTGCCTTCACCGGAATGAAGAAATTTTTACCGATTTCCTGAAAATCCTTTCACCTGGATTCATTTGTCTGCACCTGCCTGTCTCGCCACTCTGATGCTCAAGCCGATGGGCTGCTTTCAACCCTGACGACGACATCGGCTGTCATTTGCGAGGTTTTTTTCAATGACATTCAAACCCCTGTTACTGATTCCAGGTCTTGGCCTGGCCTGCCTGTTGTCCGCCTGTGCGGGGCAGGTTCCCAAGTCCGATCCGAGCGACGCCTGGATTGGTCTGCAACAACCCTCGAGCAGCAGTTTGCTGGCGGATCGGGTCGATGGCCGGCGAGTCGACGATGGTCGCTATTTCGAGGTCAAGCCTGGCGCTCATCGTCTGCAGATGACGCTGCTGACCGGGGCAGATGGCAACTCGGTTGAGCCTACTTGCATGGGGCATCTTCAATACAGCGACTTTCAGGCAGGTGAGCATTACCAGATAAATACGTCGAGCGAGGGGCAGTCCGCCAGCGCCCGCCTGGTGGATTCCCACGGCAAGCAAGTCGCGCAAAGCGACCGCTTCAAGTGTTTGTAGGCCTGCTTTCCAACGATTGGTGATTGACCTGCAGGCATGCCGGGGTCTGTTTTTTTTACATGAGAGAGAGTCATTCGATGACACTTAAACAACTGCTGCTGATTCCTGGCCTGAGCGTGGCCTGTCTGTTGTCCGCCTGTGCCGGCCCGATGCCAAAACCTGATCCGGGCATGGCCTGGATCGGGCTTCGGGATGAGGCACCCAATGACATGCTGGCGGAACGGGTGGATGGCAAACGTATCGATGACGGACGCTTTTTCGAAGTGACCCCCGGGGCTCATGATCTGGCCGTGACGCTGTTCGAGATCCCGAGTGGTGACTCGAACCAGCAGGACTGCCAAGGCGAGGTCCACTACAACCAATTCAAGGCGGGCGAACACTACACACTGGTGGAGTCGAGCCTGGGGCAGGAAGTCAGTGCACGTCTGGAGGACTCCCACGGTCAGCAAGTCGCACAGACTGGCGACTTTAGATGCATGCCGGGGTAAAACCTTCCAGGGGGCCGTCGTGCGCGACTGAAACTGGCCAGGTCGGCGCACTAAGGTTTTGCCCGAACCGGATCTAATCGGGACGACAATCCAGAATCAGTCGAGCGCCTCCATGCTCACGGGTTCCGACCTCCAGTCTGAACCCGTGCAGATCGATGATCGCTGCAACAATCGATAGCCCCAGTCCGAAGCCGTTCTGCTGGTGAGTGCTGTCGCAGCGATAGAACCGCTGGAATACCGCCTCTCGTTCAGCGGGAGGAATTCCCGGGCCGGAGTCCAACACTTCGATCCGTGTGCTGCCTTCATGACTGACGGCCTTGAGGATGACCTCACCGCCATGCGGTGTGAACTTGATCGCATTGCTCAGCAGGTTGGCCAGCGCTTCGAACAGCAATGCCCGGTCGCCGTCCAGGGACGGCAGCGATTGCGGTAGCTGCAACAGCAGAGTGAGTTGGCGCTCCTCGGCAAGCGGCAAATAGAAGTCGTGAGCCTCCTTCAACAACGTCATTGGATCGAACGGGATGAACTCGGAGCGACGCTGATGATCTTCCAGTTCAGAGATGCGCAGCAGGCCGTGAAAGCGCGCCATCAATGTATCGGCTTCGGCAATGACCTTGTTCATTTGCAAGGCCTGCGGCGAACCTTCACTGGCTTGTTGTTGAATGCGGTAGAGCTGCGTTCGTATATGGGTGAGGGGGGTGCGCAAGTCATGGGCAATGTTGTCGCATGTACCTTTGACTTCATTCAGCAACCGCTCGATGCGTTCCAGCATGGCATTGGCGATAGCCGCGAGCATATCCAGTTCGTCACGTCGATCCGACAGCGGCAGGCGTTGGGTCAGTTTGCCGGCGACAATGGATTGCGCACTGGCTTGAATCGCGCGAATCCGGTGCAGTGGGCGGCGGCGCAACAGTTGCCAGGCAACGATGCCGGGAATGATGGTCAGGGAAATACCCCAGAGCAGCGCATGCCAAATGATCAGGGTGACTGCGAGCAATGAACCGTTATCCCGAACCAGAACCAGCCAGCGGTCATTCTGGATGTGGGTCGCGATGGCATAACAGCTGGACTGCGGCAGCGCCGGATCGTCGGAATCTACACAGCTGTTCAACTCGTGAATCCGGTCGTCCAGAGGCAGTTGTGCAGGGATTTTCCTGATCGCTCCGTTCAGCGGTTTTTTTTGCCTGTCGAATACCCCAAAGGCATCCACGTTCGGCATATCGAACTGCATGCTGGTGGTCAGCGCTTCGATCAGTTGATCGCCTTGAAAGCGCGAGAGCAGGTGCTGGCGCTGCATCAACGAGTGTTTGGCCAGACGGTTCATGTAACCGGAAACTTCGTAATAGAGCCCGCCCATCAGGACGCCGCTCCAGATCACGAACAACGTACTGTAGAGTGCCAGCAAGCGACTGGTCGAAGAGTTCCAGCCTTTAGAGGGGTTCAGCAATGACATAGCCCGAGCCTCGCATCGTCCGGATCAAGGGAGTCATGCCGGGAGGATCGATCTTCTTGCGCAGGCGCCCGATATGCACGTCGATCAGGTTGGTTCCCGGGTCGAAGTGATAACCCCATACTTCTTCGAAAATCATCATCCGCGAGAGAACTTGTCCCGGATTGCGCATCATGAATTCCAGCAGTTTGTATTCGGTGGGCAGCAGATTCAGCGGCTGATTGTCGCGAATGGCTTCGTGACTGATCAGGTTGAGTTCCAGATCGGCGACTCTAAGGGTGGTTTCGAATTCCCTGACCGGGCTTTTGCGCCGCAGCAGCACTTCGACACGCGCGGCCATTTCGTCGGTGGCGAACGGCTTGGAGAGGTAGTCGTCACCGCCGGCGCGCAGACCGCGTACACGTTCGTCAACATCGGAGAGGGCGCTGATCATCAGGATGGGCGTCACCACGCCAATGGTACGCAGCGTGGTGACAATGGCCAGGCCATCGAGCTCGGGGAGCATACGGTCGAGCGTGATCAGATCGTAATTGCCACTGACCGCGCTCACCAGGCCTTCACGGCCATTGTCCACCCAGTCCACTTCAAATCCATGGCTTTGTAACTCGGCCACGATTTCCTTAGCCGTAACGGCATCATCTTCTATGGTCAAAATACGGGACATATCGGTTACCTAATGAAAAGACATTACCGGATGTCCAATTTTGCCAATAAAAATTGCCTGGCTTCCTGATGAAAATTTCATGTTGGTTTGCCGAGGGAGCAGGCTGGCAGTTGATCAGCGCACTCGAGTCATCCCGCCTGAAAACAAAACACCCTGCGAAAGCTAGCCCTCGCAGGGTGTTCAGGTGACCATCTGATTAAGCCTGTTGCCGGTTTCCCGGCAAGGGGGGCTATCACCGGCTTATTCGGCTTTGATCTGCACGATCTTTTCGCCTTTGATCATCAGGCTGCCGTTGGCTATTTTCACCTCTCCTCTTGGTCTTGTCCCAAGGTGGGCCGCGAGCATCCCGCATCCAGGTGTCGATAGGTGGCGATATCTGTCAGGCAGAGCATTTTCCTGCCATCCCTGAGCTCAATCCAGAACGTTACCTCTGCATCAGCCCGGGTCATGGCGGTGTCTGTCACGGACCAAGTGGGTGCTAAAGCCATCGCAGCGGCCAAGCCCATTCCGGCACAGCCTTGTGTCAGTGCGATCGGGGTTTGGTTGACGACATTAATATGTTTGATATCCGTTACCGGGACATTGATACCAGGCCACGGATAGAGCGCTGTCTCGATACTGACGACACCGGATTCGTACACCCCCACTCCATGAAGAAAATCACCAGCTAGAACATTGATTTTAGCCATGTGGAAATCCTCCCGACATCTGTTGCATCAGGGGCTATTGATGTTTTGTGATGACCACGACGGCGGCCCATTTGACGTAGGGCATCGCGACCCGGTTCGCCACCAAACGTCAACAGATCCAGAATATTCCACGCCCCAAAAAGGGGCGCGTCAACGACTCCGCGACGAAATACGGTTGAACTGATGTCGGGGAGGGAGGTAGAAGTCCGTGAGGGCAAGGGCTGTCATAGGCTAATAACCGCCACCACCCATCCCGCCGCCCGTACTGCCAGATGGCTCTCTGGCCTTTTGCTGCATATGACTCCATTCCGCACACGTCATAAAGCTCTTGTGGTCGACTTTGCCTCGACCATCAAAACTGACATTGAACGTGTGCTTTTGGCCGGCCTGCGTGAGCATGTAGTCAAAACAGGTGCCGGGCTCGACGGTGCGATCACTGATTGATAAAGGCTTGCCGCCGATTTGCTGGACTTGATCCTTGCTCATGCCCATTTCCACCTTTGCGACCAGTGGTTGCTCTCGATAGACCGATGTCTCGGAGCTGCATCCAGCCACCGCGGACAGCGCGACGACCAGAGCGAATAGACGGGTGTTCATGACTGGGCTCCCGAAAGTGAGTGTCGTGAAGAAACTCTTGGGTGCATCAATAAAAGTAAAGTCGAGTTCGGCGGTGCACGCCAAATTTCCTCAGGGCTGAGGCATTGACGTGCGAGGGAAGGGCAGATAACAGAAAGCCCACGCGTGGCGGGGCTTGCGAAAAGAAGCAGAGCGACTTTCAGAAACGCGTGAAAGCGTTCCTTTTCGATAGGTTTGTTCTCAATAATGCAACAGTGCGTTCCCTTAATTACGCTGGATGTCTACCCGGCCTCGCGTTACATTTGCCACATTTTATTGCAGAGAACAATTATGCGAGTTTTGATAGGTGCGCTTGCTGTTGCAGCGTTGGCTGGGTGCTCGTTGCCGGCCTCCTTGGTGCCGGGTGAACCGAATGTCAGTGAAATCACTGCCAAGGTTCCCAAGGAGTACGCGCAGTGCGTTCTGCCGGCCTGGCAGCGTGCGATCCCTAAAACCACCCAGGTTACGATTTCAAACGGCTACAGGATTACTGCGCCAAGTGTTGTGACGGCCGATGAGACGCTGGATATCGTGAAGTACAAGAATGGGAGCCGCATATCGCTGTATCAAGGCCCGCCATGGGCCAAATCCAGCGCGCTGATGAAGTCGGTGCACGACTGTTTGTAGCTCATGAGTCAGGGGGCGGGGGGAAACTGACGTCGCCCCCCCCTCAAAAAATCTATAGATGCAACCACGCCAGCGAACCCAGCACGACGCTAATGCCTGCTGCACTGTACGCCATCCGTTTCAGCCATTCCTTGCGCGTCAACAAGGTGATCGCTGCCAGTGATATGGCAATCTGGATCGCCGTCATTGCCTGTGCCCAACGGTGATGCTGGTGCAATGCCAATTCTGATTTTGCATCCCACTCGCGAGCTTCTGCTTCGAGTTCTTCCGCTTTCTTGCGCACGGCTTCCTTTTCGGTCTTGTAGCGTTGCGCTTCGGCGGTGTAGTGCGCGGCATCAAGGCCGGGGATGTGTATCGCCAGTTCAGAGAGGTTTTGTCGGCTGGATTTCGCCTGGTAGTAATTCCACTCGTTGGAGGCTTCGGTTTTCTTGATGGCGGCGTTGTTCTTGTCCATGGCCGCTTCGCTTTCCGTGGAGCCCGCCTGATAGCTGAGCATGGCACCGATGGTTGCCATGATCGCGGTCATCACCGCTATCTTGCTGGCAAAACTGTCTCCGCGGGCCTGGGCGTGCTCGGTAGCGTGTTCCAGATGCTTTTCGTGCGGGCTAGGGACTTCGAAGTCTTCAGTCATGACTTTGGTCTTTGGGGAGTGAATAAGTATCAAATTGTAACTGGAGTGAATGCCAAAGGCGCTATCTCAATCATCCGGACCATTGCGACTTGCATACTGCTGCAACCCTTCAACCAACGCGTCGAAGGTCGCGCGGCAGCGCGGGCTGTTGCGCAAGTCCTCGTGCATGGTGACCCAGGTTTCCAATCCCAGCGAAAACGTCGTCGACAGTACACGTTGCAATGCTGCATCACGCTTGGCCAGCGGAACCTGGCAGAAGCCGATACCGGCCCCCGCACGTATCAATGCCAGCTGCGCCAGATCGCTGTCGCTGCTCAGTGAGAAGAGCTGGCGATCAATGCCTTTGATGGACTTGCTGATACTGCGGATAAAGGCGTTCGGCTGGTCGTAGCCGATGATCGAATGGCTGGCCAGTTCGTTGAGGTCGCGCGGCATGCCATGTTGGCTCAAGTACTCGGCGTGTGCATGCAGCCCGAGTTCGATATGACCGATCCGACGTGCCACCAGCTGCTCTTGGCGGGGGCGCATCATGCGCACGGCGATGTCCGCTTCCAGCTGCAAGAGATCCACCACGCGGTTAGTCAGTACGAGTTCTACTTTTAACGCCGGGTGTTGTTGGCGAAGCCGGGTGATGATCGGTGGCAACACCTCGACGCCAATCACGTCGCTGGCTGAAATACGGACAATCCCGTGTACAGCCGCGCCTTGACTTGAGGCGGCTCGCTCAATCGAGGCCGCTGTATTTTCCATGGTTTGTGCGTGGGCGCGCAGGGTCAGTGCCACTTCGGTGGGCATCAGCCCTGTTTGTGATCGTGTAAACAAAACAACATCCAGCGCTTTTTCGAGCGCGGCGATGTGCCGGCCGACCGTTGGCTGTGTGATGCCGAGCAAGCGCGCCGCGCCCGACAGCGATCCTTCATTGAGTACACCCAGGAAGGATCGATAGAGCTCCCAACCAATATTTGATGCCATGCATAAATGTATAGCGTCACGCTGATCTTCTGCAATTTATCTATAGCGTCCGTTCGCTCAGGATCAAGCCCTCTATAACCTTGAGGCGTCGGGCATGAACAGCAACAAAGTGCTGGTACTGGGAGCGACAGGCGGGATTGGCGGGGAGGTGGCGCGTCAATTGAAAGACGCCGGTTGGGAGGTGTGCGCGCTAACACGTCATCTCGAAACGGCCGTCAATCAACACGCGGGCATCACGTGGTTGCGCGGTGATGCGTTGAATCGGCAAGACGTTATCGAGGCCGCGAAGGGCTGTTCGGTGATTGTGCATGCGGTCAATCCGCCTGGCTATCGTCGATGGCCGGAGCTGGTGTTGCCGATGCTCGACAACACCATCGCTGCGGCCGTGGTCGAGGGTGCAACCATTGTGCTGCCCGGCACGGTGTATAACTTTGGCCCTGATGCTTTTCCGGTATTGCATGAAAGCTCACCGCAGCAGCCGCTTACCCGAAAAGGCGCTATCCGGGTGGAGATGGAGCAGCGCTTGCGCAAGGCTGCCGACAAGGGGGCTCGTGCGCTGATCGTTCGCGCCGGGGATTTTTTCGGGCCGCGAGCCGGTAGCAACTGGTTTTCCATGGGCTTGATCAAGCCGGGGAGGCCGGTCAACGCAGTGAGTTATCCAGGTGAGCAGGGCGTTGCTCACCAGTGGGCCTATCTGCCTGACGTTGCGCGGACCATGGTCGAGTTGCTGGAGCGCCGTACCTCACTTCACGCCTTCGAAAGCTTTCATATGGCCGGTCATCTGGACACCGACGGTACCTGTATGAGCGGTGCTATCCAGCGTGTTGTTAATCGGCACACAGGCATGAAGCCGCGTGTGACAGCGTTCCCGTGGTGGTTGCTGACGCTGGCTTCGCCGTTTGTCGTGACCTTCCGTGAAATGCTGGAAATGCGTTATTTGTGGCGCACGCCGGTGCAGATGGACAATGCGCGATTGATCGAGGTGCTGGGGCGCGAGCCGCATACGCCGTTGGATGAGGCTGTCGAAGCGGCGTTGCTGGGCATGGGGTGTATCCGTCGAGATGGCTTGGCGACTTATTCCTGATGCATGAGCGCTAACAGGTGTCTCCATTGACGGTCACTGACTGACTTGAGTTTCGCAGACAAAGTAATTGCTCTTTCGATTCTTGGCGGTGAGATCGATCGTCAGCTTTTTGGCTGCAGCCATGCATTGTTTGTAAGCATCAGCGTGTACCCAGTGTTCCACAGGTATCACCTGGCAGTCAGTACGGGAGGCGTCAGTGCATAGGTACAGCAGCAAAAATACCGTCATACGACCTCCTGTGCACCCAACATCAAAACCGCGGGATGAACTTAGTCCTTAGTATGTATGTCTCTCCGGCTTCAGCCAGCAGCATGGCTGATACTCAGTCAATAAAGGAATGCCACGTGATCATAACCACCACTCAATCCATCGAAGGCCGTCAGATCGCAGCCTACCTGGACATTGTCAGCGCCGAATCCGTGCAGGGCATCAACGTTGTGCGGGATATGTTCGCCGGAATGCGGGATTTCTTCGGCGGGCGTTCCCAGACGTTGGAAAGGGCGTTGAAGGAGGCGCGAGCCCAGGCAACGGAAGAGCTCAAGGAGCGTGCACAGAGTCTGCGGGCGGATGCGGTGGTCGGGGTGGACTTCGAGATCAGTATGCCCTCCGGCAGGGGCAGTATGCTGATGGTGTTCGTGACGGGAACGGCAGTGACGCTCAAGTAGGCTGACTGACGTTTTATCTGTCAGAAACAGGTCGACGAGGTCTGAGGCTTTTCCTGGCCGTTCGTCGGGTGTTGCGCATTTGAATCAGCGGTCCTGGAATGACCGGCTAGTCTCAAAAACCTTGAGGTCGGTATTTCTTTAGGCAATCAGTTGCTTGCCGGTATCGATCTGTCTGGAGGGACTGATAGATGAGCAATGCTTACATTGAAGATGATGGCGCTGAGTATCCGGTCAACAATTGTGTGCAATGTGGCCAGACGGATTATGTGGCGGGGTTTGGTGAAACACCGACCAAGCCGGGCAAGGCCAGGCTGCCAGCGATGACAAAAACCACTGCAAAGCCGTTCATGCCCAAGATCTCAGCGCCTGTACGCAAGTAATCGAAAAATTAGACTGACCCCGCCATCGAGCGGGGTTTTTTGTGAGTGGTGTCTGAGCGTGTGGCGTGGTGCAGGAGGTTAGTGGGGCGTGCGACGTGTCATGCGCGGTATCAACATTATTGATTTTCGGGCGTTTCTTTCACGCTTCTTTCACAAGCATATCCGTAGGCTCAACTCATCCGTTAAAAAGCAATTCCATTAGCCCGTCTCCCCAGCGGGCTTTTTTTTGCCTGCGATAAAACTCTTTGCGTATAAACTGTCCAACCCTCGAGCTCATGAGGGTTGGGCCGGTTCTGTGACAGAATCGACGGCCTTTTTAAGCATCCGGTTTTTTACTAATCAGTACCCTTTTTGAGGTTCATGTCATGCGTTTAACTTTGCCTGCTCTGGTTCTGGGTCTTCTGGTCGCTCAAGGCGCAATGGCCGGTGATGGCAGCGCAGCGCTCGGCGGCGGCCTGGGTGGTGCGCTGGGTAATGTGGTTGGTCAGAAGCTTGGTGGCAGCACCGGCGCGGCGATCGGTGCAGGTGTTGCAGGCGCTGCTGGCAGTGCTGCCGGCGCGAAAAAGGGCCACCGCGCTAAAGCTGCAATCGGCGGTGGTGTAGGCGCGGCGGGTGGTTCGGTCATCGGCAACTCGCTGGGCGGCAAGACCGGTTCCGCCATTGGTGCTGGCCTTGGTGGCGCAGCCGGCGGCGCGCTCATGGGCAAGTAAGCGCACTGATTCCCGCTATACGATTTGAAAAAGCCCGGCTAATTGCCGGGCTTTTTCGTTTTGGGTGACTCGACCCCTGGCACCCCATGCCAGTGCGCTACCTGTATCCAGAGCCTGCAATGCTCCGGGCTTCACAACTCCAGCTGATCAGCCCTGATCCCGAACGCCATGGCGATCTTTTCCCGAGTGGCGCGACGTGGTTTGTTCACCGCCTCCTGCTGGGCGAACGCAGGTTGTGATATCCCCATCCGCTTTGCCACTTCTTCCTGCGTCAGGTTCAAGTGTTCACGCCAGGCGCGGATTGGGGTAGCACCGTCGACAATACGGCTGACCACCTGATGAGGAATCAGCTCGGTGCCGCCGTGTTGAGCGACATATTGCTGGTAGGGGATGACCACAAAGGCCGGCTCACCGTCCGGGCCGTTGATGATTTGTATGTCAGTAGGTGCGTTCGTCACGTTTTTTGACCTCTTGAATGCTGACCACCTGGACCGAGCCGTCCCAGTCAAACAGAACCCGGTAGTTACCGACTCTCAGGCGATACCCGCAATCGTGCAGGGCCAGCGCCTTGACGTTGATTGCGTCGGGCATGCGCTCCAGCTGCGTTACGGCATCGCGGATTTGCCCCCGGTGCTCTGTGTGTACCCTGAGCAATTGCTTTACGGCTTTGCGGGTCCAGTAGATTTCGTTCATGAGAGCTTAATAAGTCTTTCATAAGTTATGCAATGGTTTTCTTATATTTCTATAAGTTACCGCGTGGCGCTTCCCTTGCGCTCACTACACACCCTAGGTCGTGATCTGAGGGCGAGGAGCGGCAAACAGTTGCCGCATGTGAACAGCGCTCGCTATGCTGCTGAGCCCTTTGATCGATCCTGCTTCGATCGATCAAGGCACTGGCCGTACCTGAGCCGCCTCCCGGAATGTTGTGTTGATAACGGATCAGATGCGATGAATGCACCGCTCGACTTCGGCCCGATCAAGGCCGTGATTTTCGATATGGATGGTTTGCTGCTCGATACCGAGGGTATCTACACCGAGGTCACGCAAATCATTGCTGAACGCTACGGCCGAACCTTCGACTGGCACATCAAGCAGAACATCATCGGCCGCGGTGCTGGCGATCTGGCGCGCTATGTCGTCGAGGCGCTGGACCTGCCGATCAGCGCCGAAGAGTTTCTGCTGATCCGCGAGCCATTGATGCGTGAACGTTTCCCGCGTGCGCTGGCGATGCCGGGGGCGCAGGAGCTGGTTCAGCATTTGAAGGCGAACAATATTCCGATTGCCGTGGGCACCAGCTCTTCGAGTCAGTCCTTTGGACAGAAAACCACCTTGCATGGCGATTGGTTTGCGCTGTTCGACACCATCGTGACTGCTGATGACCCTGAGGTCGGCGCGGCCAAGCCAGCGCCGGATATTTTCCTCACCGCGGCCCGACGTTTGGGTGTGGCACCGCGTGATTGCCTGGTGTTTGAGGACTCGCCGTTTGGCGTCACCGCAGCAAAAGCGGCGGGGATGACGGCGATTGCGGTGCCGGATGCGGCCATGGCTGACGAAAAATATGCGCATGCCGACAGCATTCTGCGTACGTTGAAAGCGTTCCAGCCGCATGCCTATGGTTTGCCGGCACTCGAGCAGGCGTAACGGGAAAACACTGGACAACAAAACGCCGGGCAACCTGATCAAAGGTTGCCCGGCGTTTTTTTTACACTGCAAAAAAGCTGGATCAGGCGCCAAAACCACCGTCGATGCTCAGGCTGGCGCCGGTGATGTAGCCGGCTTCCGGGCCGACCAGGTAAGCAACGAAACTGGCGATCTCGGAGGCGGTGCCAAAACGACCAACAGCCATCAGCGGGATCAGGCTCTCGGCGAAATCACCGTGAGCCGGGTTCATGTCGGTATCGACCGGGCCAGGCTGCACGTTATTGATGGTGATGCCGCGTGGGCCCAGGTCGCGGGACAGGCCTTTGGTCAGGCCGACCAGCGCCGCCTTGCTCATGGCGTAAGGGCCGCCACCGGCGAAAGGCATGCGGTCGGCATTGGTGCTGCCGATGTTGATGATGCGACCGCCTGCAGTCATGTGTTTGGCGGCTTCTTGAGTCGCGATGAACACACTGCGTACGTTGATCGCCAGGGTTTGATCGAAGTCTTCGAGTTTGAAGTCTTCCAGTGGGGCGACGGCCAGCACGCCTGCGTTGTTGACCAGAATATCGAGGCGACCAAAGGTTTCGACGGTGCTGTTGACCGCATTGCGAATGGCGACTGCATCAGCGCTGTCGGCCTTGATGGCAAGGGCTTTGCCACCCGTCGCGATGATGCTGTTCTGCAATTCTTCCGCCTTGGCAGCGGAGCTGACGTAAGTGAAGGCAACCGCTGCGCCTTCAGCGGCCAGACGTTTGACAATGGCGGCGCCGATGCCGCGGGAGCCGCCCTGGATAAGAGCTACTTTACCGCTGAGGTTCTGAGTGGTCATGTTGATCTCCAAAGTCCCGAGGCGAGATGTCTCGGTTGATGGAGCCTAGTATCGATATCGGCTTACCCCCTGTGTAGACGGTCATTGCTATAGTCTGTGTAAACCAGAAGTTTATAGTGGCGACCATGGAAACCTTCAGCAGTATCGAATGCTTCGTGCGCAGCGCCGAGGTCGGCAGCTTCGCCGAAGCCGCGCGGCGCTTGAGCCTGACTCCGGCGGCGGTGGGCAAAAGTGTCGCCAAGCTTGAGGCGCGCCTGGGTGTTCGGCTGTTTCAGCGCAGCACGCGCAGCCTGACGTTGACCGAAGCCGGTCAGCTGTTTCTCGGTGAAGTCAGTGCCAGTCTGCACACCATTCAGAACGCGGTGGCCAATCTGGCCAGCGCCGAAGGGCGCCCGGCCGGAACACTGAAGGTCAGCATGGGCACGGTGTTTGGACGGCTGTACATCGTGCCGCTGCTGGGCGAGTTTCTGCGACGTTTTCCGGCGATCAACCCGGATTGGCATTTCGATAACCGCCAGGTCGATTTGATCGGCCAAGGCTTCGACGCGGCGATTGGCGGCGGTTTTGAACTGCCGCCAGGGGTAGTGGCGCGCAAGCTCACGCCGGCTCACCGGGTATTGGTGGCATCAAGGGATTATCTGGCGCAGCGCGAGGCGATTCGTGAGCCGGATGATTTAAGTGACTGCGACGGGATTCTGATTCGTTCACCGCAGACCGGCCGCGTGCGCTCCTGGCAACTGACCAGCCGTCGTCGGGAGCACAGCCCGCTGAACCTCAAGGCGCGGATGACCATGAGTGACTCCGAAGCTGCTTGCGCCACTGCGGCGCAAGGCTTGGGGATTGCGCTGGTGAGCATGCCGTTTGCCGTCGGCTACCTGAATGCCGGAACCTTGCAGCGTGTGCTGCCGGACTGGTACGTCGATGACGGCAACATCTCGATCTACTATGCCGAACACAAACTGCTGCCGGGCAAGACGCGAGCGTTCGTGGATTTCATCATCGAGCAGTTTGCCGAGCAGCAATTGGCGCGACGGTTCAGTGCTGTTTGAGCAGGCCTCCCGGCCGAGTCGCTGCCATCGCGGGCAAGCCGCGCCCCCACATCAGCTCCGTGTCGTTTGCAAAATTTGCAATCAATGGAGAACCCCTGTGGGAGCGAGCCTGCTCGCGATGACGGACTGACATTCAACATCGATGTTGATCGTTACACCGCTATCGCGAGCAGGCTCGCTCCCACAGGGGGAGACTTCGTAGAGCAGAAGGATCAGGCTTTCTGGATGATGTTGCCCGCGTGCAAGCCGCATTCTTTCTGCGTGGCTTCTTCCCACCACCAGCGACCTTCGCGCTCGTGCTGGTTTGGCAGCACCGGGCGGGTGCACGGTTCACAGCCAATGCTGATGAAGCCGCGTTCATGCAGGCTGTTGTATGGCAGCTCCAGCATGCGGATATAGCCCCAGATCTCTTCGCTGGTCATTTGTGCCAGCGGGTTGAATTTGTACAGGGTGCGCTCTGGCGTTGAAAACGCGCTGTCGACTTCCAGTACGGCAACCTGGCTGCGGGTGCCCGGGCTCTGGTCACGGCGCTGGCCGGTGGCCCAGGCGCTGACGGTGGACAGCTTGCGGCGCAGCGGTTCGATCTTGCGGATGCCGCAGCATTCGCCATGGCCATCCTTGTAGAAGCTGAACAGGCCTTTTTCTTTGATGAATGGTTCGAGCTTTGTATGGTCGGGGGAGACCAGTTCAATCTCGATCTTGTAGTGCTCGCGCACCTGATCGATGAAACGATAGGTTTCCGGATGCAGGCGTCCGGTGTCGAGGCTGAAGACTTTGACGTTCTTGTTGATCTTCCAGGCCATATCCACCAGCACCACGTCTTCGGCGCCGCTGAAGGAGATCCACAGGTCGTCCCCGAACTCGGCAAAAGCCAGTTTGAGAATGTCCTGGGCGGATTTGTTGGCATAGGTCGCAGCGAGTTCAGTGACGTCGAACGATGGGCTCATCAGGGCGGTTTCCTACAGGTCGGTGGCGCTAAGCGCTCTATATGGTGGCGATGGTAGCAAAATCCCGAAGCGACGGGGGTGCTCCTCTGCGTTGCGTCGGTCGGTATGTCTCGCTAGAGTTCGGCAGTCCTTTTGCTCGCTCAACTCAATAATCAGTACAAATAGGAGTGTCTTGTGGAAATTGCCTGTCTCGATCTGGAAGGTGTATTGGTCCCGGAAATCTGGATCGCCTTTGCCGAAAAAACCGGGATCGAATCCCTCAAGGCAACCACCCGGGATATTCCCGATTACGACGTGCTGATGCAGCAGCGCCTGCGCATCCTCGACGAGCACGACCTGAAGCTGTCCGATATTCAGGAAGTGATCGCCACCCTGAAACCACTCGACGGTGCCATCGAGTTCGTCAACTGGCTGCGCGAGCGATTCCAGGTGGTGATTCTTTCTGACACGTTCTACGAATTCTCCCAGCCGTTGATGCGTCAACTGGGCTTCCCGACCTTGCTCTGCCACCGTCTGATAACGGATGACACCGGTCGGGTGACGAGCTATCAACTGCGTCAGAAAGATCCCAAGCGTCAGTCGGTATTGTCCTTCAAGAGCCTTTACTATCGGGTGATTGCTGCCGGTGATTCGTACAACGACACCAGCATGCTGGGCGAAGCGGACGCCGGGATCCTGTTCCACGCTCCAGACAACGTGATCCGCGAGTTTCCGCAGTTTCCGGCGGTGCACAGATTCGAGGATCTCAAGCGCGAGTTCATCAAGGCTTCGAATCGTGAGCTGAGCCTGTAGGTCATGTGTCGGGGCTGATGGCGCTATCGCGAGCAGGCTCGCTCCCACAAGGACAACGCTGTACCTGTGGGGGCGAGCCTGCTCCGGGCGGCGTTCCGACGATGTTTTTAAAGGCCTTGCAGGGTTTCGAGCAACACCTTCACCTTGGTGATGGACTCCTGATACTCGGCCTGCCAGTCCGAATCGGCGACGATCCCACCGCCACCCCAGCAACAGACCTGCCCATCCTTGACCAGCAAGCTGCGGATGGCGATCGAGCTGTCCATTTCCCCGCGTACGTCCAGATACAGCAGCGAACCGCAGTACAAGCCGCGGCGGGTTGGTTCCAGCTCGTCGATGATTTGCATGGCGCGGATTTTCGGCGCGCCAGTGATCGAACCGCCGGGGAAGCTGCCGGCGATCAGGTCGAGGGCATCTTTGTTGTCAGCCAATTCGCCGGTGACGCTGCTCACCAGGTGATGCACGTTGGGGTAGCTTTCCAGGCTGAACAACTCGGGCACGCGCACCGAGCCAATGCGGCAAGTGCGGCCCAGATCGTTGCGCAACAGGTCGACGATCATCAGGTTTTCCGCACGATCTTTGGGGCTGGCCAACAGTTCGGCGGCGTTGGCCGCGTCTTCGGCGGCGTTCCGGCCGCGCGGACGGGTGCCTTTGATCGGGCGGGTTTCTACGTGCCCTTCGCTGACTTTGACGAAACGCTCTGGCGACAGGCTCAGCACCGCGCCGCCGTCGGGCAGGCTCTGGAAGCCAGAGAACGGTGTTGGGCAAGCTGCCCGCAGCGCGCAATACGCTGTCCACGGATCGCCTTGGCATTGTGCGCGAAAGCGTTGTGCGAAGTTGACCTGATAGCAGTCGCCGGCCTGGATGTACTGCTGGATACGCTCGAACGCCTGCTGATAGTCGCTGGCGCTGAGGTCGGGGCTCATGGCGCCGCTCAGGGTGAACGGTGCGGTAGCTGCGGTCGCGGGCTGGCTGAACAGTTCGATCAGGCGCTGGCGCTCGGTGTCGATCAGGTTGGGATGGAACACCAGCTGACTGCTGCCGGTCAGGTGATCGCTGATCAGTGCCCAGTCATACAGGCCGAAGCGCGCGTCGGGCAGTTGCAGGTCATCGAGAGCCTGGGAGGGCATGGCCTCCAGGTGACGACCGAAATCGTAACTGAGGTAGCCGATCAAGCCACCGGCGAACGGTAATTCGTAGGGGGTAGGGATTGCTGCATCGCCGAGCCGGGCCAGCGTCGCGCGCAGGCGTTGCAGGAACGCGCCGCCACTTTCGTCAGGCGATACCGCCAGTGTTGCCAGTGGCCAGGCGCTGAGCACGTCATAACGTCCGCGCTCGGCACTTGGCCGGCCGCTGTCGAGCAGCACGCTGCCCGGGGCATGACGAATCGCCGCGAAATACTCGGCGGGGTTGGCGCGATAGGGAAGCGGGTATACGGAGCAGGTCGACATGAGCGGGGCAGATCAGCCATCGAGGCGGGGTGGCGATTGTAGTCCTCTGCGGGATTTGCTCCTAGAGGGGATGTCGGTGATTGGCAGGTTGATGCAGGGCTGAAGGCTTTGGTGAATGTCAGGCCGCCATCGCGAGCAAGCTCGCTCCCACAGGGTTTTGTTAACACCGAAACACTGTGGGAGCGAGCTTGCTCGCGATGGGCGCGCCTCGGTCTCGAATCAGCCGTCAACCGAGGGGACGCGCCCAAACATCTCCTGAACAAACTCCACGCGCTCTTGCGGCGTTTCGGTAATCCCTCTGGCTTTCAGCTCTTCCAGGCGTGCCTCGACGGCATGAGTGCGCGTGGTTAACCCGCAATCATTGGCGATCTGAATATTCAGCCCGGGCCGCGCGTTGAGTTCGAGAATCAGCGGACCTTTTTCCTGGTCCAGCACCATGTCGACACCGATGTAGCCCAGGCCGCACAGCTCATAACAGCTGGCGGCGAGCTTCATGAAACCGTCCCAGTAGGGCAGTTGCACGTCATCCACCGCGTTGGTGGTGTCCGGGTGCTTGGCGATGATGCGGTTCATCCAGGTGCCACGCAGCGTCACGCCGGTGGCCAGGTCGACCCCGACGCCGATAGCGCCCTGGTGCAGGTTGGCCTTGCCGTTGGACTGCCGGGTGGGCAAACGCAGCATGGCCATCACCGGGTAGCCCATCAGCACGATGATGCGGATGTCCGGCACGCCTTCATAACTGATGCTTTTGAAGATCTGGTCGGGAATCACCCGGTATTCGATCAGCGCGCGGTCGCGGTGACCGCCCAGGGAATACAGGCCGGTCAGAATGCTGGATATCTGGTGCTCGATTTCTTCATGGCTGATGATCCTTCCGGAAACCGTGCGGTACTGGCCCTCGAAACGGTCGGCGATCACCAGGATGCCGTCACCGCCGGCACCCTGCGCCGGTTTGATCACGAAGTCGCTGTGGTTGCCGATGATTTCGCCGAGTTTGTCGATTTCTTTCTCGGTGGAGATCACGCCGTACATCTCCGGCACGTGAATGCCGGCCTTGATTGCGCGTTCCTTGGTGATGATCTTGTCATCGACAATCGGATACAGGCTGCGCTTGTTGTACTTGAGTACGTAGTCCGCGTTGCGCCGATTGATGCCCATGATGCCCCGGGCGTGCAGGGCCTTCCAGGTCTTCCAGAAACCGAACATTACGAATCGGCCTTGACGAAGGCTTTGAAGCGCATCAGTTCGGTCAGGCGATAACCGCGATAGCGACCCATGGCCAGCATGAAGCCCACCAGGATCAACAGGATCGCCGGGAAGGTGAACACAAAATAAACCAGTTCCGGAATGCTCATGATCAGGTGTCCCAGAGAGGCGGCGAACAGCGTACCGATCGCGACTTTCAACGCATGCCCGGCGCCACGTTCTTCCCAGGTGATCGACAGGCGTTCGATGGTCATGGTCAGGATCACCATCGGGAACAGCGCCACTGACAGCCCGCGTTCCAGTCCCAGTTTATGACTGAACAGGCTGATGGCGGCAATCAGTACCACGACGAAGGTCAGCACCACCGACAGCCTCGGGAGCATTTGCAGCTTCAGGTGCTCGAGGTAGGAGCGTAGCGACAGCCCCAGTGCCGTGATCACGGTAAACAGCGCGATGCCGAAACCCAACCCGGTTTCGCGGAAGGCCAGGGCAACCAGCACCGGGGTAAAGGTGCCAAGGGTCTGCAAGCCGATCAGGTTGCGCAGGATCAGGATAACCAGCACGCCGATCGGAATCATCACCATGATCATGAAAGTTTGCTGGGTTTGCAGCGGCAAGCCGTACAACGAGTAATCAAGGAAGCTGGCGTCGGTGTTTTCGTCGGTCAGCTTGGCGAGGCGAATGGCGTTCATTTCGCTGTTGTTCAGACTGAAGGTGACGTTGGCTTTCTTGCCGCCCTCGACGGTGATCAGGTTGTCATCGCCGGTCCACCACAGCAGGCGATCGGCAGGCAGGCCTTGCTCGCCGGTTTCCGGGTTGAAGTACAGCCAGTCAGTGCCATTGAAGCTACGCAGCCAGAGCTCCGGGGTTTGCGGCTGATCGGCGACCAGGCGGATGGTGTGGACCTTTTCCATCGGTACGTGGGCAATGGACAGCAGCAGCTCGACGATTTTCGCTTTGTGCGCCGGTGACGGATCGCCGGCGAGCAGCAGTTTTGCGTTGTCGTCATTGGCATTGTTGACGCGTTTGATCGCTTCTCCGATGAAGGTCTCGACGTCTGCCGAGTGCTGGCGAATCGGCGCGAGCAGGGCGTCGGCGGCAATTTTTTCCGGGCCTTCGACAGCGATGCTGTCGCGGAAGGTCGGGCCTTTGACTTTGGATTTTTCACCGGTGTAGCGCTTGGTCAGCACCAGGCGGTAGTAAAGCGTCTGGTTGCCCTTGGCCCGGCGTGCCGACCAGGTGACCTTGCGGTTGCCGTCGACGCGGTTGACCGCAACACCATAGTTGTTGGAGATAAAACTTTCATTGAGGCTGACGTAGTCGCGGCTCAGCGGTGGCACGAACATCTGGATCTTGACCGGGTCCTTGGCACTGGCGACGAACTCGACCTTGGCGTCGATGTTCCACAAGTCGTCGGTGGCGTCTTCGGTCACCGGAATGCCCAGCACGAAAATCTGATAGGCCGTAACTGAAAGGCCCAGCACCACCAAGAGGGTGATCAGGATTTTCAGGTGGAGGGTAAGGGAGCGCATGGGCATTACTCTGCGGTATGAGCGTCGGTGGCGCAGGCGGGTTTGCCAGCAGCGTATTTAAGACTCGGGTCGACCAGCGCATCAAAGCGTTTCAAGGCTTCAGAACCGATCAAGAGCGGGAATTGGAATGCACTTCGGTCGGTCAGGTTCACTTCAATGCTGCGCAGCGCCGTGCCCATGCAGATATCCAGTTCGATCACCGGGCGAGCGGTGTACTGCTTGCCTTCCTCGGGATCGAAGTCGCCAGCGCGGCGTTTGATTTTGCTCACGCGTGCCAAGGGGCGCTCGATCGGGTGCGAGTGGGCGGTGTCGATGGCCAGGTAAAAGCGCACCCATGATTCACCGTTGCGTTTGAAACGCTTGATATCCCGGGCACTGAGGGAGGCGGTTTTGGCCCCGGTGTCGAGTTTGGCCGCGACTTCCAGGTCGATCCCTGCCAGCTGCGCGTATTCGTTGAGACCGTACACGGTCTTTTCGCCCGCGATAGCGAGACCTGGCAGGCAGAGGAGTAGACAGATCAACAGGGTGAAGGGCTTGAGTCTCATAGATCCTGGCGCGGTGCCGTCCGTTCTTCAGTTCAAGGCGACTGGCATTGCTGCACAAGCTCCTTCTAGTGCCTGCCATAAAAAGATGACAGACAAATGCGGGCGGCATTCTAGCACGGTGGTTTTATGGCGCCAGACGCGGGCCTGTCCTTTACTTAGGTTTTACCTAAGGCGTTTATTAGACGATTGTCGACAATAGTTCTATTTCCTTTGACTGGCTGCGCGATATTGGTTAGTTTTTGCCGCATTAGCTTGTGAGGTGTCGACAATATGTTGGATCAACTTGATCCCCCGGTGATGGCGTCAGACGATTCGGAAACCCTTTCCGAAAACGTCTTCCGACGCATTCAGGCGGCTATCGTCAAAGGCGAGATTGCCCCGGGCAGCAAGATTTCCGAGCCTGAACTGGCGCGCACTTACGGCATCAGCCGTGGGCCGTTGCGTGAGGCGATCCACCGTCTGGAAGGTCAGCGCCTGCTGGTCCGCGTCCCGCACGTGGGGGCCAGGGTGGTGTCGCTGAGTCACGCCGAACTGCTTGAACTCTACGAAATTCGCGAGTCCCTGGAAGGCATGGCCTGTCGTCTGGCCGCCGAGCGCATGACCACCGAAGAAATCGACGAGTTGCGTCAGGTGCTGGAAACCCACGAGCGCGATGCGGCGTTTCAGGCCGGTGTTGGCTATTACCAGCAGGAAGGCGATTTCGACTTTCACTACCGAATCATTCAAGGCAGCGGCAACCGCACGCTGACGCAGATGCTCTGCGGCGAGCTGTATCAGCTAGTGCGCATGTACCGCATCCAGTTTTCCGCCACGCCCAATCGGCCGCGCCAGGCGTTTGCCGAGCACCACCGGATTCTCGATGCCATCGCCGACCGTGACGGTGAATTGGCCGAGTTGTTGATGCGTCGTCACATCGGCGCTTCAAAACGCAATATCGCCCGTCACTATCAGGACGGAGCCCATCAGACAGCCACTCCACGAGGTGAGTCATGAGTTCGAACAAGAGCACACCAGGCCAGCGTTTCCGCGATGCGGTTGCCAGCGAGCATCCGTTGCAAGTGGTCGGCACGATCAACGCCAACCATGCGCTGCTGGCCAAGCGCGCCGGTTTCAAGGCTATTTATCTGTCCGGTGGCGGGGTCGCTGCCGGTTCTCTCGGTGTGCCGGACCTTGGGATTACCGGGCTCGATGACGTGTTGACCGACGTACGCCGGATCACCGATGTCTGCGACCTGCCGCTGTTGGTGGACGTGGACACCGGTTTTGGTTCCTCGGCGTTCAACGTCGCGCGCACCGTGAAGTCGATGATCAAGTTCGGCGCGGCAGCGATTCACATCGAAGACCAGGTCGGCGCCAAGCGCTGCGGTCATCGTCCGAATAAAGAGATCGTTTCCCAGCAGGAAATGGTCGACCGGATCAAGGCGGCAGTCGATGCGCGTACCGATGACAGCTTCGTGATCATGGCCCGCACCGACGCCCTGGCGGTCGAAGGCCTGGAGTCGGCACTGGATCGCGCCGCGGCGTGCATCGAAGCCGGCGCCGACATGGTGTTCCCGGAAGCCATCACTGAACTGGAGATGTACAAACTGTTCGCCAGCCGCGTCAAAGCACCGATCCTGGCCAACATCACCGAGTTCGGCGCCACGCCGCTGTACACCACCGAGCAACTGAAAGCTGCCGATGTGTCGCTGGTGCTGTACCCGCTGTCGGCCTTTCGCGCGATGAACAAAGCGGCGGAAAACGTCTACACCGCGATCCGTCGCGACGGTACGCAACAGAACGTCATCGACACCATGCAGACCCGCATGGAGCTTTACGATCGCATCGATTACCACACCTTCGAGCAGAAGCTCGATGCGTTGTTTGCGCAGAAGAAGAACTGAATCAAACCCTGTGGGAGCGAGCCTGCTCGCGATGGACGTTAACGATAACGCGGTGTTCCTGATGCACCGAGGTGAGCCATCCACCATCGCGAGCAGGCTCGCTCCCACAAGTTTCCCTAACAAATTCAAGATTGGAGACAGCAATGGCCGAAGCAAAAGTATTGAGTGGCGCCGGTCTGCGTGGCCAGGTGGCCGGGCAAACCGCATTGTCCACCGTGGGCCAGGAGGGCGCAGGCCTGACCTATCGCGGCTATGACGTTCGCGAACTGGCGGCCCAGGCGCATTTCGAAGAAGTGGCGTACATGCTGCTGTACGGCGAACTGCCGAACAAGGCGCAACTGGCCGCCTACATCAACAAACTGAGCAAGCTGCGTGACCTGCCGCAAGCGCTGAAGGAAGTGCTCGAACGCATCCCGGCGGACGCCCATCCGATGGACGTGATGCGCACCGGTTGCTCGTTCCTCGGCAACCTTGAGCCGGAGCATGACTTCTCCGAGCAACATGACAAAACCGACCGGCTGCTGGCCGCATTCCCGGCGATCATGTGCTACTGGTATCGCTTCAGCCATGACGGCAAACGCATCAACTGCGTGACCGATGAAGAGTCGATCGGCGGGCATTTCCTGCACCTGCTGCACGACAAGAAACCAAGCGAGTTGCACGTCAAGGTGATGAACGTTTCGCTGATCCTTTACGCGGAGCACGAGTTCAACGCGTCGACGTTCACCGCCCGCGTGTGCGCATCGACCTTGTCTGACCTGTTCTCCTGCGTTACCGCGGCCATCGGTTCCCTGCGCGGCCCGCTGCATGGCGGCGCCAACGAAGCGGCGATGGAAATGATCGAGCGCTTCGCGTCGCCGCAAGAGGCGATCAAAGGCACCCTCGACATGCTCGCGCGCAAAGACAAGATCATGGGTTTCGGTCACGCGATCTACAAAGACAACGATCCGCGTAATGAAGTGATCAAGGGCTGGTCGAAAAAGCTCGCTGACGAAGTCGGTGACACCGTGTTGTTCCCGGTGTCGGAAGCCATCGACAAGACCATGTGGGAGCAGAAGAAGCTGTTTCCTAACGCGGACTTCTACCATGCCTCGGCGTACCACTTCATGGGCATTCCGACCAAGCTGTTCACGCCGATTTTCGTCTGCTCGCGCCTGACCGGCTGGGCGGCGCATGTGTTCGAACAGCGTGCCAACAACCGCATCATCCGCCCGAGCGCCGAATACGTCGGCGTCGAACAGCGCAAGTTCGTGCCAATCGAACAACGCTGAATGGTGGAGGGCCTGACCGCCGATTTTTGGAGCAACGGAGAACCTTGTGGGAGCGAGCCTGCTCGCGATGACGGACTGACATTCAACATTGATGTCGCCAGTTGCATTGCTATCGCGAGCAGGCTCGCTCCCACATTTGACCGAGTTCGCTTCAAAGCCGGTGCCAGGCCCCACCTTTTGTAATCACCGTGACCGAGTCCTGACGATGAACACAGATTTCCGCAAATCGCTGCCCGGCAGCCATCTGGATTACTTCGACACCCGTGCGGCCGTCGAGGCCATCCAGCCCGGCGCCTATGACACCCTGCCGTACACCTCCCGCGTACTGGCGGAAAACCTGGTGCGCCGCTGCGACCCGGCCACGCTCACCGAATCCCTGAAACAGTTCATCGAGCGCAAACGCGACCTCGACTTCCCGTGGTTCCCGGCCCGCGTGGTGTGCCACGACATTCTTGGCCAGACCGCCCTGGTCGACCTCGCCGGCCTGCGTGATGCCATCGCCCTGCAAGGTGGTGATCCAGCGCAAGTGAACCCGGTGGTACCGACGCAATTGATCGTCGACCACTCCCTGGCCGTCGAGCGCGGCGGCTTCGATCCGGAAGCGTTCGAAAAGAACCGCGCCATCGAAGACCGTCGTAATGAAGACCGTTTTCACTTTATCAACTGGACCAAAAAGGCCTTCAAGAACGTCGACGTGATTCCGCCAGGCAACGGCATCATGCACCAGATCAACCTGGAGAAAATGTCGCCGGTGATCCAGGTGCGTGACGGCGTGGCCTTCCCGGATACCTGCGTCGGCACCGACAGCCACACCCCGCACGTCGATGCCCTGGGCGTGATCGCCATCGGTGTTGGCGGTCTGGAAGCGGAAAGCGTGATGCTCGGCCGTGCTTCCTGGATGCGTCTGCCGGAAAGCGTCGGCGTCGAACTGACCGGCAAACTGCAACCGGGCATCACTGCCACCGACATGGTGCTGGCGTTGACCGAGTTCCTGCGCAAGCAAAAAGTCGTTGGGGCCTGGCTGGAATTCTTCGGTGAAGGCGCCGCCGCGCTGACCCTCGGCGACCGTGCGACCATTTCCAATATGGCTCCGGAATACGGCGCCACCGCCGCGATGTTCTACATCGACCAGCAGACCATCGACTACCTGAAACTCACCGGTCGCGAAGACGAGCAGGTGCAGTTGGTCGAGAATTACGCCAAGACCACAGGCCTGTGGGCCGATAGCCTGAAGGGCGCGCAATACGAGCGCGGCTTGACCTTCGACCTGTCTTCGGTTGTGCGCAACATGGCGGGGCCGAGCAATCCTCACGCCCGTGTCGCTACTTCCGATCTCGCGGCCCAGGGCATCTCCGGCCAGTGGGACGATGTGCCCGGCCAAATGCCGGACGGCGCGGTGATCATTGCTGCCATCACCAGTTGCACCAACACCAGCAACCCGCGCAATGTCATCGCCGCCGGCCTGCTGGCACGCAACGCCAACAAGCTCGGATTGACTCGCAAGCCGTGGGTCAAATCGTCCCTTGCGCCGGGTTCGAAAACCGTGGCGCTGTACCTCGATGAAGCTGGCCTGACTTCTGAACTGGAGCAACTCGGTTTCGGCGTGGTGGCATTCGCCTGCACCACCTGCAACGGCATGTCCGGTGCGCTGGACCCGGTGATCCAGCAAGAGATCATCGACCGCGATCTGTACGCCACTGCCGTGTTGTCGGGTAACCGCAACTTCGACGGTCGGATTCACCCATATGCCAAGCAGGCGTTCCTTGCTTCGCCGCCGTTGGTGGTGGCGTACGCCATTGCCGGGACCATCCGTTTCGACATCGAAAAAGACGTGTTGGGCCTGACGGCTGACGGCAAGGAAATTCGCCTCAAGGACATCTGGCCGAGCGATGAAGAGATCGACGCGGTGGTCAAGGCATCGGTCAAGCCGGAGCAGTTCCGCCAGGTCTACATCCCGATGTTCGCCATCCACGAAGACTCCGGCCCGAAAGTCAAACCGCTGTACGACTGGCGCGAGATGAGCACCTACATCCGTCGTCCGCCGTACTGGGAAGGCGCACTGGCCGGGGCGCGTCCGCTCAAGGGCATGCGCCCGCTGGCAGTGCTGCCGGACAACATCACCACCGATCACCTGTCGCCGTCCAACGCCATCATGCTCGACAGCGCCGCTGGCGAATACCTGGCGAAAATGGGCTTGCCGGAAGAGGACTTCAACTCCTACGCGACGCACCGCGGTGACCACTTGACCGCGCAACGCGCGACCTTCGCCAACCCGAAACTGTTCAACGAAATGGTTCAGGAAAATGGCAAGGTCAAGCAGGGTTCGCTGGCGCGTGTCGAGCCGGAAGGCCAGGTCATGCGCATGTGGGAAGCCATCGAAACCTACATGGAGCGCAAGCAGCCGCTGATCATCATCGCCGGCGCCGACTACGGTCAGGGTTCGTCCCGCGACTGGGCCGCCAAGGGAGTGCGTCTGGCCGGTGTCGAAGCCATCGCTGCCGAAGGTTTCGAACGCATCCACCGCACCAACCTGGTGGGCATGGGTGTGTTGCCGCTGGAGTTCAAGCCGGGCACCGACCGCAAGACGCTGGGCATCGACGGCACTGAAACCTTTGATGTGATCGGCGAGCGCACGCCGCGGGCCACGCTGACCCTGGTCATTACCCGCAAGAGCGGTGAGCAGGTGTCGGTGCCGGTGACCTGTCGTCTCGATACTGCTGAAGAAGTTTCGATCTATGAAGCCGGCGGCGTATTGCAGCGTTTCGCCCAGGACTTCCTTGAATCGGCTGTTGCTGTCTAACGCGACTTGCCGGGGCAGGGCGGTGACGTCCTGCTCCGGCGCATAAGGAACATTATGGTCCACGTACCTCAGATCAAGATTCCCGCCACCTATATGCGCGGCGGCACCAGCAAAGGCGTGTTCTTCAGCCTGCAAGACCTGCCTGAATCGGCGCAGGTTCCGGGCCCGTCCCGCGATGCGCTGTTGTTGCGCGTGATCGGCAGCCCTGACCCGTACGAAAAGCAAATCGACGGTATGGGCGGGGCGACCTCCAGCACCAGCAAAACGGTGATCGTGTCCAAGAGCATCAAGGCCGATCACGATATCGATTACCTGTTCGGTCAGGTCTCCATCGACAAGCCTTTTGTCGACTGGAGCGGCAACTGCGGCAACCTCTCGGCGGCAGTCGGTTCGTTCGCCATCAGCAGCGGTCTGGTCGAGGCCAGTCGCGTTCCACGCAACGGTATCGCGGTGGTGCGCATCTGGCAGGCCAATATCGGCAAGACCATCATCGCCCACGTGCCGATCACTGACGGTGCGGTGCAGGAAACCGGTGATTTCGAACTCGATGGCGTGACCTTTCCGGCCGCTGAAGTGCAGCTTGAGTTCATGAATCCGGCGGCCGAGGAAGAGGGCGCAGGCGGCTCGATGTTCCCGACCGGCAACCTGGTCGATGACCTGGAAGTGCCCGGTGTCGGCATGCTCAAGGTGACCATGATCAACGCTGGCATCCCGACCATTTTCGTTAACGCCGAAGCCATCGGCTACACCGGCACCGAGTTGCAGGGCGATATAAACGGTGACCCGAAAGCGCTGGCGATGTTCGAGACCATTCGCGCACATGGCGCACTGCGCATGGGGCTGATCCAGAATCTTGAAGACGCCGCCAAGCGTCAGCACACCCCCAAGGTGGCGTTTGTTGCACGGCCTGCCGATTATCTTGCTTCCAGCGGCAAGCCGGTGGCAGCAGGCGATGTCGACCTGTTGGTCCGCGCACTGTCCATGGGCAAGTTGCACCACGCGATGATGGGCACCGCTGCCGTAGCGATTGGCACCGCGGCGGCGATTGACGGCACGCTGGTCAACCTCGCCGCGGGCGGTATTCCACGCAACGCGGTGCGCTTCGGCCATCCGTCCGGCACCTTGCGCGTTGGCGCCGAAGCCAGTCTGGTCGATGGCGAATGGATCGTGACCAAAGCCATCATGAGCCGCAGTGCGCGGGTACTGATGGAAGGCTGGGTGCGCGTGCCGGGCGACTCGTTCTGAGGTAATACGAGCCTGAAGTGAACCCCTGTGGGAGCGAGCTTGCTCGCGATAGCGGTGTGACAGCCAACATAGATACTGAATGTTATGGCCTCATCGCGAGCAAGCTCGCTCCCACATTTGATCGCATTTCTACAATAAGAAAGATTAGCCCCCGAGATTGACCCTGAACCGAGGTCCCATTTACGAACCACTGCCAGAGTGAATCGAACATGAGCGCCAACGTCGACCTGAACATACGTCCCGACTACGACAAGGTCCTGCAGGACATTGCCGATTACGTTCTCAATTTCAAGATCGAGTCCCAAGAGGCGTTGGACACCGCTCGCAATTGCCTGATGGACACCCTCGGCTGCGGCCTGCTGGCCCTGCGCTTTCCCGAATGCACCAAACACCTGGGACCTATCGTTGAAGGCACGGTCGTGCCTTTTGGCGCACGTGTTCCCGGCACCCATTTTCGTCTCGACCCGGTAAAAGCGGCGTGGGATATCGGCTGTATCGTTCGCTGGCTCGATTACAACGACACCTGGCTGGCTGCCGAGTGGGGCCATCCGTCCGATAACCTCGGCGGGATCCTCGCGGTTGCCGACCACCTGTCGCAAAAACGCGTGGCCAATGGCGATGCGCCGCTGACCATGCGAGCGGTGCTGGACGCGATGATCATGGCCCACGAGATTCAGGGTGTGATTGCCCTGGAGAACTCCTTCAACCGGGTTGGCCTGGACCACGTGCTGCTGGTCAAAGTCGCTTCGACGGCGGTGACTGCGAAACTGATGGGCGCCAATCGCGAGCAACTGTTGGCGGCGCTGTCCCATGCGTTTGTCGACGGCCAGGCATTGCGCACTTACCGTCACGCGCCGAACGCCGGTTCGCGCAAGTCCTGGGCCGCGGGCGACGCCTCCAGTCGTGGCGTGCGATTGGCGGACATCGCCATGCGTGGCGAGATGGGCATTCCGGGTGTATTGACCGCGCCGCAATGGGGTTTCTACGACGTGCTGTTCAGCCACACCAACAAGGACCTGGCGCTCAAGCCCGCCGATAAACGTACGTTCAGCCTCTCGCAGCAGTACGGCACCTACGTGATGGAAAACGTGCTGTTCAAGATCAGTTTCCCGGCCGAGTTCCACGCGCAAACCGCCTGCGAAGCGGCGGTGACCCTGCACCCGCAGGTGCGCGATCGTCTGGATGAAATCGACAAGATCGTTATCACCACTCACGAGTCGGCGATTCGTATCATTTCCAAGGTCGGCCAACTGGCCAATGCCGCGGACCGCGACCACTGCATCCAGTACATGACCGCCGTGCCGCTGGCCTTCGGCACTCTGGTGGCTGAACAGTACGAAGACGAGTTCCACGCCGCGCACCCGATCATCGACGAGTTGCGCGAGAAGATGGTCATTGTCGAAGAGCCGCGCTACACCCGCGAATACCTGGAGGCCGACAAGCGGTCTATTGCCAACGCCTTGCAAGTGTTCTTCAAGGACGGCTCAAGTACCGGACAAGTGGTGGTCGAATACCCGATTGGTCATCGTCGTCGCCGCGCCGAGGGCATTCCCTTGCTGGAGGACAAGTTCAAGGCCAATCTGGCGACGCGATTCACTGCGCAACGGTCGGCGCAGATCTTTGCCTTGTGCAAGGATCAGGCGAGCCTTGAGGCCACGCCGGTTAACCGTTTTGTCGATTTGTGGGTGATCTAGCAGACCGCGTAATCGTTCATCGCGAGCAGGCTCACTCCCACAGTTGATCTTCAGTGAACACTTCATTTGTATACGACGAAGAAACAATGTGGGAGCGAGCTTGCTCGCGATAGCGGCGTAACAGGCGCTACGGAACTACTTGAAGCGCCGCTCGACGCCTTTTTCCACCAGGATTTTCGCCGAAATCTCTTCCACGGAAAAATGCGTGGAGTTGATGTGCGCGATGTTCTCGCGGCGGAACAGGTTTTCGACTTCACGCACTTCGAACTCGCACTGGGCGTAGCTTGAGTAGCGGCTGTTGGGCTTGCGTTCGTTGCGGATTGCGGTGAGGCGGTCCGGATCGATGGTCAGGCCAAACAGCTTGTGCTTGTGGGCACGCAATGCCGCTGGCAGTTGCAGGCGCTCCATGTCGTCTTCGGTCAGCGGGTAGTTGGCCGCGCGAATCCCGAATTGCATGGCCATGTACAGGCAGGTCGGGGTTTTACCGCAGCGCGATACGCCGACCAGGATCAGGTCGGCCTTGTCGTAATAGTGGGTGCGGGCGCCGTCATCGTTATCGAGGGCGAAGTTCACTGCCTCGATACGCTCCATGTAGTTGGAGTTGTGACCAATGGAATGGGACTTGCCGACCGAATACGACGAGTGCTCGCTCAGTTCCAGCTCGAGCGGCGCAAGGAAGGTCGAGAAAATGTCGATCATGAAACCATTGGAGGTCGCGAGGATCTCACGAATATCCTGGTTGACGATCGTGTCGAAGATGATCGGACGAAATCCGTCCTTTTCGGCGGCCATATTGATTTGTTGTACCATGGCCCGCGCTTTGTCCACGTTGTCGATGTACGGTCGTATGACTTTGCTGAAGGTAATGTTTTCGAACTGCGCCAACAGACTTTGACCCAGGGTTTCGGCTGTAATGCCCGTGCCATCGGAGATAAAGAAAGCAGATCGTTTCATTTGCGCCTTGGGCCTTAAGCTGGTGACGATTCTTGGATATGATAGGCGCGGTTTGTCGGCCTGGATTGGCCCGCATTCTCACTTATTTTCCAGGTCCAGGCCATATTGCTGGCAAATGCTCCTGATGAGCCGCCAGCGCCCTGAGCTTTTCCAACACAGTTAGTGGAGAGATCACCTTGGTAGAGTACGTAGTTTCCCTCGATAAGCTCGGCGTCCACGATGTAGAGCATGTGGGGGGCAAGAACGCATCCCTGGGCGAGATGATCAGTAATCTTGCGGGTGCCGGTGTATCGGTCCCAGGTGGCTTCGCCACGACGGCTCAGGCTTATCGTGATTTTCTCGAATTAAGTGGTTTGAACGACCAGATCCACGCTGCCCTCGATGCGCTGGACGTCGACGACGTGAACGCCCTGGCGAAAACCGGTGCGCAAATCCGTCAATGGATCATGGAAGCCGAGTTCCCGGAGAAGCTCAACACCGAGATCCGCACCGCGTTCGCCACGCTGTCGGCCGGTAACCCGGACATGGCCGTGGCCGTGCGCTCCTCGGCAACAGCCGAAGACTTGCCGGACGCTTCCTTCGCGGGTCAACAGGAAACCTTCCTGAACATCCGCGGCGTCGAAAACGTCATTCGCGCTGCCAAGGAAGTGTTTGCTTCCCTGTTCAACGACCGTGCCATTTCCTACCGCGTGCACCAGGGCTTCGACCATAAACTGGTGGCCCTGTCGGCTGGCGTGCAGCGCATGGTCCGTTCGGAAACCGGCACTGCCGGCGTGATGTTCACCCTCGATACCGAATCCGGCTTCCGTGACGTGGTGTTTATCACCGGCGCCTACGGCCTGGGCGAAACTGTCGTACAGGGCGCGGTGAACCCGGATGAGTTCTACGTCCACAAAGGCACGCTGGCAGCGGGTCGCCCGGCGATCCTGCGCCGCAACCTGGGCAGCAAAGCCATCAAGATGATCTACGGCGACGAAGCCAAGGCCGGTCGTTCGGTCAAGACTGTCGATGTCGACAAGGCCGAGCGCGCGCGTTTCTGCCTGACCGATGCTGAAGTCAGCGAACTGGCCAAGCAGGCGATGATCATCGAGAAGCATTACAAGTGCCCGATGGACATCGAGTGGGCCAAAGACGGCGACGACGGCAAGCTGTACATCGTTCAGGCTCGCCCTGAAACCGTGAAAAGCCGCACCCACGCCAACGTCATGGAACGTTACCTGCTGAAAGAAACCGGCACCGTGCTGGTGGAAGGTCGCGCTATCGGCCAGCGCATCGGCGCCGGTAAAGTGCGCATCATCAAAGACGTTTCCGAGATGGACAAAGTCCAGCCGGGCGACGTTCTGGTTTCCGACATGACCGACCCGGACTGGGAGCCGGTCATGAAGCGCGCCAGCGCCATCGTCACCAACCGTGGCGGCCGTACCTGCCACGCGGCGATTATTGCGCGTGAGCTGGGGATCCCGGCCGTCGTGGGTTGCGGTAACGCCACCGAGCTGTTGAAAGACGGCCAGGGCGTGACGGTTTCCTGCGCTGAAGGCGACACCGGTTTCATCTTCGAAGGCGAGTTGGGCTTCGACATCAAGAAAAACTCCGTCGACGCCATGCCGGAACTGCCGTTCAAGATCATGATGAACGTCGGTAACCCGGACCGCGCCTTCGATTTCGCGCAGTTGCCGAACGCCGGTGTGGGCCTGGCCCGTCTGGAGTTCATCATCAACCGCATGATCGGCGTGCACCCTAAAGCACTGCTGAACTACGACGGCCTGCCGTCGGAAATCAAGGAAAGCGTCGACAAGCGGATTGCCGGTTACCACGATCCGGTCGGCTTCTACGTCGAGAAACTGGTCGAGGGCATCAGCACCCTGGCCGCCGCGTTCTGGCCGAAAAAGGTCATCGTGCGTCTGTCGGACTTCAAGTCCAACGAATACGCCAACCTGATCGGCGGCAAGCTCTACGAGCCGGAAGAAGAAAACCCGATGCTGGGTTTCCGCGGCGCTTCGCGTTACATCAGCGAGTCGTTCCGTGACTGCTTCGAGCTCGAATGCCGCGCGCTGAAACGCGTGCGCAACGACATGGGCCTGACCAACGTCGAAATCATGGTGCCGTTCGTCCGTACCCTGGGCGAAGCCAGCCAGGTCGTGGACCTATTGGCCGAGAATGGCCTGGCGCGGGGCGAAAACGGTCTGCGCGTCATCATGATGTGCGAACTGCCGTCCAACGCGATCCTCGCTGAAGAGTTCCTCGAATTCTTCGACGGTTTCTCCATCGGCTCCAACGACCTGACCCAGCTGACCCTGGGCCTGGACCGTGACTCCGGGATCATTGCGCATCTGTTCGACGAGCGTAATCCCGCGGTCAAGAAGCTGCTGTCCAACGCGATTCAGGCCTGCAACAAGGCTGGCAAATACATCGGTATTTGCGGCCAGGGCCCTTCCGACCACCCAGACCTGGCCAAGTGGCTGATGGAACAGGGTATCGAAAGCGTTTCGTTGAACCCCGATTCCGTACTGGAAACCTGGTTCTTCCTGGCTGAAGGTCAGGCTGCGGTCTGATGTGTTGAGTGAAGGGGCTGATCGATGATTGGCCCCTTTAGGATTCAAGTAGGGCGGGCTCCGGTGGACGCCGCCCTTTTTTGTGCAAGAGCATTATGCAAAGCAGCAGCAACCTGTTTCCTGTCGCCTTGATCAGCGCCGAGCGTCGTGGCGATCTGAGCGAGGACGTCTATCGCTTGAAACCCGGCAACAGCCCGGACGGCACTGTCGAGCTGGCGGTCACCCGCCTGGGCATGGCCGATGAGCCCTCCGTGCGCGGCGTTCCGGTGATTTTGCTTCATGGCAGTTTTTCCAATCGACGTTTCTGGTTTTCCCCCAAAGGCCTTGGTCTGGGCGCCTATCTGGCGCGCGCCGGCTTTGATGTGTGGATACCGGAAATGCGCGGTCACGGTTTGTCCCAGCGCAACCAGAACTATCGAAAGAACCGCGTTGCCGACTATGCCCGTTACGATCTGCCGGCGATTGCTGCGTTCGTTCGTGAGCAAAGCGGTCAGGTTCCGCACTGGATTGGTCATTCGCTGGGCGGCATCACCCTGGCGGCAGCGCTGGGTGGTCAGTACCTGGGGGAGCCTGCCGTGGCCTCTGCGGCATTTTTTGGTACGCAGGTCAGTCGCACTTATTGGCCGCTGAAATTTCCCCCGGTGGAGTGGAGCGGGCGGTTCATCCTGAAGCGTTTCGCGCAAATTTCAGGCTCTCGCCTCAAGCGCGGTCCGGAGGACGAGCCGATAGGCCTGGCCCTGGAAGGCATGCGCTGGTACGGCTTGTTCGGACGTTTCGGCGATGCCGAGAAAGACTGGTGGGCTGGGCTGGCGGAGGTTCAGGTGCCGGTCTTGGGCGTCAGCGCGACCAGCGATCATCAGGACCCGGATTGGGCGTGTCGCAAGCTGTTCGATCAGATCGGTTCCGAGCACAAGCAGTTCATCTGCCTGGGGCGCGAGCAGGGTTTTTCGGACAATTTCGGGCATGTTGAAATGCTTGTCAGCAAAGCTGCTCAGGCCGAAGTCTGGCCGTTGGTGCAGCGCTGGCTGACAGATCCGCAGGCGCCGTTGCTGGCTGGCAAGCCGGATTTGGCCACGGCAGTCTGAGTGCGAATGCTCTGACAAGAGCGTTTCGCTCTGCTCAGCGAACGGCTAAGATATGACGCATTGAGCTGTTCTGGTCACAAACAGTTGTTGAGTCGGCCTTATGTTCGTACCGCTTGAGCGTCTGATCAATCTGAATGAAGGTTATCGGCGGACGTTCCAGGTTGAAGGGCGTAGCCTGCTGTTGTTGGTGCTGGATAATCAGCCATTGTTGCTGATAGACAGCTGCCCGCACCAAGGCTCGTCGCTCGGCAGCGCGACATTGTCGGGAAATATCCTGCGTTGTCAGCGCCACGGTATCGAATTTCAGCTGCCCAGCGGCGTGCCGGTACAGGCACAGTGTCCTGGCTTGAGTATGCTGAAGGTGGCTTACGAGGGGGATCGCATCGGAATAGATGTTTAAATTCTTTGCTGGTACTCGTTTCGGTGCCGTAATCCCTGCGATTTTCGACAGCCCACGATCGTGTTCTTTCTCTCTTACAGGAGTTTCTCGATGAACCATTACCTCACTCCCGACCTGTGTGATGCCTACCCGGAACTGGTTCAGGTGCTGGAGCCGATGTTCAGCAATTTTGGTGGCCGTGACTCCTTCGGCGGCGAAATCGTTACCATCAAGTGCTTCGAAGACAACTCGCGGGTCAAGGAGCAGGCCGAGCTCAAAGGGAATGGCAAGGTGCTGGTGGTCGATGGCGGCGGTTCGCTGCGCCGCGCCTTGCTGGGCGACATGATCGCCGAGAAAGCCGCAAAAAACGGCTGGGAAGGGCTGGTCATCTACGGCTGCATCCGTGATGTCGACGTTATCGCGCAAACCGACCTGGGCGTGCAGGCGCTGGCCAGCCATCCGATGAAAACCGACAGGCGTGGCGTCGGTGAGCTGAATGTTGCGGTAACCTTCGCCGGCGTGACTTTCCGTCCGGGTGAATACATCTACGCGGACAATAACGGCGTGATCGTCTCGCCAAGTCCGTTGAAGATGCCAGAATAAAAAGCCGATTCAAGCCAGGGGTGAGGATGTTCGAGGAAGAAAACGCGCAGTGGGGGCTGGTGCATGCCCTGGTGCTGGATGGTAAAGGTGGTGCGCGTTGGCTTGCCCGGACTGAACTGGATGACCTGCAACTGCAACCCCATGAAAGCCTTTGGCTGCACTGGGACCGCAGTCACCCGCAAACTCAGACCTGGTTGCGTAAATCCAGCGGTCTGAGTGAGTTCAGCTGTGACCTGCTCCTCGAAGAGAACACCCGGCCGCGCTTGTTGGCGCTGCCGGACTCCGAGCTGTTGCTGTTTTTGCGCGGAATCAACCTCAACCCGGGTGCCGAGCCTGAAGACATGGTGTCGGTGCGCATCTTCGCCTCTGCTCAGCGGGTCATTTCCCTGCGTTTACGCCCGTTACGCGCCACCGATGAGTTGCTGGTGCAACTGAACGAGGGCAAGGGGCCGAAAACCACCTCCGAACTGGTCCTTTATCTGGCTCAGTACCTCACCCATAAGGTGCAGGATCTGGTCAGTGATCTCTCCGAAATCGTCGATGACGAAGAAGAAAAGCTGGATGCCGACGAACGGTATACTCCGGAGCATGGCGCCATTGTGCAGATCCGTCGGCGAGCGGCCGGACTGAAGCGCTTCCTTGCTCCGCAGCGGGATATCTTCGGCCAACTGACGCGGATAAAACTGCCATGGTTTGTCGACGATGACGGCGACTACTGGAACGAATTGAACAACAGCCTGACGCGTTACCTGGAAGAGCTGGAGTTGACCCGGGAGCGCGTGGGGCTGGTGCTTGAGACTGAAGACCGGCGTTTGAACGTGCACATGAATCGCATCATGTACCGCTTCGGGATCATCACCGGGATCTTTTTGCCGATGAGTTTTCTGACCGGTTTGCTCGGAATAAACGTCGGCGGAATTCCTTTTTCCGGGAACCCTTATGGCTTCGTGATTGCCTGCCTGATGATGGTGACGGTAGGGGTGGGGCAGTGGTGGTTGTTCCGGCGTTTGCGCTGGGTATGAGGGAGAGCCATGTGACCCGAGGAATTTTGATCGCGTCTTTCACAGATATCACGAGAGGTGCGTATGCACGATCCGTTTGAACAGTCCTTGCGCGACATGCTCAAGGCATCACCGTCCACCCGTGACGACGATGCCTGTCTGGGGCGTGTGCTGAAAACCGCCAACCGCCAGGTTGGTGCCGGTGATCTGTTCAGTCTGCTGGGCCGCTGGCTGCCCGCGCTGATGATCGCCCTGAATAACGGATCGGCCCATGTCATGCCGGTTTCCCGTCATAAACCTGCTGCCCGCACTGCTGATAAGGCTGATTGAATATGGAACTTGATCTCTGGACTCAGAGCCTCGTCACTGCAATGACTGCGTTGTGGACCAAGGTAGCGAACTTCATTCCGAACCTGTTCGGCGCACTGGTAGTGCTTCTGCTGGGCTTTGTCGTAGCCAAGCTGCTCGACACCCTGCTCTCGAAATTGCTCGCAAAACTGGGCCTGGATCGCTTGATGGGCGGTACCGGCTTGACCAAGCTGCTATCCCGCGCAGGGCTGCAGGTGCCGATCTCTACGCTGATCGGCAAGATCGTTTATTGGTTCGTTTTGCTGATTTTTCTGGTTTCTGCTGCAGAATCCCTTGGCTTGGAGCGAGTTTCGGCTACGCTCGACATGCTGGCACTGTATTTACCGAAAGTATTTGGTGCCGCGCTGGTGTTGCTGGTGGGCGTGTTGCTCGCACAATTGGCCAACGGGCTGGTGCGTGGCGCCGCAGAAGGCGTAGGGCTGGATTACGCAGCAGGTCTTGGGCGTATCGCTCAAGGCCTGGTGATCATCATCAGTATTTCGGTCGCGATCAGTCAGCTTGAGGTCAAAACAGACCTGCTGAACCATGTGATCGTGATTGTCTTGATTACCGTTGGTCTGGCAGTTGCCTTGGCCATGGGGTTGGGAAGTCGGGAAATCGCTGGTCAGATTCTTGCTGGAATCTATGTGCGTGAGTTGTATCAGGTTGGGCAACAAGTGCGTGTTGGTGAGGTCGAAGGTCAGATCGAAGAGATCGGCACGGTTAAAACTACATTGCTGACCGATGAGGGTGAGCTAGTCTCACTTTCCAATCGGATCCTCCTGGAACAGCATGTTAGTAGCCGCTAACCCGGCAAACCCTGCTAATGTATGCCGCCGCAAAATGCCCGATACGATGGGCTGCGGCGGACATTGACCTGACTGTCGGCCCGACTTGTTTTGAATAAAGCCCAATCGCTATCCATGCGCTACGACCCCCGCGAGCTCTCTGATGAGGAGTTGGTCGCGCGCTCGCACACGGAGCTGTTTCACGTGACGCGCGCCTACGAAGAGCTGATGCGGCGTTATCAGAGAACATTATTTAACGTTTGTGCACGGTATCTTGGGAACGATCGTGACGCAGATGATGTCTGTCAGGAAGTGATGTTGAAGGTGTTGTACGGTTTGAAGAACTTCGAGGGTAAATCGAAGTTCAAAACGTGGCTCTACAGCATCACGTACAACGAATGCATCACACAGTATCGGAAGGAACGGCGTAAGCGTCGCTTGATGGACGCTTTGAGTCTGGACCCCCTTGAGGAAGCGTCTGAAGAGAAGGCGCCGAAACCTGAGGAAAAGGGTGGACTTGATCGCTGGTTAGTGTATGTGAACCCGATTGACCGAGAAATTCTAGTGCTACGATTTGTCGCAGAGTTGGAGTTTCAGGAGATCGCGGACATCATGCACATGGGTTTGAGTGCAACGAAAATGCGGTACAAACGCGCTCTTGACAAATTGCGTGAGAAATTTGCGGGCATCGCTGAAACTTAGTTCAGCGCAAATATTTCTTACGTGTAGGCAAGTTCTGATAGACTTGCCGCCGAGTTGTCCCCCGGTTTGCGGGACTGCTTTACAATCACCAGATGGGGATTTAACGGATGAAACTGAAAAACACCTTGGGCTTGGCCATTGGTTCTCTTATTGCCGCTACTTCGTTCGGCGCTCTGGCACAAGGCCAAGGCGCGGTCGAAGGGGAAGCATTCTGGGGCAAAACCTGGAACCACAGCGTCGATTCCTACCAGAACGGCCGCACTCCTGGCGTCTCGATCGGCTACTTCCTGACCGATGACGTGTCTGTGAACGCGACCTATCGCAAAGACGAATACACCCGTTCGGACACCGATACTGGCAACCAGCGGATCCGTGGCGATCACTTCGGCCTGAAATCCCAGTACCACTTCGGTACCGTTGGCGATGCTATCCGTCCTTACGTTGAAGGCGGTGTATCCCACGGCAGCATGACCAACGTCGCTGCTGACGGTCACACTGGTCGTGACAAGTCCACCTACCTGACCACTGGCGCTGGCGCCAAGTGGTACATGACCGACAACCTGTACGCTCGTGCTGGCGTTGAAGCCGACTACAAGCTGGACAACGGTCGTTGGGACTACCAGGCTCTGATCGGCCTGGGCGTTAACTTCGGCGGCACTGGCGGCAAAGTTGCTCCAGCTCCAGTAGCTCCAGCACCGGCTCCAGAGCCAGTTGCAGAAGCTCCAGTTGCTGAAGTTGTTCGCGTTCAACTGGACGTGAAATTCGACTTCAACAAAGCTGTTGTCAAGCCAAACAGCTACGGCGACGTGAAGAACCTGGCTGACTTCATGAAGCAGTACCCGAACACCACCACCGTAGTTGAAGGTCACACCGACAACGTCGGTCCTGACGCTTACAACCAGAAGCTGTCCCAGCGTCGTGCTGACGCTGTTAAGCAAGTTCTGGTCAAAGACGGCGTTGAAGCTAACCGCGTTCACTCGGTTGGTTATGGCAAGTCCCGCCCAATTGCTGACAACAGCACTGAAGCTGGCCGCGCTGCAAACCGTCGCGTAGAAGCGCAGGTTGAAGCTACCGCTAAGTAATTAGCCTGGTAGTTCGGAAAAGCCCGGCTTAGGCCGGGCTTTTCTTTGTCTGCGATTTAGCTTTTTGGAAGAATCGTCCGAACGCGGCCCGAGCCTTCGAGGGCACTTACGCGAGGTTAGCGTTCCAGAACTCTTCTCTGGAAGCTGTTGCAGGCTGCGATCTTTTAACATTGTCACTGGCAGCCACCGCACCGATCACCAGGATCGCCGGGCTTTTCAGTTGGAAGTTGTGGGCATCTTCCTGCATTGCAGTCAGGTTGCTCCGGCATTCGCGCTGGTGTGGCAATGAAGCATTTTCAATCATCGCCACGGGCGTATCAGCCGCCATCCCACCGGCAAGCAATTGCTCGCCAATTGAGCTCAATTTCGCCACGCCCATGTAAATCACCAGTGTTGTACCGCTTTGGGCCAAGGCTCGCCAATTAAGCTCGCTGTCGTCCTGAGTGTGCGCGGTGACCAGGGTTACGCCGCGGGCGACGCCGCGCAGGGTCAGCGAAATATCGCATTGCGTTGCGCCGGCCAGGCCTGCGGTGATGCCATTGACCAACTCCACTTCAATCTCGCGCTCGCGTAGCCACTTCGCTTCTTCACCGCCACGCCCGAAAATGCACGGATCGCCGCCTTTGAGCCGCACCACACACTTGCCTTGGCGGGCATAACGCAGCATCAAGCGATGAATGAACGCCTGCGGAGTAGAGCGACAGCCACCACGTTTGCCGACCGCAATGATTCGTGCCTGCGGGCAATGCACCAGCACTGCGTCGTTGACCAGGTCATCGATCAGCACCACATCGGCTTCGTTCAGCGCCCGTACAGCTTTGAGGGTCAGCAATTCGGGGTCACCGGGACCTGCACCGACCAACCAGACTTTTGCGCTCATGTTCTATTCCTCACGAGGTGATTGCGATGGGCTGCACGCTGGCCGCCAACAGACGCTTGATTTCCGGGACGCAGGAGCCGCATTGCGTGCCGCAACCGAGTTGTTGTTTCAGGCCCTGCAAATCCAGGCCGCTGCGAATGCCGGCGCACACCGCGCCTTCGCTGACGTTCTTGCAGTTGCACAGGGTTTTGTTGGTGCTGACGGATGCGCCTGAGCTGCCGGGTGGCGTGCTCAGTGGTGCCAAGAGCCAGCGCCGCAGTTGTTCGTCGGCGCGGCCTTCCAGCCAGAGGTTTTGCAGCCAGTGTTGTGCAAGGGTTTCACCGGCCAGGCGAATGGCGGTAATCCGGCCCTGTTCGATGCGCACGCGTTTGCCAATGGCGCGCCGTGGATCGTCGTAAGCCAGGACCGGGCCATCGTTGAGTCCCAGTTGCTGATCGATCGCATGCAGTTGTTGCGGATCAGGTGCCTGGGCGCTGGCAGCGCGTATCAGCAGCGCCGGGCGTTCACGGCCGGCCAGGCTGAGGCTGACGTAGGCAAAGTCCTCACAGAGCGGTCGTAAGGTCTCGAAATGCTGTTGGACATCGCCCTCAACCAGTGCGAACAAATGCCATGGCAGCTTTACCGGTTCGATACGCACGCCGCTGTGCTTGAGTTCAGGTTGTTTCGACAGAGGATCGAACGCCGGCTGCGTGAGCGTATTGACGCCACCCTTGAGGAAACGGTCTCCCCAGTGCATCGGCAGAAACGCCTGGCCCGGGCGCACACTGTCATCACTGCCGATGGCAACGATCACGCTGCCTCGACGGCTTTTGAGGCTGACCAGGTCGCCGGTCTGCAGCCGATACCGGCGCAGTTCATCAGGGTGCAGGCTCAACAGGGCTTCGCTGACATGCCCGAACAATTGCGCAGCCGTGCCGGTGCGGCTCATGCCGTGCCATTGATCGCGCAGGCGTCCGGTGATCAGGGTCAGCGGAAAGCGTGCGTCACGCTGCTCCTTGGCGGCGCGATAAGGGTCGGCGACAAACTGTGCACGGCCGCTCTCGGTAGGGAAAATCCCGTCCGCGTAAAGCCGTGGCGTTCCGCTCGAGGCGCCGTCCGGGAACGGCCATTGCTGCGGGCCGAGGCGGTCGAGCAGTGCATAGCTGATCCCGCAGAGGTCCAGATCGCGTCCGCGTGTCAGTTGTTTGTATTCATCGAAGACCTGTGCCGGTTGTTCGAAAGCAAACAGGCTGGGCTGTCCTGGACGCAGGCGCTGTTCCAGCCGCTGTGCGAAATCCACAGTGATCGCCCAGTCCGGGCGCGCTTCACCCGGTGCGCTTATGGCGCGGCGAACGTGGGAAACCCGCCGTTCGGAGTTGGTCACCGTCCCTTCTTTCTCACCCCAACTGGCGGCCGGCAGCAGCAGGTCGGCGAACGGCGCGGTTTCGGTGGTCCGAAAGGCTTCTTGCAGCACCACAAACGGGCAAGCCTGCAATGCTGCACGCACGGTTTGCTGATCCGGCAGCGACTGCGCCGGGTTGGTGCAGGCGATCCACAATGCTTTGATCTTGCCGCTCTGGACCTGCTCGAACAGTTCAATGGCGGTTAGACCGGTGGTGTCAGGTAGTTTCTCGACGCCCCAGTACGCCGCCACTTCGGCGCGATGTTGCGCATTGGCTGCTTCACGATGACCAGGCAGCAGGTTCGACAAGCTGCCGGTTTCGCGCCCGCCCATGGCATTCGGCTGACCGGTAAGCGAGAAGGGGCCTGCGCCCGGCCGACCGATTTGCCCGGTGGCCAGGTGCAGATTGATCAGTGCACTGTTTTTTGCGCTGCCGGCAGTGGACTGGTTCAGCCCCATGCACCACAGCGAGAGAAAACTGCTTGAGGTGCCGACCCACTCGGCGCATTGCTGCAGCTGTTCAATGCTGATCCCGCAAAGTTGCGCGACCATTTGCGGGGTGTAATCGCGCACCAGGTTCTTCAGCTCGGCCAAGCCTTCGGTGTACGCCTTGATGAACTCACGGTCGACCCAGTCTTCCCACAACAACAGGTGCAAAATCCCGTGGAACAGCGCGACATCGGTGCCCGGAAGAATGGCCAGGTGCAGGTCGGCAAGGTCACAGGTGTCCGTACGCCTGGGGTCGATGACGATGACTTTCATTTGTGGTCGGCGGGATTTGGCTTCTTCCAGTCGGCGAAACAGCACCGGATGGGCGTAGGCCATGTTGCTGCCGACAATCATCACGCAATCGCTCAGCTCAAGGTCTTCATAGCTGCACGGCGGAGCGTCGGCGCCCAGGCTGCGCTTGTAGCCGACCACCGCCGACGACATGCAAAGTCGCGAATTACTGTCGATGTTGTTGGTGCCGACCAGCGCCCGGGCCAACTTGTTGAAGGCGTAATAGTCTTCCGTCAGCAGTTGCCCGGAGATATAGAACGCCACGCTGTCCGGGCCGTGTTCGGCGATGGTGTCGGCGAACACGCAGGCGGCGTGATCGAGGGCGGTGTCCCAATCGGTGCGACTGCGGGCCATACCTTTGCCGAGGCGCAGTTCCGGGTACAGCGCCCGTGCTGCGAGGTCGCCGGTGAGGTGCAGGGTCGAGCCTTTGCTGCACAGCTTGCCGAAGTTGGCCGGGTGCGTCGGGTCGCCGCTGACGCCGAGGATCTGCTCGCCGTCATGCTCGATCAGTACGCCGCAGCCCACCCCGCAATAACAGCAGGTCGAGGCGGTCGTCTGGCGGTTCATCAGCCTGCTTCCCGCAGAGCCAGCATGACCCGACCGTTCTCCACCCGCGCCGGATGGTGATGAGCGCAGCCGACATCAGGCGCCAGGGCCTGACCGGACTCCAGGTCGATCTGCCAATTGTGCAACGGGCAAGCGACGCGTTTGCCGTAGATCAGTCCCTGGGACAACGGGCCGCCCTTGTGTGGGCAGCGGTCGTCGAGCGCGAAAACTTCGTCGTCGCTGGTGCGAAAAATTGCGATGTCGCCTTTGGGACCGCTGATGATGCGCGAGCCCAGAGCGTTGATTTCTTCCAGTGCGCAGATATCCAGCCAGTTCATGCCGGCACCTCCAGGTTTTTCACGGGGATCACGTCGAACTCCTTCTTCAGCAATGGCTGCTCAAGGCGTTCTTTCCATGGGTCCTGCTCGAACGACAGGGAGAATTGCAGCCGGTCGTTCAGCGCTTTGCGGCGCTCCGGGTCTTCCAGCACGGCTTTCTTGATGTGCTCCATGCCGACCCGTTGCAGGTAGTGCACGGTGCGCTCGAGGTAGAAGGCTTCTTCGCGGTACAGCTGTAGGAAAGCGCCGTTGTACTCGCGCACCTCTTCGGCGGTTTTCAATTTGACGAAGAATTCCGCGACCTCGGTTTTGATCCCGCCGTTGCCGCCGATGTACATCTCCCAGCCAGAGTCGACGCCGATGATTCCGACGTCCTTGATCCCGGCTTCCGAGCAGTTGCGTGGGCAACCAGAGACCGCCAGCTTGACCTTGTGCGGCGACCACATGTTGAACAGGTCATGCTCCAGTTCGATGCCCAGTTGCGTGGAGTTTTGCGTGCCGAAGCGGCAGAACTCGCTACCGACGCAGGTTTTGACCGTGCGGATCGATTTGCCGTAGGCGTGGCCGGACGGCATGTCGAGGTCTTTCCAGACGCCGGGCAGATCCTGCTTCTTGATCCCCAGCAAGTCGATGCGCTGGCCACCTGTGACCTTGACCATGGGCACGTTGTACTTGTCGGCGACATCGGCAATGCGCCGCAGCTCCGAAGGATTGGTCACACCGCCCCACATCCGTGGGACTACAGAGTACGTGCCGTCTTTCTGAATGTTGGCGTGGGCCCGTTCGTTGATCAACCGTGATTGCGGATCGTCCTTGGCCTCGCCTGGCCACGTGGAAATCAGGTAGTAGTTGAGCGCCGGGCGGCAGGTGGCGCAGCCATTCGGGGTGCGCCAGTTCAGGTAGCTCATGGTCCCGGCGATGGTCAGCAGATGCTCTTCGCGGATCGCCTGGCGGATCTGTCCGTGGTTGAGGTCGCTGCAACCGCAGATGGCTTTTTCGCTTTTCGGTTTGACGTCCGCCGCGCCGCCGACGGTGTTGATCAGGATCTGCTCCACCAGTCCGGCGCAGGAGCCGCAGGAGCTGGCCGCTTTGGTGTGTTTCTTGACCTCGTCGACGCTGAACAGCCCGTGCTCCTGAATCGCCTTGACGATGGTGCCTTTGCAGACGCCATTGCAACCGCAGACTTCGGCGTTGTCGGCCATGCTCATGGCTTTGTCCTGGCCTTGATGGCCTACATCGCCCAGGGCGTTTTCGCCGAACATCAGGTGATCGCGGATCTCGCCGATGGCGTGGTTCTCGCGAATCTGCCGGAAATACCAGCCGCCATCCGCGGTGTCGCCGTACAGACAGGCACCGACCAGCACGTCATCCTTGATTACCAGTTTTTTATAGACCCCGCCAATCGGGTCGGAGAGGGTGATGGTTTCGGTGCCTTCGCCGCCCATGAAGTCGCCGGCGGAGAACAGATCGATGCCGGTGACTTTCAATTTGGTCGAGGTCACCGAGCCTGAATAGCGGGCAAACCCCAGTTGCGCCAGGTGGTTGGCGCAGACTTTGGCTTGTTCGAACAGCGGTGCCACCAGGCCATAGGCGATGCCGCGGTGACTGGCGCATTCGCCGATCGCGTAGATCCGCGGGTCATAGGTTTGCAGGGTGTCGTTGACCAGAATCCCGCGGTTGCACGGGATGCCGGATTTTTCCGCGAGTTCGGTATTGGGGCGAATGCCGGCAGCCATCACCACGAGGTCAGCAGGAATAATGTCGCCGTTCTTGAACTGTACTGAGCCGACCCGGCCATTGCCGGCGTCGTGCAGGGCCTGGGTCTGTTCGCACAGGCGAAAGTGCAAGCCGCGACCTTCCAGGGCGGTTTGCAGCAGCTGGCCGCTGGTTTTGTCCAGTTGCCGCTCCAGCAACCACTCGCCGAGGTGCACCACGGTCACGTGCATGCCACGCAGCATCAGCCCATTGGCGGCTTCAAGGCCCAGCAGGCCGCCGCCGATGACCACTGCGTGCTTATGGGTCTTGGCGGTGTCGATCATGGCCTGGGTGTCGGCGATGTCGCGGTAACCGATGACGCCTTCCAGGGTATTGCCCGGAATCGGCAGGATAAACGGCGTCGAACCGGTGGCGATCAGCAGACGGTCGTATTCGGCTTCGCTGCCGTCTTCGGCGATGACCCGGCGTTTGACCCGGTCGATCTCCACTACCTTGCGGTTGAGCAGCAGTTTGATGTTGTTGTCCAGGTACCAATCAAGATCGTTGAGCACGATCTCTTCAAAGGTCTGCTCACCTGCCAGCACCGGCGAGAGCAGAATGCGGTTGTAGTTGGTATGAGGCTCGGCACCGAAGACCGTGATGTCATACAGCTCGCTGCTCAGCTTGAGCAATTCTTCCAGGGTGCGAACCCCGGCCATGCCATTGCCGATCATCACCAGTTTTAGTTTTTTCATCAGGTTCTCCGGGGAGCTCAGGCTTGCCTCATCAGGGCGGTCAGGCTGGCTCGACAAATTTTGCGCAAACAAAAAAAGGCGTCCCGCTAGTTACCTAGCGAGGACGCCTTTGTCCTGGTCCCGTTCTCTCGGGAAGCACGCCCTTCGTCGTTGAAGGCCGGGCTTTATGTCTGTTGGAAAAGGTAATGCAGTGGTCGTGCCAAATCGGCGGAGGGCGTGGTTTTGTTGGGTTTTGCTTCGTTAAACAGTGTCGGGTTTGAGTTTTTTGCACCAAATCAAAGCGTGGCGCCCGCAATTGGCGCGACAAATCCCTGTAGCAGCTGGCGCAGCCTGCGTTCGGCGGCGCAGCCGTCGTGAAATCAGGCACTGCGGTTTTTCAGGTATACCTTGCACATAGGGTTTACGATGGCTGCGCCGCCGAACGCAGGCTGCGCCAGCTGCTACGTAAAGCAAGGCGTCAGCCATGAAATACCAGATACAGCAACACCAGATTGATCAGCAACGACACCAGCGCCAACGTCCGCCACACCTTCAACGGTTCACGTTCCAGCAACGGCCTGGGTCGTACACTCAAACTGCGTCGTTCGCCTTGTTCCAGCAGCAGCAACCATTCCTCCGCCGTTTCATAGCGTTGCGCCGGGTCAGCGCATACCGCTCGCTCCAGGCTTTGCCCGAGCCAGTCCGGCAAATCCGGCCGATAGCGGTTGGCTGCGACGGGCGAGCCAAAGCGCGGACGTTGAAAGGCTTCGATTTCGCCGTAGGGATAATGCCCGGTAGCCAGGTAATAAAGCGTGACGCCGACCGAATACAGATCCTGTTGCGGTGTCGGTGGACTCCCGTTGAACGCTTCCGGGGCGATATAACTCGGGGTGCCGGGCAGCGCGTTCGATTGGTCTTCGGATAAACCGGTGCAGTACGCCAGGCCGAAATCCAGCAGCCGTAACTCACCGTCCTCAGACAGCAGCAGGTTTTCCGGTTTGATGTCGCGATGGAATATCTGCCGCCGATGCAGCATGCCCACCGCCCGTAGCAAACGTTCGGCCAGTTGTTGCCATTGGGGCAGCGGCAACGGAGCGTTTTGCGCGAACAGCTCGGCCAGGGTCACCCCCGGATACTCGCGCATCACGTAATACAGGTGCTGACGTTGCGCCGCCGGGTGAACTTCTGGAAAGCTTCGACCGGCAACGCGCTTGAGAAACCACTCTTCAGAGAGCAGCGCCTGGGCGGCCTTTGTGTCGTTGTTCAACTGGGAGGGGAGTGTTTTCAGTAGCCAAGGCTGTTGCTGCCCATCACGGACCCGGTAAATCAGCGACTGCTGACTCTGCCCGAGCAGTCTTTCGACGTGCCAGCCCTCGAAGGCCTGATCGGGTTTGAGGGGCGGTGGCAATGGCCATTGCTGCAGCTGGATCAGCGTATCGCCAATGCTTGTTTCGCCGAGGGTGTCGACCCGCACCAGCAGCGCGCTGGCGTTGTCCTGACTGCCGGCCAGGTGAGCGGCGTTGACCAGGGTCTGCGCTGCGCTGTCGAGGTCGGGTTGATCGCGCAGAATGGCGGCGATGGCGGTGTCGCCCAGCGTTGCCCAAACGCCGTCGCTCAGCAGGACGAAACTCTCGCCCGCGCGCAATTCACCATCGAGAAAGTCCAGCACCAGATGCTGATCCAGTCCCAATGCACGCTTGAGCACATGCTGCATGCCCGGTTGTTCCCAGACGTGGTCCTCAGTGATGCGCTGCAACTGATCGGCGTGCCAGCGATACACCCGACAGTCGCCAACGTGCGCCAACGTGAAGCGACGACCGCGTAGCACCAGCGCGCTGACGGTGGTGAGCAACGGCTGGCCGCCGCCATTGGCCTGCAACCAGCGATTCTGCGCCAGCAGCAGGCGGTCCAGCGCTTGCGCCACAGCCCAGGTCTGCGGCGTGGCGTAGTAGTCGAGGGCCAGGGCTTGCAAGGTTGCCCTGGCTGCGAGTCCGCCATCGGCGCATTGACTGACGCCGTCGGCGATGGCGAACAGAAACCCCTTGCTCGCCGCCAGTTCAGCGGCGGGCGTGACCAGGCGCAGGGCGTCCTGGTTTTCGTCCCGTGGGCCGATGGCGCTGGCCTCGGCGAAGCTCAATTGCAGGCTCATTCGCGCATCATACCCGCGCGGCGGTCACAGCAGCCGAACCCCAGGTGGTTCTCCAGCGGCGCTTGACCCCGTGCAGGCCAAACCAGGCCAGAACACCGAGGCTGGCGAACAACCACAAAGCCAGTTGATAGCTGCCGGTGCTCTGCTTGATCGCACCCATGCCTGCCGCGAGGGCGAAACCACCGATGCCGCCTGCCATGCCGATCAACCCGGTCATCACGCCGATTTCGCGGCGAAAGCGTTGTGGCACCAGCTGGAACACCGCACCGTTACCCGCGCCAAGGCCGAGCATGGTGCAGACGAACAGTGCCAGTGCAGCGTAGGAGCTGGGCAGGTTGAAGCCCACGGCAGCAATGCAGGTCGCGGCCAGCGTGTACATCACCAGCAAGGTGCGAATGCCACCGAAACGATCCGCCAATGCGCCACCGAGTGGCCGCATCAAACTGCCGCCGAACACGCAGGCTGCGGTGTAGTAGCCGGCGGTGACCGGGCTCAGGCCGTATTGGTCGTTGAAGTAGCCGGGCAGGGCGCTGGCCAGGCCGATGAAGCCGCCGAAGGTCACGCTGTAGAAAAACATGAACCACCAGCTGTCGCGGTCACCGAGGGCCTTGAGGTAGTCAGTCATGGATTTGGCTTTCGGCCGTTCAGGTGCGTTTTTCGCCAGCCAGGCGAAGATGATCAGCGTCAGGATCAGCGGGATCAGTGCGAAACCAAAGACGTTGCTCCAGCCAAATGAGGCCGCCAGCATCGGGGCGATCAGCGCGGCGAACACCGTGCCCGAGTTGCCCGCACCGGCGATGCCCATCGCCTTGCCTTGATGCTGTGGCGGATACCACTGCGAGGCCAGGGGCAGGGCGACCGCGAACGAGGCGCCGGCCATGCCGAGGAACAGGCCCAGCAGCAGCGCTTGTTCGTAGCTGTGGATACCGAGTTTCCAGGCGCCGAACAGGGCGCAAATCACGATCACTTGACCGATCAGCCCGGCGGTTTTCGGTGACAGACGATCTGCCAGCAATCCCATCACGAAGCGCAAGAAGGCCCCGGCCAGAATCGGCGTGGCCACCACGAGCCCGCGTTGCTGGGTGGTCAGGTGCAAGTCGGCGGCGATTTGCACTGCCAGCGGACCCAGCAGGTACCAGACCATGAAGCTCAGGTCGAAATACAGGAAGGCCGAGAAGAGTGTCGGGGTATGGCCGGATTTCCAGAAGCTTGAATTCATCGCGCACCTCAGCTGTAAAGAGTCTCGAAGGGAGTCATGAGCTTTGCGGTGGCGCGCCGCGACGGCCGCACCACCGGCCCCGGGCTGTGGGGCCAAAACGAAAAAACGCCGCAACCCGCTGCACTTGCGCGAAGGGGTATGCGACGTCTTTGTCGTAGGTGGGGCAACCGCCGTTGGTTACCTGTGCGGTTTACTTAGCGAGATCTGTGCCAACAGGCGAAATCGCGTCGTGGCCAATCGCGAGCAAGCTCGCTCCCACAGGGAAATTGCGTCGTATACAAATCAACTGTGGGAGCGAGCTTGCTCGCGATGGCGACTTCGCAGGCGCCGCATGGGCTTCAGCCCAGCAACTCGCTCATGGCAATGATCTGCTCGGCCACCTGGATCAGCTTCTGTTGGCGGCTCATGGCCTGGCGGCGCATCAGGGTGTAGGCCTGTTCTTCATTGCAGTCCTTCATTTTCATCAGCAAGCCCTTGGCCAGTTCGATGCGCTTGCGCTCGGCCAGTTGCTGGTCGCGGGCCTGGAGTTGGGCACGCAAGGCCTGATCGCTTTCAAAGCGTGCCATGGCCACGTCGAGGATCGGTTGCAGGCGCGCGGCATGAATGCCTTCGACGATGTAGGCGCTGACGCCGGACTTGATTGCTTGGCGCATCACATCCGGGTCGTGCTCGTCGGTGAACATCACGATTGGCCGTGGCTGGTCGCGGCTGACCAGCACCACTTGCTCCAGCACATCGCGGCTCGGTGACTCGGTATCGATCAGGATCACGTCCGGACGCACCGTTTCGACGCGCGCAGGCAGATCGATGGTCAGTCCTGATTCATCGATCACCTCAAACCCGGCTTCGGTCAGCGCGGCCTTGAGCCGCCCGACCTTTTTCGCGGTGTCGTTGATCAGCAGGATACGCAACATATTTGCAGCCTCCTGTCAGCGGCGGGCGAGAAGAGCGGGGGTGTCGGCCATGGCGTGCAGCTTGAAGCTGCGGGCATACGCCGCCGGGTCCGAGCCATTCCATATTTTACCGTCGATCAACTGGCTGCTGCGCATTTCCTGATCCCGGGCCGCGATCCCCAGCGCGCTGGCGGCATCGCGATAGACGCCGAGTTGCTGGACCTGACGCGCCACCTGCAGATAGTCCGGGTCTTCGCGTAGCAAGCCCCAACGCCGGAATTGAGTCATGAACCACATGCCATCGGAAAGGTACGGCAGGTTGACGTCGCCGCCGCCATGGAAGCGCAGCGCGTGAGGGTCCTGCCAGCGATTGCCCAGGCCGTCGGCATAATCGCCCAGCAAGCGCGGTTCGATGCAGTCGAGCGGTGCATCCAGGTATTCGGCAGCACTCAATAGTTGAGCGGTGCTGCGGCGGTTTTCCGTGCTTTGTTCAATGAAGCGACTGGCCTCCAGGATTGCCATGACCAGTGCCCGTGCGGTGTTCGGGTATTGTTCGACGAAGGTGCGGGTGCAGCCGAGGACTTTTTCCGGGTGGTCGGGCCAGATGGTCTGGCTTGTCGCCAGGGTGAAACCGAGGTTCTGCTTCACCGCACTGGCGCTCCAGGGTTCGCCGACGCAGAAACCGTCGATCCGTCCGGCCTGCAAGTGCGCGACCATTTGTGGCGGTGGCACCACGACGCTGTCGACATCCTGCAACGGATGGATGCCCTGGCTCGCCAGCCAGTAATACAACCACATGGCGTGGGTGCCAGTGGGAAAGGTCTGGGCGAAAGTGAGTTTTGGGCGACTTTGGTGCACGTGACGTTCCAGCGCCTCAGGACCGGTCACGCTCAGCGCTTGCAGGCCATGAGAAAGGTTGATGCTCTGGCCGTTCTGGTTCAGCCCCATCAGCACGGCCATGTCCGTCGCGGCGACGCCGCCGATGCCCAGATGCACCGCATAGATCAAACCATAGAGGCTGTGGGCGGCATCCAGTTCGCCACTGACCAGTTTGTCCCGCAGGTTGGCCCACGACGATTGGCGCTTGAGGTTCAGGGTCAACCCGTAGGGTTGGGCGAAGCCCTGAGTCGCCGCAACCACTACGGATGCGCAGTCGCTCAGGGCCATGAAACCGAGGTTGATCGCGGTCTTTTCCGGGGCATCGCTGCCATTGACCCAGGCCAGCGGTCCTGCTTCAGGTTCAGTCATCACATAAGCACCTTGCATGAAAAAAGCGCCGTACCCAGGCCCCATGTGCAAACCAGGCCAGGTGACGACGCCGTTGTCCTTTCAAATCGCAACCTGGCACGCATCCCGCCATTGGCATGGGTGCCGATGTGAGTACCAGTGCAAGGCATATGCCACTGATGGCTGATTTCATCGTGCGCCTCGCTTGCGACCCCGATGCACGGCTATAATCGCCGCCTTATTTCGCCGCCAACCGAGTCAAGCCCACCCATGTATACCCTGGCCCGCCAACTGCTGTTCAAACTCTCCCCGGAAACCTCCCACGATCTGTCCCTGGACCTGATCGGCGCAGGTGGGCGTTTGGGGCTCAATGGCTTGCTGTGCAAGGCGCCAGCGCAGTTGCCGGTGAATGTCATGGGCCTGGACTTCCCGAATCCGGTGGGTCTGGCGGCTGGTCTGGACAAGAACGGTGCAGCGATCGACGGGTTTGCGCAATTGGGTTTCGGCTTCGTCGAAATCGGCACTGTTACCCCGCGTCCGCAACCGGGCAATCCAAAGCCACGGATATTCCGCTTGCCGCAAGCCGAGGCGATCATCAACCGCATGGGGTTCAACAACCTCGGCGTCGATCATCTGCTGGCTCGCGTGGCGGCAGCCAAATACAAGGGCGTGCTGGGGATCAACATCGGCAAGAACTTCGACACGCCGGTTGAACGTGCAGTCGACGACTACCTGATCTGCCTGGACAAGGTCTACGCCCACGCCAGTTACGTGACGGTCAACGTCAGCTCGCCGAACACTCCGGGCCTGCGCAGCCTGCAGTTTGGTGATTCGCTCAAGCAACTGCTCGAAGCCTTGCGTCAGCGCCAGGAAGACCTGGCTCAACGCCATGGCAAGCGTGTACCGCTGGCGATCAAGATTGCACCGGACATGACTGACGAAGAAACCGTTCAAGTGGCGCAGGCGCTGATCGACACCGGGATGGACGCGGTAATTGCGACCAACACCACCCTGAGTCGTGTAGGCGTCGAAGGCATGGAATACGGTGACGAGGCGGGTGGCTTGTCCGGCGCTCCGGTGCGCGACAAGAGCACTCATACGGTCAAGGTCCTGGCGGCCGAGCTGGCCGGGCGTTTGCCGATCATCGCGGTGGGCGGTATTACCGAAGGCAAGCACGCGGCTGAGAAAATCGCTGCGGGTGCCAGTCTGGTGCAGCTGTATTCGGGCTTCATTTACAAAGGCCCGGCGTTGATTCGCGAATCGGTGGATGCGATCGCCGCCCTGAGATAACCCCAACCCACTTGGCGAGAGGCCTTTGTGGCGAGGGAGCTTGCTCCCGCTGGGGCGCGAAGCAGCCCTAAAATCAGCAAATGCGGTGCATCAGGAATAACGCGGTGTCTGGATAGGGGCCGCTTCGCTGCCCAGCGGGAGCAAGCTCCCTCGCCACACAGTATTTCATCGTTGGTTTTGAGTTGATTGCAGGAATAAAAAAGGGCTCCTCGAAGGAGCCCTTGGGCCGAAGCCCGCCGTCCGGAGAGGACGTGCGTGGTTAAGTCGTTACCTATTCAGATTTTCGTGTCGGAGTGTGTGCCCTGTTTTAGCCGACGGCGTGAAGTTCGTTGAGTCTATGGATTCCCGCAGTGCCGGTCATACCGTCCCAGTTGTCGCCGCGTCCTTCTCGCCAGCCGTTGATCCAGGCTTGGCGTACCGACGGTAGAGTAAAGGGGCAAAGCTCACGGGATTTTCCACCAACGCCATATTGATATCCGCGCAAAAATGCTCTTTCCAACGGATCACGCTTAAGTCTTCTCATAGGGTGTTTCCCTCACTTGTTGACTGTATTTGTCGCGTCGACCTCGATCGAGGTCAGGCAGAAAAATTTCTGCCGTTGGTGGCTCGCTGCCGGCGTCACGAGCCAAGGTGTTGACGTCGTTGCGGCGTCAACCTGTATTGAGTTCTAACCAATGCGTCACATCGAGGGAATGATCGTTTTGTCATAAGGACGTAACGATAATGATGTTAAGGCCATAAGTAACACGATGTAATTCCCGTGTTCATTGACCAAAGCTCGCTATGATCGGCCTTTCACTGGATGATGAGGCTAATGATTGAGTAAAAATGTCCACCCGTTGCACTCGGGTACTATTCGACGAAGGGTCGAGTTATGACATTTTGTTGCACAGAATTTTTTATCTGCCCGGGCATCTAAGCTCATTCAACCAGTTGGTTGGCTGTGTGGCCAGGGTGGGGCGGCACACTTTCGTGCCACGCGAGCGCTCTTCAAGAAAAGCGCTTGATTGAAAACCGAGCGGTCAATGCGTTGTCCGTTCAATTATTGCTAAAGGCCCTGGAACTCCCATGTCGGATCGTTACGAACTCTTCCTCACTTGCCCCAAGGGCCTCGAAGGCCTGCTGATCGAGGAAGCCGTCGGGCTTGGCCTTGAGGAAGCGCGTGAGCACACGTCGGCTGTGCGCGGCATGGCCGACATGGAAACGGCTTATCGCCTGTGCCTGTGGTCGCGTCTGGCCAACCGGGTGCTGCTGGTACTCAAGCGTTTCCCGATGAAGGATGCCGAAGACCTGTACCACGGCGTGCTGGATATCGAGTGGCAAGACCACATGCTCAATGATGGCACCCTGGCCGTCGAATTCAGCGGTCATGGCTCGGGCATCGACAACACGCACTTCGGCGCCCTGAAAGTGAAGGACGCCATTGTCGACAAACTGCGCACCCCGTCAGGCGAGCGTCCGTCCATCGACAAGCTCAACCCGGACCTGCGTATTCATCTGCGCCTGGACCGTGGCGAAGCGATTCTGTCCCTCGATCTCTCCGGCCACAGCCTGCACCAGCGCGGCTATCGCCTGCAGCAAGGTGCGGCGCCGCTGAAGGAAAACCTCGCCGCCGCAATTCTGATCCGCTCCGGCTGGCCGCGCATTGCGGCTGAAGGCGGTGCCCTGGCTGACCCGATGTGCGGTGTCGGTACGTTCCTCGTCGAAGCGGCGATGATCGCCGCCGACATGGCGCCGAACCTGCGTCGCGAGCAGTGGGGCTTCAGCGCCTGGCTCGGTCATGTGCCGGCGCTGTGGAAGAAGCTTCACGAAGAAGCCGTCGCCCGCGCCGCTGCCGGCCTGGCCAAGCCGCCGCTGTGGATTCGTGGTTACGAAGCCGACCCACGGCTGATTCAACCGGGTCGCAATAACGTCGAGCGCGCCGGCCTGAGTGAGTGGATCAAGATTTACCAGGGCGAAGTCGCAACCTTCGAGCCGCGTCCGGACCAGAACCAGAAAGGCCTGGTGATCTGCAACCCTCCGTACGGCGAGCGTCTGGGCGACGAGGCGAGCTTGCTCTATCTCTACCAGAACCTCGGCGAGCGTCTGCGTCAGGCCTGCCTGAACTGGGAAGCGGCGGTGTTTACCGGCGCACCGGACCTGGGCAAGCGCATGGGTATTCGCAGCCACAAACAGTATTCGTTCTGGAACGGCGCCTTGCCGTGCAAATTGCTGCTGATCAAAGTACTGCCGGACCAGTTCGTCACGGGTGAGCGTCGTACCCCGGAACAGCGTCAGGCCGAACGTGAGCAGGCGGCCTACGATGAGTCGCCGGCCGAGCCGCAAGAGCGTCAGTACAACAAGAACGGCAACCCGATCAAGCCTGCACCGGCGCCGGCTCCTGTTGTCGAGCAGCCACGTCTGAGCGAAGGCGGGCAGATGTTTGCCAACCGCCTGCAAAAAAACCTCAAGGCGCTGGGCAAGTGGGTCAAGCGTGAAGGTATCGACTGCTACCGTGTCTACGATGCCGACATGCCGGAATATTCCATGGCGATCGACCTGTATCACGACTGGGTCCACGTTCAGGAATATGCGGCGCCGAAATCGATCGATCCGGAAAAAGCCTCGGCGCGGATGTTCGATGCGCTGGCAGCCATTCCACAGGCCTTGAACATCGACAAGAGCCGCGTGGTCGTCAAGCGTCGCGAGCGTCAGAGTGGCACCAAGCAGTACGAGCGCCAGAGCGCGCAGGGCAAGTTCACCGAGGTGAACGAAGGCGGCGTGAAGTTGCTGGTCAACCTGACCGACTACCTCGACACCGGGCTGTTCCTGGACCACCGTCCAATGCGCATGCGGATCCAGAAAGAGGCGGCCGGCAAGCGCTTCCTCAACCTGTATTGCTACACCGCAACCGCCAGCGTTCACGCGGCCAAGGGTGGTGCGCGCAGCACCACCAGCGTCGACCTGTCGAAAACCTATCTGGATTGGGCGCGTCGCAACCTGTCGCTGAACGGTTTCTCCGACAAGAACCGCCTGGAGCAGGGCGACGTGATGGCCTGGCTGGAAGCCAACCGTGACGAGTTCGACATGATCTTTATCGATCCGCCGACCTTCTCCAACTCCAAGCGCATGGAAGGGATCTTCGACGTGCAGCGTGACCATGTGCAGTTGCTGGACCTGGCCATGGCACGTCTGGCGCCGGGTGGCGTGCTGTATTTCTCCAATAACTTCCGCAAGTTCCAGCTCGAAGAAAACCTCACGACGCGTTATGCCGTCGAGGAGATCACCGCACAAACCATCGACCCGGACTTTGCCCGTAACGGCAAGATCCACCGCGCCTGGAAAATCATGGCACGCTGAGGCCTGATTGGATCCACAGAGCCTTGATTTTTCGAGGTTCTGTGGTGTTTTTGCGCTGGCTAATCTGATGGCTAATAGCTATAACTTCACTCAAAGCCAAGGTGACGCCAAAGCACGCCGGCGTTTTGAGTTTTGTTTATGCCGTCGCACGCCGTACGACCCAAGATCCTGGGCTTGATCAGTGAAGATGTTGCGGCCTGGCTCATTGCGCTGCTGGTGCTACTGGCCGGCGGCGTACTGACGGGGCTGCTCGCCTGGGCCAGCTTCAATGCGCACCATCAGCAGATGGCGCAGCGTTTCCAAATGCTGGTCAACGAGCGCAAGAGCCGGATTACCGAGCGTTTCGGCGATCAGGAACAGCGTCTTGATAGCCTGCGGCGTTTCTTCGTCAACTCCGAGTCGGTCTCCCGTGAAGAGTTCGACGGCTTTACCAAAGCACTGCTGCACAGAACTCAGGCCTACGCCTGGGCGCCGCTGGTTGCCCGCAGTGAACGTTCGGCGTTCGAGCAGCGGGTGCGCGAGCAAGGTAAAGCAGGGTTTTCCATCCGCGATCTGACACCTTCCGCCACGTTGCAACCTGCCGCCGAGCGCGATGAATACGCGCCGGTGTTGTACAGCCAGGCGCTAGGTTCAAAAGCCGCGCCGCTGGGTTTTGATTTGCTCTCGGAACCGATACGCCAGGCAACCCTGCAAAGGGCCCGCGACCTCAACGCGATGGCGGTGTCCGAGCCCACGCTGCTGATTGGCGTCGATCCTGAGTATGCCCGTGGTGTGCTGCTGGTCGAGCCGGTTTTGCACGATACCGCAGGGCCCGCTCACGACACCGCACCCCTTGGTTACGTGCTGGCAGTGATCAGCATGCGTCAGTTGGTGGCCGATGGTTTTCCGTTGCCCAGTCAGGACAACCTTGTGGTGCAGATTCATGGTCGGGCGCAGGACGGTCAGGCGCAAGCGCTCTATGAATCGACCAACCCGGTGGCGAATCAGCCGTTGCATTACAGCTCGATGTTGCGACTGGGCGATCGTGTCTACGATCTTGATATTCGCACCAGCAGCGTGTTCGAACATGCCAATCGTTCGGCGGTTGCCAGCCTGATCGTGATGGGGGTGCTGTTGAGCGTGCTGCTCAGCGCCTTGCTCTACATTCTGGTGAGTCAACGGCAACGAGCGCTGGCGTTGGTGGAGCAGCGCACTCGCGAGTTGCGCCTGCGAGAACAGGAGTTGAGCGGCGCTCATGGTCAGTTACGCGGGGTGTTGGACGCGGCGACCCAGGTGGCGGTGATTGCCACCAACCTGCGCGGTGTCATCACCACCTTCAATGCCGGTGCCGAGCACATGCTCGGCTATCGCAGTGTCGATGTATTGGGGCATGCGACCCTGGAAAGCCTGCATCTACCCGCAGAGCTGGAGGCGCGGGCCGTGGAGCTCAGTCAGCGTTACTGCAAACCGGTGCCGAGCTGCCAGGCGATGCTGGTGGAAGGTGGCAAAGCAGGTGGGCATGAAGCGCGGGAATGGACCTTGGTGCGCCAGGACGGCAGCCATTTGACGGTGAACATGCTCGCCACCGCGGTGCTTGATGAGCAGGGGCTGTGGGTCGGGAATCTGGCGATCTGCATCGACATTACCGAGCGCAAGCGCGTGCATGAAGCGTTGGCGGCGCGCGATTTGCTGCTCAAGAAGCTCAGCGCTCATGTGCCAGGCGGCATTTATCAATTCAAGATGGCGGCAGACGGGCGCTTCAGTGTGATCTACGCCAGCGATGGCATCCGCGATATTTACGAAATCGACCCGGACGTGCTGCAACAGAACGCCGAGGCCATTTTCGAGCGGATCCATCCGCAGGATGCCGCTCGGGTGCGTGCCTCGATCCGGGTCTCTTCGTTAAAGCTCAGCCCGTGGCGCGAGGAGTACCGCGTGCAGTTGCCGGTCCGTGGCCTGCGTTGGGTACGCGGTGAGGCAACACCGGAAGAGCTGCCCGGCGGCGGGGTGTTGTGGCATGGCTACATTTCGGATATTTCCGACCTCAAACGGGTCGAGGAGGAGCTGCGCGCCTTGTCGGTGACCGACTCGCTGACCGGCATTCACAATCGACGCTATTTCCAGGAGCGGTTGACCATGGAAATGGCCCGTGTCGAGCGAGGTGTCGGGGACTTGGCGGTGATCATGCTGGATATCGATCACTTCAAGCGCATCAATGATGTGTACGGCCATGCGGCCGGCGATCGGGTGTTGCAGGCGATTTGTCAGCGCATCCGCCACCGTTTGCGGCGCACCGATGTGTTCTGTCGCCTGGGAGGCGAGGAATTCATGGTGCTGTGTCCGGACACCAACGGGCAGCATGCCCATGCGTTGGCCGTCGAGTTATGGCAGAGCTTGCGCAATACGCCGATCGACGACCTGGGCACGGTGACTGCCAGCTTTGGTATCGCCAGCTGGCGCTCCGGGGAGGGGGCTGATGCCTTGCTGCTGCGCGCTGACTCGGGGGTTTATGCGGCGAAGCAGGCCGGGCGGGATCGGGTTGAGATGGAACTGGTGTAAGCCCGTTGTACACAAGCTTTTGTGGGAGCGAGCCTGCTCGCGATGCAGGCAACGCGGTGCATCAGAATGACCGTGTCATCGTTCATCGCGAGCAGACGAACGTCGCCCGGCTCTTCCCACATTGGATCTGTGGTGTTTGACCGATCGGTTTAAAGCGCCGACTCGGCCGTTGCCAGTTTCGGCTGGCGGTACAGGTCCAGCAGCACCTGATCGAGCACCGTATGCGCACCAAAAGGCGCCGGATCGTTGAGGATCGCGACCACTGCCCAGGTGTTGCCGTTGTTGTCGCGGCTGAAACCGGCGATAGCGCGCACGGTGTTCAGGGTGCCGGTCTTGACGTGTGCTTCACCCCGCATTGCGGTGGTCTTGAGGCGTTTGCGCATGGTGCCGTCCATGCCGCTGATCGGCAGCGAACTGACGAACTCGGCCGAGTACGGGCTTCTCCAGGCCGCCTGCAGCATGCTCGCCATTTCACGGGCGCTGACCCGTTCGGCACGCGACAGGCCCGAGCCGTTCTCCATCACCAGATGCGGCGCGGTGATGCCTTTCTTCGCCAGCCACTGACGCACTACGCGTTGTGCGGCTTTGGCATCGTCAGCATCGGCGTCGGTGCGGTATTTCGCGCCCAGGCTGAGGAACAGCTGCTGAGCCATAGTGTTGTTACTGTATTTGTTGATGTCGCGGATGATTTCCGCTAGGTCCGGCGAGAACGCCCGCGCCAGTACCTTGGCATCCTTCGGAACGGCGGCCAGACGATCCTTGCCCTGGATGCTGCCACCCAGTTCCTGCCAGATCGCCCGCACGGCGCCAGCGGTGTAGGTCGCATGATCGAGCAGCGAAAGGTAAGTCTGCGAGCTGCAACCGTCGGCCAACTGGCCTGCAACCGTAACGGATACGCTGCCGTCGGCCTGGGTTACCGGGTTGTAGCGCACGCCCCCGGAACACTGCTTGCCGCTGAGCGCTTTGACCTGGTTGTCGATGCGAATGCTGGCGATCGGCGGTTCGACCGACACCAGCACCTTGCCCGAATCGTTGCGAGCAACGAAACGCAGGGCCTTGAGGTTGACCATCAACGCATCGGGTTTGACCAGGAATGGCTTGTTTTCGTCTTTGCCGTCGTCATTGAACTCCGGCAATTGCGGCTGCACGAAGAAGCTGCGGTCCAGCACCAGGTCACCGGTGACTTGCTGCACGCCATTGGCCCGCAGGTCGCGCATCAGCAGCCAGAGTTTTTCCATGTTCAGCTTTGGATCGCCGCCACCCTTGAGGTACAGGTTGCCGTTCAGGATGCCGCCATTGAGGGTGCCGTCAGTGTAGAACTCGGTTTTCCACTGGTGGTTCGGGCCAAGCATTTCCAGCGCGGCGTAGGTGGTGACCAGTTTCATGGTCGAGGCCGGATTGACCGAAACGTCAGCGTTGAAGACCGTCGGTGTGCCCGGGCCGTTGAGCGGAATCATCACCAGCGACAGGGCGCTGTCCTGCAACTTGCTGGCTTTGAGTGCTTTTTCAACGCTGGGTGGCAGGGTCGTGTTGACTGGGGCAGCGGAAACAGGGAAGGCCAGTGGCACAAGCAGGCTGGCGAGAAGCAATGGACGCAAAGATTTGATCATCTGAAATAAAACCCTACAGCCGAGGGGGAAAAAGATGAGGGCATGAGAATAAATTCCCTCGGTGGTCGCGAAAGTGTCGGCATTATGCCCCAAGGAGTAGCGGCTTGTGCCGTACGCAGAGGGCCGAATCCGCTATTTTTTTACCGGCGGTAGGCACAAGGCCCCAGAGAGTCGGGCAAACAACGGCTTAAACTGCTAAAGTGCCGCCCGTTATTACTTTTGAGGATTGTTCCAATGGCGACTAACCGTTCCCAGCGTCTGCGCAAAAAATTGTGCGTCGATGAATTTCAAGAGCTGGGTTTCGAACTGAACCTGGATTTCAAAGAAGATCTGGCTGATGAGGCTGTTGACGCTTTCCTCGACGCGTTTCTGAAAGAAGCCATGGAAGCAAACGGCCTCGGCTACGTTGGCGGCGACGACTTCGGTCTGGTTTGCCTGCAAAAACGTGGCTCGGTCAGCGCTGAACAACGCGCCGCCGTTGAAGCCTGGCTGAAAGCCCGCACCGAGCTGACCAGCGTAGAAGTCAGCCCGTTGCTGGACGTTTGGTACCCGGAAAAGCCGATCAATCCGGTAGCCTGATGTTCAAAAAAACGGCGACCTGAAGGTCGCCGTTTTTTTTTGCGTTTCAGGCATTGCGCCAGTTCAGAATCATCAGCGTCACCACCCCCGCCACAATTCCCCAGAATGCCGAACCAATGGAAAACAGCGTCAACCCCGACGCAGTGACCATAAAGGTGATCAACGCTGCTTCACGTTCCTTCACTTGCGCCATGGCGATGCTCAGGCCGTTGATGATCGAGCCGAATAGCGCCAACGCGGCAATCGACAGCACCAGCTCTTTTGGCAAGGCGGCGAACAGCGCTGCGAGCGTTGCGCCAAAGACCCCGGCAATCCCGTAGAAAATCCCGCACCAGACAGCCGCGGTGTAACGCTTGTTGCGATCTTCATGGGCATGCGGCCCGGTGCAGATGGCGGCGCTGATCGCTGCCAGGTTGATCCCGTGGGAGCCAAATGGCGCCAGCAACAGCGAGGCAATGCCGGTGGTGGTGATCAGCGGCGAGGCCGGCACGTTGTAGCCGTCGGCACGCAACACGGCGATGCCGGGCATGTTCTGCGAGGTCATGGCCACCACGAACAATGGAATGCCGATGCTGATGGTTGCCGCGAGGGAAAAGTGCGGGGTGGTCCAGATCGGGGTGGCCACTTCCAGATGAAAACCGCTGAAATCCAGCAGGCCCATGACGCCGGACAGTGCCGTGCCGATCAGCAGCGCTGCCAGCACCGCATAACGCGGCGACAGGCGCTTGACCACCAGATAGGTGAAAAACATCCCTAATACCAGGCCCGTGCGGTGCTGGGCGGCGACGAAAATTTCACTGCCGATCTTGAACAGAATCCCCGCCAGCAACGCTGCCGCCAGTGACGCAGGAATACGTTTGACCAGGCGTTCGAAGCTGCCGGTCATACCACAAAGGGTGACGAGCACGGCGCAAGTGATGTAGGCGCCAATCGCCTCGCCGTAGGTCACCCCCGACAGGCTGGTGATCAGCAGCGCCGCACCAGGTGTCGACCAGGCAATGGTGATCGGTGTGCGATAACGCAAGGACAAACCGATCGAGCACACCGCCATGCCAATCGAAATCGCCCAGATCCACGACGAAATCTGCCCGCTGGTCAGGCCCGCCGCCTGGCCAGCCTGGAACATCAGCACCAGTGAGCTGGTGTAGCCGGTCATCATGGCGATGAACCCGGCGACGATGGCCGAAGGTGAAGTGTCGGCCAACGGGCGAAGTTGCGCGTGAGTGGCGTCGGTCATGGCGCGGTGTTCCTTGTTCTTGATATACGAATAAAGTCCGCTGCTACCCGTGTGGCGAGGGAGCTTGCTCCCGCTCGGCCGCGTAGCGGTCGTAATGTGTGAGCGAGGTTATCTGAATAAACGAGTCGGCAGGTTTCAGGACTGCTGCGCAGTCCAACGGGAGCAAGCTCCCTCGCCACGGGCCAGGTGTTCAAGCCTAAACTTAAACCTGGCAGCTCGTTGCAATACAGCCGGGGGCGTATGTGGCCGTACAGTCGTGTTGCCACCAGCGGTTGTGTACAATGTGCTGTGTTTTTTACGCAATACTTGCCAGCGACCCTCTGTGACGTATTACAGTCACAGTCAATTCGCCGCAGTTCTCCCGACTCGAGTACCCATGAACGAACAGTTGCAGCCCCTCAAGAAACAACCGCGAGCAGGCAAAGCCGGCCGCAGCGGAACCCAGGACGATATCGTCTATGCGCATATCTTCGAGGCCATCCTCGAACAGCGCCTGGCGCCCGGTACAAAGTTGAGCGAAGAGGCGCTGGGAGAAATTTTCGGGGTCAGTCGCACCATCATCCGCCGCGCACTGTCGCGTCTGGCCCACGAAGGTGTGGTGCTGTTGCGTCCCAACCGGGGTGCCGTGGTTGCCAGCCCGAGTGTCGAAGAAGCCCGTCAGGTATTCATGGCGCGGCGTCTGGTCGAGAAGGCGATCACCGAGCTTGCAGTCGTACACGCGACGGCCGAACAGATTGCCGAGTTGCGGCAGATGGTCAACGACGAGCGCGACAGCTTCTCCCGTGGCGACCGCGGTGCCGGTATCCGTCTGTCTGGCGAGTTCCACCTGAAACTGGCCGAGGCGGCGAAGAACGCCCCGCTGATCAGCTTCCAGCGCAGCCTGGTGTCGCAGACTTCGTTGATCATCGCTCAGTATGAAAGCGGTAACCGCTCGCACTGTTCCTACGATGAACACACTCAGCTGATCGATGCCATCGAGGCCCGCGATGCCGACCTGGCGGTGAACCTGATGATGCATCACATGGATCACATCGACAGCAAGCTCAACCTCGACGAAGAAAGCGCCTCGGATGATTTGCATGCGGTGTTCTCGCACCTGTTGCAGACCAAGAAACCAGGGCGGCCAGCCGCCAAGCTTTGATAGACCGCGGCGCGCCTATCGCGAGCAGGCTCGCTCCCACAGGGTTTTGTGCTGAATACAAATTCTGTAACCACTGAAGATCAACTGTGGGAGCGAGCCTGCTCGCGATGGCGGTCTGACAGACGATAAAAAAATCCCCCGCAACCGAATGGCTGCGGGGGATTTTTTATGTCTGGAAAAACTTAACGCTGGTGAACGAGGTTGCCCGCCGCATATGTCTGCAACACCGTCCGGTCATCACCCAATGTCATCAACACAAACAGCGTCTCGGCGATGCTCTTGGCCTGTTTCAGGCGATAGCCGAGCAGCGGCGTTGCGTTGTAGTCCAGCACCAGGAAGTCGGCGTCGGTGCCCGGTTGCAGGGTGCCGATCTTGTCTTCCAGACGCAGTGCGCGGGCACCGCCGAGGGTTGCCAGGTACAGCGATTTGAACGGGCTCAGGCGTGCGCCTTGCAACTGCATGACTTTGTAGGCTTCGTTCAGGGTTTGCAGCAGTGAGAAGCTGGTGCCGCCACCGATGTCCGTACCCAGGCCTACGTTCAGGTTGTGCTTCTCGGCCATCGGCAGGTTGAACAGGCCACTGCCAAGGAAGAAGTTCGAGGTCGGGCAGAAAGCGATCGCCGAACCGGTTTCGGCCAGGCGCGCGCATTCGTCATCGCACAGGTGCACGCCGTGCGCGAATACCGAGCGTTCGCCGAGCAATTTGTAGTGGTCGTAGACGTCCAGGTAGCCCTTGCGCTCCGGAAACAGTTCCTTGACCCATTCGATTTCCTGCAGGTTTTCACTGATGTGGGTTTGCATGTACACGTCGGGGTATTCGCTGAGCAACTGGCCGGCGAGGGTCAACTGTTCCGGGGTGCTGGTCGGTGCAAAACGTGGCGTCACCGCGTAGTGCAGACGACCCTTGCCGTGCCAGCGCTCGATCAGCGCCTTGCTATCGACGTAGCTGGATTCGGCGGTGTCGGTCAGGTAGTCGGGTGCATTGCGGTCCATCATCACCTTGCCGGCGATCATCCGCAGGTCGAGCTTTTCGGCGGCTTCGAAGAACGAGTCCACCGATTGCGGGTGCACGCTGCCGAACACCAGCGCGGTGGTGGTGCCGTTGCGCAGCAGTTCCTTGATGAAGATACCGGCGACTTCTTCGGCGTGGGCCTTGTCAGCGAATTGGCTTTCACACGGGAAGGTGTAGGTGTTCAGCCAATCCAGCAGTTGTTCGCCGTAAGCGCCGACCATGCCGGTTTGCGGCAGGTGGATGTGCGTATCGATGAAGCCTGGGGTGATCAGCGCGTCCTGATAATGGCTGACTTGAATGTCGGCGGGCAGGCTGGCGAGCAGTTCGCAGGCAGGGCCGACGGCACTGATCTGGCCGTTTTCAGTCACCAGCAAGCCGTCTTCGAAATACTCGTAGGAGGCTTCGATACCCACCACGGCTGGGTCGGCGATGCTGTGCAGAATGGCGGCACGGTAGGCTTTGCGAGTCAAAGGCATTGTCGTTCTCGGTTCGTGGCTTTTTTAGTTCGAAGCGTGACTGCGGCGTGAGGCGGGCAGCAGTTTGGCAATAGGTTCGGCTTTCGCGCCGTGCTGGCCGAAATTCGCGTTATAGGTGGCGATGATTTCGCCGGCGATGGAGATGGCGATTTCCACCGGCAACTTGCCTTTGACCTCGCCGAGGCCCATCGGGCAGCGCATGCGTTGCAGCACGGCATTGTCGAAACCGCGCTCGCGCAGGCGGTGTTCGAACTTCACCCGTTTGGTCTTCGAGCCGATCAGGCCGAAGTAGGCGAAGTCGTTGCGCTTGAGGGTTGCCGCGGTGAGTTCCAGGTCGAGCTGGTGATTGTGGGTCATGACGATGCAGTAACTGCCAGCGGGCAGGTCGTCGATTTCGTCCACCGGTTCTTCGGCGACGATTTTACGCACGCCGTGGGGGATCTGTTCGGGGAACTCGGCTTCCCGCGAATCGATCCAGCGCACCCGGCAGGGCAGGCTGGCCAGCAACGGCACCAACGCCCGCCCGACGTGGCCGGCACCAAATACGGCGATCTGTGCTTGTACCTGGCCCATGGGTTCGAACAGCAGCACCGTGACGCCGCCGCAGCATTGACCGAGGCTGGCGCCGAGGGTGAAACGCTCCAGGTGGGTGTCCTGTTTGCCGCTGGCAAGCATCTCCCGGGCGACCTGCATGGCCTTGTATTCCAGGTGCCCGCCACCGATGGTGTCGAACGCCTGCGTGGCGCTGACGACCATCTTCGAGCCGGCATTGCGCGGCGTTGAGCCGAGCTCTTCGATGATGGTCACCAACACGCAGGGTTCACCCTGGTTTTGCAGGTCGGCGAGGGCGTCGATCCAGTTGTACATGTTCACCTCAACATCTGCGTTGTCTGTTCGGGCCTCATCGCGAGCAGGCTCGCTCCCACATTGGATTTGTACAGGTCCAACAATCAGCACATAACCCTGTGGGAGCGAGCCTGCTCGCGATTGGCCGCGACGCGGTCTTTACAGCGAAGCCAGTTCGGTCTCGACTTCCACGGCTTTCACCGCCTTCAACTGGCGCATCTGCTCACAGCCCCACAACACCCGCTCCGGTGTGGCCGGTGCGTCGATTTTCGGCTGATGTCGGTAATCGCCCAGGCTCGCCACCGCATCCTTGATCGCGCACCAGACGGATATGCCGAGCATGAACGGCGGTTCGCCCACGGCTTTGGAATGGAACACCGTGTCTTCCGGGTTCTTGCGGTTTTCCACCAGCTTGACCCGCAAATCCAGCGGCATGTCGGCGACCGCCGGGATCTTGTAGCTGGCCGGGCCGTTGGTCATCAGTTTGCCCTTGGCATTCCAGACCAGCTCTTCCATGGTCAGCCAGCCCATGCCCTGGATGAAGCCACCTTCGACCTGGCCCATGTCGATGGCCGGGTTCAGCGAGGCGCCGACGTCATGCAGGATATCGGTGCGGAGCATTTTGTATTCGCCGGTGAGGGTGTCGACGATCACCTCGGCGCAGGCTGCGCCAAACGCGTAGTAGTAGAACGGCCGGCCGCGTGCCTGGCTACGGTCGTAGTAGATTTTCGGAGTCTTGTAGAAGCCGGTGCTGGACAGCGACACCTGGGCGAAATACGCCTGCTGGATCAGTTCTTCGAAGGTCAGGATCTGATCGCGAACCCGCACGTGGCCGTTGTGAAACTCCACGTCTTCTTCGCTGACCGCATACTTGCGCGCGGCAAATTCCACCAGGCGTTGCTTGATGATTTCGGCGGCGTTTTGCGCAGCCTTGCCGTTCAGGTCGGCACCGCTGGACGCGGCGGTCGGCGAGGTGTTCGGCACTTTGTCGGTGTTGGTCGCGGTGATCTGCACACGGTCGATTTCAACCTGGAACACTTCGGCCACGACTTGCGCGACTTTGACGTTCAAGCCCTGGCCCATTTCGGTGCCGCCGTGGTTCAGGTGAATGCTGCCGTCGGTGTAGACGTGAATCAGCGCACCAGCCTGATTGAGGAAGCTGGCGGTGAAGGAAATACCGAATTTCACCGGGGTCAGCGCCAGGCCTTTTTTCAGGATCGGGCTGTTGGCGTTGTAGCGGCGGATCGCTTCGCGGCGTTCGGCGTACTGGCTGCTTTCTTCCAGCTCGGCGGTGATTTCCTCGAGCATGTTGTGTTCGACGGTCTGGTAGTAATGGGTGACGTTGCGCTCGGTCTTGCCGTAGTAGTTGGCCTTGCGCACCGCCAGCGGGTCGAGGCCCAGATGACGGGCGATGGCGTCCATCACTTCTTCGATGGCGACCATTCCTTGCGGGCCGCCAAAGCCGCGATAGGCGGTGTTCGACGCGGTGTTGGTCTTGCAGCGGTGACCGTTGATGGTCGCGTCGCCCAGGTAGTACGAGTTGTCCGAGTGGAACATCGCCCGGTCGACGATCGACGCCGACAGGTCCGGTGAACAACCGCAGTTGCCGGCCAGTTCCAGCTGGATGCCGTGCAGGCGTCCGCTGTCGTCGAAGCCGACATCGTATTCAATGTAGAACGGGTGACGCTTGCCGGTCATCAGCATGTCTTCGACCCGTGGCAGACGCATTTTGGTCGGCTGTCCGGTCAGGTGGGCAATCACCGCGCAGAGACAGGCGGGGCTGGCAGCCTGGGTTTCCTTGCCGCCGAAACCACCGCCCATGCGGCGCATGTCGACGACGATTTTGTTCATCGAGACGTCGAGTACTTCCGCCACCAGTTTCTGCACTTCGGTGGGGTTCTGGGTCGAGCAGTAGACGATCATGCCGCCGTCTTCGGTCGGCATCACCGAAGAGATCTGGGTTTCCAGATAGAAGTGTTCCTGGCCGCCGATGTGCAGCGTGCCTTGAATCCGGTGCTCGGCAGTCGCCAGCGCAGTGGCCGAGTCGCCGCGCTTGTGGGTGTGGCTGTCCAGCACGAAATGGCGTTTGCGCAAGGCTTCGACGACGTCGAGCACCGGCTCCAGATCTTCGTATTCGATGATCGCGGCCATGGCCGCCTTGCGCGCGGTATCCAGGTCTTTCGCGGCCACCGCGAGCACCGGCTGACCGACGAATTGCACGTCGTCGATGGCCAGTAAGGGGTCACCCGGCAACAATGGGCCGATGTCTTTCAGGCCCGGCACGTCTTCATGGGTAATAGCGATGCGCACGCCTTCGAAGGCGTAGCAGGGCTGGGTGTCGATGCTGATTATTTTCGCGTGGGCACGGTCCGAGAGTCGCGCGTAAACGTGCAGCTGATTCGGGAATTCCAGCCGGTCGTCGATGTACTGCGCTTCACCGGACACGTGTTTGTCGGCGCTGTCGTGCTTGACGCTGCGACCGACACCGGTGGTCAGGTCCTTGGCAAACAGTTCGGCCAGTTCGGCTTGGGTCTTCTCGACTTTGTGATGGTTAGACATAAGCGGTCACCCGAGTCTCGATGTGCGGTGTTTGCAGTTCGATGAAGTATTTACGCAGCAGGTTCTGCGCGCTGAGCAGGCGGTATTCCTTGCTCGCACGGAAGTCCGTGAGCGGTGTGAAGTCTTGCGCAAGGGCGGCGCAGGCACGTTCGACCGTTGTCTGCCCTTGAGAAAGTGAACTCCACTGCGCGCCGAGCAGCGCGGCTTCGCAGCTTTTCGCGCGTTTCGGCGTCGCAGCCATGCCGCCGAACGCGACGCGGGCGTCGGCAACCACGCCGTTTTCGATGCGCAGGTTGAATGCCGCGCAGACCGCGGAAATGTCATCGTCCAGACGCTTGGAGACCTTGTAGGCGCGGAACAGTTGTTCAGCGCTGGCACGCGGCACGATGATCTTTTCGATGAACTCGCTTTCCTGGCGCGCAGTGACCCGGTAATCGATGAAATAGTCTTCCAGTGCCAGCGTGCGGCGGGTTTCGCCTTTGCACAAAACTATCTGTGCGCCCAGTGCGATCAGCAGCGGAGGTGAGTCACCAATCGGCGAGGCGTTGCCGATGTTGCCGCCGAGGGTGCCCTGATTGCGGATTTGCAGGGAGGCGAAGCGTTGCAGCAATTCGCCGAAGTCCGGGTACTCGGCCTCGAGGGCGTCGTAGCAATCGGAGAGGGCGGTGGCGGCGCCGATTTCCAGGCGATCGTCAAAGTGCTCGATGCGCTTCATTTCTGCGACGTTGCCGACGTAGATCATCACCGGCAGCGTGCGGTGGAACTGGGTCACTTCCAGCGCCAGGTCGGTACCGCCGGCCAACAGTCTGGCTTGCGGATAGGCGTCGTAGAGGTCGGCCAGATCGGCGACGGTCAGTGGCACCAGGCAGCGTTTGTCGCCGCTGTTCAGTTCACCGGTGTCGGTCGGCGCAATGGCTTTCAGGCGAGCGATGGTTTCGGCTTCGCGGGCATCGAACTGGTCGGGCTGTCTGGCACTGCACACTTGTTCGGCGGCGGCGAGGATCGGCCGGTAGCCGGTGCAGCGGCAGAGGTTGCCGGCGAGGGCTTCGTGGGCTTTATGGGAATCGGCGTGATCGCTGTTTTTCTGCAGGGCGAACAACGACATGACGAAGCCCGGTGTGCAGAAGCCGCACTGCGAACCGTGGCACTCGACCATGGCTTTTTGGACGCTGTGCAGCTTGCCTTGGTGTTTGAGGTCTTCGACGCTGATCAGCTGCTTGCCGTGCAGCGACGACACAAACGTCAGGCACGAATTGAGGCTGCGATAGCGAATGTGTTCGTGGCCGCTGTCATCGGTCTGCAATTCACCGACCACCACCGTACACGCGCCACAGTCACCGCTGGCGCAACCTTCTTTGGTACCGGGTTTGCCCAAATGTTCGCGCAGATAGTTCAGCACGGTCAGGTTCGGGTCCAGGGCGTGCTCGCTACGGAGTTCCTGGTTAAGTAAAAACTGGATCACGGAAGGCCTCGCAGACTCATTATTGTTGTTAACCGACGAACCTGAATTTATCAGGTCTGACTTTTCGGTCAATGATTTTCTGACTTAAAGGTCAGGAAATTCGTTTTTGCCGATCAACAACGGCTTCTTTCATTATTGACCCTCGCGGGATACCTCGCTTTTTGCTTGAATCGTGCCAAATTCCGCTGGCTGGGCCCTGCGCCATCACCCCGCAAGTGCGCTACACTGCGCCGCTTGTACAGATCGAAGAGTTTGAAGGAAAACCATGACGTTCAAGGCGCCGGACAGCCTCGCCGAGCAAATCGCTCACCACCTCGCCGAACGCATCATTCGCGGCGACCTCAAGCCCGGAGAGCGCATCCAGGAACAGAAGGTCACGCTGGCCCTCAATGTCAGCCGCGGCTCGGTTCGCGAAGCCTTGCTGATTCTCGAGCGCCGGCACCTGATCGCCATCCTGCCGCGTCGTGGTGCTCATGTGACCGAACTCACCGCCCACAAGGTGCAGAGCCTGTGCACGCTGATGAGCGAGCTGTATATCCTGCTCGGTAATTCAGTGGCCAGTGGCTGGCAGGTCCAGGCCGACATGGCGCCGTTCCTGCAAATCCAGCAACGCCTGAGCGCCAGTTACGAGCGTCAGGACATCCGCGCCTTTGTCGAAGACAGCTTCAGCGTGATGCGGGCGGCGTACCCATTCGCCAATAACCCGTACTTGCAGGAAACCGTCGAGAACCTGCAACCGGCCATGAGCCGTGCGTATTTTCTCGCCCTGGAACAGCGCAAGGCCGAGATGAGCGAGTTCCTCGAACTGTTCGAGCGCTTGCTCGCGGCCGTGCTGGCGCGTGATCTGCCAGAGATTCGCGTCGTGCTCTCGGCTTATGCCCGGCGCAGTTGCGATCTGGTGTTGTCTGCCTTGCCGGTTGCCTGAGCGTGCGGCTCAAGTGCATCAAACTGGCGGGGTTCAAGTCCTTCGTCGACCCGACCACGGTAAACTTCCCCAGTAACATGGCGGCGGTGGTCGGGCCCAATGGTTGCGGCAAATCGAACATCATCGACGCCGTACGCTGGGTGATGGGCGAGAGCTCGGCCAAGAACTTGCGCGGCGAGTCGATGACCGACGTCATCTTCAACGGCTCCACCAGTCGCAAACCGGTGAGCCAGGCGAGCATCGAACTGGTGTTCGACAACTCCGACGGCACGTTGCTCGGCGAGTACGCGGCCTACGCGGAAATCTCCATTCGCCGTAAAGTCACCCGCGACAGCCAGACCACGTATTACCTCAACGGCACCAAATGCCGTCGCCGCGATATCACCGACATTTTTCTCGGTACCGGCCTGGGCCCGCGCAGCTACTCGATCATCGAGCAAGGGATGATCTCCAAGCTGATCGAGTCCAAGCCCGAAGACCTGCGTAACTTCATCGAAGAAGCGGCGGGGATCTCCAAGTACAAGGAGCGCCGGCGCGAGACTGAAAACCGCATCCGTCGCACCCACGAAAACCTGGCGCGCCTGACCGACCTGCGTGATGAGCTGGAACGTCAGCTCGAACGCTTGCATCGTCAGGCCCAGGCGGCCGAAAAGTATCAGGAATACAAAGCCGAAGAGCGTCAGCTCAAGGCGCAGCTGTCGGCGCTACGCTGGCAGGCATTGAACGAACAGGTCGGCCAGCGCGAAGCAATCATCGGCAACCAGGAAATCAGTTTCGAGGCCCTGGTCGCTGAACAGCGCAATGCCGATGCGAGCATCGAACGGCTGCGTGATGGTCATCACGACCTGTCTGAGCGCTTCAATCTGGTGCAGGGACGCTTCTATTCGGTCGGCGGCGACATCGCCCGGGTCGAGCAAAGTATTCAGCACGGTCAGCAGCGTTTGCGTCAGTTGCAGGACGATTTGAAGGAAGCCGAGCGTTCGCGCCTGGAAACCGAGTCGCACCTGGGGCACGACCGCACCTTGCTGGCGACCCTCGGCGAAGAGCTGGATATGCTCACGCCCGAGCAGGAAGTCACCAGCGCCGCTGCTGAAGAGGCCGCCGCCGCGCTGGAAGAGTCCGAAACCACCATGCACGGCTGGCAGGAGCAGTGGGACAGTTTCAACCTGCGCTCGGCCGAGCCACGGCGTCAGGCCGAAGTCCAGCAATCGCGCATCCAGCAGCTGGAAACCAGCATGGAACGCCTGGCCGAGCGCCAACGTCGCTTGGCCGAAGAGCGCGACCTGTTGTCGGCAGCCCCGGAAGACGCCGCGATCCTTGATCTCAGCGAACAGCTCGCCGCCAGTGAAGCGACCCTCGAGGATTTGCAGGCCAGCGAAGAAGCGCAGGTCGAACGGCTTGAGCAGTTGCGTCAGGAACTGCAACTGGCCTTGCAAAACCAGCAGCAGGCGCAAGGCGACTTGCAACGGCTCAACGGACGCCTGGCCTCGCTGGAGGCGTTGCAGCAAGCGGCGCTCGATCCGGGCACCGGCGCCGCCGAGTGGTTGCGTGAACAGCATCTGGCCGAACGTCCGCGTCTGGCCGAAGGCTTGAAGGTTGAAGCGGGTTGGGAGCTGGCGGTGGAAACCGTGCTCGGTGCCGACCTGCAAGCAGTGCTGGTCGATGACTTTGCCGGGTTCGATCTGTCCGGCTTTGCCCAGGGTGATTTGCGTTTGCTCAGCCCGGCCAGCGATGGTGTGCGGATCCCCGGTAGTCTGCTCGACAAGGTTGAGGCGCAGATCGATCTGTCGCCATGGCTGGGGCAGGTCAAGCCGGTGGACAGTCTTGAACAGGCACTGTTGCTGCGTGGCCAGTTGGCGGTCGGCGAAAGCCTGATCAGCCGTGATGGCTACTGGGTTGGGCGGCACTTTTTGCGGGTGCGCCGTGCCAGTGAGGCCGAGAGCGGCATGTTGGCGCGTGGGCAGGAAATCCAGCGTCTGGGGCTTGAGCGCGAAGAGCGCGAAGCCACCGTCGAGACGCTGGAAACCACCCTGCAAAACCTGCGCGCCCAGCAGCGTCAGCAAGAGAATGGCCGCGAACACCTGCGCCGTTTGCTGCAAGACGAGGCGCGCCAGCAAGGCGAATTGAAAGCTCAACTGTCGGCCGGCAAGGCCAAGGCCGAGCAGCTGACATTACGCCGTACGCGGCTCGACGAAGAGCTCGGTGAGTTGGCTGAGCAGCGTGCGCTGGAACATGAACAGATTGGCGAGTCGCGCCTGCAATTGCAGGAAGCCCTCGACAGCATGGCGATCGACACCGAACAGCGCGAGTTGCTGCTGGCCCAGCGCGACAGCTTGCGCGAACGCCTGGATCGGGTGCGGCAGGAGGCCCGTCAGCATAAAGACCACGCGCACCAATTGGCGGTGCGTCTGGGCTCGCTCAAGGCGCAACACGATTCAACCCGTCAGGCGCTGGAACGGCTGGAATTGCAGTCCGAGCGCCTGACCGAAAAGCGCGAGCAGCTCAGCCTTAATCTGGAGGAGGGCGAAGCGCCGCTGGAAGAGTTGCGGCTCAAGCTCGAAGAGTTGCTCGACAAGCGCATGAGCGTCGACGAAGAACTCAGAACCGCACAGATCGCCCTGGAAGATGCCGACCGCGAATTGCGTGATGCCGAGAAACGCCGCAGCCAGGCCGAGCAGCAATCACAGCTGATCCGTGGTCAACTTGAACAGCAGCGCATGGAATGGCAGGCCCTGACCGTGCGCCGCAAAACCTTGCAGGATCAATTGCTCGAAGACGGCTATGACCTGAGCGGGGTGCTCGCCACCCTGGTGGCTGAAGCGAACGAAAAAGACGCCGAAGAAGAGCTCGAGCGCATTGCTGCGCGAATTCAGCGACTGGGCGCGATCAACCTCGCGGCCATCGACGAGTACCAGCAGCAGTCCGAGCGCAAGCGCTATCTGGATGCTCAGGACGCTGACCTGGTAGAGGCGCTCGACACCCTGGAAAATGTCATTCGCAAGATCGACAAGGAAACCCGCAATCGCTTCAAAGATACCTTTGATCAGATTAACGGTGGATTGCAGGCTCTTTTTCCGAAAGTTTTCGGTGGAGGCAGCGCTTATTTGGAACTGACGGGCGAAGATCTACTCGATACAGGGGTAACGATCATGGCGCGTCCGCCCGGGAAGAAGAACAGCACCATCCATTTGCTGTCAGGCGGTGAAAAAGCCCTGACGGCATTGGCGCTGGTTTTTGCGATCTTCAAGCTGAACCCGGCGCCGTTCTGCATGCTCGACGAAGTTGACGCACCGCTGGATGACGCTAACGTTGGACGCTATGCCCGATTGGTGAAAGAGATGTCACAAACAGTGCAGTTCATCTATATCACCCACAACAAGATCGCCATGGAAATGGCCGACCAATTGATGGGGGTCACGATGCACGAGCCTGGTTGTTCGCGTCTGGTAGCCGTGGATGTCGAGGAGGCGATGGCGATGGTGGACGCCTGAGTCATGGCGCGTAGGCCAGATATTTGCGCGAAGCAGGGATTTTTACCCGCAGAGATTGCTGGCCAATCGACATAATGGCTGAAGCCATTGTGACTGACGGTGTAAAGTTATCTTTGGTCGTGCTAGTTTAATGTCAATTTTTCGTATGCGTGGGCAAAACGCCATTCAGAACATAGAGTTGGCGCCACGTTTTAAAGCGGTTTACAGGTTGTAAACCCCTTATTTTTCAGCATTTTTTATAGAGGCACGGGATTACATGGAAATCGGTCTGCGCGAGTGGCTGATCGTCATCGGCATTATTGTCATTGCCGGTATTCTTTTTGATGGCTGGCGGCGCATGCGCGGCGGCAAGGGCAAACTGAAGTTTCGCCTGGACCGAAGCCTGTCCAACCTGCCGGACGAGGACAGTGGTGCCGAACTGCTGGGTCCGCCACGCGTACTGGATACCCATAAAGAACCGCAACTCGACGAGCATGACTTGCCGTCGGTGAGCATGCCTGCCCGTGAGCCGCGTGAATCGGGCTCCAAGCGCGGCAAACGGGGTGGCGAGCCATCCCAGGGCGACCTGAATTTGAATCTGGACCTGGATGGCGGCCCGAGCTTCAGCAGCCGTGATGATTTCCCGGACGAAACCAAGTCGTCGAGTACTGCCGCCAACAAAGAACAGCCGCAGGCAGAAGAAGTGCTGGTCATCAGCGTGATCTGCCGTGACCCGGGCGGTTTCAAAGGCCCGGCCCTGTTGCAGAACATCCTGGAAAGCGGTCTGCGTTTTGGTGAGATGGATATCTTCCATCGTCACGAAAGCATGGCCGGCAACGGTGAAGTGCTGTTCTCCATGGCCAACGCGGTCAAGCCTGGTGTGTTCGATCTGGACGATATCGATCTGTTCAGTACACCGGCCGTCAGCTTCTTCCTCGGCTTGCCAGGCCCGCGCCACCCTAAACAGGCCTTCGACGTGATGGTCGCGGCTGCCCGCAAACTGTCTCAGGAACTCAATGGCGAACTGAAGGACGATCAGCGCAGCGTGCTGACCGCTCAGACCATCGAGCACTACCGTCAACGTATCGTCGAGTTCGAGCGTCGCGCCCTGACCCAGAAGCGCTGATATCGAATGGTCAAGCTCTCTATGACTAGAGAGCTTCTTGTGGCGAGGGAGCTTGCTCCCGCTGGGCTGCGAAGCGGCCCCATTCTGGTTTACGACGGCTTCGCCGCCGAACGGGAGCAAGCTCCCTCGCCACAGAATCTGCGTCTTTACGCTATATCGTATTTTGAAGATTGAGCAGCCTCGGCTGCTCTTTTGCTTTATGAGAGAGCACCCATGACCGCCGTTGAAAAACGCATTCAAGAGCTGCGCGCTGAGCTGGATCAGCACAACTACCGTTACTACGTCCTCGACGAGCCGAGCATTCCGGACGCCGAATACGATCGACTGTTCCATGAGCTCAAGGCGCTGGAAACGGCAAACCCCGAGCTGGTCACTGTCGACTCGCCGACCCAGCGGGTTGGCGGTGCGGCGCTTGCGGCGTTCACTCAAGTGCGGCACGAAGTGCCGATGCTCAGTCTCGGTAACGCCTTCGAAGAAAACGACATGCGCGAGTTCGATCGCCGGGTCACCGAAGGTCTGGATTTGCCGGCCGGCGATTTGTTTGGCGCTGGCGCCGAGGTGGAGTACAGCTGCGAACCGAAGCTCGATGGCCTGGCGGTCAGCTTGCTGTATCAGGACGGCATGCTGGTGCGCGGCGCTACTCGCGGCGACGGCACCACCGGTGAAGACATCAGCGTCAACGTGCGCACCGTGCGCAACATTCCGCTCAAGCTGCAGGGCAGCGGCTGGCCGTCGACCCTGGAAGTGCGCGGCGAAGTGTATATCTCCAAGGCCGGTTTCGATCGCCTTAACGCTGCGCAACTGGAAGCCGGCGGCAAAACCTTCGCCAATCCGCGCAACGCCGCGGCAGGCAGCTTGCGTCAGCTGGATTCGAAGATTACCGCCAGTCGTCCGCTGGAGTTCTGCTGCTACGGTCTTGGCCAGGTCTCAGCCGAGATTGCCGACACGCACATTGGCAATCTGCAACAACTCAAGCAATGGGGCTTGCCGGTCAGTCACGAGTTGAAACTGGCCAAGGGCATCGGTGAATGCCTGGATTACTACCGCGATATCGGCGAGCGCCGCAACGCGCTGCCTTATGAAATCGATGGCGTGGTGTTCAAGGTCAACAGCCTCGCCTCGCAGCGTGAGCTGGGCTTTCGTGCTCGCGAGCCGCGCTGGGCAATTGCCCACAAGTTTCCGGCGATGGAAGAGCTCACCGAGTTGCTCGACGTGGAGTTTCAGGTCGGTCGAACCGGTGCGGTCACTCCGGTTGCACGCTTGAGACCAGTGAAAGTGGCGGGTGTGACCGTGTCCAACGCGACACTGCACAATATGGATGAAGTCGCGCGCCTGGGCTTGATGATCGGCGATACGGTGATCATTCGCCGTGCCGGTGACGTGATCCCGCAGGTGGTGCAAGTGGTTACCGAGCGTCGTCCGGAAAGTGCCCGTCCCGTGCAGATTCCCGAGTGCTGCCCGGTCTGTGGTTCGCATGTCGAGCGCACGCAGTTGGTCAAGCGCAGCAAGGGCCGCGAAACGGTCAGCGAAGGTGCGGTGTATCGCTGCGTCGGGCGTTTGGCCTGTGGGGCGCAACTCAAGCAGACGATTATCCATTTCGTTTCACGCCGGGCCATGGACATCGACGGGCTGGGTGAAAAGATCGTCGAACAATTGGTGGATGAAGGTCTGGTCGGTTCGCCGGCGGATTTGTATGCCCTGAACTTCGAACAGATCGTCGACCTTGAAGGCTTTGCCGAACTCTCGAGCAAGAATCTGCTCAGCGCCATTGCCAACAGCAAAAAACCGGGTTTGGCGCGCTTTATCTACGCCCTCGGTATTCCGGATGTCGGCGAAGAGACGGCCAAGGTTCTGGCGCGTTCGCTGGCATCGCTTGCGCGGATTCAGCAGGCATTGCCGCAAGTGCTGACGTACTTGCCGGATGTCGGCCTGGAAGTCGCCTACGAGATTCACAGCTTCTTTGAAGATGCGCACAACCGGAAGGTGATCGAGGAACTGCTCAAGCATGGTCTGGAGATTCAGGATCAGGGTGAGTTGGGCGCCGAGTTCGCCGCCAGTACCACGTTGGGCGGGATGATCGACAAGCTGAACATTCCCTCGGTCGGACCGGGCGGGGCGCAGAAGCTGGCCGACAAGTTCGGCTCGCTGGAAGCAATTATTGGCGCCGACTGGCTGGATATGCGCCAGGCGCTGCCGGAGAAGCAGGCTAACGCGGTGCGGGAGTTTTTTGCCATTGAGCAGAACCGTCAGCTGGCGCTGGATATTGAAAAGCAATTACGCGACTTCGGCATGCACTGGCACAGCGAGAAGAAAGTCGTCGAAGGCTTGCCTCTGGCGGGCCAGACCTGGGTGCTCACCGGCTCTCTGGAGCTGATGAGCCGCGACGTCGCCAAGGACAAGCTCGAAAGCCTCGGCGCCAAGGTAGCGGGCTCGGTGTCGGCCAAGACCTACTGTGTAGTGGCGGGGCCTGGTGCCGGCTCCAAATTGGTCAAGGCCAATGAGCTGGGGTTGAAGGTGCTGGACGAAGAAGCGTTTGTCGGGTTTCTGAAGGCGCACGGCATCAATGTTTGATATCGCAACCTGCGGCAGCTCCGGAGTCGGCATTTACCGGTAGGAGCTGCCGTAGGCCGCGACCTTTTCAAGACCAACGCATGTCCTTGAACCGGTTCATATTTTTTAATCTGCGCGAACGGTTGTAACTTCGTCTCAGATAGGTACAATGGCGCGGCTCACCGTCAGGTGAGCGTCGTTATGGTGACCCCATCGGTCCCCCCGCAACGATTACCCGTGAACCTGGTCAGATCCGGAAGGAAGCAGCCACAGCGGGAACATTGTGTGCCGGGGTGTGGCTGGTGGGGTCGCCACCTTAACGCCAGGCCTTCATTCGCAAGGCTTGTGATCCTCAAAAAAATCCAGAATTTTTATCTCATTGATCTTTCCTGATCGATGCCTCATTTCGTCTGAAACAACCTCGCCGTCATTCCGAAAGCGCAAACACCCGCAACCGATGCCCATCCGGATCGAGCGCCACGAAGGTGTAGCCGAAATCCAGTTCAATTGGCTCTTGGGCGATGCGCAGCCCTTGTGCGGTCCATGCGGCATACAGCGTGTCGACCGTCTCTTTGTCGGCCACCGAGAATCCCAGTTCGCCGCCACCGCCCGCCGCTTCGGCTGCAGGTTCCACGGAGTGCCTGGACCACAACCCAAGCTTTAGCCCCGAATCAAGAATGAACAGTGCGAAGGTCGGTTGCAGTTCAACCGGTGGTTTGTCGAGCAGGCGGCTGTAGAAGTTGGCGCTGGTGGCGGGGCTGTCGACGTACAGCAGCAGGTAATGTTGGGCGTTCATGGCGACTCCGATGTCGTTGGCGTTGATGGCTCAAGCCTAGACGGTCGGGCTGTCAGTTTCTGTCAGTAGTCGATAGCAAAAGAGCAGGCAGGTATATCGGTTTGATACACCTGCCTGCTCTTTTTTGTTTCTGGCTCTAAGGCTTGGACAAGGCCTGGTCTACCGCCGCGATCAGCTTTCCCAGATCCTTCGGGGTGGCTTTGTGTATGACACCGAACAAATATGCTCGCTGTTCGTCTTCGTCGCCAAGATCGGCAAAAAACGCTTTGAGCTTCACTCCCAGCACATCGGCAAGCATGAACAGGGCTTCCACGCTGGGGGTATAGGTGCCGGTTTCGAAGCGGCTGATGGTTTTGGGGTCAAAACCGGTTTTTTCACCGAGTTCAGCCTGAGTAAGCCCCGCCACCTTGCGATAGCGCCTTATGGCTGGACCCAAACTTGAAATTTGCATCGCTCAATTCCCATTTAGAATCAAGAACTTAACGATAGATTTTTGCATTAGACAACTGCATGATCCATCACCTTGCTTTGCAAAATGTGATGTATTTCGTAGAATCCCCGTTTCGTACAGGCATTTGGTGACCCGGCTTCATAAGTCCAGGCAATGTGAGACGGCCAGCATTGCGTTACCTCGCAGGGTGTGCAGAGGCGCTGCTGACGAAGCGAAATGCCGTTTCAATATTACCAGAGTCGGTGTTTCTGACGTGCCTGTACGAGGCCTCTGAGCCTAGTTGATAGTCGTCTGTTCGGGGGCCATCAAATGCTGTTCATGGAGTTTTAACGTGCATCTGAATTTGCCGGCCCGCTCTTTTACAAGGATGTTGCCCTGGCAGCATCACGCGCTGCGACCCTCTGCGCAGTGCCGCATCCTTCAAAACATCTCTTCCGGGCGTTGTGCGCTGGTCGAGCGGTACAACCGCTAGCCACAGTGAGCCGGACTCATGGATGAGAAGTACCGCAGGGCCGTAGATGCAGCCGCCATTTTCTCCGAGACGGACCTGGCGGGGCGCATTACTTACGTCAACGATTTGTTTTGCGCCGTGTCTGGTCACAGTCGCGAGGAGTTGCTGGGAGCCAACCACCGCATCCTCAACTCGGGTCTGCATTCTGACGATTTCTTCACCACGATGTGGCGCACCGTTGCCTTGGGCAAAGTCTGGAAGGGCGAAATCTGCAACCGGTCCAAGGACGGTAGCCTGCACTGGGTCGACAGCACCATGGTGCCGGTGCTGGATGAGTCGACCGGACGGGTCCATCGGTATCTGTCGATTTGCTTCGATATCAGTGAAAAGCGTCAGTTGCTGCACTCACTGCAATGGCGGGTCGGCCATGACGTCCTGACCGGCCTGCCCAATCGGGCGTATCTCTCCGATTTGCTCGAGCAGGCCCTGGATTACGCCCGCGTCGAGAACGTGCCGTTGGCGGTGTGCATGCTCGACCTCGACGGCTTCAAGGCGGTCAATGACGGCTATGGTCACGCCAGCGGCGACTTGTTGCTGGTCGAGGTGGCCAAGCGTCTGCGCACCATCGTTCGCGGCGAGGACGTGGTGGCGCGGCTGGCCGGGGACGAGTTCGTGCTGATCTTGCGGTTTGTGCGCGATATGCCGGAATTGCGCGCGGCGCTGCATCGCGTGCTGGAGGCGATCTCCGCGCCGTATTCGATTCTGGGCAAGGACATCAATGTGTTTGCCAGCATCGGCGTTACGCTGTTCCCGGATGACAGCGAAGATGCGCAAACCCTGCTGCGCCACGCCGATCAGGCGATGTACGTGGCCAAGCAGAGCGGGCGTAACCGCTTCCATCTGTTTGATGTGGTGCGCGACCAAGAGGTCAAGGCCACACACCAGACGGTCGCGCGGGTGCGCCAGGCCTTGCTCAACAATGAGTTGCGCCTGCACTTCCAGCCCAAGGTCAATATGCGCTGCGGTGCAGTGGTTGGTTTCGAAGCGTTGCTGCGCTGGGAGCATCCGCAGAACGGTCTGGTGCCGCCCAAGGAGTTTCTGCCGTTTGTCGAGGAGACGGACCTGATCGTCGATATTGGCGAGTGGGTGATGGAGCAGGTTCTGGCGCAGTTGTCGCGATGGCAAATAAACGGTCAACGCTGGCCGGTCAGCGTCAACATCGCTGCCCGGCATTTTCAGCGGGCGGACTTTTTTGATCGGCTCAAGACCGTGCTCGAGCGGCACGCCTGGGTCGCACCCCAGTTGCTTGACCTGGAGATTGTCGAGTCGGTGGCGATCGAGAATATTCAGCACGTCAGCACCTGCCTGCAAGCCTGTCAGGCGCTGGGCGTGAGGTTCTCTCTGGGAGATTTTGGCACGGGTTATTCGTCGCTGAGTTACCTCAAGCGCCTGCACACGCAAACCATCAAGATCGACAAGTCATTTGTGCGCGACATACTGCATGATCGCGATGACCTGGCGTTGACCACCGCAGTCATTGGTCTTGCCCGGGCGTTTGGGCGAGAGGTGATCGCCGAGGGTCTGGAAAGCATCGAACATGGCGAGTTGCTGTTGCGCCTGGGCTGTGAGGTGGCGCAGGGCTATTTCATTGCCCGGCCGATGCCGGCCAGCGAAGTGCCGGGTTGGGTCGAGGCCTTCGTCGCTCCGACCCGGTGGCAGGCACTCGACCAGGCGGTCTGAGGCTTACTGATCGGCCAGGGTCGGTTCGCTGGTTCCGGTGTAGAGCCTGATGATGTCGTCGACTTCCCCGGACATCTTCATCTTGAGCAGCGTTTGCAGAATCAACTGGACCGGCAGTTTTGGGTCGTTACGCACGTAGCAACCGACGTTTTGCTCCTGCAACACCGCGACTGCCCGCAATGGCCGGTCAGGCATCATTTGCAGATTGAACCAGTCCAGGGCCCATTGATTGCTGACAGCATAGTGATTTCGGCCGGCCGCCAGTTTTTTCAACACCTGTTCCTGATTGCGCGCATCGTCGCGTTTGAGCTGGCCGCTGTCGAAGAGTGGTTGCAGGGTCGGGTAGCTGTAGCCGAGTACGGTGCCGATCGGCTGCACGGAAAGGCTGGCCGGGATGATCGAGGCAGGAGCGCCTTGCGTGCTGACCAGTACGTCGCGCTGAAACCACAGCGGAACGCTCCAGAGATAGTCGCCGGACTGATTTGGCAGCCAGGATTGCGCCGCGTAGCAACGGATGTCTATTTCCCCGTGCTCCATGGCGCTCTGCACGCGTGCGCGGGCCAGCACGTGAAACTCCGCCGGCAGTCTCAGTTGTGTGGCCAGGCTGAGCATCACGTCGTACAGAATGCCCTGGGTCGGTCGGCCGTGCTCGATTTGCACCATGGGCATCGCCCAACTGTCGGTGATCGCAAAGCGCAAGGGCGCAGGCGCACCTGTAGCGCTGACGCTGATCAACAGCAAAGCCCCCAAGGCTGAACGCATAAACTCTCCAGCAAAAAGACCGGCAGGAGCCGATTAAAACGGATCCAAATACCAGCTTAGCCAGATTAGCCGAGCACACCGGATGCAATTTTGGCCTTGCTCCGCTAGCATTACCCGCTTCTGCTTCCCAGATGCGACGGTTTTCGATGAGTTATCAGGTTCTTGCACGTAAATGGCGTCCGCGCTCGTTCCGCGAAATGGTCGGCCAGACCCATGTGCTCAAGGCTCTGATCAATGCCTTGGACAGCCAGCGGCTGCACCACGCCTATCTTTTTACCGGCACCCGCGGTGTGGGCAAGACCACCATCGCGCGGATCATTGCCAAATGTCTGAACTGTGAGACAGGTATCACTTCGACGCCGTGTGGCGAGTGCTCGGTGTGCCGTGAAATCGATGAAGGGCGCTTTGTCGACCTGATCGAGATCGACGCCGCGAGCCGGACCAAGGTCGAGGACACCCGTGAGCTGCTCGATAACGTGCAGTACGCGCCGAGCCGTGGGCGCTTCAAGGTCTACCTGATCGACGAAGTGCACATGCTCTCCAGCCATTCCTTCAATGCGCTGTTGAAAACCCTCGAAGAGCCACCGCCCTACGTCAAGTTCATCCTGGCGACCACCGACCCGCAGAAACTTCCTGCAACGATTCTGTCGCGGTGCCTGCAGTTCTCGCTGAAAAACATGACACCGGAGCGTGTGGTCGAGCATTTGACCCACGTGCTGAGCGTCGAGAATGTGCCGTTCGAAGACGATGCACTGTGGCTGCTGGGCCGTGCTGCCGACGGTTCGATGCGCGACGCGATGAGCCTCACCGACCAGGCCATCGCCTTCGGTGAAGGCAAGGTCATGGCGGCCGACGTGCGGGCGATGCTCGGCACGCTCGATCACGGTCAGGTCTATGACGTCCTGCATGCGCTGCTTGATGGCGATGCCAAGGCGTTGCTCGAAGCGGTGCGGCATCTGGCCGAGCAGGGCCCGGACTGGAACGGTGTGCTGTCGGAAATTCTTAACGTGCTGCACCGCGTGGCGATTGCCCAGGCCCTGCCTGAAGGCGTCGATAACGGTCATGGCGACCGCGACCGGGTGTTGGCACTGGCTCAGGCCTTGCCGGCCGAAGATGTGCAGTTCTATTACCAGATGGGCTTGATTGGTCGCCGCGATTTGCCGCTGGCACCGGACCCGCGCGGGGGGTTCGAAATGGTCTTGCTGCGAATGCTCGCGTTCCGCCCGGCAGACACTGCAGATGCACCGAGGCAGCCGCTAAAGCCAGTGGGGATCAGCCAGGCCACAGTTGATTCCGCAAACTCAGTGGCTGGCGCACCGCGTGTTGCGCCGGTAGTTGCGCCTGCTTCCGTTGCCGCTGCACCTGTCGCTGCGGCGCCGGTCCAGCCGGTTGCCGAGGTGGTTGCGCCAGTGCCGACACCTGAGCCTGTTGCTCCAGTGGTCGTGCCTGCGTCGGTGGTCGAAGCGGTGGCTGAACCCGTGGCCATTGTCGAAGAAGTCGTCGACTTGCCCTGGAACGATCCGGTAGAGCCTGAGATCGTGCAGCAACCGGCTGTCGAGCCGGTGCTGGAGACGATTGCCGAGCAGCCTGACCTGACGCCAATACCGACGCCGACTCCGGATAGCGTTGTACCCGATGCACCGGAGTGGGTGGCAGCGCCGATTCCCGAGCCGTCGGTGGCTGAAGTCGACGCCGCCACGCCGGACATGGACCTGGATGACGAGCCGCCGCTGGACGAGGACTACATCGAGCCGGACATGGATTCGGCCTATAGTTACCTTGATGAGCTGGCCAGTGAGCACGCCGCAGAACCTGCGCCGGCCCCCGAGCCTGAACCGGCCGCGATGCCGGCGACAGGGCTGGCATTGCAATGGCTGGAGCTGTTCCCGAAATTGCCGATTTCCGGCATGACCGGCAGCATCGCCGCCAACTGCACGCTGATTGCCGTCGATGGCGACCACTGGTTGCTGCACCTGGACCCGGCCCATAGCGCGCTGTTCAACGCGACTCAACAACGCCGGCTGAACGATGCGCTGAACCAGTATCACCAGCGCACCCTGACGGTAAGCATCGAGCTGATCAAGCCTGAGCAGGAAACCCCGGCCCAGGCGGCTTCGCGTCGACGTGCCGACCGCCAGCGCGAGGCTGAGGATTCGATCCACGGCGATCCGTTCATCCAGCAAATGATGCAACAGTTCGGCGCGGTGATCCGTAACGATACTATTGAACCTGTCGAGGCTCTGGTCAGCCAGGGCTAATAACTGAAGGTGTTCGGCCCATTGGGCCGGGCGCTGTTTTGATCCAAGTACTTTTGAGGTGATTCCCATGATGAAAGGTGGCATGGCCGGCCTGATGAAGCAGGCGCAGCAGATGCAGGAAAAAATGGCCAAGATGCAGGAAGAACTGGCCAACGCCGAAGTCACCGGTAAAGCCGGTGGCGATATGGTCACCGTGGTGATGACCGGTCGTCACGACGTCAAGCGCGTGACCATCGATCCAAGCCTGGTCGAAGGCCTGAGCGAAGACGACAAGGAGATGCTGGAGGCCGTGTTCGCCGCCGCCGTCAACGACGCCGTCCGCAAGATCGAAGCCAACAGCCAGGACAAAATGTCCGGCATGACCGCTGGCATGCAACTGCCACCGGGCATGAAACTGCCATTCTGATTCGCTGACGCGTCGGATGGTCTACAAAAATGCCAGGCACTCAGCCTGGCATTTTTGTTTTCGGCGGGCGAGCATGCGGCGTCTTTAGGGTCGCCTTCGCGAGCAGGCGAACGTCGCCCGGCTCTTCCCACATTGGATAGGGGGATGTTCGCGATTGATGTCACACTGTAAATCCCTGTGGGAGCGAGCCTGCTCGCGATGAAGTCGACTCGGTAATGCTGAAGAAACATCGAACGTGATACCGTCGATGAGCATTTGACGCTGGCCAGAGGCGCGGGTATAAACCGCGTCTCGTTGATATGTCGGACGTTTCCCCCATGAGCTTCAGCCCTTTGATTCGCCAACTGATCGACGCCTTGCGCACCTTGCCCGGTGTCGGTCAGAAAACCGCCCAGCGCATGGCGTTGCAACTGCTCGAGCGTGATCGCAGCGGTGGCTCGCGGCTGGCGCTGGCCCTGAGTCAGGCCATGGAAGGAGTCGGCCATTGCCGGCAGTGCCGCACCTTGACCGAAGACGATCTGTGCCCGCAGTGCGCCGACCCTCGTCGCGACGACACCTTGCTGTGCGTGGTCGAAGGGCCGATGGATGTCTATGCCGTGGAGCAGACCGGGTTTCGCGGTCGTTACTTCGTGCTCAAGGGGCATTTGTCGCCGCTCGACGGCCTGGGGCCGGAAGCCATCGGCATTCCGCAATTGCTGGCGCGGATCGAAGAGGCGGGTACGTTCACTGAAGTCATCCTGGCCACCAACCCGACGGTTGAAGGTGAAGCGACCGCGCACTACATCGCCCAGTTGCTCAGCAATAAAGGCCTGATTGCTTCGCGCATCGCCCATGGTGTGCCGTTGGGTGGCGAGCTTGAACTGGTGGATGGCGGGACATTGGCCCATTCGTTTGCCGGGCGTAAGCCAATCGTTCTGTAGCGCGTTAACTGACGTCATCGCGAGCAGGCTCGCTCCCACAGGGGTTATGTGAACACTGCAAATCCAGTGTGGGAGCGAGCTTGCTCGCGATACAGGCGCCGCGGTCTCCCTGACTCACACAATTCTATTGAAAACCAAGCAAGCGCTCGGTAAGTTCACTGAACCTTCAGTGGAGCTCGCCGATGCCTGCCTTTCAGGAATACTTCGACCCCAGCCATCAGTTGGTCCGCGACAGCGTACGACGTTTCGTCGAGCGCGAGATTCTGCCGGACATCGATCAGTGGGAGGAGGCCGAGGGCTTCCCCCGCGAGCTCTACCTCAAGGCCGGTGCAGCGGGCATTCTCGGGATTGGCTACCCCGAAGCGCTGGGTGGTAGCCACGAAGGAGACCTGTTCGCCAAGATCGCCGCCAGTGAAGAGCTGATGCGCTGTGGTTCCGGCGGGCTGGTGGCGGGGCTGGGCTCGCTGGACATCGGCCTGCCACCGATCCTCAAATGGGCCAGGCCCGAGGTGCGCGACCGAGTGGTGCCGCAAGTCCTTTGCGGCGAAAAAATCAGCGCGCTGGCGGTTACCGAGCCCAGCGGCGGCTCCGATGTGGCCAACCTGCAAACCCGTGCCATGCGTGACGGTAACTATTACCGGGTCAGTGGCAGCAAAACCTTTATCACCAGTGGAGTTCGCGCGGATTTTCATACCGTCGCGGTGCGCACCGGTGAGCCGGGTTTTGGCGGCATCAGCCTGCTGCTGATCGAGAAGGGCACGCCAGGATTCACCGTCGGTCGTCAGCTGAAGAAAATGGGCTGGTGGGCGTCGGATACCGCCGAACTGTTTTTCGATGATTGCCGTGTGCCGGTGGGCAACCTGATCGGCGTCGAGAACATGGGCTTTGCCTGCATCATGGGCAACTTTCAAAACGAGCGCCTGGCGCTGGCATTGATGGCCAACATGACTGCGCAACTGGCGCTGGAAGAGAGCCTGAAATGGGCTCGACAGCGCGAAGCGTTCGGCAAGCCGATTGGCAAGTTTCAGGTGCTCAAGCATCGCTTGGCCGAGATGGCCACGGCGCTGGAAGTCTCCCGGGAGTTCACCTATCGCCAGGCTGCGAAAATGGCGGCGGGGCAGAGCGTGATCAAGGAAATATCCATGGCCAAGAATGTTGCCACCGACACGGCCGATCGCATCACCAGCGACGCGGTGCAGATTCTCGGTGGGTTGGGCTACATGCGTGAAAGTCTGGTGGAGCGGCTGTACCGCGACAGCCGGATCCTGTCCATTGGCGGCGGTACGCGTGAAGTGATGAACGAGATCATCAGTAAGCAGATGGGGCTTTGAATCAGGCGGGGCTGACGCTATCGCGAGCAGGCTCGCTCCCACAGGGATTTGTAAGCACCGGAGATCCAGTGTGGGAGCGAGCCTGCTCGCGATAGCGTCGGTGAAGACGCCAGCTTATCTTTCAGTCAGCGCAAACTGCGTCAGGCAGAACGTCGGGATGTTCATATCTTCCAGGCGCTGCGAGCCACCCAGTTCCGGCAGGTCGATAATTGCCGCGGCTTCGAAAACCCGCGCGCCCATGCGCCGAATCAGGTTGGCGGCAGCGATCAGCGTACCGCCAGTGGCGATCAGGTCATCGAAGATCAGCACCGAGTCGCCTTCGCAGAGGCTGTCGGCGTGAACTTCAAGAAAAGCTTCGCCGTACTCGGTCTGATACCCCTCGGACAGAACGTCAGCCGGCAGTTTGCCTTGCTTGCGAAACAGCACCAGTGGCTTGTTCAACTGATAGGCGAGGATCGAGCCGATCAGGAAGCCGCGCGCATCCATGGCGCCGATGTGCGTGAAGTCAGCCTCGACGTAGCGGTGCGCAAAGCTGTCCATCACCAGGCGCAGGGCCTTCGGGGACTGGAACAGCGGGGTGATGTCGCGAAAGATCACGCCCGGCTTTGGAAAATCGATAACGGGGCGGATCAGGGATTTGATGTCGAAGGAGTCGATGACCATCGTCGAGATGTCCTGGCAGGCTGCAAACGGCGAAGTATAACTGCGGCCGGGCAGGTTCGCTCAGCCGCAATCGCAACGTCAGCCTTCGATCGAGCCGCCGGCCAGTGCACACAGCTGGATCGGGTCGAGGATGTGCACTTCCTTGCCTTCGGCCGCGATCAGCTCGTTTTGCTGGAAGCGCGTGAATACCCGGGACACGGTTTCCACCGCGAGGCCCAGGTAGTTGCCGATTTCGTTGCGCGACATGCTCAGGCGGAACTGGTTGGCGGAGAATCCGCGTGCGCGGAAACGCGCCGACAGGTTGACCAGGAACGTGGCGATACGCTCGTCGGCGGTCTTTTTCGAGAGCAGCAGCATCATCTGCTGATCGTCACGAATCTCGCGGCTCATCACACGCATCAATTGGCGGCGCAATTGCGGCAGTTGCAGGGCCAGTTCATCGAGGCGTTCGAAGGGGATTTCGCATACCGAGGTGGTTTCCAGGGCCTGGGCCGAAACCGGGTGGCTCTCGGTGTCCATGCCCGACAAGCCAACCAGTTCGCTCGGCAGGTGGAAGCCGGTGATCTGTTCTCCGCCGCCATCGCTCAGGCTGAAAGTTTTCAACGCGCCGGAGCGTACTGCAAAAACGGAATCGAACTGGTCGCTCTGACGGAACAGAAACTCGCCTTTTTTCAGCGGGCGACCACGTTTGACGATATCGTCCAGCGCATCCATGTCTTCCAGATTCAGCGAAAGTGGCAGGCAGAGGGGAGCCAGGCTGCAATCCTTGCAATGTGCCTGGCTGTGAGCGCGCAGTTTAACTGGCTCGGACATTTCTTAGATCCTTGTGGGAAAACACACATAAGACGTAAGGGTAACCCACGCAATGACCTGGAGGCCAGTCTGCGGTGTCTTAAATCACCCGAGAGAAACGCTGGCGATTCTGTTGTTCCAGGTAGGCATCGAAGACCATGCACACCGAACGGACCAGTAACCTTCCGGCCGGCAGGACCACGATTTTTTCGCTGTCGAGTTCGATCAGGCCATCCTCGGCCATAGCCTGCAACTGCGGCCAGAGCTCGCTGAAGTAGCCGCGAAAATCGATGTTGAAAGCCTGCTCGATCTCGGTGAATGCCAAGCTGAACGTACAGATCAGCTGCTGAATCACTGCCCGCCGCAGACGGTCGTCCTGGTTGCACAGCAAACCACGGCTGGTGCCCGGTTGCGCGCTGGCCAGGGTGTTTTGGTACTGATTCAGGTCGCTGCTGTTCTGGCAGTACAAATCGCCGATCTGGCTGATGGCCGACACGCCAAGACCGATCAGGTCGCAATGACCGTGGGTGGTGTAACCCTGGAAGTTGCGTTGTAGCGTCGACTCTTCCTGTGCGATGGCCAGCTCATCATCCGGCAGGGCGAAATGGTCCATGCCGATGTAGCGATAACCGGCGGCGGTCAGTTGCTCGATGGTGCGCTGAAGCATGTTCAGCTTTTCGGCGGGGGCCGGCAGGTCGCTGCTGTTGATTCGCCGCTGTGGCATGAAACGTTCGGGCAGGTGCGCGTAGTTGAACACCGAGAGCCGATCCGGTTGCAGGTTGATGACTTCGTCCACGGTGCGGGCGAAGCTCTCGGCGGTTTGCTTGGGCAGGCCGTAGATCAGGTCGATATTGATAGAGCGAAACTGCAAGGTACGCGCTGCCTCGATCACTGCCCGGGTTTCTTCGAGGCTTTGCAGGCGATTGACCGCACGCTGTACGGCCGGGTCAAGGTCTTGCAGGCCGATGCTGACCCGGTTGAAACCCAGTTCGCGCAGCAGGCCCATGGTCGACCAGTCGGCTTCCCGTGGGTCGATCTCGATGCCGTAATCGCCAGAGTCATCGTCCAGCAGGTTGAAATGCTTGCGCAGTTGCGCCATCAACTGGCGCAGTTCGTCGTGGCTGAGAAAGGTCGGGGTGCCGCCGCCGAAATGCAGTTGCTCGACTTTCTGGTTCGGGTCCAGGTGACAGGCGATCAGCTGGATTTCCTGTTCCAGGCGCTGCAGGTAGGGCAGGGCGCGGCCACGGTCCTTGGTGATGACTTTGTTACAGGCGCAGTAGTAGCAGATGTTTGCGCAGAACGGCACGTGCACATATAGCGACAGTGGGCGCAGGGCCTTGCGGCTTTCGCGCAGGGCATGGAACAGATCGAAAGTACCGACCTGGCTGTTGAATTGCACCGCGGTCGGATACGAGGTGTAGCGTGGTCCCGCCAGGTCGTAACGGCGGATCAGATCTGTGTCCCAACGAATGGCGTCGAGCATGCGGGCATTCCCCCGGATAGGCTGGCAGTGGTGGCGAGTCTAGGGGGTGCGGCATTGGGGCATCTTGATTTGCATCAAGGGGGCATTCGGTCGGGATCTATGTTGTCGGTGACGGCCTCATCGCGAGCAGGCTCGCTCCCACATTGGATCTCCAGCGCTCACAAAATCCCTGTGGGAGCGAGCCTGCTCGCGATGGGAGCACTGCCGATCTAGTGCCCCATCAGCCAATGCTGGTGCGGTCCCGGCAGGGTCCAGAGACCAAACAGGATCACCAGTAAGCCGCCGGTCATGCGCACGCTGCGTTTGCGCAGTAACGCCGTGACCCGTTCGGCCGCAAGGCCAGTGGCCAACAAAACCGGCCAGGTGCCAAGGCCAAATGCGAGCATCAACAAGGCGCTGTCGATGGCGTTGCCCTGGCTGGCAGACCACAACAGCGTGCTGTAGACCAAACCGCACGGCAGCCAGCCCCAGAGTGCGCCGAGCAGCAGCGCGCGCGGCAGGCTCGATACCGGCAACAAACGGTTGGCAACTGGCTGTATGTAGCGCCACAGGCCACGCCCCAGGCTTTCAATGCGGGTCAGGCCGCTCCACCAGCCGGCCAGGTACAGGCCCATGGCGATCAGCAGCAAGCCGGCGAGGATGCGCATGAACATCGCTGCCGGGCTGTTGGCCACCGCCCATCCCGCCAGGCCGATCAGCAGGCCGGCAGTGGCGTAGCTGAGAATCCGCCCGAGGTTGTACGCCAGCAGCAGCCGGAAGCGCCGGCTGCGTTGTTCCTTGGGAATTGCCAGGGTCAGCGCGCCCATCAACCCGCCGCACATGCCCAGGCAATGCCCGCCGCCGAGCAGGCCAAGGATCACCGCAGAAACCAGCAGTGGCGCCAACTCAAGCATGAGGCGGGGCCTTGTCGTTCGGCTTGGTCGGGTCGGTCGGTGCGTGACCGCGGGCTTCGTCGGCTGCTGCCTGATGGCTCGGGTCCTGGTCGTCGAACAGGATGCTGTGGGCCGGACCGTCGAGGTCGTCGTACTGACCGCTGTCGACCGCCCAGAAGAAAATGTAAATGGCGATGGCGACGATCAGCAGCGCCGCCGGGATCATCACATAAAGAGCTGGCATCTGGACTCCATGCCTGACCGGATCAAACCGGTAGCGGGCGGGTGACTGGCGTGGCGCTGGCGCTTGGCTGGCTCGGCATGCGAGTCAGGCGAAGTGCATTGAGCACCACGGTCAGCGAACTGATCGACATGCCGACCGCGGCCCATACCGGAGTGATCCAGCCGAGGGCGGCGAACGGCAACATGAAGCCATTGTACAGCCCGGCCCACAGCAGGTTCTCGATGATTACCCGGCGTGTACGCCGGGCCAGGCTGAAGGCTTGCACCAAGGCGTCGAGACGATTGGACAGGAGCACCGCGTCGGCGCTGGTTTTCGCCAGGTCGGTGGCCGAACCCATGGCCACGCTGATGTCGGCGGCGGCCAGCACCGGCACGTCGTTGACCCCGTCGCCGAGCATCAACACCTTGCGGCCCTGCTGGTGCAACTGCTTGAGCACCTGCAGCTTGTCATCCGGGCGCAAGCCGCCCCGGAACTCGTCGATACCCAAATCGGCGGCGACACTGGCAACCATCGGCGAGCTGTCGCCGGACAGCAGCAACGTGCGCCAGCCGCGTGCTTTGCATGCCGCGAGCAGCGCCGGTGCGTCGCTGCGCAAACGGTCGTCGAGCACGAACCAGGCCAGCGCACCATGGCTGTCGCCAAGCAACAGCCATTGGCCGGCTTCATCCGGGATTGCCGGCACAGCGCAGCCGCTGAGTTCGCAGACAAACGCCGGCTGACCGATGCGCAGGCGCTGTTCGCCAACCAGGCCTTCAAGGCCCAATCCCGGGGTGCTGAAGACTTCTTCGGCGGCCAACGGCGCTCGGCCAAAGGCGCGGGCAATCGGGTGTTCAGAACGGTTTTCGAGGGCGGCGGCGAGGCTCAGGCACTGATCGCTGTCGAGTGCGCCCAGTGTTCGAATCGAACGCAAGGCCAGGCGACCTTCGGTGAGTGTGCCGGTCTTGTCGAAAATCACCGTGTCGATCTGATTCAGGCCTTCCAGCACGTGGCCGCGGGTCAGCAGCAAGCCGAGTTTGTGCAAGGTGCCGGTGGCGGCGGTGAGCGCAGTCGGCGTGGCTAGCGACAGCGCGCAAGGGCAGGTCGCGACCAGCATTGCCAGCACGATCCAGAACGCGCGGGATGCATCCAGCTCCCACCAGAGCAAACCGATGGCTGCGGCAGCCATCAGCGACAACAGCAGGAACCACTGCGCAGCGCGGTCGGCAATTTCTGCCAGGCGTGGTTTTTCGGCCTGGGCGCGATCCAGCAGGCGGACGATGGCCGAGAGGCGAGTGTCCTGACCCAGCGCGAGCACTTCGACGGTCAGGGCGCCCTCGACATTCAGGGTGCCGGCCGTCACCGCATCGCCGAGCGTCCGGGGTTGCGGCAGGTACTCGCCGGTCAGCAGCGACTCATCGATGCTCGACTGGCCATCGAGGATTTTTCCGTCGGCCGGAAGGATGGCGCCGGGGTGCACCAAAACATGGTCACCGAGACGCAACTCACTGAGCAGGATGCGTTCGCTCTGGCCGTCCGCGCTCAGGCGCAGGCACGACGCGGGCAGCAGGTTCACCAATTGCGCGGTGGCGGCGGCGGTGCGTTCACGGGCGCGGCGTTCCAGATAGCGGCCCGCCAACAGAAACAGCGCAAACATCCCGACCGCGTCGAAATACAGCTCGCCGACGCCAGTGATCGAGGTCCAGATCCCGGCGAGGTAGGCGCCGCCGATGGCCAGCGACACGGAAACGTCCATGGTCAGGTGGCGGGTGCGCAGGTCGCGCATCGCACCTTTGAAAAACGGCGCACAGCTGTAGAACACAATCGGCGTGGTCAGGAACAAAGCGACCCAACGCAGGATGGTGTGCAGCTCGGGGCTGAGGTCGATATTGAATTCCGGCCAGGTGGCCATGGTCGCCATCATTGCCTGGAACCACAGCAAGCCGGCGACGCCCAGTTGGCGCAGGGCCAGGCGGTTTTCGCTGGCCAGTTGCTCGCTGGCTCGGTCGGCCTGGTAGGGGTGGGCGGCATAACCGATGTGACGCAGCTCGCTGAGCAGCTGGCTCAACGGCAACTGGCTGTCGGCCCAGCGCACGTGCAGGCGATGGTTGGACAGGTTCAGTCGCGCCTCGGCCACGGCCGGCAGGCTGCGCAGGTGTTTCTCGATCAACCAGCCGCAGGCCGCGCAGCTGATGCCTTCCATCAGCAAGGTGGTTTCAGCGAGCTCGCCGTCGTGGCGAACAAACGGTTGTTGCACGTCGGCGCGGTCATACAGCGCCAGTTCGTCCACCAGTTGCACCGGCAAGGCTTCGGGGTTGGCCGAGGCCTCGCTGCGATGGCTGTAATAGTGCTCCAGCCCGCCCGCGACAATCGCCTCGGCCACGGCCTGGCAACCCGGACAGCAGAGCTCGCGGGTTTCGCCGAGGATGACGGCGGTAAACCGGCTGCCGGAGGGGACGGGCAGGGCGCAGTGGTAGCAGGGGAGTGGAGTGGTCATGCGATAAGGTCTATATCGTCCGGGAGGGCCTCATCGCGAGCAGGCTCGCTCCCACATTTGATCAATGTCATGCACAAGAGTTGTGTACGCCAGAGGTCACTGTGGGAGCGAGCCTGCTCGCGACGCGCGAAGCGCAGGCTCTTTACTGCTACTGATCTTCTGCGCCTTGCAGCGGTTCGTCACCGAGCAGCAAATGCTTGTCGTGGCCGATCTGTTCTTCTTCGAACATTCGCCACACATGATCGTCCTGGCTGCCCAGCAGCTCGACGAAGCGCCGGCCTTCGATCTTGTCGGTCAACTGGCCGATATAACGACCCGGTTCGGTCGCGCTGCGGGTCAGGGTGATCTTGCGGTCTTTATCCGGCTGGGTCGGCGAGATCAGGTTCAGTTCCAGGGTCGCGGGCATGCTGTTGCCGGTCAGGCGCACGTCGACTTCGCCGGTCACTTCATCCAGATGCACGTTGGCGCGCAACAGCAGGGTCTGGGCCAGTAGCTCGCGGTCCAGCGAGCGGTTGATGCCTTTGCCTGCCTCGTAGTAATTATCGTTGACCAGGTTATCCGGGTTTTTCACAGCAATGGTCACCATGGACAGGGTCAGTGTCACCGAACAGGTCAGAATCCCGATGATGATCCATGGCCAGAGGTGCTTGTACCAAGGGCTGGTGGCAGTTGCTGCGGGCATGATGACTTCTCTCAACGGGTTTGTGGGCCGATGAATCGGCTCTTGGCTTCAACGTGGACGCTGTTGTCGTCGGCATCCTTGAGGGTGAATTTCACCTCGTTGGTGCTCGACGGCAGTTGTTCCGGTGCACTCGACAGCTCGACCGGCATGCTGAAGATTTCGCCAGCAGCCACCTTGATCTCGCGCTTGCCTTGCAACTTGAGATCCGGCAGCCCGGAGGCTTCCAGCACGTAGGTGTGGTCGCGCTGATCCTTGTTCATGACTTTGAGGCTATAGACGTTCTCGATCCGGCCTTCGGCGTTCTCGCGGTACAGCACGCGGTCCTTGCTGACATCGAAGCCAACCAGCGAGCGCATGAAGAATGCGGTGATCAGCAAGCTGATCATGGCCAGCAACACCAGCGCGTAACCGATCAGGCGCGGACGCAGTTTATGGGTTTTTTGCCCGGACAGGTTGTGCTCGGTGGTGTAGCTGATCAGGCCGCGCGGGTAGTCCATTTTGTCCATGATGCTGTCGCAGGCATCGATGCAGGCGGCACAGCCAATGCATTCGATCTGCAAGCCGTCACGGATGTCGATGCCGGTCGGGCACACCTGAACGCACATGGTGCAGTCAATGCAGTCGCCCAGGCCCTGAGCCTTGTAGTCGATGCCTTTTTTGCGCGGACCACGGGCTTCGCCGCGGCGCGGGTCGTAGGAAACGATCAGCGTGTCCTTGTCGAACATCACGCTCTGGAAGCGCGCGTAAGGGCACATGTAGATGCACACCTGTTCGCGCAACCAGCCGGCGTTGCCGTAAGTGGCGAGGGTGAAGAAGCCGACCCAGAAATACGACCAGCCATCAGCCTGGCCGGTGAAGAAGTCGATCGTCAGTTCACGAATCGGTGAGAAGTAGCCGACAAAGGTCATGCCGGTGACGAAACCGATCAACAGCCACATCGTGTGTTTGCTGAGCTTGCGCAAGAACTTGTTGGCGCTCATCGGCGCCTTGTCGAGCTTGATGCGTTGGTTGCGGTCACCTTCGGTGACCTTCTCGCACCACATGAAAATCCAGGTCCAGACACTTTGCGGGCAGGTATAGCCGCACCAGATGCGTCCGGCATACACGGTAATGAAGAACAGGCCGAAGGCGCTGATGATCAACAGGCCGGACAGCAGGATGAAATCCTGCGGCCAGAAGGTCGCACCGAAGATGAAGAATTTGCGCTCCGGCAGGTTCCACCAGACTGCCTGGTGACCGCCCCAATTGAGCCAGACCGTGCCGAAATACAGCAGGAACAACGCGGCACCGCCAGCCATCCGCAAATTGCGGAACAGGCCGGTGAAGGCGCGGGTGTAGATTTTTTCCCGAGAGGCGTAGAGGTCGACGCTGTTATTCGCGTTTTTGGCTGGCGGGGTGACGTCGTGTACCGGAATCTGGTTGCTCATCATTGCATCCCACGGCAGTGGAAAAATGCCTCGGTCAGTACGTGCCGACCGCGGTCAAAAAGGGTTGTTGCAGTGGCGCAATGATACGCCTGTCGCTCTAGTTCAAGGGTGCGACCTTTGGTCGCGTTGGTGAAAATTCGTAGATGGTGTAGCAAATGTAACAAATCGTGATGCAGATCAATTGACTTGTTGAGTATAGCTGTCCGTCCGGCCAGGGTTACTCCCGCGCGCCCCCAAGGGGCGTACCGGGTCCGACTCCCTCATCTCCCGCCTTCCACTGCCTGACATTCATTTGTGCTGGACTATATAGAACATTTCTTGGTGAGTGTTTTGAAGTGCGCGAGTATCAGTAAATGTTGGAAATATCTGCTGTTGATCTGCAGAGGTTGGTCGTTTGTTAATTATCAGTGGGCGATATATTTTGCAGTTGCCGCTATGGAGTGGCTGTTAACTATCGATGGAAATGGACTTCTATGACTTTATATAAAGAGAGTGTGTGGCTGGTGTGTCTTGCACTGGCGTTGGTTATCCCCGTGGTCTATGGCGCCTCGTCGGCGGAGACGCCGCGCCATATGGTGTTTGTATCGGATTCGCAATACCCCTGGACCGATCTCTCGGATGATAATCTTCCGGACCCCAACAAGGAGGCGCGCTCAAAAGAGCTGATAGAGTTGCAGTACTCCGATATTGCAAGTTTCAGGAAGTTGAATGGCGGGGCATCCCGCATACCGGTGATGATTAACGGTGATATCACAGCCTTTGGTCATGCTGGCGAACGTTCATACATGAAGTCGGTTTTCGAGAATAAACTGGAAGGGCTATATGATTACGGGCTGGGTAATCATGACTATGCCAATAACGTGGGCGACTGCTTCCTGAATCTCTGTGCGGCTGGCAGTGTCAACGACCTCAAGGAGCGCTACTGGGGAAAAGTCGAATCCATGGATCTGGCGGCAAGAAGTTCAGGCTTCGGGAGTATCTATTATGGCAGTCTCGCTTACTCGAAAAGTGCCGGTGATGTGCATGTGGTTCAATTGAATAATGAGCCGACTTATAGCATCAGTTTTACCTCCGGCAATCCACTGGCTCCGACAGCGTTTGAAATTACCCCTGCGCTTGACTGGCTGGAGGGCGATCTAAAGAGCGCTCGGGAGCAGGGCAAGATCATTATTCTCAATATGCACAAGGTTTTCGATTGGAAGGGTAGTGACGAGCAAATTGCACGATTTCAACAAATGCTCGAGACATACCGGGTGACGGCAGTCTTTGGTGGGCATGATCACGGCTGGGCAGGGGCTTATTTTGATTGGGGCAAGCCAAAGTACTTTGGTGATGTCCCGGTATTTCTAAGCGGCTCTGCCTCCCAGCAAACTTATCTGATTGCCAGTTTTACTGCTGACCGGCAGTCGCTGGCGGTCAGCGTTGTCCGCAACAGTAACTGGCCAAGTCGAAAGCTCGATAAGGTCATCCCGGTCTTGAAGTAGGCAAATGAATGACGGAAATGAAAACGGCCCCGCCAGAACACTGGCGGGGCCGTTTTTTGTTGCGATCACGCGTTTGCCTTACTCGGCGTTTGTTGCCTTCTCACCGTGAGACAGGCTGTAGACGTAAGCGGCCAGCAGGTGAACCTTGTCGTTGCCTTGCAGCTGTTCTTGCGCAGGCATCTGGCCCTGACGGCCGTAACGGATGGTCTGCTGCAGTTGAGCGAAGCTCGAACCGTAGATGAACGCGGCCGGGTGGGTCAGGTTAGGCGCGCCCATGGCTGGGGTGCCTTTACCTTCCGGACCGTGGCAAGCCACGCAGTTGGCGGCAAAAATCTTCTGGCCGGCAACCGGGTCGGCCTTGGCGCCTTCCGGCAGCTTGCGGCCATCGAGGTTGGTCAACACGAACGCGGCAACATCGCTGACGCCTTGCTCGCCGATCACTTCACCCCAGGCCGGCATCATCGCGTGGCGACCGCCCATGATGGTGGTCTTGATGGTTTGTGGCTCGCCGCCCCAACGCCAGTCTTCGTCGGTCAGGTTCGGGAAGCCGTAAGCGCCTTTGGCGTCGGAACCGTGGCAAACCGAGCAGTTGGAGGCGAACAGGCGGCCACCCATCTTCAGGGCTTGTGGGTCCTTGGCAACTTCTTCAATTGGCATGGCTGCGAATTTGGCGAAGATCGGACCGAACTTGGCGTCCGATTTGGCCATTTCCTTTTCCCACTCGTGAACGCCGGTCCAACCGGACTGGCCGTTGGCGAACGCGGTCTGCTTCTCGTTGTCGAGGTAGCCGTAACCCGGCAGCAGGCCTTTCCAGTTGCCCAGGCCCGGGTACAGCACGAGGTAGCCGAGGGCGAAGATGATGGTGCCGACAAACAGCATGAACCACCATTTCGGCAGCGGGTTGTCATACTCCTCGATCCCGTCGAAGGCGTGGCCAACCGTCTCATCCGTCTGCTCGGCGCGCTGGCCCTTGCGGGTCGACAGCAGCAGCCAGGTCAGGGCGAAGATGGTACCCAGACTGAGGACTGTGACGTACAGACTCCAGAACGTAGTCATTCTTTGTTACTCCTAGAAGCTTGCTCGACGTGCTTGATGGCTTCGGGATCATCCGCGAAAGGCAGCAAGGTCGCGTCTTCAAACTCCGACTTGCGCTTGGGGCTGAACACCCACAGCGCCAGACCGATAAAGGCAACCATCACGACAACGGTGCCCAGGCCACGAATCATCCCGATATCCATCCAGATCACCGTTTGCTTTTGATGATGGTGCCCAGGCCTTGCAGATAGGCCACCAGCGCGTCCATTTCGGTTTTGCCCTTCACGGCATCTTTTGCACCGGCGATGTCTTCGTCGGTGTAAGGAACGCCGAGGGTGCGCAAGACTTCCATTTTCTTCGCGGTGTCCTTGCCGTCGAGCTTGTTTTCCACGAGGAACGGGTAAGCCGGCATTTTCGACTCAGGCACCACGTTGCGCGGGTTGTACAAGTGCGCACGCTGCCAGTCATCGGAGTAACGACCGCCTACGCGGGCCAGGTCCGGACCGGTACGCTTGGAGCCCCACAGGAACGGGTGGTCCCAAACGCTTTCACCGGCTACCGAGTAGTGGCCATAACGTTCGGTTTCAGCACGGAACGGACGGATCATCTGCGAGTGGCAGCCGACACAACCGTTGGCGATGAAAATGTCACGGCCTTCAAGTTCCAGCGCCGGGCGTGGCTTCATGCCTTCAACCGGCTTGTTGGTCACGTCCTGGAAAAACAGGGGGACGATCTGGGTCAGGCCGCCGATGCTGACGGCGATGACCATGAAGAAGGCCAGCAGGCCAATATTCTTCTCGACTGCTTCATGCTTCATCAGTGAGCTCCAACGACAGCGATCTGAGCGGCGGCTTCAGCATCTTCCGGATTCGAGGCGCGTACGGTGCGGAACACGTTGTACGCCATGAACAGCATGCCGCTGGCAAAGAACGCACCGCCAAGGGCGCGAACGATGTAGCCAGGGTGGCTGGCTTGCAGGGCTTCGACGAAGGAGTAGGTGAGGGTGCCGTCATCGTTGATTGCACGCCACATCAGACCCTGGGTGATGCCGTTGACCCACATCGACGCGATGTAGAGCACGGTACCGATGGTCGCGAGCCAGAAGTGCGTGTTGATCAGGCCGATGCTGTGCATCTGCGCACGACCGAAGATTTTCGGGATCATGTGATACAGCGCACCGATCGAAATCATCGCTACCCAGCCCAAGGCACCGGCGTGTACGTGGCCGATGGTCCAGTCGGTGTAGTGAGACAGCGAGTTGACGGTCTTGATGGCCATCATCGGGCCTTCGAAGGTCGACATGCCGTAGAACGCCAGGGACACGACCAGGAAACGCAGGATCGGGTCGGTGCGCAGCTTATGCCAGGCGCCCGACAGGGTCATCATGCCGTTGATCATGCCGCCCCAGCTTGGCGCCAGCAGGATGATCGACATGGCCATGCCCAGCGACTGGGCCCAGTCCGGCAGTGCGGTGTAGTGCAGGTGGTGCGGGCCAGCCCAGATGTACAGGGTGATCAGTGCCCAGAAGTGCACGATCGACAGGCGATACGAGTAGATCGGACGCTCGGCCTGTTTCGGCACGAAGTAGTACATCATCCCCAGGAACCCGGTGGTCAGGAAGAAACCTACCGCGTTGTGGCCGTACCACCACTGGATCATGGCGTCAGTCGCACCGGCGTACGCCGAGTAGGACTTGAAGAAGCTGACCGGCAGGGACGCGTGGTTGACGATGTGCAGCATCGCCGTCACGACGATGAAGGCACCGTAGAACCAGTTACCGACATAGATGTGCTTGGTCTTGCGCTTGACGATGGTGCCGAAGAACACCAGGCCGTAGGTGACCCAGACGATAGCCAGCAGGATAGCCAGGGGCCATTCCAGTTCCGCGTATTCCTTGGTGGTGGTGTAACCCAGCGGCAAGGTAACGATCGCGCCGACGATCACCGCTTGCCAACCCCAGAAGTGGAAGGCGGCGAGGCTGTCGGAAATCAGTCGCGTTTGGCAGGTTCGCTGCACGACGTAATAGGAAGTGGCAAACAGTGCACAACCACCGAAGGCGAAAATCACCAGGTTGGTGTGCAATGGGCGTAGGCGTCCAAACGTCGTCCACGGCAGGCCGAAATTCAACTCCGGCCAGACCAGTTGTGAGGCGATGAAGACACCGAGCCCCATGCCAAGGATCCCCCAGACCACCGTCATGATGGCGAACTGGCGGACTACCTTATAGTTATAAGCAGTCGGACTGATTGCTGTGCTCATTCTAAGGTTCCACGGTTTAGGTGTTTTATTAGGGATAAAAATCGGTCGCAAGTATGGAGAAAGCGGGGGGTCATTGCAACGCGCCATGACCCGCGTCAATGCTTTCAAAAGCTGATTCTGCGGCCTTTCCATGCTCCGCGTAGGGACAAAATTGCCCATGGACAAAATGTCTCGGCGGACCAAAAAGGCGAGGGGGTCGGGTCAGGTGTAACTGGGTGTGTTCAAACGAGGCGGGCAGGTGACAGGCGGCAATTTGCGCGACAGCCGGTATCTACCAGCCTTTGCGGCCTGTCATCGAACAGATTCGTCGAACGCATCGTGTACGGTTGACCTTTGACCGGCTGTTGCCAGTCCGCTTCGAAGCAAGCGTAGACGCGAATCCACCGAACCGAAAGGCAGACCCATAGAGGGGTGCGACAATGCGTCGCAAAGGGGCAGGGAACTGCCGCATTCGGGTGAATGCAGCAGTTGGGCAGTGAAGATTTATTCGGTTTTGCTTTCAGCCTGCAAACGCTCGGCGTTCGGGCTGTGAGACAAGCTGTACACATACGCGGCCAGCAGTTGCACCTTGTCGTTGCCGAGCAGTTCGTGCTGCGCCGGCATCTGACCCTGGCGACCATGGCGGATAGTCTGCTGCAACTGCGTCAGGCTGGTGCCGTAGATGAAGCCTGCCGGTTGCGTCAGGTTTGGCGCACCCATCAGTTCCGTACCCTGGCCCTTTGCACCGTGACAGGCTACGCAAGTGGTGCTGAACGTTTGCTGTCCGGCTTGCAGGTCAGCGCCGCTGTCGGTTGGCAGCGGCAGGCCGGCGAGCTCGTGACGCACATACGCCGCGACGTTTTTCACCCCGGTCTCGCCCAGCACTTCACCCCAGGCCGGCATGGCTGCCATGCGTCCGCCCATGATCGTGGTCTTGATGGTTTCGGCACTGCCGCCCCAACGCCAGATGTTGTCGGCGAGGTTGGGGAAGCCAAACGCACCCTTGGCATCCGAGCCGTGGCAGACCGCGCAGTTGGAGGCAAACAGGCGTCCGCCCATTTTCAGCGCTTGTGGATCCTTGGCGACTTCTTCCACGGGCATGGCCGCGAATTTGGTGAAGATCGGCCCGAACCTGGCATCGGCCTTGGCCATTTCCCGGTCCCATTCCTTGGTCTGGGTCCAGCCGTCCTGATAGCCCGGCAGTACGCCTTTCCAGTTGCCCAGGCCCGGATAAAGGATCAGGTAGCCGACAGCAAACACCAGGGTCCCGGCGAACAGCATGAACCACCACTGCGGCAGCGGATTGTCATACTCCTCGATGCCGTCGAAGCTGTGGCCCATGGTCTGGTCGACGCTGCCCTTGGTTTCGCCCTTGCGGGTGCCGATCAGTAGCCAGGTCAGGCCGATCAGGCTGCCAATGGTCAGTACGCAGATCCACGTACTCCAGAAGGTGGTCATGGCCGGGTACTCCTTGTTGTTGCTGTTTCTTGGCTATGGGTGTCGTCGGGTTGCGGTTCATCGGCAAAAGGCAGCAGGCGCGCTTCGGCGAAATCCGGACTGCGTTTGCCGTTGAAAACCCACAGTGTCAGGCCGACGAAGGCGATGAAGACGACGACGGTGCCCAGGCCACGGATCATTCCGTTACTAATTTCAAAGAACATGGTCATGGCTCACCTCTTGCTCTTGATCGCAGTGCCGAGCACTTGCAGGTAGGCGACCAGCGCGTCCATTTCGCTCTTGCCCTTGAGCGTTTCGACGCTGCCTGCAATGTCTTCGTCGGTATACGGAACGCCGAGGGTGCGCATGGTCCGCAACTTGGTTTCGGTGTGGCTGCTGTCCAGCGCGTTGGCCACCAGCCATGGGTAGGCGGGCATCTTCGACTCCGGCACCACGTTGCGCGGGTTGTACAAGTGCGCGCGGTGCCAGTCTTCCGAGTAGCGCCCGCCGACCCGGGCCAGGTCCGGCCCGGTGCGCTTGGAGCCCCACAGGAACGGGTGATCCCAGACGCTTTCACCGGCCACCGAGTAGTGGCCGTAGCGCTCGGTCTCGGCGCGGAACGGACGAATCATCTGTGAATGGCAACCGACGCAACCTTCGCGGATGTAGATGTCGCGACCTTCGAGTTGCAACGCGGTGTAAGGCTTCATGCCTTCGACCGGCTTGTTGGTGACGTCCTGGAAGAACAGCGGGACGATCTGGGTCAGACCGCCGATGCTCACCGCGAAGACCATCAGCAGCAACAGCAGGCCGACGTTTTTCTCAATCGTTTCGTGTTTCATGGCGGACTCCTCAGGCCATCTGCGCCGCGGCGGCGACTTCGGCTGGCTGTGCGGCACGCACGGTGCGCCAGGTGTTGTAAGCCATCAGCAGCATGCCGCTGAAGAAGATCGCGCCGCCCACCAGCCGCACGACGTAGCCTGGGTGGCTGGCTGCCAGGGTTTCGACGAAGGAGTAGGTCAGCGTGCCGTCTTCGTTGACCGCGCGCCACATCAGGCCCTGGGCGATGCCGTTGACCCACATCGAGGCGATGTAGAGCACGGTGCCGATGGTCGCGAGCCAGAAGTGCGCGTTGATCAGGCCGAGGCTGTGCATCTGTGTGCGGCCGAAGACTTTCGGGATCATGTGGTACAGCGCGCCGATCGAGATCATTGCCACCCAGCCGAGTGCGCCGGCGTGTACGTGGCCGATGGTCCAGTCGGTGTAGTGGGAGAGGGCGTTGACCGTCTTGATCGCCATCATCGGCCCTTCGAAGGTCGACATGCCGTAGAACGCCAGGGACACCACGAGGAAGCGCAGGATCGGGTCGCTGCGCAACTTATGCCAGGCGCCCGAGAGGGTCATCATGCCGTTGATCATCCCGCCCCAGCTCGGTGCCAGCAGGACCAGCGACATCACCATGCCCAGCGACTGCGCCCAGTCCGGCAGCGCGGTGTAGTGCAGGTGGTGCGGGCCGGCCCAGATGTACAGGGTGATCAGTGCCCAGAAGTGCACGATCGACAGGCGATACGAGTACACCGGACGTTCGGCCTGTTTCGGCACGAAGTAGTACATCATCCCGAGGAAGCCGGCGGTGAGGAAGAAACCTACCGCGTTATGCCCGTACCACCACTGCACCATGGCATCCGTCGCACCGCCGTAGGCCGAGTAGGACTTGGTCCAGCTCACCGGCAAGGAGGCGTGGTTGACGATATGCAGGATGGCCACGGTGATGATGAACGCACCGAAGAACCAGTTACCGACATAGATGTGCTTGGTCTTGCGCTTCATCACCGTGCCGAAGAAAACCACGCCATAGGCGACCCAGACGATGGCGATCAAAATGGCGATCGGCCATTCCAGCTCGGCGTATTCCTTGGAAGTGGTGTAGCCCAGCGGCAGGCTGATGGCGGCCAGGACAATGACCAGCTGCCAGCCCCAGAAGCAGAATGCGGCGATTTTCGGCGCGAACAGCTGCGTCTGGCAGGTACGTTGCACCGAATAGAAGGAGCTGGCGAACAGGGCGCAGCCGCCGAACGCGAAGATCACCGCGTTGGTGTGCAGCGGGCGCAAACGGCCGAAGCTGGTCCAGGGCAAATTGAAGTTGAGTTCAGGCCAGACCAATTGAGCCGCGAGAAAAACCCCGAGCCCCATGCCGACGATGCCCCACACCACCGTCATAATGGCGAATTGGCGGACCACCTTGTAGTTATAGGCGGTACTTAAAGAAGTGTTCATGGTTCCCCATCCACGGTTCAGCCGAAGTGAAAGCGTTCGCGCACGGCGATAACGCTCCCTTCGCCTGGAGTTATAGGCAGATTAAAAGCGAGGCAAGCATGGACAAACAGCACAAGGCCAGTATTGACGGGGATCAATGGGCGCAGTGCGTGCAGGATCGCGGATGGTTGTGGGACGCCGCCTCGGCACCGGCATCGGCGACGCTGATCCTGGCCCATGGCGCCGGCGCACCGATGGACAGTGACTGGATGAACGACATCGCCGCACGCCTTGCCGGGCTTGGCGTCAACGTGTTGCGTTTCGAGTTTCCGTACATGGCGCAGCGGCGCATCGACGGTGGCAAACGCCCACCGAATCCGGCGCCCAAATTGCTCGAATGCTGGCGTGATGTGTATGCCGTGGTGCGACGCCATGTCACTGGGCGCCTGGCCATCGGCGGCAAGTCCATGGGCGGGCGCATGGCCAGTTTGCTGGCCGATGAATTGGGCGCAGATGCGCTGGTGTGTCTGGGATATCCGTTTTATGCGGTGGGCAAACCGGAAAAGCCGCGAGTCGAGCATCTGGCCGGTTTAAAGACGCCGACGCTGATTGTGCAGGGGGAGAGGGATGCGCTGGGGAATCGTGAGGCCGTCGAGGGTTACGTGTTGTCGCCGAGTATCGAGGTGATGTGGTTAGTGGCTGGCGATCATGATTTGAAGCCGTTGAAGGCGTCCGGGTTTACTCATGAGCAGCATTTGGCGGCTGCGGCGCAGAAGGTTGCTGACTTTCTTCTCTGATAATGAGGGTGGCAGCCGCGGCCTCATCGCGAGCAAGCTCGCTCCCACAGTGGATTATGGTGATGCACAAATCCCTGTGGGAGCGAGCTTGCTCGCGATGGGGTCCTGGCAGGCGACATCACTTTCAGATTGGCAATAAAAAACCCGGAAGCATTACCTCCCGGGTTTTGTATTTGCCAGCAACGATCAGCGGTTAAACCGCTCCACCAACGAATACTGCGTATTCGCGGTTTTGGTCAGCTCTTCACTCAGTAACGCCGAGTTCTGTGCCTGTTCCGAGGTCTGGTCAGCCAGTTGTGCAATGGTGCTGATGTTGCGGCTGATCTCTTCGGCGACTGCGCTTTGCTCTTCGGTCGCGGCAGCGATTTGGGTGGTCATGTCGGTGATGTTGGCCACCGCTTCGCTGATGCCCACCAGTGCCTGGTCGGCTTCCAGAACCCGCGCCACGCCTTCTTCAGCCTGACGGTGACCCGCTTCCATGGTTTGCACCGCGGTGCTGGCAGTCTGCTGGAGCTTGGCGATCAGGGTGTGGATCTGCCCGGTCGACTCGCTGGTGCGTTGCGCCAGTTGCCTTACTTCGTCTGCAACCACCGCAAAACCACGGCCCATCTCGCCGGCGCGAGCCGCTTCGATGGCCGCGTTCAAGGCCAGCAGGTTGGTCTGGTCGGCAATGCCTTTGATCACATCGACCACGCCGCCGATTTCGTCGCTGTCCTTGGCCAGTTGGGTCACGGTCAGGCCGGTTTCACCGACCACCACCGACAGGCGCTGGATTGCGTCACGGGTTTCACCGGCAATGTCACGGCCACGACCGGTCAGGCGATTGGCTTCCTGGGTTGCGTCAGCGGTGCGTTGCACGTGGCTGGCGACTTCCTGGGTGGTGGCGGCCATCTGGTTGACGGCGGTCGCCACTTGCTCGGTTTCGACGCGCTGACGTTCCAGGCCGGTCGAGCTTTTGTGCGCCAGGGTGTCGGACTGTCGAGCTTGCTCGTTCAGGTGCTCGGCGGTGTCTTGCAGGCGAGTCAGGCAGGTTTTCAGGCGGGCTTCCTGACTGAGGATCGACATTTCCAGGCGCGCTTGAGCGCCGCGGCTGTCGGTGTACATCTGCGCAATCAGCGGGTCGGATGTGGTCTGCTCGGCCAGGCGCAGCAAACGCTTGAGGCCACGCTGTTGCCAGCTCAAGCCCAGCAGGCCAAGCGGCACGGACAGCCCGGCAGCCAACGCAAAACCCCACTGCGAGTTGAGTGTGGCGCCGATCATGAAGCTCAGCTGGCTGACCAGAATGAACGGCAACCAGTCCTGTAGCACCGGCAGCCACTTGTCTGTTTGAGGTATCGCCGACTTGCCCTGATTGATGCGTTGGTAGAGCGCTTCGGCGCGGCGGATCTGCTCGGCGCTGGGCTTGACCCGCACCGACTCGTAACCGACCACCTGATTGCCGTCGAACACCGGTGTGACATAGGCGTTAACCCAGTAGTGATCACCGGTCTTGCAGCGATTCTTGACAATGCCCATCCATGGCAAGCCTTGTTTGAGTGTGCCCCACATGTGCGCGAAGACCGCAGGCGGAACGTCGGGGTGACGGACCAGGTTGTGCGGTGCACGGATCAGCTCTTCACGAGAAAACCCGCTGATTTCGACGAAAGCGTCGTTGCAGTAGGTGATCACGCCTTTGGCATCGGTCGTGGAAATCAACCGTTGCTGAGCCGGAAAGGTCCGTTCGCGTTGTGTAATGGGCTGGTTATTACGCATGGCTTTTTCAATCCGCAAGGCTTTGACAGGGTGTCGGCAGTACCAGGAATAAATTGAAATTATTTTTTCAATATTCAGCGTTGGCGCACATTCCTTGAACTTCAGCCCGCCAGCATCGGGTAGGTAAAGAGACCCAAGTGCAGCAGATTCAAGCCAAAGTGCGTGGCGATGGCGGCCCCCAGCCCACCGAAGCGGTACGCCAGCCCGTAACCGGCCCCGGCAAGGCTTGCCAGCAGCACCCATTGCCAGCCAGCGCCGAAGTGCGCCAGCCCGAACAGCAAGGTCGCGCCAAGCAAGGCGAGGTGTTCGCCGTAGCGCAGGTGTTGCAGGCAGCGGCTCAAACCACCCTGGATGTAACCGCGAAACAGCGCCTCCTCGACCAGCGTCACCAGCAACAGGTTGTTCAGTACCCAGAGCCAGGCCTGATCGGGCCACTTCGGCGCCCAACTGATCATGCCCAGCAGCAGTGCGCCACCAAGCGCGGCCAGCGCGCTCAAGGGCAGTGCCACGGCGGTGGCATACAGTGAGAGGCGCAGGGAGCGGCGACCGATAATCCACGGGCACACCAGCAACAGCCAGAAGCCAATCAGTGGTTTGTCCAGATTCAGGTACATGGAAAACGGCACGGCATCGGCGCTGAAGCGTTCCGGACCGATACCGCGACCGTTGTAGAAGCCGGGCAGCCAGTGCATTGCCAGCGCTACCGCGAGGAAAATGAACAGGCCGTGACCCAGGACGCGGCCGACCTGAATCTGTGGTTGGCGAACGGCAAAGCCGGCAAACGCTAACAACCCGACGGAAATGGTCGCCAGCCAGCCGAGGTGGCTGTAGACCAGGGCCAGTGCGTAGCCGATGGAGAGGAGTGCCAGGTAGAGCCATGGCAGAGCAATCATGTGAAGTCCTTGTTTCCGGGATTTTGCAGTGTGACTCGGTCCACTGTGGGAGCGAGCCTGCTCGCGATGAGGCAATTACATTCAACATTGATGTCGACTGTCAGTACGCTATCGCGAGCAGGCTCGCTCCCACAGTGGTTTTGTGTCTGGCACAACATTGTGAGCAGCGCCCATCAAATGGCGCTGAATTATAGAGACGAGAATCCCACAAACAAAAACACCGTCCGAAGACGGTGTTTTTGTCAGTGCGACATTATGAAGCAATTAGTTGCCGCAACACGTAATGCAGAATTCCTCCCGCCTTGAAGTATTCCACTTCGTTCAACGTGTCGATCCGGCACAACACGTCCACCTTCTCGCTGCTGCCGTCCTCGCGGGTGATCACCAGCGTCAGGTTCATTCGCGGCGTCAGCTCGACGCCTGTCAGCCCTTGAATGTCGAGTGTCTCTTTCCCGGTCAGTTTTAGGCTTTTGCGATTCTGATCGAGCTTGAACTGCAGCGGCAATACGCCCATGCCCACCAGGTTGGAGCGGTGAATCCGCTCGAAACTCTCGGCAATCACCGCTTTGACGCCCAGCAGGTTGGTGCCCTTGGCCGCCCAGTCACGGCTTGAACCGGTGCCGTATTCCTGACCCGCAATCACCACCAGCGGGGTGCCCGCCGCTAGATAGCGCATGGCGGCATCGTAGATCGCCAGTTTCTCCCCGGTCGGAATATAGAGCGTATTGCCGCCTTCTTCGCCGCCAAGCATTTCGTTGCGAATACGGATGTTGGCAAATGTACCGCGCATCATCACTTCATGGTTGCCGCGACGTGAGCCGTAGGAGTTGAAGTCTCGCGGTTCCACACCTTGTTCACGCAGGTAACGTCCGGCCGGACTGTCGGCCTTGATGTTGCCGGCGGGGGAGATGTGGTCGGTGGTCACCGAATCGCCGAGCAGCGCCAGTACGCGTGCACCGCTGATGTCCTGAATCACCGGCAGGGGGCCGGAAATGTCATCGAAGAACGGCGGATGCTGGATGTAGGTGGAATCCTTCTGCCAGACGTAGGTCGCCGCTTGTGGGACTTCAATGGCTTGCCACTGCGCGTCCCCGGCAAACACCTCAGCGTATTCCTTGTGGAACATCGCGGTGTCGACCTGCGCCACGGCGTCGGCGATTTCCTTGCTGCTCGGCCAGATGTCCCGCAGGTACACCGGCTTGCCATCCTTGCCTTCACCCAGCGGCTCGCTGCTGATGTCCATACGCACGCTGCCGGCCAAGGCATACGCGACGACCAGCGGCGGGGAGGCCAGCCAGTTGGTTTTCACCAGGGGGTGCACGCGACCTTCGAAGTTGCGGTTGCCGGACAGCACCGAGGCGACGGCCAGGTCGGAGCTCTGGATGGCTTTTTCAATCGGTTCCAGCAACGGCCCGGAATTACCGATACACGTGGTGCAGCCGTAGCCGACCAAAGAAAAGCCCAATTCATCGAGGTATTGGGTCAGGCCGGCGGCCTTGTAGTAGTCGGTGACTACTTTGGAGCCCGGCGCCAGAGAACTCTTCACCCACGGTTTGCGCTTGAGGCCTTTCTCCACGGCTTTTTTGGCCACCAGCCCGGCCGCCATCATCACGCTCGGGTTGGAGGTGTTGGTGCACGAGGTGATGGCGGCAATTACCACGGCACCGTTTTTCAGCCGATACGTCTGGCCCTCGTACTCGTAATCCGCCTCGCTCACGAGATCGGCATTGCCGACCGCGACGCCACCGCCACCTTCGCTTTCGAGGCGACCTTCTTCCTTGCTGGTGGGGCGGGCGGGCTTGACTTGCAGGCCGAGGAAGTCAGTGAACGCCTGGGCGACATTTGGCAGCGCCACCCGGTCTTGTGGGCGTTTGGGGCCGGCGAGGCTGGCTTCGACGCTGCTCATGTCCAGCGCCAGGCTGTCAGTGAACACCGGCTCCTGGCCGGGCAGACGCCACAGGCCTTGGGTTTTGCAGTAGGCCTCGACCAGTTTCACCACGGCGGCGGGGCGACCGGACAGGCGCAGGTACTCCAGCGTCACCTCGTCCACCGGGAAAAAACCGCAGGTGGCGCCGTATTCCGGGGCCATGTTGGCGATCGTCGCGCGATCCGCCAACGGCAATTCGGCAAGGCCGTCGCCATAAAATTCGACGAATTTGCCGACCACGCCTTTCTTGCGCAGCATCTGGGTGACGGTCAGCACCAGATCAGTGGCGGTGATGCCTTCCTTGAGTTTGCCGGTGAGTTTGAAACCGATCACTTCCGGGATCAGCATCGACACCGGTTGGCCGAGCATCGCCGCTTCCGCTTCGATGCCGCCCACGCCCCAGCCGAGTACGCCGAGACCGTTGATCATGGTGGTGTGGGAATCGGTGCCCACCAGCGTATCCGGGAAGGCATAGGTGCGGCCGTCTTCATCCTTGGTCCACACCGTGCGACCGAGGTATTCCAGATTGACCTGGTGACAGATGCCGGTGCCCGGCGGCACCACGCTGAAATTGTCGAAGGCGCTCTGGCCCCAGCGCAGAAAGGCATAACGCTCGCCATTGCGCTGCATTTCGATGTCGACGTTCTGGGTGAAGGCGGTGCTGCTGGCGAATTTGTCGACCATCACCGAGTGGTCGATCACCAGGTCCACCGGCGACAGCGGATTGATTCGCTGCGGATCGCCGCCGGCCTTGGCCATGGCGGCGCGCATGGCCGCGAGGTCGACCACCGCCGGTACGCCAGTGAAGTCCTGCATCAACACGCGCGCGGGGCGGTACTGGATTTCCCGGTCGCTACGCCGTTCTTTGAGCCAGGCGGCGAGGGCCTTGAGGTCGGCGCCGGTGACGGTTTTTTCGTCCTCCCAGCGCAGCAGGTTTTCCAGAAGCACTTTGAGTGACATCGGCAGCTTGTCGAGATCGCCCAAGGACTTTGCGGCTTCCGGCAAGCTGAAATAATGGTAGGTCTTGTCGTCTACTTTCAGCGTTTTAAGGGTCTTCAGACTATCAAGGGACGGCATTGAAATGACTCCTTTGGGTCCGCACGGCTACGGACTGGCGGGACAGACAGAGTTCTTAACCTAGCCCTGTTTGGACATTAAGGCTAATAACCGGACGCTATGGACAAGTCCGGCGTTGCGAACTCGGCTATCATGCGCCGGTTTTCGTGACAGGCTTTGCTTCAACGCAAGTCTGGGCATCGCGCAGTGGTTGAATGTCTCGCCATCTGCCCAGGAGTAAGAATGAACACCCTCTTTATGCATTGCCGGCCGGGCTTCGAAGGCGAAGTCTGTTCCGAGATTTCCGAACACGCCGCGCGGCTGAACGTGGCCGGTTATGCCAAGGCCAAAGCCGCCAGTGCCTGCGCCGAGTTTGTCTGCACCGAAGAAGATGGCGCCGAGCGCCTGATGCGCGGCCAGCGTTTCGCCGACCTGATTTTTCCGCGCCAATGGGCGCGCGGGATCTTCATCGATCTGCCGGAAACCGACCGCATCAGCGTGATCCTCGCCCATCTGGCGAGCTTCCCGACGTGCGGCAGCCTGTGGCTGGAAGTGGTCGATACCAACGACGGCAAAGAGCTGTCGAACTTCTGCAAGAAATTCGAAGGCCCGCTGCGCAAGGCGCTGACTGGCGCCGGCAAACTGGTGGAAGACCCCAACAAGCCGCGTTTGCTGCTGACCTTCAAAAGCGGCCGTGAAGTGTTTGTCGGCCTGGCAGAGGCGAATAACTCGGCGATGTGGCCGATGGGCATTCCGCGCCTGAAGTTCCCGCGTGAAGCGCCCAGCCGTTCGACCCTGAAGCTGGAAGAAGCGTGGCACCACTTTATCCCGCGTGATCAGTGGGACGAGCGGCTGCACAGCGACATGACCGGCGTTGACCTTGGCGCCGCGCCGGGCGGCTGGACCTGGCAACTGGTCAATCGCGGCATGCTGGTGACCGCTATCGATAACGGTCCGATGGCTGAAAGCCTGATGGACACCGGGCTGGTCCAGCACTTGATGGCCGACGGTTTTACCTTCAAGCCCAAGCAACCGGTGGACTGGATGGTCTGCGACATCGTCGAGAAGCCGGCGCGTAACGCGGCGATGCTGGAAGAGTGGATTGGCGAGGGGCATTGCCGCGAGGCGGTGGTCAACCTGAAGCTGCCGATGAAGCAGCGTTATGCCGAAGTGAAGCGCTTGCTTGAACGCATCGCAGAAGGCTTCAAGGCGCGTGGCATTCGGGTCGATATCGGCTGCAAGCAGCTGTACCACGACCGCGAAGAAGTGACCTGCCATTTGCGCCGGCATGACATAAAGAAGCCGAAAACCCGCTGATTCACCCGGCCCCATGTGGGAGCGAGCCTGCTCGCGATAACGGTGTAACAATCAACATTGATATTGAATGTGATGGCCCTATCGCGAGCAGGCTCGCTCCCACAGATGTCACAGATGACTGAACACCCGGTTTTGCGCGACAATGCCGGCCAGTTTCAGGAGTGAATCATGAGTGAAATGATCAATACGCCGGTAGACGGCACCCTCGACGCCACCGGCCTCAATTGCCCGGAGCCGGTGATGATGCTGCACCAGCATATTCGTGACCTGGTGCCTGGCGGCCTGCTCAAGGTGATCGCCACCGACCCGTCGACCCGTCGCGACATTCCCAAGTTCTGCGTGTTCCTGGACCATGAACTGGTTGGACAGCATGAAGATGCCGGGACCTATCTGTACTGGATTCGCAAGAAGTCCGATTAACGGACCCGAAAAAAAGGCCTGCGTTTGCAGGCCTTTTTTTACCGTCGCTTAACTCGCTGCCCGACTGATGCGGATTCGCTTGCGCGCACTGCGCGTCAGACGAATCGACAGCATCAGCGCCGCACAGCTCAGGCCTGCAATCAGACCTTCCCACAGCCCGCTCGGGCCGCTGGCCGGGCCGAACCAGTCGGTCAATCCCAGCACGTACCCTACCGGCAGGCCGATCCCCCAATAGGCGAACAACGTCAGGACCATGGTCGCCCGGGTGTCCTGGTAACCGCGCAGTGCGCCAGCACAGATCACCTGGATAGCATCGGAAAACTGGTACAGCGCGGCATAGACGATCAGCATCGAGGCGATCTGGATGACGGTCCTGTCGGCGGTGTAAATCGAGGCAATGGGTTCGCGCAGAAGCAGAATCAGGCTCGCCGAGAACGCGGCAAACACCAGCGCCGCGCCCAGGCCGACCTTCGCCGCGAAGCTCGCCTGATACGGGTTCCCGGCCCCCAGTGCCTGACCCACCCGTACGGTGACCGCCATCCCCAGGGAATAAGGAATCATGAACAGCAGCGAGCTGATGTTCAGGGCGATCTGGTGCCCGGCCACGACGGTCGATCCGAGGCTGCCGATCAGCAAGGCGATGACCGCAAAGATGCTGGACTCGGCAAATACCGCGATGCCGATCGGCAGGCCGATGCCGACCAGACGTTTGATCACCGCCCACTGCGGACGATCGAAACGTACCAGCACACGCGTGGGGGCATAGAAGGGCGCCCAGCGGGTCCAGCCGGCCATGCTCAGCGCCATGAACCACATGACAATGCCGCTGGCCCAGCCGCAACCGACACCGCCGAGGGCCGGCAGGCCGAAATGGCCATAGATCAGCGCGTAGTTCACTGGAATATTGAGCAATAAACCACTCAGGCCAATGACCATGCTTGGACGGGTGCGGCCCATGGCATCGCTGTAGCAGCGCAGTACGTAGTAGAAGGCAATGCCGGGAAAGCCGAAGGCGATACCGTGCAAGTAGCCCATGCTCGGCTCAATCAACTGCGGATCGACTTTCATCCAGTGCAGGATCGGCTCGGCGCCAAGCAGCAAGCCACTGCCCATCAGTCCGACACAGAGCGCCAGCCACAAGGCCTGGCGTGCCAGAGGCGCGATCTCGTCGTGCTGCTTTGCGCCAAAGCGTTGGGCGATCTTGGGGGTGGTGGCCAGTAGAACCCCGGTCATCAGCAGGTAGATCGGAATCCAGATCGAATTACCCAGTGCCACCGCCGCCAAATCCCGTGGGCTGACCCGGCCGGCCATCACTGCATCGACGAAGCCCATGGCAGTGGTTGCCAGTTGCGCGATCATGATCGGCAGCGCCAGGCCAAGCAGGTTTTTAAGCTCCAGGCGAACCCGGGCCGGGCGGTTGAGGGAAGTAGCGGTCAGGCTGTCAGTTACGGAATTCACAGGCGAAGCGTCCAGAGGGGATTGATGCGCGGGGCGGCGCATTCTACGCGTTGACGCCGCAGTCAGGAAAAAACCTGTGTTAGGGATTTGTAATCGGTTGCCGGACGTTTCGACATCCCTGTGGCGAGGGAGCTTGCTCCCGCTGGGGCGCGAAGCGGCCCTAAAAATGGGACTGCTACGCAGTCCAGCGGGAGCAAGCTCTCTTGCCACAAGTAGTGCATTGCCTGCTGGCTCATCACCTTCATCTACGCCTACACTGCCGATCCGCCAAAGGAGCCTGCCATGCTGATTGTTGCCGACGAAAATATCCCGCTGCTCGATTCGTTCTTTGAAGGTTTCGGTGAAATACGCCGCGTACCGGGACGCTCCATCGACCGTGCCACGGTCGAGGCGGCCGATGTGCTGCTGGTGCGTTCGGTGACCAACGTCGACCGCGACTTGCTCGAAGGCAGCAATGTGCGGTTCGTCGGCACCTGCACCATTGGTACGGATCACCTGGATCTGGATTACTTCCAGCAGGCCGGCATCACCTGGTCCAGCGCACCGGGTTGCAATGCCCGGGGCGTGGTTGACTACGTGCTGGGCAGCCTGCTGACCCTGGCCGAAATCGAAGGCGTCGATCTGGCCGAGCGCACTTACGGGGTGGTCGGTGCCGGTGAAGTCGGTGGTCGGCTGGTCAAGGTCCTGCAAGGTCTGGGCTGGAAAGTGCTGGTGTGCGATCCGCCGCGTCAGGCGGCTGAAGGCGGCGACTTCGTCAGCCTGGAGCAGATCATCGGGCAATGCGACGTTATCAGTGTGCACACCCCGTTGAGCAACGACGCCGAGCATTCGACCTGGCACCTGTTTGACCAAAACCGTTTGAACCAGCTAAAGCCCGGCGCCTGGCTGATCAACGCCAGCCGTGGTCCGGTGGTGGACAACACTGCGCTGCGTGAAGTGCTGCTGGCGCGCGAAGACCTGCAAGCGGTGCTGGACGTGTGGGAAGGCGAGCCGAGCGTCGATATCGGCTTGGCCGAGCTGTGTGTGATCGCCACCCCGCATATCGCCGGTTACAGCCTCGACGGCAAGCAGCGCGGTACTGCGCAGATCTATCAGGCGTTTTGCCAGTTCCTCGGGCAACCCGCAAAGGTCACTCTCGATGAGCTGTTGCCGGCACCCTGGCTGGCGCAAGTCCACTTGAACGCCAGTTGTGATCCGGCCTGGGCCTTGGCGATGGTCTGCCGTGGCGTGTACGACCCGCGTCGTGATGACGCGGACTTCCGCCGCAGCCTGGTGGTCAGCGGTGCCGAACAGCGCACGGCGTTCGACTTGCTGCGCAAGCATTACCCTGAACGGCGCGAGATTGACGGGCTGAAGGTGCGCATTGAAGGTGAGTCGCCGGCGTTGCGACAAATGGTGGCGGCGCTGGGGGTCGTGGTCGTCTAGGGATCGAGTCGACCCATTCGCGAGCAAGCTCGCTCCCACAGGGTTTTGTGAACACCGACAATCCACTGTGGGAGCGAGCCTGCTCGCGATGAGGCCCTGACAAACGACATTACTCTCGAACGGGTAATAAAAAACCCGGCCAAGGGGCCGGGTCGGAAGACGTAAGGCTATGCATCAATCTTGCTTGGCAGGCTTGACCAACCGTTGTTCCAGTTCGCGGCACGCACTCTGGATCATATCTTCAGTGATCGGCACTTCGCGGCCTTGGGCGTCAATAATCGCGCACCCCAGAGACTGGTGTGGCTGGGTGCGAATCACTTGAACTTTGTCATCGCTGCTGTTTTGCAAGGACATGGCCTGTCTCCTCATCAGGTTGTGCGTTTACTGTAGAACCACCAAATGACCAAGCTGTGACAACTCCCTACAGGGGACAAGGCGGCAGTACCAGTCCATCAGAAATAACCCCGGACTTCTAGCCGGACTTTAGACCGATAACATCTAGGCTCTATTGTCAGCGGTCATATTTAACCTGACTCATTGTGATTTACAGCGTTGCGGCGGATCGACCGGTGTAGGCTTGGCCAGGTTGATTCTTTCAGTTTGCGCTTTCGGATGATCCTGATGCTGTCTGCCCGTCACCGCCGTGCGATTCGCCTGGCCAGTCGTTTTGTTGCACCTTACCGTTGGCAGGCGCTCGGTGCCTTGCTGGCGCTGATCGTCACTGCCGGTATTACCTTGTCCATGGGGCAGGGCATTCGCCTGCTGGTGGACCAGGGCTTCATGACCCAGTCCCCGCAGTTGCTCAACCAGTCCATCGGCGTGTTCATGTTGCTGGTGTTGGGCCTTGCGATCGGTACCTTCACGCGTTTTTACCTGGTGTCGTGGATCGGTGAGCGTTGCGTGGCCGATATCCGCCAACAGGTGTTCAATCATTTGATTTACCTGCACCCGGGGTTCTACGAGAACAACCGCAGCTCGGAGATCCAGTCGCGCCTGACGGCCGATACCACGTTGCTGCAATCGGTGATCGGCTCGTCGTTGTCGTTGTTCCTGCGCAATTTGCTGATGGTCATCGGTGGCGTCGTGCTGCTGTTTATCACCAACCCGAAACTCACCAGCATTGTGGTGGTGACGCTGCCGTTGGTGATCGCACCGATTCTGATCTTCGGTCGCCGGGTTCGCCGCCTGTCGCGCTTGAGTCAGGATCGCATTGCCGATATCGGCAGCTATGTGTCGGAGTCTCTTGGCCAGATCAAGACCGTGCAGGCCTACAACCATCAGGTGCAGGACGAACAGCGCTTTGCCGTCACCGTGGAAGAGGCTTTCGACACCGCCCGCAAACGTATCATCCAGCGCGCCTGGCTGATTACCCTGGTGATCATGCTGGTGCTGGGGGCGGTGGCGGTGATGCTGTGGGTCGGCGGCATGGACGTGATGGCCGGGCGCATTTCTGCGGGTGAGCTGGCGGCGTTCGTGTTCTACAGCCTGATCGTCGGCAGTGCCTTTGGCACCTTGAGCGAAGTGATTGGCGAGCTGCAGCGGGCGGCCGGTGCGGCTGAACGAATTGCCGAGTTGCTGCGCTCGGAAAACATCATCCGGCCACCGGTCTCGGGGCAAGTGACCTTGCCTGATCGGGTGCGTGGCGATTTGCTGCTCGAAGATCTGCGTTTTTCCTACCCGTCACGGCCCGAAAGCTACGCTATCGATGGTTTGAGCCTGGCCATCAAGGCCGGCGAAACCCTCGCGCTGGTCGGACCTTCGGGGGCCGGCAAGTCGACGGTTTATGACCTGCTGCTGCGCTTTTACGATCCGATCGCGGGCCGCATCCTGCTCGATGGCGTGCCGCTGACCCAACTTGATCCTATGGATTTGCGCCGGTGTTTCGCGCTGGTATCGCAAAACCCGGCGCTGTTCTTCGGCAGCATCGAAGAGAACATCCGCTATGGCAAACCCTCGGCAACCCTGGCTCAGGTCCAGGAAGCGGCGAAGATTGCCTACGCTCACGACTTCATCGAAAAAATGCCGGATGGCTACCAGACGCATCTGGGTGACGGCGGTCTAGGACTTTCCGGCGGTCAGCGTCAGCGCCTGGCCATCGCCCGGGCGTTATTGGTGGATGCACCAATCCTGCTGCTGGACGAAGCGACCAGCGCCCTCGATGCGCAAAGTGAACACCTGATCCAGCAAGCACTGCCTCGCTTGATGAAAAACCGCACCACACTGGTCATCGCCCATCGCCTGGCCACGGTGAAGAACGCCGACCGGATCGCAGTGATGGACCAGGGAAAACTGGTCGCGGTGGGTACGCACCACGAACTGATCGCCAGCAATGCGCTGTATGCGCGGTTGGCGGCGTTGCAGTTTGTAGGCGCCGCCGAAGAAAGCGATCTTTTCGAGGCAGAATGACAAGGCAAATTGGAGGTGCTGTATGGCCTTGCGTTCGTGCACTATGTCGACCTTTGTTACAGGCCAGGACAGAAAATGAGTCGTTACCAGCCACCGTTGACACTGACGGTCAAAATGCTGACGTTGATCGCCGAGATCAGTGAGCAAATTGGTCGACTTTCAGCTGTGGACGACTCCCGGCAAACGCCACAGCTGCGTCGTGGCAACCGGATTCGTACGATTCAGGCCTCGTTGGCGATCGAGAATAATACCCTGAGTGTGGAGCAGGTCACCGCCGTTCTGGCGGGTGAGCGAGTACTGGGTTTGCCCAGGGAAATCCAGGAAGTTCGCAATGCTTTCGCAGCTTATGAAGCCATGCCGCAATGGCTGCCGAGTACGCGGGCTGATTTGCTGCAAGCTCATTCGCTGTTGATGCATGGCTTGATTGATTATGCCGGACAGTTTCGCCGGGCCGGGGTTGGCATTTATCGCGGTGACCAATTGGTTCACATGGCCCCACCTCCGAGCCGCGTTGCACATTTGATTGATGACTTACTGGCGTGGCTCGCAAGCTCTGATTGGCATCCGCTGATTATCAGTTGTGTATTTCATTATGAGTTCGAATTCATTCACCCATTTGCCGATGGCAATGGACGCATGGGCCGTCTCTGGCAAACCGCGATACTCAGTCGTTGGCGACCGGTACTGGCTTATCTGCCGGTTGAAGCGGTGATTCGGGCGCAACAGGATGACTATTACGCGGCGTTGTCGGCGGCTGATCAACTGGCTGAAGCGACACCATTTGTCGAGTTCATGTTGAGAGCGTTGAGCGTAGCGCTCGAAGAGGCGGTCCGAAGTTCGCCTCTGATCGACCAAGTAACCGACCAAGTAACCGACCAAGTAGCGCGATTGTTGCGTGTGCTTGATGGCAGCTCTCCACTCAAAGTCAATGAGCTGATGGCAGCGGTGGGGCTGTCCCACAAAGCGACCTTCCGGGCCAATTATCTCAAACCCTCGCTTGCTGCCGGGTGGATTGAAATGACTGATCCCGACTCACCCAATAGCCCTGCTCAGCGGTACCGACTGACCACGCATGGTCAGCAGGTTGCCAGACAGTTCGGCCGATAGGCGCTGCCAAAGGTTCGGGTCGTGTTTGGACGTTTTTTTGCGACAACAAAAATGCCCGCATCAATCGATGCGGGCATTTTTTGTTGGGGTCTCAAAGCAAGATTAAAAGATCGCAGGCTTCGCCAGCCCCGACATAACCCGGTTATTGATCGTCGAAATACCGCTCTTGCCAATCCACCAGCGGCTGCGGTGAGTTGAGCTTTTGGCCGTAGATCACCGAGTAGGACAGCACGTTCTGTACGTACTGGCGGGTTTCATCGAACGGGATGCTTTCGACCCAGACATCGAAGCTCAGGTGGTTGGCACCGCTTAGCCACTGGCGAACACGGCCGGGGCCGGCGTTGTAGGCGGCGGTGGCCAGGACCCGGTTGCCGTTGAACTGGCTGTGGACCTGACTCAGGTAGGCTGCGCCGAGCTGGATATTCTTGTCCGGGTCCAGCACTTGCTGCGGCGAGGCCAGCGGAATACTGAACTTGCGCGCGGTTTCCTTGGCGGTGCCGGGCATCAACTGCATCAGGCCGCTGGCGCCGACGCCGGAGCGGGCGTCGTCCATGAAGGCACTTTCCTGGCGGGTAATGGCGAACACCCAGCTCGAATGCAGGCCACGGACCTTGGCTTCACGCACCAGGGTGTCGCGGTGGGCCATCGGGAAGCGAATGTCCAGGTCATCCCAGTACTGCGCCTGGCTGATGGTACGGATCGCCGGGAAATACCATTTCAGGTCGTACGCCAGTTTTGCCTGGGCAACCATTTCATCACGGCTGAAGTGGCGGCTGACGTGGTACCACTCGCGGCGCCCGTCGACGATTTGCCCGCGGGCAAGGAATTCCAGCGCCCGACGTATGCCCGGGGTATTGCGAACCTTGTTGATCAGCGCCGGGCTCAACATCAGCGGTTTGTTGACCAGCGAATACGGTGATTGCGAGCGGTCGGCGGCAAGGAATCCGTAGAAGTCACGCTCACGGGCCAGACTCTTGTACAGGGTTTGCGCTTCCGGGTTTTGCGGCTGGGCCAGCTCCAGGCTACGGGCCTTCCAGTAGCGCCAGCGATTGGTAAGGGCCAGATCCTGCGGCAGGCGGCTGGTCAACTGATAGGCTTCGTCCCAGCGCGCCAGGCGCAACAGCAAGCGCAAGCGCCATTCGGATACGGTGTTGTCGCGCAGATCCGGGTCGTACTTGGTCATGACATCAAGGGCGCGGCTGTCGAAACGACGGGCCAGGGTCAGGCCGATTTCACGGGCGATGGCGACCTTTTCGTCGCGAGAGAAATGCATGCTGGCGGCATAGCTGTCGAGCAGGGCCATTGCCCGGTCCGGATCCTGGCGCGCGAAGCGGCGCAGGCCAAGGCTGACAATGTCGGACATGGCTTCGTCGGCCGGCATGAAGCGCGAAGGCTGGTCGAGCATTTCAGGTCTTTGCGCGACGTCTACCAACAAACGCCCACGCGATGCCAGGGTGGTCATGTTGTTGATCAAACTGTTGGCCAGCGCATAGTTGCGTGCGTGAGCGGCGAGTTTGAGGCGTTCCCAGCGTTTCTGTTCGGTCAGTTGGCCTTCGGCGGCCCATTGCGCAAACAACGAGTCGCAGGCTTCAGGCTGGGATTTGCCGGTCAGCCAGAGCTTGTCAGCGTTGGCGTAACCTTCGGACTTGAGGTTGTGACCGATCTGGTATTGCGCATTGAGGCAGTCCAGTTCGGTGAAATTGAGCTTGGGGTCGTAGTATTTGACGAAGGTCGACCAGTCACCCCGTTCAGCCAGCCAGCGCAACCAGCGCAATTTCATCCAGTTGGCTTGCGGCAGGTCGCCGTGCTCGGCGAGGAATCTTTCGATCTCATCGTTGCTTGCGGTTTTCAGGCGCGCCGTCAACTCGTCATAGGCCAGATACGGCTCCAGCGGGTAATCGCTCAGCTCCTGGCTGTAGCGAAAATACGGGCCGGTATCACCTTTGGCCAAGGCGCGCTTGGCTTCGTCGTAATATTGGCGTTGGGTAGACAGGTCCACCGCCTGGGCGGATTGAACGGCAGCGGCAGAAAGAAGCAAACAGGATAAAAAACTGACAAGGCGACTGCGCATGAGACATCCGGGCAGAAAAAACACGACAAGTACCTGCAAGTGCGAGCACTGATTATTTATAGCTTAGCCTTTTGCCAGCAGCCGGTGAAAGCTTTGCCCGCTCGTTGGTACAAGATCGCAACAAAGAGTGTTTCGACATTGAAAATGCCGGCCTTCTGACGTCGCAAGTCAGGTAGAATGCGCGCCCGGTTTTTGGAGAAGCTCATGACCCTGCTCAAATTCAGCGATGTGTCCCTTGCTTTCGGCGCTATGCCGTTGTTGGACAAGGTGTCCTGGCAGATCGCCCGTGGTGAGCGGGTGTGCATCATCGGCCGCAACGGCACTGGCAAATCCAGCATGATGAAGCTGGTCAAAGGCGATCAGAAGCCTGATGACGGCTCCGTCTGGCGCGCACCAGGCCTCAAGATCGGCGAATTACCGCAAGAATTGCCGGTGGCCGACGAGCGGACAGTGTTCGACGTGGTGGCCGAAGGCCTGGACGGTGTGGGCGAGCTGCTCGCGCAGTATCACCACCTGAGCCAGAACATCGTGACCGATGCTGATCTGGACAAACTGATGCACGTCCAGCACGACCTCGAAGCTCGCGATGGCTGGCGTTTGCAGCAATTGGTCGACAGCACCCTGAGCCGCCTGCAATTACCGGCTGACAAAACCCTCGCCGAATTGTCCGGCGGCTGGCGTCGTCGCGTCCTGCTGGCGCAGGCCCTGGTTTCCGAACCGGATCTGCTGTTGCTCGACGAACCGACCAACCACCTGGACATCGGTGCCATCGCCTGGCTCGAAGAGGCGTTGAAGGATTTCCAGGGCGCCGTGCTGTTCATCACGCACGACCGTTCTTTCCTGCAAAACCTGGCCACCCGCATCCTGGAACTGGATCGCGGCGGCCTGATCGACTGGAACGGCGACTACGCCAGCTTCCTCGTGCACAAGGAAGCCACGCTGGCCGCTGAAGAAACCGCCAACGCGTTGTTCGACAAGAAACTGGCCCAGGAAGAAGTCTGGATCCGCCAGGGCATCAAGGCTCGTCGCACCCGTAACGAAGGTCGCGTTCGCGCCCTCAAGGCGCTGCGCGTCGAACGTAGCGAGCGTCGTGAGCGCACCGGCAAGGCCAACATTCAGCTGGATACCGCTGACAAGTCCGGCAAGCAGGTGATGGTCCTCGAGAACGTCAGCTTCGCCCACCCGGATGGCCCGTTCCTGATCAAGGATTTCTCCATGGTCTTGCAGCGCGGCGACCGTATCGGTCTGCTGGGCGCCAACGGTACCGGCAAAACCACCTTGCTGAAGTTGATGCTCAACGGCTTGCAGCCGACCAGCGGTACGGTTGAAGAGGGTACTCGCATCGATGTGGCCTATTTCGACCAGCTGCGCCATCAGCTGGATCTGGAAAAGACCGTGATCGACAACGTCGCCGAAGGTCGCGACTTTATCGATATCGATGGTCAGAGCCGTCACGTACTGAGCTACCTCGGCGACTTCCTGTTCAGCCCGCAGCGTGCCCGTACGCCGGTCAAGGCGTTGTCCGGTGGTGAGCGTGCGCGTCTGTTGCTGGCCAAGTTGTTCAGCAAACCGGCCAACCTGCTGGTACTCGACGAACCGACCAACGACCTCGACGTGGAAACCCTCGAGCTGCTCGAAGAGGTCTTGCTGACCTTCAACGGCACCGTGCTGATGGTCAGTCACGACCGGGCATTCCTCGACAACGTGGTGACCAGTACCCTGGTCTTCGAAGGTGAAGGCAAGGTTCGCGAATACGTCGGTGGTTATCAGGACTGGCTGCGTCAGGGCGGCTCGCCGCGCCTGTTGGGTGTGACCGAGAGCAAGTCCGGCAAGGCCGACCTGAACTCTGCAGTCGTCACTGCGGCGCCTGCGCCAGTGGTGGCTCAAGAAGCGCCAGTGGCCAAGAAAAAGCTCAGCTACAAGCTGCAACGCGAGCTGGAAGCGTTGCCGGGCGATATCGATGCCAAGGAACAGCAGATCGCCAAGGTGCAAACCGAAATGGCCGATGCCGGTTTCTATCAACGTCCTGCTGCTGAAACCGCCAAGGTCATCGCGCAGCTTGAGCAACTGCAAGCGGAACTTGACGTGTTGGTCGAGCGCTGGGCCGAGCTGGATGCCTGATTGATCCGTTGCTGATGTAAAAAAGCCCGACGTTCATCGCTGAACGTCGGGCTTTTCATATGCAATACGATCTGCAGACCGAAATAGATTCAATGTGGGAGCGAGCCTGCTCGCGATGAGGCCCTGTCGGTCGAAATCAATGTTGACTGACAAGCCGCCATCGCGAGCAGGCTCGCTCCCACAGGGTTACGGGTTTTAGCTTTTGATCAGGCGCACTGCCAGTACATCGCAAGGCGCACCATGCAGCACGTCATTGGCGGTGGAACCCAGCAGCAGTGCGAGGCCGTGGCGGCCATGACTGCCTACGACGATCAGGTCGCACTCCTGTTCCTTGGCCATATGATGGATTTCCTGGCGCGGCTGACCATAGGTCAGGTGGCTGTATTCTTTGGAAAGTTCAGGATACTTGTTGATCAGACGATCGAGGCGCTCCTTGGCCTGGTCGAATTGCTGTTGCTGCAATTGCGACAGGTCCATCGGCACGTCACCACCAAAGGCCATGGCCATCGGTTCGACAATATGAACCAGGGACAATTTGGCACCGTTGCTGACCGATAACTCGCGAGCACGGTGAATCACAGGATCGCACTCTTCGGTTAGATCTACGGCGACCAGAATATGGTGGTAGGGCATGAGGTGCTCCTCCTGAGGATTGCGATAACGGTAAGTATGGCTGGTTTCAAGCGGATTGGTTCCGACAGGGAGCAATCCGCCCATCAAGAATCGGGAGTACAGATATGACGGTCTGGATAGTGGTGTCAATCCTTGCAGTGGTGCTGAGCCCGCTGGCATGGCTGCGGCCTTCGCGTAAACAGGGAGGGCAGATGGCCTTGCGCATGGAGGCGCGACGTATTGGCCTGGCCATGCAACTGGCGCCACAGGAGTGGCCGCATTGGCTGGAGCCCGCGCCGCCCAGCCCGTGTGCGCAATATCATCGTCCGCGGCGGGGGAATAAACCGGCGTGCTGGATTTATTGGCAAAGTGCGCCGGGCGTGTGGGTCAATCAGTGGCGGGAGGTTTGTCAGGATGAGTCATTGCTGACTCATTTCCGGAAGTTGCCGGCCAACGTTTACAAGGTTGAGGCCGACAAGCAAATGATCACCTTGTATTGGGGGGAGCGGGGCGAGGCCGAGGTGTTGCAACAGATTGATGCCGTCCTCAAGGCGCTGGCTTGAACGGCAGGCAATAAAAAGCCCGACATCGTCATCGGGCTGGAGTGGCCAGGCAGGCCGGTAATTCGCTGAATCGTCGCGCTATCTCAAGCGCGGCGCCGATCTTGCGCTTGGCGTTCGCCATAAGCGCTTCTGTTTTTCGTTTATCGTCCCCGGCCAGCGTAGCTTGTATTTCGAGTTGCGCAGCTAAGTTAGGGCGACGTTTCTAAATATTGATTCTATGAATAGTCGAACATGCATCCGTGTGTTGCAGGTCTTCGTGGTACGGATATGACCGCAAAGTCGAGTGATAACCCGCATTTTGGGCGATTGACAATTGTCGGAAATTCCGTGAAGGTGGCGTACCCAAATCAAACGGGCGTATGAATTGAGCGTTTGTATTACAGACGGCTCCTACAGAATCCCGACTATCGCGTTGGCGGGTGTGCCTGGCGGGATGGCGTTAGCATCGACGGTAACGTCCATGCCGAGCCAGAACGTCAGCGTCCGACGTGTACTGTTCAGCTTCCATATCGTGGAGATCAGTTGATGATTTACGAAGGTAAAGCCATCACGGTTAAGGCTCTTGAAAGTGGCATCGTCGAATTGAAATTCGACCTCAAGGGTGAGTCCGTCAACAAGTTCAACCGTCTAACCCTGAACGAACTGCGTTCGGCCGTAGACGCCATCAAGGCAGATGCGTCGGTCAAGGGTGTGATCGTCAGCAGTGGCAAGGACGTGTTCATCGTCGGTGCCGACATCACCGAATTCGTCGACAACTTCAAGCTGCCGGATGCAGAGCTGGTTGCTGGCAACCTCGAAGCCAACAAGATTTTCAGCGATTTCGAAGACCTCAATGTTCCAACCGTGGCCGCGATCAACGGCATCGCTTTGGGTGGCGGTCTGGAAATGTGCCTGGCGGCGGACTACCGCGTCATGTCCACCACGGCCAAGATCGGTCTGCCGGAAGTCAAACTGGGCATCTACCCAGGCTTCGGCGGTACCGTTCGCCTGCCGCGCATCATCGGTGCCGACAACGCCATCGAGTGGATTGCCGCTGGTAAGGAAAACCGTCCGGAAGACGCGCTGAAAGTCGGCGCAGTCGATGCGGTGGTCGCTCCAGAGAAGCTGCAGGAAGCGGCCCTGGAACTGATCAAGCGCGCCATCTCCGGCGAGTTCGATTACAAGGCCAAGCGTCAGCCGAAGCTGGAAAAGCTCAAGCTGAACGCCATCGAGCAAATGATGGCTTTCGAAACCGCCAAAGGTTTTGTGGCCGGTCAGGCTGGCCCGAACTACCCGGCACCGGTTGAAGCGATCAAGACTATCCAGAAAGCCGCGAACTTCGGTCGCGACAAAGCTCTGGAAGTTGAAGCCGCCGGCTTCGTCAAACTGGCCAAGACCTCTGCGGCGCAGAGCTTGATCGGTCTGTTCCTGAACGATCAGGAGCTGAAGAAAAAAGCCAAGGCCTACGACGAAATCGCCAAAGACGTGAAACAGGCTGCCGTACTCGGCGCCGGTATCATGGGGGGCGGTATCGCTTATCAGTCGGCGTCCAAAGGCACGCCAATCCTGATGAAGGACATCAACGAGCACGGTATCGAGCAGGGTCTGGCCGAAGCCGCGAAACTGCTGGTTGGCCGCGTTGATAAAGGCCGCATGACCGCAGCCAAAATGGCCGAAGTGCTCAACGGCATTCGTCCGACCTTGTCCTACGGTGATTTCGGCCATGTCGACCTGGTGGTCGAAGCCGTTGTCGAGAACCCTAAGGTCAAGCAAGCGGTATTGGCTGAAGTCGAAGACCAGGTCAAAGAGGACACCATCCTCGCGTCGAACACCTCGACCATTTCCATCAGCCTGTTGGCCAAGGCCCTCAAGCGTCCGGAAAACTTCGTCGGCATGCACTTCTTCAACCCGGTGCACATGATGCCGCTGGTTGAAGTCATTCGTGGCGAGAAGTCCAGCGAGCTGGCCGTTGCCACCACCGTTGCCTACGCCAAGAAAATGGGCAAGAACCCGATCGTCGTCAACGACTGCCCGGGCTTCCTGGTCAACCGCGTTCTGTTCCCGTACTTCGGCGGTTTCGCCAAGTTGGTCAGCGCCGGTGTGGACTTCGTCCGTATCGACAAGATCATGGAAAAATTCGGCTGGCCAATGGGCCCGGCGTACCTGATGGACGTGGTCGGTATCGACACCGGTCACCACGGTCGCGACGTGATGGCTGAAGGCTTCCCGGATCGTATGAAAGACGACCGTCGTTCAGCGGTGGACGTGCTCTACGAAGCCAAGCGCCTGGGCCAGAAGAACGGCAAGGGCTTCTACGCCTACGAGACCGACAAGCGCGGCAAGCAGAAGAAAGTAGCTGATCCGTCGGTACTCGAAGTGCTCAAGCCAATCATCTTCGAACAGCGTGAAGTGACCGACGAAGACATCATCAACTGGATGATGATCCCGCTGTGCCTGGAAACCGTGCGTTGCCTGGAAGACGGCATCGTCGAAACCGCTGCCGAAGCCGACATGGGCCTGGTCTACGGTATTGGTTTCCCTCCATTCCGTGGCGGTGCACTGCGCTACATCGACGCAATCGGTGTTGCAGAGTTCGTTGCCCTGGCTGACCAGTACGCTGATTTGGGCGCGCTGTACCACCCGACCGCGAAGCTGCGCGAGATGGCCAAAAACGGCCAGAGCTTCTTCGGTTAAGCGCCCAAACGACTAGAGCGAGAATATTTATGAGCTTGAATCCAAGAGACGTCGTGATTGTCGACTTCGGTCGTACTCCGATGGGCCGCTCCAAGGGCGGCATGCACCGCAACACCCGCGCCGAAGACATGTCGGCGCACCTGATCAGCAAATTGCTGGAACGCAACGTCAAGGTCGACCCGAGCGAAGTCGAAGACGTGATCTGGGGCTGCGTGAACCAGACCCTGGAGCAGGGCTGGAACATCGCCCGCATGGCGTCCTTGATGACTCAGATCCCGCACACGGCTGCCGGCCAGACCGTCAGCCGCCTGTGTGGCTCGTCGATGAGTGCATTGCACACCGCAGCGCAAGCGATCATGACCGGTAATGGTGACGTGTTCGTGGTTGGCGGCGTCGAGCATATGGGGCACGTGAGCATGATGCACGGTGTCGATCCGAACCCGCACATGTCGCTGTACGCGGCGAAAGCCTCGGGCATGATGGGCCTGACCGCAGAAATGCTCGGCAAAATGCACGGCATTACCCGTGAGCAGCAGGATGCCTTCGGCGTGCGCTCCCACCAACTCGCCCATAAAGCGACGGTGGAAGGCAAGTTCAAAGACGAAATCATCCCGATGCAGGGTTACGACGAGAACGGTTTCCTGAAACTGTTCGACTACGACGAAACCATCCGTCCGGAAACTACCCTGGAAAGCCTGGCGGCGTTGAAGCCGGCATTCAATCCAAAGGGTGGCACCGTGACAGCCGGTACTTCGTCGCAGATCACCGATGGTGCTTCGTGCATGATCGTGATGTCGGCGCAGCGTGCACAGGACCTGGGCATCCAGCCGATGGCGGTGATCCGCTCGATGGCAGTGGCAGGTGTGGATCCGGCGATCATGGGTTATGGTCCAGTGCCGGCGACACAGAAAGCACTGAAGCGTGCAGGTCTGGGTATTGCCGATATCGACTTCTTCGAACTCAACGAAGCTTTCGCTGCACAGGCCCTGCCAGTGCTGAAAGATTTGAAAGTGCTCGACAAGATGAACGAGAAGGTTAACCTGCACGGCGGCGCGATCGCCCTGGGCCACCCGTTCGGTTGCTCCGGTGCACGTATCTCCGGCACGCTGCTCAATGTAATGAAGCAGAATGGCGGCACCTTCGGTGTATCGACCATGTGCATTGGCCTCGGCCAGGGCATTGCCACCGTTTTCGAACGCGTTTAAGCGATTCGTCGACGGAAGCCGGGGCCAAGTGCCCCGGTTTTTGTTTTTCTGAAGATTTTTTTTGTTTTTTATTTCAAGTGATTTGAGTGAGGGCCAGACCATGCCGATACAACCAGGGCTCTACCAGCATTACAAAGGTCCGCAGTACCGCGTATTCAGTGTTGCGCGGCATTCCGAGACCGAGGAAGAAGTGGTCTTCTACCAAGCCCTGTATGGCGATTACGGCTTTTGGGTGCGTCCCTTGAGCATGTTCCTGGAGTCGGTCGAAGTTGACGGCGAACAGGTCCCACGCTTTGCTTTGGTGCAGGCCGAACCAAGTCTTTTTTCAAGGCCATAAGCTGAGCGCGCGCAGAACCCTGCGCTTGACCTCACCTTGTAGCCACTATATATAGCGGTGCCGCGTCAGGCGCCAACCGCCTTTCACTTCTAGAATTCAGGAATTTTCTGATCCATGGGCAAATCGCTGGTCATTGTGGAATCCCCGGCTAAGGCCAAGACCATCAACAAGTATCTGGGTAACCAATACGTGGTGAAGTCGAGTATCGGCCATATCCGAGACCTGCCCACCAGCGGTTCGGCTAGCGCCAGCAAAGAGCCTGCTGCCAAGCGCGGCAAGGCTGCTGCTGGTGAAGCGCCGGCGCTGTCGCCTAAAGAAAAGGCGCGCAAGCAGCTGGTCTCGCGCATGGGTGTCGATCCCGATCATGGCTGGAAAGCCAAGTACGAGATCCTCCCTGGCAAGGAAAAGGTCATCGAAGAGCTGCGCCGGCTCGCCAAAGATGCTGACACCATCTATCTCGCAACCGACTTGGATCGCGAGGGGGAAGCCATTGCCTGGCACCTGCGCGAAGCCATCGGTGGTGATGACAGCCGCTACAAGCGCGTGGTGTTCAACGAAATCACCAAGAAGGCGATTCAGGAAGCCTTCTCCCAGCCGGGCGAGCTGGACATCGATCGGGTCAATGCTCAGCAGGCGCGTCGCTTCCTCGACCGCGTGGTGGGTTACATGGTTTCGCCGCTGCTGTGGGCCAAGATTGCTCGCGGTCTGTCTGCTGGTCGTGTGCAATCGGTAGCCGTGAAGCTGGTGGTGGAGCGTGAGCGCGAAATTCGTGCGTTCAACCCGGAAGAGTACTGGGAAGTTCACGCTGACCTCGGCACCGCCAAGGGCGCCAATGTGCGTTTTGAAGTGGCCCGTGAAAACGGCGAAGCCTTCAAGCCGCTCAACGAAGCCCAGGCCATGGCTGCGCTGGAGAAGCTCAAGGCTTCCAGCTACACCATCGCCAAGCGCGAAGACAAGCCGACCAGCAGCAAGCCGTCGGCACCGTTCATCACGTCCACCCTGCAACAGGCTGCCAGTAACCGCCTGGGCTTCGGCGTGAAGAAAACCATGATGATGGCCCAGCGTCTGTACGAAGCGGGCTACATCACTTACATGCGTACCGACTCGACCAACCTCTCGGCTGATGCCGTGGCGATGGCGCGTACTTATATTGAAGGTGAGTTCGGCAGCAAGTACCTGCCGGAAACACCGAACATCTACAGCAGCAAGGAAGGCGCGCAAGAGGCTCACGAAGCGATTCGTCCCTCTGACGTGAACACCGATCCTAGCAAGCTGTCGGGTATGGAGCGTGACGCTGAGCGTCTCTACGAGCTGATCTGGCGCCAATTCGTCGCGTGCCAGATGCTGCCGGCGAAATACCTGTCGACCACCGTCAGCGTCGCGGCTAGCGGCTTCGAGCTGCGCGCCAAGGGCCGCATCCTGAAGTTCGACGGTTACACCCGCGTCATGCCGCAAATGGCCAAGCCTGGTGACGACGATGTGTTGCCGGACATGGCGCAGGGTGATGTGCTGAAGCTGATCAAGCTTGATCCAAGCCAGCATTTCACCAAGCCGCCGGCGCGTTACTCGGAAGCAAGCCTGGTCAAGGAAATGGAAAAACGTGGTATCGGTCGTCCTTCGACCTATGCGGCGATCATTTCGACCATCCAGGACCGCGGTTACGTCGCGCTGCACAACCGTCGTTTCTACTCGGAAAAGATGGGCGACATCGTCACCGAGCGTCTGTCCGAAAGCTTCTCGAACCTGATGGACTACGGCTTCACCGCCGGCATGGAAGAGAACCTCGATGACGTCGCCCAGGGCGGGCGTGACTGGAAAAACGTGCTGGACGAGTTCTACGGCGACTTCAAGAAGAAACTCGAAGTAGCCGAGAGCGCGGAAAATGGCATGCGTGCCAACCAGCCGGTCATGACTGACATCCCGTGCCTCACCTGTGGTCGTCCGATGCAGATTCGTACCGCATCGACTGGTGTCTTCCTTGGTTGCTCGGGCTACAGCCTGCCACCAAAAGAGCGCTGCAAAGCCACTGTCAACCTGGTGCCGGGCGATGAAATCGCTGCGGACGATGAGGGTGAGTCGGAATCTTTGGTGCTGCGTGGCAAGCATCGCTGCCCGATCTGCAGCACCGCGATGGACGCTTACCTGCTGGATGAGAAGCGCAAGCTGCACATCTGCGGTAACAACCCGGATTGCGCAGGCTACGAGATCGAAGAAGGCAGCTATCGCATCAAGGGCTACGAAGGTCCGAGCCTGGAGTGCGATAAGTGCGGCAGCGAAATGCAGTTGAAGACTGGCCGTTTCGGCAAGTTCTTCGGTTGCACCAACGCGACCTGCAAGAACACCCGCAAACTGCTGAAGAGCGGTGATGCGGCGCCACCGAAGATGGATCCGGTGAAGATGCCCGAGCTCAAGTGCGAGAAGGTCAACGACACCTACATTTTGCGTGACGGTGCTTCCGGCCTGTTCCTGGCGGCGAGCCAGTTCCCGAAAAACCGCGAGACCCGTGCTCCGCTGGTGATCGAGATCGTGCCGCACAAGGATGAGATCGATCCGAAGTACCACTTCCTCTGCGAAGCGCCGAAGAAGGATCCGGATGGTCTCCCGGCGGTGATCCGTTACAGCCGCAAGACCAAGGAGCAATATGTTCAGACCGAAGTCGAGGGCAAGCCTACCGGTTGGAAGGCGTTCTACGACGGCGGTAAGTGGGTGGTTGAAGACAAGCGCGTAGCCAAGTAACCGGGCAATGTGATGCAAAAGGCCGCATGCGAACCCTCGGGTTTTCATGCGGCCTTTTGTTTTTTGCTTGCGGTCAGCTTGTCCGATCCATGACACTGTCAGACCTGCATCACGCGCCTTATTTCGTTGTGGAGACTGCCGTCATGGCCTTTGAGCTCTATACCCGTACCAATCAGAAAATTTACTTTGCCGGTCTGTCGCTTGAGGCGCTGGCCCGAGCGGAAGAGGGGCGGGCGATGAACTCCCTGGCGCTGATCCAGGCCGGGCGTGAGTCAGCGTTGTTTCATTTGTACGGCGCTCTGCTGGGCCTGTGTCATGAAATTGCCGGTTTCTACCGCTTGCCTCAGGCCAATGCGCCGCGAGCGGAATTGCTGCTGACTCGGGAAGTGCTCGAAAGCATCGCTATTCCGGAGATGGCGGAGATGGTCGAGTTGGCGAACAATCCTGAAACCTGGCTGGCGAAACTTCTGGCTGCCCATGCTGCACTGTTTCAGCCGCCACGCGTGCCACACAAGCCGAAGGGCGATGTGACCCAGCCGCTGATCATGGCGGTTAACCTCGATGAGGAAGAGACGCCTGAAGAGTTGAGTCGAGAAGAGTTGGAAAGCTGGCGCCAGAACCTCAAAGACCTGGCGATTCGGTTTCGCGAAGGGTTGAATGAGTGCTGAGTCTCTGTCCTGAATGCTGAGCGTTCAGGACAGGTCATGGATCAGGGATGATCTTCAGCATCGGTTTCGGTGATGTGCATCCGGTCAAGATCCCGAGCGAAGCTGCGCTGATGACTATATAATCCCCGCCTTTCGTGGAGAACAGACCTTTATGCCAACGTCCTTTCTAGAAATTGTCGAACTGCCAGACGGTCGTATTGAGCTGCGCAGAGCTGAGGACGAGGGTTCTCTGGTGACTTTGGACTTCTCTGAAGACGCCAAGGCGTTCCTGCAGGGCCAGCACGTTGAAGTCGCCAAGGCGATGTTGAGCGTGGGTGTGCAGATGGCTGGACGCTTGGTTGAAGGCGAATTCGACAAAGAAGAAGGGCCGCGGATTCTTCATTGATTCCGTTCGTCGGCTTTTCGTAGGGCATCATTTCATATCAAGGTTACAGATTGGCTTCTCTGTCCTGGAGAAGCCCTGCGCCTTCAGGTGCACAGTGCGTGTCACTTAGCCCAGCCGAATATTCAGACTTTGAGCATCCCCGGTACGGGCGGCGCAGATCAGCTGTTGGCGTGCGCTTGAGCTCAGCGGGTTCAGCCAGCTTACAACGGTGTGACTGCGGCCCAGGCGCAAGGCTTCGCAAGCCAGTTGCTGGGCGCTTTGTGTTCCCCGTGGTTGCAGCAACAGAATGCGTTCGCGGTTCAGGCCGGCATCTCGCAGCCAGGCTTGAGTCAGGCTGGCAGGCGGAGCGATCAGTGTCAGCCAGCGAGCGTCCTTGTCCTGGCTCAACTCTCTGAGGATGGGGGCCAGAAGGTTCAGGCAGCTCCCAGCCGCACCACGCAATGACAGCTCACTGAACACTTCGGGTTCCGCGCTCCAGGGCGTCTCGACCACGTCTTTGAGAATCGGCGCCAATGGCTGTGCCATGAACGCTTCGAACAGCGGAAGTTGTGTGTGCTGTGGTGTGTGAGGGAACTGCATAACGCCTCCTTTAGCGGCGAATGACGCCGACGCTCAAGCCTTCGATCACCAGGTCCTGATCTTTCAGGTTCACTTCAATCGGGGCAAACTCGGGGTTTTCGGCAATCAGCCAGACCTTGCTGCCGTCGCGCTTGAAGCGCTTGACGGTCACTTCATCGCCGATCCGCGCAACCACGATCTGGCCGTTACGGGCTTCGCGCGTGGTGTGCACGGCAAGCAGGTCGCCGTCGAAAATCCCCACATCCTTCATGCTCATGCCGTGAACGCGCAACAAATAGTCGGCGCGTGGATGGAAGAAGGAAGGGTTGATGTTGCAGGATTCTTCGATGTGCTGTTGAGCGAGAATCGGAGCGCCGGCAGCAACCCGGCCAATGATGGGCAGGGTGGACTCGTCGGCCTTGGCTTCGAAGCCCGGGATGCGAATGCCGCGTGAGGCGCCGGGCGTCATTTCGATTGCGCCCTTGCGCGCCAGTGCCTTGAGGTGTTCTTCAGCTGCATTGGGCGACTTGAAGCCAAGCTCCAGGGCGATTTCTGCGCGGGTCGGCGGATAACCGTTGTCTTCGAGGCAACGTTTGATAAAAGCCAGAATCTCAGCTTGGCGTGGCGTCAGTTTTAGCATGTCGATCGCTCTGTCTTTTTATACAGTGACTGGGATTATATACAGTGGAGTGGTCTTGGCAATCCTCCTTTTTTATCCGACCGCTGGACGGTCGGTTTACAGATCGTCAGCGTGCTGCTTGCAGGACTGGCTACAGCTTCTGACTTGTATGGTTAAATAGCTGACCGACCGTTCGCAAAACGAACAGGCAGGCTTGACAAGGCCCAGGCTGAAACGTATGTTTCAAACAAGTGTTTGTCAGGCGGAGTAGCCATGGCCCAGTCGGAAACCGTTGAACGCATTCTCGATGCTGCCGAGCAGTTGTTCGCGGAAAAAGGTTTTGCCGAAACTTCATTGCGGCTGATCACCAGCAAGGCTGGGGTCAATCTGGCGGCGGTGAATTATCATTTCGGCTCGAAGAAGGCCTTGATTCAAGCGGTCTTCTCGCGTTTTCTTGGGCCTTTCTGCATCAGCCTCGATCGTGAGCTGGAGCGCCGTCAGGCCAAGCCGGACAGCAAGCCGAGCCTTGAAGAGCTGCTGGAAATCCTCGTCGAACAAGCCCTCGTGGTGCAGCCACGCAGCGGCAATGACTTGTCTATCTTCATGCGCCTGTTGGGGCTGGCATTCAGCCAGAGCCAGGGGCACTTGCGGCGTTACCTGGAAGACATGTACGGCAAGGTATTCCGTCGTTACATGTTGCTGGTCAATGAAGCCGCGCCGCGTATTCCGCCTATCGAACTGTTCTGGCGCGTGCACTTCATGCTCGGCGCAGCGGCATTCAGCATGTCGGGGATCAAGGCCTTGCGCGCTATCGCCGAGACCGATTTCGGGGTGAACACCTCGATCGAGCAGGTGATGCGTCTGATGGTGCCATTCCTGGCCGCTGGCATGCGCGCAGAAACCGGCGTCACCGACGAGGCCATGGCCTCGGCCCAGTTGCGTCCTCGCAGCAAATCGGCACCCGTCGCCGCCAAGGTTTAACGGCTCACGGGTGGGCGCGGCAGCTTACATCCGCTAAGCTAGCCGCCCATGCCGACTCTCGTTTCAGACCCGCTCGATTTCTCTTTTACCGACCGCGTTCCGCCGGGCATCGCCCTTGGCGGCGAAGTCGTGTGTATGCATCGGGCTGGGCTCTTCAAAGATGCGCCGCGCGCGCTTTTCGTTATCAAGGAATTTCTATGACTGCTGGCCTGCAAGGCTCGTTGATGGTGGACGTCGCCGGTACCTGGCTGACGGCTGAAGATCGCCAACTGTTGCGTCAGCCCGAAGTGGGCGGCCTGATCATTTTTGCGCGCAATATCGAGCATCCGCGCCAGGTTCGCGAGTTGAGTGTGTCGATTCGCGCGGTGCGTCCCGACCTGCTGTTGGCGGTGGACCAGGAGGGCGGTCGGGTGCAGCGCCTGCGTCAGGGCTTTGTGCGTCTGCCAGCCATGCGGGCAATTGCCGACAATCCGAACGCCGAATACCTGGCCGAGCAGTGCGGCTGGATCATGGCGACCGAAGTGCTGGCTGTCGGCCTCGACTTGAGCTTCGCCCCGGTGCTGGACCTCGACTACCAGCGCAGTGCCGTGGTCGGCACCCGTTCGTTCGAAGGTGATCCGGAGCGTGCGGCCTTGCTGGCGGGGGCATTCATTCGCGGCATGAACAGCGCCGGCATGGCGGCGACCGGCAAGCACTTCCCTGGCCACGGCTGGGCGGAGGCCGATTCGCACGTCGCGATTCCGAATGACGAGCGCAGCCTTGAGGAAATCCGCGCCAAGGACCTCGTGCCGTTCGCACGCTTGTGTAAGCAGCTGGCGGCGGTGATGCCTGCTCACGTGATCTATCCGCAGGTCGACTCGCAGCCGGCCGGCTTTTCGCGCCGCTGGTTGCAGGACATCCTGCGCGGAGAATTGCAGTTTGACGGGGTGATCTTCAGCGACGATCTGTCGATGGCCGGTGCCCATGTGGTCGGCGACGCCGCCAGCCGGATCGAGGCGGCGCTGTCGGCCGGTTGCGACATGGGGCTGGTATGCAATGACCGTGCGGCCGCCGAGCTGGCCCTGAGCGCAGCTCAACGCCTGAAGGTCACGCCGTCTGCACGCATCGCACGGATGCGCAGCCAATCGTTCGCCAGCACTGATTATCGACAGGATCCGCGCTGGCTTACCGCTCTTGGCGCGCTCAAAGATGCCCAACTGATTGATTAAGGACTTTTTGCAATGACGGTTTACGCGATTATCGGTGGCACCGGCCTGACCCAGCTCGAAGGCTTGAACATTCGCCAGTCATTGGCTCTGGATACGCCGTACGGCGCGCCGTCGGCCGAGATCCAGGTCGGTGAATACGCCGGGCGTGAAGTGCTGTTTCTCGCCCGTCACGGCCATCCGCACCGTTTTCCGCCGCATCAGGTGAATTATCGGGCCAACCTGTGGGCATTGAAGCAGGCGGGCGCGCAGGCGATTCTGGCGGTCAATGCGGTCGGTGGGATTCATGCTGCCATGGGCACCGGACATTTCTGCGTGCCTCATCAATTGATCGATTACACCAGCGGTCGCCAGCACACCTATTTTGCCGATGACCTGGAGCAGGTCACCCACATCGATTTCAGCTATCCCTACAGCGAACCATTGCGCGAGCAGTTGACTGCAGCGTTGGCGGCTGAAGGCTGTGCCTACAGCAGTCACGGGGTGTATGCCTGCACTCAGGGCCCGCGGCTGGAAACCGTTGCCGAGATCGCCCGTCTGGAGCGTGATGGCTGCGATATCGTCGGCATGACCGGTATGCCGGAAGCGGCGTTGGCTCGCGAACTGGAGCTGGATTATGCGTGTCTGGCGCTGGTGGTGAACCCGGCGGCGGGCAAGTCGACGGCAGTGATTACCATGGCTGAAATCGAGCAGGCGCTGCATGACGGGATGGGCAAGGTGAAGTCGACATTGGCGCGGGTGTTGAAGGGCTGAGTATCCGTTACACCGAGTCGACCCCATCGCGAGCAGGCTCGCTCCCACATTAGATCAATGTGTGCCGAGAATTTTATGTCAGAGCTTGGTCCAGTGTGGGAGCGAGCCTGCTCGCGATGGCGATTTCGCAGTCGCCGCTAAATCTTCGATTTGTCCGGCAGCGGCGCAAACAGCGCCTCAATATCGTCGCTCTGCAGCTTCCAGTCCCCGGTCGAGCGCCCATCCAGTACGCCGGCCGCGAGGTCGGATTTTTCCTTTTGCAGGTGCTGGATTTTCTCTTCGACGGTACCGCGAGCAATCATCTTGTAGACGAACACCGGCTTCTCCTGGCCGATCCGGTAAGCGCGGTCGGTGGCCTGGTTTTCCGTCGCCGGGTTCCACCACGGATCATAGTGAATCACTGTGTCGGCTTCCGTCAGGTTCAGACCAACACCGCCTGCCTTCAGGCTGATCAGGAAAATCTGACGCTTGCCGCTCTGGAAATCTTTCACCGGCGTGCGTCGATCGCGGGTTTGCCCGGTCAGCAGTGCGTAAGCGATGCCGCGTTTATTCAGCTCGTCTTCGATCAGCGACAGCATCGAGGTGAACTGTGAAAACAGCAGGATCTTGCGGCCTTCTTCGAACAGTTCCTCAAGCATCTCCATCAGGCTGTCGAGCTTGCCCGAGGTGCTGCCGCGCGTGGGCAGGGCGGCCTCATTGACCAGCCGCAGGTCGCAGCACACCTGCCGTAGCTTGAGCAGCGCTTCAAGAATGATGATCTGACTGCGCGCCACGCCTTTGCGGGTGATCTCGTCGCGGACTTTCTTGTCCATGGCCAGGCGCATGGTTTCGTAAACGTCGCGCTGCGCCTCGTTGAGCTCGACCCAATGGACGATCTCGGTTTTTGGTGGCAGTTCGGTGGCGACCTGTTCCTTGGTTCGACGCAGCAGGAACGGTTTGATCCGGCCGTTCAGGTGTTGCAGTCGTACGTCGCTGGCACGCTTTTCGATCGGTACGCGGTAATCGCGATTGAAGCTCTTCATGTCGCCGAGCCAGCCGGGCAGCAGGAAGTGAAACAGCGACCACAGCTCGCCCAGGTGATTTTCCAGCGGCGTGCCGCTCAGGCACAGACGCTGGCGGGCTTTGAGCTCCCGCGCCGCATGAGCGGCCTTGCTGTTGGGGTTCTTGATGTATTGCGCTTCGTCGAGCACCAGCACGTGTAATGGCTGCGCTGCCAGACGTTCGACATCCTTGGGCAGCAGCGCGTACGTGGTGAGGATCAGGTCGTATTCGGCCAAATGCTCGAAGTGTTTTTTACGTCCGGTGCCATACAGCGCCAGCACGTTGAGTTGCGGAGCAAAGTGCGCCGCTTCGTCGAGCCAGTTGGGAATCAGGCTGGTGGGCATTACCACCATGCACGGCCGGTCCAGGCGGCCGGCGTTTTTCTCGGTCAGCACATGCGCCAGGGTCTGTAGGGTTTTGCCCAGGCCCATGTCGTCCGCAAGGATGCCGCCGACTTCCAGTTGCCGCAGCGACTGCATCCAGCTCAAGCCTTCAAGCTGATAAGGCCGTAATGTGGCGTTCAGCCCTTCGGGTGCCTCGGTCGTGTAGTCCTTGATGTCACGCAGGCGCTGGGCGAAGGTGCGGATATGCTCGCCACCTTCCCAAAGCAGGGGCATGTCTTCCAGCGGATTCAGGCGGGTGGCATCGGCGCTGCTCAGTCGCAACCGGGTTTCGCCGGGCTCTTGCAGGTAAAACTCGCCGAGAGTCGCCAGTACCGGCTTCAAGCGGCCGAGCGGTAGTGCGACTTGTAACGGGCCGGATTCGGAGTTCGGGCGGTGCGGGATGTTCACCAGGATCAACTCATCGTCGCGGCGTCGGGCCAGGCGTTCCGGGTTGAGAATCTCGGTGTGCGAGCGCATCAGGTTCAGCAGGATCGGCAGCAGGCTCAGGCGCTCGCCATTGACGATAATCCCCAGCTCCAGATCAAACCAGTCACGCTCCGGTGCCTCTTCGACCGTGGCGTACCAGTCATCGACCGCTGTCAGGTCAAAGCCGAAATCTTCGTCAATCTGCAGCTCCCAGCCTTGGGTGCGCAACTTGGGTAGCTCATTGAGGGTGAACGTCAGCCAGGCGCTGTCGTTGACCATCTCATACAGTTCGCCGGCGCTTTCCGGCAAGGCTTTGCTTTGGCGGGTCGCCACTCTGAATCCGAGGATTCGCAGCTGTTCCCGGTAGGCTTTTTCGACGTCTGGCTGGCGTTTGATTCGTAGCGTTTGCTGTTCCTGCCGGATCAGGATGTCGGCATTTTTCTGTCCGCTGACGTATTCATCCAGATAGTTGAACGACAGCGCGGCACGGTGCTGGATGTAGCGCTGCATCTTGCCGTTGCGCGGTTCGAAGGCGCTGAACTCGACACTCGCCAGCCACAGGCGCGGCACCGGTTGCACGTTGTCCACCAGCAGTTGTGGCAACGGTGCGGGCGTGCGGTTTTCAAGCACCGCCTGAAGTTTCTCCAGCAGCTCGGCGTCTTTGGTGGCGGCCGGGTACTCAAGGGTTTCCTGGACTTTGAGCAGCACTGCAGCGCAATGCTTGCAGTTGACGCGCACCGGGCAACTGCACGCGGCATCGACCAGTAACAGAGTGCCTTTGGTGGATTCGCGCAGGGTAATAGTCTGGCGGTAAACATTGCCGCCAGAGCCTTCGCAACTGGCGGTGATGGTGCTGTCGCCGGCCTCGACGATCCTGACACGATTTTCCAGTGCGTAGCGGCGGCCACGCTCCAGACTTTGTTCCTTGAATCGGCTGACCCATGAGGGGGCCAGGGGTTTGCTCAGGTTCGCGGGCATGGGGACTTCAATCAGTCCGGGAGAACGTCAGGGACTGGCGAACGCGCAGGTGCGGTCAGCGAAGTGATTTTGATCAGCAGCGCCAGGTGGCCGTTGTCGAGGTAGTTGAGCTGACCGTTTTTGGTGTGGCTTTGCTGCTTCAGGCGTTCGCTGGCGGTAACCCGGCCATAGCCATCGAACTGGTTGACCCAGAAGTTCGCGTCGACGTCGGTGAAGCGCCCGAGCTTCAGGTTCAGCGTGCCTTCGATCGGGAACTGGCCGAATTGCGCCTTGCCGTCGCTGATCGAGATTTTATTCGCGTCCTCGCCAAGACTCTGTTGCCAGGCCTTGTGCAGCAGCACCGTGTAATCGCCGCTGGCGCGCAGCTTTTCAGCCTCGGCATTGAGGCTCGGGGTGCGCAGGCTGTCGGCACTGATCGGCCGTGCACCGGCAGCCCAGTCTTCCGGCGCGACGCGGCTGACAATGGCCGGCACGGCGTTCTGGCGGAACAGGATCATTTCAACCTGATACAAGCTGTCGGCAAACGCCGTTGGGGCAACGAGGGTCAACAACAGGGTCAATGAGCGAAACAGGCGCATGCGGCGTCCTTCAAGCAGATTTTGGAGTGAGGTGCTCAAACAGCGCCTCTACTGTATTAAAGCGCTCTTCCGGGCGCTCCATCGGTACCATGAATTTGAACATCGTGGCGCCTTCGAATTTGTAGCGTTTGGGTTGGCCCTGGATCAGTTTGATCAGCACCAGCGGATCGACCGGCGTTTGTGCGCCGAACTCGATACGACCGCCTTGCGGGCCGCCGTCGACTTTCTTGATCCCCAGTTGCTCGGCCTGCAGTTTCAGCAAGGTCATGCGCACCAGGTTCTTGGTCGGTTCCGGCAGCAGGCCGAAGCGGTCGATCATCTCCACTTGCAGGTCTTTGAGACCCTCCTCGTCGGTCGCCGAAGCAATGCGTTTGTAGAGGATCAGTCGTGCGTGGACGTCCGGCAGGTAGTCTTCCGGGATCAGCGCCGGCAAGCGCAGGTTGATTTCCGGGCCACCACCCAGCGGTTGATCGAGGTTTGGCTGCTCGCCCTTGCGGATGGATTTCACCGCGCGCTCGAGCATTTCCATGTACAGGGTGAAACCGACCGCCTGGATCTGCCCGCTCTGACCGTCGCCCAGCAGTTCGCCGGCGCCACGGATTTCCAGGTCGTTGGTGGCCAGCACAAAGCCTGCGCCGAGGTCCTGGGTGTTGGCGATCGCTTCCAGGCGTTTTTCCGCATCTGGCGTGATCTGTTGGCGCGGCGGTGTCAGCAGGTAGGCGTAAGCCTGGTGGTGACTGCGACCGACGCGGCCACGCAATTGGTGCAACTGCGCCAGGCCGAACTTGTCGGCACGCTCGATGATGATGGTGTTGGCGCTCGGCACGTCGATGCCGGTCTCGATGATGGTCGAGGCGATCAGCACGTTGAAGCGCTTGTGGTAGAAGTCGCTCATCACCTGTTCGAGTTCGCGCTCGCGCATCTGCCCGTGGCCGATACCGATCCGTGCTTCCGGCACCAGCTCCGCGAGGTCGGCGGCACATTTCTCGATGGTTTTCACATCGTTGTGCAGGTAGTAGACCTGGCCGCCACGCAGCAACTCACGGAGCAGGGCCTCTTTGACCGTGCTCTTGTTCTGTTCCATGACGAACGTGCGTACCGACAAACGTCGCGCTGGCGGCGTAGCGATGATCGACAGATCGCGCATGCCCGACACCGCCATGTTCAGCGTGCGCGGAATCGGTGTAGCGGTCAGGGTCAGGATGTCGACTTCACTGCGCAGGGCCTTGAGCTGTTCCTTCTGGCGAACACCAAAGCGGTGTTCTTCGTCGATGATCACCAGCCCGAGGTTTTTGATCTTCACGTCGTCTTGCAGCAGCTTGTGCGTGCCGATGACGATGTCGATCTTGCCCTCGGCGAGGTCGGCAACGGCGGCATTCACTTCCTTGGTCGACTTGAAGCGGCTCATCACTTCCACGGTCACTGGCCAGTCGGCGAAGCGGTCGCGGAAGCTGTTGTAGTGCTGCTGGGCGAGCAGGGTGGTCGGCACCAGAATCGCGACCTGACGGCCGCCGTGCACGGCAATGAAGGCCGCGCGCATCGCCACTTCGGTCTTGCCGAAACCGACGTCGCCGCAGACCAGCCGGTCCATCGGTTTCGGCGCGAGCATGTCTTCGCGCACTGCGTCGATGGTGGTTTGCTGGTCGGGGGTTTCTTCGAACGGGAAGCCGGCGCTGAAGGTCGCGTAATCGGCTTTCGGATCAGCGAAGGCATAACCTTCACGGGCGGCGCGACGAGCATAGATGTCGAGCAGTTCGGCGGCGACGTCACGCACCTGTTCGGCGGCTTTGCGTTTGGCTTTCTGCCAGGTTTCGGAGCCGAGGCGGTGCAGCGGCGCCAGTGCATCGTCGCTGCCGGTATAGCGGGCGATCAAATGCAGGTTGGCCACCGGCACGTAAAGCTTGGCGCCCTCGGCGTATTCGAGGGTCAGGAACTCGGCGGCCTGGTTTTCGATTTCCAGGGTCGCGAGGCCCAGGTAACGGCCAACGCCATGATCGATATGCACCACCGGTGCGCCTTCACGCAGCTCGGTGAGGTTTTTGATCACGGCATCGTTATTGGCGTCGGCGCGTTTCTCGCGGCGACGGCGCTGCATCACTCGCTGACCGAACAACGGGCTTTCGGCAATCAGTGCCAGGGCCGGATCGTCCAGCACCAGGCCTTCGTCCAGCGGTGCGATGGTGATCGCCAGGCGTTCTTTGCTGGCGACGAAATCCGGCCAGCTGTCGACGGTTTTCGGTCGCAGCTTCAGGCGTTCCAGCAGTTCCAGCAGCACTTCGCGGCGACCGGCCGACTCGGCGGTAAACAGCACGCGACCGGAAAACCCATCAAGGAAATTCGACAGTGCTTCCAGCGGCTGGTTGGCCTTGGCTTCGATGGCCAGGTTCGGCAACGGTGTAGCGGGGAAGCGCTCGCGGCCGACACCGGTTTCGATGTCTTGCTGGCTGGCAACTACCCGTGGCCAGTTCTTGAGGCGTGCGAAGCAGTCTTCCACCGGCAGGAACAGCTCGGCCGGCGGCAACAATGGCCGGGATGGATCGACACGGCGCTCTTCGTAGCGGTTGCGCACATCGTTCCAGAAGTTCTCCGCCGCCTGTTCGATGCCCGGCAGGGAGAACACCTGGGTGTCTTGCGGCAGGTAGTCGAACAGCGTCGAGGTTTCGTCGAAGAACAGCGGCAGGTAGTACTCGATACCGGCCGGTGTAATCCCGCTGCTCAGGTCCTGGAAGATCGGGCAGCGCCGGAAGTCGACATCGAAGCGCTCACGGAAGCGTGCCTTGAAACGGGTCACGGCTTCTTTTTGCAGCGGGAATTCTTTGGCGGGCAGCAGCCGGACCGATTCGACCTTGTCGATGGAGCGCTGGTTTTCCGGGTCGAAGGTCCGCAGGGTCTCGATTTCGTCATCGAACAGGTCGATGCGGTAGGGCAGTTTGCTGCCCATCGGGAACAGGTCGATCAGCGCGCCGCGTACCGCGAATTCGCCGTGCTCATAAACTGTATCGACGCAGCGGTAACCGCTGGCCTCCAGTCGCGTGCGCATTTGCTCGACGTCGAGCTTCTGGCCGATGTCCAGCACCAGGCTGCTGCCGAGCAGGAACTTGGTGGGGGCCAGGCGATGTAGGGCGGTGGTGATCGGCACTACCAAAACGCCATGGCTCAACTCGGGCAGGCGATACAGGCTGGAGATGCGCTGGGATATAATGTCCTGGTGCGGCGAGAACAGGTCGTAAGGCAGGGTTTCCCAGTCCGGGAAATGCAACACCGGCAAATCGGGGGCGAAGAAACTCAGCTCCTGTTCCAGCCGTTCGGCACTTTGGCTGTCGGCGGTCAGTAGCAGGGTAAAGCGCTTGGCAGCGCTGGCAGCCTCGGCAATGGCCAGGCTCAGGGCGGCACCGGGCAGGTTGCCCCAGTGCTGTTTACCTGCCGCGGCAGGGAGAAGCGGTAGACGCAGGACGGGCACGGAAGGTTGAGCTCCAGCGTTGCGACAAAGTCGGTAATTGTAGCGGGCGAAGGTGCCGGCTGTCAGTTGCAGACTACCGTCGACGAAAGGAAAAGCATGTTGCGATAGGCGTGCATTGCTCCGCAGACGACTCGGCGGCATAATGTAGCCCCTTTTTTCAGCCCCTACATGTGGAAGGTTCCCGTGACTCAGAAGCCCGACCAGTGTCTTGGTGAATGGATCGACCGTGAAGCACTCGCAGAAGCGATGATTCCGCTTATCGGTCAGCTTTACCGCAATAACAACGTGGTGAGCTCGATCTATGGCCGCAGCCTGATCAACCAGTCTGTCATCGCGATTCTCAAAGCTCACCGCTTTGCTCGCCATCGTCAGTCCGATGACGCCGAACTGTCCGTTCACGAAACATTCCCGCTGCTCAAAGCAATGAGCGAGCTCAAGCTCGGCGCCGCTTCGGTAGACCTGGGCAAGTTGGCGGTCAAGTTCAAGGCCGAAGGCAAGGGCCGTACTGCCGAGCAGTTCGTCCGTGAAGAACTGGCCGACGTTGTAGGCCAGCAGAACGCTTCCGCACGCAAAGGCACCGACGTTGTACTGTACGGCTTCGGTCGTATCGGCCGTCTGCTGGCGCGCATCCTGATTGAAAAAACCGGCGGTGGCGACGGCCTGCGTCTGCGCGCCATCGTTGTGCGCAAAGGCGCTGAAAACGACCTGATCAAACGCGCCAGCCTGCTGCGTCGCGATTCGGTTCATGGTCCGTTCAACGGCACTATCACCGTCGACGAAGCCAACAACACCATCACCGCCAACGGCAACCTGATCCAGGTTATCTACGCGAAGAACCCGACTGAAGTGGACTACACCCAGTACGGCATCAAAGACGCTCTGCTGGTGGACAACACCGGTGTATGGCGTGACGCCGAGGGCCTGGGCCAGCATCTGGCCTGCCCGGGTATCGACCGCGTTGTTCTGACCGCGCCTGGCAAAGGCAAGCTGAAGAACATCGTTCACGGCATCAACCACGGTGAAATCACCGCTGACGACAAAATCGTTTCCGCCGCCTCCTGCACCACCAACGCCATCGTGCCGGTGCTCAAGGCTGTGAACAACAAGTTCGGCATCATCAACGGTCACGTTGAAACGGTTCACTCGTACACCAACGACCAGAACCTGATCGACAACTTCCACAAAGGCGATCGCCGTGGTCGTAGCGCCGCGCTGAACATGGTAATCACCGAGACCGGTGCTGCTACCGCTGCTGCCAAGGCCCTGCCTGAGCTGGCCGGCAAGCTGACCGGTAACGCGATCCGTGTTCCAACGCCGAACGTGTCGATGGCAATCCTCAACCTGAACCTTGAGAAAGCCGCCACCCGTGAAGAGATGAACGAGTACCTGCGCTACATGGCGCTGCACTCCGATCTGCATAAGCAAATCGACTTCGTCAACTCGCAGGAAGTGGTTTCCACCGACTTCGTTGGCTCGCGCCACGCAGGCGTAGTGGACGCTGAAGCAACCATCAGCCAAGACAACCGCGTTGTTCTGTACGTTTGGTACGACAACGAATTCGGTTACAGCTGCCAGGTGGTTCGCGTGATGGAAGACATGGCCGGTGTAAACCCGCCAGCATTCCCGCGCTAAGCCTTAGCCGCACCTGAAAACGCCCCGACTTGTCGGGGCGTTTTTGTTTGTGCGGTTTGTCTGGCGCGGCCTGCGGAGTTGGCGAAATATCCTGTGATACATCGCTTCTGGAGCCTTTGTATCAAGATGATAGGTTTGTCCGCGAATAAACAGACTTGAGGATGATTTGAATGCGCTTTATCGCAAAGCCTTGCGCAGCATCGCTATTGCTGGCGGCCACCGTCTCTTTCGGCAGCCTCGCCATGGCGAATGCCCAGCGCTCGGATATCGACAGCGTCGTGCAAGATACCGCCCAGGCGGTCATGCAGCAGTACAACATTCCCGGCCTGGCCATTGCGGTGACCGCGAATGGCAAGCAGCGGTTCTACAACTTCGGCGTGGCCTCAAAGGAAACGCAGCAAAAGGTCACGAGCGACACACTGTTTGAAATCGGCTCGATCAGTAAAACCTTCACGGCCACCCTGGCGACCTACGCCGAGGTCAACGGTCAGCTTTCACTCACTGACCACCCCGGCAAGTACCTGCCCGAACTCGCGGGAAGCCCGTTCGATAAAGCGACGCTGATCAACCTGGCGACCCATACCGCAGGCGGCTTCCCCCTGCAGGTGCCTGATCAGGTACAGAACAACCAACAGCTGATGGACTACTTCAAGACGTGGCAGCCGACGTATGCGCCGGGCGCTCAAAGAACCTATGCCAACCCCAGCATCGGGGCGCTGGGCATGATTACGGCGATCAGCATGAAGATGCCGTTCGCGGTGGCGCTGGAACAGCGACTCTTCCCGGCACTCGGAATGCCCAACAGCTTCATCAACATCCCGGCGAGCAAGCTGTCGCTCTATGCTCAGGGCTACAACAAGCAGGATGTCCCGGTCCGGTTGAATCCAGGTGTGCTGGGTGACGAGGCCTACTCGGTAAAAACCAGCTCCACGGACCTGATTCGCTTTGTCGAGGCCAATCTGGGTGTTGCGAAGGTCGAAGCAAAACTCGGTCGCGCACTGATGGAGACGCACAAGGGCTATTTCCAGCTAGGTCCGATGACTCAAGACCTGATCTGGGAGCAGTACGATTACCCGGTGCAACTGAGTGCGCTGGTTGAAGGCAATGCCGACAAGATGATTTACGACAGTCATGTCGTCACGGCATTGAATCCGCCACTGGCACCACAGGAGGCGGTCTGGGTGAACAAGACGGGGGCGACCGGCGGGTTCTCTGCCTATGTGGCCTTCGTCCCCGAGAAGAAGCTTGGCATTGTGGTGCTGGCCAACAAGAGTTACCCCAACGAGCCCCGGGTGCGCCTGGCGCATCGGATCCTGAGTGAACTGGATTAATCTTCGCTGACGGAGGATTGAGTGGCGGCCGATGTGAACTCTCCAGCGTTGCCGCGCTACGCCCTGGCTGCACATGAAAACGCCCCGACGTGTCGGGGCGTTTTCATGTGCAGCGGTTCATTATAAGGAGCCATTAGACATCATCTATTAAATTGGAGGTGTTCATGCGTCATTCGCTATGTCCGGTCAGTGCGTTGTAGTTATATCGTTTTATTCTTGATATGTGCCAGATCAGAACACTGTAAATCTCGACAGGTTATCGCTGTAAAAATTCAATAATAAAAAAATTCTCAAATAAAATAAGCAGTTGCAATGGGGATGTGTTGTTACTTGCTTTATGTGGATCCAATACATGGTGCGTTCAATAATTGACGCCATTTTATTGGATGGCTCGCTGCTTGACAGCGATCGGTGCTGAAATTAGTGTCTCCCCCTGGTTGCTCCGGCACCGGCCGGGGTTGGGTGACAGCAAATTGCCTGTATTGTCGGGCAAGTACTCACGGTAATTTCACAACTTTGGCATAACTTTGGCAGTGCTATTTTAAAGATACTGGCGTTTTAATGATGCGTCATGATGGCAACTAATACTCCAAAAAGACAGGGAACTTATTCCTGCTCGCATCACACTGAATCTAAATAAACCGTGCGGGCTTTGTTGCTGTCCGGGGAATTGATGATCCGCTTTCGTTGATCCTGCTTAATGTGTTTTGCGGTTACGTTCTAATCGGGCATGACGGCTGCGCAGTGCTGACATATAGCCGTGTATTCATGGCTTATTGGGAGAATTAAACATGGCAGAAGAACGCTCAAGGTTTTTTTCATGGTCCCTGTTGCCGCGTCTGGTGGGCTTGGGTGTCCTGGTATTTATCATCTGGCTGTTGCTCTCGACGTTGCTGATGCCGCTGCTGTCGACATCGGCGACACGGGCAATTTTGAATGCACCGGTCATTCTGCTGACGACACCCATCGAGGGGGTGGTGAATTCGCTTGAGGTCAAACCCGGCTCGACCTTTACCCAGGGCCAGAAGATTGCGGTGGTCGAAAACCCGCGGGCTAACCAGGAGACGTTGTTGACCCTGCAAACCCGGCGTTTGACCCTGGAGCAGGAACTATCATCATCGGCCAGCCAGGCCGAGCACGACCAGCAGTATTACGACGAGTTGGAGAAAACCAGCCAGCGCTATCAATCGGCGTTTCATACTCGTCAGCTCTATGCACAACGTGCGCTGAAGGCCGAGAGCACTGCCGCCAGCGCCCGCTTGACGGACGCACAGGAAACCCTCGATCGCAACCTCGAGTTGTTCACTCAAGGGGCGGTCAGTGGCGCGGTCGTCGCCGCCTCGAAAGCCAAGTTGGCCTCGTTGGAGGGGGCGGCAGAGTCCGTCCGTTCACAGCTGAGAATCAATGACGGTGATGTCAATGCCGCCAATAAGCAGGTCTACCTTGACCCTGATCAGTTGCGCATGTTCGACCTCAGCGCGCAGATGACCACCCTGAAACTGAGCCTGGAAAATCAGGCCCGCAACCGCGAGACCTATCAACGCGAACTCGACAATCTCAACCACCTGATCGAAACCGAACAGAACCGGGTCAAGTTGACGGCTGGCTATGAGGTCACGGCGTATTCGTCGGGTACGGTTCAAGAGTTGTTGGCGCCTCAAGGGACAGTGGTACAAGCCGGGTCGACTTTGCTGCGCGCAACCGACTGCAAAGAAAGCTATGTCGTCGCGGTGTTTCCGGAACGCGTGGCCAGCAAGATTGATCACGACAGTGTCCTGACGGTAAGAATCCATGGCCTGGACGAACCGCTCAAGGCCAATGTCGTGCAGTTGTTATCCAGCACTAAGGATATTCGCCCTAACAGCTACAGCGTTCCTTTCCCGTTTGCCGAGCAGAACTCGGTGTACGTCGTCGGTACTTTTGCCGCTGACCTCACCGATAGCCAGCGCGCCATGACCTGCAATCCCGGGCTGTGGGCCAGCGCCGAGGTGTCTCACTGATGAGTCCGCGCAACGTTGTGCAATGGCCGTGGCTGCCGGGCCTGATCGGGGTGATGCTGATGACCGGCGGGGGATCTGCGCTGGCGGCGCAAGCCAGGCCGCAACTGGCGTCGATGACCTGTGCAGCGCTGGATCACGCGGTGCAATCGCAAGCGGCGGGGCCGGTGTTGCTGGCCAGTTATCCGCCGCTGGACGGTCAGCCGGCGCCAATCCAGGCGTTGCGCGGGGTTGCGTTCACCTACGACAACGCCTTGGCCAGCATCGCCTTGTTTGCCTGCGGTAAAGCCGAGTCGGCGCGACGGATTGCCGATGCGCTGGCCTTCGCCACGACCCACGACCCGGAATATCAGGATGGACGCTTGCGCAACGCCTACGCGGCAGGCCCGGTGGGTTCGTCGTCGATGCGCCTGCCGGGTTATTGGAGCGTAGAGCGCAATGCCTGGAATCAGGACGCCTATCAGGTCAGCAGTGCCACCGGCAATCAGGCCTGGGCCGCGTTGGCGTTGTTGGAGGCGTTGCGCCAGAGCGGTGATTCCTCCTACCTGGAGGCTGCTCGCAGGGTGTTGCAGTGGTCCGGGAAAAACACGTATGACGGACAGGCTCCCGCGGGTTTCAGCGGCGGTTACTACGGGTATTTCCCCAAGCAGATCCAGCAGACCTGGAAGTCCACCGAACACAATGTCGACCTGGCGGCAGCCTGGTCGGCACTCAACACGGCTGCGCCCGACTCGGGCTCGGCGCACCAGGCGCAGATTGCCCGGCAATTCGTGTCGAGTCAGTGGGACGCCGGGGAAGGGCGCTTTCTGATCGGCACCGGGAAGGATGGTCGAACCTCGGATCGCCAGCGTTCGGGACTGGATGCACAGATCTGGCCCTTGATCGCCTTGAGTAATCCTCCTGCGGACTGGCGGCGTGTCTTCACGTTTATCGATCAGGCGCACCGCTCGGGTGCCGGGTATGGCTTCAACCGCGACCCGGACGGTTTATGGACCGAAGGCACCGCGCAAACCGCCGCCGTGGCGAGCTTGAGCGGTATGAAGGAAAAGGCGCAGCCGTTGTGGAATGTGTTGCTGGCCCAACAGGCCGGCAATGGCTGGCTGTTTGCAACACCCGCCCCGCGTATCAGTACCGGGTTGGCGATCGGCCCGGACTCAACAACCAACGACTTTTTCTATTACCACCTGCCTCACTTGGGCGCTACAGCATGGGCCGCGATCGCTGCCACCGGCATCAACCCCTTTACCGGTTTTCAAGAGGCTGACTGACATGCAGGCACTGGACACGCTGCAACTTGTGCAAATCAATTTCTGGACCGTGGTCGCGGTGATTCTGTTCACCTGCCTGACGCGCCGTGATCAATGGGCGGCGCGCGCCGCTTTCGGAGCCATGACCGCGCTGTTGTTGATCAATTACGTGGCCTGGCGGATTCGCGACACCTTGCCCGATGGACACGCAGGATTTGCCTCGGTCTGGGCTTACGCGTTCCTGTTTTTCGAAATGTTGGCGATCGGCTACACGCTGTTTTCGATCATCGTCCTGCTCTGTCGCTCGGATCACCACGCCAGTGCCGATGCCGGGGAGCAACGTTTGCGTGCCCAGGGCCACTCGGTGCCGGCGGTGGATGTGTTCATCGCCACCTACAACGAAGGCCTCGAGATCCTGGAAAAAACCATCATCGCCGCCCAGGCGATCGACTACCCCAACGTGACCATCTGGGTGCTCGACGATACCCGCCGCGACTGGTTGCGCGACTATTGCGCCGAGGTCGGTGTGCAATACGCCCGACGTCCCGACAATTCCCACGCCAAGGCCGGTAACCTGAACAACGGCCTGCGTCTGTCGGCGGCCAGCAGCAATGCGCCGTACATACTGGTGCTCGACGCCGACTTCGCCCCGCAGCAGCCGATCCTTATGCGCACCCTGGGATTGTTCGACGACCCCAAGGTCGGCCTGGTGCAAACGCCGCAGTTCTACTACAACCCCGATCCGATTCAGCACAACCTCGGTTCATCCAACTGCTGGGTCGACGAGCAGCGAGTGTTCTTCGACGTCTACCAGCCGGCCAAGGATGGTTGGGATACCGCGTTTTGCGTGGGCACTTCGTTTGTCGTGCGGCGTGATCTGATTACTGAAATGGGTGGCTTTCCGACGGGTTCGGTCTGCGAAGACATCTACACCAGCTGCCGTCTGCAGCAAAAAGGCTACGTCACCCGCTGGTTGAATGAGCGACTGTCGATCGGTTTGTCCGCCGAGGGGTTGACCGAGTACATCAATCAGCGTGGACGCTGGTGCCTGGGGACAATCCAGGTCGCGCTGCTCAAAGAGGGCCCCTTGCGCGGTCGTGGCTACTCACTCAATGAACGGCTGCACTTCGTGCATGGCTTGATGCACTGGTTCTCCAAGCCATTCATCCTGATGATGCTGGTGTCGCCGGTGTTGTATTGGTATTTCGGTATTGCCGGGTTCTACGCCCATCCGGCGGATTTCATGGCCTTCGGCATGCCGGCGTTGATTGCATTCTGGGGCTACGGGACGTGGGTCACTGACCGGCGTACCTTGCCGATTTTTACCGAGGTCACCCAAATCGTCGCCTCACTGGCGGTGACGGCGACGATCCTCAGCGCCATGGTCCGGCCGTTCGGCCGACCCTTCAAGGTCACGGCAAAGGGCCTGGATCGTTCACGCACAACGGTCCACTGGAAGTTGTTCGGGTTCTTTTTTGCGCTGACACTGTTCTCGCAAATAGGCGCTTACATCACCATCAGCAACGCGGCTGCGTTCGACGGCAATATGCTGTTCAACCTGTTCTGGACGGTGGTCGCGCTGATCTACAACCTGGCCACCCTGGTGGCGTGTGTTGACCGGCCACGCTTGCACGGCGAAGAGCGCTTTCCTTTCGATAAACCCAGTGGGTTGCGCTTCGCCGGCAAAACCCTGGCGGGCCAACTGGTGGATATATCGCTGAGTGGCGCCTCCATTTCCTGTTCCGTTGCGTCATTGATCAAGCCCGGGCTACGGGGGCAGGTGTGGGTCAATAAACTCGGCTGGCTGGATATCGAGGTCATGCGTCATCACGGCGAGGACCGCTTGGGCTTGAAGTTCATCGACCTTGACGAAGCGCTTCGACGCCGGCTGATCGCGCGGCTGTTCAGTGAGGCGCCGATCAACGTGGTCGGCAAGGCTGAGCCAGGCCTGGCTTTCGGCACCTTGTTGCGGCGTTCGTTGCTCGGCGAAAAGCGCACGGCACCGCGTTCGCGGCGGCCGGTCAAGGCGCCGTCCTATAGCTCACTGCCTGGTTTACGCCCGATCAGCTTCCGTTCGCGTCAGCAACCACTGCCGCAAATCAGCACCACCCGCTCAGGTCTTTGGGCTTTCCTTCTCACTCCGTTACGAGCCTTGCTCGGCCAACGTTTGTAGGTGCGCCTCATGAACAGACGCTTATCCACCTCATGTTTCATGTCGCTGTTATTGCTCGGCGGTTGTTCTCTGGAACCCAAATACGAGAAACCGGAGGCGCCGATCGATCAGCAATGGCCAGCCAGTTCGGCCAGTGACTGTTGCAGCGCCAAGCAGGCGTTCGACAAGGATTGGCACGGCTTCGTGCTCGATGACCGACTGCGCCAGTTGATCGACCTGGCCTTGAAGAACAATCGCAGCCTGCGTCAGTTCGAGGCAGGCGTCGAGGAGGCGAGGGCAGGGTACGCCGGTGCCGAATCCGGGCTGTTTCCCTCCATCGGACTCAACACCTACGCCGGCCGCAGCAAGTTTCCGTCACAGGTCAGGACGCAGGGAGGCGGCGTCAGTTCAGGCAGCACGTCCAACACCTTTCAGGCCAGCGGTGGCTTCACGTCTTACGAATTGGACCTGTTCGGGCGCATCCGCAGTCAGCGAAACGCCGCAGGCGCACGCTTCGAGGCGACCGAGGCGGACTATCAGACGGCTCGCCTGGCGTTGATCGGTGAGGTGGCCAGCACCTGGCTTAGCCTCAAGGCCAATCAGAATCTGCTCGACCTCGCGCAGAACACCTACAAGTCCCAGGACCACTACGGTGAGTTGTTGCGCAAGAGCTACAACCTGGGCTCCAGTGCTCAAATCGATGTTCACCAGGCGGATGCGCAAACCAACACGGCGGCAGTTCAGATCAATACGTACCGCATGCAGGTGGCGCAGAACACGAATGCGCTGCGGGTGTTGGTCGGGCAGCCGGTGCCGGTTGGGTTGTTGCCCACTGGCGTGCTGGGTGAGCAGTTGGCAACCGCCGATGTGCCCGCCGGGTTGCCGTCGTCACTGGTTGCGCGACGGCCCGACATCATGGCAGCCGAAGCCTTGTTGCGAGCTACCAATGCGGACATCGGTGCAGCCCGCAGTGCTTATTTCCCGACCTTTTCGCTGACGTCGGCGGTGGGCGGCCTGACCGGTGACTTTTCGCGATTGTTGAGTGCGCCGGCCGAGTTCTGGTCGGTGGCTCTGGCGGGGTCGTTGACCCTGATCGACGGCGGTGCGCGAAAGGCGCAGGTGGACGCCAGCCATGCGCGGTTCAACGGGCAGGCGGCGGCGTATGAGGCCACGGTGCAGAACGCTTTCCGCGAAGCCGCCAATGCCCTCAACGCCCGCCAGGAGATGCTCACCCAGGTCGACTATCAGAAGCGTCTGGTGGCGGATTATCAAGCAGCCTACCGACAATCCCGATTGCGTTTCGAGGCGGGGATGGACAGCTACTTTTCGACAATGGACGCGCAGCGTTCGTTATTCGACGCGCAGCAGAAGTTGACGCAAATGGAGCTGGCGCGGGAGATCAATCAGGTGGACTTGTACAAGGCGCTAGGCGGGGGGTGGGGTCAGTCGGTGAAAATGGCGAATCGATGATGTGGGGTGTTTGTGCTGGCCTCATCGCGAGCAAGCTCGCTCCCACAGGTTCAGCGGTGTTCACACTATCGTGATCACACCGCAATTCCAATGTGGGAGCGGGCTTGCCCGCGAAGGCGAGCTAGCGGGTGCCGCCGACTACAGCAGCCTGCGCGGTGCGCAACTCATGCCGGTTGCCACGGAACAGCACCAGCGTTGCGATCAGGCCAAGCACTGCCGCGCCGCTCAACCAGATACCCGGTGCTGCCTTGTTGTCCAGCACGTGGATCAGGTAAGTACAGGCCGCCGGGGTGAAGCCGCCAAAGGTTGCAGTCGCCAGGCTGTAAGCCAGGGAGAAACCGGTGGTGCGGACTTCAATCGGCATGATTTCAGTCAGGGCCACCACCATGGCGCCGTTGTAGGAGCCATAGAGGAACGACAACCACAACTCGACGATCAGCAGATGGCTGAAGCTCGGGTTGGCGACCAGCCAGGACAGCGCCGGGTAAGCCGTCAGGATTGCCAGGGTGGTCGCTGCCAGCAGCAGCGGTTTACGCCCGATCTTGTCGGACAGCGCACCCATCACCGGCAGCCAGAAGAAGTTCGACAGGCCGATGCACACGGTGACCAGCAACGCGTCGAAGTCCGACAGGTGCAGCTCGGCTTTACCGAACGTCGGGGTGTAGGCAGTGATCAGGTAGAACGACACGGTGGTCATGATCACCAGCGCCATGCCGGCCAGCACGATGCCGAAGTTCTGACTGATCGAACGGACGATATCTCTCAAGCTTGGGCGATGTTTACGCGCCTGGAATTCCGGGGTTTCTTCCAGCGAGCGGCGAATGATGAAAATCGCCGGCACGATCATGCAGCCGATCAGGAACGGTACGCGCCAGCCCCAATCACCCATTTGCTCGGGGCTCAGCCAGTGGTTGAGGCCCACACCCAGCAAACCGGCAAACACTACGGCGGCTTGTTGGCTGGCGGACTGCCAGCTGACAAAAAAGCCCTTGCGGCCAGGGGTAGCAATCTCGGCCAGGTAAACCGACACACCGCCCAATTCCACGCCCGCGGAGAAGCCTTGCAGCAAGCGGCCAAACAGTACGATCAGCGGCGCAGCGACGCCGAGGGTCGCGTAACCCGGCACACAGGCAATCAACACGGTCCCGGCCGCCATCAGCGCGAGGGTGATGATCAGGCCTTGGCGACGGCCGTGACGGTCGATGTAGGCGCCGAGAAAGATTGCACCCAGTGGGCGCATCAGGAAACCGGCACCGAAGGTGGCCAGTGACAACATCAGGGAAGCGAAAGCGCTGTCGGCAGGGAAGAAGGTTTTGGCGATGGCCGTGGCATAGAAGCCGTAGACCATGAAGTCGAACATCTCTAGGAAGTTGCCGCTGACAACGCGAAATATCGCTTTGCCTTTGCCCGTAGTCGAGGCCATTTGATCTTACTCACTTTGGCTGTCTTGTTAGAAATCCCTGGTCTTGAAACATCCTTACTGACGGGTCTGGTCTGCGCCGGTGCCTCGAACAGTTTTGTAACGATATGTGTAAGAGTAACGCTAGGCAACCAATAGTTAGCGTGCTGCTTAAACGTTATAGCCATTAGCCAGCCCGTTCCCACAGTTCTATCGCATAATGGCGGGCCTTGGTGTTCTGTCGGGGGGAACTCTTTGGGGAGGAGTGCGCGTTGTTGAATTGGCGATCGGGTGTTTTCTTGGTGCTTGTTGGCGCCTTGTCAGGCTGCGGTAACGGCGACACCCTGGAAAGCTTTGGCGGCCCGACCATGGGCAGCACGTATTCGGTCAAATACATTCGCCATCCGGGGACTCCCGGGCCGGTCGAGGTGCAGAAGCAGGTCGAGTCGATTCTGGCCGAGATCGACCGGCAGCTGTCGACCTACCGCAGTGATTCCGACATCGAGCGATTCAATGGTTTGCCGGCCAATAGCTGTCAGCCAATGCCGGCGCCGGTCTTGCAGTTGGTCAAGGTAGGCGAGCAACTGTCAGAGACGAGCGACGGTTCCTACGACCTGACGGTGGAGCCGCTGCTGAACCTTTGGGGATTCGGCCCACAATCGCGCGATGAAAAAGTCCCAAGCGCCGAAGCCTTGGCTCTGGCCCGACAACGCGTTGGTTATGCGCATCTGCGGATTGAAGGCGATCAGCTATGCAAGGACGCGCCGGTCGAGGTGGACTTCGGCAGCATTGGCGCCGGGTACGCCGTCGACAGGATCGCTGCGAAGTTGCAGGAACTGGGTATCGACAGCTTCATCGCCGATGCCACGGGCGAACTCAAGGCCATTGGCAAGAAGCTCGACGGGTCGCCCTGGAAGATTGCGCTGGAGGAACCACGCGATGACCAGCAGGTTGTCGAACGGGTGATCACGCTGGATGGCAACGGTGTTTCGACCTCAGGCGACTACCGCAATTACTTCATGCAGGATGGCCGGCGCTATTCCCACACGTTCGATGCCCGAACCGGCGCGCCGATCACCCATACCCTGGCGTCTGTCACGGTGATTCATCCTTCGACGCTGATGGCCGATGGCTTATCGACGCTGTTGCTGATTCTTGGCCCCGAGCGCGGTTGGGACTACGCGGAAAAGCATGATATCGGTGCATTTTTTGTGATTCGAACCGATACAGGCTTTGTCACGCGAACCAGTCAGGCTTTTGATCGCCTGAGTGCCGAAAAAGCCAAGTAGATACGGTGTGATGGACCCTCATTGTTGGCGTTGTAGTGCAGGCAAAACTAGCCTACGACGCGACCAAGGGTTAATGTGCGCGGCGTTGACGCTTCTATAGACTGTGTCCGGGTTCTCGACTGACCCCAAATTGTTCCTTCATGCCGCAAGACCGGCATGATTTAGCCGCAGGTGCCAACGGGGTGCCGCGGCCTGTTCTGAGGAGTACGCATGGCTGTCTACAACTACGACGTGGTGGTGTTGGGTTCCGGCCCGGCGGGAGAAGGCGCGGCAATGAACGCCGCCAAAGCAGGGCGCAAAGTGGCGATGGTCGATAGTCGTCGCCAGGTCGGCGGCAACTGCACCCACCTCGGCACTATCCCGTCCAAGGCCTTGCGTCACTCGGTCCGGCAGATCATGCAGTTCAACACCAACCCGATGTTCCGGGCCATTGGTGAACCGCGCTGGTTCTCGTTCCCGGACGTGCTGAAAAGCGCAGAAAAAGTCATTGCCAAACAAGTTGCCTCGCGCACCGGTTACTACGCGCGCAATCGGGTCGACGTGTTCTTCGGCACCGGCAGCTTCGCTGACGAGCAAACCATCGAAGTGGTCTGCGCCAACGGCGTGGTCGAAAAACTGGTGGCCAAGCACATCATCATCGCCACCGGCTCGCGTCCGTATCGCCCGGCCGACATCGATTTCCACCACCCGCGTATCTACGATAGCGACACCATCCTCAGCCTCGGCCACACCCCGCGCAAACTCATCGTTTACGGCGCCGGCGTGATTGGTTGCGAATACGCCTCGATCTTCAGTGGTCTGGGCGTGCTGGTCGAGCTGGTGGATAACCGCGGTCAGTTGCTGAGCTTCCTCGACTCGGAAATCTCCCAGGCGCTGAGCTACCACTTCAGCAACAACAACATCACCGTGCGTCACAACGAAGATTACGATCGCGTTGAAGGCGTGGACAACGGGGTGATCCTGCACCTCAAGTCCGGCAAGAAGATCAAGGCCGACGCCTTGCTCTGGTGCAACGGCCGTACCGGTAATACCGACGCGTTGGGCCTGGAAAACATCGGCGTGAAGGTCAACAGCCGTGGCCAGATCGAAGTTGACCAGAACTATCGCACCTGCATCCAGAACATCTATGGCGCAGGCGACGTGATTGGCTGGCCGAGCCTGGCCAGTGCCGCCCACGACCAGGGTCGTTCGGCCGCTGGCAGCATCGTCGATAACAACAGCTGGCGTTTCGTCAACGACGTACCGACCGGGATCTACACCATTCCGGAGATCAGCTCGATCGGCAAGAACGAGCAAGAGCTGACCCAGGCCAAAGTGCCGTACGAAGTCGGCAAGGCGTTCTTCAAGAGCATGGCGCGTGCGCAGATCGCCGGTGAGCCGCAAGGCATGCTGAAGATCCTGTTCCACCGCGAGACGCTGGAAGTGCTCGGCGTGCACTGCTTCGGTTACCAGGCATCGGAGATCGTCCACATCGGCCAGGCGATCATGAACCAGCCGGGTGAACAGAACACGTTGAAGTACTTCGTCAACACCACGTTCAACTACCCGACCATGGCCGAAGCCTATCGGGTAGCGGCCTACGACGGCCTCAACCGGCTTTTTTGAGCGGCTCCGGCCGGTGGCCTGAGCCGGCCGGGGAGACCGATTTCAGCAATTCTCGAGCGTGGCGCTGGCCAAACCGGGAAAGTCTGTAATCAGGCTGTCAACGCCGAAATCAGCGAGCCTGCGCATCAGCGCAGGTTCGTTGACTGTCCACACCGACACATGCAGGCCTTGTCGCTGCGCCTTCTGCAGGCGTTCCGGCGTACACAGGGTCCAGTTCAGCGCCAGAATCTCACAGCCATAACTTTGTGCGACCTTCAGCGGGTCGAGCCAGGCATATTCGGCGACCAGTCCGCGCGACACATCCGGTACCAGATCCACTGCGGCCTTCAGCACTTCGCGCGAGCTCGAGGTGATGGTGACCTTGTCCAGCAAGCCAAACCGCTGCGCCATTTCGCGAATCGCCAGCACCGTCGTCGCTGCGCGCATGCGCGAAGCGCTCTTGACCTCCAGCTGCCAATGCTCGAAATCGCATTTTTCGAACAGCTCTTCCAGCCGTGGAATCGGGCAGGGCTTGATCCAGCCCGGACCACCCTTGCGCGCATCGTAGGTCACCAGTTCTGCCGCCGTATGCTCGACCACCTTGCCGCGACGCTCGGTGGTGCGCTTGAGCGTCGGGTCGTGAATGACCATCAACTCGCCGTCCATGGACAGGTGCAGGTCCAGTTCGCAACGGCGTACGCCGTGCTTGAGGCATTCCTGGAAACTGCTCAGGGTGTTTTCCGGTGCTTCGCCTTTGGCGCCGCGGTGGCCGTAGATTAGGGTCACGGGTCTTCCTTAATTAATTGCCTGATTCGTTTTGCTCGCGTGCCAGGCGTCGCTCATGCGCCTGTCTCTGCAAGATATAGCGGGCCAGCAGCTGTCGTTGCGCATCGGTCAGGGCTTCGAATTCGGTGCCGATCTCGAAGGTGCCGAAACTTTCCGGTTCACAGTGAGTGACCTTGGCCCGCAACAGCAGGCCCAGCGCTTGCGGCATCAACAACAGCTTGATCGCCAGATGGCTGCCGGTCGGGTAGGCGAGGTGGTGCTCGAACTCGATGCCGCCTTCCGACAGCACCACGGGCTGCGGCTCACCGAACTTGCCGAGCACGGTGTGCGCCACGACCTGGCTCAGCAGGTCGATGCGCTTGTTCATGACTTTCAGATAGTTGGCGATGTTTCGATCCCGCTCACTGATCTGGCGCAGCAAGTGCTGCGACTCGAATTCGCTCAGGTGCAGTTCGCTGAGCAGGTTGAACAGCGGGGAAGCATCCTGCAACACTTCCTGACCTGCCGCTTCGAGGGCAGACAGGGGCCGAATTTCCAGTGCGATCGTGTCCTCGATACGGTAGTATTCGCGGCGATCTTCTTCATCTAATGTCGACATGGCGAACCCATGGTAGCGGCGGTGGTCTGAGTGTAAAGCTGGTTATCGACCCCCGCCACAAGGACGTTCCTTTTCCCTCCGAACAAGCCCCGACATGTTCAGACCTCTCTTCGTATTTATCGGCACGCGTTATACCCGTGCAAAGCGTCGCAATCATTTTGTGTCGTTCATTTCGTTGACCTCGATGATCGGACTCGCCCTCGGCGTGGTCGTGATGATCGTGGTGTTATCGGTGATGAACGGCTTCGATCATGAGATGCGCACCCGTGTGCTGGGCATGGTGCCCCACGCGACCATCGAGTCCGGTGAGCCCATCAGCGACTGGCAAAGCCTGGCCGCCAAGGTCCAGCAGAACCCGCAGGTGGTGGCGGTTGCGCCGTTCACCCAGATGCAGGGCTTGCTGACCAACAACGGCCAGGTGCAGAAAGTCCTGCTCAACGCCGTCGACCCGGATCAGGAACGCAAAGTCTCGATCATCGACAACTTCATGACGCAGGGCAAACTCGACGACCTGTCGCCGGGCAGCTTCGGCATCGTGATCGGTGACAAGGCCGCGACCAAGCTCGGCGTGGGTCTCGGCGACAAGCTGACCTTCGTCGCCCCGGAGGTCACCGTGACCCCGGCCGGGATGTTCCCGCGGATGAAGCGCTTCACCGTGGTCGGCATTTTCCATGTCGGCGCCGGTGAGCTGGACGGCTACCTGGGGCTGACCAATCTGGATGACCTGGCACGCCTGCATCGCTGGAAGCCGAATCAGGTCCAGGGCTTGCGGCTGAAGTTCGACGATTTGTTCCAGGCACCTCGCACTGCCTGGAACATTGCGCAGAACCTGGACGGAGACCATTACTACGCCCGTGACTGGACCCGCACCCACGGCAACCTGTATCAGGCGATCCGCATGGAAAAAGCCATGATCGGCCTGTTGTTGCTGCTGATCGTTGCGGTGGCCGCGTTCAACATCATTTCCACGTTGGTGATGGTGGTGAACGACAAGAAGGGCGACATCGCAATCCTGCGGACCCTCGGTTCCACACCGGGCCAGATCATGGCGATCTTCATGGTCCAGGGCACGGTGATCGGCGTGGTCGGCACGGCGATCGGTGCCGTGGTCGGGATGTTCGCCGCACTGAATGTCAGCGCCGCGATTTCCGCCCTCGAAGGCCTGATCGGGCACAAATTCCTTAACGCCGACGTGTACTTCATCGACTACCTGCCGTCGCAACTGATGGCCGAAGACGTGTTGATGGTCTGCGGCGCGGCGTTGGTCCTGAGTTTCCTCGCCACCCTTTATCCAGCCTGGCGTGCTGCGCGCACCCAGCCTGCGGAGGCGCTACGTTATGAGTGATTTGGGTATGAGTACGAAAGCAGTCTTGAGTTGCCGCGACCTGGGTAAAGCCTACGAGGAAGGCCCGGAATCGGTAGTGGTGTTGTCCGGTTTGCAGCTTGAGCTGCACCCGGGTGAGCGCGTGGCGATTGTCGGTACCTCCGGTTCCGGTAAAAGCACCTTGCTCAACCTGCTCGGCGGCCTCGATACGCCAACCAAAGGCAGTGTCTGGCTGGCCGGTGAAGAGTTGTCGGCGCTCAACGAAAAGGCCCGTGGCCTGTTGCGTAACCGCTCGCTGGGCTTCGTTTACCAGTTCCACCACTTGTTGCCCGAGTTCACCGCGCTGGAAAACGTCTGCATGCCACTGTTGATCGGCCGCACCGCGATCCCGGAAGCCCGTCAGCGCGCCACGGCCTTGTTGGAGCGGGTAGGGCTGGGCCATCGTCTGGAGCACAAACCGGCCGAACTGTCTGGTGGCGAGCGTCAGCGCGTGGCCATCGCCCGCGCGTTGGTGAACAAGCCAGGGCTGGTGATGCTCGATGAGCCGACCGGTAACCTCGACTCCCATACCGCCCAGGGCATTCAGGACTTGATGCTGGAACTCAGCACGTCGATGCGCACCGCGTTCCTGGTGGTGACCCACGACATGAACCTGGCTCGCCAGATGGATCGCGTCCTGCACCTGCAGGAAGGTCGCCTCACTCCTATCTGATTGGCCGAAACCCGGCACGACTGAAAAGCGTGTCGGGTCTTTTATTTTTATACGGTGCCCCAGCGAATGTTCAGACCGTTATCGATCTTTATCGGCACGCGCTATACCCGCGCCAAGCGCCGCAATCGCTTTGTTTCGTTTATCTCGATGACCTCTATGATCGGCCTCGCCCTGGGCGTGTTGGCGATGATCGTGGTGTTGTCGGTGATGAACGGCTTCCAGCGCGAAATGAGCTCGCGCATCCTCGGCATGGTGCCCCACGCGACCATCGTTGGCGTCAAGCCGATCGACGATTGGCAGCCTGTCGCGGCCGCGGCCATGGAAAACCCTGAAGTGACGGCCGCCGTGCCGTTCACCGAGATGGAAGGCATGCTGTCGTACAAGGGCTCGATGCAGCCGATCCAGATCAGCGGCGTTGATCCGGCACAGGAAGGCAAAGTCTCCATCGTCGCCCAGCACATCGTGCAGGGACGTCTGGACGACTTGAAGCCGGGCGAGTTCGGGGTGGTGGTCGGTGAAATCACCGCACGCCGCTTCCGCTTGAACGTCGGCGACAAAATCACCCTGATCGTGCCGGAAGTCAGCACTGCGCCGGGTGGCATCACGCCGCGCATGCAGCGGCTGAACGTGGTTGGCGTGTTCAAGGTCGGTGCCGAACTCGACGGCTCGATGGCGCTGATCCACGTTGCCGATGCGGCGCAAATGCAGCATTGGCAACCGAATCAGGTGCAAAGCGTGCGCCTGGCGGTGAAAGACCTGTACGCCGCCCCCAAGGTCTCGTCAGACATCGCTGGCGGCCTGGGCGTTGATTTCAAGGCCGATGACTGGACCCACACTCAAGGCAGTCTGTTCAGCGCCATGAAAATGGAAAAAACCATGATCGGCCTGTTGCTGCTGATGATCGTGGCGGTCGCTGCGTTCAACATCATCGCCACCTTGATCATGGTGGTGAACGACAAAGGCGCGGACATCGCGATCCTGCGGACCATCGGCGCCACGCCTCGGCAGATCATGGCGATCTTCATGGTTCAGGGCACGGTGATCGGTGTCGTCGGCACGCTGATTGGCGGCGTCCTCGGGGTGATCGCAGCGTTGAACGTCAGTGAGATGGTGGGTTGGCTGGAGCGCGTGACGGGGCAGCATATCTTCAGTTCCGACGTGTACTTCGTCAGCAACTTGCCGTCGGAATTGCAGGGCGGTGACGTGCTGCTGATCTGCTCGGCGGGCTTCATCATGAGCTTCCTGGCCACGGTATACCCGGCCTGGCGCGCCGCGAAGATCGAACCGGCGACCGCGTTGCGCTATTCGTAAGTCGTTACACCGCTATCGTCGGATCGCCGCCCGGAGCAGGCTTGCCTGCGAAGGCGGCCTGTCTTTCGCAGATGTACACCAAGCCACTGTGGGAGATTCTATGGTTGAGGGGGAGCCCTCAACCTGCTTTCTGGTATTCGTTTTGCCCCTTCAGTAGCGTCCTCTCGATGTGCCCGGCTGCGCCGTACGGCGCTGCGCTGCGCGCGCCCCCCCCGCTGATGAACACCTGCGCTCGTCCTGTTGAGTGGTGGGAGCGGGCATATCTCTTCATTGTGGGTGGGCGGCCTGACCGTTGACCTGAGCGGTTGGGGGTGGTTTTCGAAAGCGCTTCTTGTGGTGTTAGGCTCTGGCGCGAATTTGCCGTATTCGAGGGAAGGTCCATGTTCCGTTTTCTTGCCGTGTTGATGTTGATGGTGTCTTCCGTTGCCCATGCGGCGCTCAATGAAGATTTGCCGTTGCCGTACCTTGAGCAGTCCAATCCTGATTCACGCAATCAGCCGTTGGTGATTTTTCTCCACGGTTCGGGCAGTAACGAAGAGGACCTGTTCGACATCAAGGATGAGTTGCCGAGGCAGTACACGTACCTGTCGGTGCGGGCGCCGCAGGCGGTGGAGGCAGACAGTTATCAGTGGTTTCGCAAGAAGGGCGAAGGCGCTTATGACGGTGATACCGATGACCTGAACAGCAGCAGCGCGCTGATTGCCGATTTCGTGGCGCAGGCGGCGAAGAAGTATCATACCGAGGCCGACAAGGTGTTTCTGGTGGGGTTCAGCCAAGGTGCGATCATGTCGTATGAAGTCGCCTTGCGTCATCCCGAGACGGTGCGCGGGATTGCGGCGTTGAGCGGTAAGGTTTTGCCCGTGTTGAGGTCGCAACTCAAGGCCGACAAGGCGCTTGAGCCGTTGGCGATTTTCATCGGTCACGGGACGGCCGACCTGAAACTGCCCTACAGCGATGGCAGCGAGGCCAACAGCCTGTTGCAGAGCATTGCGCTCACGCCGGAATTTCATGCCTATCCAGGCGTCGGCCACACCATCAGTGCGGCCGAAATGCAGGATCTGAACGCCTGGTTGCTGCGGATCAATCAGTAGCCGAAAGTTTATTTATCGCCAAGAATCTGTTTGACCAGTGCCGCATGCCCGGCCTTGTCGTCGGCGCGGGAGATGATCTGGATCAGCATCATGCGCGTGCCGGAACCGGCCAGCAGGCTGGTGTCGAGTGTCAGGCCGCCGCCCTGGGTGGCGGTGCTGTCGATCTGGCGCAGGCCCAGGCCTTTGACGGTCAGGCTTTTCTCGCTTTGCTTGCTGAAGTCGGGCAAGGCTTCGCGTTGCTGAGTGGCGAAACCGGACACTGACTCGTCAAGAAACGCAGTGTCGTTGTCTTTGACGTTCAAGCCATTGGGCAAGGTATTTTCAGCAATGATCAGTACGGTTTTGCTCGCCTGATTGGTGTACATGGTGCCCGTTGCACCAGCAGTGCCCTTGGCGGCATCACCACCAGGCAGTGGGTTGGCGATGAAGCCCTGGGGCAGGGTGAAAGCAAATTTCCCGCCCAGCGCCGAGATCTTTTGCGCGGGTGCGGTTTTCGCGGCCGGTGGTTTGGCAGCGTAAACGCTCACGGCAGCGAAGCTGGTGACCGCTGTCAGCAACAGGACAACGGCTTTTTTACTCAACGACATGCAAACTCTCCGGGGTAATCGCGCAGTGGCGGCGATCATCCCACGGCCAACCTTGATCACTCCAGCGCGATCTTGAGTCAGGGCACGAGAGGCGACGTGAGGTCATGTGACCCGTGAGCGTGGGAGCCAGGATCCTCATCCGGCACAATCGGCTGGGCGTTCGCTGGCTACCGTGGCTGCGGGTCGCTTGGCTCGATCCTCACTTCAGGCGTTTGCCGGGCATTACCGCGCGATGGTGCGGCCAGCCGCTTGGTGATCAGCAACATGCCAAGGGACACCGCCACGCCGAGGACGAATGCGCTCCATCCCCAACGAGGCAGGGCCAATGCCAGCGTCAGGCAGAACGCCGCGAACGAATACATGCCGGTGGCCGTGGCCCGCAGTAATGCGGCGGTGAATGCGGACCCCCGGGTTTGTTGAGAGAACACCGCCATGACACTGCCGAGCACCGGGAACACCGCAAGCAAGCCGCTCCAGCGTTCGCCGACGGTGCTGGCGAGCAAGGTCACCGCCAGGGTCAACAGCGCCCCGGCCAGCATGCGCAGCAAGAGTTTGTCGGATTTCGGCGCAGGGCCTGAAACCAAGGGCTGAACATGCGGGAACAGATAAGGTGCCGCGAGCAACGCAGTGGTCGCCGCGAGGGTCGAAAACACCAGTGACGCCGGAATCAGCGACAACACCACGGCCGCCGTGGCCCAGCTCAGCAGGGCGATCGATAGCGCCGCGGGCCAGTTGAATTTTTGCGCCGCCTGGGCATAAACCACGCAGAAGGCAATCATCGCAAACATCGCTGACAACGCCGCGGTGGCTGCTTGCGTCGCAAAGACCGGGCCTTGTTCGACGGCCAGAAAAAACAGAATCGGCCCCACCACCACCGGCAATCCCGACAGCCAACCGGCTACGCTCGGTCCCCAGCGTTTGCCGGCGAGGGATATCAGCAAGAGAAATCCGGGGATCAGCGACAGTTTCAAAAGCAGCACGGCCAAGTCCTTGGTCAATTGTCATTGTTGTCACAGCATACCCGGCTTTGTCGTGCCATTTCCGGCTTGGGTATGCAGATTGCAATCGCAGGTCATGGTTGCGAGTGCATCGACTACCCTAAGAGATGAGCGAAGGCCGCCTGTCACGTCATCGGAACCGGTTTTCAATGTGCGGTCATTGCTTCAGGTGCGGCATTGGTGCCGCCTCTGGACCACCACACACATGGAGTCAGTTAGATGAAAGCAACGACCTGCGCCTGCCCCAACTGCAACTGTAAACTGGGTGAGCACTCTATCGTCCGCCACGGTAAACACTATTGCTGCGAGGGTTGCGCCAAGCATCACGAGCATGGCGAAGCCTGCACCTCGGCGGGTTGCCAATGCGCCAAGGGGGCTCACGGCTGAAAACATCTGCCTGAACGTGGAGCCGTTTGTGCTCCACGTTGAGCGGGTGTCAACTGGCGGCAATCGCAGTGCCTCGTTACCATGAGGCCTTCTCCCTTTTTCACGATCCCGTCCATGGCCCTTGCCGCTCCGCCTGATCTCAGCGACACCGATGTGCCGGTGCAACCGTTGGCGCGCACCTATCCGCGCGGCCTCTACATCGAGCCGCACGAACATGTCTGGGGCCAGTTGCTGTATGCGATGAGCGGGGTGATGTGGGTCGAGACACCCGACGAAGCATTGGTCGTGCCGCCGCAACGGGCGGTCTGGCTGCCACCGGGGGTGGTGCACGGGATTCGGGTGGTCTCGGACCTGCAGATGCGCAATATCTACCTGCGCCCCGCGTTGGCCGCGACGCTGGACAGCAGCGTTCAGGTGATCGAGGTCGGCGGTTTGCTGCGCGAGTTGATTCTCGGGTTGGTGGAGCAGGGCGACAGTGGACCGGCGGAGTATTACGAAGCGCTGGTGGGGCTAGCGTTGCTGGAGCTGAAACGGGCGAAACGTTCGCTGTTGAAGATTCCCATGCCGGACAACGCCGAGCGACGGCTGGTCAATCTCTGTCAGGCGGTCATGGCTGCACCGTCACTGGATATCCCCTTCGAGCAGCATGCCGAAAATGCCGGCGCCAGCGTGCGCACCCTGGCGCGGTTGTTCAAGGATGGGTTGGGCATGGGTTTTGCCGAATGGCGGCGTCAGGTGCAATTGGCGATTGCAGTCGCCGAGCTGATCCAGGGCGTGCCGGTCAGCACAATCGCCCGGGAACTGGGCTATTCGCCGAGCAGCTTCAGCGACATGTTTCGCCGCGAGCTGGGTGTTCCACCCTCGCAGTTTGCCCGCGAAGGCGATTTCAGCTCAGCACCGTAGCAGGGCATTTGGCCGAAATCCTGAAGTACTTGGCCGATCGCTTTGGCGACCCTTCTCTAGACTCTGTGTATCCCCGATTACACGGAGCTCAGCATGAACTACCTCATTTCAGTGGCCATCGGTCTTGGCGTCGGCCTGCTCTACGGCGCGCTGGATTTTCGTTCGCCCGCGCCACCGGCCATTGCATTGGTGGGGTTGCTGGGCATGTTGGCCGGTGAACAGCTGTGGCCGATGGGGCGGCAGCTGGTCGCTGGCTGGATCTCCTGAAATCCCTTCATTTGTCAGATGGACATTCCCATGAAAGCACTGCAATTCGATAAAACCGGTGATCTGGCGGCCCTGCGTTACGTTGAGGTACCCACCCCGGTTCCGGGCGCCAACGAGGTGTTGGTGCAGATCAAGGCTGCGGGCCTGAATCCCAGCGACGTGAAGAACGTGCTTGGACGTTTTCCCTACACCACGCTGCCACGGATTCCCGGGCGTGACTTCGCCGGCGTGGTGATTGAAGGCCCGCAGGCGCTGATCGGTCAGGAAGTCTGGGGCACGGGCCGCGAGTTGGGTTTTTTCGCCGATGGCTCCCATGCGCAATACGTGAAGCTGCCGGCCAAGGGCGTCGCCCTCAAGCCAACGCATTTGAGCTTTGCCCAGGCTGCGAGCCTTGGCGTGCCCTACACCACAGCGTGGGATGCGCTGGAACGCAGCCTGGTGACTGCGCAAACCCGTTTACTGGTGATCGGTGGTGGCGCGGTGGGTAGCGCGGCGCTGGCGCTGGGAAAAATTCGCGGTGCCGAGGTGTTGGCGGCGGCGCGACGTCCCGAGCAGGTCAAGGCCTTGCAGGCCCAGGGCTTTAACACGATTCAACTGGAAACACCGGAAGCGCTGGGCGCTCAGGTCAATGCGATTTTCACGGGCGGTGCCGACGTGATTTTCGATACCACCGGTTTTTGGCTGCCGGCGTCGGTAGCGGCGTTGGCCACCTTCGGCCGCATCGCAATCATCGCCGCACCAGTCGACGGGCAGGTGCAACTGCCCGCGCTGGCGCTGTATCGCCGGGGTGGTTCAGTGGTCGGGATCAACTCGTTGCTGTACGGCGTCGAAGCCTGCGCGGCGATGCTTGAACAGTTCGGCCGGTTCTTCGATGACGGGTTGTTGCCGTTGCCGGAAGGGCTGCTGGAGTCGCCACTGGCCGAGGGGCTTGAGCGTTATGCCGAGGTGAATCAGGGCGGCGGCGACAAGGTGATTTTGTTGCCGTGATCAATCGATAACACGGTGTTGGTGGGCTTTGCGACTGCCGCGCAGTCGATCGCGGGCAAGCCACGCTCCCACAGGTATTGCGTAGACCTTGTGGGAGCGCGGCTTGCCCGCGATTGGCGTTATCAAAGACCGCGCTGATTTACGCCTCAGGCACACCCTTCTCCCACGCCGACCAGTTCTTCAGAATCTCCTGCACCAGTGGGTTGCCGGTGCGGTAGAGGTTTTCCAGGGCCGGCACAAAACCGCCCTGATCGGCGTACTTGAGCAGGTTGTCGACTTCGCTGTAACCCGGATACGGGCGGTCGAAGTCGGAACCGGCGCGCACCACCGCCAGGCGCTGGATATCCACCAGACCTTCACGGCTGGCACGCAGCAGCGCTTCATACGTCGAGTTGTCTTCCTGCTGAGTCGTGCAGTAAACGCCTTTGTTGTCCGTCAGCAAACGGGTCCAGACTTCGGCTCGTTCGCTCAGGCGTGTTCCGGAAAACCAGGTATTGCCGGCCAGGGTGTCGCATTGAGTGACTACTGGCGGTTGATTGGCCGGCGCGTAGGGATATTTCATCCGCCACGCGACGGACTCCTGGCTTTCGCTGAGAGCAACTTTCGCGCTCAGGGCGAAGGCCTTGGCTTGCAGTTTCGGGTTGAGTTCGAAGACTTCGGTCTTGTAGTCCAGCGGCGGTTTTTCGTTAGGACCTTTGGTGTTGATGCCGATGTAACCGGTCGGCCACTCTTTGGGAGCGTCCCGCGAATCCAGTTCCCATTGCGTGCCGAACTCCACCAGATAATGCGCCCACGCGGCGGTGCCGATAGTGCCGTGATGCGGATTGATGCCGGCAATTCCGGCAATCAGGAAATAGCTTTTGCGCAGGTCGAATTTCGGTGACAGGGCCAAGGCCAGCGTGGATGCCGCGGCGTTGGTCTGGCCCATGCCGGTGACCATCAGGCACACCTGCTGCGTATTGCAGCGAATGCTCGGATACTCGGCAGAAAGCCCCGGTACGCGGATCTCCTGCTTGAGTTCCAGGCGATCGATCCAGGTTTTTGCTTCCGGGGCGAACATGCTGATCAGCATGACTTTCGGCGTGATCGGGGCTTCGGCTGCCCAGACACTGGAAGAGAGCAGGGCGCTGCAGGCCAGGCCGGCGGACAGAGAAAGGCGTGTGACGGTGTGCATGGAACCTCCTTGGTAGATGTTGATAGCGAAGCAGCTTGCCACTCAGAACTGATACCCGACACCTGCGTAGTAACCCCAACCATCGGAACGAGCGCGGAAGTTGCCTTCACCGAAATTCAACTCGCTGCCATCCTCCCAGTTACCGCCGTTATGGAAATAACGCCCGACCAGGGTGAAGCGCAGGTGCGTGAATGAATAGAGCAATACGTTGGTGGCCACGGTGGCGTTGGCCGTGCGCGCCGGATTGTCTTTATGCAGGTCCGAACCAAAGTCGAAGTTGGTGAAGCCAATGTAAGTCAGTGACGCGCCATTGCTGAAGCGGTCGATGGGCACGATGTACTTCAACTGGGCACGATACCCGTCCCACGAGTACTCGTTGTTGGCGCCGTAGTTTTCCCACTGATAACGCCCGTAGAAGTTGGCCGACAGGTTGACCCGTGAATGGGTGTCGATGTCGGTGCCCAGGCCACTGTAAAGCGTGTTGGCGCGATTGGCGGTGCTGCTGCCGTGGTCGTAGATCCAGTCGAACGCGACATACCATTCCTTGAACGGCCCGACCGCCAGGCTGCGACCGGCCAGGTAGTCGATGGAAATACGTGGCTCGTGCTCCATGAACAACGGCGAACCGTGGTCCCAGGCACCTTTGTCATGGCTGTTGCCGATGCCGAGGATCTTCGGGGCGTCAATATAGCCATACAGTTCGAATGGCCCCTTGCGCCCGAAGTACTCGTACTCCAGGTAAACATCGTCGGCCGGTTGCGGGCCGAAGCTGATGTCCTTGCTGCCAATCAGCGTCAGGTCCTGATTGAACCAGTCCGACAGGTAAGCGCCTTTTTTGGGTGGGCTGGCTTCAGCGCTGAGCGTCTCGCCTTGGGCTGACTCATCAACGGGTTTCTCTTGAGCCAGGGCCGCGCAGCTGAGTAGTCCCGTAACGGCGCTTAGTAGCAAGGAAACAGCAACAGTGGGGCAGGACGCGGTGCGTCTGGAAGTGGCGTGCATTGAAAATCCCTGTTCGTGCAGTGGTTGGCCGAACGTGAGCGCTCATGTATTGATCAGGCGTTCACGTGACTGACGCAAACGTTTGCATGTTGCGGACCAACTTGGAACAGGCGATTGAAATAAAGGGAGATTTTGTGAATTAGCTGACGTTTTGGTTAGCAATTTTCCCCCTTGGCGAGCGTGTCTGCTCGAAAGCGGGGCAGGCTCTGTCAGCGCCTACGCTGTGCTCTGTTAGAATTGTTGAACTTGAATTCCAGAGGTGCCCCCATGAGCGAGCCGATTCGCCTGACCCAGTACAGCCACGGCGCAGGTTGTGGCTGCAAGATTTCACCTCAGGTGCTGGAGGTGATTCTGGCCGGCAGCGGCGCGCAGAATCTCGACCCTAAGCTCTGGGTGGGCAATGCATCGCGCGACGATGCGGCGGTGTATGCCATCGATGACGAGCGTGGCGTGGTGTCGACCACCGACTTCTTTATGCCGATTGTCGATGATCCGTTCGATTTCGGCCGCATTGCCGCCACCAATGCCATCAGCGATATCTACGCGATGGGCGGTGATCCGTTGATGGCGATTGCGATCCTTGGCTGGCCGGTCAACGTGCTGGCGCCAGAGATTGCCCGGGAAGTGATTCGCGGTGGCCGCTCGGTCTGCGATGAGGCGGGTATTCCTTTGGCCGGCGGGCACTCGATCGATGCGCCGGAGCCGATCTTCGGCCTGGCGGTTACCGGGCTGGTGCAAAAGCGCCACATGAAGCGCAACGACACGGCCACCGCCGGTTGCTTGTTGTACCTCACCAAACCATTGGGCATCGGTATCCTCACCACTGCCGAGAAGAAGGGCAAGCTGCGCGCCAGCGACGTCGGCCTGGCCCGTGACTGGATGTGCACCCTGAACAAACCGGGTAGCCGCTTCGGCAAACTCGACGGCGTGACCGCCATGACCGACGTCACCGGTTTCGGGTTGCTGGGGCATCTGGTGGAAATGGCCGATGGCAGCGGCGTGACCGCACGTATTGAATACGACCGTGTGCCACGTCTGCCGGGCGTCGAGTACTACCTCGATCAAGGCTGTGTGCCGGGCGGTACCCTGCGTAATTTCGACAGCTACGCCAACAAGGTCGGACGCATACAGGAACTGCACAAACGCGTGTTGTGCGATCCACAGACCAGCGGTGGTTTGCTGGTTGCCGTGACACCCGAGGGCAACGAGCAGTTTCTCGCTGTTGCCGCTGAACTGGGCCTGAACCTGGCGCCGATCGGTGAACTGGTTGAGCGACAGAGCAACGCGGTAGAGGTGATTTGATGCTTGTCGATTTCACTGATTACCGCGACATCTTCCTCAACGACCGGCCGATGATGGATGTCCGCGCGCCGGTCGAGTTCACCAAGGGGGCGTTCCCAGGGGTGATCAACCTGCCGCTGATGACGGACAACGAGCGCCAGCGGGTCGGCACCTGCTACAAACAGCACGGTCAGCAGGCCGCCATTGTGCTTGGGCATCAGTTGGTTTCGGGCGAGATCAAGGCGGCGCGTATCCAGGCCTGGGCTGATTTTGCCCGGGCCAATCCCGACGGTTACCTGTATTGCTTTCGCGGCGGTTTACGTTCGCAGATCGTCCAGCAATGGCTCAAGGATGAGGCGGGCATCGACTACCCTCGGGTCGGTGGCGGCTACAAGGCGATGCGGACTTTCCTGCTGGAAACGGTCGACCAGGCAGTCGAGCAGTGTGATTTCGTGTTGCTCGGCGGTATGACCGGCACCGGCAAAACCGATGTCCTCACCCAATTGAGCAATGGTCTGGACCTTGAAGGTTACGCCAATCATCGCGGTTCCAGCTTCGGCAAGCGTGCGACCGGTCAGCCCGGCAACATCGACTTCGAGAACCGCCTGGCGGTGGACGTGCTGAAAAAGCGTGCCCGTGGCATTGAACAGTTCGTGCTCGAAGATGAAAGCCGCATGGTCGGCAGCTGTGCCTTGCCGCTGCCGCTGTATCAGGGCATGCAACGTTTTTCGATGGTCTGGCTCGAAGACAGCCTGCAAGACCGGGTCGAGCGGATCCTGCGTGATTACGTGGTGAATCTCTGCGCGGAATTCGTCGCTGTACATGGCGACGAGGGGTTCGCACAGTTCTCCGAGCGTATGCTGGCAAGCCTCAACAACATCAGCAAACGCCTGGGTGGCGAGCGTCATCAGCGCATGTTCGATTTGATGGAGACCGCGTTGGCCGAGCAGGCACGCAGCGGTGCAGTGGACTTGCACCGTGGCTGGATCGAAGGTTTGTTGAACGAGTATTACGACCCGATGTACGCCTTCCAGCGCGAGAAGAAAGGCGACCGAATCGAGTTTGTGGGGGAGGAGGCTGCGGTGCTCGAGTATTTGCGTGAGCGCAGTAATCGTTAAGATCGAGACGCAAGCGCTGGTTAACACCAGCGCCTGCAATCCCCCGTTTAAAGCACCATCGCGCCGATCAGGCCGCAGATCACGCCAACCAGCATGGTCAGCACAGCTACGGTCACCAGCACCCGGGTATCGAAATCCTTGCGCAGCATCAGCAGCGACGGCAGGCTGATGCTCGGCAAGGTCATGAGTAGCGCCACGGCCGGTGCGGTGCCCAAACCCAGGGTCATCATGGTTTGCACGATGGGGATTTCTGCGGCGGTGGGGATCATGAACAGCGTGCCGACGATGGCCAACGGTATCAGCCATAGCAAGCTGTTGGCCATCGCGCCGTCCACATGCGGGAACAGCCAGACCCGGGCGGCGCCCAGAACCAGTACTGCCAGCACATAGATCGGAATGGTGGTCCAGAACAGTTGCCACAAGGTCAGCGCCCAGCGGTTCAGGAAGGGTTTTGCATCGGTTGTGCGGGTTACTTCGGCCACCGCTTCCAGCGCCGCCTCCGGCATGTAATCGGGGCGCGAGATGCGTTGGGCGACCAACGAAACACCCAGCACCAGCACAATCCCCGCCACCAGCCGCAGAGCGGTAAAGCCCCAGCCGAGTACGAAACCCATGAACACCAGCGTTGCCGGGTTGAGTACCGGGTTGGCAATCCAGAACGCCAGTGCCGCCCCCACCGAGACGTTCTGACGGCGCATGCCGGACACCACGGGCGCGGCGCAGCAGGTGCACATCATGCCTGGCAGGGCGAACAACCCGCCGCGCAAGGTCGAAGCAAAACCGGCACGGCCGAACAATCGCAGCAGCCAGTCTCGCGGAATCAATACCTGCAACAGCGAACCCAGGATCACCGCCAGTACGGCCGCTTTCCAGATCGCCAGGAAGTACGCCTTTGCGTACGTCAGTGCAGCAGCGAGCGGCGCGGTTTGTTCATCGTTGAGGATCGAGGCACCGATGCTGTGGCTGTCGGCAGCCACGAATGCCTTGAGGTAGTAGGGCGACCACTTGACGTAGTAGAGACCGATACAGGCAACCAGCAGGAACAGGGCGGGTTTCCACCAGAGCGCCAGGCCCCGGTTGGGGACCGCTAGGGAGTTGGACATACAGAGGCTCCGGACAATAAGGACAATAAGGACAGTGGGGCATCATACTCCAGTGCAGTTTAGTCCAGAGGTCTGTAAACGGTGGGCACACGCCGACGCGTTATGTCGGACACGTCTGCGGGCCATTGCTCAGCCCTTGTTTGTAGCTGTGGCTGAGCAAGGTGACCTTGCCGTTGTGCCAGGTCAGAGTCAGTACGTACAGCGAGTCGAAATCGTTGGATGGCCAGTCGTCGAGAAGGGCGCGTTTTTCGCCGGTAGCCTCTTCTGCCACCTTGTTGATCAAGTCCGGCAGATAGCCGTGGGACCAGGCTGTGTAGATGATCGAGTTGCGGTACTTGGCGTGAAGCAGTTCATCGGCCATTTCACTGATGTCGTTGGCCGAAAATTCGATGTTCACCGGCAGCCCGAGTTTGATCGCGGTGGGGCTGATGGTCAGCAGCGGCCGGAGGTAGCTGTAGGAGGTGTCGAACTCGCCTTCCTCGACGTTGCGCGTCGGATTGGCGGCAAACACATAATTGGCTCTGCCGAACTTCTCTGGCAGTAGCTCTGCCAGTTTGATTGCACGGTTCAGGCCCTGGCAGTTCAGCTGGCCGAGACCGCCGGCGGGTTTTTCTGCGTGGCGCAGGAACACCAGGGTCTGGGTGCCGTCAGCCGGCTGGGTGCGGCTCTCACTGGCTTCCAGCGCCAGGAATAGAGCGCAGGTCATGAGCAAGGCGGCACAGAACACCAAGGTGCGCGGCTTCAGGTTTCTAACGAAGTTCAGGTGCTTTTTCATTGAGTTATTATTCTTCAGCGCATTCGTTTAAGGCTGACAAAACATCACACCGGGAGCTTGCGGCTTCAAGTGTTTCTCATGTCGTGAGGGCGATTCGTCTAACGCAAGGGCAGCGTTGGAGTCCACGTGCGCCCTTTGGTTCGATTCGAATCGGCACGCATCACTTTATCTGCGGATCGGGTTGGCTGACGGGAAGGTTATCGACAGAATGTTTCTGAATTAACCTGGCCCGATCAGCGTCGTGCTTATAATCTAACCGCCTTGAAGGCCGGGCATCTGCCGCGACCAACCCCCATCATCGCCATTCAACTGTCACTGGATGTTCACCATGACCGATTTGTCTGCATTCCCGATTACTGAGAAATGGCCTGCGCAGTTTCCCGAGTGGATACAGCTCTATTCCTTGCCGACACCCAACGGCGTCAAAGTCTCGATCATGCTCGAAGAAACCGGCTTGCCATACGAGCCGCATCGGGTGGGTTTCGACACCAATGATCAGTTCTCTCCAGCATTCTTGTCGTTGAACCCAAACAACAAGATTCCGGCGATCCTGGACCCCCACGGGCCGGGTGATCAGCCACTGGCGTTGTTCGAGTCCGGGGCGATTCTGATCTACCTCGCCGACAAAAGCGGGCAACTGCTGGCGCAGGAATCGGCTGCGCGTTACGAGACGATTCAGTGGTTGATGTTCCAGATGGGGGGCATCGGACCGATGTTTGGTCAGTTGGGCTTTTTCCATAGATTTGCCGGCAAGGACTACGAGGACAAGCGCCCGCGTGATCGCTACGTCGAAGAGAGCAAGCGTTTGCTGAAAGTGCTCGATAGCCGCCTGGAAGGCCGCGACTGGATCATGGGCGAGCGTTACACCATTGCCGATATCGCGACGTTCCCCTGGGTGCGCAACCTGATCGGCTTCTATGAAGCGGGGGACCTGGTCGGGATCAATAACTTCCCGAACGTATTGCGTGTGCTGGAGCGCTTCCTGGCACGGCCGGCAGTGATTCGCGGGCTGGAAATTCCCAAGTGACGGCAAGCGCCACGACTCCATTTATTTAGCTTGGCTTAAGGACGAGCATTGTCTCGATACGACTTCAAACAGGTGGACGTCTTCAGCCATGTTGCACTGAAGGGCAACCCGTTGGCCGTGGTCTTGGGGGCTGACGAACTGAGTGACGAACGCATGGCGGCGTTTGCGACCTGGACCAACCTCAGCGAAACCACCTTCTTGCTGGAACCAGGCGATTCGCGGGCCGATTATCGAGTCCGAATCTTCACCACCTTGCAGGAGTTGCCGTTTGCCGGTCATCCAACCCTGGGCAGTTGTCATGCCTGGCTGGAGGCGGGCGGCATTCCCAAGGGGGAGGAAATCATTCAGGAGTGTGGCGTAGGCCTGGTGCGCATCCGCCGCCGTGGCACCGACCTTGCGTTCCTCGCGCCACCGTTGCTCAAGTCCGGCCCGTTGGACGCGGCACTGGTGGAGCGGGTGCGTCTTGGGCTCGGGCTGGAAGCCGGCGCGATTATTCGGGCGCAATGGGTTGATAACGGTGCTGGCTGGTTGGCCGTGATGCTCGCTGAGCGCGAGCAAGTGCTGGCGCTGCAGCCGGATCATTCGCAGATGCTCGGGCTGGCGGTCGGCGTCATTGCGCCGTGGCACCCCGAACGTGATGGCGACGAGGCCCAGTTTGAGGTGCGCGCGTTCATTTCCGGGGACGGTATGCCCGAAGATCCGGCCACCGGCAGTTTGAATGCCGGCGTTGCCCAATGGTTGTTGGCCGAGGGGCTGGCGCCGGATGTTTACGTGGTCAGCCAGGGCCTGACCATGGGCCGCGCCGGGAGAATCCAGGTTGAACGGATCGGCGATGAAATCTGGATCGGCGGCTCGGCCGTGACCTGCATCGACGGAAGCTTGAATCTGTAATGCTGGCGAGCTTCTTGACCGTTGCTCGCCGCCAAACTGTTACCGAATTGGAAATAAACTGTTCCTCAACTTACGTTTGTGTCAGCGGGGGAGAGGGGCATAAGCTCCCTTCCTTGATGACTTTTGTCTTGTCCAGGCCGTTGGCCTCCAGCCAGGAAACCCCATGTCCAGCCAGTTCCCCGAAGCCCGTCCACGCCGTTTGCGTCGCAATCCACAGTTGCGCAGCCTGTTCCAGGAAACCGAGTTCACCCTCAATGACCTGGTGCTGCCAATCTTTGTCGAAGAAGAAATCGACGATTTCGTGCCGATTACCAGCATGCCCGGCGTGCGGCGGATTCCGGAGTCGAAACTGGCAGGCGAAATCGAACGCTATGCGCGGGCGGGCATCAAGTCGGTGATGACTTTCGGGGTCTCCCATCACCTGGATGGCAGCGGCAGCGACACCTGGAATGAAAACGGTCTGGTGTCGCGTATGGCACGGATCTGCAAGGACGCGGTGCCGGAGATGATCGTGATGTCCGACACCTGTTTTTGCGAGTACACCGATCATGGTCACTGTGGGGTGATGCATGCAGGTGAAGTCGATAACGACAAGACCCTGATCAATCTCGGCAAGCAAGCCGTCGCCGCCGCACGGGCCGGGGCGGACGTGATTGCGCCCTCAGCGGCAATGGACGGGCAGGTCCAGGCCATTCGCCGGGCGCTCGACGAAGCCGGCTTCAGCCAGACTTCGATCATGGCCTATTCGACCAAATTTGCCTCGTCGCTCTACGGCCCGTTCCGTGAAGCCGGCGGCAGTGCGCTCAAAGGCGATCGTAAAAGTTATCAGATGAACCCGATGAACCGCCGTGAGGCGGTACGCGAGTCGTTGCTCGATGAGCAGGAAGGCGCCGATGCGTTGATGGTCAAGCCGGCCGGTGCGTATCTGGACATCATTCGTGATATCCGCGAAGCGTCGCGTTTGCCGTTGGCGGCTTATCAGGTGAGTGGCGAATACGCGATGATCAAATTCGGCGCCGCCGCCGGTGCGATCGATGAGGACCGTGTGGTGCGCGAGAGCCTGGGGGCGATCAAGCGGGCGGGCGCGGACCTGATCTTCACCTACTTTGCGATGGACCTGGCGTTGAGCGGAATCTAAGCCGCCGGGTGTGCCGTTATTACCAGAGGAACGGTTTGATCCCGTGGTCCCGGAAGTAACGCTCGATGACTTTCGGGTCAGCGGACAGATCGGCGACGGCCACGTAGCTGTCGGGCCTTAATAGATAGAAGCCATTGCGCGCCAGCCCGGCGGCTTCGTGGGTCGGATGCCAGTCGAAAACGTGCAGTGCCAGGTGATGCTCGGCGCACCAGGCAAGCATTTCTTCACTGGTGTCGCCGTATACGTGGACCTGCCAGTTGAGGCTTGTCAGGCTGTCGAAATTATCGGCCTCGCTGTCATGCGCCCAGGGCAGGCGATCACCGCCAAAAACATGGCCGGCGTGGCCTTCGCTCAGAGGCATCCCGCGATAATTCAGGGTGATCTGCGACACCGTACGAAACAGATACTCGCGCGCCAATTCAAATGAGACCATTTTGGGTAGCAGGAACGGTGCAATGCGGGTGCGTATCACGTCGGCCATTGCGCCTTCGGCGGAGACGAAATTGAACACCCGGTCGGTGGTTGCCACCAGACGCCGGGCAAAGGCCATGCGTTCGACTTCATAACTGTCGAGCAGTTTGTCGTTGGCTGCTCCATTGAGAACGGCAGCGAGTTTCCAGGCGAGGTTGATCGCGTCGCCAATACCGGTGTTCATACCCTGGCCGCCGGCGGGGCTGTGCACATGGGCGGCGTCACCGAGCAAAAAGGCGCGCCCGAAGCGGAAGGTATCCGCTACCCGGTGATGGACCCGGTAGGTCGAAAACCAGTTGACCTTGTTTACCTGAACTTTCAGGTGCTCGATGGCCCGGCTACTGACGTCTTCAAACTTGAGGGTTTCGGCCTGTTCCGCGCGTTCATCGCGCACCGTTCCGATCAACCGTGCACGGCCTTCGCCGGCCAGCGGAAAAACCGCCAGAAAGTCGGCTTCATCCAGATCCACATGCAGTTCACCATTGAGCGCCAGACCTGAGGCTTCGACGTCGGCGACATAAAACACTTGCTGGTAGGTGCCGCCGGGAAAGCCGATGTCGAGTGTCTTGCGCACGGTAGAACGAGCGCCGTCACAACCCGCCAGGTAGCAGGTCTGACAGGTATGTTCCTGGCCGTCGGGCAGGAGCAGCTGTGCGGTGATGCTGCCGCCATGTTCGGTGAAGCCGATCAGTTCGGTGTCGCGCTCGACCACCACGCCGAACTGCTCCAGGCGTTCGATCAACAGTCGCTCGTGCTGGTCCTGCGGGAACATTTCCAGAAACGAGTAAGGGGTCAGGTCCTTGCCGATATCCTCGAACGGTAACCGCGCCACCGGTTCGCCTTTGACCCACAGATTGACGGCCGGTACTTTGTGGCCGTTCTGCACCACGGCTTGGCTGAGGTCGAGCTGGCGGTACAACTCCAGCGTACGTGCCTGAACCGCCAGCGCACGCGAAGTGGTGCCGGGTGCGCTGGTCTTGTCGAGGATGCGCACGCGGATTCCAAGCTTGCTGAGCCAAAGCGCCAGGACCAGTCCTGTGGGACCGGCGCCAACGATCAGTACATCGCTGCGGTTCATGTCGTTGCCCTCGGTCGAGAGTCCCGCTGAACAGGGGTGTATCCAGTTTAGATCCGATTGACCGAGGTGCTTGTTCCCCCGGTGCAATGGCTCAAGAAGCGATATCCTCGGCGATCAGGGCGCTGAAAAGGACCCATGTAAAAAATGCGATCCCATCGATTGATCATGAGTGTAGTTACGTTGCTGGTATTGGCCGGCTGCGCGAATCAGGCTGCTCGGCAAGCGGCTCAACCGACGCCTGTACAGGTGAAAGCGCAGATTGCCCGTTTGTTGCCGAGCAACACCGTAGACCGTGAAGGTTGGGCCACGGACATTTATGCAGCGTTTGCGGCACAAACGATCCCGCCCACCACGCAAAACCTGTGTTCGGTGCTGGCGGTAACCGAGCAGGAGTCGACCTTTCAAACCGACCCGACAGTGCCGGGGCTGGGCAAGATCGCCCGGGATGAAATCGATCGACGTGCTGCCAAGGCACACATCCCCGATCTGTTGGTGCGCAGTGCCTTGCAGGTCAGCTCAACCAACGGCAAAAGTTACAGCGAGCGCTTGAATGCGGCGCGCAGCGAGAAAGATCTCAGTGCGATATTCGATGACTTCATCGGTCGGGTGCCGATGGGCAAGACTCTGTTCAGTGGCTTCAATCCAGTGCATACCGCAGGCCCGATGCAGGTCAGTGTCGCGTTTGCCGAGCAGCACGCACAGCGCTATCCCTATCCAGTAGACAGCTCGATTCGTCATGAGGTGTTCAGTCGTCGTGGCGGCATGTACTTCGGCATTGCGCATTTGCTTGGCTACCCGGTGAGTTACCACCAGCCGTTGTACCGCTTCGCCGATTTCAATGCCGGTTGGTACGCCAGCCGCAATGCCGCGTTTCAGAGTGCGCTCAATCGCGCTTCGGGAAGCAGTTTGGCACTGGATGGTGATCTGATCCGCTACGACTCGATCATGCCGGGTTCGACGGAATTGGCGGTGCGCGCGTTGGGTAAACGGCTGGACATGCGCAATACGACGATCAGGGATCAGCTGGAGCTGGGTAACCGCCTCGAATTTGAAGACAGCAAGCTATATAGGAAGGTGTTCGAACTGGCGGAAACGGCTGAAGGCAAACCGCTGCCCAGGGCAATCCTGCCGGGTATCCAGTTGCAAAGCCCGAAAATCACTCGAAAGCTCACCACGGCCTGGTTCGCCAAGCGTGTCGACGAGCGTTATCAGCGCTGCATGACGCGTGCTTCGGCGGGGTAGAGGTAAGCACTGGCTGTGCAAGTGCCGGGCGCTGATCTCAGTAGAGCCCGGGGATGAGCCGCCAGGTCTTCGCACAGTAAGCGTCATACTCGGCACCAAACGCACTGCGCAACAGGTTTTCTTCGGCGTTTATGCGAGCGATGAGGGCAGGGAGCAGCAGGAGGACGAGCACGATCCCGACACTGGAGCGAAAGGCCAGCGCCCAACCCAACGCGTTGATCAATAAACCGAGATAACTTGGATTACGCAGCCTTCGGTAGATACCGTCAGTCACCAGCGTATGCCCAGGTTGAATGGCGACCAGGCCGCTGAAGCGTTTGCCAAGTACGAACACAGGCCAGATCCGCAACGCACCGCCCGCAATGAATAGAATTGCACCAAACCAGCGTATGCCTTCGCCACCAAAGGTCCAGAAGTCCATCCGGTCGGTATAGGCCGGAATAAACGCGGACAACACGCCGATCACCCCAAATACCGGTAGCACCCAACGGTTAGCCCGGTCCTCGCGTACTCCGGAGCTCAAGTTCACTTCGGTGAGCAGCGAAACTCCCACCATGACCAGCGTCGCAAGGGCAATGACCACCAGGGCCGGATGCGAGAAAAACGCAGCAAAGCCACCCAGTCCCAGAATGGCGAGTCCGAGATAGACCAGGATTGCTGCAATGCTGAACACGGCCAGCTTCAGGGAGATCTTCATGGCGGGTTGCTCGTTGGATCGTCTCTATATAAGCGTAGTGGGGTCAGGCTGATTACGGTGCCTGATCGGCCGCTCTCACCAGCCAGGATAGAAAAACTAAATTAAGTGTTGACGGCAGATTCTGGAAGTCTATAATTCGCCCCACTTCCGGCGCAGTCGAAACGGAAAACTCCTTGGTAAACAAAGAGTTACGCAGTTTTCGGCGGCGGTTACGCTTCAGTTCATCGAAGCCTGAAGGAGTTGAAGGAGCGGTGTTGTTTGGCTCTTTTAACGGTTCGATCGTCTCGGTCGAAAGCGGAGAAAAAGAGGTGTTGACAGCAGCGAGTAACGCTGTAGAATTCGCCTCCCGCTAACGAGAGATCGGAAGCGCAAGTGGTTGAAGTTGCAAAG